>JAESGH010000005.1_pt1 | contig 1149327 bp, 1121 predicted proteins | sample 9269641 | NCBI WGS metagenome assembly JAESGH01 (sample SAMN14515345, study PRJNA621665) | algae metagenome | isolation source: Phormidium tanganyikae FI6-MK23 and co-occurring heterotrophs from granitic... | place: USA: Fort Irwin, California | collected 1998-05-24 | reverse complement strand
ACGACACGTTCCTACGCGCTCCTCACCCGTCCGCCACTGAATGCCGAAGCACCCCGTGCGACTTGCATGTGTTAAGCATGCCGCCAGCGTTCGCTCTGAGCCAGGATCAAACTCTCAGGTTCTTCAGCGACAGCCGAAGCCGTCGCGCGAACCGTCCATCCAGGCTCCGCTCACCACTCTCGATGCGTAAGTCGCTTCCCCGAGCCCATTGCCGTCCCGCCGTAAAGCGGAACGCAGGAGCACTGCGGGAAGCGCTCAATATGCTTCCAGAAGACCGATGCAACTGTCAAAGATCATACCTGACCATGCCCACTCGGGCCAAGTCAGCACCCCGTCTCGCGGCGTGATGGGGAGGATATAGATCAGCAGCGCTGATCGATCAACCCCCATCCTTCAAGAAATCCGTCAGTCATCGGCATCTCGCTTACTGCAGCGATACTGCCGCGCGACTTGCCGCGACCGCCACGGACATGCGCAGCGACCCAGGGCACCTATGGCTGAGTTGAATGATCAGGCCCGCCGGGGCCGGACGAAGCCGTCGGACCGCTGCGGGGCGCGGGATTTAGACCCGTCCCGAAGGGCGTTCAAGCCCCTTTTTCGGCCTCCCGCAAAAAAAGCGGCGGAGCACGCAACCCCGCCGCGGGGCGGCTATGCCGGGCGGAAGGTGATCGGCCTGGCGCCCTCCCACAGCACCGCGCGGCCGACCTGCGCCAGCCGGTCCAGCCCGTCGCGGATCGTCAGGAAGTGGTTGCCGGCAAGCTGGCCGGCCTTCGAGGAGAAGCAGCACGGGCCGTAGGCGAGGAGGATCTCCGTCTCGCTGACCCCGCCCGGATAGACGATGACATGGCCGGGCGCCGGGTGGCTCGTTGCGTTCTCGTGGCCGAGGCCCAGGTCTCTCTCCCCCATCGGGATCCAGCACGCCTCCCCCGACCAGCGCACGTGGATGATGCGGTCGCTGAAGGGCAGCAGCCCGCGGAAGCGCGCGACGGTCTTCGGCGCATCGGCCGCCTCATAGGTCGCGCGGAACACGTCCGTGCCGATCTCGATCTCCACATCCGCCATCGCGGTCCCCTTTTCCTTCTGCGCGCGATGCGGGGGTATGCGAGGGGCAGGCGCTTGCCAAGGGCACGCGGCGTGCGAGGCTGCAGGCGATGGCGTGCCTCCCCCCTCCCCGCATCCCGCACCAGCGCGCGACGGGGCGTGCGTTGCTGCGGCTTGCCGCGGCGCCTGGCGGCGCGCGGATCGTCGAGCTGTTCCAGGCGGCGCCGCTGCGCTGGCTGTTCCCCGAGCCCGATCCGGACGAGCCGCGGCTGGGTGCGCTGGTCAACGTGGCGGGCGGGCTGGCCGGCGGCGACCGGGTGGACGGCGCGCTCGCCCTCGGCCCCGGCGCGCGCTTCACCGCGACCACGCCGGCGGCGGAGAAGGTCTACCGCACCCTCGGCGCGGCGACGGAGGTTGCGGCGGCCGTCGAAATCGGGGCCGAGGCCGCTCTCGAATGGCTGCCGCAGGAGACGATCCTGTTCGACGGCGCGGCGCTGTCGCGGCGGCTGCGCTTCGACCTGGCGCCGGGGGCGGGCCTGCTGGCCGCGGAAACCCTCGTCCTCGGCCGCGCGGCGCGGGGCGAGCGCTTCGCCACCGGATCGCTGCATGATCGCTGGCGGCTGCAGCGTGGCGGCGCGCCGCTCTGGGCCGATGCGCTGCGGCTCGATGACCCGGCGGCGGCGGTGGCGGCGCGGTTCGGGCTGGGCGGCGCCGGGGCGGTCGCGACGCTGCTCCTGGCCGCGCCGGATGCGGCCGCGCACCGCGACGCGGCGCGGGAGCTGTCGGGCGGCGCGGCGAGCCTCGTCGCGCCGGGGCTGCTGCTGGCGCGCTGGATCGGCGAGGCGGGCGCGGTGCGGGAGGGGCTGTCGGCCGCGGTCGCCGCGCTGCGCGCCGCGGCGTTCGGCCACCCGCCGCGGCTGCCGAGGCTCTGGCGCACGTGACGCGGCTTGCGCCATGCTGCGGGCGACACGGAGGCCCTGCATGAACCTGACGCCGCGCGAGAAGGACAAGCTGCTCGTCGCCATGGCCGCGCAGGTGGCGCGGCGGCGGCTGGAGCGGGGCGTGCGGCTGAACCACCCGGAGGCGGTGGCGCTGATCACCGACTTCGTCGTCGAGGGCGCGCGCGACGGCCGCAGCGTCGCCGAGCTGATGCGCGACGGCGCGGCGGTGATCACGCGCCACCAGGTGATGGAGGGGATCGCCGAGATGATCCACGAGATCCAGGTGGAGGCCACCTTCCCGGACGGCACGAAGCTGGTCACCGTGCACGAGCCGATCCGATGATCCCGGGCGAGCTGTTCCCCGCCGAGGGCGAGATCGAGCTGAACGCCGGCCGCGGCACGCTCGAGATCGAGGTGGCGAACACCGGCGACCGCCCGGTCCAGGTCGGCAGCCACTACCACTTCGCCGAGACCAACCCCGCGCTGCGCTTCGACCGCGGCGCGGCGCGGGGCCGGCGGCTCGACATCCCGGCCGGGACGGCGGTGCGGTTCGAGCCGGGGCAGGCGCGCCGCGTGCGGCTGGTGGCATTCGCCGGCGCGCGCGTGATCCACGGCTTCCGCGGCGAGACCGGGGGGGCGCTGTAGCGTGCCGGCGCGCCTTTCCCGCCGCGCCTATGCCGGCATGTACGGCCCGACCACCGGCGACCGCCTGCGCCTGGCGGACACCGACCTGATCATCGAGGTCGAGCGCGACCTGACAACCTACGGCGAGGAGGTGAAGTTCGGCGGCGGCAAGGTGATCCGCGACGGGATGGGCCAGTCCCAGGCGACGCGGGCCGAGGGCGCGATGGACACCGTGGTCACCAACGCTCTCATCCTCGACCACACGGGCATCTACAAGGCCGATATCGGGCTGCGCGACGGGCGCATCGCGGCGATCGGCAAGGCGGGCAACCCGGACACGCAGCCCGGAGTGACCATCGTCATCGGGCCGGGGACGGAGATCCTGGCGGGCGAGGGGCGCATCGTCACCGCGGGCGGGATCGACCCCCATGTCCACTTCATCTGCCCGCAGCAGGTCGAGGAGGCGCTGGCCTCCGGCATCACGACGATGTTCGGCGGCGGCACGGGGCCGGCGCATGGCACGCTCGCCACCACCTGCACGCCCGGGCCGTGGCACATGGCACGCATGCTGGAGGCGGCGGAGGCGCTGCCGGTGAACCTCGGCTTCCTCGGCAAGGGCAATGCGGCGCTGCCTGGCGCCATCGAGGAGATGATCCGCGGCGGCGCCTGCGGCCTGAAGCTGCACGAGGATTGGGGCACCACGCCGAAGGCGATCGACACCTGCCTGCGCGTCGCCGATGCCTACGACGTGCAGGTGGCGATCCACACCGACACGCTGAACGAGAGCGGCTTCGTCGACGACACGATCCGCGCGGTGGCGGGGCGCACCATCCAGGCCTTCCACACGGAAGGCGCCGGCGGCGGCCACGCGCCGGACATCCTGCGCGTGGTGGGCGAGGCCAATTTCCTGCCCTCCTCCACCAACCCGACCATGCCCTACACCGTGAACACGGTGGACGAGCATCTCGACATGCTGATGGTGTGCCATCACCTCGACCCGCGCATCCCGGAGGACGTGGCCTTCGCCGAGAGCCGCATCCGCAAGGAGACGATCGCGGCGGAGGACATCCTGCACGACCTCGGCGCGATCAGCATGATGTCCTCCGACAGTCAGGCGATGGGCCGGGTGGGCGAGGTGATCACGCGCACCTGGCAGACCGCGCACAAGATGAAGCGGCAGCGCGGCCGCCTGGCGGAGGAGAGCGGCGAGAACGACAACCTGCGGGTGCGCCGCTACATCGCGAAATACACGATCAATCCCGCCATCGCGCAGGGCGTCGCGGCGCATGTCGGGAGCGTGGAGGTGGGCAAGCTGGCCGACCTCGTGCTGTGGTCGCCGGCCTTCTTCGGCGCCAAGCCCGACTGCATCCTGAAATGCGGGTCGATCGCAATGGCGCCGATGGGCGATCCCAACGCCTCCATCCCGACGCCGCAGCCCGTGCACTACCGGCCGATGTTCGGGGCGCTCGGCCGTGCTCTCGGCTCCTCCTGCGTCACCTTCGTCTCCCGCGCGGCGGCGGAGGCGGGAGTGGCGGAGCGGCTGGGCCTGCGGCGCGGCGTGCTGGCGGTGGGCAACACGCGGGGCGGGATCGCGAAGCGCGACATGGTGCTGAACGCGGCGACGCCGAAGATCGAAGTGGACCCGGAGACCTACGAGGTGCGCGCCGACGGCGCGCTGCTGGTCTGCGAGCCGGCTTCCGTGCTGCCGCTGGCGCAGCGCTACTTCCTGTTCTGAGAGGCGAGATGGAGGAGAGCATCCCGCGCGCGACGGCGGTCGCGCCCGCAGGCACCTGGCCGGAGGCGGAGGCGCGCGACACGGTGACGATCGACTTCGACGATCGCCACCGGCGCCGGAAGCTCTACTCGGCGGAAGGCGGGCTGGCGTTCCTGCTCGACCTGCCGGAGGCGCAGGTGCTGCGGGAGGGGGACGGGCTGGTGCTCGCATCGGGCGGCTACGTGCGGGTGCGCGCGGCGCCGGAGCCGCTGGTGGAGGTGACCGCGGCGTCGGAGCGCGCGCTGCTGCGCCTGGCCTGGCACCTCGGCAACCGGCACCTGCCGGCGGAGATCGATGCGGGACGCATCCTGATCCGGCACGACCACGTCATCATCCGCATGCTCGAGGGGCTGGGCGCGACGCTGCGTCCGGTGCAGGCGCCCTTCAACCCCGAAGGGGGCGCCTATGGCGAGCACAACCGCGCGCCGGGGCACCCGCACGGGCACCACCACCACGATCACGCGCACGACCACGCGCACGACCACCATCACCAGGAGGGCTGCGGCCATCACCACTGAACCCGTCCTGGCGCGGCTGCTCGCCTGGCTGTCGCCGGCCTATCCGGTCGGCGCCTTCTCCTACAGCCACGGGCTGGAGACGGCGGTGGAGGACGGCGCGGTGGCGCGGCGTGAGGAGCTGGTGGACTACGCCGCGGCGGCGCTGGTGCGCGGCGCGGGGGCGGTGGATGGCGGGCTGCTGGCGCTGGCGCACCGCGCCGCCGCCGCGGAGGATGACGCGGCGCTGGACGAGGTCGCGGCGCTGGCCGCGGCCTGGCGCGGCACGGCGGAGCTGGCGCTGGAAGCGATGCAGCCCGGGGCGGCCTTCGCAGGGGTGACCGCGGCAGCCTGGCCGGAGCCGCGCTTCGCCGCCTTCGCCGCGCGGCATCCCGGGCGGCTGGCGCATGCCGTGGCGTTCGGCGCGGCGGCCGCCTTCCACGGCATCGGCCTGCGACAGGCGCTGTTCGGATGGCTCTCCGCCTTCGCGGCGAACATCGTCTCGGCAGGCGTGCGGCTGATCCCGCTCGGCCAGACCGACGGGCAGGTGGCGACGGCCGCATTGCTGCCGGCGGTCGGCGCGGCGACGGAGGCCGCGCTGGCGGTGCGGGACGCGGACGAACTCGGGGGCTCCGCGCCGGTGCTCGACATCTTCTCCATGCGTCACGAGACGCAGTACACGAGGCTGTTTCGGTCATGAAGAACGGACCCTTCCGCGTCGGCGTCGGCGGCCCCGTCGGCTCGGGCAAGACGGCGCTGGTGGACCGGCTGTGCAAGCGCATGCGCGCGGGCAGCGAGGTCGCGGCGATCACCAATGACATCTACACGAAGGAGGATGCGGAGTTCCTGACCCGGTCGGGCGCGCTCGCGCCGGACCGCATCATGGGGGTGGAGACCGGCGGTTGCCCGCACACCGCGATCCGCGAGGATGCTTCGATCAACCTCGCCGCCGTGGCCGAGATGACGGGGCGCTTCCCCGAGCTCGAGATCCTGTTCATCGAGAGCGGCGGCGACAACCTCGCGGCCACCTTCTCGCCGGAACTCGCGGACCTGACGATCTACGTCATCGACGTCTCGGCGGGCGACAAGATTCCGCGCAAGGGCGGGCCCGGCATCACGCGTTCCGATCTGCTCGTCATCAACAAGACGGATCTGGCGCCGCTGGTCGGCGCCGATCTCGGCGTGATGGACCGGGATGCGCGGCGGATGCGCGGCACGCGGCCGTTCATGTTCACCAACCTCAAGGAGAACCAGGGCGTGGCGGAGATCGCGGAGTTCATCCTGAAGGCCGGCGGGCTGACGCCGCGGGAGAGGGCGGCATGATGCGGCGCGCGATCGCGGCGGCGCTGCTGCTGGCGCCGGTTCCGGCCCTGGCGCACTCGGGCGCGGGGGAGGTCCACGGCTTCGTCGCGGGCGTGCTGCACCCGTTCGGCGGCGCGGACCACCTCGTCGCGATGCTGGCCCTCGGGCTCTGGGCGGGGCTGGCGCGCGGCGCGGCGCGTTGGGCGCTGCCGGGCGGCTTCCTCGGCGGCATGCTGGCGGGGTTCGCGCTCGGCGCGGGCGGCGTGGCGCTGCCGATGGTGGAGACGGGCATCCTCGCCTCGGTGATCGTGCTCGGCGCGCTGGTCGCGGCCGCGGCGCGTGCGCCGGCGGGGCTCGCGGTGCCGCTGGTCGCCGGGTTCGGGCTGCTGCACGGCCATGCGCACGGCGCGGAGATGGCGGGCGGCGCGGCCGGCTACGCGGCGGGGTTCCTGCTGGCGACCGCGCTGCTGCACATGGCGGGCCTGGCGGCAGCATCGCTCGCGGCCGGGCGCGCGGGCCGGCTGGCGGTGCGCGCGGCAGGCGGGGCCGCTGCGGTGGCGGGGTTGGCCGTGCTCGTCGCGTGACGCCGCGCTTGCGCAGGGTGCCGCAGCGCCGCTAGGATATTTGCAATCGGTTATATCCGGCGCCGGAGACGTCCATGGAACGGTCCTTCGCGAAGGAAGTGGCGACGCTGCGCCTCGGCGCGGGCGAGGTGTTCGAGGGCGAGGGCATCCTCGCCATCGCCAAGGCGCTGCTGCAATCCGGCGTGTCCTACGTCACCGGCTACCAGGGGGCGCCGGTCAGCCACCTGATGGACGTCTTCGCCGATGCGAAGCCGCTGCTGGACGAGCTGGGCGTGCACTACGAGCCGGCGGCGAACGAGGCGGGGGCGGCATCGATGCTCGCCGCCTCGATCAACTATCCGATGCGCGGCGCGGCGGTGTGGAAGAGCACGGTCGGCACCAACGTCGCCTCCGACGCGCTGTCGAATCTCGCCTCCGCGGGCGTGCGCGGCGGCGTGGTGATGGTGGTGGGCGAGGATTACGGCGAGGGCGCCTCGATCATCCAGGAGCGCACCCACGCCTTCTGCATGAAGTCCTCCATGTGGCTGCTCGACCCGCGGCCTGATCATCCGCGGCTGGTGGAGCTGATCGAACAGGCCTTCGAGCTGTCGGAGGCGTCCTCCACCCCGGTGATGGCGGAGGTGCGGATCCGCGCCTGCCACATGCGCGGGCGCTTCGTGGCGAAGGACAACCTGCGCCCGGCCGTTTCCACCCGCACCCCGCTGACGCGGCCGGAATTCGACTACGGCCGCATCTGCCTGCCGCCCAGCACATACGTGCAGGAGCAGGACAAGGTGAACCGCCGCTTCCCGGCCGCGCGCGCCTTCATCGCCGCGCGCGGGATGAACGAGGTGCTGGACGGCGACCTCGACGAGGTCGGGATCATCGTGCAGGGCGGGCACACCAACACCCTGCTGCGCGCGCTCGGCCGGCTCGGCCTGGCGGATTCCTTCGGCGCCAGCCGCATCCCCGTGCTGGTGCTGAACGTCACCTATCCGCTGGTGCCGGAGGAGCTGACGCGCTTCTGCGCCGGCAAGCGCGCCGTGCTGGTGGTGGAGGAGGGCAACCCCGACTACATCGAGCAGCAGGTGGCCGCGACGCTGCGCGAGGCCGACATCAACACGAAGGTGGTCGGCAAGAAGGCGCTGCCGATGGCCGGCGAGTACACGGCCGAGGTGGTGCTGGCGGGCGTGGCGCGCTTCCTGGAAGGCGCGGTGCCGCGGGGCCTCGACCTCGAACGCGTCTCGGCGACGGTCGCGGCGGCGCTCTCGGCGGGCGAGCGGTCACGCCAGCTCATCGGCGCGCCGCTGCCGGCACGCCCGCCGGGCTTCTGCACCGGCTGCCCGGAACGCCCGGTCTTCGCGGCGATGAAGCTGGTGCAGAAGGAGGTGGGAGAGGTCCACGTCGCGGCCGACATCGGCTGCCATTCCTTCGCCACGCTGCCGCCGTTCAACATGGGCAATTCGATCCTGGGCTACGGGCTCGGCCTGTCCTCGGCCGCCGCGGTGGCGCCGATGTTCGGCGACCGCCGGACGGTCACGGTGATGGGCGATGGCGGATTCTGGCACAACGGCCTGTCCACCGGCGTGACCGCGGCGCTGCAGAACCGCACCGATGCGGTGCTGGTGGTGATGGACAACGGCTACACCAGCGCCACGGGCCAGCAGCACGTGCCGAGCAGCGCGGCCGGCGAGGCGATGCGGCCGCGCATCTCCATCGAGGCCGCGCTGCGCGCGGTGGGCGTCACCTGGGTGCGCACCCAGGGTACCTACGTCGTGAAGGACATGGTCCGCACGCTGCGGGAGGCGCTGACGACGAAGGAGAAGGGGCTGAAGGTCATCATCGCCCGGCAGGAATGCCAGCTTGCCCGCCAGCGACGGATCAAGCCGCTGATCGCGAAGGCGCTGAAGGCGGGGGAGCGGGTGGTGCGCACGCGCTACGGCGTGGATGCGGCGACCTGCACGGGCGACCATTCCTGCATCCGCCTGTCCGGCTGCCCGTCCCTCACCATCCGCGAGAACCCGGATCCGCTGCGGCGCGACCCGGTGGCGCATGTGAACAACGACTGCGTCGGCTGCGGGCTGTGCGGCGAGGTGGCGGATGCGGCGCAGCTCTGCCCCTCCTTCCACCGGGTGGACATCGTCAGCAACCCGACTTCGTGGGACCGGCGCCTGGCGCGGCTGCGCGGCGCGGTGATCGGGCGGCTGCAGCGCTGGGCGGAGCGGCCGGCATGACCGTGCGCCCGGTGTCGCTGCTGATCGCCGCGATGGGCGGCGAGGGCGGCGGCGTGCTGACCGACTGGATCGTCGGCGCGGCGCAGCGGGCGGACTTCCCGGTGCAGGGCACGTCGATCCCGGGCGTCGCGCAGCGCACCGGGGCAACGACCTACTACGTGGAGATCTGGCCGGAGACGAACGCCGCGCTCGGCGGACGGCGGCCGGTGCTCGGCCTCGGGCCTGGGCCGGGCGACGTCGATGTGGTGGTGGCGACGGAGCTGGTCGAGGCGGGGCGCTGCTGCGAGCGCGGCTTCGTCTCGCCGGACCGAACGACGCTGATCGCCGCGACGCGTCGAGTCTTCGCGACCGCGGAGAAGGCCGCGATGGGCGACGGGCGCTTCGACGCGGAGCGCGTGATGCGCGCGCTGCGGGAGATGCCGCGACAGGCGGTGCTGTTCGACCCGGAGCGGCTGTCCGGCGCGGCGCGCGGCGCCTCGCTCAACGCGCTGATGCTCGGCGTGGTGGCGGCGCGGGCCGGCCTGCCGATCCCGATCGACGCGTATCGCGAGGCGATCCGCGCCGGCGTGGCGGCCGAGGCGAATCTGCGCGGCTTCGAGGCCGGGCTGACGCTGGCCGAGGCGCCCCCCGCGGAGGCGCCGACGGGAGCTTCGCGCCCCGGTCTTGCCGGCCTGCTCGACGACACCGCCGCGTCGCTTCCGCCCGAGGTGCTGGCGGTGACAGACATCGCGCTGCCGCGGTTGGTGGAATACCAGTCGGAGGCCTATGCGCGGCTCTACCTGGAGCGGCTGCGCCGCGTGCTGGCGGCGGATCCGGCGCCCGGCGGGCCGCATCGCCTGACCGCCGAGGTGGCGCGGCACCTCGCGCTCTGGATGTGCTACGAGGATGTGATCCGGGTCGCGCAGCTCAAGGCGAAGGCGGCGCGCTTCGCGGAGATCCGCGCCGAGGCGCGGGCGCGGCCGGAGGAGCCCGTTCAGGTCACCGAGTTCCTGAAGCCAGGGGTGGAGGAGATCGCCTCCCTCCTGCCGCCGGCGGCGGGGCGGCGGGTGATCGGCTGGGCGGAACGCACCGGCCGGCTGGACCGGCTGCATCGCGCGATGCGGGTGCGCAGCGACACGGTCTCGGGCTTCCTGCGGCTGTTCCTGCTGGCGCGGCTGCGGCGCTGGCGGCCGCGCACGCTTCGCCATGCGGAGGAACAGGCCGCGATCGAGGCGTGGCTTGCACGGATCCTCGCCGCGGCGGCGCGGGGCGAGCACGCTCTGGCGCTGGAGATCGCGGCCTGCGCGCGGCTGCTCAAGGGCTATGGCGAGACGTGGCGGCGCGGGCGGCAGGGCTTCGCGCAGGTGATGACGCAGGCGGTCGATACGGCACGGCCCGGGGACCCCGCCGCCGCCGGCCGCGTGGCCCGCGCGCGGGAGGCGGCGCTGGCCGATCCGGAGCACCGCACGCTGGCCGCGACGCTCGGCGCCATTGCGGATGAGGCCGCGGCACCGCCCCTGGCGCGCGCCGCCGAATAGACGCAGCATCGCAACCGAACGGGAGGAGGAACGGGGATGATCGGACGCAGGACGGCGCTCGGCGCCGCGCTGGCCGCGCCGCTGCTGGCGCCGCGCGGCGCCGGCGCGCAGGAGGTGACGCTGCGCGCGGTGAGCGCCTTCCAGGAGGGCACCGCCTTCGCCCGGCCGTTCGAGGCCTTCATCGCGCGCGTGAACGAGGAAGGGCGCGGCCGCGTGCGGATCAACTTCATCGGCGGACCGCGCGCCATGCCGGTGTTCGAGGTGGGAAACGCCGTCCGCAACGGCGTGGTGGACATCGTCAACTCCACCTCGGCCTTCTACGAGCCGCTGCTGCCGGAGGGCGCGGCGATCAAGCTGGCGACGCGGGACTGGGACGAGGTGCGGCGCAATGGCGGCTGGGCGCTGCTGAACCGGCTGCACAACGAGAAGATGAACGCCTACTACCTCGGCCGTCACGGCGACCGGATGCCTTATCACCTGTACCTGACGCGGGAGATCGCGGGCCCCGATCTGCGCGGGCTGACGCTGCGCGTCTCGCCGGTGTACCGCGCCTTCTTCACCGCGCTCGGCGCCAACCTCGTCAACACCGCGCCGGGCGAGGTGTTCACGGCGCTGGAGCGCGGCGTGGTGCAGGGCTATGGCTGGCCGGCGCACGGCATCTTCGACCTGGGCTGGCACGAGCGCACGCGCTTCCGCGTCGATCCGCCCTTCTACCGCGTCGAGGTGAACCTGCTGGTCAACCTGAACCGCTGGAACGGGCTGCGGCCGGAACAGCGCGAGGTGCTGACCCGCGCGGCGGAGTGGATGGAAGCCGGGGAGGCCGAGCGTACGCGCGAGGCGATCGCCTCGGAATACGCGCGCATGCAGGCTGCGGGCATCCGGGTCATCGAGTTCACAGGCGAGGCGCGGGACCGCTGGCTGCGCACCGCGCAGGAGGCGGGGTGGGAGGAAGTGGCCCGCATCTCGCCGCAGCACGCGCCGGAGCTCCGCCGCCTGCTCTCCGGCGCATGACCGCGCGCCTCTGGCGGGGGCTGCTGGCGGCGCCCGCCTTCGTCGCGGGCGCGATCGTGCTCGGCATGGTGCTGCTGGTCACCGCCTCCGTGGCACGCCGCTACATGACCGGCGCGGAAATCCCGGGCGCGGTGGAACTCACGGAGATCGGGCTCTACCTTTCCGCGGTGCTGGCGGCGCCGTGGCTGCTGCACCAGGGGCAGCACATCCGCGCCGACCTGCTCGGCCCCGCGCTGCCGCCCGCTGCGGCGCGGTGGCTGGAGGCGCTGTCGGATCTGCTCGGCCTCCTCGTCTGCCTCGTGCTGGTCTGGGTGAGCTGGGGCGCGGCATCGGCGGCCTTCGCGCAGGGGGGACTCGTGCGGCGGATGATCACCTATCCCGAATGGTGGCTGGCGGCGCCGCTGCCCCTTGTCTTCGCGCTGCTGGCCGGCGAGTTCGCCGCGCGGCTGCTGCGCGTGCTGCGTGACCCCGCCGCCGCGCGGCGGGACGAGGCGCGGTCCGTCGCGTGATGGAGTGGCAGACGGCCGCGCTGCTGATGCTCGGAGGCGTCACCGCGCTGATCCTGGTGGGTCCGCCGGTGGCGTTCTGCTTCCTGGCGATCAACCTGGTGGGCGCCTGGCTGTTCCTGGGCGGGGAGTTCGGGCTGCAGCAGCTGGTGCGGAACGGCATCGCCAGCCTGACCAACTTCTCCCTCACGCCCATCCCCTTCTTCGTGCTGATGGGAGAGGTGCTTTTCCGCTCCGGCGTCGCGCTGAAGGCGATCGATGCGGTGAACCGCGCCATCGCCGCGGTGCCCGGGCGGCTGGCCGTGGTGGCCGTGGTGGCGGGGACGATCTTCTCCGCCATCTCGGGCAGCACCATCGCCACCACGGCGATGCTCGGCGCGCTGCTGCTGCCGCAGATGCTGGCGCGCGGCTACGAGAAGCGGATGGCGATGGGCCCGATCATCGCCATCGGCGGGGTGGACATGCTGATCCCGCCCTCCGCGCTGGCGGTGCTGCTCGGCTCGCTGGCCGGCATCTCGATATCCGGGCTGCTGATCGGGGGCGTGGTGCCGGGCCTTCTGCTCTCGGTGCTGTTCGTCGGCTGGATCGTGCTGCGCTGCGCGCTGAACCCGTCGCTCGCGCCGCCCGATCCCGGGCCGCCGGGCCGTCCGACGATCCTGCCGCTGCTGGTCCACGTGCTGCCCCTGGTGGCGATCTTCGCGGCGGTGGTGGGCAGCATGGTGGGCGGCGTCGCCACGCCGACCGAGGCCGGCGCCGTCGGCGCCTTCGCCACCCTCGTCGTCGCGGCGCTGTATCGCGGGCTGACGCCGCGGGCCCTGGTGCAGGCGCTGGCGGGCACCGTCGCGGTGTCCGGCGCCATCCTGTTCATCCTCCTCGGCGCGCTCACCTTCTCGCAGGTGCTGACCTTCTCGGGCGCCGGCAACGGCATCCTGGAGGTGCTGCGCGCCTTCGATCTGGCACCCTGGCAGATGGTGCTGCTGATGATGGCGGTGCTGCTCGTGCTGGGCTGCTTCCTGGACCAGGTGAGCATCATGATGATGACGATCCCCTTCTTCGTCCCGGTGGCGCAGGCGATGGGGCTCGACATGGTGTGGTTCGGCGTGCTGTTCCTGATCTGCATGCAGATCGGCCTGCTGACGCCGCCCTTCGGGCTTCTGCTATTCGTCATGAAGTCGGCGGCGCCGGCCGGCACCTCGATGCGCGACGTGTACGCCGCCGCCGCCCCCTACGTGGCGTTCAGCGTGCTCGCGCTGGCGCTGGTGTTCCTGTTCCCGCCGCTGGCGACGGGGCTCGGCGCATGGCTGCGCTAGATCTCGGCGGCACGGACGGCGAGCCGGAACTCCTCCCCTTCGCGCTCAACCGCCTCATGGCCGGCTGGAATGCCCGGCTCGCGGCCCGGCTGGAGGCGCGGGGCATCGGCTTCCCGCAATGGCGCGTGCTGATGGTCGCGGCCCGCGCGCGGGCGCCGCTGACGATCGTCGAGCTGTCGGAGCGCACGCTCGTGCCGCACTCGACGCTGTCGCGCCAGGTGGCGGCGATGGAGCGCGACGGGCTGGTGCGCCGCGTGACGGATGAGGCGGATGCGCGGGCGGTGCGCGTCGTGCTGACGCCGCGCGGCCGCGCCCGCTACCGCGAGGCGCTGCCCCTGGCGCTGGACGAGGCCGCGATCGGCGTCGCCGGGCTGGACGAGGCCGATCGCGCGGCGCTGCGGCGCATCCTGGCGCGGATGGGCGATGCGCTCGGGCTGAGCGACGGGTGACCTACCCGCGCGCCATCGCAGCCATCTCGGGCGCGTAGCCCGGCGTCACGCGGCACTCGACCACCACCACCTCCCCCGCCCGCGCCCGCGCGGCGCCTTTGCGCACGGCGGCCGCGCAGTCCGCCACGGTGTGGGCCGGGCCCAGGGCTGCCGCGCCCTGCGCCCGCGCCATCGCGGCGATGTCGATGTCCGGCCCGCTGATGCGCTGGCCGATCCAGCGGTTCTCCACCGGCCGGCCGCGCTGTCTTGCCACCCTTTCCTGATGCATCTCGTCGTTGAAGAAGGAACGGTTGTTCGCGACGATGCAGAGCAGCGGGATGCGCTCGTGCACCGCCGTCCAGAAGGCCTGCACGCCCATCAGCGTGTCGCCGTCGCCGAGCACCGCGACCGGCACCCGATCGCCGCCGCGCAGCGCCAGCGCCGCGCCCACCAGCATGCCGGGGCCGGAGCCGATGCCGCCGCCGCCGTCATAGCCGAGGAAGTCGAGCGGATGCGCGAACCGCCAGGCCGCCGCATCCCAGCCGAGCGGCAGGCGCACGAGGCAGGTCCGTTCGCCCCGAAGCCCCTCGCCCACCGCGCGGGTGAAGGTCGCGACGTCGAGCGGCGCGTCCGCCGCGGCGCGATCATCGCAGCGCGGCCCGCCCTCCTCGGGCGGCGTGCCAGGGCCGAGGCCGAGCGCGTCCGCGATCATCCGCACCGCCATCTCCGGCGAGCAGGCGAGGTGCAGGTCCTGCGGCGGCAGGCCGAAATGCTCGCCGCCGAAGCCGTTGTGCAGCAGGTGATCGAGCGAGGCGTTCACCACCTTCGCCCGGCTGGCCGCCATCCGCAGCGTGCCGCCCAGGTCGAGCCAGTCCAGCGCCAGTACCAGGTCGGCCTCCCGCAGCGCGGCGGAACCCTCGGGCGAGAGCGTCATGGAGGGCGCGCCCGCGTGCAGCGGATGCGCGGTGGGGAAGGCGGCGCCGGTCTTCAGATCCGTGACGACGCGTGCGCCGAACGCCTCGGCCAGCGCGACGCGGCGCGCCCATGCGCCCTCGCTGCGCGACACGCGGCCGGCCAGCATCACCGGCCGCCGCGCGGCGCGCAGCAGCGCCACCGCTGCCTCCACCGCCTCCGGCGCCGGCGCGACCTCGTGCGGCGGGGCGAACCGCGCCGCGTCCGGCGCGGCGGGCAGCGCCTCCAGCGGCATCTCCTGCAGCGCCGCGTCCAGGTTGACGTAGGTCGGCGCCGCCGGCGCGGTGCGCGCGATGCGGTCGGCGCGCAGGATCGCCTCGACAGCGGCGGTGACGGAGCCCGGCTGCGCGTCCCATTTCACGAAGTGCCGCACCAGCGCGCCCTGGTCCTCGACCGTGTGGATCCAGTCGATCCAGGGCCGCCGCTTCGCCGCATCCACCGGACCGGTGGCGCCGAGGACGAGCATCGGCACCCGGTCGCACCAGGCGTTGAACAGGCCCATGCTGCCGTTGAGCAGGCCGACATTGCTGTGCAGCACGACGCCCATCCTCTCCCCGGCCACCTTCGCGTAGCCATGCGCCAGCGCGACGGCCACGTTCTCGTGCAGGCAGAGGATCATCCGCGGGTCGGCGTTGCCGAGGTGGTTGACCAGGCTGTCGTGCAGGCCGCGGTAGGACGCACCGGGATTCAGCGCCAGCCAACGCACCCCCGTCGCGCGCAGGGCCTCCGCCATCGCGTCGCTGCCCCATGCGGTGTTGCCGGTGGAGGGGACCGGGCGGGCGGCGTCGTCCATGCGTCGTCTCCTGTCTGCTTGACGCCGCGGCGCCGGAGCGGAAGGCTCGGCGCATGGCGGTCTTCCTGCACTACGACCAGGCGGCGCTCGACGCAGCCTACGACCAGCGCGCCTGGTGTCCCGACATCGCCGATTGGCTCGCCCGCTACAAGGTGGAGACGGCGGCCGCGCGCGCGGCGCTGCGGCCGGAGGTCCTGTCGTACGGCCCGCACCTTCTCGACGTGTACCCGGCGCGCGGGCGGCGCCGGGGCTTGCACCTGCACATCCACGGCGGCGCGTGGCGGGCGCAGTCGCGCGACGATTCCGGCGGCATCGCGCCCGCGCTGACGGCGGCCGGGTTCGACGTGGCGGTCCCGGACTTCAGCCTGCTGCCCGCCAAGCGCCTGCCGGAGGTGGTGGAGGAGCTGCTGGCCTGCGTCGCCTTCCTGGCGCCGCGCGGGCCCGTCCACCTCTCGGGCCATTCCTCCGGCGCGCATCTGGCGGCGGTGCTGGCGACGCGCCTGTGCTTCGCCTCGCTCGCCCTTGTCTCCGGCATCTACGACATGGCGCCGGTGCTGCTCTCCTCCCGCCGCGACTACGTGACGCTGACGCCGGAAGAGGCGGAGGCGCTGAGCCCGGTCCGCCACGCGGCGCGGATCGGCTGCCCGGTGCTGATCGCCTGGGGCACGGCGGAAAGCCCGGAATTCATCCGCCAGGGCGAGGCGATGGCGGCCGCCACCGGCGCTCGGCGCTTCGTGCTGGAGGGGACGAACCACTTCGCCGCGGTGCACGCGCTGGCGGCGGGGCCGATGCACGAGGCGCTGGTGGCGCCAAACACGATATAACCGCTTGCAAGCATCGGCGGCGCATGGCACCCATGCGGACAGGAGGTGACGTCATGGACAGCCTTCCGCCCCTTTCGGCCGCCGGGCTCGTGCAGCCCGGGCGCATCCACCGCGCCGCCTATGTCGATCCCGCGGTGTTCGAGCAGGAGATGCGGCTGATCTTCGGCCGCGCCTGGCTCTACCTGTGTCACGAGAGCCAGATCGCGAAGCCCGGCAGCTTCGTCACCACGGCGATGGGGCGTGAGCCGGTGATCGTCTCGCGCGCTGCCAACGGCGCCATCCACGTCCTGTTCAACCGCTGCACGCATCGCGGGGCGAAGCTGGCGACGGACGAGGCGGGCACGGCCAAGCGCTTCGTCTGCTGCTATCATGGCTGGGCCTTCGACCTCGACGGGCGGCTGGTGGACGTGCCGCTGCCGGAGGGCTACGGCGGCAGCTACCCGCCGGTCGATGGCTCGCTCGACCTCGTGCGCGTGCCGCGTGTGGAAAGCTACCGCGGCTTCGTCTTCGCCTCGCTGGCAGGCGAAGGTCCGGGGCTGCGCGACTGGCTCGGCCCCATCGCCACCTCCTTCGACGACATGGTGGACCGCGCCCCGGGCGGCGTGCTGGAGGTGGCGGGCGGCGTGTCGCGCCACGCCTATGACGGCAACTGGAAGCTCGTCATCGAGAACCACAACGACACGCTGCACCCGCGCTTCGTCCATGCCAGTTCCGTCGCCGCGGCGCGGGACCAGGACGATGCCGCGCACAGCGACGGCGCGGGCGAGGTGCAGATCAAGCAGATGCGCCAGAACGGCGCTCCCGCGCATGTGTGGGAGGGCCTGGGCATCTGGACGACGGAGTGGGGCCACTCCTTCATGGGCGACTACCACACCGACGCCCGCATGGCCGCCCGGCCGGCCGAGGACGCGATCGAGCGCGAGTACCGCGAGGCGCTGGAGCGCACGCACGGCGCGGAGCGGACGGCGGAAATCCTCGGCGTCTCGCGCTTCAACTCGATCGTCTATCCCAACCTGTCGTTCATGTCGCGCTTCCGGCAGTTGCGCGTGGTGCAGCCCGTCAGCGTGAACCGCACGGTGGTCGTCACCTACACCTTCCGCATGCCGCATGCGCCGGAGCGGATGTTCCGCGACAGCATCGCCTTCGCCAACGTGGTGAACGGCGCCGGCAGCCTCGTGCTGACCGACGACCTCGAGACCTATGCGCGGGTGCAGGACGGGCTGGCGAGCCAGGGCGGGGACTGGGTGGATGTGCAGCGCGGCCTGGGCGGCGACCGTGGCGAGGCCAACGGCACGCTGCGCGGCCAGACCGGTACGAGCGAGATCCACCTGCGTGCGCAATTCGCGGCCTGGCAGCGCTGGATGACGGCATGACCGACGGGCTGAGGGATCTGGTGGTGCGGGAAGCCGCGCTGCTGGATGCGTGGAAGCTGGACGAATGGCTGGCCCTCTACGCGCCGGAATGCGCCTATTGGGTGCCGAGCGCCTGGGACCAGGAAAGCCCGCACGACACGATCAGCCACATCTACGATGACCGGCGCCTGCTGGAGACGCGGGTCCGGCGCTTCAAGCACGCGATGTTCCACGCGCAGAAGCCGCCGAGCCGCACGCTGCGCAGCTGCACGAACGTCCGCGCCGGGCCGGAGCCGGACAGCATCCTCTGCCATTACGAAGTGGCGGAGTTCCGCAACGGCCGCCACCGGCGCTACGTGGCCCGGTGCCGCCATGACGTGGTGCGGCGGGACGGCGCGGTGCTGATCGCGCGCAAGCGCCTCGACCTGATCGACTGCGACGCCGTGCAGGACGGGATCTCCATCATCCTGTAGCGGACCCAAGCGAAGGAGGGACGGGCATGACGACGCGCCGCAACCTGCTGTTCGCCGCGCTGGCGGCCCCCGCGGCCGCGCGCGCGCAGCCGGCCTTCCCGCAGCGGCAGATCCGCATCGTCGTGCCCTTCACGCCCGGCGGCTCGCCCGACGTGCTGGCGCGGATGCTGGTGGAGGAGGCGGGGCGCCGCTGGCCCGTGGGGGCGGTGGCGGAGAACCGCGCCGGCGCCGGCGGCAACCTGGCGGCGGAGGCCGTCGCCCGCGCCGCGCCGGACGGGCACACGCTGCTGCTGATGTCGAACAACATCGTCGCGGTGAACCCGCATGTCGGGCGCATGCCGATCGACCCTCTGACCGACCTCGTGCCGGTGGCGCTGCTCGCGCGATCGCCGCTGGTGATCGTGGTGAATCCGGACCAGCCGGTGCGCGACCTTCCGGGCCTTGTCGCGCTGGCCCGGGCGCAACCCGGCGCGGTCACCTACGCCTCGGCCGGCGTCGGCTCGCCGCACCACCTCGCCATGGCGCTGCTGGCGCACATGACCGGCGTGCAGATGACGCATGTGCCCTATCGCGGCACCGCGCCGGGCCTGACCGACGTGGTGGCCGGGCGGATCGTCGCGATGGCGACCCCCTACGGCACCGCCATCCCGATGATCGCGGACCGGCGGGTGCGGCCGCTCGCCGCCGCCGGCGCGCGGCGCATCGGCGGCCTGCCCGACCTGCCGACCGCGGCCGAGGCCGGGATCGACGGCTACGAGACCGACACCTGGCTCTCCCTCGCCGCGCCGCGCGGCACGCCGCAGCCGGTGGTCTCGGCGCTGGAGGCGATGGCGCTCGAGACCATGGCCACCCCCCGCACGCGGGAGACGCTGGATCGGCAGGGCATCGAGCTGGACGCGGCCGGCGCCGCGGCGCTCGGGGACCTCATGCGCCGCGACCATGACCGCTGGGGAGCGGTGATCCGCGCGGCCGGCATCCGGGAGGAGTAGTTTACTTTCCGGCCCCGCGGCCCTCTCATCCCCTCTGGGATGAGGAGGAAACGCCCGATGGTCACGCGCCGCGCCATGGCCGGCCTCGCGGCCGCCACGCTCGCCGCCCCCGCGCTCCGCGCGCAGGACCTCACGCGCCCGCTGCGCGTCGTGGTGCCCTTCGCACCGGGCGGGACCAGCGACATCATGGCCCGCCTCCTCCAGAACGAGCTGATGCGCCTGATCGGCCAGCCGGTGGTGGTGGAGAACCGCGCGGGCGCCGCCGGCAACCTCGGCGCGGACCACGTTGCGAAGGCGGTGCCGGACGGCACGACGGTGCTGCTGATCGATGCCGGCATCCTGGCCACCGCACCCGCCCTCTTCTCCCGCCTGCCCTTCGACCCGAAGCGCGACCTCGCGCCGGTGACGATGCTGATCTACGCGCCGTACATCCTCGGCCTGCATCCCTCGGTGCCCGCGCGCGACGCGCGGGAGCTGGTGGCCTATGCCCGCGCCAACCCGGAGCGGCTGAACTTCGCCCATTCCGGCATCGGCGCGGCGAACCACCTCACCGCGCTCGTGCTGGCGCGGCACTGGGGCACGGAGATCACGCAGGTGCCCTATCGCGGCGGCGCCGCCGGCCTTGCCGCCGCCGCGGCTGGCGAGAGCCAGATGATCGTCAACGGCGCGACAGCCACCCTGCCCTTCGTCCAGGATGGCAGGCTGCGCGCCGTCGCGGTCTCCGGCGCACGCCGGCTGGCGGCGCTGCCGGAGGTGCCGACCTTCCGTGAACTCGGCTGGCCGGCGGAGGAGAGCGGCACCTGGCAGGGCGTGCTGGCACCCGGCGCGACCCCGGCGCCGATGGTCGGGCGGCTGCACCGCGCCTTCGCCGAGGCGATGGCGGTGCCCGAGATCGCCGCGCGCGTCGCCGGCCTCGGCGCCGAGGCGCGGGTGGAAGGGCCCGGAAGCTTCCGCCGCTGGCTGGACAGCGAGACCGAGGCCTGGGGCACGGTGATCCGCGCCGCGAACATCCGCCTCGACTGATGGCGGAGACGCCCGAAGGGCTGCTGGCGCGCCTCTCGGCGCTGGGCATCGAGGCACGCACCGTCGCACACCCGCCGGTCTTCACGGTGGAGCAAAGCAAGGCGCTGCGGCCGGACCTGCCCGGCGGGCACTCCAAGAACCTCTTCCTTCGCCCCGCCAGGGGCGAGGGCGCCTTCCTACTGGCTGTGCTGGAGGAGGACCGGCGCGTCTCGGTCAACGCGCTGGCCCGGGCGGTGGCGGCGCCGAAGGTGAGCTTCGCGGAGGCCGAGGCGCTGCGCCGCCACCTGGGCGTGGAGCCGGGTTCGGTCACGCCCTTCGGCCTGGTGAACGCGGCGCCGGGCTCGGTCCGCGCGGTGTTCGACCGCGGACTGATGGAGGGCTTCGCCTGGGTGAACTTCCACCCGCTGACCAACGCGATGACGACGGCGATCCGCCCCGCCGACCTGCTGCGCTTCCTGCGGCACCTTGGTCATGGGCCGGAGCTGGTGGAGGTCCCGGAGGGAGGAGCCGCCGGCCCGACCTGACCCCGCCTCAACCCTCCCCCGCCGCAGCGGGAGGGGGCGAGGTCAGGCGCCGCATCTCAGCCCTTCAGGCTCTCGGGGACCCGGCCGCCATTCTCGGCCAGCTTGCGCATCACCTGCCGGTGCAGCCAGGTGTTCATCTCCGCGCTGCCGTCGAGGGTGCCGGTGTAGCCCAGCTCCTGCGCCAGCTCCTTCCGCGCGGCCAGGCTGCTGTCGAGGTCGAGCAGCTTCATCAGGTCCACGATCGAGCTCTGCCAGTTCAGCTTCTGCGGGTTCTTCGACGCCATGTCCTTCAGCACTGCCTCCACGTCCACCGGCTCGGCCGGGGCGGCGGCGGCCGGGGGCACGCCCGGGCTCGCCGGCTGCGGCACGGCGGCCGTCTGGGCGGCGGAGGAGGGGTCGGCGGGCGGGGCTCCGGCCTGGGCCGCGGCGGCGCCGGAGGCCGCCGTCGCGGCGGCGGCAGGCGCCAGGGTGCTGCCGCGGAAGATGCGGGACATGATGTTCCTGAAGACCGACATTGGGAGGCTCCTCTCGTGACGCCCAACGGGAACGGCGGCCTGCCCCGTCCGTTCCGCGGCGCCGTGCCCCGGCTTGCCCCCGCCCGTCCGCCTCCGCATCTATGCGCCCGAGATTCTGGGGAATGCCCGACATGGACGTCATCTTCGACCCGACCCGCCAGGCCGCGCCGGGCGGCTCCGCCTCACCCGCCGGCGGCGGCGCCGACCCGATCAAGGACGGCGACCAGAAGACCTTCATGCAGGACGTCATCCAGGGCAGCCGGGACGTTCCCGTCCTGGTCGATTTCTGGGCGACGTGGTGCGGCCCGTGCAAGACGCTGACACCGACGCTGGAGAAGGTGGTGCGCGGCGCCGGCGGCCGCGTGCGGCTGGTGAAGATCGACATCGACAAGAACCGCCAACTGGTTCAGCAGCTCGCGCAGATGGGGCTGCCGCTGCAGTCGGTTCCCACCGTGGTCGGCTTCGTCGGCGGCCAGATCGCCGACCTGTTCCAGGGCGCCCTGCCGGAAGGCGAGGTGCGGAAGTTCGTCGAGAACCTGCTGAAGATGGCCGGCGGCACCACCCCCGCCGCCGACCTCCTGGCGGAGGCGAAGGCGGCGCTGGAGGCCGGCGACCACGCCGCGGCGGGCGAGCTGTTCATGGCGCTGCTGCAGGCCGAGCCGGAGAACGCGGACGCCTATGCCGGCCTCGCCCGCGTCTACATGGCGGTGGAGCAGGAGGACCAGGCGCAGGCGGTGCTGGACGGCGTGCCGCCGAAGCTCCGCGACCATGCGGAGGTCGCCTCGGTCCGTTCGGCGCTGCAGCTCGCCATCGAGGGTCGCGCGGCGCGGGAGAAGCTTGGCGAGTTCGAGCGGCGGCTGGCCGCCGACCCGGACGACCATGCGGCACGGATCGACCTGGCGGTGGCGCTGAACGCCAGCGGCGAGCGCGCCAGGGCGGTCGATGCGCTGATCGAGGCGATCCGGCGCGACAGGACGTGGAACGACGAGGCGGCGCGGAAGCAGCTGCTGAAGTTCTTCGAGGCCTGGGGCTTCGACGACTCCGCGACCCTTGCAGGACGGCGGAAGCTCTCCACCCTTCTGTTCCGCTGAGGCGCAGGGGCGGCCCCCCTGAACGGCCCGGCTGAACGGAGCAGATGCCCGCTTTCCACCCGGCCCTCGACGACCTGCCGGGGGAGATCCCGATCTTCCCCCTCCCCGGCGCGCTGCTGCTGCCGGGGGGAAGGTTGCCGCTGAACATCTTCGAGCCGCGCTACCTCGCGATGACGGAGGACAGCCTCGGCGCCGGGCGGATGTTCGGCATGGTGCAGGGCGATCCGGCGCTGCCGCGCACCTCGCTCGGGGCGCAGACCTACCGCACCGGCTGCCTCGGCCGCATCTCCTCCTTCTCCGAGACGGAGGATGGACGGCTGCTGATCACGCTGACCGGCGTGATCCGCTTCCGCATCGCCGAGGAGCTTGAGATGCGACGCGGCTACCGGCGCGTGCGGGCGGACTACGCGCCCTTCCGCGACGACCTGGCGGAGCCGGGCCGCACGCCGCGGGTCGACCGCGCGGCGCTGCTGGCCGCGCTCCGGCCCTATTTCCGCGCCCGCGGCATCGAGGCGAACTGGGAAGCCATCGAGGCAACGGGCGATGCGATGCTCGTCACCACGCTCTGCATGGTCTGCCCCTTCGACGTGCGGGAGAAGCAGGCATTGCTCGAGGCGGAGGGCGCCGAGGCGCGGGCGGGCATGCTGATCGCGCTGATGCAGATGGACAGCCACGGCATGGCGCCCGACGCGAAGCCGAGCTAGAGAGCGCGTCCTGTCGGGGCGGGGCAGGGCGAAGCACCCGACGGAGCGGGAGAGACGAGATGAGCGAGAGCACGAAGCCGGAACCCGGGGCGGTCGACCCGCGGCTGCTGGAAATCCTCGTCTGCCCTGTCAGCAAGGGCCCGCTTCGCTACGACCGCGAGGCGGGCGAGCTGGTGAGCGAGCGGGCGGGCCTCGCCTATCCGATCCGCGACGGCATCCCGATCATGCTGCCGGACGAGGCGCGGAAGATCTGAGGAGCCGAGGCCGAGTCCGTGCCGACGCCCACCGAGATCCGGCTGAACCGGGCCGAGAAGGTGCTGCACGTCGCCTTCGACAACGGCGAGGCCTATGCGCTGCCGGCCGAATACCTCCGGGTGGAGAGCCCCTCGGCCGAGGTGCAGGGGCATGGGCCGGGCCAGCGCGTGATCGTTCCCGGACGGCGGCATGTCGGCATCATGCGGGTGGAGCCGGTCGGCCACTACGCCGTGCGGCTGGTGTTCGACGACCTGCACGACACGGGCATCTACTCCTGGGACTACCTGCTGCGGCTGGGGCGGGAGAGGGAGGAGCGCTGGGCGGAGTACGAGCGCGCCCTCGCGGCCAAGGGGCTGAGCCGCGACCCGCCGCGGCGCGGCGCATAGGGTCCTTCCCCCCGTCGCGGGCCGGGCACCGCCCGACCCGCCAGGGTGCGCATCAGCCGCCGGAGCGGAGGGTCTGTGCGCGTGCCGCCCGCACGGCCGGGGGCTGCACCGGCACCAGCACGCTGCTGGCATTGTCGCCGGTGCCGACCGTCACCGCGATCAGGCCTGCCGGGGTCTGCTGCGCATAGCCGGGGTCGGCGTGCTCCACCGTCAGCGATTCGCCGCTGCCCGTCACGCGCGCACTGCCGCCGCCGACCACGTTGTAGGCCGCACCGGGCCCGTACTCGATGCTGGCATTCTCGCCGCTGCCGACGATGCGCGGGTAGCTCTGCGCAGCCGCGGCATCGATGGCGGCGAGCCCGAGGGCCGCGACGGCCGCCCGGAGCAGGATGCTGGACTTGGACATGGGATTCTCCTTCCGCTTGCAGGGCCGGCGGCGGCGGGATTGCCGCAGCCGGCGCGCGGCGGAAGTTGCGCGCCCCCCATGTCCCGGCGATGTCGCGGCGCCTGCGAGACAGGCGGAATCGGGTTTCGCGGGTTCCGGCACGGTGACGACGGCGTGTCGTCCGTGTCGGCCGTGACAAGGCTACCGGCGCTGGCCCTCGGCCTCCAGGAAGCGCGGGTCGTTGAAGTCGAAGATACGGTTGTCCGGGCGGGTGGTCGTGTCGATCTCGTAGAGCGTCACCCGCGTCTCGCGCCCCTGGGCGTCGAGCACGGTCCACTGCCGCAGCTCCATCGGGTTCTCGTGGAAGGCGAGGGTGAGGCGTCCCTCGGCGGCGGCGCCGGTGCGGTGCATGGCGACGCGCAGGAACCCGCCGGAGCGCTCCATGCCCGTCACGGTGATGTCGCCGGCCAGCCGGATCTGCTCCCGCAGCAGCAGGCCGAGCGGGGTGGCGGAAGCGGGGACGGTCGTCGGCTGCCGCAGCTCCCGGTCGAACATCATCACCTGCCCGCCGGAGGCGACGAGCAGCAACGGCTCCGGCGGGTCGTAGTCGAAGCGCATGCGCCCGGGGCGGCTGATCCAGGCCGTGCCGCCGGCCGAGGCGCCGTTCTGCGCGACCTGCAGGAAGCGGGCGCGCAGAGTACGGATGGAGTTGAGGTAGGCCTCCACCCGCGCCAGCGTCCCGGGCTCGATCGCACCCTGGCGGGCGGGCTGGGCAAGGGCGGGGACGGCGAGGAGGAGTGGCGCTGCGCCGAGGAAGCTGCGTCGGAACATATCCTGGATGTGGCGCCTCTGCGGGCGCGAGAAAAGACGCAGGCAGCCGCGGCGGGCATCAACCTTTACGGCAATCACTCCGCCGCCGCGGCAAGGGGCCGGGGCGCCGCCTCGGCCCAGAGCTCCGGGCGCAGCTCCTCCCGCCGGTCGGGGAAGAACAGGGCGCAGGCGAGCGTCACCCCGGCAAAGCCGGCCAGCACCGCGAGCACCGCCGCCGCCCCGCCCACCTCGTAGAGCCCGCCCACCGCCGGCGCGGCCGCGGCCGCGCCGAGGAATCCCACGGAGAAGCGGATGGAGTAGAGCTTCGCCCGCAGCGCCGGCGCGACGTAGCGCGCCGTCATCGTCTCGTTCACCGTCACCTGGCCGAAGATCGAGGCGCAGAGCAGCGCCGAGAGCGGCAGCACCGGCCAGCCGCTGCTTCCGGCCAGCAGGGCCAGCGCCGGCATCTGCACCACCGCCAGCGGCAGGAAGACGCGCTTCAGCGTCGTGCGGTCGATCAGCCGCCCGACCGTGAACTGCGTGAGCCCGCCGCAGAGCGTGACGAGGAAGGCGAGTGCGCCCACCACCGGCAGCAGATCCGGCGTGTTCGCCAGCCGCTCCTCCATCAGCTTCGGCAACAGCAGGGTGAAGCCGTTGAACACGAAGCCGGAGGCGGTGGCGATCAGCAGCAGCACGATCACGGCGCGCCGCACCACGGGGCGGGGAATGTCGGGGAACGGCCTGGAAGCGGCCTTGGCGCGCGCCACGTCGGTCAGCCCCTCCCGCCAGTAGAGCAGGCCGACGGCGATGCAGAGCAGGCCGGGCAGGATGAACCCCCACCGCCAGCCGATGAGGGCCGAGAGGCCGGCGGTGACCGCCGGCGCCAGCGCCACGCCGAGATTGCCGAAGGCACCGTTGACCCCGACCGAGGCGCCCACCCGCTCACCCGCCGCATCGACCAGCATCGCGGTGCCGATCGGGTGGTAGATCGCGCTGAAGGCGCCCGAGACGAGCAGCGCCGCGGCGAGCGTCCAGGGCCCCGGCGCCAGGCCGGCCGCCACGAAGCCCGCGCCGGTGCCGAGGAAGAAGCCGAGCATCAGCACCGGCCGGCCCAGCCGCTCCGCCAGCCAGCCCATCGGCAGGGAGCCGAGGCCGTAGACCACGAACATGCCCGTCCCCAGCGCGAGGATCGGCCCGTATTCCGTGCCGAAGACCCCCGGCTCCTGCAGCACCATCGCCAGCACGGCCGTGGCGAGGATCAGCAGCCCGTAATGGGTGAAGATGTGGGCAACGTTGACGAAGGCGATCTGGCGGCGTGCGGGGTCCATGCGGCGCTGTCCTCTGGCGCCACGCATGCTAGCCTGGCGGGATGCCGACGGGTCGCCGAGCCATGTCGCGAAACCGCCAAGACGCCCCGCCCGCGCCGCGTCGCGACCTGCCGCAGGATGGGGTGGACCGGCCGCTCTCCGCCTTCGCGCGCGACTATGCGGATGGCGAGGCCGTGCCGCGCCACGCCCATGCACGGGCGCAGCTGCTCTACGCCACGCGCGGGGTGATGCGCATCGCCACCGACGCCGCTGCCTTCGTCGTGCCGCCCGGCCATGCGCTCTGGATGCCGGCGGGCGAGCCGCACCGCGTGACGACGGAGGGCGGCGTTGCGATGCGCGCGCTGTTCCTGCGCGCCGACGCCGCCGCGGCGGGCCCGGGTGCCACCGCCGTGCTCGCCGTCTCGCCCCTGCTGCGGGAGCTGATCCTCGCGGCCTGCGCCGAGCCGCTGGAATGGGACGAGGCCGGGCGGGGCGGGCACCTGGCCGCGCTCATCCTGGACGAGATCGCCCGCGCCCCCGCCCTGCCCTTCCGCGTGCCGGAGCCGCGCGACCGGCGGCTGCAGCGGCTGGCCGCCGCGCTGCGGGCCGATCCGGCGAGCCCCCGCCGGCTGGAGGACTGGGCCGCGCTGGCCGGCGCCAGCCCGCGCACGGTGGAGCGGCTGTTCCGCGCCGAGACCGGGATGGGCTTCGCGCGCTGGCGGCAGACGCTGCGCCTGGCCGAGGCCGCGGCGCGGCTGGCGCGCGGCGAACCCCCCGCCCGCGCCGCGGCCGCCGTGGGCTATGCCAGCGCCTCGGCCTTCGGCGCGGCCTTCCGGGCGGCGTTCGGCGTGACGCCGGGGGCAGCGGGGCAGGCCGGAGCGGGTCGCTGAGGACGCGTTCGGCGGCATCTGCCGGAGGTTGAGGGACATTCCTGGAGATCTCCTCAGAGGCGATTTCCTGTTGACGATGTTCCTGCTTTGTTCTAGGAATGATGTCGGGCAAGCCGCGGAGGTCTCCATGTCCCGCATCATCCGAGTGACCGAGAGAGACCTTCGCGCCGCGATGCGGGACGACCGCTACTGGCGTCCTGGACATGCTGAGCGGGAGGGTTTCGTTCGATGGGTGTCTGGCGGCTATGGCGGGCTGTATCCGCGTGACGGTGCGGCCCGCGAGGCCGTTTGGGTCCGCGCCTATGTGCGGGACGGCAAGACGGTCTCGGCGCATTGGCGCAGTCCACCGCCTGCGGGTGGCGGGCGAGAGGCTGGCGCGGGCGGCGGATACGGTGATCCGGAGCAGGCCGGCGACGGGATCGTCCCGGCGAACTGGCGGGGCATCTTCCGCCCGCGCCCCGGTCGCGCGCCGCCGGACGGCAGGTCGGGCGGTGGAGATGGCATCCAGCGACCACGCGGGCGGAATCCGCGACGGGAGGGTGCCGACGGCCGCGACCCCGTGGACGACCTTCGCGGGCTTCCCGACACACGCCGCGAACCCAACCTGTCCGGCCGGGTCGACCAGTGGAGTCGGCCCGGCGGAGAGGCGCAGAGGGCGCGGGATCTGGAACGGCTGCGCCCGCAGGGGCCGCCGGAAGAGCTGAGACCAGGCATGCTCCGTTATCGGCTGGAGGATGGTCGGGTGGCCACGGCCCGATCGAGCACCAGTCCCGGCGCTGGCGGTGTTTCGACGCTTGAGGTCGCTGAGCCGATTGGCGGAGGCCGCTTCCGGCAGACCGATAAGTTTCGCTATCCCACCGGGCGTTAGGAGAGCACGACCATGAACCCCGATCCCATTCCGCAGCCGCGCAGCGGCGCCGTGCTGCCGTCGCTTGGCGAGATGCAGCGCGCAGGCTCGCCGACCGAGCAGATCGCTTTGCAGGACAGTGCATGGGACATGCTGGAGAGCTACGCAACGCCGAGCGGTGCCATACGCACACGCCTCTCCAACGAATGGCTCGGCACACGCGATTGGCGGGTACAATTCTTCTTCCAGTATCATCTGGCCTGGGAGCCGACGGCGATTCATCCGCTCATTGCGGCGACCCGTCGTCGCGGCCACCGCACCGTTTTGGGCACGGTCGTGGAGGAGGGGTTTCGCCCATCAGCCGTCTGGCGCGTGCCGGTCGACGAGGACGGGATCGGGCGCTTCTTCGAGGCGCATTACGCCGTCTTCCACATGCTCTTCCCACGCGACCGGTCCTTCGCGGTGCATGCCAATGACGGCGACTTCTCCGTCTTCGCCGGCCCCGAGGACTTCGTCCGCGACGCGCTGCCGCCGGAAGCAATCGGCGCCCGCGGGACGGCCGAGGTCGTCCGGGTCGTCGAGACGGAGCACGGCAAGGGCTGCATGGACGGCATCCTCGCCCACTATGCGCCCTTCACCCTCGACTGACGGCGCGGCCCGTCAATCCCGCCGCCGCGGCAGCGAGCGGTCGGTGCGGCAGCGCGAGAGCGGCAGCGGCTCGGCCGCGTGCAGGCGCAGGATCAGCCGCTCCGTCCGGTCCGTCTCGACGACAAGGCAGGCGCAGCCATGGCCGTAGGATCCGTTCGTCGCCACCCACCCGCCGCGCGCCATGTCGGGCAGGCGGTCCGTGCCCTCGGCCTGGTGGCCGCCCTGCGCGCCGAGCACCCACAGCCCGTCGCGATCCTCCAGCCACATGTTGCCGGGCGTCGGGTTGACGAACCAGCCGCAACGCCGCTCCGCCGCCTCCGCCCCGCCGGCAGCGAGCAGCAGCAGGAGAGCAAGCCGCCTCATCCGTTCGCCCAGTCCGGCGCCATCGCCGGATTGACGAAGCGGCGGTCCTTCGGCAGCGCCTCGATGACGGCCAGATCCTCGGCATCGAGGCGCAGCCGCAGCGCGTCCAGGTTCTCGCGCTGGCGCGTGCTGGACGCGGCCTTCGGCACCATCGCGACACCCTCCTGCGCCAGCAACCAGGCCAGCGCCACCTGCGCCGCCGTGGCGCCGTGCTTCGCGGCGATGCGCCGCAGTTCCGGATGCTCCGACGCATTGCCCTTGGCCAGCGGCGAATAGGCCGTCAGCGCGATGCCGTGCTCCCGGCACATCGCCCGCAGCCGCGACTGATCGAGCAGCACGTGGTACTCCACCTGCAGGCAGGCGAGGCCGGCATCCGCCTCGATGGCGCGGCGCAGCAGGCGCGGCGGGAAGTTGGAGACGCCGATCGCCCTCGCCCGCCCCTCCGCCCGGATCGCGGCGAGGCCGCGCAGCGCGTCCGACAGGTTCAGCTCCGGGCTCGGCCAATGGATCAGCAGCAGGTCCACATACGGCGTGCCGAGGCGGCGCAGGCTCTCGTCGAAGCCGCGGCGGATCGCCGCGCCGTCGGGCTTGTCGTTCCAGACCTTCGTCGTCAGGAACACGTCCCCGCGCGGCACGCCCGCGGCCGAGATGGCGGCGCCGACATCGGCCTCGTTGCCGTACATCTCGGCCGTGTCGATGTGCCGGTAGCCCAGCGCCAGCGCCGCCTCCACCGCCCGCCGGCACTCCGCGCCGCGCATCGGCCAGGTGCCGAGGCCGAGGCGCGGCATGCGCACGCGATCCGTCTCGATGGCGGGAATGGCGAGGGGCACGGCGCAAATCCTCAGCGGCGCGAGAGATCGACCAGGCCGGCGCGCCCCCCTTCCGTCCCGAAGGCGAGGCCGGCGCCGTTCGGGCTCCAGGACAGCGCGCTGACCGCGCCCCCGGAGGGCGGCGCGACCGGCACCACCTTGCCGCTGGCCACCTCGGCCATCAAGACCAGCCCGTCGCCGAAGCCTGCCGCCACCACCTCGTGCTGCGGGTGGCAGGCGACCGCGGTGCACAGCACCTCGTCCCCGCCGGCCAGCTCGGTGGGTGCCTTGCCCATCGGGCCGCCGCCGAAGAAGGGCCACAGCACGACGCTTTCCGCCCCGCTCGTCGCCAGCCACCGCCCGCGCGCGGTGAAGGAGAGCGAGCGCGTCTTCGCCGGATAGCCCGACATGCGCATGTGCTGCCCGTCGGTCAGCCGCCAGCCATGCAGCGCCGTCTCCTGCATCGCGGTCACCACGTGGCTCCCGTCGGGCGAGAAGAGCACCGCCTGGTGGCTGCCCTTCCATTCCAGCAGCCGCGGCTTGTCCTCCTTCGCGCCGACGAACCAGAGCGAGGCGCCGCCATAGTGGCTGGCCGCCACGCGCTTTCCCTTCCCGTCGAAGGCGATCCCGCCGACCGAGGAGGGGTGCGGCAAGGTCTTCAGCGCCGCGCCCGCCGCATCGTAGAGGTGCAGCGCCTTGCCTACGGCGCCGGCGCGCACCCCGGCCTCGTGCGCCGCCACGTGGTCGACCCAGCGGCCCTTGTGGTCGGCCAGGATCTCCGTCGCGCCGTCCGGGGCGGTGCGGACCAGCCTTCCATCGTCGCCGCCGCTCAGCCAGCCGTCGCGCGCATCGGCAGCCGCCGAAAGGACGGCGCCGTCATGCGCCTCCACCCGCCGCCACTCGCCGTCCCCGGCGAGGTGCAGCACGCCCTCGGCGGTGGCGAAGGCGAGGCGGCCGGCGCGGTCGAACACCGCGCCGACCACCCAGGCGCCGAGATCCCGCACGGTGCCGCGGGTGGCGAGGAGGAAGTCGGCCTCCGAGACCTCCGCCATGTCAGGCCGGCACCTGGCAGCTCTCGAAGCCGCGGCGGAGCTGCGGGCGGTTCAGGTCGCGGCCGATGAAGACGATCTTCGACACGCGCGGATCGTCCGGCTTCGACTCGCCGATGTAGTCGCCATCGGCGATCATGTGCACGGCCTGGAAGGCGAAGCGACGCTTGTCGCCGGCGTAGTGCAGGATGCCCTTGGTGCGCAGCAGGTCCTGTCCCTTCGTCTGCAGCAGCTCGCCGATCCAGGCGTTGAACCGCTCCGGGTCGATCGGCCGCGACGCCTCGAAGGAGACGCTCGTGACCTCGCTGTCATGCTCGTGGTGGTCTTCGCCCGACAGGAACTCGGGCTCCCGCTCCAGGATGCGCTGGAGGTTGAAGGCATCGCGCCCGACGACGCTGTCGATCGGCACGTCGGACTTCGTCGAGCGGCGGATCTCGGCATACGGGTTGATGTTCCGGATCAGCCGCTCGACCTCGGCGGCCTCCCCGTCGGTCACCAGGTCCATCTTGTTGAGCACGATGATGTCGGCGAAGGCGATCTGCTCCTGCGCCTCGGTGCTGTCCTTCAGCCGCGCGGGCAGGTGCTTCGCGTCCACCACGGTGACGATGGCATCGAGCTTCGTGGCGCGCTTCACGTCGTCGTCCATGAAGAAGGTCTGTGCGACCGGCGCCGGATCGGCGAGGCCCGTGGTCTCGACGATGATGCCGTCGAACCGCCCCTTGCGGCGCATCAGCCCGCCGATGATGCGGATGAGGTCGCCGCGGACGGTGCAGCAGATGCAGCCATTGTTCATCTCGAACACCTCCTCGTCGGCATCGACGACGAGGTCGTTGTCCACGCCGAGCTCCCCGAACTCGTTGATCACCACGGCGAATCGCCGGCCGTGGTTCTCGGTGAGGATGCGGTTCAGCAGGGTGGTCTTACCGGCGCCGAGGTAGCCGGTCAGCACGGTGACGGGGATCTGGGTGTCTGAGGTGGCCTGGGACATGGGGGGCTCCCGGTGAGGTCTGGCTGGCGGTGTTATATGGTAACGCCAGCCGGCTTCCACCCGGGAGCCCGCGCCTTCTCAGCGGCAGTTCTGCGCCCGGATGGTCGGCCCGGAGGCCGCGGCGCCGTCATAGGCCACCCGCACCGTGGCGTTGCTGATGTTCCCGTTGGTCCCCCGGCCGAACCGCACCATGGAGATGGTGGCGTGGGGCTCGATCCGGATTCCGGGCAGGGAGGCGCTGAACAGGGTGACATCGGACGGAAAGTTCTGGAGCTGGACATCCGCCGTCACCACGCTGCCCGTGCCGTTCCTGATGTGGAAGAAATACTCATAGTTGTTGCCGCCCGTGCCATTCTGCAGGACGGCGTCGATGAACACCCGGCCCTGGCAGGCGGCGCCGCCCTGCGCCTGGGCGGGGGCTGGCAGGACAGCGGCGGCCCCCAGCAGGGTGGCGGCGATGGCGGCGTTGCGGAACATGATCTCTCTCCTCGGTCGCCGCGGCGTCCTGCCCCGGCACGGGAGGAAGCATGGCCCGTAACGGAGAAGAAAGGAATTCGGCCTGCCCGATCGGCGCGATAGGCCGAGGCGAAGGCCCGCCCGCGCGGTGCGGGCGGGCCGGCGCTCAACGCTCCAGCAGCACCTCGACACGGCGGTTGCGCTGGCGACCCTCGGGATTGTCGCGGCCGTCGCTGCCGGTGTTCTCGGCCACGGGCTGGGATTCGCCCCGGCCCTCCGCGCGCATCGGCGGCAGGCCTCCGCCATTCGCCTCCAGCCATTGCTGCACGCTCCGGGCGCGCCGCTCCGAAAGGCCCTGGTTGTACTCGTCGGAGCCGACAGCATCCGTGTGACCGACGATCCGGACCGCGCGCGGGGCGCGGTTGCGGATGATCTCGGCGACACGGCCGAGAGCCTCCGCCGCTTCCGGCCGCAGCTCGGCCTTGTCGAAGTCGAACAGCACGTCGTTGCGCACCGTCACGCGGGTGGTGCGTGGCCCTTCGTCGATCACCACGACATTCGCGCCCTGGACGTCGACGGCGCCGCCGGCGCCCACCGTGCCGGTCACCGGCTGCCCGTCACGCTCGACGACGAAGCCGCGCGGCCGCGGACCCGGCTGCTCCATGGTGACGGTGCCGGTCGCCGCCTCCTGCGCGGCGGAGGGCAGCGCGGGCAGAATCAGGAGGGCGGCAAGCGCCGCCCGATGGATCGCGGGATGCGACATCTGGACCTCCTTCGCCGTGGCGCGGGCAAGTGCCCGCTCACGCTGCCGAACGCCGCCGGGCGGGCGGCGATGGCGCGGCCTCCCGCCGGTTTGAGCGCCGCGCCACCGCACTCTTGCGGTCACGGAAATATCAACGTTCCGCACGGCTACCAGGGCGGTGACGGTTCGTTGGGGTCCCACGTCAACCCATCGAGGAGGACCTCATGTCGTTCCGTCCTTTCCACCTGCTCGCCGCCATCGGCGCCGTCTTCGCGGTGAGCGCCTGCACCTATGTCGAGCGCGAGCGGCCGCCCGCGCAGCCCGCCACCGTGGTGGTGCCCGCGCCGCAGCAGCCCGCCACCGTTGTGCAGCCGGCGCCTGCGCCGACCGTCACGGTTCGCCCGGCCTACTGAGCCCGCACGGCCCGCCCCGGCGCGCCCGGGGCGGGCTTCCTACACCTCCGCCTCGTCGAAGATCCGGCCAACCTGGCCGCCCCAGCCGCGCTCGTTGCGCGCCAGCCAGCGGCCTGCCTGGGTGATCCCGCTCTCCGCGATCTCGTCGAGCGGGGCGAGGTAGATCTCCTCCCCCAGCCCGCGCGCGCGCAGCCCATCGCGCGCGATCGCCAGCACGTCGCGCGCCACGTCGCGCAGCGGCCTGCCGCCGATCCTCGCCTGCAGCGCGGATTTTGGCACCTCCATGCGCAGCGCCTGCATCTCCGGCACCGTCCAGCCACGGACAAGCGCCGCCGCGGCCTTCTGGGCGGCGTCGTCGTAGAGCAGCCCGGTCCAGAGCGCGGGCTTCGCCATCAGCATCGCCGCGCTTCCCGCATCGGCGCCGCGCATCTCCAGGAACCGCTTGAGGCGGACATCGGTGAACACCGTCGTCACATGGTCGGCGAAATCGCCCATCGTCGCGCGCTGGCCTTCCAGCGCGTTGCCGGCGCGTCCGTCCATGAAGGCGCGGAAGGGGATGCCGGCGGCGTCGATCCAGCGTCCCTCCCGCATGATGAAGTACATCGGCACGTCCACGACATGCTCGGCGAATCGCTCGAAGCCGAACCCGTCCTCGAAGGCCACTGCGGGGATGCCGGTGCGGTCGGGGTCCGTGTCGGTCCAGGCCTTGCCGCGCAGCGACAGGAAGCCAGAGGGCCGGCCCTCCAGGAAGGGCGAGTTGGCGAAGAGCGCGGTGGCCAGGGGCTGCAGCGCGAGCGAGACGCGCAGCTTCTCCACCATGTCGGCCTCGTCGCCGAAGTCGAGGTTCACCTGCACCGTGCAGGTGCGCGTCATCATGTCGAGGCCCATGCCGCCGACGCGCGGCATGTACTGCCGCATGATCGCGTAGCGGCCCTTGGGCATCCACGGCATCTCCTCGCGCCGCGCCAGCGGGTGGAAGCCGAGCGGCGCGAAGCCGAGGCCGAGCGGCCCCGCCACCTCATGCACCTCGCGCAGATGGCCGTGCAGCTCGACACGCGTCTCGTGCAGGTCGGCCATCGGCGCGCCCGAAAGCTCGAACTGCCCGCCCGGCTCGAGGCTGACCGAGGCGTCGCCGCGCTTCAGGCCGATGACGTTCGGCCCGTCCATGATCGGCGCCCAGCCCTTCGAGCGGAGCCCTTCGAGCATGTCGCGGATGCCGCGCTCCTCGTACGAGGGCGGGGCGAGGCCGTCGCGACGGAAACCGAACTTCTCGTGCTCGGTGCCGATGCGCCACGCCGCGCGCGGCTTGGCGCCGGCGGCGAACCACGCGGCGAGCTGGCGCGTGGAGGTGATCGGCGTGAGGTCGGCCTCGCCGGGATTCGACATGGGTGGCGTTCTCTTCCAGGCAGGCCAAACAGGGATGCGCAGCCTGGCTCAGCGCCCGGGCGCGCGGCTGAGGGCCCAGTCCCCCGCCAGCGCCTGCAGCGCGGCGAGCCCGGCCACCGCCGCCGTCTCCGCCCGCAGGATGCGCGGGCCAAGGGCGGCCGGAACAACAAAGGCACGGCGGCGGAGATCGTCAAGCTCCGCCCCCTCGAACCCGCCCTCCGGACCGACCAGCAGGCCGAAGGGCGGCGCGATCGCGGCGGCGGCCTCGCGCAGCGGCGGCGCGGCGGCGCGCTCCGCCGCGACGACCAGGGGCGCGCCGTCCCAGGCATCGAGCACGCGGTGCAGCGGCTGCGACTCGGCCACCTGCGGCACGTCGAGCCGCTCGCACTGCTCGGCCGCGGCGCGCGCCAAGGCGGAAAGGCGCGCGGCGTTCGCCGCCGCCGCCACGGTGCGGCGCGTCACCACCGGCAGGATGCGCGCGGCACCGAGCTCGGTCGCCTTCTCAACCGCCCAATCCATCGCATCCCGCTTCAGCACCGCGATCAGCAGGCGGATGTCGGGCCCGGCCTCCGCCGCGCGCAGGCACGGGCCCACGACGAAGCGCGCGCGGTCCTTGCGCAGGGCGGCGATCCGCGCCGCGTGCTCGCCGTCCCGTGCGTTGAACAGCCGCACCGCGTCGCCGGGCCCGCGACGCAGCACGGTGCCGAGGTGGTGCGCCTGGCCCGGCGCGGCCTCCACCTCCGCGCCGTCGTGGAGCATCTCGTCAAGGTGCAGGCGCGGGATGGACATGCGGCGTCTCCGGCCTCTTCTATGCCGCATGGCGGGCTACACGGACATACGCGCCGGCGGATGGGTGGCGCGGCTCCCGGCGGGCTGGCGACCCTATGCGCTGCTCGGCCGATTCGACCGGCCGATCGGCGCGTGGCTGCTGGTACTACCGGGATTCTGGGCCTTCGCGCTCGTCGCGCCGTCCGCGGCGGAGGGGCTGCGGCTGGCGCTGCTGTTCCTGCTCGGCGCCTTCGCCATGCGGGCGGCGGGCTGCGTGGTGAACGACCTCTGGGACCGCGACCTCGACAGGCAGGTGGAGCGCACCCGCGGCCGGCCGCTCGCCTCCGGCGCAGTGACCGTGCGCGGCGCGATCGTCTTCCTCGGCGCACTGTGCGCGGCGGGCGCGGCCGTACTGTTCCAGCTTCCGCCCGCCGCAATCCTCATCGGCCTGCTGTCGCTGGTGCCGATCGCGCTCTACCCGCTGGCCAAGCGCGTGACGGACTGGCCGCAGGCGGTGCTCGGCCTCGTCTTCTCCTGGGCGGCGCCGACGGGCTACGCCGCGGCGACCGGCACGCTGGACGCCGCGGCGACCGCGCTCTGGGCGGCCGCCTTCTTCTGGATCCTCGGCTACGACACGATCTACGCCCATCAGGACCGGGAGGATGACGCGTTGGTCGGCATCCGCTCCACGGCAAGGCGCTTCGGGGAGCGGACGCGCCCCTTCCTCGCCGTCTGCTACGGCGCGACCCTGGCGCTGCTGGCGTGCGCGGGTTGGCTCGCCGGCCTCTCCTGGCCGTACCTGCCCGCGCTGCTGCTGCCGGCGGCGCTGCTGGCGCGGCAGGTGATCGCCCTCGACATCCACGATCCGGCACGCTGCCTTGCCCTGTTCCGGCTGAACCGGGAGGCCGGGCTGCTCGTCGCGCTCGCCTTCCTCGCCGGCCGGACGTGAACGCCGAGGCCTTCGTGCGCGCGCATACGGTGGTGACAGGCGCCCCGCTGGTGCCGGAAATCCGGCTGCACCTGGCCGAGGAGATCACGCCGATCTGGCAAGCCACCGAAGCGTGGCTGGCGGAACAGGACATCGAGCCGCCCTTCTGGGCCTTCGCCTGGCCCGGCGGTCAGGCGCTGGCGCGCGCGATCCTCGACGACCCGAAGCGGGTCGCCGGACGCCGCGTGCTCGATTTCGCCGCGGGCTGCGGCATCGCCGGCATCGCCGCTGCGCGGTGCGGCGCGGCCGTCGAGGCTGCAGAGATCGACCCGCTCGCCGCCGCGGCGATGCGTCTGAACGCCGCGCTGAACGGCGTCGCGATGGAGGTCGTCGCGCGCGACGTGGTGGGCGAGGCCGGGCGTTGGGACCTGATCCTCGCCGGCGACGTCTGCTACGAGGCGCCGATGACAGCCCACATCCTGCCCTGGCTGCGTGGGCTGGCGCGGGACGCGGAGGTGTGGCTTGCCGATCCCGGCCGCGCCTACCTGCCGGGGGAGGGGTTGCAGCCCCTCGGCACCTGGCGGGTGCCGACGACGCGGGAGCTGGAGGACCGGACGGAGCGGGCGGTGACGATCGCCCGGCTGCTGCCCGAATCCGCGGCATAGGCCCGGCCTATCCGTGCGATCGGCCCGCCTCGGCTTCGCGGCGCCGACCCGCGGCGGCAGGATGGTGCCGCAACGGAGGAACGACGCAATGCCCCGGACCGCCTTCGCCCTCGGCCTCATCGTCGCGGCAGCCGCGCTGCCTGCCGCGGCGCAGCAGCCGCGACCGGCCTGCCCGGTGGGGCCGAACGACATCATCGCGGCGAGCACGAGCACCAGCCGCGTGCACCGCATGGGCGCGGGTTCCGACCTGCTGACGCAGCACGCCACCATCCGGAACCCGTCGGCGACCGCCCTCTCGATCACCGTCGAGCTGAACCACCGCGCCTTCCAGAGCAACTTCGTCGCCGGTATGGCCCACTCCATCGCGGCCGGCGGCCAGATCGCCCTCACCCTCGGCAACGTGGTGAAGCCCGGGCTGACGGTGGACCAGCTCCGCAGCACGACGGTGCTGCGGTGCGCGGCAGGCTGATCGCCCCGGGGCGGGCCAGGTCGCGCCACGTCGCTGCCGCAACCGCGCGGCAGGCTGCGCCGCAGGAGACCCGCCATGCGCATTCCCGTCCTGGCCCTGCTGGCCGCGTCGCTGCTTGCCCCCGTGGCGGCGGCCCAGACCCAGAACCGCTACGACGAGGCCGGTCGCTTCATCGGGCGCGCGGAGCGCAGCGGCGACACGACCCGCTTCTATGACCGTTCCGGCCGCTACCTCGGCCGGTCGGAACGGAGCGCGGACGGGACGGCGCGGCGCTACGACGAGGCTGGGCGCTACGGGGGCCGCAGCGAGCGCAGCGGCGACACGGTGCGGCACTACGACGAGGCCGGCCGCTACCGCGGGCGGACGGAGCGCAGCGGCGACACGGCGCGGCGCTACGACGATGCGGGGCGGTATCTCGGCCGCACCGAGGGCGGCCGCGGCACCACCCGCAGCTACGATGCCCGTGGCCGCTACGAGGGTCGCGTCGAGAAGCGCTGACGCCGCTACAGGCGCTTGGACATGAAGACGCGGTCGAACCCGTCCTGCTGCCGGCGCGCCGTCTCGGCATAGCCGAGGCGGGCGTAGAGCGCGATGTTCGCCTGCATGCGGGCATGGGTGTAGAGCCGCACCTCCCCGAAGCCGCGGCGGCGGGCCTCCGCCTCGGCGAAGGCGATCAGCGCGCGGCCAAGGCCCCGTCCGCGTGCCGCGGGCTCCACCGCGACATTGTCCAGCAGCAGGTGGTCCGCCTCCTCCACCAGCACCAGCACGCCGCGGAGCGCGCCCGCCTCCTCCAGCACGAAGGCCTGGCCGGCGGCGCAGCGCGCGGCGTAGTCGTCCTCCATCGGGCCGGGACGACGGCCGACCACCGGCACCCAAGGTGCGTAGGCGCGCTCGACGATCTCCGCGACGGCGGGCACGTCCGCCGCGGCGGCGGGTCGGATCACGCGGGCTTCGCCGGCGCGTGGTCCGCAGCCTCGAACAGCACGAGCGCGCCGACCACGACGGCAATGCCGGCCCACTGGCCGGGCGCCAGCCTCTCGCCCAGCACGAGGGCGGCAAGCAGCGTGGCGACCAGCGGCTCCACGCTGCCGAGCATCGAGGCGCGCACCGGACCGATGTGGCGGAAGGCGGCCAGCAGCGCGAGGAGACCGACCCCGATGCCGAGCCCCGCACCGGCGATGCCGAACCAGCCTGCGCCACCCGAAGGCGGCACCCAGGCGCCGAGGACGGTGGCGATCACGAGGAGCCCGAGCGTCCCGACCAGCGTGGCGTGCAGGCTGACCTGGGTCACGCCGGCCTCGCGCCCCGCGCGGGCCGAGAACAGGATCATGCCCGTGACCGCGACCGAAGCCAGCGCCGCAAGGAGGATGCCCGTCGCGTCCGGGGCCTCGGCCGCGGCGCCCACCACGGCGGCGAGCCCGCCGAGCACGACGAGCCCCAGCAGGAGCTTGCGCGGCGTCAGCCTGTCCTCGCCGCGCCAATGCGCGATCGCCGCGACCAGAAGCGGATGGGTGAAGAAGACCAGAACCGCGAGGCCGACGGGCAGCCGCGCGACGGCGGCGATGAAGGCCCAGATCGCGGCGGCCTGAAAGACGCCGGCGGCGACGACCGCACCCCGCGCGGCCCGCGGCATGGCGAAGTCGCCGCGCGACGCGGCGATGATGGCGGCGAGCAGCGCCGCCGCCACCACGCCGCGCAGCGCCACCACGGTCAGCGTGTTGCTGCCATCCTCCAGCGCCACGCGCGCCGCCACGGGCCCGACCGCGAAGGCAAGGGTGGAGCCGAGCGCGAGCGCGACGCCGAATGCGGGCCGCGCGGCCGCGGCCCGCGCCGTCATACCGCCGTGCCGCCGACCGTCAGCCCGGTCATCTTCAGCGTCGGCTGCCCGACGCCGACCGGCACGCCCTGGCCCTGCTTGCCGCAGGTGCCGATGCCGGGATCGAGACCCATGTCGTTGCCCACCATCGTCACCTTCGTCATCGCATCCGGCCCGTTGCCGATCAGCGTCGCGCCCTTCACCGGCGCGCCGAGCCTGCCGTCCTCGATCAGGTAGGCTTCCGAAGCGCTGAAGACGAATTTGCCCGAGGTGATGTCCACCTGACCGCCGCCGAAATTCACGGCGTAGAGGCCGCGCTTCACGCTCGCCAGCACCTCCTCCGGCGCGTGCGCCCCACCCAGCATCACCGTGTTGGTCATGCGCGGCATCGGGATGTGGGCGAAGGACTGGCGCCGGCCATTGCCGGTGGGCGCCACGCCCATCAGCCGGGCGTTCTGCCGGTCCTGCATGAAGCCGGTGAGCACCCCGTCCTCGATCAGCACGGTGCGGCCGGAGGGCGTGCCCTCGTCGTCGACGGTGAGGCTGCCGCGGCGGTCCGGGATCGTGCCGTCGTCGACCACGGTCACGCCGGGCGAGGCGATGCGCTGGCCGAGCAGGCCTGCGAAGGCGGAGGTCTTCTTGCGGTTGAAGTCGCCCTCCAGCCCGTGGCCGATCGCCTCGTGCAGCAGGATGCCGGGCCAGCCGGGGCCGAGAACCACCTCCATCTCGCCGGCCGGGGCGGGGATGCTCTCCAGGTTGACCAGCGCCTGGCGCAGCGCCTCCTCCACTGCCGCCTTCCACGACGCCTCGTTCAGCACGCGGTCATAGGCGAAGCGGCCGCCGGTGCCGAAGCTGCCCGTCTCCCGCCGCCCATTCGCCTCCACCACGACCGAGACGTTCAGCCGGACGAGGGGGCGGAGATCGGCGACGCGCCTTCCGTCCGGCCGCAGGATCTGCACGGCCTGCCACTCGCCGGTGATGCTCGCCATCACCTGCTTCACGCGGGGGTCGCGCGCGCGGGCATGCGCGTCAATCGCCATCAGCAACGCCGTCTTCTCCGGGAATTCCATGCGGGAGAGCGGGTTGAGGTCCGAATAGAGCCGCGCGTTGGTGGCGCGCGGCGCCACGTCGAGCGTGCCGGACCGGCCTGCCGCGACGGTCTTCACCGTCTCCGCCGCACGCGCCAGCGCGGCCTCGGACAGCTCGGCGGCGTGCGCGTAGCCGGCCGCCTCCCCGGCCACGGCGCGCAGGCCGAAGCCACGCGTCGCGTCGAAGGAGGCGGAGCGGATCCGGCCGTCCTCCAGGCTGATCGCCTCGCTCTCCCGGTGTTCGAGGAACAGCTCGCCGTCCTCGGCGCCCTGCGCGGCCTCGCGCGTCAGGCGCTCGGCCGCGGCGCGGTCGAGGGTGGAGAAGAACAGGGTGTCGGTGGTGGCCAGCGCGTCGGTCACGGGTGGTATCCCTTGCTGGAATCGGTCAGGCGGCCGCCGGCGCGACGAGGCGCTCGGCCGGGAAGCGCAGCACCGCGACGAGGCCAGCCCCCTCCGCGGGGTCCTCCAGCGTCAGCGTGCCGCCGAGGGCGGTGGTCAGCGTGCGGGCGATGTGCAGCCCGAGGCCCGAACCCTGGAAACGCCGGGAGAGCGAGGCATCGAGCTGCGTGAAGGGCTCGAAGCTGCGTTCGCGGTCCTGGGGCGGGATGCCGATGCCGGTGTCGGCGACGCGGATCGCAAGCCCTTCCGCCTCCACGGCGGCAGAGAGGGCGATCCGGCCGCCGGACGGGGTGAACTTCACGGCGTTGGACAGCAGCTTGCCGAGCACCTGGGAAAGGCGCAGCGCATCGCCGCGGAGCGCCGGCAGCCGCGGCGGCAGCGACAGGTCGAGCGTGAAGCCCGCGGCCTGGGCAGCCGGTGCCGTTTCCCGGTGCGCCACCACCAGCAGCGGCGCCAGAGGAATCGGCTCCTCCACCATCGCGAGCGCGCCGGTCTGGCTGCGCGCGACGTCCAGAATGTCGTCGATCAGCGTCAGCAGGTGGCGCCCGGCCTCGTTCACCGAGGCCGCGTATTCCGCGACCCGCGCGAGGTTCCTCTCGCCCGCGATCGCCTCGGAAAAGCCGATCACGGCGTTCAGCGGCGTGCGCAGCTCGTGGCTCATCGTCGCGAGGAAGCGGGACTTGGCGGCGGAGCCGGCCTCCGCAGCCTCCCGCGCCTTCTCCAGCTCGACGCGGATCGCGCGCTCCTCCGTCACGTCGGTGTAGGTGACGACGAAGCCGCCGTCCGGCGTGGGATCCGACGCCACCTCCAGCACCCGCCCGTCGGGCTGGGTGCGGGCGTAGCGCTGCGGCGTGCTCCGATCGAGGGCCCTGAGCGTCTCGGCCTGCAAGGGCGTCATCCGCCCCGCCGCCATCTGCTCGTCGATCACCTCCTGCCGGGTCCGGCCGGGCACCAGACGCTCGGCCGGCACGCCGATCAGCTCGGCGGCCTTCGCGTTGGTCGCCAGGATGCGCTGGTCCGGCCCGTACATGACGATGCCGTGGCGGATGCTGCCCGCCATCGTCTCCAGCAGCGCGGCGCGGCGCCGCGCCTCCTCCTCCGCACGCTGCAGCGCCGAGACGTCGGAGACCACGGCGATGTGGCCGCCATCGGGCAGCCGGCCGGCGCGGACGACGATGGCGGTGCCGTCGGGGCGGACGCGGCGGACGGGCGGCACCGCCTCCGACCCGGACCCGACATGCAGGTTCAGCAGCGCCGTCCTCATCTCGGGCGTCATCTCGCCGTCGGCGACGCGGCGCGCGCCCAGCTCCTCGAGGCTCTCGCCAAGGCGCACGGCGGCGTCGCCCATGATCCGGCGATAGGCCGCGTTGCTCATCCGCGCCCGGCGGTCGGGGCCGAACACGCTGACGCCGTCTGGCAGCGCCTCCAGCACCGCGTCCAGCAGGGCCGCGCGCTCCCGCGCCTGCTCCTCGGCCTTGTGCAGCGCGGTGATGTCGGTGAAGACGGAGACGATGCCGCCATCGGGCAGCCGCCCTGCGCGATGCTCGATCACGGTACCGTCGCGGCGGACGCGGCGCATGGGCCCGGCCCGCGCCGCATCTCCCTCGGCGCCGGCCGCGTTGCGCCGACGCACCTGCGCAGCCGTCTCCGCATCGTATTCGCCCACGGCGATGCGCCGTGCGATCACGTCGTCCACCCGGTCGCCGGGCTGCACGTCATGGTCGCGCATGAGCTGGCGGTAGGTGGCGTTCATCATCACCATCCGCCGGTCGGGGCCGACCACCACCACGCCGTGCGGCAGGGCGGCGAGCACGCCGTCGAGCAGCGCGGCGCGGCGCTGCGCCTCGTCCTCCGCGCGCTTCAGCGCGGTGATGTCGGCGACCTCGACGACGACGCCGCCATCGGGCAGCGGATGGCGCTCGAAGCGCAGGACCTCGCCGCTCGGGCGTTCCCGGAAGCCGACGGACCGGGCGCCGCGCATGCGCTCCATCCGCACCGCGATCTGGTCGGCGGAATCGGCGTTGCGGAACTCGCCCCGCGCCTCCTGCGCCTCCAGCATCTCGCGATAGGTCATGCCGGGCCGGATGGCGCCCGACGGCTGGCCGGTCAGCGCCTCGAAGGAGGGGTTGGCCAGCATGACGCGGAGGTCGGCATCGTAGGCGACCACGCCGCCGCCGAGGCGGGAGAGCACCGTCTCCACCAGGCGCGACCGGGCCGAAGCCTCCTCCACCGCGCGTTGCAGGGCCGTGACGTCGTGCGCGGTCGAGACCCAGCCGCCGCAGGCCAGCGGGAAGGAGCCGAGTTCCAGCACCCGGCTGCCATCGGCCGACCGGCTCTGGCGCGTCTGCGGACGGGTGCGGTCGATCGCCAGGACCTCGCGCGCGCGCGCCTCGGGGTCGCCGGGGCCGTAGAGGCCGCGATAGGCGAGCATGCGCACCATGTCGGCCGCCGACATGCCGATCGGGCACGCCGCGGGATCGAGGCCCGCATTGCGCCAGAAGGCGGGGTTCGCATAGGCGAAGCGGTCCGTGCCGTCGACCGCGCTGATCGCGTGGGGCAGCGCCTCGGCGACGTGAAGAAGCAGTTCGCCCCGGCTCACGCGGCCCTCGCCGGCGCCGGACGCAGCGCATGCACCGCGACCAGCGCCGCGGTCAGCACCAGCACCGCCACGGCCTGGTGCAGCGTGCCGAGCGACACGGGGACCGCATGCAGCAGCGTCGCAACGCCCAGGGCGTATTGCAGCGCCACCGCCGCGCCGAGCGCGAGCACCGCCCGCCGCACGGGCCCGGCGGGCAGGCGACGCCACGCCGCCACCACGCAGCCCGCCGCCATCAGCCCGGCGAGCGTCGCGAGCAGGCGGTGGTTGAACTGTACGGCGGCGAGGTTGGCGGTGAGGTTCCGCCACCAGGGCACGAGATCGAGGTAGCCGGGCGGCACCAGATGGCCGTCCATCAGCGGAAAGGTGTTCCAGGTGAAGCCCGCACGGGTGCCGGCAACGAAGCCGCCGGCGAGCATGGCGGCGACCAGCACCCAGGTGGTTGCCTTCACCATGCGCCGCAGCCCGCGCGTGCCCTCCGGCGCCGTTGCCTCCGGCCGCAGCAGGCCGAGCGCCGTCCAGAGCAGCGCCGCGTAGATCACCAGCGCAAGGCCGAGATGGATCACCAGCCGGTAGGGCGAGACCTCGGTGCGCCCGGCCTCGAAGCCCGAAGCCACCATGTACCAGCCCACCGCGCCCTGGAGCCCGCCCAGCGCCAGCAGGCCGAGCAGCCGCCCCTTGTAGCCGGCCGGGATGCGTCCTCGCAGCCAGAACCAGGCGAGACCGCCGGCATAGGCGAGGCCGATCAGCCGCCCCCACTGGCGGTGGATCCATTCGAGCCAGAAGATGCCCTTGAACCCCTCAATCCCGAAGCCCTGGTTGAGCAGGGCGTATTGCGGGATGGTGCGGTAGAGGTCGTACAGCCGCCGCCACTCCGCCTCGTTCATCGGCGGCAGGGCGCCGGACAGCGGTGCCCATTCCATGATGGAAAGGCCGGAGCCGGTGAGCCGCGTGGCGCCGCCGATCGCCACCATCGCCCAGACCAGGCCCGCGACGCCGAGCAGCCAGAACGCCACCGCGCGCGCATCGCGCCGGGCAGGGCGCTCGGCTTCTGGCAGGGTCAGGGGACGCAGGTCGAAGGGCATGGTCCCGTATATAGAACGGGCTGCGCCATCGCGAGGCATGTCTGCCGCGGGGGGACAGCCCCGCTTGCCCCGGGGGAGGCCCCCTGCTACCCCGCCGCGCATGCCCGCCGATGCCGCCTCCGCGCCGGACCGGTCGCCGGGCGCCGAGCCGGCGCCCCCCCTTGCCCTCCTGCCGGATGCGCCGCTGCTCTCGGTGGTCATTCCCATGCGCAACGAGGCGCCCAACGTTGCCGGCCTGCTGGCCGAGATCGCCGCCGCTCTCGGCGCGACGGAGTACGAGGTGATCTGCGTCGACGACGGATCGGCGGACGGCACCGCCGCGCGCCTGGCCGAGGCGGCGGCCCGATATCCGCTGGTGGCGCTGCGTCACGAACGCTCCTTCGGCCAGTCGGCGGCCGTCGTCAGCGGCGTGCTGGCAGCGCGTGCGCCCTGGATCGCGACGCTCGACGGCGACGGGCAGAACGACCCGGCGGACATCCCCCGCCTCTGGGCGCGGGCGCGGGGGGAAGGCACGGCGGTGATGGTGGCGGGGCACCGGGTGAGCCGGAAGGACAGCGGGGTGAAGCGGCTGACCAGCCGGGTGGCCAACGCGGTGCGGGCGCGGCTGCTGGGCGACGCGACGCCGGATACGGGCTGCGGGCTGAAGGTGTTCCCCCGCGCGCTGTTCCTCGACCTGCCGCGGTTCGACCACATGCACCGCTACCTGCCGGCGCTGGCCATTCGCGCGGGCGGACAGGTGGTGAGCGAGCCGGTGAACCATCGGCCAAGGCTGCGCGGCGTCTCCAACTACGGCACCCTCGACCGCCTGGCGGTGAGCGTGGCCGACCTGCTGGGCGTGATCTGGCTGCAGCGCCGCTGGAAGCGCCCTGCCGCCGCGCCGCTTGTGACGCCACCGGGCGGAGACTGAGCGGATGGCGGTTGGCGCGGTGGCCCGGCTGGGGCTGCTGGCGGCGGGGCTGCTGGCGGCTGGCTGGGTGCTCCGCGAGGCGGGCGGGCTGCCCGGCACCACCTGGGTGGACAGCACGATCCGCGACGGGGGCCTCTGGGGAGAGGCGGTGTTCCTGGCCGTGGGCGCGGCGCTGACCGCGGCCGGGGTGCCGCGCCAGGGCGTGGCCTTCCTCGGCGGCTACGCCTACGGCGCGGTGCTCGGCACGGCGCTGGCGCTGCTGGCGCAGCTCATGGGCTGCGCGCTCTCCTTCTTCTGGGCGCGCTGGACGGGGCGGCGCTGGGCGGAGCGGCGCATGCAGGGGCGGTTCGGCCACCGGCTGCGCCCGGTCCGGGATGCGCTGGCCGAGAACCCCTTCGGCGCGACGCTGGCGCTCCGGCTGCTGCCGGTCGGCAACAACCTGGCGCTGAACCTGCTGGCCGGCATGGCGGGGCTGCGGGCCGCGCCCTTCCTGCTGGGCAGCGCGCTCGGCTACCTGCCGCAGACGGTGGTCTTCGCCCTGCTCGGCAAGGGGATTCGGGTGGACGGCGCATGGCAGCTCGGCCTCGCGCTCGTCCTCTTCGCCGTTTCGATCGGGATCGGCTTCCGGCTGCTCCGGCGGCACCGCGCCGCGCGCGCCCTGGCCAGCTGACCGGTCCCCCGATCAATTCAGCAGGAACTGCCCACCTGCGTAGCGCAGCTCCGCCGGCCGCATCAGCGCCGCGGAGGCGACACGCACCGAATGCAGCGGCGCGTCGATCTCGCGGCGCCAGAAGTCGAGGAACCGGCCCAGCTCCGGGAAGCGCGGCGCGAGGTCGTGGCGCTGCCAGACGAAGGTCTGAAGCAGGCCCGGGTGGTCCGGCATGTGGTACAGGATTTCCGCGGTGGTCAGCCGCCAGTCCGGCGGCAGGGCGACGCGGGCGAGGTGCTGGAGACCGGTCAGATCCATCTCTCTCCTCACTGGCCCCATCCCCCGGGGCCGGCAGCCTTGTTGCGCCGCGAGGCGGCACGTCCCCCTGATCGGCCCCGGTGATGTCGTCCCGGCACCTGCTGGGAGCATGCCATGCGGCGCCCAGTGTAACGCAAGAAAAACCGTTTGGTTTCAATGGCTTGGCACTCGCACTCCCGGAGTGCTGCCGACACTTGACGGGGCTGGGCGCTTCCCCTAGATCGCTGGCACTCCTCTGGGGGGAGTGCTAACGGGCGCCCAACCGGGCCCGCAGCCATCAGATCTCCGGAAGAGCTTGCCACTCAATGGAAGCGAGAGGAGAGGATCGAATGAAGTTCCGACCCCTGCATGACCGCGTTCTGGTTCGCCGCGTGACGGCCGAGGAGAAGACCGCGGGCGGCATCATCATCCCCGACACCGCCAAGGAGAAGCCGCAGGAGGGCGAGGTCATCGCCGTCGGCTCCGGCACGCTGAACGACAAGGGCGAGCTGCGCGCGCTCGACGTCAAGGCGGGCGACCGCATCCTGTTCGGCAAGTGGTCGGGCACCGAGGTGAAGCTCGATGGCGAGGAGCTCCTCATCATGAAGGAGTCCGACATCATGGGCATCCTCGAGAACCCTTCCGTGGCGAAGGCCGCCTGACACCGGCCCAGGGCGGGCGCGGCATCCCCTTGCAGGGGCGCGACCACCCGGTGAAGCCGGCGACCAGGCCGCATCTTCGCCTCGTCTCCTCAACGGATCAGACCTAGGGAATTCCACGACATGGCTGCCAAGGACGTGAAGTTCGGCGCCGGCGCCCGCGAGCGGATGCTGCGCGGCGTCGACATCCTCGCCGATGCTGTGAAGGTCACGCTCGGCCCGAAGGGCCGCAACGTGGTGCTCGACAAGAGCTTCGGCGCGCCGCGGATCACCAAGGACGGCGTGACCGTCGCCAAGGAGATCGAGCTCGCCGACAAGTTCGAGAACATGGGCGCGCAGATGGTGCGCGAGGTGGCCTCGAAGACGAACGACATCGCCGGCGACGGCACCACCACCGCCACCGTGCTGGCCCAGGCCATCGTCCGCGAGGGCGCGAAGGCCGTGGCCGCCGGCATGAACCCGATGGACCTGAAGCGCGGCATCGACAAGGCCGTCGCCGAGGTGGTGAAGGGTCTCGAGTCCAAGACGAAGAAGATCTCCACCTCCGCCGAGGTCGCCCAGGTCGGCTCCATCTCCGCCAACGGCGAGACCGAGATCGGCGAGATGATCGCCAAGGCGATGGAGAAGGTCGGCAACGAGGGCGTGATCACTGTCGAGGAGGCGAAGTCCATCCAGACCGAGCTCGACGTCGTCGAGGGCATGCAGTTCGACCGCGGCTACGTCTCTCCGTACTTCATCACCAATGCGGAGAAGATGATCGCGGAGATGGACAACCCCTACATCCTGATCCACGAGAAGAAGCTGTCCGGCCTGCAGCCGATGCTCCCGCTGCTCGAGAGCGTCGTGCAGTCCGGCCGCCCGCTGGTGATCGTGGCCGAGGATGTCGAGGGCGAGGCGCTGGCCACGCTCGTGGTCAACAAGCTCCGTGGCGGCCTGAAGGTCGCGGCGGTGAAGGCGCCGGGCTTCGGTGATCGCCGCAAGGCGATGCTCGAGGACATCGCGATCCTCACCGGCGGCCAGGTGATCTCCGAGGATCTCGGCATCAAGCTCGAGAACGTCACCCTCAACATGCTCGGCCGGGCGAAGACCGTCCGCATCGAGAAGGAGAACACCACGATCGTCGACGGCGCCGGCGAGAAGTCGGAGATCCAGGGCCGCTGCGAGCAGATCAAGGCGCAGATCGAGGAGACCACCTCGGACTACGACCGCGAGAAGCTGCAGGAGCGCCTCGCCAAGCTCGCGGGCGGCGTCGCGGTCATCCGCGTCGGCGGCTCGACCGAGGTCGAGGTGAAGGAGCGCAAGGACCGTGTGGACGACGCGCTGCACGCCACCCGCGCGGCCGTCGAGGAAGGCATCGTGCCGGGCGGCGGCGTCGCCCTGCTGCGCGCTTCGGCCAATCTCGGCAGCCTCAAGGGCGCCAACAACGATGAGCAGGTGGGCATCGAGATCGTCCGCCGCGCCATCCAGTCGCCCCTGAAGCAGATCGCGGAGAACGCCGGCAAGGACGGCGCCGTGGTCGCCGGCGAGGTGCTGCGCAACAGCACCTATGAGCACGGCTACGACGCCCAGAAGGACGAGTACAAGGACCTGGTTGCGGCAGGCATCATCGACCCGACCAAGGTCGTGCGCACGGCCCTTCAGGACGCGGCGTCCGTCGCCTCCCTGCTGATCACCACCGAGGCGATGGTGGCCGAGCGGCCGGAGAAGAAGGCTGCGGCGCCGGCCGGCGGCCCCGGCATGGGCGGCGACATGGACTTCTGATCGGCCCTGCCGTTCGGGAAAGGAAGGGGCGGGCCCACGGGTCCGCCCCTTTTTTCATTGCTCCAATGACGCCCTGACAAACCTGTGACGCAAGGCGTCGGGCTTTGACACCGTCTTCACAGGCCACGCATTGTCCCCATGTCACCGCGTTTGGCCTGCCTTGCCGTGCCTCCCGGAGTTACACCGGGCCGCCTCCAGGTTCCGCCGCCGCGTGGCGCCCGCCTGGGCGATCGGCGCCCTGGCGCACGACAAGGTTGAGGAGCCCGGATCGCATGGCGGTCGGCACCGTGAAGTGGTTCAACGCGACCAAGGGGTTCGGATTCATCGTGCCCCAGGATGGCGGGAAGGACGTTTTTGTCCACATCACCGCCGTGCAGAAGGCCGGGCTGCAGGGCCTCGATGAGGGCCAGAAGGTCACCTACGACATCGCCATGGAGCGCGGCAAGGCCGCGGCGACCAACCTGAAGCCGGGCTGACGCCACCCCGCTGCCCCTCCCCCGCGACTGCGGGGGAGGGCGCTCCAGAGCAACTCGGGTGGTGCCGGGCGTCCGCCCGGCCTCCACCTACCCCGCCCGCGTCTCCTGCACGAAGACGCGCGCCGCGCCCGCCTCGCGCAGCAGCCGCTCCGCCCGCTCCCGCGTGGCGTCGTCCGGTGCCTGGAGGCCGATCACCGGCCCATTCGCCACCGGCGCGTCCAGCGGCTTGTCCCCCGACTCCGTCTCCGCGCTGACCGCGTTGCCGATCGCCCCGCCCACCACGCCGGTCGCCGTGCCGGCCGCCGCCGCGGCCGCCACCGCCGGCAATGCCGCGCCACCGGTCGCGATCACGATGCCGGCCGCGGCCATCGAGGTCGCCGCCATGCCCATGCCGACACCAAGCTGCCGCTGGTTGCGCTGGCTGGCGCCTTCGGGGTCCTCGTCGGGCGCGTCGACCTGCCCCTCATTCGCGGCGCGCACCGGCGGCACCACGCCGCCCTGCGCCGGGTCGGCCTGCCCGTGCTCCCGCGCACCCGCCTCCCGCAGCCGCGACAGCGCGGCCTTCCGCGCCGCCTCGTTCTCGAACTCGCCCCACACCACAGGCACGGCGAGGGGCGTGTCGTCCTGCTGCCCGGTCCACTGGCTGCTGTCCACCACGATGGCCATGCCGGCTCCCTCCGCTATCATCGGTCAGCGCGGTGAACGCCGCGCCCCGCCCATGTTTCCGCAAGGGATACACCGCGTGTTCGACCTGCCCGCGCTGGAGGACGCCGCCCGCCTCGTGCACGGCGTCTTCCCCGCCACCCCGCAGCACGCCTGGCCCCTGCTGGCCGCACGCACCGGCGCCGAGGTCTGGGTGAAGCACGAGAACCACACGCCGACAGGCGCCTTCAAGGTGCGCGGCGGCCTCGTCTACTTCGACCGGCTCCGGCGCGAGCGGCCGGGCATCCCCGGCATCGTCTCCGCGACGCGCGGCAACCACGGGCAGAGCCTCGCCTTCGCCGGCGCACGCGCCGGCATCCCCGTCACCATCGTCGTGCCCCGCGGCAACAGCACCGAGAAGAACGCCGCCATGCGCGCCCAGGGCGCGCGCCTCCTGGAGCACGGGGAGGATTTCGACGCCGCGCGGGCGGAGGCGCAGCGCCTCGCGGCGGCGGAGGGGCTGGAGTTCGCCCCCTCCTTCGCGCCGGATCTGGTGAAGGGCGTCGCCACCTATGCGCTGGAGCTGTTCCGGGGCGCGCCGCCGCTCGATGCGCTCTACGTGCCGATCGGCCTCGGCTCGGGCATCTGCGGCTGCATCCTGGCGCGCGACCTGCTCGGCCTCGCCACCGAGATCGTCGGCGTGCAGAGCACGGAGGCCGACGCCTATGCCCGCAGCTTCGCCGAGGGCCGGCTGGTGACCACCGACAGCGCCGCGACCCGCGCCGACGGCATGGCAACCCGCATCCCCGATCCGGACGCGCTCGCCCTCATCCGCCGCGGCGCGGCGCGGATCGTCACCGTGACCGATGACGAGGTGGCGGCCGCGATCCGCGCCTACTGGCAGGACACGCACAACCTCGCGGAAGGCGCCGGCGCCGCGCCGCTCGCCGCGTTGATGCAGGAGAGGGAGCGGATGCGCGGAAGGCGCGTCGCGCTGGTCCTCTGCGGCGGCAACATCGATCTCGACCTGTTCCGGAGCTGGGTCCTCGCATGAGCGCGACGCTGATCCGCGGCGTCCGCCCGATGGGCGGTGCCGCAGCCGACATCCTGGTGGAAGGCGGCCGGATCGCCGCGATCGGCCCCGGCCTTGCCGCCCCGCGCGACACGGCGGTGGAGGACGGGCGCGGCCTGCTGGCGCTGCCCGCCTTCGTCGAGGGCCATGCCCATCTCGACAAGACGCTCTGGGGCATGGGGTGGTGGCGCAACGAGGTGGGGCCCCGCCTGATCGACCGCATCGACACCGAGCGGCGCGAGCGCGGACGCCTCGACCTGGACCCCGCGCGGCAGGGCGAGCGGCTGGCGCGTGAGTTCCTGGCCCGCGGCACCACCCGCATCCGGACCCATGCCGACATCGACACAGAGATCGGCACCCGGCACGTCGACGCCCTCGTCGCGCTGCGGGAGCGGATGCGCGGCACGGTGGACATCCAGGTCGTCGCCTTCCCGCAATCCGGCCTCCTGGTCCGCCCGGGCACGGCCGAGCTGATGGAACATGCCCTGCGCGAAGGGGCCGACCTGGTCGGCGGGATCGATCCCTCCGGCATCGACCGCGACCCGAAAGGCCATCTCGATGCGGTCTTCGGCATGGCGGAGCGGCACGCGAAGCCTGTCGACATCCACCTCCACGAGGCCGGGGAGCTCGGCGCCTTCGCCATCGAGCTGATCCTGGAGCGCACGCGCGCCCTCGGCCTCGGCGGCCGTGTCACCGTCAGCCATGCCTTCTGCCTTGCCGATGCGGCGCGCGCCCCGGCGCTGATGGCGGACATGGCGGAGGCAGGGATCGCCATCGCCACCACCGCACCGCCATCCCGCCCCGTGCCGCCGGTGCGCGCCGCGCGCGCCGCCGGCATCGCGGTGTTCGCCGGCAATGACGGCATCCGGGACACCTGGACGCCCTTCAACATGCCGGACATGCTCCAGCGCGCCATGATCGTCGGCCTGCGCAACGACCTCCGGCGCGACGACGAGCTGATGATGGCGTTCCACATGGTCGCCGGCTGGGCGGCGGAGGCCTGCGGCTTCGAGCGCTGCGCCCTGGCGCCCGGCGAGCGCGCCGACCTCGTGCTGCTGGAGGCCGAGAACGCGCTGGAGGCGGTGGTGGCCGCGCCGCCCCGGCGGCTGGTGATGAGCCATGGCCGCGTGGTGGCGCGGGACGGGGTGCTGACCCTGCCGCAATGAACGGCGCGCGCCTTCGCCCGTTGCCCGTGTGACGGAGGAGGCGCGCAGCAGAAATGAGGATCCACCACCTCGACCTGGGACCTTGCCGGCCACTGGGCGGGCGGCTGATGGATGGCGTCAGCCCGGGCGCGATCGCCCGCATCTCCTGCCACTGCCTGCTGATCGAGACCGATGCGCAGGGGCTGGTGCTGGTGGACACCGGCTTCGGCCTGCGCGATGCGCTTCGCCCGGTGCCCCGCCTGCCGGCCATGAACGTCGCGCTGCTGCGCCCACGGCTCGATCCCGAGCGCACGGCGATCCGGCGGCTGCGGGGCCTCGGCTTCCGTCCCACGGATGTGCGCCACATCGTCATGACGCATCTGGACTTCGACCACGCCGGCGGGATGGCCGACTTCCCGCATGCCGTCGTGCACGTCACCTCGGCCGAGGCGGAGGCCGCAACCACGCGGCGGCGGAGCTGGCGCGACCGGGCCCGCTGGCGCCCGGCCCAGTGGGGCGACACGCGCCGCTGGCACACGGTGGAGACGCGGCTCGGCAGCCGGGGCGGCGGCGACACCTTCTTCGGCCTGCGCAACGTGCGCGAGATCGAGGGGCTGCCGCCCGAGATCCTCTTCATCCCCCTGCCCGGCCATACGCCGGGCCATGCCGGCGTGGCCGTGCAGGGGCCCCGCGGCTGGATGCTCCATGCCGGCGATGCCTACTTCAACCGCGCCCAGGCGCATGGCGACGGGCGCGCTCCGCCGCTCTGCGCCGGCTACGAGAGGCTGATGACCGACAGCGAAGCGTGGCGCCGCGACAGCCTGCTGCGCCTGCGCGCCCTGCTGCGCGCGCCGGACGCCGACCTGGCCGTGTTCTGCACCCACGATGCCGTGGAGTTCGCGGCGATGTCGGCCTGGAGCGAGGGCGGCAGGCCGGCGGTCGAGGCGCCGGACGGCGAGGCCGAGGCGGCGTGACGACGGTTTCACGCGGGCGAAACGGCACGGGCGGGTCGGCGGGCGCATGATCGGCGCATGCGGACGACGATCGTCGCCTTCGCGCTGCTCGTGGCGCCGCCCGTCCTCGCGACGGAGCACCCGCTGCGCGTGACGACCGACAGCGCCGCCTATTGCGGCGAGCTGGCGGTGCGGGTCGCCGCCCAGCCCGGCGCCTCGCAGGAGCCGGTGCGCAGCCTCGCCGCGGAGGGCAAGCGCCTGTGCGACACCGGACATGTGCGGACCGGCATCGCCAGGCTGCGCCGCGCCCTCCGGGCCGCGCAGGGCGGGTAGCGGGAGCTACCGCCCCGCCTGGGGACCGTAGCGCCGCAGCACCAGCCGCTCCGCCGCGGCGACAAGGGCAAAGAGGCCGAGGCCGACGGCGCAGAGCACCGCGATCGCCGCCAGGATCAGCCCCGTCTCCGCCTTGCTCGAGGCGAAGAGGATCAGGTAGCCGAGCCCGGCCTGCGCGGTGATGAACTCCCCCACCACCACGCCGATGATCGCGAAGGTGATCGCGATCTTCATGCCGCCGAACACGTAGGGCAGCGCGTAGGGGAAGCGGACATGGGCGAAGACCTGCCACTCGCTCGCGGTCAGCGACCGGCACAGCCGCACCATGTCGGCCGGCACGTTGGTCAGCCCCGTCACGGTGGCGATCACCACCGGGAAAAAGGAGATGAACAGGCTGAAGGCCAGCCGCGATTCCGTGCCGATGCCGAGCCAGACGATGAACAGCGGCGCCAGCGCGATCTTCGGTATCAGCTGGAAGAACACCACGTTCGGGTAGAGCGCGGCGCGGATCCAGCTCGACGCCACCAGCGCGGTCGCCAGCGCGACGCCGAGCAGCGTCGCCAGGATGAAGCCGGCCACCGCCTCCGTCGTCGTCGGCACCGCGTGCTGCGCCAGCAGCGGCCAGAGCCGGACGAGCACGCCCGCCACCTCGGAGGGTGGCGGCAGGATCACCGACGGCACCTGCCAGGCCCGCACGCCCCATTCCCAGAACAGCAGGACCGCGGCCGCCGTCGCCAGCGGCAGCAGCACCGCCTTCGCCGCCGCGGCGTGCCTGGCGCGCCGCGCCCGCGCCGCGCCGGCCAGCGCCGGCCCCGCCGCCGCGCTCACGCGGCCCTCGCGCGGTCGTGCCCGGCGCCGATCTGCGCCTTCAGCAGGCCGCACAGCCGGCCGAACTCCGCCGTCTCCTGGATCTCCGGGCGCCGCGGGCGCGCGAAGGGCACCGCCAGCTCGAAGGCGATCGTGGACGGCCTGCCGGTCATCACCAGCACGCGGTCCGAGAGGAACACGGCCTCCCGTATCGAGTGGGTGATGAAGACCCCGGTCTTCCTCTCCCGCTCCCACAGGCCGGCCAGCGCCTCGTTCATCTCGTCGCGGGTGATCGCGTCGAGCGCGCTGAACGGCTCATCCATCAGCAGCAGGCGCGGATCGTGCACCAGCGCGCGGCAGATCGCGACGCGCTGGCGCATGCCGCCCGAGAGCTCATGCGGGCGCTTGCCCTCGAATCCCGCCAGCCCGACCTGCCGCAGCAGCGCCCGCGCGCGCGCCTCGTACTCGCCCGTGGGCAGCCGCATCATGCGGATCGGGAACAGCACGTTCTCCAGCGCGGTCTTCCAGGGCAGCAGCGTCGCATCCTGGAAGATCAGCCCGTTCTCCCGCCGCGGGCCCGCGACAGGGCGGCCTTCCACCAGCACCTCGCCGGCCGAGGGCGGCTCCAGCCCCGCGATCATCATCAGCAGCGTGGACTTGCCGCAGCCGGAGGGGCCGAGGACCGAGACGAACTCCCCCTCCGCCACCTCCGCGTCCACGCGCGCCACGGCCTGCACCTCGGCGTCGCGCGTCAGGTAGGTCTTGCCGATGCCGCGCAGCGCGATCGCCGGGGTCATGTCAGGCGAGCAGCCCCGCGAAGGGCGCGACCCGCCCGCGCACCGCCTCCCACTCGGCGGGCGAGAGCCGCACGCGGCCGGCGAAGCGGTTGCTGTAGAGCGCCGCCGCGGCAGGCCGCGTGCCGCCTTCCACGCTGTACTGCATCACCGTGTCGATCATCCGCTCCGCCACGGCGAGGTCGGTGTGGCCGAGGCCGTTCTGGATCGCCTCCGGCGCCGCCACCGTCACCGCCATCAGCCCCTGGCCGAGCCGCGCGGAGTTCCGCGCCCCCTCGCTGATGCCGATCTCCGGCCGCTGCCGGATGAAGGCGGCCAGCGCCGCGTCCGGATCCCGCAGGGTGAAGGCCAGCCCTTCCAGCAGCGCGTCCGTCGCGGCCTCCACCAGCCCGGCGCGGCCTGCCACCACCTCCGGCCGGGTGACGATCGTGTTGTGATAGAAGGCGAGGCCGGCGTCCTTCCACATCAGGAAGCGCACCGGGAAGTTCAGCGACTGGAAGGTGGGCAGCGAGGATGCGGCGACGCAGGTCACCGCCTCCACCTGCCCCTGGCTCATCGCACGCTCCAGCACCGCCGGGTCGAGCTGCTGGATCGTGACACGGCCGACATCGACACCGGCGAGCCGCGCATAGGCCGGCCAGAAGGCGAAATCGAGCCCGCGCGGATTGGCGCCGACGCGCCGCCCCTCCAGATCCTTCGCAGTGCGGATGGGGGAGGCCTGCGGCACTGCGATCGCCATCGTCGCGTCGTACATGCAGGTCGCGACCGCGGTCAGCGAAAGCCCGCGCGCCACCTGCTGGATCAGCGCGGCGGCCGAGACGAGGCCCATGTCGAACTGCCCCGCCGCGATCGCCTGGGCGGCGGGCGGCGAGCCGGTGCCGAGCGCGATCTCCGCCTCGATGCCGCGGCTGCGGAAGAAGCCGCGCTCCCGCGCCACGAAGGCGAAGGCCGTGGCGCCCTGCGCCACGAAGGGCAGGGTGAAGCGAAGCGACTGGGTCTGCGCCACGGCGGGGCGCGCCAGGGGCACGAGGGCGGCGGCGCCGAGCAGGGCGCGGCGGCGGAGGGCATGGGGCATGGGCACGGTCCTCTTGTGCGGCCGCGACATGACCGTTCGGTCATGGGCGGTCAAGAGACAGGAAAAGCGCCGCCGCATCCGCCAGCGCCGCCCCTGCCGCCGGGCTGTGCAGCCCGCCGCGCGGCTGCCGCGCGGACGGTCAAACCCGCTGCAGGGGCACGCGCGTCGCCATCCAGGCCGCGACCGCGGTCAGCCCGGCCGCGGTGAGGAAGGCGGCCCGGAAGGCGGAGACCATCTCGGCCTGGAAGGCGATCTGCGCCACCGCCGGAAGCGCCGCCAGCACCGCGGGCCCGCCATTCACCAGGGCCACGAAGCGGCCCGCCGCATCGCCCCCCATCGCCACCAGCGCACCGAACAGCACCGCGCCGATCAGCGCCGTTCCCGCCGCCGCGCCGAGAGAGCGGGAGAACTGGACGGAGGCGGTGGCCGAACCCAGCCTCTCGCGTCCCGCCGCGACCTGCACCGTGATCTGGACCATGGGGAAGGAGGAGCCGAAGCCCATCGACACCACCGCAAGCAGCAGGGACATGGGCACAAGCGGGATCTCGCCCACCCCCAACGCGACGAAGCCGAGGGTCGCCGCGCCAAGCGAGAGGCCGATGGCCGGCCAGCGCATGGTTCGCCCGGTGCGGCCGAGCAGGCTGCCGGCGACGAGCGCGCCCAGCCCCGCGGTGGCCGAGAGCGGCAGCAGCGCCAGCCCGGCCTCGCCGGGTGTCAGGCCGCGGACGGCGGCGAAGTAGATCGGCAGGAAGGCAATGGAGCCGACGAAGGCGCCGGCCACCAGCGCCGCCACGAGGTTGGCGCGCCACACGCTCGCCTCCCCGAGCAGGCCGAGCGGCAGCAGCGGGTCGCGCGCCTGCCGTTCCTGCCGCAGCAGCAGCCAGAGCGCCGCGGCAGCGAGGCCTGCCAGCGCGAGCGCCACGCCGAGGCCAGGCGCCGAGAGCCGCCGCGCCTGGTCGAGCGCCAGCAGCGCCGGCCCGACGAACAGCGCGAAGAGTGCAAGGCCAAGCCAGTCGAAGCGGAAGCCCCGCGCCTGCCCCTTCGCGGCGCCACGGAGCCGCGTCACGGCGAGCCACGCCGCGACGAGGGCGAGCGGGAGCTGCACAAGGAACACCGACTGCCATCCGAGATGCTCGGTCAGCAGCCCGCCGGCGACGGGCCCCAGCGCCGCGGCGCCCGAGAACACGGCCGCGATCCAGGCCTGGAAGCGCCCGCGCTCCCGCGGCGGCACCACCTCGGCGATCAGCGCGACCGAAAGGCTGATCAGCCCGCCGCCGCCGAAGCCCTGCACCAGCCGGCAGGCGGCGAGCCAGCCAAGGGACGGCGCGAAGGCGCACAGCGTCGCTCCCACCGCATAGACGCCGAGCGCCACCAGAAGCATGCGCTGCCGCCCGAAGGCGTCGCCCAGCCGCCCGTAGACCGGCGCAGCCACGGTGTTGGCGACGAGGTAGAGCACGACGATCCAGGAAATCCGCTCCACCTCGCCGAGCGCGCGGGCGATGGCGGGCAGCGACGCGGCGACAAGCGTCTGGTCGAGCGCGGCGCCGAACATGGCGAGCGCCACCGCCGGGAAGACGCGGAAGAACAGCCGCCGCAGCTCCGCCGGGTCGCGGGGGGCCTGCGCGGCATCGTCACGGGGAGCCATCGGACCAATCTAGCCCCTCCCCGCGGCTTGCCCACTGGCCTTCCGCCGCAGGCCCTGGCCTATCCGGCCGGCATCCCCTGGCGCAGCAGCCGCGCCCATGCCACCAGCGCCGTGACCGCCTTGCGCACCATCTCGCGGCTCGCCTCGTCGGTCAGGTCGGACCGCTCGTCGAACCGGGCGCGCGCCTGGCCGACATAGACCTCCGGCGCCGGCAGCAGCCGCACCCCGGTGTTCAGCAGCACCGTGCGCAGATGCGCCTGCCCGCGCGCGGTGCCGAGCATGCCGCCGGTGGCGCCCAGGATCGCCGCCGGCCTCTCCTGCAAGGGGGTGCGCCGCGCCTCGCCCTCGGGCGCCGTGCGGCCGCCGATCCCCTCGGCGCGGGAGGCCCAGTCCACCGCGTTCTTCAGGGGCGCGGCGATGCCGGCATTGTATTCCGGCGCGGCGAAGAGGAGCGCATCCGCCCGCCAGAGCGCCTTTCGGAAGGCCGCCACGGGCTCCGGCCAGGCCGGCTTCTCCAGATCCTCGTTCATCAGCGGCAGCGCACCGATCTCCGCCACCTCGAGCGTCGCGCCCTCCGGCAGCATCGAGGCCGCGGCCCGCAGCAATCCGCGATTCCAGGAGGCGGCACGCAGGCTGCCGCAGATGCCGACGATTCGCATGGTGTGTTCAGGTCCCGGCTGGTTTTTCCAGCAGGCCCCATCGCATGAGCCGGGTGCAGAATTCCAGCGCGCCCTCGCCCAGCTCGGCGGCGCTGGCGCCCTCCGCCAGCCGCTCCACCCACCCGGCTTCGCGCGCATCCAGCGCGATCGGCTTCCCGGCCCAGCGCAGCGAGGCGCCGCCGCCCTCCTCCGGCACCAGCGCGTGCAGCACGCCCGAGGCGAGACGCAGGCGCGTGCCCGGCGCCGGCGGCTCGACGAACAGGCCGCGGGCGAGCAGCGCGGGCCGGTCCTCCGCCAGCCGGTCCATCAGCGCCAGCGCCGCACGCTCCAGCGCCGCCGGCTCGGCGAGCTTCGCCGCGAGGGGCCGCGCCAGCTCCGCCAGCGCGCCCGGTCCGTCGGCCAGCCGCCAGGTGGGAAAGGCGGCGCGCAGCGCGGGGTCCTCGGCCTCCAGCAGGTCCACGGCCAGCCGCAGCACCGTCGCGAAGCTCGGCTCCATGAAGCCGACCGTGACATGGAGCGACGGCGCCTCGCCCTCCTGCGCCGCGGCGTCGTGCAGCACGCCGCGCGGCACGTAGAGCGTGTCGCCGGGCCGCAGCGTCAGGGGCTCGGGCTCGCCCAGCGGCTCGATGCCGCCGGGCCAGGGGGTGCGGCGTGTCGGCTGCGGGAAGGGTTGGCCGGGCCAGAGCCGCCAGCGCTTCTCCCCGGTCACCTGCAGCACGAGCACGTCATGCGTGTCGTAGTGCATCCGAAACCCCTGCGCGCCGGGCGGCGTCAGGTAGATGTTGGCCTGCACGCCGTGCAGGAAGGCCTGCTCCAGCCCGCGGCAGAAGCGCATCAGCGCCGGGTGCAGCTCGTGGAACTGCGAGACGATGAGCGTCGCGCCCGCATCGAAGGCGGCGAAGAGGCGCGGCAGGTCCGCCTGCCCGTCCTCCCGCAGGTATTCCTCCTCCGGCACCGCGGCGCCGCCCTTGCGGCTGCCGTCGGCCATGGAGATGCGCGGCGCCCGCGCCGCCTCCGTCGCCAGGAAGGCGTCGAGATCCGCGATCGAGAGCAGCGCGGCGTGCCGGGCCGGATCCTCGGCCGGGAAGAGCCGCCAGGCGGCCCCCTCCCGCAGCGCCAGCCCTTCCTCCACGCCGAACGCCCCGAAGGCCTGCCGCCAGGCGGCTTCCGCGAGGGTCGGGGCGGTCACGCGCGGCGCGTCACCAGCCCCGGCGTCCACGCCCCGGGCCGTCGGAGGGATCGCTGTCGGTGAGGCCGGTGCGGTACACGCCGCGGCGATAGCCGCCGCGGCCACGGCCCGGACCGTCGCTGGGATCGGAGTCGGTCAGGCCGGTGCGGTATGGGCTGCCGCGGTAGCCGCCCCGTCCGCGCCCGGGCGGGTCGCCCGGATCGCTGTCGGAGATGCCGGAGACGCGCCGCCCGCCGCGCCCGAAGCCCGGCGAATCCGACGGGTCGCTGTCCGTGATGCCGCTGCCGCGGTGCCCGCCGCGGCCGTTGCCCGGCGGATCGGAGGGGTCGCTGTCGCTGATCCCGGTGCCGCGCACCACAACCGGCGCCGGCGCATAGACCACGGGGGGCTGCTGCGGCACGCAGGCCGCCGTCGCGCCCGCCGCGCCGCCAAGGGCCGCGAGCTTCAGCACGAACAGGCGACGGCGCAGGGGGGCGCCTTCGGCCGGCTTGTCGTCGGGCGCGTCGGTCATGGCCGCATCCTCCTGGGAAGGTATGCTGCCATCACCCTTGCGGGTTGGATACGATCTGGTGGCCGCGTGAAGAAGATTTCACTGCGTGGCCGGCATCACCACGATGGTCACGGCCCGTGCCCCAGGTTCCGCCCCCCGGCCGCTGTAGGCGCCGACCCGCGCCTCGGCCCGGATGCGGTCGCGCTCGACCCCGCGGGAGGCAAGGGCGTTCGCCACTGCCCGCGCGCGCTCCGCCGCCAGCCGCGTTGAGGTCTCGGCCCCTGCGGAGCGGTCGGCATGGCCCAGCACGCAGATGTTCCGCGCCTCGGCCTCCTTCGCCAGCGCCGCCGCCGCATCCATCGCGGCGCGCCCGCGGTCGCCCAGCCGCGCGCTGCCGGAGGCGAAGGGGATGGCGAAGACGTCGTCCTCCAGCGCCTCGGCGCCGACGCAGTTGAAGGGGCGCGGCTGCGCCAGCGCAAGGCCGGGCAGCAGGAGCACCAGGGCGAGCAGCCTCATGCCGCGGGCACCAGCAGCCCGGCACCGGCCAGCCGCGCGACCAGCGCTTCGGCATCCACCCCGGGATGGGCGCGCGACAGCTCCTCCGCCGTCACGTCCGGCCGTGCCAGCACCCATCCCGCCGCCTCCGCCTCGGCCGCGCTCAGCGCCAGCGCGCCGCCCGCGGTCCTGACCACCCAATCCGACCCGCGCCGTACCGGCCTTGCCCCGCCGGCGATCACCCGGAAGGCCGGCGCCGCGCCGGCATCCTGCGACGGCGGCGCGAGGCCGCGCGCCGCCAGCAGGTCGTTGCCGCCGCGCGCGTGGCGGTAGCCGGCGACGAAGCCCGCCAGCACCTCCAGCACCTTCGGGTCCCGGCTGAGCTCCGCCAGGCGCGACCCGAGCACGCCTGCCCGCTGCGTCAGCGCGAAGCGCGAGGCGGCGCCGCCGTCCTGCCTCGGCAGCGGCTTGCGGAACTCGACGTCGTGCAGCGCGCGCTCCATCAGGATGTTGAGCAGGTCCATCCCGAGCGGCGCGTGAACCCCGTAGGCGACATGGACGCTGGCGGCGTCCTCCGCCAGCGCGTCATGATACCAGCCGCGCGGCAGGTAGAGCAGGTCGCCGGGCTTCATCAGCACCACCCCGCGCAGCGTCCCGCGTGCCGCGTCGTGGTGCTCCTGCTTCTGGCCGCGGAACATCGGGTGCGGGATCGGCCACTCGGCGCGCCCCTCCCAGATGTTCCAGCTCTTCTCGCCCTCCACCTGGACGGCCCAGACGTCATGCGTGTCGTAATGGGTGCGGAACGCCTTGTGGCTGCGCCAGGAGATGTAGACATTGGCCTGGCTTTTCCCGAGCCCTGCCGCCTCCAGCGCCTCCGAGACCGAGGCGAGGCCGGGGGTGAGGCTGTCCACGTCGTTCATGACGATGCTGGCGCCCCGCGCCACCCATTCGCGCACCCGCCGCGCTTCCGGCTGCAGGACCGGCGCGCCGTCGCGGCCCTGGGTGCGGGCGCAGTAGGCCTCCGGCGGCACGGTCTGGCTGTCCATCACCAGCTTGAGGGAGGTGCCGGTCCACACATGCGTCATGTCGAGCAGCCGGTTGATCCCCCGCCAGGACAGCACCTGCGCGAACTTCCCCGGCTCGCCCCGCACGTGCAGCGGCGCCTTGTCGTGGTGCTCAGCGAAGAAGCGCTCCGGCGTGACCGGCGCGAGCAGGGCGGCAAGATCGGCGATCATGCGCCGAGGATAGCATCGCCGCGCCCGGGCGTGACCAGGCGGCGCGCTTGCGGCATGACCCGCCCACACGGCACCTTGCCCCGCCGGAGGACCGCCCGAATGACCGATGCCCCCCCGCCCCAGGACGGCGTGCGCGCCGAGGTGCTGCGCGCCGCCGAGGCGGCGCTGGAACGCCTCGCGCCCTCCTCCCCGCCGACCGCGACGGGGCTGCTGCACCACCTCTTTGCCGCCGTGCCGACCGCCGAGCTGGCCGCGACGCCGCCCGAGACCCTCGCCGCCGCGGCCTCCGCCCTGCACGAATTCGCCCTGAAGCGCGGGCGCGGCGAGGCGAAGGTCCGCGTCTCGCCGCCCGAGCCCGGGAGCGGCGCGAGCCCGGTGCTGCGCATCGTCACCGACGACATGCCCTTCCTGGTGGACAGCGCGCTGGCCGCCCTGGCGCTGCGCGGCCGCACGGTGCGCCAGCTCCTCCACCCGATCGTGCCTGTCATGCGCGACCGCGCCGGCACCCTCCTCGGCATCGAGGAGGGCGCGCCGCTGCGCGAGAGCATGATGCACGTCACCCTGGCGCCGGGCGCTGCCGTCACGCTCGGCGCCGGCGCGCCCGCGCCGGATCCGGGCGACCTGGCGGGGCTGGAGGCGGCGGTGGCCCGCGCCATGGCCGATGTGCGCCGCGCCGTCGGCGACTTCGAGCCGATGGTGGGGCGCCTCCGCGCCGCCGAGGCCGAGGTCGGCGGCGGCGAGGCGGCGGAGTTCCTGCGCTGGCTGGCCGATGACAATTTCGTCCTGCTCGGCCACCGCCGCCTGGACTTCGCGCCCGACGGCGCCATCGCCGTGGCGGAGGAGGAGAATCTCGGCCTGCTGCGCGACCCGGCGCTGCCGGTGTTCGACGCGCTGCGCGACCTGCCCGCCGTGCCGCGCGCGGTGCGCGCCAACCTTGCCCGCGTCGATCCCGTGACGGTCGCCAAGGCGAACATGCGCGCGACGGTGCACCGCCCGCAGCACGCGGACGTGGTGATGACGGCGGTGCGCGACGGGGCCGGGCGCATCACCGGGCTGCGCCTGTTCCTCGGCCTGTTCGCCGCCGGCGCCTACAACCGCAACCCGCGCTCCATCCCGCTGCTGCGCGACAAGGTGCTGCGCATCCTTGCCGCCGCCGGCCTGGACCCGGAAAGCCACGACGGCCGCGCGCTGCGCAACATCCTCGACACCTGGCCGCGCGACGAGCTGTTCCAGGCGCCGGAGGAGGCGATCCTGGCCGGCTGCCGACGCGCCCTCGACCTGCAGATCCGCCCGCGCGCCGCGCTCGTGCTCCGCCGCGACCCGTTCGAGCGCTTCGTCTCCGCCATCGCCTGGCTGCCGCGCGACACCTTCGACACCACGATGCGCGAGCGCGTGGGCGGGCTGATCGCGCGCGCCTTCTCGGGCCGGCTCTCCGCCTTCTACACGCTGCTCGGCGACGCGCCGCTGGCGCGGGTGCACTACGTCATCGGCACGACGCCGGGCGCGGTGCCCCCGGTGGACGAGGCGGCGCTGGAGGCCGCGCTGGTGCAGGCGGCGCGCGGCTTCCGCGACCGGCTGGAGGAGGCGCTGGCGGAGGAGCTGGGCGAAGCCGGCGCCGCCCCGCTGCTCGCCACCTGGCGCGAGGCCTTCCCGCGGGCCTATCGCGAGACCGAGACGGGCGCGCAGGGCGTCGCCGACCTGCTGCTGGCGAACCGCGCCCTCGGGGATGGCCGCTCGGCCGCCGTGCTGCTGCGCCCGCCCGGCGCGGATGCGCGCACGGTGCAGCTCCGCCTGGCCCATCCGGGCGGGCCGCTGCCGCTGGCGGATGCCCTGCCGCTGTTCGGCAGCCTCGATCTCCGCGCCATCGAGGAGGTGCCGCACCGCCTGGCCCCCGCCGGCGTCGCGCCCGTGGTGCTGCACGTCTTCACCCTGGAAGCCGCCGTGGATTGCCCGGAGGAGCGCTTCCCTCCGCTGCTCGAGGCGCTCGCCGCGCTCGGCGACGGCCGCGCCGAGGCCGACGGCTTCAACCGCCTCGTCCTCCGCGCCGGGCTGAGCTGGCGCGAATGCTGGCTGCTGCGCGCGATGTTCCGCTGGCTGAAGCAGGTCGGCTTCGCCTTCGCGCAGGAGAGCGTGGAGGCCGCGCTCGCCGCCCATGCCGGCGCGGCGCGCGTGCTGGTCGACCTGTTTGCCGCGCGCTTCGACCCGGACCGCCCGCGCGACGCGGCGGCAGAGGCGGGGCTGGACGCCGAGTGGCGCCGGCTGATCGACGCCGTCGCCAACCCGGACGAGGACCGCATCCTGACGCGCCTGCGCACGCTGCTGGACGCGACGCTGCGCACCAACTTCCACCAGCACAAGGAGTACATCTCCTTCAAGGTGGACAGCGCCGCGGCCGGCGACATGCCGAGCCCCCGCCCCTGGCGCGAGATCTTCGTCCACTCCCCGCGCATGGAGGGCACGCATCTCCGCGCCGGCCCGGTGGCGCGCGGCGGCATCCGCTGGTCCGACCGGCGAGAGGATTTCCGCACCGAGATCCTCGGCCTGATGAAGGCGCAGCGGCTGAAGAACGTCGTCATCGTGCCCACCGGCGCGAAGGGCGGATTCATCCTCAAGCACCCGCCGCCCGCGGCCGACCGCGAAGCCTTCACCGCGGAGGGCATCGCCTGCTACCGCACGCTCGTCCGCGGCATGCTCGACATCACCGACAACATCACGACGGAGGGGATCCGCACGCCCGGCCGCGTGGTGCGGCGCGACGGCGACGACCCCTACATCGTCGCCGCCGCCGACAAGGGCACCGCCACCTTCTCCGACATCGCCAACGGACTCTCGGCCGAATACGGCTTCTGGCTCGGCGACGCCTTCGCCTCCGGCGGCAGCGCGGGCTACGACCACAAGGCGATGGGCATCACCGCCCGCGGCGCCTGGGTGATGATCGACCGCCACTTCCAGGAAGCCCTCGGCCGCTCGGTGCACGACGCGCCCTTCACCTGCGCCGGCGTCGGCGACATGTCGGGCGACGTGTTCGGCAACGGGCTGCTCGTCTCGCGCCGGACGAAGCTCGTCGCGGCCTTCGACCACCGCCACATCTTCCTCGACCCCGACCCGGACCCCGAAGCGTCCTACGCCGAGCGCGACAGGCTGTTCCGCCTGCCCCGCTCCTCCTGGGCCGACTACGACGCGCGCCTGCTCTCGGCAGGCGGCGCGGTGCTGCCGCGCAACGCCAAGTCGCTGCCCCTCTCGCCCGAAGCGCGCGCGCTGCTCGGCATCGAGGCCGAGAAGGCCGACCCCGCCGCCATCCTCAACGCCATCCTCAAGCTGCCGGTCGACCTGCTGTATTTCGGCGGCATCGGCACCTACGTGAAGGCAGGCACCGAGACGCAGGCGGAAGCCGGCGACCGGGCGAACGACGCGATCCGCGCCGATGGCCGGGAACTGCGCGCGCGCGTCGTCGGAGAGGGCGCCAACCTGGCCGTGACGCAGGCCGGCCGCATCGAGGCGGCGCGCGCCGGCGTGCGGCTGAACACCGATGCGCTCGACAACGCCGCCGGCGTCTCGACATCCGACCACGAGGTGAACATCAAGATCCTGCTCGCCGAGGCGGAGCGGGACGGCGCGCTGACGCGCCGCCAGCGCGACGACCTGCTCGCCGCCATGACCGACGAGGTGGCGCGGCTCGTGCTGGCCGACAATCACGCGCAGTCGCTTGCGGTCAGCCTGGAGGGGCTGACCGCGGCGGAGGACCTGCCCGCCCATGCCGCGCTGATGGCGCGGCTCGAGGCCGAGGGCCTGCTGGACCGCGCGGTGGCCGGCCTGCCGGATGCCGCGGCCCTGCGCACCCGCGGCACGGCGGGCGAGGGGCTGACGCGGCCGGAGCTCGCGGCGCTGCTGCCCTTCGCCAAGCTCTGGCTTGCCGACGCCATCGAGGAGAGCGCCCTGCCGGACGACCCGGCGCTGGCGCCGATGCTCGCGGCGTATTTCCCCACCGCGCTGCGCGACCGCTTCGCCGAGCTGATCCCGCGCCACCGGCTGCGCCGGGAACTGACCTCGACGCTGCTGTCGAATGCCGTGGCGAACCGCCTGGGCATCGCCGGCCTCGCCCGGCTCGCCGGCACGGTCTCGGGCGGCGCGGCGGTGGCGCGCGCCGCCTGGATCGCGGCCGAGGTGTTCGGGCTGGAGGCGGCGTCGGCGGCGATCGACGCGGCGCCGGCCCCTGCGACGACGCGGCTGGAAGCGCTGCTGCCGCTGCGCCGCCTGCAGGAGGCCGCCTCGCGCGAGGTGATGACGGCGGCCGACGGTCCGCTGGAGGGGACGCTCGCCGCGCTGCGTCCCGGTGTCGCCGCCCTCGTCGAGGCCGCGGCCGCGCAGCCCGGGTCGGAGGCCGCGCGCCTCCTCGCTGCGGGGATCCCCGCGGGCGCTGCCGCACTCGCCGCCGCCGCGCCGCGACTCGCCGCCGCGCCCGCCGTGGTGCGGCTGGCGGCAGACACCGGCGTCGCGCCGGCGGAAGCCGCCGCTGCCTGGGCCGCGGCCGGGGAGGCGCATGCGCTGGACGCGCTGCGCGCCGCCGCCGAGGCCGCCCGCGCCCCGGGCGCCTTCGCCGCCCGCGCCAAGGCCGAGACGCTCGCCGATCTCGCCGCGCTGCAATCCCGCCTCGCCCGCGCCCGCCTCGCCGGCCGGGCCCCGGAGGGAGCGGCGGCGCGGGAGGCCGCGCGCCTGGCGCGGGAGGCGGCGGCGAATGGCGAGCTCGTCGCCATCACCGTCGCCGCGCGCGCGCTGGCCGCGCTGGCGTGACATCTCCCCAGGTCACCCGGATCCGATGCCCCCACCGCCGTCCGACGCCTTCGGCGTCGGACCCGCCGCGAGCACGGGGGAGGCCGGGGAAGACATCCTCCCCGACCTCCTCGCGCCCGGCCTCCGCCTGGTGTTCTGCGGGACAGCGGCCAGCCCGACCTCCGCCCGGCGCGGCGCCTACTATGCCGGGCCGGGCAACCGGTTCTGGCCCACCCTGCACGCGGCCGGCTTCACGCCGCACCGCCTGGCTCCGGAGGCGTTCCGGGAGCTGCTGCCGCTCGGCATCGGCCTCACCGACCTCGCCAAGCGCGTCTCCGGGGTGGACAAGGCACTGCGTCCCGGCGATCTGGATGCCGAACGGCTGAAGGCGGCGATCCGCATGTGGCACCCGGGCGCGATCGCCTTCACCTCCGCCGCCGCGGCGCGCCACGGGCTCGGCCGCGACGCGCCGTTCGGCGAGACCGCCTCGCCCTTCCCCGGCACGCGCCTCCTTGTCCTGCCCAGCCCTTCCGCGGCCAACGGCCACTGGGCGCGCCAGGCTCACCACTGGCACGCGGCGGCGCGGGCGCTCGGCTTCGCATGAACCGCAAGGCCTGGGCCTGGGCCCTCTATGACTGGGCGAACAGCGCCTTCCCGACGGTCGTCTCCACCTTCGTCGTCGCCGCCTATTTCGCGCAGGCCATCGCGCCGGATCCCGCCACCGGCCAGGCGCAATGGGGCTGGATGCAGTCGGCCGCCGGCCTTGCCATCGCGCTCCTCTCGCCCCTGCTCGGCGCGGTGGCCGATGCCGGCGGGCGCCGCCGCCTGATGCTCGGCCTGTTCACCGCGCTCTGCGCGCTGTTCACCGCCCTGATCTGGTTCGCCCGGCCCGATCCGGGCTTCGCGCTCTACGCGCTGGCCTGCGTCGGCCTCGCCACGATCGCCTTCGAGCTGGCGACGGTGTTCTACAACTCGATGCTGCCGGGCGTCGCGCCGCCGGGACGGATCGGCCGGGTTTCCGGCCTCGGCTGGGGACTCGGCTATGCCGGCGGCCTTGCCTGCCTTGCCGTCAGCCTGCTGCTGCTGGTCCGGCCCGATCCCTCGCCGCTCGGCCTCGATCGCGTGGCGGCGGAACACGTGCGCGCCACGGCGCTCCTGGTGGCGCTCTGGCTGCTGCTCTTCTCCTGGCCGGTGCTCCTCGCGCTGCCGGATCCCGCCGGCCCGCGACCCTCGTGGTCGGAGAGCATCGCGCGCGGCCTCGCCGAGATCGGCGCGCTGCTCCGCACCCTGCCGCGCAATCCGCTTCTTGCCCGCTTCCTCGTCGCGCGGCTGTTCTACACCGACGGTCTCAACACCCTCTTCGCCTTCGGCGCGATCTACGCCGCCGGCGTCTTCGGCATGGGCATCGAGAAGATCCTGCTCTTCGGCATCGCGATGAACGTCACCGCGGGGCTCGGCGCCGCCGGCTTCGCACTGATCGAGGACCGCGTCGGTTCCCGCCTGATGGTGCTGCTCTCGCTCGGCGCGATGATCGTCCTCGGCACCGGTCTGCTGCTGGCGACGTCGGAGACGTGGTTCTGGATCCTCGCCCTCGCGCTCGGCCTGTTCTTCGGCCCCGCCCAGGCCGCCAGCCGAAGCTTCATGGCCCGCCTCGCCCCGCCGGACGAGGTGGCGGCCCATTTCGGCCTCTTCGCCCTGTCCGGCCGCATCACCGGCTTCCTCGGCCCCGCCGTCCTTGCCGCCGTCACCGCGGCGACGGAAAGCCAGCGCCTCGGCATGGCCACCGTCATCGTCTTCCTGACGCTGGGCGCGCTGATCCTTGCCACGGTTCGAGACAGAGATTGACCGATCCCTTCGCCTCCCGCCGCGTGCCCGACCGTCGCTTCCCGGAAGGCCGCTTCGTCAACCTGCATGACAGCACCGACCACAGCCTTCGCGACCTCTGGCGCTGGCGGGCCAACCGCAGGCCGCCGCCCTGGCCGGCCTGGATCACGGATCCCGCCCAGCCGCCGCCATGCGCCCCGGCGCACGGCGAGATCGGTGCCACCTTCATCGGGCACTCCACCTGGCTGACGCGGCTCGGCGGCGTCGCGGTGCTGACCGACCCGATCTGGTCGTCCCGTGCCAGCCCGCTGCGCTTCGCCGGGCCGCGCCGCGTCCGCGCGCCCGGCCAGCCGCTCGATGCGCTGCCGCGGATCGGCCTGCTGCTGGTCAGCCACAATCACTACGACCACCTCGACATGCCGACCCTGCGGGAGGTGGCGCGCCGCTGGAACCCGCCGGCCATGACGCCGCTCGGCAACGCGAAGCACCTGGCGCGCGCCGGCCTCTCGGCAACGGAGCTGGACTGGTGGGGCACCGCCGAGGTCGCCGGCCTCCGCATCACCTGCGTGCCGTCGCAGCACTTCTCCTCGCGCTACGGGTGGGACCGGGACCGCGACCTCTGGGGCGGCTTCGTGATCGACGCGCCGGACGGCGCCCGCGCGTTTTTCGCCGGCGACGCAGCCTGGTCGCCGCACTTCGCCGAGATCGGCCGCCGCCTGCCCGGCATCGACCTCGCCCTCCTGCCGATCGGCGCCTATGAGCCGCGCTGGTTCGTCGGGCCCGAGCACATGAACCCCGAGGAAGCCGTCCAGGCCCATCTCGCGCTTGGCGCGCGCCGCAGCCTCGCCATGCATTTCGGCACCTTCGAGGGGCTGACCGACGAACCCTGGGACGAGCCGCCCCGCCGGCTGGCGGTCGCGCGGGCCGCCGCGGGCCTGCCGGAGGACGCCTTCCTCGTGCCCGAGTTCGGCCGCAGCTACGGGGTGCCCGCAAACCGCGCTTGACCCGCCGCGGTGCCGCGCGGAGGCTGCGACCGTTGGAAGGAGCCAGACATGCGCCTCGCCGTCCTCGCCCTGCTCACCGCCGCCGCGATTCCCGCCGCGGCGCAGGAGAGGCCACAGCTCTTCCCCACCCGCGACGTCAGCGTGACCTACCGCTTCCTCGGGCCGCAGGCCGGCGCCGGTGCGCCGGAGGGAATGACCATGTCCTGGCTCGCCGCGTCGCAGCTCATGCGCATGGACCTTCCCGGGACGATGTGGTCGGTCGCCGACCACCGCAACGGGCGCGCCTTCGCCGTGATGGAGCAGATGCGGATGATCATGGACATCCCGCTCGGTCAGGCGATGCAGCAGCACGGCCCCTCCCCCAACGCGACCTACCGGCGAGAGGGGACGGAGACGGTGGCCGGCCTGCAATGCACCAACTGGAGCTACCAGGACCGCGGCAACACGGGCCGCGCCTGCATCACGGCCGAAGGCGTGATGCTGCGCGGCCAGGGCACCGCCAACGGCCAGACCGGCGGGATGGAGGCGACGCGCGTCACCTTCGGCGCGCAGGACCCTGCGCGCTTCCAGCGGCCGCAGGGCTACCAGGCGATGCAGATGCCGCAGGGCATGCCGCCGGGGATGGTGCCGGGCGCCGGCGGCCGCCCGCCGGCGCGATAGCGTCTTCAGCGCGCCCGCAGCCGCCCGTTCGAGATCACGGCGGCGTCGCGCTCCACCACGCGGGCGCGGAAGGCGGCGCCGTCCTCGCGGCGCCAGATCTCCGTCCGGATGGTCTCGCCCGGGAAGACGGGCGCGGAGAAGCGGCACTCCATCCGGCCGAAACGCGACGGATCGCCCCCGCAGGCGCCACGCAGCAGCGCCCGTCCGACCACGCCGAAGGTGGCCAGCCCGTGCAGGATCGGGCGGGGAAACCCGGCCCTCGCCGCGACGGCGGGGTCGCTGTGGAGCGGGTTGTGGTCGCCGTTCAGGCGGTACAGCAGCGCCGCCTCCGGCCGCGTCGGCAGGTCGAGGATGAGGTCGGGCGCCCCCTCCGGCTCCGGCGCCGGCTTCCGCACCGGCCCGTCCGGCCCGCCGAAGCCGCCATCGCCGCGCAGGAAGGTGGTCTGCTCCAGCGTCGCCAGCCGTTCGCCCGTCGCGGCGTCGAGGATCGCCCGCTCGGAGTAGAGCAGCGCGCCCTTGCCCGCGCCCCGGTCCACCAGGCCGGTGACGCGGGAGCGGCCGATCACCTCGCCCTCCACCGGCAGCGTGCCGTGCAGCTCCAGCGCCTGCTCGCCATGCACCAGGCGCACCGCATCGACGCCGGTTCGCGGGTCGCGCAGCCAGAAGCCGGGATAGCCGAGCACCACCGCCATGGTCGGCAGCGCCCGCATCTCCGGGCCCTCCGTCACGAAGCGCAGCTCCGCCGCGTCCATCGGATCCTGGCCGGCGCCGAGCGACAGCGCGTAGAGCGCCGCATCCTCCCAGCGCAGCCGCTGCCGGATTTCCGGGATCGGGAAGTTCAGCAGGCTCTCGTACTCGATCGGCATCGGCTCAGCCCAGCTCCACCACCGCATCGGCGGCGAGCACGCCCTCCCCCTCCGGCAGCACCATCAGCGGGTTGATCTCCGCGGAGCGGAGGCGCGGGCCCGCCGCGGCGGCGAAGCGCGACAGCGCGGCGACGGCGCGTGCCAGCGCCGGCACGTCGGCGCGCGGCCGGCCACGGGCGCCGTCCAGCAGCGGAAAGCCGCGCAGCGAGACGATCATCGCGGTCGCATCCTCCTCGGAGACCGGGCACCGGCGGAAGGCGACGTCCCGGAACACCTCGATGAAGATGCCGCCGAGGCCGACCATCACGACGGGTCCGAAGACCGGGTCACGCGTCACGCCGAGTGCCATCTCCACCGCGCCCGTCACCTGCCGCGCCACCAGCACGCCGGAGACGCGCGCGCCCGGCGCGTGCCGCGCCGCGCGCTCATGCAGCGTCGCGAAGGCCGCGCGCACCGCCGCCTCGTCCGCAAGCCCGAGCATCACGCCGCCGATCTCCGACTTGTGGAGGATGTCGGGCGAGAGGAGCTTCGCGACGACCGGGAAGCCGAATTCCCGCGCCGCGGCCGCCGCCTCCTCGGCCGTGCGGCAGGCGCGCTCCGGCACGGGCGGTATGCCGGCATCGGCGAGCAGGCGCTTCGCCTCCGCCTCGTCCGGCGCGGCCTCGGGCAGCGTGACGGGGGTGAGCGCGGATGCCGGTGCGGGCGGGCGCGAAAAAGCCGCGCCGAAGCGACCCATCGCGGCCAGCGCGGCCACGGCCCGCGACGGATCCTCCATGACGACGAAGCCGTCCGCCTCCCATTCCCGCACGCGCTCCGGCGGGGCGAGGATCGACAGCACGAAGAGCCGGTCCGGATGCCGGTCCAGCACCGCCTTGAGCTGCGCGCGCAGCTTCGGCGCGGTCGACGGGCTGGCACCCCATTGCGTGAAGAAGGCGAGAAGGCTGGCATAGCCGCCCTCGGTCGCCATGCTCTCGGCGAAGGTGCCGATCACGCCCATGTCGTTGAAGGCCTGCGCGGTGCAGTCCACCGGGTTGCGCGGGCTGGCGAAGGGCACCAGCGCCTTCAGCCGCGCCTGCGCCTCGGCCGGCATCTCCGGCATCGGCAGGCCGGCGGCCTCCGCCGCATCGGAGATCAGCACGCCCGCGCCGCCCGAGATGGTGACGACGCCGAGCGTGTTGCGCGCCGGGTAGATCCGCTTCTGCGCGACCGCCGCGATGTCGAGCAGCTCCTCCGTCGTCCGCGCGCGCACCACGCCGAGCTCGGCCAGCACGGCATCCATCACCCGGTCGTCGCCCGCAATGGAGGCGGTGTGGGACCGCGCGGCCTCCCTCCCCACCTCGGAGCGGCCGACCTTCATCATCACCACCGGCTTGCGCGCCACGCGCGCCGCCTCCAGCGCCGCGGTGAAGCGCGGGCCATCGGCCACGCCCTCGCAATAGGCGGCGATCACCTCCACCTCCTCCGACGCCGCCATCCAGGCGATCGCGTCGGCCAGGCCGAGATCCGCCTCGTTGCCGGTGGTGACGAGGACCGGCGTGCCGATGCCGCGGTCCCGCGCCGCGGCGAACAGGTGGGTTCCGTACGCGCCGGACTGGCTGGCGATGCCGACACTGCCGGACACGGGCCAGCCATTCTCGAAGCTCGCCGAGAAGATCGGGTAGTAGCCGATGGCGGCGTTGAACAGGCCGAGGCAGTTGGGGCCGAGCAGCCGCATGCCGCTGCCGCGCGCCGCCTCCACCAGCCGCGCCTGCATCGCCGCGCCCGCCGGCCCTACCTCGGCGAAGCCGGCGGTGAAGACGATGGCGGCGCGGCAGCCGCGCGCCGCAAGGTCCGCCACCGCGCCGACCGCGGCCTCGCCCGGGATGGCAACGATCGCCGCCTCCGGCGCCTCGGGCAGCGCGGCCACGGAGGGAAAGGCGGGGAGGCCCTGCACCGTCGCGCGGTTCGGGTTCACCGGCAGCAGCCGGCCCGCGTAGTTCCGGCGCTGCAGGTAGTCGAGCGGCCGGCCGCCGATGCGCGTCGGGTCGTCGGAGGCGCCGATCACGGCGAGCGACCGCGGCCGCAGCAGCGGGTCGAGGGGATGCGGACTCAGCCTGGCGTCCTCCGGCATGTCACGGAACCGGCGCCAGGGTGGGCGGCGAGCGGAGAGCCGGCAACCCCCTGTGGGATCAGCGCAGCAGCAGCGACAGCGCGATGATCACCACGAGCAGCACGGCGCCGGCGCGCAGCGCCGCGCCAAGGTCGCTCGACTTGCCGCGCCCCTCCGCATCCTCGCTGTCCCAGCCGGAGGAGATGACCGGGTAGCTGGCCCGCTTGGCGGCGGGCGGCGGCGCAGGCGCCGGGTCGGGTGCCGGCGGCGCAGGCGCCACGGCGCGCGGAAGCGTCTCCTCCGCCAGGTCCGCGGGGGGGCGCAGGCCCAGCAGGGACCGGCCCTGCGGCATCTCGGCTTGCGTAACCATGGAGGGAACAATGGCGCAATCACGGGCCGGGTGCCACCATCCGATGGTCGAATCGCAAAACCTTCGTGACAGCCGCGTGTCGGCCATTGTTTCGTATACGCAACTTCCGCGCGAGGCGGCACCCCGCCGGTCACGCCGTGATGAGTGCGCCCGTCAGGTGATAGAGGCTGCTGGCGGGAACCACGCCCGGCAGCACGCCTCCAGCCGGATCCCGGCGCTCATGCCACAGGCCCGGCCTCGCGCCGTCCAGATGCGCCGCCAGCGCGTCGCGCGGGGCCGGGCCGGGGTCGGCGCGCAGCCACTCCGCCTGCGGCCAGAGCCGCGCCCCCCCCGACCGCGCCGCCCCGTCGCTCCACACCTCATCCTGCATCCCCCCATGGCGCGGGCTCGGGCCGTGGGTGGTGGCGAAGCGGAGGAGGGAGGCGGCGGTCGTCGACAAACCCGCCGGCACCGGGCGGCCAGCCGCGGCGAGGCGGGAGAGGTGCCGCCGCAGCAGCCAGGCCCATTCGCAATGGTGGCCCGGCTCCACCACGTGCCGCCCGCCCTCCTGGAGCGGGCGGAGGAATTTGTCGAAGAACTCCGGCAACGTCCCCGTCCCCCCATCCAGCAGACGCGCGGCGAAGAGGGCCACGACCTCCTCCGCCATCATGAGGAAGGCGTCCTCGCCGAAGGCCTCATGCGCTTCCAGCAGCGCTTCCAGGAGGTGCATGTGGGGGTTCTGGCGCCGCGGGCCGTCGCCCTCCGGCAGCCCCTCGCGCCAGCCGCCGAGCGGGTGGCGGAGCGGTCCGTCGAACAAGGCCAGCAGTTCCATCGCCTCCCGCCGCCTCCCGCCGGCGGCGAAGGCGAGCAGGCAGAAGGCATTGTCGTAGGTGTCCAGGCGGGCGTCGGTGACCCGGCCGTCGAGGTCGAACCGCGTCGCATAGCCGCCGCCCGGCCGCCGCGCGCGTTCCTCCAGGAAGGCCAGGCCGAGTTCCGCGGCCTCCGCCGCGCCGGGCAGGCCGTGCCGCGCCGCGACCGCGAAGGTCCAGGCCTGCCGCGCCGCGACGCGCAGCCGCCGATAGGGGGCATCGCAGCGCAGCGTCGCGGGGTCGAGCCATTCGTGGAACCCGCCGCGCGCCCGGTCCACCCCATGCTCAAGCCAGAGCGGCCAGGCCTGATCCCGCAGCCAGGCGAGGCCGGGCGTCACAGCGGCCGGGCCGGGACGCCGCCGACCCGTCCGCCCGCCGCCACCGCCTCCGCGACGGCGGCGCCGGCTGCGACCAGGGCGCCATCGCCGATCGACAAACCCGGACGCACCACCGCGCCGGCACCGACCATGGCCCCCGCACCGAGGCAGACCCCGCCGCAGAGGACGGCGCCGGGCGCGAGATGCGCCGCCTCGCCCAGCCGGCAGTCGTGCTCTACCACGGCCGCGGTGTTGACCAGCGCGAAGGGTCCGACCTCCGCGCCCGGGCCGATCACGGCGCGCGCCAGGACCTGCGCCCCCGGCCCGAGCCGTGCATGGGCCGAGACGATGGCCGCGGGATGCACCACCGGCGGCACCGCGAAGCCCAGGGCCAGCACCCGCGCCCCCAGCCGCGCCCGCACGGCATTGTCGCCGATCGCCACGACGGCCGCGAAACCCTGCCCCGCCCACGCCTCGAGCGCCGCCAGGCCGCCCGCGCGCGGATGGCCCAGCACCGGCAGCCCCGGCGCATCGTCCAGCACCGCCGCGACACGCCCCCCCGCGGCCAGCAGCGCATCCGCCACGGCCCGCGCATGACCGCCGGCCCCGAGGATCACGAAGGCCGGGTCGGGTTGGGGCGATGGCGGGGAGGGCTCTGCCCTCCCGGCCTCCGTCCCGGCCTCCGTCCCGGCCAAGACCCGGCCTACGTGCCCGGGCTGACGATCATGCACGCGCCACGGCCGCGCAGGCGGTCGCAGGCCTGTTCGGCCGCGGCGCGGGAGGACAGGCCGGTGATGCGGGCGCGGTAGAGGGTATTGCGGCCCTGGGCGGTGCGCTCCACGGCCGGGCGCGCGCCCAGCAGGCCGGTCATGTCGCGCGCCTGGCCGGCCGCGGCACGGGCCAGGTTCTCGGAGGCGAAGGCGCCGACCTGGACGCCCCAGCCTCCGCCCGGCGTCGCGGCGGGGGCGGCGCCGCGCGGCACCACCGGCAGGGTGCCGGCCTGCGCCTGCGGCACGAGGCTGAAGCCCCGACCCGCCGGGGCGGCGGCGAGCGCCATGGGCCGCGGCGCGTAGGTCGGCGCGGAGGGTGGCGGCGCGAGCGTCTCGCTCCGCACCGTGCCGGGATCGCCGGCGCTCACCACCGGCTCCATCCGGGTCACCACGCCGGCGCGGTCGCCGGGGCTCTCGATGGGGTCCATCCGGGTGACGCCGCCGGCCGAGGCGAGGGTCGCCGTCGGCAGGCTGTCGGTGAAGTCGCCCGGGCTGACGATCGGCTCCATGCGGGTGACCGATCCGGCGGCCGCGAGCTGGGTGCGCGGCGCCGCGGCGGGCGGCGGGGAGAGGCCCGCGGTGGCGAAGGTGCTGCCGTCGGGGATCGGGTCCATGCGGACCACCGGGCCCGGCGGGAGCTGCGCCACCCGGACCCCCGGGTCGGCGGCCTGCCGCTGGTCGCGCAGGGCGAGCATCGTGGCGGTGTCGCCGCGGCGCGGGCCGCGCGGGATGTCGTAGGGGAGTTCGGCGGCGGCGTAGACCTCGGGCGCCGCGCGGCGGCTCGGCGCGGCGCCGGCGAGGCGGGGACCGACGCGGGCGACGTAGTTCCGCGTCTCGTCCGGCAGGCCGCGGGAGCCCCAGAGGTAGTCCTCCAGCCGGCGCGGGCCCGCATTGTAGGCGGCGAGGAAGGCGGGCGAGCCGTACAGCTCGTACATCTCCCGGACATAGGCGGTGCCGGCCATGATGTTGTCCCACGGGTGGTAGGGGTCGCCGCCCAGCCCGTAGCGCCGCGTCAGCTCGGCGTAGGTGCCGGGCATCACCTGCATCAGCCCCATCGCCCCGGCGCGGGAGGTGGCGGATTGGCGGCCGCCGGATTCCTGGCGCATCACTTCCCGGATCCAGCGTTCCGGCACGTCGAACCGGCGGGAGGCCTGGGCGATGTAGGGTCCCCACGGATCGTGCGAGGGACCGGGCGGGTCGTAGCTCGCCGGGCGCTGCCACTCGCTGTTGACGGAGGAGGGCGCCCAGGAGGTGCTGGCGCGTTGGGGCGTGCTGCCGCCGCAGGCAGCGAGCGTCCCCGCCAGCAGGCACGCGGCCATAGGCCGGAGATAGCCCGCAGCACGGGACCGGGTCATGCCGTCACTCCGTTCGGTTGCCGGGTGCCGGTCCCCGAGGCCTGCCCCCCCGGCCGGTGCACCGCCCCCGCGGTGCCGCACGGCCCAGGCCAACCCCGACTTCCGCCCCGAAGTTACAAGGCAGGCTCGTCTGACGAAGAGCCCTAGCTCATCGCCGGAGCGTGAGGCAAGAACATGATCCGGGCGAGATCGTGGCGAAACACGGTGAAACGCGCCACGCCTGCCTTCCCGTGCTAGAATGGCGAGGTGAAATCCGCGACCCGCTGCCGGAACATGGGCCGGCGCCCCGGGCTGAACACAAGGACGAGATCGACCATGCGCGCCTTCCCCCGTTTCCTTCCCGCCGCCGTCGCGGTGCTGGCACTGGCGGCGCTGCCGGCCTGCCAGCCGGCGAACACCGGCAGCACCGTCCCGGCCTACGGCCTCGGCGGCGCGGCGCATGTCTCCTACGGCACCATCGTGGGGACCCGGCCGGTGCGCGTGCAGGGCACGCAGAGCGGCGTCGGCACGCTCGGCGGCGCCGCGGCGGGCGGCCTGGCCGGCAGCTTCATCGGCGGCGACTGGCGGTCCAACGCCATCGCCGGCATCGGCGGCGCGATCGCCGGCGGCCTCGCGGGGACCGCCATCGAGCGGGGCGTGACCGGCGGCACGGCCATCGAGTTCATCGTGCGGCAGGACCGCGGCGGCGACATCGCCGTGGTGCAGACGAACGAGGAGGGGCTGCAGGCCGGCGACCGCGTGGTGATCACGCGCGGCGACCGGGTGCGTCTGTCGCGCGCCGCCGGCGGGCCGGTGCCGCCCATGGGCGTGCCGCCGCAGGCGATGGGCGGGAGCTTCATCCCGGCGAGCGGGCCCGCGAAGTAGCGCCGGGCGGCGGGCCGAACCCCCTAGCCCGCGGTGCCGCCGCGGGCTAGAGCGCCGCCATGCCAGACACCCAGCCGGCACCCGACATCGCCGGCGCCACCTACCGCATCGACGCGGCGGCGCCACGGCGCCTCGCCCGCGCCGCCGATGATCTCGCCACCGGCTTCGCGCGCTGGCGCCTCGCCGCCGCGCTCGCCTGGCTCGACCTGCGCAACCGCTACCGCGGCTCGGTGCTCGGGCCGTTCTGGCTGACGCTGTCCACCGGCGCGATGCTGCTCGGCCTCGGGCTGGTCTATGCGACCATCTTCCGCGTGCCGCTGCGCGAGTACCTGCCGCACCTCGCCGTCAGCCTGGTGGTGTGGAACGCGATGGCGGGGCTGGTGAACGACGCGACGGTCAGCCTCACCTCGGCGGAGGGCATCATCCGCCAGATGCGGCTGCCCTTCACCACCCACATGCTGCGCTGCCTGATGCGCAACGTGCTGGTCGCGGCGCACAACCTGCCGCTGATCCTGGTGATCTTCGTGCTGTGCGGGCACATGCCGGGCGCCGAGGCGGCGCTCGCCATCCCCGGCCTGCTGATCCTGGCGGTGAACGGCTTCGCGGCCGTCATGCTGCTCGGCATGCTCTGCGCCCGCTTCCGCGACATCGGGCCGATCGTCAACAGCATCATGCAGCTCGGCTTCTTCATCACGCCGGTGATGTGGAAGCCGGAGCTGCTGCGCGAGTGGCAGTGGGTGCTGCCCTTCAACCCCTTCTACGCGATCCTGGAGACGGTGCGCGGCCCGCTGGTGGAGGGCGGCGGGCCGGGCTTCGCGTGGCTGTCCGCGGCGGCCTATACCGCCCTGCTGGTCGCGGTCGCGCTCGTCTTCTTCGTGCGCTACCGCGGCCGCGTCGCGTTCTGGGTGTAGGGGGAGGCCCGCGCATGGCCCTCATCGAGGCCGAGGGGCTGCTCATCGAGTTCCCCTTCTACCACCTGGGCGCGCGGTCGCTGAAGAAGCACCTGCTGCGCGCCGCCGGCAAGCGGCTGCACACCGATGCGCAGAACCGCGTCGTCGTCTCGGCGCTGCGCGACATCTCCTTCCGCATCGGCCGGGGCGAGCGGGTCGCCTTCGTCGGCCCGAACGGCGCCGGCAAGACCACGCTGCTGCGCACCCTCTCGGGCATCTACGAGCCGGTGGGCGGCAGGCTCCGCGTCGAGGGGCGGATCGGCGCGCTGATCGACGTGGCCGCCGGCATGGACATCGACAGCACCGGGCGGGAGAACGTGGTGCTGCGCGGCCTCTACCGCGGCCTCTCGCGCGCCCAGAGCGAGGCGCTGGTCGAGGAGGTCGCGTCCTTCTCCGGCCTCGGCGAGTTCCTGGACGTGCCGGTGCGCGCCTACTCGGCGGGCATGTCCGTACGCCTCGCCTTCGCGATGGCGACGGCGGTGCATCCCGAGATCCTGCTGATGGACGAGTGGTTCCTCGCCGGCGACGCCGACTTCATGACGCGCGCGCAGGAACGACTGGTGAGGCTGGTCGGAACGGCCGAGATCCTGGCGATCGCCACGCATGACGAGGGGGTCATCCGCCGCTGGTGCAACCGGGTGATCCGGCTGGAGAACGGCCGGATCACCGCCGACGGCACGGTGGAAGACGTGCTGGGCCCGGCGCCCGCCGCCGCCGCGTAATACCAAGTCCCATGGACCGCGACCTGCGCCCGCCGAAGGCGGGCGAGCGGCCGAATGGCCGCCGCCGCTTGTGCGGCGTAGCCAAGCGCGCGGCGGCGCGCGCCGGCGACTGAGGGCGGATCGGTCACGATCCGCGAGATCTGGTATAACATCTGGCGGACGAAGGTTCGCCTCCGTCCCTCGTCCGCATCCGCGGGCCCGGGCGGCCCGCGCCGGCCAGCGCCGGCCGCAACGCGGTCCTTCTGCTGGCAGGCATGACCGGCCTCATCGCCGGATCGCATGCCAGGCGCGGCGCGCGAGCGTGTGCAGCCGCGGATGCCGCAGCAGGGCGGCGCGCAGGCGGCCGAGGACGCGCTGCCGCGTCCCGCCCTCGCCGCCCGGCTCCACCCCGCCGGCATGCAGCATCGCCATGACGAGGTCATAGGCCGCGCCGACATCCGCATTCACCACGCCCGGGTCGCGCGTCGGCGGGTAGAAGCCGAGCCGCGGCGTGGCCGAGGCGGCGGCGAGCACGCGCAGGTGCTCGGCGGCCCGCGGCCCGTATTCGGCGGCGCGCGCCCGGTCGCTGGCGAAGTCCGACACCGCCTGCCAGGCGGCACGCCGGCGGAACCAGGCCTGGGTGAGGCGCGCCGGGTCGATGACATGCTCCACCAGCGCTTCCGGCGCGTAGGCGGCGGCGCCGCCGGCGGCGCGGATGCGCGCGATCAGCTCGCTCTCCTCGTTCGACATCAGCGACGCGCCGGATCCGGTGCGGCCGAGATTGCGGTCGAACCCGCCGGCCGCGAGCACCGCCGCGCGCCGGAAGGCGAGGTTGCACCCCGCAAGCCACTCCCCCTCGCGCAGCGGCCGCAGCCGGTCGCCCCAATCGACGATCGAGAGATAGGTGAGAAGGTTGTCCGGCAGCCATTCGGGCCGCGGCGTCACCCAGCGCGGCACGACGCGGCCGCCGACCACCGCCGTGCCGTCGCCCATCGCGTCGAAGGCGCGGAGCACCGCCGCGGACCAGCCGGGCGAGGCGATGGCGTCGTCGTCGAGGAAGGCGACAAGCGGGGCGCGGGCCTCGGCGAGGCCGCGGTTGCGGGCGTTGGACAGGCCGGGCACCGGCTCCAGCAGGTAGCGCAGGCCGGGCGCCCCGGCGTAGCGGCGTCCGAAGGCCTCCGCCGCCGCCGCGTCGGGCGAGTTGTCCACCACGATCACCTCGACAGGCTCCGTCTGCGCCAGCAGGGAGGCGAGCGCGTCCGGCAGCACATCGTAGCGGTCGTAGGTGCAGACGACGGCGCTGAGCCGCGGCGCATGGGCCGCCGCGGCCGCCGTCGCCGCGGGATGCGCCGCGGGCACGGGGGCCGGCTGCGCACGCGCCAGCGCCTCGTCCATCGCAGCCGCATAGGCGGCGGCGGAGAAGTTGCGCTCATACAGCGCGGCCCCCAGCGCCGCACGGGCGCGCCGCGCCTCCTCCGACCCGAGGAGCGCCGCGGCGTCGGCTGCCAGCCCGGCCGCGTCGGGGGCCGGGACGAATCCGTTGCCGCCGAGGTCGATCCCGCGCAGCCCCGCGGCGGTGGCCGCGAAGGGCAGGCCCGCGGCGAGCGCCTCCATCGCCTTGATCGAGATGCCGGTGCCGCCCGTGTCGGGGATGACCAGCAGGCGCGCGCGCGCCATCAGGTCCTCGATGCGGTCCACGAAGCCGGCGATGGTGACGTCGATCCCGGCGAGGCGCGCCGGGTCGAGCCCCTGCGCGACGCGTCCGGCGATCACCACGCGCGCCATGCGCAGCGCCGGCTCGCGCCGCATCACCTGCTCGACGAACCAGTGGATGCCCTCGACATTCCCCTGGTGCCAGCCGCCCCAGAGCAGGATGTCGAACTCCTCCGCCGCCGCCAGCGCGGGGGGCAGGCCGTTCTGCGCCACCACCTCCGCCCAACTCCGGCCGGAGGGGGCGCGCCGCGCGACGTAGGGGCGCGCGAGCACCGCGTGCCGCGCGGCCGGCGCCACCACGGCATGGTCCTCGGGCGTCAGCGTCACGCAGGCCGCGACGCGGGCCCAGCACGCCGCCTCGTCCCGCCGCTCCGCCTCGGGGTCGGGGCGGGTGCGCGGCACGAAGTCCGGCACGCCATGCACCGCGATGAGGTTGGAGTACACGTCGTGCGTCTCCAGCACGATGGGCGCGCGGGTGATCGCCTCGGTGAGCATGAGCTGCGGGAGGTGGTTGACCACCGCCACCGCCGCGTGCCGCCCTGCCCAGGCGAGCGCCTCCGGCTCCGCCACCGCCGGATCACGCAGCATGAGGCCGACGCGGCGCACGACGGAGGCGCCGGCGAAGTCCGGCGTGGCCATCAGGCGGGACAGCCAGCGCGCGCCGTCGCGCCGCTCCGCGACGATGTGGGCGTGCGGGCGCACCGCCTCGAAATTCTCGGAGAGGAAGCCGCCGATGCGGCGGCTGCGCTCCGGCTCCAGGTGCGGCCAGTGTTCGACCAGCAGCCGGACGACGAGGTGGCCGCGCGCGATCAGGTGGCGGGTCTGGGCATCGAAGATCGCCGAGCTGCCGACGCGGCCCCAGAGCGCGCTGACCAGCAGCGCGACCGGACCGAAGGCCTCGACGCGGAGGGAAGCGGCGTCCTCCGGCGCGTCGGGAGGCAGCACGGGAAGCCCGATCGCTGCCGCCAGCGCCGCGCGCCGGGCCGGCTCCTCCGCCACCAGCACGAGGGTGCGGAACGGACAGCCGCTGGCCAGCCGCTGCGCCAGCGTGCCGAGATCGAGCTCCCCCTTCCCGACCGGCAGGAGGGGCGACGCGGCGAAGTGCAGGCGAAGCGTGCCCGGCAGGGGCCGGTCCCGCCCGAGATGCGGCACGAGGGCGAGGAGGAGCTCGAGGTGCAAGGGCTCCGCCCCGCTCAGCACGGCGAGGTCCTGCGGGCCGAGCGCGAGGAACAGGGCCACGAGCGCATCGCGTTCGGCGCGCGTGGCCGCGAGGCGGTTGTCGCGGCCGGGTCCCGGCGCGTCGCCGCCCGGCGCGCCTCCGCCGCCGCCGCGCAGCAGGCGCCGGAGCGGCGAGAGCAGCGGCGCCGGCAGCGCCTCGCGCACCAGCCGGCGCAGGCCGGGCAGGGCCGGGGCGGAGGGGCGGGCCGGGGGGGGCGGGGCGACGGACGGCGGCGGGGCGAGGAGGCCATGGATCGTGGCTCCGGGCGGTGCCGTCGCCTCACGGTCCCGGCGCACCACCCAATCCACGGTCCAGCCCTCGTCGAGATGCGCGCGGGCGAGCGCCTCGGCGTCCGGCCCGGCCGGTGGGGCAAGGTCGAGCAGCAGCAGGCGGCGCGGCGGGGCGGGCCTGCCCGGTTCGCCGATCGCCGCCCGATCCTCGCCGAGGGTGGTGGATGCCATGCCGTCCCGGGTTGTTACGCTGCGTCCCGCTTAGAACGTCCCTGCCGGGGAGGGGCAAGGGCCGCGCGTGGCCGATCAGCGCAGAATCCGGTGAAGCCCCTCCAGCAGCGCGGTGGCCGCGGTGTCCCAGTCGGCCGCAGCGCGCCCGGCCTCCCGCGCCTCGGCGCGCAGCCGGTGCAGCGCGCCGGGCGTGAAGAACCGGGCCATCGCCTCGGCCAGCGCCTCGGCCGTGGCGGCCTCCGCGAGCACGCCGCCGGCGCCGTCCCGCACCTGCTCCACGAGGCCGCCGACGGGCGTGCCCACCACCGGCACGCCCATCGCCAGCGCCTGGGGGGCGACGCCGGACTGGCTGGCCTCGCGGTAGGGGAGGACGAGCGCGTCGGCGCCGGCGAGGAGCGCAGGGATCTCGGCCTCCGGCACCCAGCGCGGCTCGACCGTCACGCCGGGCAGGCGGGCGAGGCCGGGGGCGCAGGCCTCGGCATCGCCCTGGCCCACCACGCGCAGCTCGGCCCCGGGATGCGTGCGGCGCAGCCGGGCGAAGGCGTCGCGCAGGAGGTCGAGTCCCTTGTAGGCGCGCAGCCGTCCGAAGAAGAGGAAACGAACCACGCTGGTTTCGGGGTCGGAGCGGATGACGGGAGCGCCAGGGGCCAGCATCGCCGGAAGCGGCAGGCGGATCAGCGGCAACCGGGGGTTGCGCGCGGCAAGCGCGGCCTGCGCCGCCGCGGAGAGGACGATGGCGGCGCGGGCGGCCCCGAGCTCCCGCCCCAGCCGCCAGTCCCAGCCGAGGGCCGGGTCCCCGGGATGCGGCTGCACGTCGTGCACCACGGGGACGAAGGGAATGTGCCGGCGTGCCAGGGCGGGGGCGGCGAGCGGCGTCCAGGGGTGCGCCATGGCGGAGACGACCACCTCCGCCTCCGCTGCCTCGGCGAGGAGGGCGCGGATGGCGCGCGGGATGCGCGGCACCGCCCCGAGGAATCCCGCGAGGCCGGAATAGGTCTGCACGGTGGCGAGCGGGACGCCGAGCGCGCGGAACTCCGGCAGCAGCTCCGCCTGCGCGGAGAGGGAGAGGCGGAGCGCCACCCCCTCCCGCGCTGCCAGCGCCCGTGCGAGACCGAGCGCGAACTGCGCCCCGCCACCCCGACGTCCCCAATACCAGAGCAGCACCCGCATCCTGCCCGCCCTATCACCCGCCCGCGCGGGCCGGAAGCCGGGCAGCATCGCCGGCGGACCGCCGCGACGGCTGTGCGGCGGCGCCCTGTTTTCACCCCATGGAAGATGAGACTCACCCGATGCTGGACTGCCTGACCGAGACCGAGGAGGGCGCGCGCCCGCTGCATGCCGTGACACCGGCGGGGCTCGATGCCCTGCTCGCCGGGCTGCCGCCCGGCAGCGCCGCTTTCCTCCGTGCCGGCCGCTTCGCGGCGAAGGCCGGGGAGATCCGGCTGCTGCCGGGGGCCGAGGGGCTGGCCGGCGCGGTGCTCGGGCTTGGCGAGGACGAGTGGGCGGCCCGCGCGCCCTGGGCCTTCGGCGATGCCGCCTTCGGCCTGCCGGAGGGCACGGCCTGGCGTGTCGAGGGTGCCCCCGATCCTGCCGCGGCGACGCTTGGCTGGTGCCTCGGCGCCTACCGGTTCCGGCGGTTCCGGGGCACGGCCGGGCGCGATCCGGCACGGCTGGTGGTGCCGCCCGGCGGTGCCGCCGCCGTGCCCGCGGCCGAGGCGGTCTGGCGCGGCCGGGACCTGGTGAACCTGCCGGCCAACCACCTCGGCCCTGCGGAGCTGGCGGAGGCGGTGCGCGACCTCGCCGCGAGGCACGGCGCGGCCTTCGAGACCATCGAGGGCGAGGCGCTGCGGGAGGGGTTCCCGGCGGTGCAGGCGGTGGGCGGCGGCAGCCCGCGCGCCCCGCGCGTCGCGGTGCTGCGGTGGGAGGGCGCGGCCGAGGGGCCGCTGGTGGCGCTCTGCGGCAAGGGGGTGTGCTTCGACACGGGCGGCCTCGACCTCAAGCCGGCGGCGGCCATGCTGCGGATGAAGAAGGACATGGGCGGCGCCGCCGCGGTCATGGCGGCGGCCGAGATGCTCATGGCGGCGAAGGCGCCGATCCGCCTGCTTCTGCTGGTCGGCGCGGTGGAGAATGCGGTGTCGGGGGCGGCTTTCCGGCCGCTCGACGTCATCCGCACCCGCAAGGGCCTGACCGTCGAGATCGGCAACACCGATGCCGAGGGCCGGCTGGTCCTGGCCGACCTGCTGGCCTTCGCCGGCGAATCGGAGCCGGCGCTGATCGTGGATTGCGCGACGCTGACCGGCGCGGCGCGGGTGGCGCTCGGCCCCGACCTGCCGGCGCTGTTCAGCAACGACGCGACGCTTGCCGGCCGGCTGCTTTCCGCGGGCGAGGCGGCGCACGACCCGCTCTGGCAGCTCCCATTAACAAAAAGTTATGTTTCCTGGCTGGACAGTTCAGTCGCTGATACCAACAACGTTTCAACGAAACCGATGGCCGGCGCCATCGTGGCGGCGCTGTTCCTGCAGCGCTTCGTGCCGGCCGGGACAGGCTGGGCGCATGTCGACCTGTATGCCTGGAACGACGGTCCCCGGCCCGGTCGGCCGGAAGGCGGGGAAGTGCAGGCCGCGCGAGCGATCGCCGCGGCGCTGATGACAGCCGCGCCAGAGGTGCGCCAACCTGAGACGGTAACAAAGCCAAGATGAAACGGGAACTTTCCAGGTCGAAGAGGACTCATCAAGGTGTATCGCGAGAGCACCTTTCACGTACCACATCGGAGGAGCGCCTGCGGGCCCGGGCCGGGGCCAAGGCCAAGGCGGCCAAAATGGCCCGGAGGCGCGTCCAGGAAGGATTTGAGACCATGGCCACGCAGACCAATCCGGATACCTTGGTGGGAATCCTGCGCGACACCGTCGTTGCGCTGGTCCGCCGTGACGGGCCCGACCTCTCGGCCCGGCAGCTCGGCGTCTTTCTCACTGTCTATCTGACCGACGGTCCCCACACGGTTCGTGGCCTGGCGGCCGAACTGAACGTCTCGAAGCCGGCGATCACCCGGGCGCTGGACCGCCTGGGCGAGCTCGACCTGGCGCGACGCAAGGTGGACCCGATGGACCGCCGCAGCGTGCTCGTCCAGCGCACCCTGAAGGGCGCCTCCTTCCTGCGCGACATGCGGGGCATCATGCAGCAGGCCGAGCAGACCGCGCGCGAGGCCCCGCCGCCGCCGGCCGAGGTCACAGCCGATCCGATGACGGCGCCGCGCCGCGTCGGCTGACGGCGCCGCGTACCGGAGGGGCGCCCGTCCCCTCCGGTGTCGGGGCTATTCGGACCGCGAGACCATCCGGCCGATCCGCCGGCCGCCGAAGACGTGCACGTGGAAGTGCGGCACCTCCTGCCCGCCATCCTCGCCCATGTTCGACAGGAGGCGGTAGCCCGTTTCCTCGAGCCCGAGGTCGCGCGCCACCTTGCCGACGACGCGCCAGAAGCCGGCGACCTCCGCCTCCGACGCGGTGGCGGAGAAGTCCGCATGGGAGACGTAGGCCCCCTTCGGGATCACCAGCACATGCACCGGGGCCTGCGGGTTGATGTCGTGGAAGGCAAGGGCATGGGCGTCCTCATGCACCTTCCGGCAGGGGATCTCGCCCCGCAGGATGCGGGCGAAGATGTTCTGCGGGTCGTAGGGCGGCAGGCCGGTGATGCGCATCGCGGGTCCTCGGCGGGTCAGGGGAGCTTGGTGGTCTGCGCGGCGCGCAACAGGCCCTTCGGGCGCGCCGCCTTCTCGGCGATGCCGGAGATGCCCTGGCGGCGCGCCAGCTCGGCCCAGACCTCGTCGGGGCGTATGCCGGCATCCACCCACAGCACCACGAGGTGGTAGAGCAGGTCCGCGCTCTCGAGCACCGTCGCCGCGCGGTTGCCGAGGGTCGCCTCGATGACGCATTCCACCGCCTCCTCGCCGAGCTTCTGGGCGACCTTCGGCGTGCCGCGGGCGATCAGCCGCGCGGAGTGGGAATGCTCGACATCGCCGGCCTGGCGCCGCGCCTCGACGGTGCGCCACAGCGCGTCGAGGATCGCGGCCTCGGCGCCCGAGACGGCATAGGGGACGATCGCGCCGCCACCGGCATCGGCCGCCTTCGGCCGCGCGACCTCGGCAGGGGGCGGCAGGGTGGGCGGCAGCGGGACCGCGGCCACCGTCTTGCGCGCCTTCTTCTTCGGCGCCTTCGTCGCCTTCTTCACCGCCTTCGCCATCAGGCGACGCCCCCCGCCACCGGTTCCGGCAGGCGCACCGGCAGGCCGGCGGCGGCCAGCGCCGCCTTGGCGTCGGCGATCCGCATCGCGCCGTAGTGGAACACGCTGGCGGCCAGCAGGCCGGTGGCCCCCGTGCGCGCACCGTCCACGAAATGCGCCGCCGTGCCGACGCCGCCCGAGGCGACGATCGGCAGCCGCACCGCCCCGCGCACCGCCCGCAGCAGATCGAGGTCGAAGCCCGCCTTCGTGCCGTCCCGGTCCATCGAGGTGAGCAGGATCTCGCCGGCGCCGCGTTCCTCGACCTGGCGTGCCCAGGCGACGGCATCGAGTCCCGTGCCGCGGCGGCCGCCATGGGTGAAGACCTCCCACCGGCCCGGCCCGGCGGCGCGCGCATCCACCGCCACCACGATCGCCTGGCTGCCGAAGGCCTCGGCTCCGCGCGTCACCAGCGCGGGGTCGGCGACGGCCGCCGAGTTGACCGACACCTTGTCGGCGCCGGCCAGCAGCAGGCGGCGCATGTCGTCGACGCCCCGCACCCCGCCGCCGACGGTGAGCGGGATGAACACCTCCGCCGCCGTGCGGGAGACGACGTCGAGCATCGTGTCCCGCCCCTCATGCGAGGCGGTGATGTCGAGGAAGGTCACCTCGTCCGCGCCTTCGCGGCCGTAGATCCGGGCCTGCTCCACCGGGTCGCCGGCGTCGCGCAGCTCCAGGAAGTTCACGCCTTTGACGACGCGGCCGTCCTTGACGTCGAGGCAGGGGATCACGCGCAGGGCCAGCACCGGGGTCCCCTCACTGATGAGCGGCTTGTCGAGGGCCGCGCGCGGCGTTCTCCACCCCACGCGGGCGCGCGTGATGCGCCCGGCCCGCGCCTTGGTCAAGCGACGTTGCGGGGTCGCCCGGCGGCGTCAGCCATCCGCGGTGATGCCAAGCTCCCGCACGAGGGCGACGTAGCGCGCCTGCTCGCGCTCCATGTGGGCGCGGAAGGCCTCGGGCGTGCCGCCGACCGGCTCGGCGCCGAGCAGGGCGAGCCTTTCCCGCACCTCGGCCTGGCGAAGGATGTCGTTCACGGCGGCGTTCAGCCGCGCGACGGCGGCCGGCGGGGTCGCCGCCGGCGCCAGGATGCCGCCCCAGGAGGTGGCGCCGTAGCCGGGAAAGCCCTCCTCCGCCACGGTCGGCAGCCCGGGCAGCAGCGGGCTGCGCTCCGGCCCGGCAAGCGCCAGCAGCCGCAGCGTGCCGGCCTGCACATGCGGCGCGACGGCGGCATAGGCGTCGAACATCATCGCCGTGCGTCCGGCCAGCAGGTCGGCATGCGCGGCGGTGGAGCCGCGATAGGGCACCGCCTCCATGGTCACGCCGGCGCGGCGCAGCAGGTCGGCCGCGAAGATGTGGGGGTTGGAGCCGTTGCCGGAGGTGGCGTAGGCGGCGCGGCCGCCCTGCCCCCGCGCCCATTCGACGAAGCCGCGCAGGTCGCGCGCCGGATGCGCCGCGGGCACGACCACCACGAGCTGCACCTGCGCCGTCATCGCCACCGGCGCGAAATCGGCGATCGGGTCGAAGGGGATGTTGGGGAACAGCGCGCGGTTGACGACGTGGGAGGAGGCGACGAGGGCGAGGGTGTGCCCATCCGGCGGCGCGTTCGCCACCGCCTCCGTCCCGATGATGCCGGAGGCGCCGGGCCGGTTCTCGACGACGCCGGGCTGGCCGAGCAGCGGGCGCAGCCGGTCGGCCACCAGCCGCGCGGTGATGTCGGAGGCGCCGCCCGCCGTGTAGGGCACGACGATCCGCACCGGGCGGTCCGGCGACCAGGACTGGGCGCGGGCAAGGCCGGGCACGCCAAGGGTGGCGACGACAAGGGTGCGGCGGCGCATGCGTCTTCCTCCTTCCGGCCGCTTCCGGGCCTTCGTTGCGGAGCCTAGCATCCGCGGCGAAGGCTGGGGAACGCAGGCATGGACGACCTTCGCATCGCCTCGGTGCGCCACTGGATGCTCCGCATCCCCTTCCATGCCGACATGGAATGGGCTTCCGGCCGGCGCACCGGCGTGACGCGGCTGGTGGTGCGGCTGGAGACGGCGGGCGGCGTGGTGGGCTGGGGCGAGACGATCTGCCTGCTCGATGCCGTGCCGGCAGTACTTGAGAAGGTGGTGATGCCGGTCGCGCTGACGAAGCGCGTCGACCAGGCGGAGGCGCTGCACCGCCACGTGCTTGGCGCCGGCTACTACCACCACAAGCGCGCCGCGGTGATGGCGATCTGCGCGGTGGAGATGGCGATGTGGGATGCGCTGGGCCGTGCGACGGGCCGGCCGCTGCATGCGCTGTGGGGCGGGCTGTACCGCGACCGCGCGGAGATGGCGGCCTACATCCTCGCCGCCGATCCCGGCGCGGCGGCGGAGGCCGCGCGGGAGTACCTCCGCCGCGGGCACCGCAGCTTCAAGGTGAAGATCGGCATGTCGGAGGCGACCGACATCGCCCTGGTGCGCGCGGTGCGGCAGACGGTGGGCGAGGGCGTGCCGGTGCGCGCCGACGTCAACGGCGCCTGGACGCCCGGCACGGCGCGGCGGCAGCTCGACAAGCTGCGCGGCTTCGACCTGCAGTACATCGAGCAGCCGCTGGAGCTGGACGACCTGGCGGGTCACGCGGCGCTGCGCCGGACGCAGCCGGTCCCGGTGGCGCTGGACGAGAGCGCCTATACCCTGCAGGAGGTCGGCAACATCCTGCGGATGGAGGCGGCGGACGTGCTGCTGCTCGACCCGCACGAGGCGGGGGGTCTGTGGCCGGTGGTGAAGCAGGCCGGCGCCTGCGAGGCGGTCGGGGTGCCGGTGCTGCTGCATTCGGGCGGCGAGCTCGGCCTGTCGCAGGCGGCCTACCTGCACCTGGCGGCGAGCATCCCGAACATGACGATCAGCCTCGACACCGAATACGCTCACCTGTCCGCCGACATCGTCGCGGAGCGCTTCGTGCTGGACGATGGCTGCTTCGCGGTGCCGGCCGGACCCGGCCTCGGCGTGACGGTGGAGGAGGAGGCGCTGGAGCGCTTCCGGGTGGAGTGCATCGAGGGCGCGTATCTGGACGAGCGCCGGCCGGGCTGGTTCCCGGTGAAGCCTGCCTATTGAGCGGGAAGCCGTCCGGCGCCGACCGCGAGCGCCGCCGCCGGATCAACACGCCCATCATACAACGCCCGGCCGAGGATCGCGCCCGCCACCACGCCCGTCGCCCGCAGGGCGCGCAGATCCTCGACCGAGGCCACGCCGCCCGAGGCGATCACCGGCACCGACACCATCCTCGCCAGCGCCGCCGTCGCCTCGACATTCGCGCCGGCCAGCATGCCGTCCCGGGCGATGTCGGTGTGGATGATCGCGGCGGCGCCGGCATCGGCGAAGCGCGCCGCCAGCTCCTCCGCCGTCACGTTGCTGGTTTCCGCCCAGCCTTCCGTCGCGACGCGGCCATCGCGCGCGTCGATGCCGAGGGCGACGCGGCCCGGGAAGGCGCGGCAGGCGGCACGGGCGAAGTCCGGATCCTTCACCGCCGCGCTGCCGAGGATGATCCGCGCCACGCCTTCGGCGAGCCACGCCTCGGCCGTCGCCATGTCGCGGATGCCGCCGCCGAGCTGCACCCGCGCCCCGGGCACCGCGCGCAGGATGGCGCGCACCGCCTCGGCATTCGCCGGGCGGCCGGCGAAGGCGCCGTCCAGGTCCACCACATGCACCCAGCCGAATCCCTGCACGGCGAAGGCCTCCGCCTGGGCGGCGGGATCGGCGGAATAGACCGTCGCCTGGTCCATCTCGCCGCGCTTCAGGCGCACCACCTGCCCGCCCTTCAGGTCGATCGCGGGGTACAGCTCGAAGGTCACGGGTGGCTCATCAGGCTCTCGGTGGAGCGGCCGCGTCCGGGCTCCAGCAGCTTGTAGTAGAAGTGGCCGGCGACGGTGCGGCCATCGACCCGCGCATAGGCCGGGTGCGTGCCCCAGCGCACATAGCCCAGCCCCTCGAACAGCGCGATCGCGCCCGCCTGCGTCTCACGCACGTCGAGATTGAGGACACGCAGCCCGATGGCGGCCGCGTGCTCCTCCACCCGCCGCACCATCTGCCGCGCCAGCCCGTGGCCGCGCGCATAGGGCGCGAGATACGCGTGGGTGAGCTGCGCGGCGAAGGCCTGCGCCTCGTTGTTGCGGGGCGGGCGGACGAGCTGCGCCGAGCCCACCACCATCCCGTCTAGCCGCGCCAGGAACAGCGTGCGGTCCGGCACGAGCAGAACGCCGCGGAAATGGCGCGCCAGCGCGGCGCGATCCTGGCTCTGCACCCAGCCGAATCCGCCGCCCTCGATGATCGCGGCGTTGGTCGCCTCGCACAGCTCCTCGAGGTCGTGGGAATCGATCTCGTTCGCGATCTCGACGCCGAAGGCGTGCTCGCCCGGCCTGCGCAGCCCGGCGGTCATGGCCGCCACCGCAGGAAATTGGCGAGGATGCGCAGGCCGGTCGCGCCGCTCTTCTCGACGTGGAACTGCGTGCCGGCGAGGTTGTCGCGACCGACCATCGCCGCCACCGGGCCGCCGTAGTCGGTCGCGGCCAGCCTCTCCTCCTCGCGGCCGCCCGACAGCGCGTAGGAGTGCACGAAATAGGCATGGCTGCCCGGCGCCACGCCGCCCAGCAACGGGTGCGCGGCCTGATCCGGCGAGAGCGTGTTCCAGCCCATCTGCGGCAGCGGCAGCGCCGCGCCGGACCCGTCGCGCGGGTCCATCGGCGCGATCTCGCCGCCGATCCAGCCGAGCCCGGGTGTCACCCCATGCTCGAGCCCGCGCTGCGCCATCAGCTGCATGCCGACGCAGATCCCGAGGAAGGGTTTTCCCGCGCCGATCACCTCCTCCTCCAGCGCCGCCACCATTCCCGGCAGCGCATCCAGGCCCCGCCGGCAGGCGGCGAAGGCGCCCTGGCCGGGCAGCACGACCCGGTCGGCGCCGCGCAGCGCGGCGGCGCCGGTGGTCACCTCCACCTCGGCTTCGATCCCCTCCTCCCGCGCCACGCGTTCCAGCGCGCGGCGGACGGAGGCGAGGTTGCCAGAGCCGGGATCGATCACCGCGACCCTCACGGCACCGCCCTCACCAGCTCCGGCCGTTCCCGCACGAGCCTTGCCCAGGCGGTGTCGAGGTCGGGCGCCGCGACCACGCCCTGCATCGGCAGCCCGCGCGCGGCGAGGCGGTCGCGAAGCACGTCCCGCCCCTCCATCCCCGCAACGACGGCGATCGCCAGCAGGACGGGGCCGGCGAACGGATCGGGCAGCAGCAGCCCGGCCGCCAGCGTCAGCGCCAGCAGGCCAGCGGCCCACCACCAGAGCCGGTGCCAGGCGAACCAGAAGGCACCGAACAGGAAGGCGGCGAGGCTGAACCCCTCCCGCAACAGGACCGGCGGCCGCGCCTTCGGCTCGGGCCAGCCTTCCAGCGCCGGCGGCCCGGAAGGGGGCGGCTCGGCATGGACCGTGAAGACCTTCACCTCAGGCCTCCAGGGTGCCCTTGGTGGAGGGAATGGCGCCGGCGGCGCGCGGATCGGGCTCCGCCGCCGCCCGCAATGCGCGCGCCACGGCCTTGAAGCAGGCCTCCGCCACGTGATGCGCGTTCGTCCCGGCCTTCAGCGTGACGTGCAGCGTGATGCCCGCGTTGAAGGCGAGGGCGCGGAAGAACTCCTCCACCAGCTCCGTGTCGAAGGTGCCGATCTTCGCCCGCGCGAAGGGCACGGCCCAGGCGAGGAGGGGCCGGCCGGAAATGTCCGCCGCCGCTTCGGCCAGCGCCTCGTCCATCGGCACCACGGCGTGGCCGAAGCGGCGTATGCCGCGCTTGTCGCCCAGCGCCTGCCGCAGCGCCTGGCCGAGCACGATGCCGACATCCTCGGTCGTGTGGTGGTCGTCGATGTGAAGGTCGCCCCGGGCCGCGACCGAGAGGTCGATCATCCCGTGCCGCGCGAGCGCGGTGAGCATGTGGTCGAGGAAGCCGATGCCGGTCGCCACCTCGGCGGTACCGCTGCCGTCGAGGTCGAGCGTCAGGCGGATGGAGGTCTCGGACGTGGTGCGGGCGAGGCTCGCCCGGCGGCCCGTGCCCGTGCCCCTCGCCTCCAGGTTGGGTTCGGCGTCCATGGCCGCCTCCTTACGCCCCGTCCCCCCGCTTGGCGAGGGGGTCAGCCGGCGTCCTTCAGATAGGGCTCGACCAGTCCCTGCAGCTTGATGGTGAGGGGGTTTCCGCGACGATCGAGGGTCTTGCCGACGGCCACGCGGATCCAGCCCTCGCTGACGCAGTACTCCTCGACGTTCGTCTTCTCCGCCCCGTTGAAGCGGATGCCGACGCCGCGCTGCAGAAGGGTGGCGTCGTGGTGCGGGCTTTTCGGATCGACCGAGAGACGGTCGGGCAGGGCGGGCGCATCGCTCATGGCGGCGGGTGCATAGCGCGGAATGCCGGGGCGGGGAACCGCGGCGTGCGGCGCAGCCCGCTACCCCAGCTCGACCAGCGCGTGCGGCAGGGTGGCGCCGGCCAGCGTCTCGGTCCCGGTGTCGGTCACCAGCAGCATGTCCTCGATGATGAAGCCGCCGATTCCCTCGATGTACCAGGGCACCTCGAAGGCCATCACCATGCCGGGCTCCAGCGTCGCCTCGCTGTCCGCGGCCGTGTAGGGCCATTCCTCCGACCAGATCGAGGCGCCGAGCCCGTGGCCGAAATGCCCGCGCGCGTAGGAGGGGAAGCCAGCCTCCCGCACCAGCCGCGTGCAGGCGGCGTGGATGTCGCGCAGCGCGGCGCCGGGCCGGAACAGCGCGCGCCCCTGCCGGAAGGCGCCGAGCAGCGCGGCGTGGACCTCCCGCGCGCGGGGCGGGGCGGGGCCGAGGGCGAAGGTGCGGGCGAGGTCGGCGGAGTAGCCCTCCACCACCGCGCCGACATCCACCTTCACCACGTCGCCGCGCGCCAGGCGGCCGGGGCTGGACCAGGGCGAGGCGCCGAAGCCGACGTATTCCCACGCCGTCACCGCGCCGCGCGTGCCGCGCGCGGCCGCCGCCTCGGCCACGGCATCGAGGAACCGCCGGCCGAGCGCGGCGCGCGTCGCGCCCTCCCGCAGCGCGGGCACCAGCGTGGCGAAGGCGGCCTCGGTCACCGCGCCGGCTTCGCGCAGCAGCGCGACCTCGGCGGGCGACTTCACGGCGCGCAGGCGGTCCACCAGCGCCGAGGCATCGGCAAGCCGCGCCGGCGCGACCGCATCGCGCAGCGCCGCGTAGTCCGCGGCGGGCACGGCGGAGAACTCCACGCCCAGCCGCGCTGCGTCCAGGCCCTGTGCGGCCAGCACCTCCCGCAGGAGCGCCAGCGCATGTGCGCGGTCGAAGGTGGCGGGGCGGTGGAACTCCGCGGGCCGGTCGCGGTTCGCCAGCGCGATCAGCTCCGCGGCGCCTGCCGCGGAAGGCAGCAGCGCGGAGATGTCGGCGGTTTCCGGCCAGATCGCGTGCAGCCGCAGCGGCGCGCAGCCGGCGCCCTCGGCCGCCGCGCCGAACAGGTCGGTGGCGACGGCGCCGACCGGCGCGGCGGGATCGGCCGGCAGCACCGCCATCGCCGCGCCGAGCCGCCGCCAGCCCGCGGCCACGCCCGCCGGCGCGCCGGTGGCCCAGCGGAACCCCTCGGGCGAGGCGAGCAGCAGCGCATCCAGACCCGCCTCGGCCAGCAGGTGCGCCGCGCGGATCCGGTCGATCTGTCCGGGCATGGCGCGATGCCACGCGCCGCCCCGCCGATTGTCAACCGCGCCGCCGCGCCGCAGACTTGCCGCGCAGCCTTCGGAGAGCGGTGCGATGAGGCGTTTCCTTCTGGGTGCGGCGCTGGGGCTGTTCGCCGGCTCCGCCGTGGCGCAGACGGTGGAGTGGCGCTTCCACAACAGCTATGCGCCCACGCGCATGGAGAGCCAGCACGTGCGGGAGCTGGCGGCCGACCTGCGGCAGCGCACGAACGGGCGCTTCGTCCTCAACGTGTTCGAGGGCAACGCGATGAACCTGCGCGATGCCGACACGCTGCGCACGATGCAGGGCGGCACGCCGGAGATGGCGTTCATCTGGCCGCCCTTCCTCGGCCGCGACGACGCCGCGCTGTCCTCCATCCTCGTCTTCGGGCTGATCCGCAACGCGGCCGAGCTGAACCGGGCGATGCCGGCGCTGCAGCAGTCGCTCTCGGAGGGCATCCGCCGGTGGAACATCGAGCCGGTGGGCTTCATCCAGCTCGGCCTGCTCGACGCCTCGATCTTCTGCCGCAGCCCGGTGCGCACGCTGGAGGAGTTGCGGCGCGTGAAGCTGCGCGTCGGCTCGCGCGAGCAGGTGGAGACCTTCCGCGCCCTCGGCGTCGCCGCGCAGATCGTGCCGCAGCAGGAGCTGTACAGCGCCATGCAGACCGGCGTGGTGGACTGCGCGCTGTACCCGCCGCGCATCGTCCACACGATCAGCCTGCAGGAGGTGGCGCGCCACGCCGTGTCCACCGGCTTCGCCTTCCCGCCGACGCCGTACATCGTCCTGGCGCACCAGGCGCGGTTCCGCGCCCTTTCGGCCGAGAACCGGCAGCACCTGACCCAGGCCGTCGCGGCCATGGAAACCCGCAGCGCGCAGTTCGAGAAGGACGCGGCGGACGACGAGGCGGCGCGCGAAAGGCTGCGCGGCGCCGGCGTGACCTTCCACGGCACGCTTTCCGAGGCGGAGCAGAACGCCATCCGCACCGCCGCGCTGGCGACGTGGGAGACGCTGATGCGCGAGGCAGGCGGGCAGGGCCCGGCCTGGCGGCAGCGCATCCAGGCGGCGCTCGGCGCCAACTAGGGTGGCCGCGGTCGACCGATTGCTGCTGGCGCTTTCGCGCGGGCTGCTCGCGATCTCCGCCGCCGCCTGCGCCGGCATCCTCGGCCTCGTCGTGGCGGCGGTGGTGATGCGCTACGCCGTGGCCGCCCCCTTCCGCTTCACCGAGGAGCTGGCAGGCCTGCTGCTCTCCGCCGTGGCCTTCCTCGCCCTGCCCTTCGCGATGGCGAGCCATGCCAACATCCGCGTCACCCTCGTGACGGAGCGGCTGCCCCCCCGCGCGCGCCGCGCCGCGTGGGTGCTGGGCCAGCTCGTCACCGTGGCGTTCTGCGCGATCTTCGCGTGGGAGGCATGGAACATCGCCGATTTCACCGCACGGCTCGGGCTGATGAGCGAGCAGGCGCGGCTGCCGCTCGGCCCCTGGGTGATGCTCATGCCCGCCTCCCTCGCCCTCACCGGCCTGGCCGCCGCCTGGCTCGCGCTGCGCCCGCCGCCCGAGGAGAAGGCCGGACACATTTGATCTGGACGACGCTCCTCGGCCTCGCCACCGCGACGATCCTGTCCGGCGCCGTGCTCGGCGCCGCTCTCGGGCTGACCGGCTTCGCGCTGCTGCACTTCTTCGCCGGCGGCTCCACCCGCATCGGCGCGCAGACGGTGTGGAACACGCTTAACGAGTTCACCCTCACGGCCATCCCGCTGTTCATCCTGCTGGGCGAGCTGCTGGTCGCCTCCGGCCTCGCGCGCGGGGTGTACCGTGCGCTGGCGCCGATCTTCGCCAGGCTGCCGGGCGGGCTGCTGCACACCAACATCGCCGTCTGCGGGGTGTTCGGCGCGGTGTCCGGCTCCTCCATGTCGGTGGCGGCGGCCGTAGGGTCGGTCGCCTATCCCGAGCTGCGGTCGCGCGGCTACGACCGGGCGGCGACGGTCGGCACCCTCGCCGCGGGCGGCACGCTCGGGCTGCTCATCCCGCCCTCGCTGTCGCTGCTGATCTACGGCGCGCTGACCGACACCTCGATCGGCCGGCTGTTCCTGGCGGGCCTGCTCCCCGGGCTGATGATGGCGGCGATCTTCATGGCCTGCATCCTGGCGGCCGCGCTGCGCAACCCCGCGATCGCGCCGGAGGAGCGGCGCGTGGCGCTGCGCGAGGCGCTGCGCGGCCTGCCGGCGGTACTGCCGCTGTTCGTGCTGATCGTCGCCGTGCTCGGCAGCCTGTTCGCCGGCCTCGCCACGCCGACCGAGGCGGCAGGGGTGGGCGTCGCCGCGGCCGCGATCCTCGGCTTCACCATCGGGGACCTGACGCTCCGCGGCGTCGGCGCGGCGCTGATCGGCACGGTGCGCACCTTCGCGGTCATCGCCATGGTGTTCATCGGCGCGCTCGTGCTGGCGCAGGCGATCAGCCTGCTCGGCCTGCCGCAGCAGATGCTGCAGGCCATCTCGGAATGGGGCCTGTCGCGCTGGGTGCTGCTGCTGGTGGTGGTGCTGGTGTACCTGCTGCTCGGCTGCTTCTTCGACGGGCTGTCGATGATGATCATGACGCTGCCGCTGGTCTTCCCCCTGCTCACCGGCGTGGGGTTCGACCCCGTCTGGCTCGGCGTCGTCGTCACCCTGATGATCGAGGTCGGCATGCTGACGCCGCCGGTCGGCATGAACCTCTTTGTCCTGGTTGGCATCACCGGCGGGGAGGTGAAGCTCGCCGAGGCGGCGACGGCGGCGCTGCCGTACTGGCTAGCGCTGCTGCTGGGCGTCTTCCTCCTCTGCCTGTTCCCGGGCATCGCCACCTGGCTGCCCACGGCCGCCTTCGGCTGACCGGCCGCGCCTGCGGCATCGCGCGCCGCAGCCGCGCGTTGCAAGCGGGAAGAAGGGAGCAGCCCCGCATGGCCGAGCAGGCCCCAACCCATGCCGCCCGCAACATCGAGGCGATCATCCGCCGCGAGGAGGAGGAGGCGCGGCATCGCCCGCCTGCGAGCCGGCTCGGCGAGGCCGTCTCCCGCTTCGCCGGCAGCCTTTCCTTCCTGCTGCTGCATGCGGCGCTGCTCGCCGGATGGGTCACGGTCAATCTCGGCCTCGTGCCGGGGATCGTGCCCTTCGATCCCTACCCCTTCGGCCTGCTCGGCGGCCTGTTCTCGATGGAAGGCGTGCTGCTGGCCGCCTTCGTGCTGATGAAGCAGAACCGGATGAGCCGGCGCGACGAGGAGCGGTCGCACCTCGACCTGCAGGTCAGCATGCTCGCCGAGCAGGAGGTGACGAAGGTGATCCAGATGCTGGAGCGCATCAGCGCCGCCATGGGCATCGAACGGCAGGTGGTGGACCAGGAGGCGCGGGAGCTGGGGCGCCAGACCGCCGTCGGCAACCTTGCCCAGCAGCTCCATGACCGCCTGCATCCGGAGGAGCGGTGACCGAAGCCGAGGACGCCGGCGCCCGCTGGATCCGCCTCATGCGCCGCGGCGCGTGGGAGGAGGCGTGGCGTCTCTCCGATGCGGCGATGGCGATGCGCGGCGGCGTGGTGGACTGGCGCGCGCCGCGCCACCTGCAGCACATCTGGACGGGCGGCCCGCTGGAGGGTCGGCGCGTGCTGGTGCGGTGCTATCACGGCCTCGGCGACACCGTGCAGTTCATCCGCTACGCGCCGCTGCTGGACGCACGCTGCGCCGCGCTGACGGTATGGGCGCAGCCGGCGCTGATCCCGCTGCTGGGCACCATGCCCGCGGCGGGCACGCTGATGCCGCTGCATGACGGCGCGCCGGAGGCGGAGTACGACCTCGACATCGAGGTGATGGAGCTGCCGCACCTGTTCCGCTCCACGCCGGCGACGCTGCCGGCGCGGGTGCCCTACCTGCACCCGCCGCGGAGGACGCTGCCGCGCGGCACGCTGCATGTCGGCCTTGTCTGGGCGGCAGGGGATTGGGACACCCGCCGCTCCGTCCCCGCCGCGCTTCTCCCGCCCCTCGCGCAGATCCCCGGCGTCACGTTCCACCTGCTGCAGCGGGGCGCCGCGCGCGCGGACTGGCCCGGCGCAGGGGACGGGTCCGGCAGCGACGACGCGCTCGACACCGCATCGCTGATGACCGCGCTCGACCTTGTCGTCAGCGTCGATTCCTTCCCCGCGCATCTTGCCGGCGCGCTCGGCCGCCCGGTCTGGACCCTGCTGCACGCGGACGCGGATTGGCGCTGGATGGCAGGGCGGGACGACAGCCCGTGGTATCCGACCATGCGCCTGTTCCGGCAGGCGCGGGCCGGAGAGTGGGAGCCGGTCGTGTCGCGCGTGGCGGAGCGGCTGCGCGCCCTCGCGGCGCGGCACGCCGCCTGACCTCAGACGCCCCGGCGCGTCACGGCGAGCGCGCGCGCCTTCTCCTCCTTCGCGCGGCCGAGCGGGATGACGATGGCGCCGGCATCGTCGTTCGCCGCCGCCTCGTCCTGCCAGCGCATCTCCTCGGCGAACCAGGCGATGGTCGCCTTCAGCCCCTGCTCCAGCGGCACCGCCGGCTCCCATCCCAGCAGCCGGCGGGCCAGCGCGATGTCCGGCCGGCGGCGGCGCGGGTCGTCCACCGGCAGCGGCCGCCGCACGATGGCGGAGCGGGAGCCGGTCATCGCCACCACCTTCTCCACCAGCTCCGCCACGTTCAGCTCGACCGGGTTGCCGATGTTGACGGCGCCGGGCGGCGCCTCCTCCAGCGCGGCGAGACGCAGCATGCCGTCGATCAGGTCGTCGACGTAGCAGAAGGAACGGGTCTGCGTGCCGTCGCCGTACACCGTGATGTCGTCGCCGGCCAGCGCCTGCGTCACCACGTTGGAGACGACGCGCCCGTCATCGGCCCGCATCCGCGGCCCGTAGGTGTTGAAGATGCGGACCACCCGCACCTCCGCGCGCGCCGCGCGCTGGTAGTCGAAGCACAGCGTCTCGGCCGCGCGCTTGCCCTCGTCGTAGCAGGCGCGCGGGCCGGTCGGGTTCACGTGCCCCCAGTAGTCCTCGCGCTGGGGATGGACCTCCGGGTCGCCGTACACCTCGCTCGTCGAGGCCTGGAGAAGGCGGGCATCCTTCGCCTCCGCTAGCCGCAGCAGGTTCCGCGTGCCGACGACGCAGGTCATCATCGTGTGCTCGGGGTCCGCTTGGTAGTGCGGCGGCGAGGCGGCGCAGGCCAGGTTGTACACGGCGTCGATCCGCACGGCGCCATTGACCAGCCGGTTCGGCAGCGGCTCCGAGATGTCGGCCTCGATCACCTCGACACGCGGGTCGCGCTCCAGGTGGCGCAGGTTCTGCCAACGCCCGGTCTGGAAGTTGTCGAGGCAGAGAACCTGCGCCCCGTCCGCCGCCAGTGCGTCGCAGAGATGGGAGCCGAGGAAACCCGCGCCCCCCGCCACCAGCACGGTCTTCCTCTTGCCGTTCCTCACAGGGACACCCTCTCCTCTGCCCTGGTTGGGCGCGCGGCGTGCCCGCGCCGGCGCGCCATGGCGGCGCGCAGATGCCGCTCGAGTTCCTCCGCCCGGTGCGCCGCGGTGTGCGCGCCCAGCACGCGCAGCCTGGCGGCCGCCGCGATCGCGTCCCGGCCCGCCTCGGCGCCGTGCAGCGCCGCGAGCACCTCCCCGGCATCGTCCGCCAGCAGGATCTCCCCGCCCGGGCGGAACAGCGTCTCCAGCCCCTCCCAGCGGTCGGAGATCACCGGCGTGCCGCAGGCCGCGGCCTCGAAGAGCCGCACGCTCGGGCTCCATCCCCAGCGCACCATGTCGGCGCGCGTGACGTTCAGCGTGAAGCGGCTGGCGGCGTAGAAGGCCGGATGCTCCGCCGGACCGACATGCTCCACCCTCTCGACATTGACAGGCCAGTCGATGTCCGCCGGGTATTGCGGCCCCGCCACCACGAAACGCAGCGACGGCGCACGGCGTGCCGGCTCGATCAGCAGGCGCTCGAGCACCGGCTGCCGGTCGGGGCTGTAGGTGCCGAGGTAGGAGAGGTCCCATCGCCGCGCCGTTCCGGGCACCGGGCGGTAACGCTCGGCGTCGGCCGAGCAGTACAGCACCTCCGCCGCCGGCGCGCCGTAGCGGCGCCGCAGCACGTCCAGCACGGGCCCGCCGGTGAAGGAGAGGTAGACGCCGTAGCCGGGGATCACCGCGGGCGAGAGGTATTCATGGTCGCCGCGTTCCAGCTTCGCCAGCGTCACGGGGGTGTCGATGTCGTAGAAGGCGGTCGCGCCGCGGGCCGTGCGCTGCACGAAGCCGCCCACGGCCACGCCCTCCGGCACGTAGGAGCCGACGAGCACGGCATGCGCGCCCTCGATCTCCGGCGCGAACCGCCCCAGATCCTGTAGATCGCGATAGAAGGCCAGCCGGCACCAGCCGGGATCCGCCAGGTCGCGCGCCGCGGCGTACCACGGGACGTCACGCTCCAGGAAGGTGACCTCGTGCCCCCGCGCGGCGAAGGCGCGCAGCAGGGCGCGGTAGGTGGTGGCGTGCCCGTTCCCCCAGGAGGAGGAGAGGCTGAGCCCGAGGACGACGAGCTTCATGCCGCGGCCCGCCCGCGCCTGCGCTCCGCCACCTCCCGCAGCAGCGCGTCCACCTGTGCGCCGCGCCGCGCATAGGTGTGTTCCGCCAGGATCCGCCGGCGCGCAGCCTCGCCGATCGCCCGTGCCCGCGCCGGCGTCAGCGCGGCGAGGTGCGCCGCGACGTCCGCGCCGTCCCGCGCCACCAGCACCTCCTCCTCCGGCTGGAGGAACAGCTCGATGCCGACCCAGGCGTCGGTCAGCAGGCAGGCGCCGGCACCCGCGGCCTCGAACACGCGCGTGGCGGGCGAGAACCCGACCTGCGCCATGCTGTCGCGGGCGATGTTCAGCACCGCCAGGGGCGTGGTGTTGAAGGCGTTGTGCTCCCGCGTGCCGACATGGCCGAGGCGCCGGACGTTCGTCGGCATCGGCTTGTCGTCCCACCCGTTGCCGCCGATCAGGAAGCTCCGCTCCGGACGCAGCGCCGCGGGCCGGAGGAAGAACTCCTCGACCCGCGCCTCGCGGTCGGGCAGCCGGTTGCCGAGGAAGGACAGATCGGCCGCGAAGCGCGCCTCCGGCCCGGTCGGATGGTGCGTCGAGGGATCGAGCGCGTTGTAGACGGGCACGCAGCGCCGCGCGCCGAACCCCTCGTACGCCGAGACCACCGGCGGGCCACCGCCGTAGGTCAGCACGAGGTCGAGGCGGGGCAGCGCCGCGTGCAGCGGATGGTCCGGCGCGGATCGCAGCTCGGCCAGCGTCGCGGGCGCGTCGACATCCCAGAAGATGCGGATCGCCTCTGCCGGCGCTGCGTCCATGACGCCGTGCAGCAGCTCCGTGTCGTACACCCCGACGCCGCTCGCCTTCACGACCACGTCGGCGTTTGCCGCCTGCGCCACTGCAGCGCGCAACCCCTCCGCGGTCGCGGGCCAGACATTCACCTCCGCCCAGTCCGGCGGGTCGATGTCGCGGTGCTTCTGCCGGTCGAACGCGTCGGGCTCGTGGAAGGTGATCCGGTGGCCGCGCCGCGCCAGGTCCGCGAGCATGCCCCGGTAGTAGGTCGCCGCGCCGTTCCAGTAGGCGGAGAGCAGGCTCGATCCGTAGAACGCGATCCTCATGCCGCCTTCTCCGCCGGCGCGGTGCCGATGCGTGCCAGGATGCCGAGAAGCTCCTCCGCGCGGTGCGCGCAGGAGTGGCGTGCCTGGATGGAGGCCAGGCCGCTGGCGACGAGCGCACCGCGCATCGCGGCGTCTTCCCGCAGCGCACGCAGGTGGCGCGTCATCTCCGCGCCGTCGCGCGCGACAAGGAAGTCCTGGCCGGGCCGGAACAGCCCTTCCGCATCCTCCCAGGGCGCGCTGACCAGCGGGATGCCGCAGGCCAGCGCCTCGAACACGCGGATGGTCGGGATGCCGGGCAACATCCGCACGTAGAAGCGCCGCGGCACGTGCACCGTCGCCATGTGCCGCGCGAAGACGCCGGGCGCCGCGGCGTTGGACAGCCAGCCGTGATAGTGCGCGCCATGCGCCGCCAGCGTGGCCAGGGCGTCCTCCGGATAGCGCACGCCGTGGATGTCGAGCGTGAGGCCGGCTTCCCGTGCGGGGCGCAGCAGGAATGCCTCCAGTTCCTCGCCCCGCTCGCCATCGCCCCAGTTGCCGATCCAGACGAGGCCGTCGCGGCGGCCCTCCGTCACCGGCGGGCGGAACAGGCGCGTGTCCGCGGCCTCATGCCAGGTGAAGACGCGCCCGCCCCATCCCCAGCCGCGGTACACCGCCGACAGCGCCTCTCCGAAGGCCAGCACGCCGTCATAGCCATCCAGGTCGAACGCGCGGATCGCCTGTGGATCGCTCACCGCGCGGTGGTGCGTGTCGTGGAACAGCGCGGCGAAGCGCGCGCCGCGGCGGCGCATGCGGCCGATGGCTGCGACCAGCCAGGGGTCGCTCCACTCATGCACCACGACCACGTCGGCGCCGGCGACGATCGCCTCGATGTCGTCCTCGCCGGCGTAGCGGCGGGAGGACAGCTCAGGGTAGGCGAGGCGGAACTCGAGCAGCCCGACCTCGCCATGGTCCCGCAGCAGGTTCTCGAGGCTCCAGGGCTGCGCCGGCTCGGCCACGGTCACGGCGTGCCCGCGCGCCATCAGTTCGCGCACGACGCCGCGGGTGAAGTGGGCGTTGCCGTGGTTCCAGCAGGAGAGTAGCGAGTGGGTGAACCAGACGAACCTCACGCAGCCTGCCTCCCGCTTCCCCTGGAGCTTCCCGAAAGCGCCGCCACGTGCACCGCCTGCGTGCCTGCCGCCATCGCCAGGAGCGAGTAGCGGCGCGCCCGCTCGCCTGCCGCAACGCGCAGCGCCGCACGGTGTTCCCGGTCACGGAACAGGTTGTCGATCGCCGCCGCGAACCCCGCATCGTCGCCGGGCGGCACGAACGCCGCCGCGCCGTCCCACAGCTCGCGGAAGGTCGGGATGTCGGACAGCACCAGCGCGCAGCCGGCCTGCGCGGCCTCCAGCACGGAGAGGCCGAAGGGCTCATAGCGGGCGGTGGAGACAAACACCGGGCCGCGCGCCAGCCAGGACCGCATCGCCGCCTCGTCCAGCGTGCCGAGGCGGCGGAGATGCGGCAGCGCCACGGCGGCCCCGTTCGGGCCTTCCGTCGGCCCCGCCGCCAGTACGGGGCTGCGCAGCCGCGCCGCCGCGCGGTCCAGCGTCGCCGCGTCCTTCCCCTCGTCCCAGAGGCGCCCGGCCGAGAACGCGAAGCCGCCCAGGCGGTCGCCGCGCGGTCCGGCACGGCGCCCGTTGTGCACCACGACCGGCACCCGAGGCAGCCCGTAGGCGGCCTGCGTCGCCGCGGCGAAGGCGCGGCTGGGCGCGATCAGCGCATCCGCCGCGGCATAGCCGTCCGCCAGCAGCGCGGGGCGCCAGCGGAAATCCTCCGGCAGCGCGCCGCCGCGCACCGCGGCCCACCAGGTAGCGACGCAGGAATGGCAGACGCCGACCACCGGACAGGGGTAGCGGACGGACGCCAGCGCCGGGCCGTTGAGCTGCACCACATCCGCCCCGACTCCCGCCGCCAGCGCGGCCACGGCCTCCGCCGAGGCCCGCACCGCGCGCGGCTCCTCCGCCATCCAGTCGAGAGGCAGGCCGGTGACCTCCAGCGCCAGGTTCGGCAGCGTCGCCGCCGCGGCACGCTGCGCCGAATCCGGGGCAGGGCCGAGCACCGCGAGGGTGACGCGCGTGCCGTGCGCCGCCAGCCCACGGACGAGATCGAGCGCGTAGCTCCACACGCCGCCCACCGCATCCGCCGTCATCAGCAGGTGGGCGGGACGGGTCATGCCCGGCAGCCCGCGCAGGCCGATTCCAGCTCCGCCAGCGGCGCCGGCCTCTCCTCCTGGATGTCGGAGAAGCCGGAGAACTGCGCGAGGTAGTGCGCATGCGCGCGTTCCCAAGCCTCGTCATCCGGCTCGCCCCAAAGGCGCCGGTAGTCGGGCGAGGAGGGATAGGGGTACAGCGGTACGGGATCGTTCGCCCACACGCCGCCGGCCTGCAGCTTCGACCGCCACTCGGCCACCAGCGCCTCGTCGTCGCCGCTCATCTCGATGAGGTTGGCCTGCACGAACGGCACGAAGCGGCGCGCATGGAGCAGCCGGTCCGACAGCTCCTCCGTCGTCATGCGGCAGTTCTTGTCGAGCGCGGCGCGCCCCTCCACCGTCAGGCTCTCCACCCCTGCCTCGATGGAGACGCAGCCGGCGCGGCCCAGCAGCTCCAGCATGTCGGGCTTCCAGAGATCGATGCGCGTCTGGATGCCGAATTGCAGTCCGCGGCCGACCAGCGCCTCCAGCAGCGGCCGCTGGGGCAGGAAGATCTCGTCGATGAAGTAGAGGTAGCCGGCGCCGTGCGCGCGCAGGCCGTCGATCTCCTCGAGCAGCGGGGCCAGATCGCGTCGGCGGTACTTGTCGCGGAAGTCGATCTTCGCGCAGAAGGTGCAGTTGTAGGGGCAACCGCGCGAGGCCTCGACCTCAGCGCCTGGCACGTCCGGCTTCGCGTCGAAGCGGTGGTGGTGGTGCCGGTGGCGCCCGACCCACCCCTCCGGCCAGCGCAGCGCCGGCGCATTGGTGAAGCGCGCGGCGGCGGGCGCACCGGTGATGCGCACCTCCTCTCCCTCCGCATAGGCGATGGAGGGAATGCGCGAGACGTCGCCCCCGGCGGCGAGCGCCGTCACCACCTCCTCGCATTCGCCGCGCACCACCACGTCGCAGCCCAGCTTTCGCAGCGCCGCACGCGGCGTGGCGGAGCCGTGCGGTCCGACGGCCACCGTCCGCCCGCCACGGCCGCCGAGAGCGTCCAGGAAGGCGCGCGGCACACGCAACTCGGGCTGCGCGCAGCGCCAGAACAGGTAGGTGGGCGCGGTGGTCACCACCGTCATCGCCGGCGCGAAGGCGGCCACCTGCTCCACGAGGTGCGCGTTGGCGTGGCCCAGCAGGTGGGCATCCACCATCAGCACCTCATGCCCGGCCGCTTCCAGCAGCGCCCTGGTGTAGCCCAGCTCCAGCGGCAGGTGCGGCTCCCGGCAGCCGAAGTAGATGCTGCCCGCGAAGTCCCAGGGCGGGTTGACGAGCGCGACCCTCATGGCGCGGCCTCCGCCATCGCGCGGCGCGCGGACTGGCCGTGCTCCTCCTGCAGCCAGTCCGCCAGGTGGCGCAGGCCGTCGCGCCAGGGCCGCGGCGCAGCCAGGCCGAGATCGGCCATGATCCGGCGGGTGTCGGAGACATACCAGCGCTGGTCGCCCGGCCGCCACTCGCCGTGCTGCAGCGCCACGCGGCGGCCGGTGATCGCCTCGATCTCCGCGATCACCTGGCGAAGGCTGACCGCGTTGGCCGGCCCGCCGCCCAGGTTGAACGCCCGGCTGCCGAGGCGCGGTGCGTTGCGCCACGCCGCGATCCATGCCGCCACCGCGTCCTCCACGTGCAGCACGTCCCGAACCTGGCAGCCATCCCCGAAGATGCTGATCGGCTCGTCGCGCAGCGCGCGGATCAGGAAATGCGCGACCCAGCCCTGGTCCTCGGTACCCATCTGCCGGGGGCCGTAGATGCAGCTCATCCGCAGCACCACGCCGGGAATGCCGAAGCTCCGCGCATAGTCCAGCACGTACTGGTCCGCCGCGCCCTTGGAGCAGCCATAGGGCGTGTGGAAATCGAGGGGGCGCGTCTCCGGCACGCCCGCGTCGCGCAGCGCGGCCTCGGCCGGCACCCAGCTCTCGCCGCGGCATTCCATCGCCACCTCGTCCAGCCCGCCATACACCTTGTTGGTGCTGGCGAAGACCACCGGGCAGGGGCCTTCCTGCCGGGTCCGCACCGCCTCCAGCAGCCCGAAGGTGCCGGCGAGATTCACGCCGAAATCCTCCGCCGGATCCGTCATGCTCGTCGTGACGGCGACCTGCGCCGCCAGGTGGAACACCACGCCGGCGCCGCGCACCGCCTCGCGCGCCGCCGCCGCGTCGCGGATGTCGGCGCGGACCGCGTGCACGCGCGCGCCGTGCCGGCGCTGCAGCCAGGCCAGGTTGCGCTCCACCCCCGGGCGGGTCAGCGCGTCCAGCACGACCACCTCGTGCCCGTCGCGCGCCAGCCGGTCCGCGAGGTTGGCGCCGATGAAGCCGGCGCCGCCGGTGACCAGCGCGCGGGTCACGCCACCAGCCCCCGCGCCTCGAGCTCCTTCCGCGCCTCCGCGACGCGGTCCTCCGCCTGCTGGCGCGCCACCCACTCGGCAAGCTCCGCCAGCCCTTCGCGGAAGTCCCGCTGCGCCGCGTAGCCCAGGCGATCGCGGATCAGCGCCAGGTCGGGGATGCAGTGCCGTATGTCCCCTGCCCGCGCCTTGCCGGCGATCTCGGGCGCGATGCCGGGCCGGCCCATCGCCTCGGCCAGCAGCGTCGCCACCTGCCGCACGTTGCGGAACTCGCCGCTGCCCACGTTGAACACGCCGCCCGCGGCGGCCGGATGGTCCAGGGCGAGGACGAAAGCCCGGGCGACGTCCTCCACGTGGACGAAGTCGCGCATCTGCTCGCCATCCTCGAAGATCATCGGCGGCTGGCCGTTGTGCAGGCGCGCGGCGAAGATCGCGAGGACGCCGGTATAGGGGTTCGACAGGGCCTGCCCGGGCCCGTACGCGTTCCAGAGCCGCAGGGCCACGCCCTCCATCCCGTAGGCCGGCGCCAGTGTCAGCGTCAGCCGCTCCTGCACGTATTTCGTGATCGCGTAGACCGAGGCGAGGGCCGGCCGCTTGCCCTCCGGCGTCGGCACCGGCCGCAGGGGACGGCCTGCCGCGTCCAGCGGATCCCACGGCTCGCCGGCGGCGCGCGGCCTGCGAGTCACCGCCTCGTGCAGCCCGCCATCGGCGTCGCAGTACAACCCCTCGCCATAGATGCTCATCGAAGAGGCGACGACGACGCGCCGCACCGGCCGGTCGATCAGCGCCTGGAACAGCACCGCCGTGCCATGGTCGTTGACCGAGACGTAGCGGTCCACCGCATACATGCTCTGCCCGACGCCGACCTCCGCTGCCAGGTGCACCACCTTGTCCACGCCGGCCAGGGCACCGCGGATCATCGCCTCGTCCCGCACGTCGCCGACGATCAGTTCGGCTTCCGGATCGAGATCGCGCGGGCGCCCGCCGCCGCCATGCACCTGCGGGATCAGGCAGTCCAGGATGCGCACGTGGTGCCTGCGTCGAAGCAGCATGTCGGTCAGGTGGCGGCCGATGAACCCCGCGCCGCCTGTGATGAGGATACGCTCCGCCACGCTGCCCCTCCGGTCGTTCTACTTACCCGAAGCGCAACGCCGCCTTGCTGACGCGGTGCATCCACCGCGGTGTCACGATCCGTTGTCCAGCCAGCAGCACGGCCCCGACCCGGGAACGTAACCGCGCGGGTCGGGTTTCGCCCCGCGAAGAGCAACGGGGGACAGCCTTGCACACCGCACCGCTGCGCGTCGGCATCGTCGGGCTTGGCAACTGCGCCTCGTCCTTCGTGCAGGGCCTCAGCTTCTACCGCGAGGCGCGCGGCAACGAGCCGCCGCCGGGCCTGATGAACACCGAGATCGGCGGCTACCACGTCGGTGACATCGAGCTTTCTTCCGCCTTCGACATCAACGCCGGGAAGGTCGGCCGCGACGTGGCGGAGGCCATCGTCGCGCCGCCGAACAACACGAAGATCTTCGCCGAGGTGCCGCGCACCGGCGTCACGGTGCATCGCGGCCCGACGCTCGACGGTCTCGGCCGCTACGTGGCCGGAGAGGTGGAGGAATCGCCCGAGCCGCCGGTGCAGGTGGCCGAGATCCTGCGGCGCAGCCGGACCGACATCCTCGTCTCCTACCTGCCTGTCGGATCGCAGCACGCGACGGAGCATTATGCCCAGGCCGCGCTCGACGCCGGCTGCGCCTTCGTCAACTGCATCCCGGTCTTCATCGCCTCCGACCCCGCCTGGGCGCGGCGCTTCGCGGAGCGCGGATTGCCGGTCATCGGCGACGACATCAAGAGCCAGGTCGGCGCCACCATCGTCCACCGCGCGCTGGCAAATCTGTTCCGCGAGCGCGGCGTGCGGCTGGACCGCACCTATCAACTCAATTTCGGCGGCAACACGGACTTCCTGAACATGCTGGAGCGTGAGCGGCTGGAATCCAAGAAGATCAGCAAGACGCGCGCCGTCACGAGCCAGATGGACGTGGTGCCCCCCGCCGCGGATGTGCATGTCGGCCCGAGCGACTTCGTCCCCTGGCTCACCGACCGCAAATGGGCCTACATCCGGCTCGAAGGCACGGCCTTCGGCGGCGTGCCGCTGAACATCGAGCTGAAGCTTGAAGTGTGGGACAGCCCGAACTCCGCCGGCATCGTCATCGACGCCGTACGCTGCGCGAAGCTCGCGCTGGACCGCGGCATCGGCGGCCCGCTGGAGGCGCCCTCCGCCTGGTTCATGAAGTCGCCGCCCCGCCAGTTCACCGACCATGAGGCGCATGAGGGCACGCTGCGCTTCATCGCCGACGAGGCATGACGACGCTCCTCCTCGCCCGTCATGCCAGCCATTCCGTCGTGCACACGGCATTGTCCGGACGCAGTCCCGGCGTGCGGCTGAGCGAGGCCGGGCGTGCCGAGGCTGCTGCCCTCGCCCGCCTTGCCCGCCGCCGCGCGCCTGCCGCGCTGTTCACCAGCCCGCAGCCCCGCGCATGGGAGACGGCGGAGATCATCAGCACCGTGCTGGGCATGCCGCCGCTCGTCGAGGATGCGCTGGACGAGATCGACTTCGGCGACTGGACCGGCCGCCTCTTCGCCGACCTGGACGCCGATCCGCGTTGGGCCGCCTGGAACACCGGCCGCGCCACCGCGCGCCCGCCGGGCGGCGAAGCGATGCATGAGGCGCAGTCGCGGGTGCTGCGCTGGATCGAGACGCTGCACGCCCGGCACGCGGGCACGACCGTCCTCGCGGTCAGCCACGCGGACGTGATCAAGGCGGCGCTCCTCGCGCATCTCGGCCTGACGCTCGATGCGCATCACCGTCTGGACGTCGCCCCCGCCTCGCTCAGCGCGCTCGACATCTGGCCGGGCGGCGGCCGCCTGCGCTTCCTCAACGACGTTCCGGAGTCCCCGGCATGAGCCTCGCCCTTGACCAGGAGGAGATCCGCCGCCGCGCCGAGGCGCTCGGCCCCTGGTTCCACAACCTCGACCTGCACGGCGTGCGCACCGCGCCGGAGCACTTCCTCGGCGACTACCCGGCGGTGAAGTTCGCGAGCTTCGCCGGCGCCCTGCCGCCCGACCTCCGCGGCCGTAGCGTTCTCGACATCGGCTGCAACGCCGGCTTCTACGCCATCGAGATGAAGCGCCGCGGGGCCGACCGCGTCCTCGCCATCGACAGCGACGAACGGTACCTCGCCCAGGCCCGCCTGGCGGCCGAGATCACCGGGCACGACATCGAGTTCCGCAACCTCTCCGTCTACGACGTCGGCGCGATCGGCGAGCGCTTCGACCTCGTCATCTTCATGGGCGTGCTCTACCACCTCCGGCACCCGCTGCTCGCCCTCGACCTGATCCACGAGCACGCCGCCGCCGACCTGCTGCTGTTCCAGTCGATGCAGCGGGGCGCCCGGCACGTGGCGCCGGTGGCGCCGGACTACGACTTCAACGACACCGCCCATTTCGACGCCCCGGGCTACCCGAAGCTGCACTTCATCGAGGGGCGCTACGCGCGGGACTGGACGAACTGGTGGGTGCCGAACCGCGCCTGCGCCGAGGCGATGCTGCGCGCCGCCGGCTTCGAGATCGCTTCCCATCCGGAGGAGGAGGTCTATCTCTGCCGCCGCGTTGCCGCGCCGCCCGGCGCTGCCGCCGCCTATCCTGCCAGGGGACCGAGCCGCGCATGATCGAAGCCGCGATGATCTGGAACGAGCCCAACAACAAGTCGCACTGGGACCCGCAGATCGACCCGGACTGGAGCCAGTTCGCCCGCATGGCCTGCCTCGCCGGCCAGGCGATCCGGGCCGAGAGCGCGCGCATCCCCCGCGTGCTCGGCGGCATGTCGCCGATCGATCCGACCTTCGTGCAGAACCTCGCCGGCAAGGGCGTGATGGACCACATCGACGTCATCGCGGTGCACGGCTTCCCGCTCGACTGGAACCTCTGGCAGATCGGGGAGTGGCCCGCGAAGGTGGAGGAGATCCGCGCCGTCTCCGCGGGCAAGCCGGTCTGGGTATCGGAAGTCGGCGTCTCCTCCTTCGGCGCGGAGGAAGTGCAGGAATGGGGCCTTGCGCGCACCGCCGGGCTGCTGAAGGGCGTGGCGCCGCGCGTGCACTGGTACAGCCTGTGCGACCTGCCCCGCTCCTGGGAGGCGACGACACGGCACAGGGAGGCGGAGGGTTCCTCCTACTACCGGCATTTCTACATGGGCCTGCTGCGCGAGGACGGGTCGGAGAAGCCGGCCTTCGCCGAGTTCGCGAAGCACACGCCGGAGCTCGGCCTCTGCCAGTGGTTCCACTTCGAGGACCATCGGCTGGAGGATTGCGTGGCCTGGATGAAGCGTCTCGGCGTGACCTACATGCGCACCGGCCTGTCCTGGGCGGACAGCTTCCGCCCGAATGCCGACGCCTGGTTCGACCGGCAGATGGAGGCGCTCCGCGACTTCGACGTGACGGTCACCTTCTGCTTCACGCCGGAACACCGCGGCCCGGGCGCCCACCATACGAGCCCGCCCTACGAACCTGCGGAGTTCGCCGAGTTCTGCGCCCGCATGATCCGCCGCTACGCCTGAAGAAACCGCCCGGCCGCGCGCGTGTTCCCCCTTCCGGACGATGGCCGACGACGACACCTCCCCCGAGCCGATCGACCCGCGCGAAGCCGCGGAGGAAGCCGGGCTGCGCTACGTGACGGACGACGGGCCGGGCATCACGCGCCGCCGCGTCGGCAAGGGCTTCTCCTACCGCCAGCCGGGCGGCGGCAGGCTGACGGACAAGGCGGCCCTTGCACGGATCCGCGCCCTCGCGATCCCGCCGGCCTACACGCAGGTCTGGATCTGCCCCCACCCCGACGGCCACATCCAGGCGACCGGCCGCGACGCGCGCGGGCGCAAGCAATACCGCTACCACCCGCGCTGGCGCGAGGTGAGGGACGCGGCGAAATACGACCACATGCTCGAATTCGCCAAGGCGCTGCCGGTGATCCGCGCCCGCATCGGGGAGGATATGGGGCGCCCCGGCCTGAAGCGCGAGAAGGTGCTTGCCACCGTCGTGCACCTGCTGGAGACGACGCTGATCCGTGTCGGCAACGACGACTATGCGAAGCAGAACGAAAGCTTCGGCCTGACCACCCTTCAGGACGACCACGTGCAGGTGGCAGGCACGGAGCTGCGCTTCTCCTTCAAGGGCAAGAGCGGCAAGACCTGGAATCTCGGCGTGCGGGATCGCCGCGTCGCCCGCATCGTCCGCGCCTGCCAGGACCTGCCGGGCCAGGAGCTGTTCCAGTATCTGGACGAGGACGGCGCGGTGCGGGACGTCACCTCGGCCGACGTGAACGAGTATCTGCGGCAGATCTCCGGCCGCCCCATCACCGCGAAGGATTTCCGGACCTGGGCCGGCACGGTGCTGGCCGCACTCGCGCTGCGCGAGTTCGAGAGGTTCGACACCAAGGCGGCCGCCAAGAAGAACGTGAAGCAGGCGATCGAGCGCGTGGCCTCCCGCCTGGGCAACACCCCGACCATCTGCCGCAAATGCTACGTCCACCCCGCGATCCTGGACGGCTATCTGGAGGAGAACCTCGTCCTGGAGCTGGAGGAGGAGGCGCGCGCGGAGCTGGCCGCCGATCTGTCCGACCTGAAGCCGGAGGAGGCCGCGGTGCTCGCCCTGCTGCTCACCCGGCTGCAGGCGATGGAGCATGCGAAGCCGAAGCGGCCAGCCCGCAGAGCAGCCCCCCGCGCCGCGAACGACGCGGCCCGGCCCCGCGCCAGCGCCTGACGGCCGGGCAACCCGCCGCTTCCGCCGCCGTTCTCCGAGGCGCGGCGGGGAAGGAGCGGGCGCGTCCATGAAGCTGGTCGTCTTCGGCCTCAGCGTCACCTCCTCCTGGGGCAACGGCCATGCCACGCTCTGGCGCTCGCTGATCCGGGCACTGGCCCGCGCGGGCCACCGCGTCACCTTCCTCGAACGCGACGTGCCCTGGTACGCGGGCGCCCGCGACGCGGTGGAGATCGCCGGCCTCGACATCCTGCTCTACCCCGCATGGGGGGAAGCGCTGCCCGCGGCGCGCGCGGCGCTGCGCGGCGCCGATGCCGCGATCGTCACCTCGTACTGCCCCGACGGCGTCGCAGCCTCCGCCCTCGTGCTCGAGAGCGGCGTGCCGGTTCGCGTCTTCTACGACCTCGACACGCCCGTCACGCTCGACATCCTCGCCGCCGGCACCCGGCCGGACTGGCTGCCGCCGAGCCTCTCGGGCTTCGATCTCGTGCTCAGCTACACGGGCGGCGCTGCGCTGACGCGGCTCCGCACCGAGCTCGGCGCCCGGCGCGTCGCGCCGCTCTACGGCAGCGCGGATCCTGAAGCGCACCGGCCGGTCGCCCCCGTGGCGGAGTACCGCGCCGACCTCTCGTACCTCGGCACCTACGCCGCCGATCGCCAGGCGATGCTGGAGCGGCTGTTCATCGAGCCGGCGCGGCGCCGCCCCGGGCGCCGCTTCGTCATCGCGGGCGCGCAATACCCGCAGGATTTTCCCTGGACCCCCAACATCCACTTCCTGCGCCACATGCCGCCGGAGCTGCATCCGGCCTTCTTCTCCTCCTCCCGCCTTACCCTCAACGTCACGCGGCGCGCCATGGCCACGCTTGGTTGGTGCCCTTCGGGCCGCCTGTTCGAGGCCGCTTCCTGCGGCGCGCCGGTGCTGAGCGACGCCTGGGAGGGGCTCGATGCCTTCTACGCGCCGGGCGAGGAGATCCTGCTGGCGCGCGACGCGGAGGAGGCGCTCGCCGCGCTCGACACCGACGACGCCGCGCTGCGCCGCATCGCCGCCCGCGCGCGCGAGCGCACGCTTGCCGAACACACCGGCGCGCACCGCGCGGCCGAGCTGGTGGCCGCGCTGGACGCCGCCCGCATCCCGATGATGGAGGCCTGACCCATGTGGGGCATCATCCCCGCCGCCGGCATCGGCAGCCGCATCCAGCCCCTCGCCTTCTCGAAGGAGCTGCTGCCCGTCGGCTGCCGCGTCGAGGACGGGGTGGAACGGCCCCGCGCTGTCAGCGAGCACCTGATCGAGCGCATGCTCGCCGCCGGCGTCACCAAGCTCTGCTTCGTCATCGCGCCGGGCAAGAGCGACATCGTCAACTACTACGGCGCCCGCATCGGCAATGCCCGCATCGCCTATGTCGTGCAGGCGGAGGCCGCCGGCCTGTGCGACGCGGTGTTCTGCGCCGCCCCCTTCATCGGGCCGGAGGAGCATGTGGTGGTCGGCCTGCCCGACACGATCTGGTTTCCCGAGGATGGGCTGGCCCTGCTGCCGCGCGACAGCCTCGCCTTCCTGCTGTTTCCCGTGGAGCGGCCGGAGTTCTTCGACGCCGTCGTCACCGACGACGCCGGCCTCGTGCAGGAGATCCAGGTGAAGAGCGCGGCAGCACGATCCCGCTGGGTGTGGGGCGCCTTCGGCATGCCCGGCCGCGTGCTGCATGCGCTGCATGCGCTGTGGCGGGAGGAGGGGCGCGGGGACGAGTACATCGGCACGCTCGTCAACGCCTGGCTCGCCCGCGGCGGCACCGCGCGCGGCCTCCATGCCGGCACGACCTACGCCGATGTCGGCACGGTGCATGGCTGGCGCGCCGCCGTGGCCATGCTGGAATCGCGGCCGCCCGCCCCCGCCGCGAACGACGCGCTGCCTTTCCGCGCCTTGCAGCAGCGCGCCGCGATGCAGGCTTCCGCCGCACGGGCGGACCAGCCAGCGGCGGAATGACGCGTCGCGCCCTCGTCCTCGTGCTCGACAGCGTCGGCTGCGGCGCGGCCCCGGATGCCGACGCCTATGGCGATGCCGGAGCCGACACGCTCGGCCACGTCCTTGCGGCCACGGGCATTGCGCTGCCCACGCTCTTCTCGCTCGGCCTGGACAGGGCGCTCGGCCGTCCCGGCGCCGCCCCGCCGCGCGCCGCGCACGGCCGCATGCGCCCGCGCGCGGCGGGGAAGGACAGCACGACGGGCCACTGGGAGATCGCGGGCGCGGTGCTCGACGAGCCTTTCGCCACCTTCGACCGCTTCCCCGACGCGCTCGTCGCGGCCATCGAGGCGGAATGCGGCACGCGCTTCCTCGGCAACATCGCCGCCAGCGGCACCGCCATCATCGAGGAGCTGGGGCCGGAGCACCTCCGCACGGGCCGCCCCATCCTCTATACCTCGGCCGATTCCGTGCTGCAGATCGCGGCGCATGAGGCAATCCTCCCGCTCGCCCGCCTGCACGCGATGTGCGAGGCCGCGCGCCGCCATGCCGATGCCTGGCGCATCGGCCGCGTCATCGCCCGCCCCTTCGAAGGAGGGCCCGGCGCCTTCCGCCGCACCGCCGGGCGGCACGATTTCTCCATGCGACCGCCGCCCACGGTGCTGGACGCGCTGTCCGCCGCCAGCCTGCCCGTGATCGGCATCGGCAAGACCGGCGACCTCTTCGCCGGCCAGGGTCTCTCCGCCTCTCACCCCACCGCGTCGAACGCGGAGGGCATGGCCCGCACCGCCGCGCTCTGGCCGGACGTCCGGTCCGGCCTTCTCTTCACCAACCTCGTCGACTTCGACACGCTGTTCGGCCATCGCCGCGACGCCGCCGGCTACGCCGCCGCGCTCGCCGCCTTCGATGCCTGGCTCGCCACCTTCCTCCCGTCGGTGGGGGACGATGACCTGCTGATCCTGACGGCGGACCACGGCAACGACCCGACCTTCCGCGGCACCGACCACACGCGGGAGGAGGTGCCGCTTCTCGTCCGCCACCGCGGCCGCGCCGATCCCCTCGGCACGCGCGACGGCTTCGCCGATGTCGGCGCCACGCTCGCCGGGCATTTCGGCGTGCCGTCGCCCGCCGGCCGCTCCTTCCTCATGCCGGCTTGAGGCTGATCGCGAAGCGGGCGCCGCGGGCCGAGGGGCGCAGCGCGATGTGCCCGCCCGCCGCCTCCACCCGCCCCCGCGCGATGGCAAGGCCGAGGCCCGTGCCGCCCTCCTCGCGCGCGGTGGTGAAGAAGCGGTCGAAGACACGCGCGGCGTTGCCGGCCGAGATGCCGGGCCCGTCATCCTCCACCGTGAGCTCCACCATCCCGCCGGCCGCGTGCCACGTCACGGCACAGCGCGCGCCCGGGCCGGCGTGCTGGCGCACATTCTCCAGCAGGGGGCCGATCACGCCGCGCAGCGCGTCCTCCGCCATCGCCACGCGCAGCGCCGGTCCCTCCGCCGTCACCACCATCCCGGCTTCCCGGAACGGCGCTGCGGCCGCGCGCACCGCGGCGCCGATCTCGGCCACCCCGCCGGCCGGCAGCGGCGCCTCGGCTCGCGCCAGCTCCAGCAGCCGCCGCACCAGCCGGTCGAGCCTCTCGGCATCGCGGGCGGCCTGCGCCATGAAGCGGGCCCGCTCCTCCGGCCGCATCGTCGCGCCGTGATCCTCCAGGATCTCGAGCGCGCCGCGCAGCGCGGCGATCGGCGTCTTCAGCTCGTGGCTCACCTCGGTGGCGAAGCCGCGGATGTACTCGGCGCGCCGCTCCAGCGTTCCCGCCATGCGCGACGTCGCCTCCCACAGCTCGTCCGCCTCGCGCACCGCGCTGCCGCGCACGGGTGCCAACGAGGCGGTGGCGCCCGCCGCCACGGCCTGCGCCTGCCGCGCCACGGCGCGGATCGGCCGGCCGACCGCGTACGCGACGAAGGCCGCCATCGCGCCCGCGGCCGCCAGCAGGGCCGCGGCCAGCCCTGCCAGCTCCCACCGCCAGGCGTGCAGCACCTGCTCCACGCCCGCCGGCGTGCGGGACAGCACGACCGCGCCCACCACCTCGCCCCCCGCATGGACCGGCAGCGCCAGGAAGACGCGCAGCGTCGATCCGCGGCTGATGGAGCCGGCCGCCGGCCTCGGCCGCACGCGGTCCGCCCGCGCGCGCAGCACGGCGGCGACGCTGCCCGAGAGCGCCGCCGCCACCTCGGGCCGCGCGCCGAGGCCGAGGCCCATCTCCTCCCCGCTGCTCGCCACCACCACGCCGCGCCGGTCCACCACGCGCATGGCGGCGAGCGTCTGGCGCTGCGCCCCCGGCAGCAGCGCCGCCACCGCGGCGCCGGCTTCCGCCGCCGTCGCATCCGCCGCCGCCGGCTCACCCGGCCGTGGCGGCGGCAGCACCGGATCCCGCGCCAGGTCGAGCGCGGGAAAGCGCGGCTGCCAACGCTCTCCCGGCTCCTCCGCCGCGGCGACCCCGCGGGCCTGCAGCCACGCGGCACGGTACGCCGCGCCGATCACCGCGGCCTGGGCCACCAGCTCCGCTTCCGTCTGCCGCACCAGCGCGCTCTCGTACAGGCGCAGCAGCCACAGCCCGCCCAGCGGCAGGGCCAGCAGCAGGAGGTTCATCGCCAGCAGCACGACGAGGATGCGCGGCTTGCGCCCCGGCCAGCGGGAGGCGCCGGTCACGCCGCCGGCTCCTCCACGTAGCGGTAGCCGAGGCCGTGCACCGTCACCACCGGCTGGCCGCCGGCGGCCGCCAGCTTGGCGCGCAGGTGGCGGATATGGCTGTCGATCGTGCGGTCGCTCACCACGCGGCGCTGCGGATAGGCCACGTCCATCAGCATGTCGCGGGTGAACACCACCCCCGGCCGCGCCGCCAGCGCGCGCAGGATGGCGAATTCCGTCACCGTCAGCGCCAGGGGCAAGCCGTCCCACCGCGCCTCGAACCGCGCGGCGTCCAGCGCCAGCCTTCCGCCGCGCGGAGGATCGGGCAGCGGCGGCGGCGCGGCGACGCGCCCCTCCCGCCGCCGCAGCAATGCGCGCACCCGTGCCACCACCTCGCGCGGGGAGAAGGGCTTGGTCACGTAGTCGTCGGCGCCCAGCTCCAGCCCCAGCACCCGGTCCACCTCCTCGTCGCGCGAGGAGAGGAAGATCACGGGCACGTCGCTCTCCTGCCGCAGGCGCCGGCAGGTCTCGATGCCGTCCATCTCAGGCATCATCACGTCGAGCACGATCACGTCGGGCCGTTCGCGCCGCGCCGCGTCCAGCGCGGCCCGCCCGTCGGCCGCCTCGGCCACCGCCATTCCCGCGCGCTCCAGCGCGAAGGCCAGCACGCCCCGGATGTGCGGATCGTCATCGACGACCAGGATCTTCGGCATCCGGGCACCTGCACCAGATCTGCACGGCGATTCCATGGCGATTGCGCGGCAGATCCATCCGCCCTGCACCCCGCCCCGCCACCCTGGCCGCGCCCGCAGCCAGAGGAGACGGCGCATGTCCGATACCCCAGCCCCGCCACCCGAACGACGCCCGTTCCTCGGCCTCGGGCGGCCCGCGCTGCGGCTCCTCACCGTCGCCGGGCTCTTCGTCGCGCTGCTGCCCCCGCAATGCATGATCGCCGGCCTGATCGCCGAGCGCGAGGAACGGCAGGAGGAGGTGCGCCGCGAGATCGGCGGCGCCTGGGGCCACCCGCAAACCGTGCTGGGCCCCGTGCTCGCCGTGCCGGGCCGCGCCGTCGCGCCCGACGGCACCCCGCGGCGCGAGACAACCTCCATCCTGCCCAGCACGATGGAGGTCCGGCTGGTTCTGGAACCGGAGACGAGGCGCCGCGGGATCTTCTCCGCGGTGGTGTATCGCGCGCGCCTCGATCTGCGCGGGGTCTTCACCCTGCCCGCCCCGGCGCCCGGCGACCCGGCGCCGGAGTGGCGCGATGCCGCCCTGCTGCTCGGTGCTGCCGACCTGCGCGTGACGCCGACCGATCCGACGCTCGTCTTCGACGGCGCGCCGATGGGCGAAGGCGAGGCCGCGCCCGAGGCCTGCCGCGCGCTCGACGCGCTGCGCTGGCCCTTGCGGCTGGATGCGCCGCCGGAACCCGGCCGCGCCATCCCCTTCGCCCTGTCGGTGGAGCTGCGCGGCTCCTCCTCCTTCCGGCTGCTGCCGGTGGCGCGCCGGACCGCCTTCGAGGCGAGCGGCCCCTGGCCGACGCCGGCCTTCAGCGGCAGCGACCTGCCGATCGCCAGCGAGGTGTCCGGGGCCGGCTTCCGCGCGGCCTGGCTGGCCGCGTCCCGTCATGCGTCCGTGCAGCATGGCGGCGACTGGTGCGGGCGGCTGATGGCCGGCCCGGGCCAGCAGGTGGCGCTGCTGGAGGCCGTGCCGACGTACCGCATGGTGAACCGCGCCGCGAAATACGCCGCGCTGATCCTCGCCCTCTCGCTCCTCACCTATGTGCTGTTCGAGCTGCTGGCCCGCACCGCCATCCACCCGGTGCAGTACGCGCTGCTCGGCCTGTCGATCGTGCTGTTCCCGCTGCTGCTGCTGGCGATCGGGGAGCCGCTGGGATACCCCGCCGCCTTCGCCATCGCCGCCGCGATGGTCACCGTGCAGGCCGGCGCGCACACCCTGATGGTGACGCGGCGTCCGCTGCTCGCCGCCGTCTTCGCCGCCTCGCTCGCTGCCACCTTCGGCTTCGTCCACGTGGTGCTGAGCCTGGAGAGCTACGCCCTGCTCGCCGGTGCCGTCGCGCTCTTCGCCGCGCTGTCCGTGCTGATGGTGGCGACGCGCCGCGTCCGCTGGTCCGGAAGCTGACGGAACGATCCCGCCCGGCCGGAACCGCGCCGTACGGCCCGTGTTCCGGCCGGAGGGTTCGAGGAGGCACGCACGCATGAAGGCGCTCTGCTGGCACGGCAAGGAAGACATCCGCTGCGAGAGCGTGCCCGATCCGCGCATCGAGCACCCGCGCGACGCGATCATCAAGGTCACTTCCTGCGCCATCTGCGGTTCCGACCTCCACCTCTATAACAACTTCATTCCCGCCATGAAGTCCGGCGACGTCATGGGCCACGAGACGATGGGCGAGGTGGTGGAGGTCGGCGACGAGGCGAAGGGCAGCCTGAAGGTCGGCGACCGCGTCGTCATCCCCTTCACCATCACCTGCGGCGAATGCCAGCAGTGCCGCTGGGGCAACTTCTCGCTCTGCGAGCGCACCAACCGCAATGCGTGGATGCAGGAGAAGGTGTTCGGCCGCGCCGGCGCCGGCCTGTTCGGCTACACCCAGCTCACCGGCGGCTACCCCGGCGGACAGGCCGAGTACCTGCGCGTTCCCTACGCCGACCAGACGCACATCAAGGTGCCGTCCGGCATGACGGATGAGCAGGCGCTGTTCCTCTCCGACATCCTGCCCACCGGCTGGCAGGGCGCGGTGCAGTGCGATATCCAGCCGCACGACACCGTCGCGATCTGGGGCGCGGGCCCGGTCGGCCAGATGTGCGTCCGCTCCGCCGTGCTGCTCGGCGCGAAGCAGGTGGTCTGCATCGACCGGGTGCCGGAACGCCTCGCCATGGCCGCGGCCGGCGGCGCCATCACGATCAACTTCGACGAGGAGAGCGTGATCGAGCGCCTGGACGCGCTGACCGGCGGCAAAGGCCCCGAGAAGTGCATCGACGCCGTCGGGCTGGAGGCGCACGCCACGAGCTCCCTCGACGCCGTGTACGACCGCGTGAAGCAGGCCGTGATGCTGGAGAGCGACCGCTCCCACGTGCTGCGGGAGATGGTCTACGTCGCCCGCGGCGGCGCGGTGCTCTCCGTGCCGGGTGTCTATGGCGGCCTGATCGACAAGTTCCCGATGGGCCTCGTCATGAACAAGGCGCTGACCATCCGCACCGGCCAGACCCATGTCCGCCGCTGGACCGACGACCTGCTGCGCCGCATCGAGGAGGGGCAGATCGACCCGTCCTTCGTCATCACCCACACCGTCTCCCTCGACCAGGGGCCGGAGATGTACAAGACCTTCCGCGACAAGCAGGATGGCTGCATCAAGGTGGTGCTGAAGCCATGAGCGACGGGGTGGTCACCACGGGCGGCCGCATCGCCGCCCCTGCCCGCGGCACCGCCGGCCGTATGGCGGCGGGCCTCGGCTGGTTCTCCATAGGCCTCGGCCTCCTCGAGGTGACGGCGGCCCGCCCTCTCGCGCGCGCGCTCGGCATGAAGGGGGCGGAAAACCTCATCCGCGCCTATGGCGTGCGGGAGGTGGTGACCGGCATCGGCATCCTCACCGCGCGCGACCGTCGCCCCTGGATCATGGCGCGCGTGGCGGGCGATGCGCTGGATGCCGCGACGCTGCTCGCCTCCCTGCCGGGCAACCGGCGCTCCGGCGGCGTCATCACCGCGCTCGCCTCGGTCGGCACCGTCGCGCTGTTCGACGCCGTCTGCGCCGAGGCGCTGCGCACCGAGGAGGTGGACCGCGCCCGCCAGCGCCGCGCCATCCGTGCCTATGCCGCGCGCAGCGGCTTCCCGAAGCCGCCCTCCGACATGCGCGGCGCCGCCGCCGATTTCGAGCCGCCGGCCGATTTCCGCATCCCCGAGCCCTTGCGCGCCTGGGGAACCTAGCGCCGGCTGGCCTGCGCACCGCCGGCCATGCGAAAAGGCGCCGTGCCGCCCACCGACGACGCCGAGCTTGTGCTCTACCGCCTGATGCTGGTCTCCGGCTTCGTCTCGGCGGAGTTCGCGCGCCGCTTCGGCCGCCACCGGCTGGCGCTGCCGGACTGGCGCGTGCTGCTGGAGCTGCACCGCGAAGGTGCCGACACCGCCGCCGACATTGCGCGGCGCACCGGCCTCACCGCCATGACCGTCTCGCGCTCCGTCGCGACGCTTCTGGGGCAGCGCCGCGTCCAGCGCACGACGGATCCGGCCGATGCGCGGCGCCGGCTCCTCGCCCTCACGCCGCGCGGCCGCGCGGTCATCGCCCGCGTGCTGCCGGAGGGCGAGGCGCTGGCGCATGCGCTGCTGCAGGAGGTGCCGCCCGCCCGCCGCGCCGCGCTCGCCGAGGCGCTGGGTGCGATGCTCGACGCCGCGCGTCGCGGTGCCGATGCAGGCGTCAGAAGCCGAACGGATCGCCCGCCGGCCCGTCGCGCATCGTGACCCGCGCCTCCGACCAGCACACCACCTGCGCCCCGTAGGCCGACCGCAGCGACAGCCGCGCCCCCGGCTCCACCACGATGAAGCCGCCGGCTTCCGCTCGCGCCGGGGCGCCGCGCGCCGGCAGCGCCTCCAGGTCGCCCGCGACCACGAACAGGTCCAGCCGATCCCGCGTCCCGAATTCCGGTATCGCGGCGCCGGGCAGGAAGGCCAGCATCGCCATCCGCCGGTCGGTTCCCGTGCCCGCGTAGTCGAACACCAGCCGCCGCGTCACGCCGGGGTTCATCGTCGGCATGGCGACGAGCGCGGAGAGCGGGATGTTGAGGTCCGGCGGCTCCTCCGGGCGCGGGTTCACCAGCGCCCCGCGGCGCGAACCATGGTGCAGGTCCATCTCCGCCGGCGTCTCCTCCGGGTAGATCACCGCAGCCTCGAGCCGGGAGGCGAGCACGCACCCCTCCCACGAGATCGCGTCATGCGTGGCGCCGGCGAGGTTGATGCCGAACCCGCCGCGGAACGGGCCCTGGTAGTCGTCCAGCGAGCCCGCGAGGAACAGCGAGCTGGCGACGCCCAGGTGCTGGTGCAGCCCGGTGCGCACCATCGGGTCGAAGCCGACCAGGCCGAGGTAGCGGCCGGCCTCGCGCTCGCCGTACACCATGCGCAGCTTCAGCCCCTTCCGGCCCGCCTCCACCCAGGGCAGCTCCGTCGAGGCGCGGGCGAAGACGCCGCCGCCACGGGCCGCCGCGGCCGACACGAGGATGGGAGCGTCCATGCGAAGCTCCTTGAGAAGACCGTAACGGATGTTAGTATCGTGCCAGGCCGGGCCCGCGCACAAGCACCAAGCCCCGGCGGGAGGTGTCCATGACGTGGCTCCACGCAGCCGTGATGCGCCGTCGCGCGCTCCTCGCCGCGCCCGCCCTGCTCCCCGCCGGCGCTGCACGCGGGCAATCGCCCGTCACGCTCCGCCTCGCCCATGTCGCCCCCGGCCGCAGCACGTACCAATCCGCCGCGGAGCGCCTGGCGGAGGGCGCGCGCGCCGCGGGCATCAACGTCACCATCCTGCCCGGCGGGACGCTCGGCGACCTGACGCAGCTCTGGGCGCAGCTCCGCACCGGCGCGATCGACATGCACCTGATCGACGTCGCCGGCCTCGTCGCCCTGCGGGAAGGGCGGCATTTCGGCGTGCTCTGGACGCCCTACCTGTTCCGCGACCGTGCGCATTTCGCCCGCTTCGTCGCCTCTCCGATCCTGGGCGAGATGATGGCGCCGGTGGAGGGTGCGGCCGGCATCCGCTGGGCCGGCTATCTCGGCCCGCGCCCGCCGCGCGCCCTCTCCACCACCCGCCGCGCGGTGAACGCGCCCGAGGATCTGCGCGGCCTGAAGCTCCGCACCGCCGAGATCCCGCCGGTCGTCGAGGCCTTCCGCATCTGGGGCGCCTCCCCCACGCCGCTGCGTGCGCCGGAGATCTACAACGCGCTCCAGACCGGCCTCGTCGACGGCCAGGACAACCCGGTGACCGATACGGTGCAGGCCGGCTTCGCCGACATCCAGCGCCACTTCGCCTCGCTGGACTACGTGCATTCCGGCATGGGCCTCTGGTGCTCTGTCGCCGCCTGGGGCCGTCTCGGCCCGGCGCGGCAGGAGGCGCTGCGGCGCGCCTGCGCCGAGGCCGCCGCCGGCACCGAAGCCGCGCTGGAGACCGAGATCCGCGACGCCTACGCCGCCCTCGCGCAGAAGGGCGTCGCCGTGACCCGCCCGGACCCGGAGCCCTTCCGCGCCGCACTCGCGGGCTGGGTCGCGGAATCCGACGGCCGCGCCTGGCCCGCCGGCCTGCACGCCCGCATCGCCGCGCTGTGACGCCGACCCGCGCAATCCTCGACCTGCGGCCGCCGCCTGTGCGGCGAAGCCAAGCGCGCGGATGCGCGCGCCGGCGCCTGAGGGCGGACATGCATCAGCATGTCCGCAGGCCAGCATGATCCGCCGTGCCGAGCGCGCGCTGGATGCCTCGCTCGCCTTCCTGCTGCCGCTGCTGCTTGCCGCGCTGGTCGGGCTGACGCTTGCCAACGTCGCGCTGCGCTACCTCGCCGGCGCCTCGCTCGCCTGGGCCGAGGAGGCGGCGATCGTGCTGATGATCCTCCTCGCCTGGCTCGGCGCCGCGCTGCTCTGGCTGCGCGACGCGCATATCGGCATCGACTGGCTGCCCGGGAAGCTCGCGCCGCGTGGCCGCGCGCGCCTCCTCGCCGGCATCGACGCGCTCGCCCTCCTGGCCGCCGCGGCGCTCGCCGTCGTCGCGCAGGGCACCGTCGAGGTCTACTGGACGATCGACCTCCTCGCCCTCGGCATGCCGGCCGCGGTGAAGTACCTCCCGGTGCAGGTCGGTGCCGCGCTGCTCGCGCTGGCCGCCGCGCTCCGCTTGCATCGCCGCCTGACCGAGCCCGTGGCGTGACGCTCGACCTCCTCGTCCTGTTCGGCGGGCTGCTCTTCCTGCTGTTCCTCGGCGCGCCCGCCTTCCTCGCCATGGGCGGCGCGGCCGGCCTCTACTTCCTCCTCTTCCCGGAGAAGGCGCCCGCCCTCGTCCTCGCCCAGGGCTTCGTCCAGGGCCTCGACAGCTTCGGCTTCGCCGCCATCCCCTTCTTCCTGCTGGCCGGGGAGCTGATGAACGCCGGCGGCGTCTCGGCGCGGCTGATCGGCGTCGCGCGCGCCTGGCTCGGCCATTGGCGCGGCGGCCTCGCCCAGGCGAATGTCGGCGCCAACCTCGCCTTCGCCGGCATCTCGGGCAGCGCCGTCGCCGACGCCGCGGCGATCGGCAGCGCGATGATCCCGGCGATGAAGGCCAATGGCTACCCCGCCGCCTTCGCCGCCGCGCTCACCGCCTCCGCCGCCGTGCTCGGCCCGGTCATCCCGCCCTCCATCGCGCTGATCCTCTTCGCCCTCATCACCGACACGCCGCTGATGCCGCTCTTCCTCGGCGGCGTCGTGCCCGGCCTGCTGATCGCGGCCCTGCTGATGGCCACCTGCTGGATCCAGGCCCGCCGCCGCGGCTTCCCGGCCGAGCCGCCGGCGCCCTGGCGCGACCGCGCGCGGATCACCTGGTCCGCCCTTCCCGCGCTTCTCATGCCGCTCGTGGTGCTCGTCGCGCTGCGCGGCGGCGCCGCCACGGCGGGGGAGGTCGGCGCCGTCCTCGTCGCCTATGCCGCGCTGCTCGGCCTGCTCGTCTATCGCGGGCTCGATGCGCGCGGCTTCCTCCATGCGCTCTCCTCCGCCGCGGCGGACAGCGCGCGCGTCCTGATCGTCGTCTCCTGCGCCGGCGTCTTCGCCTGGATCATGGTTGCCGTCGGCATGGGCGATGCGGTGGCGCGCCTCGTCGGCGGCCTCGCCGCCGGCCCGATCGAGACGATGCTGCTCATCGGTCTCCTCCTGCTCGTGCTCGGCCTCGCGCTGGAGCCGGTGACCGTCCTCGTCGTCTGTGGCCCGGTACTGCTGCCGACGATCCTCGCCGCCGGGGTGGATCCGGTGCATTTCGGCGTGGCGCTCGCCGTCGGCTCCACCATCGGCCTCGTCACGCCGCCGGTCGGCGTGCTGATCTACCTCGGTGCCGCCCAGGCCCGCGCCCCGGTGGCCGAGGTGCTGCGCGAGCTGATGCCCTTCATCGCCGCGCTCTCCCTTGCCTTCGCCGCGGTGCTGACCGTGCCCGCTGTCACCCTCGCCCTGCCACGCGCCCTCCTCCCGGGCTGGTGAGAGTCCGCGCGGCGGCCGTGCTAGAAGCGCCGCGATGTCTCCGCTCGCGGAAACCCTGCGCCGCACCGGCCCGCCGCGCATCGCCTCCTTCATCGTCACCGTCTGGGGCGATGCGGTGGCGCCGCGCGGCGGATCGCTCTGGCTTGGCTCGCTCCAGGCGATCCTCGACCGCTTCGGCTGCACGCCGGGCCAGGTGCGCACCGCCATGTCGCGCCTGACGGAGGAGGGCTGGCTCGTGCGCAACCGCGTCGGCCGCCTCTCCTTCTACCGCCTCGGCCCGCGCGGCGAGACGAGCTTCGCCGCCGCGGCCGCGCGCATCTACGCCACCGCCCCGCCGGACTGGGACGGCACCTTCCGCCTGCTCCTCGCCCCCCGCCCGGCGGCGGAGGAGGCGCTGGCCGCGCGCGGCTTCGCCGCCCTGCCCCCCTTCCGCATCGGCCTCAGCGGCACGGAAGCCGACCTGCCGGCCGACGCGCCGCTCCTGCTCGCCCGGCCGCGCAGCACGGCGGAGGCCCGGGAACTCGCCGCCCGCGCCTGGCCGCTGGCGCCGCTCGGCGCCTTCTATGCCCGCTTCCTCCACGCCTTCGCGCCGCTGCGCGACGCCGCGCCCGGCATCCCGCCGGCCGAGGCGCTGCCGCTGCGGCTGCTGCTGGTGCATGAATGGCGGCGCGCCGTGCTGCGCGACCCTGGCCTGCCGGAGGCGCTGCTGCCGCCGGACTGGCCCGGCCATGAGGCCCGCGCGCTCACGATCGCGCTCTACCGCCGCCTCTCCCCCGGCGCCGAGGCCTGGCTGGATGCCGAAGGGCGCAACGAATCCGGCCTCCTGCCGCCGCCCCGCGCGGCCCGCTTCACGGAGGCATGAAGCGTTACGAAAATCCTTGAGGACGGGTGCCGTCCGTGACATATTGCACCCGCCCCGCGTGCAGGGAGGCACGTCCATGTACACCCAGGCCCTGAACCAGAGGGACACCGCCCCGGCCCCGGCTGCCGAGGATCCCGCCCGCCTCGCCGCCTTCGAGGCGCGCGTCGCCGCCGAGGACAAGGTCGAACCCAACGACTGGATGCCCGAGGCCTATCGCCGCACCCTGACGCGGCAGATCAGCCAGCACGCGCATTCCGAGATCGTCGGCATGCTGCCGGAAGGCAACTGGATCACCCGCGCCCCCTCGCTGCGCCGCAAGGCCGCGCTGCTGGCGAAGGTGCAGGACGAGGGCGGCCACGGCCTCTACCTCTACGCCGCCGCCGAGACGCTCGGCACCAGCCGCGAGCAGCTGGTGGACCAGCTCCTCAGCGGACGCGCCAAGTACAGCTCGATCTTCAACTACCCGACGCTCACCTGGGCCGATATCGGCGCGATCGGCTGGCTGGTGGACGGCGCGGCGATCATGAACCAGATCCCGCTCTGCCGGACCTCCTACGGCCCGTACGCACGCGCCATGGTCCGCATCTGCAAGGAGGAGAGTTTCCACCAGCGCCAGGGCTACGAGATCATGCTCACGCTCAGCCGCGGCACGCCGGAGCAGAAGGCGATGGCGCAGGATGCGCTGAACCGCTGGTGGTGGCCCTCGCTGATGATGTTCGGCCCGCCGGACGCCGAGAGCACCCATACCGACACCGCCATGCGCTGGAAGATCAAGCGCTTCACGAATGACGCGCTGCGCCAGCAATTCATCGATGCGACGGTGCCGCAGGGGCACTATCTCGGCCTGACCTTCCCCGACCCCGAGCTGCGCTTCGACGAGGCGGCCGGCCACTGGCGTTTCGGCGCGATCGACTGGGAGGAGTTCCGCGCGGTTCTCGCCGGCAACGGTCCCTGCAACCGCGAAAGGCTGGAGGCGCGGCGCCGCGCCCATGCCGACGGCGCCTGGGTGCGGGACGCCGCGCTGGCCCATGCGGCGAAGCGTCGCGCCAGGCGTGCCGAGGCGCCGAAGCTGGCCGCGGAGTGACGGGCATGAGCGAACCGAACATGACGGTGTGGGAGGTGTTCATCCGCGCCCGCGCCGGCCTCGCCCACCGCCACGCCGGCAGCGTCCATGCCGCGGACGCCGAGATGGCGCTGCAGGCCGCGCGCGACACCTACACCCGCAGGGGCGAGGGCCTGTCGCTCTGGGTCGTGCCCTCCGCCGCCATCACCGCGAGCGACCCGGCCGACAAGGACGCCCTGTTCGAGCCGACGGCGAGCAAGATCTACCGCCACCCGACCTTCTATGAGGTGCCCGACGAAGTCGGGCACATGTAGCCATGACCACGATCGCCGTCGCCGAGACGCCGCTGCTGCACGCCGTGCTGGCCCGCGCCGACGACGCCCTGGTGCATGCGCACCGCCTCTCGGAATGGTGCGGCCACGCGCCGATGCTGGAGGAGGATCTGGCGCTGGCGAACGTCGCGCTCGATCTGCTCGGCCAGGCGCGTTCGCTGTACCAGTACGCCGCGGAGGTGGAGGGCGCCGGCCGCACCGAGGACGCGCTCGCCTACCTTCGCGACGCGCCGTCCTTCCGCAACCTGCTGCTGCTGGAGCAGCCGCGCGGCGACTTCGCCGAGACGATCCTGCGCCTGCTGCTGCACGGCGCCTTCCTGCATCCCTACTGGCGCGCCGCCGCCGCCTCTCGCGATGTCACGCTCGCCGCCATCGCGGCGAAGGCCGAGAAGGAGGCCGCGTACCACCTTCGCCACGCCGCGGAATGGACCATCCGCCTCGGCGACGGCACGGCGGAGAGCCGCGCGCGGATGGAAGCGGCGCTCGACCGCCATTGGCGCTTCACCGGCGAACTCTTCGCCCCGGAGCCTGCGGAGCAGGAGGCGGTGCGGGCCGGCCTGCTGCCCGACCCCGCCGCCATCCGCCCCGAATGGGATGCGACGATCGACCGCGTCCTGGCGCAGGCCACGCTGTCCCGCCCACGCGACGGCTGGATGCAGACGGGCGGCCGCCGCGGCGTGCACACCGAGCATCTCGGCCACATGCTCGCCGTGATGCAGCACCTGCAGCGCGCCTATCCGGGGGCGACCTGGTGAGCGCGACGCTCGACCTCTCCGCGGAGCGGCTGCGCCGCCGCGCGGCCGAGGTCGCGGGCGCCGTGCCGGACCCCGAAATCCCGGTGCTCACCATCGCCGATCTCGGCGTGCTGCGCGAGGTGCGCGTCGACCCGGAAGGCGGCGTGGAGGTGGACATCACGCCCACCTATTCCGGCTGCCCCGCCATGAATGCGATCGCGCTGAACGTCGAGGTCGCGCTGGCAGGGGCCGGCTTCCCGCGCGCCCGCACGCGCCTCGTCCTCTCGCCGGCCTGGACGACCGACTGGATGACCGAGGAGGGGCGCGAGAAGCTGCGCGCCTACGGCATCGCCCCGCCCGCGCCGAAGGCGACGCGCCGCGCCCTGTTCGGCATGGAGGAGGACGTCGCCTGCCCGCGCTGCGGCAGCGCGGAGACCGAGAAGCTCTCGGAATTCGGCAGCACCGCCTGCAAGTCGCTCTGGCGCTGCACCGCCTGCAGGGAACCCTTCGACCATTTCAAGTGTCTCTGAGGCGCCCGCGATGAACGCCATCCCCCGCACCCGCTTCCACGATCTCCGCGTGCTCGATGTGGTGCGCGAGACGTCGGACGCCGTCTGCCTCACCCTCGCCCCGCCCCCGGAAGCCGAGGCGCTGTTCCACTTCACGCCTGGTCAGTATCTCACCCTTCGTCACGTGGTGGACGGCGTCGAGCACCGGCGCAGCTACTCGATCTGCTCGGCCCCCGGCGACGGGGCGCTGCGCGTCGGCGTCAAGCGCGTGGAAGGGGGCCTCGTCTCCGCCTGGATCGTGGACTCGCTGAAGCCCGGCGACACGGTCGAGGCGATGCCGCCCGAAGGCCGCTTCGGCTTCGCGCCCGATCCCGCGGCCCCGCCGCGCACCGTGCTGCTCGTCGCTGCCGGCAGCGGCATCACGCCGATCCTCTCGATCGCCGCCGCCACCCTCGCCGCGGAGCCGCGCAGCCGCGTCGTGCTGCTCTACGGCAACCGCGCCGCCGCCGACATCATGTTCCGCACCGCGCTGGAGGACCTGAAGGACCGCCACCTGACGCGCCTGTCCGTCGTCCACGTGCTGTCGCGGGAGAAGCACGAGCTGGCGGCGCTGCACGGCAGGCTCGACGCCGATCGGCTGCGCGCGCTGATCCCCGGCCTCGTTCCCCCCGGCGTGATCGACGCCGCCTATCTCTGCGGCCCCGCCGGCCTCGCCGCAGCGGCAACCGAAGCGCTGTCCGCCCTCGGCCTCCCGCCCGATCGCATCCATGTCGAGCACTTCTCGCCCTCCCGCGACGGCGCGCCGCCGCGGCGCAAGGCGGCGCACCCCGCCTCCTCGCCCCCCGTCGCCACCGCCGCCATCACGCTGGACGGCGTGACGCGGGATGTCGCGCTGTTCCCGGACGAGACCGTGCTGGAAGCCGGCCTGCGCGCCGGCATGGACCTGCCCTGGTCGTGCCGCGGCGGCATGTGCTGCACCTGCCGCGCGCGCGTCACCGAAGGCGCGGTCGAGATGGCGACCAACTACTCCCTGCAACCCTGGGAGATCGAGGGCGGCTACGTCCTCACCTGCCAGTCCCGGCCCACCACGCCGCGCCTCGCCCTCGACTACGACGCGGCCTGAGGCGAGGCCCCATACCGCCGGGCCATTCTGGTGATCCGATGCCGGCCCGCGCACTTCGCGCGGGCCGAGGCGCCGAATGGCGCCCGCGGCCTATGCCGCGAAGCCAAGCGCGCGGATGCGCGCGCCGGCGCCTGAGGGCGTTTTCGTGTCAGCGAAAACGCGCGCCGGTATCAGGTCCCGTCCCGCTGCGCCAGCCGATAGGGATGCGCCCGGTACGCGCCGAGCACCCGCAGGTCGGCCGAGAAGAAGGCCAGCTCCTCCAGCGCCCGCTTCAGCGCCGGCTGCTCCGGATGGCCGTCCACGTCCGCCAGGAACTGCGTCGCCGTGAAGGCGCCGCCCACCATGTAGCTCTCCAGCTTCGTCATGTTCACGCCGTTGGTCGCGAAGCCGCCCAGCGCCTTGTAGAGCGCCGCGGGCAGGTTGCGCACGCGGAACACGAAGCTCGTCACCCAGCTTCCGTCGCCGTAGGGCGGCCGCACCGGCTGGCGCGACATGACGTAGAAGCGCGTCGTGTTGTGCGCCTCGTCCTCCACGTTCCGCCGCAGGATCTCCAGGCCGTACACCTCCGCCGCCAGCGCGCTGGCGATCGCCGCATCCTCCACCCCGCCGCGCTCGGCCACCATCGCCGCCGCCCCCGCCGTGTCGGCCTCGATGATCGCGGCGAGGTCGAGCTCCTTCAGCACCCGCAAGACCTGGCCGAGCGCCATCGGGTGGCTGTGCGCGCGCTTCAGCGTGCCGAGGCCGGCGCCCTTCGGCGCCAGCAGGCAGTGCTCCACCCGCTCGAAATGCTCGCCCACCACGTGCAGGCCGCTCTCGGGCAGCAGGCGGTGGATGTCCGGCACGCGCCCGGCGAGCGAGTTCTCGCACGGCAGCATGGCGAGCGCGGCGCGCCCCTCACGCACCGCCGCCATCGCCGCCTCGAAGGATGCGCAGGGCAGGGTCGCCCAGCCCGGGTAGGCCTGCCGGCACGCGAGATCGGAATAGGCGCCCGGCAGGCCCTGGAAGGCGATCGTGCCCGCCCCGCCATTGGTCCCGGGCTGCGCGTGCGCGGCCGGCGCGATCGTGTCCATGCTGCCCGTCCCATGCAGGGAAGCGCGCCGGCGGGCGGGTTGCCGGACCCGCAGGGCGCCTCTATGTTCCGGCCGGTTTTGACGGCAGGGCGGCGTCGGCGCAAGCCGGAGCGGGGCAGCCCCGCGCAGCGTGGGTCGCGTTCCTTCGCGGCCCGGGAAAGGTGCAGTCCGGGATGAGTCTGGAGATGAACAAGGCGTTCGCGGCGGTGCTCACCGCCGGGATCGCCTTCATGGTCACGGGCCTGGTCGGAGAGGCGATCGTCGCCCCGAAACCGCTGGAGCGCAGCGCCATCCAGATCGGCGAGCCCGAGCCCGCGCAGCAGGCCGCCGCACCCGCCGCCCCGGCGCTGGAGCCGATCGGCCCGCTGCTGGCAAGCGCCAATGTCGACACTGGCCGCCAGGTCGCGCAGCGCCTCTGCGCCTCCTGCCACACCTTCACCCAGGGCGGGAACAACGGCGTCGGCCCGAATCTCTGGGGCATCGTCGGCGCGCCGCATGCCCGTGTCGCCGGCTTCAACTACAGCCAGGCGAACCGCGCCCTCGCGGACAAGCCCTGGGACTACGAGGCGCTGAACGCCTTCATCGCGCGTCCCTCCGCCGCCATGCCCGGCACGCGCATGGCGTTCGCCGGAATCGGCAACGTGCAGCAGCGGGCCGACCTGATCGCCTTCCTGCGCACGCTGGACGCGAACCCCCAGCCGCTGCCCTGATCCGTCCGGTGCCCGCGATGCCGGCCGACTTCCTCCCCACCGCGGAGGCGGCGGCCGATGCGGCCGGCGCGGTCATCCGCCCGCTCTTCCGCTCATCCCTCATCGTCGAGGCGAAGGGCGACGCCAGCCCGGTCACCGAGGCGGACCGCGCCGCCGAGCGCGCGATCCGGGATCTCCTCGCCGCGCGCCACCCCGATCACGGCGTGATCGGCGAGGAGTACGGCGAGACCTCGCCGGAGGCCGAATGGGTCTGGGTGCTGGACCCGATCGACGGCACCCGCGCCTTCGTCACCGGCCGCCCGCTGTTCGGCACGCTCATCGCCCTGCTGCACCGCGGCCGCCCGGTGCTCGGCCTGATCGACCAGCCCGCCACCGGGGAACGCTGGACCGGCCTGGCCGGCACCCCCACGCGCTTCCGCTCGGCCATGGGCGGCACGCCGCGCTGCCGGCCCTGCCCGGCGCTTGCGGCGGCCGAGCTGTCCTGCACCTCGCCCGACATGTTCGATGCCGCTACAGCGCCGCGTTTCGCGGCGGTCAAGGCGGCGGCGCGCCGCACGACCTGGGGCGGCGACTGCTACGCCTACGGCCTGCTCGCCCTCGGCCTGGTGGACGTGGTGGTGGACGCCACGATGAAGCCCTGGGACTGGGCGGCCCTCGTCCCCGTCATCGAGGGCGCCGGCGGGCGCTGCACCGACTGGTCCGGCCGCCCGCTGGCGCTCGGCGGCGACGGCACCGTCCTCGCCGTCGGCGACCCCGCCCTGTTGCCGGAAGTTTCGAGCCTGCTCACGCGCTGACGGCGCGGTTGCCGTCCGGGGACCGAGACCTCACACTCCTCTGCCATGCGCCGCCGCGACCTGCTCTCGCTCTCCGCCGCCCTCGGCCTCGCGCCGCGGGGCCTTCGCGCTGCCACCCCGGCCGGCGGCTCCGCCGAGCCGGGCCAGGCGATCCGCACCCACGCCCTTTCGCTGCTCGGCCAGCCCGCCCTGCCCGCCGACTTCCCGCACTTCCCCTGGGTGAACCCGGCGGCGCCGAAGGGGGGTGAGATCGCCCTCACCGCCCTCGGCTCCTTCGACAGCTTCAACCCCTTCATCATCCGCGGCACCGCCGCCGTCGGCAGCGGCCTGCCCTACGAGACGCTGCTGAAGGAGAGCGCGGACGAGCCGAGCACCGAATACCCCTACCTCGCGCAGTGGATCGACCTGCCGGCCGACCGCATGGCCGTCAGCTTCGAGCTGAACCCCGCCGCGCGCTGGCACGATGGCCGGCCGGTCACCGCCGCCGACGTGGTCTGGACCTTCAACGCGCTGCGCCAGCACGGCCGGCCCTTCTACCGCTCCTACTGGGGCGACGTGACCGAGGTGGTGGCGGAGGCCGAGCGGCGCGTCACCTTCCGCTTCCGCTCCAACGAGAACCGGGAACTGCCGCTGATCCTCGGCCAGATGCAGGTGCTGCCGCAGCACTGGTGGGCGTCGCGCGATTTCACCCGCCCGCTCCTGGAGCCGCCGCTGGGCTCCGGCGCCTACCGCATCGAGCGCTTCGATGCAGGCCGCAGCGTCACCTATCGCCGCGTCGGGGATTGGTGGGCGCGCGACATCCCGACCTGCCGCGGCACGCAGAACTTCGACGCCTACCGCTACGAGTATTTCCGCGACACCACCGTGGCGCTGGAGGCCTTCAAGGCCGGCCAGATCGACTTCCGGACGGAGAACGTGGCCCGCGACTGGGCGACCGCCTACGACTTCCCCGCCCGCCGCCGCGGCCTGGTGCGGCTCGACGAGATCCGGCACGAGCTGCCGACCGGCATGCAGGCCTGGGCGATGAACCTCCGTCGCCCGCTGTTCGGGGACGCCCGCGTGCGCCGCGCACTGATCGAGCTCTTCGACTTCGAGTGGATGAACGCCAACATCTTCTTCGGCGCCTACACGCGTACCACGAGCTACTTCTCGAACTCCGAGCTCGCCTCCTCCGGCCTGCCCCAGGGGCGGGAGCTGGCGATCCTCGAACGCTTCCGCGGCCGCGTGCCGGAGGAGGTGTTCACCCAGGAGTACCGCCTGCCGGTCACCGACGGCAGCGGCAACAACCGCGACGGTCTGCGCCGCGCCCTCGCCCTGCTGCAGGCGGCCGGCTGGCGCGTGCAGGACCGCCGGCTGGTCAATGCCCAGGGCGGGCGCTTCGAGTTCGAGATCCTGCTGCAGGGCGCCACCTTCGAACGGGTCGCGCTGCCCTATGTCCAGGCCCTGGAGCGCGTCGGCATGGCCGTGCGCGTGCGCACCGTCGATCCCGCCCAGTACCAGCGCCGCATGGACGAGTTCGACTACGACATGACGATCGACGTCATCGGCCAGAGCCTCTCACCCGGCAACGAGCAGCGGGATTTCTTCACCTGCGCCAAGGCGCGGGAGAATGGCAGCCGCAACGTCGCCGGCATCTGCGACCCCGCGATCGACGAGCTGGTGGAGCTGGTGGTCACCGCCCCGGACCGCGACGAGCTGGTCGCCCGCACCCGCGCGCTGGACCGCGTGCTGCTGCACCACAACTTCATGGTGCCGAACTGGCACAGCCGCACCTTCCGCGTCGCCTTCTGGGACAAGTTCGGCCGGCCGGAGCGCAACCCGCGCTACGGCCTGGCGATCGACTCCTGGTGGGTCGATCCCGCGCGCGACCGCGCGCTGGCCGAAGCGCGCCGCACGCTCTGACCGGACGTGGCCGCCTATATCCTCCGGCGCCTGCTGCTGGTGATCCCCACGCTGCTCGGGATCATCCTCATCAACTTCGCCGTCGTGCAGTTCGCTCCCGGCGGCCCGGTGGAGCAGATGCTGGCCGAGCTGCGCGGCCAGGGGCAGGTCCTCGGCCGCATCACCGGCGAGGGCGGCGGCGAGACGCGGCAGCCCCGCCAGCAGGGCGGCGGCGGAGAGGGCCCGGTCGGCGCCTACCGCGGCGCCCGTGGCCTCGATCCCGCCATCGTGCGCGACATCGAACGCATGTTCGGCTTCGACAAGCCCGCGCATGTCCGCTTCGTCGAGATGATGAAGGGCTACCTCACCTTCGACTTCGGCCGCTCCCTGTTCCGCGACCGGCCGGTGGTGGACCTCATCATCGAGAAGATGCCCGTCTCGATCAGCCTCGGCCTCTGGTCCACGCTCATCATCTATCTCGTCTCCATCCCGCTCGGCATCCGCAAGGCCGTGCGGGACGGCAGCCGCTTCGACGTGGCGACGAGCGGGGTCGTGCTGGTGGGCTACGCCATCCCCGGCTTCCTCTTCGCCATCCTGCTCGTCGTGCTCTTCGCCGGCGGCTCCTTCCTCCAGTGGTTCCCGCTGCGCGGCCTGTCGAGCCCGGGCAGCGAGCTCTGGCCGTTCTGGCAGCGGGCGCTCGACTACGCCTGGCACATGGCCCTGCCGACGCTGGCGCTGACCATCGGCGGCTTCGCCGGGCTGACGATGCTCACCAAGAACAGCTTCCTCGACGAGATCGGCAAGCAGTACGTCGTCACCGCCCGCGCCAAGGGCAACACGGAAGGCCGCGTGCTGTACGGCCACGTCTTCCGCAACGCCATGCTGCTGATCATCGCCGGCTTCCCGGCCGCCTTCATCGGCATCCTCTTCACCGGCGCGCTGCTGGTGGAGATCGTCTTCTCGCTCGACGGCCTCGGCCTGCTCGGCTTCGAGGCGGCGATCCGCCGCGACTACCCGATCATGTTCGCCACCCTCTACATCTTCACGCTGCTCGGCCTGCTCATGCAGATCCTGGGCGATGTGATGTACACGGTGGTCGATCCGCGCATCGACTTCGAGGCGCGGCGATGACCCCCATCACCCGCCGCCGCCTCGACAACTTCCGCGCCAACCGGCGCGGCTTCTGGTCGCTCTGGATCTTCCTCCTGCTCTTCCTGCTCACGCTGTTCGCCGAGTTCATCGCCAACGACAAGCCGATCCTCGCCCGCGTCGACGACCGCTGGCTGTTCCCCACGCTCGTCGGCTACGCGGAAAGCGACGTGCTGCCGGATGGCCTGCCCATAACGATGGACTGGCACGAGCCGGAGCTGCAGCGCGAGTTCCAGGACCGCGGCGGCTGGGCGGTCTGGCCCCTCATCCCGTACAGCCACGCCACCATCGTCCGCGACCTCGATCAGCCCTCGCCCGCGCCGCCTTCCGCGCGCAACCTCCTCGGCACCGACGACCAGTCGCGCGACGTGCTCGCCCGCGTCATCTACGGCTTCCGCATCTCGGTCCTGTTCGGATTCGCGCTGACGATCGTGAGCAGCATCATCGGCATCGCCGCCGGCGCCGTGCAGGGCTACTATGGCGGCTGGATCGATCTCGGCTTCCAGCGCTTCATCGAGATCTGGTCCGGCATGCCGCAGCTCTATCTCCTCATCATCCTCGCCAGCGTCATCGAGCCCACCTTCTGGACGCTGCTGGTGTTCCTCCTGCTCTTCTCCTGGATGGGTCTCACCGGCGTGGTGCGGGCCGAGTTCCTGCGCGGCCGCAACTTCGACTACGTCCGGGCCGCGAGGGCGATGGGCGTGTCCGATGCCACCGTGATGTGGCGCCACATCCTGCCCAACGCGATGGTCGCGACGCTCACCTTCCTGCCCTTCATCCTCTCCGGCTCCGTCACCGTCCTCGCCTCGCTCGACTTCCTCGGCTTCGGCCTGCCCCCTGGCTCCCCCTCCCTCGGCGAGCTGGTGGCCCAGGGCAAGAACAACCTCCAGGCGCCCTGGCTCGGCATCACCGCCTTCCTCGTGCTCGGCACGCTGCTGACCCTTCTGATCTTCGTGGGCGAGGCGGTGCGCGACGCCTTCGACCCCCGCAAGCTGCCGGGAGGGTCGCGCTGATGCCGCTGCTGGAGGTGAACGACCTCGCCGTCGCCTTCCGCGGCCGCACCGTGGTCGAAGGCGTCTCCTTCACCCTCGACCGTGGGGAGACGCTCGCCCTCGTCGGCGAATCCGGCAGCGGAAAATCCGTCACCGCGCTCTCCTGCCTCCGCCTGCTGCCGGTCGGCGGCACCAACCCCGCCGGCCGCATCACCCTCGACGGGACCGACGTGCTGGCGGCGGAGGGCGAGGCGCTGCGCCGCCTGCGCGGCGGCGTCGCCGGCATGGTCTTCCAGGAGCCGATGACCAGCCTCAACCCGCTCCACACCGTCGGCCGGCAAGTGGGCGAGGCGGTGACGCTGCACCGCCCGCTCCGCGGCCCGGCGCTGCGCGACCGCGTCGTGGAGCTGCTGCGCCGCGCCGGCTTCCCGGGCGCCGAGGAACGGCTGAACGCCTACCCCCACCAGCTCTCCGGCGGCCAGCGGCAGCGGGTGATGATCGCCGCCGCCCTGGCGAACGACCCCGCCCTGCTCATCGCGGACGAGCCGACCACCGCGCTCGACGTCACCATCCAGGCCCAGATCCTCGAGCTGCTGGCCGACCTCAAGCGGCGCCTCGGCATGGCGATGCTGCTCATCACGCACGACCTGCAGATCGTCCGCCGCCATGCCGACCGCGTCGTCGTCATGCGCCATGGCCGCGCGGTGGAATCCGGGCCCGTGGCGGAGGTGTTCGGCAGCCCGCGGCACGACTACACCCGCATGCTGCTCGCCACCGAGCCGCGCGGCCGCCCCGCCGCGGTGCCGGCCGGATCGCCCGAGGTGATGCGCGGCGAGGCGGTGCGCGTGCACTTCCCGATCCGCCGCGGCGTGCTCCGCCGCACCGTCGCCACCGTGAAGGCGGTGGATGGCGTCTCCGTCGCGATAAGCGAGGGCGAGACGGTCGGCCTCGTCGGCGAATCCGGCTCCGGCAAGACCACCCTCGGCCTCGCCCTGCTGCGGCTGGAGGGCAGCGAAGGCGCGATCCGCTTCGAGGGCCGCGACATCCAGGGCCTGGACCGGCGGACGCTGCGGCCGCTCCGCCGCCGCATGCAGATCGTCTTCCAGGATCCCTATGGCAGCCTGTCGCCGCGCATGACGGTGGGCGAGATCGTCGGCGAGGGCCTTGCCGTCCACGAACGCCTCGGCGCCCGCGACACCGCGGCCAGGGTCGCCGAGGCGCTGCGCGAGGTGGACCTCGACCCCGCCATGACGGAGCGCTACCCGCACGAATTCTCCGGCGGCCAGCGTCAGCGCATCGCCATCGCCCGCGCGCTCGTGCTGAAGCCGCGCCTCGTGGTGCTGGACGAGCCGACCAGCGCGCTCGACGTCTCGGTCCAGGCCCAGGTGGTGGAGCTGCTGCGGGCGCTGCAGGCACGCCACCGCCTCGCCTACCTCTTCATTTCCCACGACCTCCGCGTGGTCCGCGCCCTCGCCCACCGCATCATCGTGCTGAAGGACGGGAAGGTGGTGGAGGAGGGCGAGGCCGAGGCGGTTGTCGCCGCCCCGCGGGAGGCCTACACGCGCGCCCTGATGGCGGCCGCGTTCGAGCTGGCCGCCGACCCCGCAGGCCAGATGCGCTCATGAGTGACGAGACGCCGACCCCGCCGCTGGAGATCATGCGCCGCCTGCTCGCGGAAGGGCGGCTGCGTCTCGGCGTCCACATCCGCAAGATGAATTCGCCGGGCAGCCCGGTGTACCGCTACGGGGAGAACATCTGGCCGGTGGCGCTCATCCTCACCTCCTCCTTCGCCGCCACGGCCTGGCTGCACTTCTATCTCGGCGCGGCGATCCTCGCGGCGGGCTGCTGGTGGTGGCTCGCCCGCGTGCAGCCGCGCATCAAGGACGGCGTGTTCGATCGCAGCGCCGCCTGGGCAATGCAGTCGGACGACCATTTCGACGCGCTCTGGGCGAAGGGCGTCCTCTCCCTCTTCGCCGAGCTGCCGGACGGCCGGAAGCTCGCCGCGACGCGGCGCGACGACTGGCGCGGCTTCGTCCGCACCGTGGCGCGCGAGGCCGCGCCCGGCACGCTGCGCGACGCCGCCTGATGGCCGTCCTGCTCTCGACGAAGCCGGCGGCGATGGCCGACTGGCGCGACGCCCTGCTGGCGCTCGACCCCGCCCTCGACATCCGGATGTTCCCGGACGCCGGCGACCCCTCCGCCATCGAGGCCGCTGTGGTCTGGACGGCGCACGACATGGCAGAGCTGCGGCGCTATCCGAATCTCCGCCTGATCGTCTCGATGGGCGCGGGGGTCGACCACCTGCTCCGCCCGCCCGGCCCGCCGCCCGGCATCCCCGTCGCGCGGCTGGTCGACCGGATGCTGACGACGCAGATGGGCGAATGGGTGGCCCTGAACGTGCTGCGTTTCCACCGGCAGGACCTGGACTACCGCGCCCAGCAGCGCGACCGCGTGTGGCACGAGCTGCCCGCGCCAGAGACCGCGGCGCGCCGCATCGGCATCCTCGGCCTGGGCGAGCTCGGCCGCCACGCCGCCGGCCTCCTGCGCGGATTCGGCTTTCCCGTCATGGGCTGGACCCGCCGCCCGCGCCGGGTGGAGGGCATCGAGACCTTCCACGGCGCCGAGGGGCTGCACGCCATGGCCGCGCGCGCGGACATCCTGGTCTGCCTCCTGCCGCTGACGCCGGAGACGCGCGGGATCGTCGATGCGCGGCTGCTCGGCCGCCTGCCGCGGGGCGCCTTCGTCATCAACGGCGCGCGGGGCGGCCACGTGGCGGATGCCGACCTGCTGGCCGCGCTCGACTCCGGCCGCGTGGCGGCCGCCGCGCTCGACGTGTTCGAGCCGGAGCCCCTGCCGCCGGATCACCCGTACTGGTCGCATCCCCGGGTGGTGATGACGCCGCACGCCGCCAGCATCACCATCCCCGCTTCCGCCGCGCCACAGGTGGTGGAGAACCTGCGCCGCGCGCGCGAAGGCCGGGAGCTGATCAACCTGGTCGACTTCGCCGCCGGATACTGACCTGCCCCCGCGGCCGGTGCGCATCCGGCCCGCGGCTTGACCGCCGCGCCGCGCCGCGCGACGTCAAGCCGATGAGCGATGCCCAGACGGAAGCCCGTGCGGCGCTGGAAGCGGCCGGCCAGTTGCCGGACGCCGAGATCGACATCGCCGCCGTCGCCCTCCAGCTCGCGCGCATCGACGCGCCGGGCATGGATTGGCGCGCCGGCGCCGAGGCGCTGACCGCGATCGCCCGCGCCGCCGTGGAAGCCGCCGCCGCCGATCCCGCCGCCGATGGCGGCGACCTGCCCCGCCGCCGCGCCGTGCTCGCCGAGGTGCTGCACGGCCGCTTCGGCCTCTCGGGCGACGCCGAGAGCTACGACGATCCCGCCAACGCCAACCTGCTGCGCGTGATCGAACGCCGCCGCGGCCTGCCCGTGGCGCTCGGCATCCTCTGGCTGCACGCGGCCGAGGCCGCGGGCTGGACGGCGCATGGCGTGGACTTCCCCGGCCACTTCCTCGTCGCCATCGCCGGGCGCGGCCAGGTGGTGGTGGATGTCTTCAGCGGCGGCATCGCGCTCGACGCGCCGGCGCTGCGCGCCACGCTGAAGCGCTTCGCCGGCGCGCAGGCGGAGCTCGGCCCGGACACGCTCGCGCCGATGGGCCGTCGGGGCGTGCTGCTGCGCCTGCAGAACAACATCAAGGTCCGCCGCCTGCGGGAGGGCGACCTCGCCGGCGCCGTCGCCTGCACCGAGGACATGCTGCGCATCGCGCCCGACGCCGCGCCGCTGTGGCGCGAGGCCGGGCTGATGCACCAGCGCCTGGACCATGTCGGCGCCGCCATCGCGTCGCTGGAGCGCTTCCTCTCCCTCGCGCCCCACGGCCCGCAGGCCACCCGCATCCGCGGCCTGCTGGAGGAGCTGCGCCAGCGGCTGAACTGACTGCTTGCGTCCGGTTCCTGGGCGAGCGTCGCCTACTTCACCGACATGTTGCCGAACATCAGCACCTTGCGCTCGAGGTCGAAAGTCGTGTGGTCGCTGCGCGCGAACAGCTTGACGATCACGTCCATGTCGTCCGCATCCGGCGCAAGGATGTACTCCTCCACCCCGTTGTCGAGGATGAGCTGCAGCGTGAAGCGTCCCTCCTCGCCGCGCGCCTCCTCCTTCCAGGAGGCCTGGATGTTGGTGACCTGGCGCACCTTGTAGCGGCGCCGCGCCTGCTGCGCCTGCGCATCGTTGCCGTCGTGCTGCTGCATCGGCCGTCTCCTGCGTGAGCAGGTCGGACGCGCGGGAGGGAGCGGGGGTTCCTTCCGGCCCTCGATGCACCCGCGTCAATGCACCTGCGTCAATGCACCTGCGCGGCCGCCTCGCGCAGGTCCTGCACGAAGCGCGCATATTCCCGCGCCTGCGTCTCGCGGTCGGGCACGCGCAGCAGGAAGCTGGGGTGCACCGTGGCGAAGACCGGGTGGCCCTCCAGCCCCGCCACGACCGCACCGCGCGTCTTCATCACCGGCAGCGGCTTGCCGGTCAGCGCGCGCAGCGCCGTCGCGCCCAGCGCGACGAGGAGCTTCGGCCCGACGATGCCGACCTCGCGCAGCAGGAACGGCCGGTAATAGGCGATGTCGCCGGAATCCGGGCTCTGGTGCAGGCGCCGCTTCCCGGTCGGGGTGAATTTGAAGTGCTTCACCGCATTCGTCACGAACGCCTCGCCGCGCGGCACGCCGGCCTCCTCCATCGCGCGGTCGAACAGCCGGCCCGCCGGGCCGACGAAGGGCCGGCCCTGCAGATCCTCCTCGTCGCCCGGCTGCTCGCCGACGAACATCAGCTTCGCGCCGATCGGCCCCTCGCCGAACACCGCCTGCGTGGCGCGGGCAGCGTAGTCCGGCAGGTCGTTGCGGCCCAGCAGCTCGCGCCGCAGCGCGGCGAGCGCGGCTTCGGGATCGGCGCCGGTGTCGAGCAGGTCCATGTCCGCCTCAACGCGCGGGCCGGGCGCGAGGTGCACGCCCCGCTGCGGCCGCGGATTGGGCGGCGTGGCGCCGCGCGCCACCATCTCCGCCGCGCGCCGCGGCGCTTCCGCCATTAACCGCGGGATTTCCGCCGTCTCCGGCAGGTTCCGCCAGTATTTCCGCGGCATCTCGGCACGCATCGCGCCGGGCTTCAGCCGGGCCGGGTTGAAGATCGCGGCGTAGTAGGCGCGCCACAGCGGTTCCACCGCATCGTCCGGCGGAACTTCCGCCCGCCGCCCGCCAGGTCCGAAGGACAGTGCCTCGCCGTCCCAGTGGACGCTCCGCCGCGGCGTCACGATCGACCAGCGAAGCCCCGCGAAGCGGCGGAGGAAGAAGCCCGCCTCCGCCTCCTCGATGTGGTGCTCCGGCTCGAACCAGGCGATGTGGCGCAGCCCCGCATCGGTCTGCACCTGCCGGAAGCGGACGAAGGCGTGCATCTTGTGCGCGTCGCGCCGCACCGCCTTCGCCATCGCGGTCAGGCGCACCACGTCGGGGTCGGTCGCCATCTCCATCAACCCGACCTCGCCATGCGTCAGCCGCCAGAGCGCGCGGTAGAGCAGGGCGAAGCGTTCCCTGTCGCGGTGGCGGATCGCCACCTCCGCCAGCTCGACGAAGGCCCGCTTCACCGGGAAGGGGCCACCGGCCGGCGGTGGCGGCGGCGCGGCGAAAAGGCCCTCCGCCTCCCCCGCCACGCGCCACTCCACCGCTTCCGGCGGCACGACCGCGCCGATCAGCCCGCGCGCCGCGTCCCGCCACGCCCCGAACGCCGCCGGCCCGGGCAGCACCACCGCCGCGCTCATGCGAACAGCGGAAGCTGTACCGGCCGCGCTGCGCCGGCAGCCGAGAAGGCCGTGCGCGGCAGCACCAGCCCGCGCAGCCCCGCACTCTCCAGCACGCGCGGGCGGTGGTCGGCCAGCACGATGAAGGGCAGCACCTTCGCAAGGCTGACGCGCAGCCGCGCCAGATCCGCCGCGCGCAGGCGCGTGTGGCGCCGCGCCGCCACCAGCCGGTCCACGGTCTTCGCGCCCAGCCCCGGCACCCGCAGCATCGCCTCGCGCGGCGCGCGATTCAGGTCCACCGGGAAGGCCGCCCGGTGCTTCAGCGCCCAGGCCGTCTTCGGATCGAGCTCCAGGTCGAGCATCCCGCCCTCGCCCCCGGCCATCACTTCCTCGCGCGAGAAGCCGTAGAAGCGCAGCAGCCAGTCGGCCTGGTAGAGCCGGTGCTCCCGCACCAGCGGCGGCGCCACCGGCGGCAGCGCGCGCGACGCGTCGGGGATCGGGGAATAGGCCGAGTAGTACACGCGCCGCAGCCGGTAGCCGGCGTACAGGTCGGTCGCCGTGGAGAGGATGGCGGCGTCGTCCGACCCGTCCGCGCCGACGATCATCTGCGTGCTCTGCCCCGCCGGGGCGAAGCGCGGCGCCGGCGCCCGCCGCGCCGACTTCGACTCCGCCGCCGCCGCCTCGATGCGGCCGCGCAGACCTGCCATTGCCACGCGGATCGCACCGAAATCCTTCTCCGGCGCCAGCGCCCGCAGGCTCGCCGGCTGCGACAGCTCGATGTTGATCGACAGCCGGTCGGCGTGGCGCCCCGCCTCCTCGATCAGCGCCGGATCGGCGTCCGGGATCGTCTTCAGGTGGATGTAGCCCTGGAATCCGTGCTCCTGCCGCAGCGACCGCGCGACGCGCAGGATCTGCTCCATCGTGTAGTCGGGCGAGCGGATGATGCCGGACGACAGGAACAGCCCCTCGATCGCGTTGCGGCGATAGAAGTCGAGCGTCAGCCCAACCACCTCCTCCACCGTGAAGCGCGCCCGCGGCGTGTTGGAGGACGCGCGGTTGACGCAGTAGGCGCAGTCGAACACGCAGGCATTCGTCAGCAGGATCTTGAGCAGGGAGATGCAGCGCCCGTCCGGCGCATAGGCGTGGCAGATGCCCATCCCCTCGCTGCTGCCCAGCCCGCCGCGCAGGCTGTCCCGTTTCGCGGTGCCGGAGGAGGCGCAGGACGCGTCGTATTTCGCCGCGTCGGCCAGGATCTCGAGTTTGCGGCGGAGCTCCATGCTGGCAGGCGGGTCCCTTGCTGTTCAGTTCATATTATGTTCCGGTGACCGCGGGCAAGGGTGTGTTCTTCGGGTCACATCCGTGTCGTCTCGGTAGCGAATCCTGGTGTCCCGATAGCGAGTTGCCATCTCCAGGCCGATACAACCTTTATCAATCAGAGCTGGCCAGGTCAGGCCACCGGAGCGTCAGGATGATGCGGTCTGGGACGGCGCCCGATCCGGGCGATCAGCCGGGCTCCGCCACGTCGGGGCTCGAGGAGATCATCGGCGCGCTGCGCCGCCTTGCGGTGGCCGCCCTCGATGCAGGCCATCCGATCGCCGCGGCGCAGATCGCCGGCACGGCCGACCGCGTGGAGGTCGAAGCGGTGCGCGATCTTCCGCAGCGTCCAGGGTACGGCAGCGGCGCTGCGCGCTGAGTCAGGTCCGCCGCAGCGCCGCCTTCGGCGCCATCGGGCGCACCACCACGCAGCGATGCATCGCCTGCAGGAAGGGGGTCGCGTCCTCCGCCGAGATCACGCGGAACGCCGCCGCGCGCAGCTCGGGCGCCACGCAGCTGTCGGAAGGCACGGTCGGCACGCGGCCGGCCTCCGTCGGCAGGGCGGGCAGCAGCAGCAGGGCGGACAGGAATGCAACGGGCCTCACGCCTTCGTCTCCGAACTTGACATCCAACATCAACTCGGCCCGGCAACGCAGCCCCGCGCGACTCCGTTCCCGTGCGATTTTTCGCGTGCGTGTGGAACCGGATCGGCCGCTCCGCCCTATTCGGCCGAACGCACCGCGCTCGAGGCGCCAAGGGGGGCCCGCATGTCCGACTATTCCGACGACGACGAGGTCGATCTCGGCGTCAGCCTCGAGACGGTCGCCACCGTTGTCGATCACTCCCGCGCGCTGCAGGGCAAGGAGGAGACCGAGCCGGAGCAGTCCGACGAGGACGAGAACAGCGAGGCCGCCCTGCTCCAGGATACGCCCGACGACATGACGGAGGGCGCCCTGCGCGCCTTCATCAACGAGCTGAACGAGGACGAGCAGGCAAGCCTCATCGCCCTCGCCTGGACCGGCCGCGGCGACTACGGCCCGGACGAATGGGAGGAGGCGCGCGCTCTCGCCGCCGAGCGCAACGATGGCCGCGACACGGGCGAATACCTCCTTGCCATGGACAATCTCGGCGACCTCCTCGCCGAGGGCGTCGCCGCCTTCGGCCTCTCCATCGAGGAGGTGGAGCGGTAGCGGCGCCGTGATCGGCGCGGCGGATCGCCCGGGGTCTCCGGCGGCCGCTCAGCCGAACGCCTGCGCACCCCTCCGCCCTGCGATCTCACGGATCAGCTTCCGCCGTACGGCCTGTCCGAAGGAGTCGAAATCCTCCGCGGCGATGACGAAGGCACCCGCGCCGCCGATCACGCTTTCGCGGAAATAGGTGTCGAGCGGCACGGGCGGCGGCCGGCCGAAGGTCGGGCGGTCGTTCAGGATCGGCAGGCCGTTGATGGTGATGCCGTCCGCCACCGCACGGTCCCGGGCCTGCTCTGCCGGCGGCCCGGAATTGTTCACCCCGTCGCCCGAGACATCGATCACCCGCCGCGTCGCCTCGAACGGGCACTCGCCCAGCACCCGGCGGGAGAAGTCGATGGCGCCCGAGATCGACGTCCAGGACAGCGACGCCCGGGGCGCCCCTTCCAGCGTCGTCGCCCAGCCCTCCGCGTCACGCTGGCTGCCGATGCGCACCCACGGGATCACCAGCCGCTGGTACTCGATGCCCGCCCATTCGACATAGGCGATGCCGACCGAGCCGAGCATGCCGCCGCGGATCGCCTCGACCACGCGCGGATCGGCCACCGCCGCGCGGTAACCCTCCCGCTGGAGGCGCGCCTCATCCTCGTCGATCGAGCGGCTGACGTCGACCGCGAGCACGAGCGCGACATCCACCGGCTCCTCCGCGGCGGCCGGCGCGATCCGCACGGCCGTCGCGGCACCCGCCGCGGCGAGGAAGGAACGGCGTCGCATCCGCGACTCCCCTCTCTGCACCGGGTCATCGAACCGCAACCGCTCGCGCCGCGTCCAGCGCGAAGATTGAGACCGGGTCAGGGCCGCGGGATCAGTTCGCCCTGCGCACGGCCTCCACCACCCGCCCGATCTCCGCCTCGGTCAGGTAGGGGTGCATCGGCAGCGAGAGGATGCGCCCGCACAGCGCCTCGGACACGGGCAGCGGCGGCGGCCCGCCCGCCATCGAGCCCCGATGGGCCGCCGCATAGGCCGGCTGATGGTGCAGCGGCTTCGGGTAGTAGATGCCGGTCGGCACGCCGGCCGCCGCGCACGCCGCCTGCACGCGCGACCGCGCCGCCGCGTCCTCGACGAGGATCGAGTACAGACCCCAGGCATGCTCGGCCCCGGCGACCGAGGACGGCACCTGCACGCGCCCCGCCAGCCCCTCGGCGTAGCGCGCCGCGACGCGCGCCCGCGCCGCCAGCTCGCCTTCCAGCAGCGGCAGCTTGCACAGCAGGATCGCCGCCTGGATCGTGTCGAGCCGCCCGTTCATCCCCGTGCGCTCCACCTCGTACCGCGTCCGGCCCTCGCCATGCGTGCGCAGCTGCCGGTACAGCTCCGCCCGCTCCGCGCTGTCGGTCAGCAGCGCCCCGCCGTCGCCATAGCAGCCGAGCGTCTTCGTCGGGTAGAAGCTCAGCGCCGTCGCCGCGCCCCAGCGGCCGAGCCGCCTGCCGTTCAGCGCCGCCCCGAAGGCCTGCGCGGCATCGTCCAGGGCGAACATGCCATGCCGTTCGCACAGCGCCTCGAGCGCGGGCCAGTCCGCCGGCAGGCCGAACAGGTCTACGCCGATCACCGCGCGCGGCCGCAACCGCCCCTCCGCCGCCACCGCCGCCAGGCGCCGCTCCAGGTCGCCCAGGTGGATGTTGAAGGTCACCGGATCCACGTCGACGAAGACCGGCGTGGCGCCCAGCACCAGCGGCACCTCCGCCGTCGCGGTGTAGGTGAAGGCGGGCAGGAACACCGCATCGCCGCGGCCGATCCCCTCCGCCATCATCGCGATCTGCAGCGCGTCGGTGCCGGAGGAGACGCCAACGGCATGGCCGCAGCCGGCGAAGGCCGCCAGCCGCTCCTCCAGCTCCGCCACCTCGGGGCCGTTGATGAAGCGGCCGCCATCCAGCACGGCGGCGAGGCGCGCATCGATCTCGCCACGGATCAGCGCCTGCTGCGCCTTCATGTCGAACAGCGCGATGGGTCGGGGAGCGGTCATCGTCATCCAGGGCAGCCGCGAAGGGCGCCCTCATACCCCCCGCGGGAGCGCCGACCAAATCACCCCCCGTTTCCGCGGGTTGCGCGCCGTTTCGCCGCCCGCGTCGCCACTCGCAAAAGGGTGATGAGGGAACCATTACGCGTACACAGTATGTGATCGGCATGAGATCGCGAGAGACAGGCGTTTTTTTGGACTTGCCGAGCCTCGTGCGTGCCACCGCACGAGACCTGCCGCGCTGGCAGGCCATCGGCATGGGGCTGGCGCTCGCTGCCGCGGGCGCCGCCGCATGGCTGCTCGTGAAGCCCCTGGCGCCCGGCGCCGCGCCCTTCCCCCTGTTTCACGTCTTCATCACCCTGGCCGCCCTGCTCGGCGGCCTCGCCGCCGGATCGGCGGCCCTGCTCGGCGCCAGCCTGCTCGCCAGCCCCCTCGGGCTCGCATCCGCCGCCGGCATCGGCGTCACGCTCTTCCTCGTCACCGGGGCCGTGATCGTCCTGCTCTGCGCCGCGCTGCGGGAGGCGCTCGGCCGCCTGTCACGGGCCGAGGCCGCGGTCGCCTGCAAGGTGGCCGAGCTGGAGGCCGTGATGGATCTCGCCCCCGTCGGCATCTGGTTCGCACGCGGGCCGGCCTTCGGCGACGTGACCTGCAACCGCTTCGCCGCGGAGATGCTGCGCATGCCGCCTTCCGTCGCCAACGCCCCCCTGCGCCCGGGCAGCGCCCACCCACCCACCCATTTCGGGCTGCGCCGCGACGGCGCGGCCGTGCCCCCGGCCGAGCTGCCGCTGGAACGCGCGCTGCGCGGCGAGGACAGCCGCGACGAGGAGCTGGAAGCGGTCTTCGCCGACGGATCGTCCATCATCCTGCTGTCCAGCGCCCGCGCCGTGCGCGACGCCTCCGGCCGCTTCGTCGGCGCGGTCGCCGCCGGGCTCGACGTCACCGCCCGCAAGCGCACCGAGGCCGCGCTGCGCGACGCCGTCGCCGGACGCGAGCTGCTGCAGCGCGAAGCCGATCACCGCATCAAGAACTCGCTCCAGCTCGTGGCCGGCATGCTCCGCATGCAGCGCTCCTGCGTCGTCGACCGGTCCGCGGCCGCGGTCCTGGACGACTCCGCCGCCCGCGTCGCCGCCGTGGCCGAGGCGCACGCCGCCCTCCAGCGGAGCGAGGATCTGCACTCGATCGAGGCCGCCCCGATGGTCGCTGACTTGTGCCGCCTCGTCGCGCGCCTCATGCCCGCCGTCGAGATCACCTGCCGGGCGGAAGGCGACTCGCCGCTCGAGGCCGCGCGCGCCGTCCCGCTCGGCCTCGTCGTCAACGAGCTGCTGACCAACGCCGTGCGTCACGCCTACCCCCCCGGCACGCCCGGCCGCGTCGAGGTCCGCGTCACGGGGGCGCATGGCGGGCTGGAAATCGAGATCCGCGACCACGGCGCCGGGATGGCCAGCGACGCGAGCCGCCCCGGCAGCCTCGGCCGGGACATCGTCCGCGCCCTTTCCGCGCAGATCGGCGCCACCGTCGAGACGTGTTCCGCACCAGGAGAGGGCACCGCGGTCCTGCTGCGCCTGCCCCGGCACCGCCCCCCCGCCAATTCGGAGGCGCCGGCCGCCGGCGGCCCCGCCCGCCTCAGCGCCTGATACCAAGTCCCATGGGTCGCGACCTGCGCCCGCCGAAGGCGGGCGAGCGGCCGAATGGCCGCCGCCGCTTGTGCGGCGTAGCCAAGCGCGCGGCGGCGCGCGCCGGCGACTGAGGACGGATCGGTCACGATCCGCGAGATCTGGTATGAACGCCTCAATCCTGCTTCAGCACCTCGCCGGCAAGGTAGAGGCTGCCGCAGATCAGCACGCGGGCGGGCGGCCCGTTCCTCGGCAGCGCGCGCAGCGCGTCGCGCACCGTGCCGCCGATGCGCGCGCTGCCGCCGGAGGCCGCGGCGATGTCGGCCGGGTCCATGCCGAGGTGCTGCCCCGGCTCGCGCACCGCCCAGGCGCTGGCGGCGTGGGGCAGCACCGCGGCGAGGAACTCGGGCGCCTGCTTGCCGCCCTTCATGCCGATGAGCAGGTGCGTCGGCCGGTCGGCGAAGGCGGTGGCGAGGTGCTCGGCCAGCGCATGTCCGGCCGGCGCGTTGTGCCCGCCATCGAGCCAGAGTTCCCAGCCCGCCGGCAGCAGCGCGGCCAGGCGCCCGCGCAGGCGCTGCATCCGCGCCGGCCATTCCGCCGTGGCGACGCCGCGCCGCAGCGCGTCCTCGGTCAGCCAGGGCGGGTTCCAGGCGCGCAGCGCCGCCACCGCGATGCCGGCATTGTCCGCCTGGTGCGGCCCGGCCAGGCCCGGCGGCGGCAGATCGAGCGCCCCGCCCGCATCGCTGTAGCGCAGCGCCCCGCCGGGCGCCCGCGCCACCTCCCATTCCCGCCCGCGGGCGAGGAGCGGCGCGCCGGTCTCCGCCGCGACCCGCGCGATCGTCGCCGCCGCCTCGGGCGGCTGCGCGCCGGTGGCGCAGGGCACGCCGGGCTTGAGGATGCCCGCCTTCTCGAAGGCGATCTTCGCCAGCGTGTCGCCGAGGAACTCCATGTGGTCCATGCCGATCGAGGTGATCGCCGTGGCGGCCGGCCTCTCCACCACGTTCGTCGCGTCGAACCGGCCGCCGAGCCCGACCTCGAGCACCAGCAGGTCGGCAGGCACCGTCGCGAACAGGTGGAAGGCGACCGCGGTCGTCACCTCGAAGACGGTGATCGGCGCGCCGGCATTCACCCGCTCGACATGCTCCAGCGCCTCGGCCAGCGCCGCCTCCGTCACCGGCGTGCCGGCCAGCCGGAACCGCTCGTGGAAACGGATGAGGTGGGGCGAGGTGTAGACATGGACGCGCTGCCCCGCCGCCTCGGCCGCCGCGCGCAGGAAGGCGCAGGTGGAGCCCTTGCCGTTGGTGCCCGCCACGTGGATCACCGGCGGCGTCCGCCGTTCCGGGTTGCCGAGCGCGTCGAGCAGCCGGCGCATGCGGCCGAGGCTGAGGTCGATCAGCTTCGGGTGCAGCGCGTGCAGCCGGTCGATGATCGCCTCGCTGCGGCCGGACACGGCGACGTCCGCGATCACGCCGGCTTCGCCGCCTCCACGGCGGGGGCGGGCAGCGCCGGTACCTCCTCCTCCTCCGGCACCGAGGGTTCGGGGATCTTCTCGCGCAGCAGGGAGATCAGCCGCGCGAGCGTGGCGCGCATCTCCTGCCGCCTCACCACCATGTCGAGGATGCCGTGCTCCAGCAGGTACTCGGCGCGCTGGAAGCCCTCGGGCAGCTTCTCGCGCACCGTCTGCTCGATGACGCGGGCGCCGGCGAAGCCGATCATCGCCCCCGGCTCGGCGATCTGGATGTCGCCGAGCATGGCGAAGCTGGCGGTGACGCCGCCGGTCGTCGGGTCGCACAGCACGACGATGAAGGGCAGGCCGGCTTCCTTCACCATGCGCGTGGCGATGACCGTGCGCGGCATCTGCATGAGGCTCACCGTGCCTTCCTGCATGCGCGCGCCGCCCGAGGCGGTGAAGACGATCAGCGGCGCGTCCTGCAGCACGGCGAGGCGCGCGGCGGTGACGATCGCCTCGCCCACGCCGGCGCCCATGGAGCCGCCCATGAAGGCGAACTCGAAGGCGGCGACGACGGCGCGCCGCCCCTCGATGCTGCCCTGCGCGACGAGCACCGCGTCATCCATCGCCGATTTCTGCTGCGCCTCCTTCAGCCGGTCGACGTAGCGCCGGCCGTCGCGGAAGCGGAGCGGGTCCGCCGGCGCCTTCGGCAGCTCGATGCGCGACCAGCCCTCGTCCAGCGTCGCCTTGACGCGCGCCTGGGCGGAAAGGCGCATGTGGTGGCCGCAATGCGGGCAGACATGCAGGTTCCGCTCCAGGTCGCGGTGGAAGATCATCTGCTCGCAGGACGGACATTTGTGCCAGAGATTCTCCGGCACCTCCCGCGATCCGCCGAAGATCCCCTTGATCTTCGGCAGGGCCCAGTCGCTGATCCAGTTCATCGCAACCCCTTCCCGGCCGGTCTCCGGCCGGGTCGGGAGGGGAGTAGGCGCCGGAGGCCCCCGACCGCAAGAGGGGCGCGGCGGGCGCCCCCCTCCAGGCCGGCTCAGCCCAGGTCGAAGCGGTCCGCGTTCATCACCCGCGTCCAGGCCGCCACGAAATCGCGCACGAACTTCCGCTGCGCGCCGTCGCTGCCATAGACCTCCGCGATCGCCCGCAGCTCGGAGTTCGAGCCGAACAGCAGGTCCACCCGCGTCGCGGTCCATCGCGGCGCGCCGGTCGCGCGGTCCCGCCCCTCGAACAGCTCCGCCGCCTCGGATGTCGGCGTCCAGGCCGTGCCCATGTCCAGCAGGTTGACGAAGAAGTCGTTGCTGAGCGTGCCGGGCCGGGTGGTGAACACGCCGTGCGGCACGCCGCCCGCATTCGCGCCGAGCACGCGCAGCCCGCCGACCAGCGCCGTCATCTGCGGCGCGGTGAGCGTCAGGAGCTGCGCCCGGTCGATCAGCAGCTCCTCGGCCGGCAGCGTGTGGACGCCCGGCCTGAGATGGTTGCGGAAGCCGTCGGCCGTCGGCTCCAGCGGCGCGAAGGAGTCGATGTCCGTCTGCTCCTGCGAGGCGTCGGCGCGGCCGGGCGCGAAGGGCACCTCCACCTCCTCCCCGGCCTTGCGGGCCGCCTGCTCGATGGCCGCGCCGCCGCCGAGCACGATGAGGTCGGCGAGCGAGACCGCCTTGCCGTCGGTGCGGCCGGCGTTGAAGCCGTCCCTTATCCCCTCCAGCACGCCCAGCACGCGCGCGAGCTGCGCCGGCTGGTTGACCTCCCAGTCCTTCTGCGGCGCCAGCCGGATGCGCGCCCCGTTCGCCCCGCCGCGCTTGTCGGAACCGCGGAAGGTGGAGGCCGAGGCCCAGGCGGTGGAGACCAGCTCCGCCACCGTCAGCCCGGAGCCGAGGATGCGCGCCTTCAGCGCGGCGATGTCGGCCGCCTCCACCAGCCGGTGCGTCACCTTCGGGATCGGATCCTGCCAGATCAGCTCCTCCGCCGGGACGAGGGGGCCGAGGTAGCGGGCGCGCGGCCCCATGTCGCGGTGCGTCAGCTTGAACCAGGCGCGGGCGAAGGCGTCCGCGAAGGCCGCCGGGTCGGCGTGGAACCGGCGCGCGATCGGCGCATAGGCGGGGTCCACCTTCAGCGCGAGGTCGGTGGTCAGCATCATCGGCGCGTGGCGCTTCGCCGGGTCATGCGCGTCCGGCACCAGGTCGCGGGCCACCGGGTCCGTCGGCGTCCACTGCCAGGCGCCGGCGGGGCTCTTCGTCAGCTCCCACTCGAAGCCGAACAGGTTGTCGAAGTAGCCATTGTCCCAGCGCGTCGGGTGGTTCGTCCAGGCGCCTTCCAGCCCGCTGGTCGTGGCATGCGCGCCGAGGCCCGTGCCGAAGCGGTTGCGCCAGCCCAGCCCCTGTTCCTCCAGCATCGCGCCCTCGGGCTCCGCGCCGACCAGCGCGGCGTCGCCGGCGCCGTGGCACTTGCCGAAGGTGTGCCCGCCGGCGACGAGCGCCACCGTCTCCTCGTCGTCCATCGCCATGCGGGCGAAGGTCTCGCGGATGTCGCGCGCGGCGGCCGCGGGATCGGGCTGGCCGTTCGGCCCCTGCGGGTTGACGTAGATCAGCCCCATCTGCACGGCCGCCAGCGGGTTGGCGAGGTCGCGTTCGCCGCTGTAGCGCGTGTCGCCGAGCCAGGTGTCCTCGGCGCCCCAGAAGATGTCCTCGCCCGGCTCCCACACGTCGGGGCGGCCGCCGGCGAAGCCGAACGTCCGGAAACCCATCGATTCCAGCGCGCAGTTGCCCGCCAGGATCATCAGGTCGGCCCAGGAGATGGCGTTGCCGTATTTCCGCTTGATCGGCCAGAGCAGCCGGCGCGCCTTGTCCAGGTTGCCGTTGTCGGGCCAGCTGTTCAGCGGCGCGAAGCGCTGCGTGCCGGATCCCCCGCCGCCGCGGCCATCGGCGATGCGGTAGGTGCCGGCGCTGTGCCAGGCCATGCGGATGAACAAGGGGCCGTAATGGCCGTAATCCGCCGGCCACCAGGGCTGCGAATCGGTCATCAGCGCGTGCAGGTCACGCCGCAGCGCCTCGATGTCCAGCTTGCCGAACTCCTTCGCATAGTCGAAGCCCTCGCCCATCGGGTTCGACAGCGCCGAATGCTGGTGGAGGATCCGCAGGTTGAGCTGGTTCGGCCACCAGTCGCGGTTCGAACGGCCGCCGAAGCTGGCGTGCCGCGGCCCGCCATGGATCACCGGGCACTTGCCGGCAACCTGTCCGCCATGTCCGTCCATCTGCATCCTCCCGCCCTTGTCGTTAGGGGGCCGAGGTTGCAGGCGCCCATCCCGGATGGACAGTCGATAGGTTCAACCGCTTCGATCGACGTTATCCATCGCACTCGCCCCCTTCCGCCGCTATTGTCCCGCCCAACGACGACAGACCGGGGAGGTGCGCCATGAATCTCCGCGACCTGCGTTACGCGCTCGCGGTGGCCGAGCAGCGGCATTTCGGCCGCGCGGCGGAGCTGTGCAACGTCAGCCAGTCCACGCTGTCCACCCAGCTCCGCAAGCTGGAAGAACAGATCGGCGTGGTGCTGTTCGAGCGGACGAACAAATCCGTCGCGCCCACCGCCGCGGCGGCGTCGATCCTGGCGCATGCCCGCGCGGCGGTGGAGGCCGCGGACGCGTTGCTGGAACAAGCCGCCAGCAACCGCAACCCGCTCTCCGGCCGGCTGCGGCTCGGCGTCATCCCCACCCTCGGCCCCTACCTGCTGCCCCTCGTCTTCGGCCCGCTGCGGGACGCGCTGCCCGAGCTGACCCTCGAGCCGTGGGAGGATGTGACCGCCACGCTCGAGGACCGCCTCCGCCGCTACGAGCTCGACGCCGCGCTCCTGGCGACGGAGGCCGAGGGCCCCGACCTCGAGAGCCGGACGCTGTTCGAGGAGCCCTTCCTCGCCGCCCTCCCGCCCGACCACAGGCTGGCCGCGAAGCCGCGGCTGCGGGAGGAGGAGCTGACGCCCGACATCCTCGTGCTGGCGGAGGGGCACTGCCTGCGCGACCAGGCGCTGGCCGCCTGCGGCGAGGTGGCAGGCCGCGCGGGAACCCTGCGTGCCGCCTCGCTGCCCACGCTCATGAACATGGTCGCCGCCGGCTACGGCACCACGGTCATCCCCGGCCTGGCCGCGGGCGCGGCGGGCGATGCCGGCATCATCCTCCGCCCGCTGGCCGGGGGCGCCGGCCGCGTCATCCGGCTGGTCTCCCGCGCCTCCTACCCGCGGCGGACGGTGGTGGAGGCGGTGGCGGAGGTGATCCGCGCGCGGCTCGCCTCCTTCTCCGGTGCGGCGCGGCAGGCGGGCTGATCAGCCGCCCCGCCGGCGCTCCCACACCTCGGGCTGCACCAGATGCGGCGGGCGGCGGCCGGACAGCACGTCGAGCACCTGCGCGGCGCATTGCAGCGCCGTCTCGCGCATCGCCGCCTCCGTCACCCCGCCGACATGCGGCGCCAGCACCGTGTTCGGCGCGGCCAGCAGCGGCTCCTCCGCCGGCGCCGGCTCCACCTTGAACACGTCCTGCGCCGCGCCGGCGATCCGCCCCTCGCGCAGCGCCTCGGCCAGCGCCGCCGTGTCCACCAGCTCGCCGCGGGCCGTGTTCACCAGGAACGCCGTCGGCTTCATCCGCCGCAGCGCCGCCGCATCGATCATGCCGCGCGTGTCGTCCCGCAGCGGCCGGTGCAGCGAGACGACATCCGACGCCTCCAGCAGCGCCTCCAGCGTCGGCGCGCGCGCCGCCCCGGCTTCCGCCAGCGCCGCGTCCGGCGTGCCGGGCGAGAACACCAGCAGCCGCATGCCGAAGCCGCCCCGCGCGATCGCCGCCGTCATCCGCCCGATCGTGCCGAACCCCGCCAACCCCAGCACCCGCCCGTGCAGCTCCTCCATCCGCGCCTCGTAGCGCAGCGACCAGTCGCAGCCGCGCACCGCGGCATCGGCCGGGATCACCTTCCGCGCCAGGGCCAGCATCAGCGCCACCGCGTGCTCCGCCACGCTCCGCGCATTCGCCGTCGGCGTGAACACCACGGGAATGCCGAGGGCGGAGGCGCGCCGCAGGTCGATCTTGTTCGTCCCCACGCCGTGATTCGCCACCACGCACAGCCCCGGCGCCGCCTCCATCGCCGCGCCGTCGAGCCCGGCATTGCGCGTGATCGCCGCCGCGCAGCCCGCGATCTCCCGCGCCACGGTCGCCATGTCGGGCGCCGACGCGGCGACGGGCGTGACGCCCCCCTCCCGCAGCCGATCGAGGCCGGCAGGGTGGATCGGCTGTACGATGAGGCAGTCGGGCATCAGTCTCTCTGTGTCGATGATGGTGGACAACAATCCCCTCTCCCGCGCTCGCGGGGGAGGGTGCCCGAGCGCAGCGAGGGCGGGTGGGGGAGCCGCCGCCGCGCCCGTGACAAGGATCGATCGGGTCGGTCCGCTACGCCGCCCGGGCCTTCGCCGGCCGCGCGAAGCTCTCCATCGTGATCGGCGCCCGCGCCTCCGCCAGCAGCCGGCCATACCCCTCGATGCGGTCCGGCAGGCCGAGCAGCCGCAGGCAGGCCCAGAAGCAGGCCCCGTTGCTCGTCACCACCGGCTTGCCCGCATCCGCCTCGATCTGCGCGATGACGTCGAGCGTCGCGAGGTTGGTGCAGGAGACGAAGATCGCCTCCGCCTCCGGCCGGTCGCAGGCCATCGCCATGCGGTAGACATGCTCCGGCGGCACCCGCCCGATGCCGCGCCGCTCCTCCTGCGTCTCGCCCAGCCGCAGGCCGTGCAGCGACGCCACCTCGAAGCCGTACTCCTGCAGGAAGCGCCGCTCGCTCTCGTTCACGAAGTCCACATAGGGCGTTGCCACCGCCACGCAGCGCGCGCCGAGCGCCCGCAGCGCCGCCACCACCGCGCCCGCCGTCGCCACCGCCGGCACGCCGCTGCGCGCCTTCAGGTCGTCCACGATGTCCTGCAGCGAGCACACGATGGATCCCGAGGTGCAGCCATAGGCGATGACATCCACCTCCGCCGTCGCCAGGTCGTCCGCCGCGACCTTCACCGCCTCCGCCATGCGGAAGTAGCTCTCCTCCGTCGCCTTGCCGAGCAGCGTGGCGCGGCCGGTGTGCACCGTCACGCCGCGCGGCGCCAGGCGCCAGAACTCCGGCTCGTTGATCGTGTTCGTCGAGGGCACGATCAGCCCGATCTTGGCCCGCCAGCCATAGGGCCTGTAGTCGGCGACGGCTTTCATGGCCTGCACTTCCCTTCCGCTCTCACGCCCTGCCCGACAGCCGCTTCAGCCCCGACGCCGCGCCGCTGAACGCATTGAACAGCACCGCCGCGTCGTTGGCGAAGGGCATCCACCTGATGCCCCGCGACAGCCAGCGCTCCGCCGCCGCCAGATCCTGGCAGGAGAAGCCCCACGGCACGCCCTGCCCGTTGCACACCTCGATCACCCGCTCCGTCGCCTCCGCCATCCTCGGGTCGTTCAGCAGCCCCGGAACGCCGAGGTCCTGGCTCAGATCGTCGGGCCCGATCATCACCGCGTCCAGCCCGTCCACGGCGCAGATCTCGTGCAGCGCGTCCAGCCCCCGCCGCGTCTCGATCATCGCCACGGTGACGGTGCCGTCGTTGATCCGCGCGATCTGCTCGCCCGGATCGGCCAGCCGGCGGTAGTCGGTGTGCGGCCCGCGCAGGTTCAGGATGCGCTCGCCGCGCGGGTGGTACTTCGTCGCCGTCAGCACCCGCTCCAGCACCTCGGGCGAGGTGACGTTCGGCAGCAGCAGCCCCTGCGCCCCCGCATCCAGCGCCCGCGTCAGCTCGTGCGGCGAGAGCAGCCCGGGCGGCCGCACCACCGGCGCGATCCCCGCCTCCCGCGCCAGCAGCGCGAGCGTCGAGACGTCGCGGATCGTGAAATCCGTGTGCTCCATCTCCAGGATCACGAAGTCGAGCCCGCAGGCCGCCAGCAGCGTCATGAAGCGTGGGTGGTTCACCAGCGTGCACCAGGTGCCGAAGGCCGGCCGGTCCTCGGCCCACAGCGCCTTCAGGGGGTTCGGCCGCACCGGCTCACCCCCACCGCCGCACGCGCGAGAGGCGCGTCGCCGCCTCCACCCCGAAGGCCAGCGCGTTCTCCCACACCGTCCTCCCCTTCTCCGCCGTCGCCGCCGTCGGGTCGCCCTGGATGCCGCTCGGCGAGTAGTCCGACATGTCGGAGAACAGCAGCAGCGAGCTGCCCCCGATCGCCACCTTGCCCGACGCCACGGTGCGCATCCCGTCCGCGAAGTCGCGCAGCGGCCCGGGCGCCTCCGCCCGGTCCATGAACACCAGCTCCGGCGAGACGTGCAGCGCGACCGAGGTCACCATCTCCCCGCCATGCCCGGTCGGCGCCTGCTTCGCGCTCCACTGCACGCCGCCCAGATCCCGCATCACCGAGAAGACGTCGATCACCGCCCCCACCGCGCCGTGCTCCGCGCGCAGGAAGCGGCACACGCTCTCGAGCGGGCCGAGGCTGCCGGCATGGATGTTGACGAACAGGAAGTGCCCGAAACCCTGCCGCGCCAGCCCGTCGCAGACCTGCGCGACGTAGTCTTCCACCGTCGCCATCTCGGCCGAGCAGGTGCCGGGATAGTCGAGGAACATGTGCGAGTAGTTGAACGGCACGATCGGCGCGACGGCGAAGCCCGCCCGCTCGCCCACCGCCTCGGCGAAGGCCTCGCACATCCGCAGCTCGGTGCCGGTGGCAAGGTGCGGGCCGTAGCATTCCTGCGCGCCGACCGGCAGCAGGATCGTGTCCTTCTCCTTCAGGTAGGCGGCGATGTCGGGGTAGGGCACGCGGTCGATGCGCATCTCGTCGCTCAGCTCCTCGTCTGTCGGCGCGGCCCGGCCGCCGCCGCTACTGGTTCCATGGCCGCACGCGCCACAGCGCGCGGTGCGCCGCATCCGCCTCCCGCAGGTAGGCCACGTACTCGGCGGCATTCAGGTAGCGCAGCGGCTGGAAGGCGCGCTCGCTCGTCGCGCGGAACTCGGGGTTGGCCACCACCCGCGCCACCGCGGCCGACAGCCGCCCCACCACCTCGGCCGGCAGCCCGCGCGGCCCGCCGATCCCGCGCAGGCTGCCGCCGCGCAGGTCGTACCCGGCCTCCCGGAAGGTCGGCACCTCCGGCGCCATCGGGTGCCGCTCCGCCGCCATCACGCCGAGCGTCCGCCACGGCCCCTGGCGTGCGAAGGTCAGCGCCTCGCCGAGATTCGCCGTGGTCAGCGCGATCTCGCGCCGCAGCAGCGCCACCGCCGCCGGCGCCGCACCGGCGTAGACCACCGGCTCCAGCCGGATCCCCGCCGCCTGTTCGAGCAGCAGCGCCGAGATGTGCCCGGCCGAGCCGACGCCCTGCGTGCCGACCGTCAGCCGCCCCGGCTCGCGCCGCGCCGCCTCGACGAGGTCGGCGATGCTGCGGATCGGGCTGTCGGGGTGCACGCCGATGCTCGCCGGGTCCTCCACCACGCCGGCGATGAAGGTGAAGCTCTCGGTGCTCCAGCCCGGCTGCCGCTCGATCGGGATGGTGACGACGCCCGGCGTGTTGATGATGCCGAGCGTGTAGCCGTCCGGCGCGCTGCCCGCGACGGCCGAGAGCCCGATCGCGCCGCCCGCGCCGGCCCGGTTCTGCACCACGAAGGGCTGGCCCAGCTCGCGCTCCAGGTACTGCGCCATGACGCGGGCCGAGACATCGGTGCCGCCGCCCGCGGCGAAGGGCACGATCAGCGTCACCGGCCGCTCCGGCCAGGCGGCGCGCGCCGCGCGCGGGGCGCCGAGCAGGGCCGCGGCCGCCAGCGCGCCGCGGCGGGTGATGCGGGTCATCGCGGGCCTCCTCACCGGTTCCACGGGGTGGCGGCCCACAGCGCGCGCAGCTCCGCCTCCATCCCGCGCAGCAGCGCCGCGTACTCCGCGCCGCGCACGTAGCGGATCGCCTGGGCCGCGCCCTCCATCGCCGCGCGGTACTCCGGATCGGCCATCACCGCGTCCAGCGCGCGCAGGATCGCGGCGACCGTCTCGGGCGGCGTGCCGCGCGGCGCGCCGAGGCCGCGCAGCGATCCGGTCTGCACCGGCAGCCCGGCCTCCGCGAAGGTCGGGAGGTCGGGCGCCGCCGCCAGCCGCTCCGCCGCCATCACGCCGAGGATCCGCCACGCCCCGCCGCCGCGCGCGAAGCCGATCGCCTCGCCGAAATTCGCCGTCGCCACGTCGATCTGCCGGGCGAGCAGCGCATTCGCCACCAGCGAGGTGCCGGAGAACGGGATGTGCGTCCCCTCCACCCCCGCCGCGCGGCCGACCAGCAGCATCGCGATGTGCCCCGCCGAGCCGACGCCCGCCGTGCCGTAGGTCACCCGCCCCGGCGCCGCCCGCATCGCCGCCAGGAGGTCCGCCACGCTCCGCACCGGGCTGTCGGCATGCACCGACAGCGTGCCGGGATCGTCCACGAGGTTGGCGAGCGGGACGAAGCTCTCCAGCCGGAAGCGCGCCTGCCGCTCGATCGGGATGGTCAGCACGTTCGGCGTGTTGAGGATGCAGAGCGTGTACCCGTCCGGCGCCGCCTCCGCCACCGCCGCCATGCCGATCTCGCCGCCCGCGCCGGCCCGGTTCTGCACCACCACCGGCCTGCCCGCGTGCCGTTCCAGGAATCGCGCCAGCAGCCGCGCCGTCAGGTCGGTGCCGCCGCCCGCGGCGAAGGGGACGACGACCGTGACCGGCCGTTCCGGCCAGGCGGCCCGCGCCGCGCGCGGCACCGCCAGCAGGGGCAGGGCGGCCAGCGCCGCCAGGCAGGATCGTCGCGTCATCGCGCTCTCCCGTAGGTGTGCTCCCGGCCGTGCGTGGCGCCCCGCCGCCGTTCCGGCGGTCCTCTCCGGCTCCCGCATCTGGCATACCACTGGCACGCCACTCTTGTCCACCGGGCTTCACGCGGGGGAAAGGACGCGCGAAACACCATCCGGGGACAACCGGAGATAGGGGCTTGGGCACGAAGGACGACACGGCAGCCCGCGGCGTGGCCGATACGGTGCACGCCACCCTCCTCGGCATGCTGGAGAGCCGCCGCCTCCCCGCCGACGCCGCCATCGCCGAGCGCCGGCTGGCCGAGCAGCTCGGCGTCTCCCGCACCCCCCTGCGGGAGGCGCTGCGCCGGCTGGAGGGCGAGGGCTGGCTCGCCCGCCGCAGCGACGGCACCCTCGCCGTCCGCCGCCTCGACGCCGAGGAGATGCTGGAGGTGCTGCAGGTCCGCCGCCTGCTGGAGCCCGAGGCCGCGGCGCTCGCCGCCGGCCGGCTGCCCGAGGGCGTGGCCGCCCGGCTGCGCGCCCGCGTCGCCGCCCTGCTCGCCACCGGCGACCCGCTGCACCCGGAGCGCGGCGCGCTCGACCACGCGCTGCACCGCGCGATCGGCGAGGCCTGCGGCAACCGCGCGCTGGACGCCACCATCGCGGATCTGCGCCGCCGCACCGTGCTCTACGCCACCCGGCGCCTGCCCGAGCGGCTGGAGCCCGTCTGCGCCGAGCACCTCGCCATCCTGGATGCGCTCGACGCCGGCGATGCCGCCGCCGCCCGCGGCGCCATGGCCCGCCACATCGACAACACCCGCGCCGGCATCCTCCGGCGGCTCGGAGGCGACTGAAAGCCGGTAGGAAGATTCTTGTTGACTCGGCCGGCACGGCTAGGGAACAATGCCGGCATCAAGCGGATCACTGCGCCCGGAGGCCCTCGGCCCCGGGCGCTTTTCGTTTCCGCCCCCCGGAGACCCCGACGATGCCCGCCCCCTGCCCCGCCCCCCACCCGGCGGCCGACGCCGCCGCGGCGGCGCTGACCTCCGCGTACCGTGTGCTGCTTCGCCTTGGTCCGGGCGCGGACGCGGCGCCAACCCGGAACGACGCCGCGGTCCTACCCCCGGCCCAAGGCCCGGCGCCCGATGTCGCGCCGGATGAAGCCCTCCGGCCAGTCGATCGCCTCCACCGCGGCATAGGCCGCCTCGCGTGCGGCGCGCAGCGTCGGCCCGGTGCCGGCCACGGCGAGGACGCGCCCGCCCGCCGCCTCGATGGTCCCGTCCGGCCGCCGCGCCGTGCCGGCATGGAACACCCGCGCCCCGGGCACCGCGGCGGCGCGATCGAGGCCGCCGATCGCCGTGCCCCGCCGCGGCGTGCCGGGATAGCCATGCGCCGCCATGACGACGACGAGGGCGTGCCGGTCCGCGAGGCGGGGCGCGCGGCCGCGCAGCCGCCCCCCGGCCGCATCGCGCAGCAGCGGCAGGATGTCGTCCTCCACCCGGCACATCAGCGCCTGGCATTCCGGATCGCCGAAGCGGACGTTGAACTCGATGAGCTTCGGCCCGTCCTCCGTCAGCATCAGCCCGGCGAAGAGCACGCCGCGGAACGGCGCGCCCCGCCGCGCCATCTCGGCCAGCACGGGGCGGATGATCTCCGCCATCGCGCGCTCCTGCAGGGCGGGCGTGAAGGCGGGGGCGGGGGAATAGGCCCCCATGCCGCCGGTGTTCGGGCCGGTGTCGCCCTCGCCGACGCGCTTGTGGTCCTGCGCCGCGCCGATCGGCACCGCCTCCGCGCCGTCGCACAGCGCGAAGAAGGAGACCTCCTCCCCCACCAGGCATTCCTCGATGACGACGCTCGCGCCGGCGGCACCGTGGATCCGCGCCTCCATGATCGCGGCGACCGCCTCCTCCGCCTCCTCCACCGTCGCCGCCACGACCACGCCCTTCCCGGCGGCGAGGCCATCCGCCTTCACCACGATCGGCGCGCCCCGCGCGCGCAGATGGGCGCGCGCCGCGGCGGGATCGTCGAAGCGCGCCCAGGCGGCGGTCGGCGCGCCGGCGGCGTCCGCGACGTCCTTGCAGAAGGCCTTCGACCCTTCGAGCCGCGCGGCCGCGGCGGAGGGGCCGAGGCAGCCGATCCCCGCATCGCGCAGCGCATCCGCGAGCCCGAGCGTCAGCGGCGCCTCCGGCCCGACGACGACGAGGTCGGCGCGGTGCTCGCGCGCGAAGGCGACGAGGCCCGAGACATCCTCCGCGCCGATCGGCACGCATTCGGCATGGGCCGCGATGCCCGGATTCCCCGGCGCGCACCAGAGCTTCGTCAGCAGCGGCGAGGCCGCGATGCGCCACGCCAGCGCGTGTTCCCGCCCTCCGCCACCGACCACGAGCACCCGCATGCAGCCGCCCCCCGGAGCTTCCCGTCCGGCCGCCACCTAGCATACGGTCGGGCCATGGACAGTACGCCCGAGCCGCGCTCGAACATTCCCGAATTCGCCGTCTCCGAGATCGCCGGCGCGATCCGCCGCACCCTCGAATCCGGCTTTTCGCGCGTGCGCGTGCGGGGCGAGATCACGGAGTGCAAGCGCTACGCCTCCGGCCATGTCTACCTCTCGCTCAAGGATGCGGACGCGAAGCTCGAATCGGTGATCTGGCGCACCACCGCCGCCCGGCTGGCATTGCAGCCCGAGAACGGCGTGGAGGTCGTAGCCACCGGGCGCATCACGACCTATGCGGACCGCTCGAAATACCAGCTCGTCATCGACCGGCTGGAATACGCCGGCGAGGGCGCGCTCCTCGCCCGCATCGAGAGGCTGCGCGCGAAGCTGCTCGCCGAGGGCCTGTTCGACGAGGCGCGCAAGCGCGCGCTGCCGCGGCTGCCCGCCGTCATCGGCGTCGTCACCAGCGAATCCGGCGCGGTGATCCGCGACATCTGCACGACGGTGCAGCGCCGCTTCCCGCGTCGGGTCGTGCTCTGGCCCGTGCCGGTGCAGGGCGCCGGCGCGGCGGAGCGCATCGCCGCCGCCATCGCCGGCTTCGGCGCGCTGCCCGCCGGCGGGGCCGTGCCGCGCCCGGACGTCATCATCGTCGCGCGCGGCGGCGGCAGCCTCGAGGACCTGATGGCCTTCAACGAGGAGGTGGTGGTGCGCGCCGCCGCGCTCTCCCCCATCCCGCTGATCTCCGCCGTGGGGCACGAGACGGACACGACGCTGATCGACTTCGCCGCGGACCGCCGCGCGCCGACGCCGACCGCGGCCGCCGAACTCGCCGTGCCCGCGCGCGCCGACCTGCTCGCCGACCTCGCGCAGACCGCGGCGCGGCTGCGCGGCGCCGCGACGCGCCTGGTCCGCGCCGCCGAGACGGCGCTGCTGCGGACCGAGCGCCGCCTGCCCGACATCCCCTCCCGCCTCGCCGAGTACCGCCGCCGCCTGGACGAGGCCGGCGAACGCCTGCCCGGCGCGCTTGCGCAGTCGGTGCGGCGGCGGCGGGACGCGCTGGCGCCGCTCCTCCCGCCGCATCCGCGCACCGGCATCGCCGCGCGCCGCGCCGCAGTCGCGCTGCTCGACCAGCGGCGCGCCGCGGCGCTCGCGGCGCGCGTCGGCCGCGGCCGCGGCGCGCGCGCCCTCCACGCCTTCTCCGCCGCGCCGCTGGAGGCGGCGATCCGCCAGCGCCGCGCCATCCTGGAAGGGCTGGGCGCCCGGCTGGAGGCCGGAAGCTACGCCGCCGTGCTCGCCCGCGGCTTCGCCCTCGTGCGCGATGCGGGCGGCGGTCCCGTGACCCGCGCCGCCGAGGTCGCGCCCGGCGCGCGCCTCGCGCTGCACTTCGCGGACGGCGCCGTCGCCGCGACGGCGGAAGGCGAGGCGCCGCGCGCGCCGCGCCGCGCCGCGAAACCCGCCACCACCGAACAGGGATCGCTGCTGTGATGCCACCCTGCTGCCCCGAGGACGCGCCCGGCGCCTTCGCCTGCATCGGCCTGCCGCGCCGCGCCCTGCTCGCCGCGCCGGCGGCGCTGCTCGCCACCCGGACGGCCGCGCAGACCGCGCGGGGAGAGCCGGCGCAGGGCGCGCTGGTCACCGGCCGCGCCGCGCCGGGCACCCGCCTTGCCCTCGATGGCCGCCCGGTGCGCGTCTCGCCCGAGGGCCTCTTCGCCTTCGGCTTCGGCCGGGACCACGGGCCGGGCGCCACGCTCTCCGTCACCCATCCGGACGGGCGGGCGGAATCGCGCGCGCTGTCCGTGGCCTCGCGGCAATGGGACGTGCAGCACATCACCGGCCTGCCGCCCGCGCAGGTGACGCCGGACGAGGCCGCGCTGCGGCGCATCGCCGCGGAACGGGAACGGCTCGGCCGGGCGCGCGCCGTCGACACGCCCTCCACGGATTTCGCCGCGCCGATCGCCTGGCCGGCGCGAGGCCGCATCAGCGGGATCTTCGGCAGCCAGCGCGTGCTGAACGGCCAGCCGCGCCAGCCGCATTACGGGCTCGACGTGGCGGGGCCCGTCGGCACGCCGATCCTCGCCGCGCTGCCCGGCCGCGTGACGCTCTCGGGCGACTTCTTCTTCTTCGGCGGCCTCCTCGTGCTCGACCACGGCCACGGCGTGAACACGCTCTACGCCCACCTCTCCGAACGCCTGGTGCGCGAGGGGGAGGAGGTGGCAGGGGGCGAGCGGATCGCCCTGATGGGCGCCACCGGCCGCGTCACCGGACCGCACCTGCATTTCAGCCTGTCCTGGTACCAGACCTGGCTCGACCCGCAGCCCCTGCTGCCGCCCGCCTGATTTCGGAGAACAGCCGCATGCAAGACGACGCCTTCGCCGCCTATCCCAGCCTGCGCGGCCGCGCGGTGCTGATCACCGGCGGCGCCTCCGGCATCGGGGCGGAGCTGGTGCGCGCCTTCCGCGCGCAGGGCGCGGAGGTCGCCTTCCTCGACTTCGACGAGGCGAACGGCGCGAGGGTCGCCGCGGCGACCGGCGCCGCGTTCCACCGCTGCGACCTGCGCGACATCGCCGCGCTGCGCGCGACGATCGCCGCCGCCGCCGAGCGCACCGGCCCCTTCCTCGTCCTGGTGAACAACGCCGCGCGCGACGACCGGCACGGGCTGGAGGAGGTGGAGCCCGACTACTGGGACGAACGCATGGCGACGAACCTCCGCCACATGTTCTTCTGCGCGCAGGCCGTGGCGCCGGGCATGCGCGCGGCGAAGTCTGGTTCGGTCATCAACATGGGCAGCGTGAGCTGGATGAGCGGGCAGGGCGGCATGCCCGCCTACACCGCCGCGAAATCCGCCGTGCGCGGGCTGACGCGCGGCCTGGCGCGCGACCTCGGCGGCGACGGCATCCGCTGCAACGAGCTGGTGCCCGGCTGGGTCTTCACCGAACGGCAGGAACAGCTCTGGGCGACGCCGGAGGCGGTGGAACGCCACCTCGCCGCGCAATGCATCCACCGCAAGGTGATGCCGCCCGACATCGCGCGCATGGCGCTGTGGCTGGCGGCGGACGACAGCGCGATGGTGACGGGGCAGTATTTCGTCGTGGATGGCGGGAAGGTGTAGGGTGCCGCCACGGGACGATGCGGAGAGGGCGTGATGCGCATATCCGTCACCGAGGCGCGGGCGCGCTCCCGAGGGAGGTAGGGGCATTCCCGTGCCCCTGCCACCCCTGTATGCCGCTCCCACGCGCGGCGTTCACGCGCTCGATCCCGGTGCGTTCAGGCGCACTCGATCCGCGTCGTGATGATCATCCGCTCGCCGCCGAGTATGTCGGGCGAGAAGGGCGCCCTGTTCTCCTCGATCACGCGAGGGTTGGGGCAGCGGGGCATGAGCAGCTTGGCGATGTCCTGGCGTCCATCTGCAGTGTTGATGTTGGCGTAGTAGGACGAGGTCCGGTTCGGGTGAATCGTCCAGGTCACCTGCTGTGCGCCCGGCACGGTCGGGTGCGCCGAGACCCGCATGCGGCCATCGCGCTGAAAGTCGTTCAGCATGAAGCCTGAGCCGCAGCCGGCGAGCAGGGCGGCGAGGGCAAGGGTGGCAACTCGCATCTGTATCCTCCAGTTGATCTACTGGAAGTATACTCGAGTCGTTACGGTCTTGTCACGGGGCATCGGAAGAGATTTCCGATAATAGTTTACTCGCCCCACATGTCTGTCGGATAGTGGCTATGCTGGCTGAGCACCTGCTAGGCGGCATCTATGATGCGGCGCGCCAACCTGGCTGCCCGCTGCTCTTCGTCGGCGACGATTTCTCCCGCACCGATCTCCGGCCGGTGCTCTGAACGCGCCTCACGGCAGCACCACCCGCAACCCGCCCGGCGCGTCCTCCACCTCCAGCGGCAGAAGCCCCGCCGGGTCGCCATCCGCCTGCACCGGCACCGCCTCGCCGCGAAGCACGACGCGCCGCGCCGCGATCGCCTCCACCCCCGGCAGCCGCGGCACGAGGCCGAGCGGCAGCGCCGCGCCGGCCAGCGCGGCGCGCAGCGCGCCGCCCCGGCGGAAGCACACCACCCGGAACCCCGGCTCGCGCGGCCTGGCCTCCGGCGCCAGCACGTAGCGGCCCGCATAGAGCCGCCCCTTGCTGACGATCACGCTCGCCGCCTCGGACACGACGCCATCCGCCTCCACGATGATCCGCGGGAAGCGGTAGCGCGGCAGCTCGCGCAGCGATTGCGCGACATAGGCCAGACGCCCCACCCGCCGCTTCCACGCCAGATCGAGGTTCGCCACCACCGCCGCGTCGAACCCCGCCCCCGCCATCTGCACGAACAGCCGCCGGCGCCCGCCGCCGAAGCGCGCGATCCCGGGCCAGATCACCTCGCTCCGCCCCGCCGCGATCACCTCCGCCGCGCGCCCCGCGGCGAGCGGCACGCCGAGCTCCCAGGCCAGCACGTTCGCGGTGCCGAGCGGCAGCAGGCCGAGCGACGCACCGCTCCCGGCGATGCCCGACGCGACCTCCGCGATCGTGCCGTCGCCGCCCGCCGCGACGATGAGCGGCACGCCCCGCCCCGCGGCGTCGCGCGCGATCCCCTCGGCATCGCCCGGCCCGCGCGTCTCCGCCACCTCCGGCCGCAGCCCGCGCGCGCGGAACGCCGACAGCGCGCGCGCCAGGCGCCGCCGCCGCCCCGCCCCCGCTGCCGGGTTGAAGACCACGAGCATGGGGGGCGCCTAACGCGCCGGTGATGACGATTCGCGGTCGACACGGCGACACCGCCGTGACATGCGGAGTCTGCACCACTCCACAGGAAGCTCCGCGTCAGCTTTCACCCAGGATTCACGTCGAATCGCAGCTGCGCGGGCTACAGCGCGGCAACGCAACGGAGAGGCCGGGCGTTGCCCGGACAGAGGCCGGAGCCCTAGACGAGATGCACATCGATCCGCCGAGGCGCCGCTACCGGACGGTCTTCCTTTCCGATCTCCACCTGGGCACCAAGGGCTGCCGCACCGACTTCCTCATCGACTTCCTCCGCCGCACGGAATGCGAGCGCCTGTTCCTCGTCGGCGACATCATCGATGGGTGGCGCCTGCGCAAATCCTGGTACTGGGACGCCGCGCATGACGAGGTGGTGCGCCTCATCCTGCGCAAGGCGCGCGAAGGCACGGACATCACCTACATCCCCGGCAACCACGACGAGATGCTGCGCGACTGGCTCGGGCTCGAGATCGCCGGCGTCCGGCTGCAGGACGAGGCCGTGCACCTCGCCGCCGATGGCCGCCGCTTCCTCGTGATCCATGGCGACCAGTTCGACGGCGTGATCCGCTACGCCAAGTTCCTCGCCCATCTCGGCGACTGGGCCTACGACTGGGCGCTGGTGCTCAACCGCGTCTTCAACGCCGGCCGCCGGCGCTTCGGCTACCCGTACTGGTCGCTGTCCCAGTGGCTGAAGCGCCAGGTGAAGGGCGCGGTGAAGGCGATCGACCGGTTCGAGACGGCCCTGGCCGGTGAGGCGCGGCGCCGCGGGCTCGACGGCGTGGTCTGCGGCCACATCCACCATGCCGAGATGCGGCATGTCGGCGGCGTACTGTACATGAACGACGGCGACTGGGTGGAGAGCTGCACCGCCCTCGTGGAACATTCCGACGGAAAATTCGAGCTGGTTGACTGGGTGCGCGAGAACCGCTTGAGCTACTTCCAGCCGCGGGGTGTGCCCGCGACGGCTTGAAGGGGCGCGGTTGGACGGCACGGCAGGCTGGGCCTGGGGCATGGGTCCCCTACAGACCGCGGAACGGCTTCCCGGCAACCGCCGCATCCTGATCATCAGCGATGCCTGGGTGCCGCAGGTGAACGGCGTGGTGCGCACCCTCGTCACCGTGACGGAGGAGCTCCGCCGCCTGGGCGACACGGTGGAGGTGATCGGCCCCGACCGTTTTCCCACCGTGCCGACTCCGGGCTATCCCGAGATCCGGCTGGCGCTGGCGCCCCGCCGGCGCCTCGCCCGGCTGGCCGAGGCCTTCGCGCCGGATTCCGTCCACATCTCCACCGAGGGGCCGCTGGGCTGGGCGATGCGCGCGCTCTGCCGCCGGCGCGGCTGGCGCTTCACCACCTCCTTCCACACGAAATTCCCCGAGTATCTGCACGCGCGCACCCGCATCCCGACCTCCCTCTCCTGGGCGGTGCTGCGACGCTTCCACGCGGCGGCGGAGGGCGTGTTCTGCGCCACGCCCTCCCTCGCGCGCGAGCTTGCCGCGCGCGGCTTCGCGAACGTCATGCCCTGGTCGCGCGGCGTCGACCTCGCGCGCTTCCACCCCGCCGCGGCCGAGGCGGAGGAGGCGGAGGCCTGGGAGTCACTCCCCCGGCCGATCTTCCTCCAGGCCGGGCGGATCGCCGTGGAGAAGAACATCGAGGCGTTCCTCTCCCTCGACCTGCCGGGATCGAAGGTCGTGGTGGGGGACGGGCCGGCGCGCGCGGCGCTGATGCGCCGTTTCCCCGACGCGCACTTCACCGGCTGGCGCGCCAACGGCGCGCTCGCGCGCGCCTATGCGCGGGCGGATGTCTTCGTCTTCCCCTCCCGCACCGACACCTTCGGCCTCGTGCTGCTGGAATCGCTGGCCAGCGGCACGCCGGTCGCGGCCTATCCGGTCACCGGCCCGCTCGACGTGATCGGCGACGCGCCGGTCGGCGCGCTGGACGAGGATCTGCGCGCCGCCTGCCTGCGCGCCCTCACCGCCGACCGCGCCGACTGCCGCGCGCATGCCGAGCGCTTCTCCTGGGAAGCCTGCGCACGCCGGTTCCGCGACAGCCTCGTGCCGGTCGGCACGGTCTAGGCTAGGCGCCGGTCGGCACGGTCTAGGCCGGGCCGGTCGGCACGGCTTGATCCGGATGCCGGTGGGGGCGGGCTGATCCGGCTGCGTCACGCGCCCGGGGCCGCGGCTCCGCTTCCCAACCCTTCGGAGAGCAACTGCGCCAGGGCCTCGGCCGCCCGCGGCGCGTCGCGCCGCAGCCGCAGGCTGAACTCCGCCATCGGCAGCGCCGGCAGGCCGAGCGCCGGCGGCGCCGTGGTGATCCCTGCCTCGGCGAAGCGCGCGGTGCGCACGGTCACCGCCAGCCCCGACCGGATGGCGGCGCGCAGGCCCGACAGGCTTGCGCTGCTCGCGGCGATGCGGTGCGGCCGCCCCGCCGCCGCCAGCGCCGCAAGCGCGGCGTCGCGGAAGCCGCAGGGCGGATCGAGAAGCGCGAGCGGAACGGTCTTCGCCGCCTCGCCCGGCGCCGCCGGCAGCAGGCCGGATGCGGCGCAAAGCCAACGCATCGGCTCGCGCAGCACCGCGACCTCGATGCCCGGATGGCCCGCATCGCGCATGACGAGCGCAACCTCCACCCGGCCCGCCGCAAGATCCGCGGCCAGCTCCGCCGAACGGCCGACCCGCAGGTCCAGCCGCACGCGGGGATGCGTCCCGGCGAACAGCCGCAGCAGGCCGGGCAGCGCGGTGTCGGCGAAGTCCTGCGTGACGCCGAGGCCGACGCAGCCGGCCGCGGACAGGCCGGAGATGCCGAGCCGCGCGTCGCGATGCGCCTCCAGCACGCGCCGCGCATGCGGCACCAGCGCCTCGCCCGCTTCCGTCAGCACGCGCCGCCGCCCCGCCGGCGCCAGCAGCGCCGCGCCCAGCTCCGCCTCCAGCCGCTGGAGCTGCGCCGTGACCGCGGACGGCGTGCGGCCGACCGCCTGCGCGGCCTGCGCAAGCGTGCCGCCATCGGCGAAGGCGAGAAAGGTGCGGAGCAGATTGGCATCGAGCGGATGCAAGGTTCAATCCGGTCGAAGATAACGTCCCACCCTATTCGATTTTCCTGGAGCGACGAAGCCCCATCCTCGGACGGCCGGCGCCTTTCCGCGCCGGTCCCCGAAGGAGGCGCCCCATGCCCATCCTCAACGTCACGGTGTCCGGCACGCCCGATGCGGCGCGGAGCGGGCGCATCGCCGCCCGCCTCTCGGATCTGACGCGGCTGCACCTGCGCAAGGACCCGAGCCTGACGGCGGTGGTGGTCTCGGCGGTCGCGCCGGAGCACTGGTTCGCCGGTGGCCGCTCCCTGGCCGAGAGCGGGCAGGCGAGCTTCTGGCTCGACATCAAGGTGGTGGACGGCACCAACACCAAGACCGAGCTGGCGGACTACCTGCACGCCGTGTTCGGCGCGATGGGCGGCCTGCTCGATGCGCCGCTGCACGAGGAGAGCTACGCGCTGGTGCACGAGGTTCCGGCCTCCGCCTACGGCTTCGGCGGGCTCAGCCAGGAACACCGCTACGTCGCCGCGCGGCTCCGCGGAGGCGCCGCGGCCCCGGCCGGCCGATGACGGGCGGGACGGCGTGGCTCTTGCTGGTCCTGGTGGGCCTGCTGGACGTGGCGTGGGCGGCGACGCTGAAGCTCAGCGCCGGTTTCGCGCGGCCGGGCTGGAGCATCGCGTCGCTCCTGCTGCTCGGTGCCCTCGTCCTCGCGCTGGCGCGGGCTGTCACGGGGCTGTCGATCGCCACGGCCTATGCGGCCTGGACGGGCATCGGGGCCGTCGGCACGGTCGCGGCGGGGATCCTGTTCTTCGGCGAGAGCCTCGATCCGATGCGGCTGCTCGGCATCGCGGCGGTGGTCGCGGGCGTCGTGCTGCTGAAGCTGGCGCCGGCGTGACGCAGGCGGCGCTACCGCTGGCGGCGGGCCTGCTCCTCCGCGCGGCGGCGCGCCTCCTCGGCCTGACGGCGCGCGCCTTCTTCCTGCTGGCGGCGCATGCCCTCGGCTTGCCGGCGCGACTGTTCCTCCTGCTGGCGACGCGCCCCCTCCATCTGCTGGCGGCGCATCTCGTCCGCCTGACGGCGCGCACCTTCCTCCTGCTGGCGGCGTGCGCCTTCCATCTGCTGGCGGCGCATCTCGTCCGCCTGACGGCGCGCACCTTCCTCCTGCTGGCGGCGTGCGCCTTCCATCTGCTGGCGGCGCATCTCGTCCGCTTGACGGCGCGCACCTTCCTCCTGCTGGCGGCGTGCGCCTTCCATCTGCTGGCGGCGCATCTCGTCCGCCTGACGGCGCGCACCTTCCTCCTGCTGGCGTCGCGCCCCCTCCATCTGCTGACGGCGCATCTCGTCGGCGTTCCGGCGCGCACCTTCCTCCTGCTGGCGGCGTGCGCCTTCCATCTGCTGGCGGCGCATCTCGTCGGCCTGACGGCTTGCGTCCTCCGCCTGCCGGCGCGCCCGGTCCTCGGCGTCGCGGCGCGCCTCCTCGGCCCGGCGCCGCCCCTCCTCCGCGCCCCGCTCGGCCAGCGCCGCACGCAGAGGCGAAGGCGGCATCGCCGCGGAGGGACGGTCGGGACCCGCCCGGAACGCCTCGGGCGGCAGGCCGAGGCGCTCGGCGGCGCGGCCGGTCACGCCGCGCGTCTCCGGCGCAGGGCGCAGCGGCAGGCCCGGCAGCAGCGCCGCGCCGCGCGTCGCCTCGGGCGGGGGGCGCCGCGCCTCCGGCCGCACCGGCAGGGACGACAGCATCACGCGCTCCGGCACCTCCAGCGCCGCGCGGCGGTGGCGCAGCGCGTCGAGGCGCCGGTCCGACGGCACGGGCCGCGGTTCATCCCACCGCATCTCCCGGCCGCCGCGGCGGGACCATTCCTCCCGCACCTCGACCAAGTTCGCCACCTGGCGGATGTTCATCCGCTGCACGTAGCGCGGCGAGGCGCGGTACCACGGATACCAGGGCTCCCGCGGCGCCAGCGGCACCCAGCCGACCGGCCGCGCCGGGCCGGCGTGGCGTGCGGGACCCGGCGCGCCGAAGAAGGCGACCACCGCCGGCGTCCAGGCCGGCCGCGGCCGCGGCCCGCGCAGGCGCACCGGCTCCGGCGCCCAGCCCCAGCGGGGCCCGACCCGCACCCAGCGCCCGTAATGCGACGGCGCGAACCCCCAGGGCGCCGCATCCACCCAGGTCCAGCCCCACGGGTCGCGCCAGTGCCACGCGCCGTCGGAATAGGGCTGCCACTCCGCCGCCACCGGCGGCAGCCAGACATCGCCGTATTCCGGGCTGCGGTCCCAGGCGCCGTAGCCGGCGAGCTCCTCGGCCCCCGTCATCCCGCGCACCGAGGGCGGCAGCGCGCGGCGCGGCGGCGGGCCGAGCGCCCAGGCGAGCAGCGGCGACGTCCCCGCGAAGCGCTCCCGCTCCCCCGCGCCGCCCGGCGGCAGGCGCAGCGCCTCGCCCGGGCCGAGCCGGATCGGCGCCGCGGCACCGGCCGGGATGACCTCGGCGGCGCCCTCGATCACCGCGACGAGGCCGGGGCGCGTGCCGTCGGGCGAGGCGGCCTCGAGCAGGTACAGACCGTCCGCCGCGGCGAGGAGGCGGGCCTCGGGCGTGGCGATCTCGGCCTCGGTCGGCGCCTCCCGCGTGCCGCGCAGGCGCAGCGCGGCGATGCCGGCCGCGAGGGTGCCGCGGAGCGCCGCCTCCTCCAGCGCGTCGAGGCGGAGCGCGGTGCCGCCGTCGAGGAAGATCCGCCCCTCGCCGGCCTCCAGCGCCAGCCGCCCGCCCGGCTCCGTCCAGAAGGCGGTGCCCGGCGTGACGGCGGTGTTCAGCGTCGCCGGCTGCCAGGCCTCGCTCCCCGGAAGCTGGAAGGAGGCGCCGCCCGCGCTGCGCGCGACGCGGCCGACGAGGACCGGAGGATCCCCCGGGGCAGGACGCAGATCCTCCTCCGTCACGCCCGCCTCGGCCGGGGCGGGCGGGCCGGGGGCGGGGATGGCGGCCGGCTTGCCGCCGCCCTCGAAGCTCGGCGGCGGCTTCCCCGTCTGCGCACCGAGGCCGGCCGGCAGGGCCACCAGGGCGGCGAGGAGGGCGAGGGGGCGCGGGCGCGGCATGGCGGCGTTCTCCACCCCCAGCAGGGCGCCGCGTCATGGCGGAAACCGGGCACGAAGCGGGCAGCGGGAAGGGGGGCGGGCCGGCCGGCATCAGCTCCGCGTGAGGGGCGGCAATTTCCTGTCGCCGCGGCGGCGTGCTACCCGGGCGGCGATGGCCTGTCCCCCCCAAACCGGACGCCCGTGCGCCGCCTGATCCGCCACCCCGCGACCCAGGCCGCGCTGGCCCGCCTCCTCGGTGCCTATCTCGCCCTCGTCTACCGCACCACGCGCTGGCGGCTGGAGGGCGCGGCGGCGGTGATCGCGGAGGTGGTGGCCGGCCGGCCCGTGATCGTCGCCTTCTGGCATGAGCGCCTGCCCCTCGTGCCGCCGCTGCGCCGGCTCGCCGCGGCGCGCGATCCGCGCGCAGCATCGGTCACGCCCCGCGTCCTCGTCAGCCAGCACCGCGACGGGCGCTTCATCGGCACCGTCATGGCGCGCTTCGGCGCGCGCATGGTGTTCGGCTCCTCCACCCGCGGCGGCGGGCAGGCGATGATCGAGATGGCGCGCGCCCTGCGGGAGGGCGACCCGGTCTTCATCACGCCGGACGGGCCGCGCGGGCCGCGGCGCGTCGCGGCGCCCGGCGTCGCGCAGCTCGCCGCGCTGTCGGGCGCGCCGGTCGTGCCGCTCGGCGCCGCCACCACGCGCCACCGGGTGCTGCCAAGCTGGGACCGGATGATGCTGCCCCTGCCCTTCGGCCGCGGCACGATCGTGCTCGGCGAACCGGTCCTCGTGCCGCGCGACGGGGCCGAGGCGGCGCTGCCGGCGATCGCCGCGGCGATGGACGCGGCCTGCGCCCGGGCCGACGCGGCGGCGGGGATCCGGCCCGGGTGACCCCCGCCGCCCTCGCCTGGCGCCTCGTCGCCACCGCGCTCGCGCCCGTGCTGCCGCTGCACCTCCTGCTCCGCCGCCGCATCGGCAAGGAGGTGCCCGGACGGCTGCGGGAGCGCCGCGGCCTCGGCGCCGCACGGCCGCCCGGGCCGCTCTTCTGGCTGCACGCGGCAAGCGTGGGGGAGACGCTCTCCGCCCTTCCGGTCGTCGAGGCGATGGCCGCGCGCGCCCCGGCGCTGCGCTTCCTCGTCACCACCGGCACCGTGACATCGGCCGCGCTGCTGGAACGGCGGCTGCCGCCCGACCTCGCGCCGCGCGTCGCGCACCGCTTCGTCCCGCTCGACGTGCCGGCCTGGGCGGGGCGGTTCCTCGACGCCTGGCGGCCGGATGCCGGCGCCTTCGTCGAGAGCGAGCTCTGGCCGAACCTGCTCGCCGCCGCGCGGACACGCGGCCTGCCGCTCGCGCTGGTCAATGCGCGCATCAGCCCGCGCAGCGCGGCCGCGTGGCGGCGCTTCCCGGGCCTGGCGCGGGGGACGCTCGGCGCCTTCCGCCTGATCCTCGCGCGGTCGGAGGCGGACCGCGCGCGGCTGGCCTCGATCGGCGCCGCGGCGGCGCAGTGCTGGGGCGACCTGAAGGGCGCGGCGCCGCCGCTGCCGGCGGACCCCGCTGCGCTCGCCGCGCTGCGCGGGGCGATCGGCGCGCGGCCCGTGCTGCTCGGCGCCTCCACCCATCCGGGGGAGGAGGCGATGATCCTCGCGGCGCATGCCGCGCTGCGCGCGCGCCACCCCGGGCTGCTGACGATCCTCGCCCCCCGCCACCCGGAGCGCGGCCCGGCGCTGGAGGCGGAGGCCGCCGCGGCGGGGCTGCCGGTCGCCCGCCGCGCCGCCGGGGCGCTGCCGGAGGCGGGGACCGAGGCGTACGTCGCCGACACGCTCGGCGAGCTGGGGCTGCTCTACCGCGTGGCGCATGTCGCGCTCGTCGGCGGGTCGCTCGTGCCGCATGGCGGGCAGAACCCGCTGGAGCCGGCGCGGCTGCGCTGCCCGATCCTGCTCGGCCCCCACACCTGGAACTTCGCCGAGGCGGTGGCGCGCCTCCTGGCGGCGGGCGGCGCGGCCGGGGTTGGGGATGGCGCCGCGCTGGCGCCGGCCGCGGACGACGTGCTATCCACCCCCGGCCGCGCGCGGGCCATGGCCGATGCCGCCGCCGCGGTCGCCGATGTCCAGGCCGGGCTGCCGGACCTGGTGGCGGAGGCGCTGCTGGACCTGCTGCCCGGCCCCGGGGGCGGGGATGGCGGCGAAAGGGATCCGGTCCCGGGGCGGGGCCGGCAAGGTTGAACGAGGGCTGATGCGCGCACCCGGCTTCTGGACCGGCGGAGGGGGGATCGCGCCCCTGCTGCTGGCGCCCTTCTCGGCGATCTATGCCGGCGCGACGGCGCGCCGCATGTCCCGCCCGGGCTGGCGCGCGCCGGTGCCGGTGATCTGCTGCGGCAACGCCACGGCCGGCGGCGCGGGGAAGACGACGGTGGCGCTCGACCTCGGCCGGCGGCTGGCGGACCGGGGGGTGTCGGCGCATTTCCTCAGCCGCGGCTATGGCGGGCGGATCAAGGGCCCGGTGCGCGTCGACCCCGCGGCGCATGACAGCACCGCGGTGGGGGACGAGGCGCTGCTGCTGGCCGATGTGCGGCCGGCCTGGGTCTCGGCCGACCGGGCCGCCGGGGCGCGCGCGGCGATCGCCGCCGGGGCGCAGGCGATCGTGATGGATGACGGGCTGCAGAACCCGACGCTGGAGAAGGACCTCTCGCTGCTGGTGGTGGATGGCGGCTACGGCTTCGGCAATGGCTGCGTGATCCCCGCCGGCCCGCTGCGGGAGCCGGTGGCGGCGGCGGCGGCGCGCAGCCATGCCGCGGTGCTGATCGGCGCGGACGAGGCCGGGGTGCTGGCGCAGCTTCCCCCGACGCTGCCGGTGCTGCGCGCGCGGCTGGTTCCCGGGCCGGAGGCGGAGATGCTGGCGGGCCAGCCGGTCTTCGCCTTCTGCGGCATCGCCAACCCGCGCAAGTTCTTCGCGACCTTGCAGGAGGCCGGGGCGGTGCTGGCGGGGCGCGAGGCCTTCGCGGACCACTACCCCTATGACGCGGACGAGATCCGCGACCTGCTGGCCGAGGCCGAGGCGCTGCGCGCGATCTCCGTGACGACGCGGAAGGATTTCGTCCGCCTGCCGCCCGCGTTCCGCTCCCGCGTCACGGTGGTGACGGTGCGCCTGGCCTGGGAGGAGCCGGCCCGCATCGAGACGCTGCTGGACCCGCTGGCAGGGAGGGTGCCGATCCCGGCGTAAGGGGCGTACAAGGGATCGCCCCGACAGCAGGGCTGCCGGGGCGAAGAACCTTCGCGACATGCCGCCAAAGCGGCACGTCACTTACCGTGGTTTCCCAATCGACTCCCGAACCCACCTAATATTGCGCTCGCTTCCCTGTCAAGGGACGATCGTTCCAGCATGTTGCTGCTGGGGCGAACGAGATGTCGGGTGAGCGAATGCTGGGGATCGATCTCGGGATCGCATCCTGCGGCTGGGCAGTGGTCGAGCAGGGCGAGGGGGATGGCCGCATCCTCGCCTGGGGCGTGCGCACCTTCGACGCGCCGGAGACGAGCAAGGAACGCACGCCGACGAACCAGCTCCGCCGCCAGCACCGCGGGTTGCGGCGCGTGACGGCGCGGCGGCGCCAGCGGATGAACACGGTGCGTGCCCTGTTCGCGGCGCACGGCCTGTTGCCGGAGGTCGGCCGCCATGCGCTGCGCGTGCCGGAAGCCGATCCGTGGACGCTGCGTGCCGCCGCGCTGGAGCGGCGGCTGGACGGGACGGAGCTTGCGGTGGCGCTCGGACACATCGCCAAGCACCGCGGCTTCCGCTCCAACCGCAAGCGCGCGGGGAACGCGGCCAAGGACGATTCCACGATGCTGAAGGCCATCGAGGAGAGCCGGCAGCGCCTGACCCAGTACCGAACCGTGGGGCAGATGTTCGCGCAGGACCCGCTCTATGCGGCACGTCGGCGGAACCGCGATGGGGATTACTCGCGCTCCGTCCTGCGCGCCGACCTGGAGCACGAGGTGCGCGTGATCTTCGAGCGACAGCGCACGCTGGGCAGCGCGCACGCCACCGAGGCGCTGCGCGACGCCTTTGCGGAGGCGGCCTTCCGCCAGCGTCCCCTCGCCGACAGCGAGGAGCGGATCGGCCATTGCCCCTTCGAGCCGGCGGAGCGCCGCACGGCGCGGCGGGCCTACAGCTTCGAGATGTTCCGCTTCCTGTCGCGCCTCGCCGCGCTGCGGGTCGGCGGAAGGCGGACGGAACGCGCGCTGACGGCGGAGGAGATCGCCGCGGCGGCGGACGGGTTCGGCACGCAGCGCGGCATGACCTTCGCGCGGCTGCGACGGATCATCGCGCTGCCGGAGGACGAACGCTTCGCGGGTGTTCCCGCGGACGAGGAGGCGAAGCCGGACGTGGTGAACCGCGTCGCTCGCAACGGCTGCATGCAGGGATCGAAGGCGCTGCGGGACGCGATGGGCGACGCGGCGTGGAAGGCGCTGCTCGCGACGCCGGAGAAGCTCGACGGCATCGCCGCAATCGTCAGCTTCCGCGAGGAGGCTTCGCGCATCCGCGAAGGCCTGGCCAGGCTCGGACTGCCGGATGACGTGGCGGAGGCGGTAATGGCGGCGTTCGACCGGGGCGAGTTCGCCGACTTTTCCGGCGCGGGGCACGTCTCGGCGAAAGCGTGCCGGGCGATCATCCCGCATCTCCGCGGAGGCCTGGTCTATTCCGACGCCTGCGCCGCCGCCGGCTACGACCATGCGCGCCGTCCGGAGACGAAGCTTGCCGACATCGCCAACCCGGTGGCGCGGAAGGCGATCGGCGAGGCGCTGAAGCAGGTGCGGGCGGTGATCGCGGAACACGGCCTGCCAGACCGCATCCACGTCGAGCTGGCGCGGGAGGTCGGCAAGAGCCAGGAGAAGCGCGACGAGATCCGCGCCGGCATTGAGAAGCGAACCCGGGAGCGGGAGAAGCTGCGCGCGGCCTATGTCGAGACAGTGGGGAGGGAGCCGCGCGGGGCGGAGGACATGCTCCGCTTCGAGCTGTGGCGGGAGCAGAACGGCCGCTGCCTCTACACCGACCGATGCATACCGCCGGACGCGCTGGTTGCGGAGGACAACAGCGTGCAGGTGGACCATATCCTGCCCTGGAGCCGCTTCGGCGACGACAGCTTCGTCAACAAGACGCTGTGCTTCGCCGGCGCGAACCAGCAGAAGCGCGGCCGCACGCCCTTCGAGTGGATCGGCGCCGACGCGGCGCGGTGGGAGGGCTTCGCCCGGGCCGTCGAGGCCATCAAGGCGATGAAGGGGCGCAAGAAGCGCAACTACCTGCTGAGGGACGCGGCATCCGTCGAGGACAAGTTCAAGGCGCGCAACCTGAACGACACGCGCTATGCCGCGCGGATCGTGCTGGAGCACCTGGCGCGGCTGTATCCGAAGGAGGGGGCCCGGCGCGTGCTGTCCCGCCCCGGGCCGCTGACCGACCGGCTGCGCCGCGGCTGGGGGGTGCAGGATCTCAAGAAGGTGCTGGAGCCGGATGGCGAGAAGCGCCGGCACGATGACCGGCACCATGCGCTGGACGCGCTGATCGTCGCGGCGACCAGCGAATCGGCGCTGCAACGGCTGACGCGCGCCTTCCAGGAGGCCGAGGCAGCCGGCTCGCACCGCGACTTCAGCGGCCTTCTGCCGCCCTGGCCGGGTTTCGTGGAGGAGGTGCGGGCCAAGTTCGCGGACGTTTTCGTCAGCCGCGCGGAGCGCGGGCGGGCACGCGGCGAGGCGCATGGCGCGACGATCCGGCAGGTGGAGGAGGGACCGCGGGGCGCGGAGGTGTACGAGCGGAAGGCGGTGGACGCCCTGAAGGAGGTCGACCTGGCGCGGGTGAAGGACGTGGAGCGCAACGCCGCGCTGGTCGAGAGGCTGCGCGCCTGGATCGCGGCCGGAAAGCCGAAGGACGCGCCGCCGCTCTCGCCGAAGGGAGACCCGGTGCGGAAGGTGCGGTTGCGCAGCAGGGAGCGCGAAGGCGTCGCCGTCCGCGATGGGGCGGCGGCGCGCGGTGAAATGGTCAGGGTGGATGTGTTCCGGAAGCCGGATGCGCGCGGCGCAGCGAAGTACTACCTCGTGCCGGTCTATCCGCATCAGGTGGCGGATCGCCGGCGCTGGCCAGTTCCGCCAAACCGCGCCGTCGTCGCCCACAAGGAGAGGGAAGAGGACTGGACCGACGTGACAAGCGGCTTTGAGTTCCTCTTTAGCCTCACGCAGCGCAGCTACATCGAGGTGGTGACAAAGGATGGCGAGCACATTGCCGGGTACTTCATGGGTCTCGACCGTTGGGGTGGCCAGATCAGTATTTCCGCACCGCACAGCGCGCAGAGCATGAAGGCCGGCATCGGTGCACGCACGCTGCTGTCGTTCGAGAAGTTCACCGTGGATCGCCTCGGCCGGCGCCACCGCATCGCGCGGGAGACCCGCACATGGCATGGCGTGCCCTGCACCTGAGCCGGCCCGCGCGCCTCTCGCTCGCCGACGGGCAGATCGTCGTCGCGCAGGAGGATGGGGAGGCGCGGCTGCCGATCGAGGACACCGCCTATGTGGTGCTCGACACGCCGCAGGCGAGCCTGACGGCCGCGCTGCTCTCGGCCTGCATGGAGGGCGGGGTCGCCGTGATCGTCACCGATGGGGCGCACCGGCCGAGCGGCGTGATGCTGCCCTTCCACCGCCATCACCGGCAGGCCGGCGTGGCGCAGGTGCAGCAGGCCGTGACGCTGCCGCTGCGGAAGCGGCTGTGGCAGGCGGTGGTGCGGGCAAAGATCGGCAACCAGGCCGCCGTGCTCACAGCTTTGGGGCGCGACGGTGCGGCACCGCTGCGCGCGATGGCGCGGCTGGTCGCATCCGGCGATCCGCGCAACGTGGAGGCGCGCGCGGCGCGCGCGTACTGGTCGGCGCTCTGGGACAACTTCCGTCGGGAGGATGTGCAGGACAGGCGGAACGCGCTGCTGAACTATGGCTACGCGGTGGTGCGTGCGGCGGTGGCGCGCGCGCTGGTCGGCGCCGGCTTCCTGCCGGCCTTCGGCATCGGCCATGCCGGTGCGGCGAACGCCTTCAACCTGGCCGACGACATGGTGGAGCCGTTGCGACCCTTCGTGGACCGGCTGGCCTGGCAGCTTGCGAAGTCGGGCGCTACCGGTGCGGCTGACCTCACGCTGGCGGAGCGGCAGGCGCTGGCGGGGGTGATGACGCACGAGGCGCGGATGGGCGCCGAGGTCGTCACGCTGCTGGTGGCGGCGGAGCGGATGGCCGAAGCGCTGGTGCGCGCGATGGAGGGGCGCACGCCGGCGCTGCTGGCGCTGCCCGCCCTGCCGCCGTGAGGCGCGGGCATGAAGGCGGAGGAGGTACGGATCTTGTGGCTGTTCGTCTTCTTCGACCTGCCGGTCGGCACGAAGCCGGAGCGCCGCATGGCGACGCGCTTCCGCAACTTCCTGAAGGACGACGGCTACATGATGCTGCAATGGTCGGTCTATGCGCGTGTGTGCCGTGGCGAGGATGCGGCGGCGAAGCACATCCAGCGGGTGACGCGGAACCTGCCCTCGAAGGGCAGCGTGCGCGCGTTGCAGGTGACGGACCGGCAGTACGACCGGATGCGGCTGCTGCTGGGGGAGGCGAAAAAATCCGAAAAAGCGGCGGCGACGCAGATGGTGCTGCTCTGATTTCGGCCTTTGTGGAGGCGAAAATCAGAACAGCACCAGTGCCTTGAGGGGAGCGGAGCCTACGCGATGGGAGTCGGTAGGGAAACCACGGCACGTTTACCAGCGGGACGCCATACCTCTCCAGCCTACGCGATGGGAGTCGGTAGGGAAACCACGGCGCGCGCGCTGTCATTCGTGCCCTGGAAATAAGCCTACGCGATGGGAGTCGGTAGGGAAACCACGGCTCGGATGGCGTCAGCGCCACGGACCCGCTGAGCCTACGCGATGGGAGTCGGTAGGGAAACCACGGCCTGATCCGCGTCGTGTCGGCTCCGCCGTCGAGCCTACGCGATGGGAGTCGGTAGGGAAACCACGGCAACCCGATCACCACGGGCTGGGTCTATCTCAGCCTACGCGATGGGAGTCGGTAGGGAAACCACGGCGGGGATCGCGACGCTAGGGTGCGTGGCGTTAGCCTACGCGATGGGAGTCGGTAGGGAAACCACGGCTGCCGTGATCGCCTGCATGTAGGCGTCGATAGCCTACGCGATGGGAGTCGGTAGGGAAACCACGGCACATCTGCCACGTGCCGCGCCTTCGCCACGAGCCTACGCGATGGGAGTCGGTAGGGAAACCACGGCAGCGCACCAGGGGCATGATGCCCGCCGGCGAGCCTACGCGATGGGAGTCGGTAGGGAAACCACGGCGTGGCACAGCGCGATGCGCGCACCTGGGAGCAGGCGACAGCCTACGCGATGGGAGTCGGTAGGGAAACCACGGCCCCAGCTCGGGCGCCTCCCCCCGAAGGAGAAGCCTACGCGATGGGAGTCGGTAGGGAAACCACGGCCACCGCCCGGTGCAGGGCGCCGGCGCCGGCAGCCTACGCGATGGGAGTCGGTAGGGAAACCACGGCGCGGTTCCGCCCAGGTTGAACACGAAACTCAGCCTACGCGATGGGAGTCGGTAGGGAAACCACGGCCCAGCCTGGACGGCCTCGGCGGCGTGCTGGAGCCTACGCGATGGGAGTCGGTAGGGAAACCACGGCTCGCCCTGCTCGGCGTCGAACGGGCAGTAGAGCCTACGCAATGGGAGTCGGTAGGGAAACCACGGCAACGTCGCGCGGGCCCGGTCAGCAGCGCGCAGCCTACGCGATGGGAGTCGGTAGGGAAACCACGGCCGCAGCCTCCTCGCCCGACGTGGTGGCAACAGCCTACGCGATGGGAGTCGGTAGGGAAACCACGGCCCTCGGCGGGCTGCTGGATCGGCACGACGGAGCCTACGCGATGGGAGTCGGTAGGGAAACCACGGCAAGCAGGGATACCTGGAGACCCCTGAAGGAAGCCTACGCGATGGGAGTCGGTAGGGAAACCACGGCCACTACATCGCGCGGCACTGCCAGGATCCCAGCCTACGCGATGGGAGTCGGTAGGGAAACCACGGCGCGCCTGATGGCGGATCCTAGTGGCGTGTGAGCCTACGCGATGGGAGTCGGTAGGGAAACCACGGCTCACGCATTCCACAGGCGCGCCGCGCTGAAGTCCGCGCGGCGCGAGTTCGGTCCGAAAACCACGGCACGCTACGCCCCCGCCGGGATCTCCAGCCCCCGCTTCACCGCCGGCCGCGCGAGGCAGCGGTCCAGCCAGGCGGGGACGTGGGACAGCGCGTCGTATTCCACCAGGTCGCGCGCGCCGTAGAAGCCGATCAGGTTGCGCACCCAGCCGAGCAGCGCGATGTCGGCGATCGTGTAGTCGTCGCCGGTGATCCACGCGCCCTCCGCCAGCCTGCCGTCGAGCACGCGGAGAAGCCGCTTCGACTCCGCGACGTAGCGCGCCAGCGGCCGCTTGTCCTCGATCTCGCGGCCGGCGAATTTGTGGAAGTAGCCGAGCTGGCCGAACATCGGGCCCACCGCCGCCATCTGGAAGAACACCCATTGCAGCGTCGCGTGGCGGCGCGCCGGCGCCTGCGGCATCAGCAGGCCCGTCTTCTCGGCGAGGTAGACGAGGATCGCGCCCGATTCCCACAATCCGAAGGGCGCGCCTTCCGGGCCCTGCGGGTCGAGGATGGCGGGGATCTTGCCGTTCGGGTTCAGCGAGAGGAATTCGGGCGTCCAGCTCTCATCCGCGCCGATGTCGACGCGGTGCGCCTCATAGGGCAGGCCGGTCTCCTCCAGCATGATCGAGACCTTCACGCCGTTCGGCGTGGGCGCGGAGTAGAGCTGCAGGCGGTCCGGATGGCGCGGCGGCCAGCGGCGCGTGACCGGGAAGGCGGAGAGGTCTGGCATGAGGGTCCTCTGTCGGGGCGGGCCTGCCAGTGATGGGGCGTCCCCCGCCCGCTGCAACCGCGGCGGGCCTCATGCCTGCCCTGCGCCCGCCGGCAGGGGCGGCAGGGTGATGGCGAAGATCTCCGCCGCGCCGCCCGGCGCGACCCGCGCGGATTCGCCCGGCTCCACCGCCCAGGCCTGCTCGGCGGCGGCACCCGAGAGGCCGTGCAGCAACCGCAGCGCGGCGGAGGGCGGCAGGTCGAGCGCGGCGCCCGCGGCAAGGCGCCAGACCTCCAGCGCCAGCCGGCGCTCCCCGAAGGTGCCGAGGTGCTTCGTCGCCACGCCCCCGCCCGCCGGGGTCCAGGCGAAGGCGGCGGGGTCCATCACCACGGGTTCGGCGAAGCGGGCGGCCGGGTATTCGAGGGTGCGGCCCGTGATCTCCTCCCACACCGCCTCGTAGCCGTCCTGCTTGCGGCGGCCGCCGGGTTCGTCGCGCAGGAAGACGCCGCCCTCGAACCGGCCCTTCGCGCCCAGGCGTTCCCGCCCCGCGCGCAGCTCGGCGCCGGTGAGGAAGCCGCCGCCGGAGGCGCCGCCGCATTGCAGGACGATCGCGTCCTGCGCCGCGATGTGCTGCGGGCCGTAGGGCGTGCCCTCGGGGAAGTAGCCGACCTGTCCGGCGCGCACGGCGCGGCCGGCGCCGTAGTCGATGCTGCCGGAGGTGCACCAGCGCACCTGGTCGTAGTTGTGGCGGTGGCGGGGCGTGTGATAGCCGCCCTCGATGCGGACGAGGGCGAAGGTGTAGTTGCCCGGCGTGCCGGGCGTGCCGTCGAACAGGCGCTTGAAGGCGATGTGCCCCTCCCGGTGATGGGCGGGGGGTTCCTGCCAGGCGAGCGCGGAGGCGTCGACGTGCCGCATGGACGGCTCCCGGGGATTGTAGGACAATCACGCATGCAGGAGGCGGATCGGTCAAGCCGGGACGGCGCGGTGGCCTCGCTCGTCGCGCGCCTCGCCGCCGAGATCGCGGAGGGGCGGATCGCGGCCGGCGCGCGGTTGACCGAGGCGGCGCTGGCGGCGCGCTTCGCCGTCTCGCGCGGGCCGGTGCGGGAAGCGCTGCGCCACCTCGCCGCCGAGGGGCTGGTGCTGCACCACCGGCACCGCGGCGCGGAGGTGCGGCGGATGTCCCGCGCCGAGGTGGCGGCGCTCTACGAGGTGCGGGAGATGATGGAGGGGCTGGCGGCGCGGCTGGCCGCGGCCCGGCTGGGCGACCCGGCGGCGCGGGCGCGGCTCGCCGCGGCTTTCCGGGCGCTGGAGGCGGCGGCGGCGGGCGGGGCCGACTATGCCGCCGCGAATGTCGCCTTCCACGCGCTGGTGGTCGAGCTGGCGGGCAACGCGCCGCTCTCCGCCACCCTGGCGCGGCTGCGCCTGCCGGCGCTGCGCACGCAGTTCCGCCTGCTGGAGGCGCAGGACGCGGTGGCGGAGAGCCAGGCCGCGCATCTCGGCATCGCCGCCGCGCTGCGCGCCGGGGACGGGATCGCGGCGGAGGCGGCGATGCGCGCGCATGTCCGCGCCGCAGCGGCCCGCCTGCAGGCGCTGCCGGACGACGCCTTCGGCTGACCCGCCCGGTTGACCGTCGGTCGGATTGTCCTACAACACGCCGAAAGGGTGGAGGGACGTCCATGCGCCTGCCGATGCGCCCCATGCGCCGCCGCGCGCTGCTCGCCGCCCCCCTCCTCCTGGCCGGCCCGGCGCGGGCGGAGGAGGCGCTGCCCCCCGGCCCGTTCCGCCTCGTCCTCGGCTTCGCGCCGGGCGGCAGCATCGACGGCCTCGCGCGCCTGCTGGCCCGCCGCTTCGCCGAGGCGACGGGGCGGAGCTTCGTGGTGGAGAACCGCTCCGGCGCCGGCGGCATCATCGCGGCCGGCGGCGTGGCGCGCGCGGCGCCGGACGGCACGACGCTGCTGCTCGGCGAGCCGGGCTCGATCGCCATCGCGCCGGCGGTGCAGGCGAACCTGCCCTACGATCCGCTGCGCGACCTCGCGCCGGTGACGCTCGTCGCGACGCAATCGGTGGTGCTGGTGACGAACCCCGCCGGCCCGCGCGACCTGGACGACCTCCTCGCCCGCGCGCGGGCGCGGCCGGGCGGCCTGCGCAACGGCAGCGTCGGCGTGGGCAACCCGACGCACCTGTTCGGCGCCGACCTCGCCCGCCGCGCGGGGGTGGAGATCGAGGCGGTGCACTACCGCTCCGGCGGCGGCGCGGCGGCGGTGGCGCTGCTGAACGGCGAGGTGGATCTCGGCTTCTCCGCGCTCGCCGGCGCGCTGCCGCAGATCCGCGCGGGCGCGTACCGCGCCCTCGGCGTGGGGGAGCCCGAGGGGCTGGCGGAGCTGCCGGGCGTGCCGCCGGTGGCGCGCATCGCGCCCGGCTTCGCGGCGCGGTTCTGGTACGGGCTGCACGCGCCGGGCGCGACGCCGCCCGCGTTGGTCGCCGCGCTGTCCCGCACGCTCGGCGCCGCGATGCGGGAGGAGGAGTTCGCCGCGGCGCTGGCGCGGGGCGGCTTCCGCGTCTCGCCCGGCACGCCGGAGGCCTATGCGGCCTTCCTGCGCGACGAGACGGAGCGGCTGGGCGCCGCGGCGCGCGCGGCGGGGCTGCGGCCGGAGTAGGCGCGCTACCCCAGCAGCCGCCCGATCACGCGCGCGGTGTAGTCCACCACCGGGATGATGCGGCCGTAGTTGATGCGCGTCGGGCCGATCACGCCGATGGCGCCGACGATCCTCTCCTGCCCGTTGCGGAAGGGCGCCACCACCATCGACAGGCCGGCGGTGTCGAACAGGCCGCTCTCGGCGCCGATGAAGATCTGCACGCCCTCGCCGCGCTGCGCGAGGTCGAGCAGGCGGAGCATCGTCTCCTGCGCTTCCAGCCGCTCGAACAGGGCCTGGATCTCCTGCACGCGCTGCATCTGGTCCACGTTCTGCAGCAGCTTCGACTGGCCGCGCAGGATCAGCGCGCCGCCGACGCCGCCGGTCCAGGTGGCGAGGCCGGCCTCCACCACCTGGCCGGTCAGCGTGTCGAGCGCGGTGCGGTTGGCCGCGATCTCGGCGCCGACGGCGGCGCGCGCCTCCTCCAGCGTGCGGCCGGAGAGGCGGGCGTTGAGGTAGTTGCCCGCCTGCACGAGGGCGGAGGGCGGCAGGCCGGGCGGCACCTCGATGACGCGGTTCTCGACCTGGCCGTCGGCGCTGACGAGGACGACGAGGGCGCGGCCGGGGCCGAGGGCGACGAACTCGATGTGGCGGATCGGCGCCTCGCTCTTCGGCGCGACGACGAGGCCGGCGGCGCCGGCGAGGCCCGAGAGCATCTGCCCCGCCTCGCCGAGCGTCTCCTGGAGCGAGCGGCCGCCGGCGGCGCAGCGCGCGGCGATGGCGTCGCGCTCCTCCTCCGGCAGGGCGCCGAATTGCAGCAGCCCGTCCACGAAGAGGCGCAGCCCGCGCTCGGTCGGCAGGCGGCCGGCGGAGGTGTGCGGCGCGTAGAGCAGCCCCGCATCCTCCAGATCCGCCATCACGTTGCGGATGGTGGCGGGCGAGAGCGCGTGGGGCAGGCGGCGGGAGAGGGTGCGGCTGCCCACCGGCTCCCCGGTCGCGACGTAGAGCTCGACCAGCTCGCGCAGGATGGCGGCGCCGCGGTCGTCGAGGCCGGGCGGCAGCGGGCTGGCCTGGGGGGCGCTCATCGGGGCGGCGGCGGGACGTGGCGGTCGGTTCTGCGGACCCATGGATGCGTGCGGATTCCTCGGCTGCTGAGGGTGGGGCGGCGCCCCGCGCGGGTCAACGGCGCGGCATCGGGGGCGGAAGGATGCGGCAAGGTTTCGACACAGTCGCGCCATCCGGTGGTTACGAAGGGCCGGTCGGATGGGCGGCACCGGAAGAGAGGAGGCGACGATGCGGAAGGCTGCGACATCCGGCGGCACCCTCTGGACGACGTTGCTGGCGCGCTGGCTGGGGCGATGACGGCGCCCCGGCGCGGCGCCGGCGGCGGGCTTCGCGCCGCGCGGTCCGCGCCGGTCCCCCGTTGACGCGCAGGGCCGCGCCGGGAAGACAGGCGCGGCGATGCGCGCCGCCGCCCTCCTGATCGCCCTGCTGACCGCGCCGGCGGCCCCCGCCCAGGGCGAGGCGGCGGGCGATCCGTGGACCGCCTGCGCCCGCGCCGTCGCGGCGGCGGAGCGGGGATCGGGCATCCCGCCGGGGCTGATGATGGCGATCGCGCGGGTGGAGAGCGGGCGGCCGCGGCCGGGCGGCGGGGCGGCGCCCTGGCCCTTCGCGATCAACGCCGACGGCACCGGCCGCTTCCCCGAGACGCGCGCCGCCGCGATCGCCGAGGTGGAGGCGCTGCGTTCGCGCGGCGTGCGCTCCGTCGATGTCGGGTGCATGCAGGTGAACCTGCTGCACCACGCCGCCGCCTTCCCCGACCTGCCCACCGCGTTCGACCCGGCGGCGAACGCCGCCTATGCCGCGCGCTTCCTGCGCGAGCTGCGCGCGCGCACCGGCAACTGGGCCGAGGCGATCGCGGCGTATCATTCGGCGACGACCGGGCGGGGGCTGGCCTACCACTCGCGCGTGCGGGTGGCGCGGGTGGCGGGCGGCACGGCGCTGTCCGGCGCGACGGGGCTGCGCGGCCTCTGTTCCGCCGGGCGGCGGCCGGTGGTGCTGGTGGCGCCGAACGGCCGGCCGCGGGTGACGTGCAGGTTGTGATGGCGCGCATGAACGCGCTGCGTTCATGCCCCTCAAGCGCCGGGCGGCCGGCATCCGCCGGCCTTGGCTTCGCGGCACTTGCCGCGGGCCGCATTCGCGGCCTCGGCCCGCCACGCGGGCCGCCATCGGATCGCCCAATGCTCTCGCCGGTCGGGCGCCGCTGGACGGGCGGGGGCGCCGCCTGTAGGGGGCGCGCATGATCGAGTTCCCCGCCGGCTTCAAGCCGCCCTTCGTCCGACCCTCCGGCCGCGTCGCCGATGCGCTGCGGCCGGTCACCATCACGCCCCGCGCGGCGCGCCATGCGGAGGGCTCCTGCCTCATCCGCTTCGGCGCGACGGAGGTGCTCTGCACCGCGAGCGTGGAGGGCAAGGTGCCGCCCTTCCTGCGCAACTCCGGGCAGGGCTGGGTGACGGCGGAGTACGGCATGCTGCCGCGCGCCACGCACACGCGCGGCGACCGCGAGGCGGCGCGCGGCAGGCAGTCCGGCCGCACGCAGGAGATCCAGCGGCTGATCGGCCGCAGCCTGCGCGCCGTGACCGACCTGAAGGCGATGGGGGAGATGACCGTCACGCTCGACTGCGACGTGCTGACGGCGGATGGCGGCACGCGCACCGCCTCCATCACCGGCGCCTGGGTGGCGCTGCACCTCGCCTTCCAGCACGCGATGGGCAAGAACGTGCTGAAGCGCAACCCGCTGCGCGACCAGGTGGCCGCGATCTCCTGCGGGATCTGGAACGGCACGCCGGTGCTCGACCTCGACTACGAGGAGGACAGCAAGGCGGAGACGGACGGCAACTTCGTCATGACCGGATCGGGCGGCGTGGTGGAGGTGCAGGCCACCGCGGAGGGCGCACCCTTCACCGAGGCGGAGCTGACGGCGCTGCTGGCGCTGGCGCGCAAGGGCACAGGCGAGCTGTTCGCGCGGCAGAAGGAGGCGGTCGGGGCGTGATGCCCGTGCCCTCGGACGCCGGCAGCAGGCCTGTCGGCCGGAAACCATGACCCGGCGGCTGGAGGCGCGGCGCGTCGTCCTCGCCTCGCACAACGCGGGCAAGGTGCGCGAGAACGCGGCGCTGCTGGCGGAGCACGGGATCGCCGTCGTCAGCGCGGCGGAGCTCGGCCTGCCGGAACCGGCGGAGACCGACGACAGCTTCCTCGGCAATGCGCGGATCAAGGCGCTGGCGGCGGCGCGCGCTTCGGGCGAGGTCGCGCTGGCGGATGACAGCGGCTTCTCGGTGGCCGCGCTGGACGGCGCGCCGGGCGTGCGCACGGCGGACTGGGCGGAGACGCCGTCGGGCCGCGACTACGCGCTGGCGATGGCGAAGGTGGAGCGGCTGGCGCGGCACGCGGCGGACCGCCGGGCGTGGTTCTCCTGCGCGCTCGTGCTCGCCTGGCCGGACGGGCACACGGAAGGCGTGGTGGGGGAGGCGCATGGAAGCTGGGCGTGGCCGCCCCGCGGCACGCGCGGCTTCGGCTACGACCCGATGTTCGTGCCGGACGGGCACGCCGAAACCTTCGGCGAGATGGACCCGGCGCTGAAGCACCGCATCAGCCACCGGGCCGCGGCGTTCCGGCTGCTGGCGCCGTACCTGCCGCCGCGGACGATGTAGCTTTTGTTACGATTGCGCGCCGCCGTTCCGGCGCGCGAAGGTGCGGCCCGATCGCGGATCGGGAAGCGTCCATGCGCCTCGCCTGCTACAACGTCGAGAACCTGTTCGCGCGCGCCCGGGCGATGAACCTGGAAAGCTGGTCCGAGGGGCGGCCGGCGCTGGAGGCCTTCGCGCGCTTCAACCGGCTGATCAACAAGCCGCGCTACACCGTGCGCGACAAGGCGGCGATGCTCGACCTGATCGAGACCCTCGGCCTGGCGGCGCGCGACGATGCGCGCTTCGTGCGGCTGCGCCAGAACCGCGGGCAGTTCCTCATCCGCCGCCGCGGTCCCGGCGCGGCGGGGCCCGAGATCGTCGCCGGGGGGCGCGGCGACTGGACCGGCTGGCTGGAGCTGGAGCGCGAGCCGGTGGACGACACGGCGATGCGCCTGACCGCGCGCGTGATCGCCGAGCTGGAGGCCGACGTGATCGGCGTGGTGGAGGCCGAGAGCCGCCCTGCCCTCGCCGGCTTCTCCGACGCGGTGCTGCCGCTGGAAGGCGCCGCGCCGTACCGGCACGTCATGCTGATCGACGGCAACGACGCGCGCGGGATCGACTGCGCGGTGATGACGCGGGAGGGATTCGCGATCGCCCACATGCGCTCGCATGTCGACCTGGCCGACGCGAAGGGGCCGGTGTTCAGCCGGGACTGCCCGGAATTCCACCTGGACCTGCCGGGCGGCGGGCGGCTCGTGGTGCTGGTGAACCACCTGAAGAGCAAGGGCTACGGCTCGCAGCGCGAGAATGACGACCGGCGCCGGCGGCAGGCGGCGGCGGTGCGGGACATCGTGCGGCGGCTGGCGGCGGAGGGCGTGGAGCACGTCGCCGTGGTGGGCGACCTGAACGACACGCCGGCGAAGGCGCGGCGCCACCCGCTGTTCCCGCTGCTGTCGGAAGCCGGGCTGACCGATGTCTCGGCGCTGCCGGGGCACGAGGATGGCGGCTTCCCGGGCACCTATGGCGGCAGCACGGCGCGGCAGAAGATCGACTACATCCTGCTGTCGCCCGCGCTCGCGGCGCGGGCCGGGCGGTCGGGCGTGTTCCGGCGCGGCATGTGGCCGGGCGTGCGGCCGCGGAAGTGGGACGTCTATCCGGAGATCGACCCCGCGCTCGGCGGGGCGGAGAGGCACGCGGCGTCGGACCATGCGGCGCTGTGGGTGGATCTCGACATCTGAGAGGCCGTTCGAGAACACCGGACGGGTCGGCCTGCGGATCCTCAGCCGCCGGCATTCTCAAGCGGTGTCTGACGCCTGCGTGGGGGCGGGGTTGAAGCGGCGGCACGGGCGCCCTTGTTTGCCCGCGAGACCTGCCGGGAGTGAACGACATGCATGCCTTGCGCGCGGCCCTGCTCGGCGCCGCCCTGACCTTCGCCGCGACCCCCGCATCGGCGCAGCCGGTGCTGAGCGAGGCGCCGCCGGCCGAGATGTCCGGCATCCGCCTGGTGACGGTGGCGGAAGGGCTGGAACGGCCCTGGGGCCTCGCCTTCCTGCCGGACGGGGCGATGCTGGTGACGGAGCGCCCCGGGCGGCTCCGGCTGGTGCGCGGCGGGCAGATCGATCCGCGGCCGATCGAGGGCGTGCCGCAGGTGCTCGCGACCGGACAGGGCGGGCTGATGGACGTGGCGCTGCACCCCGGCTTCGCGCAGAACCGCGTGGTGTTCCTGACCTACGCCCACGGCACGGCGGAGGCCAACCGCACGCGCCTGGCGCGCGCGGTGCTGGACGGCCACGCGCTGCGCGACCTTCGCGTGATCTTCGAGGCGACGCCCGAGAAGCCGCAGGCCCAGCATTTCGGCAGCCGCATCCTGTTCCTGCAGGACGGCACGCTGCTGCTGACGATCGGCGACGGCGGCAACCCGCCGAACAGCCTCGATGGGCGGCTGATCCGCGAGAATGCGCAGGACCGGTCGAACCACCTGGGCACGATCCTGCGGCTGGACGAGAACGGGCGCGCCCCGGCGGACAACCCCTTCGTCGGGCAGGAGGGCGTGCGGCCGGAGATCTGGACCTGGGGCAACCGCAACAGCCAGGGAATCGCCTGGGATCCGATCCGCCGGACGGTCTGGGCCAACGAGCATGGCAGCCAGGGCGGGGACGAGCTGAACCGCATCGAGCGGGGCAGCAACTACGGCTGGCCGCGCGTGACGCACAGCGTGGAGTACCGCACCGGCCAGCCGATCTCCGACGCGCGGAGCGCGCCGGGCATGGCCGACCCGGTGCTGGTGTGGATGCAGACCACGGCGCCCTCCGGCCTCGCGGTCTACAGCGCGGACCGGGTGCCGGCGTGGCGCGGCGACATCTTCTCGGGCGGGCTGCGCTCCCAGGATGTGCGGCGCGTGCGGCTGGACGCCGAGGGGCGCGTGACCGGCGAGGAGATGATCCGCGTCGGCCGCCGCGTGCGCGACGTGCGGCAGGGGCCGGACGGCTTCCTCTACCTGCTGACGGATGACGCGCAGGGCGCGCGGATCATCCGTGTCGAGCCGGGGTGAGGGAGAGGGCCAGCCGAAGTACCGACCTGCGGCTGGCGCAGCCAGCCGAGGCAGCGAACGCGGCCCGCCGCCCATGCGACGAAGCCAGGCGCGCGGATGCGCGCGCCGGCGTCTGAGGGCGGACATGCATCCGCATGTCCGCACGCAACAACTACTCCGCCCTGATGCTGGCGCGGCGCGTCACCTCGGCGAGCTGCTCGGGCGTGCCGCCGCCCGGCTCGTCGCCGCGGCTGGTCGCCCGGCGTGTGGGTTGCGTCGTGTGGCGGCTGTTTCCCCCTGATGGGGCGCGACCCTGTCACGGCCCCGGGGTGGGCCGGAAGTCACCCCTCCTTCACCTCGGCCCGGCGGCCGCCGGAAAGGCGGAGCAGCGCGTCGGGCGTGGTGGCGAAGACGTGCATCGGCGACCCGGCGGCGGCCCAGACGCGGGCGAAGGCGAACAGATCCTCGTCCACCAGCACCACCGGCGGCGCGAGGTGGCCAAGCGGCGCGACGCCGCCGATCGCGAATCCGGTGACGTCCCGCACCCAGCCGCCCTCGGCGCGGCGGATCGGCGCATCGAGCGCGGCCGCCACCTTCGACGTGTCCACGCGGTTGGCGCCGGAGGCGATGACCAGCACCGGCCGGTCGCCGGCGCGGAAGACGATCGACTTGGCGATCTGCGCGACGTCGCAGCCGACCGCGGCGGCGGCCTCGGCGGCGCTGCGCGTGCCCTCGGGGAAGGCGGCGACCGTGTCGTCATGGCCGGCCGCGCGCAGCGCCGCGCGGACGCGTTCGACAGAACCCCCCGACATCCCTATCTCCCCCTTCGCCATGGAACCCCTCGCCCTCTACATCCACTGGCCGTTCTGCGCCGCCAAGTGCCCGTATTGCGACTTCAACAGCCATGTGCGGGACCGGGTGGACCACGATGCCTTCGCCGCGGCGCTGCGGCGGGAGCTGGCGCGGGAGGCGGCGCGGGCCGGGCGGCGGCCGCTCGGCAGCATCTTCTTCGGCGGCGGCACGCCGAGCCTCATGCGCCCGGAGACGGTGGCGGCGCTGGTCGCCGACGCGACGGCGCTGTTCGACCCGCTGCCCGACCTCGAGGTGACGCTGGAAGCCAACCCGACGAGCGTCGAGGCAGGGAAGCTCCGCGCCTTCCGGGAGGCGGGGGTGAACCGCGCCTCGCTCGGGGTGCAGGCGCTCGATCCGGCGTCGCTCGCGTTCCTCGGGCGGCGGCATGACGTGGCGGAGGCGACGGCGGCGCTGGAGCTGGCGCGCGCGGTCTTCCCGCGCCTCTCCTTCGACCTGATCTACGCCCGCCCGGGGCAGGAGGAGGCGGCGTGGCGGGCGGAGCTGCGGCGCGCGCTCGCGCTGGCGGCGGACCATCTCTCGCTCTACCAGCTCACCGTCGAGCCGGGGACGCAGTTCGCGACGCTGCACGCCCGCGGCGCCTTCCGCCTGCCGGAGGGCGAGGCGGCGGCGCGGCTCTATCTGGCGACGGCGGAGGAGGCGGCGCGCTTCGGGCTGCTGCGCTACGAGGTGTCGAACTACGCGAAGCCGGGGGCGGAGAGCCGGCACAACCTCGCCTACTGGCGCTATGGCGACTACCTCGGCATCGGCGCGGGGGCGCATCAGCGGCTGACGGCGGGTGGCGCGCTGCTGGCGGCGCGGCGGCACCGCGCGCCGGAGGAGTGGCTGGCGCGCGTGGCGCGCGACGGCCACGCGGTGGTGGAGGAGGAGGCGCTGACGCCGCGCGACCGCGCGCGGGAGGCGCTGCTGATGGGCCTGCGGCTGGCCGAGGGGATCGACCGCGCGCGCATCGAGGCGCGCAGCGGCCTGCGCTTCGCCGAGGCGGTGGACCTGCGCGTGCTCGAGGCGCTCATCGGGGAGGGGCTGCTGGAACGCCGCGGCGCGCGCGTCGCGGCGACGGCGGCCGGGCTGCTGCGGCTGGACGCGCTGCTGCCGGCGCTCATCCGGTGACGCGTCGGCCGGCGCGCCTCGCGGTCAGTCGCCCTTGGCGGCTTCCTTCTGCTCCGGCGCGGGGGCGCTGTTGAGCAGGGTGTAGCGCTCGATGCCGATGCGCTTGATCAGCTCGAACTGCTTGTCGAGGAAGTCGGCGTGCTCCTCCTCATCCGCGAGGATGCGGAGGAAGAGGTCGCGGGAGACGTAGTCGCGCACGCTCTCGCAGTGCGCGATGCCCTCGCGCAGGTCGGCCAGCGCCTTCTCCTCGAGCTTCAGGTCGCATTCCAGGATCTCCTGCACCGACTGGCCGATGAGGACCTGGTTGAGGCGCTGCACGTTGGGCAGGCCGCCGAGGAAGAGGATGCGCTCGATCAGCCAGTCGGCGTGGTGCATCTCCTCGATGCTCTCCTCGTACTCCTTCTTGCCGAGGAGGGTGACGCCCCAGTTGTTCAGGATGCGGGCGTGCAGGAAATACTGGTTGATCGCCGTCAGCTCGTTGGTGAGGTGACGGTTCAGCAGCTCGATGACCTTCGGGTCGCGCAGCATGAGAGGGGGTTCCGGAGCGAGGGGGCGACCGCTTGCGGCGGCTGGCGGAGGCGTGGACCCGACCTAGCCTGCCGGGGGCGTGCGTCAAGCGACTTCGGCGGCATGTGCGCGGGGACGGCGAATTGAGCTATTGCGAGTCATTCGCACTTGCGCCTAGGATGCCCCTGCCCGGCGACGCCGGGCGGCTGCGGGAGCGAGAGGCCGGTGTACATCTGCCTGTGCAATGCCCTGACCGACACCCAGGTGCGGGAGGCCGCGAGCAGCGGCGCGATGCGGGTTCGGGACGTCTATGCGGGCTGCGGCTGCCAGGCGCAGTGCGGCCGCTGCACCGCCACCGTGCTGTCCATCCTGCGGGAGGAGCGCGCCGCGGAGGGCGGCGCCGGGTGACCGAGGCGCCGCCGACCGAGGCCCCGACCGCGCCATCCCCCAAGCCGCCGCCGGCGGTGGCGAGCGAGGAGCTGCTGCGGGGCGGGCGCGAGCTGGTGATCCGCCATGGGCGCGAGACCTACCTGCTGCGCGTCACCGCGACCGGAAAGCTCATCCTCACGAAATAGGGCCCGGCCTGGTCAGTGGGCCTGCGCACCCGGCGTGGCCGGCGTGCCGCGCAGGCGGCGGAAGACCGGCGCGATCACGTGCTCCACCAGCGGGATCAGCGCGGCGCCGACCGCCAGCCCGACGACGCCGGAGCCCGCGGCGTTGACGATCCACTCCACCGCGCCGCCGATCGCCGGCACGGCACGCCCCGCCGCCGCCGCGATCTCGTGCACCAGATGCGCCGGGCCGGCGAGGCCGTGCACCTCCAGCTCGTGCAGCAGGATGCCGCCGCCGACCCAGAGCATCGCGGCGGTGCCGAGGGCGGCGAGCGCCTTCAGGAAGGGCGGCATGCCGCGCACCAGCCCGCGGCCGAGGGCGGTGGTGAGCGGCGCGAGCGCGCGGTCGGCGCCGCCGGCCCGGCCGGCCGGCGCCGTGCGCAGGCCGAGCAGGGTGGACACGGGACGCGGATTTCCGGCCAGCGCCACGCCCGCATCATCCGCCTTCACGATCAGCGCGACCGCGCCATAGACCGCGGCGGTGATGCCGAGCGCGACGGCAAGCAGCACCATCGCCTTGAACAGCAGCGATCCGTCCGGCGTCGCGGCGAGCGTGATGGCCATGATCTCGGCCGAGAGGATGAAGTCGGTCTTGATCGCGGAGGCGACCTTCTCGTCCTCCAGCGCCTGCGGGTCGCCGCCGGCGGCGGAGGTCGCGGCCTCATGCGCGTGGGCGGCGTGCGGCCAGATCGCCTCGTAGACCTTCTCCGCGCCCTCGTAGCAGAGGAAGCCGGCGCCGAGCATCAGCAGCGGGCCGATCGCCGAGGGCAGGAAGGCCTGCAGCGCGAGGGCGGCAGGCAGCAGGATGAGCAGCTTGTTGCGCGCCGAGCCGCGGGCGATGCGCCAGACCACCGGCAGCTCCCGGCTGGCCGCGAAGCCGACGAGGTAGCGCGGCGTCACCGCGGCATCGTCCACCACCACGCCCGCCGCCTTCGCGCCGGCCTTGGCGGCACCGGCCGCCACGTCGTCGAGCGAGGCGGCGGCCATCTTGGCGAGGGCCGTCACGTCGTCCAGCAATGCGATCAGGCCGGTGGCCATGCCCTGTTTCCTCGAAGCGCGAAGGTATTCAGCGCGTCGGCGCGCCGAGCGTTTCCGCGCCGGGCGTTTCCGCGCCGGGCGTTCCGGCGGGGCCGGCGGCGAATTCCTCGCGCAGCGCCTCGGTGCTGAGCAGCAGCACCTTGCGGACATCGAGGATCTGGGGCGCGGCGTCGCGCAGCGCGTCCCAGCGCGCCTCCAGCGCGTCGAGCGCGGCGTCGATGTCGTCGAAGCGCTCCAGCTCGGGCGCGGCGACGCCGGCGGGGCGCCAGCGGAGATAGACGGGGCCGTCCGACATGAACCCTTCCCAGCGATGTGGCGGCGCCACCATCGCGGCGCCGCGCGGCGCGGGCAAGCGGCGGGTTGGCGCACGGGGCGCTTGACAGGGCGCCGCCCGGGGTGATTGTTTACTCTAAGGTTAAGTATTGAGGAGAGGAGAGCCCCATGGACACCCACATGCCCGTCGCCACCGCCGGCAACGCGCTGCGCGCGACCCGCCGCATCCCGGCGACGCCCGAGGCGGTGTTCGCCGCCTGGACGGACCCGGCGCAGGTGAAGGCGTGGTTCGGCCCGCGCGGCATGACGATCGACGAGGCGTCGGTCGATCTCCGCGCCGGCGGGCTGCACCACACCGTCATGCGCGACGCGGCGGGGAAGACCTGGCGCAACCCGATGGTCATCGAGCAGGTGGAGGCGCCGCGGCTGCTGGTGCTCCGCGTGCCGTCCGGATCGGACTGCCCGGTGGTCGGCTCGGTGGGCACGCTGCGCTTCACCCCGGAGGGCGCGGGCACGCGGCTCGAGGTGGCGTGGCATCACCCGACGGAGGAGCAGCGCGCCCAGCACGAGGCGATGGGCTTCGCGAAGGGCTGGGGCGAGACGCTCGACAAGCTCACCGCCCATCTCATCCGGCCCGCCGCCTGCCCGATGGCGACCCCTGCCACCATCGAGCATGGCTGGCTGCACCGGCTGCTCGGCGAATGGGAATACGAGAGCGAGTGCAGCATGGGCCCGGACGGGCCGCCGATGAAGGCGCGGGGGCGGGAGAGCGTGCGTTCGCTCGGCGGCTACTGGGTGATCGGCGAGGGAGAGGGCGAGATGCCGGGCGGCGGCCATGCGCGCTGGATCGTCACCATGGGCTTCGACGCGAAGGCGGGCCGCTTCCGCGGAAGCTGGGTCGGCTCGATGATGGGGCACATGTTCGTCTATGACGGCGCGCTGTCCGAGGACGGGCGCACCCTGACGCTGGAGAATGAGGGGCCGTCCTTCACCGGCGAGGGCACGGCGCGCTACCGCGACATCGTCGAGATGGTGGATGACGACACGCGCATCCTGGCCTCGGAAGTCCAGGGCGAGGATGGCGGCTGGACGCGGTTCATGACCGGGCGCTTCACGCGGTTGCGACAGGCCTGATCCTCGCCGACCCATGATGGCACGGCGCCCGAACCCCGGCGCCGTGCCCTGGCAGCCTGCCCCCCTCGATCGCGGCGCATCACGCCGGACGAGGCGGCGGTGCCGCATCACCGCGCCTCCCGGCTTTCGGACTCGTGGGATCCGCCGCCCGTCTCGCGCAACGACGCGCCGGGGCTGACGGGGGCGTTCCAGCCGCGCGTGCACGACCTGTTGCGCGCCGCCTTCGAGGCGCTGGGCGAGCGCCCGCTCGCCGGCCGCATCCCGGCCTGGACGGCATAGCGACGACGACCGCCGGTGGTGGGCGGAGCGGCGCGTACATCCTTGCCCTCGCGGAAGGCTGGCAACTGTTTACCGCCGTCGCGCATTCTGCTGGCTACACTCGCCTGTCCTGTCCGATCGGGGGATCGCCGTGCCGGAGATCCTGTCCGAGTTGCCTGCCTGAGATGCGCCCGCCCCGACATCCGCGACCGAAGGGTCCGCCGGCGGCGAACGCGCAGCGACAGGGCTCCACGAAATCGGCTGACCGCCGGCCTGAGGGCGGTACCCGGGGGGGAGCGTCTCGGAAGGATACAGCAATGGGCGCCGCCACCTGGCCGCGCGGCGAGGGCGAGATGGCGCGCCGCATCCGCGAACACGACTGGGCGGCGACCCCGCTCGGCCCGATCGGGCACTGGCCGGAACGCCTGCGCGCCGCCGTGGATCTGATTCTCGCGCACAGCCTGCCGATGTCCGTGCTCTGGGGGCCGGAGGACGTCGAGCTGTACAACGACGCCTATCGCGCGATCATGGGCGCGAAGCATCCCGGGACGCTGGGCCGCCCCCTGCGGGAGACATGGCCCGCCTCGCGCAACGCGAATGCGCCGCTGCTCGCCCGCGTCCAGGCGGGAGAGGCGGTGCGCCTCCAGGACACGCATTACCGCAGCGTCCGGGACGGCGCGGCCGGGGATGCGTGGTACGACCTGACGCTCAGCCCGATCCATGACGGGGCGGGCGGCGTCGCCGGCGCGCTCGTGACGGTGCTCGAGACGACCGACAGGCGGCGGGCCGAGGCCGCGCTGCGCGAGAGCGAGGCGAAGTACCGCACCATCTTCGAGGCGCTTGCCGAGGGCGTCTCCATCCTGGAGGTGCTGTTCGACGGCGACCGCCCGGTGGACTACCGCTTCGTCGAGAACAACGCGGCGGTCGAACGCATGACCGGCCTGAGCGACGTCGGCGGCAGGACCGTCCGCGAGCTGTTCCCCGGCATCGACCCGCTTCTCATCGACATCGCGGGCGAGGTGGCGCGGACCGGCCGCCCGATCCGCTTCGAGCATTTCCTGCCGGCGCTCGGACGGTGGTTCGAGGTTCACGAGGCGCGGGTCGGCGGCGAGGGCAGCCGGATCGTCGTCGCGGCCTTCACGGATGTCACGGACCGCAAGCGCGCCGAGGCGGCGCTGCGGGAGAGCGAGGACCGGCACGCCTTCCTGCTGACGCTCAGCGATGCGCTGCGGCCGCTGGTGGACGCGGAGAGGATCCGGCAGACGGCGGCAGAGGTGCTCGGGCGCCACCTGCGGGCGAGCCGCGTCGCCTATGCCGAGGATGTCGGCGGCGGGTTCTTCGAGGTGGGCCCCAACTACGTGGACGGCGCCGCCGGGATCGTCGGGCGCCACGCCTATGCCGATTACGGCGCGGACCTGCAGGAGGAGCTCCGGGCCGGGCGGACGCGGGTGCAGCCGGACATCCGGAACGACGCGCGGCTGGGCGACGCCGAGAAGCGGGCGCTGGCCGAGGCGGGCATCGGCGCCTCCCTCACCGTTCCGCTGGTGAAGGACGGGCGGCTCGTCGCGCTGCTCGGGGTGAACCACGCGGCGCCGCACGACTTCACGCGCGGCGAGATCGAGCTGGTCGAGGAGGTCGCCGAGCGCACCTGGGCGGCGGTGGAGCGCGCGCGGGCCGAGGCGGCGCTGCGCGAGGGCGAGGAGCGCCTGCGCATCATCCTCGAGAGTGCGCGCGACCACGCCATCTTCGTGATCGATCCCGAGCGGCGCGTCGTGACCTGGCCGGCGGGCGCCGAGGCGGTGTTCGGCTGGCGCGCCGAGGAGATCGTCGGCCACGATGCCGATATCCTCTGGACGCCGGAGGACCGCGAGGCTGGCGTGCCGGAGGGGGAAGCGATCCAGGCGCGCGACACCGGCCAGGCGCCCGACATCCGCTGGCACCTGCGCAAGGACGGCTCGCCCGTCTTCATCGACGGATCGACCCGGGCGCTGCGCGGCCCGGATGGAGAGCTGCGCGGCTTCGTCAAGATCGGGCAGGACGTGACCGAGCGGCGCCGGACCGAGGAGGCGCTGCGCGAGAGCGAGGCGCGGTTCCGCGGCTTCGCCGAGAACTCGGCCGACGTGCTCTGGATCGTCTGCGACGGCGGCACGCGGGTGGAGTACCTCTCGCCCGCCTTCGAGCGTATCTTCGGCGAGCCGCGGGACCGCATCACCGCCGACCTCCGCCGCTTCCGGGAACTGGTCCATCCCGACGACCGCGAGGCGGTCGCCGGCTTCATGCCGCGCGTGCTGGGCGGCGAGGTCGCGATCGCCCATTACCGGGTGGTGCGGCCGGCGGATGGCCGGATCACGCATCTGCGCGACACCGGCTTCCCGATCCGCGATGCCTCCGGCGCCGTCGTACGCGCCGCGGGCGTGGTGCAGGACGTGAACGACATCGTGGCGGCCACCGCCGCGCTGGAGGCGGAGAAGGAGCGGTTCCGCACGCTCGCCGAGGGCATCCCGCAGCTCGTCTGGCGTTCCGCCGCGCACGGGCACTGGACCTGGGCGAGCCCGCAATGGACCGCCTATACCGGCCTGTCCGACGAGGCGAGCCGGGATCTCGGCTGGCTCGACGCGGTGCATCCGGACGACCGCGCCGGGGTCCTCGCCGCCTGGGAGCGCGTCGGCGAGGGCGGCGTGTTCGAGTCGGAGTACCGCCTGCGCTCCGTGGCGGAGGGCGGCTGGCGGTGGTTCCAGACACGCGGCCTGCCCGCCCCGCCGCAGAACGGCAACGGCGCGCGGGAATGGCTCGGCGCCTCGACCGAGGTGGATGAAGCGGTGCGCGCGCGGGAAGCGCTGAACATGCAGGTGGACGAGCGCACGGCCGAGTTGATGGCCGCGGAGCAGAGCCTGCGCCAGGCGCAGAAGATGGAGGCGATCGGCCAGCTCACCGGCGGCATCGCGCACGACTTCAACAACATGCTCCAGGGTGTCACCGGCGCGCTCGACCTCGCCGGGCGACGGCTGGACGAGGGCCGCGCGGGGGAGGCGGCGCGCTACATGGTCGCGGCGCGGGACGCGGCCGGCCGCGCGGCGGGGCTGACGCGCCGGCTGCTCGCCTTCGCGCGGCGGCAGCGGCTCGATCCGCGGCCGGTGGACGCGGATGCGCTGATCGCGGGCATGGCCGACCTGCTGCGGCGGACGGTCGGGCCGCAGGTCTCGCTCGAGCTCGTGCTGCGGGACGGGGTGGGGCGGCTGCTCCGCGACCCGGGCGAGCTGGAGAACGCGGTGCTGAACCTCTGCATCAACGCGCGGGACGCGATGCCGGAGGGCGGGCGGCTGACCATCGGGACGGAGGATGTCGATCTCGCGCCGGGGGATCTGGCGCCGCATGAGGGCGCGGCGCCCGGCCCGTTCACCTCGATCTGCGTCGAGGATACGGGCAGCGGCATCCCGCCCGAGGTGCTGGGCCGCGTGCTGGAGCCGTTCTTCACGACGAAGCCGCAGGGCCAGGGCACCGGCCTCGGCCTCAGCCAGGTCTGGGGCTTCGCGCGCCAGTCCGGCGGCGTGCTGCGCATCGAGAGCGAGGTGGGCAAGGGGACCACCGTGCGCATCCTGCTGCCGCGCCACCCGGTGCCCGCCGGGGAGGAGGGGGAGGAGGAGGCCCCGCCGGCGGCGGCCGCGCCCGGCATCGAGGGCACGGTCCTGCTGGTGGACGACGAGGATGCGGTGCGCGGGCCGGCCGCCGAACGGCTGCGCGAGCTGGGCTGCCGCGTGATCGAGGCGCCGGACGGGCCGGCGGCGCTGCGCCTGCTGGATGGCGGGCTGCGCCCCGACCTGCTGATCACGGATGTCGGCCTGCCGGGCGGGATGGACGGGCGCATCTCGGCCGAGGCGGCGCAGGCGCGCCAGCCGGGGCTGCCGGTGCTGTTCATCACCGGCTATGCCCGCGTCGCGCTGCCCGACGACGCGGAGGTGATCACCAAGCCCTTCGCGCTCGACGCGCTGGCCGCCCGGGTGCGGGACATCCTGACGCGCCGGGGGTGATGCGCCGGCGACGCGCTACCCCTTGCCGCCCCCGGCCAGCCAGGCCCGGTACGCCGCCACCGTCTCCGGGTTCGGCGGGTAGAGGCCGGCCAGGCGCTCCCCGGCGAGGACGCGGCCGCGGATGTAGCGCTCCACCCGGTCCTGCTCCGCCGCGGCGGGCAGGATCGCCTCGGCCAGGTGGGCGGGGCAGACCGCGACGCCATCCTCATCCGCCACGACGGTGTCGCCGGGGAACACCGCGACGCCGCCGCAGGCGACCGGGATGTCGAGGTCGGCGAGCATCAGCCCGACGAAGGAGGGCGGCGGCGCGGCGGCGCGCAGGAAGACCGGCAGGCCGAGGGCGCGGATCTCCGCCACGTCGCGCATCGCGCCGTCGCACACCACGCCGGCGACGCCGATCGCCTTCAGCCGCGCGCAGATCACGTCGCCGAGGATGCCCGCATCCTCCCGCGCGAGCGCGTCGATCACCAGCACGTCGCCGGGCCGCAGCCGGTCCAGCACGCGGTGCATCAGCGCGCCGGGGTTCGACAGGCTCTGCGCCGGCAGCAGGTCGTCGCGCAGCGGCAGGTAGCGCAGCGTCACGGCGCGGCCGGCGAAGCGGCAATTCGCCGGATCGTTCGGCCGCACGCCGCGCACCGCGGCGTTGCGCAGCCCGTGCTCCTTCAGCAGGAGCGTGGTGACGGTGGCGGCGGAGGCCGGCTCCATCGCGGTCATTCCGCGGTCGCGCCGGAGGCGCGGACGGCGGGGCCCCAGCGGTCGGCCTCGGCGCGGATGAAGGCGGCGAATTCGGCGCGCGTGCTCCCCTGCGGGATGGCGCCGCCCTCGCTCACCCGCCGCGCCGCCTCGGGCTGGCGCGCGCTCTCGGCGAGCAGGGCCGAGAGGCGGTCGAGCGCCGGCTCCGGCGTGCGGGCGGGGGCGACGAAGCCGAGCCAGGAGGTCGCCTCGAAGCCCGGAAACGTCTCGGCGAGGGTCGGCAGCTCGGGCGCCTGGGGCAGGCGCGCGGGGGTGGTGACGGCGATGGCGCGCATCGTCCCCTCCCGCGCGAAGCCGAGGCCGGTGACCACCACGTCCACCATCATCTTCACCCGCCCGGCCTGCACATCGGCGATCGCGCCGGCGGTGCCGCGATAGGGCACGTGGGTGAGCTGCACGCCGGCGGCCTGGGCCAGCAGCTCGCCCGCCAGGTGCTGGCTGGTGCCGACGCCGCCGGAGGCGAAGGCGGTGCCGGGATTGGCGCGCAGCCATGCCACCAGCTCCGCCGTCGTGCGCGCCGGCACGGAGGGATGCACGAGGATCATGTTCGGGTTGATCGCGAACAGCGAAAGCGGCGCGAGGTCGCGGTCCGGGTCGAAGGGCAGGCTGCGGTAGAGGTGGCGGTTGATGGCGAGGCCGGAGACGGTGCCGACGCCGATCACGTGCCCGTCCGGCGCGGCCTTGGCGACGAGGTCGAGGGCGAGGTTGCCGCCGGCGCCGGGGCGCGCCTCCACCACCACGGGCTGGCCGAGCTCCCGCTCCAGATGGGCGGCGGCGAGGCGGGCCATCAGGTCGCTCACCCCGCCGGGCGGGAAGGGCACGATCATGCGGACCGGGCGGGACGGCGCCCAGGCGGGCTGCGCCGCCGCCGGCAGGGCGGCCGGCAGCAGCGCCGCGGCGAGCAGGGTTCGGCGTGCGATCATCGGTCTTCTCTTCTCCTCAACCCATCCTCCGCGGCGCCGGATGCCGCCCGCGCCATACGTCAGCCCGGCCGGATGCCGAGGGCGCGGATCAGCTCCGACCAGCGGCGCAGCTCGCCGCGGTAGAAGGCGTCGAACTCGGCGATGCTGGCGGAGGGCGCGGCCTCGATGCCGGCAGCCTCCAGGCGCGCCCGCACGGCGGGGTCGCGCATCACCGCCGTCACCTCCGCGAAGTGGCGCTCCGCCGCCGCGCGCGGCGTGCCGGCGCGGAGGAAGGTGCCGTGCCAGGAGCGGAAATCGACGCCGGGGCCGAAGCCGGCCTCCCGCGTCGTCGGTACCTCCGGCAGCGGCGCGAGGCGCGCCGCCTGCATCGTCGCGAGGGCGCGGAGCTGCCCCGCCCTCACCATGCCGAGCAGCGCGCCATCCACCGGCACGAAGGTGCCGTCGAGCTGGCCGCCCATGATCAGCGGCAGCATCGGCGCGCTGCCGCTGAACGGCACCGGCAGGTAGCGGAAGCCCGCCTCGCGCGCGAGGAGCTGGGCCGCGAGGAAGCCGGAGGTCCCGTGGCCGCCATGGCCGAGCGACAGCCGCTCCGGGTTGGCGCGGGCGAAGGCCACCATCTCCTCGAGCGTGCGATAGGGCGCGTTCGGCCCGACGACGATCACCACCGGCACCGCGCTCATCTGCGCGACCGGCAGGATGTCGGCGACCGGGTCGTAGCCGACCTCCATGAGCGACGGGTTGGTGGTGGTGGTGATCGGCGCGAGGCCGAGCGTGTGGCCGTCCGCCGGCTGGCGGAGCACGTGCTGGACCGAGATGTTGAAGCTCGCGCCCGGGCGGACATCGACCACCACGGGCTGGCCGAGGCGCGGGGCCAGCGCCTCCGCCACCACGCGGGCGACGAGGTCGACCGTGCCGCCGGGCGGCGCGCCGGAGACGAAGGTGACGGGGCGGGTCGGACTCCAGGCGGGCTGCGCGCGGAGCGCGGAGGGCGCGGCCAGGACGGCCGCGGCGGACAGCGCGGTGCGGCGTGCGATGGGCATGGTGCTCCTCCCCCTCCTGTTCAAATATGAATTGAAGGTTCAGTATTGGATACGCTATGCCCCGCGACATGGCCGAGTCAACGATCGCCGATCACCGCATCCCCGCCGTGGAGCGCGCCCTCGCGGCGCTCGACCTGCTGAGCACGGGCGGCGCGGCGACGGTGCGGGACCTCGCCGCCGGGCTCGGCGTGCCGCGCACGACGACCTACCGCATCCTCAACACGCTGGAGGCGGGCGGCGCGGTGCGGCGGGACGCGGAGGGGCGCTACGTGCCCGGCCCGCGGCTGCTGGCCTGGGCACGGGCCGTGCCCTCCTCGGCCGATCTCGCGCGGCTCGCGGCGGCGGCGCTGGAGGCGCTGGCGGCGGAGGCGCGGGCGACGGCGAAGCTCTCGGTGCTCGACGGCGATGCCGCGCTCGTGGTGGCGGTGGCGCCGGGGCCGGGCGCCTATTCGGTGGTCACCCAGGTCGGCCGCCGCTTCCCGCTGCATGCCGGGGCGGCGAGCAAGGTGCTGGCGGCGCACCTGCCGCCGCCGGCGCGGGCGGCGCTGCTGCGCCGGAAGCTGGAGCGCGCGACGGCGCGCACCATCACCGATCCCGCGCGCCTCGCGGCGGTGCTGGCGGCGGTGCGGCGCGACGGGATCGCCACCGACCACGCGGAGTATGCCGAGGGCGTGCACGCGATGGCCGCGCCGGTGCTCGGCCCCGACGGCGCCTGCGCCGCCGCGGTCAGCCTGGCGCACCTGCCGGGCGAGCCGCCGGCGCGCCTCGCCGCGCTCGAGGCCGCGCTGCGCGCGGCGGCGCGGCGGATCAGCCGCGAGATCGGCGGCTGAGAATCAGGCGAACACCACCGCCGCGCCGCCGGCCGCCTCGGGCGGGACCATCACGCCGTCCGGCGCCTCGCGCAGCGGCAGGCCGGCAAGCACCCCGCGCGCCGCGGCGCCGCCATCCCCGGTGCGCAGCACCATCCCGGCCATGAAGGGCAGCGCCGGGGGAACCACGCCGGGCAGCACCGCGCCGAGCGCCCCGGCCGGCAGCACCCGCACCGCCGTCTCCATCCGGGGCGAGAGCGGGCCGGCGGCGCCCTCGGCGCCCGGCAGGGCGAGGCGGAAGCCGGCCACCGGGTCGGGGCGCGCCGGCAGGCCGGTGAGGCGGGAGAGGCGGGCCGTCGTCGCGGCCGGGTCCTCGACCGCGAGGATCGCCGCCTCCAGCGCGACCACGCCGTTGCGGTGGCCCATCCAGCGCGCGTCCCAGACGATCCCGGGATCCATGTGGCGGATGAGCTGGAGCCGCCCTTCCGGCGCATCGGGCAGGGGCAGCCGGGCGAAGCGCGCGACCGGGCCGCCGGGCTCGGCCGGGCGCTCCAGCCAGGCGATGCCCGGCAGCGCGGCCCCGCCGCGCCGCAGCCGCGCAAGGTTCCCCTCGGTGTCGCTCATGCCGAAGGCGAGGATGTGCAGGCCAGCGTGGCGCGCGACGAAGCGGTCCACGCCGTTGGCGAAGAGCGCGGGGTCGAGGAGGCCGAGCAGCTCGACATAGCCGTGGCGGAGGAAGGCGCAGCGGTTGCCGCTGCCGAAGGGCTCGACCGGGCCGTCCGGGGTGCGCCGCCCGGATTGCTGCGCGACCGGGGAGAGCGCGAAGCCCATCCTCTCCCACGCCGCCCAGAGCGGCGCGGGGTCGCGCGCGCAGAGCCCGACGTGATCCAGCGCGAGGGCAGTGGTCATCCCGCCGGCGCCTCGTGCCTCTCGTACTTGTCGAGCAGCCACTCCTTCGGCTCCGCGGCGGCGTCGCGGTACCACTGATCGACCAGCGGATGCTCCCGCACCGCCTTGCAGTAGGCGCGGGACAGCACGGAGAGCTCCGGCTGCCAGGTGAGGAAGCGCGTCACCACCGGGGCATACATCGCATCCGCCGCGCCGAAGGCGCCGCCGAACAGGAAGGGCCCGCCGCCGGCCGTCAGCGCCTCGGCCCAGATCGCCTCGACGCGGGCGATGTCGGCGAGGCATTCGGGCGTGCGGCCGCCGCCCGGGACGCTGCGGCCGAGGTTCATCGGCATGGCGAGGCGCAGGTTGCGGAAGCCGGCATGCATCTCGGCGGCGATGCTGCGGGCATGCGCGCGCACCGCCCGATCGGCCGGCCAGAAGCGCGCGGGGGCGAACTCGGCGCAGTATTCGAGGATCGCGATGCTCTCCCACATCCGCGCGCCGCGGTGCTCGAGATAGGGGACCATGCCGTTGGGGGAGATCGCCTTCACGGCGGCCGTGGCGCCGCCGGCCAGCGGCACCACCTCCTCCGTCACGTCGAGGCCGGCCATCCGCACGGCAAGCCAGCCGCGCAGGCTCCAGGAGGAGTAGCGGCGCGTCCCGATCACCAGCCTGCCATCGGCCATGGGCGTTCCCCGAAGCGGTTTGCCGGCCGCTTCTTGCCACGGCCGGGCGCGAACGTCGCGGGGGGTGGCCCGCGGGCAGGGGGGTGCGGCTTCCGGGCGGGGGCGGGCCGGTCTATGGGAGGGCCGATGTCGCCGAAGGCCAGGGACCGGATCCTGCTCAACCTGGGGCTGGACGCGCTGCTGGCCGCGGTCGCGCTGCCGGCGGCGGTGTGGCTGGCCGCGCCCGGCGCCTGGCCGCCGGGGGGCTGGTGGCTCGGCGCGGTGCCGGCGGCGGCGGCGGCGCTGCTGCTCGCCGGCCTGCCGCTCGGCCTGCCGCGGCAGTACTGGCGCTTCGCCTCGCTGCCCGAGCTGCTCTCGGCCTCGGGCGCGGCGGTCGCCGCCGCGGCCCTGCTCTGGGCGGGGCTCCACGCGGCGGGCGCGTGGCGGCCGCCGAACCTCGGCTTCCCCGCCATCCATGCGCTCGTGCTCGCCGCGCTGCTGGCGGCGCCGCGCGTCGCGGCGCGGCTGCGGCAGGCCGGGCGCGTCGGGCCGGAGACGGGGAACCCGGCGCAGCCGGTGCTGCTGATCGGCGCCGGGGACGGGGCGGACCTGTTCCTCCGCGCCCTCGCGCAGGAGCGCAGCCCGGCCTACCGCGTCACCGGCATCCTCTCGCTGCGGTCGCGGCAGATGGGGCGGCGGATCCACAACGTGCCGGTGCTCGGCACGGCGGAGGACGCGACGACGGTGCTGGAGCGGCTGCGCGACGACGGCGCGCTGCCGGCGCAGATCATCCTCGCCACGCCGGAGCTGCAGGGGCTGGAGCTGCAGCGTCTGCTCGACGCGGCGGACCGCCACGGCATCCCCGTGCGGCGCGCGCCGCGCGTCACCGCGCTCGGCACGCTCAGCCGGCGGCCGGGGGAGCGCGCGGCGGCGGAGCCCCGCGTCTCGCTGCGCCCGGTGGAGATCGAGGAGCTGCTGGACCGGCCGCAGGTGCCGCTCGACCGCGACGGGATGGCGCGGCTGGTGCAGGGGCGGCGCGTGCTGGTGACCGGCGCCGGCGGCACGATCGGCGGGGAGCTGGCGCGGCAGGTGGCGGCACTCGGCCCGGCCAGCCTGACGCTGCTCGACCACGGCGAATACGTGCTCTACGAGATCGACCTGGAGCTGCGGGAGCGGCACCCCGCGGTGCCGCGGCGCGCGGTGCTGGCCGATGTGCGGGACGAGCCGCGCATCCGCCGGCTGGTGGCCGAGCTGCGGCCGGAGCTGGTGTTCCACGCCGCCGCGCTGAAGCACGTGCCGATGGTGGAGAACGACCCGCTGGAGGGGCTGCTGACCAACGCGCTCGGCACCCGCGTGGTGGCGGATGCGGCCCGCGCGGCGGGCTGCGCGCTGATGGTGTTCATCTCCACCGACAAGGCGGTGAACCCGACGAGCGTGATGGGCGCGTCGAAGCGGCTGGCGGAGATGTACTGCCAGGCGCTGGACCGGCAGGCGCGGGCCGCGGGCGGCATGCGGCTGGTGACGGTGCGCTTCGGCAACGTGCTCGGCTCCACCGGCTCCGTCGTGCCGCTGTTCCGCCGGCAGCTCGAGGCCGGGGGGCCGCTGACCGTCACGCATCCCGACATGCGGCGCTACTTCATGACGGTGCGGGAGGCGGTGGGGCTGGTGCTGCAGGCGGCGGTGGTCGGCGCGGCGGAGCGGGCGGATGCCGGCGCCGCGGCGCTGACGACCCGCCTGCGGGAGGGCGGGATCTTCGTGCTCGACATGGGGGAGCCGGTGAAGATCGTCGACCTGGCGCGGCGGATGATCCGGCTGGCCGGGCTGAAGCCGGACGAGGAGGTGGAGATCCGCTTCACCGGGCTGCGGCCGGGCGAGAAGCTCTACGAGGAGCTGTTCCACGGGCAGGAGCCGCCGCAGCCGACGGGCCATCCCGGCCTGCTGATGGCGGTGCCGCGCACCACCGACGCGGCGGAGATGGCGGCGGCGATCGACCGGATCGCACGGCTCGCCACCGCGGGGGAGCGCCCGGCGGCGCTGGCCGAGCTGGCGCGGCTGGTGCCGGAATTCACCGCCGAAGGCGCCGCGACGCGCGCGGCGGAGCTGCCGGCGCCGGCCTCCCCGGCGGGCTGACCCGGCCGCCGCCCCCCGCCGTGGGGGGCGTCATCCCCCCGGGACCAGCCGCAGGATGCGGCCGCGGCCCTCGTCGGTCAGCAGCAGGAGCGTGCCATCCGCCGCGGTGACGACCTGGCGCAGGCGGATGCGGCGGTCGAACAGCAGGCGTTCCTCGCCGGTCACGCGGTCGCCCTCGGTCGTCAGGCGCACGAGGCCGGGCGGGTTCAGCGCGGCGAGGAACAGGCTGCCGCGCCAGCCCGGGAAGGCCTCGCCGGCGTAGAAGGCCATGCCGGACGGGCTGACCGAGGGCGTCCAGTGGAAGATCGGGTCCTCCAGGCCGGGCGCGCTCCGCTGGCCGGTGCCGATGCGGCTGCCATCATAGTCCACGCCGTGGCTGACGATCGGCCAGCCGTAGTTGCCGCCGGGGCGGAGGATGTTGACCTCGTCGCCGCCGCGGGCGCCGAACTCGGCCTCCCAGAGCGTGCCGGTCCACGGGTTCAGCGCCAGCCCCTGCGGGTTGCGGTGGCCGAGGGTGAAGATCTCCGGCCGCACGCCGGCCTGGCCGATGAAGGGGTTGTTCGCCAGCGCGCGTCCGTCGCGCGCGAGCCGCAGCACCTTGCCCGCGAGGTCGTTCGGACGCTGCGCGCGCTCCTTCTCCGCGTAGCGGTCGCCGGTCGAGAGGAACATCGCGCCGTCGCGGCCGAAGGCGATGCGGCAGCCATAGTGGTTGCGGCCGGAGGCCTGCGGCGGCGTCGCGTCGAGGATGGGCGTCGCCTCCTCCAGCGCCGATCCGTCGGCGGCCAGGCGCGCGCGCGTCAGCCGCGTCAGCGCGCCGCCCTGCACGAGGGTGGCGCGGCAGAGGTAGAGCTCGCGCGTGGTCGCGAAATCGGGCGCGAGGGCGATGTCGAGCAGCCCGCCCTGCCCCCGCGCCTCCACCTCCGGCACGCCGCGGAGCGGGGCGGAGACGGCGCCGTCCGTGCCGACCAGCCGCAGCCGGCCGGGGCGCTCGGTGACCAGCAGGCGCCCGTCCGGCAGCACCGCCGCGCCCCAGGGCCGTTCGAGGCCGGTGGCGAAGGTGGTCAGCCGGAAGGTCGCCGCCTGGCTCCGCACGGTGTCGCCGCCCTGCGCGGCGGCGAGGGAGGGGACGAGGAGGGCAAGGGCGAGGAGGGCGCGGCGCATGCCGGGCAGATGGGCGCGCCGGCGGGCCCGCCCACTCACGACCGGCGGATCAGAAGGCGTAGAGATCCAGCGCCCCATGCAGCCGGGCGCGCAGGCGCTCCAGCTTCGCCGTGTCGGCCTCCTCCGCCGCCGCCTCCACGACATGGGCGTAGTTCAGCACGTTGAAGGCGCGCAGCGCCGGCGCGGCGTCGGACATCTCGCGCGGGGTCATGCCGTAGCCGGCCAGCAGCTCCTCCTTCGCGTCGACCGAGAGGTCGTGCAGCGCGATCGACAGCTCCCAGTAGGGCGCGACGTTGCTCGTCGACATCTCCCAGTCCAGCAGCGCGCAGACCTCGCCATCCGCCTCGGCCACCACGTTCTTCAGCCGCAGGTCGCCATGGTTCAGCACCGGCTGCGGATCCCACCGCGCGATCTCGTCGAGCGTCGCGCGCAGCGCCTTCAGCGCCGGCTTCGCCAGCATGCCGTGCCGGTCGAGGATCGCCAGCCGCTCCGGCCCGCGGAACTCGCGCGCGAGGTACTCGGCCCAGCTCTCCTTGCGCGAAAGCCGGTTCTCCGACCAGTCGAAGGTGGCGCCGAAGCCGCTCGTCTCCACCTCATGGAGCTGCCGCGCGAAGCGGCCCATCTGCCGCAGGATCGAGAAGCGCTGCGGGTGGTGCGTCGCCTCGGTCCCGGCGACCTTGCGGGAGACCATGTAGGGCACGCCGATCGGCTCGGTGCCGACCTCCAGCACCTCGGGCACGGGGATCCCGCTCTCCCGCGCGCGGGCCATCGCCCATTGCTCCTTCAGATAGTCCTTGATCTTGCCCGGCGCGCCGCCGAGCCGGAGGACGAAGGTTTCCCGCCCACGTCTTGCCTCGAACACGAAGTTGGTCAGCCCGCCGCCGAGCGGCTTCGGCCGCGCCGCGCCGGGACCGAGCAGGTGCGACAGCACCTTCCCCGCGAGCAGCCGCGCCTTCCTGCCGTCGAGCAGCTCGGTCTCCTCGGGGCCCGAGGGCCGCGCCGGCTCCTTCGCGCGCCGCGGCGCCTTCGGCTTCGCCGCCACCCGGCCACGTGTCCGCGTGCTCATCGCGCCTCGCCTCCCAGCTCGCCCAGCCGCCGCAGCACGGCGCCGAGGCCCGCGGGATCGGGCACCTTCACCGTCCCGGCGATGCCCTTGTGCTCCAGCTCCATCGGCCCGACCTGCACCGCCAGGCCGCAGCCGCGCAGGAAGCTGTCCATCGGCGTGTCGCCCGCGCCGACCGAGGCGGCGAGGTCGAAGCCCAGCCGCTCCGCCAGCCGCCGCGCGCCCTCCAGCTTGTCCACGCCGCCATGCGTCACGAAGCTGCTCGGCCGCGCATGCTGGTAGGCCATCAGCCGGTCCTGCGGCGCCTCCACCAGCAGGAACAGCATGCAGACCGGGCGTTCGTGCAGCCGCGCCCGCAGCTCCGCGACCGAGGAGGAGAAGACCTCCGAGGCGCTGCGGTACTTGGCCCGCGCCGCATCCACGCGCGCCTCGACGGGGGTCCAGATGATCTCGCCCGCCGTCCAGTCGCGCGGGTAGTGGAACAGCAGCAGCTCGTCCACGCCGCCGGCAACCATGCCGGCGATGCCCTCCAGCACCTCCTCGATCTCCGCGGGGGCGAGGGGGAGGGCGTCGAGCTCCTCGAACACCACCGCGCCGGAGGCCGTCTCCCGCAGCAGGCCGGTGACGGCGCCGTTGAGGGAGACCAGCGGCAGCGGCTGGTCGGTGATCGCCGCCCAGGCCCGGCCGAAGGTGCGCACGACGTTCAGGGGGAAGCGCAGCGTGTTGATCGCCACCGGCCGGCCGCGGTCCGCCAGCCCCTTCAGCCCGAACTCGACGGAGGGCACGACGGCGACGCGGCCCTCATGCTCATGCACCGCCGTGCCGTCCAGGTCGGTGACCACCCCGCCCGAGGCCGCGAAGTCCGACCGCGCGACGAAGCCGCGCAGGATCCCGTCCGTCTCCGCGTCCACGCCCCGTTCCCCTGCCTTGCCGGGCCCAGAAAGCGCGGGCGGCAGAGAGGTTTCGTGCTCAATCCAGCTTGGAGGAGACCCAGTCCTTCAGCGCGGAGCGCGGCAGCGCGCCCACCTTCGTATCGACCGGCTTGCCGTCCCGGAACAGGATCATCGTCGGGATGCCCCGCACGGCGTAGTCGTTCGGCGTCATCGGGTTATCGTCGATGTTCACCTTCGCGACGGTCAGCTTGCCCTCGTACTCCTTCGCGATCTCGTCGAGGATCGGGCCGACCATCCGGCAGGGGCCGCACCACTCGGCCCAGAAATCCACCAGCACCGGGCCCGGCGCCTCCAGCACGTCCTGGCGGAAGCTGTCGTCGGTGACGGCCTTGGTGAGCTCGCTCATCGGGGCACTCCATCGCCGCGGCGGGGGCCGCGGCCGTTCGTGGCAAGATCGTGGCGCCCCCCGGCCTGGTCAAGCAAGCGCGGCTATGCGTCAGGCGCATGCGGATCGAGCAACCCCGCCGGCAGCGGCATGAGCCGCGCGCCATGGGTCCAGACCAGCGCGCACGCCACCTCGCGCCCCGGGAAGGCGGCGCGCAGCACGGCACGGTAGGCCGCCATCTGCCGCAGGTAGAGCGCCGGCACGCCTTCCGCCGTCGCGGGCGGCGGGCGGTTGGTCTTGTAGTCGATCACGAGCACCCGCCGCTCCCCCACCACGAGCCGGTCCACCTGGCCGGAGACGAGCCGCCCGCCGACCCTGCCGGCCACCGGCGCCTCGGCGAGGCTGCCGGGCCCGAAGGCCTCGGCGATCGCCGGCGCCTCCAGCAGGGCCAGCACCTCTGCCGCCGTCTCCGCCTGCTCGGCGGCGTCGAGGCCGTGGCCCGGCCGGGCGAGGAAGGCGCGGGCGGCGGCGGCGCGCTCCTCCGGCGCGCGGCCGGGCAGGTGCTGCAGCAGGGCGTGGACCAGCCGCCCGCGGCGGAAGCGCCTGCCCTCCGGGTCGGCGCGGCCATGCGGCGCGGCGGCGGGCGTCTCCTCCTCCGCCGGGACGGCGGAGGGGACGAGCCCCTCCTCCCCCGCCTCGGCCGGCGCGGGGCGGCGCGCCCAGGCGGGCAGGTCGGCGGCGGCGGGGGGCGGCGCGTCCCGCCCGTCGGGCACCGCATCGACCGCCTGCGCGCAGTCGTGGCGCAGCAGGGTGGCGCCGGCGAAGCCGCCATCGGGCGGCGCGCCGAAGCCGGCGGGGTCGAAGGCCAGCTCCGCGGCGCCGAGCCGGGCGAAGCCGTCGCGGACCAGCCCGTACCAGCACCCCTCGCGCCAGGGCGAGGATTTCGGCCGCTGGCGCTGCCAGCCGCAGACCAGCAGCCGGTCCTCGGCCCGGGTGAGCGCGACGTAGAGCAGGCGGTGCTCCTCCTCCTCGCGCCGCCGCGCCTCATCGGCCAGCAGCGCGGCGAAGGCGGGGGCGTGGTGCGCCTTGTTCGGCGCCCAGAGCGGGATCGGCGGCGCATCCTCCGTCTCGTGCCAGCGCACGGAGCGGTCGTCGCGGCCGGCGCCGACCGTGTCGGGCAGGATCACCACCGGCGCCTGCAGGCCCTTCGCGCCGTGCACCGTCATCACCCGCACCGCGTCGCCGTGCCCCTCCCCTTCCCGCTTCACCTCGGCGCCGGCGCGGCGCAGCCAGTGGACGAAGGATTGCAGCACCGGCGCGTGCCGCCGCTCATGCGCCAGCGCGGCGTTCAGCATCTCATCCACCGCATCGGCCGCATCGGGGCCGAGGCGCGCCAGCAGCCTTTCCCGCCCACGATGTTCGCCCAGCACCTCGGCCAGCAGGGCGTGCGGGGTGACGCGGTCGGCGCGCTCCATCAGCCGGGCAAGCCAGTCGGCCGCCCTGCCCTCCGGCGTGTCGGCGCCGCGATGCGCGACGAGGCGCGACCACAGGCTGCCGGGCCGGGCATGGGCCAGGGCCAGCAGCCGCTCCTCCTCCAGCCCGACGAGCGGGGAGCGCAGCAGCGCGGCGAGCTGCAGGTCGTCCTCCGGCAGCAGCAGCACGTCGAGCAGCGCGAGCAGGTCCTGCACCGCGACCTGCTCGACCAGCCGCATGCGGTCGGCGCCGCCGACCGGCACGCCGCGTTCCTTCAGCGCGCGGATCAGCCGCGGCACGAAGCCGCCGGTGCGCTTGCGCACGAGCACGAGGATGTCGCCCGCCCGCATCGCGCGGCCGCGCGCCGGCAGCCTCTCATGCCCGATCCAGCCGGCGATGCGCGCGGCGAGCGCCTCGGCGAGCGCCGCATCGGCGCCGGCGGCGCGGCTCGGCGTCTCCGGCACGTCCCAGGACGGCGGCGGCTCGGCCGGCGTGCCTTCGAGCATCGGCCACAGCTCGACGCAGCCGGCATGGCCGACGCGGTCGGGCCGGTGCTCCAGCCTTGCCTCGCCCTCCACCACGCCGGCGCGGGCCGGGCCCTCGGCGAAGACCGCATCGACGAGTGCCAGGACCGGCGCGGTGGAGCGGAAGGAGACCTTCAGGCTGACGTCGCGCAGCTCCGCCCCCACCGCGGCGCAGCCCTCGGCGAAGAAGCGCTTCCAGCGGCCGAAGCCGGCGGCGTCGGCGCCCTGGAAGCCGTAGATCGACTGCTTCACGTCGCCCACCGCGAAGACGGTGCGCGGCGCCTCGGCGCCCCGGCCGCGGCCCCGCCGCTCGGCGCCGCGCCCGGCGCGGAACTCCTCGGTCAGCGCGGCGGCGATGCCCCATTGCGCGCGGTTGCTGTCCTGCGCCTCGTCCAGCAGCAGGTGGTCGAGCCCGCCATCGAGCTTGTAGAGCACCCAGGCGGAGCCCGGGTCGCGCAGCACGCCCTGCGCCGCGAGGATCAGGTCGTCGTAGTCCATCAGGCCGAGCGCGGCCTTCCGCGCGCGGTAGCCTTCCAGCACCGGCGCGCCGAGGCCGAGCAGCGCGCGCGTGGCGGCGAGCAGGCGCGTGGCGCGGCGGCTGCCCTCGACCGCGGCGACCCGCTCCGCCTCCGCCAGCATCGCCGGCAGGACGCGTTCGAAACTGCTCCTGAGCCCGGTCTGCGTCGCGAGGTTCTTCGGCGCGTATGGCTGCCCCTTGTCGCTCAGGAAGATGCCCGTCCAGTCGGTCCACCGTGCGGCGCGGCCCGGGTTGTCGAAGGCCAGCCACCGCAGCATCCGCTCGGCGCGGCCGCGGTCGCTCTCGTTGCGGCTGGCCTGCTTCAGCGAGGCGATGGACACGAGATCCGGCGTCGCGGCGCAGGCCTCCGCGATCAGCGCGCCCTCATGCGCGCCGTCGGCGAGGCCGAGATGCCGCGCGACGGCGCCGCACAGCCCATCGAGCCCCGCCGTGCCGCGCAGCGCGGCATCGAGCCGCTGGCGATCCCGCGTCAGCGCCGCGGCGAGCTTCGCGAAGGCGTCGGGCGGGACGAGCCCGGCCAGCGCCTCCAGCGCGTCGCGCGGCGTCAGCGGGCCGGCCAGCACCGCCTCCCGCGCCTCGGCCAGCAGGGCGGCGGCGTCCGCATCCTCCACCACGCCGAATTGCGGCGAGAGCCCGGCCTCCAGCGGGAAGGCGCGCAGCAGCGACTGGCAGAAGGCGTGGATCGTGCTGATGCGCATGCCGCCCGGCAGCTCCAGCACGCGGGCGAAGAGCGGGCGGGCGCGGTCGATGTCGTCCCGCGTCGGCGCGCGGCCGAGCAGCCCGGCGAGCCGCGCGGCGAGCGCGGATTCGGGCAGCACCGCCCATCTGCCGAGTTCCGCGGCGAGGCGCGTCGCCATCTCCGCCGCGGCGGCGCGGGTGAAGGTGAGGCAGAGGATCGCGCCCGGCCGCGTCTCCGGCGCCAGCAGCAGGCGCAGCACGCGGTCGGTCAGCACCTTCGTCTTGCCCGACCCGGCGGAGGCGCCGACCCAGGCCGAGACCGCGGGGTCCGAGGCGCGGCCCTGCTCGAGCTGGGCTTCCTGGCGGGGAGCGAGGGGGAGGTTCATCGATGCACGATCCCGGCCATCACTCCGGATCATCCTCCGCATTCGCCCATTCGGCGACGCGGGCGAGGTGGTCGTAGTCGCCGCCGCGCGCGGCGCGGCCGGGATGCGGGCGCGCGGGAAAGGGCGCGTCGCCGAGCAGGAAGCGATCGACCAGCGCGCCGAGGCCGCCGAGCGCCTCCTCCGCAAGCCGCTCCACCTCCTCCACCTCCGAGAGCATCTGCCTCACCTCGCCGGGCTCCTGCCCGCCGGTGAGCCGCCAATACGACAGCGCGCGCACCGGCGCCGCCGGCACGCCGTCGAAGGCGCCCCGGATGGCCATCGCGGCTTCCAGCGGCAGTTGCGGCGCGGCGCCGTCGCGCAGCGCATCGGCCTTCGGCAGGCCGCCGGTCTTGTAGTCGAGCACGGCGAGGCTGCCATCGCCGAGCCGGTCGATGCGGTCGGCGCGGGCGCGGAGCGTCACCGCCCCGCGCGGCCGGCGCAGGGTCCATTCCCCCTTGCGCTCGACGAAGGAGGCGAGGATGCCGCCGCCCTCCCGCAGCCGCGCCTCCTCCGCCACCACGAAGCGGCCGATGCGCGCGAGGCGCGGGCGCCAGAAGGCGGCAAGCGCCGGGCGCGGGCCCTGCGCCACGAGCGCGTCCTCCGCCGCCGCCTCCCAGATCGCGAGCGCCCGCGCCTCGCCCGGCCAGGCGGTGCCGAGGCCGGTGACGAAGCGCGCCATCGCGGCGTGCACGATCTGCCCGTAATCCAGCGCGCCGACATCGGCATCGAGCGGATCGAGCGGCCGCAGCGCCAGGACGCGCTTCGCGTAGAAGGCATAGGGGTCGGCCAGCAGCTCCGACACCTCCGTCACGCTGATCGTGTCGGGGCGCATCGCCCGCGGCGGGGCGGGGGCGGGGCGCGCGACGGGCCGCGGCGGCCCCTCCGGCTGGTCGAGCGCGGCGGCCCAGCGCACCGCCTCGCTCCGCGGCAGCGCCAGGCCCTGGCCGCCGAGGAAGGTCTCGATGCGCGTCAGCCAGCGCGCCGGCACGGTCGGCGCGCCGCCGCGGCGCGCGGCGCGCGACAGCACCGCCTCGGGCGCCGCGCAGGCGGTCAGCAGGAAGTCGGCGCAGACGCGGCCGATCCGCGCCTCGGGTTCCGGCAGGCCGAAGGCGGCGCGCATCGCGCGGCTCATCCAGGGGCCGGGCTCGGTCGCCAGCGGCCACACCGATTCGTCGAGCGCGCCGAGCACGACGCGGTCGAACGACAGCAGCCGCGCCTCCAGCAGCCCGAGGATTTCGACGCGCGGATGCGCGCCGGCGTCGCGGGCGCGGCCGGTGCGCCGCGTGCGCGCCGAGGCCCCGGCGAGCGCCGCGTCGAACAGCGGAGGCCAGGCGCGCGGATCGAGCGGCGGCAGGTGGCGCATCGCGCCTTCGAGATCGGCGAGGTGGTTCGCCAGCACCTCCCCCTCCTCGCCCGCGTAGAGCCGCAGGCCGCCGGCGCGGTCGGCGGTGGTCGCCAGCGCCTCCGCCGCGGCGAGGTGCGCGGCCAGCAGGTCGGCCGGCGGGCGGGGCACGCCGCCGGGATCGGCAAAGGGGCCGAGCGCGGCTTCGAGCGCGCCGAGCGCGCCGAGGACCCGCGACAGCGCCTCCTCCTTCACGGCGGCCCCCGCGGCGCGGCGGATGCCCGAGAGGCCGCCGGCCGGGCGCGGGCCGCGCAGCACGCGGCGTTCCAGCAGCCGCACCGCGGCGATCCAGGCGCCGCGCTCCATCCCCGCGGCGCAGAGCGGGTGCTTCAGCGCGGCGAGCGTCGGCACCGGCGCGAAATCCTCCGCCACCATGCGCGCGATCAGGCGCAGGAAGGCGCCGGCCGGCGTGGTGCCGAGCTCCTCGCCGGCGCTGTCGTCGGCGACGATCCCGTGGCGCACCAGCTCGGCCGAGACGCGGCGCGCGAGGTCGCGGTCCGGCGTGACGAGGGCGGCGCGCGCGCCGGGGTGCTCCAGCGCCTCGCGCAGCGTCAGCGCGATCGCCGCCGCCTCGGCGCCCGCATCCAGCGCTTCAAGACGCAGGAGGCCGGGCAGGCCGGCGCGCCAGGTCTCCGGGTCGGGCTGCGTCCAGGGCTCCATCCCCTCGGGCGGGCGCAGCGCCATCTCGAGCAGCGTGGCGCGCGCGGCGGGCACTGCGCGGGCCCCGGCCGCCTCGCCGCAGCCGGGCCAGGGGCGGATCCGCGCATCGTCCGCGCCCATCGCGGCGAGGAGCCGCGCCTGGGAGCAGAGCGGATGCGTCGGCGCCGCCTCCACCGCGCGCCAGATGCGGCCGAGCGCGCGGCGGTCCAGCCCGTGCAGCACCACCGCGCCCGCCGGCAGGCCGGCCACCACCTTCAGCAGCTCCACCGCCGCCGGCACCGTGCCGCCGACGCCGATGCCGGCGGCGATCACCGGATCCGCCGGCGGGCGTTCCTGCCATTCCCGCGCCTGGGCGCGCAGCGCGAGGACGCGGCGCAGGCCGATGTCGAGCAGCGCATGCTCGCCAAGCCACGCCACCCATTGCCCGGCGACGCCGCGCAGGAAGGCGGTGGTGATCTGCCAGTGGGTCGCCTGGTCCTCCGGCACCAGCGCCTCCAGCCGCGCCAGCCAGGCCTCGGCGAAGGCGAGGGGTTCGGCCTCCGCCAGCAGCGCGGGGTCGCGCTCCTCCAGCGCCACCTCGTCGAACAGGCGCGCGAGCTCGCCGGCGAGGCCCCAGGCCTGCTCGGGCGTCGCGGGCCCGCCGAAGCGGCGCGGCTGGCGCATGACGTAGGAGGCGAGCACCGCCTGCCGCGTCAGCGGCGCCACCGCGGGGGGCATGTCGAGCAGCGCGGGCAGCGCCAGCTCGTCCGCATCCTCGGTGGACAGGCCGGCCACCGCCCGCATGCGCGGCAGCAGCAGCGCGCGCCCCTCCGCCGCGCGGAGGAAGGCGTCGCGCAGCGCGCGGGCGGAGCGGCGCGTCGGCAGCAGGACGGTGGCGCGGGACAGCGCCTCCGGCCCCTCTTCGCGCGCGCCGTCGAGCACGCCGGCGGCGAGTCCATCCAGGAAGGGCAGGTGCGCGGGAATGTCGTAGAGGCGCATGGGACGTTCAGAACAGCGCGGTCAGCATCCCGGAACGCAGCAGCATCTCCGCCCTGTCCAGGTCGCGCGGGGTGGAGAGATGGAACCACGCGCCGTCATGCACGAGGCCGAACAGCCGGCCGGATTCCGCCGCGCGCTCGTAGAGGCGGAGCAGGCTGAAGGGCGCGGGCGGCGCGCCCTCGAACAGCGCGGGGGAGAGGATCTGCACGCCGCCGAACAGGTAGGGCGCGATCTCGCGCTCCTTCGGGCGGCGGGCGCGGCCAAGGGGGTCGAGCAGGAAGTCGCCGCGCCCCGCCTCGCCATCCACCTGGCTGGTGCGCACCAGCAGCAGCAGCGCGTCCATCTGCGAGGGCTCGAACGCCGCGGCCATGCGGCGCAGCGCGGGGGTGGGGCCGCAGAGCCAGAAGGCGTCGCCGTTCACCACGGCGAAGGGCCCGTCGCCCAGATGCGGCAGCGCGGCGGCGACGCCGCCGCCGGTCTCCAGCAGCACCGGCTCGCGCAGCACGAGGGCGTGGGGGTCCTGCGCGGTGACGGCGGCGGCGACCTGGTCGGCGTGCCAATGCGCGTTCACCACCAGCCGGCCGATGCCGGCGTCGCGCAGCCGGTCCATCGCATGGTGCAGCAGGCTGCGCCCGCCGAGCATCAGCAGCGGCTTCGGGCGGTCGTCGGTCAGCGGCCGCATGCGCGTGCCGAGCCCGGCGGCGAGGATCATGGCATGGGTCAGCGGGGTCATGTTGGCGTGCGGAAATGCTGGCGCATTTCCACCCCTCAAACGCCGGGCGCCGCGCATCCGCGCGGCTTGGCTTCGCCGCATGGGCGGCGGGCCGCATTCGCGGCCTCGGCCCGCTGCGCGGGCCGCATCGAAGTACGGCTCGGACAGGTGAGTGTCATGCGGCGTCCTGCAGGTGCTTCGGGTTGCCGCGCAGCGCGGGCGGGACATGCGCGTCGAGGAAGCGGCGCAGCGGCGCCGCGGCGGAGTGACGCAGCGCGGCGTCGAGCAGCGCCCAGCAGCGCGGACCGTGGACGAGGTAGCGCGGCTTGCCGTCGCGCCGCGCCAGCCGCACCCAGAGCGCGGCGACGCGGAGGTGGCGCTGCACGGCATGCGCGGCCATCGCGGCGCGGAACGCCGCCTCGTCCAGCCCGGGCCGCAGGCCGAGGTAGTGCGCGACCGCTTCGTCCCGCAGGGCCGGCGGCACGTCGCGGCGCGCATCCTCGATCAGCGAGACGAGGTCGTAGGCGGGATGGCCGAGCGCGGCGTCCTGGAAGTCGAGCAGGCCGGTGGCGCGCGGCGGCGCGCGGCCGGGCAGCGGCATGAGGTTGGCGGGGAAGAAGTCCCGGTGGACGAAGCCGGCCGCGGCGAAGGGGGAGAGCGTGTCGCGCACCGCGGCGTCGAACTCGGCCCGGACCGCCGGCGCGGGCGGCGCGCCGAAGCTCTCGGGCCACCACCAGTCGAGGAAGGTGGCGGCGGCCGTCTCCGCCATGCGCGCCGCGTCCCAGGCCGGCAGCCCCCCGGGCGGCGGCGCGGCATGCAGCGCGGCGAGCGTCTCGACGGCTGCAAGATAGGGGTGACGCGGATCGGCGCCGGCATCGAGGAGATCGGCCATGCTGCGCGGGCCGAGATCCTCGAGCAGCACGAAGCCGCGCACCGGATCGGCGCCGAGGATGTCCGGGGCCGAGAGGCCGATGCGGGCGAGGTGGGCGGCGACATGCAGGAAGGGGCGCACATCCTCCCGCGGCGGCGGCGCGTCCATCAGCAGCGCCGGCCGGGGGCCGCCGTGAAGCCGCAGGTAGCGGCGGAAGGAGGCATCGGCGGCCAGCGCCTCGGCGCGCGCCGCGCCGAAGCCGTGGGCCGCGAGGAAGTCCGCGGCGCCGTCCCTCATGCCGCGATCGCCCCGAGGCGGCCGGGCCAGCCCGTGAGGGTGGCGGTCCGCGCCTCCTCCGCCGCGGCGGGGGCGAGGGCGACGGTCAGCGCATCATGCGGACGGAGCGGGCCGAGGCGGTCGGGCCATTCGACGAGGACGATCCCCTCCCGCGCCTCCTCCCAGCCGAGCTCGGCAAGGGCGGCGGGACCGTCGAGGCGCCAGAGGTCGAAATGGTGCGCGGGGCCGTGCCGCGTGGCGTAGCCCTGGACGAGGGTGAAGGTGGGGGAGGGCACCTCCAGCGCCGGGTCGCCGCTGGCGGCGCGCAGGAAGGCGCGGGCGAAGTGGCTCTTTCCCGCGCCGAGCGGGCCTTCGAGCAGCAGGGCGTCGCCCGGCCGCGCGGCGTCGGCGAGGCGTGCGGCGAGGGACGCCGTGGCGTCCGGGTCGGGCAGGGCGAGGGTGACGGCGTCGGTCATGCGGGGCGGGCAATCTGCCCCCGCGGGCCGGGGCCGCACAAGCCGGCGTTCGCAGTTTGATCCGGACGGAGGGATCGGGCTAGACAGCGCGGCCTTTCACCAGGGGTTCGCGATGGCGGCGGTTGTCGAGACGGATGTGGCCATCATCGGCGCGGGGCCCGTCGGGCTCTTCGCCGTGTTCGAATGCGGCATGCTGCGCATGCGCTGCGCCGTGGTGGACGCGCTGACCGAGATCGGCGGGCAGTGCAGCGCGCTGTATCCGGAGAAGCCGATCTTCGACATACCCGCGCATCCCGAGATCGGCGCGGCGGAGCTGGTGGCGCAGCTCGAGCGGCAGGCGGCGCCGTTCAAGCCGCTGATGCTGCTGGGGCGGCGGGTGGAGCGGCTGGCGGGCGGCGCGGGCGCCTTCGAGCTGGGGACGAGCGAGGGCGACGTGATCCGCTGCAAGGCGGTGATGATCGCGGCCGGCGCCGGCGCCTTCGGCCCGAACCGCCCGCCGCTGGAGGGGCTGGCGGAATACGAGGCGAGCGGCGCGGTGCGCTACCTGGTCGCGCGGCGCGAGGATTTCCGGGGGCGGCGCGTGGTGATCGCCGGCGGCGGCGACAGCGCGGTGGACTGGGCGCTGAGCCTGAAAGGGGTGGCGGCGCGGGTGACGGTGGTGCACCGGCGCGACAAGTTCCGCTGCGCGCCGGAAAGCGCCGCGCAGCTCCGGCATGCCGCGGAGCGGGACGAGATCGACCTGGCGATCCCCTACCAGCTGCACGGGCTGGAGGGGACGGGCGGCGCGCTGTCAGGCGTCGTCGTGGCGACGCTGAAGGGCGAGACGCGGACGATCCCGGCGGAGGTGCTGCTGCCCTTCTACGGGCTGTCGATGGAGCTCGGGCCGATCGCCGAATGGGGACTCGGCCTCGACCACAAGCACGTGTCGGTGGCACCCGCCACCTGCGAGACGAACATCCGGGGGGTGCACGCGATCGGCGACGTCGCGACATACCCGGGCAAGCTGAAGCTGATCCTGCAGGGGTTCAGCGAGGCGGCGATGGCGGCGCATGCGATCCACCCGCTGGTCTTCCCGGGCGAGGCGCTGCACTTCGAGTACTCCACCACGAAGGGCGTGCCCGGCGGGCTGGCGGCGTGATAGGCTGAGGCCATGTCCGCCAGCCATCACCCCCCGTACGAGACGCCGGTCGAGATGACGGTCAAGGAGTTCCTGGAGTGGTGCCCCGAAGACGGGCAGCGCTGGGAGCTGGTCGACGGCACGCCGCAGGCGATGGCGCCGGCGAAGCTCGGGCATGGCGCGCTGCAGGCGGAGCTGGGGGCGCTGCTGCGCAACCACTTCGCGGAACGCGGGCGCGAATGCCGCGCGCTGGCGAATCCGGGCGTGGTGCCGCTGGTGCGGCGGGCCTTCAACATCCGGGTGCCGGACCTCGCGGTGACCTGCGGGCCGTTCGAGGCGAACGACCAGCACGTCAGCGACCCGGTGCTGATCGTCGAGATCCTTTCCCCCAGCAACCAGTCGGAGACCTGGGCGAATGTCTGGACCTACACGACGATTCCGAGCGTGCGGGAGATCCTCATCCTCCGCGTGGTGACGATGCGCGCGGATCTGCTGCGCCGGCGCGACGACGGAAGCTGGCCCGAATCGCCGATGGCTGTGACCGAGGGCGAGCTGGACCTGGCGAGCATCGGCTTCCGCGTGCCGCTGGAGGCGATCTATCGCGGCGCCGGGCTGAATCCGGAACGGGTCGGGTAGCGCGCTCATCGCAGCCTCCCGTGGAAGGTGACGGCGGGCGCGGGCACGGCGTCGGGCTTCGCGGCGACCGCGGCGAGGGCGGCGTTGAAGAAGCGGACGAAGCGGTCGGCGTGGCGCGGCGTGCCGATCGGGTGCTGCACCATGCGCCAGTGGTTCGCGGGCGTGCCCTCGTAGCGGATCGAACCGGCATTGTAGGCGCAGGCGACCAGCGGCGGATCGAGGCGCGTCGCGCCGGATTGCCGCCAGATGTACGCCATGCCGGCGCGTATCGAGGTGCCCGGGCTTTCCAGCGCGCCGAGGGTGAGCGTCTCGTCGGACAGGGCCTCCCGCGCGGTGGAGAGGAGCGTCTGCATGAGGCCGACGCTGACGCGGCGCGGCGTGCGGGAGGGGTCGTCCGGGTCGCAGCCGGGCTCCAGCCGGCGGGCACGGGGGTTGCCCGAGCTCTCGGTGAGGATCGTCGCCACCACCAGCTCCGCCGGCACCGGGAAGCGGAAGGAGGCGGCGGCGATGGCATCGGCGTTCGCGGCGAGCACGCGCGCGGCGAGGGCGAGCGCCGGATCGCCCGGCTTCGACAAACCGCCCCCGACCTCCACGCCCGCCGGCGTCAGGCGCCAGCGCACGCCGTCCGGGTAGCGGCTGTGCGGGCGGGCGAGGGCGGCGAGGGTGGCGGCGTCGAGCACGGCCCCCACCCCGCGCGGCAGCGCGGCGGTGGGCTGCGGATCGCCGAGCAGCGCGGCCCAGGTGACGGGGCCGAGGACGCCGTCCTCGACCAGGCCGCGGCGGCGCTGGAAGGCGCGCAGCGCGTCGCGCGTCGCGGTGCCGAAGACCCCGTCGGGGAGGAGGCCGGCGCCCGCGTGCTCGTTCAGCAGGCGCTGCGCGCGCGAAACCTCCTCGCCGCGCATCATCGGATGGGTGAACCACCAGCTTCGCGGAGGGAGCGGGGCGGATCGGGACAGGGCAACGGACATCTCAGCGGCACTCCGGGGTGAGGGCGAGCCCCGCCGCGATCGCGGCGCGGCGCTGGGGGATGCGGTCGGCGAGCGGCGGCAGGCCGGGCACGTCGGCGGCGCGGGAGGCGGCGTCGCGCGCGGCGAGCAGCGCGGCGCAGCGCGCCGCGGGCGGGGTGTCGCCGGACTGCGCGCGGTTGAGCGCGACGCCGGCTTCGTAGTGGCCGGCGAGACCTGCGGCAGGGCCGTCGCGCAGCGGCGCGAGGGCGGCGAGGATCGCGGCGTTCTCCGCCCCGCGCGCGGCGCCGGTGGCGCGGTCGCGCCGGCGCTCATGCGCGTCGGCGAGGCGGAGCGCGACCTCGGCACGCTCGTCCGGCGTGGCGTCGGCGGGCATCAGCGCGGCGGCGCGGCGGAGGGAGTCGAGGGCGCAATCGTCGCGGCCGAGACGGGCGCAGGCGGCGCCGCGGAACGTCAGGAGCGTGACGCAGGCGCGGTCGGCGACGGCGCAGTCGATCGCGTGGCCCGCTATCGCCGCGTCGGGGGGCGGTGAGCGGCGCCAGTCGCCGGCAAGCTGCACGGCCTGCCGCGACGGGGCGGCGCAGGCGGCGAGGAGGAGGATGGGGAGGAGCGGGCGCATGGGGATCAGGGCTCCCGGGCGCTGCGCTCGATGGCCTGCCAGAAGGCGGGGCTGTCGAGCCGGGCCGAAAGGGCGGCGCGGGCGGCGGGGTCGGCGCGGCCGAGCGCCTCGGTGAGGGCAAGGAGATTGTCGAACTCGGCGGCGACGCGGCCGTCCTGGCGGGCGGTGCGGAGCGCGGCGGCGAGGGAGTCGGTGCGAAGCTCGATGCCGGCGACGGCGACGGCGGGCATCGCAAGGTCGGCGAGGGCGGCGGCGGATGTCATGGCGCCCCGGAACCCCTCGATGGCCTCGGCGAGGGCCTCGGGGTGGCCGGCGAAGGCGCGGGCGAGGTCAGCTTCGGCCCCGGCCGCGGGCGCGGCGAGGAGCCGGGCGGCGCGTTCGTCGGCGGGGACGCCCGGCGTGCCCACCGCCTCCCACAGCGCGAGGGCGAAGGCGGGCTCGACGGTGCCGGAGGGGGCGAGCGCCGCGGCAAGGGAGCCGGTGCGCAGCAGGGCGGCGGCGGCGAGGCCGGCATCCACCGCCTGCGGCAGGGGGCCGGCCTCGAGCGGCGCGTCGAGCATCGCGGCCTTCCAGCGGGCGAAGCGGTCCCGCTCGCCGAGCAGCGACAGGCCGCCGGCGACGAGGGCGGCGACGAGGCCGGCGGGGCCTGACAGGGCGCCGAGGGGCCCGAGGGCGCGCAGCGCGCCGGCGATCGGCGTGCCGGGATCCGCCGCGCGGCCGATCGTCGCGACCGCGTCGGCCAGCGCGGTGCCGACCGGGCCGAGCTCGCCGAGGTCGCGCAGCAGGCCGGCGGCTTCCTCGGCCAGGCGGGCGATCGCGGCGGGGTCGGCGCCGGAGCCGCGGGCGGCGATGGGGGCGATGCGGGAGAGGAGGTCATCGAGCCGCGCCAGGGCACGGTCGACGCCGTCGATCGGGCCAGGGCCGGCGGCGGGCGCGCCGGCCGCGGCGAGGAGGGCGCGGAGGGTGCGCAGCCGTTCCTGCGCGACGCGGAGCGTGTCCAGGGCCGGCGGCGGGGCGGCGGGGCCGGCATGGGCCGCGGCCTCGGCGGCGCTCCTCGCCTGCTGGGCGGCTTCCTTCGCCTCCTCCGCGGCGCGGGCCGAACGCTCCCCGGCGCGGGAGGCGAAGTAGAAGGAGATGACGGCGCCGATGAAGCCGGTCAGCGCCTCGCCCGCGCCGAGGCCGAGGGGGCCGGCGAAGGCGAGGAGGAGGAAGCCGAAGACGATGATGAAGACTGAGAGGAGGGCGCGGACCGAGCCTTCCGGCACGCCGAGGGGGAGGTGGGCGAGGCGGGCATCGGGGGCGGCGCCGAGCCCGCGCGCGAGGCGGGCCAGCAGGAGCCAGGCGCCGACAAGGAAGATAAGCATCGCGCCGAGCACGATCCCGCCGGCGGCGAGCTGGCCGGTCACGGCGGGGTCGGCGGCGTAGGCCGTCGGCCCGGGAAGGGCCAGGAGGACGGCGGGTGCAAGGGCCGACAGGCGGGACGGGCACGAGTGCAGATGCCCCCACCCCGACCCTCCCCCGCTGCGCGGGCGAGGGAGGTGGGTGGGACGGGGTTCGGGTGGAGCGGGCGCCATGGCGGCCTCCTTGCCTTTCGACAGGGAGACTAGGACGATAGTCTAGAACAATGCAAGAACTTTCCGCGGGCGCCCCGAAAACAGTCCCGGCTCAGCAGCGGGCGAGCAGCGCCTCGATGCGGGCCTTGTCCTTCGCCGAGACCGTCACCCGCAGCTCGTGGTCGGACCCGATCTCGGCATAGCGCGGGTCGATCGGTGCCTCGCGCACGAGCGTCTCCTTCGCGATCTTGGCGCGCTCGGCGTCCGGGAAGGCGTGGCGCACCGTCACGGCGTCGGGGATCGGCGGCGCGTCGGAGGCGAGCACCTCGCCCACAGGCACGGCCCGCGCGCCGACGGCACCCGGCGAGGCGACGGGGTCGCTCGCCGGGAAGGTTTCCATGACCGCTTCCTCGGTCTTGCTTTCGGTCTTGTGGTTCATGCGGGCTCTCCCCCTCGGTTCCGTGTGCCCGGGGCAACGCCGGGAGCGGCGGGCGGGTTGCCGTGACCGTTCCGGTTTGGTCAGGCGCAGGCCTCCCGCCACAGGCCGAGCTTCCGCTGCGCCGCGGCGTCGGAATAGGCGAAGAGGACGAGGTCGCCCCCGGCTTCGAGGGTCAGCTCCGCCCAGGAGGGGACGACGAGGAGGTCTCGGTCGGACAGGGCGTGGGCCACGCCGTCCACGCGCGCGGTGCCGCGCCCCTCTACCACGACGAAGACGGTGGCGTCGGTGGCCCGGCGCGGGCGGGTGGCGCAGCCCGCCGGCAACAGGCGGACATGGGCGGCGATGGTCGGCATCACCGGGCCGCCATCGGCGGGGTTGGTGAATTCGAGCGCGTGGCCGAGATGCGGGTCCGGATCGCCGGCGCGCGCCATGGCGGCGAGGCCGTCGCGCCATTCGGCGTAGGGGTAGTGGAACAGCGGCAGCCCGGACGGGCGGCGATCCGACGCGGTGCCGCGGAAGGGCCGGAGGTTGCGGCCGTAGCGGGCGGCGGTGTCGCCGGGCGGCGCGGATTCCGGATGCGCGCTGGCGCCGCCGGGCAGGCGCTCGGCGAAGGAGGCGGCGAAGTGCCGCACGGTCGGGATGTCGAGCCCGTCGAGCCAGATCATCGGGCGGCCGCTTGCGTTGCCGTGGTCGTGCCACTGCCAGTTGGGCGTCAGCACGAGGTCGAAGGGGCGCATCACCGCCTTCTCGCCATCCAGCGCGGTGAAGGCGCCGTCGCCTTCCATCACGAAGCGCAGCGCGCATTGCGTGTGGCGGTGGCAGGGCGCGACCTCGCCCGGGAGGATGAGCTGGAGGCCGGCATAGAGGCTGGTGGTGACCGCGGAGGAGCCGGGCAGGCCTGGATTCTCGAGGATGAGGACGCGGCGCTCCGCCTTCTCCGCCGAGATCAGGTCGCCGGCGCGCATCAGGTGGTCGCGCGCCGCCGCGTAGTGCCAGAGATGCGGGCGCGCGGCGGATTGCGGGGTGGGGGTGACGAGGCCGTGCAGCACCTCCCACAGCGGAAACAGGTGCTCGGGCGCCATGCGGGCGTAGAGGGCGCGGAGCTGGCTCTCGGCGTCGTTCGGGACGGGCGTGTCGGGCATGGTTCGGTGCTCGTGCGGCTGGTCGGGTGGAGCCTAGCGGAAGGTGCCGCGCGGGGTCAGCCGGCTCGCGCATCCGTGGCGAAGTCGCGGCCGGGGACGGCGGCGAGGAGGGATTGCGTGTACGGGTGGCGCGGCGCCCGGAAGACCTCGGCGAGCGGGCCGTGCTCCACCACCTCGCCCTCCCGCATCACGGCGACGAGGTCGCAGACCTGGGCGGCGACGCGCAAATCGTGCGTGATGAAGAGCAGCGAGAGGCCGAGCCGCTCGCGCAGCTCGGCGAAGAGGCGCAGCACCTGCGCCTGGACGGAGACGTCGAGGGCGGAGACAGGCTCGTCCGCGACCAGCACCTCGGGCTCGAGCGCGAGGGCGCGGGCGAGGCCGATGCGCTGGCGCTGGCCGCCGCTGAACTCGTGCGGGAAGCGGTCGGCCGAGGCGGGATCGAGGCCGACCAGCGTGAACAGCTCCCGCGCGCGGCGGAACGCCTCGGCGCGCGGGGTGCCGTGGACGATCGGGCCCTGGGCCACCAGCTCGCCCGCGCGGCGGCGCGGGTTGAGCGAGCCGAAGGGGTCCTGGAAGACCATCTGCACGCGGCGCGCGGCGGCGCGGCGGGCGCGGCCGCGGAGCGCGAGGAGATCGGCGCCGCCGAGGCGTACCTCGCCGCCATCGGGCTCGATCAGGCGGGTGACGAGGCGGGCGAGGGTGGACTTGCCCGAGCCGGACTCGCCGACGATGCCGAGGGTGGCGCCCTTCGGCAGGGTCAGCGTGACGCCGCGCACCGCATGGGTGACGCGGCGGAAGCGGCCGAAGACGCCGCCCGTGCGGAAGGTCTTTCGCAGGTCGCGCAGCTCCAGCGCGGGCGTGGCCGAGACGGGCCGCGGCGGCGGTGCCACGAGCGGGGGCACGGCGGCGATCAGCGCGCGCGTGTAGGGGTGGGCGGGATGGCGCAGCACCTCTCCTGCCCCTCCCTGCTCCACCACGCGGCCGTGCTGCATGACGGCGACACGGTCCGCGATCTCCGCCACCACGCCGAAATCATGGGTGATGAACAGCACGGCGGTGCCCTTGCGGCTCTGCAGGTCGCGGATCAGGGCGAGGATCTGCGCCTGGGTGGTGACGTCGAGCGCCGTCGTCGGCTCATCCGCGATGAGCAGGCGCGGATCGAGGGCGAGGGCCATCGCGATCATCGCGCGCTGGCGCTGGCCGCCGGAGAGCTCGTGCGGGTAGGCGCGGGCGGCGAGCGCGGGATCGGGCAGGCGCACCTCCTCCAGCAGGGCGAGGGTGCGGGACGTAACCTCCCGCGCGGGGAGCGGGGTGTGGATGCGGAAGGTCTCCGCCACCTGGTCGCCGACGGTGCGCAGCGGGTTGAGCGCGGTCATCGGCTCCTGGAACACCATGGCGAGGCCGGCGCCGCGGAGCGCGCGCATGCGGGACTCCGGGGCGGCGGCGAGGTCCTCGCCCTCGAACAGCGCCTGGCCGGCGGCGATGGCGACGCCGGGGGGCAGCAGGCGCATCACGGCGTTGGCGGTCATCGACTTGCCGGAGCCGGATTCGCCGACGACGCAGAGGATCTCGCCCGCCGCGATGTCGAGCGAGACATCCTCCAGCGCGTGGGCGCGGTCGGCACCCGGCGGCAGGCGGACGGTGAGGCCGCGGAGCGAGAGGACCGGCGCGGTCACCGCCGGCGGAGCCGCGGGTTCAGCGCGTCGTTCAGCCCCTGGCCGACGAGCGAGACGGCGAGGACGGTGACGAGGATGGCGACGCCGGGGATGGCGGAGACGTACCACTGGGCGCGCAGCACGTCCCGCCCCAGGCCGATGAGGTTGCCCCAGGAGGCGACGTTGGGATCGGAGAGGCGGAGGAAGGCGAGCGCGCTTTCCAGCAGGATCGCCACCGCCATGACGACGGAGGCGTAGACGATCACCGGCGGCAGGGCGTTGGGCAGGATCTCGCGGAAGATGATGCGGGCGTCGCCCATGCCGAGGGTGCGGCAGGCCTGGACGAATTCGCGGTTGCGCAGCGAGAGGAACTCGGCGCGGGTGAGGCGGGCGGGGGCGGGCCAGGAGACGAGGCCGACGGCGAGGGTGACGGTGCGGATGTCGGAGCCGAAGACGGCGACGAGGATCAGCAGCAGGAGGAAGTTGGGCAGGGTCTGGAACGCCTCGGTGACGCGCATCAGGGCGTCATCCACCCAGCCGCCATGGTAGCCGGCGAGGGCGCCGACGAGGATGCCGAGGCCGACGGCGACGGCGGTGGCGACGAGGCCGATGAGGAGGGAGATGCGCGCGCCGTGGAAGATCTGGGCGGCGATGTCGCGGCCGGAATTGTCGGTGCCGAGCGGGAAGCGCGGATTGGCGCCGGGCCATTGCAGCGGGCGGCCGGCGAGGGAAAGCGGGTCGCGCGGGAAGAGCAGGTCGGCCGTGAGCGCCATGGCGAGCACGAGCAGGAGGAGCAGGAGGCCGATGAGCGCGGGCGGGGAGCGGAGATAGGCCGCCAGGAACCGCCTCATCCCGACGCGCCGATCCGGGGGTCGAGGCGGGCGTAGAGCAGGTCCACGAGGAAGTTCACCAGGATCACGAGCAGGGCGGAGACGAAGACGATGCCGAGCAGCGTGTTCAGGTCGCGCTGCACCACCGCCTCATAGGCGAGGCGGCCGAGGCCGGGGAGGGAGAAGACGCTCTCCACCACCACCGAGCCGCCGAGCATGGTGCCGGCCTGCAGGCCGATGAGGGTGACCATCGGCAGCATGGCGTTGCGCAGCACGTGGCGGGTGACGACGCGCGTCTCGTCCAGGCCCTTGGCGCGCGCGGTGCGGACGAAGTCGAGCGTCAGCACCTCCAGCATCGAGGCGCGCATGATGCGGAGATAGATGGCGAGGAAGATGAGGCCGAGGGTGAGGGTGGGCAGGACGAGGTGCGCGGCGATGTCGAGCGCGCGGCGGAGGCCGGCGTGGCCGGCGCCCACCTCCTCGAACCCGCCGGCGGGGAGCCATTCTAGGTGGACGGCGAAGAGGACGATGGCCATGAGGCCGAACCAGAAGGAGGGCGTGGCGTAGAAGACGAGGCCGATCGTGGAGATCACCGTGTCCGGCCAGCCATTGACGCGGCGCGCGGCGAGGATGCCGAGGACGAGGCCGGCGAAGAAGGCGAAGGAGAGCGCGGCGGTCATCAGCAGGAGCGTCGCGGGAAGGCGTTCCAGGATCACCGTCGCGACCGGCTTGCCGTAGATGGCGGAGAAGCCGAGATCGAGGCGGACGAGGCGCCAGAGATAGTTGGCGAGCTGCGCGGGGACCGAGAGGTCGAGGCCGTAGAGGCGGCGCAGGTCGGCCGCCACGGCGGCGTCCGCGCCGCCGCCGCTCTGCGCCAGCAGCGCATCCACCGTGTCGCCGGGCGCGAGCTGGAGCAGCAGGAACATGCCGACGAGGATGAGGAGCAGCGTCGGCAGCGAGGCGGCGAGGCGCCGCCCGGCCAGCGCGAGGACGCGCATCCGCGGCCTATGACGCCAGCCAGAGGTCGTGCCAGGAGGACGACGCCCAGCGCGGGTTGTTGCCGGCGTTGCGCAGGCGGCGGTTGAAGACGGAGACGAAGATCTGCTCGATGGGCATCCAGAGCGGCAGCTCGGTGTTCACGCGGCGGACGAAATCGGCGTGCAGCGCGCGGCGGCGGGCGGGGTCGAGCTCGGTCTGCGCGGCGTCGATGATCCGGTCGGTCTCGGCGTCCGTCCAGCCCCACTGGTTCGTCCAGGGGGCGCCGCGCGGCTGGCCGGAGCGGTACCACACCGTCGTCGAGACCGCCGGGTCGTTGCGGTACTGGTGCCAGCCGGTGGCGAGGTCGAAGTTCCAGTCGTTGTAGACGGTGCGCAGGAAGCCCGCGGCGTCGAGGCGGATGATCTCGACGCGGATCCCGACCTCTCCCAGCGATTGCTGGATGAAGGTGGACCACAGCGCGATGTCCTCGCCCCAGGGGGCGGGGTGGAGGCGGAGGCTGAAGCGCACGCCGCCGGCGCCGCGGCGCTGCCCGGCCTCGTCCAGCAGCGCGTTGGCGCGGCGTCGGTCGAACGCGTATTGCGGCATGCCGGCCGGGTAGTGCTCCGTCGAGACGGAGGGGATCGGGCCGGTGCCGAGCTTCGCGAAGTCGCCGAGGAAGTTCTCGATGAAGAAAGGCACGTCGATGGCGTGCGCGATGGCGCGGCGCACCCGGATGTCCGCCAGCACGGGGTTGCGGAAGTTGAACTCGAGCGTGTTGGTGCGGGCGTTGCCCTCGTTCCCGCGGGTCGTCACCTCGAAGCGCGGGTCGCGCGCGAGGCGCTGGAAATCCGCGATGGCGAGGGAGGAGTAGGGCGAGAAGAGGATCTGTCCCGCCTCCATCTGCGCGGCAGCCGCCGAACGGTCGGACACCACGCGCCAGACGACGCGGTCGAGGTAGGGAAGCTCCGGCCGCCAGTAGTTCGGGTTGCGGTCGGCAATGATGAACTGCCCGCGCTCGTACTGGGCGAAGCGGAACGGGCCGGTGCCGACGGGCGCCGTGTTGGCCGGGTTCTGGCGGATGTCGCCGGCGCCGTCATAGACGTGCTTCGGCGAGATGTAGCCGAGATCCGGCAGCGCGCGGAGCAGCAGGTTCAGCGGCATAGGCCGCTCGTAGCGGAAGACCGCGGTGCGCGCGTCCGGCGTCTGCACCTCGGTCAGGAAGGCCTGGAGCGCGGTGCCGTAGTTGAGGATGCGCTTCCACATCTCCATCGCTGTGTACTGCACGTCGGCGGAGGTGAAGGGGCGGCCGTCATGCCAGGTGACGCCGCGGCGCAGGCGGAAGGTGACCGTGCGGCCGTCGGGCGCGGCCTCCCAGCTCTCGGCGAGGCAGGGGGCGGGGTTGCCGGCGGCGTCGAGATCGACCAGCGGCTCCTGGATCTTGCCGCCGACGATGTAGACGCCGGTGGAGGCCTGGAGGCTCGGGTTGAGGATGCGCTGCTCGGTGGCGAAGTGCACCGTCATCACGCCGCCGCGTCGCGGCCCTTCCTGCGCGAAGGCGCGGCCCGGATGCAGCACGGAGGAGGCCAGGGCGGCCGTGGTGAGCAGCGCGGCGCGGCGGGTCAGGTGCATGGTCACCTCCTCGGGGGGCGGCGGAGCATGAGGGGCGTGCGGCGCAGGCGTCAACGCGGCGCGTCGGGTTCGAAGCGCAGCAGCAGGCCGGTGGCGCGGCGGGCGGGTGCGGCGACCGGCGCGCCCGGCGGGCTGCCGAGCGCGCGGGCGGCCGCCGCCATGTCGCGCGTGCCGAGGACAAGCGCGGCGCCGCCCTCCTCCGGCAGGCCGTCGGTGGGCACGCCCGGATGGCGCGCGGCGAGCGCGGCGCGGGAGAGGAAGACGAGATCGGCGCGGCCGCGGCCGGTGGCGACGCGGTACGCGCCATCCGCCTCGGCCTCCGCGCCCCTGTCGAGCAGGCGGGCCATCTGTGCCGCGGCGCCGGCGGGATCGCGCGCCAGCACCTCCACCCGCAGGATGCGCGACGCGCCGTTGGGGTGCGACTGCAGCGAGGGCAGCCAGACATGCTCGCGCGTGAGATGGGCGCAGGCGAAAAGGCCGAGGCCGGCGGGCCGCTCCTCCTTCGGCCATTGGAACACCTCGAACCGCGCCTCGGCCTCGGCGCCGCCGGGCAGGGGGACGGGGCGGCCGAAGGCGATCGGGCCGACCGCGGCGATGCCCTTCGCGCGCAGCTCCGCCGCGCCGGCGGCAGCGTCATCCGTGGTGAAGGCGGCACGGTCCAGGCCCTCGCGCGCCGCGAGGAAGGCGCGGAGGCCGGCATTGTGCTCGGTGGGCGCGAGCACGCCGAGCAGCTCCAGGTAGTCCTCGCCGAGCATCATCGTGTGGTTGCCGGAGCCCATGTGAGGGCTGTGGGTGCCGCGCGGCGAGACGGTGAAGCCGAGGGCGCGCCAGGCCCCGGCCGCGGCGTCGAGGTTCCGGACCGCGATCACCAGGTGGTCGAGCCCGATCACGTGCCGCAGCGCCATCGCCCCATTCCCCGCCGGTCGGGCGCGATGACAGCCGATCGCGCGGGCGGCGGCAACGGGCCTTGAGGCGCCGGCGGCGCGGGGGTTTCATGCGCGGCATGGACGACGTGACCTGGCCACCTTCCCTCTGGGCGCATGTCTCGCCGCCAGGGCCGGCGCTTCCGGCGCTGGAGGGCGAGGAGGAGGCGGAGGTGGCGGTGGTGGGCGCCGGCTTCACCGGCCTTTCGGCCGCGATCCACCTGCGCGAGGCGGGAATCGGCGCGACGGTGGTGGAGGCGGCGGAGCCGGGCTGGGGCGCCTCGGGCCGCAACAACGGGCAGGTGATCCCCACCCTGTCGCGCCACGACCCGGCGGCGATCATCGCGCGGCACGGCGCGGCGGGGGAGCGCTTCGTGGCGGTGCTGCGGGACAGCGCGACGACGCTGTTCGACCTGGCGCGGCGGCACGGGATCGACGCCGAGGCGGAGCAGACGGGCTGGGTGCAGCCGGCGCATTCGCCAGGGCGGATGCGGCTGGCGGAGCGGCGGGTGCGCGACTGGCAGCGCCACGGCGCGCCGGCGGAGCTGCTGGACGCGGGGGCGATGCGCGACATGCTCGGCAGCGATGCCTGGTCTGGCGGCTGGTGGAACCGCACCGGCGGGCACATCAACCCGCTGATGCTCTCGCGCGGCATGGCGCGGGCGGCGCTGGCGCTGGGCGCGCGGGTGCTGGCGCGGTCGCCGGTGACGGAGGCCGAGCACCGGGACGGGCGCTGGGTGCTGCGCACGGCGCGGGGCGTGCTGCGCGCGCGGGCGCTGGTGCTGGCGACGAACGCCTATACCGGCGAGTTCGCGCCGGCGCTGCGCCCGGACATCGCGCGGGAAGTGGTGCCGGTGCTGTCCTGGCAGATGGCGACCGCGCCGCTGTCGCACAACGTACTGGCGACGGTGATCCCCGGGCGGCAGGCGATGTCCGACACGCATGGCGAGCTGTATTTCGCGCGGCCGGACGCGCGCGGGCGGCTGGTGACCGGCGGGGCCGTGGCGCTGCCGGTGGACCAGGCGCGGCGGCTGCGGCCGATGATCGCCGCGCGGCTGGCGCGGCTCTGGCCGCAGCTCGGCCAGGTGCCGTTCGACCATGTCTGGTCGGGCTATGTCGGCATGACGACGGATTTCTTCCCGCGCCTGCACCGCATCGGGCCCGACGGCTATGCCTGGGCGGGCTGCAACGGGCGTGCGGTGGCGCTCTCGATCGCACTGGGGCGGGAGTTCGCGCGGGCGGTGGCGGGCGTGCCCGAGGCGGAGCTGGGGCTGCCTTTCACCGATCCGCGGCCGGTGCCGCTGCACGGCGTGGCGCGTGGCTTGGCGCCGCTGATGCTGCTGCTCTACCGCAGGCGCGATGCGCGGGAGGTGGCGTGATGGCGATGCAGGCGCGGGTGATCGGGCCCGAGGAGGCGCCGAGCCATTGGCAGCCGGTGCCGGCCAACGGCTTCGTGCGCTGCATCCTGAGCGGGACGGAGCTGGGGATCGGCTTCTCGATGGGCACGCAGACGGTGGCGGTGGGCGGACGGGTGCGCGACCACCTGCACGACCGGCACGAGGAGGTGATCCACGTGACGGCGGGGCGCGGCCTGGCGCGGGTGGAGGAGGCGGAACACCCGATCGGTCCGGGATCGACCGTGTTCCTGCCGCGCGGCTGCCGGCACGGCTTCGTCACGGTGGGCGAGGAGGCGCTGAGCTTCGTGTGGTTCCTGGCGCCGGGCGGGCTGGAGGCCTTCTTCGCGGCGATCGGGCGGCCGCGGGTTGCGGGCGAAGCCGCGCCCGCGCCCTTCCCGCGGCCGGCGGACGTGGCGGAGATCGAGCGCCGGACGGTGTTCGGCTGGGCGGAGCAGCCGAAGGCGTAGCGCAGGGCTTCACCCGGGCGGGCCGGCGGGGTATGGAGGCGGGAGACGGACCCGTAGCTCAGCTGGATAGAGCGTTGCCCTCCGAAGGCAAAGGTCGCACGTTCGAATCGTGTCGGGTCCGCCAATTTTTCAAAGGGTTAGCCTGAGGCTGGCTCGGGAACAAAAAGGGCCGGGGTCACACCGGGGATGCAGCGGAGCGCTGAGGCGCCCCGCCGCCCGATCCTTCGGCCCTAAGCGTCCCCCGCCTCCGCGACACGGTAGATGGTGTAGGAACCGCGGCCACCGGCGCGGTTCGGCCCAACCGACCGCACCTTCTCCACCGCCTCGACCGGTATGCCCTTCTTCTTCAGCCCGACGAAGAACCCGCGCACCGTGTCCTTCGTCCAGCCGGTCGCCTCGCAGACCTGGGCGACCGTGGTGCCCCCTGGCTGCTTCAGCAGGGCGACGACCGTCAGGAGCTTCGTTCCCTGCCGCGGCGGGCGCGGCCGCGCCGGGCGGCGCGTCGGCTTCCCGGCGAGGGCGGTGCGCAGGGCGTCCATCGCGTCGGTGAGGTCGTATCGCTGGTTCGCCTCGTCGTCCCAGGCATCGAGCACCCGCCGCGCCGCGTCGCGCAGGTTGCGCGGGATGCGCTCCTCCGCCGGCACCGGGGCGGCGTCCTCCGGCGCCTCGGCTTGCTTCTCATCCGCGGGAAGCTGGTCCGTGCCGCTCTCGTTGGTCGACTGCCCATCGTCGGGAAGTCGATCGGCTGCCGGCTCCTCCTCCGGCCCGAGGCCGATGGCGCGCATCCCCTCCTCGGTAATGCGCAGGGCGATCCAGACGTCGCCCTCGTCCTGACGCCATGCGCGCCCGATGTGGTCGCGCGGCGCCGGGCATTCAGCGAGCAGCCCCTTTTTGATCAGGCTGGTCAGGACTGCGTTGGCCGCGGCCTTGGGCAGTTTCGGCAGGGGCGCCAGTCGGGCTTCGTGCTGGCTCGCCTGCAAAAGCAGGGTGCGCTGCCCGTCGCTGAGCTTGAGGATGGTGTTCATCGGGGTCTCCTGGTCCAGCACCCGATCAGCCGGGTGCTACGACCCCGAGCCCCGCAGGATCCGACCCGCGGGGCAGGCGCGGCGCCGTGTGGCGCGGCGCGGGGCGCTACGCGGCGTATTCGCCGCGGCGGAAGTGCGCGTCGGCGATGTCCTTCAGCTTCGCGGTGGCGTCGTGCAGCCAGGCCGTCTCGCCCCAGAGGACCGCCTCGGGATCCGCGCTGAAGTGGTCCTCGCTGGCCTGGTGCAGCTCCGCGAGGATGGCATCGAACTCCGCCTTCTTCGCGAGGAAGGCCTCGAGGCTCCGCTGCTGGTTTGCTTCGCGCCGGCTCATGCTGGTCTCCGTCCTGCTCATCGCGTGACGGACCATTCGCGCTGTGCCGCGCCCGAGCCAAGCAGATAGAGCGCCTGCGCCGCCGAAAGATCGCACCGCCCGCGGCCGATCCCGATGCCCCCTATCCCGCCCTTGCCGGGCGCCCATTGCCTTTGCAAAACTACCCATGTTCGCGTTCGTCAGCGCGGCGAACGACGGGGGAGATCGACTATGAAGTGGCCCGCCTATGCCGTCACGGCTTGCATCATGGCCGCACTCTTTCCCGTGAGCTCCATTGCGCAAACGACGCCTGCGGAGTGTTTCCGTGGGCTCATAACGAACCAGCAAATCACAACAGCCCGGACCGCGCAGCAGCTTGCCGTTCTGAGTCTGATCGATCAATCAACTTATGAAAATATGAGGGATCGAAGCAGTATTACGGCAATTCTGCCGAAATTCGTCGGATCTATGACATTCGATCAGTTTCGAACGCTCAGGACAGAATTTTCCAGTCAGTATGATCTCCGTTGGTCTACTGACAACCAGTTCAGATCTGCTTCCCAGTGGACTCCAGAAAGGGCTTTCGACACCGTCGATCGCTGTATCTCCGTTACCGGACAGGGTGACAACAGTGTTCTGAGCGCTGTCGTATTTGCGGACATGGACGAGGTGACTATCCAAGTAGTATCTCGCCTTCAGACGTTCGAAAAAGTCGAATTCTCATTCGACGAGAGGCTATTCACCGTGTCTGAGTCGACGCGGAGCGCATTTCTGTCGCCAAGACCAGCAAGCAACCTGGACATGCGGCTTCTCACTCTCCAGCGGCGCGCGCCATACGCAGGAGATGGGACGGTGCGCTTCCTGTACACTGGCCCCAATCTCACTCGGACACTCCCCGTTCGCGTAGGTTCAGTTCCTCGGCTTCAGCGGATCGAGACCCGCCAGCTCCCACCGGTCGAGCGGGTGTGGGAGCGACCTGTTTCTGCGGGAGGATCGATCGCCGCGAATCAACGCATTTGCCTGGATGTTTCCGAGGTTGAAGGAGGTCGGGGCGGACGCTTCATCGGAACGCCTCAGGCGCGAGCGGAGCGGTTTGACGGTAGTCGCTGGGTGAGTGGAAACGACAACGTCAACATGGTCGTCATTGGTGCAGACCCGGTGCAGTTGTCGGCCGACCGAACCCAAGCTTGCTTCCGTCCGCATGGGGCAAACTCGCGCGACCATTCGGTATCGCTGAGGTACATCATGAATGCCAACATCGGCGTGGAGGTACGCCGCCTCGTCTGCCAGACCTTCGTAGATCGAAGCGCGCGTGAGCAGAACGACGACTACTGCGTCGACGAGTAGGCGGAGTAGCTGTCGATAGGGCCACTCCAGGCCCGCGATCTGCTATGCAGTCAGCGGTTCGTCTAGCCGCGCGGCGAGGTCGGCGAGCAGGGTGTGCAGGTGCTCCTGCAGCAGTGTCTGGACGAGGTGCGGATCGGCGCGGATGTCCGCCGCGATGGTGCCGGCGACGCGGGCCGGCCAGTTCAGCACCGCATCGCGCATCGCGCCGGCGATCGCATCGATGCGCGCATCCGCGGTGCTGACGCCCATCAGCTTGCCCTTCGCGCGATCGAGGGCGAGGCGCTGCCCCTCCACCTTCAGCGCGAGCCGCGCGAGCATCAATCGGCCGAGCGGGGTCTCGTCGCCAGGGCGCGCCAGGGGCGACCGCCCCGGCAGCGCGGTGGCCTCCATGTCCCGCCGCACCCGCGCGACGTCCCAGGCGCCGTCCGGCTCCCTGGCGATGCGGCCGACGCGGGCGGCCTTCTGGATGGCGGTGTGGGAGATGCCGAGGCGGCGGGCGAGCTCGCGGCCGGACGTGACGCGATCGGACATGGTGGGCCTCCTGGCAAGCGTGCGAACCGGCTGGCAACAGGCGGTGGACCCGATGCGCTGCCCAGATTCTACATTCGTTCCAATGCCTTGTCTGCAACGACCGGATCGCCGGGGCTGGAATCGGCAACCTCGTTGCATGGCCTGGCGCTAGCGACCTCGCGCGCTTCCGCCCCCCGCATACGCTCGGCCCAGGAAGGAACCATGGGGATGGCTTGCGGGAAGGGGCGGCGCAGAGACGTTCGGCGCGACGGGTGCTGTCCCGCGGACGAACGGCAAACCGCGGCGCTGGTCCCTCAGCACGGAGAGGCCATCCTCAGGCTTCCCGCCGCGCGCAAAGATAGTCATTGAAATAGTTGATTCGACACTAGACAGCGCGAATCGCAAAAGGCTAACTTCATGGCTATCTGGCCAGATGGGCTGAGTCATGAATGTCCCGATGTTCGAAGCGAAGAACAAGCTGAGCGCCCTCGTCGCCGAGGTTGAACGCGGCGTCGAGGTGACGATCACGCGCCGAGGCGTAGCCGTGGCAAAGCTCGTCCCAGTCGCCCCGACGTTCGATCGCGAAAAGGCACGACGCGCAGCCGATGGGCTGCGGAAAGCCAGCCGCGGCACGACACTCGGCGGGATCGCGATCAAGGACCTCGTCAACGAAGGGCGGTCGTGAGCTTCGTGCTCGACAACTCGGTCGCGCTTGCTTGGTGCTTCGAGGATGAGCAGACGCCGGCCGTCATGGACCTACTCGACCGCGTTACCGAGACCGGTGCGAGCGCTCCGCTTCTCTGGCCGTTGGAGGCCCTCAACGGCCTGCTCGTTGCCGAGCGGCGGCGCCGCCTCGACGCCGCCAAGCGCACCCAGCTCGCCAGCTTCCTGCGAGAGTTACCGATTGCGCTTGACCCAGACACCGCGGACAGGGCTTGGGAGGCCACGGCGAAGCTTGCCGACCGCTTCAGGCTCTCCGTTTACGACGCCGCCTACCTGGAACTCGCCCAGCGCCGCCGCCTTCCTCTCGCCTCGCTCGACCGGGATCTCCGCGACGCTGCCGCCGCTACGGGCGTTGATGTCCTGGGGGTGGCGCCATGACGGCGTCGCCTGACCAGCGCGGCGCTGCTGCCCCCAGCCCAGCCGGGCCGGCGGCACCAAGCTGGCCAACGATCATCCGCGAGCACGTGCGCCAGTTGGCGCTTATCGAGGCTGCGCGCGACCCAACCCCAGTGTCGGGGCTCACGCACAACCATTACCGCTACCCGGCCCGCTTCTCGCCCGTCTTCGTGCGCGCGGCGATCGAGGCGTTCACCGCGCCGGGCGACGTGGTCCTGGATCCTTTCGTGGGCGGGGGAACGACGCTGGTCGAGGCGCTCGCGCGCGGCCGGCACGGCGTCGGCGTAGACATCAGCTCGCTCGCCACGTTCGTCTCGGAGGTGAAGACCTTCCTCTTCTCGGAAGACGAGCTGGCGGCGCTGCAACAATGGTCCGCCCGCGCGCCCAGCAGCATCAATATGCGCGGCTGCGGCGTGCACTTCGATGAGTACGCTGAGGCGGGCTACTACCGTTACCTCGATTCCGCGCCGACTTGGCGCCTGCGCAAGGCTATCGAGCAGGCGCTGGCGTCCGCGCTGGCGTTGCCAGAGCCGCGCCTCGAAGCCTTCGCTAGATGCGTTGTCCTCCGTACCGCGCAATGGGCACTCGACGGGCGGAAGGTTCTGCCGAGCGTCGGCGAGTTCCGCGAGATGCTGGCGGAGAACGCTGCCGACATGCTCGCCGGCACGCGTGCCCTGTGCGCCGCCGCGCGCGACGCAGCCGTGCCGGCCGCATCTGTCAGCGTGGTCCAGGGCTCGGCGGCAGAACTCGAAGCTTTGCCGATTCCGGCGGGGCACCGCGCGCCGCGGCTGGTCGTCACCTCGCCGCCGTACCCGGGCGTCCACGTCCTCTATCACCGCTGGCAGGTTGATGGGCGGAAGGAGACCCCGGCGCCCTTCTGGATTGCCAATCGCCTCGATGGCTCGGGAGCCGCCTACTACACAATGGGCGACCGCAAGGCTTTCGCCGGCTACTTCCGACGCCTTGAAGCAGCGCTCACACGGGTAGTCCGATTCTGCGACGAACGGACCATGTTCGTGCAGGTGGTGGCATTCGCCGAGCCTGACTGGCAGTTGCCTCGATACCTCGAGGCAGCCGAAACCGCCGGGCTGATCGAAGTTCGCCTACCTGCCCTGGCCGGCGAGCGTGACGGTCGCCTGTGGCGCAGCGTCCCTAATAGGAGATGGCACGCCGACCAGATCGGCGAGACGCACGGTAGCCAAGAGGTCGTGCTGTTCCATCGCCGCTGCTGATGTGGTGCTGACAGGCGTATTCAAACTTCGCCTGCAACCGCGGTAAGCGCCTCGCTCTCCTGCTCGTTCCCGACCTCAGCCAATCCGTCAATTAGCGGCAGGATGAAGGGAGCGAGCGCAGCCGTGACCTCCGCTACTCGGTCGCGGACATTGGCGGGCGCCGGGCGATTCTCCTCCTCCGCCTCCTCCTCTTCCATCGCGAGCTGCTTCTGCTTTTCCATAAGGTCGTGCTGGATGAGAGCCAGCGCGATCAACGCCATTGCATGCTTGAAGCGCGCCTTCAGGGCCGCCGCGCGCTTCGGCGCTTGGCGCTGCGCCAGCTGGAGGTGCAGGTTATCCATGTTGATGAAGTAGTCGTACGTGACGACCGCATCGGTATCGTTCGTACTCGGCGGCTCCTTGATGACCATGGCGGTGTGGCGGCTAAAGGGAGGGTCGTGCGTCGTCCAATCCGCCTCGTAGACCTCCATCGGCTCCGGGATGTCGAGGCGACCGTCGGCCTGGCGATCGGCGCCAGGGGTGCTGGACGGCTGCCGGGGAGGGCGCTCGCCCTTCGGCGCATGTGGCTGGTCAAGCCGCTCAGGCTTAACCCGCAGCGTGAAGCGGTTCAGAAACGGCTCGACGCGGCTGGGGTCAGTAATCTCCGCTTCATAGGTGAGCGTGGCGCCCACAGCAGCCTCTGGGGGTAGGGCGAGCGAGAAGTTCGCCATGCCCCTGTAGAGATTAGGCGACTTCCAGTTCTTGGCTGGCACGCGCGCGCCGTCCACGATCTGGTGGAGCACGAAGCTGCCCGGCTCTTCGGCGCGGCTGAAGTAGCCGTCCTCCGCGTCGGTCTCCAGCGCGACACGAACCTGAGAATTGAGGTTGGCGTCGCGGCTGATCGCCGCACCTGGCTCGCTTCCCTTGAAGTGGAAGCGCGTCGGAAAGCGCTTGCCCGTCCAGGGCATCTCCACCGCGGCGACCGCGACAGGCTTGTGCGGGTTACTGATGCGCAGGCCTGCGCCGAGCACCGCCGCGAGCAGCGGATTCTTTTTGACCATCTCCTCGAGGAAGGTGCGGAAGGTCTCGGAGACGGGGGGCTGCGCCGCCCGTTCGCGGGCGCGACGCTCGTTGGCGAGCGCCTTCAGCTGCTGGTGGTTCTTGAGGTTGTCCTCCAGCTCATCCTCAAGCGCCCGCTTCAGCTCGCCGTCGCGAAGCTGCGTGCGATTTGCCATGAACAGCTTCTCGTGGGCGCGCACGCTGATCGCACTGCAATCGACGAAAACCAGAAGCGAGTGCCACAGGTAGTCCTGCTTCACCTTCGACCGCCGGAAGAAGTCCTTGCTGAACACCGCATGGCTCTGCCCGTTATAGGAGAAGATCACCCCTTCGTCCTTGCGGTAGGCATCCGCCGCGTTCTTGCTCTTGAACAGGTAGATGCGGCAGGTGAAGCGCTCGCCCTGAACGTCCATCTCGAAGCGGTCGAACCACTCGACGTTGTCTCGCCTCGCGCTGCGGACGTCGTCGTCGAGCGTGTTAATCAAGCCGCTTGTCGGTGTGTCGAAGCTGCCAAGGTGCCCCCTAAACCCGTGGCGGCACTCGTGGAAGCGGATGGGAAGCGCCGCCTCGGGCAGCAGCAGACGCATCCGCTCCAGCAAGCCCCCACCCATCATCATTTGGCTTTTCGCCCGGACGTCGTACTCGTAGAGCTTGAACAGGGTTCCCCAAGCGCCCGCGCGCGCGTAGGGCTGATTCCTGTCGGGGAAGATGCACAGCTCGGGCGCCGCAAAGTGGAGCAGCCCCCGCTTGCCGTCCGTGTTGAGCGGGCCTGGTGCCAGGAAGGTGAAGCGGCTGCTCTTGGACCCCGGCTTGGGATCTTCCCGCCGGATGATCGTGAAGCTCCAGTCCGCCTCCGGCGTGCCGGCGAGGGCCTGCGGAAGGAGCAGCGGGTTCCGCCGTGACACAACGAGCTGGACGTTGTGACCGGCACCGCAGAACTCCAGGACGCCCGTACCGCCCATGTGGAATTTGCCCTGGACGAAGGGGATGCGCTTCTTACTGCCCTTCAGCACCGAAAGGATCGTGCGCGGCATGGAGGACGGAGTCTGGCCCTCACCGTCGTCCGCAATTGTGAGCGACGGCTTGCCAGGCGCGCGCTGTCCCGTGGCCGCGACGGTGATGCCGCGGGAGAGCTTCTCGGGATCCTTGAGCGCCGTGCCGAAGAACGCGTCGCGCGCTGCCCACATGGTCGTCGGCGCGTTCGGTCCTTCGGGATCAACCCCGGCCATGCGCGCAGCGGCGATGAGCTTCGTGTCGATAGCATTGACCAGCTTTTCCACCAAAGCCTGCTCTGCGCGGCTCTGCTGGTTGCCCACCGTCGAATAGTTCTCGGGCTCGTCGCCGAGGTCGCGCCACGCGTCCTCATTCGTCCAGTGCCCTGCCCTCGTCAGGAGGTCGATTACCTCCGCCTCAGTATCGGCGGAAATGAGAGCCTCACAGAGTGTCCTCGCATCACCGAGAGTCATCTATATTAGCCTCCATTCCGCCGCCTGGGTGCCTGCTTAGAGCTTGAACTCGACCTGCGCCTTCGTTCCCTTCGACATCATCCGGACCTTCAATTCGTCGATTTCGCGGCTCAGAGCCTGGGTAATTTTCTTCACGTCGGCCTCATTGAATTCATAGTGGGCCTTGTTTCCGAGCTTGCCGATCACCCGAATCGCCCTGATTGCGGCGCTCGTTCGGCTCTCCGCAAGCTCGACGAACTTCGCCCTCTTGTCTCGCGAAGAGGTCGATTTCGATCCCCTAGAGGCTCCAGTCTCACCGTCCACGGCGTCAATCTCCCTACCAGTGAGCTCACAGCGCGCTCACGCACGAGATCATTTAGCCGCAAAATGGATCATGCACAACCAGATTCGCCGGGGAGTGGCATTTCTGATTCACCTGGGCGCTAAATGCGTCGCTCCTTGGTAGCGAAGCCCCAGATCCAGAGCCCTGTGAGGCTCAATAACCTTTGTATCTCAGCTGCTTAAGTGGCAATATGTGCGCCGCAATGGCTGTTGCGTCTCACGGAGTACCCTCCCGCGAGACGCAAGAGGGGGTCACCCCCGTGACCCCCCGAAATGCCCACTGCTGAGAAGATCGCTGCCCTACCGCGGCCTTGCCCTCGCCGAGCGGCTCAGGCTGCCAGTCCAAGCGCCGCTCGCGTCGTGGCGAGAGCCTCCTGTTCGCACCGCGCCAGCTCCGCCGCGACCACCTGCCTTAGCGAATCCGCGGCGGCCTCCTCCGCGACACCGAGCTTCGATGCCAGCGCGGGAGCGGCCCGATCAGGCCAGCTCTGCCACGTGGCGCGCGAGCCGGCAGCGATGCTGGCCTGGAGGCGCGCCTGGCGTTCCAGGAGCTCAGCAGGCGGCGGACCCGAGAAGGTCCGCGCGTGCCAGACCCGCGGGACCGTCACGATGGACACCTCGTAGGGCCGCCAGGTCGGCGGCGTGACTTCGTCGACCATGGCGCCGAGCGACACACCGGACAGCGTGCCGTCGGCGATCAGGGCTGCGACTTCCGCTCCACGCCCCACCGCGGCGAAGCGCATCAGCACCGCGAGGCAGTCGTCCTCGATCCACGCGGTGATCACGCGCCCAAGTGCAGCACCGAGGTGACGCTCGTGATCGGCCAGCACCGGCGCCCTCCCGGATGCCAGAAGGGAAAGGTCAGCCTTCGCCGGTTCGAGCAGCACGCGGTCGTCGCTGCCGTCAGTGAGGGCCGTCGGACCGAGCGGGATCACAGCAAGCCAGATCCCGGGCTCCGTGGACGGGCCGAGGCAGCCATTCACCTCGGCACCCATCCAGCGCTTGTTCGTCTCGCTCATCAGTGCGTCTCCATAATCTGCCAGGCGGACAGGCCGCCGAAGGTCGTGGTCGTGATCCCGTTGGTCAGCAGCGGGTTGAAGGCCGAGGGCGCCGGCTGCGCGTCGAGGTCCTCGGGAAGATCCGCATGCACAGTGTTCGCCGCCATGCACTTCGCCATGGCCTCCGCATGCGCCTTCTGCGCCGCCGCCATGCGCGGGCCCATCTCGTCAAGCAGGCTGCGGATCAGCCGCTCCGCCTCGGCCGAGGCCTTCGCCGCATCGCTCCGCATCCGGTTGTAGGCGGCGAGGCGTTCGGCCCGTGCAGCCTCGTCCGCCCGGCGATGCAGCTCCGCCGCGAGGTCGCGCTGCGTCTCCGCCTCGGTCGCGAGCTCGGTCGCCCGGCCACGAGCGCGGCGCGCGCCCTCGGCGTTGCCGTCGGCGAGGAAGCCGGCGGCTTCGGCGCGCGCAGCGCCAACGCGACGGTCGGCTTCCGCCGCCGCCTGCTCCGCGGCCTCGGCGCGCTGTCGCAGATCGGCCGCCGTAGTCTTGGTCAGGATACCCATCACTGTTCTCCATCCGCGCAGGTGGAACCCGTGCCGCGCGCGGCGGACGGCAGGGGCGGTAGATGGCGGCGGGCGCTGGCGAGCAGCCCGTCGCGCAAGGGGTCGGGATCGCCCGGCTGATAGACGCGGCGCGCCGGCTGCGGCGCGGCGTCGGACCAGGCAGGGCGGCGGCCATCGGCGAGCAGACGCACCACCTCGTCCCGGCAGCGCCGCAGGTCGGCCAGGAGATCGGCCGGCGGCGACGCGTCAGCCGTGATCCGCACCTGGCCATCCGCCTCGATCCGCAGCTCCACGCCGAGCGCCGCGGCGCGGGCGAGCGCGTCGCGGGCCGTCACAACACGCCCTCCCATTTCGCCGGGCTGGCGGACGGCATGGTGGCGACGGGGATGCTTGGCGCTTCGGCCGTGGTGCGCTGCAGCGCGTAAAGGTCGGGCGACCACTTCCCGGCGGTGCGGATCCTGTTCAGCACGAAGCCCGCGGCGCGGGTGCCTTCGAGCTTGCCGATCATCGCCGCGAGGTACTGGCGACCCTTGCCGGCGGGATCGGCGACGGCGCGCACGCCCTTGTGCAAATCGACGATGCGGATCGGCTGGTCCCGATGGTGCTCCCACCAGGCCGCGAACAGCTCGGCGAGCTGTCGGCGCCGCGGGTCGTTGGCCTTCACGTCGGCCACGCGTGCCGCAGGATCGACGCAGCCCAGGGCCAGCAGCGGATCGCGGCACCAGCGGCCCCAATCGTGGAAACTGCCGAGCGGACGGCCGGGGCGGATCTCCTCGCCGGCGAGCCGGCCCCAGCGCCAAATGGTGAGCGCGTCGCGCAGCAGGGCCCCGCGGTGCTCGAACACCTCCTTCAGGAGGTCGCCGCGGAAGTCGCGCGCCTCTGGGTCCTCCACCCCGGCGTCGAGCTCGATCGTGATGAAGCGCCGCGCCAGGTCCTCGGAGAGCACGAGGCCGTTGCCGGTGACGACCACCAGCGTGATCGGGTTGATGGCCTTCGAGGTGCTGCTGCCGAGAATGCGGACATAGGCCGGGCGCTCAGTGATGGCGCAGGCCATGGTGTCGGAGCGCAGCGCGGCGCCGTTGACGTTGTCGAGGAACAGCACCTGCTCCGCGCCGATGAGCATGGCGGTGAGACGCTTCTCGAGCTCCTCGGGCGAGCCGCCGGAGGTCATCGCGCGCGGGTGGATGCCGTAGGCGATGGCGCAGATGACGCGGACCAGCAGCCCCTTGCCGGTGCCGGCGCCGCTGAAGGCGGGCGCGTGGATCATCACGCCCGGGGCAAGGCGCAGCGACGGCCGGCAGACCGCGGTCAGCAGCGCGACCAGCGCGGCGCTCTCCTGCGCGGCGGGCGGCTGGTCCAAATCGACGACCGGCACGGTCTCGCCGGGCGGGGTGACGCGGACGGCATCCGCGAAGGCGAAGGTGCGGATCAGGAGCCGCAGGCGCCGCAGCGCGGCCGCGGCATCGGCGCGGGTCGGCGCCCCGGGCACCTCGATGCGCGGCATCCCCTCGCACCACATCCGGGTCTGCGGGTCGTAGCCGTCGGCGACGCGGAAGCTCCCGTCCTCGGCGAGCAGCGGCGCGGAGGCGATGCCGTCCAGCGGGCGCAGCCCGGCGTCGGCGGCCATCGCGATCATGATCTGCGCGACGCGCTCGGGCAGGGTGACCGGCTCGGGTTCCAGCGTGCCGTCGCCGCGGGCGCGCATGATGTAGGGCCGGGCCACGGCGTGCAGCTCGGCGACCAGGGCGTGGACGGTGAGCGACTCGACGACGAGGCCGTTGCGCTGCGTGTCGTGGATGATGCGGACGAGCCCGCCGCGGAGCATGACCCGCTCGCGATTCTTGAGAAGCTGCAGCCCCTCTGCGGCGGTGTGCGTGTAGTCCGAGCGGCGGACGAACAGGTCCACGCGGCCGTAAGGATCGGGCGGCAGGCCGGAGTCGGACCAGGCAGGGGCGCCTGCGTCGGCCTTCTCCTGCCGGGCCGCCTCGCGCTCGGCACGGCGCAGCTCGCGGCGGGTAGCCTTCACCGCCGCCATCAGGTCCGCGAGGCTGATGCCGAGGCGCTTCGCGGCGTCGCGGCGCCCCAGCGCGAAGGCGACATCGTCGAGACCGGCGAGGCGGTGCAGCTCGGCGTCGCGGTCGGCGGGCGGGGCCACCTCCTCTACCGGCACAGGAGCCGCGGCGTCGGCCAGCATCGCCGCCAGCGTCTCGATGGTAGCGCCCTCGGGCAGCGGGTCGGCGAGGTCCCATCCCTCGGGCCAGGACTCGGGCACCGCGACGATGCCCACGCTGCTGGCGCCGGCCTTCTCGGCGGCGCGCTTCACGGCGGCGGCGGCCTTGCCTCCGGGCGCGTCGTTGTCGGGCCAGACGATCACGCGCCGGCCGCGCAGCGGGCTCCAATCCGCCTTGCCGGTCGCGGTGCAGCCGCCCTGCCAGGTCGTGGCAACGAAGTCGGGGAACAGCGCCGCGGCGGCATCGGCGGCCTTCTCGCCCTCAACGACGAGGACCGGCTTATCTGGATGCGCGGCGAAGGCCGGCAGGTTGTAGAGGGGGCGCGGCGCCGGCGGCGCCTTGAACTCCCACTCCTCCGCGCCGCACGTGAACGGCAGCACCTGCTTCTTGCCGTCCGCCGGGTCGAAGCGCAGCACCGCGAAGAGCAGCGCACCCTCGGCGTTTGGGTAGCGCCAGACCCGCGACGGCGTACCGTGCCGGCGATGCTGGATCACCTCCGGCAGCGGCAGCGCGGCCGGCACCATCGGCGCCACGGCCGGCGCATCGGCGATCGCCGCCGGCTCACGCGACCCGGATGCAGGCGGCAGCGGCGCGAAGGGGTCGTCGGTCATCAGCGACCACCGCCCATCGGCTCGAGGCCGAGCATCCGGGCGAGGCGTCGGGCGCCCTCCACCTGCCGCGTGCCGGCGATGGCAGCGGCGAGGCTGATGGGATCGCCGCCCTTCTCGCCGGTGGCGAAGTCGGCCCAGCGGCCGGCGCGCTCGCCGCGCATCCGCACCCGCAGGCTGTCGCCGGGCTCGCCACGCAGGCTGCCGGCGTGCCATTCGGGACCGATCATCCGGCCCCCGGGCAGCAGGCGGGCCAGCACCTCCGGCAGCCGGTGCAGCGCCTCGCGGTTAATCACCTCGAAGTCCAGCAGCGGCAGGCGGCGGAGCGGCGGGCGGCGCATGATCGGGTGGCGCTCAGCGAGCGGCATGCGCGTCGGCCTCGGACGTGCTGCGGCGCGGCGCGGTGGTCAGGCTCCGCGCCCACTCCAGCGCATCGCCCCAGCGGTAGAGCGCGCGGCCCGAGAACAGCGAGTAGGGCGGGCCGCCGCCGCGCGTGGCCTTCGTGGCGAGGGTGCGGTGGGAGATCGGGTAACCGGCGGCGGTGAGCGCCTCGGCGACGCGCTGCCGCGTCAGCAGCACATCGGTGGTATCGGGAACCTGCGACATCGAGCCATCCTCTGCGTTCGCGCATCAGCGCGGTTGGGATGGCTCGCCATTATTCACATGCGATACCCGCTGTCGAAATCGAACAGCGGGCAGCGGTGCCCGCTTATTTGCCCGATTTTTTCGGGCGTCCACGGGTGCGCTTTTTCGCTTCAGGAAGCGCGGTCCACGCGGCCAGCGCTTCGCGATACAGGCAGCCTGTGGCCTCAACGCAGGCATCGAGCGCGAGGTCGCGCTTCCAGCTGCCCGGCCCCGTCACGTGCTTCTCCATCCACGCCCGCGCAGCCTCGCGCGGGAGCGACGTGAGCGCTGGCGCGGCGGTCGTCACTCGCACGTCGTAGAGCGCGATCTGGCCCATGCCATCGCGCGCGCTGCTGTCCTCGAAGGCCGGGGAGAGATGCCGCCAGGCGGCAGCAGGCACGTCGATGCGCGGGCCGGCGGGACGCTCCCGCGCGGTGGCGATCAGGTCGCCCTCCCGGAGCCGGTGCCGAAGCGCGTCACGCAGTTGGCACAGCTGATAATCGGCCTCGCGATAGGCCGCGACCTTCAGCAGGGCGCGTCGGTTGGTGAGGGTCCGAGGATCAGCATCCATGGCCTCGAGCCGCGCCGCCTCGGTTTGCGCCGCGACCAGGAGCGCGACGGTGTCCGGATCGCCATGTGCCCTGGCCGCCTCGGCCAGCGCCAGACCTGCTGCGTCCTGGTGCTTCATCCCGTACCCCCACCTCCGCGACGCCGGTGGCTCGGATGCCGGCGCAGGGCCGGTCCGAGTCGCCGCAGGGGAGAGATGTAGGAGCGCGTTCCTGCTTTGTGCTATGCCCTCGATTGTAACAGCGCGATCGCGGCAGCGGCGGTTTGCGAGTTAGGTCGGGCCGCCATCCGCATCCCTGACCGAGACAGGGTCCGGCAACGCCGGGGCTGGACCAGGGCGAGCTTCTGGCTCCGCGGTCTGAACCTGCGCAGGGTGGATGACCCCGCCGGGCACTGCCTCGCCGCGCGCCATCGCTGCGGCCTCCTGAGCTGCCTGGATCAAGCGCCTTCCGACACGGCTCGTGTTCGGTCGCACCGTGGCTTCCCTCCTTGCCCGAAAGCGCAGTCAGCGACCGACCAACCACATCGCCATCGCGGTCCGAAGCACAATGCACGCAGCATCATGAGCTTCCCATCGAGACAGATGAGCTAGGCCTCGGTGCATGCCTTCGTTCCGGATTTGCTGGGCGAGCCTCGCATCCCGAGCTGTCCAATCGAGCCGACCGGCCGGCGGCGTCGACAGTAGGTGAGCTACCCGAGCACTGAATCCACTGACAGTGCCCGGAATCGCTCGCTGACCCCATGCGCGTCCAAATTCTGCTGCAGCTGTGTGGCGCGACCAGCACCCGGGAATCTTCTGTTCGAGCTTGTCAGGGCTGGCGCCGGCACCCGCTTGGAGTTCATTGCACACGTGTTCAAGCCACGCAGCCAGACTCGCGAGATGGACGCCGACCGCGACGTCGGCGTCGCGGTCGGGTCTATGCCCGTACTCCATCAAGGCCGGGACAGAGAAGTGCGCGGCGAACAATCCCTTCTGTTCGAGCCATTCGACCATTTCGACCACCCGCGCCTCGTCGAACACGTCGAAGCGCGGATCTGGCCACTGATTAAAGTCCGCGGCGAGCACCAAGAGCTGGTGCTTGAGATCACCGCGTACCTTTTCGATCCACACCGGGAAGAGCTGATCCAGCAGTTCGGCTCCGTCGCGCATGCGCCCTTTCACCTGGTCTAGCGACAGACCAAGATTGATCGTGAGTTCCACGGCCTCTCGCATGAGCTCAGCATATGCTCGGCTTGCCTTCAGGTGACCGGCGTCTCGTCGGCGCACAGCCGAATGCCCTAGCCAGGAAGCGGCGGCGAGTATCGATTCCTCAGTGACTCCGTGCCGACGCATGGCCTCGCGCGCGACACGCGTTTCCTCATCCCTCAGCGCCGCGAGAGCTGGCCCGCGAATCACAAAGTGGCCGTTGCTTCTCGCTGGACCGCTACCCGTTGCTGCAAACATTCCAAAGTCCGGCGTTGAATCCTGCGCCAGCATCAACGCATGTTGCACGTAGGCTGCATGCCACGAGAGCGCCTCCAGCGCGGACCTGTGAGTCGCAAACCCCTGCGTATCGGCCCAGGGCCGCCACGTGGTCGGACCCGGGGCGAGATCCGGGCACTGCGCGGCAAGTGCCGCGCGGTCCAGTCCTGCAAATCTGCGGGGCTCGGCCAAGAACAGCTCAACCAAGTGAAGCGCCTGCCACTGCCTGAACAGGGGCACGCAGCCGTGGTCGTCGGCGTGCGGACGGTCCAGGCCGCCACGCGACACCACCACTGGATTGTAGGTGCTGGGGGACCAGGCGACGGCTACGGGATCCTCGACGAACGCGGCTGCGCCATCCCTGGGCTCATCGAGAGGGTGAAGTTCCTGTATCGAATGGCCTGCATGGCCCCACATGGCATTCGCGTACTCGAAGTGGCGCAGAGCTCGGACCGCTTCCGTGGCTTCATTGCTTGCTGCTTCCCCCTGTGGCTCCCGACCATCGTGGTCTGCCCAGAGGCGGGCGAGAGCAGGAGGAGGAACGCGCCAGCGGAGGGCGGGTCTCAGCGCATTGGAGCCTTCGAGGAGGTCCACCCACCCTCTCCATTCCCAGGGGAAGGCGATGATCGCCTTGAGCTCAGGCAAGAGGTCCTTTGCGCGATCGAGCAATGCAACTGGTCCAACGAAGCGCCCTTTCGCCTGATTCCAGTTGGTGGAGATGAAGTGGACGGTCACGATGTTCTTTCACACACGCCGGATAGACCGGAGCGCCAAGAGGCACAGGATCTCAGCGCGATTCCCGTCGCGGCGGAAGCAGCGGCTCTTCAAACCGCCCCAACGTCCCGGTGATCCCCATGCTACCCGGCGGGGCGGGAAATGCACGATGGAGAATCGCGCTCACCCGTCACCCTCGCGGCGCTGATCACGCCACCACCAGCCCGGCCCGCGGCCCCTGCACCACCACCGCGCTGCGCTCGCCGTCCAGCTTTCGCAGCGTCGCCGCGGCCACGCGGTCCGCGATCGAGAGCAGCACGTCATCCGCCGCATGGGTGTAGCGCGCGGTCACGCTGCCGGCCCGGTGCCCGAGCAGCGTCGCGATGGCGAGTTCCGAGCAGCCGAGGTCCGCGGCCAGGCTGGCAAAGGAGTGGCGCAGGATGTGCGGCGTGATGTCCTTCGGCAGCCCACCCTTCTTCGCGATGCGCTCGAACACCGTCGGGAAGCCGGTCATGATCCCGTCCCCGCGCGAGGGCGGGAACACCAGCGCGTTGGCCTTCCCAGGCCCGATCTTCTGCAGCAGCTCACAGGCCGCGCTGGAGAGGGGCCGTACGCTCTCCCCCGTCTTGGTGTCGGGCAGGCGCGCCGTGCGCCGCGGCAGGTCGAGCATCCCCCACCGCAGCGTCAGTGCCTCGCCGCTGCGCCAGCCCGTCAGCGCCAGGAAGCGCGCGGCCTGGATGGCGGCGGGCCAGATCGCGCGCGCGGGCTTCCCGTCCTTCCGCGGCAGGGGCGGCGCCGCGGCGGCGGCCAGCGCCCGGCCGAGCGCGGCGTACTCGTCGTCCGAGAGGCGGCGCTGGCGCCGGCGGTCGGCATAGCGGATCACGCCGCGGACCGGATGCTCGGTGATCATCCGCTTCCGCTGCGCATAGGTGAAGATCGCGCTCAGCAGCCCGACCGTGCGGGACGCCGTGCCCTTGCCGCCGCGGACATTCGAGAGGCCCCGCTTCCGGCCGGTCTTCACCCGCTTGCGGGTGGCGCCTTCGGCGATGCGGTGCATGAAGCGCTCGACGTCCTCGCGCGTGACAGAGGGCACCTTCATCGTGCCCATCAGCGGCTTGATGTGCGTGTCGATGCGGCTGCGGTCGGTCAGCACCGTCGAGGCCTTCTTCGCGATGCCCCGCCGGGTCAGCAGCCGGCCCGCCTCCGCGTCCTCCATATACATGTCGCAGAGCTCGGCGACGGTCGCGGCCGATCTTCTTGCCTTCTTCTCGTCGTTGGGGTCGGCCCCCTCGATCTTGGCCGCCATCAATACTTGCTGCGCCTTGGTCCGCGCCGTCTCGGGCGTCCAGGGCGCGCCGTGCGTCCCGATCGTGTAGCGACGCTGCCGGCCGTCCTGGGTGCGGTACATCACGAAGTAGGAGACGTGGTGGCTGATGCGGCGCCTGGCGCCAAACCCAGGCACGGAGCCGGTTCCGCCATCGAAGATGGTGCTGTTCGGGCCGAGCGCGCGGATCTCGCGGAGGCCGATGCGGTTGGATGCGACAGGCATGTTCGACCTTTGCTCTCACTTCAAAAATCGGCCCCGAATTTCGGGGTAACGACGGGGTAGTCTGAGAGCGCAGATCAATTCAAGTATGATATAAATACATCGTCGGAGTCTAGCGTCGTATAACGCGGAAAAACAAATACCGACGACGCTTATCAATGAACAAAGTAAGTAAAACACCCCACTCCGAAGGCAAAGGTCGCACGTTCGAATCGTGTCGGGTCCGCCAATTCTCTATACTGATCAACGGTCTAGCGGAAGCGCCTTTCGGCCGGCGCGTGCTGCAGGTGCTCACGGACGCATCACGGAAGCAGCCCGTCGCGGCGGCGACCGGCCAGGCCGAGTGGCTCGCTTCGGTCCGCTTGACCTCAGCGGCCGCCTGGATGTGCACTCCCGGGTTGTCGTTGTGTTTTGCCCGCGCATGCGGAGCATACGCGCGGGTCAGGGTCATCCGCCGCCGCGTCACCGGCTCATCCCCGCGCATGCGGGGAACACAGCTCGATTTCATCTCGCTTATCGTGGTTGCCCGGCTCATCCCCGCGCATGCGGGGAACACAAAGAGCGTTAGTTGGCTGTTCTGTTGTTTTACGGCTCATCCCCGCGCATGCGGGGAACACTCATCGCAGTAATCTCCGTAGCTGCGGTAAGCCGGCTCATCCCCGCGCATGCGGGGAACACGCACTCGCGCCGCAGCAGGCCTCGCACCTGATCGGCTCATCCCCGCGCATGCGGGGAACACTCCGGGCGATGCTTCATCAGCCATTCGCGCTGCGGCTCATCCCCGCGCATGCGGGGAACACCTCGACACCAGCCGCCCCATCAAGCCGTTCGTCGGCTCATCCCCGCGCATGCGGGGAACACCTCGGCGTCGCCGCGCCGGCGATCGGCGCCGGCGGCTCATCCCCGCGCATGCGGGGAACACGGACGCAGACTCGTGTCGCTCGTCTCCCGCTGCGGCTCATCCCCGCGCATGCGGGGAACACCGCCTCCGGCGTCACCTCCAGCGGCGCGCCGTCGGCTCATCCCCGCGCATGCGGGGAACACCAGGTCGCGAGCCAGCGTCTTCTGACCGCCCGCGGCTCATCCCCGCGCATGCGGGGAACACCACGGCCTGTTCCGCAGGCGGTAGTCGCTCGCCGGCTCATCCCCGCGCATGCGGGGAACACGAGGGCAAGGCGCGTATTCCAGCGGCGTGGTTCGGCTCATCCCCGCGCATGCGGGGAACACACAGCTCTCGCGACCGCTCGCGCAGTGGGCAACGGCTCATCCCCGCGCATGCGGGGAACACGGCCTGAGCCTCGGCGAGATCGTCCACCCCGACGGCTCATCCCCGCGCATGCGGGGAACACGGCGCCGCGGTTGACCCCGTGGAGTCCATCGCCGGCTCATCCCCGCGCATGCGGGGAACACGGGCGGCACCGGCCCCATCAGCCCAGCGCTGGCGGCTCATCCCCGCGCATGCGGGGAACACACATCCCGCCCGTCGCTGCGCCCAGCCAGCCTCGGCTCATCCCCGCGCATGCGGGGAACACCCGGCGACGAACAGGCCGTTTTCCATGCCGATCGGCTCATCCCCGCGCATGCGGGGAACACCGCGCAGCTGGCGGCGGCGGGCTACTTTCCGCCGGCTCATCCCCGCGCATGCGGGGAACACTTCAGCGTGTCGGGCGGCGCAGCGAGCAGCGGCGGCTCATCCCCGCGCACGCGGGGAACACAGCGATGTCAGGGCGAGGGTGATCCTCACGGCCGGCTCATCCCCGCGCATGCGGGGAACACTACTGGATCTGCATCCGGTAGGCGGGATCGAACGGCTCATCCCCGCGCATGCGGGGAACACAGCAGCCCCTGCATCTCCGCCAGCAGCTGCGCCGGCTCATCCCCGCGCATGCGGGGAACACTCGATGGCGGTGCCAGCCTTGCGTGTTTTCCGCGGCTCATCCCCGCGCATGCGGGGAACACGTGCTCTTCGCCGGCACGGTGGAGCAGCCGACCGGCTCATCCCCGCGCATGCGGGGAACACTCAACCAATCAAGGAGACAACCCGATGCGCCCCGGCTCATCCCCGCGCATGCGGGGAACACTGGCTGATAAGCTGCCGACCACAAGGAAACAGCGGCTCATCCCCGCGCATGCGGGGAACACCGCCAGTGTCAGCGGCCGATCGCCGTGCTCGTCGGCTCATCCCCGCGCATGCGGGGAACACTCGAGCTCTCCGCCGGCAATCAGGGCGCCGATCGGCTCATCCCCGCGCATGCGGGGAACACAACAGCCTGGTCCACGAGAACAACACCTACACCGGCTCATCCCCGCGCATGCGGGGAACACGGCCGCCCCCTCCACCCCCGCCGAGGCCCGGTGGGCTCATCCCCGCGCATGCGGGGAACACGGGGTTGTGGTGATCGCGGCGACGGCTGCGGCCGGCTCATCCCCGCGCATGCGGGGAACACCACCTGCTCCCGCGCGCGCCGGTCCGCCTGCGCGGCTCATCCCCGCGCATGCGGGGAACACCGTCTCGGCCCATGTGCGCAGCCGCTTCCCGGCGGCTCATCCCCGCGCATGCGGGGAACACGACCGGTAGAAAGGCCGGATCGTCGATCTGGCCGGCTCATCCCCGCGCATGCGGGGAACACGGGTTCGGCGGGCTGTTCGGCCCGGGGCGCGGCGGCTCATCCCCGCGCATGCGGGGAACACTAAGCCTCGCAATGCCACCCGATGCCCGAGTTCGGCTCATCCCCGCGCATGCGGGGAACACCGCTTCCCGTGGTCAGTGTCCAGCGCCGAGAGCGGCTCATCCCCGCGCATGCGGGGAACACCGGGCGGCACCGTGGACTGGGCGGATCAGTGTCGGCTCATCCCCGCGCATGCGGGGAACACCGCGCCCGGCCCTCGGCGCCGGCGCGCTCATCCGGCTCATCCCCGCGCATGCGGGGAACACGAAGACTGCCATCGCGCCGGCTTGACGCCGATCGGCTCATCCCCGCGCATGCGGGGAACACCCGCTGGCACTTCCAGCCAGGCGCGGGGCGAACGGCTCATCCCCGCGCATGCGGGGAACACATGCCGCGGGCGAGCAGGAGCGCGCTGAACGTCGGCTCATCCCCGCGCATGCGGGGAACACAACGTCCTGATCCCGTCCGCCTTCTCGTCGGGCGGCTCATCCCCGCGCATGCGGGGAACACAGGTTCGCGGCGATCGCGCGCCAGGTCACGGCCGGCTCATCCCCGCGCATGCGGGGAACACAGGCGCACGCCATGGACCATGGACCCGTCCAACGGCTCATCCCCGCGCATGCGGGGAACACCTGGAAAGCGAGATGGCCGCGCCGGGTCAGGCCGGCTCATCCCCGCGCATGCGGGGAACACAGGGTGCCCACATCGCGACGCACCGGACCTGGCGGCTCATCCCCGCGCATGCGGGGAACACTCGCCCGTGTCCCTGATGGCGATGCCGAACGCCGGCTCATCCCCGCGCATGCGGGGAACACCGTCGTCGCAGCCCCTGAACCAGGACGACCTGCGGCTCATCCCCGCGCATGCGGGGAACACATCTGCTGCTGCGCCTGTCCGACGTGGACCGGCGGCTCATCCCCGCGCATGCGGGGAACACCGAATGAGAACCGACGCCTGACGGTCACCGGCCGGCTCATCCCCGCGCATGCGGGGAACACCGTCATGCGGCGCTGCGGGATGGCCACCACGCCGGCTCATCCCCGCGCATGCGGGGAACACAGGTTCCAGCCGCTCGGCATCGGCGCCGTGGCCGGCTCATCCCCGCGCATGCGGGGAACACGCGATCCTCTACAGCTCCATCCTGATCCCGCCCGGCTCATCCCCGCGCATGCGGGGAACACGAACGCGCTGGCCCGACGCTTGCCGGCGTCCGCGGCTCATCCCCGCGCATGCGGGGAACACAGCTTGACGCCGCCGAGGCGGATCTTCGCCCCCGGCTCATCCCCGCGCATGCGGGGAACACCAGAACCGATGCACAGCAGCTTGGCCAGCGGCCGGCTCATCCCCGCGCATGCGGGGAACACGCGTGGTCGAACGGCGGCGGCGGGAAGGCACGCGGCTCATCCCCGCGCATGCGGGGAACACACCATCCGGCCGTCGACGCCGTAGCGGTATTCCGGCTCATCCCCGCGCATGCGGGGAACACTCCGGCCCGCGCGTCACCGACCGGGCGCCGGCCGGCTCATCCCCGCGCATGCGGGGAACACACCTGTCCGAGAGCCGCTACGTCACCGCGACGCGGCTCATCCCCGCGCATGCGGGGAACACGCCGGCCATGTCGCGCAGCTCGAACCGCCCCTCGGCTCATCCCCGCGCATGCGGGGAACACTCTTCCTGTAAGTGGTTGCTACTCCACACAGATTTGGCTGTCAAAGATCCCACCGCCTGGAACGCGCGTTCCCTACCCGGTTCCACGGCCCCTTCGGCGCATGCCGGTCCAGGCCGGTCCAGGCTCGGCCGGCAGTGCTGCCTCAGCGGTGAAACTCACCAGACGCAAGCCATCCAGGTCCACAGGCACCCGGCGGCTCTTGCCGCAGGTGTCGAAGTGGAACCCCGTCTCGTTCGGCGCCGACCAAGCGATCACGGCATTGCCGTCGCCGATCCAGGCGGTGACGTCGCCCCAGATCATCTCCCGCACCCGCCGTCCGTAATCGCCCACATACACCCCGGCGCGAACCTCCAGCAGCCAGACCGCAAGCCGTCCGCGAAGCCGCGGCGGGGCGCTCTCAACCACGATGACCAGCATCGCCCGTCCCTTCCGGCCCCTCGAAGGCAACCGGCATCGCCTCGGCTGCGGCCCCAGGCAGCGGAACCCCGCCGGCGGCCAGCACCTCCTCGACCAGCGGCACCAGGCGGGAGAGGAGATCGGTCCGCCGGAAAGCGTCCCGGCAGCGCCGCCGCACCTCCGCCACGGGATCCTCCACCGCACGGCCATCGAGCAGCCGCCGGTCCTGCACCGCCGCTGTCACACGGAAGGCTTCCGGCACCACCGTCTCGAACTTCACGATGTCGGCGATGTCGTAGACGAAGCTGCCCGGCTTGCCCGTGTGCAGGAAGCCGATCGCCGGGGCATAGCCGGCCGCGAGCACCGCAGCCTCCGTGATGCCGTAGAGCGCAGCGGTCGCGGCCGAGAGACAGCGGTTCGCCACATCGGCAGCACCCCATTCGCCAGGGTCGTACACCCTCCCGTCCCATCGCGCGCCATGGCGCTGCGCGAGCAAGCGGTACGTCTCGCGCACCCGCGCCCCCTCGATGCCGCGGAGCTGCTCGATCGAGCGCCGGCTCGGCGCCTCCTCTCCGAAGCGCAGCGCATACATCTTGCGGACCACCCGCAGCCGTAGCTCGTCGTCGAGCGCGAGCCGCGCCTGCAGCAGCAACCGGTCCGCCCGCGCCCCGCCCGGCTGCCCGGCCGCGTAGAGGCGCACCCCCGCCTCGCCCACCCAGATCAGCAGCGTCCCTGCCCGCGCCGCCAGCGCGACGGCGGCGTGGCTCACCCGCGTGCCCGGCTCGAGCATCAGGCAGACGAGCCCGCCAATCGGGATATGCGTGCGCACTCCGCCCTCGTCCACCATCACGAAGGCGCCGTCCAGCACGTCGAGCCTCCCCTTCTCGACGAAAAGAATCGAGGCACGCTCGCGGATGGGGATGGGGCGCGGCGGCGGCAGCCCGGGTAGCGGCCGCCCGCCGCTCATGGCACGCGGCGGATCAGCATGAGGCCGCAGCCGAAAGCCCGCGCGCGGCCGAAGCCGCAGGCCAAGGCCTTCAGGAACTGCGCCGGCTCGGTCACCGTCAGCATGCCCTCGAAGTCCAGCACGCCGAAGCGCGCGGGCCGCGCGCCTTCTCGCGGAAGGGCGATGCTGTCGTAGCCATCCACGCCGACCTCGCCGACCGGCGCGAAGCCATGCGTCTCGCCCTGCCGGCCGAGCCAGGCGCGCCCGGCCTCGACCACCGCGTCCGGCCGCAGGGCGCGCCGCGGCGTGCCCTGCGGCAGCGCATGCAGCCGGTCCATCACCACGTCGTGCCGGCGGCCGCGCGTGCCGCGGGCGTCGCCTGGGGCCTTCCGGCTCACGACCGGATTGGCCCGCAGCGCGAAGCCGAGCCGATCGCCGGCAGAGAGGACGGGCGCGAAGGGTTTGCTCTCGATCTCGAACAGGTCATCGAGCGCGTTCGGCGGCCGCCGCGACAGCGCCAGGAAGAGGCCCGGCGCCTCCTCTCGCCACAGGAAGTCGCGCGGCCGCTCCGCCCCATCGGAGAACAACGCCCAGACCAGGCGGTGCGACGCTGCGGCGCGGGCGGACCCGTCGGCCGGCACCAGCAGCCCCGCCAGCGCGGCCACCCGCGCATCCCGCCGCAGCCTCGCGCGGGAGAGGAACAGGTCCGTCACGGCGCGGCCACCGCGATCACCCGCTCGTCGCGCAGGTCGAACTGCCACCGGCGGCGGGAGCGTGGCGCATCGCGCCGCCGCTCGGTGCGCAGCGCCTCATGGGGCGTGGTGAGGTTCTCCGAGTCGATGTCGTCCAGCGTCACCGTCAGCCGCTCCGGCGCCGCGCCGGCCATCGCCTCGCGCAGGGCGGTGCGCCGCCGGCCGAAGGCGAAGTGCGCCTCCGGCCCGGCGGCATGGCGGCCCAGCAGCGCCGCGACGGCGTCCTCGGCCTCGGCGATCTGCGGGGCCAGCGGCAGGCCGAGCGGGCAGGATTTCCGGCCGAGATAGGGCACGAAGCGCGGCCGCCGCATGGCCTCCGCCAGTTGCTCCAGCGTCCAACGCGCCGCCGCGCCGCGCGGCCAGAGCGCGCCGAGATGCCAGGCGCCGACGCGGTAGTCACGCCGCGACAGCACGGTGTTCAGGTCCTTCTCCTCCAGCTCCTGCGCACGCGTGGCCAAGCGCCGGCCGCGCGCCGCGGAGGGGACCTGCGCGGTGTGATAGTCGGCCAGCAGCCGCCCCGGCGCGTGGCAGAGGAGCGCGAGCGCGCAGCCCTCCGCCAGCGCCTGCTGCGCCGCGTCGTCCTCGCGTTCCAGGCCGAGGCAGGCGCCGACGAGGCCGAGCACGGCGGAGCGCGCCGGGCGGTCCCAGCCCGAACGCCGCTCGCCCACCGCGATGCCGCCGAAGCTGGCCATCGGCGCGACGAGGGCGAAGGTGAGGAAGGCCGGCATGCGCTCAGCCGCGGCAGAAGGCGACGATGTCGGCGAGGCTTCCGCCGCCGCCCACGCGCATCTCCGCCTGCCGGTTCCACCCCTGGCCGTAGGCCGCATCGAGCGCCGTGCGGAACTCGCCCAGCACGTCGATCGAGGATCTCATCAGGTCCTCGCCGCTCACCGGCCTGGCGAAGGCGCCGGCGAGGGTCCGTGGCTGCGCGTCGCCGGCCTCGGCCAGCACGTAGCCGGCGCGGCCATGCGCGGCGAAGCTGTTCTGCTTGCCGCGCGGCGCGACGGTCGCCGCAGCCTCAGCCAACGCGCCGAGCGCGGTTGCCGCCAGCGCCGCATCACCGCCGAGGTTCTTCACCAGCAGCGCGCGGTCCACGCACAGGTAGAGGTAGAAGACGCCGGAGCCGAAGGCGGCCTCGCCGACGAAGCCCGCGCCGGCGTCTTCGGCGGCGGTCTTCAGGTCGTCCACGGCGGTGTAGTAGTCGTCCTCGACGCTCACGCGGTGCGTGGTGATGGCATGCGCCACCTGCGCCGCGGCTTCGCGGTTGTAGTCGGGATCGGCGGCGAGCATGCGGCCGAACAGCGCGATGTCCGCGGCGGTGTCGGCAGCGCGGAGGAGGCCGGCGGCTTTCGCATCCACCTTCTCCCCGCCGAGCGCGCGGTCGGCCAAGGCGAGCGCCGCCGCACGCTCTTCCGGCGCGACGAAGGCGAGCTGCTCGATGCGCGCCGCGTCCTTGTCCTTCGCGTCCTTCAGCTTGCCGAACACGCCCGCGATCTCACGCGCAGTCTCCAGCGCCTTCGCCTCCGGCATGCCGCCGGCCAGAAGGCGGTCACGGACGACCTCCCCCAGCCGCTGCGTGCGCTGGCCCATATGCCCCTCCAGCGCCGCGGCGAAGATCGGCGACGTGCGCCAGGCCCGCTTCAGCGCCTGCGAGGACAGCCGCAGCCGCGTCGCGCCGCCGACCACCGCGGTCTTCGGCCGGCCGGTGTCGTCGCGGTTGAGGTTGGCGGGCGGGAAGAAGGTGAGGAGGTGCAGTTGCAGGAAGCGGCTCATGCGGCGGAGTCCTTCGGAGCAGCGGTCGCGGGGTCGGCGTTCCAGTAAGCGAGGAGCCAGCGTTGCCGGACGCGGTCGGCGCGGTGCGGATGCGTCCATTCGAACAGCGCCTCGGCGAGGTCGCGCAGGTTCGCCTGCCCATCCGCCAGCGCGAGAAGGCGACGGAAGGCGGGCAGGCAATCCTCGGGCGTCGTCGTGTCCAGCAGCCGCCGGAAGCGCAGGGGCTTGAGGATCGCGGTCTCCGGCCTGTCGGGCGCTTCCGGCCCGAGCTGGCGCGCGACCGGCATGCCGCGCCGATCGGCGCGCAGATGCGCGAGCACCGCGGCGGCGAGCGCGACGGCGGGCAGGTCGCGCGGATCGTCGGCGCCGCAACGGCGATACAGGTCGAGCGTCGCGGGCTCGCCCATCGCCTCGATCAGCGTGGCGCAGCGGCGCAGACGCGCGAGGGCCGCTCGGTCGCCCTTGCGTCCCGCTTCCGGATCGGGCGTCAGCGCGGCCCACCAGGCGAGGGCGCCGGTGGGGTTGCGGATCGTCATGCGGCCTTCCCCTTCCTGGTCCTGGGCTGCGCCGCCGGCAGGCGCAGCGCATCGAACAGCGCCGCGCCGTCCTTGCCGAAGCCGGTCAGCGCGAAGATCAGGTTCCGGCGCGCGCGGGCGATGCGTGGCGCGGCGACGCCGGTTTCCGTCGTGATCGGCGCCGCCTCGTCGAACAGCGCGAGAGCGAGGCCGCGCAGGCGGGCGAGCCACCATCGCTCCGGCTCCGCATGCCGCTCGCGCAGCAGGCGGAAGAAGTCGGCCTCGGTGCCCTCCCACAGCCGCTCGCGCAGGCTGGCGAAGAGCTCGGCGTCGGGCTTGACGGTGGCGCCGGGGCTGAACAGCGCGGCCCGCACCGCGCCGCGCAGCACGCCCGCGACCTGGTTGGCGGAGAGCACGAGGACCCGGGCAAGCTCGTCCAGCCGCTCGCGTTCTTCCTTGCCGGCTGCCGTGGGCAGCGGCATTTCGCTCTCGACGAAGGCGCGGGCCTTCATGTTGTCCATGTCGTAGCCGGCCGCCAGCAGGCGCGTGTCGTCCACGCGGGCGTCGCGGGCCCGCTCCTCGCGCCAGGTGGAGATCGCGCGCGCCGGCAGCCGCATGCCACCCTCCGCCTCGACGACGAGGCCGAGCCAGTGGCGATAGCCGATGCCGCCGGGCTGGGGGTGCAGCGGCAGGAACTCCGCATCGGGCTTGGACCTGTAGTGCGGCGTCAGCGGATGGATGAGGCCCCAGCCGGCGTAGTTCGCGCCGCGCGGCCGCTGCCGCCAGCTCCGCACCTGCACGGCATCCGGGGCGCCAGTCAGCGCGCAGGGTTCCGGCGTTTCCGGCTTCGTGAAGTCCAGCCGGATGCGCCGGGGCATGCCCCAGAAGGCCTGCAGCCCATGCGCCGTCTCCGGCGTCACGCTCCGCGCGCCTTCGGAGGTGACGGTCGGCGCGAGCCAGGGGAAGACGCGCGGCAGGTCGGCCGGCGCGGGCGGCGCGCCCTGCGGGACGTTCGCCCAGACCTGCTGCCAGAGCGTTGGGCTGGTGCCCGGCACGACGAGCGTGGTCAACGGCCCGCCGCCGCGCAGGCCGGTGCGGTTGCCCGCGCCGCCGGCCGGCGCCCAGGACTGGAAGGTGAAGAGCGCGATCGCCGCCGCCGCGCGGCCGAGCGCGGGGAAGCGTCCGCGACGCACCAGCAGGTCGGTGTTCTGGCGCTGCGTGCTGGCGCCCGGTGCCTCGATCAGCAGCCGCTCGACGGGTTCGGCGTCGGAGACGAGGTCCTCGCGGTCCTGGAGGAACCGCGGGCCCTCGCCGTCCAGGTCGAAGGCGTGCGCGATCGGCGCGAAGGCGGCGTCGAGCGCGGCGGGTCCGGGCGGCGCGTCCCAGGTCTCCAGCCAGGCGATGTGGTCGCGGGGCGGGCAGGCGGTGGCGAGGAGGCCGATGAGGAATTCGAGGCTGGCGATCCGGAAATCCGGCCGCGGCCAGTCGAGCGCGATGACGGGATCTTCGGTCTCGGCGATCTGCGCGGGACGGATGGCGTCTCGGGCGCCGCTCCGGCGGAGCACGGGAATCCAGGGGTCGCGGAGGAGGTTGAGCGGCGGAGAAAGAAAAGGGGGACCTGAATCGACCATGCAAGAGATCGGAATAAATCTGATGCGGTTTGTCAATCAGCTCCAGCATCGGACGCAGGTTGAGTCACCAGTCCAAGTTTCGGATCATAGGAGACTTGGCTTGCGGCGCCATTCCTGGCAGTTGTTGTCAGAAGAAGCCGCCCATTGGCGTTGTCCAGCACCGCCAGCACCAGCCTCTCCGAGTCCCGCTCCCACCGCCCCCACTCGGCCTTCGCCGCCTCCGCCGCCGCCTCCAGCCCCGCCGGCACCGGACATGGCCCGACCCGGTGCCGCGCGACCGCGACCTCCGACAGCGCCCAGGCACGGCGGGGCTCGGGATCATCGGCATACGGCACCACCCTCCCCTCCCGCACCAGCGCGAGACGCAGCGTCACCTGCTCCCGGTCCTCCAGCCGCGTCGGCGTGCGGTCCTCGGGCTCCCAGAAGCCCGAATCGCGGTCATAGGCGGAGGCGAAGCGCAGCACGTTCTGCCGCGCCACCATCGTCGCCGAGAGCGCGTCCCCCTTCGTCCTCTCAGCTGATCGCGCCAGCGCGGCCGGCACCGCCCCCGGCGCCTCATCATCGAACGCCTCCTCGATCAGCGGCCGCATGTCCCCGGGCGTGGCGATCGCGCCGCGCCGCAGCACCGCGCGGGCGCCGCGCCACAGCAGCGCGTGGTCGCGGTAGACCAGCGACGTGCCGCGCTGCGACGCGCTGATCCAGTCCACGGCCGGCTCCTCTACTGGATCGGGCGATACGAGCAGGAGTTCCGGCCCCGGCACTGGTCGCGGCATGCGCCACTCATGCCGCCATAGCCGGCCGGCGCGCTGGATCAGCAGGTCCACCGGCGCCAGATCCGTGACCAACAGGTCGAAGTCGAGGTCGAGGCTCTGCTCGATCACCTGCGTGGCGACGATGATGTGCTGCCGCTCCTCGCCCGCGCTCCCGCGCCCGAAGCAGCGCAGCACCTTCGCCTCGATGTCCAACCGGTCACGCAGCGCGAAGCGCGCATGGAACAGGATCGGCCGGCAGCCGCGGGCTTCCAGGGCCGCCGCCGCGGCGATCGCGTCGTCCACGGTGTTGCGCACCCAGGCGACGGCCGCACCGGCGCGCCACGCCGCCTCGATCCGGTCCATCGCCGCCGCCGCGTCGTCCAACCGCGTCACGGCGACGCTTCGCGGCAGGCCCTCGCGCGGATCGCAGGGCTGCTCCACCGCGCCGTCGCGCGCGACCAGCGTGGCGAGCGGATAGGCATCGCTCGACAGCTCCGCCCCCGGCGCCTCCAGCCCCGTGCGGAAGGCATGGACAAGCTGCGCGCGCAGCGCCCGCGGCAGCGTCGCGGAGAGCAGCACGGCGGAGCCGCCGAGCGAGGCGTGGAATTCCAGCAGCGCGACCATCTCTCGCCGCATGTACGGATCGAAGGCGTGCGCCTCGTCGATCACCAGCACCTTGCCGGCCAGGCCGCGCAGCCGCAGCGCCGCATGGCGCACCGGCAGCACCGCCAGAAGCGCCTGGTCCACCGTGCCGACGCCGACCTGCGCGAGCAGCGCGCGCCGCCCGTCGGAGGCGAGCCACGCGGCACAATGCGCCTCGGCCGGCTCGTCCGCCGGGTCGGCACGCCTTGGCGCGCGGTCCGCTGCACCGGCCGGGATCGCCGCGCGGAAGCGCGGATCGAGCGCGGCGCGCGCGTGGGCAAGCGCAAGGGACGGATGCGCCTCGGCTGCGAACAGCCCGCGATAGGCATCCGCAAGCCGCCCGAACATGGCATTGGCAGTGGCCATGGTCGGCAGGGCGACGAACAATCCGTCGGCCCTCCTCGCCGCCATGAGCCGGTGTGCCAGCGTGATCGCGGCCTCGGTCTTCCCGCTGCCGGTCAGATCCTCGATGACGGCGAGCACCGGACCGGGGGGCAACGCCACCATCTCCGCCCAGCGCTGCACCGGCGACGGCGCGGCGACGTGCGGGAACAGCCCGCCGACACCACGCTCCGTCGAGGGACGTGCCGGCGCCAGCCCCGCCGCGGCCAGCGCCGCAGCGGCGCGCGGCAGCGCATGGCCCCAAAGATAGGCCGCCGGATCCGCGACGGCTTCGGGCGCAACGTACGGAAACCACGCCTGCCGGGAGCCGATCCAATCGGCGAGGGTGACCAGCCCGGCCAGGCGCCAGGCCAGCGCGTCGCGCTGCCGCCCGGTCATGAGGGGCAGAGGGGCCGGCCGGAACAGTGCGGCCATGGCTTCGAGGAAGGCATCGGCGGCCGCCAGGCAGGCAGCGTCGAGTTCGGTCTCGCGCGGGCGCGGCGGCTCCTTTACCGGGCGGCCGTGATGCCCGGCCAGCGCGCGCAGCAGCTTCGCGCGTTCGCCATCCGGCCAGGCGTAGGCACCACCGATGCGGGTCGGCAGTACGGTCCCGAGCCGCGGCGCCAGCGCGCCGCGCAGCAGGTGAAGGCCCATGGCATCGTGCCTGATGCCGCCCGGCACACCGCCGGCCGGATATGGCCCGAGCAGCTCCGTCGGCCACCTGTCGGGCTCCAGGCCTTGGAAGCTGCGCGAGAACTTGCCGATGTCGTGCAGCGCGACGAGGAAGCCGAGGGTGTGCCCCGGCACGCCAGTTGCCGCTGCATCCGGCAGCAGCGTCGCGACCGCCGCGACGTCGAGCGCGTGCGCCGGAAGCGGGTGCCAGGTGGGCGTGCCAGTTACGGCTTGCTGAGCCTTGCCCCAGAATGCGGCGATAGAGCTTGGCGTCATTGGATGGACTTAGCGTAACGATTGTTTGGGCGAGAGATAGTCGCGGCACGATCTTGTGGACGCGCACCGTGCAGACCCCCCGGTACGTGTCCCCGTCGTGATCATCGACCAACTCGAAAACACCCGGTCCTCCAGCCTTCCAAGGCTTGGCCGAGGAATGCGTCCCCCGAGCTGCGCCAGCTTGAGCACATTGCCCATCTCGCCGTTCACCGGCCCAGGGAAGCCGGAGGAAGTCCTGGTCGGCTTCTTCCGGCCGCTACCCATCCGGGCGGGCAGTCGGTACCGTCACGCGTTCAGCAGGGGGCGGACGCGGGTAGCCGTGTCGTCCACCGCCTGCGCCGGCGTCTTCCGCCCGAGCACGGCGGACTGGACTTCCTCGACGAAGATCGCCTCGGCGCGGTTTGCCTCGGGAAAGGCGGGAAAGGGTATGCGCGCGCGAGACAGCGCCGCGGCTTCGACGGCGGCCACCGGATTGGTCCCTGCAAAGGCAGGGTCGGCGTAGGTGGACACCCGCACCGGGCCATTGCCGTTCCGCGCCGAGCCGAGCGTCACTTCCCGCGACGACATGGCACGGATGAACGACCAGGCCAGCCGCTTGTCACGGGCATGGCGTGGGATCGCCATGGACCAGAACTCCACCGCGGTCGCCATGCGCGTGCCGGGCGGCGCCGCGGCGGAGACCGGGAACTCGGCGGCCTGGATCCGGCCTGCGAAGCGGGATTGGTCGGGCCGGTTGAGCTGCGCGTGGCGCGCAAAAGGCAGGATGGCGAAGGCGGCACGGCCCTGGGCCAGCCAGGTGACCTGGTCCTCGTTCGTGATGGTGGCGTAGCTCCGCGGCAGGCCGCCGGTCTCGAAGAGGCCGCGGATTGCGGCAATCGCCTTCACCATGGCATCGCGATCCGGCAACAGCCGGAAATCCTCGGTGATGAAGTCGCCTCCGAAGGCGCGGGCGAAGATCACCGGATAGGAGGCGAGGCCAGCCGTCATGACGAGGCCCGCGACCGGCGGCCCGTCGGCCCGGCGCCCCGAGACCCGGCGGCACTGCTCCAGAAATTCCTCGAAGGTCTGCGGCGGGGCGGTGATCCCTGCCGCGGCAAGCATCTCCATGTTGCAGAAGAGCCCGTTGGTGGCGTGGCGCACGGGGATACCGATCGTGCGGTCGCCGACCCGCATCGCGGCGCGCAAGCCGGCCGCGATGTCCTCGAACTCCTCGATCGGCTCGGATCGGAGCAGCGGGTCCAGCGGCTCGAGAAGGTTCGCGGTCTGCGCCGTCGCGCGGCTGTTCAGCAGATAGCCTACGCCGATGTCGGTCCGGGGCAGGCTCGCTTCGCGCAGCAGGCGGTCCTGCAGCGGCCCGATGTCGAGCGTGGTCCAGGCCAGCTCGGCGGGCTCGGCGCGGCGCCACGCCTCGGTCAGGTCGCCAGCGGCGCCCTGCGTCAGCACCGCCTGATGGACGCGGTGCGACAGGATGTCGAGACGCGGGGCCTGCGCCCGGCTGACGCCAGGCGCCCCGATGAGCGTGGCGGCACCGAGCAGGCAGCGGCGGGTGGTGCGCATCGTGTCGTTCTCCCTTCAACCCTTGGTCGCCCCGGCGGTCAGCCCGGCGACGAGATGCTTCTGCATGACCCAGACGAAGATCAGCACGGGAAGGAGCTGGAGCGAGGCCGCTGCGAACAGCACGCCCCACTCAACGCCGTCGAAGTTGCCGACGATCTCGGCAAGTACGAGCGGCGAGGTGCGCGCGCGCGTCGAGGTGAAGATGAAGGCGAACACGAACTCGTTCCAGGCAAAGACGATGACGAAGACCGCCACGGCGAGCATGCCCTGGGCGGCGAGCGGGGCGATGACGCGGAACAGGGTGCGCAGCCGCCCCGCGCCGTCCACGGCCGCTGCCTCGTCGAGCTCTCGCGGGATCTGGTCGATGAAGGCGCGCATGACGAAGGTGCCGAGCGAGACGAAGAAGGTGGCGTAGAGGATCGCGAGCCACGCATGCGTGTCCTGCAGCCCGAGGGCGTTGGCGGCCGGGAACAGCGGCAGGGTGCAGACGATCGGCGGGATCAGCCGCACCCCGATCAGGAACAGCGCCGAGGCCTCGATCCAGGGGCCGCGGAAGCGCGAATAGGCGTAGCCCGAGCAGAGGCTGGCGGCGACAGCCAGCATGGTGGCGAGCGCGGTCACCACAAGGCTGTTGCCAAGCGCCGCGAAGAAGTCCGGCCAGCGCGTCCAGAGCGCGGCGTAGTGCTCGAGCGTTGGGCTGAAGGCAAGGCGCGGCGGGACGGCAAAGATCTCGCGCTCGGGCTTCAGGGAGGAGGAGAGGATGAGCACGATCGGCGCAAGTGACCAGACGAGGACAATCGCGGCGGCGACCGCCTTGCCGAGCGCGGCGAAGCGACGCCTAGCCATGTGCGCGCTGCGCCCGCGCCAAGCGCCAGAGATAGGGGGCGGCCAGCAGCAGGCTGCCGAGCACCATCAGCCATCCGGTGGCGGCCGCAGCGCCGAAGGCGTTGTAGCGGAACGCCTCGAGATAGAGATAGACGGCGACCACCTCCGTGCTGCGCGCCGGTCCGCCGCCCGTCAGCAGCCAGACCTCCCCGAACAGGCGGAAGGCGAAGATGAGCCGGAACAGCGCCGCGATCAGCAGCGCGGGCACCAGCAGCGGCAGGGTGACGCGCCGGAAGACCTGCCAGGGGGTGGCCCCGTCGATGCGGGCGGCCTCGTATAGCTCGGTCGGCAGCGCGAGCCGGGCAGCGTACAGGATCATGAACGTGAAGGGCAGGTGAAGCCAGACGCTGAGCAGCGCCACCAGGACCAGCCCGTGAGCCGGGCTCACCGCCCAGTCGAGCGTCGGCAGGCCGAGCGCCTGCAGCGCGTAGGTGACATGGCCGACCTCGGGGTCAAAAAGGTACCGCCACATCACGACGGCAGCGACCTCGCTCACCGCGTAGGGCGCGAGCACGCAGGCCAGCAGGAGGCGGCGCATCGGCAGGCCGGAGGCGAACAGGAGCGCCATGCCGAGGCCGAGCAGCAGCTCGACATGCACAACCCCCAGCACGATGATCGCGGTGTTCCCGAGCGCGCGCCAGAAATAGGCGTCGCCCAGTATGCGTGCGTAGTTCTCCCAGCCCACGAAGCGCGGCTGCAGCCCGAAGGACGAGGCGTGGAAGGAGAGCCAGACGAGGTAGAGCGCGGGCACCAGCAGCACGGCGACCACCAGCCCTTGCGCCGGGGCCAGCAGCGCGAGCCGCGTGGCAAGGCTCTCGCGCACCGCTCAGGCCTTCAGGTGGATGGAGACGAGCGCCGTGAGGCGCTCGCCCTCGGCAAGTTGGCCCGCGAGGCGGAGCCAGCCGCCGAACCGGGTGAGCGATGCGCAGGTCATCTCCGCCTCGTCGGCGGGCATGGGCACGGTGGCGCCGTGCGCGGCCCAGCGCAGCCCGTCGGGCCCCACCTGCATCTCGAAGTGGCGCGGGCCGCCCTGCCAAGTGGGCGGCTTCAGCAGGCGGACGAAGACCAGCGCCTCGCGTGCCCAGCCGCACTCGAAGGGCTCGGTGGCGACCAGGGCGGGGCCGTCCCAGGTGACGTTGCGGGCGACGACGGCGAGGTGGCTCTGGGGGAGCATGCGGCTCACTCCGAGGAGAGGCAGACGCTGTCGAGTGCCGCCCAGGCGCGCTTGGCCGTGTCCGTCTCGACGAAGAACAGCAGGTTCAGCATGCACCAGAGATTCTTCCAGGCAGGCATGCGCATCTCGGCAAAGGCCGAGAGGTCATGCACGCGGTCGTTCACCCGGAAGCCGGTGACGCGGAGCGTCGCAAGGTCGAGGTCCACGCGGCCGTAATGCCAGTTCACCTTGGTGGCGATCTCGTTGTAGCAGAGCCGCTGTGCGCCGCCGGGCAGATCCTCCCAGCCGCTGTCGGCCATGTGGTCGTGGGTGGCGGTCTTGGCGCCCAGCGTCTCGGCCCGCTCGACCACGCGCTTGAACTGCCAGCGCTGCAGGTGGGCCCCGTCGCGCGCGTTCAGGAAGCGCAGGTGCGGCATCACGCGCTCGCCCTTCGGCGTCGCGTCGCCCGATTGCAGGTCAAAGAGCAGCCCGAAGGCGCGCACATCCGTCTCCGACAGGGTGTACTCGGAGGCTTCGGGCTTGAAGGTGAAGTAGAATTCAAGGCGGATCGGGCAGGCCTGCCGAAAGGTGAGGCGCTTGACCGCGGAGCTGCGGGCACCCGGCCTCGGCAAGGTCTGGATCTTCAGGACGTAGCCGCCGTCCACGCCGCCATGGCTGCCGAAATCCCAGTTCGGCAGGGTGGAGAGCATGGGCGGCTGCATCTGCGCGTAGCCCGGCAGCACGCTGTCGAGGCTGCCCTCGTAATTGCCCTGGTGCTGGGCCCAGCCGCAGTAGCCATGGTCGAAGTCGTCGAAGCAGAGGATCCGCGGCAGCGGGTCGAAGCGGGAGAGCCCTGGCGTCATGCGGCGATCCTGAAGCTGTCGAGCGCGCCGGGGGCGAGGGTGACGCCGAGGCCCGGCGCGTCCGGCACGGCGAGCGTCCCGTCCGGCGCGAGCCCTCCGACATCGCCCTGCACGGGGATGGTCAGCGCCTGTCGCAGCGGGTTGTCGAAAACCATGCACTCGAAGGTGACGAAGCTCTCCGCGGCCGCCGCGAGGTGGACGGAGGCCGCCGCGCAGATCCCACCCGACCAGCCGACATGCGGCGCGTAGGCGACGCCGTGCAGCGCCGCGTGCTCGGCGATCCGCCAGGTCTCCGTGATGCCGCCCGCGCGGGAGACGTCGGGCTGGACGAGGCCGAGAACGTGCTCGCGCACCAGATCGGCGCTGTCGGCCGCGGTGAAGTCGCTCTCCCCGGCGGCAAGGCGGATCGGGAGGTGGCGCGCCAGGCGGCGATAGCCGGCGTGGTCGCCGGGCGGCAGCGGCTCCTCAAGGAACCAGTATCCCGCGTCGCACATCGCCCGGCCGAGCATCAGCGCGTCGTCGGCGTCGTAGGCCCAGTTGCAGTCGACGCCGAGCAGGACCTCCTCGCCGACGAGGCGCCTGACCTGCCGCAGGCGGGCGATGGCGCGCGGCAGGGGCCGGCCGAGCTTCACCTTGACCTGGCGGAAGCCGCGGCGGAGGGCCTCGTCCACCTCCCGCTCGACGCGGGCATCCTCGACCCAGTTGATGGAGCTGGCATAGGCGTCGATCCGCCGCCGGCCGGCGCCGCCGAGCAGTCGCCAGACCGGCTGCCCGGCCGCCTGCCCGGCGAGATCCCAGAGCGCGATGTCCACTCCGGCGATGCATTCCACAAGCATACCGCCGAGGCGGCCGGTGAGCGCGCCGCGCATGGCTTGCCACAGCGCCCGCCGGTCATGCGCGCTGCGGCCGAGGAGGCGCGGCGCCAGCGCGTCGCGCAGGAAGGCCGCGTAACCCGCTGCGCCGCGCCGGGCGAGCACCTCGCCGAGGCCGGTGAGGCCGCTCTCCGTGACGGCCTCGACCACGACGATCTCGAGGCTCGGCCAGTCGCCCTGGCTGGTCACCTGCGCCGCGGGCAGGCGTGCGCGCAGCGGGTGAACGCGAAGCTCGCGGATAGTGAGCGCATCGGACATGCGGTCCTCCCGCGCCCCTACTTATCGGATAAGTTGGTCAGTTGCAAGGAGCCGATGCTCCGGCTAGCCTGACGGCATGAGCGGGCTTGCCGTAACGGCCGACGCCTTCAGCCCCCTCGCCCCGGTGCGGCTCGCCGACGGGGTGCTGGCGGCGCTCAGCCAGGCCATCCTCGACGGGCGCCTCAAACCGGGCGAGGCGCTGCCCGCAGAGGCTGCGCTCGCGGCGCGCTTCGGGGTGTCCAAGCAGGTGGTGAGGGAGGCGGTGCGCCAGCTCGCCGCCCTCGGGGCCGTGCAGATCGGCCAGGGCCGCGCGACGCGCGTGGCGGAGATGACGGACGCCCAACCGCTGGCCCGCTTCTGGCGCTTCGCGGTGGGCAACACGCGCGAGGGCCTCGCCGAGGCGGTCGAGCTCCGCCGCATGCTCGAGCCCCAGGTGGCCCGGCTCGCCGCCCGGCATGCGACGCCGGAGGGGATCGCCGCGCTGCGCGACGCCCTCCGGCGGATGGAGGCGGCGCTCGGCGACGTGCCGGCCTGGATCCCCGCGGATCTCGACTTCCACGAGCAGCTCGGGCGGATGAGCGGCAACCGGCTCGTCCGCCTGCAGGTGCAGGGCCTGCGCCCGGTCCTGGAGGAGGTGCTGCGGCATTTCAACTCCGGAAGCCGGAGCCCGGCCGACTGGCAGTGCACGCTGGCCCGCCACCATCGCGTCGCGGAGGCGGTGGCGGCGCGCGACGACGCCGCGGCGCAGGCCGCCATGCTGGAGCATTTCGAGGCCGCCGACGCACGCCTCGCCCAGCTCTTCCCGCGCGCGGGTCCCTGATGCGCCAAGATTGGAGGAGACGCCCATGACCGCCACGGCCATCCCGCGTCGCGTGCTGCTCGGCGCCACACTCGCCCTCCCGGCCGTGATCGCCGGCGGGGCGCGGGCGCAATCGGCCGCGCCGCTCACGGTGCTGTCGCACCGCGTGCACCAGACGGTCGCCACCGGCAGCCAGGGCGGCGACATCACCGCGCCCTGGAGCCGCGCCCAGGGCACGCCGGTGCAGTGGACCACCTTCGACACCGGCCCGCTCTGGGAACGCCTGCAGCGCGAGGCGAGCCTGACGCAGACCGGGGTGGATGTCGGCTTCGTGCTGAACACCCAGGTCGCGCCGCGCGCCGCACAGCTCTTCGAGCCGCTCGACGAGTGGATGCGGCGCGACCCGATCGAGGACCTGCCCGACATCTTCCCCGGCCTGATCGAGGGCTACCGGGTGGGCGGGGCGCTGGTGGCCATCCCCTTCCGCCACGCCTCCTCCGGCCTGCACTACAATGAGGAGCTCCTCGCGGACCGCGGGATTGCCGCGCCGCCGGCAACCATCGAGGACATGGGCGAGTTCGCCCGTCGTGCCACGCACCGCCGCGCCGACGGCACGCCGGTCACCGGCCTCGTCATGCCGGGCGTCACCTACCCGAACGTGATCGACATCGCGCGGGCCTGGGACGGCGATTTCGTCACGCCGGACTTCCGCTGCGTTGCCGACCAGCCGCCGATGCTCAACGCCGTCCGGCTGCTGCGCGAGCTCTTCCAGGCCGGTGCCTTCCCGCGGAACTTCGCGGCGATCTCGACCGAGGATGTGAACACCTGGATGCAGCAGGGCCGGGGCGCGATGGCGCTGCAATCCATGGGCCGCAACCGGATCTACAACGACCCGCAGCGCAGCCGCTTCGCCGGGCGCATCAGGACCGTGGCAGTGCCGATCTCGTCGGCCCTGCGCGACCGCTACGAAGTGGCGCCGGCCAAGGTGGAGTTCTGGGGCATGGCGATCCCGCGCAACAGCCGGCGCAAGGACCTCGCTTGGTCCTTCGTCAAGGCGATGGTGACGAAGGAGGCCACGCTCGCTGCCGCGCTGAACGGCAACGGCCCGGTGCGCAACTCGGCCTACGAGGATCCGCGGCTGCGCGAGCTCATTCCCTATGCGGAGGAGGAGCGCCGCGTTCTCCGCGTGGCCCGCGTCCCGCTCCCGACTTTCGACGAGGCGCCGCGCGCCGGCGACATCTTCAAGGAGGAGGCGGAGGCTGCCGTGCTCGGCATGAAGACCCCGGAGGCTGCCATGGCGGCGGTCGTGGCCCGCGTCACGCCATTGCTGCCGCGTCGGCCGTGACGGAATGACGAAGTCGAGACATCGCGCGGTCGGCGAAGTGTTCAGGCGGTGAGGCTCGCCAGACTGCTTCCGCCGCACCTCGAGCGGCGCTGGGACCTCGCGCGGCAGATGGGCGTCATGGCGGAGGTCACGAACCATGGGTGGGAGCTGACGGGTGGCCTGCCCGGCACGGGGAGCGGCATCTCGGTCGGCTACGAGGCGACCGGCACGGTCCACACGCTCGAATGGATGCGACACTTCACGCGGTGCGAGGACCTCGGATGAGCGGGCATCACAGCCCCTGGCGCCTCGACGGCCGCACCACTCTTGTCACGGGGGCGAGCCGCGGCATCGGGGCGGCCATTGCCTCCGCCCTCGCCGGCGCGGGCGCCCGCGTCGCGGTGAACGCCATCGCGGCGCATGCGGAGGAGCTGGCGGCGCTCGTGGACAATATGGCCGGCGCCGTGGCCATCCCCTTCGACCTCGGCCCGCCAGGCTCTGGGGCCCGCCTTGCCGCCCTGACGCGCGAGACCCTGGGCGAGCCGGACATCCTCGTCCTCTGTGCCGCCATCCAGGTCGAGGCAGACTGGGACGTCGCCTGCACCGGCGACATGGATCGGCAATGGGAGGTGAACCTGCGGGAGACGCTGACGCTGATGCAGGCCGTTGTTCCCGGCATGGTGGAGCGGGGCTGGGGACGCGTCCTCGGCGTCTCCTCCGTCCAGGCTGTCCGGCCGCATCCGCGGATGATGGTCTATGCCGCCATGAAGGCCGCGCTGGGCAACATGCTGCGCAACCTTGCGAAGCAGGTCGCCGCGAAGGGCGTCACGGCGAACCTGATCTCTCCGGGCGCGATTGAAACGCCGCGCAACGCAGCCGTCCTCGGCGACTCCCGGTACCGGAGCCTTGCCCTGGCGCGCATCCCGGCCGGCCGTTTCGGCACCGCCGAGGACTGCGCGGGCGCCGCCCTCTTTCTCTGTTCCGATGCAGCCGCCTACGTCACCGGAGCGGATATTCCGGTGGATGGCGGCATGGCCCTCTGACGCCAGACTGCGTCTCGTGCGGTGGCGCTGTGATGCCTGTCTGGCGCCGGCATCTTTGGGGCAGGCTGAGGGCAGTTCGTGGAGCCCGCCGACGGTTGCCTGAACCGCGATCGGCCTGCCTTCCCGCGCCACAACGCTACATCCCGGCATCCCTTGTTGAGCGGCTGTCGTCCGCCCGCTCATGAGTCGTCCCCGCCCGCTGCGAACCTCCGCCGCCGCACCACCACGGGGACCGCATGTCGACGCAGCGAGGCTGGACCGCAGGGCCGGGAGCGCCCAGTCTGGTTCTTCGGTGCGCGTCGGATGAACTGATGGTGAATGTGACTGAGCCAGTGGCGGCAAGCTCCGACGGCCCGGCGCGTCGCCGGGTGCCGCTTGGAGGCGCGCGGGGCGAGCCGCTGGATCCGGCGGCGCTGGCGGAGGTGCGGGCCGCGCTCGGCGAGGCGCCGCGCCGCGCCGACCTGCTGATCGAGCACCTGCACGCGGTGCAGGACGGGCTCGGCGCAATCCGCCGGCGTCATCTGCGCGCCCTGGCGGAGGAGCTGCGCCTGCCGCCGGTGCAGCCCTATGAAGTCGCGACCTTCTACGCGCATTTCGACGTGCTGGAGGATGACGCGCCGGGACCGCCGCCAGTGACCATCCGCGTCTGTGATGGCCTGCCCTGCGCCATGGCGGGTGCAGAGGCGCTGCTCGATGCGCTGCGGACCCGGCCGCCTGCCGAGGCGCGGATCGTCGCCGCGCCGTGCATGGGTGCCTGCCACCGCGCGCCGGCCTGCGCCGCCGGACACGAGCTGGTTGAAGACGCCACGCCGGATCGGACGGCGGCGGCCTTGGCGGGGGGGCTGCCGCCGCCCGCCGCGCCGCCGGACCTTGCCGACTACCGCGCGCGCGGCGGCTACCGCGTGCTCGCCGCCGCGCACGCCGGAGAACTGCCGCACGCGGACATGCTGGATCGCGTCGGGCGCGCGGGCCTGCGCGGCCTCGGCGGCGCCGGCTTCCCGGCGGCGCGCAAGTGGAGCCTGGTGCGCGCCCATCCTGGCCCGCGCCATCTCGTCGTCAACGCCGACGAGGGCGAGCCGGGCACCTTCAAGGACCGTCACTGCCTGGAGACGGAGCCGCACCGCGTGCTGGAAGGCATGCTGCTCGCCGCGCATGCGGTGGAGGCCGACGCCTGCTGGATCTACCTGCGCGACGAGTACCCGCATCTGCGCGAGGTGCTGGCGCGCGAGATCGCGGCGCTGGCGCAGGCCGGTCTCGCCCCGGTGCCGATCCATCTGCGCCGCGGCGCCGGCGCCTATATCTGCGGCGAGGAGACGGCGCTGCTCGAAAGCCTGGAAGGCCGCCGCGGCTATCCGCGCCACAAGCCGCCCTTCCCCGGCGAGCACGGCCTGTTCGGCCGACCGACGCTGATCCACAACGTCGAGACGCTGTGGTTCCTGCCGGAGATCCTGGCGAGCGACGCCGCGGCCGACGCGCATGGCGCCACGCATCCGCGCTTCTTCTCAGTCTCCGGCCGCGTGCGCGAGCCCGGCGTGGTGCTCGCCCCCGCCGGCATCACGGCGCGGCGCCTGGTGGAGCAGTGCGGCGGCATGGCGCCGGGCCATCGCCTCGCCGCCTATCTGCCCGGCGGCGCCTCCGGCGGCATCCTGCCCGAGCGCCTCGCCGACCTGCCGCTCGACTTCGGCACGCTGGAGCCGCATGGATGCTTCGTCGGCTCCGGCGCTGTCATCGTGCTGTCCGACCAGGACGACCTGGCCGAGGCGGCGCGCAACCTGCTGCGCTTCTTCCGTGACGAGAGCTGCGGCCAGTGCACGCCCTGCCGCGTCGGCACCGCGAAGGCCGCGCGGCTGCTGGAGGCGCCGGCCTGGGACCGCGCGCTGCTGCGCGAGCTGGCGCAGGCGATGGCGGATGGCTCGATCTGCGGGCTCGGCCAGGCAGCGATGAACCCGGTGCTCTCGCTGCTGCGGCACTTTCCCGAGGACGCGATCCGATGATCCGCTTCGTGCTCGATGACGCCGAGGTCGAGGCCGCGCCGGGCGAGACGATCTGGCAGGCGGCGACGCGGCTCGGCGCGGAGGTCCCGCATCTCTGCCACCTCGAACGGCCCGGCTACCGGCCGGACGGCAATTGCCGTGCCTGCCTCGTCGAGATCGCCGGCGAGCGCGTGCTCGCCGCCTCCTGCATCCGCCGGCCAGCCGAGGGCATGCGGGTGCGCACCGCCACGGACCGCGTGCGCCGGGCGCGGCGGATGGTGTTCGAGCTGCTGCTGGCCGACCAGCCGGGTGCGGCGGCGCGCGATCCTTCCGGCGTCTTCGCACGCTGGGCGCGGCATCTCGGCGTGTCGCGGAGCCGCTTCGCGCCGGAGCCGCACGCGCCGCAGTCCGATGCCAGCCACCCGGCGATGCTCGTGCAGCTCGACGCCTGCATCCAGTGCGGCCTCTGCGAACGCGCCTGCCGCGAGGTGCAGCACAACGACGTCATCGGGCTTGCGCATCGCGGCATGGACACGGGCGTGGTGTTCGATGCGGCTTTGCCGATGGGCGCGAGCACCTGCGTCGCCTGCGGCGAATGCGTGCAGGCTTGCCCGACCGGCGCGCTGCTGCCGGCATCCGTCGTGGAGGCCGGACGGCGCAGCCAGGCGGAGGAGCGCGTCGTCGCCTCCGTCTGTCCCTATTGCGGCGTCGGCTGCCAGGTGGATTTCCATGTTCGCGAGGACGCGATCGTGGAGGTCACCGGACGCGACGGCCCCGCCAATCTCGGCCGGCTCTGCGTGAAGGGCCGCTTCGGCTTCGACTATGTCCGCCACCCCGAAAGGCTCACAACGCCGCTCGTCCGCGTCGACGGCGCCGTAAAGGATCCGGCCGACTGCCTCGATCCGTCGCGGGCGCGCTCGAAATTCCGGGAGGCAAGCTGGGAAGAGGCGATGGCGCACGCCGCGGCCGGGTTGCTGCGCATCCGTGACACGCGCGGGCGGAACGCGCTGGCCGGCTTCGGCTCCGCGAAGGGCTCGAACGAGGAAGCCTATCTGTTCCAGAAGCTGGTGCGCACCGGCTTCGGCACCAACAACGTCGATCACTGCACGCGGCTCTGCCACGCCGCCTCCGTCGCGGCGCTGCTGGAAGGCATCGGCAGCGGCGCCGTCACCGCACCCTTCACCGCGGCGCTGGAGGCTGAGGTCATCCTGGTGATCGGCGCGCGGCCGACCGAGAACCACCCTGTCGCCGCCACCTTCCTCAAGGACGCTGCGGCGCGCGGCGCAAGCCTGATCGTGATGGACCCGCGCGGCACCGGTCTCGATCGCTTCGCGGCCGAGGTGGTACGCTTCGCACCCGGCCAGGACGTGCCGCTGCTCAACGCCATGCTGCACGTCATCGTCACGGAGGGCCTGTACGACGCGCAGTACGTCGCCGCACACACCGAGGATTTCGCCAGGCTGCGCGAGCACGTCGCCGCGCTGACACCGGAGGCGATGGCGCCCCGCTGCGGCATCACGCCGGAGCAGATCCGCCGCGTCGCCCGGCTCTATGCCGGCGCCCGCACGGCGCTGACCCTCTGGGGCATGGGCATCAGCCAGTCCACGCATGGCACCGACAACGCGCGCTGCCTGATCGCGCTGGCGCTGCTCTGCGGCCAGGTCGGGCGGCCGGGCACCGGGCTGCATCCGCTGCGCGGGCAGAACAACGTGCAGGGCGCCTCCGACGCCGGGCTGATCCCGATGTCCTTCCCCGACTACCGCCCGACCTTCGAGACGACGACGCGGCATCGGCTGGCCGACCTGTGGGGCGCCGAGCTCGACCCGACGCCCGGCCTCACCGTTGTCGAGATCATGCACGCGATGGAGCGTGGCGAGATCGCGGGGATGTACATCATGGGCGAGAACCCGGCGATGTCGGACCCAGACCTCGCCCATGCGCGCGCCGCGCTGGCGAAGCTCGAGCATCTCGTCGTGCAGGATCTGTTCCTGACCGAAACCGCCGCGCTCGCCGACGTCGTGCTGCCCGCCTCCGCCTGGCCGGAGAAGGACGGCACGGTGACCAACACCAATCGCCAGGTGCAGATCGGTCGCGCCGCGCTGCCGTTGCCCGGCTTGGCGCGCCAGGACCTCGCCATCATCGTCGAGATGGCGCGCCGCCTCGGCCTTTCCTGGGACTATGCGCATCCGCGCGAGGTCTTCGCAGAGATGACGCAGGCGATGCCGAGCCTCGCCAACATCAGCTGGGACCGGCTGGAGCGCGAGGGCAGCGTGACCTACCCCTGCCCGGCGCCGGACGCGTCGGGGCAGGAGATCGTCTTCGGCGATCGCTTCCCGACCGCGACCGGCCGCGCCCGGCTCGTGCCGGCCGGCATCTCCGATCCTGCCGAGATGCCTGATGCCGACTTCCCCTTCGTTCTGACGACAGGTCGCGAGTTGGAGCACTGGCACACCGGTACGATGACGCGGCGGGCGCGGGTGCTGGACCGTCTCCAGCCCGTGCCGACCGCCTCTCTCGCGCCCGCGGCGCTGCGCCGCCTCGGCGTAGCGGCCGGCGACCGCATCAGGCTCAGCACGCGGCGCGGTGCCGTGGAGCTTGCCGCGCGGGCCGATCCAGGCCTGCCGGAAGGGCTGGTGTTCCTGCCCTTCGCCTATCGCGAGGCCGCTGCCAACCTGCTCACCAACCCGCGCCTCGATCCGTATGGGAAAATCCCCGAGTTCAAGTATTGCGCGGTGCGCGTGGAGCCGGCCTGAGCGGCGCCGCCAGCTTCACACCGCCCAGGCCGCGCCGCTTGAAGGTGCGCAGGAAGTCGATCATTCGCGTAGCTGGTGTCGAGGCAGAACTGAGGCCGGTCGCCCTTGGCGGGCTGCGCGAGGAAGTCGCGGACGCGCTCTGCAATCCCGACGCCGCTGGGCGCGAGCGCGGCCGAGGCTCGTATCGCGGCGCTACCCCCTGAAAGCGTAGCAGCAGATCCGGCTGGCTGGGCCGGCCGGGTTCCAGCCAGCTTCATGGTTGCCGCGGAGAGGCCCCTCCCGAGTTGTGCCATGGCACCTGAACGTCCGAGATAGCCCGATCCTCTCTCGACATCGCCTCGCACATCATGGCCGCGAACGAGCGCGAATGCAGACGGGCTGACCCGGAGACGAGGCGCCCATCTCCAAGGCGCCGACTGTCCGGGCAATGAAGCCCGGCGCGCCTACGATCAAGGTCACAGGGGCAGTGGCGAACGTGGTTGGATCTAGGATGGCGGAGGGAGTGCGACCGGATTCGAACCGTCGCCGACCTGTTGCCTTGGAGACCGCTGCCATGAGCCGTCAGGCTGAAGCGTTGGGCTGAACCACCCTCAGCAATTGATCTCGAATTTCTGCGACCGGGGCCGCTAAATCCACGGTAGCAAAGCGAACGACATGACCCTGAATCGTCACCGCCTCATCCAACATCTGGTCAACTGCGGGATGTAACAACAAGCCGCTGGCGCTGTCGTCCAAGGCATCACCGCGACCTGCCTGGGAACGCAGGTAAGCATAGATCTGATACAGGTAGCCGCTCCGAAGCGTGTCCTGCTTGTACCAACCGCTCGTGAGGATCGAGGTGAATTTCGTGTCGATCACAATTCGGCGCCCGGTGGGCCGGTGCGTGAGCACAATGTCGGTCCGCATTTGCGGAAGGATGGCGGCAATCCCGCTCGTCGCGCCCTCTGCCTGCCATTCAAGCGTGCCGCCGCGCCGAACATCCCAGCCCGCAGGAGCCAGAACAACCTCGTAGAATCCGCCGACGGCACGCTCATAAAGCCGTCGAGCCCAGATCTCGTCGCGGTCCGGCATAGCGAAGCTGTTCGTCCCGGCCGTCTCGGTTGGCAGGGCGAGGTCAAACACAAGTTTCGCGGCAGCCACCATAAGCCGGTCATCAACGTCGTATCGCCCGAAGCGGTCGAGGCTCATCTGCCTGATCGTCGGGGCTTCGCCGGAAACCCCCATCGACTTCATAGTGTTCGCCAGCGTCCGACAGCGATGCGCAAGATCCGGCTCGATACCAAGCCTCGCGGCAGTCTCCAGCGCAGCGCGGACGAACCGATTCCGAGGGGTGTTGATCGTGAGCTCGTCGAAGCGGCACGAGATCAAGCCCCGCGACAGCAGCTGACGCCGCTCCGTCGTCAAGGCATCTATGCGCCCACGGACCCTGCTCAGCACGGCATGGCGCTGCTGGTAGCCAAGGCTCAGCTGCCGACGCTGACGAGCCTCCACCGCGTGCGCCAAGATTTCTGCGACCAGATCGGGTAGGTGATCGGGCATCGCTTCCAGCGCTACCTTCGTGCCGCCGAGCACCCGAAAGAGATCGGAACCGTAGAGCATCAGGAGCCACAGGTTCCGGATAGGTATCCGGCCAACGAAGCCAGGCCCGCCGCCGGCCACTCCGCTGCTTGCGACGATCGTCCCGCCGATCACCATCCCTGCATCAGTGCCTCGAAGGCCTTCTCCGCTTCGCCTGGTGCATCGAACCAGTATTCTTCGAGCAGGGGCAGGATCTCGCTGTGCGCGACTTGGCGAAACCAATCGGCGGTCTCGCCTGCCTCAAGTGCGCGAGTGGGCGTGACGTAGCTGTGGCCGATCCTGAACTGCTTGCCGAGTCGCGTATCGGCCGCGATCCGCTCATTCAGCTTCGTCAGCCGATTCTCGATGTCCTTTGCGCGATCCGGATCCATCTTGCACGCGTCGACAACCCATTGCCGCCATGCCTCGCCGAGCCTTGGCTCTAGCGTCATGAAAGCGAAGCGCCTGCGCAATGCGAGGTCAACGAGAGCGAGCGAGCGGTCCGCAATGTTCATCGTCCCTACGACGAAGACATTCTCGGGAATGTGGACTGGCCGCCGTTTGCCGTCGGCGTCTGCATAGCAGAGTTCGACTGCGTCTTTAGGCGTGCGCTTTCCTGCCTCCAACAGCGTGAGCAGTTCACCAAAAATGTGGGCCGGGTTCCCGCGGTTTATCTCCTCGATGACGACCACATACTTTGCGCTGGGCTCCTTCAAGGCGGCGCTGATCACTTCCATGAAGGGGCCATCAACCAGCGCGAGCTTACCTTCGCCAGTGGGCCGCCAGCCGCGAACGAAGTCCTCGTAGGAGAGGTTGGGGTGGAACTGGACGACACGCACTTTGCTGTCGTCGCGGGCCCCAACCAGCGCCAGGGCGAGCCGCTTTGCGAGCCACGTCTTCCCCGTGCCGGGCGGCCCTTGCAAAATCAGGTTCTTCTTGTCTCGTAGCCTCGAAACCAGGCCTTCAATCTCGAGAAGGCTGAGGAAGCAGCCGTCCGAGACGATGTCCTTCACGGTGTATGGAACAGTGGGGGGCTGTTGAGGCGGGACGGTCTGATTGATCTCCTCGGCAGACCCTTCATCACCAGTCTCAACGTCTTCACTGTCCTGCGATTCGGCGTTCTCCTCACTTGGGCTGTTCCCTGCCTTGTGCCTCCACGCTTCGAGCGAGAGCTCTGGGAAGGAGTGGACGGGATAGTCCGCTTCCTCGAACCGCGTCCGCAGCTTGCCGACCAGGTCGATATAGTCTTTCGCGCTGCAGCGCCCATCTGCGCCACTTGTAGCGATCGGCATGCGAAGCTGTTCAGTGATGTAGCTCCGCGAGTTGCTATCGAGGCTTGCGAACACCCAGGGCTGAGACCAGTAGAGGCCTATGGTAAGGTTCCATCCCACGACCGGACGACGCATAGCATCGTCGAACGCGTGAACGAACTCGATGCGCGCGGCGTCGTCTTCCGTGTCAGCCAACTCGATGCCGGCTGCGAATACGCGCCACAGAGCATCAATGTGGTCAGGCTTGCGATCGGCTTCGCGCGGAAAGAACCAGGACCTCATCTGGAAAAGAACGGGCACGCCGTCGAAGGTCGCGGGCACTTTCTCGGTGACCCCGAGGAACGTCGCGAGTTCCTTGGCGATGGTACGCCGGTTCTCGATGGTCACGCCCCGATTGAACAGCCCCATCGCGGTGAACGGGCAGATGTCTCGCACGAAGCCCTTACCGCCATCGGCATATCGATCGCTACGGAGATAGCCCATCCCCGGCAGGCGTCGCGACATATCCTCGATGAAAGCTACCAGGGGCCCGCGCTTGTTCCGATGCTTCAGCAGCGCGGTTGCGACGGCTTCGTAGAACGACGTCCAAGCAAAGCGGTCAGGCGCCCCGACAGGCTTGGTCCCGAACCGCTCGCGCCAGTACGGCGCATTGCAGAAGCGCTCGATGTCTTGGGGCTGCTTGTCGAAAGCGAAGCTGATCAGGCCGTCCTCATGCCAATTGCCGGGAAGAACACGCCAGACGGTGCCGCGATGTGTGAAAAAGTACCACTCCCGCGGTGGTTCCACCCTGGTCCACTCGACACGCACGCGTCGGCCATCGTTCAGGTTTTCGACGACCTCCCCTATGGCCTTGATTGCCATCACAGAAACCGTGTGGCCGTGGTTATCGAATGGCAGGTCGCGCTTGCGGGTATATGCGGCCTTGATCGCGATCCTATCTCCGGGCCGCATGGCCTGGACGAGGTCGAGGTAGCGATCCGTGTAGCCGTTCTCCCAAATCCCTTCGGATAGAAATCGCTCCGTCTGGTCTCCCTTTTCGCCGTAGCTGGCACCGACGAACCAGAACTGGGCGCCTGGGCTTTCCGTCTTGACGTTCATCCATCGACCCTGTGGAGCGTTTGGTTCAAGGAGACGCAGAAGAGTGTGCTGTTGGCCGAGCTTCATCATTGCAGAAGCATCCGCCGCTTCACCAGCGCCTCCGCGATCGCCACGAGTTCGTCAGGCCAGTAGCGGGCCGGCCGCGGCTGCGGGGCCCCGAGTGCCAGCGCCGGTCGGCACGCGAGGATGGGTACGGTCCACCGAGCGGGGACGCCCCTGCGTCCCTCTGCCGCGCCGAGCAGCGCCCCGCATATCGCGGCGTTGGTGTCGGTGTCGCCGCCCTGGGCCACCGTCTCTAGCAGCGCGGCCTCCACCGAGGTGCCAACTGCCAAGTGTCGGAACGCATTCTGCCAGGCGATGAGCACCCAGCCCTGCTGACGGAGGAAGTCGGGCGGTCCCTCACCGCCGCGGGCACAGTGGAGCGCCGCACGCAGACCGGGGGCGGGCGATCCATCGAGGGCAGCCTCGGCGGCGGCCAGCATGGCTGCGCGGTCCGCACCTCCGATGGCAGCGGCAATTGCCGCTGCGAAGGAGGCGGAAGCAGCCTGACAGGCGGGACTGGGGTGGGTGAGTTTGGCATCCGCGCGGGCCACGGCCGCGGCTTCCATCGGATCCCGGGCCCACAGACCGATCGGCGCGCAGCGCATCAGTGCTCCGTTCGACTGGCTCTCGCGGTTCGCAGCCCCTCGCGCTGCCACGGCCTTGTCCTTCGTGGCGCGGACAGCGGCCGCGAGCGCCTGCCGCGTCGTCCCACCGACATCGAAGGGGCGCGACGCAAGCCACCCGGCATAGGCTTCCGCCACCGCTTCGGCCGACCAATCGGATAACCCGACGAGGGTGCGAGCGAGGTCGAGCGCCAGTTCGCTGTCGTCGGTCGGCTGCCCGGCGATCGTGTTCCAGGTGCCGCCATCCGCGAGATCGCAGACGCCGTTGGGGTACTCCCGGGCGATGTCCTCAGCGGAGCGGAACTCGACCAGCGAGCCGAGCGAATCTCCGATGACCTGTCCGAGCAGGCAGCCCACGGCGCGGTCGAGCGCGAGGCCTTCTCCCAACCGGGGCCAGGCGCGCGTCACCTTCCGAGGCTGGCGCTGACCACTCCGCACAGCGCCCCAATCGCGCGCAGCGAGCGCGCGAACGGCAGCCTCCGCCCCGCCAAAGCACCACCGTACGCTGCTGCGGCCGTCGATCGTGTAGCGGACCTCGGCACCGGCTTCGTCGAGCAGAACGCCACCGGCGCCGCGGACCAGCGCATGGCCGGCGGCGTAGTCCCAGCCGCAGGGGCCGTTGAGCGAGACTGCGGCGACGCCATCCCCGGCCGCGACGCGCGCCAAGCGGTAAGCGATCGAGGGCAGGCCAACGAAGCGGGCTGGCGCCACCGCTCGTCCGTTGCCGATCGGCCATTCCGGCGCGGCGTGGCTCAGGAAGACAATGCTGCCGGGGCTGAGCGTGGCTTGCGCGAGTTGTGGCCGCACGGGGTCCCCGTTCCGCAGCAGGTGATCCATGCCTTCGGCCCAGGCGATGGTATCCGCCCCACGATCGGGTGACAGCGGCGCATGCACGACACCGAGCACGGGCACGCCAGCCCGGAGCAGCGCGATGCAGACCGCAGATCCGCGATGCCCGGCCAGGAAGGCGCTTGTCCCGTCATTCGGATCGACGAGCCAGCAATCAATCCCGCCCGGCCCGGGATCCGCCCCGGTCTCCTCGCCCAGCCAGCGGGCCGGCAGAAGGGCGAGCAGGCGATCGCGCAGCCCCACTTCGATCTCCCGATCGATTTCGGCATGGCTGCCCGCGCCGCGGGGACTGCCAGGCCGCGCGAACTCGGCGGCCAGCAGACGACCGACCGCCTCGGCCGCAGCGACCACGGCGTGCAGGAGGGCGCGCGGTTGCGTCCCCGCGGCGACGGTGCTTGGCACCGTCACCGCCCGGACGGCCGGCTGAATCGCTCGGCGATCGAGGCGCGGGGCGCCGCGCGGAGGTCTTCCTCGTAGCGTGCCCGCTTCATGGAGGCCGAATAGACCTCCTTGCGGGTCCGTTCGTCCCATTCCTCGCCGATCCGGCGCTGCACCAGCACCAGTTCCGCCACCAGCGTCTCGGTGCCGGGCACGCCGCGGGCATAGGGTTCCAGCCAACGCAGCTGGCGCTCCAGGAAGTGCGTCGCGGCCCGGCGATCGCCTTCACGGTTCATCCGCACCGCGCTTCGCAATACGTCGGCCGTCCACGCCTGAACCACCGCGAGCGTGCGGTGCCGGTCGCGCGGCTGGGCGTTGTTGTCCGTGCCACGGGCAAGGCGCAGCTCGGCCTCCACCGCGCGCGCCTCGACCGCTTCGCCGCCGGCCGGCAGCGCGCCGCCAGCCGAGACGCCCAGCAGCAGCACCATCCCGGGCGCACCGGCGGGGCAATGCAGCCGAACGACCACGCGCTTGGTCTGACCTGGGAGGAGCTTGCCAACCATCACCTCCAGAACCCCAGGCAGCGCGGCATGCGCCCAGCTGCCAACCAACTCGGCCCGCAGGTTGGCCGGCACGCTGACGCGAAGCGTGACCCGCTCCAACAGGGCGGCGCGGCCTTCCTGCAATTCACCCAGCACCACCTCGGCCACTTCGGTTCCGCCAGCGGCGTCGTGCAGGCTGCCACCGCCTGCCTCGGCGATGGCGCCGAGCAGCTGCTCGTCATAGCCGTCCCCGATCCCGAGCGCGGAGGTCAGCACGCCGCGCTCCAACAGCGCGCCGACATGGCCCGCGATTTCGCCGCGATCGGTGAGCCCGTCATTGGCGTGGCCGTCCGAGAGCAGCAGCACGCGGTGCGAGGCGGCCGGGTCGACAGCCATGGCGGTCGCGACCCGCTCCGCCGCCAGCAGCCAGCCGTCGAAGAGGTTCGTGCCACCGCGATCGATCAGGCCACGGATGGCGCTTGCTGCGGCGGCGCGCCCGGCCTCGTCCATGGGGCGGGCGTCCAACAGCAGCTCGGCCTTGTTGTCGAAGGCGACGAGGCTAAGGCGGTCCCGCGCGGTCAAGGCCTCGACCACGGCCAGAGCCGCACGTCGCGCGGCGTCAATCTTGTCGCCGGCCATGCTGCCGGAGATGTCGATCGCCAGCGCGAGATTAAGCGCCGGGATCTCGCGCTGGGTGGCCTCGCCCTCAGCCGTGAGGTCAGCGACCAGGTAGCGGACGGAGCCTCCCTCATGCCAGGCCAGGGCGCGATCCAAACCGGCGGTGAGGTTCAGGGTGGTGGCGTCGGTCATCGGTCCCTCCCGAGCAGGATGTCGCGGATCAGATCGGCGCACCTCTCAAGGCGGGTGCGCTGTTCGGCGTCGAGCGGGCCGCGGACGGTCAGCTCAACGTCGGGGGTGACCGGGATGCGGAGCCATTCCTCCGCGCGGGCCTTCCGGGCCGGCTCCGGGCGTCCCTGCCCAAGGCGATTTTCCAGCGCCTCGAGCCCCGTCGCCGTGCGTGGCCTCGGCGCGGCCGCTTCCGCCGCCGCGGCGGGGGCGGGCTTGGGCGCTTGGGCGCGGAGGTTCGCGATATAATCGAGCGCGCTGGAGGCCGAGTGGACCACTGTCGGGGACGGCTTCGCGAGAGCCTCGGCACGCGACGCGTAGGCCGCGATCTGCTCGGGGCTGGCGATCAGCAACTCCTTCCGGATGTCGGTGAGCGACATGCCCAGCGCGTCGCGCATGGTCCGGATGGCCAGCAGGCGCGACAGGGTGTCAGCGGGGTAGCGGGCGGCCGGCCCGCGCGTCAGCGGTGGCGGCAGCAGGCCCTGGGCAACCCAGGACCGGATCGTGCGAGGCTCGATGCCCGACGAGGCAGCAAGGTCGGCAAGGGAGGGCTCGGCGGTAAGCATCAACCACATCTAGGTCAGGCAAAGAGACATGTCAAATTAAAAGACATGTCGCCATGCTCGATCGGCTTGGCGCTCAGGCCAACGGCTCTGTCGCAGCTTACGTGGCGCTACTTTCCTGTTAGGCTGATCGCGCAACAAATTGGCGCGCAGGTGGCCGCTTGCGGATCCTCTGCCTGTGACATTCGCGCGCTGAACGATTAGCGAGGCAGGCGACGCGTTTTGCCCACGGTAGGCTGGATTCAGGAGGACGCATGGGAGCGGTACCTCGCGGCGCTCCCACAGGCTGAACCGTTGCCGCCCGGGCCGCCCCGGGTGCGCTGTCCGTTCTGTGCCGCAGACTTCGCCGCCGTCGCGGAGATGCTCTCTCACCTCGGCGAGCGGCATCGGGGGGACCGACCCGTTCTGCTTCTTCGAGGTGTCGAGCCGCCCGCGCGCGATCAGCTACGCGTCGGTACCGCGCTTCGCGCCTCCGAGGTAGTTCTGCAAAACTGCTCGGCAGCGACGCTGGCCGTTGACGGTGCCGACTTCGAAGCGGTGGCGGTCGCCGATTTGCCCGCCACCCTTGCACGCCATCGGGACGCACTGGTGGACGTGCAGTTGCTGCATCACTTCGATCGGGCGGCGCAGCCGATCACGGCCACCTATCGAATTCGCTTTCAGATTCCTGAGAAGCGTGCGCTCGACATGGTCGACCGCGCCTTCCAACGGCATCTCGCTGTCGAAGCACTCGACTTCGCTGCGGTAGATGCCTTCCTGAGTGATCGCGCCTGTTCGGGAGTCGCACGTCCCTACGCGGATGCGCTTGCCTCTTACGTCCGCGGCGTCTTGGTGAAGGATCGCCCGTTGGCAGCTCAAGTTACGCTGCCATTTGCGCGTTACCGGGAGCTCTACGTCGCGGCACTCGAGGGTCTCCAGCCTTATCGGCGCCCACTGGCAGACCTTGTCTGCGCCGTCGTGCGCTTTGCGCTGAACGCGTTCGTAACCTCGGCTCCGACAGGCTTTGCGCCGCTCGACGGAGCCTCTCAAAGCCTGGCAGCGCTCGCCGGCGAACGATCGGTCACAGTCGGGCCATCGTCACATGGCGGTAGCGGCACGACGGTCGGGGTGTGCCCGCTCGATGACGGTGTCTCGCGCGTTCTGGACCTCTGGCGGCGGCTTCGCGAGCGCCCTGCCTGGTCTCCTGCGCTTGAGGAGGAATGCCGGCAGGTCGCACATTCAGACACGCTCGATGCGCTTGACCGGGAAAAAGCCTTGGCGCTTTGGGCGGAGGCAGCCCTTCGCGCTTCATCGCTCGCCGCGGCAGAGCCGCTCGGGCTCTTGTCTGCCACCTATCCGTTCGGCACTTGGGCCTCCGCGGAGCGCGAGAGGATGACCGATGCCCGAGGAGACTGACGCCCAGTCGGAGAGTGCGCCTACAGAAGGCACGGCACCGGCCCCCCCGGAGGGGACGGCTACGGCAACTCCGCCAGAGCCGACCCTCACCGCTTATTACGGTGACCCTGCTCCGAAGCTCGCGGACTGGATGAAGGCGGTGCGGGCGGCTGGCAGCTTCGCCATGACCGATTCGGAAGAGGCCCTGCGGCACCTCGGCGCCCGGGACCCAGACCTTCGCAAGACACTTGCACTTGCTGGAGCAGGCAATCCGCCGGCTCCGCTTCGTCGCTGGCTTGCGGATGCCACGCGGCACTTGCTGGCTGACAGGCTGAAGGGTGTCTCGATTGATCCGCTCTCCCCTGCCCACGAACAGATCGGGCGGATCGCAGCAGGATTGGCACCTACTCTGCGGGCTAAGGACCGCATCGCGCGTGCCGCAGCCGAAAGCCTGTTGCGGCTGTCCATTAAGCTCGTGACCGATGCGCGGCCGGACTTCAGCGCACCTGAGATGCTGGCATTACTCTTCGCGCCGCTGCGCGAGGCGGACGCCGACTCTCGCTTGGCGCCAGCAGAGCTCCGCGGGCGGGTACAGGAAGCGGGGGTTGCGCAACTGCGCGACCTGTCTCTCGTGCAGGCCGCTGCTCTCGACCGGATCCTGGGTGCTGAACGCGCACGGTCCGAGGCACAGGATCGAGCCAATGTTCTGGATACGGCGCTTGCTGTCGAGCGTGATCGAGTGCGGGAGCTGCGCGAGAAGCTGGCAACAGCCGAAGCGCACGCGGAGGCTCTGAAGGCCGATGTGGCGCGGCTCAACCAAGCTGTCGCGGACCATCGTCAGATCGGCGCGCACGGGACTGCCGAGCTACTGGCGCGAATGCGGGCACTGCTCGCCGGACGCATCGACCCGCTCCTGGCCGATGCAGCTGACGCGCTGGAAATTGAGCCACCGATTCTCGAGGTGGTGAGGGATCGCATTGAATCCGGACGCGGAGTGATCAAGGGGGAACTCAGGTGGTTGGACGAGTCTTCGGACTAGACTTCGGCACGACCAATAGCCTCGTGTCCGTCATCCAAGGCGATACGGCGCTACCGCTCGTAGACCGGACCGACAACCGGCCTCATCCGTCCGTCGTCTGGTACCGGGGCGGCGAAGTGGTGGTGGGGCGCTCCGCCCGCGCCCACCTCGACAGCACGGACGGTGCGGCGCCACAGGGGCTGCTGCGATCGCCGAAGATGAGCCTCCGGCGCGACGGACCGATCCACTTGGACGGCCGCGATATTGCTCCGTCAGATGCGATTGCCGAGGTTCTCAGCTTCCTTCGCGCCGATGCGCGCAAGCCACGCGCGGGCGGCGAGCCGTACGAGGTCGAGCGCGCCGTAATGACGATCCCTGTCGACTTCGAAGGACCGCAGCGGCGCGAACTGCGCGCCGCTGCCCGGAAGGCCGGAATTGGTGTCGTCCAGTTCGTCCACGAACCCGTCGCTGCCCTTTACGCTTATCTCCGCGGGCGTCCCCACTTCCGACGCGAGGTAGCTGAGCTGGAAGGCCGCGTGCTGCTGGTCTTCGACTGGGGGGGCGGTACCCTGGATCTGACCCTCTGCCGCGTGCTCGGGGGCCAGCTGTTCCAGATCAAGAGCATTGGTGACAACGAGATCGGGGGCGACATCTTCGACGAGCGGCTCCGCAATCGAGCTCGCTTCCTCCACGCTGAGGCGCACGGCCTCGCGGACGTAACTGCAATCGAGGCACCGGGCATGGGGGCTAAGCTGCTTGCCCAGTGTGAGCAGGCCAAGATCGCCCTCTGCACGGAAGAGCGTGCTTCCTATCGCCCCTTCGTCCGCGACTACGCGCGGGCTGAGGGCGCCGCGCGGAACTTAGTCGTCGAGATTACCAGGAGTGACCTCGAGCGGGGGAGCGAATCCCTCGTGCGACGCGGGCTCGGTCTCATTGATCGCATTCTTGACGAGGCTCGCTTGGACCATGCTGACGTCCACCTGTGCCTTCCGACTGGCGGAATGGTGAACATGCCCGCCATCCGGAAGGGACTAGTCGAGCGCTTCGGAGGGCGTGTTCCGCGGCTGCCGAATGGCGACCGTATCATCTCGGAGGGGGCGGCATGGATTGCACATGACAACCTCCGACTGACATTGGCCAAGCCGATCGAGGTCCGTGTCGCGGACGGCTCCGGATCAGGCCACTGCCGGGTACTGGTTCCGAAGGGTCTTGAGCTGCCAGTCGAGAATCAAGTGGTCGCCGCGGCCAATTGCCAGTTCGTCTGCGCCGATCCGCGCGACGGCTTCGCGGCGTTTGAATTCGTCAAGCCAAAGGCAGTGGGCTTGGTGGGCCCCGACGCGGAACGCGAGACGCTCTGCGTCGTCAACGTGCCGGTGAACCCGAGGACCAATCCGCTTATCGAGCGCCTTCATTGCAAGGTGAGCATCGACCACGACTACGTGGCGCACGTCCATGTCGCGTCTCTCGGTCGCGGGGCGGAGGCGACCACCGAGTTCCACCGCCTTGATTTCGGGCTTGCCATCCCGGCGGGCGCTGGACGATCGGCGGATGGGAAGGGGCGCGGCGAGACGAGTGCCAACAGCGTGCCCGCAGGCAGCGCGCGCGTTACTGGGCCGCGGCGTTCGGTCGCGATGCGGCCAAATGTGCTACCAGCAGAGGGTTTCGACGCGCGGCATGCCGTTGCCGGGGACCTCGCCTTCAAGCTCTGGCCGGGCATGTTCAGTCCGGACCGACCCGAAGCGACGCCACGGCAACGCGAAGAGTACCTTTACTATACGCCGTGCTCACTCTGCGGGCGCAGCCTCTTCCAGATAGAGGAGGAGGGGCTGCTCCCAACCTGCCGCCCGAGCATTTGCTCCCCCAAACCGCGCAGGCCGCGCGCTGCTACTCAGCGAGCCGAGTGGCCGTAGGGTCGCAGAGCCTGGCCTTGTGCCGCTCGCGCTGAGGATCGCTCGCCAGCTTTGAGTGCGACGCCTGGCGGAAGAGGGCAGTCAGGCAACCGCAGAGAATGTCGGTGCTCGCCCAGCACGTCTTCGAGACGCGGCGCTTTGAGCTTCATCTACGCGGCGCGGTAGCCATCCCCGACCTGGGCCGAAGCGGTGTCACGAACTATGGCATGCGGCGCTTCACCACCTGCACCGCCAGCGGCGCCGTGGCAAGGTCCACCGTCGAGGCGCTGACGTTCCTGACCGTCACGCGCACGCTGTTGTTGCTCCACACATGGCAGTCCAGAACGAAGGCGATGCTGCTGGTGTCGAGCGACGCATCCGCGAAGTCGCCCCGTCGCGCACCCGGCACGGTGACGTCGAAATTCGCCGTCGCGCCGGGCCCGAGGCTCGGGAGGTCCCAGCTGGTCTCCAGCGCCAGCGTCCGCGTCCCGGCCGGCAGCGACGGGCAGCCGTAGAGCACCGCGGGCGCATCCTCCGGCAGGCCGTAGAGTCGCAGCGCCTCGAGCTCGATCTGCCCGTCGAAGCCGATGATCCCGATCTGCGCGAAGGCCACGCCCGGCCCCAGCCGCACCGTCTGCCGCCGGTTGAGCGAGCTGTCCTGCATCACAGCACCCGCCTGCCAGCTCTTCGACGCGGTGTCCCACTGCATGGTGGTGCCGGAGGCGAGCGTGTCCTGCGGCTGGTTCTCCCGCACGGTGCCGGCGCCGTCGAAGCAGCGGACGCAGAGCCGGCCGCCATCGGCGCCGCCCACCAGCCAATGCGCCAGCGCGAACTCCTTCGCGTGCGTGGTCTGTACCACGAAGGCCACCCCGCGGTTGGCGTTCAGCAGCAGCCCCCGCCCGGTCGCGGCGATGCCGTCCAACCCGTTCCAGGACAGCGCCGCCATGGTGGTCTCGGTCGTCGTGGAGGTCGCGATGATGCAGGCCCCCTCCACGCCGATCTCGGTGTTGCTGTGGCGGAAGGCGGCGGCGCGGAGGTTCGGGATGTTGGCCAGCAGGCGGGTCAGCCGCGAGGCCGGCGCGCGGTGGCGGTTGTAGACGGCGTTGCCGGCCCGGGTCGCCGTCGCGGTGTAGTCGATGCCGATGCCGTAGGTCTGCGCCCAGGCCACTTCGTACTCGCAGTCCGTCGCCGCCCCGGTGTGCCGGGCCGCGGTCGGCGAGCAGGCCTCCATGCGCATCCCGCGCGCGATGATCGCCGTGCCGCTGGTCTCGTTCAGGAAGGGGATGGCGAGGTTCGGGTCGAGCTGGCGCAATTCGAAATTCGGCCCGTCGAAGATGTGCCGGTTGTGGTTGTTGTAGGCCCCAGCCTGCCGCGAGAAGCGCACCCCGAAGCGGTCGAGCGTTGGGTTGATCCCGGTGGCGCAGGCGAAGTGGCCGCCATAGTAGCGGATCGAGGTGTTCCAGGCCGTGGCGGTGGCGCAGTGCGCGTCGAGACCGTAGCGGTTGTTCAGGATGCGCCCGAGGATCAGCGTGGTGTCCTCGAAGCCGCGGCCGTCGCCCAGCGTCCGCAGCCCGATCGTGAAGCCTGAGACCAGGCGGAGGTCGAGCAGCGAGGAGTCAAGGTTGCGGGCGAGGATGCCGATGTCGACCTCGCTGGCCCAGTCGGACTGGATCTGCCTAGTGACCTGCAGGTTGAGGTAGAGCTTCTCGCCGTTGCGGACCGTGCCGCCGTCGCCGAGCGTCAGCACGGTGGCCGGCGCGTTCGCGGCGCCGGTGTACTGGATCACGCCTTGCATGATCAGCCCGCGCGCGCCGCCGCCGAGCGTGACGCCGGCGTCGACGTTCCAGGTGCCGGGCGGGATCACTGCGAACTTGCCGTCCGCCGCGGCGCGGTCGAAGCAGGCTTGGATGGCGGCGCGGTCGTTGGCGGCGCCGTCGCCGAGGCCGCCGAAGTCGCGCGGCAGCACCGCCTCGCGGTCGCGAAGGTACTTCGCCAGGTCGGTCTTGGAGATGTTCTGGCCGAGGACCATGAGGTCGTCGATGCGGGCGGCCATGTCGCCTCCTACAGCGCGGTCGCGGTGACGGGCCCGGCGAGGGCCGAGACGTTCCCCTCGGCGGAGACGGCGCGGAGCCAGTACCAGCGGGTCTGGCCGGCGCTGAGGCCGGTGCGGTCCCAGGGCAGCGCAGTGGGCTCGGTCGCGAGCTTCACCGCCGCCGCGAGGCTGGCGCTGCTGGCCTCGAACACCTGCAGCCTTACGGCGTCGGCCGGAAGCCGCCGGAGAGCCGCACGCCGCCGGTGATGCCCAGGGCGGCGGGCGCGGTCACGGCGCCGGGGATCGCCGCCTCCTGCCAGCCCGACACCGCCCCGCTGCGCGCCACCGCACGCGCCCGGAAGGCGGTCGGCTCGGTGGTGGGAATGGAGGCGGCCGTCGCGCCGAGAGCGCCACCGTAGCCCTGCCAGGTGGCGACGGAGGCGGGGCGGAACTCGAACTCGTAGCCGGCCAGGTATGCGCTGCCGACCGCGGACCACGACACGCCGAGGGCGGCGAAAGCCGGCACGAGCGGCGTCTCCACGCTGATGCTCGCCGGCGCGGCGATCACCCCCGGGTTCGGCAGCACTACCGAGGGACTGTCACCGGCGGCGCGCTCGTCCACCGCCGGGTTCCAGTCCCACACCGCCGGGTCCTCCTCCGACAGCGTCAGATCCACCCCACCATCCGGCGACAGCCGCCAGCCCGTTACGCGCGCCGGGAACGGCCCGACGCGGTCGAGGGCGACGGTCACCCCGTCCCAGGGCCGCAGCCGCAGCGCCGAGAGGTTGGCCGGGAAGGCGACCTCACGCTGGCGGCGGATCCGCTCGAGTTCGGCCTTCATCAGCCGCTGCACGGTCACGACCGAGGTGGTCAGCGGGAACTCCAGGTCGCGGTAGATCTGCTCGCCGCCGTCCTCGGCCACGTAGTTCGAGGCGAGCAGCGGCGGCGCGTCGGTGGGCTGCCAGTTCTTCGCCGGGTCGACGTAGACGGCCCGCACCCCATTGAAGAGGTCCCGCCGCGGCCGGCTGCCCTGGATAGTGACGTCGCCGCGCAGGTCGTCCGAGGTGAGCGTGGCGGCCGGCAGCGCGGGCCCGCCCGCATGGATGAAGAACCGCCCGCCGGAGACCACCAGCGCCCCGGCCATGGCGGCGACGAGCTTGCGGGTGATGGCGATCTTGCCCTCGCCGAGCGAGACGCGGCCGTTCACGGTGTAGCGCCGCTCGGTGACCCCGGCGCGGGTGCCGATCAGCTCGTCGCAGATGTTCGCCGCGGCGATGAGCGGGGGGATGTCGATGTCGTCCCAGGAGGCCTTCCAGCCGAAGGGCGCTGTCAGGTACCAGGCGAGGCAGAGGGCCGGGTTGTCGGACCAGCCGGTCGCGCCGGCGCGCGGGTCGAGGATGGTGTCGGCGCCCTCGACGAGGGCGGCGATGTTGGGCGGGCCGGAGGGGAAGGCCTCCGCCGTGATCTTGAGACGGACAGCGACATAGGCGCGGCCGCGGCCGCGGTGCTCCGAGGTCCACTTGCCCCCGGTCTCGGCGATCAGGTTGGCGTTGGCCGCCTGGTCGGGGTCGCCGAGGTGGCGATCGATGCGCACCAGGCCGTCGAACTTCGCGTCGGTGGCCAGAGTGTCGCCGAGCCAGAGGTCGCCGATGGCGCGGACGCGGTACGCGGCGAGCACAACGACGGCGTAGAACCAGCCATCGGCGCGGCCGGCGTCATCGGTCGCGGAGTGGATGAAGACGATCGGCCCGCCGACCTTGCAGCGGCCGAAGACGATCTGGTGCTCGGTGATCGGCTGGCGGAAGGACTGCGTGCGGCCGGCGCCGGGCGCGGTGGGATCGTCGCCGGGGCGGAGCGCGGCCGAGGACGTCGGCGCGGTCGGCCGTTTGGCCGGAAAGACCGAGGCGCCGATGGTCGACACGACGAAGGCGGCGCCGGCGCCGACGATCGCGCCGATGATGCCGCCGCCGACCGCGGCCGAGGCGACGCCGCCGGCGACAACGGCGATGAGGGGAACGGCGGCGGGCATCAGCCGATCCTCCAGGCGATGGTGCAGAGGGTAATCGGCGCGCGGACCAAGCCACGCGGCCCGACGAAGGCGACGCGGCCGGCGTCGAGCACCACGCCCAGGCGGTCGGGATCAGGCGCGAGGACGATGTCGCCCATGCGAGCCCGCAGCGGCGCCACGCGGGGGAAGCCGGCGCTGTCCGCCGTGGCCGTAAGGTCGGGCAGGACGCGCACTTGCGGCCGGCTACCAGTGACCGCCTCCACCGCGGCCAGCGCGAAGCGCCCGCAGTTCCAGCGATGGGCGAAGGCGCGCGTCTCCACCGCCGACAGCAGGGCTGCCAGCCGCACCGCCCAGTCTGGCCGTCGCGTCACTGCGCAGGCAGCCGGATCTCCGCCTCCTGCAGGGCGGGGACGTACTCGAAGAAGCGGTCGCCCGGGTACTCGGCCTGCTGGTCGGCGTCGGTGTAGCGGCGCACCTCGGCGCGCTCGAGGTCGACGAGGCGGCTCTCGCAGGTGAGTGCGACGCGCGGCTCGGCGCCGTCGGTCACCTCCATCGTGTCCATCAGCCCCGCCCAGAGCGGGAACGGGTCCGCGACGAAGGCGCCCTCGGCGTCCAGCAGGGCGCCCCAGAGCCGGGCCGGGCGCAGCCGGAAGCTCCGCTCGGCGAGCGCGATGTCCACCACCTCCTGCGGCACGGGCGAGAGCGCCAGGGTCAGCCGCACGGCGCGGAGCTCGACCGTCTCCTCGACCTCACCCACCGCCCCGATCGAGCCGACGCCCTCGAAAACCTTCCCCGCCCAATTCAGTTGCCCGAGGCCGGTCCAGGCGCGGAAGGCGCCGGAGGCGAAGTCGAGCTCAACCAGCACGACCGGGGCCGCGACCGGCGAGGTGGCGGAGGAAGCCGCATGCGGTGACAGCCGCGGCGTGCCGTGAGCATCCGACATCACAGAGCTTCCTCGAGGCGGATGGTGATCGCGGTGAAGCGCCCGGGCCGGGTCGGGTTGGCGGCCTCGTCGTCGGAGACCAGACGCATGGCGACGGTGGGCTTGGTGAGGATCAGCGGCTGGTTGATCAGCAGCGCCTCGCGCAGCGGCGGCGCAATCGGGATTGTCGCCGTGCCCGCGCCAGAGGCGGTGACGGTCTCGGTGGCGATGTGGAGCCGCCCCGCAAGGCCGATCAGGTCGCCCGCGCCGACCGCGACGCCGTTCGGCCACCAGCCCTGGGTCTGGATGGCGAGCGCCCCGCGCGGCGCACCGGAGGCCAGCGCCGGATTTCCCGAGCCCACCACGAAGCCTGTGCCGTCCGTGAAGATGGTGGCGTCCGAGTAGGAGAATGGCCCGCTCGGCACGTCGCCCTGGCTGCGCAGATCGCCGGTGCGGAACTCCCGCCGCCAATCCCAGACGCGGACCGTGTTCACCGAGCCGGCGAGCGCGGCGAGCAGACCTTCGAGCAGGCCCGCGCGCACGCGGTCGAGCGGGTCGAAGGTCGCCTGCGCGACCCAGCGCGCGCCCTCACGCCGGAGCACCTGGGTGGCGCGGGTGACCGGCGAGACGAAGCGCGTGGTGTTGTGCTGCAGGTAGAAGGTCAGCCGCGTCGGGCGCAGCGCCTCGGGCCAGGCGTATTCGGTCATCCCCGCACCGTCTCGTAGGCGCTGCCGCCGCGGCGGATGGCATCGAGCGTCATTGTTGAGGCCTGCCGGGCAATCTGCCCGGCGAGCAGCCGCAGCCGCGCCTCGACGCCGGCATCGGCGCCGCGCGCGTCGATGTTGATGGTCTGCTGGATGACCCGCCCGCCAGGCGCCATGCCGTTCGGCAGCACGGTCCCGCCGCGGTCCGGGACGAACCATTCGGGCCCGCGCTCGCCGACGATGTAGGGCTGGCCGGCGGCGACCGGCCCGCCGTCCGCCCGGAACAGGCCGCCGAGCCAGGAATCGATGCCATCGAACCAGCTGCCGGCGCCGAGGCTGGTGAGGCCGGCCGAGACCGCATTGCCCAGCGGCTCGGTGATGGTGCGGCGCGCGATGATGCGGGTGATGTCCTGCAGCAGGCCCTGCATGACCTTCGACAGCTTGTCGCCGCGCACGATCGCGTCCTCGAAGGCGGAGGAGAACGCGAAGCCCAGCTCCCGCGCCGCCTCGCGCGTGCCCTCGGTGCTGCGCTGCAGCCGCCGCTCAGCCTCCTCCAGATCCTCCAGCGCGCGCTGCGCCTCGCGCCCGATCGTCTCGTCGGGGATCGGCCGGCCAGCGCGCTCGGCGCGCTGCACCAGGTCGCCAAGCCGCTCCAGCCGGCGCTGGTAGCGCTCATAGGCGGTCTCGTTGTCCTGGATCAGGCGCTCGCGCTCGCGCAGCAGGTCGTTCAGCTGGCGCTCAGCGTCGCGCGCCTCGCGCGCGCCCTCGGTGCTGGCGCGTCGCACCGCGGCGACGCGCGGCTCCAGGCGGCGCAGCGCCTCGTCGCGCTCCTGCAGCGCCAGCGTCTCGAGGCGGGTGCGCTCGGCGGCGGTGACACCGCCCGCCGCCTCCGCCTCGCGCAGCCTGCGGACGCGCTCCTCGTATTCGCGGTTGATCCGGAAGCGGTCGTCGAGGTCGCGGGTGAGCTCCTGGACGTCCTGCGTGGCGCGGCGCCGGCGCGCGTCGGCGGCGGCCTGGCCGGCGCGCTCCTGCTCCTCCAGCCGGCGGTTCAGCGACTCCCGCTCGGCGGTGTCGATCTCGGCCAGGGTGGCGAAGTAGTCCCGGCGCAGCTCCTCCAGCCGCGCCCGGCTGTCGACGCCGGCCTGCTGCTCGGCGGCGCCGACCAGGCCGGGGCGGATGCTGCCGCGGCGGACCGGGGCGCGGAGGCTGTCACGGCCGTCGCCCTCGCTCTCCAGCCGGCCGATCTGCGCCGACAACGCGTCGGCCTGGCGGCGCAGGCCGGCGAGGCGTTCCTCCTCGCTGCGCAGGCCGGCACCCTGGCGGACGCTGTCCACGGCGCGCGCCGCGGCCGAGAGGGCACGGGCGAGCGCGTTGGACAGGCCGATGGCGCGGTCAAGCTGGCCGAGGAAGTTCTCGGTCGCGGCCGTGAGCTGCCCGAAGGCGCGGCCGAGCGAGAGCGGGGCGCGGTCGAGTTCCGCGCCGAGCCGTTCGGTGGCGCGCAGCAGCGCGGGGAAGACCCGCTCGGCGGTGAGCTTGCCCTCGGAGCCGAGCTTGCGCAGTTCGCCGATGGAGACGCCGAGCTCGCGCGCCAGGCCCTCGGCCAGCAGCGGCATGGCCTCGAGGATGGAACGCAACTCGTCGCCCTGGAGCACGCCCGAGGCCAGCGCTTGGGCGAGTTGCAGCGTGGCCGAGGAGATCTCCTGGGTCGAGGCGCCGGAGACGATAGCAACGCGCTGCAGGCCGCCGACGAGGCGGACCACCTGGTCCGAGGTGGCGCCGATCTCGCGTGCGGCGATCGAGAAGCGCTGGAAGGCGTCGACGCTCTCGGAAACGGCGACGCCGGTGGAGAGCGCGTTGCGGTACAGCGCCTCGTAGACCTGCCCGGCGCGCTCGACCGAGCCCGTGGCGTTCTGCAGGCGGGAGAGGCCCTGGGTGAGCGCGTCGCCGGCCTGGACCAGGGCGCGGGCGGCGACGGCCACGCCGGCGATCTGGATGCCGCGCGTGGCGAGGTCGAGTAGTTCGAGGGAGCGCGAGGCGCGCTCGGCGCCGCCCTTGATCTGGTCGAGCGAGCGCTGGCCGGTCTCGCCGACCTCGCGCAGCCCGGCCTTGACCCGGGCGGCGTCGTCCAGCGAGAGGCGGACCGAGACGCGGCGGGTTGCATCAGCCATGTCAGGTCGTCTCCCTCTTCACCGCTGCTGCCATCGCACCGGCCAGGGCTTGCTCTCGCTGTCGCTGAGCGGTCCGGCTAGACTGAGCCAAGCAGACAAGCGGCCCCGGTGACCCCGTGAGGTTCAGCCTGTGGTCACATCGCCGGAGAGACATCGCGAAGAATGCCGACGACGCCGCAGCAGATCGATCTCTGGCGCCAGGCCTCGACGGAGCATCAGCGCCTCGAGTTCAAGGAAGCCAAGACTCAGTACGACACGGACAAGCTCAACCGGTACTGCGTCGCCATCGCAAACGAGGGCGGCGGGCACCTTTTGCTTGGCATCGCCGATGCGCCACCGCGGCCCGTTGTCGGCACACGGGCATTTCTCGACATCGTGGTAGCGGCAGAGCGTCTGTTCAAAGCCGTTGGATTCCGAGTCGAGATCGAAGAAGTGAGCCATCCGGACGGGCGGGTGCTTGTCTTCCACATCCCGTCGCGTCCGCGCGGGACGGCCTACCACTTGGACGGCGCCTACCTGATGCGCGCGGGTGAATCGCTCGTGCCGATGAGCGAGGATCACCTGCGGCGGATATTCGCGGAGGGTCAGCCCGATTGGTTGGAGCAGCACGCACGGATCGGGCTCGATGCGCAGGCGGTCGTGGAGCTGCTCGACACGCAGGCGTTCTTCGAGCTTCTGAAATTGCCCTACCCAACCGATCGATCCGGCGTCATCGAGCGCCTCGTCAGAGAGCGGCTGGCCGACGAGACGCCAGAAGGATACGCCGTGCGCCGCCTCGGCGCATTGATGCTGGCGAAGCAGCTTTCAGACTTCCCGGATGTCGCGCGCAAGGCGCCTCGGGTCGTCGTCTACAGCGGTACGTCAAAGCTGGAGACAAAGCTCGACCAGCTCGGTGCACGAGGGTACGCGGCTGGCTTCCAGGGACTGGTCCGCTTCGTGATGGGGCAGCTTCCCCAGAATGAGGTCATCAAGGACGCACTGCGCACCGAGGTGAAGCTTGTCCCGGAGGTGGTGATTCGCGAGCTGGTGGCGAATGCCCTGATCCACCAGGACCTCGAGATGGGCGGCGCGTCGGTCATGGTCGAGATCTATGCCGATCGGCTGGAGATCTCGAACCCTGGCGAGCCCATCGTGGACGTGGCTCGCTTCATCGACGGGTATCAGTCGCGCAATGAGCGCCTGGCTGATCTCATGCGACGGCTCGGTATCTGCGAGGAGAAGGGTAGCGGGATCGACAGGGTCGTGCATGCCGCGGAAGTGTACCAACTGCCGGCGCCGGACTTCCGGGTCGGGCATCGGCGCACGGTCATCACGATTTTCGGTCATCGCCCCTTCGACGCGATGGATCGCGAGGATCGCGTTCGCGCTTGCTACCAGCACGCTGCGCTGAAGTGGGTGATGTCCGAGCGCATGACGAACCAATCGCTCCGGGAGCGCTTCAACCTCCCCGAATCGAAGGCGGCCATAACGTCGCAGATCATTGCGGCCACCGTCGAGGCGGGGCTGATCAAGCCGGACGAGAAGGTCGGCGGTTCGCGGAAGTTCGCCCGGTACCTCCCCTTCTGGGCCTGAGGTTCATTTTCACCGCCCACCCCAGCGGCCGTCTTGGGCGAGAAAAAACCTCGGCGGATCAGACACTTGTTTATTTAAGGCTTTCCCCGAGTGACCCTCCCGCCTCCTCCCGACGGGTAGCGGTCCCCGCGGCCATGCCAAGGCGCATAGCCGTCAGCAACTCCGCCGCGGCCCAGCCAGAGGCGCCCATTTCCCGCGCTGCGGCGAGCGCGCCCGCGGTGTCGAGGGTCAGGCCGGCCATCGTGACCTCAGCGCAGGTGGTGCCGGCAGACCAGCAGGCGTGGCCTTCGAGGCTGGTCGGTGCGTGCGCGGCGTAGGGACAGGCGTCGGCGCAATCTCGGCCAAGGCCAGCGCAGCCGTGGCAGTACTCGGGCCCGCGGCCGAAGTGCCAGGCGGCGCGAGCCCTCAGCCGTTTCCCTCGGCGGCCACCGCCGCGACCGGTGCGGTGGCGCGGTCCCAGAAGGCGGCGGCGATGTCGTCGAGGTCCATCAGGCGCTCGACCGCCTCGGGCGAGAGCGGCAGCGGCTTGCCGGCGGCATCGCCGATACCCTCCCAGGCCGTGACAGCGTGGCGGGCGAGAACTTTCACGAGGAAGGCGAAGGACAGGCCGCGCGACATGTCGGGGTCGAGGTCCGGATCGGCGATGCGGATCGCGGCGAGGCGGCGTGCCGCCGCGGCCTGCGCGGCGGCCATCACCGCGGTCGTCACGGGGCGGATCTCCACGCGGACGCCGCGCGGCAGGTCGAGCCAGTACGGCTCGGCCGGGAGGTCGAGGGTGAACATGGAAAACTGGTCCTCCATGGGTTATGTATTCTGCAGAAACCAAGGAACACCCCGATGACCGAGCCCATGCTCAAGGTCCCGGCGGCCGAGGCGCAGCGGAACTTCGGCCTCTATCAGGACAAAGCCCTGACCCAACCCGTCGCCATCACCCGCAATGGCCGGCCGCGCACCGTCATGATCTCGGTCGAGGAATACGAGCGCCTCAAGCGCCGCGATCGCCAGGTGATGCGCACCGAGGACGCGCCGCAGGATGTGATCGACGCGATCCTTGCCGCACGCCCCCCCGAGGAAGCCAAGCAGTTCGACCGTGAAGTCGAGTAGCCTGCCCCTTCCGGCCGTCGGCGAGGTCATTCGCTACAACTATCTGTGGAGCCACGAGTACGCCTCGGGCCGTGAGGAAGGCACCAAGGATCGCCCCGCGGCTGTGGTCGCCGTGCTCCAGCAGGCGGACGGGCAGCACGAAGTCGTCGTGCTGCCGATCACCTCAAGCCGGCCGATCGAACCTGCGACTGCGGTTCTGCTTCCCACCGCCACACGCGCGCGCCTCGGTCTTCAGGCAGAGCCATGCTGGGTTGTGGTTAGCGAATACAACCGCTTCGTCTGGCCCGGACCTGATCTGCGGCCCGTGGATCGCGGAGCCGGCGATCTTGACGTGAGCTACGGGCTTCTCCCCGACAGACTCATGGCGGAAGTCCGCGAAGCGCTCAGACGATGGCGAGCGGAGCGCGCCGTCCATGCCGTGAGGCGGACCGAGTAGCGAGCAGCCAATGTCGTCCGTGCTCCAGCAATCAAGGCGGCATCACTACGTGCCGGTGTTCTACCTCAAGCGGTGGGAAACCGGCGGGCGCGTATGCCAGTACAGCCGGCCTCACCGGAAAGTGGTGCCGCAGCTGAAGGCGCCGACTGCGGCAGGCTTCGAGGTCGACCTGTACTCTGTGCCGGGGTTCCCTGCTGAACATCGGACGATGCTGGAGGATCACTTTCTCAAGCAGGTTGATCAGCTCGCAAGCGACGCGCTGGACGTGATGCTCGATCAGGGCCAGGGACCTGCGGCCCTATCGCCCAGGCTGCGCGACGGATGGTCTCGGTTTGTCATGTCGCTGCACCATCGCTCGCCGACGCGGCTGGCGGCGTTGAAGGAGCGGTGCCGACGGTATGTCTCCGCGAACATGAGCCAGTACGAGCAGCTCTTTCACGAGAAGCGCGCGCCCGACGATCCGCGGTCCTTCGACGACTTTTACGACGATCTCAACCGCGATGCCGATCAGCGGCTCTGGGCAGAGGTGTTCCGGCGTGCCGTGGACAGTCAGCGCGTCGGCGACTTCCTGAACCGCATGACGTGGCATGTCGTCGGCATCGACGGTTCTGACCGCAGCTTTCTCACATCCGACCATCCCCTAGTGACGAGCAATGGCCTAGATCGACCCGACGGCCATATCGTGCTTCCACTCGGCCCCTCGACGATGTTCGTAGCCACCAACACCGAGGAGATGTTGGCGCAGATCCGCGCTGCGCCGATCCGGGCGCTTCAGGCGCACATCAACGATGTGGTGGTGCGGCAAGCATCGAGGTTCGTCTACGGCCGGGATGATCAACAACTTCGATTTGTTGAGAACCGCCTGGCACGGCAAGCCGCCTCGATTCCTCCCACGTAGCAGTACGGGGATTAGGCGTACTCCGTCCCCGCCTGCTGGTTCTTCAGCACCGCCGTCAGCATGCGTGTCGCCGTCGCGTTGAAGGCTGCGCGGAACTCAAAGCTCGCCTCGACGCCCGCCGGCCCCTCGATCGGGGTCTTCGCGAGCGCCAGGTAGACCTCGTGCAGCGTGAAGGTGAGGCTGCGGTTGGCGTCGATGGTGAACGCGAAGGCGAACTCCGCCGCCGTGCCGTTCTGCGCCTGCGTCAGCAGCGTGGTGTCCGCGAAGCGCGCGGTGATCTGGCCGGTGGCGCGCGCGATGCCGGGATCCGCCCCCTCGATCTTCCGGTCGGCGCGGATGGTGCGCACCGCCTCGACGCTGTTCGAGTAGGCAAGCCGCGCGCCGGTGACCTGCGCCAGCGCGGACCCGCCGCGCGTGATCGAGCCCTGCGCCTTGTTGAACGCGGTGTAGGCCGCCGAAACCGGCGTGCCGCCGGAGGACGAGCCCGAGCGCGTCGAGCCCTGAGCGATCCGCTTGATCGTGGCCGTCGCCGGTCCGGTCGGGCTGAAGTCGATCTCCAGCGCGTCCGCGCGCACGCCGGCGCAGACGTCGTAGCTCGGTACGTCTGGATAGCCGATCTCGATCGCCTGGGAGGGCAGCGTCGCCGCGCCGGAGCCGAAGGTGTGCGTGAAGTTTGGGTTGGTGCCGGTGGTGCTCGGCACGCCGAGCAGCAGGCGCAGCCAGTGGCCGATGTTGATCAGGTCCACCGGCACGACGGCGTCGCCCTCGACCGTGACCGTGTCGAAGAACGGCGCGGCGGGATCGCGATTGCCGCCAAGGCCGATGACGTCCGCGTCGAGCAGCGGCTGCTCGGCGCCGAGGTTGCAGGAGAGGAAGGGCACCCGCCGCCAGTTGCCGCCTGGTGCGGTGCCGTAGGTGACCTCGGGGATCATGAGCAGGCGCGAGTTCGCGCCGATGGCACGAGGCATTGGAAGCTCCTGTCAGGCCAGCGCCGAGCCGGCGACGGTGAAGGACAGCGTGACGGGGACCGAGGCGGCGCGCGCTGCGGCGGTGCCCTCGGTTTCGGCATCGTCGAAGGACGGCGCACCGGGCTGCGTCCACTCCACCGCGCCACCGAGGGTGCGATCGCCAGCGATCGCCGCGGCGATGTCGACCAGCAGCGCGTCGAGCAGGGCCCCGGTGGCGGCGGCGACCTCGACTTCCGCTCGGTGCTCCACCGCCCAGGCGAGCAGGGAGAGGATCGGGGTCTCCTCCACCGTCTCGCCGTCGCGCACCACCACCAGCCCGCCGGCGGGCAGGCGCTGCGGGACGGTCTCGTTGCGGAGGACCTTCGGCGCGGGGCTCCGCGCGGCCAGGGCGGCGCCCAGGCGGGCGGACAGGGCAGCCAGGGCGGTCTCGCGCACACTCATCCGGTCCTCGTCGCTTCGGCTTCCCAGGCCGCCACGAAGCGCCGCGGCAGGCGCCGCAGGGCGCGCAGCGACGCCCCGCGCACGTCGAGGCGCTTGGCCAGCTTCACCTGCGGCAGGAGCAGGAACATCGGCACCATCCCCTGTTCGAGCAGCCCGCGGGCCCAGGCCTCACGGCCCCTGCGGTTGGCGGTGCCGACCTCGGCGACACCGCCTGCGATCAGCCGGGTGCGGCGCCGTCGGCCGCTCCCTGCGCCCTGGCGCAGCGGCAGGCACCAGACGAAGCCGCGGCCCGAGCGGAAGGGCCGCAGGAAGCCCTGGCCGGAGGCGATCATCTGGGTGGCCGTGACCCGCAGCCCCTTGTCGCCGCGCCCACGCCAGCCGCGGGCGGCGTTGAAGCCGGTGGCGATCGCGAGGAACCGCCCGCCGCCCTTCGGCCGGATGGTCGCCCCGCGCTCGAAGGCGTCGATGACGAGCGGGGTCTTGCTCCAGACGAGGCCGGCGGCGCGCATCGACACGCCGGTCCGCGGGAAGACCTGCGACCGCCAGGCATTGGCGATGCCGCGCGCCTTGCCGCCGAGCGAGCCGGTGACCTGCTGGCGGAGCTCCACCTTGAGCGCGTCGGTCTCGGCGCGGATGGCGCGGGAGGCCGCGCGCTCGCCGGCGCGGACCTCCTCGGCGAGTGCCTTGCGCAGGTCGCCGACGACGGCATTGAGGCGCACGGCCTATCGCCGGCAGAGCACGCGCCAGGCGACACCGGCGGCATCCCGCTCAGCGCTGTCCACCGTCAGCAGGTCCGTGCCGATGGTGAAGGTGTCGCCCGCCTCGATCGCCGGCAGCAGCGCGATGCCGACCGTCAGCAAGTCGGTCGCACGCAGCACCGCCGTGTCGAAGGCGTCCACCACGCGATCGGGGCTGGAGCGCAGGATGCGGAGGGGCACAGGCGCACCAGTGCCCGCGGCGCGATAAGTCGCCTCGACGCCGATGTTGGGGTCGGCCGCGAGCACCGCCAGCGCATCGTCGAACACGCCCATGGCGGATCAGCCGAGGCCCAGCCAGGAGGCGAGCTTCGCCCCGACCGCCGCACCGACGATGCCGCCGGCCGCCGCCGCACCCGTCGCGGGGATAGCCGGCGACGCACCCGGCACCCCGCCCGCCGCCAGCGACAGCCGCGCCGTCAGGCCCGCCATCGCCTTGACGAGCTCGGTCACGGTGCGGGTCAGCTCGCGCATGTCCTTGTCGCCCTCGGCCAGTCGCCGCTCGATCTCGGTCAGGCGGGTGACGATGGTTCCGAGTTCGCGGTCGTGGTCCGTCATCGGGTGACCTCCCGCTGCCGCTGCAGCCGCTGGTGGATGGTCCAGGCCGCGACGCCGATCACCGCGGTGGCGACGCCCCAAGGGCCGAGCGCCCGCAGCACCGCCGCCAGGCCCTCGGCATGCGGCGCCAGCGTGGTGACGGCATCGACCACCGCCGCTGCCGTGACGCCGGCGACCACCGAGCTCGCGGCCGCACGCACGGTGCCACTGTGGGCCAGGCCGGGCTGGACCAGGCCGGCCATGCGCAGGCCCTCCGCGATCGTCTCCGACGCGTAGGGCATGCCGCCGAGCTCATGGCGGATGATCGCCTCGACCAAGCCGCGCATGGTGGCGGCGTCGTGCAGGTCGATGGGATCGTCGAGCCCAACTCCGAGCCGCGCGGCGACCGCCGCCTGGTAGGCGCGGGTGTCGTTCTCGCTGCTCGGAGCCCAGCGCGCGACGATGCCGCGGACCGTGCGCAGCCCGTGCCGGTCCTGGTAGCTCTGCAGCAGCAGGGCCAGCGCGCGGATGCCGTGCTGGTGCGAGCGGAACCGGCAGAAGCGCCCGTCCGAGGGCGGCGTCTCGAGGCCGAGCCACTTGTTCGTGGCGACGTGCTCGATGTTGCCGGGGTTGCGGTTGCGATAGCCCCGGCTGGCCTTGGGATCCATGGTCACGCCCCCGAGGCCGGCACGCGGGCCAGTATGACGCGGACCGTGGCGTCGGCCGCGAGGGCGGCGACCGTGACGACGCCGACCTGGAAGTTGCCCGTCGCGGTGGTGGTCAGGCGGCGGCTGGTGTTGTCCCAGAAGACCCGCGCGCCGGCGGCCATGGCCTGGGTCGGGTCCTTGGCGAGCTCGAACTCGCCGCGGGTCTCGCATTCGACCGTGGCGTTCTGCGCGGCGTCGGCGGCGGCCACGCCGAAGAAGGCGCCGACCAGCATGCCCTGGCCGGAGAGGATGCCGCCGGCATAGGGCACGACCATGGGAACGGAGCGGGCGTCGGGACGGATGCAGTTGCGCATGGAGAGGTCTCCTGAAACGCCGAAGGCGCCCCGCAGGGCGCCCTCGACGAAGCTGCTGTGGTGGTGGAAGGGATCAGGTGCCGGGGTTGAACCAGGCGCCGCGCCAGTCGATGGCGCCCACGCCGAAGTCGAAGATCACGCTGACCTCGATGCCATCCGCGCCCTGCACCGGTCCGGTGGTGACCTGCGGCCCCTCCGCGCCGTTGAGGTAGCCGTAGACGTAGACCGGCGCGCTCAGCGGGTCGGAGAAGAGGTACCAGCGGTTCGCCCCGATCAGCGGCTCGACGAGTGGCTGCACAAAGCCCGCGAAGACGTTCGCGTTGCCGATCTGGTTGGCGGCGACGCTGATGGTGAGCTGCCGCGCGGCGAGCTCCTGGCTCGGGCCTACCAGCAGCCGCATCGTGCTGCCGATCGAGATGGGCAGGCCATCGAGGGTCTTCTGGCGCATGATCGCGGCGCGGCCGACAGCGAGGTTCGGCAGGTCGAGGGCGGAGCCCGCGCCGGCCTTGTTCGCGCGTCCCGCGCCGGTGCCGAACACCGTCGCGTTGCCGGTGGTGAGCGTCGGACCGTCGCCATTGCCACTGTTCAGCAGCTGGTAGGCGGTGGCGTTCTCGAACTCGGCGACGCGCCGGCCGATCGCGGCGGCGAAGTCGGTGAAGGCGCCGAGATCGTCGTTCACCAGCATCGGTCGCGTCACGCGAATGCGCCGCGCGAAGGTCTGCAGGACGACGATCTCCTGGCTCTCGGACATGGTGCCGACCTGGATCTCGCCGTTCTCCAGCAGCGGCAGGAGCGTCGGGAAGTCGCCGACGCGCAGGTGCCGGTGCGGCTTGAAGTCCCGGAAATCGCGGCGGAGGAAGATCTGCCGGTAGGTCGGCTGCGCCGGCTGGTAGGCGGCGAGCAGCATCTTGTTGGCGGCGGCCGAGAGGAGCGCCGGGAAGTCGGAGCTGGTGTGGAAGGCGCGCTCGGCGAGGAGCGTCGGATTGCGCGGCGGGTTGCGATCGCCCCGGCGCGCGAGGAGCTCGCGCAGCATGTCGGAGGGGCGCCAGCCCATGAACTCGGTGTGGCGGCCAGCGCCGGGGCCGGTGCTGGGCGGCTGGTAGCCCGGCATCGAGCGGGCGGCGAGCGCCTCGGCCATGGCGTCGAGCAGCTGCGCCGGGTCATCGTGACCGGGGCCGCTCTCCGGGCGGGCCGGCAGCGTGGGGCGGGCGGTCTGCGCCTGGGTGAAGGCCTCCCACAGGCGGGCGCGCAGCACCTCGGGGCTGGCGCGATCGCGCATCGCGGCCTCGCGCAGCGCGTCGATGGTGTCGGCGGGGAGCAGGCCGCGGGCGGCGGCGAGCACCGGCTCGTAGCTGGCGATGCGCTCGGCGACGGCGCGCTCGGCCTCGGCGCGGATGGCGTCGAGGTCGATCGGCGGGGCCGCCGGCACGGGCGCGGCGCGGGTGGGCTCGGGCGGCGGGACGCTCGGCGTAGTGGTCAAGGGATTCTCCTGGGGCGGGGTGGACGGCGCGGCGGACGGCGGCGCCGACGGGGCAGCAGCCGGCTCAGCCGGCGTCGTCTCGGGCATGGGTGGGTCCTCGTCAGGCAGGGCGGGTTCGATAGCCGGCGCGGGGAGGCCCTGCTCTCCCTGCGCACGGACTGCGGCGTCCCGATCCACCGGGACCGGCACGACGGAGATCTCGAAGGGCTCCCAATCCACGGCGCGGTGGACGGTCTCGCCGGTCGCGGCGTCGGGCCGCGGCTCGTAGCGGTGCACGCGATAGCCGACGCTCACCGCGCGGAGCGTGCCGTCGGCGATGCGCTGCCAGACGGGCTCGACGTCCGCAGCGGCGGAGAACTGCAGGGTGGCATAGCCGCGCCCGCGCTCGAGGCGGGCGGCCGTGACGCGGCCAAGGACGTCACGCGCATCGCCGCGCCGATGCGTGTTCAGCACCGGGGCCTGGCCTGAGCGCAGCGCGTCCATGCGCACCGCGTTCGGCGACATCTCCAGCTCCTCGGTGATCAGGCCGAGGGCGGGGACGAAGTTGCGGGCGCGGGCGCCGGTCGACCACACCACCTCGACGGTGCGCGCGGCACGATCGACGGTGGCCGGGGCCGCCAGCGCGCGCTGCGCCACGATCGGCATGGCAGGGGCATCCGGCGCGGGGTCGCCCCCGCCCGGCTCGGTCGTCTCGGTCATCCTGGATTCCTGTTGGCCGCCGCCGCTACGGCGCGGCGTAGCCCTGCGCGTTGACGTAGACCTGCGCGCCCGTGGTCAGGCAGGCGAAGTTCACCGCCGTCGCCGCCGTCCCGCGCAGCGGCGTCGGGAAGGTGATGTCCACCGGCGTCGCCATCGCCGCCGGCAGCAGCTGCCGCCAGATCACCGTCGCCCCGTCCTTGATCACCACCTCCGTCGCCACGGTCGCGTGCGCGTTCCGCAGGTCGATCGAGGTGACGTAGTTCCGGATGCCGGCGGCGGCCGCGGCCTTCAGCACCACGTCCGCCGTGCCAGTGATCCCGCCCGTGGCGCCGGCGTACTGCCAGTCCGCCTCCGGGATCGAAAAGGGCTTGTTGACCAGCGCGCCGATCAGCGTCGCCAGCAGGTCGATGCCGCGGCCAGTGGTCACCGCGGTGGGGTTCGCGGACAGGCCGGTCGCGACCAGCACCGGCAGCGCGCCGGAGGTGTTGCGCGCCTGGCCGCCCACCGCCGTCAGCGTCGGGGCGACGTTGCTCAGCACGTTCACCCCGAGCCCCTGGCCGGCGACCGACTGGCCGCGCCCGGCGGTGATCTCGGTGGTGAGCTCGGCGTAGTCCGCGACCGTGACGAACTGCACCTTCACGTCGGTGCTCGAGGCCGGCGCCAGGTTGCGCGAGACCGAGGCCCAGCCGGTGTTCAGGTAGGTACCGGAGAACGTCGAGCCGACGAGGTCAAAGCTGTTCGCGTCGATCACCGTGATCGTGAAGGTCCCGTTCGCCCCGGGCACGCCGGAGACGTCGGCGACCGTGACCACGTCGTTCGTCGCGAAGCCATGCGCCGCGCGGGTGACCCGCACCAGGCCGGAGCCGTTGTTGGCGACCGCCGAGATACCGTTGACGAACTGCCGGTTCCGCACGCGGATCCGGAAGCGGTAGAGCGCATTCGGCTCCGGGATCTGCTGGTGGCGGACATAGGAGTTCGAGCGGGCCGCTGTGGTGTCGAGCTGCCGGCCGTGGAACCAGCACTCGTCGTTGGTCGGCTCGATCTCCAGCACCGACCAGCCGGCCGGCGCCGTGGTCGGGATGGTCGAGGCGGAGGCGGTGACGAGGCGCGGCGCGCCCTCGCTCTGCACCTCGTAGTTCGCGAGCGTCGGGCTGGTGCCGTCGAGCCGCCAGGCGGCGGCGCTGCGGCCGTCCGGCTGGGCGGAGGTCGGGTCGACCGAGACCAGCTCGAGCCAGACCGACTGGCCGGCGATGCGCTGGCTGAGGTTCACCGCGACCATGACCCGGAGCGGAATGGTGAAGGCGGTGCGGCTGGTCAGCACCAGCTCGTCGTCAAGGGTCGTGCCGGTGGAGATGGTGACGGTGCCGTCCGCGACAGCGAGCGCCATGCCGCTGCCGCTGGCCGCGACGTCCCAGCGGGCCGGGTTGATCTCGGTCCCGTTGAAGCTGTCGCGGAACTTCTTCTGCATGCTCTTGATCTTGAGCATGTCGTCCGTCCAGTCGTAGGCGCCGACGGTCATGCGGGGGCTCCTGGCGTTGGCTCGGCGCGGGGCGGCGCGGCGGCGCCGGTAGCGGCGATCTCGACGGCGGCCATCTGGGCGGCGTCCTGGGCGGCGCCGGACTTCGCGACACGGCGCGGATCGGTGTCGAGCGAGATGCCGGCCTCGTCGAGCAGAGCATTGGCCTCGCGGATCATCTCCACGGCCGCGCGGAAGTCGTAGCCGAAGGCGCCGGCGGCCTCGGGCTGCGGCACGAAGCCGGCGCGCACCTGCGCGATGAGCGCGGTGGTGTCTTTCAGCGGGTCGATCATCTCGTGCGCCGGCGGGACATGGCTGACGCCGTCCGGCATCTCCGCACCCCACAGCCCGAGCAGCGCGCCCTGGGCGTGGAAGCGATCCGCGATGGGCCGCACCAGCATCGGGATGAGCATGCCGTACTGCACCTGCTCGCAGAGACGGCGGAACTCGATCTTGCCGGCACGCAGCGACGAGTAGTTCGCCTGGGTCAGGTCGCCCGAGACCTGGTCGTAGGTCAGGCCGGCGCCCACCGAGGCCGCCTCGAGCGCGCGGCGGGCGAACGCGGCGTGGCTGCCGCCGCCCGAAGGGTTCACCACCTCAACGCTGCCCATGCCGCGGCGATACAGGATCATCCCCGGCTCGAAGCTCTCGACCGTCCGTCCCTGAGCGTCCCGCAGCAGGCCCGCGGCGGCGCCGGTCAGCGTCTCGTCGCCTTCTTCGGTGACCACTGCGGCGAGGCAGGCCTCGATCTTGGCCTTCATGAGCAGCGCGGCCTCGTAGTCGCCCAGGTCGCGCAGGCGCAGCAGCACTGGGGCGAGCCAGGACACGTCGCGCAGCTGGCCAGGGCGGCGCTTGCGGTAGACGTGCAGCACGTCGCCGGCCGGGATGCGCTGGCTGCTCTGCCAGGTTGCGCCCGGCAGGATCCACGCCGCGCCGGGATGCACGCGGTGCAGCCAGTAGCCGACCGGCTCGCCGGCCTCGCCCAACGCGACGCCCTGGATGGTGGCGGCGCCGTCCACCATGCCGTTTCGCGCCGTGTCGAGGTGGTCGCTCTCCAGCACCTGCAGCCGCAGGCCGATCGGGTTGGCAGGCGAAGGTGGCACCATCAGGAAGCGGACGAAGCACTCGCCGCTCTCGACCACCGCCCGCATCACCAGCGCCTGCAGCCCGTAGAGGTCGAGCCGCCCCTCCGCGTCGCAGGCGGTGCTCTCCGCCCAGCGGCGCCAGGCATCGGCGTGACGCTGATCCGGCCAGCGGGTGGTGATGCCGGCGCCTACCGTATTGCCGGTCCAGAGATCGACGATGCGGCTGGCATAGGGATCGTTGCGGACGGCATCGCGGGCGCGACGAGCGACCGTCACCGCGGCCATCCCGACCTCGGCGGTCGCGCTGCCGCCCGACGCCGCCCAGGTCGAAGCTCGGCTGTCCTGCGCCGCGGCATATCCGCGCAGGGCGTTCCACGCGTCTCGTAGCCGGCCCATCACGTGCTTCCCCCGCGAGAGAAGCTGGCCAGGGTGACGGACGGCCGGCGCGCCGTCGTCATCTCCGCGCCGCGCAGCACGGCGAGCGCCCGGCCGAGCTCGTCGAGGCTGCGGTACTCCACGGTCCGTCCGTCGAAGGTGACGCGCGTGGTGCCGCCGGTGTAGGCGGCGGCGAGCGCGGCGGCCCGGCTGCCGGCGGGCTGCGCCAGCGCCCAGGCGAGGACGGTCGGGTCCATGTGCGTCCTCCCTTCAGCGCAGCCAGCCCGAGCGCGGCGCGAGCCAGCCGCGCGGGCGGTGGGTGGCAGTCGCGACCTGCGGTGGCGGCAGAGCGACATTCCCGCCGGTGGGAGTCTCGCTCGGTTGGAGTGGGGCGTTGGCGACCTGCTCGCGCAGCTGCTGCCAGAACCGCTCGCCGTAGCGGTCGGCGCCGAGCAGCCAGAGCGCCGCGCGCGCGAGCACTGCGCAGTCCAGCGCCTCGTTCCTCTCGCGCAGCTTCGCCCATTCCTGCCGCGCGAAGCCGCGGCGGTCCTTCACCGTGTGCAGCTGCTCGGCGACGAGCTGCTTCACCCACTCGGCCTCGACCCCCTGAGGCAGGTGCACCCAGCCGGGCGGGAACGCCGCCGCGTCGCCGCGGCCGAGCCAGAGCCGGCGATAGAGGTCGGCCTTCCAGGTCGAGACCGAGACGGTCCAGAGCTTCAGGCCACGGCGGAGCTTCCGGCCATCGACCATCGCATCCACAGGCGTCGGGCCTTGCACGGGCTGCGTCCGGTTCCAGCCGTCCACGCCCTTGGTCGGCGCGATGCGCGGGTCGTGCAGCCGACGCAGATGGCCATAGACGGCGGCGGTGTCTCGCCCGCCCGTGTCGACGCAGAGCCGCGCGATGCGCATCGCGCCGCCACCCTGGCGGGGCCAGTCGCGTGCCAGGATCCCCGAGAGCGCGTCCCACGGCTCCCGCTCCCGCGGGCTGCCGGGGATCACGACGTGATCCACCAGCCAGGAGGTGTAGCCCTCCGCCCAGCCCCAGACGTCGCATTCGAGCCGGTCGTCCTGCACGTCGACACCGGCGGTGAGACACAGCGCGCCGGCGGGCACGACGCCCATCCGGAAGTCCTCGCGCCGCTCGACAAGGCGCTCCCAATCCGGCGCCTCGCCACGCTCCTGCCAGGTCTCGCCCAGCACCGTGTTCCTGAAGGTCTTCAGGTCCTCGGGCTTGCCCTGGGCCGCCTCCCAATCCCGGGCGACCTGCTCCCACGAGTACCAGCCGACCGGCGCGTAGAGGGAGGAGATGTGGAACCCGACCGTGTGCGGATCTTCGGCGGTGGCGGTCGCCCGCCATTCGCCGCCGGCCAGCATGGCCGTCTTGTGGTGCTCCTCGATCCCCTCGTCGCAGGCCTCGCAGTGGTAGCGGGCCGAGCGCGGATCGCCCTTCTCCCAGCGGAGCCGCTCGAACTTCAGCCACTGCATCTCGCCGCAGTGCGGGCACGGCACGAAGTAGCGCCGCTGGTCGGAGGCGGCGTATTCCCGCTCGATCCGACTGCGCCCGGCGATCGTCGGCGTCGAGACCAGGAACGCCTTGCGGCGCCAACCGAAGGTGCGGGCGCGGGCCTCGGCTAGCGCGATCGGGTCGCCTTCGCCCTCGACGTCGCCAGGATAGGCGTCGATCTCGTCGAGGAACAGGAACCGCGCCGTCATCGAGCGCAGTCCGACGGCGCTGTTCGCCCCGGTCAGCACCAGGATGCCGCCGGGGAATTCCTTCGACAGCAGCGTGTTGCCGCTGTCCCTCGCGCGGGCCGGCGCGACGCGCTCCCGGAGCGCCGGCGTCTCCTCCAGCAGTGGGTCGATGCGCTGGCGCGAGAAGCGCTTCGCGAGCTCGACGGTCGGCTGCACCGCCAGCACCGGAGCCGGCACGTGGTGCAGAATGTAGCCGAGCCAGTTGTTCCCGGCCTCGGTGGCGCCGACCTGCGCGCCCTTCATGAACACGACGCGCCGGGCAGGATGCACGGCCGACAGCGCGTCCATCACCTCCCGCAGATACGGGGTCCGGCTGGTCCGCCACGGCCCGGGTTCCGAAGAGGCGCGGCTGCCGAGGATCCGATGCCGCTCCGCCCATTCCGACACCCGGAGCTGCGGCGGTGGGCGGAGCATCGCCCCGGCGCGCCGACGGACATGATCACGCGTCCGAGGACCGATCTCCGCCGAGGCCTGGAGGGTCGAAGCGATCGGCCGCCTCCGAAAGCAGGTCGGTGATGTGCTGCTGCAGGATGGTCTGCAGCAGATGCGGGTCGACGCCGAGCTCGGCGGCGATCAGGCCGGAGACGCGGGCAGGCCAGTTCAGCAACGCGTCGCGCATCGCCCCGGCGATCTCGTCGATCGTAGCGTTGGCCTCCGCGGCGTCGAGCAGCCGGCGCTTGTTCTCGTCGAGCGCGAGCCGCTGTGCCTCGACCTTTAGCGCGAGCTGCGCGACCTTCAGCCGGGCGTAGGGCGTGCCCTCAGCGCCGCCGCCACCGCCACCGTTCGCCAGCGGCGATCGGGCCGGGTCGGCAGTCTCCACGAGGCGGCGGCGGGTCTTGTCGATGTCCCATTGGCCATCCGCCTCGCGGGCGATGCGGTTGGTCTGTTCGGCCTTGCGCAGCGCGGTCTCGGTGATGCCGATCCGGCGAGCGGCTTCACGCGTGGATGGGGTCAGCTCCGGCATGGCGGCGACTCATGCTCCCATCGCGGAGCCGCGACGGGGATCCGCATGCCGCCGCTCACGATGGCCTTCACGAGCAAGAGCCCGCTACCGTTCGGCGGCGGGCCCTCGACGCGTCCGGCGCGGCTGTCAGGCCGGCAGGTGGTAGACCGTGTAGGACCCGCGGGCGCCCTCCTTGTTCGGGCCGACCTGGCGGACCCGCTCCAGCACCTGCACTTCGATCCCCTGGCGCTTCTTCAGACCCGCAAAGAAGCCGCGGACCGTGTGCTGCTGCCAACCGGTCGCCTCGCAGATCTGCGCGATGGTCGCGCCCTCCTCGCGGCGGAGCATCGCCAGCACCGTCTCCTGCTTCGTGCCCTCGCGCGGCTTGCGCGGCGCGCCGGGCTCGCGGGCCGTGCGGGGCGGCTTACCGGCGAGGGCGGCGCGGAGGGCCGCCATCGGGCCGTCGAGGGCGGCGACAATGTCCGCCTCGCGGTTGGCTTCGTCGTCCCAGGCGGCCAGCACCGCCGTGGCGGCGTCGCGCAGGCTCGCGCGCGGGGCGGGCGTGGGCGCGGCCTGCGCGGCTTCCGGCGCCGGGGCGTCCTCGTCCCGCGGCGCCTCCTCCGCCCCGCCCGACGGCGCCGTGTCCGCGCCCGTCGCGCCGGCCTCCGCGGTGGCGCGGCGCTCGGCGTTGCGGCGCGCGATCGCCTCGGCGCTCTGCTCGTCTTCCTCCGGCGCATCGTCCGCGTTCGGGTCGATGCCGATGGCGCGCACCCCGTCGTCGGTGATGCGCGCCACGATCCAGGTCCCGTCCTCGTCCTGCCGCCAGCCGAGCCCGACATGCTCCCGCGGCGCGTTGATCTCGGTGAGCAGGTTGTTCTTGATCAGGCTGCGGAACACCGCGTTGCGGGCGGCGGCCGGCAGGGTCTTCGGCGCGCGGGCGAGGCCCATCTCGTGCTGCGCGGCGGCGCTGAGGATCACGCGCTGGGTGTCGGAAAGCTTCGTCATCGTGGTGGTCTCCGGTGTCGGGTGCCGACCATCGGCCCCTACTGCCGGGAGCCCCGCCGGCGCGCGCCGGTCGGGGCCGCGGCGGGGTGTGCCGCGCGCTACTCGGCGAATTCGCCGCGCTTGAAGTAGCAGTCCGTCACGCTCACTAGCCGGCTGTTCCAGTGTTCGAGGGTGGCGGCCTTGCCCCAGAGGACCTGCTCGGGATCCGCGCCGAAGTGGTCCGCGCTCATCTGCTGCAGTTCAGCGACCATCGCGTCGAAGCGGACCTTCTGCTGGAGGAAGGCTTCGAGGCTCTTCTGCTGGTTGCGGGCGGCGCGGGCTTCGCGGTCGGTCATGCTGGTCTCCGTCCTCTGGTGCAGGGCATCCCCTGCGTGTGACGGACCATTCGCGCTGTGAGGCGCGCGAGCCAAGCGGAACGCAGTGTTATCTTATTGCTATGATTGAGCTTTTCTCGATCGTGCCGCGCGCGGGGGCGGCCTCAGAACTGCGTTAGCTGCTCCACTTCATCGAGCCGGACGATGCCGTTGATTAGCCACGTATCTGGGTAGAGCGAGTGGGTGCCCATCGCCATCAGCATCCCCTTCGCCGGATACTCCTCGCCGAACACGCGCTGCATTTCTGCAAGCGCACGCTGCTCCCCGTAGGCTTGCCGCCACTTGTAGAACGTTGCCTCGATCTCCCAATCCTGGCAGGTCCCTTGGCGGACGCCGTCATCCGTCTCGTAGCGATACTGGAACCTGAATGGGCACGGCTGATACGGGATCAGCGGCTTCGTGTTGAAGAGGTCGCTCTGGTTGTGAAGAGCGGCAAAGGCTGCTGCTTCTCGCTCGAGGTCCGCATCCGATTTGCGCTCGTGCGAGAACGCGAGGATGCGCGCCTTCAGAAGCGCAAGACTGCGCTTCGCGTCACGCTCGCGCTTGAGACCAGTGACAATGCGGGCTGCCAGAAATCGCTGGCGCTCAGATTGCCGAAGCTCGCCGACCACGCGGATGCTGTCCTGATCAACTCGTCGGCTCTCCGGCCGAGGATCATCATTCGGCAGGCGCCAGCGAAAGCGAATGCGATCCCATCTGCCGAACTTCTGGCCCTCATCGAGCGTGCGGAACGCTACCGGATATAGGCGTAACCAGTTGCCCTGAAGATCAATCCCTGCGCAGCAAACGGTCTCTCCGTGCTTTTGCCCAAGCTGCGGTGCGGCCTTGACGATGACGATCGCCTCGGCTTCACCAGATGTGGGTAGCGGCGTGCTCATCGCTGCTTCGTGCAGTGTGCCGGGCAGGTGGATCAATGCGGAGGTGCGTCACGCCGATCCCCGTCGCGGCGGTCATGGCATCCGCCACGATGGAGCGGTGACACCCGTCGTGGTCGCGCTCGAAGCAGAGCAGACAGGATCGAACTGCGGCAGCCTGCCGGATCGCTTCTGCCAAGGCGGCCTGGGCACAGGCTCCTGCGAGGTGCCGCTTGTAGATGCGCAGGAAGCTGTTGTGATCTCCTCGTCGCGCAGCCTCGCGGCCGGGTTTTGGGTCCCCAAGATCGCGAAGGTGCAGGTACTGAATTCCGCTTTCGGCGAGTGCGGCCGCGAGGGCCGACTTTGAGAAGCCGCGCTTTCTGGAGAGCGGCAGCTCCCGCACGTCGATAACCTGCCTGATGCCAGCGGACGTCAGCTTCGCAAGGAACGGCCCTAGATCCGCGCCCTCATAGCCAATGGTGTATACCTGTCGCTGCGCCACAGCCGGTCCTCGAAGCGGGTTGGTCAGAAGACGTCCTTCACCATGGGGTAGCAGCGCGCCCCGTAGTCACGCAATCGCCGTGGTGGTCCTGACATCTCGAGCCGCAGCGATGTCGTCGAAGGTGCGGTCCTCGCCGTCGAGCACCGCCGTCCCGCCCGTCGCCTCCTGCCAACGCCGGACGATCACGTCGGCATAGGCCGGGTCGAGTTCGAGCAGCACCGCGCGCCGTCCGGTCCGCTCCGCCGCGATCATCGTCGTGCCGGAGCCGCCGAACGGGTCCAGCACGGTGTCGCGCTGCTTGCTGCTGTTGCGGATCGCGCGCTCGACCAGCGCCACCGGCTTCATGGTGGGGTGCAGGTCGTTCCTGGCCGGCTTGTCGAAGTGCCAGACGTTCCCCTGGTCCCGCGCGCCGCACCAGTAGTGCTGCGCACCGGCCTTCCAGCCGTAGAGCATCGCCTCGAACTGCTGGTGGTAGTCGGCACGGCCGAGCGCGAAGGTGTTCTTCGCCCAGATGATGGTGCTCGACCACTTCCCGCCCGCCTCCTGCCAGGCGCGGTGCAGCGTCGGCCACTCGGACGAGGACATGCAGACGTAGCAGGCGCCCTTCGTCACGGAGAGTAGGTTAGCCAGCGCAGGTCGGAGGAAGTCGAGGAAGCCGGAGCCGAGCGCATCGTTGGCGATGGTCATCCTGGCCGCGGTGCCGCCCTGGTAGGCGACGTTGTAGGGCGGGTCCGTGAAGGCCATGTCGGCGAGGCGGTCGGCGCCGAGGGCGCGCTGCACGTCGGCCAGCTTGGTGGCGTCGCCGCAGAGCAGGCGGTGGTCGCCGCAGCGCCATAGGTCGCCAGCGCGGGTGACCGGCACGGCCGGCGGGTCCGGCGCGTCGTCGCCGTTGTCCTCGAGGCCGGCATCCGCCGCGGCCAGCAGCCGGTCGAGCTCCATGCCCGAGAAGCCGAGGACGTCGAGATCGACCACTGCCTCGTCGCGGATGCGCGCGATCTCGGCGGCGAGCAGGGCCTCGTCCCAGCCGGAGTTGAGCGCGATCTGGTTGTCGGCCAGGCGCAGCACCCGCGCCTGCGCCTCGGTCAGGTGGGCGAGCCGGATCGCCGGGCCGCGGCCATGCCGAGGCGCTTCGCGGCCATGACCCGCCCGTGGCCCGCGACCAGCACGCCGGCGGCGTCCACCAGCACCGGGTTCACGAAGCCGAACTCGGCGATTGAGGCGGCGATCTGCGCGACCTGGTCGGGGGAGTGCGTCCGCGCGTTCTCGGCGTAGGGGGCCAGCGCGGCCACGGCCACGGTGGTCACCTGCAGGTCAGGCTGCATCGGGCAGCACCTCCCCTCGGGCGGCCGCTACCACGTCGAAGTCGCGGCCATCGTCGGCGAGCGTCACCGGCAGGTCGGGATACAGCGTCCGCCAGCGGGCGATCGCGAGGTCGACATAGGCCGGCGCGAGCTCAATGGCGCGGACGCGGCGGCTCGTGCGCTGGCCGGCCAGGATGGTGGTCCCGCTCCCCGAGAAAGGCTCGAACACGACCTCGCCCTCGTCCGTGTAGGCGCGCATCAGGAACTCGGGCAGCGCGACCGGGAACACCGCAGGGTGCTCGGTCTCGATACCGCGGCCCTTGTGGCGGGTGATGCGCAGCACGCTGTCCGGGATCCGCATCTCCTGCACCGGCAGGCCGATGTGGGTGTAGGCCTTCACCTCGCCGTCCGCGGCGCGCAGCCCGCTGCCCTTGTTAGGCGTGCCAGCCCATTTGCAGGGCACGATCTTGTTCGGCGCGCGGGCCTCGCGGTTGAAGTGGAAGACCAGCTCAAAAGCTGGAGCGAGGCGGCCGTTCCAGTCTCCTGGCAGGCCGGGGCCCTGGTCCCAGGCGTAGAGCCCGAAACGCCGCCAGCCCTGCGCCCGCATCCAGTCGAGCCAGCCCTGCCAATAGGGCTGCCACTCGCCCTCGCGGTGGATCAGGCCGAGGTTCACCAGCACCTGGCCGTCGCCGGTAAGGATCGCCGGCAGGTGCTGGAACACACCGCGCATCAGCGCATCCCAATCGGAGACGCCGCCGGTGGTGTAGTCGCGCTGGTTCCCGTAAGGCGGGCTGGTGAAGAGAAGCGTGGCGCGGTCCTCGCCCATCACTCGGGCGACCGACGCCGCATCGGTGCTGTCGCCGCAGAGCAGGCGGTGCTCGCCGAGGGTCCAGAGGTCGCCCGGCCGGGTGACGGCGTGGCGCGGCGGGTCGGGTTCGGCATCGGCCGGATCATCCTGCTCCGCCGCCGCCTCCGTCTCCGCCGCGCCGTCCCCGCCCCCCTGGACCGCGGGCGCCGACAGAGCCTCGGGCGCGTCGCCGTCGGACACGGCATCTCCAGCCGCCGCGAGGATGTCGTCGAGCTCCGCGGCCGAGAAGCCGAGCGCCGCCAGGTCGAGGTCAGGCGCCGCCTGCGCTGCGGCGAGCGCATCGCGCAGCAGCGCCCCATCCCAGGTCGCGTTCTCCGCGATGCGATTGTCGGCGAGCCGGAGCGCCTCCTTCTGCGCCGCAGACAGATGCCGCAGCACGATCGTCGGCACCTTCTCGATGCCGAGCGCCACGGCGGCCTCAAGCCGGCCATGGCCGGCGATCAGCACGCCGGCCTCGTCCACCAGCAGCGGCACCGTGAAGCCGAAGGCCAGCATGCTGGCCTTGATCTGCTCGATCTGTGCGGCGCCGTGCACGCGCGCGTTGCCGGGATGCGCGCGCAGCTCCGCCACCGGGCGCAGCAGGATCTTCGCTGCCATCCAGGGGAGCGTCATCGGGCCATCCGGGAAGGGGGTGGGTGCGAACTATGCGAACCGCGGCTGCGAACCGACGCAGCGGTAGTTCGCAGCTAAGCGATTGAAATAACGGCCGAAGGGTGCGAACTGCGAACCACTTTTCGGGCCAGGCGCTAGCGATGTTGCGCGCTTCCGCCCCCCGCATACGTCGGGCCCAGGAAGGACCCTGCGGCTCGCGAGCCACTATCTCGATTGAGCGACGCTGTGGCTGGCGAGCCGCGGTGCGGTCGCGCCTTTTCGAGGTGTCCTGATGATACGCCGTGTGGATTTCGCTGCGCAACGCGACATTCTTTCGCGGCACTACGCTCGTCTTCGCTCGCACGAACTTTCTTCGTGCGTTCGCACGCCATCACGCCGCCCGCGTCCGCGGCACGAGGCCGAAGTGCCCCGCCAGAACGCTGAGCGTCGCAACCAGCATCCCCTGCGCCTGCGGAGGTGCGACGGGACGTCCTCCTCATCCCTGCCGCATCGCCCACTCGCGCACGGACATCTCAAGGCCAACAACGTACCAGGCGCAGGAGCCCGCTGCGCTGTCATGTCCACCCAGCGCGTCCAGCGCTTCGGCGACCTTGCGGCGCGCGTCGATGTTCCGCTCAGACAGGGCGTCGGCGGTCTTCCCAGGCAGCCGGACCAGCGGCGAGCGCGCCATGCCGTCAAGCGCAGCCCGACGGAACAGCGCGCGGAAGTAGCCACCAGCGTCGTGCATCTCCTGCGTGATCGTGCCGTTGGCCAGCATCATGCCGAGCGTGTCCACTGCGCGCCGATGCTGCACAGGACCGCCCGTCTCGGGATCTGCCTCGCGGATCGGCTCCGAGAAGCCGCCGTGCTGCAGCCGCCACTTCGACGGACCGAGCGCCTCGTCCCGCTTCGGGGTCTTCGCCTTCCGCTTACCGGCCATGGGTGGTCTCCTGCTGCCGCGGGCCCCAGCGCCGCACGGCTTCGTTCTGGATCGCCTGGCGCAGCCAGGGGTCGGTGATGTCCTCAAGGCGCAGCGAGACGACGCCCTGCTGCTGCCAGACACGGCGGCGCAGCGCTTCCATCTCGGGCGTGGTGGTCGCGCTGCGCGTGCCGCGATCGAGGCTGGACCTCGGCGGCAGCGGACCGCCCGGCAGCCGCTGCGGGCCCTGCGAGGACGGGAGGTCGTGCTTCGCGCGCGCGCGCACGTGCGGAGGGGGGTCTATTGGGAGATTCATCAATATATCAATTCGTCAAAGGGTCTCTCTCTCCGCCCGCGCGCGACCCACAGGTACCCGTGTGCGCCCGCGTGACGGATTGACGTATTGACGTATGCGCGTGGAAGCGGCCTCCAGCCTGGGTTTCGAGGCGGTCGCCGAGCTTGATGGATCGAATGCGTCAAGGAGTGGCCTCCTTGCCTGCAGTCGCCTCGGGTGCGCCGCGCGCGATGAACAGCATCGTCGGCTTGGTGCCGGTTGGCTTCATGCTGCGCGTGACCAGCTCGCCTTCGACCAGCGCGTCGAAGATCTCCTCGCGCTCGCGCTTCGACAGAAACTGCGTCTTTCGAACCAGCGCGTTCCGGCTGATCTCGCCGGCGGAGCGGATGATCTCCAGGACGCGCTTGTGCTTCGCCTCGGTGTCGTTGTCCGCGACGCGGCGGTCGGCCTCGCGCAGCAGCGTGCCGATGCAGTGTTCGACCAGGGCCGCCGCCCAGGTGACGTCCTCCGCTTCCGTGACGGGTTTGGCCGGGTCGCGGCTGACCGCAGCGATCATCGCCAGCTTGGCGGTGTTCTCCGCGTAGCGGCCGAACAGCGCGGTGGCGTAGGTCCCGCGGTGCGAGCGCAGCAGGTCGGTGGCCTCACGACGCACGCACGCCATCGCAGCCTCGGCGCCAGGGCTGAGCGGCACCGTGTAGGCGTGGATCGGCGCCGAGGATTCCATGGCGTCGGCGATGTTCCCGCCACGGCTGTGGCCCGGCACGCCGCGTGCGATCGCCTGCAGCGCCGACACCAGCGCCGCCGGCGGGTCCATCGGGGCCGTGGCCTCGTTGCGCTCGGGGTAGTCGTCGTCCGTCAGGAAGACCAGGAAGCGCGCGATGGAGCCGTCCGCTAGCGCGCCGCCCTCCAGCGCCGACCAGAGCGGCCCTGGCACCGTGACGCCCCAGATGCAGGCACAGGGTTGCTCGATGGTGACCCGCGGCCGCGCCTTCTGGTCGGCGTATTCCGCGCCGATGTAGGGCTCGGCCGCCGAGGTGTAGAGCTTCGTCAGCTCGGACCAGATGGCCGCCTTATGGGCCGGCGCGCGCTGGCTCAGGACCAACTTCAGGAATTGGCCGAACTCGTCGACCTGGAACAGGCGCGCAGGATGGCGCTGCAGGGAGGTCAGCAGCCCGGCCGACGACGCCAGATCTTCGCCGCCGAGATAGCGGTCGAGGCCGGCCGCATAGATCGCGCGCTTCACGCAGCGTCGGGCATGGTCCTTCCCGCCGCCGCTGTCGGCGATGCCGATTGCGTAGACGTTGCTGCGCAGGTCGGTCGGCGTGCGATAGCGGCGCCCCGCGATGGTGCCCACGAGGCAGATGGCGGCACCGAGCGAGAGGAATGCCTGCGGGCTGACGGCGCTGGCGGTGGCGTAGTCCAGGAACAGCTTCAGCGCGCCGTCCACCTGCAGCAGGTCGGGCGGGACGCGGTAGGGCTTCGGCGGTGGCGCGGCGGGGAGTGGCACAACGGCGACCTTCGCCAGCAGGGCCGCGGCCGGGTGGGGCTGCGCGGCCTGCTCTGCCACCGTGCCGTTCAGGGTCAGGGCGGGATCCGGCACCCAGCCGCGCTGCTCGGCGAGCCAGTAGATCGTCCCGGCGCCGACGCTATGCGGCCGCAGCGAGGCCCAACGCCGCTCGGGCGTGTCAGAGCGCCCGGACTGGCCAGACTTCCGGGACTGGCGTGACCAATCGAGCCAGAGGTCGCGCCCCTCCTCGCCAAGGGCCGCCTTGATCGCCGCGCCGACGGTGATCCACTCATTGCCGGGCAGGTCGTCATTCGGCAGCCAGGCCAGCGCCGCCGCGATGGCGTCCCGCGTGCCCTTCGGGTCACTCGGGCCGCGCCAGGCGCTGGTCGGTGCGTCCGCCAGGATCGAGTTGACCCGGACCTCGTCGGGCACGAGCCGCCAGGCAGCGTCGAGGAAGGCGGCACATCCCGCTTCGTCCACCACAGGGAGGCGCGAGAGCGGCAGCTCCACCAGGCTGTCCTCCGGCCAGTCATAGGGGCGGCCGGTGTCGGGGTGCACCGCATAGGCGACGAACTGCTGGCCGCGCGCCAGCAGCTCGAGGGGATGGCGCTTGCGGCCGGCGAAGGGCGTGGCCGCGCGATAGACCAGCAGCCGCTTCGGGGCGCGGCCGATGCGCAGGCAGGGCGTGTCGCCCAGCATGGAGGCCGCGAGGTCAGCGAGATGGATGGCGAGCGCGCCGTCCAGGATATCGATGTCGATGCCCACCACGGCGCCGGTGGCGATCCCGACGCCGCAGCCGGGCCAGCGCCGCCAGATGTCCACCTCGAAGGACTTCGTCGGCCGGTCGCAATGCCGGGTCCAGTCGGGATAGGGCGACCACTCACCCCCGCGGAACTGCCCCGGCACCTTGCTGCCCGGCATGATCGGGATGACGGAGTAGCCGTTGTCGACCAGGCGCTCGCCGTAGTCGGCCATGGAGGAGGTCTGGGTCACGACCGCCCTCCCACCGCGAGCGGCGGCGCCGGATGCCGCCCCTGATCCAGCCGCCGAGCGAGCTCGTCCTGATAGGCGGTGATGATCACCTCGATCAGCGTCAGCCACTCGGCTTCGGTCAGCACCGCGAGGTCGGTCTTCCCGATGCTGTCCAGGTACTCCCCGGCCACGGAGCTGGCCGCCGCGATGGCGGCGATCTCGTGCTCGTCAGGATCAACCACGCCCCACCTCCGGCAGAGCGCGCTCATGCAGCGCATGGAACAGGCCGGCAGCGGCTCGGAGGTCCGAATGCGTGGATCGAACCAACCGAAGCCGCGGGCGGTGCGGAGGCGACAGGCGGCGCATCTCACACGAACCTCGCGGCGGCGATCTCGGTGTATTGGCCCGCGGGCCGGACCTGGATCGCGATCGGACGGCGGAGCTGGTCCACCTGCTGCAGGGCCTCGTCGACCGTCGCCGGCGGCGGCAGATTGCCGGCGCGGCGCCGCCACCAGCCCACCGCCTTGTCGCGCGGGAACCCGGTGTGCTCGAAGCAGACCCATTCACTGTGCCGCGCTAGGCCGCATTCATAGGTGACGCGCAGCGACGCCGGCTTGCCGGGCTTCTCGTGGCGCGCGTAGCTGATCCCTGTGACGTCGGACCAGGTCGCCTGGACCTGGGTCGAGAGCAGCGCGTTCGACGCCGCCTGCGGCGCGACCTTCACCACCGGTGGCGGGAACTCGTGATCGCACTCGATGCAGCGCCGCACGCTGGCGTGGTTGATGGTCTGGCATTCCGGGCAGACCTTGATCGGTGCCTCGCCCGGCTCCTCTGACTTCTCCTTCTTCCGGCCGTCGACCGTGTCGATCGGGCCGTGCCGCGCCGTGTTACCAGCGAAGTCCAGCACCAGGCAGTCGTCCTTGCCTTCGGCGAGGCGCGTGCCGCGGCCGACCATCTGGACGTAGAGGCCGACGCTCTTCGTCGGGCGCAGGAGCGCGATCAGGTCCACCCCCGGGGCGTCGAAGCCGGTGGTGAGCACGTTGGCGTTGGTCACGCAGCGCAGCCGCCCCGCCTTGAAGGCCGCCAGGATGGCATCGCGCTCAGGGCCGGGCGTGTCGCCAGTGACGGTCTCGCAGCTGACGCCATGCTCGCGGATGGCGTCGCGGACGTGGCGGGCATGGGCAACGCCGGAGCAGAAGACCAGCCAGGAGCCGCGGCCTTCTCCGTGCTGGACGATCTCAGCCACCTTGGCGCGCGTGACCTCGGCCCGGTCCACCGCCGCCTCGAGGTCCTTGGCGATGAATTCGCCGCCGCGGGTGCCGACGCCGCCCACGTCGAGCTGCGTCGCGGTCTGCTTGGGGACAACCGGGCAGAGATAGCCCTGCTGGATCATGTCCAGTACCGGCACCTGGAAGGCGATGTCAGTGAAGAGACGATCCTTGCCCTCGTGCAGCATGCCGCTGTCGAGGCGATAGGGCGTCGCCGTGAAGCCGACGACCTTCAGCAGGCCGGCGTTGATCTCGTTCAGCTGCGCCAGGAAGGAGCGGTACATGCCGCTGTCGCCGCGGCCGAGCAGGTGCGCCTCGTCGATCAGGACGAGGTCGCAGCGCTGCACCTGCCGCGCGTGACGGTGGATCGACTGGATGCCGGCGAACAGGATCTGCGCGTGAATGTCGCGACGGGACAGGCCGGCGGAGTAGATGCCCGCCGGCGCCTCTGGCCAGGCGCGGAGCAGCGCCATGAAGTTCTGCTGGACGAGCTCCTTCACGTGGGTGAGGACCAGTACGCGGGTGTCGCCATAGGCGGCGATGGCCTCGCGCGTGAAGCCGGCGATGACCACGGACTTCCCGGTGCCGGTCGGCATCACGATCAGCGGGTTGCCCACGCTGGCGGCGAAGTAGTCGTAGAGTGCCTCGATCGCGGCGCGCTGATAGGGACGGAGGGAGAGGGTCATCGATCCTCTCCCGTCGCGGCATCCTCCAGGAGGGGTGCGCAACGCTGGCGGAGTTGGTGCCGCGGTGCGGCCAGCCGGCGCTGGGCGAGCTGCACGGTCTGGCGCACCCGCTCCTTGCTGACGTCAAAGGATCGCCCGATCTCGTCCAGGGTCCGGGGCGCCTCGCCATCCAGGCCGAAATACATCCGCAGCATGCGCGCCTCACGCGGCCGCAGGCCGGCCAGCGCGGTGTCCAGGGCGTCGAGCGCGGCATCGACGGCGACGCTCCGCTCGGGGTCGTAGGCGATGGAGGAGGACACGCCGCCCATAAGCGCCGGCACCTCATCGGCGCTGACCTTGCGCGTGACCTTATTTGTCGCCAGCGCGCGGCGCAGGAACGCCGCGGGAAAGAGATCCTCGGGCAACGTGCGCAGCGCCTTCGAGATGGCGACGATGCAGGCGCGCCATTCCCCGTTCTCGCGGAGCGGTGCGATGCGCAGGTTCAGGTAGTCGTAGATGCGGTGGGCGGACACGCCGCCGGCGCGCGACAGCGCCGCCGCGCTCTCGTACCCCGCTTCGCGCATGGCGGTGAGCAGCGCGTTGTTCTTGACCGACACGATGACGAGCAGGTCCTGGCTCACGGCGCGGCTCCCGCGCTGGAGGAGGTGGCGCTGTCGCACCAGACGCTGTTGTCGGGCAGCCGGTAGCTGACCCAATCCTCGCCGGCGTCGAGCTGCTCGGCGGCGACGAAGTCGGGCAGATAGAGGTGCGCGGCGCACCCTGCCTCCTGGTCCCGCCGGTCCAGCGGGGCGTTGTGCCGAGCGCAATGCCAATCACCACCCTGAACCGGCGAGGCGTGCAGGCAGGACCGGCAATGCCGCTCCGGCGCGGCGCCGCTATGGCAGACGGCGTGGTGGTCGCAGACCCGGCACTGCCACCACGCCGGATCCTGGCTGATGCGGGCCGGCGGCCGGGCCGCGCCGATGATGCGCGCGGCCTTCGCCAGGATCCGCAGCCCGGCCTCTGCGTCGTGCCGGATGCGCTCCTGGTAAAGCTCGTCCGTGTCCTTGCAGACCGCCAGATAGAAGGCTCGATCAAGGCCGGCGAGCTGCATGTAGGCCTGCATCTGCGCCCAGTGCAGCGGCTTGGAGGCCGCGACACCCTCGGCCTTCAGCTTGGCGAAGGACTTGGCGCTGTGGGTCTTGAACTCGCAGACGTGCCAGGTCGCCGGCGCCTCGGGGAAGCCCTTGGCGACCGCGTCCATGCTGCCGCCGAAGTGGCCGCCGGCGTCGCGAAGGTTCCACTGCCGGCCGGTCGCCGGATCCACGTCCAGCACGGTGACGCCGATGCGCCGGAGATCGGCGACGAAGCGGGTCTCGGCCAGGTGGCCCGTCTCGAAAAGCCGGAGGAGCCGGCCGGTGTGCCGGGCGCGCGTGGCCCAGCGGAAGGTGTACCAGATCGCGCGCTCGCACTCGGCGCCGATCAGCGAGGCGCCGAGATGCGCGCGGTAGCCGGCATCCGCGGCCGCCTCGTAGGCGGCGTAGATGGCGGTGACGGTGGGGCTCGACGGCGGTGGAAGGACGGCCATGGCTGGTCCCGCAGGGAGGAAGGAGAGGCCGGCGGGTGCGTCCGCCGGCGGTGTCGTCAGCCGTTGCGGCGCCAGGGCGGCGTGGAAGCGGCACCGGGGCGGGTGCCCGCCGGGGGCGCCGCCGGGTTCGCGCGGGGCGCCGCAGCGGCCGGGCGTGGCGCGACCCCGCCGGAGGCGCCCGCCGACGCCGCGGAGTAACCGGCCACCTCGTTCCGCGCCTCGCGGTAGATGCCGGACTTGTCGTTGCCGGCCGGCTTGACCTTCAGGGTCACGATCAGCGGCTTGAAGTGCAGCTGCTCGCTGTCGCTGACGTGGACCTGGCCGACCGCATGGCAGATCGCGGAGAGGTGCCTCTGCGCGATCTCGACCGTCTGCTCGTTGCGGTTCACCAGGTTCAGCTGGTCGAAGATCTTCCGGCGGGCAGCGGGGCCTTCCAGGATCTCGAACACCAACTTCAGGTACTGCCCATCGCCGGCCTTGGTCGGCAGCATCTCGCTCTCGATCAGATGCGCCAGGTACTTGCCGGGCGGCAGCACCTCGAGCGGGACGGCGGGGGCGACCTCGGTCGCGTCGAAGGTTCCGTTCAGGGAGGCCATGGGTCAGCTCCGGGCTGCGGTGGTGGAGGCGGGGGCGGCGCCGGGCGGCGTCGCGTAGAAGGGGATGCCGGCGGCGAGCTCGGGCCAGGACAACGGCAGCGTCTCCGGCAGCCCGAAGCGGTTCTTCGCCAGGAATGCGGGGCGCTCGGCGGTGTGCAGCAGGTGGTCGCCGCCGCTCACGCCGCGCACCACCTTTTTGTTGAAGCCGACATCCGACTTCAGCGTGCTCACCCGGTAGTTCGCGAAGAGCACGGCATCGACATGCTCCTGCACCAGCGCGGAGGCGCCGCGGTGCAGCTTCGGCTGGTAGCGGTCGTAGGGCTCGGTCTCGGGGCTGTCGAAGCGCCGGATCTCGGCATGCGCGATCAGGATCACGCCCATGCCGCGCTCGTCGCGCAGCGCGTTCACGCCGTCGAGGAAGCTGCGCCAGGTGTCGAGCGCGGCGAGGTAGCCCTTGCCGTAGCCGAAGGACTCGATGTCCCGCTGGTTGTGCGCCTGCGCTGTGTGCTGCCAGACCAACGGCTCCAGCCAGTCGAGGCTGTCGAGCACCACGGTCTGGTGGTCGTGTTCCTCCGTGTAGAGGCTGCCCAGCGCCTCCATCACCGCGTCGAAGTTCCGCAGCAGCCCGAAGGTCGCGGCGTCGATCCGGCCGAGCCCGTCCTCCGTCTGCAGGAACACCGGGTTCGGCGCGTCGGCGGCGAGCTGGGTCTTTCCAACGCCGGCGACGCCGTAGACCAGGATCCGCGGCGGGCGCGTCTCACCGCCGCGCCGGAGCGATGCGAGGGAGATCGCCATCAGTGCGGCTCCTTCGGCGTGCGCGGCTTCGCCTTGATGACGTCAACCTTGATGTCTCCGCCGGCGCGCGCGACCGCCTCAGCGAAGGCGTCGAGAGTCGGCTCGAAGGCGGCGACATCCTTCGCGCGGGAGATCGCGTCGCCTTCGAGCGAGATCGCGACCTGGATGCGGAGTTCGTGCGCCATCACGCGGCGTCCTTCGGTTCGAGGGTGTAGGAGGGGCGGCCGGTGGCGACGGTGCGCGCCGGCTCGAACACCGCGCGGATGCGCGGCGGCCACGCCGTGAAGCGGCTCTCCGGCACACGGATCTCGGTGGTGACGTAGTCGGCGGGGTCCTCGCCCCAGCCGCGGATGGTGGCCACGGCCTCCGCCAGCTTCGGCTGATCCCAGGCCGGCTTCTTCGGCAGGTCGGCGATGACCGCGAAGCCCTCGTCGGCGACGCGGACGCGGCCCGTGTCCTTGCCCTCGGCGCGGCGGGCCGCGGCGGCCGCTTCGCCGTAGCGGGCGTGCAGGGCTTCGTGCAGCAGGTCGGCGAGGTGCTTGGCGTCGGCCTTCAGCGCCCCGACCTCTTCCAGCAGCAGCGCCAGATGATCGACGGGCAGGCGGGCGGCCTGCGCGGCGTCCATCTCGCGCAGCTGCGCCAGAGTGGTTCGGTTGGTCATGCTGGTCCTGTCGGTGGTGATTGCGCCCGGCTGGGTGGGCGACGCCGGCGGCCGGGCAGGCGCGGGCATCGGCATGGGAGAGACGCTCATCGGAAGGTCACCAGCTCGGCGACCCAGGAGAGCGCGATGAACCCGCCGGCCAGCAGCAGGCCGCCGGCCAGGGTCCGGAGCGCGTCGCCGATCGCCCGCAGCCGGTGGGCGGTGCGCGGGGTCACGGCGTCACCTCGGCGATGGCGTCGGGCGGCGGGAGCGGGCCTTCCTCGGCCTGGCGCGCGCGGCGGGCCCGCTCACGTTCGGCATCGGGCTCTGCGCAGCGCACGCTGCGCCGCGCGATCTCGATCCAGACATGCAGCGGCAGCACCACCATCGGCGTCGCGCGGTCGCGCCAGAGGAACAGCGCGTCGTTCCGGCCGAGCCACTGCTCCAGCGTCTTGAAGCCGCCGCCGTCGCCGCGCGCCTTGACCTCCGCCTTCAGCGGCTCGGCGCCGCGGACGTAGAGGTCGACGTCGGCACCGTTGCCGCGGTACCGGACGGCGCCGGACAGCGGTACGCGCTCCGCGCGGAGCCCGCACTTCATGTGGATGTCGACGATGGCGCGCTCGCGGCGCAGGCCCTTGTCGCGGGAGGACTTGCCCATGGCCGACCTCACGCCGCCTTCCGGTGGGTCTGCATGATCCGGCTCAGCCGGCGCAGCAGGCCGCCGCGGCGGATGCAGTCGCCGCCGTGGTCGATGAGGTATTTTCCGGCCTCGTCGATCTCCTGCGGCTGGAGGTGGCTCGGCAGCAGCGGGACGAAGGCATTGCGGCTCGACACGAACACCTCGCCACGCCCGATCTGCTCCACCGTCGCGCGCGCATCCGGCGGGAACATCTCCATCTGCTCCGCCCGCAGGCCCTCGGCATGGTCGGCGCTCTCGGCGCTGCGCTTGAGCTCGTCACGGATCAGCTTGTTCAGCGCCGTCGCCAGGACCACGCTGAAGAGCTGGTCGTCCTTGCGGATCTCGTCCGCGGCATTGCGCACGACCTGGCCAACGATGGCCGGAACACTGCCGCGGTGATGGACGCTGAGACGGGCTTCGCGGATCAGGGCCCGCATGCGGTCACGCGGCGTGGTCATGTTCGTTCTCCAGGGCGTTGATCCAGAGCGGCAGCCGCCGCAGCGCCTCGCGGGCCTCGCCGCGCAGGTCGTCGAGCAGGGCGCGTGGGGCCCGACCCGCGAGCGAGGCGAAGTCGACGGGCAGGGTCGCGACGGTGAGGACAGCGGCGGTGAAATCGGCCCAGTCGGCGCCGATGGGCGCGACCTTCGGCTGGTCCGCCGGCGGGGCAGGACGCTTGGTGCGGGTCGGCAGCGGGCCGAGCGTGGCCTGGACGGCGTCGCGGACGGCGCCGCGCAGGCCGGCCATGGTCGGCGGCGCGCCTTCTGCGCGGGACTGCGCGAAGTAGGCCTCCATCGCGGCGCGGCCCGCGGCCTGCGCCTGTTCCTCGCGCCCGCCAGCGAGCTCCTCGTAGCGGTGGGCCGTGCTGGTCGAGATGCCGGCGTCGGCCAGCGCCTGGGCCTTCGAAGTTCCCACCGCTGGGAACTTCGAGCCGCCGCCCGCTCCGCCAGGCTCGGCACGTTCCAGCTCGCGGCTCAGCTCGCCGATGCGGACGCAGGCGCGCAGGTGAATTTCGCGCACCCAGACCTCGAGGTCCCGGTCGTCGCGCTGGCGGGCATAGGCGGCGAGCGCCGCGGCCTTGTCGCGGATCTCGGAGGCCTCATCGATACGGGCGCATTCTGCCAGCGCCGTGCGGGCCTGCTCGTAGCGGACCAGCGCGGCCATCACGCGGTCGCCCTTGCCGACGCGGCCGGATCGCGCGCCTGCGCCGCCTCGAAGGCCTCGACGTCCTCGAGGCGGTAGAGGATGCGGCCGCCCAATTTCAGGAAGGCGGGCCCCTGGTTCAGGTAACGCCAGCGCTCAAGGGTCCGGATCGACAGGCCCCAGTGGTTCGCGAGGGCCTGCTGGTCCAGGTGGCGAACCAGCCCTCCGCTCCGCTGCGTTCCAATGTCATGGTGCCTGCTCATGCCGGGCACCTACCGGCGGGCGTCAACATCTGTCGGGGTCCGGCCAGGTAGATCCGCAGACCGGACTCCTCGGCGCGCTTCCGGAGACGGCGCGCGTTCTCGTAGAGGGACGAGCGATGCGTCCCCGCCTGCGCCGCAGCCGAGCGGATGTTCGGCTCCGACAGGATCGCGCAGCAGCGCTGGAGGGCGGGCGACAGGCTCTCGATGAAGCGGCGGAGGTCGAGGGAGAGGCCGTGATCCAGCTCGTCCGGCGCAGCCGGATCCGGAAGGATGTCGGCCAAGGTGCAGCCGTCCGCACCCTCGACAGGATCGTCGATGCGGATTTCGCGCCGCTCGATCTGCGCCCGCTGCGTCTGGGCGGTCAGGCTGGCCGCGCGGTGCGCGATGATCCGGTCAGCAAAGGTCGGGAAGCTCGCCCGGCTCGGGTCGAAGGCCGGGCTCCGACGCCAGAGATCGAGGAAGAGGTCCTGCGCAATGTCCTCGGCATCCATGCCGCGGATGCGGCCGCTGCGGGCCAGGCGCTTCGCCGTGCTGCGGATGTGCTTGAGGGTGCGGGGTGCAATCACCGCGTCCCGGGTGGTCTGCTCCATGGGTGGTCGCCGTCGATCGAGGACGGGCTCGCGGCCCGATCGATGGCGACCGGCGAAAATTCACCCGGGAGGCAGTGGTGGCACGGGCCGGCATGGGGCTTCTGCGGAGAAGCCCAGGGGATTCATGGCGCCGTCAGCGGAGAAAAAAGTGCAGATGGCGGGAGAGCGGCCGGTGAAAATTCACCGGCGCCGTCGTTCCGCGAGGTCCCGCAGCCATTGCTCACGCTCGCGCTTTGGGCGCTCATCACGCGCGACGAAGGCCGCCACGTAAGCCTGCTGGCTCGCGTCCCAGATGATGGGGTCTGCCTCCATCCGAAAGGTGTCCTGCAGGTGGCGGGAAAGGGCTTCCTTCTGCTTCCGCACGCGCGGCGCAACGGTGCTGCTGTCGATCTTCAGGACGCCGCCGTTCATCGCCAGCAGCAGGAAGAAGGTCCAGGCGGCGACTGGCTTCGCGTTCTTGGCGCTGCGCATGTCGAACTCGCCGGGATCCATCTGCCGTGAGACACCGGGGGCCGTGCAGATGACGGTCTCGGTGCTGGTGCAGCGCAGCGTCACCTGTGCCCAGGTCGTGCCCGGCGGAAGGGCGACGCGCGGACCGGCCGGCGCAGCTCCGAGGCGGGCCTCGAGCGCCGCACGCACATCGTGGACCAGGACATCAACAGGCTGGGCAAGCCGCAGCCCGCCGCCGTGCTCAACGAGAATGATGTCGCTGAGCGACAGCACCTGGTGTCCCTGCTCTGACAGGCGGGTGCGCAGCGACGTCGGCAGAGATGCCGCGGTCGGCACCAGCAGGACCGCGCGCTCGCTACTGAGCCCGCCTTCGCGGAGCTCGTCGAATTGGATGCCACCCATCGGACCGGGCACGAGGAGCATCACCGGGGCGGCGACGCCAGCGGCGATGGCGTGCTCACCCAGCCGGGCGACACGGCTGGACGTCGGAGGCGCGGCGGCCATCTGGACTTCGAACGCCGCGGCCAGCGCCTGCCGCAGACGGACGAAGTCCACCTGCAGGACATCGGTGTCCTCGGGCTGCAGGTCGAGCGGATCGCATCGCCCCGTCGCAGACCGGCACACGGCGCGTAGCACGCCGCCTGGCGTCCTGATCACCGCGCGCGGACAGCCCTCGCCGCCCGGGGAGGGACAGTCGATCGCCGTGACCCGGCGTCCCGTCGCGCGCAGGAACCTCTGCGCCACGGGGAACTCCGCACCCAACCGGGCCGTCCAGTCGCGCCGATCGATCGCAGCGCCAGGCACGGCATCAAGCGCGTTCCAGAACAGCGGTAGCGGCTTCATCGTCATCGACACCCTGATCCGAAAGGATGAAGCCGCGTGCGCGCAGCCAGCGCTCGATGAGCTCGCTGTCGTCGTTGCGCTCATAGCGCGCGATTCCTGGGGGCCGGATGGTGACGGACCGCTCCTTCTCCGAGTCCTCGAACGCCACCTTGAAGGTGGCGCTGTTCAGCCTCCCGCCCGCCAGGCTGCGGATATTTCGGGCGGCCAGGGCCGCGAAGACGTCCTCGGCCTTCCGGATCTCCATCTCGCGATACACGCCGCCATAGTAGCGACGGTATTCGACGAGCCGCACGGCCTTGATGCCGTCGACATCCTCGACGTTCAGCGCCTCCGGGCCGTCCGCGATCAGGGGATCGAGGGTGAACCGCCCGGCGGTCTGGAAATGCTCCTCGCCGGAAAACAGGTGGTGGCCAAGGGTGCGCAGGTAGAGGTTCCGCTCACCCTTCGTGTTGGCATGCACCCCGATATCGCCACTGCGCTCATCGTAGATCAGCACGTCGTGGCGCTGCGGGCGATAGAACTCGGTCCCGACCCCGCCGTCATCCTTCTGGCTGGCTTCCCGGCGCATCGGCAGCCCGTGCCGCACCAGGATCCAGGTCATCGGAGGATGCCTGATGACGAACATCCGGCAGCCGCGCCCGCGCCGGTGGCTCTCGAACCAGTCGTCGAGCTCGCTCTCGAGGCGCTGGCGCAGCTCGGTGTCGATGGCGGGGAACGCGCCGCGGACCGGGTTCGTTGGCCCGAAATACTCGAAGTTCTGCTGGCGCATGGCAATCGCTTCAGCATGGTGGGCGCGGACCACCTCGGGCGCGGCGCGCCACACGTCGATGGCCAAGTCGATGGGCGTCGCCCCAGGGTCGTCGGCCACCGCCAAGCCGCGCGCACGTACGGCAGCAAGGAGCTGGTCCATGTCCTCCGCGCCTGCGGTCTCGTGCACATAGTAGAGGGCATCGACCATGTCGGCCGGCGTCGCCGCGTCCGGGCGCATCAGGATGTCGGCGAGCCCGGCGAAGTCGATCTCGACGAGCGGCGACGAGGGGAACTCGAAGCCGCGGCCGCGGAGGTAGTCGCACCAGGGCGCCATGAACGCCGCGAGTCGCGCCGGCGCGATGGCGCGCAGGCGGTCAGGGTCGGCGAATTTCTTGGGGTTGAATGACGCCATGGGGGTCTGCCGGGCTGGGGGGCGCCGAAGATGACGCAGGCGTAAGCATAGAAATGTTCCTATTCCGTTCAAGCCTGTGGTTGATGGACCCCGACAGATCTCGCGGCATCCGAGTAGGTGCGGAGGGTGCCTCGAACCCTGACCGAGATCCTGCGATTGCCCGTGCCACCGTCCGCCAACCCCCACCTCCAGCCCCATCTTCGCGAGGTCTGCGACCTCCTCGCCCGCGGCCTGCTGCGGCTGCGCAGCCGCGCTGCCCAGGAAGCCGCGCGTGACGCCGCGGACCGTGGAGAGAGGTTGCTACACTTCTCTGCCCCCCAGCGCCTGCATGCGAACCGGACCAACCGGAGAGATGCATGACCAGGAAGACAAAGACCCAGGCCGCGCCGACCTTCACGGCGCCGGCAATCCCGCCCGCCGACGTGCTCGGCCGGCTTGCCGCCCTGAAGACCGCCGCCACGCCGGCGCTGAAGCAGCAGTGGCGGGAGCTCTTCGGCACCGAGCCGCCGCCCTACAACCGGCGCTTCCTGGAAAGCCGCTTGGCCTATCGCGTCCAGGAGCTCGCCTATGGCGGCCTGAAGCCCGAGACGCTGGCCCGCCTCGAGGCGCTCGGCGAGCAGCTCGACGGCGGGAAGGTCACCGTTCGCCGCATGCGCGGCGACGACAAGCCGATCGCCGGGACACAGCTGATCCGCGAGTACCAGGGCGTCGAGCACGTGGTGACCGTCACGCGCGCCGGCTACGAGTACGGGGGCCAGCCCTACCAGTCGCTTTCCGCCATCGCGCGCGCGATCACCGGCACGCGCTGGAGCGGGCGGGTGTTCTTCGGGCTGCGCCCGAGCCGGAGCGCTGCATGAAGCGGGACACGAAGCAGGCCGGCGCGACGCCAGCGACCGTGCGGAAGCTACGCTGTGCGGTCTATACCCGGAAGTCGAGCGAGGAAGGCCTCGACATGGAGTTCAACTCCCTCGACGCCCAGCGCGAGGCCTGTGAGGCCTTCATCGCCAGCCAGCGCGCCGAGGGCTGGGTGCTGGTGCGCGAGCGCTACGACGATGGTGGCATCTCTGGCGGGACGTTAGAGCGCCCCGCCTTGAAGCGCCTCGTCGCTGACATCCAGGAGGGGCTGGTCGATGTTGTTGTGGTCTACAAGATCGATCGCCTCAGCCGCTCGCTGGTGGATTTCACAAAGCTGGTCGAGGTGTTCGACGCGAACTACGTGACCTTTGTGTCTGTCACTCAGTCGTTCAACACCACCACCAGCATGGGCCGGCTGACGCTGAACATCCTGCTCAGCTTTGCTCAATTTGAAAGAGAGGTCATTGGCGAGCGGATCCGCGACAAGGTGGCGGCGTCGCGCAAGCGCGGCCTGTGGATGGGCGGCTATGTGCCGCTCGGCTACGACGTGCGCGAGCGCAAGCTGGTTATCAACGACGCCGAGGCGGTTCTGGTGCGGCGGATCTTCACCGGCTTCGTCGAGATGGAGTCCTGCACGCGGCTGGTGCAGATGCTGCGCGCCGAGGGCGCCACGACGAAGCGGGGCCGGCCGCTCACCAAGAGCGACGTCTACCGCATCCTCAGCAACCGCGTGTACCTCGGCGAGGCGGTGCACAAGGGCACGGCCTATCCCGGCGAGCACGACGCCATCGTCACCCAGGCTCAGTGGGACGCGGTGCACTCCGTCCTGCAGGTCAGCCCGCGGGTGCGGGTCAACCGGACGCGGAACACCACCGCGCCGCTCCTGCGCGGGCTGATCTTCGACAGCGATGGCCGCGCCATGTCGCCGAACCACAGCCGCGGCCGGGGCGGGCAGATGTACCGCTACTATGTCAGCCAGGCGGTGCTGAAGGGCGGCGCGACGGAGCGGCCGGCGATCGCGCGGCTGCCGGCCGGCGAAATCGAGGCGGCGGTGGTCGCGCAGGTCCGCACGCTGCTGCGGCAGCCCGAGATGGTGGTCGGCACCTGGCGGGCGGCGCGCGCGACGGCGCCGGAGGTCACTGAGCAGGAGGTGCTGCTGGCGCTGGAGCGGATTGAGCCTCTGTGGGACGAGCTCTTTCCCGCCGAGCGGACGCGCATCGTGAGGCTGCTGGTAGACCGCGTCGACGTCCGGGCCGAGGGCGCCGCGGTACGGCTGCGGCTGGACGGGCTCGGCAGCCTGGTGCGGGATCTTGCCGGCCGAGAGCCCGAGGCCGGGAGGGCGGCAGCATGAGTGAGGCGACGCAGACCCTCACGGTGGTCATCCCGCTTCGTGTGAAGCCGCGGGGCGGGCGGAAGGCGATGGTCACGCCCGGCGTGCTGGCGCTGGAGCGCCGGCAGGACATCACACTCATCAAGGCAGTGGCGCGGGCGTTCCGGTGGCGGCGGATGCTAGAGTCGGGGCGGTTCGCCACGATCAGCGAGCTTGCCGCGGCCGAGAAGATCAACTCGTCCTATGTCTCGCGCGTTCTCCGCCTGACCTTGCTCGCGCCCGTCCTCGTGGAAGCGATCCTTGACGGCAGGCAGCCTACCGCTATGGGCCTTTCCGACTTGTTGCGACCTTTCCCTACCGATTGGCGACTACAATCGGGACGTCTTTTATAGAGGAGCGGAAAGACTCTTCTTGTGTGCCAGGAGACTCTGAATCGAAGATGCTGCCGTTCATGGCCATGCACCTTCGAGGGGCCTACAGAAACCAAGGCGTGCGCTCCAGAACAGGATGAAGCACGAAGGATGAGCCACCCTGTCTCAGGAACGCGGCCGTCAAGTAAGCGATGTCCCCCGCGTATTTGGTCGTGATTGGTTCGGCGCACAGGGCGTCGCTTGACGCCCAGTTCAGCTTAGTCAGGCTTAGAATCTGCACCGCCGCGGCCCTGAGGTCGGGCGGACCCGCAGGTACCCCGGGCGGGCGCTCTACTCGCACGTTCAGTTCCAGCGCACGGGGGGCGCCGAGAGACCGGCGGTACGGATTGTAACCCGTCGTTGACAGATAAGCCTGATTCGGCGACGCGACAGCGTAGCGACCTCGTGCAAGACTTCCGTCCGTCTCTGGGCGGTCATCGTAGAGCCTCACGTGATGTTGCGTGTTGATCCAGACGAAGACGAAAGTCCCTCGCGGTCGAACTGCTCGCGCAGCGCGGAGCACCGCGTCGCGGTCGTCGCGCGAAAACTTCGCCGATGTATGGAAAACGACGGATGGGTCGTCGCGGAGGTTCAGGCGCCCAAGCGTGTCCCGGACGAGGGCGCCGTAATGCTGGGCGCGCGCCTCGTAGGAGAAAGCCTGGGTTCCACCGGAGTAGAATCTCCATCGGCCGAACTCGTCGAACACGTTGGCGAAGCCCATCTGACGCGAGGCGGGGCCGCCTTGGCGACTCTGGGTGTGGGACAGACCGATGAAGAAGTCGGCGTCTGGCATCGATTGCGGAAGGACCCAGGGCACGACCCCGCACTTCGCGACGATATTGAGCGCCAGGTTCAGGTCCTTGTAGTCCGGGTTCTGGAGCGTAGGCGTGTCGACCATTTGGCACGGCACGCCTGCCTCAAGCAGTACCCGCTTTACGGTGTAGTAGGGACCGGTCTCGTCGTCGGCTGCCCTGCCAGCTTCGGGACAGTGCACCAGGAAGATGCGTGGTAGGTCTGTTGCGCCTCGCCAGTCTGGGTGCTCGGCAAGCAGGCGTTCGCATTCCGACCCAGCCAACTCGGGTGCAACGGGCATAATCGCACGGTAGGTCAGTCGCGCGCTAAACGTCTTCTCTGCACCGCGATACTTGAAGCGCCCTGCCTGGATGCGTTGGATCAGCGCCCTCATTCCCTCCACGTGCTCTGGGGCGCAGACCGGCACAATTTCGATTTCCCGCCGGTCGCGCCCGTAGGAGCCGTGACGGGCGATACCGTCTCGAATGTCCGGGCTGGCATGTTCTCCGCCGAACGCCACTTCAGGTTCACGGAGGCCCTCCACACGCATGGTGTGGGGACCGTCTGGTCTGGGCGAGAGCGTCATCACATCGAGTGACAGGACCACTTCTCCGCCGGCGATCAGGAGCGGAAAGACGTCTTGCGCCAGGTACGTGGCGATATCGGCCGTTTGAGCCGCGCGAGCGCGCGCCGCACCGCCCGTTGCACCGGGAAGAGCACGGCGCTCCTCGCGCGTGAGATCATAGGTCAAACCGCCTTGCCGCAGGGCTTCCTCAATGAAAACTCTCGGCAGCTTCGGAATGACGCGGGACGACGGCACAACCTCCTCGCGGCTTGGCTCGCTGGTCAGCAGAACGCGCGAGAGATCCGGAGCAGGTGCGACAAGACGCACGCGCTGCCATCCTCCCAAATCAGGTCCACAATCAGCGTAGGCAGAGAGACCTGCTAGTCTACCCGCATCGAACGAGCGGAGCGCGGTCGGGAGGGTCATGACGCTCTGCACGACGGCCGTGGGATCGATGGCCAGGTAGGCGTGGCAGCCATAAGCACGGATTTGGAACGCGCAGGCTGGGTAGATGCGCACGATGCGGGACACTGCTTCGGGGGCCGTAATTTCTGAGCCGCGGCGGTGGGCGATCACCTCGCCGAACCGTGCCACGTCTATGAACCAGCCGGATGCCCGCAACTTGTCTTTGAGCGCCTGAATGGCTTCGCGGCGACGACTATCGGGAGCAAGGTCCAGCGTGCGGCAGGTCAGCGGAAACAGATTAGTGTGCTCCGTGATGGGCGCGGGCGCTCGCCCCGCGGCCGCCTTGGCAAACGAGGCCTCCCGCCGCGGCGCGTCGCTTTGGAGCACAACCTCCGTGAGGACCGGCCCCGACGAGTACTCGGGGGCAGGCAGGCCGAGCGCCTGCATCTCTGCCAGCATTCGGGTCGTACCTTCGCGGCGTGCCTGGATGAACGGGCTTCCCTTCGCATCACGTACCGAGCGGAGCCAATCCACTAGCCTCGGGTTGCGTGGCAAATGGTCCAGTCGGACATCGCGCAAGGAGAATCGCTCTGGGACGTTGCGGGGCTGAAGGATGGGCCCGGGACTGCGTACGACCAGGGCATCGGTGTATTTTTCGCATTCGATAGGCAGTGTTACCGCGTAATCGCGGTGCACGACCGCGTTGACGATGGCTTCATCAACGGCGATCGGAGGTAGCTCGGGTTCTTCCCGAAAACCCCCGGCTGTCTCTCGGATCTGATACGTCTTAAAAAATGCGGACTCGGCGATGAAGGCCCTCAGATCCTGGATTTGCTTTGTTACGGGGCCGCTAAAGTCACGCTGGGCGTCCGGCAAGCGCTGTCGGTCGCGCTCAGCTATCGGGACGCCGAAGCGCATGAGGCGGATATAGGCATGCGGGAGGATCCGCTGCGGGTTCGCCGCGAAAAAGAGCAGCCCCGAGTGGCTCAGCGTGAAGCGGCCCTGGTCGTCGCGCAGTGTTGCACCGACCTGGTATAGTAAATCTGTCGGGTCGAGCGGTGCGGAGCCGTTCGTTCTCCCCGAGGCGAACTCACGGAAGACACCGTCGTCCAGTTCCCGTATGTCGAACGGACAGGCTTCGCGCGATCCCAGGTCGACGACCCGACGGTCGCGCTCGAGTTGCTCGCGCGGGAGGCCGACGAGCGGGAGGTTCTGTCGTCCCGAGCGAACCCAGGCGCGTCGGGCACCGCCGAGTTCCTCGCAAATGGTGCGTTCCGGTGGCCGTGCGTGGAAGAGGGCAAGTTTGACTGCCGGTCCGTGCGGCCCCTTCACGTCGGCCATCCGCGTGGCGCAGTTGTGTCCGACCAGCAGATGATCCAGGCGTAGGATGTCGTTGAGCTGGCTCTCGCTCAGGTGGTCCACGCCGAGCAACTCGCCCGCCTTCGAAACGCCGAGGACAAGAACGCCGCCGCTCGCGTTGGAGAAGGCGGACACCGTCTCCTGCACAATCTCTTTGATCTTCTTGACATCAGAAGGTGCGCATCCATCGTTGCCTTGTCGCGGTCGCGGGACTTCCTTGCGGTCAAAGTGCTGCCCCTCGCACGCCTCGTCGGTCGCTGCGCTAATGAAAGCGAGGTGCGCCTGCGGATCATCATAGATCGCGCGAGGCGACGGGACGGCACTCGCGTCCGAAGGCGACGATGACATGGCGCTTGGTCTCGAGGGCATGACCAGACGACGAGGTCGGCTCGACTGGATACGATCCGATGAAGGTATGGAAGCTCACATACGCTGCGCCGATTCGGCCAGTGGAATCCGCTCAAACACCCGGGGCCTGCTCGTATTCACGGTGAATGGGACAAGATGACCGAGCGCATAACTAGGCTCGATGTCGGGAGGCTGTGACACCGCCAGGCGCTGAGGTCTGCAACAGGCCCGCTTAGCCCGGAATTCTCACCAGTGCACGGTGGGGGTGGGTATTCGGCCCTCGATGGGCATGGGGCGGCGCGTTGAGGTCGTCCGATCGGCAGCGGCTGCCTGCGGCAGCCGAGCGCTCCCGTTGCCGCCTGCTGGGCGGCGTTGTTCGGGGGCGAAGGCGGCTTGCGGTGTCTGGTTCGTCAGGGCGCCGCGGCGGCCAATCGCGCATGGGCGAGGGCGAACTCGTCCTGGAAGGGGTGGCCCGACGCCATGGCGATGGCGATGCGCCGGACGGAGCGTCGGACCTGGGCGCCGATCAAGGCCAGACGCAACCTGCCGCGGGTGGCCTCTGCGAACTGGGTGTGCGCGAGGCCGATGCGGCGGAGCGCGCAGAGCACAACATAGGTCATGGAGGCGAACCAGAGGCGGAGCTGGTTGGCGCGCATGGTGGCGGCCGAGGCGCGGGCTGCGAACAGATCGAGCTGGCATTCCTTGATCCGGTTCTCCATCTCGCCCCGGGCGCAGTAGAGCCGCTCGTAGAGGGTGCGGGCATCGGCCTACCGCCTGGCGCAGCCAAGGGGACTTCTTGGCACCGCGGCCCAGCCTCGCGGGCTGTTGCTGCGATAAGGATGACCTCCGTCTCGCGCGGAGTGCGGTGGTCCGTACAGAGGCCCAAGTTCCGCAGTGATAGGGAGCGGCTGACCTTTCAAGAGGCGCGCCGGCGCACCGCAGGGCCAGGATTATTCCGTCGTGGAGATACTTCAACGAATCCCCATTCCTGAGGTAGCATTGCGCCTGGACAAGGCATGATTATCCGCAGGCCGCGCTCCCCCTCGATGAGGATCGGTAAAGTAGGCTCATGGCAATTGGCACGATAAGGCAGCTCTGTTCTGCCAATGCGGTGGTGACCAGCGAAAGCTTGGTCGAACAAGTGGCTCAGGTCGAAGATCTGGCCAAGGGGAAGATTGATGGGCGTGAGTTTTTCCGCCGCAACCACTTTACGGCAGGGCTAGAACTTCTTGTTCGGCGGGGCTTCGAGCGCCTGGCCGGGAAGTCAGAGGACGGTGCGTTCTACCTGACCCAGGCCATGGGCGGCGGCAAGACCCACAGCCTGATCGCGTTCGGCCTGCTGGCTGCCGACCCCGCCCTGCGCCGTGAGATAGTGCCCAGAATCAGCAGCGGGAACGAGTTTGGCGCCGCGAAGGTCGTCATCTTCAACGGTCACCAGAACCCCGAGACCCTCCTTTGGGGCTACATCGCCGATCAGCTCGGCCGGTCGGACGTCATGGCTCCGTTCTGGCGCAACGGGGCGAAGACACCCGGGGTCAACGAGTGGGTGCAGATCCTGGGCAACGAGCCTGTCCTGCTCCTCCTCGACGAGCTGCCGAGCTACCTTCAGATGGCGCAGGGCGAGAAGGTCGGCAACAGCACCCTGGGCGACCTCACCATCGGAGCCCTGGAGCGGCTCTTCAACGCGCTCCCGCAGTGCCCGAGGGCATGCGTCGTCGTCACCAACCTGAAGGATGACGTCTACCTCGAAGGCTCGGGGCAGCTGCGCACCCTCATCGAGAGTCTGACCAAGCACTACGACCGCAATGCCCAGGCGATCACGCCGGTGCAGCAGAACACTGGCGAGGTCTTCGCCATCGTCCGCAAGCGCTTGTTCGACGGCCTACCGAATGCAGAGCGGATCGACGAGATCGCCCAGGCCTACGTGGCGGCGCTGCAGAAGGCAAAGCGGGTCGACACAATACCCACGACCCCGGAGACCTTCATCGAGCGGATCAGGGAGACCTATCCGTTTCATCCGTCCATTCGCGACATCGTCGCGCGCTTCGCGGAGAACAGAGGCTATCAGAAGACCCGCGCGCTGATCCGGCTGATGCGCCTTGCCGTCCGCGGGGCACTCAACAGCAATGGCAACGTCTTCCTGGTCGGCTTGCAGCACCTCGACTTCAATGACCAGGCGACGATCGAGGAAATCCGAAAGATCAATCCTGCCTACGGCAACGCCATCTCCCGCGACATCTCGGACCGCGGCAACGCCCTGGCCGAGAAGATCGACGCGGCTGACGGCAATGCCACAGCAACCGCCGTCGCAAAGCAACTCCTCATGTCCTCGCTGTCGGCGGCAGAGTCTCCGCTGCGTGGCCTTACGGACGGCGAGCTGATCGAAACACTGGTCGATCCCCTCCTCGAGGTCTCGGAGATCAAGACGGCGCTGAGCCGCCTCCAGGGGCAGGCCTGGTACCTCTTCCAGGGGATCGACCAGCGCGTCTTCTTCGGGCAGACGGCCAACGTCACCGCCGAGATCACCGAGATCTCGGCGAACATCGCCGAAGAGCAGGTTGACCAAACGCTGCGGGAGAAGCTGCGGGAGGTCTTCAAGCCACGCTCGGGCCTTCTCTACTCCGAGAAGATGGCGATCCTGCCGGCACTCGACGAAATCCAGCTCGACGACGACCGGCCGACGCTGATCATCCTCGAACGCCCCGCCGATCGTCTGCCGCAGGACTTCGTGGAATGGTGGGACAAGCAAGATCTCCGGAACCGTGTCCTCGTCCTCACCGCCGATCCGAACGCGGTGACGACACTGCGGCACAGCGCGCGGCGCATGCGCGCCATCGGAAAGGTGGAGGAGAGGATCAAAGCGCAGCACGGCCAGGGATCGCCGCAGATGGCAGAACTCGATGGCGTGCGCGATCGGGAGGCTGCCAACTTCACCAGCGCCCTGCGGGAGACGTTCAAGACCATCGTCTTCCCTGTCAGCAAGGCGCTACGTCGTGTTGACGATTTCCGGATGGAGTTCGACCGCAACGACTATTCGGGCGAGCAGCAGATCATCGACACGCTGACCAAGCGCGGCAAGTTCATCCCGAGCGACCAGTTCGACGCACAATTCGAGAACATCCGCCTGGAAGCCGAGGACCTGCTGTTCGACGCTGACGCCGTCCAGGCTTCGTCGCTTCGTCGGAACGCGGCTGTTCGGTCGGGATGGTTCTGGCTGCCGAAGGCCGGACTTGATCATCTCATCCGCACGGCATGCCAGCGTGGCTTCTGGCGTGAGAAGGAAGGCCTCGTCGCCAAAAAGTGGGAGCGGGTCACGCGCGTCTCCGCCCGACAGGATGACTTCGCCCAGGATCCGATCGCAACCGGGCGCTTCCAGCTGAATGTCACGCCAGAGGACGCGGACATCGTCTACGTCTCCGAGAGCGGTCCGCCTGATCCGGCGGAGGCGGCAAAGCTCGACGGTCGCGTCTACGAGACCGTGGCCCCGGCGGTGTGGTTCGTGGCGGTCGACTCGAAGGGCGCCGCGAAGACGGGCGAGCCGTTCGAGTGGCGCGCACCGCTCCGCGTGAAGCCCGACGTCCGCCGCGTGTCGGGCGGGTACCGCGTCGCCCTCCTGGCCATTCCGCGCGCCGCGATCATTCGCGCGACCTTCGACGACACTGATCCGCGGCAGGGTCCACAATTTCCGCATGCCGAGATCGACGTGCCGGCCAACGCGAAGAAGCTGCGCGTGGTGGCCGAACTCGCCGGACGCTTCAGCGAGGAGCAGTCCGCGCCCCTTGCCACAGGCATGGACGATGCGGGTGGATGGAACGGCGGTACGCGCAAGGCGGAGCTGAAGCCAGACGTGCCGATCACGATGACGTCTCGTTTCGAGCCGAAGGACACGGCCGCGGTCTTCTCGGCTCTGGAAAGGCTGGCGAAGATGCCGGAGGCTAAGGTGCTTGGCGGCGCCGTGGATCTGAACGGGACAAGGTCGGAGAACGACTTCCTGACCCTGCGCCTCGGCCGCGACGTACCAATTCCCGCTGCCGCGCTGGATCAGAAGGTGAAGGAACTCCTGGCCCTCCTCGCCGCGGATGCGCCCACCGTGAAGCTCCGCCTTGACGGCATTGCCTTTCCGTCCGGAAGGGACCTCATGGCCTTCTGCGACGCGGCGGGCGAGGACTTCGATCGCGTCGCCTGGAGACAGGATGGATCGCCATGAGCACGGCCGCTGCGAGCTTCGACTGCGCCGACATCTACCAGGAGCACGCGTATCTAGTGCGCCTGACCAAGGGGCGGGAGGCCAAGGTCCAGGTCTTCGAAGTCTTCGGCCGACCGCCGACGGAGCGGGAGCCACAATGGGCGCCCGAGACCATTCTGCGCTGCGAGGCTGCCCGTGAGGTGTGGGACGTGGCCGCGCCCGAGGCCCGTGCCGAGTTCAATCGGCGTCTGAAGGCCGAGAACAAGCCGGCCGGCCGCTGGGGCGCGGATGAGACCGCCGTGCAGAGGTTGTTCGGCAAGGAGCTTCTGGTTCTGCTCTGGGCCATCGAACTGCCCGATGTGAAGCCGGAGGAGATCGGCGTCGCCATCCGGAACTGGCTTGGTCTGAAGCCGGAGGAGCGCTGGTGGCTTTACACCATGACGGCGGCCGGCACCGGGCTGGCACACCAGGCGGGCATGGGCTGGCGTGGCGCGCTGCGCCAGGCGCTGTGCTTCGGCACGCGCCACGACGCCTTCCATTTGGGGACCGTGACGGGGCGCGGCACGCTGGAGCCGCGGGTGAACGAGCGGTTCGTGCAGCCGAAGCGCAAGGCTAGCCGAAAGAAGGCGGACGATACGGGGCTGTTCTTTGCCCCGCCGCTGCCGGCGGAGTAGGAACGAGCATGACGGATGTAGTTGAAGGCTCTGCAAGGGCGTGCCTTACGCCATTCTTGCTGAAGGACGCGCCTGCCTTCATTGAGCGGCAGTTTCCGGTTGGGAGGCTCTCGGCGGAAGCCTACAAGGAGCGGAAAGCAGGCCAAGGCCAAACACTGACCGCGCTCGGTTCCTACTGGAAGGGGCGCAAGCCGCTGATCCTGGTGCGCGCCGTGGTGCTGGGGTGCCTGCTGCCCGCAACCGAGGATCCGGCCGCGGATCTCGATATCTTCCTCCAGCTGATGGCGATAGACGACGCGGCCTTCGGCCGGCGGTATGGCGGAAGCGCGGCGGAGTTCGCCCGGCTGTTCCCTGCGCACGCTGGGCTGGTGACCGAATCGCGCGGCAAGCGCGTGATGTGGCGCGACGACCTGTCACAGGAGGCGCGGGCCGCCCGCATCGCTGAGGCTTTCGCCACGCTGCCCTACGCGGAGCGGCTGGCCACGGAGCGTAAGGTGCGGCGGCCGGAGGATTGCGATGAATCCGAACTGCTGGCGTCGATCTGGCCTGCGGTGAACCGGCATCTCCGCACGCGCGCTGCCAGCATGGCTCAGCTGGTCGAACAACTCGGCATCGCCCGCTTCGGCCGGCGGCCCCGGCTGGCGGACACCTTCTGCGGCGGGGGTTCTATCCCCTTCGAGGCGGCACGCATGGGCTGCGATGTCTATGCCTCGGATCTCAACCCCATTGCCGCCATGCTGACCTGGGGCGCTTTCAACATCATCGGGGCAAGCAAGGAGAAGCAGGCTGAAATCGAGGTGCTGCAGAAGCGCGTAGCTGTGGTGGTTGACGAAGAGATTACGCGCCTCGGCATCGAGCATGACAGCCAGGGCAACCGCGCAAAAGCTTACCTTTATTGCCTGGAGACCCGCTGCCCGCGCACTGGGTGGATGGTGCCCGTGGCGCCATCTTGGGTGATTTCCAAGCCTCACCGCGTTGTTGCTAAGCTGGTGCCTGACCAAGCAGCGCGGCGGTACCGCATCGAAATCCACAGCAGCGTAGACGCCGCGATGATGGCGGAAGCCGAGAGCGGCACGGTTCAAGGGGGACGCCTAGTCCACCCGATGAACCCGGAACGCTCAGGGGTGGAGATCAGGACGATCCGTGGCGACTACCGAGGCGCCGATGGCACACCGCGCAACCGGCTGCGGCTGTGGGAGAGGCACGACTTCATTCCCCGCCCAGACGACATCTTCCAGGAGCGGCTCTATTGCATTCAGTGGATCACTAAAGAGTCTCTCGAAAAAGGCCGCCAGGAGACTTTCTTCCGCGAGGTGCTGCCGGAAGATGAAGAGCGCGAGCGGAATGTAGAGGCCATCGTGCGGGAAAACCTAGCCAGCTGGCAGAAGACCGGGCTGGTGCCGGACATGTCCATCGAGCCAGGAGAGAAGACCGACGAGCCCATACGCACACGTGGATGGACGCACTGGCACCAAATGTTTTTCCCGCGGCAACTACTCAATTTATCAATTATACAGAGAGAAAGAAAAAACGTTACTGACTGCCGGCTGTGCATGATCCTTGATTACAATTGCAAAGGTGCGGAGTGGCAAAGCCACCTCAACACTGTGAACCACATTTTTACAAATCAGGCCGTGAATGTTCTATATAATACTGCCGCAAGATCAGGATTTATGATTTCGTATAATTTCCGCCAAAAGTATCCTGCGCGGCCTATCTCGGGATCCGCAACAGTCAAGACGTTGGACGCCAGGCAGGTCACAAATAATAACGATTTGTATGTGACAGATCCGCCATACGCGGACGCGATTAACTATGCCGAGATCACAGAATTCTTTATCGCATGGTTGCGCAAGAACCCTCCGCGACCGTTCGACCAATGGACTTGGGACTCGCAGCGTAGCAAAGCAATCAAGGGCACCGGGGAGGAGTTCCGCCGCGACATGGTGGCCGCCTACGGCGCCATGACTTGTCACATGCCGGACGACGGCATGCAGGTGGTGATGTTCACCCATCAAGATGCCGGGGTATGGGCCGATCTCGCCAGTATTCTCTGGGCTGCTGGCCTGCGTGTCTCCGCCGCCTGGAACGTTGTCACCGAGACAGAGAGCGCGCTGAAGGAAGGCAACTACGTCCAGGGTACCGTTTGCCTCGTCCTGCGGAAACGCCTCAACGCCTCCAATGCCCGTCGTATGGAGATCGAGGCCGAGATCGAGGAGGCCGTGGCGGCGCAGCTCGCGCGTCTGAATGCCCTCGACGATGCCTGGCATGAACGCGCCCAGGCCGAAACGCTCTACACCGATGGCGACCTCACGCTGGCGGCCTATGCCGCCGCGCTGCAAGTGGTCACGGCGTATTCCAGCATCGACCGCCAGCCCCTCGACCGCGATCTCTACCGCAAGCTCGGCAAGGGCGAGCGCACCATGCTGCGGGACCTCGTGGACTACGCCGCCCAGGTGGCGAACAGCCTGCTGGTCCCCGAAGGCTTCCCGCGCGAGATGTGGCGCGACCTGACCGCGCCTGAGCGCTTCTATGTGCGCATGCTGGACATGGAAGCGAAGGGCTCCGCCAAGGTCGCCGACTTCCAGAACTTCGCGAAGAGCTTTGCCTTCGCGGATTATGCGGAGCTCATGGCGTCCACCATCGCGAATGCTGCCTCACTCGCCGGTGCCGCGGACCTCAAGGGCCGCATGCTGGACAGCGACGGATTCGCCGCGACACCGCTCCGCCAGGTTCTTTTTGCGATCTGGAAGACGATGGAGGGGAAGGAGCGCGACCCCAAGCGCGGCGTGACCCTGCTGAAGGCCGAGTACACCGCCGACTACTGGCAGCGCCGGCAGAAGCTGATCGCGCTCGCCGAGTATGTCGAGAAGAAGACCGCTAGAACACGTCCGGACGAGAGCGCGGCCGCGCAGGAGTTGGCCGAGGCGCTGAAGCTCGACCGGGTGTAGGGCGCGCTTGGCGAAGGGGGGTAGGATGGCGGTGGAGCGCTTCTCGTCGCGCCGTGAAGCGCTCGGACCTGTCCTAACCGCGCGGCTCACAGGGGCTGCGCGCTACCTCCGCATCGCCGGCTACTTCCGCTCCTCGCTCCTGGAAGTGGTCGGCGAGGCGCTTGAGACGGTCGGCGAGATTCGCGTCGTCTGCAACGGAGACCTGGATCCGCACGACGTGAAGGTCGCCCGCGCCGCCCGGGACGGCCAGGCCGCGCTGGCGCGCACCCTCGTCTCCTCCTGGCAGGCAACGGAGGACGGGTTGGACCTGCTGCTGGCGCGGGAGCGGTACCGGCGCCTGCACGAATTCCTGGTTTCGGGGCGCCTTAAGGTCCGCGTGGTGCCGCGCGACACGAGCAACGTGTTCGTGCACGGCAAGGCCGGCGTGATCGAGCATGCGGATGGCCGGGTCTATTCCTTCGTCGGCAGCGTGAACGACAGCGCATCCGGCTTCCGCCACGCCTACGAGATCCTGTGGGGCGATGAGGATCCAGACGCCGCCACATGGGTCCGCGACGAGTTCGAGCACTTCTGGCGGCAGGGCGTGGACCTGCCCGATGCGGTGGTGAAGCACGTCGCCGCCATGGCTCACCGGATCGAGTACCGCTCGATCGAGGCCGCGCGAGATGCGGAAGGGGGCGTTCCGACCGAATCCGTCCTGGCGGAGCGGCCCATCTACAAGGGCGGCCAGATCCTCCGCTCCTGGCAGAAGCGCTTCGTGCAGAGCTGCGTCGAGGACCGGCGCCTGCATGGGTCCGCGCGGTTCCTGATCGCGGACGATGTCGGCCTCGGCAAGACGCTGTCCATGGCAGCCGCAGCCCTCGTCCTGTCGCTGCTGGACGACAAGCCGGTGCTGATCCTGGCGCCGGCCACCCTCATCTGGCAGTGGCAGGAGGAGCTGGAGGACAAGCTCGGCGTCCCCGCGGCCGTCTGGTCCACACAGAAGAAATGCTGGCTGGACGGCGAGCGACGGCCCTTAACCCAGAAGGGCGACCCGACGCTGGTAGCGAAGTGCCCATGGCGCATCGGCATCATGTCCACTGGGCTGATCGTCAATGGTGACGACGCCGGCGAGCGCGGTGCGCTAGCGAAGAAGTCCTTCGGGGTCATCATCCTCGATGAGGCGCACAAGGCGCGCGCCTCACGCGGGCAGAGCGGCCGCCAGATGCCGGAGCCGAACCAGCTTCTGCGCTTCCTGCGTGGAGCGGCGAGCAAGGCCACCAATGTGATCCTCGGAACGGCGACACCGATCCAGCTCGATGCTGTGGAGTTGTGGGACCTACTGCACGCTCTTGGCCAGGGGGCCGACCAGGTCCTCGGACGACCGTTCGATGGCGGCGAATGGATGCGTGAGGAGTCGATCCAGTATCTAACCGGGGAGAAGGCCTGGCCACAGAATGAGACCAACCGCTGGGGTTTGTTTCGGAACCCGTTACCACCCGCCGCGGAACATCCGGTGTTCCGCGACATCCGGAATGATGCAGGGCTGGCATCCCGCATCGTCCTGGGCCCGCGGTATGACGACCTGAGCTCCGACATTCGGAACGACTTCCTTGGCGACTTCGAGGTGCTGGCCGAACGCCACAACCCGATCGTGCGCCGGGTGATTCGCCGGACGAGGCCGATGCTGGAAGAGCGCGGACTGCTGAAGCGCATCGGCGTGGTGACGCATCCGCGCCCCGACGATGGGCTCCCAGGCTCGCTGTTCAGCGGGGAAGGCTTGGAGATGAGCCTCGCCTTCAAGGCGGCGTATGAGGCGGCGGAGGCCTTCAGTCGGCTCTATGCGCAGCGCTTCCCGGCAGCCGGCTTCTTGAAGACGATTCTCCTGCGGCGCATCGGATCCTCGGCCAGGGCGGGCCTCGAGACGGCCCGGCATCTCCTGGGGCGTCTGGACACGCCATTGGTCCCCGAGGACGAGGCCGGGGACGAAAACATCCCGAACGCCGTGCTGCCGCCTGATCCGCAAGAAATTCAGTTCCTCCGAGAGGTCGAGCGAAACCTGGCGGCCGTGGTGGCGGGCTCGGATGTGGATCCGAAGGTGCAGGTCATCATGCACTTCCTGCGCGAGCGGCGGTGGCTGGAAGACAACGGCGCCATCATCTTCAGCCAGTACCGGACCACCGCGGAGTGGGTCCTTGAGGCGCTGTGCGAGGCGTTTCCAGACGAGCCTGTGGCGCTCTACGCAGGCGGCGCAGCGTCCTTCGTGCAGCGTGGGCAGGAGCGACGGACTGCTGCCCGCGAACAGATCAAGAGGCGAATCCAGGACGGGGAGATACGCCTGGTCTGCGCGACCGACGCCGCCTGCGAGGGCCTGAACCTGCAGCGACTGGGCGCTCAAGTGAACGTCGACATGCCCTGGAACCCGTCACGGCTTGAGCAGCGGAAGGGCCGGGTCCAGCGCATCGGGCAGATCCGCGACAACGTCCACGTCCTGAATCTCCGATACGCCGGGACCGTCGAGGACCAGGTCTATGCGGCGCTGTCGCAGCGCTTCGGCGACATCTTCTCGGTCCTCGGTCAGTTGCCCGATGCCTTCGAGGACGATTGGATCGCGGCTGTGCTCCGCGACAGGTCTGCGCTGCAGAACTTCTCGCAGAGGATCGAAACGACCAAGCCACCGATGGAGCTGAGGTATCTGCGGGATGTGGCAGACGATCAGGGGCTGGACTGGGAGTACACGGAGAAGGTCCTATCCTCGCGAGACATCGACGAGTGGATGAGGCAGGGTTGGTGATGGAGGCTTGGCACTTTGTCCTCGCGATCTGAGCGCCTGCCACTCTCAGCATACCGATGTGTTCGCGCACGAAGTACGGATTTCGGCCAGGTGCAATTCGAACCAGTCGGCGCCAAGCCTGCCACAAAGTGTTTGATTTTATCGGCCTTCGGCGTTCCGTACCGGATCGGCCAAGTCAGGAGATCCGGAGAGAATTCGCCTGCGGAGAGCGATTCTCGGCCTTTTCCGCGTCCGGCCAGTCAACAGGCTGGCTCGGAAAACTCCAGGAAACCTGCCACTCAGCGCGGTGGTCGATCTGGCGGAGAGCGGGACGCCCATTGGAACTGGCGGAGAGGGTGGGATTCGAACCCACGGTCCGCTTTCACGGACTTCGGTTTTCGAGACCGATGCGATCGACCACTCTGCCACCTCTCCACGGCAGCGGCGGCGGGATATAGAAGGCCCGAAGGCCTCACGCAACCGGGTCACGCCCGGCGTTGACTCGCCGGCCCTGCCAGGTCTATACGCCCGCCCTCTGGCGAGCCGCAGGGCCGCCGGCGGTCAGGCTTGGCCCGGCGTCCCGGGCTGCCGGCTGGCAAACCATCCCAGACGGGCGCCCGGCGCCCAGGTACCGGACCCGAAAGCCCGAGCGCGCACCATGACCTACGCAGTGATCCGCACCGGCGGCAAGCAGTACCGCGTCACGATGGACGCTGTGCTCACCGTTGAGAGGCTGGAGGCCGAGCCTGGCGCCACGATCACCTTCCATGACGTGCTCGCGCTTGGCAACGACGCGGGGGTGACGATCGGCGCGCCGACCGTGCCGGGCGCCACCGTCACCGCCACCGTCGTCCGCCAGGATCGCGGCGACAAGGTGATCATTTTCAAGAAGCGGCGCCGGCAGAACAGCCGCCGCAAGAACGGCCACCGCCAGCACCAGACGGTGCTGCGCATCGGCGCCATCGCGGCCGCCTGACACCGCAGACGACGAGGACACCACAATGGCACACAAGAAGGCAGGCGGCTCGTCGCGCAACGGCCGCGATTCCGCCGGCAAGCGGCTCGGCGTGAAGCGCGCGGGCGGGCAGCTCGTCAAGGCAGGCAACATCATCGTCACCCAGCGGGGCACGAAGATGCTGCCCGGACGGAACGTACTGGTTGGCCGCACCCACTCCATCCACGCCGCCGTCGACGGCCATGTCACCTTCGAGCGCAAGGCCGAGGGCCGGGTGCACGTGTCGGTCACGCCGCGGCCGGCGGCCGCCGAATAGTTCCTGCCAAACGGATGCGGCTGGCGACGGGGGCCTTGGCGGCCCCCGTTCTGCGTTCCGGGGCGTGACGCGATGAAGTTCCTGGACGAGGCTAAGGTCTACCTGAAGGCCGGCGACGGCGGCGACGGCGTGGTGGCCTTCCGGCGCGAGAAGTACATTGAGTTCGGCGGCCCGGATGGCGGGAATGGCGGCCGGGGCGGCGACGTGGTGGTGGAGGCGGTGGACGGGCTGAACACCCTCATCGACTACCGCTACGCGCAGCATTTCCGTGCCCGCAAAGGCGGCAATGGCGCCGGTTCCGACCGCACCGGCGCGGGCTCCGACGACGTGGTGCTGAAGGTGCCGGTGGGTACACAGGTGCTGGACGAGGACAAGGCGACCGTCCTGGCCGACCTGACGCGCGCCGGGCAGCGCGCCGTGCTGTGCCGCGGCGGTGACGGCGGCTTCGGCAACGCGCACTACAAGACTTCGACGAACCGCGCACCGCGCCGGGCCGACAAGGGCCATCCGGGCGAGGAGCGCTGGGTCTGGCTGCGGCTGAAGCTGATCGCCGATGCGGGGCTGGTGGGGCTGCCGAATGCGGGGAAGTCCACCTTCCTTGCCGCCGTCTCGGCGGCGCGGCCCAAGATCGCCGACTATCCCTTCACCACGCTGCATCCGGGGCTCGGCGTCGTGCGCCCGGACGGCACATCGGAGTTCGTGCTGGCGGACATCCCGGGTCTGATCGAGGGCGCGCACGAGGGGGCGGGCCTCGGCGACCGCTTTCTCGGTCATGTCGAACGCTGCGCCGTGCTGCTGCACCTAGTGGACGGCACCGCCGCCGATCCTGCGCGCGCCTACGCAACCGTGCGCGCGGAGCTGGAGGGATACGGCCAGGGTCTCGCCGAAAAGGCCGAGGTGGTGGCGCTGAACAAGGCGGATGCCATGACGCCGCAGGCCCGCACATCGCGCCTGAAGGCGTTGTCGCGCGCGGTGGGACGGCCGGCGCTGCTGGTCTCCGGCGCCTCCGGAGAGGGTGTGCCGGAGGTGCTGCGAGCCCTGCAGCGGGAGATTGCAGCCGCGCGCCGCGGCTGACCGGCGGCTTCATCGGGGGGACCTTTCGTGGTCTCCTGCGACCCGGAACAGGGGGCGCGCGGCATGGGGGCCGGGACAGGGCCGGAGATGACCGACGTGCCGGGATCCGCCGCAGGCCGTGACCGTGCTGGTGGGCCGTTCCTCGCCAGCCTGGCCGCAATCCGCCCGCGCTCGCTGGCGGGGCTGCCGGAGGGTCTGGCGCTGCACGGCGTGTTCCTCGGCCAGGGCAACCCGATGCTGGAGGTGCTGGCGCTGCATGCCCCGACGCCGCCGCGCCACCGTACGCTGCGGCAGGTATGGAAGGACCGGCAGCAGGGCCGCGCGGCGCCCCTGCTGGCCGTGGCGCTGCACGGCGACGGGGCGACGGTCTGCGGCCCGGCGGGCGACGATCCGCGCATCTTCGTCATGCAGTCCGCACAGGCCGAACGCATCTGCCGTCGCGCGCTGGAGGAGCCGGACCGCAACGCGGCACTGCGCTACCTGCAGGACGCGCTGCCCGCCTCGCAGACCGACACGGCGCTGCCCGGCTTCCGCAACGAGGGCCTGCTGACCGATCACGTGCTGCGCCAGCACGAAGGCCTGCCAGGCATCGAGGAGGCGCGGCGGTTGGGCGCCGCGGCGTTGAAGCACCAGGATGCCGGGCTGCTGCACGCGCTGGGCTTCGGGGTGGAGCGGCTGGATGCGGTGACGAGCGTGCTGCGCGCCGATGGCCAGAAGCGCGCCGTCGCCGTGCTGCTGCGCGCCGAAGAGGTGGAGGAGGTGCCGGCCGAGCGCTTCCAGCGCGCCTCGCCCATCGCCTGGGCGCTGGAACGCGCAACGCATGAGGGCCTGCCCTGGGTGGTGATGGTGCAGCGGGACCGCGTGCGGCTGTATCCGCGCGATCCGTCCATCGGCGTGGGCCGTCGTGGCCGGACCGAGACCTGGATCGAGGTGCGCACCGACCTGATCCGGCAGGACCAGGCGGCCCTGTTGTGGCTGGTCTTCTCCGCCGCGGCGCTGCGGGAAGGCGGCACCGTGGCGAAGCTGCTGGCGGATTCGAAGGATTTCGCCGCCGACCTGGCAGCCCGGCTGCGCGAGCGGATCTATGACCGCGTGGTGCCGCTGCTGGCGGCCGGCATCACGGAGGCGCGCGGGCTGAAGGCGCCCACCGCGGACGACCTGCGCCTGACCTACGCCATGGCGGTGACCGTGCTGTTCCGCCTTCTCTTCATCGCCTACGCCGAGGATCGTGAGCTGCTGCCGTACCGCGGCAACGACAGCTACCGCCACCGCGCGCTGAAGACCAAGGCGCGTGAGATGCACGGCTCGGCCGAAGCGCCCGGCGGCGGGACGGCGCTCTGGCACGAGGTCTCGCTGCTGTTCGACGCGGTGCGGGAGGGCAACTCGGCCTGGGGCGTGCCGGCCTATGGCGGGCGGCTGTTCGAGACCGCCCCCGCCGTCTCGTCGGCCGGCGCGGAACTGGCGAGGATCGCGTTGCCCGATGCGGTCTTCGCGCCTGCCCTGCGCGCGCTGCTGCTGGACGAGACGCGGGATCTTGCCGCACCGGGCGCCGGTCCGGTGGATTTCCGCAGCCTGCGCGTGCGGGAGTTCGGCACGATCTACGAGGGCCTGCTGGAATCCGAACTGGCGGTGGCCGAGACCGACCTGGCGCTGCGCCGGCAGGGCAAGGAGGAGGTCTACGTCCCCGCGAGGTCGGGAGAGAGTGTCGCGATCCCGCGGGGCGGCGTCTATCTGCACGACCGGTCGGGCGCGCGCAAATCCTCGGGCAGCTACTTCACGCCGGGCTTCGCGGTGGACCACCTGCTGGACGCCGCGCTGGCCCCGGCGCTTGTGGCGCATGCCGAGCGCATCGCGGCACTGTCGGACGATGCCGATGCGGCGGACGCCTTCTTCGACATCCGCATCGCCGACATCGCCATGGGCAGCGGCCACTTCCTGGTCGCGGCAATGGACCGGGTGGAGCAGGTGCTCTCCTCCATCCTCGTGCAGCGGCCGCTGCCCGGGGTGGAGGCGGAGCTGTCGGCACTGCGGGAGGCGGCGGCGAAGGCGCTCGGCCCGCTGGCGGGAACGGCGCGCCTGGACAGGGATGCGCTGCTGCGCCGGCAGATCGCGCTGCGCTGCATCTACGGCGTGGACCTGAACCCGCTGGCGGTGGACCTGGCGCGCCTGTCGCTCTGGGTGCACAGCTTCGTGCCGGGGCTGCCGCTGGCGCTGCTGGATGAGCATCTCGTCGAAGGCAACGCGCTGGTCGGCATCGCGACGCGGCAGGAGGCGAGGTCGCGCCTGACGGCGCTGGCGGGTGTCGGGCTGGCAGTCGACCCTGACGAGATGCTCGCCCGGGCCGACCCCCACCTCGTGCGGCTGGCGCGTACGCTCGGCACGACGCGCGCCGACGTGGAGGAGGCGCGACGAGCGCACAATGAGGCTCGCGAGGCGGTCGCACCTGTTCGGGCGCTCTGCGACGCGGCGGTTGCGGTGGGCCTCGGCCGCGACGACCTCCGCATCCCGGTGAATGAGGCGATCGCCCGGCTGGCGGCTGCCGGCCGGCCGCTTGACCTTCGCGGCACCGCTGCGTACGCCCGCATCCGGGACGCGTTGGAGCCGCTCAAGCCCTTCCACTTCCCGGTGGATTTCGCGGATGCGTTCCACCGCAGCAAGCGCGGCTTCGACGTGATCCTGGGCAATCCGCCCTGGGAGAAGCTGCGCACCGAGCAGCATGAGTTCTGGGCGCGCCACTTCCCCGGGCTGCGCGGCATCAAGTCGACCGCCGAGCGGGACGCGGCGCTGCGCAAGCTGACGCGCGAGCGCCCGGACTTGGTGGCGCTGGAGGCGAAGGAGCGGAAGGCAGGCGAGATCCTGCGCAACGCGGTCCGGGCATTGCCGGGCATGAACACCGGCCACCCCGACCTGTTCCGCGCATTCGCCGGCCGCTTCGTGCAGCTGGTGGCCGGGCAGGGCGGGCATTTCGGCGTCGTGCTGCCGGGCGAGGCCTTCAAGGTGAAGGGCAATGCGCCCGTCCGCGCGCAACTCGATGCCGCCGCAAAACGGGTCGACGTGCAGATGCTGACCAATCGCGGGGAGTGGGTGTTCGAAGGGGTCGATGGTCGCAAGCTGGTGGCGCTCGTCGCGGTCCACGCTGACGCGGCCGGCCCTGACGGCTGCACCTACGTGCTGAGGCCGGAGTTCCACCGCGATGAGCATTTCACCGCGCGCGAAAGGACCGACGCAGTACGGCGCCCCGCGGCCTGGTTGCGCGCCTACAGCGAGGGTCTTGTCCAGCCCACGCTTCCCACCGCACCAGCCGCGCGTTCCGTCGGAGTCATCGAGGCGCTGATGCGCTCGCCCCGGATGGGGGCGCATCCGGTGCTCAGGGTGCGCCGGGTTTACGCCGATGTGGAGACGACGCGCGACAAGGACATCTACGGTGCGAGGGCTGCCTCCGCCGAGGCCTGGCCGGTGTATGGCGGCGACAGCTTCGATCTGTGGGTGCCGGACACCGGTACCTATTACGCGCGGGCGGAAGCCGCGGCGGCGCTGGAGAGGGTACAACGCAAGCGCGCCGGCTCGCCCGCCGGGTCGCCCTATGCCGCGCTGCCGCGCCGGTGGCGCGATGACTCGCGCACCCATCCGTGCCTGCGGCCGCGCATTGCCTATCGCGATATCACCAACCGCACCAACACGCGCACGCTAATCGCGGCGCTGGTGCCCGCCCGCTGCATCCTGGTCCAGTCGGCTCCGTGGCTTCTGTGGCTGGATTCAGGTGCGCCGACTACCCACGAAGCATTCCTGCTCGGGATCATGTCGAGCCTCGTCGCCGACTGGTGGATGCGCCGCTTCGTCGAGACGCATGTGGAGGAAGCCGCCTTCAACGCGCTGCCCGTGCCGGCGGCCGCCCCTTCCTCCGGCCTTGCGGCCCGCGCCGTCACCCTCGCCGGCCGGCTCGCCGCCCCCGACGATCGCTTCGCCGCATGGGCCAAAGCCATCGGTGTCGAGCACGGTCCGCTCGACCCCGCCACGAAGCAGGCGATGATCGAGGAGCTGGATGCCGTGGTCGCGCGCCTCTACGGCCTCGTGCCCGACCAGCTCGCCCACATCTTCGACACCTTCCATGAATGGCCGCGGGAGGACGACCGGCAGCGCTGGGCGGCGCGGCGGGACCGAACGCTCGCGATCCTGCACGGCCTCGCATGAGCCGCTCCACGCTCATCACCAACCAGCACGGCAACACCCTCCTCGCCGCGCTGCGGGACGCCATCCCCGACGTGTCGGCGATGGCAGCGCCCGGGCTGGCCGAGACGGCGCCGGCCCTCGCCGAGATCGCCATCGCCACCGCCTTCGTCACGCCGGCGGGGTTCGGCGTGCTCGCACCGCAGCTCGATCGCGCCGGGCGGGTGCGCCTGCTGCTGGGGGCGGAGCCGGCGCCGGACGCCTGGCGCACGCAGCGCCGCCCCGGCGACCCGCCGTCGGAAGCCTTCCTGCGCCACGAAGTCGCGGAAGGGCTGCGCCTGCTCGAGCTCGGGCTGCGGCGCGAACGCGACCGGCAGCCCTTCACCGCGGAGTCCCGCCGACATCTGCGCGTGATGGCCGACATGCTGCGCGCCGGCCGGCTTGAGACGCGGCGCTACACACGCGCCTTCCTGCACGCCAAGGCGATGCTGCTGGACGGCTACGATCCGGGGATCGTCATCGGCTCCTCCAACCTCACCCGCGCCGGCCTGGCGACGAACCTCGAGCTGAACCTGGCGCATCGCGATGCCGCGGTCTTCGCGCAGGCGCGCGCCTGGTTCGACGCGCTGTGGGAGGAGGCGGAGCCGTTCGACCTCGCCGCATTGTTCGAGGAGCCGGAGGCCGCCTTCCCGCCCTGGCTGATCTTCCTCCGCATCCTCTGGCAGCTCTACGGCGCCGAGCTGGAACAGGAGACGCGCGAGACAGGCGAGATCGGACTGACGGAGTTCCAGCGCCACGGCGTCTGGCGCGCGCGGCGGATCCTGCGCGACCATGGCGGCGTGATCGTCGCGGACGAGGTGGGGCTGGGCAAGACCTTCATCGCCGGCGAGATCCTGCAATCCGCCGCGCGCAACTTCCAGGACGCGCTGCTGGTCTGCCCGGCGGCGCTGCGCGACACGACCTGGAAACGCTTTCTCCGGGATCACGACGTCAGCCGGCGTGTCGAAATGGTGTCGTACGAGGAGCTGTCGCATGACGTGCAGTTCCACCATCCCGCGCGCCGGCCGCACGCCACGCGCAAGGTGCTGGAACGCGACATCCGCGATTATGCGCTGGTGGTGGTGGACGAGGCGCACAATTACCGCAATCCGGATGCCGCGTACCGGGCTGGCGTGCTGCGGCGCCTGCTGACGGGGCCGCGGAAGGGGCTCGTGCTGCTGACCGCGACGCCGGTGAACAACAGCCTGTGGGACCTGTACCACCTGATGCTGTTCTTCCTGCGGCAGGACGGCGCGCTCGCCTCCCGCGGGGTGGTCCACATCCGCGAGCGGTTCCGGCAGGCCGCGGCCCAGGATCCCGTCAGCCTCAGCCCCGACCTGCTCTACCCTGTGATCGACGCGGTGACGGTGAAGCGCACGCGGGCCTTCGTGAAGCGCTTCTACGCCGGGGACACGATCCGCGGCCCGGATGGCGTGTCGCGGCCCGTCGTGTTCCCGCGCGCCATCCCGGTCACCCTGCGCTATGAGCTGGAGTCTGCGGCACCCGGGCTGTTCGATGCGGTGGCCGCTGCGCTCGATCCGTTGGGCGGCGCGGCGGCGGTTGCCTTCGCGCGCTACGCGCCGGACGCCTTCCTCCGTGACCGGGACGAGGAGAATGCGCAGTCGGCGGAGGCCACCGCCGGGTTGCTGCGGTCCGGCCTGCTGAAGCGCTTCGAGTCCTCGGCCGAGGCGTTCCGGCTCAGCCTCGCGCGGATGGTGGAGGAGCACGCGCGGTTCCTGCACGCCCTCGCACGGGGGAAGGTGGTCAGCGCGGCACTGCTGCGCGAGCTCTCGGCCGACGACGATGCCTTCGACGACCTGCTTGCGGCCAGCGGCGAGGCGCAGGACGCGGCGGCGTACGACGTGCCCGCCCTCCGCGCGGCGGTGGAGCGCGACCGCGGCATCCTCCAGAACCTGGCCGACCGGCTCGCCGCCGCCCGGCGGGACGAGGACCCCAAGCTCGGCGTCGTGGTGGAGGCGCTCGCGGCGATTGTCGCGCAGGCGCGGGCCGATGCCGGCACGGAGGAGGAGGAGCGGCGGAACCGCAAGGTGCTGGTCTTCTCCCATTACGGCGACACGGTCGCGTGGCTGCGCCGCGCGCTGGCGGCGCGCATCGTCGCCGATCCACGCCTCGCCCCCTATCGCGGTCGGGTCGTCGCCGTCACGGGCGATGGGCTGGCGGAGGAGGAGGCGAGCCGGACAGCGGCCGTTTGGGGCTTCGCGCCGGAGTCAAGCGACCCGCCGGCGGGGCAGCGGGATCTGTTCGACCTGCTCGTCACCACGGACGTGCTGGCGGAGGGCATGAACCTCCAGCAATGCCGCAACATCATCAACTACGACCTGCCCTGGAACCCGATGCGCCTGGTACAGCGGCACGGCCGCATCGACCGCATCGGCAGCCCGCATCCGCGCGTCTTCCTCCGCACCGTCTTCCCGGCCGACCGGCTCGACGCGCTGCTGGCGCTGGAGGAACGCATCCTGCGGAAGCTTGCGCAGGCGGCAAGGAGCATCGGCGTCGCCACCTCACCCGTGCAGGGGGCGGATGCCGGCGCGCAGGTCTTCGCCGAGACGCGCGCCGAGATCGAGCGCCTGGCCCGCGGCGATCCCTCGCTGTTCGAGGGATCCTCGATGGGAGCGCAGACCGGCGAGGAGTACCGCCAGCGTCTGCGCACCGCGCTGGAAGCGGGGCGCGAGGCCATCACCGGATTGCCGGGCGGGGCCGGCAGCGGGCTGCGACGCGGCGCGCGCTCGGGCGTGCTGTTCTGCGCGGAGGTCGAGACCGCCGACGGCCCCCGCAGCTTCCTCCGCTTCGTCACGGCCGGGCCCGGGTGGCAGCCGCTCACCGATGCGCGCGTCGAACGCGAACTCGGCACCTGCCTCCGGCTGGCGGACTGCACGGCAGAGGCGCCCCGCGACATGCCCGCGGCGCTGGCCAAGGGCGTGTTCGGCTTCTGGGAAGTGGCGCAGGACGATATCCTCGAGGAATGGGAAGACCTCTCGGACCCTGCCAACCTGCAACCGCGGGTGCGCCCACTGAACCGCGGCGTCGCGGCCTTCATACGCGCCCATCCGCCGCCGGGCTTGCGCCCCGAGAAGCTGTCACGCGCGCTCGACATCCTCGAATCGCCCTGGCCCGGGCGGGAGGAGGCGCTGCTGCGCGAGCAGTTCCGCGACCGGGCCGGCCACCCTGCCGAACGCAGCCTGCGCCTCGTCGAATGGGTGCTCGCCACGGGACTTGAGCGCTTCGAGCCACCGTCCCCGCTGCCGCCGATCGGCCGCGGTGATGTCCGGCTGATCTGTTGGATGGCGGTGGAGGCGGAGGCGGGCCTTCCGCCTATGCCGTAACCGGCCACACCCCCGCGCGAAGCCGCCGGAACGGGATGAGCGAGAGGTCCGAGGCGCAGGGCCCCCGCGTCGCCACGGTGAAGGACGCGGCAGCGATCGGGTCGTAGGCGCGGCGATGTGCCACCGCGGCCTTCACCGCGATGATGCCGAGCGACCGCGGCTCCACCCCCTGGCTGCGCCACTGGCCGAGATCGAAGGGCGGCGTCTTGCGGGAGGTCAGCAGGATCGTCACGCCGTCATGCCGCACCACCGCCGTCTCGCCCATGCGGATGGCGACGCCGCCCATCGCGACGAGGTGGGAGTGCCGGTCCTCGACCGCGAAATTGCCGTCCGAGCGGGAAAGCAGCGTCACCGGCAGCGTCACCGGCCCCGGATCGCCGCGCCAGCCCTTGCCGCCGAGGGGCAGGATGGCGGTGGCGCCCTGCTCCACGCCGCGCAGCGCCGCCACTGCCGCGGGGTCGTTCAGGGTGATGCCGGCGGAGGGCACGCGGTGGCGGAGCAGGGCGCGCAGCAGTTCCGTGCAGTCGCCGGGCGCGCCGCCGCCGATGTTGTCGGCGGGCTCAACGAGGATCACCGGACCGCGTCCGAGGGCCAGCGCGGCGCGGATTGCGTCGTCCGGCGGCATCTCGCGCGGCAGGCCGGCGGCGCGGTGTGCCACCACCTCCGCGGCCAGCGCGTCGAGCGCGGCTTCGGCTCCCGGATCGTCACGGCCCAGGACCATGTGCACCGCGACCCCGGCGTCCCGCGCATCCGCGAAGGCGAAGCCAGCGGTTACGCTGACGGACCAGACGGCTGCGGGGAACCGCGCCTCGATGGCGCGGGCGCCCTCCTCCACGTCGCGCATCGGTGGATCGGCGGTGCCGGTGCCGGTCGGCGGCCAGATCACCGGCGCGATACGCAGCGACTGGCGGGGCCGGCCCTCGCGGAAGGCGCGGGCGAGCAGGCGGGCGGCCCTCACACCCGTCTCCCGCGCATCGGTGTGCGGGTTCTCGCGGTAGCCGACCAGCGCATCGGCGAGCCGCGCCATGCGCGGGGTAAAGGTGGCGTGCAGGTCGAAGGCGCCGGCCAGCGGCAGTCCCGCCGCGCCGGCCTCCGCGCGGATCGTCTCCAGCAGCGCGCCTTCGGCGTCCTCCTCCTCGGTCGTGGTCATGGCGCCGTGCAGCGAAAGGAGGATGCCGTCGATCGGTGCCACCGCCAGCGCGGCGCGCAGGTCCTCCAGCAGCGCCGCGCGGAACGCGAGGAAGGCGGCGTGGTCCACGGGGCCGGAGGGTGTGGCGGTCCAGTAGGGGCCTGGAATCAGCTCCCACCCCTCCTCCCGCGCGCCCGCCAGGATGCCGTCGAGCTGCGAGCCGTCGCCGAGGCGCGCCAGCGTCGCCGCGCCACGGTGGCGGGTGAAGGCGGATTCCGGCGTCACCTCCTCCACGAAGCCGTGCGTCTCGTGCAGCAGGCCGGCGACGAAGATGCGCCGCGTCATCGCGCCGCCTCCATCGCACCGAGAACGCGGCGCGCGGCGGCGAGCGTCACCTCGACATCCGCCTCGGTGTGTGCGGCGGAGACGTACCAGAGTCCACGCTCGATCAGGCGGATGCCTTCCAGCAGCATGCGGGCGGCGAAGTCGGCATAGAGCGCCTTGTCTGCGGCCGCGACATGCCGTGCGTCGAGCAGGCGCGGCACCTCCGAGAACCCCATCCAGAACATCGGCCCGGGCCCCTGCACACGAAGCGGAAGCGCCGTCTCGGCCGCCAGCGCGGCAAGGCCGTCGCGCAGCCGCGTGCCGAGCGCGACGATCCGGCGATGCGCGGCGCGGTCGCCGCGCTCCAGGATGTCGAGCGTGGCCTGTGCGGCGGCGACGCTGCCGTTGTTCCCGTTCAGCGTGCCGGCGTGGTACGCGCGGCCATCCTCCAGCGGGGCCATGAAGCGCCCCGTGCCCGCGATGGCGGCGATCGGGAAGCCGGAGCCGAGCGCCTTGCCGAACAGCGCAAGGTCCGGCGTCACGCCGAAATGCGCCGCCGCGCCGCCGAGATCGAGGCGGAAGCCGGTGATGATCTCGTCGAACACCAGCGCCACGGCATGCCGCGTGCAGAGCTCGCGCAGCCCTTGCAGGAAGCCGGGCCGCGGCTCGATGCAGCCCTGGTTGCACATCACCGGCTCGGTGATGACAGCGCCGATCTCGCCGGCCTGCCGTTCCAGCACGCGCGCGACGCGGTCGAGGTCGTTCCAGGGCAGCACGACGACGTCCTGGGCCGTGCTTGCGGCGATGCCGCCGCCCCAGGGAACGGGATCGAGCGCGTCGCCCGCGTCGTTCGCGCCGGGCGCCGGCGGCGTGACGTTCCAGGACACTTGATCGAGCCAGCCGTGGTAGTGGCCCTCGAACTTGATCCATTTCGGCCTGCCGGTGACGAAGCGGGCAAGCCGGAGACAGGCATGCGCCGCCTCGGAGCCGGAAGAGGCGAAGCGCAGGCGCTCGGCGCAGGGGATCAGGCGCTGCAGCGTCTCGGCCAGCTCCAGCTCCGCCAGGTGCTGGCCGGCGAAGAGCTGCCCGTGCGCCAGCGCCGCGCCGACGCGGGCCAGCACCTCGGGGTGCGAGTGGCCGAGGATCATCGGCCCCTGCGCCAGCGTGTAGTCGAGCAGCGCATTGCCGTCCGCGTCCCAGATCCGCGCGCCCTCCGCCCGCTCGTAGAACATCGGGTGGAAGGAGGTGTAGGCGCGGAACTGGGAGGAGACGCCGCCGGCGAGGACGCGGCGCGACCGCTCCATCAGCGCGCGGGAAGCTGCGAAGCGCGCGGGGCTCCGGTGGTCCATGGCGGCGTTCCCTCAGGCGGCGAGCCGATCGGCAAGCGGGCGCAGCGCATCGCGCAGCGCAGCCCCGAGCCGTGCGGTGGTGGCGTGGTCCATGCGGGCGACAGGGCCGGCAATGGAGATGGCGGCGACGGCGCCGTCCGGACCGAGCACCGGGGCGGCGACGCAGCAGGCGCCGGGCTCGTTCTCCTCCCGCTCCTCCACCCAGCCGCGGGCGCGGCATTCGGCGAGGATCGCCTCCAGCCGGGCGGAATCGGTGACGGTGGCCGGGGTCGCGGCCGGCAGCGGGCGGAGGGCGTAGAGCGCGCGGCGCTCGGCCTCCGGGCGATGGGCAAGCAGGGCGCGGCCGCAGGCGGTGGAGTGATAGGCGGCCGGCGTGCCAGCGTAGGAGGAGACGCGCACGCCATGGCGCGTGCCCTCCAGGCTTTCGACGATCAGCGCCTCGGTTGGGCGCGGCAGGGCGAGGTTGACCGTCTCGCCGGTCTCGGCCGAGAGGCGCAGCAGCAGCGGCCGCAGCATCGGCAGGAGGTCGAGCCGACGTTCCACCGCGCGGCCGTAGCCGAGCAGGCGGAGGCCGAGCCGATAGCCCAGGACGGCATCCCGTTCGACGAGGCCAGCATCGACGAGGGCGCCGACCAGGTTGTGCGCCGTGCCCTTGGCGAGGCCGGTGGCAGTGGCGAGCGCACCCAGCGGGTGCCAGGCGCCGTCGGCCATCGCTTCCAGCAGCGCGGCAGCGCGCCCGACGGATTGGATGCGCGGTTCGGTCACGGCAGGTCGTCCAGCGGCCAGAGCGGGCGCGTGACGCGGCGCCACGGGATGCGCGCGGTGTCGCCGCGGCAGGGCCCCGGCGTGTCGGCGACGAGGATGCGCGCAGCAAGCGGCGCGTAGGCGCTGCGGAAATGCGCGGGCGACTTGACGAAGACGATCGCCGCAGCCGCCGGCTCAAGGCCAAGGGAGCGGTAGGTCGCGGTATCCCACTCATTGCCGGGCGCGGAGCGGACGGCGATGCGCAGCGCACCGAGGCGCAGCACGGCGGAGGGGCCGTGGTCAATGCCGCTGCCGGTGGCGCCGCCGTCGCGCATCTCGAACCGGCCGTGGTGCAGGGCGGCGACCTCCGCCTCGATCTCGACAGGCGCGCCGGGCGTGACGGCGTGGCCAAGGCGGAAATGGCAACGCGCGGCCTGCCCCGCCGCGTGCGCGGCAGCGGCCGCCGCCGCGTCGTGCAGCGTCAGCAGGACCGGGCGTTCATGTGCCGGCGCACCGGCGGCGATCAGGGCGCGGAGCACGCCGGCGTCGTCGGCCAGCGCGCCGCCGGTGGGCGCATCGCCCACGTCGCCGATCACCGTCGTGCCGGGACTAGCGAGGCCGATGCGGATCGCCTCCTCCAGCGGCGTCAGCCCCGGGTCGAAGCGGCGGCGCATGGCCCAGGCGGCGTCCGCGATTCGCTCCGCCAGGCGGTCCGCCGCGGGGGCGTCACCCTCGGCCGTGACGAGGACGGCGAAGCCGAGATCGGGCACATCCAGCCAGGGCTGCACCGGGAACAGCCCGACATGCAGCGCTTCGCCCGCGGCTTCCGCGGCGCGCGCGAGGGCGCAGAGATCGGCCAGTGGCGGATCCGGCGTGCGCGCCCCGCAGGGGGAGACGACCATGGGCCGCCTGGCGAGCGCCATCACCGGGCGCCGACGGCCGGCGAGCGTCTCCAGCAGCAGGCGGGCGCAGCGTTCGCCGGTCTCGTGCATGTCGATGTGCGGATACTCGCGATAGGCGACGAAGAACACGTCGGGCTGCAGCATGGCCGGCGTGACATGGCCATGCAGGTCGAGGGTCACGCCGATCGGCACGCCCGGGACCGCGGCGCGGACGCGGTGCAGGATCTCGGCCTCCGCATCATCCGCATCCTCCAGCGCCATGGCGCCGTGCAGGGCGAGCAGCACGCCATCAAGCCGGCCCGCCGCGCGGAGCGCGTCGAGCATCGCGCCGAGCAGCGCCTCGAAGGTGGCGCGCGCCACCGGGCCGCCCGCGGCCGGGCACCAGGCGGCGAGCGTCGGCACCGCCACGTGCCCGGCTGCGCGAAGCACGTCGAGGAAGCCGGGCACCTCGCGCCGCGTGCCGCCCCAGCCATGCAGCAGATCGGGACCGCGCCGGATGCCGCCTCGGGCGAAGTCGGCCTCGACGGTCGGGATCGGGTTGAAGTGGTTGGTTTCCTGGGCGAGTTGGCCCACGGCAATGCGGCGCCGTTCCTTCATGTGGAATAACTGAGGGCTGCCATACCTCGCAGCAAGCCATGCTCCGCAACACATGCGCAAGGTGCTTGACAGCGTAGGTCGCGCTGCCGTTACGCTTGCCCTGAGGCAGGCACGAGAGGCATTCCACCATGTTGAATGTACTTGGCCGCCGCTCGCTGCTTGCCGGCCTGCCCGTCGCGGCACTGCCGCTTCCGGCCGAAGCGCAGGATCCCCGGCGCACGCTCCGCGTCGCCATCTCCGGCGACCTCGCCTCGCTCGATCCGGTTTGGACCACCGCGGCGCAGACGCGCTACCATGGCATGATGGTGTACGACACGCTGTTCGGCGTGGACGCGCAGAACCGGCCGCAGCCGCAGATGGTCGGCCGGCACGAGGCGGGCGCGGACGGGCTGGACCACGTCTTCGTGCTGCGCGACGGCCTTTCCTTCCACGACGGAAGTGCCGTGACGGCGGAGGATGTCGTCGCCTCCTGGCGGCGGTGGGAGACGCGGGATGCGGCGGGCCAGATGGTGGCGCGCTTCCTGGACAGCCTGCGCGCCGACGGGCCGCGCACGGTGCGCGCGCGGCTGAAGGAGCCATTCGGCGGCTTCATCCCGGCGCTGGCGAAGGCCTCGGCGATGCCGCTCTTCGTCATGCCGGCGCGGCTGGCAGCGACGCCGCCCAACGAGCAGATCCGCGACGCGACCGGCAGCGGCCCCTTCATCTTCCAGCCGCGGGAGCGCGTGGCGGGGGCACGCAGCGTCTACCTGCGCAACCCGCACTACGTGCCGCGCGACGAGCCGGCCTCCGGCATCGCGGGCGGCAAGCGCGTCGGCGTCGATCGGCTGGAATGGATCGTCCTGCCGGATGCGGGCTCCGCCGCCTCGGCGCTGATGGCGGGCGAGATCGACGTACTCGAAGCGGTGCCGTACGACCTCGTTCCCCGCCTTCGCCGCGCGCGCGGCGTGCTGGTGGAGGAGCTGAAGCCGGGCGGCAACCTCGGCACGCTGCGGCTGAACCACCTCAACCCGCCCTTCGACCGGGTGGAGGCGCGGCGCGCGCTGCACCTGCTGGTGAACCAGCGCGACATCCTGAACGCGGTGCTGGGAGAGGCCGGCGGCGGGTCGGAATGCGGCTCGCTCACCGGATGCTCCTTCCCCGAGACGCGGGTGGAGATCGGGGCGGAAGACGTGCTGTCGCGCGATCCGATGGAGGTGCGCATCCGCCGTGCCGCGGAGATCTTCCGCGGCGCGGGCTATGACGGGCGCCCGATCGTCATGCTGCACCCGACTGACCAGCCCATCCAAGGCCCGGCGACGCTGGTGCTGGCGGATGCGATGCGCCGGGCCGGGCTGAACCCGGAAATCCGCTCCACCGACTGGGCCGGCATCGTCGCGGCGCGCGTCACCAAGGAACAGGGGCCTCGCGGCTGGCACCTGTTCTTCAACCTCGGCGGATCGCTGCTGGCGGCCAACCCGGCCTACCACATCCAGATGTCCGCGGCCTGCGAGAATTCCTGGTTCGGCTGGCCGTGCGACGAGGAGATGGAGCGGCTTCGCTTCGCCTGGCTGCGCGAGACGGATGCGGCGCGGCAGCGTGCGCTGCTGGAACAGATCCAGCGTCGCGGCATGGAGATCAGCGTATTCATCCCGTACGGCACTTTCCCCATGCCCTCGGCTTTCCGCGAGGGTCTGGAAGGCCTGGTGCGTGTGCCGGAGACGATGGTGTTCTGGAACATCACGAAGCGCGCGTGACCGCGCGCGGGGAGGGGGAAGAGATGCGCAGCCACCGCTTCGGCCGCCACGCCCTGGCCGGCCTCGTCCTCCTCCTGGCAGGCGGCGCCGCGGCGCAGCCGGCCGACCGCCAGGTACTGCGCGCCGTCATCGCCGGGGAGCTGCGCAGCATCGACCCGGTTTGGACGACGGCGGTGCAGACCCGCTACCACAGCTTCATGGTATACGACACGCTGTTCGGCCTGGATGCCGAACAGCGGATCCAGCCGCAGATGGTCGAGGACGTCGAGGTCTCGCCCGACCGCCTGACCTACACCTTCCGCCTGCGTGAAGGGCTGCGCTTCCATGACGGGCAGCCGGTGACGAGCGAGGATGTGGTCGTCTCCTGGAACCGCTGGGCGGAGAGGGACGCGGCGGGACAGGTGACCGCCACCTTCCTTGCGGCGCTGGAGCCGGTGGATGCGCGCCGCTTCCGCGCGACGCTGCGCGAGCCCTTCGGCCAGCTCCTGTTCGCGCTGGCGAAACCGCAGGCGATGCCGATGTTCGTCATGCCGGCGCGGGTGGCGCGCAGCGTGCCGGGATCCGAGCAGATCGCCGATCCGGTGGGCAGCGGCCCTTTCCGCATGCTGCGCGACCAGTGGGTGGCCGGCAGCCGCGTGGTCTATGCGCGCAACCCGGACTATGTGCCGCGCGCGGAGCCTGCGTCGGGTATCGCCGGCGGCAAGCGCGTGGGCGTGGAGCGGGTGGAATGGATCAACCTGCCCGATCCCGCGACGCAGACGGCGGCACTGACACGGGGCGAGGTGGATTTCATCGAGCAGCCGCCGGCCGACCTGATCCCGCAGCTTCGCCGCACCCGCGGCGTCCGCGTCGGCGTGCTGCACCTGTCGAGCAACCAGGGCACGCTGCGGGTGAACCACCTCAACCCGCCCTTCGACAACCCGGCGGCGCGCCGAGCGCTGCACAACTTCATCCTGCAGCCCGACATCATCATGGCGGTCACCGGCGACCCGGCGCTCGGCAGGGTCTGCGGCGCGCTGCTGCTGTGCGGCAGCCCCAACGGCAGCGAGCACGGCGCCGAGCTGCTCACCAGCGCCGACCCGGCGGAGGTCCGCATCCGCCGCGGCGCCGAGCAGATGCGGGCGGCGGGCTACGATGGAAGGCCGATCGTCATCCTTCACCCGACCGACCAGCCCATCCAGAACGCCGCGACGCTGGTGGTGGCGGATGCGATGCGCCGCGGCGGGCTGAACGTGGATGTGCAGGCGATGGACTGGGCGACGCTGGTCAGCCGCCGCAATGCGCGGGAACCGGGGCCGCGCGGCTGGCACATCTTCCTGACCACCGGCGGCTCCATCGGCCCGGCCAACCCCGCCTTCCACATCCAGATGAGCGGCGGCTGCGAGCGCGCCTTCTTCGGCTGGCCCTGCGACACGCGGCTGGAGGAGCTGCGTGCCCGCTGGGTGCGGGAGACGGACACGGCCCGTGCCTTCGCCATCGCCGAGGATATCCAGCGCCGCGGCATGGAGATCACGGTCTACCTGCCCTTCGGGCAGTTCCAGGCGCCCTCCGCCTGGCGCGACGGGGTGGAGGGCATCCTGGCGATCCCGGAGACGGTGGTGTTCTGGAACATCGCGAAGCGCTGATGCGCATCTTCGCCGCGTCCTTCGCCACCGAGACCAACACTTTCGCGCCCCTGCCTACAGACCGCGCCGCCTTCGAGGCCGCGTTCTACGCGCCGCCCGGCCGGCACCCGACGACGCCGACGCTCTGTTCCGCGCCAGTCGTGGCGGCGCGCGAAGTGGCGGCGGCGGAGGGGCACGCGCTGGTGGAGGGCACCTCCACCTGGGCCGAGCCGGCGGGGATGGTCGGCCGCGCGGCCTACGAATCGCTGCGCGACGAGATCATTGGCCAGCTCCGCGCGGCGCTGCCGGTGGATGTCGTGCTGCTCGGCCTGCACGGCGCGATGGTGGCGCACGGGTACGACGATGCGGAGGGAGACTTCCTGGCCGCGGTCCGGGCCGTGGCGGGGCCGCGCGCGGTGATCGGCGCGGAACTCGACCTGCACGCCCACCTGACGGAGCTGAAGGTGCGCTCGGCCGACGTGATCGTCGCGTTCAAGGAGTTCCCGCACACCGATTTCATGGACCGCGCCCGCGACCTGGCGCGGCTCTGCCTGCGGGCGGCGCGGGGCGAGATCCGTCCCCGTGCCGCGGTGTGGGACCTGCGCCACATCGGCGGCTTCATGACCAGCCGCGAGCCGGGGCGGGGCTTCGTGGACCGGGTCCTGGCAATGGAGGGCCGGGATGGCATCCTCAGCATCTCGGTCATCCACGGCTTCCAGGCGGCGGATGTGCCGGAGGCCGGCAGCAAGGTGCTGGTCTATGCCGATGGGGATACGGCGCCGGCGGCGCGGCTTGCGGAGCGGCTGGGGCGCGAGATCCTCGGCTGGGGCGACGCCGGCAACCCGCCCCATCCGAAGCCTGCCGAGGCGGTGGCGCAGGCGCTGGCGATGCCGCCCGGCCTCGTCGTGCTGGCCGACCGCTGGGACAATCCGGGCGGCGGCGTGGCGGGCGACAGCACCTTCCTGACCGACGAGCTGCTGCGGCACCCCGAGGTGCCGAGCGCGATCGGCGCGCTGTGGGATCCGCAGGCCGTGGGCTTCTGCCGCGCGGCCGGACCGGGCGCGACGCTGCCGTTGCGCTTCGGCGGCAAGGCGACCGCGGGCTCCGGCCGGCCGGTGGATGCGGTGGTGACGGTGCGCGCCGTGACGGAGGAGCTGGTGATTCCCTTCGCGGGCTCTCGCGTCTCGCTCGGCCCCGCCGCCTGCGTCACGATCGGGGCGCTCGACGTGGTGCTGGCAAGCGGGCGGGCGCAGACCTTCGCGCCGGAGGTGTTCACGAAGCTGGGCGTGGATCTGGCGGCCAAGCGGATCGTGGTGGTGAAGTCGTCCAACCACTTCCACGCCGCTTTCGCGCCGATCGCCGCGGGGATCATCCACGTGGATTGCGGCGGGCCCTATCCGCCGGATCCGGCGCGCATCCCCTACACGAAGGTGCGGCGCCCGATCTCGCCGCTCGATCCGAATCCGTGGCTCGCTCCGTAGCGGCTCGTGCGGGGGCGGCTACTCCGTCCGCAGCGCCGCGATGGGATCCAGCATCGCCGCACGGCGCGCCGGCCAGTAGCCGAAGAACAGGCCGGTGAGGCCGGAGACCGCGACCGCCAGCGCCACCGCATCCCACTGCACCAGCACCGGCCATCCGGCCGCCGTCGCCATCAGGTGCGAGACGGCGATGCCCGCCGCCACGCCGGCCGCGCCGCCCAGCAGTGCCAGCATCACCGCTTCCAGCAGGAACTGCCGCAGGATGTCGCGGCGGCGCGCACCGATCGCCAGGCGCAGCCCGATCTCCCGCGTGCGCTCCGTCACGCTCACCAGCATGATGTTCATCACGCCGATCCCGCCCACCAGCAGCGACACCGCCGCCACCGCCGCTAGCAGGGTGGACAGCGTCCGCGCCGAGGCATCCCGCGTCGCCGCCACCTCCGCCATGTTGCGTATCGAGACGGTGTCGGGCTCGTTCGCCGCCACGCGGTGGCGCTGGCGGAACAGGGCGCGAAGCTCCTCCTCCACCACGCGCATGTCCTCACCCTCGTGCACCTTGACCGCGATCCAGTTGACCGAGCGGAACCAGACCCGGCTGGTGCCCATGATGGAACGCCGCGCCGTCCAGAACGGGATGAAGACGACGTCGTCGAGGTCCTGCCCCTGCGCGTTCTGGCCCTTGCGCGCAGCGACGCCGATCACCTCGAACGGCGTGGTGCGGATGCGGATCTCCTGCCCCACCGGGTCGGCATCCCCGAACAGGCTCTCGGCCGCCGTCGCGCCGAGCACCGCGACCTTGCGGCCCCCCGCCGCCTCCTCCGGCGTGAACAGGCGGCCGAGATCGGCCGTCCAGTCATGCACGGTGAACAGCGCCGGGTCGCTGCCCTGCACCGCGGTCGACCAGTTCTGGTTCCCGGCCACCACCTGCTGCTGGCTGCGGATGTTGCCCGACGCCGCCGCCACCGCGCCGACATCGCGCTCGATGGCGCGCGCATCGTCCCAGGTGAGGTTCTGGCGCTGCCCCGCGCCCAGCCGCACGCCGCCGACATTCACGCTGCCGCCCCAGACGACGATGACGTTGGCGCCAAGCGACTGGATCTGCGCCAGCACCTGCTGCCGCGCGCCCGCGCCCACTGCCACCGTCGCGATCACCGCCGCGACGCCGATGAAGATGCCGAGGGCGGTCAGCATCGCCCGCAGCTTGTTCGCCGCCAGCGCCGAGAGCGCGCCGCGCAGCGCTTCCGCCGTGTCCATCCCGCCGCGGCTCGGCGGCAACGGCGGCAGCACCTTCGCACGCGACGTCGCCGGCGCCTCGGCCACCTTCGGGGTGACGGGTGCGTTCATGCGGCGCGGTCCCGCGGCGCGTCGGACGGCAGCTCGAGCAGCGCCTGTCCGGCGTCGCGCGGCACCTGCGGCGTGTCGCTCACCAGCCTTCCGTCGCGGAAGCGCAGCGTTCGGCCGGCGAAGCGCGCCACGTCCGCATCATGCGTCACCATCAGCACTGCGACGCCGGCGCGGTTCAGCCCCTGGAACAGCGCCATGATCTCGAGCCCCGTCCAGGAATCCAGCGCACCCGTCGGCTCATCCGCAAGCAGCAGGTCCGGCCCGTTCACCAGCGCCCGCGCGATGGCCACGCGCTGCTGCTGGCCGCCGGAGAGCTGCGTCGGCCGGTGGTGCATGCGGTCGCCGAGGCCGACCAGATGCAGCGCCTCCGCCGCGCGGTCGCGCCGCACGCGGCGGGCCACGCCGCGATAGGTCATCGGCAGCTCGACATTGCCGAGCGCATCCACGCGCGGCAGCAGATGGAACGACTGGAAGACGAAGCCGAGACGGCGGCTGCGCAGCTCGGCCAGCCGGTCCGGCGCCAGAGCCGCCGTGTCCTCTCCGGCCAGCCGGTAGCTCCCGGAGGTCGGCCGATCGAGGCAGCCGATCAGGTTGAGGAAGGTGGACTTGCCCGAACCGGACGGCCCCATCGCGGCGACGAAGGCGCCAGGCGGCACGACCAGATCCACCTCCTGCAAGGCCGCCACCACGCCTTCGCCCGCCGGATAGAGGCGGGTCAGGCCGCGCGTCTCGATCAGCGGGGCCATCAGAAAGGCCGCAGCCCCGCCGATTGCGCCGGACGCGCCGCGCGCTCCGTGCCCACGACGATGCGGCTGCCCTCCTGCAGGCCGGAGACGATCTCGGTGACGCTGCCGTCGGTGAGGCCGGTACGCACCGTGACGGCGCGCGGCGCCGCGCCCTCGGCATCCACCACCCACAGCGTGCCCGGAGCGCCACCGCGGGCGGCGCCGCCACGCAGCTCCGCCAGCCGCGCGCGCTGCTCGGGCGTCAGCGCCGCATTGAAGCGGGCGATCATGCGCTGACGCGCCGCCTGGGATTGCTGGCGCCGCGCCTCCGCATCCGGCGGCAGGGCGGCCAGACGCTCCCGCATCTCGACCTGGGCGGCATTGATCTCCGCCCGCTGCGCCGGGGTGAGGTCCGGCAGTTCCCGCAGCGCCGCGTCGACCGGACCACCTCCGGCGGCCGGCACGGCAGGGTCGCCGCCGCCCGAAGGGCGCCAGCGCAGCGCGGCATTCGGCACCCGCACCGCATCCTGCCGCTGGTCCGTGATGATGCGCAGGGTCGCCGTCATGCCCGGCAGCATGCGGTCACCCGAATTGCGCGCGCTGACCACCACCGTATAGGTAACGACGTTCTGCACCGTGGTCGGCGACAGGCGGATGTCCTTCACCGCGCCCCGCAGGTTCACGCCGGGATGCGCCGCCACAGTGAAACCCACTTCCTGCCCCGGCCGGATGCGGCCGATGTCGCTCTCGTCCACCGTCGCCCAGACCTCCATCTCGTCGAGGTTGGCTGCGATCTGGAACAGGATCGGCGATTGCAGGCTGACCGTCACGGTCTGCCCGACATCGACGTTCCGCGAGACCACGATTCCATCGATCGGCGCGCGGATGGTGGCGTTCGCAAGGTCCACTTCCACCTGCTGGAGCTGCGCGGCCCGTTGCATCTGCGCCGCCTCGGCCGCCGCCACCTGCGCCTGCGCCGTGCGCGTCGTCGCCTCGGCGCCGAGGATCGCGGCCTCGGCCCCCACCACCGCGGCGCGGGCGGAGGAGAGCTCGGCGCGCAGCCGCTCGGCAGCGAATTGCGCGCGGGACAAGTCGCGTTCCGCGTTCACCCCGCGGGCCCGCAGCTCGGCTGCCCGGCGCAGCTCCGCGTCGCCGTCGCGGGCCTGCGCCTCCGCCGCCTCGACACGCGCGCGGGCGGCGAGCAGCGCGGCCCGGGCGGAGGCGAGGTCGGTGGCGCTCTTCTCGGCCCCCGCGCGCGCCACCGCCACCGCCGCCGCCGCGGCCTGCAGGTCCGCCGCCGCGGCAGCCTGCCGCGCCTCGATGGTGCGGGTGTCGAGCCTCGCCACCTGCTGCCCGGCGCTGACACGGGTGTTGAAATCGGCGTTCAGCTCCCGGATCTGGCCGGAAAGCTGGCTGCCCACCTGCACCGAGATCACCGGGTTGACCGTGCCGGTCGCAGCGACGACGGCGGTGACAGGGCCGCGGTCCGCCTCGGCCGTCCGCAACCGCGGACCCTCCGCTGCCGTCCCGCCTGCCCAGCCCGGCAGCCAGGCCTGCGCCAGGGGTGCGGCCATCCACCCGCCGGCGCCGAGGGCCAGCAGAACGGGGATCAGCAGGATGGGGCGGAGGCGCATGGCAGGCGTCTCATATCCCCATCAGATGTAACGCGCGTATGTCCGCCGCGCATCGGGGGATTTCCGCCTCATCCCCATGCGCCTAGAACCGCCCCCCTTGGGGAGGGTCCAAGCGCATGCGGATGCTGGTCCTGGGGGCAGGGGCGCTCGGCGGCTATTTCGGCGGGCGGGCGATGGAGCGGGGGATCGACGTCACCTTCCTGGTGCGCCCGCGCCGGGCCGCGCAGCTCGCCCGCGACGGGCTGGTGGTGGAGAGCCCTCTGGGCGACATCCGCCTGCCCGCGGCCACGGCCGACCGCGCCACCCCAGGCTTCGACGTGGTGTTGCTGACCTGCAAGGCCTACGACCTGGAGGAGGCGATCGCCGCCATCCGCCCCGCCGTCGAAGGCGGCGCCTGCGTGCTGCCGGTGCTGAACGGCCTCGCCCACATCGACCGGCTGAACGACGCTTTCGGCCGCGAGCGCGTATGGGGTGGCCTGGCGAAATGCGCCGCCACCCTGACGGCGGATGGGGTGATCCGCCATCTCGGCGACTGGCGCTGGCTCACATTCGGAGAGGCGGATGGCCGAATGGACGGCCGTGCCGCTGCCTTCGCCACCCGGCTCGGCACCGCGCGCGGACTGGAGGCCCAGGTCGTGCCCGACATCGCCCGGCGCATGTGGGAGAAGCTCGTGCACCTCGGCACCGTCGCCGCCGGCACGGTGCTGATGCGCGCAAGCGTCGGCGAGATCGTCCGCGCCGGCGGCGCACCCTTCCTGCTGGAGCTGCTGGCGCGCAATGCCGCCATCGCGGCGGGCCACGGCCACGTCATGGCGGACGCATTCCTGGAGAACTACCGCGCCCTCTTCTCCGATGCGGGCAGCGACTACACCGCCTCCACCCTGCGCGATCTGGAGGCCGGCGGGCGCACCGAAGCGGATCACATCCTGGGCTGGCTGGCCGGTGCGGCGCGACGGGCCGGCGTGGACCCCACGCTGCATGACCTCGCCCACCTCCACGCCCGCGCCTACGACCGGCGTCGCGAGGCGGGGCGCCTGCCGTGACGGAGACGGTCACGCTGAAGGGCAAGCAGCTCTCGGCCCGGGTGAAGACCCTGGGCGCGGAGCTGTGCAGCCTGACGGATACGGGAAGCCAGGAATTCATCTGGCAGGCTGCCCAGGCCTGGCCGCGCCACGCGCCCATCCTGTTCCCGGTGGTCGGCCGGCTGCACGGCGACGCGTTGGATTTCGGCGGTCAGCGCTACCCGATGGGGCAGCACGGCTTCGCGCGCGACCTGCCCTTCCAGCTTCTCGAGCGGCACGCCGCCGCCTGCCGCTTCCTGCTGACCGATGGCGAGGCCACCTGGGGCGCTTTTCCCTTCCCCTTCCGGCTGGAGGTGACCTACGCGCTGCGAGGCGCCTCGCTTCTGGTCGAATATGCGGTGGCCAACCCGGGCGAGACGCCCCTGCCCTGTTCCATCGGTGCGCATCCCGCCTTCCGCTGGCCGCTCCCCGGCGCCAGCACGAAGCCGGCGCACCGGCTGGATTTCGAGCAGGACGAGCCGGGGCCGGTCTACCGCCCTCGCCCCGACGGGCTGCTGGACCCGACGCCACGCGAGCTGCCGCTCAACAACCGCAGCCTCGGCCTGCGCGAGGAGCTGTTCCGGGACGGTGCGATCGTGCTGTTGAACCCGGCGAGCCGGCGGCTTCGCTTCACGGCCCCCGGCGCACCGACGGTGGAGCTGGCCTGGCAGGGCTTCGCCCAGCTCGGAATCTGGACGAAGCCGGGCGCGGATTTCCTCTGCCTGGAGCCCTGGGCCGGCCACGCCGACATCGCCGGCCATCCCGCGGATGCCTGGAACAGGCCGGGCGCGATGACGATCGAGCCGGGCGGCATGCGCCGCTTCGCGCAGCGGATCACGATCGAGCGGCGGCCAGCCGCCTGACCTCCGCCACCGCCACCTTGCCGAGCGCGGTGCGCGGCAGCGCCCCCAGCGTGACGACCGCGCGCGGGTGCTTGAACCGCGCCAGCCGCCCCTCGAAATGGGCCAGCACGCGGGCTGCGTCGAAGCCCTCGCCGGGAACGACGACCGCCACCGGCACCTCGCCCCAGCGCGGGTCTGGCCGGCCGACCACCGCGCCTTCGCGCACGCCGGGCGCCGTCAGCAGCACGCGCTCGACCTCGGCGGGGCTGATGTTCTCCCCGCCCGAGATGATCAGGTGCTTCAGCCGGTCGGTGAACCAGAAACGACCCGCCTCGTCCACGCGGCCGACATCGCCGGTGGCGAACCAGCCGTCCCGCAGCGCGGCCGCCGTCGCGGCGGGGTCCTTCCAATACCCCGCCATGACATTGGGGCCGCGGACGAGGATCTCCCCGGTGCCGGGCGCGATCCGCGCCTCGGTCCCCGGGGCGGGCCGGCCGATGGAGCCGGGCGCGGCCAGCGCCTCCTCCCGGGTCTGCGCGATCGCGATGGGGCAGGTCTCGGTCGCACCATAGACCTGCTGGACGGGCACGCCCTTCGCGTGGAAGGCCTCGATCAGGTCCAGCGGTACGTCGGAGGAGCCGGCACCGACGGCCCGCAGCGAGGAGAGATCGGCCGAGCGCCAGCGCGGATGCGCGACGAGCGCCGCCATGACGGCCGGCACGAGAAGGGAGAGGCTCGGCCGGTCGGCCTCCACGCTGTCGAGGAAGGCGTCGGGCTCGAAGCGCTCATGCAGCACCACCTCGGCGCCGTGCAGCAGCGCGGGCACGGTCTGGATGTTGAGGCCGCCGACATGGAACATCGGCAGCACGGTCAGCACGCGGTCCGCCGGCGTCAGCCCGAACACCGCGCATGCCGCCGCGGCATTGGCGCGGAAGGCACTCCGGGTCAGCACCGCGCCCTTCGGCCGGCCGGTGGTGCCGGAGGTGTAGCCGATCAGCAGCGTGTCCTCCGGCGCCGCGTCGCGCCCCGGCAGCGCCTCCGGCACGCCGGGCAGCGCCGAGGCATGCGACGGTCCGCGCATCAGCGTGGCGAGGCCGGCATCGCGGGAGATCCAGCGCAGCTCCTCCTCCGACAGCCGCCAGTTCAGAGGCACCAGCGCGGCGCCGATCCGCGCGGCGGCGAACAGCGCCACGAGCATGCCGGGATGGTTGGTGCCGATCCAGCCGAGGCGGCTGCCCTGCCGCACGCCATCCTCGCGCAGCCGGGTCGCCAGCGCCTCGACCTCCTCGGCCAATGCCGCGCCGCCCTGCGTCGCCCCCGTGAAGGTCAGCCGCGCGCCGGGATGCGGTGCGATCAATCCGTCTCGCCCTTCTCGTAGAGAGCCTCCCGCCCGATGCGGTCGAGGCAGAGCTCCGCTGTCCAGGGCAGCATGAGAGAGCCGCAGCGGCTGTCGCGATAGATCCGCTCCAGCGGCAGCGACTTCAGCATCGCCTGCCCGCCGCAGGTGCGCAGCGCCAGCGTGGCGACGGCGTTGGCGTTCTCCATCACCATGTGCTGCGCCGCCAGCGCGCGCAGCACGCTTTCCTTGGAGGGGTCGGCGCCGGCCTCGGTGATCGCCTGGAACCAGAGCGCCTTGGTCGCCTCCAGCGTCACGCGCATCTGCGCCACGGCGATCTGCTTCGTCGGATACATCCGTCGCTTGACCGGCGGCGTGCCCGGCTGCTCGCCGCGCAGGTAGCGCACGCAGAAATCGTAGGCCGCCTGGGCCAAGCCCATGTAGGTCGGCGTCAGCGTCATGAACATGTGCGGCCAGCGCGTCGCCGCCTGGAAGTAGAGCCCGGGCGGCATCAGCGCCGAATCCTCCGGCACGAAGACGTCGCGGAAGACGAGGTTGCGGGAGACGGTACCCCGCATGCCGAGGGGGTCCCACTCGCCCTCCACCGTCACGCCCGGCGCCGTGGCCGGGATGGCAAGGTACAGCGTGTCGCGGCGCGACAGCTTCTCCTCTCCATGCTGCTCGGTGCAAAGGATGCCGTAGAAGTCCGCGTGCCCGGCGAGGGAGGCGAAGATCTTCCGCCCGCTCACCAGGAACCCGCCTTCGACCCGGCGGGCCACCGTGCCGAAGGCCGCCGCGCCGGCGGCTGCGGCCCCACCTTCCGAAAAGGGCTGCGAATAGACGGCGCCGTCGCGCAGGATGCGGTCGTAGTGCAGGCGCCGCCGCCGGCGGTGCTCGGCCCGCGTCGCCGGCTCCATCTCCAGGTCCTCGGTCAGCGCGCCTGTCCAGAGAGTGGAGCAGACATGCATGTTCCAGGTCAGCGCCGTCGCGCCGCAATAACGGCCGAGTTCGGCGGCCGCGAGGCAGTAGGCGCGGAACCCCGCGCCGAGTCCGCCTTCCTCCGCAGGGATGCAGATGCCGAGAAGGCCTTCGGCATGCATGTCGCGGTAGTTGTCGGTGGGGAAGGAGGCTTCGCGGTCCCAGCGCGCGGCGCGCGGCGCCAGCACGCGGGCGCCGAACTCCCGCGCCTTCGCGGTCAGCGCGCGCTCGGCCTCCGTCAGGCGGAAGGCGTCGGGGTCGAAGATCGGCGCGTCGGCGGCGTCGGTGCGGATGGGGGCGTCCATGCGGGTCACTCCACGAGGAAGGGCCGCAGCGCGGCGCGGAACTCGGCCGGCTTCTCGAGATGCGCGAAGTGGTTCGCGCGGGGAATGACGACGAGCCGCGCGCCCGGGATCGTCTCCGCCATGCGCCGCATCGTCTTGAGCGGCGCGGCCTCGTCCACCTCGCCGGCGATCAGAAGCACCGGCATGGCAAGCCGCGGCAGGTCGGCGCGGCGATCGAAGGTGGTGAGGCAGCGCACCGTCTCGCGGTAGACGGCCTCCGGCACGGCGGCGAGCGCGGCGATGGCGCGCGGGGCGGCGTCGGGGGGTGCGTCCGGCCCGAACATGCCGGCCATCATCGCTGGCGCGGCCGCCGCCATCCCGCGCCGGTCGGCAAGCGGGCCGAGGCGCGCCTCGATGAAGGCTTCGGCGAAGGCCGGGTCGCGGCCGCCGAAGGCCGGCGTGGTGGCATACAGCACCAGCTTCGCCACGCGATCCGGGTAGGTGGCCGCGAAGTCCTGCGCCAGCATCCCGCCCATCGAATGGCCGACGAGGGTCGCGCGCCCGATGCCGCGCGCATCCAGCGCGGCGCGCAGTGCCTCCGTCAGCGCGGGAAAGGTCATCGCCGGCAGCTTCGCGGTGCCGGCGAAGCCGGGCATCGGCCAGTCCAGCGCCCCCGGCACGAGATCCCCCCAGGAGGCTCCGCCGATCCCATGCAGCAGCACGACGCTCATCAGACCAGAACCCCGTCCTTCACCACCACCTCCCCGTCCAGCGCGATCGTGCAGCCGAAGACCGGCAGGTCGAAATGCCCTTCCGTGTAGCGGCCGGCGAATTCGTTCGCGCCGGTGGAGAACAGGAAGTTGCCCGCCGCGGCGCGCAGCTCCGTGCCGTTCAGGTCGCGCCGGTCGCCGAACAGCAGCGCCTCGCGCCGCGCCCGCCGGTTCATGCCCCAGCCGACATGGCTGACCGCATAGGCCGCGCGGTCGCCCCAGGCGGCGAGGTATTCGCGCATCGCGATCGCGTCGATGCCCTCGCCCGCCACCTCCGTCACGTGGTCGTCCACGATCGTCAGCGTCACGGGGGATTCGACGTAGCGCTTGAAGGTGAGGTTCGCATCGCCCGGCGCCAGCACCAGCCGCCCCGCCACCGTGCCGGCGCGCGGAAAGGCCACGACGACGCCGCCCGGCCAATGCGCCACCGTGCCCGGCCGGTCCGTCCAGCCCCAGACGCCGGCGCTCGCCGCGCCCTCCATCGTCACGTTGAGGTCGGTGCCCGCGGCGCTCGTCACCCGCATGGTCCTTGACGCACGCAGCCGCTTCACCGCCGCCTTCACCGGCGCCTCGTCCTCGGGCCGCGGCACCAGGCGTTCCAGCACCTCCGGATGCTCGTCGCTCACCATCAGCACGCGCGCGCCGGCGGCCAGGATCTCCTTCAGCTCCGGCGCGTGCAGCAGCCCCTCCCGCGTCAGATCGAGGACGAGGGAGCAGGCCTTGAGCGCCGCGAGCACCGCCGGATGCCCAGCCAGCGCCCGTGAGGCGCCGGTGGACCGCACCGCCACCGGCGCGGCCTGCCGCGGCGTCGGCACGCTCAGCCGGAACGGCCGGCAGCCGAGCCGCCGCGCCGCCAGCTCCGCGAGATCGAGGTTCAGCGGGCGCGATTGGGATTCGCCGAGCACGCACACCGTCTCCTCCGGTGCCGCGCGGCACAGGCGGAGCACGGCCTCGAAGGCCTCGATCCATTGCGGCTCGATGCGGTCGTCGCGCAAGGGCGCCTCCCCATGGCGGGGCGCAGGATAGGCATGGCAAGCGACCCATGAAAAGTCATATGTTCGGTGCCATGACCGGGCCCCGCTTCGTCGAGGACTACCTTCTCTATCTGCTGGCGCGCGCCTCGCACGACGCCTCGGCCGGCTTCCACGCCCAGCTCAAGGCGCGCGGCGTGCCCGTGCCGGTCTGGCGCGTGGTGGCAACGCTGCACGGCGCCGAAGGCGGAGAGACGGTCGGTGCCCTCGCCGCCGCATGCCTGATGCAGCAGCCGACGACCACGAAGCTGCTCGACAGGATGGAGGCGGACGGGCTGGTGCGCCGCCGGCGTGAGGGGCGGCAGACCCGCGTGGCGCTCACCCCGAAGGGTGCGCGGCTGGCTGCCTCGCTCATCCCCCTTGCCCGCGCGCATGAGGCGGGGTTGTTGGCGCATGCCGGGGTGGCCGGACCGCTGAAGGCGCTGCTGCGCGACCTCATCGCCCCTTCAACCGGCGGCTGAGCGTCGCCACCTGCGCGGCATGCCGCCGCCCTCCCAGCTCAGCCGCATCGTGCTGATCCTCCTCGTCGTCGCTGCCCTGGTGCAGATCCTCGCCCTCGTCTTGCGCTGACGGCACGCGCGCCGCGGCGTGGCCGTGCCGGGGACGACAGGTGCTCCGATGGCGGCCCGTCTTTCGCGCGGGCCGAGCGCGCGGATGCGCGCGCCGGCGTTTGAAGGCATGAATGCGTCAGCATTCATTCAGGGGAAGATGCCATGCGGGTCGGCGTGATCGGGTTGGGCGCGATGGGCATGGGCGCCGCGCTGTCCTGCCTGCGGGCGGGGCTTTCGGTGACCGGCTGCGACCCCGCGGAGCCCGCACGCAGGAACTTCGCCGCGGCGGGCGGCGCCGTCTGCGCCCGCGCCGCCGAGCTGCCCGGGGGCACCGAGGCCGTGCTCCTCCTCGTCGTCAACGCCGCGCAGACGGAAACCGCGCTGTTCGGCGCGGAAGGCTGCGCCGGAAGGCTGGCGCCGGGGGCGGTGGTGATCTCCTCCGCCACCATGTCGCCGGACGACGCCCGGCGCCTCGCCGCGATGGCGCAGGCGCGCGGGCTGCTCTTCCTCGACGCGCCGGTCTCGGGCGGTGCGGCCAAGGCCGCCGAGGGTGCGATGACGGTGATGGCCTCCGGCCCCGCCGCCGCCTTTTCCCGCGCGGAGCCGGTGTTGCGCGCCGTCGCGACGAAGGTGTGGGAGCTGGGCGAGGCGCCGGGGATCGGCGCGACGGTGAAGGTCGCGCACCAGCTCCTCGCCGGCGTGCACATCGCCGTGGCGGCGGAGGCCATGTCTCTCGCCGCTCGCGCCGGCGCCGATCCGCGCCTGTTCTATAAGGTGGTGACGAGCGCGGCCGGCAATTCCTGGATGTTCGAGAACCGCATGTCGCGGGTGCTGGCGGGCGACGACGCGCCGCGCTCGGCGGTGGACATCTTCGTCAAGGATCTCGGCCTGGTGGCGGAGATGGCGGCCGGCCTGAACCACCCGGTGCCGCTGGCCGCCCAGGCGCGCCAGCTCTTCACCGCGGCCAGCGCCATGGGGCACGGGCGGGCGGATGATGGCTTCGTGATCCGCGTGTGGGAGGGGCTGACGGGAAGCCCCGTTCAGCCCGCGAGTGCCTCCTCCACCGCCTGAGCCACCGCGAACAGCTTCGCATCGCCCATCCGCTCGCCGATCAGCATGAACCCCACCGGCGCCTCCCCCGGCCTGTGACAAGGCAGGCTGATGGAGCAGCGGTCGAGGAAGTTGGCGATGCTCGGATTGCGCAGCAGAAGCAGGTTGATCCGGCCGTACTCGGCCTGCGCCTCCACCTCGGCGATCGCCGGCGGCGTCAGCGGGCAGGTGGGCATGACCACCGCGTCGAAGGCGGCGGTGCGGGGCGCGATCGCGGCGATGATCCGCGCGCGTTCCGCCCGAAGCGCGATGTACTCCGCCGCCGACATGGCGCCGCCGCGCAGGATGCGCGCCAGGATGCGCGGGTCGTAGGCATCGCGCCGCCGCTCGATGAGGTTGCGGTGCCAGGCGAAGGCCTCGCTGGCGGCGAAGCCGCCGGCCGCGTTGGCCGCGGGAATATCGGCGAGCTCCGGCACCACCAGCCGCTCCACCCGCGCCCCTGCGGCCGAGAGGCGCGAGAGAGCACGCTCGAAGGCCGCGGTGACGCCGGCATCCCAGCCCTCCGTCACATAGCCCTGGAGCACGCCGAGCCGCAGGCCGGCCACGGGCAGCGGCAGGCCGGGCGACCACGCCTCCTCACCCGCCATCAGGCTGTCGACCAGGGCGCAGCAGCCGACGCTGCGGGCCAGCGGCCCGAGGCTGTCGAGGGTGGAGGAGAGCGGCAGCGTCCCCGCCAGCGTCACCCGCGCCTGCGTCGGCTTCCATCCCACCACCCCGCACAGCGCCGCCGGGATGCGGCAGGACCCGCCGGTGTCGGAGCCCAGCCCCGCGAAGCCCATCCCATCCGCCACCGCCACCGCCGCGCCGGAGGAGGAGCCGCCCGGCAGCCGCCCCGTCGCGCGGTCCCAGGGGCTGCGCGGCGTGCCGAAATGCGGGTTCACGCCGAGGCCCGAGAAGGCGAACTCCACCATGTTGGTGCGGCCGAGCACGACGAAGCCGGCGCGTTCCAGCCGCGCGACGGAAGGCGCGGTGGCCGCCGCGGCCGGCGCCTCCGCCAGCGCCACCGATCCGCCGCGCGTCACCTGCCCGGCCTCGTCGTAGAGGTCCTTCACGCTGATCGGGATGCCGGCCCAGGGGCTCGGGGCGCGCCCCGCCGCGCGCAGCGCGTCCATTGCGCGCGCCGCCGCCCTGGCCGAAGCGTCATGCACCGCCAGGAAGGCGCGCGCGCCCTCACCCGCCGGATCGGCGATGCGGGCCAGCGCCTGCTCGACGAGCGATTCCGACGTCACCCGCCCTGCCGCCAGCAGGGTGGCGGCCTCGGCAATGGTCTGAGGGTTCATCAATGGGCATCCCGCGCGATAGGCGGCCGGATGCTGGAAGAGCCGATCAACCCCGGCAAGCCGGGGAGGCGGCGATCACGTCGTCGCGGGCGCCGGGAAGCCGAAATCGTTGGCCGGAGGATTGGCGAGGATGAGCTGGATGGCCCAGGGGTACAGCAGGAAGCCGACCGTCGCCGCGGGCACCAGCGGCACCTCCTCCGGCGCAGCCCTCTCCTGCTCGTTGTCACGATCCATCGCACGCACGCTCCCAGGCCTGGCGCACACGCTAGCGCATGAGGATCGTATGCGTTCCAGGAACCGATGCGGAATTGACAGGCTGTGACCGCTCACCCGTAAGATCATCGTATGACCGGCCGGCGCGCCTCGCCGGCCGAGATGGGAGGACGAAGACAATGCAACCTCTGCGCGCCTTGCGGGTCGCGGCCCTCGCCGCCGCCGCCCTTCTGCCCTGGCTGGCGGCCCCCGCCGGGGCGCAGGAATGGCGGGGCTGGAACATCCACGCGGCGGACTACCCGAACGGCCGCGGCCTCGACCGCTTCGCCGAGCTGGTGGGCCAGCGGACGAACAACCGGCTGCGCCTGCGGACCTATCACTCCGCCCAGCTCGGGCAGCAGGACGAGGCGATCCAGCAGATGCGCCTCGGGTCGATCGACTTCGCGAACTTCAACCTCAGCCCGTTCAACAACCTGGCGCCTTCGACGCAGGTGGTGACGCTGCCCTTCCTGTTCCGCGACGTGGCGCACAGCCACCGCGCCATCGACGGCGTGGCCGGCGAGGAGATCGCCCGGGACCTGGAGGGCATCGGCATCATCGCCCTCGCCTGGTTCGATGCAGGCGCCCGCAGCATCTACACGACGCGCGCCGTGCGCACGCCGGCGGATCTCCGCGGCATGAAGATCCGCGTCCAGACCTCCGACCTCTGGATCGACCTGATGCGGGCGCTCGGCGCCAACCCCACGCCGCTGCCCTTCGGCGAGGTGTTCACCAGCCTGCAATCCGGCGTGATCGACGGCGCCGAGAACAACTGGCCGAGCTACGAGAGCACCCGCCACTTCGAGGTCGCGCGCTTCTACACCACCACGGAGCACTCCAACGTGCCCGAGGTCCTCGCCGTCTCCCGCCAGCGGTGGCAGCGCCTCAATGAGCAGGAGCGGACGGTCCTGCGCGACGCAGCGCGGGAGGCCGCGGCGCTGCAGCGCCAGCTCTGGGCGGAGCGCGAGCAGGTGTCCCGCCGCCGCGTCGAGGCGGCGGGCGTCACCGTCATCGAGGTCGCCGACCGCCGTCCCTGGGCCGAGCTGATGACGCCGGTCTATCAGAAGTACACCGGCGGCAATCCCCGCCTCTCCGGCCTCGTCGAGCGCATCCGCGCCCTCCAGTAGACCTCACGCCCCGCCCCGCCTGTCCGGGCGGGGCCCACCCCCGCCGGGATGCCCGAATGGCCCTCTTCTCCCGCGCGCTCGACCTGCTCGCGCGCATCGTCGTCGTCGTCGCCGGCGCCGCGCTGGTCGGCCTCGTCGCCATGATGGGCTGGCTCGTCTTCGGCCGCTACGTGCTGAACGACACGCCGACCTGGGTGGAGCGCGCGGCGACGCTCGCCATCCTCTGCATCGCGCTGCCCGTCGCCGCCGTCGGCGTGAGGGAGCGGTTCCACCTCTCCGTCCTCGGCTTCCGGGAAGCGCTGCCGATCGGCGTGCAGCGCTGGATCGCGGTCGGGTGCGACGCCGCCGTCGGCCTGTTCGGGCTGGCGATGCTGCTCTACTCGCGCGAGCTGGTGGAGATGGTCTGGACCTTCCGCATCCCGCTGATCGGCATCAGCCAGGGCTGGACCTACGTGCCGCTGATGGTGTGCGGCGGCCTCATCGTCCTCTTCGCGCTCGAGCAGCTGCTGCTCGACATCCTCCGCAAGGAGGGACCCGAGCAGCGCGGCCTGAAGGCCGCCTTCCTGGAGTAGCCCCGCGTGGAACCCGGCCTGCTGCTGATCTTCGGCGTCTTCTTCCTCGGCGTGCTGGCGGGCGTGCCGGTGGCCTTCACCCTCGGCCTCGCCGCGCTGGCGGGGTTCCTGTGGGAGGGCCTGAACCCCGCGGTGGCGTTCCAGCAGATGGCCGCCGGGATGAGCATCTTCTCCCTCCTCGCCATCCCCTTCTTCATCTTCGCGGGCGAGCTGATGCTGCATGGCGGCATCGCGCGGCGCCTGGTGGCGCTCGCCTCCGCCTGCGTCGGCTGGATGCGCGGCGGGCTCGGCCTGGTGGACGTCTCCACCTCCATGCTGTTCGGCGGCATCTCCGGCTCCGCCGTGGCCGACACCTCGGCCACCGGCACCATCCTGATCCCGGCGATGAAGGCGAAGGGCTATGGGGTGGACTACGCCGTCAGCCTCACCGTCACCTCCTCCATCGCTGGCATCCTCATCCCGCCCTCCCACAACATGATCCTCTACTCCCTCGCCGCGGGGGGCGGCATCTCGGTCTCGGCGCTGTTCATCGCGGGCGTCGTGCCGGGCGTCATGATGTGCCTCTTCCTCGGCATCGCCGCCTACGTCATGGCGGTGCGCCGCGGCTACCCGGCGGAGCCCTGGGCCGGCTTCCGCCAGCTCGCCTGGACCTTCGTCGATGCGCTGCCTGGCCTGCTGACCGCAGTCATCATCCTCGGCGGGGTCCTCTCGGGCATCTTCACCGTGACCGAGAGCGCGGCCTTCGGCACGATCTGGGCGCTGGTCGTGACGGTGCTGGTCTACCGCAATCTCTCCTGGCCGGACTTCAAGGTCGCCGTGGCGGCGAGCGTCCGGACCTCCGCCGTGGTGTTCCTGCTGGTCGGCACCGCCACCGCCTTCGCCTACCTCCTTGCGCTCTACCGCCTGCCGGACCTGCTGACCGAGGCGATGCTCGCCATCAGCTCCAACCCGGTGGTCATCCTGCTGCTGATCAACCTCTGCCTGCTGCTGCTGGGCTGCGTGATGGACATGGCGGCGCTGATCCTCATCACCACGCCGATCTTCCTGCCGGTGGTGACCGCCATCGGGGTCGACCCCGTGCAGTTCGGCATGGTGATGATGATGAACCTCGGCCTCGGCCTGACCACGCCGCCCGTGGGCGCCGTGCTGTTCGTCGGTTGCGCCATCGGCCGCATCCCCATCGAGGCGGTGATGCGCACCATCTGGCCCTTCTACGGCGCCATCCTGCTGGCGCTGCTGCTCACCACCTACATCCCCGAGGTCTCGCTGACCCTGCCGCGCCTGCTCCTCGGCTACGGCGGCTGACCCCCGGCAACAGGACACGCCATGCACCAGAAACCCGTCCTCCTCACCGGCGCCTCCGGCGCGCTCGGCCGCATGCTGGCCCGCGAGCTCGGCGCCGCCGGCTTCATGCTGCGCCTGACCGACATCGTCCCCTTCCCGGACCCGCTGCCGGCGGGCGCCGCCTTCGTGAAGGCCGACCTGAACGAGGGGCTCGCCATCGTCCGGCAGGCGGAGGGCTGCTCAACGATCCTGCATTTCGGCGGGATCGCCGTGGAACGTCCCTTCGAGGAGGTGCTCGGCCCCAACCTCCGCGGCCTGTACCATGTCTACGAGGCGGCACGACGGGAAGGCGCGCGTCTTGTCTTCGCCTCCTCCAACCACTCCATCGGCTTCCATGAGCGCCCGGGACCGGGCGAGCCGAAGCTCGACTTCGACGCGCCGCACCGGCCGGACGGCTACTACGGCCTCTCCAAGGCGTATGGCGAGCTGATGGGCCGGCTGTACTGGGACAAGCACGGGGTGGAGAACGTCAACCTCCGCATCGGCTCCTGCCTGCCGAAGCCGGCCAATGCCCGCGCCCTCGCCACCTGGCTGTCCTATCCCGACCTCGCGAGCCTCGTGCAGCGCTGCATCCTCGCGGAGCGCACGGGCCATGCGGTGATCTGGGGCGCCTCGGCCAATCCGCAGACCTTCTGGGGCCGCGACCACCGCGACCGCATCGGCTGGCAGCCGAAGGACAGCGCAGAGTCCTACCGCGCCGGGATCGAGGGAGTCGTCTCCGACAGCCCCGTGGAGGAGCGCTACCAGGGCGGCTTCTACTGCCCCATCGAGTATTCGCGGAAGGGCGGCTTCTCCCCGCGCGACGTCTTCTCCCTCGACTGACCCGCAGCCGGGATGGAGCTGCGCGGCGGCGCATGGAAGGCGGTGCTGCTGCCGGAACGCGGCGCCGCGGTCGCGCGGCTCGTCCACGCCGGGCGGGACCTTCTGGTGCCGGTGCCGCCGGGTGCGGATCCGAACCGTGGCTTCCACGGCGCCTTCGTCATGGCGCCCTGGACCAATCGCCTCGACGGCGGCCGCATCGAAGTCGGCGGCCGCGTCTGGCGCATGAAGGTGAACAGGCCGGAGGAGGACACGGCGCTGCACGGGCTGCTGCGGGAGCAGCCATGGACCGTGGAGGAGGCACGCCCGGATCGCGCGGTGCTCCGCTGCCTTCTCGACCATCCGCCCTTCCGCTGCGCCGCACGGCTGGAGGTCGCGCTGTCGGAGGAGGGCTTCTCCCTCGCCCTCGCGCTGGCCAACACGGCGGAGGCATCCGTGCCGATGGGGATCGGCTGGCATCCCTTCTTCCGCCGCCCGCCCGGCACGCGGCTTCGGATCTCCGCGCGCACCGTGTTCGGCCGCGACGCGCGCAACCTTCCCGTCGGGCCACGCCCCTCGGCGGGCATCGCCGGCGGCGACGCGGTGCTGGACTGGCTCGACAGCCACTTCGCCGGCTGGGATGGCGTGGCCGAGATCGGCTGGCCCGACGCGGGCACGCTGGTCCTGCGCGCCGGCGGCGCGTGGCGATCCAACCTGCAGCTCTTCGCGCCGCGTGGCGCGGGCGTTCTGGCGGTGGAGCCGGTCAGCCACGCGCCGGATGCCGCGAACCGCGCCGCGGCGGCGCGCCACGGCGCGATGCATCTTCTTCGTCCCGGCGAGTCGCTACTCGCCTCACTGATGATTCATTGGCGCTGATCGTGCCATCTGCGGGAACAATCGCCGCGACGTGACGTTCGCCACTGCAACCGCACGACTAGGTTGTCGCGGCGGGGCAGCGGAGTGCGGTGCATGGCGGCCAGCGCGGAAAAGACCGATCCGAAGCTGTGGGAGCAGGTGAAGCGTCGCGTCACGCGCGGCTCCAAGGGCGGCGATCCCGGCGAGTGGTCGGCACGCAAGGCGCAGATCGCGGTCGCCGAGTACAAGAAGGCGGGCGGCGGCTACAAGGGCCGGAAGAGCGCCGACAACCATCTCAGCCAATGGACGAAGGAAGAGTGGGGCACCCGCTCCGGCAAGCCGTCCAAGAAGACGGGGGAGCGCTACCTGCCCAGGAAGGCACGGCAGAAGCTGACGAAGGAGGAGTACGACCGCACGACCGCCAAGAAGCGGGCGGACACGCGCAAGGGCCGGCAGTTCTCCGCCCAGCCGAAGGACGTGGCGAAGAAGACGGCCTCCGCCCGCCGGACCGGCGCGAAGCGGACGCCGGCGCGCAAGGCGGCGACGCGCAAGGCGCCCGCGCGCAGCACGACGGCCGCGCGCAAGCCCGCGGCGCGGAAGGCTCCGGTGCGCAAGGCCCCGGCGCGGAAGACGACGGCCCGGAAGGCACCCGCGCGCAAGACGGACACGCGCAAGACGGCCGCGCGCAAGCCAGCCGCCCGGAAGGCGCCGGCGCGCGGGGCGGCCGCGAAGCGCCCCGCGGCGAAGCGCCCCGCAGGCCGGAAGTAGGCTGCGATGGACGACGCCGTCCGGGAGTTCCGCCGCCTGGCCAATCTCTCCCCGGCCGAGCTGCGCCGGTGGCTCGGGACGGAGGAGAGCCGTGAGGTCGGCATGGTGCATGAGGGGGAGTCGGAAGCGGTGGGGCACCGGGCCGGCCGCCGCATCGCCGCGCTCCTCGATCGCGACACCTCCTCGCCCGGCGAGGAGGATGTGGGGTTCATGCGGAAGGTGGTGGGCTACATCCACCGCCACCTCGCGCAACGCCCCGATGGAGACGTCAGCGCCACGCGCTGGCGGTACAGCCTGATGAACTGGGGTCATGACCCCCTCAAGGGAGACAAGCGCATGAGCGACAGCATGAACGACATGCCGGAAGGGCAGGAGAACGAGGACGGCATGCAGCAGCCGCAGACCGAGGAGAAGCCGAAGCGGCGCAGCTCCACGCGGAAGGCGTCCTCGGCCCGCAAGTCCACCTCCGCGCGCGGCGCGGCCGGCCGCACGGCCGCGGCCGCCAAGGGCGGGCGGAGCAGCGGCGGCGCGAAGAAGGCGTCCTCGACCTCGACGCGCAAGGCAGGCTCCTCGACGCGCAAGGCGAGCACGGCGAAGTCCTCGCGCGGCGCGGCGGGCCGCACCGCGGCGGCCGCCAAGGGCGGGCGGAAGAGCGCCGGCACCCGCAAGGCCTCCTCGTCCTCCTCGACACGGAAGACGGGCGCCTCGACGCGCAAGGCGAGCACGGCGCGCTCCACGCGGAGCACCTCCAGCCGCGCCAAGCCGGCCTCCTCGACGCGCAAGGCCGGCGTGACGAAGAAGGCGACGTCCAGCCGCAGCGGCGGCAAGATGACGCGTTCGCAGGCCGCTTCGAAGGCCGGCAGCACCCGGACGCCGAAGAAGGCGGCCGCGGCCCGGGCCAATGGCGCCAAGGGCGGCGCGGCGCGCAAGACGTCGGCGCGCTCGACGAAGTCGTCCTCGGCGAAGTCCTCCACGGCGCGGCGCTCCGCGTCCAGCCGCTCCGGGTCGGGCAGCCGCGGCGGCACCAGCCGCAGCCGCATGCATTGAGCCCGTCGCCACGAGCTGAGTGACGGCGGGGCGCCGGTCCGGACGGGCTGGCGCCCCGTATCCTTTTCGGCGCGGTTCACATCCGGCATCGGCCACGGCAGATTGGCGCCATGCGGGATGCGCTCGTCCTCGGTGCCGGTGTCATGGGCCTCTCGGCCGCTTGGGCGCTGTCCCGCGCCGGCTTCGCGGTGCGCGTGGTCGAGCAGGACGAGGTGCCGAACCCGCGCGGCGCCTCGGTGGACGATCACCGGCTGATCCGCCACGCCTACGGCGCCGCATCCGGCTACATGCGCATGATCGACCCGGCCTATGCCGCCTGGGACCTGCTGTTCGAGGAAGGCGGCGAACGTCCCCATGCCGAGACGGGCGTGCTGGCGGTGGCGGCGGCCGGCGGCGGCTGGATCGCCGACAGCCGCGCCGCGCTGCGCAGGGACGGCCACGAGGTGGAGGACCTCACGCCCGATGGCGTCGCCGCCCGCTATCCGTTCCTTTCGTCTGCCGGCGTGCGCGACGCCTTCGCCCTGCCGCGCGGCGGCGTGCTGCTGGCGCGGCGGATCGTCGCGCTGCTCGCCCGGGTGCTGGCGGCCCGCGGCGTGCGGATCGAGCGCGGCCGCGCGGTCGCCGTCGATCCCGCCCGCGCGGCGCTGACGCTCGCCGAGGGGACGCGGCACCAGGCCGACCTGCTTGTGCTGGCCGCCGGCCCGTGGGGACCGCGCCTCCTTCCCGCGCTCGGCGCGCGGGTGCGCCCGACGCGGCAGGTGGTGGTGCGGCTGGAGCCGCCGGCCGAGCATGCGGAGGGATGGCGCCAGGCGCCGATGCTGCTCGACCTTGCGGAGGATGGCGGCTTCTACGCGGTGCCGCCGGTGCTCGGCACGCCGCTCAAGATCGGCGACCACCGCTTCGCCCCGACCGCCGATCCGGACGGCCCGCGCGATGTCGCGGCGGCGGAGGCGGAGGCGATCCTCGGCCTCGCGCGGCACCGCATCCGCGACCTGCACCGCTACCGCGTTCTCTCCGCCACCGCCTGCTGGTACGACGTGGAGCCGGCGGAGCGCTTCGTGGTGGAGCCGCTCGGCGATCGCTGCTTCGTGATGGGCGGCTTCTCCGGCCACGGCTTCAAGTTCGGCGCGCTGCTCGGCCTGGCGCTGGCGCGCGCCGCCGGCGACGCCGCGCTGGCCCGCGCCCTGCCCGCCTGGGCGGCCGGCGCGGCCCCGCCGCCGCCAGCCCTGCTCGCCGACGTGACGATGGACGAGACCGCATGACCCCGACCTCCCCCGCCGATGACCTCGTGCTCGGCCTCACTCGCGTGGTGGACCTGCCCGGCCTGACCGGCGGCGCGCTCTCCGCCGCGGATATCGAGGCGCTGCTGCGCGAGGCGGAGCGGTTCTGCGCGGAGGTGATCGCTCCCGGCTGGCAGGAGGCCGACCGGCAGGGCGCGCAGTATGCGAACGGCACCGTGACCGTCCCGGCCCTGTACAGGGAGGTGATGCGCGCCTGGATCGAGAGCGGCTGGCAGGGCGTCTCGGCGCCCGAGGCCTTCGGCGGCCAGGGGCTGCCGCATGCCATCTGGGCCGCGGTGACCGAGCTCGCCTCCGCCGCCGACATGTCCTTCTTCCTCGGCCCGATCCTCACCGCCGGCGCCGTCGAGCTGGTGGCGGAATACGGGACGGCGGACCAGAAGGCGCGCTGGCTGCCCAAGCTCGTCTCCGGCGCCTGGCCCGGCACGATGAACCTGACCGAGCCGCAGGCTGGCTCCGACCTCGCCGCGATCCGCACCCGCGCCGAGCCGATCGGCGACGGGCGCTACGCGCTGCACGGCCAGAAGATCTACATCACCTGGGGGGAGCACGACACGACCGAGAACATCCTGCACCTCGTCCTCGCCCGCCTTCCCGACGCGCCGGAAGGCTCGCGCGGCATCAGCCTGTTCGCGGCGCCGAAGCTGCTGGCGGACGGGCGCCGCAACGCGCTGCGCTGCGGCGGCATCGAGCGGAAGATGGGCATCCACGCCGCGCCCACCTGCGTCATGCTGTTCGAGGGCGCCGAGGCCGAGCTGGTCGGCGAGCCGGGGCGCGGCCTCAACGCCATGTTCGCCATGATGAACGCGGCGCGGCTGGCAGTGGGCGTGCAGGGCGTCGGGCAGGGCGCGCGCGCGCTGGCGCTGGCCGAGCGCTACGCCGCCGACCGGGCGCAGGGCGGAAGGCCGATCGCGGACCACCCTGACGTCGCCCGCATGCTGGCCGAGATGCGCGCCGTGACGCTCGCCGGCCGGCTGCTGGCGCTGGAGACGGCGGCCGCCCTCGACCGCCACCGCCTGACGGGGGAGGAGGCCGCGGCGACCCGCCTCGCCCTGCTGACGCCGATCACCAAGGCCTGGTGCAGCGACCGCGGGGTGGATGTCGCCTCGCTCGGCGTGCAGGTGCATGGCGGCATGGGGTTTGTCGAAGACGCCGGCGCCGCCCAGGTCATGCGCGACGCCCGCATCGCGCCGATCTACGAGGGCACGAACGGCATCCAGGCGATCGACCTGCTGGTGCGCAAGGTGGCGAAGGATGGCGGCGCCGCGATGCGCGGGCTGCTCGCGGAGGTCGCCGCGACGCCGGGACTGGAGCGGGCGGCCGCCGCGCTGCTCGAGGCAACGGGCCGGATGCTCGCCCTGCAGGCCCGGGATGCGGAGGCGGCGCAGTCCTTCGCGGCCGCCTACCTGGAGGCCTGCGGCTGGACGCTCGGCGGCTGGATGCTGGCCCGGGCCGCGTCGGCCGCGCCGGATCGGCGGCCGGTCTTCGAGTTCTACCGCCTCCGGCTGCTGCCCCGCGCCGCGGCGCGCTGCGCCGAGATCGTCGAGGGCGCCCCCGAGGCGGTGGCCGCCGCCGCGTGACAATGCCCCTTGCGGGACTCGGCGCCGAAAGCATTTCGGGCAGGACGCCATGACAGCCCCGCTCGCCGCTCCCCCGATCCACCGTGCACGTCCCCGCATCGCCGTCATCGGCGCCGGCCCCGGGGGGCTGGCGGCGGCGATGCTGCTCGCCGCCTCCGGCGCGCGGGTGACGGTGTTCGAGAAGGACGCCGTGGTCGGCGGACGGACGCGGACGCTGACGACCGGGGCGGGCTACCGCTTCGACCTGGGCCCCACCTTCTTCCTCTATCCGCGCATCCTGCAGGAGATCTTCCGCCGCTGCGGCGCCGAGCTGGAGGGGGAGGTCGACCTGCGCCGGCTCGACCCGCAGTACCGGCTGATGTTCGAGGGCGCGGGCGGGGCTTCGGTGCTGGACGCCTCCTCCGACCTCGACAAGATGGAAGCCGCGCTGGCGCGGTTCAGCCCGGCGGATGCGAAGGGACTGCGCCCCTACGTCGCGGAGAACCGCGCCAAGCTCGCCGCCTTCCGCCCGGTGCTGGAGCGCGCCTTCGAACGGCCGGCCGACCTGGCGCGGGCCGACATGATCAAGGCGCTGCCCCTGCTGCGCCCCTGGTCCACGGTGGACCAGGACCTGGCGCGGCACTTCCGCGACCCGCGGGTGCGCCTCGCCTTCTCCTTCCAGACCAAGTACCTGGGGATGAGCCCGTTCCGCTGCCCATCCCTCTTCACCATCCTCTCCTTCCTCGAATACGAGCACGGGGTGTTCCACCCGATCGGCGGCTGCGGCGCGGTGTCGGAGGCGATGGCGCGGGTGGCGCGGGACCTCGGCGCCGAGATCCGGCTGTCGGAGCCGGTGGAGCGGATCGCCTTCGAGGGGCGGCGCGCCCGCGGGGTGGAGGCCGGCGGCACCCGGCACGCGGTGGATGCGGTGGTGGTGAACGCGGATTTCGCCGGCGCCGTGCCGCGGCTGATCCCGCCCGAGCTGCGGCGCGACTGGTCCGACACGAAGATCGGGCGGGCGCGCTATTCCTGCTCCACCTTCATGCTCTACCTCGGCCTCGACATCCCGCTGCCGGATCTGGCGCACCACACCATCCTGTTGTCGGAAGGCTACCGGGAGAACATCGCCCAGATCGAGGGCGGCGAGATTCCGGAGGTGCCCTCCCTCTATGTCCAGCACGCCGGGGCGACGGACCCGACCATGGCGCCGGCGGGCCATACGGCGCTGTACGTGCTCGTGCCCGTGCCGAACCTGCTGAAGCGGGCCGACTGGCCGGCGCAGGCGGCGCGCTACCGCGAGGTGGCGCTGGACCGGCTGCGGGCGATCGGGCTGCCAGACCTCCGGCCGCATATCAGATACGAGAAGGTGGTCGCACCACAGGATTGGCGGGACGAGTACGGCGTCGGCTTCGGCGCGACCTTCAACCTCTCCCACGAGCTGCCGCAGATGCTCTACTTCCGACCCGGCAACCGCTTCCGGGACGTGGAGGGGGTATACCTGGTGGGTGGAGGCACCCATCCCGGCAGCGGCCTGCCGGTGATCTACGAAGGCGCGCGCATCACCACGGGCCTGATGGCGAAGGATCTCGGCCTCAGCACCGCCCCCAGCCGCCCCACCGCCGGCGGCGATCTGGCGCCGGCGAGTACGGTGGTGGCGTAGGTCTTCGACAAACCTACATCCGCCGGATCGGCACCCGCTCCGTCGTCAGCCAGTCCGGCCAGCCGAAGACCCGCTCGGCCAGCACGATCGCGGCGGTGACGAGGAGGGTGGCGAGGAGGATTTGGACAAACCTCCGGGACGGCGGGTTCCGGTGCCACTGCGCGAGGCGGAACAGGATGCGGGTCAGCGGGTCCATCTTTGGGAGATGGGAGCGCCGATCCGGGGCGGTCAGGGGCGCTCCAGCCGGATCGCCGCCGCGGCCGCGACGGCGCGGAACTTGGCGATCTCCGCGCGGATGAAGGCGGCGGTCTCGGCGGGGCCGGTGGGCCGCGGCACCTCCACGCCCAGCCGGGCGAGGCGCGCGGCCAGCTCGGGCTCGTCCAGCACGCGGATCAGCGCCGCGGCGAGCACTTCCTGACGTGCGGCGGGCGTGCCGGCGGGCGCCAGCACCGCGTTCCAGGTGGAGACCTCGACCTCTGGCAGGCGGAGCTCGGACAGCGTTGGCAGGTCCGGCAGGGCGGGGCTGCGCGCCGCCGCCGCCAGGCCGAGCAGGCGCACGCGGCCGTCCCGGGCCGGGCCGGCGAGGGTGGCCAGCGTCTCGAAGCCGAAGGGCACCTCGCCGCGCGCCACCGCTTCCATCGCCGGGCCGCCGCCGCGGTAGGGCACGTGCTCGGCGCGCAGGCCGGCGCGGGCGAGGAACAGCTCCGCCGCCAGATGCGTGATCGACCCGGCACCCGCCGAGGCATAGGCGCCCCCGCCGCCGGCCAGCGCCGCCCGCAACCCGGCCAGCCCGGCCGCGCCGCCCGGCGGCACCATCAGCGCCAGGGGCGTGACGCCGGTGAGCGCGACCGGGGCGAAATCGGTCAGCGCGTCGTAGGGCAGGTCGGCGAAGACGGCGGGGTTCACGCCATGCGTGCTGGCGGAGGCCATGAGCAACGCGTGGCCATCGGCCGGGGCACGCCGCACCGCCTCGGCGCCGATCGCGCCGCCGGCGCCGGCCCGGTTCTCCACCACGACGCGCTGCGACAGCGCCGCGCCCAGCCTTTCGGCAATCAGCCGGGCGGCGATGTCGGTCGAGCCGCCGGGCGCGAAGGGCACCGTGAGCACCAGCGCCCGATCGGGGAAGGCCAGCGCCGGCACGGGCGCGAGCAGGGCGAGGAGGATGCGGCGGCGCATGCCGGGTGGTTTGTCGTGTCCCGGTTGCGCGCGGATGACGGGGGCGTGGCGGGCCGGCGAAAGGCGGCGCCTTCGCTACGCCGGCTCCGCCACGCCGAGCCGCCGGCCGACCCCGCGGATGCCCTCCCAGGTGTCAGGCTGGAGGGGGACGCCGGCGGAGAGGCGCTCGGCGCGGGTGGCGGCTTCCTTGTCGCCAGGGGCCAGCACCTTCTTCTCGGCCGCCGCGGGTCGGGCGGCGAGGAACCAGTCCAGATAGGCGCGGCCGGCGGCGTGGAACTCGGCCTCAGTCCCGAAATGCCGCGGCGAGACGTAGAAGGAGAGCATGCCGTTGGCGATGCGGCCGCGCCCCTCGACCGGGCCGCAGGTGCCGCCGCCGGTCAGCGCGCCGGCCAGCAGCTCGCACATCATGGCAAGGCCGGAGCCCTTGTGCTCGCCGAAGGCGCGGATGGCGCCGCGGCCGGCGGCGGGGTTGCGCGGGCCGACCGGCTTGTATTCGCCGTAGAGGGTGCGGGGATCGCCCGAGAGGGTGCCGTCGGGCTCGATCAACGCGTCCTGCGGCAGGGGCTTCCCGCCGTTGGAGGCGACCAGCACCTTGCCCTCGGCGACGAGGGAGGTGGCGAAGTCCAGCACGAGCGGGCGGCCGGGCAGCGGCACGCCGACCGAGAAGGGTGCGGTGGAGAAGCGCCGCTCCGTGGCCCCGAAGGGGGCGACGAGGACGGAGCCGGCGACGTTGACGAAATGGACGGAGATGAGGCCGGCGGCGATGGCGGTTTCGGCGTATTCGCCGACGCGCCCGATATGGCCGGCGTTGCGCAGGCCGATGACGGCGATGCCGTGCTGCCGCGCGCGGTCGATGCCCAGCGCGACGGCCTGGGGCGCCACGGTCTGGCCGAAGCCGAAGCGGCCGTCGAGCAGGGCGAAGGCGCCGCCATCGGTGACGGTCTCGGCCGACTGGCCCTTCACGACGTAGCCAGCTTCCAGCCATTCGACGTAGCGCGGCACCCGGGCGACGCCGTGGCTGTCATGCCCGGCGAGGTTGGCGCCGAGGAGGTGGGTGCTGATGCGCGAGGCTTCGGACGCGTCGCAGCCGGCGGCGCGGAAGATCGCGGCGACGTAGGCGTCGAGCGTCGCGGCGGGAACGTTGACGTAGGCGGGCGCGGGCATGCGGGTTTCCTCTCTGCCGCGACCCTGCCGGCGGTGCGGCGGCGCGTCCAGAGGGCCGCAGGGGAAGACCGCGTCGTGCGGGCGCCCGGCCGAAGGCGCCTACAGCACCCGCCCGCTGCCCGGGTCGATCAGGTGCATGTGGTTCAGGTCGGCGGCGAGCTGCATCGGGTGGCCGGGTTCGGCGGGGGTGGTCGGGTCCACCCGGCTGCACACCTCGGCGCCCTGCAGCCATAGGTGCAGCAGCGTTTCCATGCCCATCGGCTCGATCACCTCGGGCGTCAGCTCCAGCGTCGCGACGTTCGGGCGGTCGAGGTTCTTCGGCTCGGTCAGGTGCTCGGGGCGGATGCCGAACAACACCTCCTTCCCCGCCATCGCGCGGTAGCGCGCGGTGCGCTCCTCCGGCACGGGCAGCACGATGCCGTTCGGCAGGTTCAGGCGCAGCGCGCCGCTGCCGTTCTCGACGCGGGCGGGGATGAAGTTCATCGCCGGGCTGCCGATGAAGCCGGCGACGAAGCGCGTCGTGGGGCGGTGGTACAGCTCCTGCGGTGGGCCGACCTGCTCGATGACGCCGTGGTTCATGACGACGACGCGGTCGGCCAGCGTCATCGCCTCCACCTGGTCGTGGGTGACGTAGACGGTGGTGGTGCGCACCGTCTGGTGCACCTTCTTGATCTCGGTGCGCATCTGCACGCGCAGCTTGGCGTCGAGGTTCGACAGCGGCTCGTCGAACAGGAACACCTTCGGGTTGCGCACGATGGCGCGGCCCATCGCCACGCGCTGCCGCTGGCCGCCGGACAGCGCCTTCGGCTTGCGGTCGAGCAGCGGCGTGATGTCGAGGATGCGCCCCGCCTCCTTCACGCGCTTCTCGATCTCGGCCTTCGGGAACTTCCGCAGCGTCAGGCCGAAGGCCATGTTGTCGTAGACCGACATGTGCGGGTACAGCGCATAGTTCTGGAACACCATGGCGATGTCGCGGTCGCGCGGCGGGATGTCGTTCACCACGGTGCCGCCGATCGCGATCTCGCCCGAGGTGATCTCCTCGAGCCCCGCGATCATGCGCAGCGTGGTGGACTTGCCGCAGCCGGACGGTCCGACGAGGACGACGAATTCGTGGTCGGCGATGTCGAGGTCGATGCCCTTCACCGCCTGCACGCCGCCTTCGTACGCCTTCACGACCTTGCGGATCGAAACCTGCGCCATTGATCAGCCTATCCCTTGGTGGCGCCGGCGGTGAGGCCGGCGATGTAGTAGTCCATCAGCAGGGCGTAGATCACCACCGGCGGCAGCGCGGCGAGCAGCGCGCCGGCCATGAGCTGGCCCCAGGCGAAGGTGTCGCCGCGGATGAGCTGGCTGACCACGCCGATGGTCATCGGCATCTCGGACGGCGTGGTGATGAAGGCGGTCGGGTAGACGAAGGCCGCCCAGCTCACCGTGAAGGCGAAGATCGTCGCGGCGACGATGCCGGGCAGCGCCACGGGGATGAAGATCTTCCACAGCATCTGCATCCAGGATGCGCCGTCGATCAGCGCGGCCTCGTCCAGCTCCCGCGGGATGGAGGAGAAGTAGCCGATCATGATCCAGGTGCAGAAGGGCACGGTGAGCGTCGGATAGACCAGCACCAGCCCCCAGGTGGAGTTGAGCAGGCCGAGCGAGCCGACGATCTGGTAGAGCGGGATGAACAGCAGCGTGTCCGGCACCAGGTAGGTGAGGAACACGCCGGTGGCGAGCGCCTGGCTGCCCCAGAACCGCATCCGGCCGAGGGCGAAGGCCGCGAGGATCGAGATCGCCATGGTGAGCGCCACCACCAGCACCGTGACCTTCGCGCTGTTCCAGAAGAAGCCGCGGAACATCTCGTTGCCGATCAGCGCGGCGTAGTTCTCGAGCGTCGGGTCGCGCACCATCCAGGGGTTGGCGCCGAGGTCGGCGATCTCGGCGCTCGTCTTCAGGCTGGTCATCAGCATGTAGACCGGCGGCGCGAGCATGATGACCGCCGCCACGATCAGCGAGACATAGGCGGTGACGAGCGCCCAGCGGCGTTCGCGCCGCAGGCTGCCGGCCTTGTGGAACAGGCCGGCGGGTACCGGGGCCACGGTCGCTGACATCACGCCTCCTCCCTGTTCCGGCGGGTGATGCCGCGCAGCACGAAGAAGGCGATCACCGCGAGGATCGGCAGCATGAACAGCGAGACGGCCGCGCCGCGCGGGATGTTGCCGGCCAGCACGCCGACCTGGAAGGCGTAGCTGGCGAAGACATGCGTCAGGTCCCGCGGGCCGCCATTGGTCAGCACGCGGACGATGTCGTAGTTGGCGAAGGTGACGATGAGGCTGAACAGCACGGTGATGGAGATGATGTTGCGCATCATCGGCAGCGTCACGTAGCGCAGCTTCTGCCAGCCCGTCGCGCCGTCGATCGCCGCGGCCTCGTAGAGCTGGTCGGGCACGCTCTTCAGCGCGGCGAGATACATGATCATGAAGAAGGGCGCGCCGTACCAGACGTTGACGATGATGACCGAGATGCGCGCCCACCAGGGCTCCCCCAGCCAGGGCACGGCCGGCACCGCGAAGATCGCGAGAAGCCAGTTGATCGAGGAGTAGGAGGGCTCGAACATCCACCACCAGCCGAGGGTGGAGAGCGCCGGCGGGATCACCCAGGGTACCAGCAGCATGCCGCGCCACTTGCGCTGCCCCTTGGTCGGCAGGTGGTGCAGCATGTGGGCCAGCCAGAAGCCGATCAGCGCCTTCAGGATCACCGCCGTGACGGCGAAGAACACCGACTGGAAGATCACCATCCGGAAGGTCTCGGATTCGAGCAGGATCTCGAAGTTGCCGAGGCCGATGAAGGCGGTCATCCGGCGGTTGAGGGTGGAAAGGTAGATGGCGTAGGCGGCCGGCCAGGCCACCAGCCCGCCGATCACCGCCAGCAGCGGCAGCGCCATCAGGAAGGCGACGGTGGAGCGGCGCCGCGCGAAGCGGCGGAGCGAGGCGCCGCGCCGCGCCTCGCCCCTCCCCATCACCAGTGTCGCGCCGTCCGCCATGGCGGCGCGGTCAGCCGCCGCGCCGCATGTTGTTGATCTCGCGCTCCAGCCAGCCGAGCGCGGCCTCCGTGTTCTCGCCGCCCTGGGCGATGCGGGCGATCACCTTCGTGTTCAGCGCCTGGATGTACATCTGGCTGGCCAGTTCCGCCGGGGCCGGCGCGAAGGCGATGGAAGGCCGCGCATCGTGGTGCGGCTTGAGCGGATAGTTGAAGATGGTGCCGACCGGCGGGCCCTCGCGCTCCCACACCGGGAAGTCGGACATCGAGGCGAAGGGCGGGATGTCGTAGCCGCCGGAGAAGTTGGTGGTGAACTCCGCGCTCTCGCGCTCGGTCAGGAATTCGAGGAAGGACTTGGCCGCGGTCTTGTTGCGGCCGAAGGCCCAGATGCCGGTGGTGAAGGGCAGGTAGCCGATGAACCGGCCCTGTGGCCCGGCCGGCATCGGCACGGTCCAGCAATTCTCCGCAACCTGCGGCGCATCCCGCTTCGCCACCGCCCAGGCCGAGGGCGGGTTGAAGATCAGCGCCGAGCGGCCGGAGATCAGGGCCCGGTTGTTGCTGGCGTCGTCCCAGGCCCAGACGTCGTTCGGCAGGAAGCGGGACAGCCGCACCGCATAGTCGATCACCTGGCGGAGCTGCTGGTTGCCCTGGATCGTCGGGTTGCCGCGCTCATCCGTCACGCGGGCGCCGTAGCTGGCGAACAGCGCGCCCACCCAGTCGACGGCATCGGTGAACTGGCCCATCGGCAGGCCGAAGGGCACGTTCGCGCGATGGCACGCCTCGGCGGCGCGGAGGAAGGTGTCCCAGTTCCAGGTGTCGGCACCCGGCCCCTTCTCGGCCCGCGCCGGCCACATCGCCCGCATGTCCAGCCCGGCATGCTGCTGCAGCAGGTCGAAGCGGCAGAGCGCCGGCTTGTTCTGCGTGCCGGAGGTGGCGGGCACGCCGCGCCAGGCGCCGCCGCGCTTGGCGAGGAACTCCGCCACCGGGTTGATCGGGCCGTATTTGCCGACCAGCCGGCCGATCACGTCGTCCACCGGCTCGAGCTGGTCGGCATAGGCGCCGACGTCCCAGGGCGTGAGGCTGATGCCGTCGTGCCCGCTGCGCGACTGGGCCTGCGCCGCCGCGGTGAGCTGGAGCTGGTTGCCGGTGGTGTTGATGAAGTCGAGCGTCAGGTTGACGCGGTTGCGTTCCGACCAGCGGGCGCCGAGCTGGCGGATCGCGTCGTTGCTGCCGGGGACCCAGTGGTCCCAGAAGGCGAAGCGGAGGTTGGTCGTCGGCTGGCCGTGCACCGCCGGCGCCCCGAGGCCGAGGCCCGCCGCCGCGGCGCCTGCCACGCCGGCACGCAGCACGCCGCGCCGGTTCATCCCGTCTGCCATCCCTGTCCCTCCTGCCCTGTCCCGCGGCCGTTCTCCGGCCGTCCGGTTGTGCGGAGGCAGGTTAGGCATTGCCGCATCGGCGCTGCAAGCCCGCCAGTGCCAGCCGGACTCCACGTAGTTTCGTTGCCGCGCGCAACAGGGAGCACCTGCTTCCGTTGTGCTCTCGTCATCGGAGGCCCGTCATGAAGGATCCGGACGCGGCCGCCGAGATCGGCCGCCTCCAGCTTGTGGAGGAGGTACCGCGGATTCTGCGGCGGCGGCGGGTTACCGGCCGCGTCCGCGTCTCGCTCGGCACCGAGGAGACCACCGAGTTCGTGGAGGCGGTGCGCCGCTCGCGCCCCGTCGAGGTGGAGCGCGTGCGGGTGGACCGCGAGGTGGAGGCGCCGCCGCCCGTCCGTCAGGAGGGGGCGACGGTGATCGTGCCGGTGGTCGAGGAGCGGCTCGTCCTCGTTCGCCGGCTCGTGGTGACGGAGGAGATCCACCTGCGCCTGGGGCACGAGGAGGAGTCGGTCACGCTGCCGGTGCCGCTTCGCCGCCAGCGGGCCGAGGTGGTGCGGCTGCCGGCCGACGAGGAGCAGGCACCCGCCGGGTTCGACGACGAAGCGACAGAGCAACGGAGCTGGAAGGAAGCACATCAGATGCAACGTACCCTGACTGCCATGTTCGACAGCCGTGCCGAGGCCGAGCGCGCGGCGGAGGCGCTGCGCGGCCTCGGCATCGGCGCCGCCGATGTCAGCATCCATTCGGCCGGGGCCGGGGAGGCCTCCGGCTCCTCGGGCGAGCGGCGGGAGGGCGGCTTCTTCAGCAGCCTCTTCATGCCGGATGAGGACCGGGCGACCTATGACGAGGGCCTGCGCCGCGGCGGCCACATGCTGTCTGCGCGCGTCGAGGACCGCTACCTCGACCACGCGATGGACGCGATGGAGGCGGCCGGGGCAGTGGACCTCGACGCGCGCGAGACCTCCTGGCGGCAGGAAGGCTGGACCGGCGCCACCGCGACGGGCACGTCGAACAACCCGCCGGGCACGATGCTCAGCCGCGGCGTGGACCAGGTGGCCGGCACGAACGTCAGCGGCGCGCATCCGGAGAATGAGCGCGCGGCCTACACCGCCACCGGCACCGCCGGCGCGACCGGCACCGCCGGCGCGACCGGCACCGCTGCCGAGCGCGAGGAGGCGATCCGCCTCGCCGAGGAGCGGCTGCGCGTCGGCAAGCGCGAGGCGCATGCGGGGCGCGTGCGCGTCCGCTCCTACGTCGTCGAGACGCCGGTGGAGGAGCAGGTGCGCCTGCGCGAGGAGCGGGTGCATGTCGAGCGGCATGCGGTGGACCAGCCGGTGTCGGGCAATGCCGACGAGCTGTTCCGCGAGAAGGTCATCGAGGCCGAGGAGTCGGTCGAGGAGGCCGTCGTCCAGAAGGAGGTCCGCGTCACCGGCGAGGTGGTGGTGAACAAGGAGGTCGAGGAGCGCACCGAGACGATCCGCGACACCGTCCGCCGCACCGAGGTGGAGGTGGACGAGGAGAACGTCCCGAACGACCCGGCGCGGCGCCCCGGCACCGGAAAGGGCGTGGCCTGACCTGACGGCCCGGGGCGCGCCGCGCGCCCCGGGCCACCCTGCTGTCCTGGAAGAACGAGCATGCCCCGCACCGTCACCGCCCTGTTCGAGGATGAGGCGAGCGCCGAGCGCGGGCGCGACGCGCTGGAGGCGCTTGGCGTGCCGCGCGCGCGCATCGGCCTGCACCGCGCCGACGCGCCCGTGCGGCCGGCGAGTCCCGAGGCGCCTTCGGCCGAGCCGTGGCTGCCGCGGCTGCTCGACGCGCTGTTCCTGCCCGAGGAGGAGGTGGCGCGTCACCGCGAGGCGGTGCGCCGCGGACTTGTCGTGGTCAGCGCGACCGTGTCGGACCGGCTGGGCGATGCCGCGGCCCGCGCGCTCGACGGCGCGGGGGCGCTCGACCCCGAGCCGCATGAGGCGGCGTGGCGCGAGGGGGGCTGGAGCCCGGCCGCCGCTTCCGGCCTGGCGGGAGGCGGCGGGGCGCCGGCGATGATGCCCGGCACCGGCGGGCTGGACGCCGAGGCGGCCCGCGCCCTCGGTACCACCGTCGGCGATGCGGCGGGCGCGACGGATCCGCGCGGCGCGGCGCAGCAGGAGCCGAGGCTCGGCCGTTCCAGGTCCTACGTGATCGAGGCGCCGCTGGCCGAAGAGGCCGACCCGGACCGGGCCGCGGACGACCCGCGCGGCTGAAGCCGGCCCCGCCCCTCGCTCCCGCGGCGGCGCGATTGCCGCCGCCCGGCGCAGGGCCTAGGTGGGGAGCGCGATGGGGGATATCGGACAGGCGCTCGGCCTTGCGGTCGGGCTGATCGGGTCGGGCGACCCGGCGCTGGCGGCGATCGTCGGCCTGTCGCTCCGCGTTTCGCTGACCGCCGTGGCGCTGGCGGCCATCATCGGCCTGCCGCTGGGCGCGGCGCTGGCGGTGGCACGCTTTCCCGGGCGGCGCGCGGTGATCACGGTGCTGAACGCGCTGATGGGCCTGCCGCCGGTGGTGGCGGGGCTGCTGATCTACCTTGCCCTGTCGCGCAGCGGGCCGCTGGGGGCGCTCGGCCTGCTCTTCACCCCGACCGCGATGGTCGTGGCGCAGGCGGTGCTCGTCGCGCCGATCCTCGCCGCGCTGACGCGGGAAGCGCTGGCGGCGATGTGGGAGGAATACGAGGACCAGCTCCGCTCCTTCGGCGCGGGTGCGGCACGCGCCGTGCCGACGCTGCTCTGGGACGGGCGCTTCGCGCTGCTCACCGTGCTGCTCGCCGGCTTCGGCCGGGCGAGCGCGGAGGTGGGCGCGGTGATGATCGTCGGCGGCAACATCGAGGGCTTCACCCGCGTGATGACCACCGCGATCGCGCTGGAGACGAGCAAGGGCGACCTGCCGCTGGCGCTTGCCCTCGGCGCGGTGCTGATGGCGGTGGTGCTGGCGGTGAACGCGCTGGCGCAGATGCTGCGCGACGTCGCCGGGCGGCGCGGGGCATGAGGCAGGCGGCCTCCGCCCTGCCGCTGCGGGCCGAGGGGCTGCGCTACGCCGCCGGCGGCGTCGAGATCATCCGCGGCATCGATCTCGGGATCGGCGCGGGTCCGCCGACGCTCATCGTCGGGCCGAACGGGGCGGGCAAGTCGGTGCTGCTGCGGCTGCTCCACGGGCTGCTGCGGCCGGTCGCCGGACGCGTCGCCTGGAACCTGCCGGAGGATGAGGCGCGTCGGCGCCAGGCGATGGTGTTCCAGCGGCCGGTGATGCTCCGCCGCAGCGTGCTGGCGAACGCCGCCTATCCGCTCCGCCTCGCGGGCCTGCCGGAAGCAAGGCGGGAGGCGGCCGCGGCGCTGGCGCGCGTCGGCCTCTCGGCGCTGGCGGATCGGCCGGCGCGCAAGCTCTCGGGCGGGGAGGCGCAGCGGCTGGCGCTGGCGCGGGCCTGGGCGCTCGGGCCGGAGGTGCTGTTCCTCGACGAGCCGACCGCGTCGCTCGATCCCGCGGCGACGCGGCAGGTGGAGGAGATCGTCGCCGCCATCGCCGCGGCGGGGACGAAGGTGGTGATGACGACGCACGATCTCGGCCAGGCGCGGCGGCTGGCGGGCGAGGTGGTGCTGCTCCTGCACGGCACGGTGAACGGCCGCGCGCCTGCCGCCCGCTTCTTCGAGGCCCCGCCGACGGCCGAGGCCGCGGCCTTTCTCAGGGGGGACCTGGTGTGGTGACGCTCCTTCGCCGCGCCGCGCTGGCGGCGCTGCTGCTGCTCTGCGGCCCGGCGGCAGCGCAGCCACAGGCGATCACGCTCGCCTCCACCACATCCACCGAGCAGTCCGGGCTGTTCGGCCACCTGCTGCCGATCTTCACGCGGGAAAGCGGCATTGCGGTACGCGTCGTCGCGCTCGGCACCGGGCAGGCGCTGGACGTGGCGCGGCGCGGCGATGCCGACGCCGTGCTGGTGCACGACCGCGAGGCGGAGGAGCGGTTCGTCGCCGGGGGGTTCGGCGGACCGCGCCGGGCGGTGATGTACAACGACTTCGTGGTGATCGGCCCGGCCGCCGACCCGGCGGGCGTGGCCGGCTTGCGCGATGCCGCCGAGGCGCTGCGGCGCATCGCCGCAGCGCGCGCACCCTTCATCAGCCGGGGCGACCGCAGCGGCACGCATGCGGCGGAGCTGCGGCTGTGGGGCCTGGCGGGCCTGGATCCGGCCGTCGGGCGCGGCCAGTGGTACCGCGAGGTCGGCCAAGGCATGGGCCCGGCGCTGAATACCGCGGCGGCGCAGGACGCCTACATCCTCGCGGACCGCGGCACCTGGCTGTCCTTCCGCAACCGGCAGGGGCTGCGCATCGCCGTCGAGGGCGACGAGCGGCTGGCCAACCAGTACGGCGTCATTCCCGTCAGCGCGCAGCGCCATCCCCACGTGAAGGCGGCGGCGGCGCAGCGCTTCGTCGACTGGCTGGTCTCACCGGCCGGACAGGCGGCGATCGCGGGCTACCGCATCAACGGCGAGCAGCTCTTCTTTCCCAACGCCGGCCGGCCGGGCGCTTGACCGCGCCGCCGCGGCGGCAGGACGATGCGGCATGCAGACGCGAAGCTTCGACGCGATCGTCATCGGCGCCGGGATGGCCGGCGCCACGGCGGGGGCGAACCTCGCCGCGCGCGGACTGCGCGTGGCGCTGCTGGAGGCGGAGGAGAGCGCGGGCTACCACAGCACCGGGCGCTCGGCCGCGCTCTGGATCCTCAACTACGGATCGCCGGATGCGCGGCTGCTGACCGGCGCCTCCCGCACCTTCTTCGAGGCGCCGCCGGACGGCTTTGCCGAGGTGGCTCTCATCGCCCGGCGCCCCGTGGTGACGCTGGCGCCGGAGGCCGAGGTTCCGGCGCTGGAGCGGCTGGTGGCCGAGGGCACCGGCGTCGAGCGGATCGGGGTGGCGGAGGTCGCGGCGATGGTCCCCGCGCTGCGCCCTGGCTACGCCGCCGCGGCCTGCATCGAGCGCGACGCCTTCGACATCGACGTGGCCGCCCTGCACGGGGGCTTCCTGCGGGGGCTCCGCGCCGCCGGCGGCACCCTGGCGCTGCGCCACCGGGCAGGACGGATCGGGCGCGGTGGGGGCGGCTGGACGGCGGAAACCCTGGAGGGCGTGCGCTTCGCCGCGCCGGTGCTGGTGGATGCCGCCGGAGCCTGGGGGGACGAGGTGGCGGCGATCGCCGGGGTGACGCCGATCGGGCTGCAGCCGAAGCGGCGCACCGCGCTGATCCTCGATCCCGGCGAACATGATTGCAGCGGCTGGCCGCTGCTCGGCGATGTCGGGCACAGCTGGTACGTGCGGCCGGAGGCGCGGCGCAAGCTGATGGTCTCCCCGGCCGACGAGACCGACATCCACGCGCATGACGTGCAGCCGGAGGAGCTGGACGTGGCGGTGGCGGTGGAGCGGATGCAGGCGGCGCTCGACATCCCGGTGCGCCGGGTGGAGCACCGCTGGGCGGGGCTGCGCAGCTTCACGCCCGACCGCGGGCTGGCGATCGGCGAGGATGCGGAGGCGCCGGGCTTCTTCTGGATGGTCGGCCAGGGCGGCTACGGCATCCAGACCGCGCCCGCCGCCGGCCGGCTGCTCGCCGCCCTGGTGGCGCGCGACGTGCCGGCGGAGCTTGCGGCGATCGCGCCGCTGGTCGATCCCAACCGCTTCCGCACGAGGAGGGCCGCATGACCCCGACGCACGCGGATGTCCAGGACGCCGCCCGGCGCATCGCGCCGCATGTCGTGCGCACGCCGATGCTCCGCCACCGGCTGCTGGACGAGTTGGCGGGCGCGACGGTGCTGGTGAAGCCGGAACCGCTGCAGCGCACCGGCAGCTTCAAGCTGCGCGGCGCCACCAATGCCGCGCTGCGCCTGACGGAAGCCGAGCGCCGCGCCGGCGTGGTGACGCATTCCTCCGGCAACCACGGGCAGGCGGTGGCCTGCGCGGCCGCCCTGCTCGGCATGCCCGCCCTCGTCGCCATGCCGGCCGATGCGCCGGCGATCAAGGTGGAGAGCACGCGGCGGTGGGGCGCCGAGATCACCTTCTTCGACCGCCGCGGCACGGACCGCGAGACGCTGGCCGAGCGGCTTGCGGCGGAGCGCGGCGGCACGGTGCTGCCGCCCTTCGACCACCCGGACGTGATCGCCGGGCAGGGCACCGCCGCGCTCGAGCTGTTCGAGGATGCGGCGGCGGCGGGCGTGGCGCTCGACGCGCTCGCGGTCTGCACCGGGGGCGGCGGGCTGGTGGCGGGCTGCGCGCTGGCGGCGGAAGGCGCTTCCTCCGCCACGCGGATCTGGGCGGTGGAGCCGGAGGGCTGGGACGACACGCGGCGGTCGCTGGACGCGGGCGAGCGCGTGGCCAATGACGGGGCGGGCGACACGCTGTGCGACGCGCTGCTCTCGCTGCGGCCGGGCGCGATCACCTTCGCGGTCAACCGGCCGCGCCTGGCCGGCGCCGCGGTGGTGAGCGAGGCGGAGGTGTTCCGCGCCATGCGCTTCGCCTTCGAGCACCTGAAGATCGTCGTCGAGCCGGGCGGCGCAGTGGCGCTGGCGGCGGTGCTGGCCGGCAAGGTGTCCGCGCGGGGCGGTGCCGTGGGCGTGGTGCTGAGCGGCGGCAACGTCGATCCGGCGGTCTTCGCGCGCGCCCTCGCCGCCTGACGCCTACCGCGTCGTGACCTCCAGGAAGTCCAGCAGGGCGCGCAGCTCGGCGGCGTTGCCGACGGTCTGGATGGGCATCTTCGTGCCGGGCGTCACCGTGTCGGGCCCGCGGGTGAAAAGGTCGGCCACCGTTTCCCGCGTCCAGACGATGTCGCCGCGCGCCAGCCTTTCGGAATACTCGTAGCCGGCGACGCTCCCCATGCGCCGGCCGAACAGGCGGTGCAGATGCGGGCCGGCCATGTTGCCGCCCTCCGCGGTCAGCGCGTGGCAGGCGGCGCAGGCGCGCCAGACGCGCGCGCCCTCGGGGTCGGCGCCGGCGGGCACCGCCTCCGCCGTCTCCCCGCCAAGGGGGCCGACGGGCCGGCCCGTCAGCGCATCCCAGTGGCGCACCCGCCGGTCGGCTCCGCCGGTCCAGAGGCTGCGGCCATCGGCCGAGTAGGCGACCGACCAGACCGGCAGTCCCGGCCCCTCCAGCGTGTGCCGCAGGCGGAGCGACGCGACCTCCCACACCGTGACGCTGCCGCCGAGCGATGCGGCGGCCACCGCCGCGCCGCCGGGCGCGACGGCGAGCGAGACGATCGGGCGCGAGGCGGCCTGCACCTCCCGCAGCGCGCCATCCGGCCCGACGAGGCGCAGCATGCCATCGACGCCGCCGGCGGCGAGCGTGCCATCCGGCAGGGCAGCGAGCGCGTTCAGCGGAAAGCCGAACTCGGCCAGCAGGCGGGCCGGCTCGCCCTCGGGCCAGAGGCGGAGCGTACCGTCGAAGCCGGCGGTCGCAGGCAGGCCATCGGCGCGGAAGGCGACCGCGTTGACGTTGCCGCGGTGGCCTTCCAGCACGCGCGCCGGCGCGGCGCCGGCCAGGTCCCAGATCCGCGCCGTGCCGTCCCAGCCGGCGGAGGCGAGGCGCGCGCCATCGGCCGAGGCGGCAAGGCCCGCCACCGGCTCGGTATGGCCTTCCAGAATGCGTTCCGGCTGCGCGCCGGGGCGGGCGGGCCAGAGCGCGATCCGCCCGTCCTCCCCGGCGCTGGCGAAGCGGCCGCCGGGCAGGGCGGCGAGCGCGTTCACCGCGCCGGCGTGCCAGCGCACCACCGCGCGTGCCCGGCCCCCGGCGGGATCCCACAGGATCATGGACTGGTCGAAGCCGGCCGAGGCGAGCGCGCCATCGGCCGCGGCCGCCAGGGCGCGCACCGGCCCGCCGTGCACCGCCTCCTGCGCGCGCAGCGGAAGCGCGAGGGACGGCAGCAGGAGTAGGGGCAGCAGGCGGCGCATAGGCCGGAGATTGCCGGACCGGCGCCACAGGGCAAGCCGGCTTCGCCCGCGCCGCCGGCGCCGCTACGCTCCCGCCGGCAGAGCAGGGAGCACGGCGGATGGACGGGGAAGTGTGCTGGGCGCGGCTGACCGCGGCGGAGATCGGCGCGCGGGCGGGCGGCGCGACCGTCGTGCTCATCCCCGTCGCCTCTGTCGAGCAGCACGGCCCGCACCTCGCGACCGGAGTGGACATGTGGCTGGCCGCCGAGGTGGCGGAGCGCGCGGCGCGGCGCCTGCACGCCGCGGGCACGGCCGCGCTCGTCACGCCCTGCCTTTGGGCCGGGCTTGCCGAGCACCACATGGCGTTCGGCGGGACGGTGACGCTCGAGCGCGACGTGTTCCTCGGCATGCTGCGCGGCGTCGCGCGGTCGGTCGCGCGGCACGGCTTTGCGCGGATCGCGATCGTCAACGGCCATGGCGGCAACGTGGAGGCGGTGTCGACCGCGGCCATCGAGCTGACGGCCGCGCTCGGCGTGCCGGTCGTCGGCGTCACCTACTGGCTGGCCAATGCCGACACCTTCGGCGCCATCCTCGAGACGCAGGCGAATGTCGGGCATGCCTGCGAGGCCGAGACCTCCATGATGATGGCGGTGCGGCCGGAGGAGGTCCGGCGGGAGAACATCGCCCGCGCCTTCCCCCGCCGCGTACGTTCCGCGACGCCGCCCGGCTTCCGCCGTCAGCGCCCCTTCGCCGACATGACCGACACCGGCGTCATCGGCGACCCGCGCGCCGCGAGCGCGGAGAAGGGCGAGCGCCTGCTGGAGGCTGCGTCGCGCCGCCTGGCGGAGGAGCTGGCGCGACCGGAGCTGTGGAACTGACTACAGCACGAGGTCGGCGACTGTGAGCGAGCCGCGCGCGACGCCGGCGAGGAACACCGCGTCGCCCTCGCCGAGGTCGATCCAGGTGCCGGCCCCGGCCGACGCCGCGCGGGCCAGCGCCGCTTCCGCCGTCAACCCGAAGCCGGTCAGGACGAGGCGGTCGTAGCCGGGGGTGAAATCCTCGATCCGGTCGGCGCCGTCGCCGCGGCGGAGCACGAAGCGGTCCTCGCCCTCACCGCCGATCAGCGTGTCGTTGCCGGCGCGGCCTTCCAGCACGTCGGCGCCGCCGCGCCCGTCCAGCCGGTTCGCGGCGGCGTTGCCGAGGAGGTGGTTCGAGTCCGCATTGCCGATGCCGCCGAACGCGGCGGTGCCGAGCCGCAGCACCTCGACGAAGGCGGGCAGGGTGACGGTGCCGGCGCCCTCGACGACGATGGTGTCGAGACCGGTCGACGCCTCCTCCTGCACGGTGTCGGCGGCATCGATCTGGTAGCGGTCGTCGCCCGCGCCGCCGCGCAGCGTATCGGCGCCGCCGCCGCCGATCAGCAGGTCGGCGCCATCCAGGCCGACGAGCAGGTCGGCGCCCGCGCCGCCCTCCAGCCGGTTCGCGGCGGCGTTGCCGCGCAGCGTGTCGGCGCCGCCGCCGCCGATCGCGTTCTCGATCAGCGACGCCGGGTTGCCCTCGTGCAGCAGCGCGTTGAAGACGTTGCCGCGCGCCCGCGTGCCGTCGCGCGTGTCGAGCACGGCGAGCTGCTCTGCCGAGAGCACCGAGAAGCCGCCGGGCGCGAGGTCGACCAGCACGCCGCCGCCATAGGCCGAGAGGTCGTAGGTGTCGTCTCCGCCGCCATCCCACACAGTCAGGAAGACGCGGTTGTCGCCGCCCCAGGGCCAGTCGCCGCCCGGCAGGCCGGCGCCGGTGCCGTTGACCGAGGTCTCGCCGGTCGACGGGTTCCAGGCATAGCGCGTGTCGCCGGCGTTGTAGGCGTAGTCCGCGCCGTAGAGGTGCTGCAGCGCGGCGATGTCGAGCATCATCCAACCCTGCGGGTAGTCGAAGGTGCCGTTGGTGTAGCCGGTCAGCGCCGCGCCGGGGCGCGAGCGGTAGGACATGACGGTGAATTCGAGGCTGTCCCACTCCGCCGGCATGGCGCCGAAGCCATTCCACCATTCATGCGGATGCTTGAGGCCGAGCGCGTGGCCCAGCTCGTGCAGCGCCGTGACGAACTGGTAAGTGCCGAGGCGCGGCGCATCGAAGCCGTGGCGGTTGCCGAACCACACATCGCCGCCCTCGCGCCCGTTCGGGTAATAGGCCCAGGCGGTGGACGGCGCGGAGGAGCGCGCGACCCGGATGTCCGCCGCGCCGTCCTGCGTCGTCTCGACGATCGCCAGGTTGGTGAAGCCGGTGACGTGCGGGCCCGGGCTGCCGGGAGCGCCCGCCTCGCCCAGCCCGGTGCCGAGCAGCGCCTTGCGCACGGCCTCGCGCATGGCCGGCCCGATCTGCGCGAAGCCGCGTGCGGGCTCGGAGATGCCGTAGAATGCCTCATAGTCCGAGGCTGCGTCCGGGAAGGCGAAGGTGACCGGCCCGTCGTCGCCCCAGGCATAGCCGCTGAGCAGCCCGTCCACGCCGGCATGGCCGGAGGCGGCGAGGTGCAGGCGCGGCGCGGTGGGCTGCGCCGGCTCCGCGACGAAGCGGGAGGCGGTGCCGGGCTCGGCGGCGCTCACCAGGCATTGCCAGCACATCGCGGGTCGGACCATGCGGCGCGCCGGCACGGCCGACCGCCCCCGATCTGCGGACGGCAGGCACATGCTGCCTCCGCCTCCTGCGGGACGGGGACAGGCGCGCCGGCCTGACCCGTGGAGGGATTGTCGGCGCTGCCTGGTGAAACGGCCGTGAACGCCGGGCGGCGATTGTGCGCCGGCGCCTTCCGCGCTAACCGGGGGTCCGGGCTGGGGCGTCGCCAAGCGGTAAGGCAGCGGTTTTTGGTACCGCCATTCCCAGGTTCGAATCCTGGCGCCCCAACCAGGCAGCAGCCGTCACGCAGGCGCTGACCGCCACCGACGAATTGTCGGCAGCTGGGCCTCCCTCGGCGGCCTGAGCGCACGATGCCGCGAACAGGTCCGGCGGGGACCGCCCTTCGCAGCGCCGCGAGTGCCATGAAGCGGAGGTTCCGTACGACGCGGCGCATCGGCGCTGCGCACGCGGTGCGTTCCGAGGCCCGGCTGTCCGGCGGGCGCGACACGCGCGTCCGGCCGCGCGAACGGACATCGGCCGACGAGGGCTTATCCGCTCCGCCGCGACAGCATGTTCGCTGGCGGGAACGTCGGCGAACGTTTGTCGCCGCCCTTTCTTCTGCCTGGGAGATGCACAGCGCTGCCGGTGACCGGGCGGGTCACGCGGCGACGCCGCTCGCAAAGGCCTGCCTGCCCCCCGCACCACCCGGCGCATCGAGGATGAAAGACCATCATGAACAGAACGTGGATCGATGCGGTCGCCGTGGGCGCGATTGCCGGCGCGACAATCGGATTCGAGCTGCTGCAGACGAAGGTGCTGTCCGCGCTCTACTACAACCATGCGGTCTACGTGACCGTGGCGATCGCGCTGATGGGCTTCGGCATCTCCGGCGTTGTCGTCGCGCTGCTCGGCACGCGGCTGCTCGACCGGGCCCGTCGCCTCGCGGCGCTCTGCGCGGCCGCCCTGGCGGTGAGCATGTTCGCCTCCCTCGGCATCGCCAGCCACGTGCCCGACTGGCTCGGCGGGCTGCCGCCCTCGGCCAAGCTGATGATCTCGTACGCGATCCTCGTCGTGCCCTTCCTCTTCGCGGGCAGCAGTATCGGCCTGCTGTTCATGGCGAACGGCGCACGCATCCACACTCTCTACATGGTCGACCTCGTGCTGAGCGCGGCCTTCGTGCTCGCCTTCTGCCTGCTGCTCGAGCCGCTCGGCGCCGCCGGCTTCGCCTGGGCCTGCATCGGGACCGCACTCGCCGCGTCCCTGCTGCTCGGCGGAGCGGCCGGTCTGCGCTGGACCGCGCTGGCGCCGCCGACGGCGCTGGCGCTCGGGGCCGCCGTGCTCGCGCCGACCTCCTTCATCGGCCTGTGGCCGGAGCCGTACAAGACCACGGCCGAGCTCTTCAGCCGCGGCGCCGATCCGGTGGCAACGCGCTGGACGATGACGGCGAAGATCGATGTCTGGCCCTATGGCACCGACACGCGCCGCCTCGGGCACGATGCCGAGGGCCGGCCAGCCGACATGATGATCACGCAGGACAACGACGCGCACACCAACATGCTCGGCCCCCGGATGCGCGAGGAGATCTTCGCGGCCGCGCGCCGCGGCGATGCCTTCGAGCCGGTGGCGGCCGCCTACCTGCTGCGCCCGCAGCCCGAACACACGCTGGTCATCGGCGTGGGCGGCGGCAAGGACGTGGTGACGGCGCGCGCCTATGGCAGCCGCCGGATCACGGGGGCGGAGCTGAACCCCGCGACGGTCGACCTCGTCTCCGGCCCGTTCCGCAACTACGCCGCCTGGCCGGATTGGCCGGAGATCGACGTCGTCGCCGCCGAAGGCCGGCACTTCGTGCGCACCGGCGAGCGCGAGGCCTACGACGTCATCATGATGAGCGGCGTCGACACCTTCGCCGCCCTGAGCTCCGGCGCGTACGTCCTCTCGGAGAACTACCTCTACACCGTCGAGGCGATGCACGACTATCTCGGCGCGCTCAGGCCGGGCGGGGTGCTCGCGTTCTACCGCTGGTTCTTCGAAACCCCGCGCGAGAGCCTGCGGCTGGTCAACCTCTACCTCGAAGCGGCGGCGGAGCAGGGTATCGCCAACCCGGAGCAATCCGTCATCGTCGTCGCGGCTGGCGGCTGGGCGGCGACCTTCGTGAAGAAGGACCAGCCATTCACGGCGGAGGAGACGGCGATCGTCGCCGAGCAGGCGCGGCGGCACGGCTGGACCATCATCTACGCGCCGGGCATGCAGGCGGCCGACGCCGGCGGCGAGGATCGCTTCGCCACGGCGCGCGAGGCCTTCGACGCGCTGCTCGAACCGGGCGCCGACCGCCGCGAGGTAGCCCGCTCCTACGTCTTCAACATCACCCCGGTGCGCGACGACCGCCCCTTCTTCTTCGAATACCATCGCGCCGGTGGGCTGGAGGGGGTGGACGAAGCCTGGCTGAAGGGGGGCACCGGCGCGGGCGACGAGCTGACAGCCCTGCGCAGCAGCGCGGTGCATTCCGTGCTGTACCTGCTGCTCGGCCTCAGCGCGGTCCTCGGCGGCCTGGCGATGCTGGTGCCGCTGTTCGTCTTCAGCCGCCAGGGCCTGCAGGTCGAGAACGGCGCGCCGCTCGCCGGCGTCTTCGCCTCGCTCGGCCTCGGCTTCATGCTGGTGGAGGTCGGGCTCATGCAGCGGCTCGCCCTCTACCTCGGGCATCCGATGTACTCGGTCGCGGTGGTGCTGGCCGGCATGCTGCTCTTCGCCGGCATCGGCGCCTACATGGCGCAACTGCTTCGCATGGGGCTCACGGCGAAGATCGGGCTCGGCATGCTCGGCAGCGCGGCGCTGACCGGCATCTGGCTCGCGCTGGCGCCCTACCTGCTCGATGCCACGGCGGGCTGGACCCTCACCGGCCGCGTGCTGGTCTGCCTGGCCAGCCTGGCGCCGGTCGGCATCGTCATGGGCATCCCCTTCGCGACCTGCCTGCGCTACCTGCATGACCGGCATCCGGCCTTCATCCCCTGGGCCTGGGGCATCAATGGCATCACGAGCGTGCTCGCCTCCGTCGCCGCGGTCGCGATCGCGATGCAGACCGGGTTCACGCTGGTGGTGGCGGTCGGCGCCGCGGTCTACGTGTTCGGCTTCGTTGCCTTCATCCTGCACCGCAGGCCGTGGGGGGCAGCCCGCATCGCCGCGCAGCCGGCGGAGTGATGCGGGTGGCGGCAGGGCCGACCTGCGGCCGGCGGGGGCCGGCCGAAGCCAGGAACGCGGCGTAGCCGGGCGAAGCACCTGCGACGGACGAAGGTCGGAACCCTCGTCCGTCGGAGATGGGCGTTGCGCGGCCGGCCGGGCCGGTCAGGCGGCGGCGAACAGCGCCTCGAAGAGCTGGCGCTGCCGCACCAGCTCCTCGGCAAGCGGGGCATGCACCGGCCGGCGCCGGCCATCATGCGGCGCCATCTCGAGCAGCCCGTTCGGGCAGTAGCGGTCGTCGTCCCACCCGGGATGGCCCATGACGGGGTAGAGGCAGATGCCCTCGAGCGGCACGCCCGCGCGGACCGCGTCGCGCATCGCGCGGCCGATGTAGCGCAGCCATTCGGCGCGCACGTCGCCCTCGATACCGGTCTCCGAGACGAAGATCGGGCGCCCGTAATGGGCGTGGATGTCCTCCACCAGGCGGTAGAGCGGCCGGTAGCGCGGGTCATGCGCCCCGATCCTCCCCACCTGGTGCACCCACTGATGGTTCCAGTAGTAGTTCACGCCCACGACGTCGAAAGCCTCGGGGCCACCGCCCAGCCACGGCTCCAGGCGGCCGTCGAGCATGTCCCACGCCTCGAGCTGCGCCACGTTCAGCGCCGCCACCAGTTCCGGATCGTCGCCCGGTCCGGCGGCGATGTGGACCAGCGGCTCGATAGCCATCACCGTCGCGCCGGGCGCGGCCTCGCGGATCGCATGCGCCGCGGCCACCGCGGCACGGACCAGGTTGCGCCGCATCTCCGCGCCGCGGCCGCGCAGGCCCGGGTTGATCCATCCGGCACCCGAGGCATGGCTGAGGAAGGAGATCTCGTTGATCGGGCAGATCATCGGCGCCCGGCCGGTCTCCGCCAGGTGGAGCCGGGCGAAGGCCGCCGCGTATCGTTCGAAATGCCCGACGAAGTCGGCCGAGAGCACGTCGAGGTGATCCGGCCAGCCGAAATGCATCAGGTCCCAGACCACCTGCGCGTCCGCATCCCTGGCGGCGCGCAGCATGGGCAGCAGCGACGACCAGTCGTGCTCGCCCGGCGTCGCCTCCACCAGGTGCCAGCGGACGCCGTCGCGCATGCTGTCCATTCCGTGCTCTCGCAGCTGCCGGTAGTCGTGCAACGCCAGCCGGTCATGCCCGCTGGCCGCGATGACATCGAGCCGCTTGCCGTCCGCGCGGCGATGCGTGGAGCATTCGAACCCGCCCATGAAGAAGCTGCGGAACAGGGCGGGAGGGGAGATCGGCGCGCGCGCGTTCGGCGGGGCATCGGCCCGGGCCTGCGGCGCCAGCGCGACCGCGGCAGCGGCTGCAAGGAAGCGCCGGCGCGCCAGCAAGAGGTTGGCCACGGTGTTTTTGTCCTCGGTGTGGCGACTGGAAAGCCGGGGTCCGGCCCGCAGTTGCATTCGCAAGATGCGGCATGAAGCGGGCAGGCCTGCTGCCGACCCGGCGCCCCGCAGCGCGACCGGGCTCGTCCCCGGCCGCGGTGCTCATCGCGATCCGGCAGCTCGAGTCGAACGTGATCATGCCGATCGTCGAGCGGCGGATGGTGAGCCTGCCGCCCGCGCTCACCTTCTTCGCGGTGGCCGCGGTGGGCCTGCTGTTCGGCGTGTCCGGATTGATCCTGGCCGAGCCGGTCAGCGTCGTGGTCGCCGTGCCCGTGAAGAAGCTGTACGTCCGGCAGACGCTCGGCCAGCCGACCGAGGTGCCGGGGAGAGGCGTTGAGCGGGCCGGCCGATCCGGCGCCTTCCGGAGCACGGCGCGGGCAGGGTATGCGGCTCTTCCGGACCACCTTCGACGGAGACGCCGTTGCCTCGCCGCCAGGTCGCCCTCGGTCTTATCGGAGCCCTGTTCCTGCTCGGCGCGGGCGCCGCGCCGGGCGTGGCGCAAGCGCCGGCGCAGCGGTCCGCGCCGCCGCCGCTCACGGCCAGCGAACCGCAGGACTTCTCGGAGCACGACGCGCTGTTCGCGTTTCACCGGCTGGCGCGCACGGAGCCGGACTTCACCGCGCTCGCGGCGCAGGCGGTCGCGGACCGCGCCCCTGCGCGCGCCCACGCGCGCGATCCGGAGGCGGAGCGGCGCTGGCTGGTGGCGGTCACGGCCCGTCGGCTGCGCGCCGAGTTCGAGGCGTTCGATCTCGACCGTCCGTTCCGGGCCGAACTCGGCGCCGACATCCTCGGCGATGACCGCGAAAGGGGCGGCATCCCGATCGACCTCGGTGCGCGACCGAGCCTAGTCCTGCGCCATCCGGGCGATCCGGACCACCCGTTCGAGCTCCGCTTCCGCAACGCGCATGCCGTCACCGTCATTCCCGTGCCCGGGGCGGAGGCCGCCGAAGGCCTGCTGCGCGGTGCCGGCCTGACGCCGCGGATCGGGTGGTCCGACCCCGGCAGCGTCACGGTGACCTTCATGCTGGCGGGGCTGCTGCCGCGCATCGCCGAGGTGAACGAGATCCCGTTCGCCGCGGAGATCCTGACCGCCCGCGTGACGACGATGTCGGGTCGGGTGCTGCACGTCTTCGACCGTGTCGGCTCGCCGGCTGCGGCCGCGGCGAGCCGCATCGCCCGTCCCGCCTTGTCCGACGCGCGGATCGGCGGGCTGCGTCTGGGCATCCCTCTGGAGCAGGCCTGGGCAATCGTCGCCCGGACCCTGCCGGAACGCCTCGGCGATGCCGCCTTCGACGTGTTGCCGGACCATGCGAGGCGCTTCGGGGTGCGCCCGAACTGCTCTGCCGGCTTGGTCGCCGACATCAACGCCTTCGGCATCGCCCTCGCACCGCAGGACTCCTACGGCATGTGCCTCTCCATCACCGCGGCGGGACCGGACGATCCGCTCGCGGGCCGGGTGGCCGGGATCACCAGCCTCCGCTTCCTGCCCGGGGCGACCGAGCAGGAAGCGAGGGCCGACCTGCAGGAGCGGTTCGGACCGCCGCTCGAGGAGGTGCTGCGCGGGCAGCTTGTCTGGGTGGGGCTCGATCCGGCGCCCGGCGCGACCGACGCGCTGCTCGAGGTCCGGGCCGAGTTCACCCGCGTCGCCGAGGGCGGGGCCAGCCGCGAGCCGGGGCTGCTGCTGGCCGTCGAAATCCGGCGCTTCGTGCCGCGCACCGACCCTGGGTCCTGACGCCCGAGCCGGCCTGTTGCCCTCCTCCTGCGGGACGGCAGGCGCGTGATCCCGGCGCGCTGAGCGCCGCCGTCCTGCCACCGCGCAATCCGGATGGCCGTGAACGGTCTGCGGCCCTGCCCGGCCGCGGCCTTCGGCGATCCGGACATGCGCCGCAGGATCGGTCAGGGCAGCCGGACGCGCAGGTTCGGGTTTCCGGACGTCCGGCGGAATTCCTCCTCGCGCCGAACCGCAGCAGCCACGATGCCGTTGGCCGGCCTCGCGCACCTCGATGCGCGCAATCGAACGGGTCGTCCGGGAGGGATCATGCGAGGGGTGACGATGCTGGCGGCCGCCACGCTGGTGGCGGCGAGTCTCGTGACGAAACCGGGCGGGGCGCAGCCGGCGCAGGACGCGGCGGCGGGAAGCTGCCTCGACGCGCTGGGCGCGCTGGACCGCCGCATGGAGGGCGACGGCTTCTGGCTCTCCGGCTACCGCGCGAGCCATGGCTGGACCGGCGTTGCGACGCCGCCCGGCACGGAGCCGAACCTGGGCGTGCGCGCCCCCGGGCTGGTTGCCGGGGGCGGCGCCGCCGCGGCCGGCATCGCCCCGCTGCGCCCCGGCGGCGAGGCCGATGCGGACACGACCAGCCCGTTCGCGCGGGTGGATTGGCGTACCGCGCCGGCGCAGGCGCTGCGCACCCTGTTCGCGGCCGCGCAGATCCTGGGCCAGGCGGGGCGCGAGGAGACCTGCCGTGCCGTGCTCGCCGAGGCCGAGCAGGGCTACGAAGGCTACGTCGCGCAGCTCCGGCAGGCTGGCGTCGAGCCGGCGCAGATCCGCAACTGGCGTCAGAAGCAGCTCGCCCTCGCGCGGCCGCTGGCCGAGGGCGGCCAGGGCCTCGCCCTGGAGTCCATCGAGGGGTCCGACCTGCGGAACCCGCGCGACGAGCACCTCGGACAGGTGGCCGACGTCCTCGTCGACCCGCGCAGCGGGGAGCCGGCCTGGGTGGTGATCGGGCGCGGAGGCTTCCTCGGCATCGGGCGCGACCATGTCGTCGTGCCCTGGCAGGCGCTGCGCATCACCCCCGGCTTCGACACCTTCGTCATCGACGCGACACGCCGCCAGCTCGACGCCGCGCCGAGGGTGGACCGGGCGGCCCTCGCCTCGGCGGACGGCTATGCCCGGCAGGAGGCGGCGTTCCGCCGCTTCTGGGACAGCGCGGCGACGCAGACTGGCGGCGGGCGCTGACATGCGCGACGGCATCCCGGCACGGCGCGACTGGACCGACCTGATCGGCGGCGGCGCGCTGCTGATCTTCGGCATCTGGTTCGCCTGGCATGCGAACACGCAGTACGACCTCGGCGCGATGCGGCGCATGGGACCGGGCTTCTTCCCGGCCGTCCTCGGCGTGCTGGTGGCCGCCTTCGGCGCGCTGCTGTTCGTGCCGGCCCTGTTCCGCAGCGGCGAGATGCCCTTGCCCGCGGTGCGGCCGCTGGTCACGATCATCGTGGGCGGGCTCGCCTTCGCCTGGCTGATCGAGCCATTCGGCCTCGTGCCCGCAACCCTTGCGCTGGTCGGCATCGCGGCGCTGGCCGAGACGAAGGTACGGATCCTGCGCACCGCGATCCTTGCCGTCACGCTCTCCGCCATGGCGGTGCTCGTCTTCTCCGAGGGGCTCGGCATTCCCGTCCCCGCCTTCCGCTGGGGGCGCTGAGAATGGTCGACACGCTCGGGATGCTGGCCTTCGGCTTCGCCACGGCCTTCTCGCCGGAGAACCTGTTCTACTGCTTCCTCGGAGTCTTCCTCGGCACCTTCATCGGCGTGCTGCCGGGCATCGGCGCGCTCGCCACCATCTCCATGCTGCTGCCGCTGACCTTCCACGTGCCGGCCACGACCGCGATCATCATGCTGGCCGGCATCTACTACGGCGCCTCCTACGGCGGCTCGACGGCGTCCATCCTGCTGAACCTGCCGGGCACGCCTTCCGCCGCGGTCGCCTGCCTGGACGGCTATCCCATGTCGAAGCAGGGCCGCGCCGGCATCGCGCTGTTCATCACCACCATCGCCTCCTTCGTCGGCGCGAGCCTCGGCATCGTCATCCTGACGCTGTTCGCGCCGAGGCTGGCGGAGGTGGCGCTGGCCTTCGGCCCGGCCGACTACTTCGCGATGATGCTGCTCGGCCTCGTCGCCGCGGCGACGCTCGCCCAGGGCTCGCCGGCCAAGGGCATCGCCATGGTGCTGTTCGGGCTCTGCCTCGGCATGGTCGGGACCGACGTGCAGACGGGCATGCAGCGCTTCACCTTCGACATCCCCTACCTGTCGGACGGCATCAGCCTCGTCGCGCTCGCGATGGGCCTGTTCGGCGTGGCGGAGGTGATCAAGAGCATAGGCCGCGTCGACGCCTCTGCGATGACCAGCCAGAAGATCACGCTCCGCTCCATGATCCCGACGCGGGACGATGCGCGGCGGAGCTGGAGGCCGATGCTGCGGGGCACCGGCGTCGGCGCCTTCTTCGGCGCGCTGCCCGGCGCAGGCGGCACCATCGCCTCCTTCATGTCCTATGCCGTGGAGAAGCGGATCGCGAAGGATCCGTCCCGCTTCGGCAAGGGGGCGATCGAGGGCGTCTCGGCGCCCGAGAGCGCGAACAACGCCGCCGCGCAGACCGCCTTCATCCCGACGCTCACCCTCGGCATCCCGGGCGACGCAGTGATGGCGCTGATGCTCGGCGCGCTCATCATCCAGGGCATCCAGCCCGGGCCGCGGCTGATGAGCGAGCATCCGGAGGTGTTCTGGGGCCTGCTGGCGAGCTTCTGGATCGGCAACGTGCTGCTGGTCATCCTGAACATCCCGCTGATCGGGCTGTGGGTGCGGATGCTCCGCATCCCCTATGCGATCCTCTATCCGGCCATCCTGCTGTTCATCTGCATCGGCGTGTTCAGCATCAACAACAGCTACTTCGACGTGCTCGTGGTGATGTTCTTCGGCGTGGTCGGATACGCGATGCTGCTGCTCCGCTTCGAGCCGGCGCCTCTCCTCCTCGGCTTCATCCTCGGGCCGCTGATGGAGGAGCACCTGCGGCGCGCCATGCTGCTCTCGCGCGGGGATGTCGGCGTCTTCGTGCAGCGGCCGATCAGCGCCGTCTTCCTCTCCGCCACGGCGCTGCTGCTGTGCTGGGCGCTGTACGCCACGCTGCGCGGCCGCGGCACGGTCCCGCGGGAGGCGGCGGCAGCGCCGGCCGCGCCGCAGGAGCCCGCGACGCGGCCGGCCGGAAGCGACTGATGGGCGACAGCATCGTCGCGCCCGCCCTCGCCTGGGTCGAGGCCCAGGCGGGGTGGGCGCCGCTGGCCGTCTTCCTCATCGCCTTCGTCGAATCGCTCCCGATCGTCGGCCTCTTCCTGCCCGGCTCCGCGCTGCTGCTCGGCGTCGGCGCGCTGGTCGGCGCGGGGGTCCTGGCGCCCTGGCCGGCGCTGACGGCCACCGTGGCCGGCGCCGTGCTCGGCGACGCGCTGGGCTACTGGCTGGCCCGCGCCGTCGGCCCGGCGGCGATCCGGCGCCGGGTGCCGCGGCGCCACCGGCGCATCTATGCGCGCGCGGTGGTGGCCTTCCGTCGCTGGGGCTTCGCCGCGGTCTTCATCGCACGGTTCCTCAGCCCGCTGCGCGCGGTCGCCCCGCTCGCCGCCGGCGCCACCCGCATGCCCGAGCTGCGCTTCCAGGCGGCCAACCTGTCCTCCGCGCTGATCTGGGCGCCGCTGCTGCTGATGCCGGGCTGGTTCGCCGGCCGGCTCGCGGTGCTGCTCGGCGACCGGGACGATCCCCTCATCCTCGCCGTGCTGGCTGCCCTCGCGATGCTGGCCATGGCGGGCTGGCTGGCCTGGCGCCGGCGCGGCCGCCGCACCGCGTGAGCCGGCGCCCAGCCCCGGCGGGGCCGGGTGGCCGGACGCGCCGTCCGGCATTCCGCACGCGCGGCGCGGCAGGGCCGCGTTTCCAAACCTCCGGCGCAGGGCCGCGTTGGCTCCGCGCAGATCATCAGGCAGGAGCCCGTGCATGGCGGAGCGAAAGAGCCGTGAGTCCCACGGGGCACCGGCGCGGGAATTCGGCATCGTCGGGCTCGGCCAGATCGGCGGCAACATCGCCCGCCAGGCGCTCGGGCGCGGCTTCCGCGTGGCGGGGCAGACCAGGGGGGAACCGCCGGACGATCTGGCGCGCGAGGGGTTCGTCGCGCTGCGCGATCCTGCCGGCTTCCGCGATGCGCTGCGCCCGCCGCGGCTCGTCTTCCTCTGGGTGCCGGCCGGCCCGGTGGTGGACGAGGTGCTGGAGGCGGTCGCGGCCGCGCTCGAGCCCGGCGACGTCGTGGCCGATGGCGGCAACTCGTACTGGGGCGACTCCATCCGCCGTCATGCGCGGTGGAAGGAGCGCGGGATCGGCTTCGTGGACCTCGGCACCAGCGGCGGGCTTCCCGGGGCACGTGACGGCGCCTGCTTCATGGCCGGCGGCGAACCGGAGGCGGTCGCGCGGCTGGAACCCGTGTGCCGCGAGCTGGCGGTGCGCGGCGGCTTCGTGCATGCCGGCGGGCCAGGCGCGGGCCACTTCGTCAAGCTCGTCCACAACGGCATCGAGTTCGGGATGATGCAGGCGATCGCCGAGGGCTACGCGCTGATGCGCCGCCATCACGCGCCGATCGACACGCAGGGCGTGCTGGAGTGCTGGCGCAACGGCTCGGTCATCCGGTCCTGGCTGGTGGAGCTGCTGGCGGAGGCGCATGCCGCCGATCCTGGCCTCGAGAGCGCGCGGAGCGGGTTCGTGGAGGACACCGGCGAGGTCAACTGGCTGGTGATGGACGCGATGCGCATGGAGGTACCGGTACCGGTGATCGCGCAGTCCGTCATGCAGCTGTTCCTCTCGCGCGAGCGTCCGGCGGAACGCGAATGGGCCCGCGCGGTGATCGCGATGCGCCACGGCTTCGGCGGCCATCCGTTCGGGCCGGACGAGTCCATCGCGCGCGAGCGGCGGGAGGGTCGCGTCGGCCCGATCCACAGGCCGGACGCGCCGCCGGATGCCTGAACCCTGCACGGCGCTGCCGCCGCTGCCCCCGGCGGGTGCGGAGGCAGAGCGCGACTTCCTGCCCATCCGCGACTACGGCCTCATCGGCGATTGCCACGGGGCCGCGCTGGTCGGCCGCGACGGCTCCATAGACTGGTGCTGCTTCGAACGCTTCGACGCGCCGCCTTCCTTCGCGCGGCTGCTCGACCGGCAGCAGGGCGGCTTCCTGCTGCTGCGGCCGGAGGGCGCGGTCCGCCGGGTCGTGCGCCGCTACCTCGGCGGCAGCGCCGTGCTCGAGACGCTGTTCGAGACGGCGGAGGGCACCGTGACGGTCACCGACCTGATGCCGGTGTCCGGGCTGCACGGCGGCGGCGTCGGGCCGGCGGGCTGGGTCGTCCGCGTGGCCGAGGGACGCTCGGGCGAGGTGGCGATGCGCGCCGCGCACCGCCCGGTCCGCGACCTCGGCGGCGGGCTGCCGCCCCTCGCGCTGGAGGCGGACGGACAAACGGTCCAGGCGAAGGGCTGCCCGACCCTGCATGCCGAGACGCACTTCACCCTGCACGAGGCAGGCCAGCCTGCCACCGCGCAATTCACGCTGCGGGCCGGCGAGCGCAGGGCCTTCCTGCTGGCGCCGGAAGGGGTGGATGCGGGCGCCCCCGCCCAGATGGCCGCGCGCTTCACCGAGCGGACGCTCGGCTTCTGGGACGGCTGGAGCGCCCGGATCGCCTATCGCGGCCCGTACCGTGATGCGGTGCGGCGCAGCGCCCTGACGCTGAAGCTGCTGACCTACCATCCGACGGGCGCGATGGTCGCGGCACCGACGACCTCCCTCCCCGAGGAGATCGGCGGGTGCCGCAACTGGGACTACCGCTACTGCTGGCCGCGCGACGCCTGCTTCGCGCTCTACGCCCTCCAGAAGCTCGGCCTGGAGGAGGAGACGGAGGCGTTCTTCCGCTTCCTGATGGGCGCCGCGACGGACGGGCTGCCCTGCATCCCGCCGCTCTTTCCGATCGACGGGCGGGGCTGGCCGGCCGAACGCGTCGTCGAGGCGGCGGAGGGCTACATGGGCAGCCGCCCCGTGCGCATCGGGAACGAGGCGGTGGTGCAGCACCAGCTCGATGTCTACGGGCAGCTCCTCGACCTGCTGCACTTCTACGCCCGGGCGGGGAACGCGCCCCTCACGCACCTGCAGGAGGTGGGCGTCATCCTGGCCGGGCACGTCGCGGACCGCTGGCGCGAGCCCGACCATGGGATCTGGGAGCCGCGGCTGCCGCCCCGCCGGCATGTCCACAGCGCCATCATGGCGTGGGTCGCGCTCGACCGCGCGCAGGACCTGTTCGGTCCGCGCCCGGAGTGGGCCGATGCGGCGCTCGACGTGCTGGAGGAGATCCGCGCGCGCGGCGTCCATCCGCGCAAGGGCCACCTCACCCAGGTGATGGACGGGGAGGAGACCGATGCGGCCCTTCTGGTCGCGCCGATGGTGGGGCTGCCGGTCGACGATGCGACGCTTGCCCGCACCGTCGAGGCCGTCTCCGCCAGCCTCGGCGACGGGCCGCTTGTCTGGCGCTACCGCACGGAGGACGGCCTGCCCGGCAAGGAGGGCAGCTTCCTCGTCTGCGCCTTCTGGCTGGTGGATGCGCTGCTGGCGCTGGGGCGCGGCGACGAGGCGCGGGCGCGGTTCGAGGCGCTGCTCGCGCTCGGCAACGACCTCGGCCTCTATCCGGAGGAGATGGCGGCCGACGGCACCTTCCTCGGCAACTTCCCGCAGGCCTTCACGCATCTCGGCCTCGTGCAGTCCGCGCTGCTGCTGGAGCTGTACGAGGCGGGCGGCGTGGAGGCGATCCGCGGCACCCATGCCGACCGCGGCCGGCGCATGGCGATGCGGCGCGGGGTCTAGGCGATGCGGGGGCGTGCCACCCTCTGGATCGCTGTCTACCTGGCGCTCGTCGCCGCGCCGCTGGCCGTGCTGATGATCGGCGAGATGCCGCCCAGCCGCGGCTTCTGGTTCGACCTCTCGATGGCGCTCGGCTTCGCCGGCATGGCGATGATGGGCATCCAGTTCGCGCTGACGGCCCGCTTCCGCCGTCTCACCGCGCCCTTCGGCATCGACGTCATCTACCTGTTCCATCGCTACCTGGCCTGGATCGCCTTCGGGCTCGTGCTTGCGCATTTCGCCATCCTCTGGGTGCGGGACGAGGAGGCTCTGGGCACCACGATCGACCCGCGCGAGGCGCCGTGGGAGCTGACCGCCGGCCGCGCCGCGCTGGTGCTGTTCGGCCTTGCCGTCGTCACCTCGGAGTGGCGGAAGCGGCTCCGCCTGGAATACGGCCTCTGGCGCTACGCCCATGTGGCGCTGGCCACGCTCGGCTTCGCCGCGGCGACGGCGCACATCATCGGGGTCGGCAACTTCACGGCGCAGCCGGGCAAGCGCGCCCTCTGGCTCGCGGCGACGCTGGGCTGGGTGCTGCTGGTCGCCTGGGTGCGCGTGGTCAAGCCGTGGCGGCAGCTCCGCCGCCCCTGGCGCGTGGCGCAGGTGAGGCCGGAGCGCAACGGGACCGTCACCCTGGCGCTGGAGCCGGAGGGCCATGACGGGCTGCGCCGCTTCATGCCCGGCCAGTTCGCCTGGCTCGCGCTCCGCGCCTCGCCCTTCGGGCTGCGGGAACACCCGTTCAGCATCGCCTCGCCGCCCGAATGGCGGCCGCGGCTCGAATTCGGGATCAAGGCGCTCGGCGATTTCAGCGGCGGGGTGGCGGGCATCCAGCCAGGCGAGCGCGCCTGGCTGGACGGGCCCTACGGCGTCTTCTCCATCGACCGGCACCCCGAGGCGCCGGCCTTCGCCGGCATCGTCGGCGGCGTCGGCGTCACGCCGATGCTGTCGATGCTGCGGAGCATGGCCGAGCGGCACGACCGGCGGCCCGTCTGGCTGTTCTACGGGAACAAGGGCTGGGACGACGTGGCCTACCGCGAGGAGCTGGAGGCGCTTCGCGACCGGCTCGACCTCCGGCTGGTCCACATCCTCGAGGAGCCGCCGCCCGACTGGCAGGGCGAGCGCGGCTTCGTGACGCGGGAGCTGCTGGAGCGCCACCTTCCGGCCGAACACCGCGCCGCGATGCACCATTTCCTCTGCGGTCCGCCGGCGATGACGGCGGCGGCCGAGGCGGCGCTGCGGGCCCTCGGCGTGCCGGCCTGGCACGTGCACACCGAGATCTTCGAGCTCGCCTGAGGGATCGGCCGATGCGCAGGCGCACCGCCTTCCTCCTCTCCCTTCTCACGGGCGTTCTCGTCGTCCTGCTCGCGGTCGCCTTCGCCCTGCTGCGCTGATCCGGCGGCACCTCAGCGGCAGACCCGCCACGGGCCCATGTCCAGGTGGAAGTGGTCGGCGTGCGCGGCGTTGTAGTCGGGGCCGAGCACGGCGTTGAACCAGCGGCAGGCGCCGTCGCGCGCGGCGCGGAGGAAGGCGGCCTCGGCATCGTCGCCGCGCCAGTCGCGGAGGAGGCTCACCTCCCGCCCGTCGCGCAGCACGAAGCCGGCGATGTCGATCGCATTCGCGGTGGCGTGCTGGCTGCGGCGGCCGGCAGCGGCGTGGTTCACGTTGCGACAGTTATAGGTGCCGAGGTGACGGACGGCCGCGACCTCCGTCCCCAAATGCTGCCGCGCAGCCGGCTGCAGCGCATGCCGCTCGTACAGCGTCCAGGCGGCCGCCATCCGGCAGGTGACGGCGGGGCCGCGGGGCAGCGTGCGGATGGCCGCAGGCAGGATGACGGCGTTCTCGACCGCGCAGCCGGTCTCGGAGGGACGGTCGGGCAGGCGGTTCACGGCGATGTCCGACGCGGCGAAGGCGGCGAAGCAGGCCTCGGGCTGCTGCGCGAGCCGCCAGAACTTCACCCCCGTCATCGGGCCCGGCTCCGCCCGGAGATCGAGCGGCACGCGGGGATCCCATTCCGGCGGCAGGAAACGGGCGGCCAGGACTCCGGCCACCGCAAGCAGGAGGAGGACGAGCAGCAGGCGCACCCCGGGAAATGTGGGCGGGCCGGCGCCGGCGGCCAGACCGGCCCCCCGGATGGCGGCGCCGCGGCTACTCCGCCCGGATGCCCGCCCGGGCGATCAGCGCCTCCCACTTCGCCGTCTCGGCCGCCACGAAGCGCCGCGCCGCCTCGCGCGTCCGGTCGGCGGGCGCCGGGACCTCGACGCCCAGCTCGGCCAGCCTTGCCTGCAACCCTGCATCGCCGAGCGCGTCGCCGAGCGCGCGGGAGATCGCGGCGAGCGTGGCGTCCGGCGTGCCGGCCGGGGCCAGCACGGCGTTCCACGTCGTCGCCTCGAAGCCGGGCACGGTCTCGGCCACGGTCGGCAGGTCCGGCAGCGCGGAGGAGCGCCGGGCGCCGGTGGTGGCGATGCCGCGCAGCGCGCCGCCCCGCACCTGCGCGGCCCCCGTGGCCACGCTGTCCATGACGAGGGCGATGCGCCCGGCCAGCAGATCCACCACGGCAGGCGCCGTGCCGCGATAGGGCACGTGGTCGGCGGGCACGCCGGTCATGCTCTTCAGCAGCTCGACCCCGAGATGCGAGGAGCCGCCGGCGCCGCTGCTGCCATAGGCGTGCTGGCCGGAGCGGAGGAAGTCCAGCAGGCCCGGCACGTCGCGCACCGGGCTCGATGGCGGCACCATGATCACCTGAGGCACCACGCCGACCAGCGCGACGGGCGCGAAATCGGCCGCGGGGTCGAAGCCCAGCCGCGCGCCGTGCAGCGCGCGGTGGACGGCGTGCACGACCGTGGTGAAGAGCAGCGTGCCGCCATCGGCCGGGGCGCGGGCCACGGCCTCGGTGCCGATCAGCGCGCCCGCGCCGGCCCGGTTCTCGACGACGACGCGCTGCGGCAGGCTGCCGGAAAGGCGCTCGGCAAGCAGGCGCGCGACCGTGTCGGTCGGGCCGCCCGCCGCGTAGGGCACGACGAGGCGGACCGGACGCTCCGGCCAGGACTGCGCGGAGGCCGCGCCGGACAGCGGAACGGCGAGGCCGGCCAGCAACAGGCGGCGCCTGGTCATGTCGGGCTCCTCCGCAGGGCGCCGCCGGCGCGCGTCACGCCGTCGCGCGGCTGCGGCGGGCCGGCTGCTCCTCCTGCAGCGGGCCGCCATTGACCCGCTCGCGCAGCTCCTTGCCCGGCTTGAAATAGGGCACGGCCTTGCCCTCGACCGAGACGGCGGTGCCGGTGCGGGGGTTGCGCCCGGTCCGCGCCTCCCGCCGCTTCGTCGAGAAGGCGCCGAAGCCGCGCAACTCCACGCGGTCTCCGCGGGCGAGGGCGGCGGTGATCTCGTCGAAGATCGTGGCGACGATCAGATCGACATCCGGCTGCCGCAGATGCGGGTTGGCCGCCGCAAGCTGCGCGATCAGTTCCGACCGGGTCATCGAACTCCCGAGTGCTTCCCTCAGCGGGCGGAAGGCTGCCAAAGGGCGCGGACCCGGTCAACGACAACCCATTCCTCGAAGAGGCCGCGGAACAGCGCGGCGGAGAGGGCGCCGAAGGTGCGCTCGGCAAGCGACCGCGTCTCGATGTCGCGCACCGGCAGGCGGGCCGGAACCTGCCGCTCGGCCTCCAGCCAGGCGCGCGCCTCCGGCTCGCCGCCGATCGCGTCGACGAGCCCGAGCGCCAGCGCCTCCCGCCCCGTGAAGACGCGGCCGTCGGCCAGCTCCCGCACCCGTTCCACCGGCAGGTCGCGGCCGGCGGCGACCTTTGTCACGAACTGCTCGTGCAGGTCGCGGACCACGCGCATCAGCTGCTCCCGCCCCTCCTCGGTCAGCGGGCGGAAGGGGCTGGGCTGGTCCTTGAAGCGGCCGGAGGCGAGCGTCTCGGGCCGGACGCCAAGGCGTTCCATCAGGTCCGACGCGTCGAAGGATTGCAGGATCACGCCGATCGAGCCGGTGACCGTCGCCTCCCGCGCGAAGACGCGGGCGGCGGGCAGGGCGGCCATGTACCCCGCCGAGGCGGCGGTGCCGCCCATCACCGCGACCACCGGCTTGCGGTCCGCGATGCGCGCCAGGGCGGCATGCAGCGCCTCGCCCCCCGCGACGCCGCCCCCGGGGCTGTCGATCGCCACGACGACGGCGCGCACCTCGTCGTTGCGCCGCACGCGCTCCAGCGCCTCGGTCAGCCGGCGGTCATCGGTGATGAAGCCGGACACCGGCAGGCGGGCGACATGCGCGCTGCCGGGCAGCAGCCCATCCTCCTCCCCACCGAAGGCGAGGAAAAGGGCGATGGCGGCGACGGCGAGCACGGCAGCGCCGCGCCAGAGGGAGAGGCGCCGCTTCAGGCGCCTCCGGTCGAGCAACAGGTCGGCTTCGAGCGGCATGGCCCCTCCATGCCCGCGAAGCGCCGCCGCGGGAAGGGCCGCGGAGACCTTGCGTCAGCCGAAGAGGATGTCGGCGACGGTCAGGCCGGTCACGCCGCGCAGCAGCACCTCGCCGGTGCTGCCGTCGAACCCGCCGAAGGTCACCAGCGTGCCGCTGCTCACTTCCCGCCAACTGACCGTCTCGGCGGCGATATCCTGGAAACGGAGCAGATCCTCGCCCCGGACGAAGTCCACCACGGTGTCCCGGGCGCGGGAGCCGAGGCCGGCATCGAGGCCGAAGGCGAAGGGGGCCGAGGTGAAGCCGAAGACGAAGACGTCCTCTCCGGCGCCGCCGCGCAGCACGTCGGCGCCGAGACCGCCGCGCAGCACGTCATTGCCCGAGCCGCCGCTCAGCGAGTCATTGCCCCATTCGCCTTCCAGCAGGTCGTCGCCGGAGCCGCCGAACAATGAGTCGTTGCCGCCTCCGCCCCGCAGCGTGTCGTTCCCCCGGCCGCCGTCGAGGAAGTCTGCCCCGTCATCGCGGGCGAGCGCCGCGCCACCGCTGCCAGACAGGCGGGATGTGCCGGCACCGACGACGAGGTCGTTGCCATCGCCGGCAAGAACGGTGTCGGCGCCGAAGCCGGCAAAGACGGTGTCGTTGCCGCCAAGCGCAAGGATCCTGTTGCCAAGGCTTGGAAAGGTATCGGCCGGATCGCCGAAGATGAGATCGGCCGCCTCACCACCCAGGAGGGTATCCGCAAGGCCAATGCCCTGAACCAGCGCCATGTTCAGCGTTTCCCGCACGAATAGAATATTGGATACATGACACGCGCACTGAGCGATCGTCAGCCGGATTGTATACACGAATATGTGAGCTCAGGGCTCCAGGAGAACCATTGCCGGCACATGGTCCGAAGCCCTGGGCCAGCCCCGGGCATCCTTCAGCACGACATGGCTGCGCAGCGCCCCCGCCAGGTCGGGCGAGACCCAGATGTGGTCCAGCCGGCGCCCCCGGTCGGAGGCGCGCCAATCCGCGGCGCGGTAGGACCACCACGTGTAGAGCTTCTGGTCGGCGGGAACGAAGTGGCGCAGCGCGTCGTGCCAGCCGCCGGCGCGCTGCATCGCGGTCAGCGCCTCCGTCTCCACCGGGGTGTGGGACACGACGTCGAGGAGCTGGCGGTGCGACCAGACGTCGTGCTCGAGCGGCGCGATGTTGAGGTCGCCGAGCAGCACGGCCCGGCGGAAGCCGCCCGCCTCCTGGCGGCGGGCGGACCAGGCGGTGGCCTCGGCGACGAAATCGAGCTTGTGGGCGAATTTCGGGTTGAGGGCGCGGTCGGGAATGTCTCCGCCCGCGGGTATGTAGAAATCGTGCAGCTCGATCGGCCCGCCCGGCGCGTCGAGGTCCACCGCGATGTGCCGGCAGTCGCCGCGGCCGCACCAGTCGGGTTCCTGGCTGGCGCGGAGCGTGAAGGGCAGCTTCGAGAGGATGGCGACCCCGTTGTAGCCCTTCATGCCGCGCACCGCGCGATGGGCGAAGCCGAGGGCGGCGGCTCCCTCATGCGGGAAGTGCTCGTCGGGGCATTTCGTCTCCTGCAGGCAGAGCACGTCCGGGTCGAGCGCGGCGACGAGGTCGTTCAGCAGGGGCAGGCGGAGGCGGACCGAGTTGATGTTCCAGGTGACGATGCGAAGGGGGCGGGAAGGGCGTCGGGGCAAGGCAAGCTCGGGCTTCTGGGGCCGCTGATGTGCCTCGGGGCGGCGCGGTTGGGAAGCGCCGCCCCCTCCCCCGCCCTGTCGGTTACGCGATGCGGGTGCGAATTTCGCCGACGCCTTCGACAAACCCCTCCAGCACGTCTCCCCGCACCACGCCTGCGACGCCTTCGGGAGTGCCGGTCATGATGAGGTCGCCCGGCTCCAGCCGGACGAGGCCGGAGAGGTTGGCGATGACCTCGGGGACGGACCAGATCAGCTTCGACAAATCCGAGGTCTGGCGGACCTGGCCGTTCACCTTCAGCTCGATGCGACCGCGGGAGCCGTCGAAGCCGCTACCGGCGCGGACCAGCGGGCCCATCGGGGCCGAGTGATCGAAGCCCTTGCCCATGTCCCAGGGCCGGCCGCCCTTCTTCGCCTCGTTCTGCAGGTCCCGCCGGGTCATGTCGAGGCCGGCGCACCAGCCCCAGACATGCCCCAGCGCGTCGGCCTGGGAGATGTCGGCGCCGCCGGTGCCGATGGCGACGACCAGCTCCATCTCGTGGTGCAGCGACTTCGTGGCGGGCGGATAGGGGGTGTCGGCCCCGCCGGTCACCACCGCGTCGGCCGGCTTGGCGAAGTAGAAGGGCGGCTCCCGCGTCGGGTCGGACCCCATCTCGATGGCGTGCTCGGCATAGTTGCGGCCGACGCAGTAGATGCGACGCACCGGGAAGCGGCCGCCACACTCCACCGGCAGGAAAGGCGTGGCCGGGGGCGCGAGCACGAAGTCGGACATCGGGGTCTCCGCTGGGGCGTCCGGTCCTCATACAAGGGGGGCGCACCGGCGCAAGGTCGCGGTCAAAAAGAAAACGCCCGGTCAGGGGGGTGACCGGGCGCTACTCTTTTTCAGTTCCGATCGGAATGGTCGGGCGAGCCGGCAGGGGAACCGGTTCACCACCGGCAAGTTGGCCGGTAATGGAACCTTAGCGCGACTCCTGTTTCTGCGCAAAAGGCGAATCCGCGAAGAAGTGCCGAAGAGGCGCCCTGCACGCCTCGTTCGCGTCTTGTTTACCGCGAATGCACTTCGCCGTTGCGGACGCGCTACGCTGCCGCACGCGCCATGGGCCGCACGCCGGCGGCCCAGGCGCCGGCGGCCTCGCCGAACGACGCGAAGATCGCAGCGCTGAGCGCGTCGGTGTCGAAATCGTATTCGGGATGCCATTGCACGCCGAGCACGAAGCCCGGCGCGTCCACGACGCGCACGGCCTCGATCGTTCCGTCGGGTGCCCAGGCCTCGGCGATCAGGCGGGGGGCGAGGCGGGCGATGCCCTGGTTGTGCAGCGAGTTCACCGGCACGGCCTCCGCCCGGAAGGGAAGTCCGGCGGCGCGCCAGATGCGGCCGAGCATCGCGTCCGGCGCCAGGCGCACGGCGTGCGCCTTGCCGGTCCGCACGCGGCCGAGCCGCTGGTCGGTGGGCGTGGAGTGGTCGAGCCGTCCGGGCAGGTCCTGGATGCGCTGGTCGAGCGAGCCGCCGAGCGCGACGTTCAGCTCCTGGAAGCCGCGGCAGATCGCCAGCACCGGCAGGCCGGCGGCGATCGCGGCACGGATGAGCGGCAGGGTGGTGGAATCGCGCTGCGGATCCTCCGGCGTGCCCTCGGCATGGGCGGGGCCTGCATAGTGGTCGGGGTGCACGTTGGAGCGGCTGCCGGTGAGGATGAGGCCATCGAGCCGCGGCAGGAGGCCGGGCACCAGCGCCTCCCCCGCCGCGGGGAGCAGCACCGGGATGCCGCCGACCGGGCCAAGGGCGGCACGGATGTAGGTGTCGGAGGCGGCATGGTTCGGGGTGCCATACGCCCCGAATCCCTTCACGCAACACGAGATGCCGACCATCGCACGCATGCCGCAACTCTCCACCGGCCCTGTGGCAGGATCAAGACAAGCGCACCGAAACGACCCCGGTTTTCGGCGGGTCTGGCGCGCAGGGCGCGCGGACCACACAATGCCGCGCGACAGGAGGAGATGGGGCGATGCTGGGACGCCGAGAGGTGCTGGGGGCGGCAGGGAGCGTTGCGTTCGGCGCGGGCGCGGCGCGGGCGCAGGGCGCCTGGCCGGACCGGGCGATCCGCTGGGTCGTCGGCTATCCGCCGGGCGGCGCCTCCGACACCTTCGCCCGGCTGATCGCGCAGACGATGGGGCCGCGGCTCGGCCAGAACGTCGTCGTCGAGAACCGTCCCGGCGGCGGCGCGGTGGTGGCCAGCGAAGCCGTGGCCCGCAGCCCGGCCGACGGCTACACATGGATGCACGTCGACAACGGCATCCTCGTCTACAACCCGGCGCTGTATTCCCGCCTGCCTTACGACCCGGACCGGGACTTCACCGGCATCGGCTTCATCGGACGCTTCCCGCTCTACATCGTCGTGCGGCCGGACAGCCCGTACCGGGACTTCGCCGGCTTCCTCGCCGCGTCGCGCAGCCGGGCGCCGACCTACGGCACGCCGGCCGTCGCGTCCCCCCACCACCTGGCAATGGAGCTGGTGAAGCGGCGCAGCGGACTGGCGGCGGAGCACGTGCCGTACCGCGGCGGGCCCGCCGCGATGCAGGATCTGCTCGGCGGCAACGTGGATTCCGTGGTGATCGACACCGCGACGGGCACGCCCTTCATCCGCGACGGGCGGGTCCGCACGCTCGCCGCCATCACCGAAAGCCGCACGCGCCTGGCGCCCGAGGTGCCGACCATGCGGGAGCTGGGGCACGACGCGGTGGCCTATGGCTGGCAGGGGATGAGCGTGCCCGCCGGCACGCCGGCGCCGGTGGTGGCGCGGCTGTCCGAGGAGATGATCCGGGCGATGCAGTCAGACACCATCTCGGCCCGGCTGCGCGACCTCGACATCGAGTACCTGCCCTGGTCGCCGGCGGAGTTCCAGGCCTTCGTCGGGCGGGAGAACGCGCTCTGGCGGCCGCTGATCCGGGAGCTCGGCATCCGCCTCGACACCTGACGCCTGGACGAAGGCCGGCGCGTCAATGCCGGCCGGCGGCCGCCGGGCCGGCCGGCTCCGCGGCGAGCGGCGGCGATCGCGGCGCCCTTCGGCCGGTCCGGCTGGACGGCGCGGCGCGGCGCGGGCAGAGGACGCGGCGATGCGCCGGTTCTCCCACTCGCTGCTTCACCGCTGGCACCGCCTGCTGCTGCGTGCCCACCAGGGGTGGGACCTGACGCCGGAGCTGCGGCACGCCGCGCTGAACACCAAGCTGATGGGCGCCGTGATCTCCCGCCAGATGTACGCGGCGGGGTTGGCCGGGCCCGGGCTGCCGGCCCCGGAGGGGCCGGTGCATGTCGGGCTGTCCGGCGGCGTATGCCGGCAGGACGCCATCGAGAGCCCCTGGCTGCGGCACTGGTGCGCCCGGCTCGGCATGGTGCCGCTCTACCACCGCAAGATCTGGGAAGAGTGCTTCGTCGCCCAGGCGCTGTGGGAGGCCGGGATGCTGGCGCCGGGGCGCCGCGGCCTGGGCTTCGCGGTCGGGCGCGAGTACCTGCCCGCCTTCGCCGCCGCGCAGGGGATGGAGGTGCTGGCCACCGACTTGCGGCCGGAGGACGCGCGCGCGCGCCACTGGCATGAGAGCGGACAGCACGCGGAGGGCGCGGACCACCTGTTCCTGCCCCATCTGATCGAGCGCGACGCCTTCGCCGCCCGGGTGGCGTTCCGGGCGGTGGACATGGCGCGCATCCCGCCGGACCTCGCGAAGGGCGGGTTCGACTGCCTCTGGTCGGTCTGCGCCTTCGAGCACCTGGGCAGCCTGGAGGCGGGCCTCGACTTCGTGCTGCGGGCGATGGCCTGCCTCCGGCCCGGGGGCGTCGCGGTGCACACGACAGAGTTCAACACCTCCCCGGAGGGGCCGACGCCGTCGCGCGGCCCGACGGTGCTCTACCAGCGGCGCCACATCGAGGCGCTGGGCGCGCGTCTGGCGGCGGCAGGCCACACGCTGCTGCCGGTGGATTTCGCGGGCGGGTCCGGCGTGCTGGACCGCTTCGTGGACCTGCCCCCCTACGCGGCGCCGGACGGGCACCTGGCGGTAGAGGATGCCCCGCACCTGCGGCTGTCGTACCGCGGGCATGTCGCGACCTCGCTCGGTCTGATCATCCGCGCGGGCACATGACCGGGAGCCTGTAAAGAAGAACGAAACGATCCGCCGGCATCCTGCGTCCATCTTCCGCACCGCGCCGTAGGGTGAGGGCGCTGCCAAGCCACGGGTGTCGAGACATGAGCCTGCTCCTCCGCCTCCTGCATCGCATGCGGCAGTCCATCCGCTACCGGCCGGAACGGCGCTACATGCGCGGCGGCCCGCAGGAGACGCGCTGACCTCCGCCGCCTGACGTTTCGCCCGCTCCACGTTTCGTGTACGGCGTGCGGAACGACCATCCTCCGAATGATGCGTTGGCGGATGGGGTAGGCCTGGTCGGCCAGGATGTCGGCCGACGCCCCGCAACTCTGTACGGGGAACAGCGCCGATGTCAGGCACGCGTTGGAATGCGGAATTCTACTACCTTGTGATGGCGGAGCAGAACGGCTCCTGGATCGGTGCGATGGGCATCGGCGGAGAGGCCGGGGCCGACAGCGTCACGGTGAACTGGGGCTACCGGGGGCCGAACGGGATCGACCCGCTCATCGAGACGTACGAGCCCACGCCGGGCGGCGACTTCTACCTGCCCTCCTCGGACAAGACCCGGCTCTACAACGACGGCAGCTACACCATCACCACCACGGCCTCCATGCCGGATGGGCCGGACCAGACGGAGACGCTCACCCTCTTCCTCGACCTGAACGGCACGGTCGGGGTGCGGCGCAGCGGCAGCAGCGCGACCGACGACATGATGGGCGGCGGGTCGGGCGCCGACAGCTTCTACGGCAATGGCGGCGATGACTGGCTGTACGGCGGGCTGGGGGGCGATCGCCTCTCGGGCGGCGACGGCAACGACATGCTCGACGGCGACGGCACGGGCGGACGCGACGAGGGCGCGGACACGCTCTACGGCGGACGGGGCGACGACCGGCTCGAGGGCCGCGGCGGCGACGACTGGCTGGACGGCGGCTCCGACGATGACGAGCTGAACGGCGGCACCGGCGCCGACACGCTCTTCGGCGGGAATGGCAACGACACGCTCGACGGCGGCGACGGTGATGACCGGCTGAGCGCGGGCGCGGGCGCCGACGTCTTCATCGGCGGCCTCGGCCGGGACCGGCTGGTGAGCACGGCGGACGGGGACATGGACCTCTTCGTCATGCGCACTCTCGCCGAGCGCGGCGACCGCATCATCGGCTTCGAGACCGGCATCGACCGGGTGGAGCTGTCCTTCCTCAGCACCTTCGCCATGAGCGAGGACCGCTTCGTCGGCAGCGCGGCCGAGATGACGGAGCGCGGCCCCTACCTGATCTACGACGAGGCGCGCGGCATCCTCTGGTACGACAGCAACGGCGCTGCGGCCGGCGCCACGTACACGCTGGCGTGGTTCACCGCGGGCACGGAGCTGGCCTTCGGGGACTTCGTCTTCGGGGTGTGACGCGTCAGGGGCGGAGGTGGACGACCTCCGCCCCGAGCGCCTCCGCCACGAGCGTGCGGTGGCACTGCGCCGGATCGGCCTCCAGGCAGAGCAGGCAGACCCTTTCGCGCGCCGCGCGGTCGCGCAGCGCGGCGAGGGCAGCCTGCGGCTCCGTCCCCCGCAGGTGGTTCGCGAAGATGCGGCGCATCTCGGCGGGCCGTCCCGCCCGCGCCGCCTGCCTTCCGGCGGGCGGCGTGCCGAGGGCGGGAAGGTGGACGTAGCCGATCCCCGCCTCTCCCAGCGCGGCGGACAGGGCGCGCTTGGCGAAGCCGGGGCGGCGACTGTTGGCGAGGGCGCGCACGTCGACCAGCGTCGTGATGCCGGCCCCGCGCAGCGCGGCGAGGAGGGCGTCGGGCGTCGCCTCCTCGTAGCCCACCGTGTGGATCATCGCGGCAGCGAGGCGTGGGCGGCGAGGCAGGCGAGGTCGAGGATGCCGTTCACCCCCGCCTCCATGCCGACGATCTGGACCGGCGCCGACAGGCCCATCAGCAGCGGGCCGATGGTCTGCGCGCTGGTCAGCCGCGGCACCGCCTTCGTCAGGATGTGGGCGGCGTGCAGCCCCGGCATCACCAGCACGTTGGCCGGGCCGGTCAGGCGGCAGAAGGGGTAGACCTGCGCGCGCAGCCCGGGATCGAGCGCGACATCGGCCGCCATCTCGCCGTCGTACTCGAAATCCACGCCGGCGGCGTCGAGCAGCCGCACGGCCTCCCGCACGCTGCCCGGGATGCCGCCCTTCGGATCGCCGAAGGTGGAGAAGCTGAGGAAGGCGACGCGCGGCTCGTGACCCAGCCGGCGCGCGGCGGCGGCGGCGCGGATCGCGATCTCGGCGAGCGTCGGGGCGTCCGGCCGCTCATGGATCGCCGTGTCGGCGACGAGGACGGTGCCCGATCGGCGGGCGAGCATGAGGGTCAGCCCGAACAGCACGGTGCCCGGCGCCGGGTCGATCACCGTGCGCACGCCTTCGAGCGTGCCCGCGTAGCTTCGCGTCACGCCGGTGACCATCGCGTCCGCGTCGCCCATCGCCACCATGCAGGCGGCGAAGACGTTGCGGTCCTGGTTCACCAGGCGCTGGCAGTCGCGCAGCAGGAAGCCCTCCCGCTGCCGCTTGGCGTAGAGCCATTCGGCATAGGCGCGGTTGCGGTCCGACAGGCGGGCATTGTGGATCTCGATGCCGTCGGGCAGCGGGATGCCGAGCGCGGCGACGGTGGCGTTGATCCGGTCCTCGCGCCCGACCAGCACGGGCGTCCCGTAGCCGGCGTTGCGGAAGGCGATGGCGGCGCGGATCACCTTCTCCTCCTCGCCCTCGGCGAAGACCACGCGGCGCGGATTGGCCTGCACCCGCTCGGCGATCGCCTCCATGGCGCCGGCGGTGGAATCCAGCCGGCCGGCCAGGTCGCGCGCGTAGCGCTGCAGGTCGATGATCGGCTTGCGGGCGACGCCGCTCTCCATCGCCGCCCTGGCGACGGCCGGCGGGATGCGGCTGATCAGCCGCGGGTCGAAGGCGTTCGGAATGATGTACTCCGGCCCGAAGCGGAGGGACTTGCCCGCGCCGGCGCCGGCCACCTCCTCGGGCACGTCCTCCCGCGCCAGCATCGCCAGCGCCTCGGCGGCCGCGACCTTCATCGCGTCGTTGATCGTGCTGGCGCGCACGTCGAGCGCGCCGCGGAAGATGAAGGGGAAGCCGAGGACGTTGTTGACCTGGTTCGGGTAGTCGGACCGTCCGGTGGCGACGATGCAGTCCGGCCGGACCGCCCGCGCATCGTCCGGGGTGATCTCCGGGTCGGGGTTGGCCATGGCGAAGATGACCGGGTGGGCGGCCATGCTGCGCACCATCTCCGGCGTCACCGCGCCCTTGACCGACAGGCCCATGAAGCAGTCTGCGCCCTCCATCGCCTGGGCGAGGGTGCGGGCCTTCGTCTCCACCGCATGCGCCGACTTCCACTGGTTCATGCCGTCGGTGCGGCCGCGGAAGATCACGCCCTTGGTGTCGGCGAGGATGACGTTGGAGGGGCGGAGGCCCATGGCCTTCACCAGCTCGGCGCAGGCGATGGCGGCGGCGCCGGCGCCGTTGATGACGAGCTTCACCTCCTTCAGGTCGCGCCCGGTGAGGTGGCAGGCGTTGATCAGCCCGGCGGCGGCGACGATGGCGGTGCCGTGCTGGTCGTCGTGGAAGACGGGAATGTCCATCATCTCGCGCAGCCGACTCTCGATGACGAAGCACTCGGGTGCCTTGATGTCCTCCAGGTTGATGCCGCCGAAGGAGGGTCCGAGGAAGCGGACGCAGTTGACGAACTCGTCCACATCCTCCGTCGAGACGCAGAGGTCGATGGAATCGACGTCGGCGAAGCGCTTGAAGAGGGCGGCCTTGCCCTCCATCACCGGCTTGGAGGCGAGCGCGCCGAGGTTGCCGAGGCCGAGCACGGCGGTGCCGTTGCTGATCACCGCGACGAAATTGCCCTTGGAGGTGTAGTCGTAGGCCAGCCGCGGGTCGCGGTGGATGTGCAGGCAGGGCTCCGCCACGCCGGGGGAGTAGGCGAGGCTGAGGTCGCGCGCGGTGGTCAGCCGCTTCGTCAGGCGGATCTCGAGCTTGCCCGGCCGGCCTTCGGCATGCAGGGCGAGCGCCTCCTCCGCCGTGATGCGGGCGGTGCGGGTGTCGCCGATCGCCTCCGCGGGCGCCTTGCGCGCATCGTCCATGTCTCGCCATCTCCCCCTTCGCCGAGCCGTCCTTTATGCGGCGGCGGCCGGCCGGGCGGAAGCGGGCCGCTTCGCAGGTGCGGCGGGCTTTGCGGGGGGAAGGCATCCGCCCGTCCTCCCGGGCGCCGCGGTTCAGTTGAAGGCAAGGGGGAACATGAGGCCGCCATCCCTCCAGAGCCGGTTCAGCCCGCGCTCCAGCCGCAGCGGGCTGCCCGGGCCGACGTTCCGGTCGAAAACCTCGGCGTAGTTCCCGATCTGCCTGATGATGTTGTAGGCCCACCGCTCGTCCAGGCCGAGCGCCGCGCCATTCCCGCGATCCACGCCGAGGAAGCGGCGGATCGTGGGGTCCGGGGAGCGCAGCATCTCGTCCACGTTGGCCTGGGTGATGCCGAGCGCCTCCGCCGCGATCAGCGCCTGGAAGGACCACTTCACCACGTCGAACCAGCGGTCATCGCCATGGCGCACGGCGGGCGTCAGCGCCTCGATCTTGTCATTGGCGGGGAAGATGATGAAGTCGTCGGGGCTGTTGGCGAGCGTCGCGCGGACCGAAGCGAGGGCGGCGGCATCGGTGACGAGCGCGTCGCAGCGGCCCGAGAAGAATGCGCTGCGCGTCGCCTCCACGCTGTCGAAGATGACGGGCACGAGGCCGAGGTTGCGGGAGCGCGACATGTCCGCGACGGTGATCTCGGTCGTCGAGCCGGTCTGCACGCAGACCGAGGCGCCGCGCATCTGCCCGACCTCCGTCACGCCGCTGTCGCGGCGGACCATGACGCCCGGATACTCGTAGTAGTTCGGCGTCGTGAAGTTCACGCCGTTGGCGTCGCGCTGGAGGGTCCAGGTGGTGGTGCGCGGCAGCACGTCGACCTCGCCGGATTGCAGCGCGATGAGGCGTGCCTGGCCGGTGAGAGGGACGAAGCGCGCGCGTTCCCGGTCGCCGAACACGGCGACGGCGACGGCGCGGCAGGTGTCCACGTCGAGGCCGCGCCAGTAGCCGCGGCTGTCGGCGACGCCGAAGCCGGGCGTGCCCTGGCTGGCGCCGCAGGTGATGAAGCCGCGCTGCCGGACCAGTTCGAGCGTGCCTTGCGCGGCGGCGGGCGCGGCGGCGAGGAGACTGGTCGCGAAGGCGGCGACGATGCGGCGCATGGGCTTTGCTCCTTCAGGGTTGTGAGAAGACGGAGAGGACGGCCTTGAGATCGGCCCAGAGCTCTGCCTCGTCCTCGAGACCGATCGAGATGCGCAGGACGACGCCCTCCTCTGTCCAGGGCACGACGGTCCGGTCGCCGCGCACGTCCATGGGCACGAGCAGGCTGCGCGTGCCGCCCCAGGAGGCGCCGAGGGCGAAGGTGCGCAGCGCGGAGAGCGCGCGGTCCCGTCTAGTGGAGGTTCCGGGGTGCAGGACGATGCTGAACACGCCGCTCGCGCCCGCGAAGTCGCGCAGGAAGGCGAGGTGGCCGGGGCAGGAAGGCAGCGCCGGATGCAGCACGCGCGCGACGGCGGGATGGGCGGCGAGGCGCCGGGCGAACTCCAGCGCGACCCGGCCGGAATGGCGGAGCCGCAGGCCGAGCGTCTCCAGCCCGCGGAGCGCCAGGGAGACGTCGTCCGGTGAGACGCCGACGCCGAGCATCCGCATCGTGTCCTTCAGCCGGCGGTGGAGCGCCACCTCCGTCACCGAGACCGCGCCCATCAGCAGGTCGGAATGGCCACCGACATGCTTGGTCAGCGCGTCCATCGACAGGTCTATGCCGTGCGCCAGCGGCTTGAACAGCAGCGGCGAAGCCCAGGTGTTGTCGATCCCCGTCAGCACGCCGGCCTGCCGCGCGGCTGCCGCCATCGCCGGGATGTCGCCCACTTCCATCGTGGTCGAGCCGGGCGACTCCATCCAGAGCAGGCGGACCGATGGATCGAGCAGCGCGGCGATGCCGGCGCCGACCATCGGGTCGTAGACGCGGTGGCGGATGCCGCGGGGCGCCAGGTACTGGGCGCAGAGGCCGCGCACCGGCGGGTAGGCGTTGTCGGGTATGAGGACCGTGTCGCCCGGGCCGAGCAGGGTGAGGAAGACGACGGCGATCGCCGCCTGGCCGGACGGCATCAGCGCGGTCCGCGCGGCGCCCTCCAGCGCGGAGAGCTGCGCCTCCAGCGTGCGCGTCGTCGGCGTTCCGTGCAGGCCCCAGCTGTAGCCGTCGGGCCCGCGCTCCTTGCGACGCGCATAGTCCTCGGCGTCGCGGAAGCGGATGGTGGAGGCGCGGTGCGTCGGCACCGCCAGGCTCGCATAGCCTTCCTGCGACACCTCGGGATGATGGACGCAGCGGGTAAGGTCGTGCATGGCGCCAAGGCTGCACCGGCCCGACGCGAACGGGTATTGACCGGGCGGCACGGAGCCATGCGTCGGTGTTATATCCTTGCGCCATGAACCTGCGGCAGGTCGAGATCTACAGGGCGGTGATGCTGGGCGGCTCGGCCTCCCGCGCCGCCTTGCTGCTCGGCATCAGCCAGCCGGCGGTCAGCCGGGCGATCGCCGACCTGGAAGGGGATCTCGGCTTTCTGCTGTTCGACCGCAGCCGCGGGCGGCTGGTGCCGACGACGGAAGGGCAGCTCTTCTACCGCGACGTGGCGGCCAGCTTCGCGGGGCTCGACCGGCTGCGCGCGGCAGCCGCGGCAATTCGGGACTTCGGCACGGGCAGCCTGCGGATCGCCAGCCTCGCCGCGCTCGGCACCACGCTGGTGCCGCGCGCAATCCGGGCGTTCCGGTTGGCACGGCCCGCCGCGTCGGTGACGCTGCAGGTGGTGTCCTCCATCGCGGTCCGCGCCTTGGTGGCTGAGGGGGGTTTCGACCTCGGGCTGGCGGCCGATGAGGTGGACCTGTCGGGGGTGGAGCACCGCCCCTTCTACACGCTGCGGGCCTTCTGCGCGCTGCCGCCGCAGCATCGGCTGGCGGCGCGCGAGGTGATCGGCCCCGCTGATCTCGATGGCGAGAATTTCGTGGCGCTGGTTCCGGAAGACCGGGCGCGCCGCCGGATGGAGGCGGTGCTGGCCGCCGCCGGCGTGCGGCCGCGGATCGTGGTGGAGACGCCGAACTCCGCCGTGGTCTGCGCCCTCGTGCTGGAAGGCGTTGGCATCGGCCTCGTCAATCCGGCGGCGACGGCGGGCTTCGTGGAGCGGGGCCTGGTCCTGCGGCCGTTCCAGCCGCCCATCGCCTTCGCCGCCCACCTGCTGCTGCGCCCGGACGCCCGACGCTCCCGCGATGTCGCGCGCTTCGTGCGGGTATTGGAGGCCGAGCGGGCCGTCGCCTTCGATCGGGGGTGGAGCATGCGCGATGGCGGGTCAGCCGCCGGCCGCTAGACCGGTTTCGCCGCTTTCGGGCACGGCAGGACCGGCCCAGCGACCTGTCCGTACAGACCTTCGCGCCGCCAAGCGGTCCCGCCTGGCTCGGGGACGCCCTACGCCGCGCCGAGGTCGAAGGTCAGCTCCACCGTCGCGCCGGTTGGATCGTGCAGGAAGATCTGGTGCAGCTTCATGCCCGGCACCGGGGCCTCCCGCCACGCGACGCCGAGGCGGCGCAGCCTGTCGCGCATCGCCTCGATATCCTCGGCGCGCAGCGCGACATGGCCGAAGATGCCGCTCTCGGGCGGCGGCATCGGCGCGTCCTCCGCCATGCGGGCGGAGATGTGGACCACGGCGCGGTCGCCCTGCCAGAACCAGAGGCCGGGAAAGTCGAAGGGCGGGCGCCAGCCCTCCTCAAGCCCGACCACCTCGCCCCAGAAGCGGCGCACCGCCGGCAGGTCGGAGGGGCGGCAGCGGAGGTTCACGTGGTCGAGGCCGGTGACCGGCATGGCGGCGGCTCCGTCTGTCGCGAGGAAACCTGTCACGGGCGCGGCGCGGCTGTCCATCGGCCGCGGTTCCGCCGCCCGGCGCGCTGGGCTATCGAGGCCGGGTGACCCAGCCCACCGTCTCGCGCGACATCCCGCCGGCCGAAGGCGCGACGCCGGCGCTCGCCCAGTGGTTCGCCGCCAAGGCCGCGCATCCGGACGCGCTGGTCTTCTTCCGCATGGGCGACTTCTTCGAGCTGTTCTTCTCCGACGCCGAGGCGGCGGCGCCGGTGCTCGACATCGCCGTCTCCCACCGCGGGGAGCATCGCGGCCAGCCGGTGCCGATGGCCGGCGTGCCGGTGCATGCGTGGGAAGGCTACCTCGCGAAGCTCATCCGCGCCGGCTGGCGCGTCGCGGTGTGCGACCAGGTGGAGACGCCGGAACAGGCGAAGGCGCGCCGCGCGCCGACCATCCGGCGCGAGGTGGTGCGGGTGGTGACACCCTCCACCGTGACGGAGGAGGGCCTGCTGGAGGCGGGCCGTCCCTCCTGGCTGCTGGCCGTGGCGGAGGACGCGGAGGCGATGGGCGCCGCCTGGCTCGATGTCTCGACGGGCGCCTTCGCCACGGCGGCGCTGCCGCGGGGGGAACTCGCGGCGCTGCTGGCGCGGCTGGAGCCGGCCGAGGCGGTCGCGCCCCCGCTCCTCGCCGAGGCGGCGGAGCTGGCGCGGCTCGCCGGCCGCGTCGCGGCGCGGGAGGCGCCGCGCGACCCGCCGCGGCTGCTCCGGGAGGCCTACGGCGTCGCGACGCTCGACGGGTTCGGGCGCTTCTCCGAGGCCGAGCTGGCGGCGGCGGCGCTGGCGCTCTCCTACGTGCGGGAGACGCAGGCGGGCGCGCTGCCGCGGCTCGACCCGCCGCGGCCGGAAGGCGCGGCGCCGGGCGTGCTGGTGCTCGACGCCGCGACGCGCCGCAGCCTCGAGATCCTGCGCGACGGGCGCGGCGGCACGGAGGCGACGCTGCTCTCGGCGGTGGATCGCACCGTCACCGCGGCAGGCGCGCGGGAGCTGGCGGCGCGGCTCTCGGCGCCGCTGGCGGAGGCCGGGCCGATCGCGGCGAGGCACGATGCGGTGGCCTTCCTGCTGGGGGCGGAGGCGGTCCGCGCGGCGGTGCGGGGGGCGCTGAAGGGCGCGCCGGACATGGCACGCGCGCTGGCGCGCCTCGCGCTCGACCGCTTCGCGCCGCGCGACCTGGCGGCGCTGCGGCTCGGCCTCGGCGTGGCGGAGGCGGTGCGGGCGGCGGTGGCGTCGGCGCCGCTGCCGGTGCCCGACCTCGTCTCGGCGGCGGAGGCGGCGCTGGGCCTGGACGCGGCGCTGCGCGGCGAGCTCGACCGCGCGCTGGTGGCGGAACGGCTGCCCGCGCGGCTGGAGGATGGCGGCATCATCGCCGCCGGCTACGACGGGGAGCTGGATGCGCTGCGCCGCCTGCGCGACGGCGGGCGGGAGGCGATCGCGGCACTGCAGGCGGAGCTGGCGATGGCCTGGGGCGTGGCGAGCCTGAAGATCCGCCACCACCAGCAATTCGGCTTCCTGGCGGAGCTGCCGGCCGCGCCGGCGGAGCGCCTGCTGCGCGACCCGCCGAAGGGCCTGGCGGAGGGACACGCGCCGATCCACCGGCAGACCATGGCGAATGCCGTGCGCTTCACCTGCGCCGCGCTGGCCGAGCTGGACCGGAAGGTGGCGGAAGCCGGGGAGCGCGCGGCGGCGCGGGAGCGCGCCTGCGTGCGCCACATCCGGCGGATGCTGCTGGAAGCCGGCGCCCCGATCGCGGAGGCGGCGCGTGCGCTGGCGGAGCTCGACGTCCACGCCGCCGCCGCGGCGCTGGCGGCGGAGGGCGGCTGGTGCCGGCCGGAGATGCCGGACCGCGCGGAGTTCTGCATCGCCGCCGGCCGGCACCCGGTGGTCGAGGCGGCGCTGCGGCGCGCCCGCGGCCCGGCCTTCGTGCCGAACGACTGCGATCTGTCGCCCGGCCGACGGGTGTGCCTGCTGACCGGCCCCAACATGGCGGGCAAGTCGACCTACCTTCGGCAGAATGCGCTGGCGGTGGTGCTGGCGCAGGCGGGGCTTTTCGTCCCCGCAGCCTCGGCGCGCATCGGGCTGGTGGACCGGATGTTCAGCCGGGTGGGCGGAGGCGACGACATTGCCGGCGGGCGGTCCACCTTCATGGTGGAGATGGCCGAGACGGCCGCGATCCTGAACGGGGCCACCGCGCGCAGCCTGGTGGTGCTGGACGAGGTGGGTCGCGGCACGGCGACGTGGGACGGCCTCGCGATCGCCTGGGCGGTGCTGGAGGCGCTGCACGACCGGATCCGCTGCCGCGCCGTCTTCGCCACCCACTTCCACGAGCTGACCGCGCTGGCCGGCCGCCTGCCGGAGGTGGCGCTGGCGAGCATGAAGGTCCGGGAATGGCGCGGCGAGGTCGTGTTCCAGCACCTGGTCGGGCCCGGCGCCGCGGAGCGGAGCTGGGGCGTGCACGTGGCACGCCTGGCCGGCGTGCCGCGCCCGGTTCTGGCGCGCGCCGCGCAGGTGCTCTCGGCGCTGGAGACGCGCGCCCGTGCCGGCGGCCCCGACGCGCTGGCCGAGGAGCTGCCCCTGTTCGCCCGGAACGCGCCGCGGCAGACGCCGCCACACGCCCCGCTGGCCGAGCTGCTGGCCGAGATCGACCCCGATGCGTTGTCACCACGAGAGGCACACGAAGCTTTGTACCGTTTGAAGGCACTCTGCTCCGAAATTGCGGCACCGCAGCACGAGAACACTGTCACTGGGGCAAGTGACAAGATAATGTGAGAGGAATGACAGCCGACCTGGGCCATCTGCCCGATGCTGCGGCAGGGCTGGCCCTGCCGGTCGCCGACGCACCCGAGGTGCTGCCGGACCTCCTCGACGCGCTCATCACGGGCGGCAGGCCGGCACCGCGGGATCTCGCCCTTGGTCTGCTGCGGCGGCAGCTCGGACGCATCCAGGGCAGAGTACAGCGCGCCTTCGAGGCGCACGAGCTCTCCGGCCTCGGCGCTGCGCGGTGGCTTGCGGCGCTCACCGATGGCCTGGTCGGCGCGATCCACGCCTACACGCTCGCGCAGGTGCCGCCGGCGGAAGAGGAGGCCGGCTTCGCGCTGATCGCGACCGGCGGATACGGGCGCGGCGTGCTGGCGCCCTATTCGGACATCGACCTGCTGTTCCTCTCGGACGCGCCGCTCGGCCCGGGTGGGCGGCGGGCGGTGGAGTTCATGCTCTACCTGCTGTGGGACCTCGGGCTGAAGGTCGGCCACGCGACGCGCACGGTGGAGGAGTGCATCGAGGATGCGCGCGGCGACGCGACCATCCAGACCGCGCTGATCGACGCCCGCCACCTGGCCGGCGAGCCGGAGGTGTTCGCGCGCTTCGACGCCGCCTTCGCCGCGTTCCGGCGGGCCAGCGGCCTCGCCGCGTTCCTCGGCGCGAAGCGGGCGGAGCGCACGGCGCGCCATGCGCGCTACGGCGAGAGCCCGTTCCTGGTGGAGCCGCATGTGAAGGAGGGGCGCGGGGGCCTGCGCGACCTGCAGACGCTCTACTGGCTGGCGCGCCACGCCTTCGGCGTGCAGCGCATGCCGGAGCTGGTCGGCGCCGACAGCCCCGGCGGCGGACTGCTGACGCCGCAGGAGGCGCGGGCGATCCGCCGCGCCTGGAACTTCCTCTGGACGGTGCGCTTCCACCTCCACTACGTCACCGGGCGGGCGGAGGAGCGGCTGACCTTCGACCTGCAGCCGGTGGTCGGCGCGCGGATGGGCTACACGCGTCACGGCGTGCAGGACGGCGTCGAGCGTTTCATGAAGCACCTGTTCCTGACGGCGCGGGACGTGGTGCGGCTGACCCGCCTGCTGGAGCCGGCGATCGAGCGCGCGGCGCTCGGCCCGCCCGCGGTGGTGCCGGCCGGCGACGCGGCGCTGGCGGGCGCGGGCATGGCGCTGGCCGACGGCAAGGTGCTGTTCGCGCCGGACCGCAACGTCGCCGCGGATCCCGCCATCATGCTGCGGCTGGTGCGGGCGGCGCGGGACCGCGGCCTCGACATCCACCCGCTGGCGCATCGCGCGCTGATCCGCAACGCGCGCTACGCGGTGCGCCTGCGCGGCGACGCGGCGGCGAACGCGCTGTTCCTGGACCTTCTCTGCGGGCGCGAGCCGGCGCGGTGGCTGCGCGTGCTGAACGAGGTGGGGTTCCTGTCCCGCTTCGTGCCGGACTGGGCGCGCATCGTCGGACTGATGCAGTTCGACACCTACCACGTCTTCACCGTGGAGGAGCACACCATCGAGGCGATCGGCGTTCTCGGCGCGCTCGAGCGCGGCGAGCTGGCGGAGATCGCGCCGGTGGCGTCCGAGCTGGTGGGCCAGGTGCAGTCGCGCCGCGCCCTCTACGTCGCCGTGCTGCTGCACGACATCGCCAAGGGCCGCGGCGGCGACCATTCGGAGCTCGGCGCCCAGGTCGCGCAGGAGCTGTGCCCGCGGCTCGGCCTGAGCCCGGAGGAGACGGAGACCGTCTCCTGGCTCGTGCTGAACCATCTGCTGATCAGCCAGACCGCCTTCAAGCGCGACATCGACGACCCGAAGACCATCCTCGATATCGCGGAGACGGTGCAGTCGCCGGAACGGCTGCGGCTGCTCCTGGTGCTGACCGTGGCCGACATGCGCGCGGTGGGACCGAAGGTCTGGAACGGCTGGAAGGCGACGCTGCTGCGCGAGTTGTACTGGCGCGTGGCGGAGGTCCTGGCCGGCGGGCTCTCGGTGCCGGAGCGCGACACGCGCGTCGCGCGCGCCCGCGCCGCCGCGGCCGCGCTGCTCGAGGGCTGGCCGAAGGAGGAGGTGGACCGCTTCCTGTCGCTCGGCTACCCGGGCTACTGGCTGTCCTTCGACCCCGAGACGCATGCCCGCCACGCTGCGATGATCCGCGAGGCGGAGGCCGAGGGCGCGCCGCTGACCGTCCGCACCCGCGTCATCGAGACGCGGTCGGTGACCGAGGTGACGGTCTACTGCAGCGACCATCCAGGCCTGTTCAGCCGCATTGCCGGCGCGCTGGCGGTGGCCGGGGCGTCGATCGTCGATGCGCGCATCCACACCATGACGAACGGCATGGCGCTCGACACCTTCTGGGTGCAGGACGCGGCGGGCGGGGCGTTCGACGCGCCGCACCGCCTGGCGCGGCTGGCGGTGCTGATCGAGGGTTCGCTCTCCGGCCGGATGAAGCTGGAGGCCGAGATCGGCAAGCTGCGGCGGGAGCCGGCGCGGCTGCGCGCCGTGACGATCCCGCCCCGCGTCGTGATCGACAACCACGCCTCCAACAGCCACACGGTCGTCGAGGTGAACGGGCGGGACCGCCCCGGCCTGCTGCACGACGTGACGGCGGCGATCAGCCAGCAGGGGCTGCAGATCGCCTCGGCGCACATCACGACCTACGGCGTGCGGGCGGTGGACGTGTTCTACGTGAAGGACGTGTTCGGCCTGAAGGTGGAGAACGAGCGGAAGCTCGCCGCGCTGCGCGCCGCGCTGGTGGAGGCGCTCGGCGCCGTGGAAGCGCCGGCGGCGGCGGAAGGCGCCGTCCGCGTGGCGTGAACGGTCCTGCCCCGCCGCGCGTTGGCGCGGCACGAGCAGGAGGCAGGCGATGCCGGACGAGGATGGCCGCAAGGGCGGCAGCAGCTACACCGGGAAATACGACGTCGAGACGAAGACGGCGCGGCCGAAGAGCGTCGGGCCGCACCATGCACGCCACGAGCAGGAGGATCCGTCCGAGCCGGGGATCCGGCCGGAGGCCGGCTACGCCAACGAGATCGCGGAGATCAATGCGGCCGCGGACAAGGGCGCGCGCACCGCGAAGGGCCCGGTGCAGATCGGCGTGAAGGGCGGCGCCGAGGACGAGGATGCGGAGCCGCGGCCGGAGGCGCCCGGCGAGGGTGGCGGCAGCAGGACAAGCAGCGGCAGCATGCCGGACGCGTAGGCGGCACGTCATGCCGCGGCCCGCCGGCCGGGGAGCGGATGACGGTTCCGTCGCGATCCGCAAGGCCCGGATCACTCCGCGCCGGGGGGCACGCCGTCCCACATCTCGGCCTCGGTCAGCGCCCGCGGGATCAGGCCCTGCGCGGCGCACCAGCGGCTCGCCAGCCCGAGCGCCGGGCGCAGCGCGGCGCGGCTGGTCGCGGGCACGCCGGCGGCGCGCAGCAGGCGCAGCACCTCGGGCGCAAGGTGCGCACGGTCCCGCCGCAACACGACGAGGTGGTTCACCGGGACGAAGCCGTGGGTGGCATGGAAGCGGGCCGACGCGGCGTCGGGCTCCGGCCAGACCGGGCGCAGCGCCGGGTCCGCGGGCGTGTCGCCGCCGAAGATCGCGGCGTCCAGCGCACTGTCCTTCAGCATCGCGCGCATGTCGGCGCCGGCCGGCGCACGACGGGCCCAGGGCGGGTCCGGGCAGCCCGGGACGTGCGCCTCCTCGAAGGTGGTCCAGCGGCACGCCTCGGCCCGCACGCCATGCGCCTCGGCCAGGACGCCACGCAGCCACATGGCGGTGGTCTGGCCGTAGGCGCGCACGCCGATGCGGCGGCCGGCGAGATCCTCCGGCCGCCGCACCGTGCCGTCGGCGCGGCAGAGCATCGTGGATTCCTGGAAGCGCGCGGTGAGCACGGCGGGCAGCAGCACCATCGGGTGGCCGCGCGCGCGGGCCATCAGGAAGGTGGCGATCGCCATCTCCGACAGGTCGTAGCGGTCGTCGCGGACCATCGGCGCGAAGGCGCGGGTGATCGGCGCGACCTCCTCGAAGGCCAGCCTCAGCACGGGCGAGGCGACCTCGCCCGAGAGGAGCCGGGCGGTGTGCGGATAGCTGCCGAGGGCGGCTTTCAGCACCTCATTCACGGTATGACGGATCGAGCCGGTCCAGCTTGCGCAGCAGCGCCGCCCATTCCATCAGCCCGTAGGGCCGCCGCGTGCCCGGCTGGTAGTTGTTCCAGGTCTCCTGCACCACCCGTTCCGGCACCCGGATGATGTCTTGGCCGGTGGCCTGCGCGGCGAGCTGCGCCCGGCAGGACAGTTCCAGCCGGTGCATGGCGTTGAACGCCTCGCCGATCGTGCGGCCGACGGTGAGCAGGCCGTGGTTGCGCAGGATCAGCGCGTTGCCGTCACCGAGGTCGCGGACCAGCCTGTCCTGCATCGCGGTGTCCAGGACCACGCCCTCGTAGTCGTGGTAGCCGATGCGGGCGAAGCGCATCGCCGTCTGGTTCATCGGCAGCAGCCCGCATTCGAGCGAGGAGACCGCCATGCCCGCCCAGGTGTGGGTGTGGATGACGCAGGCGTATTCCGGCTTCGCCCCGTGGATCGCGCCGTGGATGACGAAGCCGGCGCGGTTCACGCCGTAGTCGAGTCCGCCGGGGAAGTCCGGCTTCGCCAGCACGTTGCCGTGGATGTCGATCTTCACGAGGGAGGAGGCGGTAATCTCCTCGTAAAGCATGCCGTAGGCGTTGATCAGGAAGGCGCCGTGCTCCCCCGGCACGGCAAGCGAGATGTGGTTCGCCGCCATGTCCGACATGCCGTAGAGGTCCACCAGCCGGTAGCAGGCGGCAAGGTCGATCCGCGCACGCCATTCCTCCGGCGCCACGCGATCGCGCATGGAGGGGATGCGGAAGCGGTCGGTCAGGGCATCTGGCACGGGGTTGTCTCCTGCGTTACTCCGGGGCCGCGCACACGGCGCAGATGTCCTCGCCCATCCGATCCAAGGCGCCACCATCCCGAACCCGGAGGCGGCGTCGCCGCAGGACCGGGCTTACGCATCGACGATCGCCGTGGATCGCATGGAGGGGCGCTCGGCGAATTCCGCGTGCCATTCGGCGAGCTGCGGCCGCCGCTGCCGCCAGCCGAGATCGGGGAAGCGGAAGTCGAGGTAGCCGCCGAGCACGCCGAGGGTGATGGCGGCGAGGCCGACGGGCGCGGCATCGATCTCCGCGATCTCGCTCTCGAAGGCGTCGAGGACGGCGCTGGTCTTCAGCGCGAAGGTCTCGATGAGCGGCGCCGAGGGGCTCTCGCGCTCCCGCTCGTGCCGCCAGAGGACGAGGATGTCGAGCAGGCCATCGGCCGTCGCGTGCCGGCGCAGCTCGATCCAGCGCGCCCGGCCCTCGGGCGGGATCAGCGTGGCGCCACCGGCGAGGCTGTCGAGATATTCGCAGATCACCAGGCTGTCGTGCAGGACGGTGCCGTCCTCCAGCAGCAGGGTGGGGATGCGGCCGAGCGGGTTCTCGGCCATCAGCGCGCGGTTCGGCGCGGCCTGGGCCACGGCGGTGCGCCGCGTCTCGATGCGGTCGGCCAGGCCCAGCTCATGCGCCGCCACCATCACCTTCCGCACATAGGGCGAACGCGGGGACCAATGCAGCCGCATCGGCATCGCGCGCTTCCTCCGACCTTGCTTGCCGGGAAGTCTAGGGCGGCCGGGGTGCGGCGTGGAAGTGCGGGCCCTGTCGGAATGCCCCGCCTTCGTTGCGCGAGGGCCCGGATCGGCGGGGAGATCGCGCGGGGCGGGCAGGGGAGCTAGGCTGACCCTTCCTCATGCCTCCCCCTCCTCCCGCGCGGCCGCGGCCCGCCATCTGGCTGCTCGTGGCCATCATCGGGCTCGGCCCCTTCACCATGCAGGTGCTGGTGCCGTCGCTGCCGGCGATGGGAAGGGATCTCGGCGTCGGCACATCGGGGGTTCAGCTCACCGTCACGCTCTACCTCGTCGGCGTCGGCGCCGGGCAGCTCTTCTACGGCCCGCTTTCGGACCGCTTCGGGCGGCGGCCGCTGCTGATGGGCGGGCTGGCGCTGTATGCGCTGGCGAGCCTTGCGGCGACGCTCGCGCCCGACATCGGGGCACTCGTCGTGGCACGCGTCGCGCAGGCGGTCGGCGCCTGCGCGGGCGTCGTGCTCGCCCGCGCCGTGATCCGCGATGTCTGGCCACGGGACGAAGCGGCCTCCGTGCTCGGCTACGTCACCATGGGCATGACGATCGCGCCGATGCTTGCCCCCGTGCTCGGCAGCGTGCTGGAGGCGCGGTTCGGCTGGCGCGCCTCGATGCTGGCCTGCCTCGTCTTCGCGCTGCCGCTGGCCGCGGTGACCTGGACGCGGCTGCCGGAGACGCTGCCCGCGCCGCAGGCGCTGCCCGGCGTCTCCGCCATCCTGCGCGCCTATCGCGGGCTCTGGGCGCTGGCGGGGTTTCGGGCCTTCACCGGCGTCACCGCGTGCTCCACCGGCATCTTCTTCGCCTTCCTCGGCGGCGCGCCCTATGTGGTGGTGAGCGGCATGGGCTACTCGCCGGTGAGCTTCGCCTTCGCGTTCGCGGCGATGTCCGTGCTGTTCGCACTCGGCAACTGGGTGGCCGGGCGGTTCACGCGCCGCGTCGGGCTGGTGCGCATGCTCTCCCTCGGCACGGTGCTGACGACGGGCGGCGCGATCGTGGCGCTGGCGGCGATGCTGACCATGCCGCCGCACATCCTGACCTTCTTCGTGCCGATGGGCCTGGTGGCGGTGGGCAACGGCATGACGCAGCCCGGCGCGATCGCCGGCGCGCTGTCGGTGCGGCCGCAGCTCGCGGGCACCGCCTCGGCGCTGGTGGGGGCGCTGCAGATGGGCTTCGGCGCGCTGATGACCTTCGTGGTCGGCCTGGTCGAATACGGCGCGGGCATCGGCACGGCGCTGAGCATGGCAGGCGCCGGCCTCGGCACCTTCCTGGCGCTGCGGGGCGTCAGGCGGGCCGGGGCATAGGGCGCGGTGCCGGTCAGGCCGGCCGGCGTCGCAGCTCCATCCAGACTGTCATTGACGCAGTACGGATCAGGCGACACACAGGCGGGCCATGGACCTGATCCTCCCCCTCCTCGGTGGCCTGCTGCTGCTCGCGGCCGGCGGGGAGCTGCTGGTGCGCGGCGCGGTGCAGATCGCCGAGCGGATCGGCGTCTCGCCGCTGCTCATCGGCCTCACCCTCGTCGGCTTCGGCACCTCGACGCCCGAGCTGGTGACGAGCGTGCAGGCCTCCCTGGCCGGGTCGCCCGGCATCGCGGTGGGCAACATCGTCGGCTCCAACATCGCCAACGTGCTCGTCATCCTCGGCCTCTCGGCCCTCGTCTTCCCGATCGCCGTCTCGTCGAACGCGCTGACGCGCGACGGCGTGCTCGGCGCCGCGGTGGCCGCTGCGCTTGGCGCGGTGGGGCTGTTCTGGACGCTCGACCGCCTGGTGGGGCTCGTCTTCCTTGCCGGTCTCGTCGCCTACATCCTCTACGCCTGGCGGCAGGAGAGGGAGGCCGTCGCCGACCACACCGCCGCCTTCGACCGGGCTCAGGCCTTCGAGGATGCGCATCCGCGCGGCGTCCACGGCGCCGGTGCGGCCGCGCCCGGCGCCGGGCTCGGCGGCCTCGCGCTGTCCCTCGGCTTCGTCGCGGCGGGGCTTGTCGCGGTCGTGCTCGGCGGCGGGCTTCTGGTGGATGGCGCGATTGGCCTGGCACGGATGATCGGCGTCTCCGAGACCGTGATCGGGCTCACCATCGTCGCGGTCGGCACCTCGATGCCCGAGCTCGTCACCTCCCTCGTCGCCGCGGTGCGGCGCCATGCGGACGTGGCGCTCGGCAACGTGCTCGGCTCAAACATCTACAACGTGCTCGGCATCGGCGGCGCCACCGCGCTGATCGCGCCGACGGCGATCCCCGAATCGATCGCACGCTACGACGCGGGGGTGATGTTGGCGGCGGCGCTGCTGCTCCTGGTCCTGGCGCGGACCGGCTGGCGCATCGGACGGCGCGAGGGCGCGCTGCTGCTCGCCGCCTATGCCGTCTACGTCTGGACGCTCTGGCCGGCGTGACCGCGCGGCAGGCCGCCGCGCTGCGGCCCGCCTTCGCGTCCTCGGGCGCGATCCTTGCCGGCGTCGGGCTGGCGCGCTTCGCCTATGTGCCGCTGTTCCCCGCCATGGTCGGCGCGGCCTGGGTGGATGGCGGCGGGGCCGGGCTGCTGGGAGCGGCGAATTTCTGCGGCTACCTCCTCGGCGTGCTGCTCGGCCGGCGCCTGGCTCGAGGCATCGGGGTGCCCCGCGCGCTCGATCTCGGCATGGCGCTGGCCGCGCTGGCCTTCGCGGCCTGCGCGGTCCAGGGCGGCCTGCCCTGGTTCGCCTTCTGGCGCGCCCTGGCCGGGGTGGCGGGAGGGTTCCTCATGGCGCTCGCAGGGCCTGCGGTGCAGGCGACGGTGCCGGCGGAATGGCGCGGCACGGCGGGCGGCGTGGTGATGGCCGGCGCGGGGGCCGGCATCATCCTGTCCGGCCTGCTGGTCCCGGTGCTGCTGACCGGCGGCTTGCCGGCGGCGTGGCTCGGGCTGGCGGGCGCGGTGCTGGTGGTCTGGCTGGCGGCGCGCCGCGCCTGGCCGGACCCGCCCGCCCTGCCCTCCGCCGCGGCGGCCGAGGCCGTGCCGCCCGCCTGGCGGCTGCTCCTCGCCTACGGGCTGTCGGGCGCGGGAATGGTGGCGCCGATGGTCTACCTCTCGGACCTGGCGGTCCGCGGCCGGGGCCTTCCCCTGGAATGGGGCGCGCTGGCCTGGATGGGGTTCGGGGCGGGCGCGATCGCCGGCACGCTGCTCGGCGGCCGGTTGGCCGGGCGCCTGGGCGGGAGGCAGGCGCTGCCGGCCTGGATGGCGGTGCAGGTCGTCGCCCTGACGCTCACGCTTGTGCCGTGGTGGCCGGCGCTGCTGCTGGCCGGGCCGCTGGGCGGCTTCGCCGGCATCGGCGCCACCGCCGTCACCCTCGTCGCCGCGCGGGAGATCGCGGGCGCGCAGGCGGGCGTGGTGTGGGTGCGCGCCACCGCCGGCTATGCGGTGGCGCAGGCCTGCTTCGGCTTCGCCCTCGCCGCGCTGTTCGCCGCCACCGGCGAGAGTCATGCTGCGGTGTTCGGCGCGGGGCTCGTGCTCTCGTTCGCCGCCCTTGCCGTCGCGGCCGCGGGGCGCCGGGGATAGGCCCGGGGTTAGGCCGGGCGCCTGAAGGCGACCTTGTCGTTCTCGCCAGCCTTCGGCGGCTCACCGGTGGCCAGCGCCTTCACGTAGCCATAGGCGTGCACGAGCGTGGAGGACGGCGCATCCCAGTATTCCGCGCCCTCGACCTCCACCTTCAGCAGCGCCGCCTTCGGGTCATCCGGCCCGCCGGGGAACCAGGTGCGCAGCGGCTCGGACCACAGCTCCTTCTGCTTCGCCGGGTCGCGGATCACCCGCGCCGTGCCGGAGACCGAGACGTAGTTCTGCCCCGACGGATCGGCATAGGCGAGCAGCACGCGGTCGTCGTGCCCGATCTCCTCGGTCTTCGGGCTCGGCTGGCTGGTGAAGAACCAGAGCGTGCCCTCGAATTCCTTCAGCTTCACGGCGCGCATCGGCCGGCCGCGCATCCTGCCGCCCTCGTCCAGCGTGACCATCATCGCGACCTGCACGTCGCGGATCATCTCCCACACCTTGTCGCGGGCAGCCTGATCGGTCCGGGTTTCCACCATGCTCGCCTGTCTCCGTTCCGGGGTCTCGGGGGAACGGCGCAGGACGGGCACGGTTGCAGCGCCCCGCTTGCGCCGGCGTCCGGCAGCCCCATTCAAGCGGAATGACGATCGCCCCCGACGCCGCGCGCCAGGCCCGGCGCGTCGCGCGCTACTACCGCTGGCTCGACCGCCTCTCCTGGTTCGACGAGCGGCGGGCTGAGGCCGGGCATGGCGCGCTGCCGGTGCACCGCGCGCTGGCCGATCCGGAAGGCGGCGCGCCCTCTCCGGCCGTGATCCACCGGCTGATGCTGGCGGGGCTGGAGCTGCCGCCGGCGCCGCGCGTGCTGGATGCGGGCTGCGGCTACGGCGCGACGATGCTCGACCTGGCGCCGCATCTCGGGGGTGACTGGACGGGGCTGACGCTTTCCGCCGTGCAGGCGGCGCGCGGCAATGCGGAGATCGCCCGGCAGGGGCTTGGCGACCGGGTGCGCATCCGCGTCGGCTCCTATGACGGCGCGCTCGGCGGGCCCTGGGACCTCGCCTACGGCATCGAGAGCCTGATCCACAGCGCCGACCCGGCGCGCACGGTGGCGAACATCGCGGCGGCGCTGGCGCCGGGCGGGCATCTCGTCGTGGTGGACGACATGCCGGAAGACGCGCTGCCCGAGGCCGCCGCGGCGCGCCTGGCCCGCTTCCGGCGCTTCTGGCGCTGCCCGGTGGCGCCGACGCGCGCCGGCTGGCTCGCCGCCTTCGCCGCCGCAGGGCTCCGCCCCATTGCGGAGCGCGATCTCAACCCGCTGCTGCGCATTCGCGGCCCGGCCGAGCTGGCGCCGCGCGTCGCGGCCCTGGAACGGCGCGCGCGGGTGAAGCGGCTGCTCGGCTTCGGCCTGCGGTCGGAAGCCGAGATCGGCGGCATGCTCCTGGAATGGTTGCAGGCGGAGGGGCACGTGCACTACCGGGTGCTCGCGGCCCGGAAGGCCTGACCGCTGGCAGCCCTCGCGAGGCGGCGCTACACCCGGCGCATGCCGCACCCTGCCATCCTCTCCTCACGCGAAGGCGACATCGCCGTCGTCACCATCGACCGGCCGGCCAAGCGCAACTGCATGGACCTGCCCATGTGGGTCGCGCTGGCCGAGGCGATGGAGGCCGCGGGTGCCGACGACACGCTGCGGTGCGTGCTGGTGCGGGGCGCGGGGGAGGACGCGTTCTGCGCCGGCGCCGACATCGCCGCCTTCGCCACGGAGCGCGGCACGCCCGAGCGCGAGGAGATCTACGGGCGGGAACTCAGCCGCGCCTTCCAGTCGCTCCGGCGCTGCCGCCATCCCGTGGTCGCCGCCTGCCGCGGCTGGACGATGGGCGGCGGCGCCGGCGTCGCCACCATGGCCGATTTCCGCGTCGGCGGGCCGGGAACGCGCATCGGCATCCCGGCGCGCAACCTCGGCATCTGGTACGACTACCGGGAACTCGATCCGCTGCTCTCCTCGGTCGGCTATGCCGTGGCGTGCGAGCTGCTGATCGAGGGCCGGGTCCTCACGGGAGAGGAGGCGTATGCGAAGGGCCTGCTCTCCCGCCTCGTGCCCGACGAGGCGGTGAAGGAGGAGGCGCTGGCGATGGCGCGGCGGATCGCGGCGGGGGCGCCGCTGTCGAACCGCTTCCACAAGCGCGCCCTCCAGCGCCTGCGCGGCCCGCTGCCGATCACCGAGGAGGAGCAGCGCGCCAACGGCGACTACGCCTACACCGAGGATTTCCACGAGGCGACGCGCGCCTTCGTCGAGAAGCGCAAGCCGGTCTTCCGCGCGCGATGACGGCCGGCCGCGCCCCCCGCATCGCGCTCGGCGGGTTCATGCTGGAGAGCAACGGCCACGCGCCCGTCGCGACGCGCGCGGAGTTCGAGGCGAATTGCTGGCTGGAGGGCGCGGCGCTGGAGGCCGACCTCGCCACGGAGGCGCCCCGCGCGCCCGCCGGGCTCACCGGCTTCATCCGCGCGATGGCGGGCGGCGCGCCCTGGCAGCCGGTGTTCACGATCGCCGCCGCCGCCGGCGCCTCCGGCCCCATGGATCAGCCGGCGTTCGAGGCGGTGGCGGAGCGGATGGTGGCGGGGCTGCGCGCGGCGATGCCGCTCGACGGCGTGTTCCTCGCGCTGCACGGCGCCGCGACGGCGACGGCCGACCGCGATCCGGACGGCACGCTGCTGCGCCGGGTGCGGGAGGTGGTGGGGCCCGACGTGCCGCTGCTCGCGACGCTCGACCTGCATGCGAACGTGTCGTGGGAGATGGTGCGGCACTGCGACATGTTCGCCGCCTTCCTCACCAACCCGCATGTGGACATGGCGGAGCGCGGCGCGGAATGCGCCGCCGCGATGCGCTGGATGCTCGGCGGCGGGCGGCCGCGCATGGCCTTCGCCAAGCTGCCCTTCATCCCGCCGGCGACGAGCCAGAACACCGATGCCGGCCCCTATGCCGAGGCGATCGCGCACGGCCAGCGCCTGCTGGACCACGAGGTGATGAACGTCTCCGTCGTGTCGGGCTTCTCGCTCGGCGACACGCCGAAGAACGGGCTCTCGGTCATGGTCACGGCACGCACCTCCGCGCGCCGCGCGCAGGAGGCGGCGGCCGAGCTGGCGGCGCGCATCTGGGACTCGCGCCACCGCTGGGTGACGCGCCTGACCGCGCTGGACGAGGCGGTGCGCATGGCGGAGGAGGCCGGGCGCAACACGGCGCAACCGTCGCTGCTGTTCGCCGACGTCGCGGACAATCCCGGCGGCGGCGGGCGCGGCAACACCGTCTTCATCCTGGAAGCCTTCGTCCGCGCCGGCGTGCAGGGTGCGGTGCTCGGCCTGCACAACGACCCGGCCCTTGCCGCGGAGGCGCATGCGCGGGGAGTGGGCGCGCGTTTCCCCGCGCGCTTCAACCGCGACGAGACGCATCCCTTCTCGCAGCCCTTCGAGGCCGAGGCCCTGGTCGAGGCGCTGTCGGACGGCGAGATCGTCGGGCGCCGCGGGATCTACCGCGGGCGGAGCGTCGCGATCGGTCCTGCCGCGCTGCTGCGCATCGGGGACGTGCGCGTGGCCGTCTCCTCGCTGCGCAGGCAGCTCGCCGAGCCGCGGATGGTGGAGTGCCTCGGCGTGGACCTGCGTGCGGTGCGGTCCCTCGTCGTGAAGTCGCGCGGCCATTTCCGCGCCGGCTTCGACGATCTCTGGACGCGGGACCGCATCGTCGAGGTGGACGTGCCCGGCCTGACCACCGTGGTGCTGGACCGTGTACCGTGGCGCGAGCTGCCGCGGCCGATCCATCCGTTGGATCCGGAGATGGAATGGCAGCCGCCGGAGCCCGAGGTGGTCCGGGTTCGCTGATCCTGCAGGGTCGCGATGCAGGTCACGCCGCGGCGCGGCGACCCACCCCCATCTCGCGCAGCACCGCGTCGATCCGCGCCAGCGCGAAGCGCATGTCCCGCTCCTCCACCGCGCCGATCGCGGCGATGCGGATGGTGGGCCGCGCGGTGTTCCAGAAGTTGCTCACCAGCACGCCATGCGCCTTCAGCCTCTCGACGAAGGCGCGGAAATCCCAGGCGGGGTCGCAGGGCTGGTGGACGTTGACGATGACCGGGCCCTGATGCCGGCGCTCGAGGTACGGCGTGAAGCCCAGCGCGAGCAGGCCCTCGTAGAGCGCGTCCGCGTTCCGCCGGTAGCGGGCGAGGCGCGCCTTCTGCCCGCCCTCCGCCTCGTAGAGGTCCATCGCCACGCCGAAGGCGCGCAACGATTGCACCGCGGGCGTGAAGCGGAAGCTGCCCCAGCCGTTGCGCAGCGCGTGGTCGTACACGTCCGCCAGGTCCATCACCCAGGACCCCGCTTGGCCGCGGCACGCCTCCAGCCGCGCCACGGGCGCCACGGCGAAGCCGAAGCCGGGCAGGCCTTCCAGGCACTTGTTCGAGGTGAACACCACCACGTCGCATTCCGGATGGTCGGCGATTCGGAAGGGGATGGCACCGAAGCCCGACACCGCGTCGCAGATCATCCGCCGGCCGGCGCGGCGGATCACCGCGCCCATTGCCTCTGCATCGTTGACGATGCCGCTGCCGGTCTCGCTGACCACCAGCGCGACGGTGCGGATGTCCGGGTTCGCCGCCAGCGCGGCCTCCAGCCGGTCCGGCGCCATCGGCTCGGTGTCCGGTCCGTCGAGCGGCACGACGACCCGGCCGGCCTCCGTCGCCAGCCGCGCCAGCCTCTCGGCATAGCCGCCGTTGCGCACCACCAGCAGCCGCTCGCCGGCCGGGACGAAGGTGCGCACCGCCGCTTCCACCACCATGTGGCCGCAGCCGGGCAGCGGCAGGGCCACGTGCTCGCCCGCCACGCCCCCGGCGATCGCGACGATGCGCGGGCGCATCGCCGCGTATTCGGCGCGGAAACCGTCGTCCCAGGGCGCGATGTCCTCGGCCATGGCGGCGCGCACCTCGGGGCGGGTCTGCACGGGGCCGGGGATGAGGAGGAGCATGCGCGGGTCCGTCGGGGCTGGCGAGGGCCGCGGAAGATGCCCGCGCCGGCCGCGCCGGGGAAGGGGATCACGCGACGAGGGCGCCGCCGAGTTCGCGCGCCAGCTTCCGCAGGACGGCGTCGCGGAAGTCGGGGTAGTCGGCGCAGGTGACCGCGAAGCTGCCGGGGCCGCCGATCACCTCGGCGAGGTAGTGCTCCAGCAGGTCCGGCTCCTCGTTCAGGATAACGAGGCCGTTGATCGTGACGCCCGCCGCGACGCCGAGGTCGCGCATCGGCCCCGGTGGCCGCCCCGCGCTGTGCCGCCCGTCGCCCGAGACATCGAGGACATGCCGCCGCGCCTCGCCGGGAAAGGCGCCGAGCAGCGCGAGGCCCGCGGCCATCCCCTCGCCGATCGCGGTGGCGCCGGGCGGCGGCAGGCGCGGCGCCTGCTCGACCGCATGCGCGATGCGCTCCGCCGCCGCGGCGCCATCCAGCCGCGTCCAGGCCAACGCGACATCCTGCGCGCCGACTCCGGACCAGAGCAGCAGCGCCACCGCCGCCGCGCCGCGCGGGCCCGAAGTGGCGGCCGCGAGCACGGCGGGGTCGCGGAACGCCGCCGCCGTGCCGCCCGCCATCAGCGCGAACTCGTCGAAATCGACGCTCGCCGACACGTCCATGGCAAGGCAGAGGGCAAGGTCCACCGGCTCCATGCGGTTCCTCGTTGCATGAACCGCGGATTCCCGCCATCTGGCGGAAGCGGCTGGGCAGACAAAGGGGGCTGGGGCATGCGGCGTCGGGGGCTCTTGGCGACGGGCGCGGTTCTGTTGGGGGCGCCGGCGGTGCGGGCGCAGGGCGCTTGGCCGAACCGGCCGGTGCGCGTCATCGTCCCCTTCACCCCCGGCGGCGCGACCGACGGCATGGCCCGCGTCACGGCCGGCAAGCTGCAGGAGAAGCTCGGCCAGCCCTTCGTGGTGGAGAACCGGCCGGGCGCGAACGGCGCGGTCGGTGGGCAGGCCGTGGCGACCGCGGCGCCGGACGGCTACACGCTGTGCTTCTCCGCCTCCATCCAGATCCTGGCGCGGCTGGTGATGCGCAACCCGGGCTACGACCCGGTGGCGGACCTCGCGCCGGTGGCGCGCGTCGGCCAGGGGCCGCTGCTGATGGTGATGAACCAGGCACGGCCGCAGACGACGCTGGCGGAGGTGCTGGCGGCCGTGCGCGCGGCGCCGCGCGACTGGTCCTTCGCCGTCTCCTCGCTCGGCGCCGCCGGGCACCTCGCCACCATCGAGTTCACGCGGCAGGCGGGGGTGGAGATCACCCAGGTGCCGTATCGCGGCACCGCGCCGGCGCTGACCGACGTGGTGGCGGGCAACGTCCAGCTCATGTTCGACCCGATCCTCGCGACCCTGCCGCAGGTGCGGGAGCGGCGGGTGCGCGGCCTTGCCATCACCGCCGGCGCGCGCAGCGCCGCCGCGCCCGAGATCCCGACCGCGGCGGAGGCAGGGATGCCCGGGCTCGACATCCAGTCCTGGTGGGCACTGTGGGGTCCGCGCGCCCTGCCCGCCGAGATCACTGCGCGGATCGGCGAGGCGCTGCGCACGGGCATGGCCGAGCCCGACGTGCTGGCGCGCGTCGGCACCCTCGGCATCGAGCCGCTGGCCGAGATCGGTCCCGACTTCGCGGCCTTCATCTCGCGCGACTTCGCGCGCAGCCAGGAGCTGCTGCGGTTGGCGAACTTCCAACCGGAGTAGCAGGCAGGCCCTGCCCGCCGCCATAGTCCTGTCGAAATCCTGCGACGATCCGGACGTTTCGATCTCACGTCCGCGTGAGTCGCCCCTGTCCCTCCGCCGAGCGTCGTGCTAGCCTCCCACGTAGGGATGCAAGCGCGGGCGGACCAACCGCCCGCACCGTCTGGAAGGCAGGGATGGGCGCGTCACACACGGATTGCGCAGGCAGAGCGTCGAGACCGGCCCGGCCCTCCACGGCCGGTGCCCTCCGCAACTGCGCGAGGTGACGCCCGTGCGACCTGTCCCGCCCGACGCAGGCCTCGGCTCCTGGGGACGCAATGACATGTCGAAGCCGCAGCCCTCGCCGGCCGAGCCCCATCTGCACGCGGAGGACACGGCGCCGATCTCGCGCATCGTTGCCGAGGTCGCCGCCGCCTTCCCCGGCGAACGCATCAGCCTCGGCGAGATGGCGGAGGCATTCGGCGACCGCGCCTTCGGCCTGCTGCTCCTGCTGCTCCTGCTTCCCGGCCTGCTGCCGGGGATGGCGAGCGTCTTCGGCACTCCGCTGCTGATCCTCGGCATCCAGATGGGGCTCGGCCTGCGCGTGCCGAAGCTGCCGCAGATCCTGGCGCGCCAGACGATCAAGCGCGCCGACCTGCTGCGCCTTGCCTCCGCTTCCTCGAAGGGGCTGAAGCGCATCGAGCGCTACGTGAAGCCGCGCCCCGGCTTCTTCACCGGCCCGGCAGGCGAACGGATCATCGGCTGGCTCACCGCCTATGTCGCGATCATGCTCATCCTGCCCGGGCCGGGGACCAACGGCCCGCCGGCCTTCGGCAACATCGTCATGGCGCTCGGCCTCATCGAGCATGACAGCCGCGTCACGGGCTGGGGCGTCGGCCTCACCGTGCTCGGCTGCGTCTTCGCCACCTTCATCCTCGTCCTCCTCGCCTGGCTCGGCATCGAGGCGCTGGGCTGGATGATCTGATCCCCCCGCTTCCGTGAGGCGGGCGGAAGTGCTTACCTCCGCCCATGCGCCGGTGGCCCGGAAGGGCTGAAACGGGAACGCGAGAGCGGCCACGCGGCCGCAAACCGCGGCTGCCCCCGCAACTGTAGGCGGAGCCGCCCCTTCCACGCGCCATTGGGCCAAGCGCCCGAGAAGGCGGAAGGGGCTCCGGGAGAGGTCTCTCCCGGCACTCCGCGAGCCAGGAGACCGGCCGGCGCAGAGACGTCCCGCGCGTGCCGGGCGGGGTGCACCGGCGCAACGGAGCGACAGCGTCCCGGCGACGGGGCGCGCTCGCCTCCGCCTGCGGCGACGACGCCAGCCGTTCCGTGCGGGGCGACCCGTGCGGGACATGTCGTCACGCCGCATGGATTGGATCCCGATGCGCCGTTCGTCCCTGCTACCCAGCGCCGTTGCGCTGGCCCTTGCCCTGCCTGCCGCCGCGCAGCAGGCCGTGCCCGACACCATCGTCACCGCAACGCGCATCCCGACGCCGGAGGAGCGGCTGCCCGCCGCGGCCACCGTGCTGACGCGCCAGGACATCGAGGAGCGCGGCTACCGCACGCTCGCCGAGGCGTTGCAGGCCGTGCCGGGGCTGCGGCTCGTTCAGACCGGCGGCCCCGGGCAGCAGGCCAGCGCCTTCCTGCGGGGCGGCGCGTCCCGCCACGTCGTCGTGCTGCTCGACGGCGTGCCGGTGAACGACCCGTCGGAGCCGAACGGCGCCTTCAACTTCGGCAACGAGCTGCTCGGCGACATCGAACGCATCGAGGTGGTGCGCGGCCCCTTCTCCTCCCTCTACGGCTCCGGCGCGATCGGCGGCGTGGTGAACCTCGTCACCCGGCGCGCGCCGGACGGCGTGCCCTTCCGCGCCTTCGGCGACCTTGCCGCCGGCACCGGCCGCACGGTGCGCGGCACGCTCGGCGTCGAGGGCAATGCCGGCGGGTGGGACTACCTGCTTGCCGGCCAGTCCATCTCCTCCCGCGCCTTCGACGCCACGGCGCCGCGCTTCCGCGCCAACACCGGCGAGCGGGAGGGTTTCGTCGGCCATGCCGGCACCGCCCGCCTTGGCTGGCGCCCGGTGGAGGGCGCGCGCATCGAAGGTCTGCTCCGATGGCGCGGCAACGAGGCGGGGCTCGACAATGTGCCGCGCGATGATCCCAACTACGATGGCGACGACCGGCGCTGGCTCGGACAGCTCCGCGCCGAGGCGACGCTGCTCGGCGGCGCCTGGACGACCGGGCTGCGCGCAGCCGCCACGCAGGACCGCCGCCGCTACGTCAACCTGCCCGACGGATCGACCCGCGCCTCGACCTACGACCTCTTCCGCGGCACGCGGGAGATCTATGACTGGGGCAACCAGGTCCGGCTCGGCGATCTCGGCTGGGTGGAGGAGGTCGGTCTGGCCTTCGGCGCGACGCATGAGCGGGAGACGAGCGACAGCCGTTCCGGCAACCCGCCCTTCCAGACCGTGACGGACGCGACCGCGCGCAGCAGCGCGCTGCATGCCGGGGTGCAGGGGCGCATCTTCGGTCGCCTCGACCTCTCGGCCGGGCTGCGGCAGGAGATGGCGGAGGATTACGACGGCTTCACCGCCTGGCGGCTCGGCGCCGTGCTCGCCGTGCCGGAGCTGTCGTCGCGCCTGCGCGTCGCCGCCGGCACCGCCTTCAAGGCGCCGTCGCTGTTCCAGCGCTTCGGCACCATCGGCACAAGCTTCCGCGGCAACCCCGACCTCTCGCCCGAGCGGTCCTTCGCCTGGGAGGTGGGGAGCGAGACGGACCTGCCGCTGTTCGGCCGGCCGGACGGCGCGACCCTCGGCGCAACCTATTTCGACACGCGCTTCCGCGACCTGATCAGCTTCAACGCCGCCTTCTCCACCCTCGAGAACATTGAGCGCGCGCGGGCGCGCGGGGTGGAGCTTTCGGCGGCGGTGCGGCCGGCGCCGTGGCTGCAGCTCTCGGCCGCCTGGACCATCACCGAGACGCGGGACGACGCGACCAGCCGGCCGCTGCCGCGCCGGCCGCGCAACGTCGCCGCCCTTGCCGCCCGGATCGCGCCGACGGAGCGGCTGGTGGTGGCGCCGGAGCTGCTGCTGACCGGCCCCTCGCCCGAGGGCGCCTTCGCCGCCTATCGCGACGACGGCACCGCGTTCACCACCATCACCTACAACAAGCCCGGCACGGTGCTGAACCTGACCGCGAGCTACCGGGTGAGCGAGGCAGTGACCGCCTATGCCGAGGGCCGCAACCTGACGGGCAGCCGCTTCGAGCCGGCCAACGGCTTCGTCATCCCGGGCCGCAGCCTGCTGGTCGGCACGCGCGTCACCTTCTGAAGCGGCCTCCCGCGCCTTCCCCCGCCGCGGCGGGGGAGGGGTCGCGCATCCAGGCGGCCCTCCGCCGCGTTGCAGCCGCCGGATGCGCGCGCCCCTGACCCGACACGACCTCCGGCGTCACTCCCGCCTCGCCTGGGCGAGCCTCGGGGCGCTGCTCGTCACGGCCGCCTGGTTCTGGCTGGAAGGCGCCACCGGCGCCGCCCTCGGCACGCTCGGCGCGCTGGCCGGCTGCCTCGGGCTGATCCTGCCGCCGCGGGAGCGGATGCGCGTGCTGCCGCCGCGGTTGCGCGCGCTGCCGCGCCGCTGCGATGCGGCGCCGGTGCTTGCCACGCTCATCTCCTGCCCGGGCTACGGGCTGGGCTGGTTCTACGGCGACAACCTCTATGACGAGGCGGTGCACCTGCTGAACGGGGGGCTGGCGGGCGCGGTGCTCGCCGTCTGGCTGATGCTGGACGGCCGGCCGCGCCGCCGGCGCGACCTTGCCGCGGCCGGGCTGAAGGTCGGGCTGGCCATCGCCGTCGGGTGGGAGATCTTCGAGTGGGTCACGGGGCTGATCGGCGACACGCTCGACACCGTTTCCGACATCCTTCTCACCACGCTCGGCACCGCGCTTGGCGCGATGCTGCCGGCGCGCCGGCGGCTCGCCGCGGGAGAAGGCGCGGCGCCTCTGCCCGTCAGGCCGCCGCGCGAGACCTAGGCCGCGACCTTGCGGGCCGCGGGGCGCCTGCCTCCGCCGGCCTTTCCCGCCTCCGCCACCGGCACGTCGCCCTCCAGGGCCGCAAGGAAGCGGCGGCACCAGACCGCGGCGGTGTTGGCGCGCACCGCCATGTCCATTCCCCGCCACCGCGCCAGCCGCTCCTCCGCCGGCATGGCCAGCGCGGCGTCCAGCGCCTCCGCGATGTCGTCGGGATCGAGCGGGTTGACCAGCAGCGCCCCATCCAGCTCCAGACCGGCGCCGGCGAAGCGCGACAGCACCAGCACGCCCGGATCCGAGGGGTCCTGCGCCGCCACGTACTCCTTCGCGACGAGGTTCATCCCGTCGCGCAGCGGCGTCACCAGGCCGACGCGCGCCAGCCGCATGTAGCCCGCCACCGTCGGCCGGGCGACGGCGCGGGTGATGTAGCGGATCGGTGCCCAGTCGGGCTCGGCATACTGGCCGTTGATGCGCCCGACATTCTCGTCGAGTTCCCGCCGCAGCGCACGGTAGGTCGCCACGTCGCCGCGGCTGACCGGCGCCACCTGCAGGAAGGTCACCTTGCTGCGGTGGCGGGGAAAACGCTCGAGCAGCTTACCGAAGCCGAGGATGCGCTGCGGCAGCCCTTTGGTGTAGTCCAGCCGGTCGATGCCGATGGCCAGCGCGCGCCCGGCGAGCGAGGCGCGCAGCCCCTCCACCTCCGGCGTGCGGAAGCGCCGCGCGGCGAGCGTCGCGAAGCCCGGCGCATCGATGCCGATGGGGAAGGCGCCGACGCGCAACGCCGCCTCAGCCTTCCCGGCGCCGATCAGCGCGCCGCGCAGGTTCTCGGCGTCGTCCTCGGTCTGCACGCCGATCGCGTCGAGCGCGTCCATCGCCTCAAGGATCGCCTGCGCGTTCGGCAAGCCGTTGAAGACCTGACGCGGCGGGAAGGGGACGTGGAGGAAGAAGCCGATGCGATGCCGGCAGCCCAGCGCCCGCAGCTCCGCCGCCAGCAGGAACAGGTGGAAGTCATGCACCCAGACCGTGTCGTCGGGCCGCAGCTTCGGCGCCAGCGCCGCCGCGAAGGCGGCGTTCACCCGTCGGTAGCCGATCCAGTCGCCGCGGTCGAAGCGCGCGATCCCCAGCCGGTAATGGAGGGCCGGCCACAACGCCCCGTTGGCGAAACCCTGGTAGTAGGCGCGGTAATCCTCGTCGCCCAGATCGAGCGTCGCGTAGGTGACGCGGCCGTGCCGCATCTCGCTCGGCACGGTGGCCGTTTCGGCGGCGGTGCCGCCCGACCAGCCGAACCACATCGCGTCGCGGCGTGCCAGCGCATCCTTCAGCGCCACCGCAAGCCCGCCGGCGGTGGCGCCGCGCTCCTTCGGATCGGGAACGCGGTTGGCAACGATGACCAGCCGGGTCATCGCGCACCGGCTTCGGTGCGCGCGCCATCCGCGAGAAGTCCGTCCATCTGCGCCAGCCAGTCCCGGAAGGCCGCCGGCGTGCCGAATGCGTCCTGCAGCTTCAGCCCGATCCCGCCGGCCGCCTCGGCCGCCGCCATGCCCGCCTCGTCGGTCACGTCGTCGCCGACGAAGACGGGAAGACGGCCCGCAAAGGGCGGCTGCGCGAGCAGCGTCGCCACCGCGGTACCCTTCGAGACGGCGCGCGGCTTCACCTCCCACGCCATGCGCGCGGGCATCAGGGTGAAGGCCTCGTCACCCTCGACGAGCGTCGTCAGCAGCCGGTGCGCGGCCTCGGACGCTTCCGGCGCCAGGCGGTAGTGGATCACCAGCCCATGCGTCTTGTGCTCGACGAGCGCGCCCGGAAACGCCGCCGCCACCGCCTCGGCCTGGTCGCGCCAAGTCTGCGGCGGGACCGGCAGCTGCGGGGCGGAGACCGGCCCGCCCGACCCGGCGCGGAGGGCGGCGCCGTGATCGCCGACCTTCGCGATCGGCACGGGCAGATGCAGGTCCAGCTGCGCGACCGGCCGGCCGGACACCACCGCCAGCGCGCCGTCGAGCCGGCGCGAGAGTCGTTCCAACAGAGGAGGAAGAGAAGGAGGGACCGTGACCGCTTCGGGTCGCGGCGCGATTTCGACGAGCGTCCCGTCGAAGTCTAGGAAGAGGGCAGCCCGATCCGGGCTGAAGGGAAGGCCGTGCATGCGGGCGCAGCAAAGCACGGACTCGGGTGCAGTTGGGCGCGGTCGCCGCCTTGTGAGCGCGACGGATGCAACGCATTCGTCACGGACAGGGCTTATTCCCCGCGCGCTTCGGCGCCGCGCATGCTCCAGAGCGCCAGGGCCGGCGGCAGCACGCCGACGACGAGCCAGTGGACCAGTGCACCTTGCCGCGTGAGCAACTCGGCATCCCAGGCCAGCACGGCGACGAACTGCACGATGAGCAGCCAGACGACCGACACCGCAAGCGCGGCGGTTTCCGCCTGTATGACGATCAGAGCTTTCTTCATCTGCGGTCGCGTCCGATGCTGGCGGCGCACGGCCGGGGGCCGGGCATAAGGTCTACTCTACACAAAATCGTGAGATCGTCCACACGAAAAGGAGAGGCGCATGGTCCGCCCCCGCACCACCGTCAGCCGCGCGGCCGATGCCGTCTTCGACGAAGGCCTGCGCCCCTTCTTCGCTTATCGCGACCTTGGCGTGCGGGAGGCCACCGGCGGCGCCTTCGGTGCGCACCTCATCCGCGCCGTTCCGGGTACGGGCGCTGCGCCGCACTGGCACACCCATGACCTCGGCTTCCAGCTCGTCCTGGTGCTGCGCGGCTGGGTGACCTTCGAATACGAGGATATCGGCGAGGTCACGTTCCGTCCCGGCGATTCCGTGCTCCAGCCGCCGATGGTGCGCCACCGCGAGATCGCCCATTCCGACGACCTGGAGCTGCTCGAGGTGACGGCGCCGGCCGAGTTCGCCACCTCGGCAGCGGCGCCGGGCGGCTGAGCGTCAGCCGCCCACCTCGTCGCAGGCCGCCGCGCGCTTCAGCAGGAATGCCCTTTCGCGCGCATTTGCAGTGAGGTCCGCGGCGCGCGTGAACTCCGCCCTCGCCTCCGGTCGGCGGCCGGCACGCAGCAGCAGGTCGGCCCGGGCGGCCGGCAGCGGCGCATACCCGCGCAGCGCCGCCGCACCCGCGACCTCCTCCACCAGGCGCAGGCCGGCTGCCGGCCCGAACGCCATGCCGTGCGCGATCGCGCGGTTCAGCGCCACCACGGGCGATGGCTGCGCGGCCAGCAGCCGGTCATAGAGCCCGGCGATCCGAGGCCAGTCCGTCTCCTCCATCCGCCGCGCCCGCGCATGGCAGGCCGCGAGCGCGGCCTGTAGCGCATAAGGCCCCTCCGCGCCTCCCAGCGCCTCGGCCTGCGCGAGCGCCGCAAGGCCCCGGCGGATCAGCAGCCGGTCCCACCGCGCGCGGTCCTGATGGGTGAGAGGGACCAGCGCCCCGTCCGGCCCCGCGCGCGCTGCGAGGCGCGATGCCTGGATCTCCATCAGCGCGAGCAGGCCCAGCACCTCCGGCTCCCGGGGCATCAGCACGGCGAGGATGCGGCCGAGCCGCCGCGCCTCGGCGCAGAGGTCGGGACGCACGAGCGCCTCGCCCGCCGTCGCGGCATAGCCCTCGTTGAAGATGAGGTAGATCACCTCCAGCACCGAAGCGAGGCGGGGCGCGAGCTCCGCGCCGCGCGGCACCTCGAAGCGTGGGCCGGTGGCGGCCAGCGCCCGCTTCGCGCGGGCGATGCGCTGCGCGACCGCGGCTTCGCCGGCAAGGAAGGCGCGCGCGATCTCGGCGATGGTCAGCCCGCCGACCAGCCGCAGGGTCAGCGCCGCGCGCGCCTCGGGCGACAGCGCCGGGTGGCAGGCGGCGAAGATCAGGCCGAGCAACTCGTCGCCGACCTCATCATCCATCGCCGCGTCGAGGTTCGCCGCGACGTCCTCCGCCTCCTCCAGGTCCCGCGCGATCTCCGCGTGCTTGCGCGCGCGCATCCGGTCCCGCCGCAGCAGGTCGATCGCGCGGCGCCGGGCGGCGGCCATCAGCCAGGCGCCCGGATTTCCCGGCAGGCCGCCCCGCGGCCATTCCGAAAGCGCGGTGACCAACGCGTCCTGCGCCAGCTCCTCGGCCAGGCCGGCATCCCGGACGAGCCGGGCGAGGCCGGCGACAAGCCTCGCCCGCTCGATCCGGAACACCGCCTCGACAGCCCGGTGCGTCGCGCTCTCCGTCACCCGCCCGGGCTAGGGGAAGCGCAGGCCGGCGGCAAGTCCGCGCCCCGGCCCTCCCGCCTCAGCGCTTCGCGATGCGCTCGCGCAGCGCGTCCTCCTGCCGCACGAGCTCGGGGTCGCCGAAATCGGCGCTCTCGTAGAGCGGGCGGATCTCGATCTCGCTCGGGCCCGGCATGGGGTTGGGGCAGCGCTTCACCCATTCCACCGCCTCGGCCATGTCCTTCACCTCCCAGAGCCAGAAGCCGGCGACCAGCTCCCGCGTCTCGGCGAAGGGACCGTCGGTCACGGTGCGGCGCGCGCCGTCGAAGGCGACGCGCTTGCCGGCGCAGGATGGCTTCAGCCCATCGCCCGCCAGCATCACGCCCGCGGCGACGAGCTGCTCGTTGAACCTGCCCATCGCCTCCATCATTTGCAGCGTCTCGGGCGTCGGCCGGAAGCCCTTCTCGCTGTCCTCCGTCGCCTTCACGATCACCATCACGCGCATCGGGATCTCCTGATCTGCGGGGGCGGCACGGCCCCACCTCTCCATGACGAATGGCCGGCCCCCCGCATGACAAGGCGGCCGCATACTTGCTGGCCGAGGCACCAGCCGCCGATGCACGAGCGGCTGGACGCGCGCGCCCGGCCGTGGCATCGCCCTGCCGCCGGATCGCGGGCGTGGCGGAACTGGTAGACGCGCCGGACTCAAAATCCGGTTCTGGCAACAGAGTGTCGGTTCGATCCCGACCGCCCGCACCATCTTGGGAGAGCCACGGCGTGGATCATGGCCACGCCGGTCTCAGCGAAGGGCGTCGAGCGCGAGGTTGAGGCGCAGTACGCTCACGCGGGGCTCGCCGAGCAGGCCGAGCGTGCGGCCCTTGGCGTGCTCAGCGACCAGCGCGGCCACGCGCGCCTCCGGCAGCCCGCGAGCCTCCGCGACGCGGCGAACCTGGCGTACCGCGTTCTCCGGGCTGATGTGCGGGTCGAGGCCGGAGCCCGAGGCGGTGACGGCGTCCGCCGGCACCGCCCCGCTGCCGAGCGCGGCCACGCGCTCCCGGACCGCCTCAAGCAGCGCGGCCGAGGTCGGGCCGAGCTGCGAGGCGGCGGAGGCGGCGGCGTTGTAGGGCGCGGCGCGGGTGCCTCGCTCGTTCTCCGGGTCGGGGCCGGTCGTCGCGGACGGGCGGGGGTGAAAGTAGCGCTCGGCGGTGAAGGCCTGGCCGAGCAGGGCGGAGCCGATCACGCGCCCGTCGCGCTCGATCAGGCTGCCGCCGGCCTGCGAGGGAAACAGCAGACCTGCTGCACCCGTGAAGCCGAGCGGCACCGCGAGGCCGAGTAGGAGCGTGAACAGCCCCACGATGGCGAAGGCGGGGCGGAGGAGCGAGGCCATGGCTTAGGCGATCCCGAGCAGGACAAGGAGGAGGTCAATGAGCTTGATGCCCACGAATGGCGCAACGATCCCGCCCAGCCCGTAGATCAGCAGGTTGCGTCGCAGCAGGGCTGCGGCCCCTGCCGGCACGTAGCGCACGCCGCGCAAGGCGAGCGGCACAAGCGCCACGATGATCAGCGCGTTGAAGATCACGGCCGACAGGATCGCGCTTTGCGGCGAGGCAAGGCCCATGACGTTCAGCGCGCCGAGCTCGGGATAGGACGCGACGAAGATCGCCGGGAGGATGGCGAAATACTTCGCGACGTCGTTGGCGATGGAAAAGGTGGTCAGCGCGCCGCGGGTGATCAGGAGCTGCTTGCCGATCTCCACCACCTCGATGAGCTTGGTGGGGTCGCTGTCGAGGTCGACCATGTTGCCGGCCTCGCGCGCCGCCTGGGTGCCGGTCTGCATCGCCAGCCCGACATCGGCCTGGGCGAGCGCGGGCGCATCGTTGGTACCGTCGCCGGCCATTGCCACCAGCCGACCTTCAGCCTGCGCCCTGCGGATGTAGGCGAGCTTGTCCTTCGGCGTCGCCTCCGCGATGAAGTCGTCCACGCCCGCCTCGGCGGCGATCGCCGCGGCGGTCAGGCGGTTGTCGCCGGTGACCATCACGGTGCGGATGCCCATGGCGCGCAGCGCGTCGAAGCGGGCGCGCATGCCGGCCTTGACGATGTCTTTCAGCTCGATCGCGCCCAGCAGCCGGCCGTCCCTTGCGACCGCCAGCGGCGTGCCGCCGGAGCGCGCGATGCGGTCCACCGCATTGCGGAAGGCAGCGTGCGGCTCCGTCCCGGTCGCCTTCAGCAGCGCGTCCACCGCGCCCTTGCGGTAGCTGCCGGAGGGAAGGTCGAGGCCGGAGATTCGGGTTTGCGCGGTGAAGGGCACCACGGCCGCATCCGCCGGCTGGGCCTCCGCCGCGATCCCGTAGCGCTCGCGCGCGAAGGCGAGGATGGAGCGGCCCTCCGGCGTCCCGTCGGCGAGCGAGGAGAGCACCGCGGCCTCCGCCATGTCGCGTTCGCTCACGCCCGGTGCCGGGACGAAGGCGGCGGCCTGACGGTTGCCAAGGGTGATCGTGCCGGTCTTGTCGAGCAGCAGCACGTCCACGTCGCCGGCGGCTTCCACGGCGCGGCCGGAGGTCGCCAGCACGTTGAAGCGCACGAGGCGGTCCATGCCGGCGATGCCGATCGCCGAGAGCAGGCCGCCGATCGTCGTCGGGATGAGCGTGACGAGCAGCGCTGCAAGCACCGGCACGGAGGGCGGCTGGCCGTTCCAGCTTGCCAGCCCGACCAGCGTCGCGACCGCGACCAGGAAGATGATCGTCATGCCCGCAAGCAGGATGTCGAGCGCGATCTCGTTCGGCGTCTTCTGCCGCGACGCGCCTTCCACCAGGCTGATCATCCGGTCCAGGAAGGTGGAGCCCGGCGCGGCCGTGATACGCACCACGATCCAGTCGGAAACGACGAGCGTGCCGCCCGTGACCGCGCTGCGGTCGCCGCCGCTCTCGCGGATCACCGGGGCGGATTCGCCGGTCACCGCCGCCTCGTTCACGCTGGCGATGCCCTCCACCACCTCGCCGTCCGAGGGGATGAGGTCGCCGGCCTCGACGAGGACGAGGTCGCCGACGCGGAGTTCGGTCGCGACGCGCGGCTGCCACAGCGCACGGTCTTCGGGGCGCAGCAGCAGCTTGGCCCGTGCTTCCGCCTTCGCGCGACGCAGGCTGTCGGCCTGGGCGCGGCCCCGGCCTTCGGCGACCGCCTCTGCGAAGGTGGCGAAGAGCACCGTGAGCCACAGCCACGCGGCGATGCCGGCCTGGAAAGCCCAGGGCTCGCCGAGGAGCGCGGCGCGGACGGCCAGCACGGTCACCAGGATCGAGACCACCTCGGTGACGAAGATCACCGGGTTGCGGATCAGGTGCCGCGGATCGAGCTTCCGGATCGCGTCGAGCGCGGCGCGCCGGACGATCGGGCCGGAGAGGAGCGCGGCCGAGCGCATGCCGCGGCGAGCCTCGCTGGCGGCGGCAGGTGTCATGTCCATGGCGTGAGCCTCAGAACGTCTTGCCGGCGAGCATCAGCAGGTGCTCCGCGACGGGGCCGAGTGCGAGGGCGGGCATGAACTGCAGCCCGCCGAGGATCAGGATCACGCCCGCCAGCAGCCCGGCGAAGAGCGGCGTGTGCGTCGGGAAGGTCCCGGCTGAGGCAGCGAGCTTCGGTTTCGCCGCGATGGCGCCGGCGATCGCCATGACGGGGATGATCACCCCGTAGCGGCCGGCCAGCATGGCCAGCCCGATCGTCGTATTGAACCAGGGCGTGTCCGCAGTCAGCCCGCCGAAGGCCGAGCCGTTGTTCCCGGCGCCGGAGGTGTAGGCATAGAGGATCTCCGACAACCCGTGCGGCCCGGCATCCTGCACGGAGGCCGTGGCCATCGGCAGCACCGCGGCGACCGCGGCGAAGCCCAGGATGAGCACAGGCAGGATGAGCACGGCGAGCATCGCGAGCTTCACCTCGCGTCCGCTGACCTTCTTGCCGAGGTACTCGGGCGTGCGCCCAACCATCAGCCCGGCCACGAAGACCGCCAGCAGCACGAAGAGGATGATGCCGTAGAGGCCCGATCCCACGCCGCCCGGCAGCACCTCGCCAAGCTGGATCATCAGCATCGGAACAAGCCCGCCGAGCGGCGTGAAGCTGTCGTGCATCGCATTGACGCTGCCGTTGGACGCGCCGGTGGTTGCGACGGCCCAGAGCGCGGAGAGGGCGGCGCCGAAGCGCACCTCCTTGCCCTCCATGTTGCCCATCGCAGGATCGACGCCGGCTGCGAGGTGGAGCGGGTTGCCGTCGGCCTCGGCCGCGTAGACGAGTGCGGTGCCGGCGACGACGAACAGCATCATCACCGCGAACAGCGCCCAGCCCTGGCGGATGTCGCGCACCAGGTGCCCGAAGGTCAGCGCAAGCGCGAAGGGGATGGCGAGGATCGCCCAGCATTGCAGCAGGTTGGTCCAGGGCGTCGGGTTCTCGAACGGGTGTGCCGAGTTCACCCCGAAGAAGCCGCCGCCGTTCGTGCCGAGCTGCTTGATCGCGACCTGGAAGGCCGCGGGGCCGAGCGGGATCGTCTGCGCCCCACCCTCCAGCGTCGTCGCCTGGACATGGGATGAGAGGCTCTGCGGCACGCCGCCGGCCGCCAGCAGCAGGCCAAGCACGAGCGACAGCGGCAGCAGCACGTACAACGCGATCCGCACGAAATCGGCCCAGTAGTTGCCGAGGTCCTTCGCGCCACTCGCCGCGAAAGCGCGGCTGAGCGCGAACGCCAGCGCGATGCCGGTCGAGGCGGAGAGGAAGTTCTGCACCGTCAGCCCCGCCATCTGGCTCAGGTAGGACAGCCCGCTCTCGCCGGAATAGGCCTGCCAGTTGGTGTTGGTGACGAAGGAAACCGCAGTGTTGAAGGCGAGCCAGGCGGACTGGCCCGATACGCCTTCCGGGTTCAGCGGCAGCACGCCCTGCAGCCGCAGGATCGCGTAGAGAAGGAGGAAGCCCGCGAGGTTGGAGGCGAGCATCGCGAGGGTGTAGGCGCGCCAGCCCATGCCGCGCGCGGGGTCCACGCCACCCGCCGCATGGAAGACGCGCTCCAGAGGCGCCAGGAAGCGCACGCGCCCGTCCGCCACAGCCGCCATGTAGCGCCCGAGCGGCACCGCCGTCGCAGCGACGAGGCCGAGAATGAGGGCAATCTGCGCCCAGCCGATGAGGGTCATGGCGTCAGAGGTCCTCAGGCCGCAGCAGCGCGTAGAGCAGGTAGAGGAGAAGGCCGGCGGCGACCGCGCCACCGAGGATCAGCTCGAGCATCGCGGTCACACACGCTCGCAGCCACCGGCGTACGCCGCGAAGAGCCCGAAGGCGCCGACGCCGAGCGCCAGCAGGATGATGTCAAGCATGAAGGTCCTCGTCCGGACGCACCGGTCCATCCGCGAGGAGTAGGAAATGGCGGCGCAAAGGCTCCATGCGGGATTCGTCGCCTCCGCATAAAGGCGGCGTAAAGGCGGCGGCGCGGTGCCGGCGGCCCTGCTATCCAGCACCACCATGGTGCAGGAGCCCGCCCGCCCCGACCCCGACGCCCTGCTCGCCCTCGCGGCGAGGGAGGGGCGCGGCCGGCTGAAGGTGTTCCTCGGCGCAGCGCCCGGTGTCGGCAAGACGATGGAGATGCTGGCCGAGGCGCGGCGCCGGCAGGCCGGCGGCGCGGACGTGCTGGTCGGGCTCGTCGAGACGCATGGCCGCGCCGAGACGGCGGCCGCGATCGGCGACCTGCCGGTGCTGCCGCGCGCGCGCCTCGGCTACCGCGGCCAGGCGCTGGAGGAGTTCGACCTCGACGCCGCGATCGCCCGCCGCCCCGCGGTGCTGCTGATCGACGAGCTGGCGCACAGCAACGCGCCCGGCAGCCGCCACCCCAAACGCTGGCAGGACGTGGAGGAGCTGCGTGCTGCCGGGATCGAGGTCTGGACGACGATGAACGTCCAGCACCTGGAAAGCCTCTCCGAGCCCGTCGCCCGCATTACCGGCGTGCGCGTGGCGGAGACGGTGCCGGACCGCGTCATTGCCGAGGCGGATGCAGTCGAGTTGATCGACATCCCGCCGGCCGAGCTGATCGAGCGCATGCGGCAGGGCCGCATCTACCGTCCCGACCAGGCCGAGCGCGCGCTGCGGGGCTTCTTCCGCGAAGGCAACCTCGCCGCGCTGCGCGAACTCGCGCTGCGCCGCACGGCGGAGCGGGTGGACGCCGATGTCACCGGCTACATGCGGGCCAACGCCATACCCGGCCCCTGGCCCGCCGGCGACCGCGTGCTGGCGCTCGTCGGCGCCGATCCCGGCGCGGAGACCGTGGTGCGCGAGGCACGGCGGATCGCCGACGCGCTGAAGGCGCCGTTGCTGGCGGTCCATGTCGAGCAGCCCGGCGCGCCGTCCGCGGGCGATCCTGGCCCCGCTCTGCGGCTCGCCGAGCGGCTCGGCGCCGCGACGGAGACCGTCGTCGCGGCGAATCTGCCGGCGGCGATCCTGCACGCCGCGCGCGAGCACAATGCGACGCACCTCGTCATCGGCCGCGGCCGGCCGCCGCGCTGGCGGCGCCTGACGGGCCGCACCCTCTCCGGCATCCTGCTTCGGCGGGCGACGGACTTCACGCTCCACCTAGTGCCGGAGCCGGCCGGCGGGCCGCGCCAGGTGCCGGCCGAGCCGCGAGGCGTGCCGGCCTGGGTCGGCTCGGCCGCGACGCCGGCCCTGGTCGCCGTGGCGACGCTCGCCGGCCTGGCCTTCGATGAGGTCGTGCCGGAAGGCGCGCTCGGCATGGTGTACCTCGTGCCGATCGTCGCGGCGGCGGTTGGCTTCGGGCCGGTGCATGGCGGCGTCGCGGCGTTCCTGTCCTTCCTGTGCTGGAACTACCTCTTCCTGCCGCCGCGCTACACCCTGACCATCACCGGTCCACAGGACGTAGTGGGCGTCGTCGTCTTCGCCCTCGTCGCCTTGCTGCTGGCAGGCACGACCGGCGGCCTCGGGCGGTCCGTGCGCGCCGCGCGTGCCCGGATGCTCGGCCTCCGGCGTCTCGTGGAATTCAGCCGCCGGCTGGGCGCGCCGGGCGACAAGGGAGATCTCGTGCAGACGATCGCCGAGGAGGCCGCGCGCATCTCGGGCGGCGCGGCCTGCGTGCTGCTGCCCCTGCCACCGGCGCCCGACGAGACGGTGCCGGAGCCCGTCCTCCGGGCCGCCGTGCCCATCGAGACCGAGCCCGATGCGGCGGCGATGGCCGCGGCGCGCTGGGCGATGGCAAACGGGCGGCCCGCCGGGCGCGGCACCGATACGCTGCCCTCCTCGGCCTGGGCATTCCGGCCCATGCGCACGGCGCGCGGCCTTGCGGGCCTCGTCGGGTTGCGGCCGGTCGAGGGCGCCCCCGTCCTCGATCCCGAGACGGACCGCGCGCTGGAAGCGCTGCTCGACCAGGCCGCGGTCGCACTGGAGCGCGCGGAGCTGATGGAGGAGCGTGCCCGGGGCGAGGCCCGGGCCGAGACCGAGGCGCTGCGCACGGCGCTGCTCACCTCGCTCGGCCATGACCTGAAGACGCCGCTCACCGCGATCCGCGGCGCCATCGGCACGCTGCGCACCTCCGGCGACGCGCTGCCGGCCGCCACCCGCGCCGACCTGCTGGAAGCGGCGGAGGAGGAGACGGTCCGCCTGTCGCGCTGGATCGCCAACATCCTCGACATCGTGCGGCTGGAGAACCGCGAGGTGCGGCCGCGACGGGAGGAGGTGGATCTCGCCGAGCTCGCCGAGGCCGCGGCGGCCCGCGCAGGCCGCGCACACGGGCGCGAGGTCGCGCTCGATCTGCCGGGAGCACTCGTGGTGCCGCGCCTCGACCCGGCCCTGCTCGACCAGGTGCTGGCCAACCTGCTCGACAACGCGCTGAAGTTCTCGGAATCCGATGGGCGCGCGACGGTGCGGGTGTGGCGCGAGGGAGCGGAGGTGGCGGTCGCCGTGGAGGATGACGGACCAGGTATCCCGCGCGAAGACCTCGGGCGCATCTTCGACCCGTTCTTCCGGGCGACGCGCACCGATCGCGTGGCTGCCGGCAGCGGCCTCGGCCTTGCCATCGCGCGCGGCCTGGTCAGCGCCATGGGGGGGCGGATCGCGGCGGAGAGCCCGGTCGCCGAGGGTCGCGGTGCGCGGGTGACGATCCGCTTTCCCGGCGCATGAGTGATCTCACCCCGCCGCGAATCCTCGTCGTGGACGACGAGCCGCAGATCCACCGCTTCCTCGGCCCTGCGCTGGAGGCGGCGGGATACGCGCCGATCCGCGCGACGACGGCTGCCGCGGGCTTGAGGCTCGCCGCGGAGCGCTCGCCCTCCCTCGTGCTGCTCGACCTCGGCCTTCCCGACCTGGACGGGGTGGAGGTGATCCCCCGCCTGCGCGCCTTCACGCCCGTGCCGGTCGTGGTGCTCTCGGCACGCGACGCGGAAGCCGCGAAGGTCGCCGCCCTCGATGCCGGCGCCGACGACTACATCGAGAAGCCCTTCGCGCTCGGCGAGCTGCTCGCGCGGCTGCGTGCGGTGCTGCGCAGGGCGGCCTCGACGCAGGCGCCGGCCGGCGCCTCGCTTCGGGTCGGACCGCTGGAGATGGACCTCGCCCGCCGCACGGCCCGCGTGGACGGCGGCGAGCCGCTGAAGCTCACCCCGCGCGAATGGGAACTGCTCGCCGCGCTCGCACGCGGCGGCGAGGGACGGGTGATCACGCAACGCCAGCTGCTGACGGCCGTGTGGGGGCCGGCGCACGTCGAGGACGCGCAATACCTCCGGGTCTATGTCGGCCATCTCCGCCAGAAGCTCGGCGCCGCGGCGCGGCTGATCCGGACCGAGCCCGGCGTGGGCTACAGGTTCGGCGAGGCGGATTAGCCGACGCCTGCAGACGCAGAGCCCACTCCGCAGCACAATGTCACATGCTCAGCCGCTGACCGAAGTTGCGGACGAGGCCGGTGCCCGCGATCGTCATCGGCGCGCTCGAAGCGATGCTGCGCCCCGGGAGGGGGGCGGAACACGGGCCCTCGGCCTCCTCGGCCCGGCGTGCAGCACGGATCGGACGCGCCACATGGTCACCGGGCCTTCTCCCAAGCCCGGCTCCGCTCGACGATGTCCGCCACCAGCGGATCGCGACGCGGGCCGGCGCTCGGACGGGTGTTGGCGTGCCCGTCGCGGAGCACGTAACGTTGGGCCATGTGGTCCGCCCTGCTGCAAATCGAGACCGGGCCCGCCGTGTCGCGCCGGACGGGCCTTCGGCAGGCCGTCGTGGCGGCGATCGCCGAGGGGCGCCTGGCGCCGGGACAGCGCCTTCCGCCATCCCGCATGCTGGCCGCGGAACTCGGCATCGGGCGCAACACCGTCGTGGCGGTCTATGACGCCCTCATCGAGAACGGCCTGCTCGCCGCCGTGCCCCGGCAGGGCATTCACGTGTCGCCCGACGCGGTCAGCCGGACCCGGCGGGCGCTCCGGCGGCCGGCAGCGGCTCTCGACTGGTCGACGCAGCTTGCCCGGCGGCCGACGCGGCAGCGCAACATCGTCAAGACGCCGGACTGGCAGTCCCATCCCTTCCCCTTCGTGTACGGCCAGGTCGATCCGCTGCTGTTTCCCCTGCCCGCCTGGCGGAGCCTCTCCCGAGCCGCGCTCGGCCGTGCGGCGGTGAACTGGTGGGCCGCGGACCACGCGACGGCGGATGACCCGCAGCTCCTGGACGCGATCCGGCGGCACGTCCTGGCCCCGCGGGGCATCCTCGTCCGCGCGGATGAGGTGCTGGTGACGCTCGGGACGCAGCACGGCCTCTACCTGCTCGCTGCCCTGCTCGCGCGGGCCGGCACCGTCTTCGGCGTCGAGGATCCGGGCTATCCGGATGCACGGAACATTGCCGAGATCAACGGGGCGCAGGTGCGGCCCCTCGCCGTCGACGAAGCCGGCCTGCGCCCTGACGGCCGGCTGGACGGCGTGCAGGTGCTGGTGGTCACGCCCGGCCATCACTGCCCGACCATGGTCACCATGCCGGAGGCGCGGCGTCGCGCCCTGCTGGGCTGGTCCGTGGCCGCCGACGCGGTGGTGATCGAGGACGACTACGAAGCCGATGCCTGCATCGGCAGCACGCCCCCGCTGTTCTCGCTCGACCCCGGCGGCCGCGTCGTGCATCTCGGCAGCTTCTCGAAGGTGCTCGCGCCGGGGCTGCGGCTCGGCTTCATGGTAGGGCCCGCCCCGCTGATCGAGGAGGCGCGGGCGCTGCGTCGCCTGATGCACCGCAGCGTTCCGCTGAACAACCAGCGTGCCGCCGCGCTGTTCCTCGCCGAAGGCCATTACGGCGCCCTTCTGCGCCGCCTGTCCGCCGCCCTGCAGCGCCGCCGGGACGCGGCGCTGACGGAGCTTGATCGGCGGATGCCGGACTTCCCGCGCAGCGCGGCGGAGAGCGGGTCGGCCCTCTGGCTGCGCTGCCCGCCCGGCCTGCCCGGCCCGGCCCTGTTCGCGGCCGCATCGCGGCGCGGCGTCCTCGTCGAGCCGGGCGAGGTGTTCTTCGCCACGCCCGGCGCCGGGCGCGACTTCTTCCGCCTCGGCCTCTCCTCCATCCCGCAGGAACGGATCCCGGCGGGCATCGCGGCCCTGGCCGACGCCGCGGCCGAGGTTGTGCGGCAGGGCTGACTGGCTCCCCCTATTGTGGGGCCGTGGCCCTGTTCCCACCGCCCCTCGGCACGGTCCCATGGCGCCGGACGAGGATGGCGGGGCGATGTCGCAGGCACTCAACAGCAGCCACAACCGGCCCTTCGCGCATCACTGGATGCCCTTCACGGCCAACCGCGCCTTCCGCGAGCAGCCGCGGGTCCTGGCCCGGGCCGAGGGAATCCACTATTGGAACGACCGCGGCGAAAGGCTGCTGGACGGCGTCTCCGGCCTGTTCTGCACCCCGGCAGGCCACGGGCGGGCGGAGATCGCGGAGGCGGTGGGCCGGCAGCTCACCCGCCTCGATTTCGCGCCGCCCTTCCAGTACGGCACGCCGGGTGCTTTCGAGCTCGCGGCCGGGCTGGCGCAGCTCACCCCGCCGGGCCTCGACAGGATCTTCTTCGTCGGCTCCGGCTCGGAAGCGGTGGAGACCGCGATCAAGGTGGCGATCCAGTACCACCGCCGCCGCGGAGAGGGGCAGAGGCTCCGCGTTGTGGGGCGGGAGAAGGCCTATCACGGCGTGAACTTCGCCGGATGGTCGGTCGGCGGCATGGTGCGCAACCGGGAGCAGTTCGGCCTCGGCATGCCCGGCGCCCTCCACATGCGCCACACGGACATCGAGGCCAACCGCGGCCGCATGGGACAGGGCGAGCACGGCGCGGAGCTGGCGGACGACCTGCAGCGCTTCGTGGACCTGCACGGCGCGGACACCATCGCCGCCTGCATCGTGGAGCCGGTCGCCGGCTCGGTCGGCGTGCTCGTGCCGCCGGTCGGCTACCTGCAGCGCCTGCGCGAGATCTGCGACCGCCACGGCATCCTGCTGATCTTCGACGAGGTGATCACCGGCTTCGGCCGCATGGGCGCCAACTTCGCCGCCCAGGCCTTCGGCGTGACGCCCGACATCATGACCATGGCGAAGGCCATCACCAACGGCGCGGTCCCGATGGCGGCGGTCGCGGCCTCCCGCCCCGTCCACGAGGCGATCGTCGAGCGCGCTCCGGCGGAAGGCATCGAGTTCTTCCACGGCTACACCTGGTCCGCGCATCCCGTGGCCTGCGCCGCCGCGCTGGCGAGCCTCGCCCTCTATCGCGAGGAAGCGCTGTTCGAGCGCGCCCGCGCGCTCTCGCCCTACTTCCTCGATTGCGTCGCCTCCCTGGCGGAGCTGGATGCCGTGGCATGCGTGAGGGGATACGGCCTGATGGCCGGGATCGACCTGGCGCCCGGCGCGGCGCCCGGCGCCCGCGGGTTCGAGGTGCTGAACCGTCTCTTCGCCGCGGGCGTCGTGGCGCGCGTGACCAATGACACGGTGATCCTCGCCCCGCCCTTCGTCTTCGGACGCGCCGACGTGGACCGGCTGGTCGGCACGCTGCGCGACGTGCTGGCCGCGCCATGAACCGCACGCCCTTCCCGGCCGCCGGCCGGCCGCGCGCGGAGCTTCTGGCGGCGCTGGAGGCGATGAAGGCGGGCGACGCCGATTGGCGCGGTGGCCGCGTCCCGCTCTACGTCTTCGGGGCGACGGAAGAGGTGACCGGGATCGGCAAGGCCGCCTTCGACGCCTTCTTCACCGAGAACGCGCTCGGCGGGAAGCGCGCCTTCGCCAGCCTCCGCCGGATGGAGGAGGAGGTGATCGGCATGGGCCTAGACCTCTTCCACGCGCCGGAAGGGGCGCGCGGCACCATGACGGTGGGCGGCACGGAGAGCATCCTCCTGGCGGTGAAGGCCGCGCGCGACCTTGAACGGGCGCGCCGGGGCCGGCGCTTCGCGGCCAACCTGGTGATGCCGGTCTCGGCCCATCCCGCCTTCGACAAGGCCGCGGCGCTGATGGACCTCGAGGTCCGCCGCATCGCCCTGCGCCCGGATTTCCGGGCCGACCCGTCCGCGATAGAGGCCGCGGTCGATGCCGACACTGCCCTGATCGTCGGCTCCGCGCCGTGCTTCCCCTACGGCGTGGTGGACGACATCCCGGCGCTCGGCGAGGTCGCGTCCCGCCGCGGCGTCGCGCTGCACGTCGATGCCTGCGTCGGCGGCTACGTCGCCAACTTCGCGCGGGAGCTGGGCGAGGGCTTCCCGGCCTTCGACTTCGCGGTGCCCGCGGTCTCCTCGCTCTCCGCGGACCTGCACAAGTTCGGCTTCTGCCCGAAGCCGGCCTCGACGGTGTTCTTCCGCGACGAACGGCGCGCCGCGGCCGGCGGCTTCGACCTGGATGTCTGGCCGAACGGGCGCTTCGCCACCGCGACTTTCGTCGGCACGCGGCCGGGCGGTGCCGTCGCCGCCGCCTGGGCGGTGCTGCGCTTCCTCGGGCGGGAAGGCTACCTGGAGATCACCCGCCGGCTGCTCGGGATGCGGCGGGACTACGAGGCGGGGATCGCCGGCATCGACGGCCTTGCCGTGCTCGGGCGGCCGGACCTGTCCATCCTGGCGGTCGCCGCCGAAGACCCCGCGCTCGACGTGTTCCGCGTGGCGGATGGCATGGCCGCGCGGGGCTGGGTGCCCGGCCTGCTGCGCGACCCGCCGGCGCTGCACAGCATGATGTCGCTGCTGCACGAGCCGGCGCGGGCGCGCTGGCTGCACGATGTCTCGGCCGCGGTGGCGGAAGCGCGGCACGCCGCGGCGCCGGCGCGCGCGGCGGCGGAGTACTAGCGCGTGCCGCGACGCGTCCTGCTCTCCGCCATCAAGCATGAGAGCCACACCTTCAACCGCTTCCCGACGACGCTCGGCCTGATCCGCCGGCAGCACTGGTTGGAAGGCGCGGCGGTGGCCGCCTCGCTGCGCGGCACCGGGCTGGAGATGGCCGGCTTCCTCGACGTGGCGGACCGCGAGGGGTGGCAGGTCGCAACGCCCCTGTCCCTGGCCGCCACTTCCGGCGGCCGCGTCTCGGCCGAGGCGTTCCGCGCCGCGCTGGCCACGCTGGAGGCCGGCATCCGCGCGGCGGGGCGGCTGGACGGCGTGCTGCTCGCCCTGCACGGCGCGATGGCGGCAGAGGACGAGGACGACGCGGACGGCGCCATCCTGGAACGCGTGCGCGACCTGGTCGGGCCGGGGGTGCCGGTGGCGGCCACGCTCGACCTGCACGCCAACGTCTCCGACCGCATGGCGGCGATGGCGAACATCCTGGTGAGCTACCGCACCAACCCGCATGTCGATCACCGCGAGACGGCGCGACGGGCCGGGGCGCTGCTGGCACGCGCCATGGAGGAGGGCACGCATCCCCTCACCGTCGTCGCCCGTGCCCCCACCCTCGTCGGCTTCGACCGCGGCCGCACCCATACCGGCCACGGGCCGATGATCGACGCCCTGGCCCGGGCCGAACGGCTGGAGCGGGAGGTGCCCGGCGTGCTCTGCGTGAGCGTGAACGGCGGCTACAGCCACGCCGATGTGCGCGATGCCGGCCCGAGCGTCACAGTGACCGGCACGGCCGATCCCGCCGCGCTGCGCGGCCACGCCGAAGCGCTGATGGCGACGGGATTCGCGCGCCGCGCGGAGGAGACGGTGCGGCTCGCGACCGTGGAGGAGGCGATCGCCGCCATGCGGAGCGGCGACCATGGGGGCCCCGTGATCGTCGCCGACTACACCGATGCGCCCGGCGGCGGCGCCTATGGCGATTCGACCGTCCTGCTGCGCGCCATGATCGAGGCCGGGCTGCGCAACGCCGCCTTCGGCGCGATCTTCGACCCGAAGGCGGCCGCCGCCGCGTGCGAAGCGAGGGAGGGCGCTCGGCTTCGCCTCCGCTTCGGCGGCTGGATCGATCCCCGCTTCTCCGGCACCCCGATCGAGGCGGAGGCCGAGGTCGTCCGCGTCTCCGACGGGGCCTACGTGCATGACGGGCCCTACGCGCCCGGCACGCGCGGAAGCTTCGGACGCAGCGCGCTGGTCCGCCTCGGCGGGGTGGCGGTGATCCTGTCCACGGAGAACAAGAACATCCTCGACCAGTCGCAATTCCGCATCTACGGCGTGGAGCCGGCCCGCCTCTCCGCGCTCGGGCTGAAATGCATGCACGGCTTCCGCGCCGCGTTTGAGCCGGTGGCCTCGCGCGTCCTGTCCTGCGATGCCGGCGGGCTGACCACCTACGACTACGCCCGGCTAGGCTTCCGCAGCCTGCGCCGGCCCATCTGGCCGCTCGATGCACTGTCGGCGGGCACGGAGGTCCAGCCATGACGAAGCGCGTCCTGGCCGCCCTCATCAAGCACGAGACCAACGGCTTCAACCGCATCCCGACCACGTTGGCGGATTACCGCAGCGCGGGTCTCCGCCTGGATGCGGAGGTCGGGCGCTTCTACCGCGGCACGCGGCTGGAGATGGGCGGCTTCATCGACGCCGCGGAGGCCGAGGGCTGGGAGCTGCTGCACCCGGTCGCCGCCTTCGCCAACCCGTCGGGCCTCGTCGCCGATGACGCGTTCGAGTTCCTCGTCGGCAGGCTGATGGACGGCATCGCGGGCGCCGGCCGCCTCGACGGCGTGCTGCTGGCGCTGCACGGCTCGATGGTCACGCAGTCGCTCGACGATCCGGAAGGCGAGATCCTGCGCCGGGTCCGCGCCCTGCTCGGGCCGGGCATCCCCATCGCCGTCACCCTCGACCCGCACGGCAACGTGACGGCGGAGATGGCGCGGCACGCCGACATCCTCACCGCCTTCCGCACCTCGCCCCACACCGACCATTGGGAGACGGCGCGCCGCGCCGCCGCTGTGCTGGCGCGCGCCATGCGCGGCGAGGTGCGGCCGCGCGTCGCCCTTGCACGCCGCCCGATGATGACCGGCTTCGACGGCTGCCGCACCCACACCGGCCACGGCCCGATGATCGAGGCGCTGGCCCGCGCGGCGGAGATGGAGCGCGAGCCCGGCGTGCTGATCGTCTCCATCCAGTCCGGCTACTCGCGCTGCGACTGCAGCGCCGTAGGTCCCAGCGTCGCCGTGACCGGCGACGGCGACGATCCGCGCTACGCCGCGCTGGCCGAGGAGCTGATGGAGTTCTGCTGGCGCACGCGCGGCGTCGTCACGGAACGCGTGCTGCCCGTCTCCGCCGGCATCGAGGCGGCGCGCGCCTGGCGGCCGGGCCTGAAGCCGGTGGTCCTCGGCGACTACGGCGATGCGCCGGGCGGCGGCGGCTATGGCGACGGCACGGCCATCCTCGCCGGCCTGATCGACGCGGGCGTCGAGGGCGCGGTGGTCGCCGCGATGATCGACCCGGCCGTGGCGGCCCAGGCCACGAAGGCCGGCGCCGGGGCGCGCATCCCGGTCAGCCTCGGCGGCAAGCACGCGCCCGAGCAGGGCGGCGGCCCGGTCGAGGGAATCGCGGAGGTGCTGTCCGTCTCCGATGGCGCCTATGTCCACAAGGGCCCCTACGGCACCGGCACCCGCAACAGCTTCGGGCCGAGCGCGGCCATCCGCCTCGGCGGGGTGGAGGTGGTGGTCGCCAGCCTCACGCGCGGCATCTACGACCTGGAGCAGCTCCGCATCTTCGGCATCGAGCCGACCAGCCGTGCCGTGCTGGCGGTGAAGTGCATGCACGGGCACCGCGCCGCCTTCGAGCCGATCTCCAGCCGCTGCCTCGACATCGACAGCGGCGGATTGACGAGCGGCGACCCGCGGCGGTTCACTTTCCGCAAGCTCCGCCGGCCCGTCTGGCCGCTCGACGAGCTGGCGTGAATCAGAACAACTCGCAAAGGGACCGGGAGACATGATCGCAAGGCGCGCATTGTTCGGCACGGCCGGCCTCGCGGCCGCTGCGGTGCAGTCCCGGCCGGTCCGGGCCGCGACCCCTCGCGACGCGCTGGTGATCGTGCGGGAGATCTCCTCGATCGCCGACTGGGATCCCGCCGTCTCGCAGATCCTCGACACCAACGAGATCAACGGCGACCTCTACGACCGGCTGATCGGCTACGACCCGCGCGACACGCGAGAGCTCGGCCCGATGCTGGCAGAGCGGTGGGAAAGCGCGCCCGACGGCCGGCGCATGACCTTCCATCTCCGCCGCGACGTGCGCTTCCATTCCGGCAATCCGCTGACGGCGGCCGACGTCGCCTACAGCTTCAAGCGCCTGCTGATGCTGAACCGCGAGCCCTCCTCCGCGATCCGTCAGATCGGCTTCACGCCGCGCAACATCGACGCGAACGCCCGCGCCGAGGGCGACCACACCTTCGTGCTCACCTTCGAGGAGCGCTACGCCCGGAGCTACATCCTGAACCTGCTCTCCAGCTCGCCCTTCGCGGTGCTGGACAGCAGGCTGCTGCAGGCGAACGAGCAGGCCGGCGATTTCGGCTCCCGCTGGGTATCCCGGCGCACGGGGCAGGAGCCGTCGGCAGGCTCCGGCCCCTACCGGATCACCACCTACCGCGCCTCCGACCTCCTGGTGCTGGAGAGGAACGACGCCTACTGGCGCTTCCGGCCGCCGCTGCGCCGCGTGATCTTCCGCCATGTGCCGGAAGCCGGCACGCAGCGCCTGCTGCTGGAACGCGGCGACGCCGACATCGCCTTCAACCTGACGGCGCAGGATGCCGAGGCGCTGCGGCAGGCGCGCGGCGTGCGCGTGCAGGATTTCCCCTCGCGGCGGCTGATCTACTTCGGCTTCAACACGCTGGTGAAGCCGTTCGACGATCCGCGGGTGCGGCAGGCCATGCGCTGGCTGATCGACTATGAGGGGCTGGAGCGCACGGTGATGCGCAACCTGGGCTTCGTGCGGCAGACCTTCATCCCGCGCGGCTGGCTCGGCGCAATCGACGACACGCCCTTCCGCCTGGATGTCGCCCGCGCCCGCGCGCTGCTGGCCGAGGCCGGACAGCCGGATGGCTTCGGCTTCCGCTTCGTGGGGTCGAACCGCAAGCCGGAGATGGACCTCGCCGCCTCCTTCCAGGCCACCGCCGCCCAGGCGGGCGTGCGCGTCGAGGTGCAGAGCATGCCCGCCAGCCAGGCCATTCCGCTCTACCGTGACCGGCGGGTGGATGCGCTTCAGCTCTCCTTCTTCGGCGGCTACGCCGATCCGCACGCCACGGCCAGCAAGTTCGCCTACAACCCCGCCGCCCTGCCCGGCGCCGACCCCGAGGCGCGCTGGCCGAGCGAACTGGCCTGGCGGCTGGGCTGGGCCCCGCGCGACCTCTCCCTGCGTGTCGACGCCGCCACGCAGGAGCTGGACGAGGCGAAGCGGGCGGAAATGTACCGCAGCATCCAGCGCGACGCCTGGACGGAAAGCCCCTTCGCCTTCCTGTTCCAGGCGACCCTCGCCCTCGGGCTGCGCGACAACGTGCGTGGCTACGTCTTCGGCAGCCGCGGCGCGGACACCAGCTTCGCCAACACCTCCAAGGGCTGAGCGGTGGCCGTCGCAGCCCGGGCGGGCCGCACCCTCGCGCGCGAGACGCTGACGCTTTTCGCGACCTTCGCCGGGCTGCTGTTCGTCACCTTCACCATCGGCCGGCTGATGCCGCTCGATCCGGTGCTGGCGGTGACCGGGCCGGACATCCCGGACGACGTCTACCGGCAGGTGCGGGAGGAGATGGGGCTGGACGACCCCGTGCTGCTCCAGTTCGTGCGCTACGCCTGGCAGGTGCTGAACCTCGATTTCGGCACCTCCATCCTGACGAAGAACCCGGTCGCCGAGGACATCGCGCGCGTCTTCCCCGCGACGCTGGAGCTGGCGACGGCCGGCACGATCATCGGCGTGCTGATCGGCGTGCCGGCAGGCATCGCGGCCGCCGTCTGGCGCGGCACCGCCGTGGATGCGGCCGTGCGGGTGCTGACGCTGGTGGGCTACTCCGCGCCCGTCTTCTGGAAGGGCCTGATGCTGCTGCTGCTCTTCTACGTGGCGCTCGGCCTCACCGAAGGACCGGGCCGCATCGGCGTGTTCCACGAGGGTGTGGTGGAGCCGCGCACGGGCCTGATCCTGGTGGACGCAGCAATCGCCGGGGAATGGGAGGTGTTCCACAACGCCCTCGGCCACCTGATCCTGCCCTCGGTCAGCCTCGGCTACGGCGCCGCGGCCTATGTCGGCCGCATGACGCGGAGCTTCATGCTCGACCAGCTCCGGCAGGAATACGTCACCACCGCGCGCGCCAAGGGCCTGTCGGAGCGGCACGTCATCCTGCGGCACGTCCTGCCGAACTGCGCCGTGCAGCTCATCACCGCGGTCGCGCTGACCTACGGCCTGCTGCTGGAAGGCGCGGTGCTGACCGAGACGGTCTTCGCCTGGCCGGGCCTCGGCCAGTACATGACCCGCGCGATGTTCAACGCCGACATGAACGCCGTCCTCGGCGGCACCTTCGTGATCGGCGCGGTCTTCGTCGCGCTGAACCTGCTGTCGGACGTGCTGTACCGCGTGATGGACCCCCGCTCGCGATGAGTGGCGCAACGGGGCCGGCGGGGTGGCGCGCCCGCTTGCTCTCGGGCGAGTACGCCTCGCGCCGGGAGGCGACGCTCGCCCGACTCTATCTCGGCTGGCTGTCGCTGCGGCGCAGCCCGGCCGCGGTGGCCGGGCTGCTCGTCGTCGGCGCCCTGCTGCTGGTCGCGCTGCTGGCACCCGTGATCGCGCCCTACGATCCGTACGAGCAGGTGCTGACCCGGGCGCTACAGGCGCCCTCCGCCGCGCATCCCTTCGGCACGGACGAGCTGGGGCGGGACGTGTTCAGCCGCGTGGTCTGGGGCGCGCGCGTGACCCTCTACATCGTGCTGCTCGTGGCGGTGCTCGCCGCGCCGGTCGGGCTGCTGATCGGCTGCACGGCAGGCTATCTCGGCGGATGGGTGGATGCGCTGCTGATGCGCCTGACCGACATCGCGCTCGCCTTCCCCCGGCTGGTCCTCGCGCTCGCCTTCACCGCCGCGCTCGGGCCGGGGCTGGAGAATGCGGTGATCGCCATCGCGCTCACCGCCTGGCCCGCCTATGCCCGGATCGCCCGCGCCGAGACGCTGACGCTGCGCCGCAGCGACTTCATCGCCGCCATCCGGCTGCTCGGCGCCACCCGCGCCCGGATCGTGACGCACCACATCGTGCCGCTCTGCCTGCCCTCGCTCCTGGTGCGGGCCACGCTCGACATGGCCGGCGTCATCCTGATCGCGGCCGGCCTCGGCTTCCTCGGCCTCGGTGCGCAGCCGCCGACCGCGGAATGGGGCGCGATGCTCTCCTCGGGCCGGGACTACCTGCTCTCGGCGTGGTGGGCGGCCACCTTCCCGGGCCTCGCCATCTTCGTGGTCAGCATGGGCTTCAACCTCCTCGGCGACGGGTTGCGCGACGTGCTCGACCCGAAGGGCGACTGAGCCATGCTGCTCGAGGTGGAGGATCTCCGCGTCAGCTTCCGGACACCGACCGGCCTGGTGGAGGCGGTGCGCGGCATCTCCTTCTCCATGGCGCGGGAGAAGCTGGCGATCGTCGGCGAATCCGGCTCGGGCAAGTCCGTTACCGGGCGTGCGCTGATGGGCCTCGTCGCCCCGCCCGGCGAGGTCCGCGCGGCCCGCCTGCGCTTCGACGGGCAGGATCTCTCCTCCGCGCCGCCCGCCGCCTTCCGCGCCCTGCGCGGCCGGCGGATCGGGCTGATCCTGCAGGACCCGAAATTCTCGCTGAACCCGGTCAGGCGCATCGGCGAGCAGATCGCCGAGCCGCTCCGCGCCCTCCGCGGCGCGGGACGCGCGGAGGCTCGCCGGCGCACCCTCGCGATGCTGGAGGCCGTGCGCATCCGCGACCCGGAGCGCGTGTTCCGCGCCTGGCCGCACGAGCTGTCCGGCGGCATGGCGCAGCGCGCGATGATCGCGATGATGCTGGTGGCGGAGCCCGACCTGCTGATCGCCGACGAGCCGACCTCCGCCCTCGACGTGACGGTGCAGGCGGAGGTGCTGGCGATCCTCGACGAGCAGATCCGCCAGCGCGGCATGGGCCTCATCTTCATCAGCCACGACCTCCGCCTCGTCTCCCGCTTCTGCGACCGCGCCCTGGTGATGTATGCCGGACGCGTGGTGGAGACGGTCCGTGCCGCCGAGCTTCACCGGGCGCAGCACCCCTACACCCAGGGCCTGCTCGGCTGCCTTCCCCGCCTCGACCGCCCGGGACAGGCGCTGCCCGTCCTCTCGCGCGACGCCGCCTGGGCCGGGCGATGACCGCACCCCTGATCGAGACGGAGGCGCTGCAGGTGCGCTTCGGCGAGGTCCACGCCGTCCGCGGCGTGTCCCTCGTGGTCACCCGCGGCGAGAGCTTCGGCCTCGTCGGCGAGAGCGGATCGGGCAAGTCCACGATCCTTCGTGCGCTCGTCGGCCTCGTCGCGCCCTCGGCCGGCGCCATGCGGCTGGAGGGGCGCCCCCTTGGCCCGAAGCGCGACCGCGCGCTGCGCCGGCGCATGCAGATGGTGTTCCAGGATCCCTACGGCTCCCTTCATCCGCGCCAGACCGTCGATCGCCACCTGTCCGAAGCGCTCGACGTGCAGCGCATCGGCGACGCCGAGCGGCGCATCCGGCAGGTGCTGGACCAGGTGGGCCTCGGCCCGCGCTTCCGCTTCCGCTACCCGCACCAGCTCTCCGGCGGCCAGCGCCAGCGCGTCGCCATCGCGCGCGCCCTGATCGTCGAACCGGAGATCCTCCTGCTCGATGAGCCGACCTCGGCGCTCGACGTCTCGGTGCAGGCAGAGGTGCTGAACCTGCTGATGGCGCTGCAGCGCGAACAGGGGCTGACCTTCATCTTCGTCAGCCACGACCTGTCGGTCATCGCGACGATGTGCGACCGGCTGGCTGTCATGCAGGCCGGGCTGGTGGTGGAGGAGATGACCGCAGCCGACCTCGCCACCCGGACCACGCGGACGAGCTACGCCAGAAGCCTGCTGGAGGCGAGCGAGGGCTACGACCCGGCGCGCGCGGGCCGGGGCGCCCCTCCTGACGCGCCGGACCATCCGGGCCGCGTCGCGACGCAGGCCTCGTCGCCGCGGGGGGCGGAATAGGCTCGCGGATCCGCAGGGATTCCCGGCCGGTCTCTCAGTGCGCCGTCCAGCCCAGCCGCACCAGCACCGCGTGCGACGTACCCAGCCCGCCCGTCTCCTCGCGCGCGTACCGGCCGTACTGGTAGCCGACATCGAGGCCGAAGCCGCGGCCCAGCTCCCGGCCGACCGACGCCTCGATGTAGTTCTCCGTCGGCACCCGCTCCACGCGCCGCCGCCGCTCGTCGCGCTGCCACGCCAGCGTGCCGCGCCACTCGCCGACCCGGTGGCGCAGGCCGAGCGTGGTGAAGGTGCGGCGCTCCGACACCGCGACCTCCTCCGTCACCTCCAGATCGGCGCCCAGGTCCGGATCGAACACCGTGCTCGTCAGCTCTGCCCGCGGCCGTCCGCCGGCGTTGCGGAACTGGATGCCCTCGGCGAAGAACAGCGTCGCCTGCTCGGCCGACCAGCGGTGCTCGTAGCGCAGCGCGGCGGCATAGCCCCACTCGCGCGCAGTCCCGTCTCGCCCCGCGCCGCGCGACACCAGCCCGAGGTGGTAGGAGAAGCCGGGCAGCGCCGCGATGCCGTCGCCGTCCAGCGCCACCGCGAAGCTGTCGAGCTGCCCGGTATTCGCCGGCCCGCCCTGCGCCGCGGTGTTGCGGCTGAACCGCTCGTAGCGCTCGTCGCAGCAGCGGCGCCGCGTCAGCAGCGTCGAGGAGAGGAAGGTCCGATCGAGCGTGAAGGCCGCGGCCGAGACGTCATGCGTCCCGTAGGTCGGATGGCCCAGCACCTGCAGCGTCCCGCCGAAGCCGAGGCTGTCCGAGATCAGCGAGACCTCGTGCGCCCGCACGCGCGGCAGGATGCCGGGAAAGTCATGGTGCCCGCGCGCGAAGGGCGCGACGAAACGCCCGGCATAGAGCGTCGCGCCCTCCGCCGGCTTCCACTCGGCGAACAGCGCCTCGAGGAAGGCCGATTGCCGGCGGAACAGCGTTACCCCGTCGCCGGGGAAGCTTCCCGTCGAGTCCCCCTCGCCGATCGGCTCGAAGGACAGCACGCCCTGCAGCGAGAAGCCGGGCGCCAGGTGCAGCCCGGCCGCGATCTCGCCGAACAGGTAGAGGCTCGTGCCGCGCCGTGCGCGATCCGGCGCCGAGACCGTCGAGACCGAGTAGAGGCCGAGATCGACCTCCGTCGCGAGGTGCGGGTACAGCCGCACCGGCGGCGGCGATGCCGGCGATGGCGACTGCGCGGCAACCGGCCCGGCGAGGACCGCCGCGGCCAGCGCCGCGGCCGCGATGCGCGCCGTCACGTCGCGTCCCCCCGCATCGCCGGAACCAGCAGCGAGACGTTGTGGCGGATCATCGCCTCGTAGGTCGGCGCCGGCCCGTCGGCGGCCGAGAGCGCATCGGCGTAGAGCCGCCCGCGCACCGTCACGCCCGCCTCGCGTGCCAGGCGCTGCAGCGTCGCCGGACTGCCCATGTTCTCCATGAAGACGGCGGTGATCCCCTCCGCCCGGATCTGGCGGATGAGGCTCGCCACACCCGCCGCGCTCGGCTCCGCCTCCGTCGAGACGCCCTGCGGCGCCAGGAAGGTGATGCCGTAGGCCGCGCCGAAATAGCCGAAGGCGTCGTGGCTGGTCACCACCTTCCGCCGCGCTTCCGGCACCGTCGCGACCCTCTCCCGCACCCAGGCATCGAGCGCCGTGAGCCGCGCCGCATAGGCCTCGGCCGCCGCGGCGTGCGCGGCGGCGTTCGCCGCATCGGCCGAGGACAGCGCCGCGGCGATGTTGCGCACGTAGCGCACGCCGAGGCGCGGATCCTGCCAGGCATGCGGATCCGGCACCATCCGCGGGCCGACGCTGTGCCCCTGCCGCCGCTCCGCCCCGCCATGGCCATGCCCGTGCGAGTGCGCGGGCATCGCGCGCGTCTCGATGCCCTCCGTCGCGGTCGCCACGGGACCGCGGAAATTCGCCGCGCGCAGCATCCGGTCCATCCAGCCGTCGAAGCCGAGGCCGTTGCGCACCACCAGCGCCGCGTTGCGCAGCGCCTCGGCATCCGACGGGCGCGGCTGGAAGGTGTGCGCGTCGACATTCGGCCCGGCCACGGTGCGCAGCTCGACCCGGTCCCCCGCCACCTGGCGCACCATGTCGCCGAGTACCGAGAAGGAGGCGATGACCCGCGGCCGCGCCTGCGCGCGCGCGAAGCCGGGGGCGAGCAGGGCGGGCAGGGCAAGCAGCGATCGCCGACGCATCGGACCGGCTCCAGGTATGTTATAGTATAACGATACCGCGCCCCCGCCCTGCCCCGCAAGGTGCGTCAGGTCAGCGCCGGGTGAGGAAGCGCCGCAGCCGCGCCCAGAGCCCCTCGCCCCGCGGCTCGATCCGCTGATGCGAGACATGCGGCCGGCGCGAGGGCGGCGGCAGCGCGCTGGCCACCGTATGCCGCCCCGCATCCCCCGCCTCGATGAGCCGGCGCTCGAGCGTGACGACCTGCGCCACCGCCTCCGGCGGCTCGGCGCGCGCCAGCCCCTCCGCCGTGGCGGCGGCATCGTCCCAGGCCTCCGCCCGGCGCAGCGCATCCACCACCCGCACCGTCTGCTCCGTGTCGAGCGGCGGGCCGCCGCGCCACAGCGCCACCGCCTCCAGTCGCCAGGCGCGGGAGAGGTCGTGCCGGCCGAGATCGTCCGCCACCCAGGCCGCGTGCAGCGTCGCCTCCGCCGCGGCGTGCAGCGCGCCCGTCTCCTCCAGCACCAGCGCATAGGCCAGGAAGCGGCGGCCGAGCGGCGGGATCGAGCTGTCGGCCAGCAGCGCGCGGAACGGCGCCGCGCGCACCGCCTCGGCCGCCGCCGGATGGGCGCGGCCGATGTCCGGCGCGGCATAGCCGCAGGTCGGGCATTGCTGCAGCCACCGCGCCATCGTCGAACGCACCGGCTCCCCCGGACGGAGATCGAGGTCCGGCGCCTGCTCCGGCGGGCTCGGGCGGAAGGGCGGGTGCCGGCTCTCGGTGCCGCAGACGGCGCAGCGCACGCTGCCTGCCGTCGCCGCCGAGCCGGCCGAGGGTATCTCGGCCATCCTCCACAAGCTAGGCGCGAACCCGCGCGCGGCACAGGGGGAAGCCCGCTGCTTGCGTCAGGGAAACGGCCGGCCCGCAGCCATATTGCCCTGCCGCGGAGCCGCCCGCTAAATCGGCCCATGCCGCGTGGCGACCTGTTCCCCGACATCGCTCCCTACGAAACGGGGCTGCTGCCGCTCTCCGGCGGGCACGTGATGTACTGGGAGCAGGTGGGCAACCCGCGCGGCCAGCCGGTCCTGTTCCTGCACGGCGGGCCGGGCGCCGGGGCCGGCGCCATCCACCGCCGCTTCTTCGACCCGAACCATTGGCGCGTCGTCATCTTCGACCAGCGCGGCGCCGGCCGCTCCCGCCCGCTCGGCGAATTGCGGGAGAACACCACCGCCCACCTCGTCTCCGACATCGAGACGCTGCGCCGCTTCCTCGGCGTCGAACGCTGGCTGACCTTCGGCGGCTCCTGGGGCTCCACGCTCGCCCTCGCCTACGCCCAGGCGCATCCCGACCGCGTCGCCGGCTGCGTGCTGCGCGGCGTCTTCCTCGGCCGGCGCGTCGAGGTGGAGTGGTTCCTCTACGGTCTCCGCCGCGTCTTCCCCGATGCCTGGGCTGCCTTCGCCGAGCACGTGCCGCCGGCCGAGCGCGGCGACCTCCTCGGCGCCTATCTCCGCCGCCTCTGCGACCCCGACCCGCTGGTGCACGGCCCCGCCGCGCGCGCCTGGAGCCTCTACGAGGGATCCTGCTCCACCCTGCTGCCGAGCCCGGAAACCGTGGCGAGCTTCGCGCAGGACCGCAGCGCCCTCGGCCTCGCCCGCATCGAGGCGCACTACTTCGCCCACGACCTCTTCCTGCCGCCGGAGGGGCTGCTCGGCGGCATGCACCGCGTCGCGCACATCCCGGCGGAGATCGTGCAGGGCCGCTACGACATGGTCTGCCCCGCCGAGACCGCCTTCGACCTCGCCGCCGCCTGGCCCCGCGCGCGCCTCACCCTCGTGCCCGATGCCGGCCACTCGGCGCTGGAGCCCGGCGTGCGCACCGCGCTCGTCGCGGCCGTGGAGAGGTTCCGGCGCGGCCGCTGATCGTGCTGGTCTGCGGACATGCTGGCGCATTTCCGCCCGCGAGCGCCGGCGCGCATCCGTGCGTCTGGCAGCGCCGCACTTGCGACGGGCCGCAGGTCAGGTCTTCGGCTTGGCGGTCTCGGCCGCCTCCTCCGGCCGCACCACGTCGATCTTCATCAGCCAGCCGATCGCCCGCGCCGCGTGCGGGGCCGCCGCCGGCGGCAGCCCCGCCGTCAGGTGCGCCGCGGGGCAGGCGCCGCCCGCCAGCGCCGCCAGCATGCCGCGCAGCACCTCCTCAGCGGGCAGCAGGTCCCGCCGCGGTGCGCCGCCGGGCAGGGCGGCGATCTCCAGCGCGCGGCGCAGCGCGGCCGCGGCATCCAGCCCCGGCGCCAGCGCCAGCCGCGTCTCGGGCAGCAGCCGGCACGTCGGGTAGCCGCCGAACAGGGCGGAGGGATCCGGCCGCCGCGGCACGCGCCACTCGCCGCGCAGCGGCGGCGCGCGCTCCCCGCGGCCGTCGCGGCGCAGGCGGGCGAGTTCCGCCCACAGCCGGCGATGCGCCTCCATCACCCTCGCCCAGTCGAAGCGCGCCACCGCCGCCGCCCGCGCCGCGCGTGAGAAGCGGGCGCGCAGCCCGGCATCGCCGATCAGCGCGGCATAGGCGGCCTCGGCCGCCGCCACGTCCACCGCGGTGAACTGCGCCGCGCCCGCGACGAAGGCGTCGTAGCTGTCCAGCCCCGCCTCGTGCCGCTCCGCCAGATCCGCCATCGGCCCGGCGATCGTCGTCGGCACGCGGAAGCCGGTGACGCCGTGCTCCACCGTGTCCTTCAGCCCGTCCCAGTCGCTCGCCACCACCGGCAGGCCGGCCGCCATCGCCTCCACCGGCGCCAGGCCGAAGCTCTCCTGCACGTTGTCCGAGAGCAGGGTGAAGAGATCCGCCGCGGCGCGGATCGTCGTCCCGGTCTCCGGCCGCTCGACGATGCGGAGGACGAGCTCCGGCGCCAGCGCGCGCGCCCCCTCGGTGAAGGCGCGGCGCTGCGCCTCGTCCGCGAACCAGCCCGACAGGATCAGCACCACCTTCGCGCCCGCCGCCGCGGCCGCGCTTGCGCGCGCAAGGCCGCGCAGCATCGGCAGCGGATGCGCCTTCGCGTGGAAGGACAGGCGGCCATGGTGCAGCACCGCGACATCGGTCTCGCCGATGCCGAGCCGCGCGCGCCACGCCGCGCGGTCCGCGGGATCCGGCGCCAGCGCCGCCGTGTCCACGCCGAGCGGGATCACCGGCAGCGCCGGCCCCTCGATGCGCGTCGCGCCGAGCCGCCGCTTCAGCCACGCCGCCTCGCCCTCCAGCAGCCGTATCACCGCCGCGCGCACCGCCGTGCTCGTGCAGACCACCGCATCCCAGGGCTGCACCGGCGCGGTCAGCGTCTCGACGAGCGCATCCATCGCGCCGGCCGAGGCCACCGTGTGCGTCACGCCAAGGATCGAGAAGGCCGCGGCCTCGCCCGCCCGCCGCCGCCGCCACGCGAAGGGGCCGAGCCCGGGTCCCGGCGTCACCAGGCAGCCGATCCCGCCGAGCCGGCCGATCTCCGTCTCGTCGATCGTCTCCGCCGGCACCCTGGCGCCGAGTGCCGCCACATGGCGGCGGAACGCCTCCGCATCCGCCGCGCCGCGCGTCACCGCCACCAGCCGGTCGAAGCCGGAATGGCGCACCAGGCCGCCGAGGAACCCCTCCCCCGCCGCATGGCGCCCCATCAGCCGCGGGCGGGAGGTGTCGTAGCCATCGGGCGCGTAGAGGAGGGCGGCGGCGGGCGCGGACATGCCGGGGCAGGCTGCGTGCCGCCCGCCGCCCGCGTCAACTCGGGGTTGGCGGCATTGCCCGGCCGGCGGCCCCGGGCTATCGCGCCGCGCCATGGACGCCCCTGCCGCCGCCGCGAAGGACGGGCCGCTCGCCGCCTACCGCGCCCGCATCTCCGAGGGAGCGCTCTCCCCCGATCCCGCGCAGGCGCGGGCGGCGGAGGTGCTGCAGGACCTCTGGCGCCGCACCCGCGGCTACGACCCCCATCCGGAGGAGCCGGAGCGCGGCGGCTTCTTCGGCCGCTTCCTCCGCCGCAAGCCCGTGGCGGAGGAGGAGGCGCCGGCGGGCACGCCGATGGGCCTCTACCTCGTCGGCGAGGTCGGGCGCGGCAAGTCGATGCTCATGGACCTGTTCTTCGCCTGCGCCGAGGTCCCGCGGAAGCGCCGCCTCCACTTCCACCAGTTCATGCAGGACGCGCACCGCCGCGTGCATGCCTGGAAGCGGCAGCACGGCGACACCGCCGATCCCATCCCGCCGCTCGCCGATGGCATCTCCGCCGAAGCCGCCCTGCTCTGCTTCGACGAGTTCCAGGTCCACGACATCGCCGATGCGATGATCCTCGGCCGCCTCTTCCAGGCGCTGTTCGCGCGCGGCACCGTGGTGGTCGCGACCTCCAACACCGCGCCCGACGACCTGTTCAGGGGCCGCCCCGGCCGCGACGCCTTCCTGCCCTTCATCGCGCTGATCAAGCGGCGGCTCGACGTGCTCGTGCTCGACGCCGCGCGCGACTACCGCCGCGACCGCGTGCGCGCGCTGCCCACCTGGCACGTGCCCGCCGATGCGCGCGCCGAGCAGGCACTCGACGCCGCCTTCGCCGAGCTGACGGGAGAGACGGCGGGCGAGCCGACGCGGCTCACGCTGCTCGGCCGCGCGCTCGAGGTGCCGCAGGCCGCGCGCGGCGTCGCGCGCTTCGACTTCGAGGCGCTGTGCGGCCAGCCGCTCGGCCCGGCCGACTACCTCGCCCTGGCGACGCATTTCCACACGCTTGTGCTGGATGGCGTGCCGCTTCTCGGGCCGGACAATTTCGACCGCGCGCGCCGCTTCATCACCCTCGTCGACGCGCTCTACGAGCATCGGGTGAAGCTGCTGGCCAGCGCCGCCGCCGTGCCCGACCGGCTGTACGAGCGTGGCGAGAACGCAGCCATGTTCGCCCGCACCGCGAGTCGCCTTAACGAAATGCAAAGCAGCGATTGGCTATCGCTCCCGCACCTCACCTAGTTTCTCAGCTTCTGTCGTTGACACGGGTGGGGCCACCCGGTCTATTGCCTGCCGTCATGCGGGCGGGCCTGTGGGGGGCGGCGCCCGGGTCGAAGGGGACATCGACGCATGCGGAACATGCTTCTCGCCATGATTGCGTTTGCCTGCCTTGCACCGGCGACAGCCGATGCGACAAGGCGGGACGACCGCGGCGGAACGGCGAGGAGTACGGCCGCACAGGTGTCGAAGGCGAACCCCGCCGCCAAGCCGGCCGGGCAGGCCGCGCGCCCGACGCCGACGGCCGCCCGCGCCACGTCGCGCACGGCCACGGCCTCGCCGCGCCCCGCCGCCGCCCGCACTGCCGCGCGCAGCCGCGATGCCGGGGCGCGCGCCACCGCCAGCCGCGCGATCAGCCGCCGCATGACGGCGCAGCCTCCGAACGAGCTCCGCAGCCAGCGCCTGAACCTCGTGGTGCGCGGCGCCTCCGCCGCGACGATCTCCCGCGACGCGATGGCAACCTGCACGCGCCGCAACGGCCGCACGGTCTGCGGCACGCGCGAGAGCGTGGCGGGCTGGCAGTCCGGCCTGCCGCCGGCGGATTATGCGCAGCGCGACTGCCCCGCGGGCACCTTCGCCACGCTGGCGCGCGGCCATGACGACGTGGTCCGCTGCATGCCGATCTGACGCCGGGCGTCTCTCCGGCATCGTACGGCCCGCCTGGCGACAGGCGGGCCGTTCCCGTTCGGCGCGGCGCTACTCCTCCCGCCCGCCGCCCGCGGTGCGCTCGTAATGGCGGTAGTATTTGTCGGTGACGAGGTCGGTCTTCACCACCACGCAGACATCGGTCGTGTTGAACTGCTCGTCGATCACCGCCCCGTCGCCGACGAAGCCGCCGAGCCGCAGGTAGCCCTTGATCAGCGGCGGCAGGTCGATCAGCGCCGCCTTCGCGTCGATCGTCGCGGGATCGAGGCGGCCCATCGGCACGTAGCGCTGCGGCAAGGCGCGCGGCCGCAGCTCCGGCGGGGCCAGGTGGTTGGCATGCAGGTAGGTGAGCTGCGTCGCCAGCCCGTCGAGATCCGTCCCGGGCAGCGAGGCGCAGCCGAACATCAGCGTCACGCGGTGCCGGAATACGTAGGCGGCGATGCCCCGCCAGAGCAGCTGCAGCGTGCCGCGCGTGCGGTACGCCTCCGCCACGCAGGACCGGCCGAGCTCCATGATCTCGCCGGGAAAGGCGAGGAGCGGCGCGATGTCGTATTCGCTCTCGGAGTAGAAGCGGCCGATCCGCCGCGCGCCGGCCCGGCGGATCAGCCGGTAGGTGCCGACCACCGCCTCCGGCCCCTGGCCGAGATGATGGTCCAGCACCAGCAGGTGGTCGGCGACCTCGTCGAACTCGTCCGAATCGCGCCGGGCGGCGCGCGTCGCCGCATCCGGCCGCGCGCCCATCTCCTCGTAGAAGACCCGGTAGCGCAGCGCCTGGGCCGCATCCACCTCGGCCGCGTCCTCGGCCAGCCGCAGCCCGAGATTGCCGGCCCGCAGCTCCTCGAACCCCGCTTCGGTCGGCCGGGGGGCCGGCGGGACGGCGGGCAGCGGCCCGTCGACGCTCATGCGTTGCCCTTGCCCGCCTTGCCGGGACGGCCGGCCGGCTCCGCCGGCCTCTCCGGCCGGCGGCCGAACAGCTCCAGCCGATGGCCGATGAGCGTGAAGCCGAGGCGGGCGGCGATCTCCCTCACCAGCGCCTCATGCCCCGGATCGGCGAATTCGATGACCTTGCCGGTGTCCACGTCGATCAGGTGGTGGTGCTGGCCGCGATCGGCCGGGTCGTAGCGGGCACGGCCGCCGCCGAAGTCGCGGCGCTCCAGGATGCCCTTCTCCTCCAGCAGCCGGACCGTGCGGTACACCGTGGCGACTGAGATCCGCGCGTCCAGCGCCGCCGCGCGGCGGTACAGCTCCTCCACGTCCGGGTGGTCCTCCGCCTCGCTCAGCACGCGGGCGATCAGCCGCCGCTGGCCGGTCATCTTCAGGCCGCGCTCGATGCAGGCCCGCTCGATGCGCGAGGGGTCGGGGGCGTCGGCGCGGGAGGGGGCGTTGGCGGTGCTGTCCATGTGGTCGCGCGTCTCTCTGCGGCCGGCCACTCAGGCCCGCCGGCCGGGAGCGCGCATCAATAGACCCGCCGCGCTCCCGCCACCACCTGTCCCCGCGAGCCGTCCGCTCAGGCCTCGCGCGCCGCCGCCTGCGAGCCGCGCCCGCGCCCCGGCGGCCGGCCGCGCGGCTTGGTGCCCAGCCCGATGCGCTTGGCGAGGGAGGAGCGGTGCTTCGTGTAGTTCGGCGCCACCATCGGGTAGTCCGGCCCGAGGCCCCACCTCTCCCGATACTGGTCGGGCGTCAGGTTGAACGAGGTCTTGAGGTGGCGCTTCAGCATCTTCAGCTTCTTGCCGTCCTCGAGACAGATCAGGTACTCGGGCGTGATCGACTTCTTGATCGGCACGGCCGGCTGCGGCCGTTCCGGCGCCGCGGGGGCCGGCTGGCCGACGTTGCTGAGCGTCCGGTAGACCTCCTGGATCAGGTTCGGGAGATCGCTCACCGAGACGGGGTTGTTCGAGACGTGGGCCGAGACGATTTCCGCCGTCAGGCCCAGCAGATCGGGATTCGCCGAGTTCTCGGCCATGGTTGTTCTTCCTGTCTTCGCGTCGCGCCGGTGGAACCGGGTTGATGCGGCGGGAATCCGCCCTGCAGCATCCGGCTGCATGCCGGGTGCCAGAACGCGATTCGCACCATATTCGCAGCTTTGGCCGTTTCGCAATGTCTGTTATGAGAGTGGCGGGAAGTCGATGCATGAATTCGTCTTCGGTTGAAGCAGAAAACCCCGGCGCTGATCTCGACATCACAACCGAGACTTGCCCGATGACATTTGTCCGCACGCGCCTCGCCCTCGACCGGCTGGCGCCGGGCGCCGTGCTGCGCGTCCGGCTGCGCGGCGAGGAGCCGCGCCGCAACATCCCCCGCACCGCGGCCGAGCAGGGCCATGCCGTGCTGCGGGAGGAAGCGGCGCCGGACGGTGCCGTCATCCTCTGGATCAGGAAGAAGGGCTGAGCGCCCGGCTGCCGAGTTCCCGCCGCAGCAGCAGCGCGTCGGACCCGTCGGGATAGTAGCGGCGCCGCCGCCCCACCTCGGCGAAGCCGGCGGCGGCGTAGAGGCCGCGGGCCGCCGCATTGCCCGCCGCCACCTCGAGGTACATCGCCGCCGCGCCCCGCGCCGCCGCGCCGGCCATCGCGCCCGCCAACAGCGCCGCGCCATGGCCGGCCCGGCGCGCCCCGGGGGGGACGGCAAGGGTGAGGATCTCCGCCTCATCCGCCGCGACGCGGCAGAGGATGAACCCGGCGCCCGGCCGGTGCAGGCCGAAGCCGCCCGGCAGTTCCAGCATCAGCCGGATCGCCTCCGCGCCCCAGGCCTCTCCCGGCGGGAAGGCGGCGCCGTGCAGCGCGGCCAGCGCCGGCGCGTCCTCCGGCGCCGCCCGGATCACGCGGGGGCCCGCACCGCCGGCGGCTCGGCATAGAGCGGCGCGCCGTCCCGCATCGCGATCCCGCCCGCCATCCGCCGCGCCGCCACCAGCACGGCCGCCGCCGCCGCCGGCAGCCGGCTGTCGGTCAGCACCGCATCCGCCCCGCGCGCCAGCAGCCGGGCCGCCACCAGCGGCGCCGCATCGCCTGCCACCGCAACCGGCCGCTCCGGCATCGGCAGCGCCGCCTCCGCCAGCACGACCGGCGGCGCCATCGCCGCGCCCTCCGCCCCGATCCGCTCCAGCACCAGTCGGCCGCGCTTCGTGTCCACCGCCGCCCAGACCTCGCGCCCTGCGCGCAACGCCTCCGGCAGCGCCGCCGCCAGGGCCTCGCCCGTTGTCACGCCCACCACCGGCACCCCGCGGCCGAGCGCGATCCCCTCGGCCAGCGCGATCGCCGTGCGCAGCCCGGTGAAGCCGCCCGGCCCCACCACCACCGCCACCGCGTCCAGCGCCCCGGCCTCGCGCAGCAGCCGCTCCGCCAGCACCGGCAGCGCCGTCGGCGCCGCGCGCGCACCCTCCTCCGACAAGGTTTCGCGCACCGCGCCGTCCACCATCAGCGCGGCGGAGCAGCGGGCGAGGGAGCCATCAAGGGCGAGCAGGCGCATCCCCCCTGTCTAGGGCGATGTTCCCGATTCGTCCATGTGCGCCGCCGCCGCGTCCCGCGCTTGCGGCCTCGCCCCGGCTGGGCTTCCCTGGCCCGGCAGAAGGACACTCCGCCATGAACGAGATCCGCGTCCCGCGTCCAAACAACCTCGACGCCTTCTGGATGCCCTACAGCGACAACAAGTATTTCAAGGACGCCCCGCGCATGCTCGCGCGGGCCGAGGGCATGTCCTACTTCACCCCGGACGGGCGCGAGATCCTCGACGGCACCGCCGGCCTCTGGTGCTGCAACGCCGGCCACGGACGGCGCGAGATCACCGAGGCGATCCAGAAGCAGGCGGCGATCATGGATTTCGCGCCGACCTTCCAGCTCGGCCACCCCATCGCCTTCGAGGCCGCGTCCCGCGTCGCCGAGATGACGCCCGAGGGGCTGGACCGCGTCTTCTTCGTCAATTCGGGGTCTGAGGCGGCGGACACCGCACTGAAGATCGCGCTCGCCTACCACCGCGCCCGTGGCGAGGCGCAGCGCGTCCGCCTCGTGGGGCGGGAGCGCGGCTACCACGGCGTCGGCTTCGGCGGCATGTCGGTCGGCGGCATCGGGCCGAACCGCAAGCAGTTCGGCGCGCAGCTCCCGTACGTCGACCACCTGCCGCACACGCACCTGCCGGCGCAGAACCGCTTCTGCCGCGGCCAGCCGGAGCACGGCGCGCACCTCGCCGACGCGCTCGAGAGCCTCGTCGCCCTGCACGGCGACACGATCGCGGCGGTGATGGTGGAGCCCGTCGCCGGCTCCACCGGCGTGCTCGTGCCGCCCGTCGGCTACCTGCGGCGCCTGCGCGAGATCTGCGACCGCCACGGCATCCTGCTGATCTTCGATGAGGTGATCACCGGCTTCGGCCGCATCGGGACGAATTTCGGGGCCGAGCGCCTCGGCGTCACGCCCGACCTGATGACGATGGCGAAGGGCCTGACCAACGCCGCCGTGCCGATGGGCGCCGTTGCCACCACCGACGCCGTCTACCGCGCCATCGTGGAGGGCGTGCCCGCGGGCATCGAGCTGTTCCACGGCTACACCTATTCCGGCCACCCCCTGGCCTCCGCCGCCGCGATCGCGACGCTCGAGCTGCACCGCGCCGAGGATCTGCCCGGCCGGGTCCGCGCCATCGAGCCCTACTGGGCGGACGCCGCCCACGCCATGCGCAACGTGCCCGGCGTGATCGACGTGCGCGAGATGGGCCTGATCGCCGGCATCGAGCTGGAGCCGAGGGCCGGCAAGCCCACCGCCCGCGCGATGGAGGTGTTCCGCCGCTGCTTCGACGACGGCGTGCTGGTCCGCGTCACCGGCGACATCGTCGCCCTCTCGCCCCCGCTGATCATCGAGCGCCCGCACATCGACCGCCTCTTCGGCACCCTCTCCGACGCGATCCGCGCCGTGCCGGTCTGACGATCCCAACGGCGCGGCGCCCTACCGCCGCGCCAGCGCCGCCGCCTGCCGTGCCAGCGCCATCACCGCGGCGCGGACCAGCGCGACGTCGGCGTCGCGGAAGGCGCTGCTCTTCGTCCGCCGCTCCGCCTCCAGCAGCGCGGCGCCCGCCGCCTCCAGCGCGGCGGTGCCCCAGACCCGCAGCGCCCGGTCGAAGCCCGCCTTGTGGCGGAAGAACACCGGCGGCCGCAGCACGGAAGCATCGCCGCCCGCCGCCGCCGCCTCGTGCAGGCGCTGCACGTGGCGCAGCGCCGCGCGCAGCACCGCCACCGGGCTCGTCCCCTCCGCGAAGGCCACCGCGAGGCTCCGGTCCGCCGCCGCCGCATCGCCCGCCGTCGCCGCCACCAGCGCCTCGTCCAGCTCCAGCGACGCGCCCTCGGCGCCGCAGGCCGCCGCCGCCGCCTCGTCCACCCGCCCCCCCGGCCCGACATAGAGTGCGAGCTTCTCCACCTCCCGCCGCATCAGCATGCGATCCTCGCCGAGCCGGCCCGCCAGCCAGCCGAGCGCCGCCGGCTCCGCCGTCACGCCCAGCTCCTTCAGCGCCCGGCCGATGCTGGCGGCCAGCTCCTCGCCCCGCTCGCGGTAGCAGGCGATCACCGCCACATCCTCCGCCGCCTCGCCGAGCGCGCGCAGCTTCGACCGCGCCGGCAATTCGCCGCCTTCGAGCACGATCAGCGCCTCGCCCCGTCCCGCAAGCGCCTCCTTCAGGGGTGTGGCGTGCGCATCGGTCGCCTCCCGCAGGCGCACCACCCGCCGCCCGCCCGTCAGGGCAAGGGATGCCGCCTCCGCCGCCAGCGCGCCCGCGCGTGCCGCCTCCTCCCGGCTCAGCTCCGCCAGGCGGAACGGGTCGTCGGCGCCGCCGAGCACGGCGCGCACCAGCGCCTCGGCGCGCTCGCGCACCAGCCCGGCATCGTCGCCATGGAGCAGCACCGCCCGCATGCGGGACGGATCGGCGAGGACGGAGGCCGCGCGCCGCGCATCCAGCTTCGCCATCGCGGCCCTGCCGCTAGGGCAGATCGCGTTCAGATGGCGTCATCTGAACGCGTGAAGATGCTCTGGAAACAACGGCTGGAGCATGCTGCGCGAACGCATGCGAACGCAGCATGCCCTAGCGCAGCCCGGCCGGCCCGAGCCCGCCCGACAGCCCGCCGCCCGCCGCCGCGGCGCCGGGCGGCTCCCGCAGGCCGGAGCCCGGCGGCAGCGCCGTGGTGTTCGGCAGCGGCGCGGGCGTCTCCACGGCCGGGATCAGCGGCGTGGGCGCATTGGTGCGGAAGCGGATCGCGACCCGCAGCACGACGTCCTCGGCCAGCATCTCCGCCAGGCGCCGCTCGGCCGCGTCGCGGCTGGCATCGGCGGCGAAGAACTGGTTCGGCGGCAGGTTGAAGGCCTCGATGGCACGCTCGAAGCCGTTCGCCACCACCTCCTCCGGCGTGCCCAGGCGCACCAGCCACCAATTCGCGGTGCCGACGAAACGCACCCGCGTCACGGCGCCGTCGCGCAGCACGCCGATCCCCTCCGCCTGGATCGAGGGGCCGACCCGCAGCTCCCACCGCGCCGCCTGCGGCCCGCCCACGCCGGTGCCGAGCCGCTGCTGCAGCCCGCGGCGCAGCAACTGCCCGAACCGCTCGGGGATGAGCGCGACGCGCGTCGCCGCCAGCTCCCGCGCCACCGCCGGCTCCTCGGCGCCGCCATTGCCGCCGTAGAGCGGCCGGAACCCGCACCCGGCCGCGCCGAGCGCCAGCAGCCCCGCGCCGCCGCGCAGCAGCGCCCGGCGCCCCGCGATGCGTTCAGACGACGAAATTGACCACCCGCCCCGGAACATGGATCCGCTTCTTCACCGGCCTGCCGCCCAGCGCACGCTGCACGTTCTCCTCCGCCTCCGCCAGGGCGAAGATGTCGGCCTCCGGCGCGCCGGCCGGAACCTCGATCGTCGCGCGCAGCTTGCCGAGCACCTGCACCGCCAGCGTTACCGTCTCCGCCTTCAGCAGCGCGGCATCCGCCTCCGGCCACGGCATCTCCGCCACCAGCCGGTCGGCGCCCGGCCGCAGCAGCGACCACAGCTCCTCCGCCAGGTGCGGCATCATCGGCGCCGAAAGCCGGACGAGCACCTCCAGCGCCTCGCGCCGCGCCTCCGTCCCTGCCTCGGCCTCCCCGATCGCGTTGGCGAATTCGTGGATCCGCGCCACCGCCACGTTGAAGGCGAAGCTCTCCAGCGCCTCCGTCACCGCGGCGATCGTGCGGTGCGTCGCCTGCCGCAGCCGGCTGGCGCGGCCATCATCCGCCGCGGCGCCCTCCGCCGGCGGCAGCGCCGCATGCACCAGGCGGTACACGCGCTGCGTGAAGCGGAAGGCGCCGGCGACGCCGGCCTCCGTCCACTCCATGTCCCGCTCCGGCGGGTTGTCGCTCAGGATGAACCAGCGCGCCGTGTCGGCGCCGTAGCGCCCGATGATCGCGCCCGGATCCACCGTGTTGCGCTTCGACTTCGACATCGCCTCGACGCGGCCGATCGCCACCGCCTCGTTCGAGCCCCGGACCGTCGCCGTGCGCCCGCCATCCGGCGCAACCGAGAACTCCACCTCCTCCGGATACAGCCAGCGGCCATCCGCGCCCCGGTAGCTCTCGTGCTGCACCATCCCCTGCGTGAACAGGCCGGCGAAGGGCTCCTCCACCGCCAGGTGCCCGGTCGCCCGCATCGCGCGGGTGAAGAAGCGGCTGTAGAGCAGGTGCAGGATCGCATGCTCGATGCCGCCGATGTACTGGTCGACCGGCAGCCACCCGTCCACCGCGCCTCGCGTCACCGGCTCCTCCGCCCGCGGCGAGCAGAAGCGCGCGAAATACCAGGAGCTGTCGACGAAGGTGTCGCAGGTGTCCGTCTCGCGCCGCGCCGGCTTGCCGCAGCGCGGGCAGTCCACGTGCTTCCACGTCGGGTGGTGATCGAGCGGGTTGCCGGGGCGCGAGAAATCCACGTCCTCCGGCAGCCGGACCGGCAGCGCCTCGTCCGGCACCGGCACCGCGCCGCAAGCGTCGCAGTGGATCACGGGGATCGGGCAGCCCCAGTAGCGCTGGCGCGAGACGCCCCAGTCGCGCAGCCGCCAGTTCACCACGCCGGTGCCCTGCTCGGTCCGCTCCAGCTCCTCGATGACGCGGCGCTTCGCCTCGGCCACCGGCAGCCCGTCCAGGAAGCCCGAGTTGAAGATCGTGCCGTCGTCGGTGAAAGCCGTGTCGCCGATCGTGAAGCTGGCCGGATCGGCGCCCGGCGGCAGCACCACCGGCGGCACGGGCAGGCCGTACTTGCGCGCGAAGTCGAGGTCCCGCTGGTCGCCGGAGGGACAGCCGAAGATCGCCCCCGTGCCGTATTCCATCAGTACGAAATTCGCGATCCAGACCGGGAAGGTCACGCCCTCCAGGAACGGGTGCGCCACGCGGAAGCCCGTGTCGAAGCCCCGCTTCTCCGCCTGCTCGACAGCCGCCTCGCTCGTGCCCATGCGGCGGCATTCGGCGACGAAGGCGGCAGCCTCCGGGCTCCGCGCCGCGGCCGCCTGCGCCAGCGGATGCTCCGCCGCCACCGCCAGGAACGACATCCCGAACAGCGTGTCCGGCCGCGTGGTGAACACCTCGACCTCCGCCGCACCGCCCCGGCTCCCGGCTCCCGGCCCCTGGACGCTGAACCTCACCCGCGCACCCTCGCTGCGGCCGATCCAGTTGGCCTGCATCAGCTTCACGCGCTCCGGCCAGCGGTCCAGCCTGCCCAGCGCCTCCAGCAGCTCCGGCGCATACCGCGTGATCGAGAAGAACCACTGGCTCAGCTTCTTCTTCTCGACCGGCGCGCCGGACCGCCAGCCGCGCCCGTCGATCACCTGCTCGTTCGCCAGCACGGTGCCGTCCACCGGGTCCCAGTTGACCGACGCCTCCTTCCGCTCGACCAGCCCGGCCTTCCAGAAGTCCAGGAACAGCTTCTGCTGCCGCCCGTAGTACTCGACGTCGCAGGTCGCGAACTCCCTGCTCCAGTCGAGCGAGAGGCCCATGCGCTGCAGCTCCGCGCGCATGGCGGCGATGTTGTCGTACGTCCACTGCGCGGGATGCACGCCGCGCTCCCGCGCCGCGTTCTCGGCCGGCAGGCCGAAGGCGTCCCACCCCATCGGGTGCAGCACGAGGTGCCCTCGCGCCCGCTTGTAGCGCGCCACCACGTCGCCCAGCGTGTAGTTCCGCACATGCCCCATGTGGATCTTGCCGGAGGGGTAGGGAAACATCTCCAGCACGTAGTATTTGGCGGCGCCCTCCGGCGGGACGTCCGGCACCGCGAAGCAGCCGCGGCGCGCCCATTCCGCCTGCCAGCGCGGCTCGGCGTCGGCGAAGTCGTAGCGCGCGGCCTCTCGCGGCGCGGCGGTCGGGGCGGGGCTGTCGTTCATCTCGCGCGGTCGGTGGGCTTGCCTGTCGGATCTCAGCCATAGGCCGCGGCGCGCGCGATGCAAAGCGCCGCGATCGCGGCGCCGCTCCCCGCGCCGCGCAGATCAGCGCGAGGCGGAGGTGGACTGCGCCCGCAACTCCCGCGCCCGGTTCAGCACCTGGTCCTCCAGCTCCGTCGCCGTGCTGGGCGCCACCGGCGCGTCCACCCAGGTGCCGCCCCGCTGCTCCTGCCGGAACAGCACCACCCGCACCCCGTCGGAGCGGAGCTGGCGGCCGAGGATGTAGGCCGTCGCCCGGAACCGCTCGCCCGGCGCCGCGGCGGGCGAATACCAGTCGGTGATCACCACGCCGCCGAACGGGTCCGCCGAGGAGAGCGGCATGAAGGACAGCGTGTCGAGCGTCGCCCGCCAGAGGAAGGCGTTCACGCCGATGCCGCTGCCATCCGCCACGGCCCCGCCCCGCCCCGCCCCGCCCGGGCCGCCGCTGCGATCGGTGCCGAAGATCAGGAAGCCGTCGGGATGGCCGCTCAGCCGCCCGCGCACCCGCGCCCGGCGGCTGTCGTTGTTGTACTCGTCGAGCTCCGGCACCCGCATGTTCTCGCCGAGGCTGCCGCAGCCGGTGAGCACGGCGGCGATCAGCCCGAAGGAGAGGATGTGTCGAAGCCGCCGCATGCCTTTGCACCTCGTCGCCGGCCGGAAGCCCGTCCGCCCGGCCCTTGGCGCCCTGTGTAGCCCCGCCGGGGCCCGGCGCAAAGCCGTCGCGCCGCCGGGCGGGAACCGGGCAACGAAAAGGGGCGGCGGATCGCTCCGCCGCCCCCCGTTCCGTCCGATCCGACCGGGATCAGAAGGCCAGGCGCGTGCCGATGATGAACACGTCGAGGTCGCGGTCCCGCTGCGTCGCGAAGGCCGTCGGGTTGACGGCGCTGTTCGCGATGTTGTCGTTCGAGATGTTCGTGTAGTTGCCGAACACCTCGAGACCCGGCGCCAGGGTGTAGACCGCGCCGATGCCCCAGGCGCGCTGGCGGCGCTCGGCGAGCGTCGGGCCGTTGTCACGCGTCGCCTGCGCCCAGAAGGCGCCGACCTGGAACGGGCCGGCGGTGTACGTCGCGCCGAGCGTCCAGTTGGTCGAGGTGTCGAGCCCGTCGCGGATCGCCGCGCGGCCGAAGGACGCCCCCGCGTACTTGCCCCACACGTAGTGGCCGCCGACGGAGAAGCCGAAGGCCGTCAGGGTCGCGCCCGCCTGGAAGGCGTACGGATCCTGCAGGCCGACCACCGCGCCGCCCGGCGCGATCACGCCGTTGTTCGCCTGCGCGTCGCCGCGCATCGCCGAGAAGGCCGCCGCCACGCCGACATTGCCGAAGGAGCCGCGGTAGCGGATCGCGCCGGAGATCTCGTTGCGGATCGTGCCCTGGTTCTGGTCGCGCTGCAGCCCGAGGCCGGTCGGCACCAGGAAGTTCTCGCCCTCGAAGCCGTTCGGCGCGTAGCTGACGCCGAAGTCGAAGCCGAAGAACTGCGGCGACAGGTAGATGATCTTCGTCGCGTCGCTGCCGTCGTTGATCGTCGACAGGATGTAGCGCGTGCCGTCGCCGGAGGGCGCGATGAACTCGTCCCAGCCGCCGGACTCGCCGAGGTTGGTGACCGACGGGGCGGAGACCTTCAGCTGGTCCGCGGCGCTGTCCTGGTCGCCGAACTGCAGCGTGCCGAGCGCGGGGGAGGAGATGAAGCCCCACACCTCGTCCGTGTCGATCACGCCGCCATTGCCGGCGCCGCCGGCATTGGTGACGTTGTCCATCTGCAGCTCGATGTCGGCGCCGTAGGAGAGGCCGTTCGCCGCCTTGCCGCGGACGATGACGTTGATCTCCATGTCGGACCGGAAGTCGACGCGGTTGCGGGCGATCGTCCGCGCCGGGCGGGCACCCGGGTTCACGCCCGGAACGCCGACGCCCGGGATCACCGTCCCGACGCCCGCCAAGGCGCGGTCCGCGTCGTCACGCACGTAGCCGCCCGTGAACTCGAAATAGCCGCCAACGCGCACCGTCGGAGCCGTCTGCGCCTGAGCGACGCTCGTCCCGAACAGCGCAGCGCCGACCACCGCCGTGGTGCCCAGCAGAATCTTGCGCATGCTTTCACTCCTCCTCGACCGGGTCGCCCCCGGCATGCATCGGCCCGCCTGCCCCCCTCGGCAGGGCGCTGCGTTGGGGGACGAACCCCCGCCCCAGTCAGGCCCGGATCGACTATTCCCTGCCGCCCCCGAGCCGTCCACCGGACAGGAAGGTCAGCCGCGACTTACCTGAGACACTGTGGCGAGGTCGCCACAGCTCGGCGCGTCATCACAGTCCAGCACAACCACCGCGTGCAGCGCCAGCGGGACCAGCAGGCCGGCGCAGTGTCCGCCACCGCGCCGGCGCATTACCGTGTCCCGCGACCACGCACGGAACGCCCCCTTGCCCGACCACCCGACCGACCCCGCCGGCATCGCCGGCATCGCCGCCAACCTCGCCCGCCTCCGTGCCCGCATCGCGGAGGCCTGCGTCCGCGCCGGCCGCGACCCCGCCGCCGTCACGCTCGTCGCCGTCTCCAAGACCCATCCCGCCGCCGCCGTCGAGGCCGCGATCGCCGCCGGCCAGCTCATCTTCGGTGAGAACCGCGTGCAGGAGGCGCAGTCCAAGTTCCCCGCGCTCCGCGCCGCGCATCCCGCCCTCCGCCTCCACCTCATCGGCGCGCTGCAGACGAACAAGGCGCGCGATGCCGTGCGCCTCGCCGACGTGATCGAGAGCCTCGACCGCCCGAAGCTCGCCGCCGCGCTCGCCGAGGCGATGGCGAAGGAGGACAGGCGCCCCGCCCTGCTCGTGCAGGTCAACACCGGCGACGAGCCGCAGAAGGCGGGCGTGCCCCGCGCCGGGGCCGACGCCTTCCTCCGCGCCTGCCGCGAGGAGCACGGCCTTCCGGTCGAGGGACTGATGTGCATACCGCCGCAGGACACCGACCCGCGCCCGCATTTCGCCTTCCTCGCCGGCCTCGCCGCGCGCCACGGGCTGCGCACCCTCTCCATGGGCATGAGCGGCGACTTCGAGGCCGCGATCATGGAAGGTGCGACGCATGTGCGGGTCGGCACCGCGCTCTTCGGCGCCCGCCCCCCTCTGCACCCCGGGTCCTGAGTTCTGCTATCTGCCCGGCATGACCCGCGTCTTCTCCGGCATCCAGCCCTCCGGCGTGCCCACCCTCGGCAACTATCTCGGCGCCATCCGCAACTGGGTGCCGATGCAGGACACGCATGAGAGCATCTTCTGCGTCGTGGACCTGCACGCCATCACCGTCTGGCAGGACCCGAAGGAGCTGGCGCGGCAGACGCGGGAGATGGCGGCCGCGCTCATCGCCTGCGGCCTCGACCCCGACCGCTGCACGCTCTTCCTCCAGTCGCATGTCCACGCCCACACGCGGCTGGCCTGGATCTTCAACTGCGTCGCCCGCCTCGGCTGGCTGAACCGCATGACGCAGTTCAAGGACAAGGCCGGCAAGGACCGGGAGGCCGCCTCCGCCGGCCTCTACGTCTACCCCAACCTCATGGCCGCCGACATCCTGACCTACCACGCCACGAAGGTGCCGGTCGGCGACGACCAGCGTCAGCACCTCGAGCTCGCCAACGACATCGCGCAGAAGTTCAACCACGATTACGGCGTCGATTTCTTTCCCTCGATCGAGCCCCTGATCCAGGGTGTCGCGGCCCGCGTCATGTCGCTGCGCGACGGCACGAGGAAGATGTCGAAGTCGGATCCCTCGGACCAGTCGCGGATCAACCTGAACGACCCGCCGGACGCGGTCGCCGACAAGATCCGGCGCGCCAGGACCGACCCCGACCTGCTCCCCGACAACCCCGAGGCGCTGGCATCGCGGCCGGAGGCGCGCAACCTCGTCGGCATCCTCGCCGCCATCGCCGGCACCACGCCCGACGCGGTGCTGGCCGAGCACGCGGGCAAGGGATTCGGCGCCTTCAAGCCGGTGCTCGCCGAGGCGCTCGTCGCGCATCTCGAGCCGATCCGGCGCGAGATGGCGCGCCTGCTGGACGACCCCGCCGCGCTCGACGCGCAGCTCCGCAAGGGCGCCGACCGCGCCGAGGCGATCGCTGCGCCGATCTGCGCGCGCGCCGAGGAGATCGTCGGCTTCCTGCCGCGGCGCTGACGCGCCGGCCGATAGGCCCGGCCGATCGCGCGCATAGGCAGGCGGCGCAGGCGCCCGCCACCGGCCCGTGCTAGCAACGACGCCGACCGGGAGAACCTTCGATGCCGATCCGCCTGCCCATCCCCCGCCTGCGCGGCGACGCCGCCGGACGCCGCGGCGGGGCGCTGCTGCCGATGGGCGACGTGGCGGGCGACCTCCCGGCCGACGGCGCCGCGGCCGACCCGAAGCCGCCGCCGCCCGCCCCGGCCAGCCCGGGCGCGGTGCCGGAAGACGCCCCCGCCGATCTCGGGCGGATCGCGCCGGGCGGTCTCGGGTAGCGCCGGGCGGTCTGCTCAGCGCGGCGGCGCCGGCGGCGGCGGCAGGACCTCCGTCGCGCGCCCCGCCGCCGCGCGGCGGTAGCGCGGCTCCACCTCGGTGGCGAGGTAGCGCCCGATGGCGTGGGTGCGGATCAGCTCGCGGTAGGTGTCGGCCGGCACCGCGACGTATTCGGTGACGCGCCCGTCCCGCCGCGCGACGCGCAGCGTGCCGCCGGCCGCCGGGTCGCCGCACCAGCGCGCATAGGCGTATTCCGCCGAGGCGAAGGTCGAGCGGCTGCAGGTCTCCGCCGAGGCCGGCGGGACGGCAAGGGCCATGGCGAGGAGGGCAAGAAGCCCTGCCGGGCGCGTGCGAGGGCTTTTCATGATCGGGCTCAGCCCTATCCCGCGCAGCGCCGCGCCGGAAGTCCGCCTGCCCGCGCCTGGACAGCGTGACGCCACGGGGGTGATCGTCGCGCCACACCTGCCGGAGCCCGCGCATGCCCGCCCCCTCGCCCGTCATGCCGCCCGGCCTCGCCGACGCGTCCGGCCGAAACCGCCGGCTGCGCGAGCTGCTGCGCGGCCCCGCGCTGTTCCTCGCCCCCGGCGCCTTCGACTGTGTCGGCGCGCGGCTGGTGGAGGCGGCCGGCTTCCCCGCCCTTTACGTCACCGGCTCCGGCGTCTCGATGAGCGCGCTCGGCGCACCGGATGTCGGCGCGCTCTCCTTCGCCGAGATCCTCGACCGCGTGCGGCGGATCTGCGACGTCGTCTCCCTCCCCGTCATCGCCGATGGCGACACCGGCTATGGCGGCCCGCTCAACGTCATCCGCACGGTGCGGGAGTTCGAGCGCGCCGGCGTCTCCGCGGTCCAGATCGAGGACCAGGAATGGCCCAAGAAGTGCGGGCACGAGCCGGGCCGCGTCATCGCGCCCGTCGAGACGATGGTGATGCGCCTCCGCGCCGCCGTGGAGGCGCGGCGCGACCCGGACTTCGCCGTCATCGCCCGCACCGACGCCCGCGCGGCCGAGGGGCTGGAGGCGGCGATCGCGCGCGCCCGCGCCTATCGCGCGGCGGGCGCCGACGTGGTCTTCGTCGAGAGCCCGGGCAGCGAGGAGGAGCTGGCCGCGATCGGCCGCGCCTTCCCCGACGTGCCGCTGCTGGCGAACATGGTGGAGGGCGGGCGCACGCCGATCCTGCCGGCGGACCGCTTGCAGGCGCTCGGCTTCCGCGTGGCGATCTACCCCAACGCGCTGACGCGGCTGTTCGCCAAGGCGGGGCTCGAGATGCTCGCCGCGCTGCGCCGCACCGGATCGACGAACGCCGTCGCCGACCGGATGCTCAACCACGCCGAGCTGTGGACCCTGTTCGACAATGCCGGCTGGCGCGCGCTGGAGGACCGCTACCTCACCGGGTGAGAGCCTGACCCGAAAGGGGTGGGCCCTTTCGGGTCAGGCTCCGAGCAGCCACACCCAGAGCGGCAGCGTCAGGACGGAGAGCAGGTGCTCGCTCGTCGTGATCGCCGCCATCAGCCGCGCGTCGCCGCCCATGGCGCGCGCCATCACGTAGCTCGTCGCCGCGGTGGGCAGCGCCATGAACAGCACGGCGATGGCGGTGGAGAGCGCGTCGAGGCCGAGGATCGCCGCGAGGGCGAGCGTCAGCGCCGGCATGGCGCCGAGCTTCAGCATCGCCGTCGCCGCCTGCACCGCCGGCCGGTCGCCCAGCCCCTGCAGCGTCAGCGCCGCGCCGACGCAGAGCAGCCCGAGCGCGACCGAGGCCTGGCCCAGGCTGCGCACCGCGGGCGCGAGCCCCGGCGGCAGCCCGCCCGCGGCGCCGATCGCGAAGCCGGCCGCGCAGGCGAGGATCAGCGGGTTCAGCGCCACCTGCCGCAGCAGGCCGAGCGCGCTGGCCCGCCGCGCGCCGCCGAGCGCGAAGGCGACCGTCGCCACCGCCTGCACGAAGGGCACGATCAGCCCCGTCGCCACCGCCGCCAGCGCCAGCCCCGGCCCGCCCCAGATCGCGCCGGCGATGGCGAAGCCCATCAGGTTGTTGAACCGGATCCCGCCCTGCAGCACCGACGTCATCGCCGCGTGGTCCTGCCGCAGCGCCCGTGCCAGCAGGACCGAGATCACCGTCCCCGCCGACAGCGCGCCCCAGAACGCCGCGGCGAGCCCGCCGACCGGCAGCGCCCGCAGGTCGATCGCGGCGAGCGCGTTGACGATCAGGCAGGGCAGCAGCACCCAGAAGACCAGCCGCTCCATCCCCGCCCAGACCGCATCCTCCCGCAGCAGCCGCCGGCGCAGGGCGGCGCCGAGGGCGAGCAGCCCGAAGACAGGCAGGAAGGCGTCGAGCCAGGCGGTCATCGCCGCATCCTCGCCGCCGCCTCAGCGCCTGGCCACCGCCACCACGTAGGTGCAGGGCTGCTCGCGCGACGGGTTCTCGAACGCGCAATCGGCCGGCGGGCCGAGGGCGAGGCAGTCACCCGAAAAAAGGCGGTGCGTCGTCGCCAGCCCCTCATGGAACAGCAGCTCGCCCGTCAGCAGCCAGACGCACTGCCCGCGCAGCAGCGCGTAGGAGGATGCCGGGTAGGGCACGCGCGCGCCGGGCGGCAGCTCGACGCGCACCAGCTCCGGCTCCGCGCCGGGCGGCGAGACCTGGCGGCGCAGGTAGCCCGTGCCCGGATCGCGCCAGATCGGCTGGTCGAAGGAGCGGGCGACGACACCCGCCCCGGCCGCCGCCTCGGCCCGCGCCAGGAGGGCGGAGACCGTCAGGCCGAACGGGCCGGACAGGCGGCCGAGCAGCGCGGCGGTCGGGCTGGCCTCCGCGCGCTCGACCTTGCTGATCATGGCGCGGGACACGCCGGAACGGGTCGCCAGCTCGGCGATCGACCATCCGCGGGCCTCCCGCTCCGCCTTCAGGCGGGCCGCGAGGCGCCGGCCCTCGGGATTCGGCGCGGGATCATCTTGTATGATGGACATGTATCCATCATAGTCGGCGAGCCGTGCCTTTTCCATTCCCGATGAATCAGCGGACATGCCCCCGCCAAACGCCCGGATTCGCAGCATAAACGGCACCGAAGCCGCCGCGCTGGTGCCCGCCCTGTCGGAAATTCTGCGCGACTGCGTGGCGGGCGGCGCCTCCGTGAACTTTCTCCGGCCACTCCCGCCGGAGGCCGCGCACGCCTTCTGGGAGGGGGTGGCGGCGGAGGTCGCGGCCGGGCGGCGCCTGCTCTTCCTCGCCGAGGACGCGGCCGGACCGGCCGGCACCGTGCAGCTCGTCCCCGCGCCGCAGCCCAACCAGCCGCACCGGGCCGAGGTGGCGAAGCTGCTGGTGCATCGCCGCGCCCGCCGCGCCGGCCAGGGCGCGGCGCTGATGGAAGCGGCGGAGGGTGCCGCGCTCGCCGCCGGCCGCACCCTGCTGACCCTCGACACCGAGGCGGAGGGCGCCGCGGAGCGGCTGTACCGGCGCCTCGGCTGGACCCCGTTCGGCACCGTGCCGGGCTACGCGCTGACGCCGGACGGGCGGCCCTGGCCGGCGCGCTTCTTCTACAAGAACCTCGCGGCGTGACCGTCCTCGGCCACAATGGCGGCCCGCCGCTGGAGCCGGATGCGGAGGAGATGGCCGCCCTCGGCTGGCGGCGCCATTGCTGGCGCAAGGCCCACCGGAAGGCCTGGAAGACCCCGCCCCCCGAGATCGCGCTCCGCCGCCTTGCCCGGGCGGAGGCGCTCGGCATGAGCTACCGGGAGTACGCGCTCGAGATCCTCGAGCGCGGGCGCTACCTCTAGCTCTGGCCTCAGGCCGCCTGCAGGCCGCAGGGCACGGGACGGAACTCGACGCGGCGGTCCAGCGCGTCGCGCAGGTCGTCGGTGCCGAGGCCGATGATCGGCTCGCGCGAGCCCCGCCCCTCGGCCCGCACGCGCCCGCGCAGGCGCGGTTCCGCAGCGAGCAGGCGGCCACGCACCGCCTCGGCGCGGGCGAGGGAGAGGCGGTCGTTCACGGCCGCGCTGCCGGTGACGCTGGCATGCCCGCTCACCAGCAGGCAGGTCCCGCCGGCGGCGGCGCGCGCCGCGATCCGGCGCAGCCACATCGGGTAGGGCGCGCTGAGCGCCGGAGCCTCCACGAAGGCCGTGCTCCCCGGCCGGAACAGCAGCTTCACGCCGAGCCGCCCGCGCGAGAGGCCATGCGCCACGACGCGGCCGAACGCCTCCTCCGCCGCCGCGGAGCGGCCAAGCGCGGCATTGGCGAGATAGAGGCCGTTGAGCGCCCGCATCGGCGGCGGGCCGGGCGCGGCCCGCGCGGTCTCGAAGAGGGTCAGGGCGCGGGCGTGCTCCTCCCGCTCGAACGCCGCCACGCCCTCGGCGGTCGCCGCCGCCGCCCGCAGCCCGCCGAGGTAGAGGGGGTCCATGGGCTGGCCGGCATCCGCGGCGCAGGTGCGCAGATAGGCCGCCACCATCTCGTCCTCGGTCCAGGCCGGGCTTCGGCCGTGGAAGGCGCTCGGCATGGGGTCCACCGTCTCCGCCTGCACCCAGGCGGTGGGGTGGGCGAGGATCAGGCCGCTCCGCAGGTCGCCCAGCACCGCCCAGATGCGGTAGGTCCCGCTTGGTCCCGCGGCGGCCGTCAGGCTGCCCTCCCCGGCGGCCGGCGTCATGGCGCCGAGCAGGATCAGGGGCCGGGCCTCGAGCTCCGCGAGAGTGAAGGGACGCAGCTCGAGCCCGCGGTGCCGCTGGCGCACGACCTCCTCGATGCGGACCACGGCGCGTCGCGTCGCCGCCGTCTCGGCGCCGCTCGCGCGATCGATCAGCGGGTCGATCACCAGCCGCCGCCGGCCGCCGGCCTGCAGCTCCGGCAGCTCCCGGGCGGCGCCGAGGCTGGCATCGGCCAGGTGAACCACGGCCTCGTCCAGCGGCAGCGCCTCCTCGCGGCTGATGACCGTCAGGCCGGGGCGCGACGGATCCGGCGCCGCCACGGTGTCCGGCGGGCGGCGTGGCGCGCAGGCCGCGGGGCCCAGCAGCAATCCGGCGGCGAGGGCAAGCAGCGCCCGGCGGCCCTCAGCCTCCGGGGGTGCACGCGGTCCGCAGCAGGCGTCGTTCGGCATGGCTCGGCGGCTCTCCAAGCTGGAAACGGACGATCAGCGCCGTGCAGCGCGGGTCGGTGCGCGACGGCCGCGGCGCCTCCATGCGCTCCGGCGGCGGGGCGGGCGCCGCCAGGCGGACCACGTCGGGCGGGAGGGGGAGCGGCCCGGCGGATGCGGGCGGAGCGGGGGGAAGGGGCACCTCCGCCGGCGGCGGCAGCGCGAGGGCCATCACCGGCGGGGCGGTGGCAGGTGGCGGCGCGGCGGGGGGCGCGGCGGGCGGTCGCGGCATCTCCGGCGCGCCGCCGCGCAGGGCGTTGCGCCGCGCCTCCTCCGCCGCCGTCTCGGCGCGGGCCCGCGCGAGCGCCGCGGCCGAAAGCCCGCCCCCGTCCGGATGTCGTCCGAACGCGAGCGGGGCGGCTGCCCCGTCCACACCGGGACGCCGCGACGGGTCCGCGCCTGCGCGCAGCTCCGTTTGCGCATCCTGCGGCGGCGTCGTCGGCCGGCGGCCGATCACGTCGAAGACGGACAGGATCGCGACGCCGAAGGCCAGGCCGGTCACCGGGATGGACAGCCAGATCGCCGGCTTGAGCCAGCGTGGCGGATCGGGATCGCGCTCGAAATCCGCGAACGGGTCGATCTCGGGCATGGCGGTGGGCCCGCCCCGGCTGGCGTGGCGCCCGGCTGCGGAGACGCCGCCGCCGGACCGGGCGGCCGGGTTGGACGCCCGGCCGCCAACGTCGCAGGCGAAGACGAAGTTGCCGGGATGGAGACCGGACGCGGGACGCCCGCGGCTACACGCCGATGCCCGCCGGCTCCCCCGGGCCGGGGCGGGTCGTGGCGCCGCGGGCGATGTCGCGGAGGCAGGCGGCCTCGCCGCGCCGGGCGGTACCGACCGCGCGGGCCGAGGCGAAGGCGACGCGCAGGGCGGCGCCCGGGCCCTCGTCCCGGTAGAGCACGAGATCGAGGTGGCATTGCGGGGCGGAGTAGTGCCAGACCTCGGCGGTGCCCTCCTCCCGCCGCAGGCGCGGCGCGCCGAGCAGGCGCGTCAGCACCTCCGGGGAGTGACCGACCAGCTGGCCTGCCATGGTCGGCGGGCCCTCCGCCGTGCCGGGCGCCGTGCGCGCGGCGCGGCGGGACGCCGGCGCCTCGGCGATCGCCCCGGCGGGCCGGCCGGGCAGGCCGGCGACGCTGGCCTGATGGCTGGACAGCGCCTCCTGCAGCACAGCGGCGGGATCGGCCGGGTCGGGCTGCGCGCAGGCGACCGGGAGAAGCAGCAGGAGCGGCAGGGCGCGCTTTTGCACGGCACGGCCTCGGGGTGGGGCAGGACCGCCGCGCCGCCCGGAACGGCGGCGCGGCGGGTGCGGGCGTCAGCCCTCGGCGAAGGCCGGGCGCGGCGCGGCGGCGGGCTGGCCGCCATCGCCGAGCATCTCCATCCGGCCGGAGATCTGGCCGCCATCCTCGACCATCAGGCGGCGGCAGCGCGCCACGCCGAGCACGCGGCCGGTGCCGCGGATGACGAGCTGGCCGCGGGCGGTGAGGGTGCCGTCGAAGGTGCCGGCGATCTCGGCATCCTCGACCTGGACCTCGCCCTTGAACACCCCGACCTGGCTGATCGACAGCTCGGTGGCCTGGATCATCTGGCTCTCGACGGTGCCCTCCACGACAAGGCGCTCGGCGTCGCTCACCGTGCCCTGCAGGCTGATGCCGCGGCCGACGACGAGCGTGCGGCGCTCCGGGCCACCCGGGCGGGGCGCCGGACCGCCGGCGCCCGGCATGGCGCCGAGGCCAGGCGGCAGGCCGCCCGGGGCGGAGCCGCCCATCTGCGGCGGCCGCGGCGGGATGGCGGTGCCGGCCGGCGGCGTCGGGCCGCCAGGCATCGGAGGCGTAGGGCCGGAAGGCTTGGGCGCGAGGCTCATGGTGCGTGGATCCCTGGTGGAAGCAGGCGGCGGGGCGCCCAGATCGGGGTCGCGGGCAGTCGGGACGGTCGTCGGCTGCGGCGCGGCCTCCGGCTTCTCCTCGCGGCGGCGGCCGAAGACGTTCATCGGATCGTCCCCCTCGATGATGGCTGGCCGGACGCGGGGCATCGCGTGGCCGGGCGCGGCGGTGCGTCCCTCACCTCCGCCGTGCCGGGGCACCGGCTAACACATGCGCGATCTGCCCGACAACGGGCGGATGGCGCCGGCAAGCACTTCGCGACGCAGGACCTAGGCGGCGCGGTGCAGCAGGTGCGTCATCGCCGCGGTGCCGAGCACGGGAACCAGCAGGTTGAGCACGGGGATGAGCGAGACCAGCGCAAGGGTGCCGCCGAGCGTCCAGACCTCGCCCCGGCGGCGCCGGCGGAGGTCGGCGGCCGCCTCGCGCGGCATGCGGCGCATCGCGACGCCCTCGAACAGCCCCTCGCCAAGGCCGATCGCCGCCACGCCCCACAGGGCAAGCGCGCCGATCATCGGCAGCACGAGGGAGAGCGGCAGGAGGATGAGGGCGAGGCCGGCCATCTTCAGCGCGAGCACCCCGCCGGCCCAGGCCTGCACCGGGGCGGAGGCGCCCCGCGGCGGCGGCAGGGCGGGGTAGTGCCGGCGCTCCACCGCCTCGGCCACGCCGTCGGTGAACAGGCTCGCGACCGCGAGCAGCAGGGGGACGAAGAACCACGCGACGGCAAAGAGGGCGAGCACGCCGCCCGCCGCCGCGGCGATGGTTGCGAACCATCCCGTGCCGCCGGCGAGCTCGCCCACACCCCAGCTTGCCAGCCAGGCAAGGCCGAGACCGCCCGCGAGGGCGAGCGCGGCGCCGAGCAGGAGGGGGCGGCGGAAGGCGGGGTCGCCGACCTGGCCGAGGGCGAGGAGGAGGATGCGGAGCATGACGGGCCGGAAGATGGGGTGGGAAACGAACGCGGCGACCGGGCGCCGGTGCCGGGGCTAGGCGCATCCCGCGCCGGAGGCTACCCGGATGGCTCGAACCCGGAGGCTCCGCCCGACCCATGACCGCTCTCGACCTGCTCGGCATCGGCAACGCGATCGTCGACGTCCTCGCCCGCGCCGATGACGGCTTCCTGGCCGCGCAGGGCATGGCGAAGGGAACCATGGCGCTGATCGACGCGGCGGCGGCGGAGCGGATCTACGCGGCGATGGGGCCTGGGGTGGAGAGTTCCGGCGGCTCGGGCGCGAACACCTGCGCCGCCGCCGCGGCGCTCGGCGCGCGGGTCGGCTTCCTCGGCAAGGTGGCGGAGGATGAGCTCGGCCGCGTCTTCGCGCATGACATCGGCGCCGCCGGCGTGCGCTTCCCCACCGCGCCGCTGAAGGACGGGGCGCCGACGGCGCGGTGCCTCATCCTCGTCTCGCCCGACGGCCAGCGGACGATGAACACCTTCCTCGGCGCCTGCGTCAGCTTCGGCGAGGCGGATGTGGACGAGGCGGAGGTGGCCTCCGCCGGCGTGACCTATCTGGAGGGCTACCTGTTCGACCCGCCGGCGGCGCAGGCCGCCTTCCGCAAGGCGGCGCGCGTGGCGCACGGGGCGGGGCGGAAGGTGGCGCTCACGCTGTCGGACCCGTTCTGCGTGGGCCGGCACCGGGCGGCGTTCCGCGACTTCGTGCGCGGGGAGACCGACATCCTCTTCGCCAACGAGGCGGAGCTGCTGTCGCTCTACGAGACCGCGGATTTCGATGCGGCCGTGGCCGGGGTGCGGGGGGAGGTCGGCCTGGCCGCGATCACCCGGAGCGAGCGCGGCAGCCTCGTCGTCTGCGGGACGGCCACGCATGAGGTGGCGGCGGCGCCGACGAAGGTGGTGGACACCACCGGCGCCGGGGACGCCTACGCCGCGGGCTTCCTGGCGGCGCATGCGCGGGGGCTGACGCTGCCGGAATGCGGGCGCTGGGGCTCGGTGGCGGCGGCGGAGGCGATCAGCCACTTCGGCGCGCGGCCGCAGGCGGATCTGAAGGCGCTGGTCGCCGCATGAAGAAGGGGCCGGCGCCTCCCGGCGCCGGCCCCCTCTCGTCTCGTGCGTGAGGTCGCCCCTTAGCGGAGGACGATCTCGACGCGGCGGTTCTGCGGCTCGCGCACGCCGTCGGCGGTCGGCACCAGCGGGCGGCTCTCGCCGAAGGCCTGGATCGACATCTGGCCGCGCGAGACGCCCTGGCGCTCCAGCTCCGCCGCCACCGCGTTGGCGCGGCGCTCGGACAGGCGCTGGTTGTACTGCGGCGTGCCCGAACGGTCGGCATGGCCCGCGACCTCGATGCGGGTGACGCCGGCGCTGCGGGAGTTCTGCGCCGCCTCGGCGATGATCTGCCGGGCACGGTCGGTCAGGTCCGAACGGTCGAAGTCGAAGAACACCAGGTAGGTACGGGCCGGCGCCGGGGCGGCGGCGGGCGGCGCGACGGGCGCGACGACCGGCGGCGGGGGCGCAGGCTGGTTGAAGGCGTAGCGCAGGCCGACGAGGATCGAGTGGTTGTAGTTCTCGCTCTTCGTGCCGCCCCGGCTGATGGTGAAGGCGTCCCGGCTGCTCGAGGTGCTGATGTCCTGCTCCAGCGTGCCGAAGAAGCGGTACTCGGCGGTGAAGGCGAGGCCCGGGACATAGGCGGTCAGCGGCACGGCGGCGCCGACGATCGCCTGGTAGGCGAAGCGGCCGTCGGTGCCGTCGGTGCGGACCGTGCCGCCCGGAACCGCGCCGAAGGGCCCGATGGTCGCGCTGACATTCTCGAACTCACGCCAGGCATAGCCGGCGCCGACGCCGATGTACGGCATGAAGGACAGGCCGGCGAAGTTGACGCCCAGGTCGAAGTCGTAGAACGCATTGGCCATCACGCCGTAGGTGCGCGAGCGTCCGCCGGCCGCGACGGTGCCGCCGAAGCCGCGGATGCTGTCGACCTCGTTCTCGCGGAAGTTGCCCTCGATCTCGGCCCGGACGCCGTTGCCGAAGCCCCAGCCGAGGCTGATGACGCCGACGTAGCCGATGTCGAAGCGGATGTCGGCCGTGGTGCCGCGGCCGGCGAGGCGCAGCTCATCCGCCAGCGCGCCGGTGGCGCCGAGGTCGGCATCCTGCAGCCAGTTCACGCCCGCGCCGGCAGCGATGTAGAGGCCGCTCACCGGCTGCGCATGGGCGGCAGCAGGCAGTGCGAGGATGGTTGCGGCCAACAGGGCCTTGCGAAAGCTCATCGGTGTGTCTCTCCCGATCCGATGGAAAAAGCTGCGCCGGGCTCCCGGTATGGGTGCCGCGGCGACATGGGCCAAACGCATGCGGAGGGTTTGGTCCCCGAGCCGTCATGTGTTTCCCGACGCAGTTGCAGACATGCCACAGGGTGCCGCGCCGGCCGCTTCACGGAGATGGGAGTCGCCGCCGTGCGGCGTGAAGTGTGACGTCTTTGTCGCGGTGAGCCGCACCAAGTAGCGCGCAGCGTTCCACGTTTCGGGAGAGACCATCATGCTGCGCGACACATCCCGCCCGTTGCTCGCGGCGCTGCTGCTCCTGCTGCCGCTGGCCCCTGCCTTCGCCCAGGAGGGCACCGGTGCGCGGATCTCCCCCGACCGGCCGCGCGGCGCGGCGCCGCGCGGGGAGGAACCGCGGCCGGCGACGGCGGCGGGCATAGACGACCCGGCGACGCTACTGCGGATGGCACAGCGGCTGGTGGCGGAGGGCCGGTTGTACCAGGCGGGGGACCTGACCGAGCGGGCGCAGGCGCGGCTGCTGACCCGATCAGAGCTGGCCAGCCGGGCCGGCCGGCCGGTCGTGGGCGGCGTGATCGGCGAGATCGCCGCGGCGCGCGAGGCGGTGCTGCGGCGCGACCGGGCCGATGCGGAGGCGCGGCTCGGCGCGGCGATCGCCGCGCTGGAGGGGCCGACAACGGGCGGGGGAGGCGGCCCGGAGGGCGCCTGGGGCGGCGGCTGGCCGCCGCGCTGACCCGCGCGGCGCCGCATGGCGGGCCTGCGGGGCGGCGGCAGCTTGGCGCTCGCTTTTTCGCGCGCCCCCGCCTATCTGTGCGCCCAATCATGCCATGTGGCCCGATCCGGTGCCCTGACGGCCGTCCCGCGGCGGTTGTCAGGGACGGCGAGGGCCGGCCCGCGGCCCCGCCCGCCGGGCTCAACCGGAAGCCCGAGCCGCCATGCAACTGCGCAACATCGCGATCATCGCCCATGTCGACCACGGCAAGACGACGCTGGTCGACAACCTGCTGAAGCAGGCCGGGGCGTTCCGCGCCAACCAGCAGGTCGCCGAGCGCGCGCTGGACCGCAACGACCTGGAGCGGGAGCGGGGGATCACCATCCTCGCCAAGTCCACCGCCGTGGAGTGGAAGGGCATCAAGATCAACATCGTGGACACGCCCGGCCACGCCGATTTCGGCGGCGAGGTGGAGCGCATCCTGTCCATGGTGGACGGCGCCGTGGTGCTGGTGGACGCGGCGGAAAGCGTGTTGCCGCAGACCAAGTTCGTGGTCGGCAAGGCGCTGGCCCGGGGCATCCGGCCGATCGTCGTAGTGAACAAGGTGGACCGCGCCGATGCGCGCCCGGACGAGGTGCACAACGAGGTGTTCGACCTCTTCGCCAACCTCGGCGCGACGGATGAGCAGCTCGACTTTCCCATGCTGTACGCCTCCGGCCGGCAGGGCTGGGCGGATCAGACGATGGACGGGCCGAAGAAGGACCTCTCCGCGCTGTTCGACCTGATCCTGGCGCATGTGCCGGCGCCGGGGCTCGATGCCTCACTGCCCTTCGCGATGAACGCGGCGATCCTGGAGGCGGACAATTTCCTCGGCCGCATCCTGACCGGGCGCGTCGAGCAGGGAACGGCGCGGGTGAACATGCCGGTGAAGGTGCTGCGCCAGGACGGCACGGTGGCGGAGACGGGGCGGCTGACCAAGCTGCTGTCCTTCCGCGGGCTGGAGCGCGTGCCGGTGGAGACGGCGGAGGCGGGGGACATCGTCGCGATCGCCGGCCTCGAGAACGGCACGATCCCGGACACGATCTGCGATCCCTCCGTGACGGCGCCGCTGCCCGCGATCCCGGTCGACCCGCCGACGCTCGCGATGACCTTCCGCATCAATGACGGGCCGCTCGGCGGACGCGAGGGGAAGAAGGTGACCTCGCGCCAGATCCGCGACCGGCTGTTCAAGGAGGCGGAGGGCAACGTCGCGATCAAGGTGCGCGACAGCGAGGAGAGCGACGCCTTCGAGGTGGCCGGGCGGGGCGAGCTGCAGCTCGGCGTCCTCATCGAGCAGATGCGGCGCGAGGGCTTCGAGCTGACGATCGGCCGGCCGCGCGTGCTGACGCGCGACAACCCCGAGACGGGCGAGCGCGAGGAGCCATTCGAGGAGTGCCTGGTGGACGTCGACGAGGAGTATTCCGGCGTCGTCGTGCAGAAGCTGTCGACCCGCAAGGGGCAGCTCCAGGACATGCGGCCCTCGGGCGGCGGCAAGCAGCGGCTGACCTTCCTGATCCCGTCGCGCGGGCTGATCGGCTACCACGGCGAGTTCCTGACCGACACGCGCGGCACCGGCATCATGAACCGGCTGTTCCACGGCTATGCCCCCTGGGCCGGCCCGATCGAGGGGCGGCGCAACGGCTCGCTCATCTCCAACGCGGATGGCGAGGCGGTGCAGTACGCGCTGTTCTACCTGCAGGAGCGCGGCGCGCTGTTCGTCGATCCGGGGGTGAAGGTCTATGTCGGCATGATCCTCGGCGAGCACAGCCGGGACAACGACCTGGACGTGAACCCGGTCAAGGAGAAGAAGCTCACCAACATCCGCGCCGCCGGCAAGGACGAGGCGCTGCTGCTGGTGCCGCCGCGGCGGATGAGCCTGGAGCAGGCGATCTCCTACATCGAGGATGACGAGCTGGTGGAGGTGACTCCCTCGGCGATCCGGCTGCGCAAGCGCCACCTCGACCCGCATGAGCGCAAGAAGCACGCCCGCCGCGCGGAGAGCGAGGCGGCTTAGCGCTGCCGCCCATCCCGGTACCATCGCGCGGTGGGGGGGCAGGTTTCCATAGGCGTCGCCGATGGTTCCCATCGGCACGCCCGACTGCCGGCACCGGGCGCCGGCTGCCATGTCTTCCGTCGAGGAACGATGGAGGAGCAGGCGATGGGCAGGACGTCCGACTGGCTCCAGCGGCTCGGCCGGCGCCGTGCGCTGCGCGAGGACGTGGCGCGCGCGGTCATCTGGTCGCCGCGGGACGGCGATGCGGCATTCCGCGGCGAACCCGGGCGCGACGTGCTCTGGCTCGACGGGTGCAGCCTGCCGCAGTTGCGGGACGGGCTGCGCCTGGAGGGCGGCGCAACGCGGCTGCACGTCGAGGGCAACGGCACCGCGTGCTTCCGCGACGGCCAAGGCGGGCCCGCCATCGCCGCCGGCACGCTGCGGCTCGACGGCGCGACGCTCCGCTTCAGCGGCCTGTCCTGCTTCGCCTTCATCTGGTGACCGCGCGGCGCGGGCTGCCGCACGCGCCCGGGCGAGCTATGCTCGGCTTCGCGTCTGCGCGGGGGCGGGGATGACGGATGCCGAGTTGATGGCGGTGGCGGAGGCGGCGCGCGCCGCCGCGCATGCCCCCTATTCGCGGTTCCAGGTCGGCGCGGCGCTCCTCTGCGAGGACGGCACCGTGCAGCGCGGCTGCAACGTGGAGAATGCGAGCTTCGGCGCGACGATCTGCGCCGAGCGCACGGCGGTGGCCGCCGCGGTTGCGGCCGGCCGGCGCCGCTTCGTCGCGATCGCCGTGGCGGGGCCGGGGGGCGTGGCGCTCGGCCCCTGCGGCATCTGCCGGCAGGTGCTGTCGGAGTTCTCGCCGGACGGCGCGCTGCGCGTCGTGACACGCGACGCTGCGGGCGCGACCCGTGCGACGACGCTCGGCGCGCTGCTGCCCGCCGCGTTCGGCGCCGCGGCGTTGCGCGACGCGGAACCCGCCGCTCCATAGGGAGCGGCAATGGACGCCATCGGAACGTCCCGCCTGCCGGTATGATACCGCGGGAGTCACAACACTCTCCTTCAAAGGGAGAGGAGGTTGCGATGGGCAAGGTTCCGCGCTGGCTCGAGGAGATGTTCCAGCGTCAGGCGGCCGGCGTCGAGACGTCGGATGCGATGGTCTGGAGCGCCGGCGGCGGCGACGCGGTGTTTCGCGGCACGGCGGAGCGCGACGTGCTGTGGCTCGACGGCCTCACGCTGCAGCAGTTGCGCGAGGGGCTGCGCCTCGATCCTCCGGCGGCCCGGCTGCGGGTCGAGGGGAACGGGACGGTCGGCTTCCGCGACGCCGCGGGCATCCCGGTGATCGCCGCCGGCGTGCTGGCGGTGGGCCATACCCGGTTGCGGTTCAGCGGCATCGCACGCTTCGCCTTCGTGTGGTGAGGCGCCGCGTGCACGCAGGGCGAGAAATGAATGTCGGTAGCGCAACCCGACACACACGTCGCGACGGCGATCGGACCGGTCTATCGACGCGAAAGGAAGTGGGAGAGCTGACCAACCGTGGGGCGAACGTCTAAAGTTCCTCCACTGCAACAACCAACGGAGGGTCGGATGAGCGAGAAGCGCGCAGCTGAGAGGATCAGCCCCGAGAAGCTGGCGGCGGTGACCGGCGGCATTGGCGAGTACAACCCCGGCGGCGGCAATGGGTCGTCCGACCAGCCGATCGACGTCGCGCTCGGCTGGGGGGATGACCAGCGCGACGGCACCGGCGCGAACGACACCATCCAGGGGCAGGGCGGCAACGACACGATCTGGGCCGGCGACGGCAGCGACAAGGTGTTCGGCGACGACGGCAATGACTGGCTGCAGGGCGGGCGCGGCAGCGACGAGATCCATGGCGGCGCCGGCAATGACTGGATCCATGGCGGGACGACCGGGCAGGCCGGCGACGGCGCAGCAGACCGGATCTTCGCGGGCGACGGCGACGACACGATCATCTGGACGCGAGGCAGCGGGAACGACGAGATCCACGGCCAGGGCGGCGTGGACACGCTGTTCCTCCAGGGCCTGAGCCGCGACGAGCTGTTCGGCGCGCTGAGCACCGACAACACCAACCTGATGCTGAAGCACGAGGGCAACGGCATCTACAGCTTCGTCAACCGCGACGGCTCGCCGGCCCACGACGTGGCGGGCACCTTCCGGATCAACGGGGAGACGGTGCGCTTCTACAACATGGAGAAGATCCGCATCGGGTAGCGCCCGGTCCGGGGAGGCGGCATCGCCGGAGCGGCGGATCGGCCGCTCCGCACGCCGGCATCCGCCGCGCCGGCGCGGCGTTGAGGACAGGAGCCCAACGCCGCGAAAGGCCTGAAGAGATGTCCCGCCATTCCGCCCTGCTGCTGCTGCCGGTGCTCCTGGCGGCCTGCGCGCAACCCGGCAACCCGCCGGCGCCCGACCTGACGACCAACTGGGTCGGGCGGAGCGAGGCGGACCTCGTCTCCACCCTCGGCGTGCCCGACCGGGTGCACGAGGTCGGCGGGCGGCGCTTCCTGGCCTACGAGGCGCGAACCGTTACCGGCGGGCCGGTGGTGACGCCCTCCCTCGGCTTCGGCCTCGGCCGCTTCTCCGGCGGGTGGGGCAGCGGCACGGCGATCGGCACCGGGCTCGGGCTGAGCTTCGGCGGCGGCGGGGCCCCGGTGGTCTGCGGCGCCAGCTACGAGGTGCAGAACGGCCAGATCGTCGGGCAGACGAGGCAGGGGCCGGGCTGCGCGTAGAACCTCGGCCGCGGCGTCACGCCGGCCGTGCCGCAATCCGCACACCCGCGGCGGCGTCCTCCGCGCGAAGGCCGTGCAACGCGTCGAGCAGGCCGGGCACGAGGGAACCGGGGCCGCCGGCCTTCGCGCGTTCCGCCGCCAGGCCGAAGAGCGCGAGGGCGCCGGCGACGGAGCCGGGGCCGGGGGCGACGGCGAGCGCCGCGGCCGCCAGTGCGCCGGCCGCGCAGCCGGCCGCTGTGACGCGGGCGAGAAGGGGAGTGCCGTTGGCGACCGCGAGCACGGTCCGCCCATCGGTGACCAGATCCTCTGCGCCCGTCACCGCCACGATGGCGCCGGTCCGGCGCGCCAGGGCGAGGGCGGCCGGCAGCGCCGCTTCCGGCGGGGCGGTGCTGTCCACGCCGCGGCCGCCGGGTGCGCCGCCGGCGAGGGCGAGCACCTCCGACGCATTGCCCTTGATCGCGGCCGGGCCACGCGCGAGCAGCCGCGACGCCAGCGCGAGCCGCCCCGGCCAGGCGCCGACACCGACCGGATCGAGCACCCAGGGCCGGCCCTGATCCGCCGCGGCGGCCGCAGCGGCTTCCATCGCGGCGATGCGCGGCGGGGTGGGGGCGCCGAGATTCACCAGCAGCGCCGCCGCACCGGTCGCCCGGACCTCCTCCGGATCCTCGGCGAGGACCGGCGCGGCGCCGACGGCCAGCAGGGTATTGGCGACGAGCGTGGCCGAGACCGGCGCCACGATCGCGTGCACCAGCGGCGCGGCGGCGCGGATGGCGGCGAGGAGGGCGGCGGTGTCCGGCGGCGTCATGCGCCGGGGACATCCCAGAGGGGAGGGCACATCGCAAGCCTTCCGCGCCGCTCTCGCCCGCGCGAGGATGGCGCATGCCCCTGTTCCGCGACCGCCGGCTGCTGATCCTCCTCGCGCTCGGCTTCTCGGCCGGCGTGCCCCTGCCGCTGGTGGCCGGCCAGGTGCTGCGGCAATGGTTCGTCGAATCCGGCATGTCGCTCGCCGATCTCGGCCTGACGGCGCTGATCGGGCTGGCCTACGCGAACAAGTTCCTCTGGTCGCCGGCGCTCGATTCGGTACGGCCGCCGATCCTGGGGCGGCGGCGCGGCTGGCTGCTGCTGATCCAGCTCGCGCTCGTGGCGACGATCGGGGCGATGGCGACCACCGACCCGCGGGGCGGCGCGACGGCGACGGTGATGCTGGCCGTGGTGGTGGCGTTCCTGTCGGCCAGCCAGGACATCGTGGTGGACGCCTGGCGCATCGAGATGCTCGGCGAGGACGAGGAGCGTCAGGCCTGGGGGCTGACCGCCTACATCTGGGGCTACCGCGGCGCGCTGCTGGCAAGCGGCGCGGGCACGCTGTTCCTGGTCGGGCATATCGGATGGAACCTCGCCTATCTCTATGGCGCGGCGCTGGTGCTGGTGGGCGTGGCGGCGACGCTTGCGGGGCAGGAGCCGGCAGTGGGTGCGCCGGTCGCGGTGGGCTGGCGGGCGAGGATGCGCGTCTCCGTCCTGCATCCCTTCCTCGACTTCACCGGCCGGCGGCACTGGGTCGCGATCCTGCTCTTCGTCGCGCTGTTCAAGCTCGGCGAGGCGCTGGCCGGGATCATGGTGCTGCCCTTCTACCGGTCCGAGGGCTTTACGCGCGATGACGTTGCGGCCGTGGGCACCGTGTTCGGGCTGTTCGCGACGCTCGGCGGGGCGGTCGCGGGAAGCTGGCTGATCGGACGCATCGGCGTCGGCCGCGCGCTGGTGCTGACGGGGCTCGGCCAGATGCTGTCCAACCTGATGTACCTGGCGCTGGTGGGCGGCGGGCGGGACATCCCGATGCTGTTCGCGCAGGTGGGAGTGGAGAACTTCACCGACGGGCTCGCCGATGCGGCGTTCCTGACCTACCTGTCGGGGCTGGTGAACCGGTCCTTCAGCGCGACGCAGTATGCGCTGCTCTCCTCGCTCGCCGCGGTGCCGCTTCGCACGCTCGGCGCGAGCGCGGGGGTGCTGGCGGCCTCGCTCGGCTGGTCCTGGTTCTTCGTGCTGACCACGGTGGCGGCGCTGCCGGCGATGGGAATCATGCTGTTCCTGCTGCGCCGGCTGCCGCCTGCGCCGGTGGCGCGCGGGACGCCGCCCCTGTCCGAGGAGGCGGCGCGATGAATGCGCTCTGGCTGACGCCGCTGCTGCTGGTCGGCTCCAACATCCTGATGACCTTCGCCTGGTACGGGCACCTGAAGGCGCCGTCCTGGCCGATGTGGCTGGCGATCCTGGTGAGCTGGGGGATCGCCTTCTTCGAATACTGCCTCGCCGTGCCGGCCAACCGGATCGGCTACGGCACCTTCACCGGGCAGCAGCTGAAGGTGATGCAGGAGGTGATCACGCTGGCGGTGTTCGGCGTCTTCAGCGTGCTGTGGCTGGGGGAGGCGATCCGCTGGAACTTCGTCGCCGCGGCGCTTTGCCTCGTGGCGGCGGTGGTGTTCATCTTCCTGCCGGTGGAGTGAGGGCGGTGTGGCACGCCCTGCTCGGGCCGCTCCTGGTTCTCGCGACCGGCCATGCGGCGGCGACCGAACGCCTGATGCTGCCGCGGCCGGGCGAGGAGCCGCGCGAGGTGATCGGACGCTGAGAGGACACCGGATCGTGCCGCCGCCGCGGGGTGGACGGAACGGTCGGCCGGCACGATCCTGCGCGCAACACGCGCGGAGGAAGCGGATGCACGTCGGGGTGCCAAAGGAGATCAAGATCCATGAGTACCGCGTCGGACTGACGCCAGGCTCGGTGCGGGAGCTGGTGGCGCATGGGCACCGCGTGACCGTCCAGGGGGGCGCCGGCGCCGCGATCGGCTTCCCCGACACCGCATACCAGGCGGCGGGCGCCGCGGTGGTGCCGACGGCGGAGGAGATCTTCGCGACGGCGGAGATGATCGTGAAGGTGAAGGAGCCGCAGCCCGAAGAATGGAGGCGGCTGCGGCCGGGCCAGATCCTGTTCACCTACCTGCACCTCGCGCCGGACGAGGCGCAGACCCGGGGGCTGATGGATTCCGGTGCCAGCGCCGTGGCGTATGAGACGGTGACCGACGCGAATGGCGGCCTTCCGCTGCTGGCGCCGATGAGCGAGGTGGCAGGGCGCATGGCGGTGCAGGTCGGCGCGCGCTGCCTCGAGAAGGAGGCGGGGGGCGCGGGCATCCTGCTCTCCGGCGTGCCGGGCGTTCCGGGGGCGAAGGTCGCGGTGATCGGCGGCGGCGTCGTCGGCTCCAACGCGGCGCGGATCGCGCACGGGATGCGCGCGCGCGTCACCGTGCTCGATCGCTCGCCGCGGGTGCTGCAGGCGCTGGACGTGGAGTTCAACGGGGCGCTGGACACCACCTTCGCGACCGCGGAATCCGTGGAGAAGGCGGTGCTGGAGGCCGACCTGGTGATCGGCGCGGTGCTGGTGCCGGGCGCGGCGGCACCGAGGCTCGTCACCCGCGACACCGTGCGGCGCATGCGGCCGGGCAGCGTCATGGTGGACGTGGCGATCGACCAGGGCGGGTGCTTCGAGACGTCCCGCCCGACGACGCATGCCGAGCCCACCTATGTGGTGGACGGGGTGGTGCACTACTGCGTCACCAACATGCCCGGGGCGGTGGCGCGGACGAGCGCGGTGGCGCTGAACAACGCGACGCTGCCCTTCACGCTCCAGCTCGCCGACAAGGGGCTGAAGACGGCGCTGGCGGAGAACCCGCACCTCGCGCACGGGCTCAACGTGCATGCGGGGCGGGTGACGCACCCCGCAGTGGCGGATGCACTCGGTCTCGAATTGTCGCAACCCTGACGGGATCGCAGAAGGAATATTGCGCGCGATACGCATATAGGGTCTCGTCCGCGGGGGCGCCGAGGTGGCGGCGCGGTCGGCGCAACCCGGAGATGTCCCTTGGCCGAAGCCTCTCTTCGCGGTGTCCTGCTGGTGGCGGGGATGGTCGTGGGCGGCGGCCTGGTTGCCGCCGGCACGCTGGCGATCCGGCACGCATCCTCCACCGCCGCGACGCCCGAGCGCGCCTCCGTCCAGGAGAGGCGGGCGCTCGCCGGCACTTGCGAGGGCTACAACCTCGAACTGGTCTCCGCCGCGGCGATGCAGACCCGGCTGAACCGGCCGGAGGAAGCGGCGCGGCTGCTCGCGATGCGCCAGGCGTGCGGCGCCGGCACAGCGCCGGCGGTGCGATCGGCGCGCTGAAAAGACACGCCTCTGGCACAATTGCGGGAGCGCGCGGGAATCCTGCCGGCTCGCCGCGCGGGCGGGGAACCAGAAGCGGGGACCTGCCTTAGCGCACAGGCAGCTTGGGGAACCCCGCCATGGGCTTCATCTGGACGATCATCATCGGCTTCATTGCCGGCATCATCGCGAAATTCCTGATGCCGGGCCGCGACCCCGGCGGCTTCATCATCACGACGCTGCTCGGCATCGTCGGCGCGCTTGTCGCCACCTGGCTTGGCCAGGCGATCGGCTGGTATCGCGCAGGCGAAGGGGCAGGGCTGATCGGAGCCGTGGTCGGCGCCATCATCGTGCTGGCGATCTACCGCATGATCGCGGGCCGGCGCACGCTCACCTGAACCGCCACGAGGGCCAGGACGTCCGCCGCGCAACACCGGCAGAGCCGGTGGGCGCGGCGGCGTCCTGCCTTCACCTTCTTGCCTCGATGGCGTCCCAGATCGCCTGTTCGAGCCGTACGTCGTCGAAGCGCGCAATCTCCTGCAGGCCGGTCGGCGAGGTGACGTTGATCTCGGTCAGGTAGCCGCCGATCACGTCGATGCCGACGAAGATCAGGCCGCGGCGCCGCAGCTCCGGCCCGATCGCGGCGCAGATCTCCCTTTCCCTGTCCGTCAGCGTCGTCGGTTCCGGCCGGCCGCCGACATGCATGTTGCTTCGCGCCTCGCCCGCCGCGGGGACGCGGTTGATGGCGCCCAGCGCCTCCCCGTCCACGAGGATGACGCGCTTGTCGCCCCGGCGCACATCCGGCACGTAGCGCTGCACCACCAGCGGCTCCCGCGAGCGTTCGGTGAACATCTCCAGCAGCGCGTTCAGGTTCGGGTCGTCCGGGCGGAGGTGGAAGACGCCCGCGCCGCCATTGCCGAACAGCGGCTTCAGGATGATGTCGCCGTGCCGCTCCCGGAAGCGGCGGATCTGGCGGATGTCGGCGCTGATCAGCGTCTCGGGCATCAGGTCGGGGAAGTGCGTGACGTAGAGCTTCTCGGGCGCGTTGCGCACGCTTGCCGGGTCGTTCACCACGAGGGTGCGCGGGTGGATGTGCTCCAGGATGTGGGTGGCGGTGATGTAGGCCATGTCGAAGGGCGGGTCCTGGCGCATCAGCACGACGTCCGCCGCGCCGAGGTCGAGCTCCTCCGCGTCGGACAGCGTGAAGTGGTCGCCCCTGACGCGCCGCACCTCGACACGCTGTGCCTGCGCCAGGACGCGGCCGCCGAGCAGCGCGAGGTCGCGCGGGTGATAGTGCCAGAGGGCGTGGCCGCGGGCCTGCGCCTCGAGCATCAGGGCGAAGGTGCTGTCGCCGTCGATGTTGATCGAGGCGATCGGGTCCATCTGGACCGCCACCTTCAGGGCCTTCGCCATGCCGGCTCTCCCGCTCCGTGTCGCCGCTCCTGTCGCACCGCGCGAGGCGGGGCGGAAGGGGGGCGGGCGATTGACCGGGGCGGCACAGCGCGGTCACCTCGGCGCCATGCGCACCCTCACGGGGACGACCCTCATGGCCGGCCTGCTGGGCTGGCCCGTCTCGCATTCCCGCTCGCCGCGGCTGCATGGCTTCTGGCTGGCCCGGCACGGCCTCGACGGTGCCTATGTCCCGCTGCCGGTGCGGCCGGAGCGTTTCGCGGGCGCGGTGCGGACGCTCGGCGATCTCGGCTTCCGCGGCGCCAACGTCACCATCCCGCACAAGGAGGCCGCCTTCGCCGCCTGCGACGAGGTGGATGCGGTGGCGCGCCGGGCGGGCTCAGTCAACACGCTGGTGTTCCGCGACGGGCGGGTGACCGGCACCAGCACCGACGGCTTCGGCTTCCTCGAATCGGTGCGGGAGGCCGCGCCGGGCTGGACGGCCGCGGATGGCCCGGCGGTGGTGCTCGGCGCCGGCGGGGCGGTGCGGGCGGTGGCGGCGGCGCTGCTCGATGCGGGCTGCCCGCGCCTGACCCTGGTGAACCGCACGCCCGCGCGGGCCGAGGCGATCGCACGCGACCTCGGCGGACCGGTCGAGGTCGCGGCGAGGCCGCCGCTGGCGGACGCGGCGGTGCTGGTCAACGGCACCTCGCTCGGCATGGCGGGGGAGCCGCCGCTGGAGATCGACCTTGCGCCGCTGGCCGCCCGGGCGGTGGTGGCGGACATGGTCTATGTCCCGCTGGAAACGCGGCTGCTGGCGGCGGCGCGGGCGCGCGGTCTGCGGGCGGTGGACGGCCTCGGCATGCTGCTGCATCAGGCCCGGCCGGGGTTCGAGGCCTGGTTCGGCGCCGCGCCGGTGGTGGATGCGGAGCTGCGCGCCTTCGTCCTTGCGGACCTGACGTGAAGGTCCTGGGCCTGACCGGCAGCATCGGCATGGGCAAGTCCACCGCGGCCAATGCGTTCCGGCGGCTGAAGGTGCCGGTGTTCGATGCGGACGCGGCGGTGCACCGGCTGCAGGCACGGGGCGGTGCCGCGGTGCGGCCGATCGAGGCCGCGTTCCCCGGCGCCACGCGCGACGGCCGGGTGGACCGGGAGGCGCTGCGCGCCCGCGTGCTCGGCGACAGGGCGGCGCTGGAGCGGCTGGAGCGGATCGTCCACCCGCTGGTGCGCGCGGCCGAGGCGCGCTTCCTGGCGGCGGCGCGGCGGCGTGGCGTGCGGCTGGCCGTGCTCGACATCCCGCTGCTGCTGGAGACGGGCGGCGAGCGGCGGGTGGACGAGGTGCTGGTGGTCTCGGCGCCGCCCGCCGTGCAGCGCGCCCGCGTGCTGGCCCGCCGCGGCATGACGGAGGAGCGGCTGGCGGCGATCCTGGCGCGGCAGATGCCGGACGCGCTGAAGCGGCGCAAGGCCGACCACGTCGTGCGCACCGGGCTTTCGCGCCACGCGGCGCAACGCCATATCCGGCGCATCGTCGGGGGGATCAGGGGCTGATGCGGCAGATCGTGCTGGACACCGAGACGACGGGCCTCGATCCCGGCTCGGGCGACCGGGTCATCGAGGTCGCGGCCATCGAGATCTACAACCTGATGCCGACCGGCCGCGCCTTCCACCGGCTGATCGACCCGCAACGCGACATCCCGGAGGAGGCGACGCGGGTGCACGGCTTCACCGCGGAGGCGCTGCGGGGCAAGCCGCTGTTCGCCGACATCGCGGAGGAGCTGCTGGCCTTTCTCGGCGAGGCCGAGATCATCGCCCACAACGCGGCCTTCGACTTCGGCTTCCTGGATGCGGAGCTGGCGCGCACCGGCCGGCCGCGGCTGGACCGCACGCGCATGGTGGACAGCCTGGACATCGCCAAGCGCCGCTACCCCGGGCTGCCGAACAGCCTGGATGCGCTGTGCCGTCGCCTCGGCGTCGACAACTCGATGCGCACCAGCCACAACGCGCTGCTCGACGTGCGGCTGCTGGCGGAGGTCTACCTCCAGCTCATGGGCGGGAAGCAGCCGGGGCTCGACCTCGCGGCCGGCCCTGCGCTGGCGGTGGTGGTCGTGGGCGAGGCCACCGGTCCGGCGGCGCGCATGCCGCGGCCCGTGGTCCCCTCCGAGGCGGAGCTGGCGGCCCATGCCGCCTTCGTCGCGGCCCGGCTGAAGGAGGCGCTCTGGCTGCATCCGCCCTTCGCCGAGGCGCCGGAAGGCCGACTCGTCGGGGCCGGGCAGAGCGCGTAGTCTCGGCGCATGCCTCAGACCCGGCCGCGCGTCGCGCTCTTCGTCACCTGCCTCGTCGACCTCTACCGCCCGACCGTCGGCTTCGCGGCCATCCGCCTGCTGGAAGCGGCGGGCTGTCAGGTGGAGGTGCCGGAGGCGCAGACCTGCTGCGGGCAGCCGGCCTACAACTCCGGCGACCGGGCGACGGCGCGCGACCTGGCGCGCGCGGTGGTGGATGCCTTCCTCCCCTACGACCACGTCGTCGCGCCCTCGGGCTCCTGCGCAGGGATGATCTCGCATCATTTCCCCGGTCTGTTCGCGGACGATCCGCAGTACCGGGGCAAGGCGGAGGCACTGGCCGCGAAGACGCACGAGCTGGTGTCGTTCCTGACCGACGTGATGGGGATGCAGGGGGTGGCGGCGCGCTACGACGGCGTCGTCACCTACCATGATTCCTGCTCGGGCCTGCGGGAGCTGGGGGTGAAGGCGCAGCCGCGCCGGCTGCTCGCTACCGTCCAGGGGCTGACGCTGAAGGAGATGGCGGAAGCCGAGGTTTGCTGCGGCTTCGGCGGCACCTTCTGCGTCAAGTATCCGGATATCTCCGACCGGATGGTGGCCGACAAGGCGAAGGACGTCAGCGCGACCGGCGCCGACACGCTGCTGGCGGGGGACATGGGCTGCCTGCTGAACATGGCCGGGAAGCTGCTGCGGGAGGGCGCGCCGGTGAAGGTGCGCCACGTGGCGGAGGTGCTGGCCGACATGACGCGGCAGGCCGCCCCGATCGGGCAGGGGCGGGAGTAGGTCCCGGGTCAGTCCGGGAGCGGTCCGGCAGGTGCCAAACCGGGCGCCGCTGCGCTAGATTGGGGCATGGTCCACCTCACCTCCCCCGCCTTCAAGGAGAACGCCGCCCGCGCCCTGGCCGATGCCGGCCTGCAAAGGGCGCTGGGGCGGACGAAGCCGCAGTTCCACGGCAAGCGCGCCAAGGCGGTGGAGGCGCTCCCGGAGTTCGAGCGGCTGCGTGACATCGGCCGCGACATCAAGAATCACGCCCTCGCCAACCTGGACTTCTACCTCGAGACGTACGCGGCCAACGTCGAGAAGGCGGGCGGGGTGGTGCACTGGTGCTCCACGGCCGACGAGGCGCGGGCCGCCGTCCTCGGCATCTGTCGGAAGGCTGGGGCGCGGACGGTGACCAAGGGCAAGTCGATGATCTCCGAGGAGCTCGGGATCAACGACCACCTGGAGACGCACGGCATCACGCCGGTGGAGACCGACCTCGGCGAGTACATCCTGCAGCTCCGGAAGGAGCCGCCGAGCCACATCATCGGCCCCGCCTTCCACCTGAACCGGGAGGATTGGGAGGCGAGCTTCCGCGAGAGCCACACCGACCTCGATCCGAACCGGGTGTTCCACGAGCGCCGCGACATCCTGACCGAGGCGCGGAGCAAGCTGCGGTCCCGTTTCCTCGCGGCGGATGTCGGGATCACGGGCGCCAACTTCCTGATCGCGGAGACCGGCAGCAGCGTCATCGTCACCAACGAGGGCAACGGTGACCTGACGCAGACGCTGCCGAAGGTGCACATCGCGCTCGCCAGCATCGAGAAGGTGGTGCCGACGCTGGAGGACGCGACGAGCCTGCTGCGCCTGCTGGCGCGCAGCGCCACCGGCCAGGATTTCTCGGTCTACACCACCTTCTCCACCGGCGTGCGGCGCCAGGGCGACCTGGACGGTCCGGAGGAGTATCACGTGGTGCTCATCGACAACGGCCGGTCGAACATGATCGGGACCGAGTTCCAGGACATGCTGCGCTGCATCCGCTGCGCCGCCTGCATGAATCACTGCCCGGTCTACGGCGTGACGGGCGGGCATGCCTATGGCTGGGTCTATCCCGGGCCGATGGGCAGCGTGCTCACGCCGTCGCTCGTCGGCGTGGACAAGGCGGGGCACCTGCCGAACGCCAGCACCTTCTGCGGCAAGTGCGAGAGCGTGTGCCCGGTGAAGATCCCGCTGCCGAAGATGATGCGCCACTGGCGGGAACGGGAGTTCGAGCGGCACCTCTCGCCGCAGTCCGTGCGGAGCAACCTTGCCCTCTGGGCGTGGTTCGCGCGGCGCCCGGCGGCGTACCGCGCCGCGACGCGGCTTGGCATCGCGGCGCTCGGGCTGCTCGGCCGCGGGCGGGGCGCCTTCCAGTCGCTGCCGCTGGCACGCGGGTGGACCAGGGGGCGCGACCTGCCCGCGCCGGAGCCCGGCGGCACCTTCATGGCGCGCTATGCACGGCAGCAGCGGGACGCCCGCCGGTGACCGAGGAGGAGTGGCAGGACGCGCTCGCCGCGCTGCGGCAGATGCAGAAGGAGCTGGACACCCTCGAACGCGACCTGCGCGCCCTGGAACGCGACACGACGATGGCGGGCATCCGCCTCGGCATCGCCGAGGCGCTGCTGGACCATGCGGAGAAGCGTGCCGACGGCGCCGACCCGGACGCGCCGCCGCGCCGGCGATGAGCGACGAGGCCGAGCGCATCCGCAGCGTGCGGTTCCCGGACCGTGCCGGAACGCCGGCGCGACCGCGGCCGCGGCCGACCGGTACGCTGGAGGAGATCCTGTCGCGGATCGATGCGACGCTTCCGGCCGACCGCCTCGCCCACGATCTCGACCGCATCGAGGGCGCGCTGGCGCGCCTGGAACGCGCGATGCGGATGCGATGAGGACACGACCAGGATGAGCAAGGACGCGATCCTCGGCGCCATACGGCGCGGGCTGCGGCGCGGGGCGCTGCCGGAGGACCAGCAGGCGATGCTGCACCAGCGCCTGGCGCAGCACCCGCGTCACCTGATCCCGGCGCGCAGCCGGGTGCCGCGCGCCGAGCAGGTGGCGCTGTTCATCCGCAACGTGGAGAAGGAGTTCGGCACCGTCGAACGGCTGCCGGACCTGGCTGCGGTACCGGCCGCGGTGGCCGACTACCTTGCCGCGCAGAACATGCCGTCGCGGCTGGTGATGGCGCCACACCCGGAGCTGGAGGGCATCGACTGGTCCTCCCGCCCGCTGATCGAGCGCGAGGTGCGGCGCGCGCAGGAGGGCGACCTCGTCTCGCTCCAGCATGCATGGGCGGCGGTGGCGGAGACGGGGACGCTGTTCTTCCCGTCGGAGCCGGCGCGGCCGGCGACGCTGAACCTCCTGCCGGAGACGGAGATCGTGCTGCTCCGCGTCTCCCGCATCGTGGGCGCGTATGAGGAGGCGTGGGACAGGCTGCGGGCGGAGCGGTCGGATCCGATGACCGGGGGCTTCATGCCGCGCAACCTGATGCTGGTGACCGGGCCCAGCCGGTCGGCCGACATCGAGCAGACGCTGGAACTCGGCGCGCACGGCCCGCGCCGGCTGCACGTGCTGCTGGTGGAGGACGAGCCTGCGCACCGCGACACCACGCGGGCGGAAGCGCGGGCCGAGGCGGTGGCGCAGCCCGGCGAACCGGCAACACCCGGCGACTGACCGCGCCCGCGATGCGGCGGAAGGGGCTGAGCGGGGCGGACCTGAAGCTGTGGCGCGCCTACACGGCGGACGTGCTTCCGCTGTTCGGCCATGCGCGCCCGGCCGATCCGGACCCCGCGCCGCCGCAGCCCGCCGGGCCTGCCGCACCTGTCACTTCCCACAAGCCGGCGCCGCGGCCGATGGCGCTGCCGCCGCCCGAGCTGCGCATCGGGGAGCAGCCCGGCGGCCTCGACCGGCGGCGCTGGAAGGCGCTGCGCGGCGGCACGGCGCGGGCGGAGCGCGTGCTGGACCTGCACGGGATGCGGGTGAACGACGCGCATGCGATGCTGCGTGCCTTCCTGCACGACGCGGCGGCGGACGGCGTGCGCACCGTGACGGTGGTGACCGGCAAGGGGCCGATGCCGGAAGGCGGCATCCTGCGGCGGGAGCTGCCGCACTGGCTGAACGCGCCGGATCTGCGGCCCCTGCTGCTCGGCGCCGCGCATCCGCACCCGACCAACGCCGGGGCGGTGAACCTGCTGCTGCGCCGACGGCGGCGGGGCTGACGCGGGGGCCAACGCACGCCTATCCTCAGCGCCGGAGGCCAGAGATGCCGGACGATCCGATCGGCCGACGGCGCAGGACATGACGCCGTTCGGCGCACGGCTGCGGGCGCTGCGGCGGCGGCGCGGCGTGACGCTGAAGGAGATGGCGGCGCATCTCCAGGTCAGCTCCGCCTATCTCTCCGCGCTGGAGCATGGGCACCGCGGACGGCCCTCGCCGGGCCTCGTGCACCAGGTGAACGAGTTCTTCGGGCTGATCTGGGACGAGGCGGAGGAGCTGGCGGACCTCGCGCGGCTGTCGCAGCCGAAGGTGACGGTGGACACGGCCGGCCTGACGCCGGAGGCGACGGCGCTGGCCAACCGCCTGTCGGACTCGATTCGCCGGCTGACGCCGCAGACAGTGGCCGCGATGCATGCGCTGCTGGACCGCGAGGCGCCGCCCGAGAAGCCGCGGCTGCGGCGCGCGGCAGGGCGCTGACGCCGGGATCCCCGGACCGATCTGCGCCCGGACCTCGAAGCCCCGAGGACTAATCCAGCCGCGCGCCGCTTGCCCGCACGATCTCCGCATGGCGGCGGATTTCGGTGGCGAGATGCTCGGCAAGGCGGGAAGGCGGGCCGCCGTAGAGCTCGAGCCCCGCCTCCTCCAGCCGCCGCTTGCCTTCCGGGTCGGCGAGGACCTCGTTCACGACGCGGTTCACGTCGGCGACGATCGGCTGCGGCGTGCCCTTCGGCGCCAGGATGCCGAACCAGGTGCCGAAGGTGAGGCCGGGCAGCCCGACCTCTGCGGTGGTCGGCACGTCGGGAAGCTGCGGCGCGCGGCGGTCGGACAACACGGCGATCGGCACGACCTGCCCGCCCCGGACCTGCGGGGCGGCGCCGGTGATCAGGTTGAACATCGCCTGGATGCGGTTCGACAGCAGGTCGGTCGTCGCCGGCGCCGGGCCCTGGTAGGGGACGTGCACCATCTCGGTGTTCGTCATCTGCCGGTACAGCTCGCCCGCCAGGTGCATGGAGCTGCCGTTGCCGGTGGAGCCGAAGTTGATCGCACCGGGATTGCGACGCGCATGCTCGGTGAAGCCCCGCATGTCGGTGACGCCGAGCTGTCGGTTCACGACGAGGATGTTCGGCACATTGCCGACCAGCACGATCGGCTCGAAGTCGCGCACCGGGTCGAAGGGCAGGTCGCGGTAGAGCGCGGGATTGGTCGCCAGCGTGCCGGCCCAGGACCAGAGCAGGGTGTAGCCGTCCGGCGCGCTCCGCGCCGCCGCGACGGCGCCGATGTTGCCGTTGGCGCCGCTGCGGTTGTCCACCACGACCCGCTGCGGCAGGCGCTTCTCCATCTCCTGCGCCATGATGCGGGCCACCGTGTCGGCCGTGCCGGCACCGCCCGGTGCGGGCACGATGATGCGCACCGGCCGGTCAGGCCAGCCCGCCGCGCCCTGCGCCAGGGCGGGAAGGGGCAGGGAAAGGGCCACCAGGGACAGCGTGTCGCGGCGTCGGAGCATGGGGGTGATCCTGTCGTCCGTGTCGCCGGTATGTAGGCACCGCGGCCGGGCTTGCGCCATATCCCGCACGGCGCGACCGTGCCGCGCGACGGAGGTCGGCGGAGGGCATGGCGATGCGGTTGGCGGTTCTGGGCGCCGGGGCGATCGGGCCGGCGGCGGCGGTGCTCGCGGCCAGCCGCGGGCACAGCGCGGTCATGTGGTCCCCCTCCGGCAAGGGCACCGCCGGGATTTCCGGCACGATGCACGCGGAGGGCGTCATTGAGGGCGCGTTCCCGCTGGACACCGCCGCGACGCCCGAGGAGGCGTTCCGCGGCGCAGACGTCGCACTGCTCGTCGTGCCGGCCTACGCCTATGCCGAGGTGCTGCCCCGCGTGGCGGAGGCGCTGCCGCCGGAGCTGCCGCTGCTGATCGCACCGGCGGCCTCGCTCGCGCCGCTGGTGCTGGACGCGATGATGGCGCGCCGCGGCGCGCCGGCACGCCGCGCACCGATCGGCGCCATGGGCACGACGACGGGCGGTGCGCGGCGCCTCGCCCCCGACCGCGTGCGGGTGGCGATGGTGCGCACGGCGCTCGAGATGGCGGCGGTGCCGGCGGATGCGGCGCCAGCCATGGCCGCGCTGGCGAAGGAGCTGTTCGGGATGGACTTCCCCCTCTCGCCCGATGCGCTGCATGTCAGCTTCATCAACGTCAACCCGATCGCGCACAGCGTGCTGGCTCTGACCAACGTGACACGGATGGAGCGCGGCGAGGACTGGCCGCAGTACTCGATGATGACGCCTTTCGCCTGCAACCTGATGCAGGCGCTGGCTGAGGAGCGGGCGGCGGCGGCGGCGGCCTACGGCCACACGCTCGACAGCATCAACACCTTCTTCCATCGCGCCAACCAGGTGCCGATGGGGAGGCTGCACGAGATGACGGCGGCGATCGCCGCCGCGCGCACCGACATAAGCGGGCCCAAGACGACGGACAGCCGGTACGTGACGGAGGACGTGCCCTTCGGGCTCGCCTACTACATGGCCGTCGGCGCACCGCGTGGCGTCGAGATGCCGGTGACCGACAGCGCCATTCGCATGCTGGAGGTGCTGTGGGGCCGGGACCTGCGGAGCAACCCGATGCTGGACGAGCTGGAGCTGGCGGCGCTGCCGAAGGTGCTGAAGGCGGGGGTGGGGCGGGGATAGCTACCGCCTGTGCCCCTCGCGCAGCAGCCGCGGAAGCTCGGCGAGGTCGAGGCCCTCCAGCAGGTCGTCGCCGGTCAGGGCGGCGCCCCACATCGCCTCGAGCACCGCGACGCTCGCGGCCGTCAGCGGCATCGGCAGGCCGCGGGCATCCGCCAGGCGGAGCCAGAGGCCAAGGCCATAGGTCACGCTTTCCGCCAGATGCGCGGCGTCAAGGCCGAGCGGCCCGGCCGTGGGGCCGAGCGCGGCGGAGAGCGCGCGCGCCATCGCCGGCAGCGGCGCCTCGGCCACGCCGGCGGCCCGGTGAAGCTGCAGCGGCAACGGCGGCACCGCATGGCCGTAGGCGGCGGCGAGCGCCAGCCGCTCCCCGTCCAGCCGCGCCATCACCCGGCACACCGCCGGGGTCATGCCGCGATAGAGATCCCACTCCTCCGCTCCCTCGATGCGCGTCAGGTTGCCCATGGCCAGCGCCGCCTGAAGCACCGGCTCGGCCGTCGCCAGAGCGCTTCCCAGCGCATCGGCCAGCGGCACGAACGGCATGCCGAACAGGTCGGCGCAGAGGCGGGCGAGGGGCACCGCCTCTTCCGCCGGAACGGCCGCGATCTCCACCCGCTCGCGGATCGCAAGGATGCGCACCGTGTCCGGGCCGCTGCGCGCCGCGACGACGGGCGGCTGCGCCATGGCGCCGAGAGGCGTGCGCAGGCCACGCACGGCCAGCAGCCGGTCGAGCAGCAGCGGCGCGAGCGAATGGCCGGGCGCCAGCACCACCGGCACGCCGGGGCGCAGCATCGGCGCGACGCGGCGCATCACCGGCCCCAGCGCATGCGGCGGCACGCTGATCATCACCGCCTCGGCGGCTGCGACGGCGCGGCCGAGATCGACCGCGACATCGACGCGCGCGGTGCCGGAAAGGGCGCCCTCCGCCGCGAGCGTCGCGCCGATGCCATGCGTGCCGCCGCCGCGCGGCGACCACAGCGTCACGCCGTGGCCGCGGCTGGTCGCCAGCGCGGCAGCGGCCGGGCCGACCGCGCCGGCGCCGAGGACGGTCAGCCGCATCAATCGAGGGAGATGTTCAGCGGCGCCGCCACCCGCGTCCAGCGGGCCAGGTCTTCCCGCAGCAGCGCGCCGAACTCGGCCGGGCCGGCGCCGTTAGCGGTGGCGCCCAGCCCTTCCAGCCGCGGCCTCACCCCATCGCCCTCCAGGGCTCGGGCGAATTCGGCGCGCCAGCGCTCGATGACCGGCGCGGGCGTGCCGGCCGGCGCGGCCAGGCCGGTCCAGATCGAGGCCTCGAAGTCGCGCACGCCGCCCTCGATGAGCGTTGGCACGTCCGGCGTCGCGCCGAAGCGCTGGCGGGAGGTGACGCCGAGCACGCGGAACTGGCCGCCGCTGGCCGTCAGCACGGAGGGGACGGAGACGAACATCAACGCGATGCGCCCCGCCGCCAGGTCGTTGAAGGCAGCGGCGGCGCCGCGGTACGGCACGTGCTCCACATTCAGCCGCTCCCGCGCCTTCAGGTCTTCCATGATCAGGTGGGTGTTGGTGCCGACGCCGGTGCTGGCATAGGGCAACGGGTCGCGGGCGGCGCGAAGGTGGCCGAGCAGCGCGGGCAGGTCGCGCTGTGGCAGGTTCGGCGCGACGACGAGCGCGACGGGGCTGTCGCTCAGGTGGATCACCGGCGCGAAATCGGCGATCGGGTCGTAGGGCAGGCGCCGCCCGATCGCCTTGGCGATGGTGAGCTGCCCCGCCGTGGCCAGCAGCAGCGTCGTGCCGTCCGGCGCGGACTTGGCCACCGCCTCGGCACCGAGGATGCCGCCGGCGCCGGCACGGTTCTCGACGACGATGTTCTGGCCGACGGCCGGCGAGACGGCCTGGGCGAAGAGCCGGCCGAGCACGTCCTGGCTGCCGCCCGGCGCGAAAGGCACGACGAGGCGCACCGGCCGGTCAGGCGACCAGATCCCCTGCGTCGCCCCTTGCGCACGGGCGAGGGAGGGGGCGGCCAGGGCGGCGCCGATCAGGGTGCGGCGCGGGACGGGCATGACGGGGCTCCCGGAAGGCGGCTTGCGCCAAACTGCCGCGATGGCTGCCAATCGGCAACGCCGGGGCGGCTTCATCGCACCGTCGCCAGGGCTTCATTGCCCCGACACCGAAGGTTGCATAAATGCCTCGCATGGAGGCCGCCCGCCTGACCACGCCGGACGCGTTGCGCCCCCGCCGGCTGCGGCGGCGCAAGCCCATCCAGTTCTCCGCCTCGGACCCCGAGGGGGTATGGGGGGACGTGCTGGGGGTGCGGCCGCTGGGCGGGCGGGTGCGGGCGGTGCGGCGGCTGGCCGCGATCGTTCTCTGGACACTCCTCTGCATTCCCGTCCAGGCGCTGCTGCTGGTGCTGCCGGGGCGTGGCAAGCTGGCCTTCCCGACGGTCTATTTCGGCACGCTCTGCCGGCTGATGGGCGTGCGCGTGCAGGTGGTCGGGCAGGTTGCCGCGGATCGGCCGGTGCTGTTCGTCTCCAACCATTCCTCCTGGCTCGACGTGCCGGTTTTGGGCTCGGCGCTGGAGGCCTGCTTCGTCGCCAAGAACGAGGTCGGCACCTGGCCGCTGATCCGCACCGTGGCGCGGCTCGGCCGGACCGCCTTCGTCAGCCGCAAGCGAAGCGGCACGCGCGGCGAGGCGGACGACATCAAGGCGCGCCTGTCGGCCGGGGACAGCTTCATCCTGTTCCCCGAGGGGACGACGAGCGATGGCGGGCGGGTCCTGCCCTTCCGAAGCGCCTTCCTCTCGGTGGCGGAGGGCGCGCGGGTCGTGCAGCCCGTGTCGGTGGTGTTCGACCGGCTTGGCGGCCTGCCTGCCTGCCGGCGGGACCGGCCGCTCTTCGCCTGGTATGGCGACACGGACATCTTCACGCATTTCTGGCGGCTGGCGAGGCGGCCCGGAGCACGGGCGACGGTGGTGCTGCACGCACCGCTGGATCCGGCGACCTGGCCGGACCGCAAGGCGCTGACGGCCGCCTGCGCCGGGGTGGTGGCGGAGAGCTGCGCGGTGCTGCGGCAGAACCGCGAGCCGGTCCCGCTGGCCGCGGCGGCTCCGCTGGCCCCGACAGGCCCGCTCGCCGGCTCCGCCAGCCTTCGCGCTTGACCCGGCTCGACGGCCCACCGCAACGTCGGCGCCGATGACCAGCCGCCACCCTGCACGGCCGCCCAGCTTCGCTTGACCCGGACGCGGCGACCTCGCACATCCCCCGCTTCCTCCCGCCGGCCGGCGGGCGGGACAGCGGAGTTCTCGGCCCGATGAGCGCAGGCAGCGCCGGCACGCCCCCCCGCAAGCGGCTCTTCATCCGCACCTGGGGCTGCCAGATGAACGTCTACGACAGCGCCCGCATGGCGGACGTGCTGGCGCCGCTCGGCTATGCGCCGGCCGAGGCGCCGGAGGGCGCCGACATGGTGGTGCTGAACACCTGCCACATCCGCGAGAAGGCGTCGGAGAAGCTGTTCTCCGAGCTCGGCCGCCTGCGCACGCTGAAGCGCGAGAAGGAAGGCGCCGGCGGTCGCATGATCCTGGCCGTCGCGGGCTGCGTGGCGCAGGCGGAGGGTGCGGAGATCGCCGCCCGGGCGCCCTACGTGGACCTCGTGCTCGGCCCGCAGACCTATCACCGGCTGCCGGAGCTGGTGGCCCGCGCCGCGCGGGCGGCGGGCGCGGTGATCGACACCGATTTCCCGGCCGAGCAGAAGTTCGACCACCTGCCGGAAGCGGCAACGCCGCGGGGCGTGACCGCCTTCCTGACCGTGCAGGAGGGGTGCGACAAGTTCTGCTCCTTCTGCGTCGTGCCCTATACGCGCGGCGCCGAGTATTCCCGCCCGGCGGCCGCGGTGATCGAGGAGGCGCGCCGCCTCGTCTCCGGCGGCGCGCGCGAGGTCACGCTGCTTGGGCAGAACGTCAACGCCTACCATGGCGAGGGACCCGACGGGCGGAGCTGGGGCCTCGGCCGCCTGATCCGAGCGCTGGCGGGCATCAAGGGGCTGGCGCGCATCCGCTACACGACGAGCCATCCCCGCGACATGGACGACGAGCTGATCGCCGCGCATGCGGAGGTGCCGCACCTCATGCCCTTCCTGCACCTGCCGGTACAGTCGGGCTCCGACCGGGTGCTGGCCGCGATGAACCGGGGGCACACGGCGGCCGACTACCTGCGGGTGGTCGAGCGGCTGAGGGCGGCGCGGCCGGACCTCGCCCTCTCCTCCGACTTCATCGCGGGCCATCCGGGAGAGACGGCGGCGGACCACGAGGCGACGCTGGCGCTGATCCAGAGGATCGGCTTCGCCCTTGCCTTCTCCTTCAAGTATTCGCCCCGACCTGGAACCCCGGCCGCCGGCGCGCCACATCAGGTGCCGGAAGCGGAAAAGGACCGTCGGCTGCAGGAGATCCAGGCGCTGCTGAGGGAACAGCAGATGGCCTTCAACCGTTCCCGGCTTGGCATGGGATGCGACATCCTCTTCACCGGGCCGGGGCGGCACCCTGGCCAGCTTGCCGGGCGGAGCCCCTGGCTGCAGCCGGTGCATGCCGACGGGCCGCCGGACCTCGTCGGCCAGGTGCGCCGCTGCATCGTCACCGCCGCGCATCCCAACTCGCTCGCCGTCAGGCTGGACGGCGCCATCGGACCACCCGCAGGCAACCCCGAACAGGAGAAGGCCGCCGCTTGACCACCACGACCACCGCCATCGCCCTCCGCCCCGGCGAAGCCCGCGCCAACAGAAGCGGCCTTCTGCCCGTTCCCCCGGCCCAGCGCTCGGTGACGTTGCAGTTCGACGACAACGCCCTGCTGCCGCTGCTCTACGGGGAGCACGACCGAAACCTGGCGCGGATGGAGATGCGCCTCGGCGTGCGGCTCGGCAGCCGGGGCAACCGGCTGACGATCACCGGGGCGCCGGAGCGGACGGAGGTGGCGGAGGCGGCACTGGGCGCGCTCTGGCAGCGCTTGCAGAAGGGCGAACACGTGGGCAGTGCCGAGGTCGAGGCCGCGATGCGCATGGCGGAGGGGGTGCAGGAAGCCGACCCGCGCCTGCCGCTGCAGGACATCCCGGCCATCCGCACCCGCAAGGGCGCCATCGCGCCCCGCACCCCGGCCCAGGCCGCCTACATAGACGCGCTGGCGCGGCACGAAATGGTGTTCGGCATCGGCCCCGCAGGCACCGGCAAGACCTACCTGGCCGTCGCGCAGGGCGTGGCGCTGCTGCAGGCCGGGAGGGTGGACCGCATTGTCCTCTCCCGCCCCGCCGTCGAGGCGGGGGAGCGGCTGGGCTTCCTGCCCGGCGACCTGAAGGAGAAGGTCGATCCCTATCTCCGCCCGCTGTACGACGCGCTTCACGACATGATGCCGGCCGAGCAGCTCGCCCGCCGCATGGCGGCCGGGGAGATCGAGGTGGCGCCGCTGGCCTTCATGCGCGGCCGCACGCTCGGCCATTGCTACGCGATCCTGGACGAGGCGCAGAACACCACCCCGGCCCAGATGAAGATGTTCCTCACCCGGATGGGGGAGGGCTCGCGCATGGTCGTCACCGGCGACCCGACGCAGGTGGACCTGCCGCCTGGCCAGCGCTCCGGCCTGGCGGAGGCGCTCTCGGTCCTTGCCGGGGTGGAGGGCATCGCGGTGTCGCGCTTTGCCGAGCGGGATGTGGTAAGGCATCCTCTCGTGGCCCGGATCGTGGCCGCTTACGGGCGCGCCGATGAGGCGGTCCGGAGCGGCCCGGCCCGTGGCCGCGCGGGTCTGGAGAAAGATGGAACCGGGAAGTAGTCGGCCCGGCCCTTCGGGGGCCGGGGAAAGTGGCGGGGACCCCGACGTGTCCGTGGTCCTCGCCGCGCCAGGATGGCGGGCGGCGGTGCCACGGCCGGAGGAGGTCGCCCGCCGTGCCGCGGCCGCCGCGCTGCGCGAAGCCGGGGCCGCCGGCGCGATCACCGTGCTGCTGGCGGACGACCGGGCGGTGAAGCGGTTGAACGGCACGCACCGTTCGAAGGCGAAGCCGACCAACGTGCTGTCCTTTCCTGCCGGGATGCCCGGGCATCTCGGGGATGTCGCTCTCGCGCTCGGCGTCGTCCGGCGGGAGGCACGACAGGCCGGGCGGCGGACGGCCGACCACCTTGCGCATCTTGTCGCCCATGGGGCGCTGCACCTTGCGGGGCACGACCACCTCGGCGCCGGAGAGGCGCGGCGGATGGAACGGGCGGAGACGCGCGTCATGCGCCGCCTCGGCCGGCCGAATCCATGGCGGGGCGCGACATGAGCGCCTCGGGCAACGGCAACGGCCAGGGCAACGGGGGCGACCGCCGCAACACCTTCTTCTGGCGCCTGCAAAGCCTGCTGCGCCGGCGAGAGGCGGAGAGCGTCCGCGACCGGGTCGAGGAGCTGCTGGAGGACCGCCCGAACCCGGACGCCCTGCCGGACGAGGACGAGACCGGCCTCGACCTGCACGAGCGGGTGCTGCTGCGCAACGTGCTGCGGCTGCGCGACCGGACCGCGTACGACGTGATGGTGCCGCGGGCCGACATCCTCGCGATGCCCGAGGACCTGACGCTCGACCAGGCGATCCGGCTGATCCAGCGCGAGGGGCACAGCCGCTTTCCGGTCTATCGCCAGAACCTCGACGACATCGTCGGCATGGTGCACATCAAGGACGTGATCGCGGCGGTCGGGCGCGATCCGTCGAGCTTCTCGATGAAGGCCATCCTGCGCCGGCCGCTCTTCGTCGTGCCGACCGTGCCGGTGCTGGACCTGCTGCTGCAGATGCGCGCGGCGCGGATCCACATGGCGCTGGTGGTGGACGAGTATGGCGGGATCGACGGCCTCGTCACCATCGAGGATCTGGTCGAGACCATCGTCGGCGACATCAGCGACGAGCATGACGAGGTGAATGCGCCGACCATCCAGGAACGCCCCGACGGCACGCTCGAGATGGATGCGCGCACCACCATCGAGGCCTTCGAGGCAAGGATGGGTTCGGTGCTGACCGAGGAGGAGCGCGCCGCCGACATCGACACGGTCGGCGGCCTCGTCTTCACCCTGGCCGGTCGCGTGCCGGCGCGGGGCGAGCTGCTCAGCCATCCGAGCGGGCTGGAGTTCCGGGTCCTGGACGCCGATCCGCGCCGCATCCGCCGGCTGCGGGTACGGCGGCCCGGGGCCGCCGGGGAGCCGGCGCGGGCGGCGGCGGAGTAGCGGCCGCCCGCGCGGAGGTCGCTACTCGCCGGCCTTCGCCAGCGGCACCGCGCCGGCCGGTGCGCCAGCCGGCACCGCCTTCTGGATCCGCTCGAAGGTGGAGAGCGCCTGCCCGACCACCTGGTCCATGTTGTAGTAGCGGTAGGTGGCGAGACGCCCGACGAACCAGGTTTCGCGCTCGGCATCCGCGAGCGCCTCGTACCGCTTGTAGAGCGCCGCATTCTCGGGGCGGGGGATCGGGTAGTAGGGATCGCCCTCCGCGCTCGGGAACTCGTACGTCACGCTCGTCTTCGGGTGCTCCTGACCGGTCATCCACTTGTATTCGGAGACACGGGTGAAGGGCGTCTCCTCGGCCGGATGGTTCACGGTGCCGGTGGGCAGGGCCCATTCCTTGTCGAGCGTCTCGTGCCGGAACGTCAGGCTGCGATAGGGCAGCTTGCCGAAGCGGAAGCCGAAATACTCGTCGACCGGTCCTGTCCAGATCAGCCGCCGGAACGGGAAGCGGCGCCGCGCCTCCTCGAAGGAGAGGCCGGTGCGCACCGTGATGTTCGGATGATCCAGGATGCGGCGGAACATGGCCGTGTATCCGTCCCGCGGCATGTACTGGAAGCGGTCCGTGAAGTAGCGGTCGTCGCGGTTGGTGCGCGTCGGCACGCGGGCGGTGACGCTCTTGTCCAGCTCGCTCGGGTCCAGCGACCACTGCTTACGGGTGTAGCCGCGGAAGAACAACTCGTAGAGCTCGCGCCCCACTTTCCCGACGACCACGTCCTCGCTCGTGCGCACCTGGTCCACCTTCTCGGCACGCGCGGCCATCCATCCCTCGACCTCCTCCTCGGTCAGGTTCAGGCCGTAGAGCCGGTTGATGGTGTCGAGGTTGATCGGGATGGGGACGAGCACCTCCTCGCCTGTCGTCGGCGACGTCACCTTCGCCAGCACGCGGTGCTCGTAGAAGCGCCAGTCGGTGAACTTCGACAGATGGTCGAAGATCGCCTCGCTGTTGGTGTGGAAGATGTGCGGACCGTAGCGGTGGATCATCACGCCCGCATCGTCCGGATGGTCGTAGGCATTGCCGCCGATGTGTTCGCGGCGGTCGATCACCAGCACCTTGTCGCCCCGCACCGAGGCGAGCCGCTCCGCCAGGATGGAGCCGGCGAAGCCGGCCCCGACCACCAACCAATCAAACATCGGCCGGCCCTGCGGCACGCGCCGTCAGCGGTGCTGCACCAGCGCCGAAGGCAGGCCGCGCGTCGTGCTCGATGAGCGCGCCGCGAATCAGTGATTGCATGCGGGCCCAGGTGCTGTCCCACGAGTTCGCGGCGAGCCGCGCATCGACGCGGCGCAGCCACTCGGCACGCGGGCGGGACAGCAGCGCCTCCGCCTTCGCGACCATCTCGCCGGCATCCTTCGCGATCTCGACCAGCCCCGGCTCGCCGTAGTCGCGCACCACGTCCACCACGGGCGTCGAGACCACGGGCAGGCCCGCGGCGAGGAACTCGGGCGTCTTGGTCGGCGAGATGAACCGCGTGCTCTCGTTCATCGCGAACGGCATGAAGCCGAGGTCCCAATGCGCGAGATGGGCCGGGAGGTCGCGGTAGTCGCGGCCCCCGAGCCAGTGGATGTTCGGCGACTGCGGCAGGCTGTTGGGATCGATCTTCACCACCGGCCCGACCAGCACGAACTGCCAGTGCGGCTGCAGCTTGGCGAGTTCGGCAACGAGCTCGACGTCCATCCGCTCATCGACCACGCCGAAGAAGCCGAGCCGGGGGCGCGCGATGTGGCGCAGGCCCTCTGGCTCCGGCGGGCTGTTCCGCGCCTTGCCGAAATGCGACACGTCGATCGAGGACGGGAAGCAGTGCACGCTGCGGTGGCGGCCCTTCTTCGCCTCATAGAGGCTGCGGCCGCCGGTGAAGACGAGGTCGGCACGTGCCAGAAGGCGGCGCTCCATCTCGATCATTGCGGGCGGCGCACCGCGGAAGGCGGACAGTTCGTCCATGCAGTCGTAGACGATCGCGTCGGCCTGGATCTGCCCGGCGATCGCCATGAACATCGGGGAGTAGAACCAGGCAACCAGCGGGCGGCCGGCGCGCGGCGCCAGCAGGGTCTCCAGCAGCGCCCGTTGCGCGGCAACCGCGACGTCCTGCGACAACCCGCGCGGTAGGACCGGGCGTGCCACGGTGATCCCGCCCTCACGCGGCATCATGTCGAGACGTGGCGCCGCACCCTCTTCTTCGACCGGTTCCTCCAGGAAGATCACCTCGTGCTCCGCCGCGGCCCGCGTCATCAGGTGCTGCGGCCGCTGGAAGACGAAATCCCAGCGCAGGTGCGACAGGCAGAGCAGCACGGGGCGCGCATCGCCGCCACGGCCCGGCAGGTGCGGAGCCTGGTTCATTCTCGTCTCCTTCTGGTCAGGGGCCAGCGGCAGGGCAAGCGGCGGGCGCCGCGCGGCGCGTCACGCCTTACCTGCCCAATGCGCCTGGACGTCCTGGATGCGCGGTCCAACGCCAGCGCCGCGCTGTCGGTTCCAGCCGACGGGGGATCCTGACGGACACGGCCGGTTCACCGTGTCGGGCCCGGAAAGCTGCGTTCCCGCATCGCGTGAATTCGATCTCACCCCGCCGACAGATGGGTCCCGCCCGCGTTGATGGTCGGCAAACCAGTGAGGAAGGAGATGGGCCGCATGGCAGCTTCCGCCGACGACGCCCCGAAGGGTGGGGACAACATGGCAACGGGCCGGAGCGCCCGGCAGAACCCCGGCAATTTCGCGCATGACCCGTCCCGGGCGGCCGAGGCGGGCCGTCGCGGAGGGCAGGCCCAGGGACGCGGGAGCAACCCGGCGAACTTCGCCAACGCGCCCGGTCGGGCGGCAGAGGCGGGTCGGCGCGGCGGGCAGGCCCAGGGACGCGGGAGCAATCCGGCGAACTTCGCCAATGATCGCGGCAAGGCGGCCGAGGCGGGCCGTATGGGTGGCCGCCTGAGCGGCGGCGGCGGCGGCGCCGCCCGCAATCCCGGGAACTTCGCCAACGATCGCAGCAAGGCGGCGGAGGCCGGGCGCAAGGGCGGTCAGGCGCAGGCCAGACGCGGACGCGATCGCGACGCCTGAGCGGGCGGGGCTCGGGCAGCCGCGCCGGAGCGCGGGACGGCGCGCCTGACCTGGCCGGCGTGCAGTCCGCGCCCCGCCGTCGCGGTCAGCGCAAAGGTGGCGCCAGGACCTTCCCGCGGAAGTTGCAGTGGGCCACGGCGGCGCATCGCCAGCACTCGGGCAGCCGCGCCTTGCAGACGTAGCGGCCGTGAAGGATGAGGAGATGGTGCGCCTGCCGCAGCAGGTCGGGCGGGCACTTCCGCACCAGCCCGTCCTCCACCGCGCGCGGCGTACGTCCGGGCGCGATGCCCGTGCGGTTGCCCAGGCGGAAGATGTGGGTGTCCACCGCCATGGTGCTCTCGCCGAAGGCGACGTTCAGCACGACATTCGCCGTCTTCCGTCCCACTCCTGGTAACGCCTCCAGTGCCTCCCGCGTTGGCGGGACGGCGCCGCCGTGCCGCTCGAGGAGTTGCCGCGCCAGCGCGGCGACGTTGCGCGCCTTCCCCTGCCAGAGCCCCAGCCGGCGGATGTGGGGTGCGATACCCTCTTCGCCCAGCGCGGCCATGGCAGCCGGGGTGGGGGCCGCCTCGAACAACGTCTCGGTCGCCTTGTTCACCGCGAGGTCGGTGGTCTGCGCAGAGAGGACGACGGCCACGAGCAGGGTGAAGGGATCGCGGAAGCGAAGCTCGGTTTCCGGCGCCGGGTTGGCCAGGGCGAGGGCCCGCAGGAATGCCTCGGCCTGGGCCGCGCCCATGGCCCGCGCGCGGAGCGGCTTGCGGGACTTCGGCGCTGTCGGGCCTGGATCGTTGGGCATGGCGGCCCCGCGGAACTACCCCATACTGTTGCCGCATGACAGCCTGCGCCGAGCAGATCCTGTTCCAGGCGGTGACGACGCCCCCGCGCAGCCTCTCGGCGCGGGGCATGCGGTGGCTGTGTATCCTCGCGATCCTGGCGGCGGGGGTCCCGGCGCTGCTCTTCACGCTGATCGGCGCCTGGCCGGTGCTCGGCTTCGTCGGGGTGGAGCTGGCCTTCGTGCTCGGGCTGGTCGCCCTGCACCGGCGCTGGACCGCGGGACAGGTCGAGGTGGTGGTGCTCACGCCGGACCGGCTGCGGGTGGTGGCGGCCGACGGGCGCGGAGGCCGGCAGGAGGTGGAGCTGGAGCCCTATTGGGCGCGCCTGCGGCTGACGGAGCGCAGCGGCACCGGACCGGTGCTCAGCCTCCAGGCGCGGGGACGGAGTGTGGAGGTCGGCCGGTTCCTCGATCCGGCGGAGAAGGCAGCCCTGGCCGAGGCGCTGGGAGCTGCGCTGCGATCCTATCGCTCGCCCGCCTTCGACAATCCCCAGTTACGCGACGGCTGAAACACGCAAGCCGTGGTTGAAGCGGGTGCTGCGCCTGTCCGCTACTCGGTCGGGGCGAGCGTCTTGATCAGGTCGAAGACCCTCTTTCGCACAGACGGGTCGGTGATGCGGTAGTAGGCACGCACCAGCTCCAGCGTCTCGCGCCGGTGCAGCGTATCATCCTCGAACCCGTCCTGAGGCTCCTGGAAGCCGCCGAAACGGCGGCCCTGATTGCCGCCCATCTCCGGCGGCATGTCGTCGAAGAAGAAGCCGATCGGCACGTCGAGCACGCGCGAGAGGTCGAAGAGACGGCTGGCACCTATGCGATTCACGCCGCGCTCGTATTTCTGCACCTGCTGGAAGGTCAGCCCGAGCGCCTCGCCGAGCTTCTCCTGGCTCATGCCGAGCAGCGTGCGGCGCAGGCGCACGCGGCTGCCGACATGCACGTCGATCGGACTCGGGCGATGCTCGCGCTCAGCCCGTTCGACGACTTCGTCGCTCGCCATGGACACGTCTCCGAACTCCATCCAGCAGCGGTTCCACCCCGTGCCGTCCCGGCCTTGCTGGCCATGACATATGCCACCGGACGCTGGCGACCGGATGCAGGGTTACGCGTAGTCGGACCGTAAGGAGTTGTCAACTCTTTTGAGAAATCTCAATAAAGCGTTCTGGCCCCCGGTCGTGCTCGTAACGTCAGACATTCGTATTGTTTGCGTTCATCTTCCCGCGAAGTGTGCCGAGTATCGCCAGCGATGACGCCGCCGTGATCAGCAGCAGCGGCACGAGCAGCCCCAGGAGGGCGAAGGGTGTTGCAGGACCAGCCCTCGGCAGCGGTGCCACCACCACCCCGGTTTCCGCCAGTCCCATCCGCGCGACCTGCCGGCCCCGCGAGTCAAACACTGCGGAGATGCCGGTCTGCGCGGCACGGGCAAGCGGCAGCCCCTCCTCGACCGCGCGGAGGCGGGCAGTGGCAAGGTGCTGGTGCGGGCCGGCCGAGACGCCGAACCATGCATCATTCGTGATGTTCAGCAGGAAGCCGGGCCGTTCCGTCGGCGTCACGCGTCCGGGAAAGATCACCTCGTAGCAGATCAAAGCGGAGAAGGCGGGCATCCCCGGAAGGGAGATGGCGCGCGGCCCCGGCCCGGCGGTGAAGTCGAGCGCGCTGTGCACCAGGCGCACCGGCAGCAGGCCACGCAACGGCATGTACTCGCCAAACGGCACGAGATGCGACTTGTCGTATGCGTCCAGTACCGCGCCCTGTGCGTCCACGGCGACCAGGCTGTTCCAGACCCGGCTGGCCCGCCCGGCCGCGTCGAACTCCCCGCGCACCGTGCCGGCCAGCAACAGGCCGCCCGGCGGCAACGGCGCGGAGGCGAGGCGGGCTGCCTCGGGGTCGTTGGCGAGGAGGAAGGGGCTGGCCGTCTCGGGCCAGATCACCACGGGGCGGCTCGACGGCGCCTCGCGCGCGGCGATCGCGACGCCTTCGGCCGACAGCTCGATGTAGCGCCGGAAGATCGGCAGGCGCGTCTCCTCGCGCCACTTCGCCTCCTGCGCCACGTTTCCCTGGACGAGCACGAGGGCAACCGGCTCCGGCTCAGGCTCCTGCGGCCAGAGGCGCAGCACGCCGAGGAGCGCGAAAGCGCCAAGGCCGAGGCCGAGGGCCATCCAGCCGCGACGGCCCAGCAGTGGCACGAGGGCGAGCAGCGCGGTGGCGAGGCTCAGCCCGTGCACGCCGATCCAGGCAGCGCCCTGCACCGGCAGGCTGGCAAAGGCCCAGACGGTGCCGAGCAGGTTCCACGGAAAGCCGGTGAACAGCACGCCGCGGAGCATCTCGGCAGCGACCCAGGCGGCGGCGAAAGCGAGCACACGCGGCCAGCCCGGCGCTGCAAGACGTGCGGCGAGTGCCGGCAGCACAGTGAAGGCGCCGAGCGGCAGGGCAAGTGCCGGCACGGCGATCGGCACCAGCCACCAGAAGCGCTCGGCCTCGGTCAGGATGGCGTTGGTCAGCCAATGCAGGCCGGCAACGTGGAACCCCCAGCCCCAGAAAAGGCCGATCCAGGCTGCGCGCCGCCAGCCGGGTGCTTCGCCGGCCATCACGAGCAGCCCGGGCAGCGTCAGCAGCAGCACCGGGACGAGATGGACCGGCGGCAGGGCGAGGGCGGAAACGGCGCCGAGCCCGAAGGCGGTGGCCAGGGCGCGCCAGAAGCCCGGACCGGACAGGCGCCGCGTCAGCGCGGCGCGCCAGCGGCTAGGCGCCGGCGCGATGTGTGCTGCGGCGGTCAGGCCGTCCCTGCCGGGATCTGCGAGGACTGGCCGCGGCGGGACTGCCAGAGCGCGACGAAGTCGATCGGTGCCAGAAGCACGGGCGGGAAGCCGCCGTCGCGGGTGACGTCGGCGAGGATGTTGCGCGCGAAGGGGAAGAGCAGGCGGGGACACTCGACCAGCAGCACGGGCTCGAGGTGCTCCTGCGCCACGTTGACGGTGAACACGCCGCAATACGAGAGCTCGGCGATGAAGCAGGCGGTCGCGCCCGCCTTCGCATCGGCGCGGATCTGCAGCGACACCTCGTAGACACCCGTGCTGCCCGGAACCGGCCGCGCCTGCACGTCGAGCGAGAGATCGACGCGGGGCTGCTCCTTCAGCGTCACGTAGATCTCCGGGGCGCCCGGCACCTCGAAGGACAGGTCCTTCGTGTACTGCAGGTTCAGTTGCAGCGGCGGCGCGCCCTGGCCGCCCAGGCCGTCGGACGGGATGGGAGAGGAGGGCGCAGGCTGGTCGGACATCGGGGTTCCGGGGCTCTTCGAAAGGTCCGCCCGGCTAGCACGGGGTGAGCCATCCGGCCAGCTTGCGGAGCCTGCGTTCCGGTGCTGACCGGGCCGCGCGTGCAGCGCGATCCGCCTTCGTGGATCGCCCGGCGATGCTCCTTCCACGGGACAGGGGCTAATGGTGGCGCCAGATCACCTCGGCAGGTGCCGCCGCGGTCGGGTCGCACCTCAGCCATTCCCCGTTCCCGACGCTCCGCCCGGTGAGCGACAGGATGAAGCCCCAGTGCGAGACGACGACGGTCCGATCCCAATCCGGCAGGGACGCCATCTCGCCGCGAAACAGTGCGGCGCGGGCCAGCACGCCATCGGCCGGCTCCTCGGTGGCGGGCCACCACACCTCCTCGATCGTGTCGAAGGCGTGGTCGGGCCACTGCGCGGTCAGCTCCGTCACCGGGCTGCCGACGTCGCAGGTGAAGGCGTAGCGTTCGCGCACGGTCGGGTTGACGATCACCGGCAGACCGAGGCGCCGCGCCAGCGGCGCCGCAGTCTGCAACGCACGGGTGTAGGGCGAGGCGATGATGCGGGTGATGCCCTCCGCGGCCAGCCGCTCCGCCGCGGCTTCGGCTTGCTGGAGGCCAAGTGGGGTGAGCTTCGGATCCTTGATCCCGGGGTCGCGCCGCGTTGCCGTGAAGTGCAGGTTGAACTCGCTCTGGCCGTGGCGGAGCAGGATCATCGCGCCGGTGTCCCTGGGGTGGTGGCGCGGGATAAGGGCGCCGGCGACCGGATGTCCATATCCAGCCCACAAGCCGACGCAACGGCGTTGCGGGCAGGGGGGTGGGGCCCTAAGTGAGGGTGATGTGAGGAGTTATCCATGTCGGGCGGCTTTCCCATCGACCTGATCCTGTTCGCGATGGTCGCAGCCTTCCTGGTGCTGCGCCTGCGCAGCGTGCTCGGCCGCCGCACGGGCTTCGAGCGCCCGCGGCGGGAGGGCGCCCATCCCTACGATCCGCAGGCGGCCCGGCCGGCCGCGTCGCAGGACCCGCCGGCCGAGCTGCCGCCGGCGGTCCCGCAGGCCGGCGGCGCGCGGCGCGTGGTGCCCGATCCGCGCTCTCCGGTTGGCCAGGCGCTGCTGCGCATCCGCGGCGCCGATCCCTCCTTCGATCCGAATGCCTTCCTGGACGGGGCAGAGGGCGCCTTCCGCATGATCGTGGACGCTTTCGCACGCGGCGATCGCCAGACGCTTCGTGCCCTGCTGGCCGACGAGGTCTATGGCGGCTTCGAAGGCGCGATCACGGCGCGCGAGCAGGCCGGCGAGAGCCAGCGCAGCGAGGTGCGGGCGATGCAGGAGATGGCGATCGAGGCCGCCGACCTCCGGGGCACCACTGCCGACGTCACCGTGCGCTTCGTCTCGGACCAGGTAAATCTCACCACCGGCAAGGACGGCGCCGTGGTGGCGGGGGCCGAGGCGGTGACGGAGCTCACCGACATCTGGACCTTCCAGCGCGATCTGAACGCGAGCGATCCCACCTGGCGGCTCGTCGCGACGCGCTCCGGCTGACCGCGGCCGGGCACCGGACGGCCGCTGCCCTCCTCGCCGCGGCGCTTGGCCTCGCCGCGCCAGCATCGGGGCGGGACGTCCCGTTCTCCGAACTGCCGGGCTGGACCGAGGATCGTGCGGCCGAGGCTCTGCCCGCCTTCCGGGCGAGCTGCGCCGTCATCGCGGCGCTGCCGCCGGGAACCCCGCTTGGCGGAGAGGCGGCGACGGCGATCACTGCGGCGGACCTTGCCCTGCCCTGCGCGGAGGCTGCTGCCCTGCCGCCGGAGGATGCAGCGGTGCGCGCCTTCATCGAACGGCATTTCCGCCCGATCCCTGCCGGCGAGGGCCTGCTGACCGGGTACTACGAGCCGGAGCTGCGCGGCAGCCCGCAGGCCGATGCGCGTTTCGCGACGCCGCTGCACGCCCGACCGCCGGAGCTGGTCGATGCCGATCTCGGCACCTTTCTGCCCGACCTGCGCGGGCGGCGGATCGCGGGGGTGGTGCGCGACGGACGGCTGCACCCCTTCGCGGATCGCGCGTCGATCGCCGCCGGCGCACTGGCCGGGCGGGGTCTCGAGCTTCTCTGGGTGGATGACCCGGTGGATGCGTTCTTCCTCCAGATCCAGGGCTCCGGCCGCGTTGCGATGCCGGACGGGCGTGTGGTGCGGCTCGGCTATGCCGGCTGGAATGGCCATCCCTACTTCGCGGTGGGGCGGGCGTTGGTGGAGCGCGGCGCGATGGCGCTGGAGGCGGTGTCGATGCAGGCCATCCGCGCCTGGATGGCCGCGGCCGGCCCCGTGGAGGCCGCGGCGCTGATGCGCCTCAATCCGAGCTACATCTTCTTTCGCATCCTGCCTGAGCTGCCACCGGAGGCAGGGCCGCCGGGCACGCTCGGCGCGCCGCTGACGCCCATGCGCTCCATCGCGGTGGACCGCACGCGCATGGCGCTCGGCCTGCCGGTCTGGATCGCGGCGGAAGCGTCCGGTCTGCGCCGGCTCACCGTGGCGCAGGACACGGGCGGCGCGATCCGCGGCGCCGCGCGGGTGGACCTCTTCACCGGCTGGGGGAACGAGGCGGCGGAACGCGCCGGCCCCTTGCGGCAGCCGACGCGGGTCTTCGTGCTCGTGCCGGTCAGCCGCGCTGGAGAAGCCGTCCGAGAGCCCGAAGCGGCGCCGTGACGCGCCAGGAGGTGGAGGTGCGAAGCGCGCGCTCCCTGCTCTCCGCCTCGAAAAGGGCCTTCTGCAGGACGGCGACGTCCCGTACCTGCTCGGGCGGAAGCCTCAGCGAATGGGGGTCGGGCCATTCGGCGATGGCGTCGCTGGCCCGCACCACATAGGGCGAGTTGCCCCAGTCGCCGAGGTCGCGCGCCGCCGTGCGCTTGCGGAACAGCAGCGACTTGCCGAGATCGAGCGCCACCTCGAAGCCCGGCTGCTCGGAGAGAAGGCGGGCCAGTTCCTTGCAGGAGTGGAGTTGCAGGTCGTCCACCAGCAGGAAGCCGCCCTCGCGCAGCATGAAGTTGATGTAGAAGAAGTCGATGAAGAGCTGCGGGAAATTGTGCCCGCCATCGATGATACCGAGATCGAGCGACGCTCCGCCTTCCCTCGTCGCCTCGGCCATCCGGGGAAGCTGCCATTCCGACACGTCGACGATGGGCTCCAGCGCGCGGCGGTCGATGCGGTGCGTGTCGCAGTAGGCCGTGATGCGGCCGAAGAGCGCTGCATCCGGGCAGATCGCGACATGCCGCGCAGGGCGCAGGAAGAGCGTGGTGATGGTCGTGTTGCCAGCGCCCGTCTCGAGGGTGCGCGCGCCTTCCGGCAGGTTGTCGCGCAGGAAGCCATGCAGGGGGCGGAGCTGCTCCGGCCAGAAGCCGCCGGGATCCCAGGTCTGTCCGCCGTCCCAGCTGTGCAGCCGCGGCAGCTGCGCGAGATACTGCTCAAAGGTCATGCGTCCGCGCCGCCCTTGTAGCGTGCCTCCATCGCCGCCGTGACCGCCGCCTCGGGCAGGCAGCGCGTGCCCGCCAGCTGGAAGGCCTGCGGCACGCCGTCGGCGCCGCGCGACAGATGAACCGGCTCGCCATGATTGCCGAAGCCAGGGGCGAGCGAGACGACGCCGCTGTCACGCCCGGTCACCTCGATCTCGCTGACGTCGAGCAAGGGGTTCCAGAGGGCAGGTTGCGCCATCAGCACGCGGTCTCCCGCCGGCAGCAGATCGATGGCGCCCCAAGGCGTCCACCAGCGCCCCGTCCAATCGCGCAGCTCCGCCGACGGCGCGCCGCGGCTGCGGAAGGCGCGCAGGACCTGCAACACCCCCTCGCACCAGAGATCGGCAATGCCGTCGATGCCGTTCACCAGCACGGAAACGGCAATCTCCTGTTCCGGCACGACCAGGCTTCGCGAGACGTAGCCCTGAAGCCGGCCGCTATGGCCGAACCATTCCCAATCGGGCGCGACGGTGCCGGACATGGTGCCGAGGCCGTACCACAGTTCGATGCTGGTGTGCGGGTTGCGCCACTGACGACGGGCCATTTCCCGCCGGCTTGCGACCGACAAGGGGCTGTCGGGCGCTGACGGCGAAAGCTGCGCGTAGAAGAGGACGAGGTCGGCGGCGGTCGAGACGAAGCCGCCCGCCGGGGCGATCGCATTGGCGGGATTGTCGCCCGGGATCACCAGCCTGTGCCCGACCGGCCACTTCCCCGAATGTCCCCGGGCGAAGGGCAGACCCAAGGGCAAGGGCATGTCCGGTGCCGTCTCGCACAAGCCGAAGGGTTCGATCACCTCCCGCGCGATCCACCCCGCGAAGGGCTGGCCGGTCACCGCTTCGATCACCATCCCGGCCAGCGCAAAGCCGTGGTTCGAGTATTTGAACCGGGTGCCGGGCGGGATGGCAGGACCGCCGGCGAGATCCGAGAGCACCTCCTCGGCCGAGGCGAAGGGGCGCTGGTCGCTGAAGGCGCCCTGCACCGTGCCGTCGCGCGTCAGCCCCCCGGAATGTCCGAGAAGCTGCGCCAGCGTCACCGGCGCGACCCCCGGATGCAGGCCATCCAGGTGGCGGCCGACCGGGTCGTCCAGCGTCAGCCGCCCGGCCTCCCGCAGCCGCAGGATGCCGGCGGCGGTGAAGCTCTTGGAGTGGGAGGCCACCCGGAAGCGATGCCGCGGCGTCAGCGCCTCGCCGGTCGAGAGGTCGGCGCTGCCGCAGGCGTGCTCCGCCACCACCCGGCCCCGGTGGGCGACGGCGAGCATGCAGCCGGCCTGTTCCGACTGACGCATCTGGAAGTCGATCCAGCGCGGCAGGTAGTCCAGGGCCGCCCGGAGCCACGCCTCCATCTGCTCAGCCACCTGCCCGCACCAGGCGGACGAGCTGTGCCACGTGCTCCGGCGGCGTCACCTTCTCGATGCCGTGGCCGAGGTTGAAGACGAAAGGGCGTCCGCGCATGGCGGCCAGGATCTGCCGCGTCTCGGCTTCCAGCGCCGCTCCACCGACGATCAGCGCGAGCGGGTCGAGGTTGCCTTGCAGCCCGATGTTCGGCGCGACGGCAGAGGCTGCGAAGCGCGGATCCATGGCGGTGTCCATGGCGACCGTGTTGGCGCCGGTCCGCTGCGCGTATTCCCCGATCAGCGATCCGGCAAGGCGGGGGAAGGCGATCACCGGGATCGAAGGCTGGTGCTTCTTCAGGTTGCGGATGATCGTCGCCGTCGGCTCGATGACCCAGCGGCGGAACTGGCCGGGCGGCAGCAGGCCAGCCCAGCTGTCGAACAACATGAGGGCTTCAGCCCCCGCCTCGGCCTGCGCCAGGAGGTATTCGGTGGTCGCCTCGACAAGGGTGCGGATGAGGCGACCGAACAGGATCGGGTCGGCATAGGCCATGGCGCGGGCAGCGGCGAAGTCGCGGGAGCCATGCCCTTCCACCATGTAGCAGGCGACGGTGAAGGGCGAGCCGGCGAAGCCGATCAGGGCAACGCGCGGGGCGTGCGCATCCAAGGCAGCGCGCGTGAGGCGCACCGTCTGGAGGATCGGGGCCACCCGTTCGCGCAATGCGACGGTGTCGAGCGCTGCGATGCCTTCCGCATCTCGGAGCGGCGTCAGGACGGGGCCTTCCCCTTCGGCGAAGCGAAGCGGCTGGCCGAGCGCCCAGGGCACCATGAGGATGTCGGAGAACAGGATCGCGCCATCCATGCCGTAGCGCCGGATCGGCTGCAGGGTGACCTCGGCGGCGAGATCCGGCGTGGTGCAAAGGGCGATGAAGTCGCCGGCGCGGGCGCGTATCTCACGGTATTCGGGGAGGTAGCGCCCCGCCTGACGCATCAGCCACATCGGCGGGGGCCAGACGGCTTCGCCGCCGAGCGCCCGGAGCAAACCCTTGCGCTCGCCCATGCCCGTCTCCCCCGACAACCGCGCCTCCCCTGCCATCGCTGGCCTATCTTCAAAGGAAAAAAGGAATCCTTGAAGTGGGAGAGGTGTAAGGAGGCTGTGGGCATTGGGGATCACGCCCTCGGCGTCATCCGTCCACAGCCCTGTCCACGCGAGGGTCGTGTTGCAAGCGCCTGTGTCTGCACGCGGTCAGCGCCTCATCCACGCCGACAGGCGGGAGGAGGGCTTCTTCGTCCCGCGTACCGCCTCGCCGGGGCTTGTCCCCGAAGGCCTTGCCGCGGAGCTTGACCCCGCCGGGTTTTCCCCAGCATCCCCGGTTTCCGGAAGCGTCCCGAGAGCGCCCCATGGCCCACCGCACCATCAACCTGCACCTGGTCTCCGACAGCACGGGGGAGACGCTCAACTCGATCGCCCGCGCGACGCTGGCCCGCTTCGACGAGCCGCATGTCATCCATCATCGCTGGTCGCTCGTCCGCTCGCGCCTCCAGCTCGATCGCGTGCTGGAGGGCATCGAGGCGGAGCCGGGCCCGGTGCTGTTCACGCTGGTCGACCGGTCGCTTCGGCACGCGCTGGAGGAGCACTGTCGCCGCCTCGGGGTCGAGATGCTCTCGCCGCTGGAGCCGGTGATGGAGCTGCTGCAGAACTCGCTTGGGGAGCGGGCGCGCGAGAAGCGGGGCGCGCAACACGTGATGGATGCCGACTACTTCCGCCGCATCGATGCCATGCACTACGTGCTGGCCCATGATGATGGGCAAGGCGTGGCGGGCATCGCGGAGGCCGATGTCTGCCTTGTCGGCGTGTCACGATCCTCGAAGACACCGACATGCTTCTACCTGGCCAACCGGGGCATCAAGGCAGCGAACGTGCCGATCGTGCCCGGCGCGCCGTTGCCGCCGGAGCTGGACGAAGCGCCCTGCCCCGTGGTCGGGCTGCATATCGAGGCCGGCGCGCTGATCGAGATACGCCGCCATCGCCTGCGGCTGATCGGCGCCGGCGGCGTGCGGCAGGACACGACCGATTACGTGGACCACGAGGCGGTGAAGGCCGAGATCCTGGCGGCCCGACGGCTCTGCACCAGCCGTGGCTGGCCGGTGATCGATGTCACGCGGCGGTCCATCGAGGAGACGGCGGCAACGGTGCTGCAGCTGATGGAAGCGTGGCACGCGCGACGCAACCGGCCGCCTGCTCCGCCACCGGGTGATCCGGCCGCGGCGGTGCTGCGGAGCGGCGCGTGACGCTCCAGGCTGCGACGCCGCGGCTGGTGCTCGCCTCGTCTTCCGCAGCGCGCCGCACCCTGCTGGAGGGTGCGGGCCTTCGTTTCGACGTACAAGCGGCCGCGATCGACGAAGGCGCCATCAAGGAGGCCGCGCGCGCCGACGGAATTCCGCCTGCGGATGCGGCAATCATGCTCGCCGAGGCGGAGGCGGAGCGAGTGGCGCGCCGCCATCCCGAGGCGCTCGTGATCGGCTGCGATCAGCTCCTGGTCTGCGAGGGCGAGTGGTTCGACAAGCCGCCGGACGTTCCTGCTGCGCGGGCACACCTCCTGCGGCTTCGCAGCCGTCGGCACGGGCTGGTGACGGCGACGGTCGCCTGGCGGGGCGGCCAGCGGATCTGGCAGGACGTCACGGTTCCGCGTCTGACCATGCGCGACTTTTCCGACGCCTTCCTCGACGCCTATCTGGCGGCAGAGGGACAGGCGGTGTGCGTGAGCGTCGGTGCCTACCGTCTGGAGGGGCTCGGGGCACATCTGTTCAGCCGGATCGAAGGCGAGCACAGCGCCATCCTCGGCCTGCCGCTGCTGTCCCTGCTCGGTTTCCTGCGCGCGCATGGCGTGGTGACCCGCTGAGGAGCGGGCCCCCTGGACCTCGCCTCAGTCGGGGTTGAGCAGTCGGATCAGGCCGTCGAGCTGGTCGAGGTCCGTGTAGCGGATCAACAGCTCTCCGCCCTTGCCTTTCGCCCTGACCTTCACCTGCAGACCAAGTCGCTCGCTAAGCTGGTTCTCGAGTGCGCGGATGTCCGGATCGACTCTGGCCGGGCTTGCTGCCGAGCGTTCAGGGTCGCGGGAACGAGGCTTTGCTGCCGCGAGTGCCTCCGTTTGCCGGACGTTAAGGCCGCGCGCGACGATCTGCGCCGCGAGACGCCCAGGGTCCTCTGTGCCGACAAGCGCCCGGGCATGCCCCGCGGAGAGGATGCCGTTCCGGACAAGGTCGCGGACCGGCTGCGGAAGCGTCAGCAGGCGGAGGGTGTTGGCCACGTGGCTGCGGCTCTTGCCCACGGCCTGCCCTAGCGAGTCCTGGGTCAGGCCAAACTCCTCGACCAGCCGGCGGTATCCCTCCGCCTCCTCCATGGAGTTGAGGTCGGCACGTTGCAGGTTCTCGACGAGGCCGGCAGCCATGGCTTCCCGGTCGCCGAGGCTTCGCAGCACGACCGGCACCTCATGCAGCTGCGCGAGCTGTGCGGCGCGCCAGCGGCGTTCGCCGCCCACGATCTGGAACGTGCCAGGGCTGCCCGGCTTCTCGCGCGCCAGGATGGGCTGAAGGATGCCGTGCTCACGGATCGACGCGGCGAGGTCCTCGATGCTTGCCTGATCCATGCCGCCGCGCGGTTGGAAAGGCCCGGGCTCCAGCGCCTCGATCGGCAGGCTGCGGAGCTCGGCCGCTTCGGCCTGGCTGCCGCTGTCAGGGATGAGGGCTGCCAGTCCGCGGCCGAGCCGCGATGCGGATTTGCGGGGCGTAGGGGTCATGTTGTCCTGCTCCGTGCCCGTTCGCGCCTGAGGAACTCGGCTGCCAGTCGCAGGTACGCCTGCGCGCCGGGGGAGCGGAAGTCGTAGAGCATGACCGGCACACCGTGGGAGGGAGCCTCGGTCACCCTGACGTTCCGCGGGATGACGGTGTCATACACTTTTTCCTTGAAGAAGCTGCGAGCATCGTTCGCCACCAGCTCCGACAGATTGTTCCGCCTGTCGACCATGGTCAGTACGATGCCGTCGAGGGCAAGGCGCGGGTTCAACGCCCGTCTGATCCGATCGATGGTACGCGTCATGTGACTGATGCCCTCAAGCGCGAAGAACTCCGTTTGCAGGGGCACCATCACCGCGTCGGCCGCGACGAGTGCGTTGACGGTGATGAGGCCAAGTGAGGGCGGACAGTCGAAGAAGACGTAGTCGAACCCCTCCAGGACGCGTGCTGATGAAGCCAGGGCTTCTGCCAAGCGGCGCTCGCGATCTGGAGCCGAGGCAAGTTCGACCTCCGCGCCGGCGAGATTCGGATCGGCGGGCACCACGAACAAATTAGGAACATTTGTCTTGAGCATGACTTGGCTGAGATCGGTGCCGTCCATCAGAAGTGCATAGGTGCCGCGTCCCCGATCGCCGCGGTCGATGCCCAGGCCTGTGGAAGCATTCCCTTGAGGGTCCAGGTCCATCAACAGGACCTTCTTCTCCGAGGCGAGGGCGGTGGCGAGATTGACCGCTGTTGTCGTCTTTCCAACGCCACCCTTCTGATTGGCGAAGGCTACTCTTCGCGCAACACGACTCTCGCGGCTAGACGCCATGTTCATCCCTGATCATCCGCGCGTTCAAGTCAGGCTCTGCCGAAGGCAGCATGTCATGACTCAACCGTCTTCCTCGATATGTCGCGTATCCGAAGTATGGCGCCATGCGGGTCGGTGGCGCTCGGGAAGACCTCATACCCGAATTGCCATATCCGGCGAGCAGCTTCGATTTCGGAGTTGAACTCCTTGCCCTTCGGGAACAGGCCAACGCCTTCCGGCGACAGCATGCTTGCTGCATGGTCCAGCAACTTACTCAGGGGGGCAAAGGCCCGCGCTGTTACCGCCGACAGCGATATGAGGCGTGTCTCCTCAACTCTCTTCGCGTGAACGGTAACGTTCGTCAGCCGAAGAACAGCTGCGCATTCGACGAGGAAAGCTGCTTTGCGGCGGTCGGCTTCGATTAGGTGGACCATCCTATTCGACGCGAGCGCCATCATCAGACCTGGAAACCCGGCACCTGATCCGAGATCGGCGATTGGTTTCTCGCCGAAGGGCAGCAAAGGGAGAAGTTGGAGGGAATCGGCAACATGTCGCGTCCGCAGCTCGGCTTCCGAAGCCTTCGCAATGAGGTTTATCCGCTGGTTCCAGCGGAGCAGAAGGCCGACATATTGCTCGACCTTGTCGGAGGGAGCACCGAAGCTGGCCGGATATACCACGACGTCAAAGAGGTGTTTCACGTGAAACAGGGAACTGGCCTTGCCGCTGCAGGTAAACCGCAAGAGCCGCTATGGCCGCAGGCGTGACACCTGGCACCCTTCCAGCCGCTCCCAGGTTCGCAGGGCGATTGGACTGTAGCCGCTCCTGCATCTCCTTGGAGAGGCCTGGGATGGTATCGAAGGTCATGTTCTCCGGAATGGCCACCCGCTCTTCCTTGGCCAACCACTGTCGTTCTGCCTCATGCCGCCGGAGATACGGCGCGTAGAGAGCCTCTGCCTCCAGTTGAGTGCGGACTGCGGGGGAGAGGCTGGAAAGCCAGGGGAAAGTCAGGGCAATCCCGCCGGACGTCGCACTCGGCAAGGCGAGGACATCCAACACGGACCGGAGCTGCCCATCCTGCCGCACGGTTATGCCCGAGCGGGCCAGCGCCGCAGGTGTGGCCAGATCAGTCCGCGCGCGATCCAGGGCTTCGGCAACTTGCCCTGCGAACGCACGATGCCGCCCCGCCCGATCTGGACCGACACAGCCCCAGTCAGCACCGAGACCCGTCAGCCGAAGGCCAGCATTGTCGGCCCTGAGGCTTAACCTGTGCTCAGCGCGCGCGGTGAGCATGCGGTATGGCTCCGACACCCCCTGCAGCACCAGATCGTCGATGAGCACGCCGATATAGCTTTCGGCCCTGCTCAGGATCCGGTCCGGCTGCTTGGCGACATGCGCCGCAGCATTCACGCCGGCCATGATCCCCTGGGCAGCCGCCTCCTCGTAGCCAGTCGTGCCGTTGATCTGCCCGGCCAGGAACAGACCGCCGACGCGTTTGGTCTCAAGCGTATGTCGCAGCGCGCGCGGGTCGATGTGGTTGTACTCGATGGCGTAACCGGGTCGCACGATGCTGGCGCGCTCCAGCCCGGGAATGCTGGACACCAGTTCGGCCTGCACCGCCAGGGGAAGGCTCGTGGAAATGCCATTCGGATAGACGGTGTCGTCCTCGAGCCCCTCCGGCTCCAAAAACACCTGATGCCGCGGCCGGTCTGCAAATCGCACCACCTTGTCCTCAATCGACGGACAATACCGCGGGCCGACGCCCTGCATCCGACCGCCATAGACGGCTGTGCGGTGCAGGTTGGCGCGCACGATCGCATGCGACTGCTCCGTGGTGTAGGTGATGCCGCAGGCAACCTGCGGATTGTCGATCCGATCCGTCAGCCAGGACATCGGCTCGGGATCATCGTCGCCGGGCTCCATCTGGAGGCCAGCCCAATCAATGCTGCGCCCCGACAACCGCGGAGGGGTTCCGGTCTTGAGCCGCCCGATGGGCAGTCCAAGCGCCTCAAGATTGGCAGCTAGGCCCAAGGCCGGCGCCTCTCCATGTCGTCCAGCGGGTATTCGCGTTTCGCCGAGGTGGATCACGCCGCGGAGGAACGTGCCGGTCGTGACAATCAGCGCGCGGCAGCCGATGTACGATCCGTCGGCCAGGGTGATGCCCGATATGGTCCCGTTCTGCCCAATCGTAATTGCGTCGCAAGTTCCCGCACGAAGGCTCAGGTCCTTTGTATCCCTCAGCAGCCCTTGCATGGCTGCCCGATACAGCCGTCGATCCACTTGCATGCGAGGGCCGCGTACCGCAGGCCCTTTGCTGCGGTTCAGCATCTTCACATGGATAGCGGCCGCATCCGCAGCCCTGGCCATCAGACCATCGAGCGCGTCCACTTCGCGCACCAAATGACCCTTACCAACTCCGCCTATCGCCGGATTGCAGGAGAGCGCACCAATCGTCTCCAGCCGATCGGTTAACAGCAGTGTCCGGGCGCCGCACCTTGCGGCAGCCGCCGCTGCCTCGCATCCGGCATGACCCCCACCAACAACGGCAACATCGAACATCGAGCATGTGCGCATTTCGCGGCTATAGCTCAGACGGCGCCCGCAGAGCGATGCCGAGGGCATGTCGCGCGCGATCTGTCCGGGAGCTACTTGCCGATGCAGAAGCTCCGGAACAAGGCGCCCAGCACCTCCTCGACATCGACGCGTCCCGTCAGGCGTCCAATGGCCAGAAGCGCCGCACGCAGTCCCTCCGCGGCAACTTCGGGAAGGCCGGACCGTGTGGCCGAATGCAGCGCCGCAACCACTTCCAGGAGCGCCGCCTGATGTCGCTCTCGCGTCAGGATCGGGATCTGGCTGGCCCCTGCAAGCTGGTCTGCGCGGTCAGCCAGGAACCGCCGCAACTCTCCCAGGCCCTCTCCCGTCCGGGCGCTGGTGATCGCCACGGATCGGCTCCCGAAGAGCGTTCTCGGCTTTGCGAGATCCGCCTTGGTCAGCACCACAGCGGCATGCTCCAGGCCGCTTAGGACAGCGTCGGCTTCGATGGGCGGGGGGAGGTCGGCTGCGATGGCGACGAGGACGATGTCGGCCTCGCGCGCGGCGGCTTGCGCGCGGCGAACACCCTCCTCCTCGATAGGGTCGGAACTCGTCCGCAAGCCTGCCGTGTCGACCACCACTGCGGGAACGCCGCCCAAGTCAAGCCGGTGCTCGAGAGTGTCCCGGGTCGTGCCTGGCAGCTCGGAGACGATGGCCGCTTCGCGGTCCAGCAGCGCGTTGAGCAAGGAAGACTTGCCCGCATTCGGTGCTCCAACGATAGCAACGCGCAGACCGTCCCGGAGCTTCTGCGCCCGTCTACCGGCCTCGATGTGCTGGACGATCTCTGCCTCAAGTGCCCTCGCCAGATCCCGTGCTGTCTCGGCTGCCGCTCCAGGCACCGCATCCTCTTCGAACTCCAGTACGCCTTCCTGCAGCGCCAGGATCTGCGTCACCCGCCCTGTCCACTCTTCGTAGATTTTGGAAAGAGCACCGCTCACCTGCCGAAAGGCCTGCTGGCGCTGGCCCTCGGTTTCGGCATCGATCAGGTCTGCGATGCCCTCGGCCTGGATCACATCCAGCTTGCCGTTGATGAGGGCTCGCTTCGTGAACTCCCCCGCCTCAGCCGGTCTGCATCCCAATTCGAGCAGTGCATGACTTACAGCGGCGACAACGGCGGGCCCGCCATGCAGGTGGAGCTCCATCAGATCCTCGCCGGTGTAGCTCCGAGGCCCCGGGAACCAGAGGATGAGCGCCTGATCCAGGCGATCTGCACGGCCCGGCCAGGCAAGGTTGCGCAGGGCTGCCTCCCGGGGCCTTGGCAAGCCGCCGATCAGCGGCGCAAGCGCTTGGCCGCAGCCGGCGCCCGAAATTCTCAACACGGCTATGGCAGATCGGCCCGCGCCGCTCGCACGGGCAAAGATCGGCGCCAACTCCCGGCTCATCTCGCTTTGCTTGCTGCCCCGATCCGCGGGGCGCCAGTTCCAACACTGATGAGGCTCGTCATCCGAGATGCCACAACATCCTGAGAGTTGAAGCCAGACCAGAAGGCGCCAAGATCCTCCCCGATCGGGCTCAGTCTGGGCTCGCTGGCATCATAAGATGCGCAACCCGTTCGCCTCGGCTCAGGTGTTGATCCAGGATGAGGTCGATATCAGCCCGGCTTCTGGGATTGTACCACACCCCGTCTGGATAGATGACAAGGGCCGGCCCTTCCTCGCACCGGTCCAGGCAGCCCGCTTGATTGATCCGTACCTTCGGCAGGCCCAACTCCTTGGCCCGCGCCTTCATGTAGTCCCGCAGGTCTTCGCTGCCTTTGGCCGCGCAGGATCCTCGACGATGGCCATCCGGGCGCCGGTTGCAGCAGACGAAGACATGGAGACGATAGTGCAGGGGCGGATCACGCTCCGCAGTGGATGTCGGCGCCATGCGTCATCAATCTCCCGTCTTGCTGCCAGCATCGTGTTGCGCGCCGTCGGCAGCAAGGACGGTGCGAAGCTGCCTGGCAGATGTGGTCTCCGTCGGCCCTGTGCAGCGGGGCACCTTGCGGCCGTGATCCGAGAGCTGGAGCCGCCCTCTTGCCCAGACCGCACGCCAAGTCCACACCTGCCCACCCTGCCCGGCCAGTCTAGGGCGCGCCGGGCAGGGAGCGACGGCTTGGGAAGACGCCCCGCCACCCGGTGACGTGCCCGATCCGCGCGCAGGAGGGATTGCACACCCATGAACCACGCCATCCGCATCCACGAGTATGGAGGCCCCGAGAAACTGGTGTGGGAGGAGGTTCCACTGCCTGCTCCGAAGCCGGATGAGGCGCTGGTGCGTCATCACGCGGTCGGGCTGAACTACATCGACGTGTATTTTCGCAGCGGTCTCTACAAGGCGCCCGCACTTCCGGCGACGATCGGCATGGAGGCCGCTGGGGTCGTCGAGGCCGTGGGTGAGGGTGTTCGCCACCTGGCCCCAGGGGATCGGGTTGCCTACGCCACCGCCCCGATCGGCGCCTATGCCGAGGCGCGCACCATCAAGGCCGACAGGTTGGTTCGCCTGCCCGAGGCGATCAGCTTCACCGACGCGGCTGCGATGATGCTGCAGGGCATGACTGCCAGCTTTCTGCTGACCCGCACCTTTCCCGTGAAGTCCGGACAGACGATCCTGGTCCATGCTGCGGCAGGCGGTGTCGGGCTCATCATGGTGCAATGGGCAAAGCACCTCGGCTGCACCGTCATCGGCTGCGTGAGCACCGAAGAGAAGGCGGCGCTTGCACGCGCGCATGGCGCCGACCACGTCGTGGTGGGTCTCGACACTCTCGTGGCAGAGGTCCGGGACGTGACCTCCGGCGCAATGCTTCCGGTGGTGTTCGACAGCGTCGGGCGCGACACCTTCCTCGTGTCCCTGGACTGCCTTGCGCCCTACGGCATGCTGGTGTCGTACGGGAACGCGTCCGGCCCTGTCGCCATCCCCGATCTCGGGATCCTTGCGGCGAAGGGGTCGCTGTACGTCACCCGCCCCACGCTGGCCACCTACACCGCCAAGCGCGAAGACCTCGAGGCGTCAGCCCTGTCGCTCTTCGACGTGGTCACCCGAGGCGCCGTGTCCATCCGGGTCAACCAGAACTACGCGCTGAAGGACGCCGCCAACGCCCATCGTGCGCTGGAAGCCCGCAGGACAACCGGCAGCACGATCCTTCTGCCGTGAGAAGGTCGCCAACCGCCTACAGTGGAAGCTGGGCGCGGACCACGTTGCCGGCCTCGCGCCTGAGTCGTCAGTCCGGATCGGGCTCCTTCTCCCGTGAGAGCTCTAGAGCGCGCGCATAGACCTGCTTGCGGGCCAGGCCGGTCGCCACGGCGATAGCGGCGGCAGCATCGCGGACGCTGGCCTCACGCAGCGCGGCGCGGAGGCGGGTGTCCAGATCATCCGCATCAGCCGGCTCCTCAGGGGCCGGGCCAACCACCACGCAGATTTCCCCGCGCGGCACCTCCTCGGTGTACTGGGCAGCGAGGGCCGCGAGCGAACCGCGACGGACTTCCTCGAACAGCTTCGTCAGCTCCCGCGCCACGGCGGCTGGACGGTCAGCGCCCAGCGCGTTCGCCAAGGCGGCAAGCATCCCGCCCAGGCGATGCGGCGCCTCGTGCAGCACCAGGGTTGCCGCAAGTCCGGCGCGCTCGGCCGCGCGCAACCGGGTGAGCGCCGCGACCCGCGCCGCCGCTCTTGGCGGCAGGAAGCCAAGGAAGAGAAAGGGTTGCGGCGGCAGGCCAGAGAGGATCAGTGCCGTCACGGCAGCGCTCGGCCCTGGTATCGCCGTGACCGGCACCCCAGCCGCAATGGCTGAGCGGACCAGGCGGAACCCGGGATCGGACACCAGCGGGGTTCCTGCGTCCGAGGCAAGCGCCAGGCGCTCTCCTGCCTGCAGCCGCTCGATCAGGCGGGGGGTCACTGCCGTCTCGTTGTGATCGTGCAGTGGCAGCAAGGTCGCGGAGACGCCATAACGGGCAAGCATCTGGCCGGTTACTCTGGTGTCCTCGCACAGCACGGCATCCGCGCCGCGCAGCACGTCGAGGGCGCGGGGCGAAAGATCGCCCAGGTTGCCGATCGGTGTCGCCACGAGGCAGAGCCCTTCCGGGGCGGTGCCGCGTGTCGCCTGTCCAGGAGGGTTACCGCTTGCCACGTTCCGGTCCGTCGTCCCTGTCGCCCTTTGGCGCCCACCTCCCAGCCGTGCCGCGTCGGATCGCGGCGGGCCTTGCCGCCGCGGTGCTTGTGGCGCTCTCCGCTTGCGCACCGCAAGCCCCGCGGCCGGGCTTCGGCGGCTACGCGCAACCGGCGCTGCCCGCGGCGCCTGTCCCGGCATCCGGCAGGGCGGCGCTGTTGCTGCCGTTGACGGGGCCGCAGGCACCGCTCGGCCAGGCGATGCTGAACGCCAGCTACATGGCGCTGTTCGATGAGGCGCCGAGCGGCGTCGAGTTCGCTCCGCGCGATACCGGAGGCACGCCGGCCGGAGCGCAGGCGGCCGCCCGGGCGGCGATCGCCGACGGGGCGCGCATGCTGATCGGCCCGCTCACCAGCGGCGAGGCGGCGGCCGTGGTGCCGGCGGCGAGGGCGGCCGGCGTGCCGGTGCTCGCCTTCACCAACGATGCGCAGCGGTCCGGGGAGGGAGCCTGGGTGCTGGGCGTCACCCCGGCGCAGCAGGTGCGCCGCGTCGTAGCCGCCGCGTCGCAGCAGGGTGCTTCGCGCTTTGCGCTCGCCGCCCCCGACAACGAGTTCGGGCGCGCGCTCGCGGCCGGGCTGCGCGGCGCGGCCGCCGACCTCGGCCTGCCGCCTCCCGCCATCGCCCTGCACCCGTCCAATGCCGACCCCACGATGGCGGCCGGCGCCGCGCGGGCGACCGCTGGCACGGTGGATGCCCTGCTGATCGGCGAAACGGGCGAGCGTGCGCGGCGCTTTGCCAGCGCTTGGGCGGCCGGCGCCGGCGAGGCTGGCGCGGCGCCGGTGCGGCTGCTCGGAACGGCGCTCTGGCTGAACGATCCGGGACTGCGAGGCGAATCGGCTCTTGCCGGCGCGTGGTTCCCCGGTCCCGACGGGGCTGCGCGGGCACGCTTCGAAGGCCGCTACCGCGAGGCATTCCGGGAGCCCGCGCCGCGCGTGGCTGCCGCAGCCTACGACGCCGCGGCAATCGCCGCCCGCGCGCTGCGCAGCGGCACGCCTGTCGGGCTGGTCACCGCCAGCGGCAGCTTCCCTGGGGCGGACGGTCCGGTGCGGCTGCTGCCGGGCGGGCAGACCCAGCGCGGTTTGGCGGTCTATGCCGTTTCACCGGGCGGGGATCCGGTGCTGGTAGAGCCGGCTCCGGCCCCTGGCGGGCCTGGCTCGTGACGGGCTGATGCCCATCGAGGGGCCGTCGCTCGGCCGGCTCCTCGCGGCCGCCGCGCTCATCGGCGGGGTGCCGGTCCTGGCCATCGGCCTGCTCCTGCTGTTCGGCCAAGTGACACTGGCACCAGGGCTCCTCGCCCTGGCTGCCGTAGGCTCGGCGGCGCTCCTCCTGGCGCGCGTCTGGCTGGGCAATCTCCGCCGCCTGGCTGAGGCGATGCGCCGTGCCGAGGCGGGCGAGGCCGAATTGACTGACATCGGACCGCGGCTCCTGCCTTCCATCGCCGAGATTGCGGAAGCGGTCCGCCGGCTCTCGCGTGGGCTGCGGGAGCGGGCGGAGCTGGTGGTGCGCCTGCGCCAGGCGGACGAGGCGATCGTCGAAAGCCTGCCCGACCCGCTCGTCGTCCTCGATCGCAACGGCGCACCGCTGCGCGCCAATGCCGCGGCGCGCGCCCTGTTCGGCACAGCTCCGCCCGGGCCCTTGCCGTCGCACAGGGTGCAGGCCGCTCCCCGCCCGGCGCCCGGCGGCTCCGCTGGCGACCTCGCCGCGTTGCTCCGCCACCCTGCCTTGGCCGATGCACTCGATGCCGCAGCCGCCGAGTCGGCGCCGCAGCGTGTGGAGCTCTCCCTCCCCGTGCCGGTCCCGCGTGACCTCTCGGTACATGTGCTGCCGATGGAGCCGGAGTTGGCGGATGGCGGCAGGCTCGTGCTGGTGCTCGCAGACCGGACGCGGGATCGCGCGCTGGAGCGGATGCGCGCCGATTTCGTAGCCAATGCGAGCCACGAGCTGCGAACACCGCTCGCCTCGCTGATCGGCTTCGTCGAGACACTCCGTGGGCCGGCCCGCGACGACCCGGAGGCGCGCGGCCGCTTCCTTGATATCATGGCCGATCAGGCGGACCGGATGCGCCGGCTGATCGATGATCTGCTCGGCCTTTCGCGGGTAGAGGTGGCGGAACACCTGCCGCCCACAGGGCGTGTGGACCTTGCCGCGCTGGCCCAAGCCGAAGCTGCGGCGATGGCACCGCTGCTTGAGGCGCGTGGTGCCCGGCTGGAATGCAGCCTTGCCGACGGCGCCTTCGCCGAGCCGGCAGATGGCGAGCAGATCGGCCAGGTGCTGCGGAACCTGCTTGAAAATGCTGCCCGCTACGGCAGGGAGGGCGGGGCGATCAGGCTGTCGGTCGCGCGTGTGGAGCCCGGCGGGCGCTGGCCTGCGCGCCCAGGGGTGGTGCTCGCCGTGGCCGATGAGGGGCCGGGGATCGCGCGCCACCACATTCCGCGGCTGACGGAGCGCTTCTACCGGGTGGATCGCGGTCGGTCGCGCAGCGCAGGCGGCACGGGCCTCGGCCTCGCCATCGTCAAGCACATCGTCAACCGCCACCGGGGCCAACTCGTCATCGACAGCGAGGAGGGGCTCGGTTCCACCTTCCAGGTGTGGCTGCCAGGGGGCGTGTAATCTGTTCGTTTGGCGGGCACCCATGCAATTCTACTTGCGCGTTAGGTATACCATCTGCGATGAAGTCGTGCCGGTCCCTCACGCGTGCGTGAATGACAAGCGGGGAGCCATCCGGCAGCCGGGCGGTTGCGCCCTGGTTCCACCATCGCACCCCTTGCGAGGGAGTACCGCGTGATCTCTTCTGCACCGCTCTTCCGGTCCTTCTTCCTGGCCGGCTTCGAGTGCTCGACACACCGCAACATGTCGCGCCGACGGCTGGACATGATTGCCGCCACCCATCACGACATGCTGGCCTATGAGGATTACAGCCAGCTCGCTGAGCATGGCATCCGCACCGCCCGCGACGGCGTGCGCTGGCACCTCGTCGAAACCACGCCCGGCCGCTACGACTGGTCCTCCCTATTGCCGATGATGCGCGCCGCGGAGCGTGCGGGCTGCCAGGTGATCTGGGATCTCTGCCATTACGGCTGGCCCGACGACCTGGACGTCTTCTCGCCAGCCTTCGTGGACCGCTTCGCACGCTACGCCGCCGCTTTCGCGCGGCTGCACCTGGAGGAGACGGGTCGGGCGCCTTTCGTCTGCCCGGTGAACGAGATCTCCTTCCTCGCCTTCGCCGGTGGCGACATGGAGCGTTGCTCGCCCCACGCCACGGGGCGGGGCATGGAGCTGAAGCGCAACCTCGTCCGCGCCGCGATAGCGGGGACCCGCGCCGTCCGCGACGCCGTGGCCGAGAGCCGCTTCGCCGCGATCGATCCGGTGATCAACATCGTCCCGCGCCATGCGGGCGAGGTCGAGGAGGTGCGGCTGCACAATGCCAGCCAGTGGCAGGCCTGGGACATGCTATGCGGTCGCGAGGAGCCGGAACTCGGCGGCTCCGAGGATGTGCTCGACGTGGTTGGGATCAACTATTACTGGAACAACCAGTGGCTCCATCACGGGGAGCCGCTCAGCGTCTTCGACAGCGCTCGCTTTCGTCCCTTTCGCGAACTCATCAAGGACGCGGCCCGGCGCTATGCAGGCCGCGACCTGTTCATCGCCGAGACGAGCATCGAGGGCTGGCCCAGGCCCGCGTGGCTCCGCTACGTGACGGAGGAGGCGCTGGCGGCAACGGCCGAGGGCACGAAGGTGCATGGCGTCTGCCTCTACCCCGTCATCTCGCATGTTGGCTGGGACGAGGACCGCTACTGCCCCAACGGCCTCTTCGAGCTCCAGCCAAGGCATGGCAGGCGGGAGGTCTACAAGCCGCTCGCCGAGGAGCTGGTGCGGTTGAACACCCTCGTCAGGCAGCACGAACCGGTCGCCTCGCGGGCCGCGGTGTAGCAAGGGCAGGACGTCGATCGGCCCTTGACCGCGCCGATGGAGGTGGCATGTCCCGCCGCGCCATGTCCCTCCACGCCCCGCCTGCCCAGATCGCTCAAGGCGGGACCGCGACCCGCCGGCGCCTCGCCGTCGTGCTGTTCAATCTCGGCGGGCCTGATGCGCCGGAGAGCGTGCGGCCTTTTCTCGTCAACCTCTTCACCGACCCGGCGATCCTGCGCGTGCCGGGTTTCGTGCGTCCCTGGCTAGGCCGGCTGATCGCCTGGCGCCGCACGAAGCCAGCCTCGGAGAACTACGCCATCCTCGGCGGCCGCTCACCGCTGCTGGAGCTGACGGAGGAGCAGGCGCGGGCGCTCGAAACCGCGCTGAGTGGCGATGCCGACCTTGAGGCCCGCTGCTTCGTCGCCATGCGGTATTGGCATCCGATGAGCGATGAAGCGGCGCGCGCCGTCGCCGCCTGGGCGCCCGACGAGGTGCTGCTGCTGCCGCTCTACCCTCAGTATTCCACCACGACCACCGGCAGCAGCATCGCGGCCTGGCAAGAGGCGGCGGCGCGCGCCCGGCTGTCGGTGCCGACGACCACGCTCTGCTGCTTCCACTCGGACGCCCGTTTCGTGGAGGCGACCGCCGCCATCGCTATGAAGGCCTGGCACGAGGCGCGCGCCGCGCTTGATCCCGCGATCCCGCTGCGCGTGCTGTTCAGTGCTCACGGCCTGCCGGAGAGCATCGTGGCGGCGGGCGATCCGTACCAGTGGCAGGTCGAGCAGTCGGTCGCGCGGATCGTCGACCTGATGGCGATCTCGGACCTCGATCATGTGGTCTGCTACCAGTCGCGTGTGACGCCGCAGAAGTGGATCGGCCCGTCGACGGAGGAGGAGCTCGAGCGTGCGGGCCACGACAAGGTGGCAGTGCTGGTCGTTCCCGTCGCCTTCACCTCGGAGCATTCCGAGACGCTCGTCGAGCTGGATGTGGAGTACCGGGAGGAGGCAGAGCGGCTCGGCGTGCCCGGATATTTCCGTGCCCCGGCGCAGAATTCCGATGCAGGCTTCATCGCGGCGCTGGCCGGGCTGGTGCGGCGCGCGCGCGACGGCGGACGGGAGCTGTGTTCCTTCGCGGGGGCGCGTCAATGCCCGAAGGATCGGCGTGACTGCCCGCACGAGCGCGCCAACGCCACCCGGCGTACGAAGGTGCCGGCGTGACCGGCCAGCGGCCGGCGGCGGTGCTGTTCGACTGCGATGGCGTGCTGGCGGACAGCGAGGCCCTGCACAACCGCATCCTGGCCGAGGAGATTTCCGCCCTTGGATGGGACATGGACGCGGCGGAATGCGAACGCCGCTTCATTGGCCTGTCCTGGGAGGCCATCCGCCCGCTGATCGAGGCACGGCTCGGGCCCGACAGCGTGCCGCCGGGCTTCATCGAAGGGCTGATCGCGCGCGTGATCCGCGCCCTTCGCGAGGAGCTGGAACCGGTGCCGGGAGTCCTCGCCGTGCTTCGTGCGTTGACGGAGGCCGGCATCCCGGTGGCCGTCGCGACCAATTCCTCCCGTGCCGAACTGGCGACAAAGCTGGCCCGGCTGGGACTGGCGGAGACGTTCCGCGGCCGCGCCCTCAGCTACCAGGACGTCGCCCTGCCGAAGCCGGCGCCCGACCTCTACCGCGCGGCGGCAGCGGCTTGCGAGGCGGCGCCGACGGATTGCGTCGTTGTCGAGGACAGCGTCGCGGGCGCGCGGGCCGGCATCGCCGCGGGCTGCCGTGTCCTGGGCTTCGCGCACGCCACGCCGGCGGCGGCACTGTCCGCCGTGGGCGCCACGACCTTCCTGGACATGGTGGAGTTGCCCGGCCTGCTTGGGCTGACGCCGGAGACGGCCGGCTGATAGCCTGGACGCGGGAGGAACGGCCATGATGCGAACCCTGCTGCGCGCGACCCTGGCGCTGGCGGTCGCCTGCGGATCGGCGCTGGCGCAGGATTTCCCGGCACGCCCGGTCCAGCTCGTCGTCGGCTACCCGCCGGGCGGCAACACCGATCTCATGGCCAGGGCGCTGCAGCCTGAATTGTCGCGCGCGCTGGGGCAGAGCGTCGTCGTGGTGAACCGGGGCGGGGCGGCCGGCACGATCGGCGCGGCGGAGGTGGCGCGTGCCCGGCCGGATGGCCTAACGCTGCTCTTCACCCCGAACAACCCGATCACGGCGCAGCCGCACCAGATGTCGCTGCCCTACGCACTCGACAGCTTCCGCTTCGTCTGCCTCGTCTACGACAATCCGCAGGTCGTGGTTCTTGGCCGTGGCGCGCCGTTCCGCGACCTTGCCGGCATGGTGGCGCATGCGCGGAGCGCGCCTGAGGCGCTGATCTTCGGCTCGCCGGGCCAGGGCAGCACGCAGCACATCCTGACCGCGGCGCTGCTGCGGCGCCTCGGCGTCGATGGGCTGCACGTGCCCTTCACCGGGGCCGGGCCGATGGCGCAGGCTGCGCTCGGCGGGCAGATCCAGATCTTTGTCGAGAGCGCGTCGATCCCCGCCGCGACCGGCCTGCCAGTGATGGCGGTGATGGCACGGGAGCGGCTGCCTGGCCTTCCGGCCGTGCGGACCGTGGCCGAGCTGGGACACCCGCTCGAGGGCAGCAGCCATGGCGGCATCGTGGCGCCGGCGGGTCTCGCGGACGCGGCAGCCGCGGTGCTGGAGCGCGCCTGCGCCACGGCGGCAGGAAGCGAGAGCTTCCGCACGGCGGCCGAGCGGTTGAATGCCGTGCCGCTGCACCTGCCCGGCCCGGCCTTCCGCGATCGCTTCGCCGCGGAGAGCGAGCTGAACCGAGCGGTGCTCCGCGATCTCGGATTGGCGCGGACGGAGGGCGCGCGGTGACGCTCGACGTCCTGGCGCCGCTCTATCCGTGGACCAAGTCGCTGCACCTCATCGCAGTGTTCGCGTGGATGGCAGGGATGTTCTACCTGCCGCGCCTGTTCGTGTACCACTCGCAGGTGCCGGTCGGCGATCCGCGGTCGGAAACCTTCAAGGTCATGGAGCGACGGCTGCTGCGGGCGATCATCAACCCCGCCATGATGGCTGCCTATGTCTTCGGCATCGCGCTCGTGCTCACGCCGGGCGTGGTCGACTGGTCCGCCGGGTGGTGGCACGGCAAGCTGGCAGGCATCGTCGGCATGACCTGGATGCAGCACGTGCTGGTCGCGGGCATGAAGGCTTTCGGACGCGACGAGCGTCCGCGCACGGAACGCGCCTGGCGCATCCTCAACGAGGTGCCGACCGTCCTGCTGGTGCTGATCGTGGTGATGGTGATCGTGAAACCCTTCGGGTAGCGCGCCGCAGCTTCTGGAGCGAGTGTCTCCGCCGCGCCACATTGCTGCCCCAATCGCGCCTCAATCGCGCCATTCACGATGGCGGATAACCTGCTGGTTGTATACGGTTATGGCTCCTGCGCCTCATGGGAGCCGAGATGTCCGACAGCCTCGCGCCAGGCGGCGAGCCAACCGGAGCCCTTCGTGACGCATGGCGGCTGGCACGGGGCTGGTTCCGCGCCGAGCCGGCGGTGGCGTGGAGCCTGACCGCGGCGGCGCTCGGCCTCACTTTTCTCCAGCTCGGGATCGACTGGGGCCTGGCGCTCTGGAACCGCGCGGCCTTCGACGCCCTCGAAGCGCGGGACGGATCGGCCTTCATGGCGCAGATCGGCGTCTTCACGGTGCTGATCGCGGGCATGATGCTGGCGAACGTCGGCCGTCTCTGGGCCCGGCAGGCGATCGGCCTGCGCTGGCGCCGCTGGCTCGTGCTGCGGCTGCAGGATGCACTGCTGTCCGATGGCCGGCACCACCGGCTGGAGCAGGAGGGTGGCGCCGACAATCCCGACCAGCGCATCGGCGAGAACACGCGCTGGGCAACCGCCATTGCGGTCGATCTCGCGCTTGGCCTGCTCTATGCCGCCGTCCTGCTGGTCTCCTTCTCTGGCATGCTCTGGACCCTGTCCTCGGCCTTCGCCATCCCGCTCGGCGGTGGAGAGAGCCTGTCCGTGCCAGGCGGGTTGCTCTGGGCTGCGCTGTTGTACGCGGGCGGCTGCGCGGCCATCACCTGGCGGCTGGGCCGCAAGCTGCCGGACATCCACATGGGTCGCAACGCCGCCGAAGGCGACCACCGGTATGCCCTGGCCCGGCTGCGGGAGAACGGCGAGGCAGTGGCGCTGCTGCGCGGCGAAGCCGGGGAGCGCCGCGCGCTCGTGCGCGCCTTCGGTGGGGTGGAAGCGCAGATGCGCCGCCTGTTCCGTACCGAACGCGACCTGATGTGGCTCGGCTGCTGCTACATCCTGGTGGCGGGAACGCTCCCGGTGCTGCTCTGCGCGCCGCAGTACTTCGCCGGGGCCATCACCCTCGGCGTCGTCATGCAGACGGTGCACGCCTTCACCGAAGTGACGAGGGCGCTGACCTGGCTGACGGAGAACTGGCCGCGGCTGGCCGACTGGCGCTGCCACGTCGCGCGCGTCGTAGAGCTGGAGCGTGCCTGCAAGGTTGTCGGTGGCCCGACCACGGCTGACCGGCTGGACCGGGGCGAGGGGTGCGAGAGCGTCCAGGTCGCGGGCCTTCATCTCAGCACCGCCTGTGGGCGCAAGCTGGTGGCGGAGGTGGCGCTCGCCGTGCGACCGGGGGAGCGGGTGCTGATCGTGGGCGAGAGCGGCAGCGGCAAGTCCACGCTGTTCCGCGCCATGGCCGGGCTGTGGTGCTGGGGCAAGGGAGAGATCCGCATGCCGTGCCCGCGCGCGACCATGTTCCTGCCGCAGCGCCCCTACCTGCCGCTCGGCACGTTGGCCGAGGCGCTCTGCTATCCCGGCCGTCGCGACAGCTTCGCGGAAGACGCGATGCGTGCGGCCCTGCTTCGCTGCCGACTGCCTTCTCTGGCGGCGCGGTTGAACGAGGAAGCGCGCTGGGACCGCATCCTGTCGCTCGGCGAGCAGCAGCGGCTCGCCTTCGCGCGGCTGCTGCTGCACCGGCCTGAGTGGATCTTCATGGACGAGGCGACCTCGGCCATGGACGAGATCAATCAGGCGGCGATGTTCCGCTTGCTGGAGGACGAACTGCCCCATGCCGCCGTGCTCTCCATCGCGCACCGGCCGAGCCTGGCGGCCCATCATGACCGCGTGCTGGCAATGACGCCCGCCCCGGATGGGGCAAGGCTGGCGCCGCAGCTGCGACGCCCCGGACTTGCCATGGTGGCAGGCGACGGGGGTACAACATGCACGCGCAGAGCCTTGAATCGGCGGCATGCCCTTCCATCTCACGGTTGACGAGGGGCATCCTGGCCCTTAGGGTCCAGGCGCCATTCGGCAATCGGCCGGGCGCGGCGGAAGGGTGTGCGGTTTCACCGGGACCCTGGGCGCGGTGCCTTCGATCCTTCCTTCAAGCCCCAGCACGCCGCGATCCACCCCGAGAACCGGGCGCGCGGCCCGGCAGGGCATGCTGGCCACGCCTTCCAGGCGCGCCGCCTGTTCCGCCACTGGGACCCCGCCTGCCTCTTCCCTCGCGCACGACGGACGCGTCGCCATGCACCTTTCCGAACTCAAGGCCAAGTCGCCCTCCGACCTTCTCGCATTTGCCGAGTCGCTGCAGATCGAGAACGCCTCGTCGCTGCGCAAGCAGGATATCATGTTCGCCATCCTGAAGACGCTCGCCGAGAACGAGCAGGCGATCTACGGGGACGGCACGCTCGAGATCCTGCCCGACGGCTTCGGCTTCCTGCGCTCGCCGCAGGCGAACTTCCTGCCCGGGCCGGACGACATCTACGTCTCTCCCGCGCAGGTACGCCGCTTCGGCCTGCGGACCGGCGACACGGTGGAAGGCCAGATCCGCGCGCCGAAAGACGGCGAGCGCTACTTCGCCCTGCTGAAGGTGGACACGATCAACTTCGAGCCGCCGGAGGCGCTGCGCCACCGGATCAACTTCGACAATCTCACGCCGCTCTATCCGACGCGCCGGCTCAAGATGGAGAACCCGGACGTCGAGAGCGTGGCAAAGGGCCCGACGAAGGACTACACGCACCGCGTCATCGACCTCGTCGCGCCGATCGGCATGGGCCAGCGCGCGCTCATCGTCGCGCCGCCCCGCACCGGCAAGACGGTGATGCTGCAGAACATCGCCAAGTCTATCACGGCGAACCACCCGGACGTCTTCCTCATCGTCCTGCTGATCGACGAGCGGCCGGAGGAGGTGACCGACATGGCGCGCACGGTTCGCGGCGAAGTGGTCGCCTCCACCTTCGACGAGCCGGCGACGCGCCACGTGCAGGTGACGGAGATGGTGCTCGAGAAGGCGAAGCGTCTCGTCGAGCACAAGCGGGACGTCGTGATCCTGCTGGACAGCATCACCCGCCTCGGCCGCGCCTACAACAGCGTCGTTCCCTCCTCGGGCAAGGTGCTGACCGGCGGCGTGGACGCCAACGCCCTGCAGCGCCCGAAGCGCTTCTTCGGCGCGGCACGCAACATTGAGGAAGGCGGATCGCTCACCATCATCGCCACCGCGCTGATCGACACGGGAAGCCGGATGGACGAGGTGATCTTCGAGGAGTTCAAGGGCACCGGCAACTCGGAGCTGATCCTCGACCGCAAGCTCTCGGACAAGCGCACGTTCCCGGCGATCGACATCACCAAGAGCGGCACCCGCAAGGAGGAGCTGCTGGTGGACCGCGGCACGCTGTCGAAGATGTGGGTCCTGCGCCGCATCCTGAACCCGATGGGCACGCAGGATGCGATGGAGTTCCTGCTGGACAAGCTGAAGTACAGCAAGACCAACCAGGACTTCTTCGACGCGATGAACACCTGATGCCGTGCCGCGGACATGCGCAGCATGTCCGCCCGGCATGCAGGAAAACGCAGCGGCTCAGCCGGTCGCTGCCGCTGTCAAGGCTCGAGAGGCGCGGCCGGGCACCAGCCGGCGTTCCAGCCACCGGCCGAAGGACGCCAGGGCCCAGCTCACCAGGAAGTAGAGCACCAGAGCCGTGCCATAGGTGAGCAGCGCGGAGAAGCCGCGCTGCGTCAGCATCTTCGCGGCGAAGGTGATCTCGATGAAGCCGATCTGGGAGACGAGCGACGTCTCCTTCACCATGCTCAGCACATGAACGACCGAAGGGGGCAGGATCACGCGCCAGGCCTGCGGCAGCACCACGCGATGCAACGCCGTCCAGGGCAACATATTCATCGTCAACGCCGCTTCCCACTGCGTGGGCCGGACGGAATCGAGCCCGGCACGGATGTTCTCGGCGGCGAGCGCGCTCATCCGCAGCGCGACAGCGGCGATCGCCACCGCAGCCAGCGGCGCCTCCAGCCGCGCGAACTGCGAGAGGAAGAAGACCAGCAGCAGCAGAACGAGGAAGGGAATGCGGCGGAACGTCTCGACCCACAGGACGGCAAGAGCGCGCAATGCGCCGAAGGGAATGAGTTGCGGCAGGCGGAGCACGGCGAGTGCGAAACCCATCGCGTAGCCGATGGCGCAGCCGACGACGGAGGCGAGCAGCGTGTTCATCACCGCCTGCACGAGGAAGCGCAGGTTCCACCAGGTGTAGAAGCGCGGCGCCTCTGCCAGGATGATATCCCACGCCGACATCAGAAGACCTTCGCCTTCACGCGGAACAGCCACCGCCCCACAAGCCACAGCAGCGTGGAGGCGACGATCGTCAGCGCGATGTAGATGAGCGCGACGAGGGAGAAGATCTCGACGGAGCGGAAGGAGACGGCATTGGCATTGAGCGCCCGCCCGGTCAGCTCCTCCACGCCGAAGATCGCCGCCATCGAGGTGCCGAGCGTCATGATGATGTAGTGGTTGGACAAGGCAGGGTAGAGCGCACGGACGACGTGCGGAGCGATGACGTACCAGACGGTCTGCACGCGGGAGAAACCCATGCAGGCAGCGGCGTCCAGCTCCTGCGGGGGAACGCTGGCGAAACCGGCCCGCTCGATCTCCGTCAGGTAGGCGCCGGCGTTCAACGTCATCCCGATCAGCACCGCGGCAACCGGTGAGAGCGTGATGCCGGCCTCGGGGAGCGCGAAGAACAGAAAGAAGATCTGCACGAGCTGCGGCGTGTAGGTGAAGAACCGGACATAGGCCGTGACGAGCACGCGCAGCGGCAGGGCGCCGAAGGTGAGGACGGCAGCGCCGGCAAGTCCGATCAGCAGACCGCCCGCGAAGGCGACCCCCGCTATCCAGAGCGCGACAAGAGCGCCGGCGAGGAAATCAGGCAAGTACTGAATGACCTGCCCGTACTGGAGCGACACGTCGTCAGAACATCGGGTTCTGCGGCACCTGCGTGCGCATCGGCTCGCCGAACCACTTCTCCCAGGTCTGGTTGACGAAGCCGGCGCGGTGCAACTCGAACAGGATGACGTTCAGCACGTCGCGCAGCCCGTGGTTGCCCTTCTGCACGCCAATGCCGACCCAGGTGCTGGCCAGCACCTGATCCAGCACCTTCCACTGCACCTGCTGGAAGTTGCGCATCGGGATGACGACGCTTTCGAACACGTCCACCATCGCGTCGGCGCGACCCTGCGCGAGCGCGCGGAACGTGTCGGGATAGTTGTCCAACAGTGTCACCTGGGCCTGCGCGGCGTTGGCCTGGATCCAGGGCACGCCGACCGTGCCGCGTACCTGGACCAGCCGCACCTGCCGATTGTTCAGGTCTGCCGGCGCGTTGATGGGCACGGCGGTACCGGACGCCTTTGTCAGCACCACCATGGACTGGGTGTGCAGCGGGTGCGTGTAGTCGATCACCAGCGCGCGCTCGATCGTGCGGGTGATGGCGCCGAGCACGATGTCGATCCGGTCGGCCTGAAGGAACGGGATGCGGTCAGGCGAACCGACCTGCACGATCTCCAGCTCTACGTTCATGCGTCGGGCGATCTCCCGCGCGATGTCGGCGTCGAAGCCGTCGATCTGGTTGCGCTCGTTAAAGGTGCCGAAGGGCGGCAGGGTCGGGTTTATGCCGGCGCGGAGGCGGCGGGAGGAGAGCACCTGGTCCAGCGGCCGGGCCCAGGCCGGAAGGGGCAGCGCACCCCCGGCGAGGGCGAAGAGGTGGCGGCGGTGCAATCTCGGCATGCGTTGGGTCCCCCGAAGCGGTTCTCGCACTGACGCGGCTCTCCCTGAGGCAAGGCTAGGCCCGCGGCGCAGCGCCCGGCAAGGGCACCACCAGCGTGCGGGCGGCGAGAACCGCGACCGTGCCGAAGAGCAGCAGGGGCGGAGCGACCAGCCACCACGCGAGTCCGGCAAGCGCGCCGAGCACGGGCGGCGCAAGAAGCTGTGCGATGTTGTTGCCCTGGATCACCAGCCCGACCGCCGGTGCCACAAGGGCCGGCTGCGGCACGGCGCGCGGGATCAGCGCGAAGCAGCCGGCGGGCACCAGCCCGCCGACCGCGCAGGCGGCAATCGCCAGGGTGGCGGCCATCGCCGCCCAGGGTGCGAGAAAGGTCAGTGCCGCAAGACCGCCCATGCAGCCGGCCCCAGCCGCAACCAACCCCTCCGGCGGGATGCCGCGGCGCATCATCAGTCCCGCACCGAGATTGCCCGCCGCGTTCGACAGCGCGGCGGCGGCCGCCATAGCGCCGGCAAGCCCCGTTCCGGCGCCGAGGCTTTCGAGCCGCGGCGGCAGGAAGGCGGCGATCCCGACATAGACGACATTGTATGCGGCGAAGACGACTGCCACGCGTACTGGACGACGCGCCGCAGCCAGGGCCGAGAGTTGCGCACGCAGGCGCGGTGCCGCGCCCGCTGCCCGCGGTACTGACGGCACGAGCCGCCAGCACAGCAGCGCCGCCAGCCCGAGCAGCGCGGCGAGCAGCAGCCACGGGAGACGCCAGCCGAATGCCTCGATCCCCGGCGCGGTCAGCAGGCCGAGCGCGACGCCGAGCGGCATGTAGGTGCCCCAGAGCCCCATTGCCAAGCCGCGGTCCCGCGACGCCGTGGCCGTGGCAACGAGGCCCGGCGCGGCCACCGTGAGCAGCAGGAACCCCGCTCCTTCCGCCACGCGCGCCAGCAGCAGCGCCGGCATGGTGGGCGCCGCCGCGGCGCCAAGACCGGCCAGCGCGCCGATCGCAAGACCTAGCAGCAGCGCACGCCGCGCCCCGATCCGTGCCGCCGAAAGCCCGATGACCAGTCCACCCGCTGCCGCAAGCAGGGCAAAGAGCGAGACGACGAGTGCGGCGCGCCCCAGGCTCAACCCGAACTCGGCCGCGATTGTGGTCATCGCCGCAGGCACCTTGCCGACTGCTGCGGCCATCGCCACGCCGGCCAGCAGCAAGGCGAAGACCGCCGGCCAATCGGTGCGGGCGTCTGTCACCCCCGCCGCTCGAGCAGCTCCACCTGCACCCCGTCCGGTGCGGCGTAGAAGGCGATGCGCACGCCGGGTCGTGGCTCGCCAGGGCCCGAGATGCGGCGGACACCCTTCGCCTCCAGCCCAGCCATCGCCGCGTCGAGATCCTCCGTCAGCAAACCGACATGCTCCACGCCGATGTAGGGTGGCGCAGGAGCCGCCAGCGTGCCGGCGGGCACCTGCTCGAGGAATAGCGTCACGCCCGCGAGATCGAGCACCACCCGGAGGTTGGGGCCGGCCTGCACGCGGCTGACGATCCGCGCGCCGAAGGCCGTGCTCCAGACCGCGGCCGCGGCCTCCGGATCGGGGCTGCGCAGATGGATGTGGTCGAAGCGGAACGGGGCCATGCGTGGAAGTGTCGCGCAAGCGGGGCCGGGCTGGAAGGGTGCGCCCGCTGGCTGCATCATGCGCCGACGGAGGGACGATGGGGCTGCTTCGGGACCGGCGGGTGTGGATCGTCCTCGGGATCGCGGCGGCGATCCTTGCGCTGCGACTGACGGGGCTCGCCGACCTGCTGTCGCTGGAGGCGCTCGGCCGCCACCGGGAAGCGCTGGCCGGCTTCGTCGCGGCGCGGCTGCCGCTCGCCATCGCGGCGTACGTGGCGCTGTATGTGGCCGCGGTCGCCCTCTCCCTGCCTGGCGCGGTGGTGCTGACCCTGGCGGGCGGGTTCCTGTTCGGCGCGGTGCTCGGCACGCTGCTGACCGTCTTGGCCGCGACGGCAGGCGCGACGCTCGTCTTCCTGCTGGCCCGCCGCATCTTCGGCACCGATGCGCTTGATCGGCTGGGGCCACGCGCCGCGCGGCTGGCGGAGGGGATCCGGCGGGATGCGACGAGCTACCTGCTCGTGCTGCGCCTCGTCCCGCTCTTTCCCTTCTTCCTCGTCAATCTGGTTCCGGCCTTCTGCGGCGTTCGCACCCGGGTCTTCGTCCTGACGACGCTGCTTGGCATCGTGCCCGGCACGGCTGTCTACAGCCTTGCCGGTGCCGGGCTGGGAGAGGTACTGGCGGCAGGCGGAGACTTCGAGGTCGGCCGCGTGCTGACGCCGACCGTACTCGGCGCGCTGCTCGGCTTGGCGGCGCTGTCGCTCGCGACGATTCCGCTGCGGCGGCGGTTCGCCCGGGACTAGGAGAGCAGTCGTGCCAGCTCGGGCGAGAGCCCTGCGGTCTCGGCGGGCAGACGCCGCGGCGGCGGTTCGCACGTCGCCGAGAGCACGGCGCGGAGGCCGACCTCGAGCGAGCACAGCAGGGGCACCTCCACCCGGTCCTGCAGGCGGGGCACGAGGCCCGCGAGCCCGGCACCGCCGAGCACCACCACCTCCGCACCGTCCGTTGCCGCGCAGTCGCGGCAGGCGGTGGCCAGTAGGTCCAGCGCGGCATCAGGATCCCGCGCGATCTCGCCTCCCGAAGGTGCAACGGTGCGGACGGCTGCCAATCGATGGGAGAGGCCGCGGGCGGCGTAGAACTCGTGCAGCATGGGCGCCCAGGCGATGCCACCGGTCACCACGCCGAAGCGCCGGCCGATGCGGCACGCGGCCTCTCCCGACGCCTCCGCGAGGCCGACGACCGGCACAGCCGCGACCTCCCGCAGCGCGTCCAGCCCGGGATCGCCGAAGCAGGCGAGCAGCACCGCGTCGCACCCCGCGCGCTCGGCCGCGAAGGCGTCGAGCGCGGCGTGCGCTGCGATGGCCGCGGCGGCGCGGCTGGCGATATAGCGTGCGCCGAAGCGGCCGGTGGCGCCGCGGAAGGTAACGCCGGGCGGTGCCAGGGCCGTCGTCAGGGCAACCAGACGATCGGTGATCGTGGCATCCGTGTTTGCGTTGATGAGCAGGACGCGCATGGCGCCAGATGACCCCCGGGGCCGATGGGGTGCAAGCGTCCCCGCCGGCGTCTAGGATCGGGCAACACCTGGGAGGACACGCGACATGATCGGTTGGACGCGCCGGGCTGCGCTGCTTGGCGCCGCGGGCCTGATGGTCGGGCGGCCGGCCGGGGCGGCGGTGGACTTGTCGGGGCTGGCGCGGCAGGCCGCGGCCGAGAGTGGCGACCTGTCCTGGTACGAGAGCAACCCGCTCTCTGCGCTCGATCGCGTCGTGGCAGCGTTCAACCGCGGCACGGGCACACGGATCCGGGTGCGGCCGGAAAGCATCGCGGGAGGCGTGGGCATTGTCGGTCGCGTGGCAAACGAGATGCAGGCCGGCGGGCGTACGGCGGATGTGGTCAGCCTTGGCGGCTCGGGCATTGCCCGCCTTGCCGAGCGGAACGCGCTGGCGGATGCCGGCTGGCGGGCGATGGGTTTCCCCGAAGAGTTCGTGGCCGGGCCGGCGCTGCTGACCGCTGCCGCGTTGTACTGCATTATCTACAACCGGGAGCAGGTGCCTGCGGCCGAGGCGCCGCGGAGCTGGGAGGATCTGCTGAACCCGCGCTTCCGCGGCCGGATCGGAAGTTGGGTGCGCATGGCGGCCTTCGCCGAACTCGCGAAGGTCTGGGGCGAGGCGCGAACGATGGACTATTACGAGCGCTTCCTGGCACAGCAGCCGATGCTCTTCCGCTCCACGGCGCCGCTCGCGCAGCAGGTGGCTGCGGGCGAGGTGGCCGTCGGCCTCGGCATCTATCACACGGCCGTGCCGGCCATCCGGCGCGGTGCGCCGATCGAGGTGGTGCTGCTCGATCCGACGCCGATCAGCGCGATCTGGACGGCGGTGACCTCCGCCGCGCGGCGCCCGGCTGGGGCAAGGCTGCTCGGCGGCTGGCTCGCTACGCCGGAAGGTGCCCGCGCCTACGAAGCCGCGACGGAACGCGGCCATCCGCTTCTGCCGGAGACCGAAACCGGCAAGCGCCTGGCCGGCCTGACGCTGGCGGAGTGGCCGATGGCGGAGAAGGACACCTACGCGCGCATCTACGAGGCGATGAACGCGCGCGTGAACGAGGCAAGCGCGCGCTAGGCCTTGTTTCGGCGCAACCGCGCCAGCGCGGCGGCGTCGGGCCAAAGGCCGAGTCCTGCGCCCGCGCGGGGCACGTGCATGGTCGCGCCCGCGTCCACCGGCGGCATGGGACCGAGATCGGCCGCGAGGAAGCGGCCCATCGGAATGCCGCAGTCCGGCAAGGGTTGCGGCAGCGTGCTTGCGACGTGCAGCGCCACCGCCGTGCCGACGGCGCTCTCCAGACTGACCGTCACTGTCACTGCAACTCCCGCCTCGCGCGCCGCGCGGATGATGGCGGCCGCGCGGTCCGGACCGCCGGCGCGCTGCGTCTTCAGGATGATGACGTCCGCGGCGCGAGCTTCGAGAATCGCCTCCACGCTCGACAGGTCAGTTGCGCTCTCGTCCAGCGCCGTCGGCACCGGGCTGGCGCGGCGGAAGGTTGCGATCTCAGCCAGGGGGCGCGAGGACGGGATGGGCTGCTCGATGTAGTCGATGCCGAAGCGCGCGAGCGCCCGCACATGCGCCAAGGCCCAGTCGGCGTGCCATGCCTCGTTGGCATCGAGGCGCAGTCGCGCAGCCGGTGCCGCGGCACGGATCGCCGCCACGCGCGAAAGATCGGCGGCGCGGTCCTCCCAACATTTGACCTTCAGGGTGCGGTAGCCCTCGGCGATCAGGGCGGCGGCTCGGGCGGCGGACTCCTCCGGCGTCTTCTCCGTCACCAGCCCGTTGACGGGCACGACCGCCGCAGGGTCGTCACCGATGACCGCACCGAGCGGCTGGCCGTCGGCGGCGGCCCGGGCCGAGAGCCAGGCAGCGGCAATGCCGCAGCGAAGGCGCGCTGAGATGCCGCTCGCGTCCAGGCGCACGAGAAAGTCCTCCGCGTCCGGGGGCAGACCTTCGACCAGCCTCCGGGCTTCAACGGCGAGGGCCTCGGGATCGGTGTGGACGTGGATCGGCGGGGCGGATTCACCCCAGCCCTCGGCGCCCCAGGCAGAGACCCGCACCAGCAGGCCGCGCCGCTCCCGCTGCACGCCCTTGGCCCAGCGATACTCCTGCGCCAGCGGCAGCACATAGGGCAGGATCTCGATCTCCGGCGTCATGCCTCGGGCTCCGCGCTGCCTTCCACCACTACGCAGCGCTCCGGCGGGAGGTGCAGGCGCACCTCCTCTCCCTCGTTCCGCAGCGCGGCCGAGGTGCCCTGCACGCGCAGGGCAGTGCCCGGCGCGGTCTCAACGAGATACTCGACGAGACGGCCGGAGAAGACGACCCGCCGGATGCGTCCGGCCAGAAGGTTGGATCCCACGGCGCCGGGTTCCGCGAACGCCACGTGCTCCGGCCGGATGAGGAGCGCCAGTGGCGGCCTCGGCGTTTCCGGAGCGGCGAGGCTGACGATCCGGCCGAGCGGCGTCTCCAGCAGCGTCGATACGCCATCGCGGCCCGCCAGCGTGCAGGGCAGCAGATCCGCCTGGCCGACGAAGCGGGCGGCAAAGACCGTGCGCGGCCGCAGGTAGAGGTCGCGGGGTGGGGCAAGTTCCATCACGCGGCCGTCGCGCATCACCGCCACGCGGTCGGACAGCGCCATCGCCTCCTCCTGATCGTGCGTGACGTAGACAGCGGTTGTGCCGACGCGACGCTGCAGGTCGCGCAGCTCGACCCGCATCTGCTCGCGCAGGCGTGCGTCGAGGTTGGAGAGGGGTTCGTCCAGCAGCAGCAGCTTCGCCTGCTTCACCACGGCGCGGGCCAGCGCGACGCGCTGCTGCTGCCCGCCCGAGAGCATCGGCGCCGGTCGGTCGCGGAAAGCCGCCAGGCCGACCATCTCCAGGGCTCGCGCCACGCGCCGCTCCGCCTCCGCTGCCGGCGTCCGCATCGCCTCGAGCGGGAAGCGCACATTCTCCGCCACCGTCATGTGCGGCCAGATGGCGTAGGATTGGAACACCATGGCGATGTCGCGCCGCGCAACCGGCACCGCGATCCGGCGCGCCGCGCTGAAGACCGGCCGGCCGGCGATCGCGATCTCGCCGGCGTCCGGCATCTCCAGCCCGGCGACGCTGCGCAAAGTGGTCGTCTTGCCGCAGCCGGACGGGCCGAGCAGGGTGAAGAACTCGCCCTCTCCGACCCGCAGCGCCACGTCCCGTACGGCGAAGGCATCGGCGCGCCGCCGGTCGTAGCGCTTCTCCAGGCCCGCGATATCCAGCATCAGGCCTGCCGTTCCCGCCGCGCCGCCAGCACCTGCCACAGGATCAGCGCGAGCAGCAGAACGCCCACCAGCCAGACGCCGACGGCCGCAGCTCGCGTCGGTTCGCCGCCCTGCCAGTAGTCCCACAACGTCGTGGTGATCACCGCGTTGTCGCGCCCTTGCAGCATCAGCGCGGTCGACAGCTCCCGCATCGCATGCGCGAGCACCCAGATCCAGATCGCGGCGACGGCCGGCGCGAGCAACGGCACGGTGATTCGGCGGAGCACGGTGAAGCCGCCGGCACCCGAGGTGCGCCCTGCCTCCTCCAGCTCCGGGTGGAGCTGCACCATCACGCCGCCGGCGGCGCGAGTGCCGAAACTGAGGTAATCCGTGACGTAGGCCACGACGAGAATCCAGACCGTGCCGTAGATCGCGATGAACGGATCGAGGGTGAGGTATACGTAGATCAGCGCGACACCCATCATCACGCCGGGGATCGCGATGGGCAGGAAGGCGAGCGTGTCGAGCACCGCCGCGCCCGGCGCACGCAGCCGCACCACCGTCCAGGAGATCAGCAGCGCCAGGACCGCCACGATCGTGGCGGAAAGGCCGGCGACGAGCAGCGTGTTCGCCGCCGCCTCTATCACCCGCGGGCTGTCCAGGAAGTCGCGGTGGTTCTCCAGTGTCACCAGCGCCAGGTTCGCCCAGCTCGGCCGCGCCTGGAACGGCATCAGGCTCATCCAGAGCAGCATACCCATCGGCAGCACGACGGCGAGCAGGAAGTAGACCGCGACCAGGCCGAGCGCCGGCCACTTCCATGCGCCGAGCGGCATGCGGCGCGGCCGAAAGCCCTTGCCTGTCACGGTGCGGTAGCGCGCTGCCTCGCGCGTCATGTGCCGGTAGAGCAGGCCGAGGCCAAGCAGCAGCAGGAGGAACAGCGTGGCCAGCGCGCCTACCTGGCCGTAGAGGGGCACGCCGCCCGGCGCTTCGGAAGCAAGATAGTAGAGCTGGCTCGACAGCACGAAGATGCGCGCGGGCATGCCGAGCGTGCCCGGGATCTCGAACACCACGAAGCCCACGATCAGCAGGAACACCCCTGCGGCCAGCACCGCCGGTCGCAGCAGCGGCAGCAGCACGCGGCGGAACAGCATGCGGGTGGAGGCACCGGAGGCGAGCGCTGCCTCTTCAAGCGACGGATCCATGTTCCGGAAGGCCGGCGCCAGGAAGAGGAAGGCTGTCGAGGTCAGCGCCAGTCCCTGCACAAAGACCATGGCACCGAGCGAATAGGCGTTGAACGGCGCCGTGCCGAGCAGGTCGCGCAGCAACAAGTTGAGTGCGCCGGAGCGCGGCGAAAGCAGCATCGCCCAGCCGATCGCCATCAGCAGCGGCGGCGTTGCCATGGGCAGGATCACCAGCGCCCGCACGGCGGCGGCGCCAGGCATGTCGCTTCGTTCCACCAGCCACGCCAGCAGCGTGCCCGTCGCGAGCGCGATGCCGACGGAGCCGAGCGCAAAGACAAGGGTGTCACCAAGCAGTCTGGTGAAGCTCGGCGCGCCGTAGACGGCCGTGTAGTTGTCCAGCGTCCAGCCCGGATCGAGCGGGAATCCGGTCGGCCGCAACGAGGAGAGCGCGAGGAACGCGAGCGGCACCGCGACGAGGTAGAGCAGCAGCGTTCCGAGGGTCAGCGTCGGCAGCAGCCGCGTCAGGCGTGCAAGCGCGCCCCCACCCGTCATCCAGCCCGTTCCTCCGCTGACCCGCAAAGCTTAGGGATCGAAGGATTGCGCAGTCAATCACCCGTGACGGGGACGTCGCCTGCCCGCAATATGGCTGCCACACGTGGATGGAGCGATTGGATGCGCACGCGCGCGGCGGTGGCCTGGGCGGCCGGGAAGCCGCTGGAGGTCACGGAGGTGGAGATCGAGGGGCCGAGGTCCGGCGAGGTGCTGGTGGAGGTGAAGGCCACCGGGCTCTGCCACACCGACCTCTACACGCTGAGCGGTGCGGACCCTGAAGGACTGTTCCCTGCCATTCTTGGGCACGAGGGCGCAGGGATCGTGCGAGAGGTCGGCGCAGGTGTCACGAGCGTGGCGCCGGGCGACCATGTCATCCCGCTCTACACGCCGGAATGCCGGCAGTGCAAAACCTGTCTGTCCCGCCGTTCAAACCTCTGCACCGCCATCCGTGCGACCCAGGGCAAGGGCGTGATGCCGGACGGGACCAGCCGCTTCTCCTGCGAAGGGGCGCAGGTGATGCACTACATGGGCTGCTCCACCTTCGCGAACTTCACCGTGCTGCCGGAGATCGCGGTCGCGAAGGTCCGCCAGGACGCGCCATTCGAGAAGATCTGCTACATCGGCTGCGGTGTGACGACCGGGATCGGCGCGGTGATCAACACGGCGAAGGTCTGGCCCGGCGCCAATGTCGCGGTGTTCGGCCTGGGCGGGATCGGCCTCAATGTCATCCAGGGTGCGCGCATGGTGGGCGCGGACCGCATCATCGGCGTCGACATCAACCCGGCGCGCGAGGAGATGGCCCGGACATTCGGCATGACCGATTTCGTCAACCCGGACGCGGTCGGCCGCGACAAGGTGGTGGAGGCGATCGTCGACCTGACGGGCGGCGGCGCCGATTTCAGCTTCGAGTGCATCGGCAACGTGCAGGTGATGCGCCAAGCGCTGGAATGCACGCATCGCGGCTGGGGTGAAAGCATCATCATCGGCGTGGCCGGCGCAGGGCAGGAGATCAGCACACGGCCGTTCCAGCTTGTCACCGGTCGGGTCTGGAAGGGCACGGCCTTCGGCGGTGCCCGGGGCCGCACCGACGTGCCGCGGATCGTCGACTGGTACATGCGGGGCAAGATCGACATCGACAGCCTCATCACCCATGTCATGCCACTGGACCGGATCAACCACGGGTTCGAGCTGATGGAGCGTGGGGAGAGCATCCGTTCCGTCGTCGTGTACTAGGACCGCCATGCTGCGCCTGACCGAGCTGAAGCTGCCGCTGGACCACCCGCCCGACGCCATCGAGGCGGCGGTGAAGGACCGCCTGCACCTGAAGGAGGGTGAGCTGCTCTCCGTCTCCATCGCGCGGCGCGGCTGGGATGCGCGGCGGAAACCGGCCATTGAGCTGGTCTACACCCTCGATCTGCGGCTGCGGGACGAAGGCGCGGCACTGCGCCGGGCGGCGCGGGACCGGCAGCTCTGCCGCACGCTCGGCCCGGCACCCGACCTGCGCTACCGCCCGGTGGCTGTCGCGCCGCCCGGCCTCTCCGAGCGGCCCGTCGTGGTCGGCACAGGCCCCTGCGGCCTCATGGCCGGCCTCGTCCTTGCTGAGATGGGCTTCCGGCCCATCCTCATCGAGCGCGGCACGCCGGTGCGCCAACGCACGAAGGACACCTGGGCGCTCTGGCGCCGGGGCATCCTCACCGAGGAGAGCAACGTGCAGTTCGGCGAGGGCGGGGCCGGCCTGTTCTCGGACGGCAAGCTCTATTCCGGCATCAAGGATCCTCAGAACCTCGGCCGGAAGCTGATGGAGGAGTTCGTTGCCGCTGGCGCGCCGGAGGAGATCCTCTACGCCGCCAAGCCCCACATAGGCACCTTCCGTCTGGTGACGGTGGCCGAAGGGCTACGCGCGAAGATCGAGCGGCTGGGCGGCGAGTATCGTTTCGGGACGAAGGTCACGGGCCTTGATATCGAGGTGCAACGCGACGGCACGCGCCGGATCCGTGGCGTCGTGCTGGAGGGCGGGGCGGTGCTGGCCGCGCGGCACGTTGTGCTGGCCCTCGGCCACAGCGCGCGTGACGGCTTCGCCGCCTTGCACGCCGCAGGCGTCGCGATGGAAGCAAAGCCCTTCTCGATCGGTGTTCGGATCGAGCATCCGCAGGGTCTGATCGACCGCGCACGCTACGGCGATTGCGCCCGCCACCCCATGCTCGGCGCTGCCGACTACAAGCTGGTTCACCACGGGGCAACCGGGCGCAGCACCTATTCCTTCTGCATGTGCCCCGGCGGCACCGTGGTGGCCGCCACGAGCGAGCCGGGCCGCGTCGTCACGAACGGCATGAGCCAGTACCTGCGCGCCGAGCGCAATGCGAATGCCGGCATCGTCGTCGGCGTCACCCCGGCGGACTACCCGGGCGGGCCGCTGGCCGGCATCGAGTTCCAGCGGCACTGGGAGGAGCGGGCCTACGCCGCGGGCGGCGGCGGCTACCGTGCCCCGGCGCAAAGGGTGGGCGACTTCCTGGCTGGCCGGCCGTCCACGATGCTCGGCGGTGTCGAGCCGAGCTACAAGCCGGGCGTGACGCCGACCGACCTGTCGCTCTGCCTTCCCGGCTTTGCGGTCGACGCGATCCGCGAGGCGCTGCCCGCCTTCGGTCGCCAGATCCGCGGCTTCGACATGGCCGATGCGGTGATGACCGGAGTGGAGACGCGCACCTCCTCGCCGCTGCGCATCCCCCGCGACGCGACGTTCCAAAGCCTCAACACCGCCGGGCTTTACCCCGCGGGCGAGGGCGCGGGCTACGCGGGCGGCATCTACTCCGCCGGCGTGGACGGCATCCGCGTGGCGGAGGCGGCGGCCCGCGCAATGGCCGGGCCGGAGAACGCCGCACGGGCGGCATGACGGTTCACCAGGTGAGCTCCGCCACTGCAACGCGGTTCTCGGCCGCTGGCCAGGCTCGCGCCGTGATCCTCTCCTCGTTGAACACCGCCACGACGGGACGGCCAAGGTCCTCCGCCGGCACGCGCAGCGTGGCGGTCGCGGCGACTGCCACGCCGGGGCGCAGCTCAGGCGGCTGCCGCCCGTCCAGTAACACGACGTCGCGTGGAATTCCGAAATAGCCCCGCGGACGGGCGAACAGAAGCACGCCCCCGCCGCCCTGCCGCTCCGCCGAGGTCAGCGGCCGCGCGGGGCGCAGGTGCACGATGTCGGACGAGCGCGGATAGGGACCGCGGTAGCTGTGCGTAATCGGGTGATCCGGCGCTGCGACCACGAACTCCAGCGCCCAGTCGGGCGCGACGGCCATCGGGCCCCAGCGACCATCCGCCGCGGTGCTCTCGCGGTGCAGCGGCTCCTCGCCAAGGCGTTCCGCCGTGGCCGGGTGCACACGCCAGACCTCCACCGTGGCGCCGGAGACCGGCCGATTGGTCGCCGGTCCGCCGCGCGTGGAGGTGACCAGGCCGTCGAGAACCGGCCTTTCCTCCGGCACGACGGACAGCCGCTCCGGCTCCCGCCCCGCGATGAATCGGAACATCTCGCGGAAGGCTCGCGCGTGATACGCCACTTCGCGGTGGTCGAGTCCGGGCAGCACGAGATTGGTGGCGCCGCGCAGTTCCGGCCCATCCACGTCGGTGCCGGTCGGGCGGTCGGGCGTCGTGGACCAGACGGCACGCGGCTGGGCGAACAGGTCGTTGCCGTCGCTGCGCAGCGTCAGGAAGGCGGTGCCCGGCACGACGTCGCTGTCTCCGCCGTTCAGCCGTACCAGGAAGTCGCTCCAGCTGTTGAACTCGCGGTTGCGGATCTCCGGCCAGTCATAGACGCCACGGTTCGGCGTCCCGCAGAGCACGGCATGGGAGACGAAGGCGCTGCCGCCCCGGTGCACGACGAAGTCGCGGATCGGGTAGCCGCCACGCGAATTGCCTACCAGCGCGATGCGAGGTGCGCCGGTGCGCGCGCGAAGCTCGGCCGCGAAGGCCGCTAGCCGCTCGGTCTGCTCGGCGCTGCCGCTGCGGCCGGGCTGCGGCACCGCATCGTCGTCGCGGGCGAGCGGGTCCGGCATGTTCACCGCCATCAGCCGCTCGCGGGGCCAGCCATTGCTCTCGAAGCGCCAGAGGGTTGTCATCCAAAGCGCGGCATGGTCGCCGTTGCCATGGACGAGAAGGATCGGGGCAGGCTGCCCCTGCCCCAGCACAATCCCGGGTGCTGCCAGCACGGCGGCGGAGAGGAGGAAGGCCCGGCGCGAGGTCTGCATTGCGCAACGGTAGCGCGGCGCGACCCGTCCGTCGCCCCAGCCACGTCACAGGCGGATGAGCGCCCCTCCCGCCGGGTGCGGCCGTCTGCTAAGGCGCCGCACATGGAGCTCTCCCCCGATCAGGTCCGCGCCGCCGAGGCCGCGGGCTGCACCTTCACCCCCGCGACGCCGGACCAGGTGGCGCGTCTCACCATGCAGCGTCGCATCTTCGTCATCGGCGGCGAGCCGCACATCGCCCGCCGCCACGGCGCCGGCTTCTACGAGACCCAGGGCACCCTCGCTCCGCTGATCGAAGCGGCCAGCGCTGGCCTGACGCCCGGCTTCGTCGAGACGCTGCAGGAAGCCGAGGAGGCCGACGCTTCCGCAGCCCTTGAGATCGCGGCCGAGAACCGGGTGACCGGCGGCGGCGGCGCGAAGGTGGTGCGACGCGGGCGCGGGCGCCCGCCACGGCTCGGCCGCGGGGGCTGACAGGCGGGTCCGCCCGGGTAATCTCGGCGGGTCCGCCGGAGCCCGCCCGATGCCCGATGACGTGCCGAGCGCATTGCTGCACCGGAACCTGCGGCGGGTACCGGCCTTGGCGGTCCGCGGCGAGGGCAGCTGGCTGATCGACGCGGAGGGGCGGCGGTACCTCGATGCCTCGGGCGGCGCCGCCGTCGCCTGCCTCGGCCACGGCCATCCCCGCATCGCCGCGGCCATCCGGGAACAGCTTGAAAGCGTTGCCTACGTCCACAGCGCCTTCTTCACCAACGCCCCGGCCGAGGCGCTGGCGGGCCGATTGATCGGGGCGGCACCGGCCGGTTTCGGCGACGGGCTCGCCAGTTTCGTCGGCAGCGGGTCGGAGGCGATGGAGGCCGCGCTGAAGCTGGCGCGGCAGTACCACGTGGAGCGCGGCGAGCCGGACCGCGCGCGGATCATCTCCCGCCGGATGAGCTACCATGGCAACACGCTCGGCGCGCTGGCCGTGGGCGGTCACGCCGGACGCCGCGCGCTGTACGCGCCGTTGCTGGCGGAGGTGCCGCTGATCTCCCCCTGCTTCGCCTATCGCTTCCGCGGCGACGACGAGACGGAGGAGGAATACGGCCGCCGCGTGGCGGATGAGCTGGAGGCGGAGATCCTCCGCATCGGTCCCGGCACCGTGGCTGCCTTCGTGGCGGAGCCGGTGGTGGGCGCCACGATCGGCACCGTGCCACCCGTGCCAGGCTACTTCCGCCGCATCCGCGAGATCTGTGATCGCCACGGCGTGCTGCTGATTGCCGACGAGGTGATGTGCGGGATGGGCCGATGCGGCCCGCTTTTCGCAATCGCGGAGGAAGGCGTGGCGCCGGACATCATCACCGTCGCGAAGGGTCTTGGGGCCGGGTTCCAGCCGATCGGCGCGATGCTCGCCTCAGGCCGCGTGACCACCGCACTGCGGGAGGGCTCCGGCCTGCACCAGCACGGCCACACCTACATGAGCCACGCGGTCGCCTGTGCCGCCGGGCTTGCCGTGCTGGACGTGATCGAGGAGGAAGGGCTGCTGGAGGCAGTCCGCCGCCAGGGGGCGGCGCTGGACGCTGCGTTGCACGAGGCCTTCGGCAACCACGCGCATGTGGGCGACATCCGCGGCCGTGGCCTGTTCCGCTCCGTCGAGCTCGTCGCCGATCGGAAGCGCAAAGCCCCCTTCCCGGCCGCGCGCGGCCTCGCCGCCCGCATACGTGAAAGGGCGCAGGCGCGCGGGCTGATCTGCTACCCCTCATCCGGCACTGCGGATGGCGTGAACGGCGATCACGTCCTTCTCGCGCCGCCCTACACGGTAACCGGGGCCGAGATCGCCCACGCCGTTGGCGTGCTGCGCGACACCTTCGACGAGGTACTGCCGCGGTGACCTGGGACATCCTCGATGTGGAGGCCGAGACGAGGGATCCCGAGGAGCAGGAGGCGCGCACCGACGCGTCATATCGTCGGCAGCTCGCCTACCTGTTCGACCGCTCCCCCTTCTATGCCGACAAGCTGCGCTCATCAGGCATCGGCGATGCAGCCGCAGCGGGCGGACTCGCCGACATCGCCCGCTTGCCCTTCACGGAGAAGGACGAGATCCGCCGCAGCCAGGCCGAGGCGCCGCCCTTCGGCCGCCATCTTGCGGCCGACCCGTCAGAGATCATGCGGGTCTACTCCACCAGCGGCACGACCGGCGACCCGTGCTACATGCCGGTCACTGCGCGCGACCTCGCGACCTGGACGGAGATCTCCTCACGCTCGATGTTCGCCACTGGATTGCGGCGCGGGATGAAGGCGGTCAGCACCTATAACGCCGGGCCTTTCGTTGCCGGTGCCGCGCTCGACACCGTCGCAGCGCTCGGCCTGTGCCACATCCCCGTCGGCACGGGCAACACGGCGCGGCTGGTGCGCGCCTTGCAGCTCATCCGGCCGGAGGCGCTGATGTGCACGCCCTCCTACGCCGCGCACCTGCTGGAGGTGCTGGCCGAACGCGGCGTCGACGCGGCGTCGCTCGGCCTGCGGCGCATCTGCGTCGCTGGTGAGCCGGGCGCCGGCGAGCCCGCCTTCCGCGCCCGCGTCCAGTCGGGCTTCGGCGGCGCCCTGATGTGCGAGGCGATGGGCATCGGCGACGTGTCCATCTCGCTCTGGGGCGAGTGCGACCACCAGCACGGCATGCATTTCAGCGGCGGCGACCACGTGCATGTGGAGCTGGTGGACCCGGAGACCGGCGCGCCTGTGCCGAAGCGGGACGGCGCGACGGGCGAGCTCGTCTACACCGCCCTGACCCGTCAGGCCGTGCCGCTGCTGCGCTTCCGCTCCCGCGACCACGTCACCTGGTGGTCCTCGCGCTGCGCCTGCGGCCGCACCACGCCGCGGGTGCGCTGCATCGGCCGCACCGACGACATGCTGATCGTGCGCGGCGTCAACCTGTTCCCCTCCGCCGTGCGCTCCGTCGTCGCGGGCTTCACGCCGCGGGTCAGCGGCGCGATCCAGCTCCGCCCGACGGTCCGAGGCGTCCGCCAGGACAAGCCGGTGCCGCTGCTCGTCGAGCTCGCCCCGGACGGGGCGCCTGACCCCGCGCTGGCCGAGGCGGTGGAGGCTGCGGTTCGCGCCACCCTCATCGCCTCCGTCCGGGTGGCGCTGGTGCCGTTCGGAAGCATCGCGCGCAGCGAGTACAAGACCAAGCTGCTCGATTTCGAGGATGCGACATGAAGACGCACATCGCAGGGTCCGACGCGAACTCCATCCGCGTCGCCGGGCATGATCTGGTGGAGGAGCTGATTGGCCGCCGAAGCTTCACCGAGATGCTCTACTTGCTGACCTGCGGCCGCATTCCCGCCGCAGGCCAGGTGCGCATCCTCGATGCCTGCCTCGTTACGCTGATCGACCATGGCTGGACGCCCACGTCGCTGATCGCGCGCCTTGCGCATGACAGCACGCCGGGCCAGGCGCAGATCGGCATCGCGGCGGGACTGCTGGCGGTGGGCGACGTCTTCGCCGGCACGATGGATGGCTGCGCGAGGCTTCTGGAGCAGGGCATCGTGCACGACGACGCGGGTGTATGGTGCACCGAGGTGGTGCGTGCCCATCGCGCCCTGCGCAAGCCACTGCCGGGCTTCGGCCACCCCTTCCACAAGCCCGACGATCCCCGCCCGCCACGCCTGTTCGCCCTGGCCGCGGAGTGCGGGGCCGAGGGCCGCTACATCGCCCTGCTGCAACGGCTCGGCGCGGTGCTGGATCGCGAATCCGGCCGGCACTTCACCATCAACGCCACTGGCGCCATCGCCGCGCTGCTGATGGAGATCGGCATGCCCGTCGGTATCATGCGAGGCGTCGCCGTCGTCTCGCGCTCAGCGGGCCTGGCCGGCCATCTGGTGGAGGAGCAGCGCACCGGTTCGGCGCGCGAGATCTGGCGACTGGTAGAGGAGCACATCCCCTACGAGGACCCGCCGCGCTGATCGGCTCAGCCCTGGATGCCGGGCGCTATCCTGCCCCACGGGTTCGGCAGCCGCGCATTGGCGTAGCCCGAGACAAAGCGGCGGGAAGCGCCGGTCGCCGGGTCGAAGACGTGGCGCACCACGGCGCCGATGTTCGCGCCGTAGACGTGGATGCTGATCGAGGCACGGTCCATCAGCGCGTTGGAGACCCGGTGGATGTCGCCGATGCGCGGCGAGACAGCATCCACATCCCCCGCCTCCAGCCGCTCACGCCCGGTTTCGCGCGTCGGCTGGGCCGGGTCGAAACGCTCCGCCTCCTCGGCGCCGCGCAGCACGCCGATCAGCCCCCAAACTGTATGGTCGTGGATCGGCGTATGCTGGCCCGGTCCCCAGACGAAGCTCACCACGCTGAACCGCTCCAGCGGATCGCAGTGGAGCAGATACTGCTGGTAGTGATCCGGATGCGGCGCGGCGAACTCGTCGGGCAGCCAGTCATCCGCCGCGATCAGCCCGCGCAGCAGCGGCTCGCCGCGCTCCAGGAGTCGTGCCTCGTCCCGCTCCTCCGTCACCAGCGCGGTCATGGCGGCAAGGAAGTCACGCAGCCGCGCATGGTTCGGATCATCCGGCATCGCTTCCTCCTCGCTCAACCGGGTGGAGCCTAGCTGCCCATGTCTGTCACCACCATCCTCGACGTCGGTCTGGGCGGGTCGAGCCTGCGGGTCGCGCTGGTCGACCGTGCGGGAGAGAAGGTTGCCGATCGCCCGCACCCTAACCTGCCGCCCGGCGCTCGATCGCGTGCCGCAGCAGAGCGAGGCTGCGGTACACCCCGTGCACCATCTTGGAGTACGGGAGCGCCACGAAGAAGGCGAGCACCAGCCCGAGGTGCAGCGCCAGCAGGAGGCCCATGGCCCCCGTGTGCCGCACCGCCAGCAACAGCAGCCCGGTGGCGGAGATGAGAAAGAGCAGCGCCAGGATCGCATACTCACCGCCGAGCAGCCGGTGCGCGACGGGACCCGGATCCGTCACCACTTTGACCCAGGCCAGCCCCGCCGTGCCGACACAGAGCAGAACTCCGCCCCAGGTGCCGAGCTGCACCGGCAGGCTCCAGAACGCATGGGGAGAGGTCCAGCCGAGCAGGTGGTGGTAAGCCGCGCCCGTCGTCGTTGCCGCGAAGCAAAGCAGGAAGCCGTAGAAGGTCGCGTGGTGCAGCCTGCGTCGCGCCATCGCGAAGCCCTCGTCGATGTCGTTGCAGCCATGCCCGCCGCCGCCGAGATTGCGCAGCGTCAAGATGTCGGCAGCCGCTTTCACTGCCGGTGCAGCGGCGACCTGGCCGGTGCCGGCGCCCGTGGCGCGCCAGTAGCGCAGGCCGCCGATAGCCAGCGCAAGAAGGGCAAAGAGGAAGGTTCCGCCGGCGAGCGTGTTCATCAGCCAGAGCGGGATGACGCGGTAGAAGGCGCCCGGCCCGGCATGCGCCGCCCACAGAACCGCCGGGTCGATCACCGCCGCCGCAACCATCATCGCCATTGTCGCGAACAATGCTGCCAGCAGCGAGAGGAGCGTGCCGTTCCGCTCGAACACCCGTCCCATCCCGGCCGGCCAAGCATTCGCGGCGTAGCTCTCCTGCCGCAACGTTGCGAAGGTCGCCGGGACGTTGATGCCGAAGGCATGGGGCGGCGCATACTGGCAGGCGTGGTAGCAGCCCTTACAGGAATGGCAGAGGTTCGCGAGGTGCGTCAGGTCGCCGGCGGAGAAGTCGCGCCGCATCGCCATCGCGGGGAACACGGCGCAATAGCCCTCGCAGTAGCGGCAGGCATTGCACACCGCCATCTGCCGCCGCGACTCCTCCATCGCCGCGCTCTCTCGCGGCGGCGCTTCAGTTCCTGACATGCCGCGCGGCCTCCTCACCCGCGATGCGCCCGAACACCGTGCCGATCGCCATGCCGAACCCGGCGAGGTAGCCCCGACCGAGGATGTTCCCCGACATGATCTCGCCCGAGGCGAAGATGTTCGCGCTCGGCCTGCCGTCCGCCATCATCACCCGTGCGCGGTCGTTCACCTTCACCGAGAGGAAGGTGAAGGTGATGCCGGGCCGCAGCGGATGGCACAGGAAGGGCGGCTTCTCGATGCGGCGCGCCCAGTGGCTTTTCGGCGGCGTCAGCCCCTCCGTGCGGCAATTGTCGGGCAGCATCGGCCGGAAGGTGCCGGGACGCACGGCGGCGTTGTATTCGGCGACAACGCGCTCCAGCTTCCCGCCGTCGATTCCCGCCATCATCGCCAGCTCGCGCAGGGTGCCGGCGCGATACGGTGGGAAGACCGGCGGCAGGTAGTCGCGCTCCGCCTCACTGTCCGTGATGGCGTAGGCGAGCTGCCCGGGTTGCCGCGCGATCAGCCGGCCCCAGATGGCGTAGCGCTTCGGCCACACATCCTCGCCCTCGTCATAGAAGCGCTGGACGTCGCGGTTCACCACGATCGCGAATGGCACGCAGTCCAGCCGCATGGCCAGCCCGCCATCTTCCATCGGCGCGCGGGCGTCGTTGGCCACGGCGTGGAACTGCGTGGGATCGCCCACCTCCTGCACGCCCTGGGTCAGCAGGTCCTTCAGGATCGTCCCTTGGGCGTACGGCGTGCCGCGGATCTGGAAGCTGTCGGCGGCCTCACCCCAGTACTGGCGCAGCCAGTCGCGGTTGGCCTGGAACCCGCCTGAGGCGGCGACCACCGCCCTGAAGCGGAGCCGCGCCGGGAAGCCGCGGTGGGACAGCACCGCTTCGCTCGCGAAGCCATCCTGCACCTCGATGTGCTGCACCTCCGTATCGTAGAGGATGCCGACGCCCAGCCGCTCGGCGGTCCGGTACAATGCGTTCACCAGCGCCTTGCCGCCGCCAAGGAAGAAGGCGTTGGTGCGGGAGAGGGAGAGCGTGCCCGACAGGGAGGGCTGGAAGGTCACGCCGCAGCCCGCCAAGAAGTCCGGCGCGTGCTGGCTGGCACGGATGCAGGTGCGGGCCAAGTGCTCGTCCGTGCGGCCAGCGGTGACGCGTCGCAGGTCGTCCCAGTACTCCTCCTCAAGGTAGCTCTCGGTCAGCACGGCTGTAGGGGCGTGATGGAGGGCACGGATATTGCGGGTGTGCCGCGAATTGCCGCCACGCATCGGCCTCGGCGCATGCTCGGCGACGATGACGGAAACGCCGAGCCGACGTGCGGTGATCGCCGCGCACAACGCCGCATTGCCGCCGCCGACGACCAGGATGTCCCACACGCGGTCCAAATCCGGCATGCGGCCTGTATCAGGCGCACCCGTGCCCACGTCCAGATGCGCGCCGGCGCCGGCGCCGGCGCTTCCAGCGGCAAAGGCATGTTCGCCCTTGCACCGCACATGAACATAAAGATATGTTTATGTCGTGTTGGTCCCGCGCGAGCGGGCTAAGAGGGAAGGCCGTGCGGCGCAACGCCCAGTCGGCCGCTGCCCCAGCAACTGTCGGCGGGAAGCCGCCGGCCCGCGCCCTTCGGGGCACCACTGCGCGTTCGTGCGCGGGAAGGGGTGGCCGGCAGCGATGGGCGGAAGCCCGGCACCCGCAAGCCAGGAGACCTGCCGGCACCGTGCACCCCGCCCTTTGGGGGCGCGTCACCCCCGACGGCCGGGCTGGGTGCACCGGGCGCAGGAGACATGCGCGATGACCATCGCCGCCAATCTCGGTTTTCCCCGCATCGGCCCGCGCCGCGAGCTGAAGACCGCCCTTGAGTCATACTGGTCGGGCCAGGCGGGAGGGCAGGACCTGCTCTCCACCGCTGCCGCGCTCCGTGCGGGCGCGCGCGCCGTGCAGCAAGGCGGCGGGATCAGCCACATCCCGTCTGCCGACTTCGCTCTATACGACCATGTGCTGGAAACGGCGTGCGCCGTCGGCGCCATCCCGCCGGGCTATGGTTGGTCGGGCGAAGGTCCGGTCTCGCTCCCTACCCTTTTCGCGCTCGCCCGCGGCGCCCGTGGCAGCGCGGCCGAGCGGGCTGCAGGCATCCCGGCCAGCGCCCCCGCGCTCGAGATGACCAAGTGGTTCGACACGAACTATCACTACCTTGTGCCGCGCCTGTCGGCCGCCACCCGCTTCCGGCTGGTGGAGAACCGCTGGGCCGCGGCGTTCCGCGAAGGCCAGGCGCACGGCACGCGCACGCGGCCCGTCCTGCTCGGTCCCGTCTCCTTCCTGTTGCTCTCGAAGCGAGAGGATGGCGGGTCGGCGCTCGATCTCCTGCCGGGCCTGCTTCCTGCCTATGTCGAGGCTCTGCGCGGCCTAGCGGCGGCCGGCGCAGCTTGGGTGCAGGTGGATGAGCCCTGCCTCGTCACCGATCTTCCGGCTGGGGCGTCGGCAGCCTTCGCGCAGGCCTACCGCACCTTGGCGAAGGCCGCGCCCGGCCTTGATCTCCTGCTGGCCGCATATTTCGGCGGCCTGCGAGAAAACGTGTCGCTCGCCGCCACGCTGCCGGTCGCCGGACTGCATCTCGACCTGGTGCGCGCGCCGGAGGGGCTGGAGCCTGCGCTCGACGCCCTGCCGAGGAGCCGGTGGTTGTCGCTGGGCCTGGTGGACGGGCGCAACGTCTGGCGCACCGACCTCCGCGCGGCGCTCGGCTTGGCTCGGCAGGCGGCAGCGGCGGGCTTCGCGCGGCAGCTGATGATTGCCCCTTCCTGCTCGCTTCTGCACGTGCCGCACGGGCTGGCCTCCGAAACTGCGCTCGCCCCGGGACTGAAGCGCCGCCTGGCCTTCGCGGTCGAGAAGCTGGAGGAGGTGGCGTCTCTCGCCCGTGGCCTGGATGAGGGTGAGCGCGCCATCGCGGCCGAACTGGCCGCGAGCGACGCCGTGCTGGCGGAGGCGCGGTCCGATGCGCGGCTGCATGATCCTGCCGTCGCCGCACGGTTGGCCGACCTGACGCCGGAGATGGAGGCCCGCCGCAGCCCCTATGCCGTGCGCGCCCGTGCCCAGGCCGAGCGGCTCGGCCTGCCGTGCCTTCCGGTCACCAGCATCGGCTCCTTCCCTCAGACTGCGGAGGTGCGCGCGTTACGCGCCGGCCTCGCCCGTGGCGAGATTGCCGAAACCGAGCACGACGCCGTTCTCGCGCGCCTGACCGCCGAGGCAGTGGCGTGGCAGGAGGAGATCGGAGTCGACGTGCCCGTGCATGGCGAGTTCGAGCGGAACGACATGGTGAAGTATTTCGGGGAACGCCTGGCCGGCTTCGCCTTCACGAAGTCGGGCTGGGTGCAGAGCTATGGCAGCCGCTGCGTCGCGCCACCGATCATCTGGGCGGATGTGTCGCGTCCTGCGCCGATGACCGTGCGCTGGTCGCGCTACGCCCAGTCGCTCACGCGCAAGCCCATGAAGGGCATGCTGACCGGGCCGGTCACTCTGCTGCAATGGTCGTTCGTGCGCCACGACATTCCACGCGAGACGATCTGCCGACAGCTCGCCCTGGCGATCCGCGACGAGGTGGTGGATCTGGAGGCGGCCGGGATCCCGATCATCCAGATCGACGAGCCCGCCTTCCGCGAGGGCCTGCCCCTGCGGGCGGCCGACCGCGCCGAGTACCTGCGCTGGGCCGTGGCCTGCTTCCACCTCGCCGCCGCCGTGCGCGACGAGACGCAGATCCACACCCACATGTGCTACTCGGAGTTCAACGACATCATCGGCAGCATCGCCGCCATGGACGCGGACGTGATCTCGATCGAGACCGCGCGGAGCGGCATGGAGCTGCTCCAGGCCTTCCTCGACGACGACTACCCGAACGAGATCGGGCCGGGGGTGTGGGACATCCACTCCCCGCGCGTCCCGACGGCCGAGGAGATGGCGGGGCTGCTGCGCCGCGCGGCCAGCCGGCTCCCGGTGGAAAGGCTCTGGGTCAACCCCGATTGCGGACTGAAGACGCGCGGCTGGGCCGAGGTGAAGCCGGCCATGGCCAACCTCGTCGCCGCGGCGCGGATGCTGCGCGCCGAACTGGGCTGAGAACCGGGGGAGGCTAGGCTTTCGCCCGGCCTCCCCTCAGTTCAGGATCGCGAGGTTGTCCGTGCTGCGCATCCCGCCGGGGAAGAGGAAGGCGTCGTCCCGGAAGCCCACCGCCAGATTGCCCACCGCCCGCCACAGGACGTCGGCCCGCTCCGGGTCCGGCGCCATGTGCCGCATCCGGATCGCGGCGCGCATCAGGCCGGGCTGCGTCTGGACCATGTTCTCGGCGATCAGGACGAAGGGCCCATAGACGCCGACGAGATCGAGCCCCACGACGAAGCTCTCGCCCTTCTCCTCCGACGCGTAGGTCACCTCGTTCCGGCTGATCACCACCCGCCGCGCATTGCCGATCTGCACCGCCTGGTCGCCCCGGGTCCGATCCCGCGGCACCCGCAGGGCGATCCGGTTGCCGCTGACGTCGAGCGAGCCGACGATGTCCGGCGGCGCCCCGCGCGGCCCGCCATGGCTCACCGCGACGCGGATGCCCTCCAGCACGCCATCGAGGCTGTTGCCGCAGACCCGTACCTCGTCCAGCCGCGAACCGGCGCAGACGATACCCTGCCCGACAGCCGCGCGCCGGTCGCCCTCGGCCTTCGCCAGGAAGTCGCGCAGGAAGGGCAGACGGTCCCGCAGCGCAGGATCGCTCACCATCCGCTCCGCCGTGCGCAGCAGGTGGTCGCGCAGCGCCTCATCCGACCGGACATCGGCTGTGCCGGCCGCCTCCAGGATGCGGCGCCATTCGGGTTCGGTGAACACAGAGTCGAACGCGACGCGGTGCGGCCCGACCGCCAGGACCACACCCCGCGCGGTCTCGGCCTCGGTCACGCGCGTGACCTCGACCTTGTCGTCGGCGATCACCATCCGGCCGATCGCCTCCGCCGTCGCCTCCCTGGCATTGGCGACACGGATGGTGGCGATGGCGCGGCCGAGGCTCGGCACGGCGCGGGGATCGGCGCCGGCGTCCTCGGCCATCTGGGCGCCGATGCGGCGGACATAGCGGGCGAAGGCCGCCTCGTCGGTCAGCTCGTCGTCGGTCGGCGGCCTCGCCCGCACGGTGCGCGTCCAGTCCTCCTGCGACACCAGGGAGACGAGGCGCGCGCTGAAGCGGCCCGCGCTGACCCGCCGCTCCGACGGCGAGTCGGGATCGGGCAGGCCGGTCACGGGCGCGCGCAGGATCCGCTCGACAAGCGCCTTCTTCACCTCCGGGCGCGCCCCGTCGCCCTCGTCGATCTCGCCGAAGGCGGTGATCTCGTTGTCCTCGACGATGGCGATGGCGGCATCGTCCACCAGCACGCCGATCTGACCGTTCGCCACCTGGAAGCGGTTGTCCCGCACCAGGACGCGGCGCGCCTGCCGGTCGGCCCGGCCACCTTCCGTCTGCCGGATGCGGAGGCAGGCGCGGTCGCGCCCCGGGGACCCGGCGGTGAGGAAGTGGCAGTCCACCACCTCAACCCGCGGCACGCGCGTCGCGCTCAGCACGCCGTTCAGGTCGGGCTGCGGCGCGCCCGCGCGCCCCGGCCTGGGCGCCTCGAAGCGCAGCGCGCTCACGTGCAGGCTCTCGCACTCCAGGACGTGCAGCGCGCATTCCCCTTCGGCGATGATGCAAGAGCCGTCGCCAGTGCCCGACAGCATGATGTGGCCGAGGCCCTTCAGCGCGATCACGCCATCCGCCTTGTACTCGCCGCGCCGGAAGCAGATGTGCGCATCCTCCCCCGGCTGCAGCCTGTCCAGCACCGCGCGCCAGTCGGATTCGGGCGACAGGACGTAGGTGGCGCAGCCGGCGCTCTGCCGCTGGCACAGCCGTTCGATGGCCTTCTGCACGGTGCGGTCGCCGGCCAGGGGCGGGCAGTTGGCCGGGTCGAAGGAGACCTCCGCCGCGCGCGAAAGCCTTGCGGAGAAGGTGACCGCAAGGTGGTCCGGATCCCCCCCGCTCAGCAGCCGTGCCTCGACCCGCTGGTGGAGTGTCGTGCTGTCCAGCTGCCAGGCGATCTCCGCCCGCCCGTCTGCCAGCGTGCGGACGACCCTCTCCGTGCTGCCATCGGCGAAGCGGCCATTGCCCGACAGGATGCGGAATCGCACCTCCTCCCCTTCGATCGGCTCCGAGCCGCGGGCGACGCCGACCGAAAGGGGGTGCGCGAGCGGCAGCAGCGCGGCAGGCGCAGCGGCGTCCGGCATCGTCTCCTGCCCGTCGCCGCCGAGGTAGAACAAGGCGTGCAGCCCGGTGAGCGGCGGAAAGATCGCGCGGCAATCGTCCAGCACCTGCCAGTTGCCGACGCCGTCATGGTGCAGCAGCGCGAGCTTGCAGTAGTGCCGCGCGATGCCTTCCGGCGGCAAGGCCAGCGCCTCGCCCGAGCTGGGATCGCGTGGCCACACGACATCCGCCGTGATGCTGCGCGCCGGGATGGTCCAGAAATCGCCGACGCGGAACAGGCCGGCGGCGAAGCGCACCGCCACGCCGTTTTCCAGCTTCAGCACGGCGTTTGCAGCGGCAGCGACGGGAGGGCCGCCCTCCCAACGGCGCAGCTCGCCGCGCGGGGGCAGGACGGCCGTATCGGGCTCGCCATTGTCGGTGAGCTCCGCAAGCGTCGAGGGGTCCAGCACCTTGGCAGCTGCCAAGCGGTTGCCGTTCACCTCGCCGAGCTGCACGAAGAAGCCGGGCTGCCCTGCCAGCACCCGCGCCTCGTCCAGAACCTCGAGCCATTCGCCGGTCCGATAGCCGGTCGCGGCGTCGCGGCCCGCGCTGTCCACCACCAGCGCACCGTCATCCACCTCCAGCAGCCTCGCGCGGTGACTGGCATTGTCGCGCGACCACTTCCAGCGCGGCGTGTCCGTGCCGATGAGCCCACCCGTGTGGATCTCCACGCGGTAGAGGTGATTCTCCAGGCTGCGATAGCCCCCCGCCGCCGGCAAGGCGCATGGCCCCTCTTCACCCGGCCCTGCCTCCGCAACGGCGGCCAGCCTTGCTGGCAGCGTCGCGTCGGGCACCCAATCTGCCGGAACATCTGAGCAGGCGGGCTGCACCGGAAGCGGTCCGCCCTGCATCTCCGCGCCCGCAATCAGCTTCACCTGCCAGATCATCTGCTCCCGCGCGGCGGTATCGGGCCCGCCCAGCGCCTCTTCGCGGATCGCCGGATCCTCCATCGCCCCGACCGGCCGCTCCCACACCTCGAGGTATGCCAGATGGGTTCCGACAGCGGCCGGCATCGGCGTCGGCGCCAGGTGCGGCTGTATGCGCACGGTGGCAGCGGCAAGCAGCTCGGTCGTGCCGGCCGGCAGCGCCACCGTGAACTTCGCCTGCTGCCGCCCTTGTGCGTCCTCGCTCAGCTCCGTGACCATCAGCGGCGCGCCGCCGGGCAGCAGCACGGTCTGGTTCTCCCGCAGCCGCGGGCCGCCCGCGATACGATAGAGCGTGTTCGCGCCGCTGCCCGAAACGATCTGCAGCGACACGCGCGGCGGTTCCGGATTCACGAGGAGGCGGCCAGCGACATAGGCGCGGCCGGGCGAGATGATCAGGTCGCCCGGCACCGGCGTCAGCGCGAAGCCGGGCGCATCCTCCGGGAAGCCTGCCGGGCCGATGATGTCGGCATTCGCCTGCCGCTCGTACCAGCGGGCGATGTCGGCCTGTTCGTTCCAATCGGCATCCAGCAGCACGCGGCCCTGCTGCAGACGCACCGCCGTGTAGTGGCGGTCGGGGCGGAAGCTGTTGCGGGTGAATTCGCCGGTCACAGGGCTCTCCTCATGTCGCGAAGATCACCCCGGCTGTCAGGCCGAAGGGCAGGTACTCCTCCAGCACGTCGCGCAGGTTGGCGCGCCGCGCCGGTTCGCCATGGCGGAAGCCGGCACCCATGGCTGCACCGTTCTCGGCCCCCTCCGCCACTTCCACCGGGCAGGTGGGGCCGAGGTGGCCGAAGCCGTCCGTATTGAAGGCGGAGGAGGCGAACTGCGGCGCGGTGCGTGCGAGGACGAGCGACCGCTCCGCCGGCGTCAGGCTGCGCCCCAGCGCCTGGTGCTCGTCGGCCAGGGCGAGGTCGGGCGAGCAGCGGAACCGGCCTGGCGTGCGCGACGCCGGCGGCACATGACAGTAGCGCACGCAGCCCTCTTGCCGCCGCGCTATCTCCACGAGGCCGCGGAAGATGCTGTTCTCCGCCTCCAATGTCCGGCCGCGGGCCGCGCCGAACAGCGTGCTGCGCGCGATCTCCAGGTCTGCTTCGGCCGCGTCCAGCAGCCGCGGCGCGGAATCCGGGTCCGGATCGGCGCGTCGGTCCTCGCCGAGGATGGAATCGTGCAGCACCACGCCGCCGGCCGCGCCCCCCATTTCGACGCGGCCCAGAACGGTGTGGTCCGTCACCAGCCGCAGCGTGCCGTTCCCCGCAACCACACGCACACCTCCCGCCAGCGCTGCCGCCGCCGCGCCGATTGTGCTGTGGCGGAGCTGGAGCTCGGCCAGCGCGCCTGCCTCGACGGCGATCTCGCCTTCGACGAGCAGCCCGTCGAGCACCAGCATCGCGCCTTCCGCACCTTCCACATGCAACGCGGAGCGGATGTGCGGCCGCCGCGCCTGCGGCGAGAGCGCTTCCGCGATCCGCCGGCGGGCGCCGCCCCCGATCTCCTCCAGCGGCCATCCTGCCGCGACGATTGCCAGCCGCGCGCCGTTGGGCAGCCGGATGCGCCGCGCCGCGGTCGTCAGGTCCTCGACATGCGTTGCGCTGTCCATCAGCGCGACGATCCCGCGCGATCCAGCTGCCGCGGCGGCATTCCAGCGCTCGATGGCGGCGGCGAGCGTGCCCACCACCGGTCCGCCGGCATCCTCGTTGTCGGTGACGTCCTCCGCCCGGCCCGAGACGCCCACGCGCCACGGCGGCGCCTCGCCCCGGGGAAAGAACGCGTCGCGCCAGGCCTCAAGAGAGCTCCGGCGGTCCTGCGGGCCGGCGCCAACCGTGAAGGGCGCACCGATCGCGTGGGCCGTCTCCACCGCTTCGTCCTGGTCCGCAGGGTGCAGCGACAGACGGCCGAGCTCGGGGTCGAAGAACACCTCGCCGGCATTCGCGGGCCGCCGCCAGGTCAACCCGCCGCTGCCGTCCGGCCGATCCTCCAGATTGCAGGCATGCAGCCTGCCGGGCGGCAGCGTCACGCCGCCCAGCCGAATCTGCAGCGCAGGCGGGTCGCGGAACCAGTCGCCGGCGCCTCTACGCCCGGCTCGCACCGCCTCGAGATCCCTGTGCATCAGCCGGCGGTCGAGTGGCACAGGCAGGTTGCGCGCCGTCGCCCGCTGCGCAAGATCCACATCCGCCCGCGGCCGGTTGAAAAGCCGCCTGTCCGCGCCGAGCGGATCGAAGCGCCGAAAGCCTGGCCCGAGCGCGGAAATGCGCGGCACCGGCCCGCCGAGATATCCGTCCGATGCTTCCGTCACGAACCCGGTCGCCTGGGCCTCCAGCCGCCAGACGAACAGGCCGATCACGGGAATGTTGTAGCGGCCGGCCGGGCTGGCTGCCGGGCCTGCGGCGGCGCTGTGGCAGGCGGTGCCGAAGGCAGTGCCCGCCATCCGCGCCGCCTCCGCATCCTGCAGCGACGCGGTGCCGAGGGAGGCAGGCCGCAAGTGGTTGAGGTTCTGCGTCCACGCGAGGCGTTCGAAGAACTCCACCGCCATCGCCGGCCAACCCGTGACGTCGCGTGCCAGCTGCTCGAGCGCGGCGGCCGTCCCTTTCGCTTGGCGGTAGGCGAGCGTATTCGCCACATGCGCTCGCAGTCCGCCACCATCCCCGCCAAAGGGGCGCAGCCGCCGCGCGCCGACCAGGTCGCCGATGTAGGGGATGACCCAGGGTTCGCAGGTCTCGATGAACCAATTGTCGTAGAGCTGGTCCAGGTCGCCCTCCACGACATCCAGCTCCGCCGTCAGCAGGCGCATCAATGCTTGCAGCGGCGCCCCGCCCGCCGCGTCCAGCGCACGATGGTGCCCGGGCAGAAGGCGGAACAGGCGGTCCTGCACGCGTTCAGGCATCGGCGGCCTCCAGCGTCAGCTCGACGCCCGCCCCGAGCAGCGTCAGAAGCTCCGCCGCCATCGCTGCGGGACGGCCCGCGGCGTCGTGCTCCACCCGCGCAGGCCGCGCGCGCAGCAGGTCTGCCACCTCGTCCAGCAGCGATGCGCCCTCCTCGTAGAGAGACAGGCCGGTCAGCGTCACACCGACGATGCCGGGCACAGCGTGCATCGCCGCGATCACCTCGGACGCGCTGACTGACTGTGCCAAGTCGCGCATGCGCCAGCCGAAGCGGGCCGAGAGGGCGGCGCGAAGCGCCGCCTCCACATCCTCCGGCAGACGCCTGCGATCATGCTGCACGCGCGCCGCCAGGCGGAACAGGCGCGGCACGTGCGGTGCGACCAAAGCCTCATGCGTCGGGTTCCGGAAGCGGGCCACCGCCGCGCGTAGATTGGCCAGCGTCGTCGTGCTCTCCTCGAACACGCCCTCCTGCTCCGGCGCGACGGTCAGGTGCGCGATGCGCCGGTCCTCCAGCCACAGCGCCGCTGCCGCGGCCTTGCCGATGCCGGCATAGGTCAGGGCGAAATCCGCGTAGTCCGTCAGCGAGACGATGCGGCCCAGCGCCCGCACGCTGCGCGGCGCGCGGATCCGCGCATCCTCCAGCACCTCGGGCATGGCTGAGCCGGCGGCGGGCGAGGGATTCACCACCGACCTGATGCCGAGGGGCCGCGTACGCAGCTGGCTGACCGCTCCGTCCGCCGCGTCACCCACCGGTCCGAGCCCAGCCCGGTACTGCGCCGTGACGTTCAGCGCGCCGGTCGGCAGCCGCCTCCCGTGGATACCGTCGCCGAACACCACCCGTGTCGTGCCGTCCTCGTCGATGCGGAGCTGGTAGACCTCATCCTGCGCATCGGCGTCGTGAAGGGACGGCACTTCGCGCCACGCAATGCCGTCCACCCGGACTGTCAGAGTCGTCGCGATGCCTGTCTCGGTCGCAGCCGAGACGAAAGTCAGCGGCGTCTTCGCCAGCCGGAATGCCTGGTTCGGCCGCGCCGCATCGCCGGAGCCGAGCGCCTCTTGCTGGCTTTCGCCATGGGTCGCCAGCGCCACATTGCCGTTCACCCGCAGGCTGTCGCGCCGATATGCCAGTTTCGGCGCCGAGCGCAGCAGCAGGCGGGTCACGCCGCCGACATGCAGCACTTCGTCGATCACGAGCGTCTCGGATTGCGGCACGCCCGGCGCGTCCGCCCGCTCGCCTGAGACGGATACCGGGCGCCCTGGCTGGAGATCGAGATACAGCGTATCCAGCGCCAGCTCCTTCGCCTCCGACCCGAACTCCTCGCGGATTGGCGCGCCGGCGGCGGCAAGGGGCTGGCTCACCACGTGGGCACGTGCCCCGCGGAATGTGTATGTCTCCGGCTTGTCGGCGGTCTTGAGATCATCGCCCGCCGCACTGCGAAAGGTCAGGCCCGTCGTCTTGCCGCTCGACGCATAGTCGGCGCGCGACGCGCCAGCCGCCGCCGCGACGCGCAGCGGCAGCACCTCGGCCGTCGGCGTCTCCAGCAGCACCCACTGCCCGGGCGCGATCTCCTCCACCTCGCGCTCCAAGAAGGCATCGGCGTTCGCAAAGCCGGCGCCCTGGCTGTCCGTCCAGATGCTGCGCTCCGGGCCGTCCCAGGAGGCGGGATACGGATCGTCCTCCTTGCCGCCGCGGCTCTCATCCGGCTTCGCGAGTGTTTCCCAGCGGGCCGCGCTATTGCCGAAGAAGCCGAGCGTCTGCCGCAGCGCATGGAAGCCGGGCGCCGCCTCGCCCAGCGGCGGCGCCGTCACTTCGGGTGCCTTGCGGATCAGCCGCATGAGTTGAAGACGCGGCCAGGATTGGGTGCGCAGGAAGGCGCCGAGGCCCGAGGCCGACCACGCGGTGCGGCGCACCTGCTCGTCCACCATCGCGGCGCTGAATGCCACGGGAGCCGAGGGCACCGTGCCGATGCGCAGCTTCGCCATCCGCAGGAAGGGTAGGCGCAATCGCCGCGGCGCGGCCGTGCTGCCGAACTGCGCCAACAGCAACCGCGTGGAGTCATAGGCGCGATCGACCTCGGCCTCTTCCACACGGAACGCAGCGGCCACTGCGGCCTGCCCGCCTCCAGACCGCCGCGCACCCACAGCCAGCAGCCGGTCACCGGGTGAGAGGCCGAGACCCGTACCACGCAGGAACACCTCGCTGGCCGGCACCGCCTTCAGCACCGGTTCGATCTCCGGGTTCAATGCTGCGTCCGCCTGTCGATCGGCCAGTGCTGCAACGAGATCCAGTGCGGCGGAGAGCGGGTAGAATGGCGACAATTCAGCCGCGTCACTCACCGTGACCACCTCGGCCGGGTCCAGCTCTCCCGCCGCGACCGCCGCGTCCAAGTCGAAGGAGTTGTCGAGGTCGAACAGGAACAGAGCGCCGTGGCGCGCTTCCTGGCCCTTCGGATCGTGGAACAGCGCCAGGTGCTGCGGCTCCTCCCGCCGCGCCGGCATCGCGTTCCACTCGGCGCGGGCGGTGATCGTCTCAACCGTCTCATAGGCCTGCGGCAGCGCGCCCTTCTCCTGCGGCACGCTCATGGCCTGCGTGCCCACCGGCACTTCCACCGCCCGGAACGGGTCGTCGGCCGACTCCACGGTAAAGGCGAGATGGACCGATGCCGCGACACCGGGTGCGAACTCGTAGCCAATGCTCCGCGCCAGCTCGACGAGCGACCGCCGCTCCGTAGCTGTTGGCAGGTAGCCCTCGTTCGCGATCCGCTCCGAGTAGAAGGTCAGCACGTCGAGCGCCGCCGCCCAGGCGTCCATCAACGCAATGGAGGGGTCGGACGTGTCGCGCGCGGTAAGCCCGAGCAGCGGCGGCGCCGCGACGCTGTGCACGCCCTGGCGCGGAATGCCGTGCAGCATCCGTCTCAGGAAGGCCGAATGCGTGCCGATCCTGTAGTCGATCTCCGGGAGGCCTGGTCGGTTCTCGGGGCGACGGGGCGACAGATCCTCGCGCCCACAGGGATCTGCGCCGCTCATCGTCCGCCCACCATCCGAAAGCGCAGCCGCCCCTGCTCCGGCGCGTTCGGATCATTGTCGAGGCGCGCGATCTCCTTCGCGCCCACCGGGATCATCCCGGCCGCTGCATGGTCGATCCCGGGCTGGTCCATGCGCTCGAACCGTCCGTTCCGCACCTCACCTGCCAGCGTCACGCCAGCCCAGAGCACGCCGGGCACCGTCATCGCGCGGGCAATGACGGCGGAGAGGCGCACCGGCTGGCCGAAAGTGAAGTTGTCCGGATGAAAGAAGCCCGCCGTCCCATCCCGCTGATGCTGGGAGGAGAAGGTCTCCGCCAAACCTCGCGCTACCGTCGCCGCCAAGTGCTGAGGGCAGACGCAGACAATCAGCTCGACGTCGAGCGCGGCATAGGCCGGGCGCAGGACTTCCAGGTCATGCCCCGCCAGCCGCTGTGCGGCGAGATGGCGGCGCAACGCTGTCTCGAAGGCGTCGTCCACCGGCCGCCCGCCGATGCGGTCCAGGTAGAGGAACATCGTGTGCCACGACCCGGTCCAGCGCCGTTCCGCAGTGGCCCGCTGCACGCCCGGGAAGGACTCGGCCGCCGCCGCATAGTCCTCCGGCGTTACGGCGCGGCGCTGCCGGCGGAAGGCGCGCGGCGCGGCGATCTTGATCGCAACCTCGCTCTCCGCCGCCGCTCCGCCGGTGGCCGGCAGCGGGTTGCGGACGCCCCCGTAAAGGCCAGGGTCGTCGGTGACCACGTGGAGCAGCGAATCCGCGCCGACATTCCCGGCCGACCCGCCGCCGACGCGGATACGCGCGGTGAAGGCCGCGGCGGGGTCGGGGCGCCGTCCATGCGTGCCGTCGCCGAACAGCAGCCGCGCCCGGCCGTCCTCCGCCGGCTCCAGCTTGAAGTCGGGCGCGAAGCGGTCCGAGGCGAGCAGATCGGGCCGCGCCGACCAGGACTCTCCCCCGCCGCGCAGCGCCACCTGCGCGACCGCCGTTCCGACGGGCTCCAGCACCGCGGTCGCGGGCTCCCTGCGCGCCGCCAGCGGGTCGTACGCCCGCGCATGTGCGACCGGCGCCGCTGCCAGTCGCGGACGGAAGGCCGCGCCCGGCGCTGCGCCCGCCATCAGCCCGGTGCCGCGCGCCGCCTCCTCGTCTTCCGGCTGCGGCGCGCCGAAGTCGAGGGTGCGTCCATGATCCGCCGGCACGAGGTTGCCGCGCGCCACCGCGCCCGGCAGCCCCGCATCGCCCGAGAGGTTCAGCGGAAAGCGCAGCGCATCCGCCTCTGCCCAGTGCAACTCGAGCACCGTCACCGGGCCGAGATGGTCCGTCATCTCCACCGGCTCGCGGTCAAGCCGCACCACCTGCCGGTGGGCTGGATCGGGGGGATCCCCGCTGTTGCCGCCGACCGGGATCATCTCCTCCAGCAGCACCAGGTCGCCCTCCGTCAGACCGAGCCCGGCCTTTGTCCCGACGACGTGGGCTGCCACCGCGCCCGCTGGCAGGCAGCACGCCTGCTCGGCCCAGGTGTGAAAGCGCATCTCGTTGCGCAGCACGCGCAGGCTGGTGACGTCCTCCATGCTCTCGAACACCACCGCGCCGGCGTGCAGAGCGCGGTCGATCAGCGCGGGATCGCGCGGCAGCGCTGGAGGCAGACGCTCGGCCAGCGCGGACGGGTGCGTCAGGAAACGGGTGCCGGCCGGGATCAGCGGCGGCACTGCCTGCGTCCGGTCCGCCGCGGCGCGGATGTGCATCACCGTCCGCGCATTCGCACCCTCGCCCGCCGCGTAGCCCAGCAGCCGCGCGTGCCGCAGCACGGAGGTGCGGAGCCGGGCCAGCGGCAGGAACGCTTCCGTCGCCACGGCGTCCTGATGATAAGAGACCTGGTCTGCCGCGTAGGCCAGCGCCTCCACCAGCGTAACGCCGAGATCGGCCGGGCTGCGCTCGGTCCAGGCGGGAATGGTTGTCGCCATGCGGTCCAGCATGAGCCGCCGGAAGCTGGCGTAGTCCTTTGCCAGGTAGTCCAAAGCCGGCTCCGCCCGAGGCGGCGGTGCGCCGACTCCGCCGGCCTTGCAGTCGAACTCGGTTGGACACTCGGCCTTGAAGCGGAACGACAGGCGCGACAAGGCGCGGTCCATATGGGCCGGTGGCATCTCCGCCTCGGCCGCCGCAAGCAACGCGAGCTCATAGGTCGAGAAGTCACCCGGCTCGTTCACTGCCAGCCGCAGCGTGCGATCGCCCGGCCCGGGCGTTACCGACACCACGTGCAGGCCGGTGATCCGATGTCCGCCGGAGATGCGGAAATTCTCCGGCACCAGCGTTGCCAATCCATCAGGCAGCAAGAAGGTGACATCCAGCAGCCGCTGACGCAGGGCCTCGCTCGGCGCGTCACTGTCCAGCACTTCCAGGAAGTTGAAGCCGTTCAGCTTCACGCCGCCGACAGTGGCGCCGCTGTCCCGCACCTGCTGGCGCCGCGCTGCCGTCCCGCAATGCTGGCGCAGCTCCATCACGCCTGCCTCGTCACGGTGACGGTGCGCGGTTGCGCCTCGTCCAGCGGCCGGTAACGCACTGTCACGTCCAGCCGCTCCGCGCTCGCGCGCGCTGCCACCTCCTTCAGCTCGATAGCGTCCGAGAGCCAGCGCTGCAGCGCCGCCTGCACCATGTGCTGCACGGCAGCCGCCAGCTCCGGCGCGTTCTCGGCGAAGACCAACTCATGGACGCCGGCCCCGAAATCCGGGCGCATCGGCCGCTCGCCCTGGCGGGTGAACAGCACCTGCTCGATCAGACCGCGTACATGCGTGTCCCGCGCGGCGCCAGCGGTCCGGCCATCGGGCCCGATGCGATAGGGAAAGCCGAAGCCACTCATGTCGCGATCACCTTCGATTGGACTTGCGTCCACATCACCGGACCGCCGGGAATCTGCTCGGCCGAGAGGGCAAGGTCTGCCGGGTTCAGCAGGAGCACCGGCTTGCTCTCCACCAGCACCTTGCCCGAAGCCATGGTGAGCTGCGCCTTCACGCAGGGCTGCGGCTTGCCGGGCGGGACCGTGAAGGCGCAGCCGGCGAAGAGGCCGGCATCGCCGGCCACCAGCACGAGGCCGCCATCGACCAGGACCTTCGTTACGCCGGGCATCAGCGTGCCCGGTCCGCCATGCGGGCATTGCGAGCGGGACAGTACGGTCAGCACCGGGCCGGGCATCACGGCAGGACCTTCAGGTTGGAGCCGTTGATCGACACGCCGTCGAGCGACAGCTTGACCGAGCTCGCGCCCCACGCGACCGTCATGCCGGTCGCGTCGGCCTCGATCTTGGCCGGCCCGGTCGGCAGTGTGACCGACATGCTGAGCTTCGCCGCGCCGGGCAGATCCAGCACCTCCAGCACGAAATTGTCGCCCTTGATCACCCGCGTCAGCATCTGCTGCGGGCCGGGCGGCGCCGGCGCCTCGCCGAGGCCCCAGAACCCGCCGGACCACACGGGATACTCTGGGTCCCCTCGCTCGAACTCGACCCAAACCTTGGCGCCCCTAGGCGGGACAGCGAAGAAGCCGATGCCCGGCCCAGCGAAGGGCGTGCACGGCATCGCCCAGGCCATACGCCCATCTCCCAGCACGTCCGGCACGCTGACCTGCACGCGGCCGATCCCCTGCGGATCGAAGGGGTTCTCCACCTTGCCGCGGTACTTGCCGAAGAAGGTCGGGCATTCGGACATGGCGGTCACACCGGCCGGACCAGCGGTGCGAGCGGCAGTCGTTCGGCTCGTGTCAGCGTGAAGTCCTGCGTGTAGATCCCGGGCGCAATGCGGTGCCGCACCTCTGCCACCTTGTAGGTGCCGTCGAAGGAAAGCCCGACGCCGCGCAGGTCGACCAGCGCGCGCGCCTTCAGCGGCCCGTTGTACCGCACGCTGTCCAGCTTTCCTGTCACCCGGATTGGCTGGGCTGCGCTGTCATCCACCATTGCCATCGCCCGTGCCTGCGCCTGCATGGCATTGAGACCGGAGGTCAGCGGCCGCAGCGTGCGTGTCCGGCCGAAGCGCCGTACCGCCTCCGGCACGGCGCCGAGCGGCGGCCGCGTCGGCATCGGCGCCATCACAGGCACGACTTCGCCGGTAAGCCGATCCAGCACGCTGCCCTCGGATGTCGCCAGTTCCTCGCCCGAATGCTCGATGTCGACGTCATATGCGTCCGAGGCCGGGCCGGCATTCACCGTGAGTGTCTTCTGCGGCAATCCCGGCATCACCGGCGGCCCCCAGTAAAGCGAATTCATGCCAGGAAGGGGACCCGGATCCACATGCACCTCGTAGCCGTGCCGGCGCGCCATGCGATTGAGATACGCCCAATCGGAGCAGCTCTGCTGCGGCGTCCGGTCGAGCGGGATCGGCGGGTCCACGACCTTCGGCGGTATGACGTTCGGCAGCAGTCCGTATTGCGGGTAGCGCAGCGCGATCAGGGATGCGATCGCCGTCTCGCCCATGGCGGGGTGCTCGACCCGGCGCTCCTCCTTGTCGAGCGGCCAGGACAGATCGCGCCCCAACAGCGTCAGCGTGCCCTCGCCGGCTCGGCTGCCCGGCCGGACGTGCCGCTGCGTCACGAGGCCGTCGAGTATCACACTCGGCATCACGTCGAAGATCACCGTGACGATCACGCGCGCATCCACGTCGAGCCGAGGATCGGCCACCAGCAGGCTTTCCAGCAGATCGAGCGGGCCGCTTCGCCCCACCGCGAACACCAGCCGGAAGCCGGATGGCCCGCGATCGGAATGTACGACCTCCAGCTCCTGGAAGGCGTTCAGCATGCCTGGCGAAGCGGGCAGCGCGACAGGATCCGGCCCCACCAACAGGTTCATACGGACGCCGAGCAGGTTGCCCAGGAGGCTCACCGCCCCGTTCCCCGTGCAGCCGGCGTCGCGATCGCGATGTCGGTGCCCGGCGCTGCCAGTACCTCCTCCGGGTGCATGGCACGGTTCGCGTCGGCGATCATCCACCACGCCTCCGATGTGCCCAGATGCCGGAAGGCCAGCGTATCCAGCCGGTCGCTGTCGGTCACCGTATGCCGCGTGCCGGGGTGAATCGCCTCGGGTGGCGGCACGAGGCGGTGCAGCACGTACACGACGCGCCGCCCGTCAGCATTCGTCCTTTCCCGGGTGGGCTGCGCCATGTAGCGGCTGCGATCCTCGAACATCACCCCGTCCCCCCTACAGGCTGAACAGATCCACATCCTCACCGAGCGCCGCGCCGATGCTGCCGACGCTTGCCACCGTGGCGAGGGTTTCCTTGACGACCTGATGCGCCATGAACGTCCAGTAGCCGGGATGCGTCATCGGCAGATCGTTGTAGGTGAGCACGGTCATCGACAGGCGCACATCGGCGCGGATCGGATTCAGTCCGGGGTCGTGCGCCGTCTCGGTGATCGTGATGGTCCCGAGCTTCACCGGCACCACACGCTTCCAGCCGTAGATGAACAGCGTCAGCGGCGCGACCGGGGGAATAACCTCCATCGTGCCGGTCGCCAGCAGGATCTGGTTTGCCGCCACCAGCAACGACTTGGGATAGACGAGCATCTCAAGCGCCGCGAGTTGGCCGGCGATGCCGCCGCCGAGCGGCCCGGATTTCCCTGCCTCCATCTGGTCTGTGAGGTCGAGCGTGATGTCGGCCGAGATCGTCTCGCGCGGCGGTCCCTGAAGGCGCAGCGCCTCTGCCCGGCTGGCACCGGCTTCGGAATACTGTGGCTCCACGGAGCGACTGATCTCGGCCGGGTTGTATTGGAAGATCGCGACGGAGGCGACCGGGTTGAAGATGTCGATGCCGACGACCGCACCTTTCAGCACCTTGGGCGAGCCCGGAAAGTTCGTCATGGCGCCAGATCCTCCGCTGCGGCGCGCTGCATCGCGTGCAGCCCAAGCGCCTCCGTCACTGCCCTCGCCGCAGCGAAACCCTCGGGGTGCGCGGGTCCTGGCGGCGTGTCGGCGACCGCGAGCAGCAGCGCACCTTCCAGCCTCTCCTGTCTGATCCAGGGCGCCGCCGCGACGACGCCCGGCGGGAAGGCGCGCAACACCGGGACCGTCCAGAGGTTCAGCCACCACACCGCCTCCGGCAGCCGCGCCAGGTCGAGCGCCTGCGGCGGTACCGGCAGCGCCAGTTCGGCAATTTCGGCCGGCAGGTCCTCCGGGACGCCAGGCAGCACCGCGCCATGCGGCGGAATGATGCCGGAGGCGGTGGCCGCCCGGTTTGCTGCCGGTAGCACCACGGCTTGCCTGTGCAGCGGATGATACGCTCCTGCCTGCACCGCGCCGAGCGTCCGTGCGACGCTGGCCAGCACCCCGGCCGCCCCGGGCGCGTCCTGCGTCAAGGTGAGGGTCGCGGTCGCGCGGCGCCCCCCCGCCCACGCCTCTGCAAGCGGCAGCAGCGAAACCCCAGCCGGCAGCAGCGCGGAAGCCGCCGCTACGCGCGCCTCCTCCCAGGCCGGTGTCGCGGCCACGAAACGCGCTTCGACCGGGAAGCCGCGCGACGCGCTCATGGCCCGGGCGGGATGTGGAATACGGGCGGCACGCCGCCCCACTGCACCTGCATGAAGCGGGCGACCTCCCCGTCGTCAAACGCGTAGGCGTAGGGACGCGAGCAGCGCGCGGCGACATAGGTGCAGCGCATCCGCTGCTCCTCTAGCCCCAGGATAATGTCGTGGAATCGCTCCACATCCGGGCTCCAGATGATGTTCGCCTCGCTGAAGTAGCGGTAGCCTGTCTTCACCTCCCAAAGCTGCCCATGCGGATCGAGCCCATCGAAGGAACAGGTGATGCCCTCCGGGGTGCTGATCTCGTAATCTGTCGTGCTGCCGGTGACGTGCAGAGCGTAGGCATCGTGCCTCGCGTTTCCGCCGCCACGCGGCACCTGCCTTTCGCGGCACGCGCCATCCTGCGGGTCCGGCGGGGCGAGCATCAGGTTGCGGGCCACCGCCTGCGCCAGCGGCCCGCGCGCGAGCCGCGGCGCTGCGGCCGTGCGCTGCGCCACCGCGGCAGAGAACACCTGCATCCGCTGCTCTGCCCGTGGATCGAGGTTGAGCGGCAGGTGAAAGCGCGGCAGCACCTGCAGGATCATCGGCGCGACGGGCGTCGGCAGGCGCCCGGCCCGCTGCAGCGCCAGCCGCTCCAGCAGCAGGCTGCGTGCCAGCAAACTGTCCGGCATGTACTCGCCCACGATCCGCCGCAGATCATCGTCAGTCTCTGCCCGCGCCACATCGTGCTCGATGGCATCCAGGATGTGGAACTGGAACACGCGGTAGGTGACGGTGGCGCCGCTGCCAATCATTGCCTGTTGGGTGCGGCCGGTGTCCGTGGTGAAGCCCGGGGGACGGCCGCCACGCCGCAGCGTGGCGTGCGGCACCTCACCCTCCATCACTGCCCGATCCTGCGCCGCGCGCTCCGAGGCACGCCACATCATGGCTTCGAAGCTGTTGTCGTGCGGCGCCGGCGCGGCGTAGCGCTGATGGTAGGGCACCGCGGGATCGGCCAGCCCGCGTGTCGGTGCCGCACCGGTACCCGCGCGCGGCGGTGCGCGCAGCGCAGGCGGGCGCGGCACCGGCCGCGCGATGAGCGGCCCACGCATCGCAATGGCGGGTGCCGAAGGTGTCAGCGCCGGCCCGCCCAGCGTGCGTGGGGCGGTCTGCTGTGCCACATGCGCCAGCTCATGCGCCATGAGCCAGCGGCCTCGCGGCGTACCCGGCGCGTACTCGCCTGGCGCGAAGCCGATATCGGAGCCCAGCGCGAAGGCCCGCGCACCGATTGCCTGCGCTCCTCGCGCAGCTGCCGGCTCGTCATGCACCCGTACTGCCGAGAGATCGCGCCCGAGTCGCGGCTCGAAGTAGCTCCGATCCGCGTCCGACAGCGGCCGCCCGCTGCCGGAGAGTCCCGCCGCGGCGCGGCCCCATTCCGGTACCGCGGGCACCGCCAATGGTGCCGCCTCGCCCGGATCGCGTAGGCCGGTGACGCGGTTCGCAACGGCTTCCGCCTCGGCCTCGTGTCTCACGGGCGGCACGGCGGACAGCGAGGCGAAGGGCAGCGCACGCGCCGAGGGCGCCGGCGCAGCCTGCGTGACTGCCCGGTGCGCCGGCTCTGCTCGCCGGGGCGCGCGGCTCCTCACGGCGACACTCGCTTCAGGCCGGCGACGTACTTGCCTTCCTTCCTGAGGCCGAGTACCGCGCCATCCGAGACGAGTCTGTAGTCCTTGTACACACCAAAGGTGACTCGATCGCCTTCCTCCGTCTTTCTCACGTCCAAGACGCGGATCAGGACCTGGTCGGGCCCGTAGAGCGTGCCGTCCGAATCCGTGCCCTGGATGAGGACCTGGTGCCAGACCTCGCGCGTCTGGGCGCCGTAGCTGAAGCCCATGCCGGACGTCAGCAGGATCGCCAGGTTGACCGTGACCTCGCGGGTGTTGGGCCCAGGCTGCACCGTGCCTTCTTCCACCCGGTGCTCCCGCGTCTTCGCCGCTCCCGCGTCGCCTCCACCGCTCGCGGAGGGCGGCCCCGGCGGCGGTTGCGGTTCCGCCGTCTGTGGCGATGCAGGAGGCGCCGCTTTCGCGCGCTTCGGGGGTAGGGGCAACGGCAAACGCCCGCCCTTCGCGACCTCCTCCGGCGTGGGCGGACGGTTCAGCACCTCCCCTGAGACTTCCGGCGGGGGCCGCCACGATCCGTCCGCTTCGCCGCCATCGATGCTGCCGCCCTTCCCGCAGGTGATCTCCGATACCTCTGGCAAGCTGGCGCTCTCCGTCACCTTGTCGCAGAGCATCGGACGGATCGCGGCAGGCAGCGCCGGGCGCAACCGATCCAGGATCGTTTCGGCGAGGAAGCGCGGGACCGCCTGCACCTCAGCGAGCGTCAGGATGTGCTCCGCGATCATCTGCTGCGCCATGCAGGTGCCGAGCAGGGAGGAGGCCAGCGCCTCGAAGGGCGAGAGCCCGATCAGCGAGAGCAGGAAGTCGATGCCCGCGATCACGCAGGAGATGCCGATTGTCTCCAGCCCGCCGGCTGCGCAGACCGCGACGCGCGCCGCGTTGAAGGCGGTGCGCGCGACGGAGACGAGCGTGCCAACCACCTCCCAAATCTTCATCACCTCCTCGAAGCGCCCGCCGAAGGCAGTGTTCACCTCCTCCACGACGCCTTCGATCGCCTTGTCGATGTCGCGGTGGATCTCCTCCAGCTCGGTCTCCAGCTTCTCCAGCCGGTCGCCGTACATCTCCTCGACCTCGGCCTCCAGCAGCGTCTTCAGCATGCGGGAGATGCCCTGCTCGATACACTCCAGCAGCACGTGGCTGACCGCTGGCAGAAGCTGGTGGAAAATCGCGCCGAAGATCGCGCCGCCCACTTTAAGGATCGCCTTGGCGAGACCCTTGCCCCGGGCGCGCGTGCCCTTGTCGCGCAGGAAGTCGGCGAATTTCGCACGGAGCTTGCCGTAGAGTGTTACGGCCTTGACGAAGGCCGTGCCGAAGGCGCGACGGAGCAGGCCGAGCACGCGGCCGCTCTGCCCGCTCATGCGGTAGATCGCCGCCACTTCCCGGATGTCGCGCTCGAGCTGCGCTCCGCCGAGACTGGGCGTGCGCCCGCCATCCGGCGCCTTGCCCCCGATCTGCTCCAGTGTGTTGCGCAGCGCTACGTCATGCATCAGCGCGCCGAGCGCGCCTTTCCCCCCCGTCGTACCGACGAAGGCGGTGAAGTCGCGGGTCAGGGCCTCCTGCCGCGTCTTCCACGTCGCGAAGTCCCGCACGAACGGGTCTTCCTTTGGAAGTGGCTTCTTCGCCGGCCTGCGCGGGGCCGCCCGCGCCGCCCCGGCCCGGTCGGCCGAGGCAAGGCGCAGTGGCGCCACCTTCTTGCCCGTCGGTGTCGCGAACAGCTCCCCCTGCAGCGAAGCGGCGGCCGTGTTGAGCGGGCTCAGCAGCTTGCGCTGCTTCACGTCGAAGCTGCGTGCATCGGCATCCGGCCAGAAGATGTACTCCCACAGCGCCGCCGCGGTCGTGCTGTTCCGGTAGTAGAGCTTGCCTGGGTACTCGCTGGACCCCTCGCAGCGCTCGATCTTCATATCGGTTTGGCCGGGCAGCACGAGCTTGCGCGGCAGCCACTTGCCTATCACCAGCGTCAGCCCGTCCTGGGCAATGGTCCACTTCGTCGGCTTGGTTCCGCTGCCCGTCGTCCCAACGCTCAGCGTCCAGCTGGCCGGAGTTGCCGCCGCGCTGCCGGTGATCCCGGCGCCGCCAGCGGCGCGCCTGACCGTCTCGTTGTAGGCGTTGCGGATCAGCTCGAACCCTGCGACGTAGTGTCCGACCTGCTCGGTCGCCTCTGCCGCCTTGTCCTTGCCTCCGGCGAACTTCATGTCGCCGATCTTCAGAGCCCCCGGCGCCCCGGCGGCGTCGCGGACGAAGTCGTCCGTTGCCGGGTCCCAGCGTGGCCGCGACACGGTGTCGTACAGCTTCTCCGTGCCGGCCTGCGTGAATCGCTTGCCGTCCTTGAAGTGGCTGCGCGAGGTGCCCGGTAGACCGAAGCCAAGATTCACCGGCCGCATCTTGCCGTGCGGCGTGTCGACGACGAACCACGGCGTATCAGGCGCCGCCGCCGGGGCGGCCGGCGCACCGGGAGCCGGGGGCGCACCCGCCGGGTCGGCCGGCCCGCCACCTGCCGGCGGTGCCGGCGGCGTGGCGGCCACGACCTTGGTCAGCCCCATCCCGACCACGGCCGCGTTGTCCGCCTCGACGAGGTCGGCAAAGCCGAACCGGCCGGGATCGGCGGTGAAGCCGGCGCGGTTTGCGTTCGGCACCCGCACCTCGCCGCGCAGATTGGCCGTCAGCGCTGTCGCGTGCTGCACTGCCTGATCGTGGAAGGGCGCCGGCTCATCCGCGCCTTTCGGGAAGAAGAAGGTCCGATTGCCTGGTGCGCAGCTCGCCCGCTGGACGCGCGGCCCTACGGCTGCCAAAGCGTCCTCCCGCAGGGCCCCCGGGCCGACGGGTCCAGGCGCGGTCTGCTGCAGAACATGCGCCAGCTCATGCGCGAGCGTCAGGCTAGGCCCGTTGCCCTCCCTTGCGCCGAGCCATATGTGGTCCCGATAGGTGAAGGCGCGTGCTGCGATGCTGCCATTGAGCTCGGTCGCCCGCCCGCCGCGGTGCAGACGCACGGTCGAGAGATCGCGCCCCAGCCGCGGCTCGTAGAAGCGCCGCGTCGCGTCGGGCAACGGTGCGCCGCCGCTGGTCAGCTCTGCCGCGCCGGCACCCAGCATCGTTCCCGTCGTCCCGCCCTCCGTGACCCGGCGCGGCTGTGCTTCGTCCTCCTCTGCCGCGCAGGCCGCGCAGCGTCGCTGCACTGCTTGTGGCGCAGCGCGGGCCGGTTCGGCCTCGCGCATCGCCATGACCTGTCCCGCAATCGCCTCGGCCTCCTGCTCGAAGCGGTCCCCTGCGGGCCCGACCTCCAGTCGCGGCATGACGCGGCTCTCCTCCTCGCAGGCCGAGCAGGCACGCTGCGCCTGCGCGGGAACACCTGAGAGGGAAGCGAAGGGCGCTGGCGCCACCGAATGCGTCACGGGCACCGGCGAGGCCGGGGCCGACCGCATTGCCGCGCGCGCAGGAACTGCCGCCGCCTTCATCGCCGTCGTCCGGCCAGCGTCGCGGCAACCGCCGCACCTGCCGCCGCCCCGGCTTGTGCAGCGTTAGGCCTTTGCGCGTCGGCCGGCAGAGCTGCGATCCGCTCTGGCGGGGCACCTCGCGGCTGCGTCAGCGCTGCCCGCATGGCGGCCTGGAAGGTGCGCGCCTCGGCGGTGCCGCCCGGCAGCACGAGCCGCCCGACCGTCACCACCAACTTTGGCGCGCGACCGCTCACGAAGGCCACCCGCGCAGCTCGGGATCCGTCATGGCTCGCCCGGCCTTGCCGTATTCCAGCCGGGCCGCCGCCAGGACCTCCCGCATGCTCACCGGTCGTGCCGATTCGGCTGCGATGTAGGCGGCGTTCATCGCGATGTTGCGGATTGCGCCACCCACCACGTTGAGCTGGGCCAAACGCGCGATGTCCAGCCCCTCGGTCGGGCAGCTGCGCGGGAAGGCGCGTGCCCAGATCTCGGCGCGCTCTGCTGCCGCGGGGAACGGAAAATCCACTACGAAGCGGAAGCGCCGGATGAACGCGTCATCCACGTTGCCGCGCAGGTTGGTGGTGAGGATCGCGAGACCCCGGTACGCCTCCAGCCGCTGCAGCAGGTAGCTGATCTCCATGTTGGCATAACGATCGTGGCTGTCCCGCACCTCCGACCGCCTTCCAAACAGTGCGTCGGCCTCGTCGAACAGCAGGATCGCGCTGCCGTCCTCCGCTGCGTCAAAGACGCGCCGCAAGTTCTTCTCCGTCTCACCGATCCATTTGGACACCATGGCCGAGAGATCCACGCGGTACACGTCGAGGCCAAGCGCCCCGCCCAGCACTTCCGCGGCCATCGTCTTGCCCGCGCCCGACGGACCGGAGAACAACGCCGCGAGCCCAAGCCCGCGCCCTCCGGGCGTCGTGCCGAAGCCCCAGTCCTCCTGCACCTGAGCGCGGTGGCGCAGATGCGCCGCGATGGCATGCAGCGTGCGCATCTGCGCGGGAGGCAGCACGATGTCGTCCCACCCGGCTCCGCCCTCCACGCGCTCGGCCAAGTCATCCATCCGGGGACGCGCGTGACGGCGGCACGCCGCCCATGCCACCTCGTCCAGCGCCGCCTCGCCTTCTACTGCAGCCAGTTCCGCCGCGACGGCGGCCATCCGTTCCGGCGCCAGCGGGAATTGCTGCGCAATCCGCGGCAGCGTGCCGTTCAGCCGCGTTGCGAAGGGCGCGAGCGCGGCACGCCAGGCGAGAAGCTGGTCCGCCGCGCGCGGCCGTCCCATGTCCAGCCGGATCGCCCGCCGCGAAGGCAGCGAAACCGGCTCTGCCGCCGTCAGGATCAACGGGCCGCTCATCGCTTCGGCGAAGGCCGCCAGGTTGCGCGGGTCGCCGCTCTCCGCTTCCACCAGCAGAACGCCGCCCGTCAGCGCAAGGTCCCGCCGCCACGCCCGCGCCAGCGCCGCCATCTCCGCCGGCGGGGTGAACACAGCCCCGCCCGGCATGGCGAAGAGCGGCCGTCGCAGCTGCGACGCCGCGCGTGCCGCTGCTGCGAGCTTTCCCGGCGGGTCCGGCCCGCAGAGCTGCACCGCCGCCCCGACCAAGAGCGCGGCGACGATCCCCTCGCGCAGCGCCGCGCGCGTCGGCGTCTCCGCCCGCCCGGGCGGGATGCGCCGGGCCAGAAGAGCCAGCTCTTCCGACAATCCCTCGGCGCCGAGCAGTGCGTGCAGGACGGATTCCGTCAGTGCGATGCTGCGGCCGGTCGGGCGCCCGGTGCCGGAAAGCCGGATCAGACCCGCGCCGCGCAGGGGCGCCTCGGGCAGGAAGGCCGCCCAGCTCGCCTCCGGCAGGCGGGACAGCGCCAGTGCGACGCTCGGCTCCGGGCTGCCCTGCACGGCCGCGACGCTGCTTGCGCCGTCAGGCTCCAGCTCCGCCCATGCGGCCAGCAGCAGCACGTCCCGTCCGAAGGCATCCAGCCCGAAGCGCGCCGCCACCTCATCCGCCGTCGTGTGCGGGGCGTCCGGCACCACCGCCTCCCCGGCCACGAGCGCGGCTATGCGCGGGAAGGCAGCCGCAAGCGGCGCGTCGGCGTTCATGTCAGATCCGCCAGCGGGCCGATGATCTCGCCGCGGGTCGGCGAGTTCGGCGATGTGTCGACCTCGGGTGCCGAGCCGACGCCATCCACCAGAGCGCGCACCAGGTAGGTAGCGGGCTTCAGCCCGTCGTAGCGGAAGCGCAGCTCGGTGGCTGGGAAGGCCGCGGGCGTCTCCGGAGCCAGCGTGGCAGAAGCCGGCGCGGTCGACGCACGCTCGTCGAGGATGAGGGACACCTCCTGCCCCGCCGCAACCGCTGGCGTGAAGCCCACGCGCATTTCGCCTTTCGCGCTGCCCACGGGCGGATCGGGACTGAGCCCCTCGGCCACCACCGTGACCCGGGGCCGCAGCGCGAAGCCGCGCGCCTCCGAGACGCGAGAGAGGTGCGCCGGCGTGCTTGCCGGCGGCGGCAGCACCGCCTGTACCCGGTGGAAGCCGGCCCGCAACTCGGTCCCCAGCCGCACCGCTGTCAGCGGCAGGCGGATCTCCTCCTCCCCGGCCTCCGCCGGTGTGGGCGCCACGTTCTGGCCGCCGATCCGCAAGGCAAGCCCAGGCGCGCCCAGCCCCCGTCCGCGCATCACGATCGTGCCGCCCCAGAGGATCGGCGCGCCGCGCTCCTCAGCCGTCACCTCGTCGATCCGGAGCCGCGGTAGCGGCGTCACCGTCAGCCGCGGTCGCGCCACCGGCAGGGGCGCGCGCGCCGGCTCGCCCGTTTCGACCGAGACGTGGCTCAGCACGTAACCGAGCGACAGCGCATAGGGCACCTGGAACAGCACCGACCAAAGCCGCGACAGGTCCTCCAGCGAGTGGTTCTCGGGCGAGATGCGCACCGTCTCCCGCGCGTCCACCAGGTCGGAGTCGCCGAGTACTGCGGGCGCGTCGTCGACCGCTTTGCGGATCGCGTCGCGGCTCAGCAGCGGCCGATCTTCGAGATACGCCGCCACAGCGCCCGCCATGCGCTCAGGCTCGAAGGCTGTCGCGTCGCCGTAGAAGCTCAGCAGGTAACGCAGGTCGAGGGCGACGCGGCTGCGGTTGGCAATCGAGCCATCGGCGCGCCGACCCGCCATGTGTGCGTTGCGGTTCTGGGCATTGGGCGCGACCTGGTAGAGGAACAGGTTGAGCAGCGGCTTGCCGTCCGTGCCGGTCTTCGCGTCCGGGGGGCCGTAGCGGATGTCGGCGGCCTGCACGCCTTCCTGCGCTGCGCCGCGCAGCACTCGGCCGAGCGCTGCGCTGACGGTCGCGACGGCCAAGTGGTTGCTCATCGCCCGCTCCGGCGCAGAAAGGTATCGAGTGACGGCCCGGGTCGCGGCGGGGGAGAATGCCGGATCGGCGCCGCAGCGACTTCGATGCGGCCGATCCGAATCTCGACAAGGTCCGGCTCCGGGGCTGCTTGTCGGGCACGCATGGCGTCGCGCTGCGGCGTGACGGGCTGGCGCAGCAATGGCGGGGAGGCGTGCTGCCCGTTCGCGGAGGGGGTCACCGGCCGGGGAGATGGCGGGATCGGAAGTTGTCCGTTCGTGCGCGGTTGCGCATCAAGCACTGTCAGGAGGGGAACCTGCTCTGCACGTTCCTTCGGCCCGCTGGGTTCCGCTGACCGTGTGTACTGCGCGGCCGGGAGCACGAAGGCCGTACGCAGCCGGTGCGTCGGGGCACGCCGATCCGGCGCATCGACGGGGATGTCTGCCATCGGTGGAGATGCGGATTTCCCGGGCACTCGACGTGCTTCGGCGTCCGATGCCTGCGGTGTCGCTCCGCCAGCCGGGGCAGCCGCCTCGGCAGGCTTCGCAACCGCCCCAACCGCGGGCCGAGCGGCCGCTACCGTCGCCCCGACCGGCATTGCAACCGGTGACCCAAGGAGTGCCGGGCGGACCATCTGGTCGGCAGGCGGCATCGGGACTGTCGCGTATCCGCGCTCTCGCGGCACGGCAGTCCTGTCGCTCGCCGTCGCAGCCTGCGGCTCCGTCGCAAAGGCCTCATCAACTTCCGAGACAGGCAGGCCCGGCTCCGGCTCGAACAGCCCCCACGGCCGCGGCGCCAACACCGGCGTCTCGCCGGTGCTGCGCGCCGCAACGCGGGCGAGAAAGCCGCTCATCCGCGCACCTCCGTCAGGTAGTAGGCGCGGCGAGGTGCGGGCAGCGCGAGAATATCGTGCTCAGACCAATGGAAGGCGCGCGCCAGTTCCGTCACCTCCCGCAGCAGCCTCGGGATACGCGCCTCGATCTCGCGCCACACGAAGACGGCCACGTCGAAGTCCCGCACCGTCGGCGTGCCGCAGGACGGACAGAGCAGTTCCAGCTCGACATGTGCCGCCGGGTCCAACGCCTCCAGCGCCGCCTCGAGCGCCGGGCCATCCTCGATGCCAGGCGCGGCCCGGTCGCGCAGGATGCTTCGTGCCGTCGCGGCGCAGTCTGCCGCCTCCGCCGCGGCGATATCGCCGGCCGTCAGCGCCCTGATTCCCGGGGAGCGCGACGACGGCGGGAAGGCAGGACCGATGGCTCCGAGCCCGATCGCGTCCGCCGTGACGTCCAGATCAAGCACCTCGCCGCACGTCCCACAGGCGTCGCGACAGCGGATCGTCGTCCCGAACAGAGCTGCCCGCAGCGCCAACAGCGCGCGATCCCGCGCCGAGAGTGTCATCCCGGCGATCGTCTCCTGCGGCACCTCTGGATGCGCTGCGCGCAGCAGCAGGATCGCTCGCGCCCCCGGCCTCAGTCCCGCGCCGCGTTCCGCCAGGGCCAGCAACTCGGCATCTCCGGGCCTGACCATGATCGGCTCACGCGGCCGGCTCGTTGAAGCTCGGCTCGGTCGGCTCCGCCGTGTCGTAGTCGCGCTCCCATCCTTCGTTCTCCAGCTTGAGCGTCTGGATGGCGACGGCGTTGGCTGAGGCGTCGAGGTCCGGAAAAGCGGTATACTCCGATGGCCAGCAGCGGAAGAGCTTGTATGCGATCGCGAGCTGCCCGGCCTCATTGTAGATCTCGAGGATCAGGTCCTTTCGGAAGTCCCTCAGCGAGACTTCGGCCCCCAGCCCCGACTGATAGTTCCACACCTTGTTGGCCCAGCGCTCGAATTCGACATCGTGCGTCACGCCGCGCTCCAGCGTGATGGCGTCATACTCGGTCTGCCCCGGCGACTTGCGCGAGGTGGAAGGATCTCCGCCCTCGCGATGTTTCACCACCTCCGTCGTGCGCTTCAGCGCGCTCACCTTGGACACGCCGGCCACGTAGGTGCCGTCCGGCAGCTTCACGCGGAACTTGTAGGTCTTATACGGATCGAAGCGGTCGGGATTGGCGGTGAAACGCGGCATGGCTGCTTCTCCCTCCGCCTGGTCAGGCGCTGCGGATCTGCTGGATGGAGATGATCACGAACTCCGCCGGCTGAAGCGGCGCGAAGCCGACCACGATGTTGACGATGCCGCGGTTGATGTCGTCCTGCGTCGTCGTCTCGCCGTCGCACCTCACGAAATAGGCGTCGCGTGGGCTCGCGCCCTGGAATGCGCCCTGGCGGAACAGCCTCTGCATGAAGGATCCGACGGCCAAGCGGATCTGCGCCCAGAGCGGCTCATCGTTGGGCTCGAACACCACCCATTGCGTGCCGCGGTAGAGGCTCTCCTCGATGTAGAGCGCCAGCCGCCGCACCGGGATGTACTTGTAGTCGTCCGAGAGCTGGTCCGAGCCCTTCAGCGTGCGCGAGCCCCAGACCACGCGCCCCACCACAGGAAAGCTGCGCAGGCAGTTCACCGCGACCGGGTTGAGCAGCCCATTCTCCGGATCGGAGAGCTTCACGGTCAGCTCCTCCGCGCCCGCGATGCCGGCAGCGATTCCGGCCGGCGCCTTCCATACCCCTCGCTCCACGTCGGTGCGTGCCATCACGCCGGCCACCGCGCCGCAGGGAGGGAAGGTGTCCACCTGCCCACCGCGCAGCGGGTCGCGCTTCCGCAGGCGCGGGAAGAACACGGCGGCGTTGCTGCCGTTCGTCAGGCTGGTCAGCACCGGCGCGGCGCCCAGAACATCTGCCTTGGCCTTCGCCGCCGCCTCAGCTGGCTTGGCATCCCATGATGCGGGAGGATCAACGACGTAGAGCGCGCGCAACTCCGCGCAGATCTCCGCCGCCTTGTCGCGCACCGTCACGTCCAGCGTGCCGCCGCGAGTGTCGGGCGGCACGCAGAGCAGGTTGAACAGGTCGGTCTTTCGCAGCGCGTGCAGGCCGGTCTTCTTGTCCTGATCGCCGAGGTAGTCCGCCGGCACGAGTGCCGTGCCGTCATTCCCGCCCTGGCCCGTGGGAAGTGGTGCCGGGGTGGCTGGAGGCACGGCTGCCGGCAGGTCCGGGCTGCCGTCGGCCAGAGTCGCCAGACGCACCAGCGATGATCCCTCCTCCAGCACCCGGTCCACCCGGCGCGCTCCCGCGCCGCTGGCGACCGCGAGGTTGCGGAAGGTCTCGGTTCGCCCCGTTCCGCTATCCTCGATCACAAGGTCGAAGAGGTCGTTCTCCGTCAGCCCGAGCGGCGCGGCCACCGTCTTCGCCGCCGCCTTGTCCTCTGGCAGAACGACGCGCCCGGTCAGCGCGTTGCCCCAGGCGCCCGGATCGGCTGCGCGGAGCTTCAGGTTGCCGACCGTCAGCGTCGCCACGCCGTCCGTGCTACCCGCCTTGAACAGCCGCACCACCAGCGCCTGCCCGCCTCCGTTGGCGAAGAAGTCGTCCACCGCGTAGGACAGAGGACCTTCGCTCCATAGCCCGCCGAAGCGACGGTTGAATTCGCCGAAGTTGAAGCAGGCGGTCGGCTCGGCCACCGGCCCGCGCCGCGCGCGCCCGACGAAGGCGGTGATGGAGGTCGCGACGCCCGCGATGGTGCGCACGCCGGACGATACCTCCTGGATGTAGACGCCCGGATAGGTCGGGGTGACGGGCATGGACCGCGCTCCGTGCTGCAGGGGGGGAGTGCTCAGGCCCCGAGCTTCAGACCGAGCAGGACCGAGAGCGTTGCCGGCCTCGTCGCATGCCGGTTCTGCGCCCTCAGCGTGGTGAGGTCGTCAGCGAACAGCTTCACCGCCTCGCCGAACAGCATGAGCGGCCCCGTCAGCTTCGTCGCCGAGGCGCCGTCCGCCTGCACTTCCACAGACCCATCGGTCAGCGAGGGGACGAGTCCGAGGAAGGCGATTCGATCCACGTCGTCGAGCTGCAGCGTCAGCGATGCCGCGCTCGCCATCCCGGCGTCGAGCTGGACCGAGGCGGAGGCCGTGCCATCTGCCGCCAACGACCCGGCGGAGGCGACGCCCGCACCGGAACTCGACGCGGTCGTGAAGGACCAGGAGACCGTCTCGACCATCGCCACCCTCCTCTGCACCGACGCAACGCGTCCTGCTGGGACGGCATGGGCCGACCCCGCCCCGGAAGCGATCCGGCGCTGGACTGTCATGCTGAATTGTCGGTTAGACTCGTACCGTAGCAATTACAGTGAGCCTGCGCCTCACGGCCATGCGATTGCAAGCGGGGAGTTGCGCGCGCGAAGCGTTCCTTAAGGCATTTGGAACGACCATTCCGATGCGTGTAACGTCGTGCAGCACAACCTAAAACCTTGCCACTGCGGTGGTGTCATCAAGGCTGGCGCCTCCATGAGCGAGCAATTCGTTCACGCGCATGTGATGGGCGCCGATCCAGGGGCACTGCTTCCGCTGCTTCAGGGGGCCGGGCTCCCGGTGCCCGTCCGCCTCGCCCGGGCCGCAGGTGGGTCATCTCTCCTTTTCGAAGGGATCGACGCCGCAATTGGCACCTTTCTGGCGGGCCTGCCCTGGGCTGCCTGGGTCGAGACGGATGACAGCGTTGCCTCTGCACGCCGCCTGTCCCTGCTACGCGGCGGCGAGGTGCTCTATGAGGAGGCCGTCGACCCCGACGGGAATGTCCATGTCCGGCACGGCCGCGACCACCGGAGCGGCCCTTCCTCACCCGTTCCCTTGGAACTCGTGACCCATGCCCGTGCCGCGATCGCAGCCCTGTCCGAGGCCGGCATCCGCCTCCTGCCCGTCCGTCGCGTCTGGGAGGGCGATCCCTTCCCTGATCTGCTGGCGGCGGAGGTCGTCGCGGTCATTCCCGGCGACAGGCCAGCCGGGGATGTCGGCGAGATCCCCTTGTGACGAAGATCAGCGCGGCAGCGGCTTGTAAGGCAGGGGCCGGAAGACAGTGCCGTGGAAGGCTAGGTCCTGCCAAACGCCCTCGGTCATGTATGGATCCTGCTCCCACCAGGCGCGCGCCTCGGCTGCCGTCGCATGGCGCGTGACGGCGATCGAACCCGTCATCCGCCCCTGCGAAATTATCGCGCCGCCGAAGGCGATCACGCCGCGCTCCGCCTCGTCTCGTGCGCGGGCGAGGTGGCGCGGACGCGCTGCCAGACGTCGCGCCTCGGCACCGGGATCCGTGCCGTCCGCCGCGACCACCACGGTGTGCGTCCGGCCGTCCGATGCCGTGATCGGCCAAGCCGGATAGGGCAGTGGCGCGATGCGGAAGGCGTGCGAGGTGACGCGGTGCCACACCCCCTGCCGTGCAAAGGGCTCCGCCGCGAGATAGGCGTCCAGCGCCGCACGGTCTGCGACATCGAGCACCATCAGCGACCCACGGCTACGGCCCATCTCGTCGTGAAGGGGCAGGCCGAGTGCCAGCCGTCCGGCAGCCGCCTCCTTCGTGATGAAGGCCACATGTGCGTCGCGCGCCGCCGCGCGCCGCTCCGGCGCTTCGTCATCCACGCCGTCGAATGCCAGGATCGCGAAAGCCATCCGATGCTCCAGGTGAGTTGGGCCTGGCGGGGGAGCGCGGCGCGCTCCCCTGCCGCGAGCTAGTACATGTGCTGACCGCCGTTGATGGACAGCGTGGAGCCCGTGATGAAATCGGCCTCATCCGCGGTCAGGAACACGACGCCCCGCGCGATGTCTTGCGCGGTGCCGAGCCGCCCGCGGGGAATCCGCGAGACGATCTTCTCCAGTACGTCGGTGGGCACCGCGCGCACCATTTCCGTGTCCACATACCCAGGCGCCACGGCGTTCACCGTGATCTGGTTGCGCGCGCCTTCCTGCGCGAGCGCCTTGGTGAAGCCGTGGATGCCAGATTTCGCCGCGGCGTAGTTCACCTGGCCAAGCTGCCCAGCCTGCCCGTTCACCGAACCGATGTTGACGATCCGGCCGAACTTGCGGGCGTTCATCCCATCCCACACCGCCTTGCACATATTGTAGCAGGAGCCGAGGTTCGTATCGATCACCTCGTCCCACCACTGGCGCGTCAGCTTGCGCATCATCGCGTCGCGGGTGATCCCCGCGTTGTTGACCAGGATCTCGACAGGTCCGACCTCGGCCTCGATCCGCGCCACCGCCGCTTGGCAGGCTTCGAAATCGGCGACGTTGAACTTGTAGCAGGGGATGCCAGTACGCGCGCTGAAATCCTGTGCCGCCTGGTCATTGCCGGCGTAACTGGCGACCACCTTGCGTCCCGCTGCATGAAGCGCCTCGCTGATGGCGGCGCCGATGCCGCGTTGTCCGCCGGTGACCAATGCCACGCGTGCCATGTGATCTTCTCCCTGTCTGACCTGCAGCCGCGCGGCGGTTCCGGCGGCTCACGCCCTATCCTTGTTCGCGCGGCTGGGTTGGGGAAAGGGTCACGTGGCCGAAAACGCGGTTGACGCACGTCAACTCGCGGCGGCGGGGACGGCAGCAGTATCCACTTGTTCGCCGGCGAAGTTCCCGGCGGACGTTCCTGGACGCTTTTCCTGAGCGCCCTGGCGGCTCGCCCGTCAGGGCTTCTTTTCCGGTTTTGGCGGGCCGCCATCCGCCACTCTCGCCGGCAACGGCGACGACATCAATCAGCGGTAGAATTTTGCACTATAAGAATCTTACTTCACGAACCCGTGACCGATATGCAATTGCTTATCCGACCTGATCAACCCGGCCGCTCCGGCCATAATTCGCGGATAGCTCCCCATGACGTTCATGCCCGAGACCGACAGCCGCGATCGCAACGCACTTGTCATGATGCTTACCTATGTTGAGGCGGAATGCCGCCGGTTGGGCGCCGATGCCGCCGCCCGCCACGCTGCCATGGCGGCCTCGCTGGTTCCCACACTCACTGGCGTGGAACGCACGGCTGGCCTCGCGCTCCACTGATCCTAGGCGCGTGCTGCCTCAACCCTCCTACAGGGCCCAGGCGGCGCCGGGGGGGGTCCCACGGCCCAATTGAAACGTGGTCGGTTGCAGATGTTAGGCGACTTTCCGCCACGGCCTGAGAAGCTTGTGGTTCCCCCCGCATTTCCACGGGACCCAGGCTTCCCACGTAGCCGGCTCGCCGCCATGGATCCTCTTGGACGACGTCTCGTGCTCCCGGGGCTCATGCATCCCCCGGGGCTTACGCATCCAGCGCCACTCCAGCAGCGGCACTTGCCGAGCCGCGAGCGAGCTGCCGTGATGGCGGCGCCTTAGTTCTTCTCAACGTTCCAGAACACCATCACGGGCGCGTTCAGAACCGCCGAGACATTTGCCCTTCGCGCATAGGGTTGGTCGAACTGTCCGAGCACCCGATAGGGCTGCGTCGCCGACAGGCGCCGGTGCAGCGCCTCCGTGGCTGCGCGGCGCGCCGCCTCGTCCGGCGCGTCCAGCACCGCGGCGCGGAGCCGCTCTGCCTCCTCGTCGCATGGCCAGCCGACCCAGGCGCGGGCGCAGGACGAATTGGTGCCGATGTTCGTCATCGGCGACTGCATCGTGGCGCCGGAGGCGAAGGTGACGAAGAGGTTCCACCCCCCTTCCGCCGGCGTGCCGCGGTTCTGCTGCCGCGTCGCCACGGTGCCCCAGTCCGCGTATTGCAGCTCCACGTTGAAGCCGGCGCGGCGCAGATGCGCCGCCGCCACCTCCGCCGAGCGGCCGATGATCGGGATGTCGGAGGTGGTTGGCAGCACCAGCCGCTCGCCGCGGTAGCCGCTTTCCGCCAGCAGCCCTCGCGCGCGCGCAGGATCGGGGCGCGCATAGGGCTCCATGCCCGCTTCGGTGCCGTTTGCGGTGCCGCAAATGAAGTAGGAGAGGCAGCGTCGCCACCAGCGCTCATCGCCGACGCCGCCCGCCATCACCTCGCCCTGGTCGGTAGCAAGCGCGAGCGCCTGCCGCGCCCTCTCGTCGTTGAAGGGCGGGTGCAGGTGATTCGGCCGCAACATGACCTGGTTGGACAAGGTCGTGTAGCGCTCCACCCGGATGTCGCGGTTGCGCGACACCACCGGGACCAAATCCTGTGCAGGCTGCTCCCAGATGTCGATTTCGCCGGTTTGCAGCGCCGCCGCGGCCGTGGCCGGGTCAGGCATGATCAGCCATTCGACCCGGTCCACCCGCACCTGCCGGCCGCCCGCGAGCCCATTCGGCGGTTCCTGCCGTGGCACGTAGTCCGGATTGCGGTCGTAGACCACGCGCGCGCCAGACCGCCATTCGCCGCGATTGAAGCGGAAAGGGCCGGAGCCCACCGTCTCCGTCACCGGCTGTGCCGCGTCGGTCCGCGCGTCGCGTTCCCGCATCACGATCGGGATCATCCCTACCGCTGAGCCAAGTGCGAAGGGCACGAAGCCTGCCGGGCGGGAGAGGCGGAGTGCCAGCGTCCGGTCGTCCACCACCTCCAGCCCGGCGACGTACTCGCGCAGCTTCCCGCCCACCGTGTCGCGCTGCATCCAGCGGTTCAGCGAAGCGACGACGTCGCGTGCGGTCACCGGCTGCCCGTCATGAAAGCGCAGCCCGTCGCGCAGGCCGATCGTATGGGTGAGTCCATCGGACGAGACCTCATGCCGCCCGGCCATCTGCGGGCGGGCGTTCAGCTCCGCGTCCCACGCGAAAAGGCTCTCGTAGATCATCAGGCCGTGCATGCGGGTGATGACGATGGACGCAACAACCGGATCAAGGGTGCGAAGGTCGGCATGCGGCGCGACCCGCAGCACTCTGCTCGGCGCGGGCTGCGCGCCCGCGACGTCGGCGGCGCCCAGAAGGCAGGCGCAGGCCATCAGCATGCGGCGAAGTGTCATCGCGCCGTCTCTCTCCCGTCCTCCCGGGATTGCACACCCGGCCGACCGGCCGGGCAAGTCAGGCGCGCAGCAAGCGCAGCACACGCGATCGATGGGAAAGCAGGCGCAGAGTCCCGTCCTGCTCCAGCGCCAGCAACGGACGCAGGCGCCACGGCCCGTGCCGGCGCTCGGCCAGCGCGCGGCCCCCCGGCAGCGGGCGCAACGTGCAGACCTCGTCCGGCGGTCCGCCAGGCAGCCGGGCCGACCCGTCCGGCCGGATCTCCAGCACAGCCCCGAAGCACTCTTCGCGCCAGCGCCCGTGCAGGCCATCGTCGAGCCGCGTGTCGGACGGCACCGGCAACAGGCGACGCGGCAAGCCGCCGATCCGCCCGTCCAGAGCGCGGCCCTCCACCCGCAGGGTGGCATCCAGGTAGGCCGGGCGGGTGCGTACGCCCAAGGGCGCGGAGACCAGCGTCTCCGCACCTCCCATGAAGGACAGCATGCACCCCTCCACCTCCGCCCAGGCCTCGCCCGTCTCGGCGACGTAGAGGCCGGCCGGCAGGGTCGCGGCCGGTGGCGCCTCCTCCCCCGTCAACGCTGCCATGACGTGAATGGCCGCGCCCAGCGGCTCCACATCCTCGCGGTTGGTGATCAGCGCGACGCCACAACCCATCTCCGGCGCCATCAGCAGGTGAGTCTTGATGCCGGGCAGCGATCCGCCGTGCCCGACCAGCGCCACACCCCCGACTCGCAGCCTGGCCAGCCCCAGCGCATAGACCGAGGGTGCGCCATCCGAGAAGGCGCGCGCCGCCGCAAGCGCCTGCAGCAGCCCCGCCGCCGCGCCCCGGCCGCCGAGCAGCGCCGTCCCCCACTGCGCCAGCGTCGCCGCCGACCCGGCCAGGCCGCCGGAAGCCGAGAAGTGCAGCCCGTACCGCCCGCGGCGCCAAGCTGTGCCGTCGTGCCAAAGCGGCGTAGCGAGGCCCGGAAGCAGCACCGTCTCGTCCTCTGGGAAGGCAATGCCGAGGCCGAGAGGATCGAGCACCAGCCGGCGCAGCGCCGCGCCATACGATCCGTGCCGCGTGGCAAGCGCGGCGCCGGCCAGCCGCCATCCGGTATTGGAGTAGGTCATCTCCTGGCCCGGCGGCCCGGCCGTGCCGGGAAGCTGGCGGACGAAGGACAGCAACGCCTCTTCCGACACCCCCGCGGTGAAGGGTTGCCCGAGCAGCCACAGCGTCTCCATCACGTCCGGGATGCCGCCGGTCATGTCGAGCGCGCGGCCAAGCGGCACGGCACCGATCGCCTCCGGCAGCCCCGGCACCCATGCGCCGAGCGGCGCCTCCAGGTCGAACCCTGCGCGCAACACCGCGGCGGCGCAGAACTGCTTGCTGACCGACGCCCAGCGCGACGGCGTTTCGGGCGTGAAGGGGATGCCGTGCTCCGGAACGGCGAGCCCGCCCGACGCGGTCCCCCGCGGCCCGTCCCCGTCGAACAACACCATCGCGCCGCCGGGCCCCGGTGCGGGCCACGCGGCGGCTATGGCTTGCGCTGCCTCCGCACCGCGCGCGAAATCCGGACCCGCCACGCCGATCAGCGCAGCGGCAGCGCGTACATCAGCCCGCCGCGTGTCCAGAGATCGTTCATGCCGCGCGGAAGCCCGATCGGGCTTCCGGCGCCGAGGTTGCGGTCGAAGATCTCGCCGTAGTTCCCGACCGCACGGATTGCGTTGTACAGCCACCGCTCATCCAGCCCGAGCGCCCGGCCGAAGCCCGGCGTCACCCCGAGCGCGCGCTGCACCGTCGGGTTCGGGTCCCGCAGCCGGCCCTCGACATTGGCCTGGGTCAGGCCGAGCTCCTCGGCCTCGATGAGCCCGGCGAGCACCCACTTCACCACGTCGAACCACTGATCGTCGCCGTGCCGCACCATCGGTCCCAGGGGCTCCTTGCTGATCCTCTCCGGCAGCAGCAGATGATCGTCGGGCCTCTGCAGCGCCGTGGCGCGGTAGGAGGCGAGCTGGCTAGCATCCTGCGTCATCGCATCGCATCGCCCCGCGGCATAGGCCGCCACGAACTCGTCCGGGCGCTCGATCAGCACCGGCGTCATACGCATGTTGTTGGAGCGGAAGTAGTCGGCCGCGTTCAGCTCGCTCGTCGTGCCCGGCTGCATGCAGACCGTCGCGCCATCGAGCTGGCGCGCCGAGGTCACGCCCGAGGCGCGGCGCACAAGGAAGCCTTGCCCATCATAGAAGTTCACCCCCGCCATGTTGAGTCCCAGCGCGGTGTCGCGCTGCAGCGTCTGCGTGGCGTTGCGGGCCAGCACGTCGATCTCGCCTGACTGCAGCATGGTGAACCGGTTCTGCGAGGAAGTGGCGACGAACCGCACCCGCGACGGGTCGCCGAACAGCGCGGCAGCCAGCGCACGGCAGAAATCCGCGTCCAGCCCACGCCACTCGCCGCGGCTGTCTGGCGCCGAGAAGCCGGCGACGCCCTGGTTCACGCCGCAGCTCACCGTTCCGCGGGCGCGCACCGCATCAAAGGTCGGCCCAGCCGCCGCCCCGCCGATCCAGCCGAGCGCCAGGCATAGCCCGGCCAGCCATCGCATGCGCATCGCCCGTCCCCCGTGTTCCGACAGCCACGAAGCCAACCCGATCGCCGCCCGCGCCGCAAGCCGACCCGAACCGCCGCGGCGCGTTGGCGGCGGAGCTGCGCCGCCGCCGGAACCTTGCCCGACACCCAACAGCGGGGACGCGTCGAACCTCTACTGCTTCGTCTTCCTCCGTCTCGTCGCCGCTGATCCTGAGCCGTGGAGCCTCGACGCGCTGACCCACCGGGACAGCCCATCCTGCGCGGCGTTGACTCTTCGTCAGGCCAGGCGGGCCGCGCCGCCGCGCGCGCGGATCAGCAGGGTCGAGATGATCAGCACGTTCATCGCATTCCACGCCACGCCGTTGAGGAAGGCGGCGCGGTAGCTGCCGGTGACATCGAACACCAGGCCGGAGAGCCAGCCGCCGAGCGCCATGCCAACCATCGTGGCCATCAGCACGACGCCGACCCGCGTCGCTGCCTCCCGCGCCGGGAAGTGCTCCCGCACGACCACGGCGTACGAGGGGACGATGCCGCCCTGAAACAGCCCGAACAGTGCCGAGACCACGAACAGCGAGGCGAGCCCGTCGAAGAACAGGTACAGCGCCAGCGCGACCCCCTGCAGCACGGAGCCCAGCAGCAGAGTCGCCAGCCCGCCGATCCGGTCCGCGATGAACCCTGACGCGATGCGGGAGACGACACCGCACAGCAGCATGAGGGACAGCATCTCCGTGCCCCGCGCCACGCCATAGCCGAGGTCTCCGCAATACGCGACGATGTGGACCTGCGGCATCGCCATCGCGACGCAGCAGCCCAGACCGGCGACGCACAACACCGCCGTCAGCGCATTGGGAGAAAGGCCAAGCGGCCGCTCCGTCCCGCCCGCCGCAGCTGCCGATGTTCCAGCCCGCGGCAGCGGCGGCGGCGCTCGCAGGGCGAAGGCCAGCGGCACCATGATCGACAGGCAGGTCACCCCGATCGCCACATGCGCCATCCGCCAGCCCACCACCCCGATCAAACCGTCGAGCAGTGGTGGCCAGATCGCCCCGGCCAGGTAGTTGCCGCACGCCGCCAGCGCCACTGCAATGCCTCGTCGCCGGTGGAACCAGAGCGAGGCATCGGCCATCAGCGGCCCGAAGGTTGCCGCGCCGCCCAGCATCCCGATCAGCACGCCATGCGCGACCGCGAAGAACAGCAGCGAGGGCGCGAGCCCCGAGAGCACGTACCCGGTCGCCAGCATCGTCGCGCCGAACAGCACTGCCCGCATTGCGCCGAAGCGGTCTGTCGCCCGTCCGAGCAGCACCGACCCCGCGGCGAAGCCGAGCATGGTCAGCGCATAGGGCAGCGCCGCCTCGGACCGCGTCGCCCCGAACTCCGCCTGCACATGCGGCAGCGCCACCACCACCGACCACATGCCGACATTGCCGGTAGTGGACAGCGCCATGATCGCGGCCAGCCGCCGCCAGGCCGCCGGCCCGTCGATCAGCCGCTCGGTCACCATGCGCCCGGTCCGAAGGTGACGAACTCCTCCAGCCCCATGCGCGCGGTGACAAGCCGGTTCGCCGGCTCCTCCGCGTCCTCGGCGCCGAGCGACATCCCGCAGACCAGCGCCTGGTCATCCGGCAGGCCGAGCACTTCGCGTACCACGTCGTGGTGGTCGCAGAACGCCGCCTGCGCGCAGGTGTCGAGGCCGTGGCCGCGCGCGGCCAGCATCACCGATTGCAGAAACATCCCGAAGTCGAGCCAGGAGCCCTGCTCGAGGTCGCGGTCGATTGTGAAGATCAGCCCAACCGGGGCGCCGAAGAAGTCGAAGTTGCGGCCACGCTGCGCGTGTCCGGCCGCGTGGTCGCCGCGCGCGATGCCGCAGAGAGCATAAAGCTCCCATCCCACCTTGCGCCGGCGGGAGAGGTAAGGCTCGCGCCAGTGGCGTGGATAATAGTGATAGTCGCGCTCCACTCTCCGCCCCGCATTATGGGCCTCGTGCAACGCGGCCGACAGCCGGGCCTTCTCCTCCCCCACCGTTATCCGCACGCGCCAGGGCTGGACGTTGGAGCCGGAGGGCGCGCGCGAGGCTGCGGCCAGGATCGCCTCGACGGTGGCGCGCCGCACGGGGTCAGGCCGGAAGCCGCGCACGCTTCGGCGCGTCGCCAGCGCCTCGAACACGTCCATGCCGCCGCATTCTCCCGTCTTTCGGCGCAGTCTGGACCTGCCGGCTAACGCAGCCAATGGGGCGGCGGCGCGCCGGCCACCGGCATCGGCGTGCGGGCGATGCGGTCGGCCAGCAGGCAGCCCAGCCACGCCTCGCGCCGCCCCGGTCCCGCGAATGCGAGAGAGGAGACATTCGCAAGCGGGCTGCCGGCCACCGACAAGTCGGCCGGCGAGAGCGTGCCGCCGCGGAAGGCGCACTCCACCTGCGCGACATGCGTCGAGTCGCCCGCATCGAGCATCCGCGCGACGCGCCCGCTCTCCGGCTCCACCCGCAGCAGCCGGTCGGCGACGATCGCGGTGACCCACACCTGTCCTTCCGCGTCGAAGGCGAGCCCGTCCGGGAACTCCCCCACGCCGAATTCCGCCACGACCTGCTTCGCCCCGAGGGCACCGCCGGCACCCAGAGGAAAGCGCGACAGCCGGCGCGCGAAGGTCTCGTTGACGTAGAGGAAGCAACCGTCCGGCGACACGCCGCACTCGTTCGCGTAGCCAAGCCCGTCCGCCACGATCCGTGCCCCCCGCCCGTCCTGCAGAACGAGGAAGCCGCCCGCCGCCCCTGGCCGCCAGTCGTCGTGCCGCAGTGCCGCGCGCGTGGACACGGTGGCCCAGAGCCGCCCTGCGGCATCGCGCAATGCGTGATTGGTCGGCGGCAGCTTCACGCCGTCCGCCTCCCGCAGCACAGGCGAGAGCTGGCCGTCGGGGGTCAATCGGAACACGCCGCCTTCCCTCGCGCCAAGATGCGCAACGAGGAAGGATCCGTCGCGGTCGAAGGCGACGCCGTTCGGCATCAGCGCCTCCGCCAGCTCGGTCGTTCGGCCGGCAATCAGACGGTGAGATCCGTCCGACGCCAGCGCTGCCACGCCGCCCCGCGCATCGGCCGCGAACACGCCGCCGTCCGGCGCCACCACCACGCATTCCGGCCTCGACAGCCCCGCGCCGGCGAAGACCACATCCGACAGGCGCATCATCCCGGGATCCGCGCCGCAATGGCGCGCGCCACCTCCGCCGTGCCGGCGCCGCCGAACTCCGCGCTCCGCAGCCCGCCGGCAAAGGCCGCGTCCACCGCACTCTCCAGCTCGGCCGCCGCATCCGTCCAGGCCTGCCCCGCGCCACGCGTCCCCAGCCAGTCGAGCATCATCGCCGCCGAGAGGATCATCGCCGTCGGATTTGCCACGCCCCTGCCCGCGATGTCCGGGCCGGTGCCGTGGCTCGGCTGGAACACCGCGTGCCCGTCGCCGATGTCGGCCGAGGGGGCGTACCCCATGCCCCCGATCAGCCCGGCCCCGAGGTCCGAGAGGATGTCGCCGAACATGTTCTCGGTCGGCAAGACGTCGAAGCCCCAGGGCCGCCGCACGAGGTCCAGTGCCATGGCGTCCACGTAGTGGTGCCCTGCCTCCACTCCCGGGAACTCCCGGGACACATCGTCGAAGACCTTTCGCATGAAGGCCATGGAGGTGAACACGTTTGCCTTGTCCACAAGCGTCACCCGCGCCGCCCGCCCGCGCCGCTCCGCGCGACGTTCCGCCAAGCGGAAGGCAAAACGCGACAGGCGCTCGGTCGTCGCGCGGGTGATCACCATCGTGTCCCGCGCCTCCCGATCCTCCACCACCTCGCCGCGCCCGCGCGCCCAGAACAGCCCTTCCGTGCTCTCGCGCAGGATCACCAGGTTGATGTCCTTCGCGCGCGGATCGGCGAGAGCAAGCGGCACGCCGGGAATCGCGCGGATGGGCCGCACCCCGGCGTACAAGCCAAGCCGAAAGCGCAGGTCGAGTTGCGGCGCGATCTCCGTACCGTCCGGATGGCGGATGCCTGGCCAGCCCATCGCGCCGAGCAGGATGGCGTCCGCGGATTCGGCGCGCCGGAAGACCTCCTCCGACATCGCCGTTCCGGTCTCGCGGTAGCAGAAAGCGCCGGCGCGCAGCGTCTCAGCCGACAGCCCAAGACCGTGCCGGCGCGCCAGCCGCTCCAGCACGCCCATGGCGGCATCGGTCACCTCCACGCCAATCCCGTCCCCGGGCATGACGGCAATGCCTACCAAATTGCTCAAGGCGGCGTCTCCTCCTGGGCCGGTCATGGTGCATGGCGACCGGCCTAGGGCCAGCCTTGCCCTACCAAGCGGCATTCGTTACGCGGTAGTTTCGGCTAGCCAAGAAGGCAACTTCCGGTTGAGGATCTGGCGATGCCTTCTACGCGACTCCACCTGCTCGCCGCCACCGGGTTGCTCGCACCGTCCCTCGCCTGGGCTCAGGCGCCGGACGGCGTGCGCCTCTCCGCCGGCGGTGCGACGATCACGCAGTCCGCCGCGCGCACCCAAATCGTGCAGAGTACCGACCGCGCGGTGATCGAGTGGCGGCGCTTCGACGTCGGGCCGTCGCACCACGTCGACATCCGCCAGCCCGGCGCTGGTTCCTGGTCCCTGCAACGGGTGACCGGCGGCGATCCCTCCTCCATCGCCGGGCGCGTCACCTCGAACGGCGGCGTAGCCATCGTCAACCCAGCCGGGATCGTCTTCCAAAGTGGCGCCCAGGTGGATGTGGCGAACCTCATCGCCACCACGGCCGACACCGCCAACAACGCCTTCATGGCCGGCCGCATGGCCTTCGACGGTGCGCCGCGCCCCGCGGCCCGCATCGAGAACCGCGGCACGATCACTGTGCGCGAAGGCGGCCTCGCCGCGCTCGTTGCGCCGGGGGTCGCCAACACCGGAACAATCCGCGCCCGCCTTGGCCGCGTCGCCCTCGCGGGTGGGGAGGCGTTCACCCTCGACCTCGCCGGCGACGGGCTGATCGCCCTTGACGTCACGCGGCAGGTCGCCGCGACGCAGGGCGGCGCCGCGCTCGTCACCAATGCCGGCGTCATTGAGGCGGAGCGCGGCCACGTCGCCCTCACGGCCCGGGCTGCCTCCGGCATCATCGAGACCCTCGTCGAGGCTGGCGGCCGCATCGCCGCGCCCGGAGGCATCATTGAGGTGACGGCGCCGGGTGGTGGCGTGCGCATCCCTTCGGGCGCCCTGCTCGACACCTCGGGTGCCGCCACCGGCGGCCGCGTGACCGTCGGCGCCGGCGCTGCCAGCCGGATCGGTACGCCGGAGCGCCTTTCCGACCGCACGACCGTGGAGCGCGGCGCCACGCTCCGCACCGGCCGGGGCGGCACCGCCGTCGTTCATGCCGAACGCCGCACCGCGATGCACGGCATCGTGGAGGCGCCGGGTGGCGCCATCGAGGTCTCCTCCCGCGGCGCGTTGGCGCTCGACGGCGCGATGCACGCGCCCGGCGGGACCGTGCTGGTCGATCCGGTGGAACTGCGCGTCGTCGACGCGCTGTCGGGCAGCGCCGAGCCGGCTGAGATCACCGCCGCCGCGGTGAACGCCACCACCGGCGCCCTCACGCTCCAGGCCGAGCGCCGCATCCGCGTCGCGACGGCGGTGGACAAGGCGATCGGCCCGCTGACGCTTGAAACGACGGATGCCCTCGCCGCGCCCGGCGACGGCATCCGCATCGAACGCCCGCTCGCCGTCACAGGCGACCTCGTCTTGCGCTCGGCCGGCGACATCACTCAAGCGTCCTCCGGCGCACGGATTTCCGCCGGCACACTCTTCGCCGAGAGCCGCGGCGGCGCCGTGCGGCTGGAAGCGGGCGGCAACGCGATCCGTGCCTTGGCCGGAGGCGGCGCGGCCACGCGCTTCGACCTGGCAACCGGCACGGCGCTGGCCGTGGACGGCGCGGTGACGGCACCCGAGATGCGGTTGACCACGACGCAGCGCCTCTCGCTTCGTGCGCCGCTCTCCGCCTCCGGCACGATCGAACTGGTAGGGCTGCGCGGCATCGCTCAGGTGGCGTCGGGTGCCGGCGTCGCCGCCGGCACGCTGATGCTCGAATCGCCGCTCGGCGCGATCATGCTCGGTGGCGGCGGCAACCGCGTGGTCAGCCTCGGAGATGTCGCCGCGCCGATGGGGCTGACGCTCGCCAACGAGATCGCGCTGAACGTCGCGGGCACTCTGAACGGCGGCGGCGTCACCGTCTCGGTGGCCAGCGGCGACCTGACGCAGGATCCCGCAGCCTCCCGCATCCTGGCGGACGATCTGGCCGCGTTTGCGCCGATGGGGTCCGTGCTGATCGATGGCGGACTGAACGTGATCAGGCGGCTGCGCGGCGGCGCGCGTGACGCTTTCGTGCTCGACGCCGGCGGCGCGCTGACCCTTTCGGGTCCGCTTGCCGCGGCAGAGGTCGAGCTGCGGGCGCCTGGCGGCCTCTCGCAGGATCAGGGCGCGACCCTTGCCGCAGGCCTGCTGCGCGTGAGCGCGCCGGGCGGCCCGGTGCTGCTCGACGATCCTGGCAACATGGTCATGGCGCTCGGCGCGGTGGGCGCGGGTGGGGAGTTCACGCTCTCCACCACGGGCGCGCTGCGCCTGGAGGGAGCTCTGGTGGCGCCCTCAGCGGCGCTGGCGGCTGACGACATCGCGCAGGGGTCGGGTGGGAGCATCGCCACGCCGCTTCTGCGCGTCACGGCACGAAACGGCGACGTGGCGCTGGACGGCCCCGGCAACTCCGTCGTGGAACTCGGCCCGGCTGGCGCCGCTGGCCGCTTCGCGCTGACCGCCATGGGCGTCCTCTCGGTGACCGGCCCGCTCGATGCCGGCGGTGCGCTTCTGCTGGAGGCGGAAGCGCTGCGCGTGGCCGCCCCTGTCTCCGCCGGCGCGCTCACCCTGCGCGCGCGTGGCGGCGATGCAGTACAGCAAGGTGGTGCGATCGCCACGCCGGGACTCCGCGCTGAGGCGCTCGGCGAGGTCCGGCTCGAGGCGGCCGGCAACGCCATCGCTGCGGTGGCAGGACGAGCCCGCGGCGCCTTCCGTGTCGCCACCGCCGGGGCGCTCCGGGCCGGCGACCTCGCCGCACCCGAGATCGCGCTCCGTGCCGGCGGCGACATGACGCAGGATGCCGCCGGCATAGCGACGCCGCTGCTCTCTGTCCGCTCTGGCGGGCATGTCGACCTGCGTGCCGGCGCCAATGCCATCACCGCGCTCGGGGAGATCACCGCGCCTGGCGGCGTGACGCTTGCCACCTCGACATCCCTTCTGCTGACGCAGCCCGCTGTCGTTCCTCGGGCCGTGCTGAGCGCCGCCGGCGACCTTGACCAGCTGCCGGGCGCGCCGCTCTCCGCTGGCGTGGTGCGTCTCTCGGCGGGCGGCGCCATCCGGCTGGAGGATCCGGCCAACGCCCTGCCGCTGGTCGGCGGCGCGACGGCTCCGGTCGGGATTCGCCTCGTCACTGGCGGCGCCATGCGGCTCGAAGGTCCGCTCTCGACGGGCGGCACGCTTGCCCTCTCCGCGGAGGGCGACCTTATTCAGGCGGCGACGGGCGCCTCGCTGACGGCGGCCGTGCTCGAGGCCCGCTCCCGCGCCGGCAATGTGGCGCTCGAGGGCGCCGGCAACCGCTTCGGTGCGCTCGGCACCGGCGCCGCTGCCGGTCGCTTCGTGATCGCCGAAGACGGCACCGCGCCGCTCCGCCTGATTGGCCTGGTGGCGGCGCCAGAACTCTGGCTTGCGCCGGCCGGTGGCCTTCTCGGCGAAGGCGGGTCGCTGCGGGCCGGGTCCCTCCGGCTTGCCTCCGGCGGCGAGGTGCGGCTCGAGGCCGGAGGCCACCACATCGGGGCGATTGAGGGCCGCGCCGCTGGCCTTGCACTTGCGAACGAAGTCGCGCTCGACGTCACGGGCCAGCTCGACGTGTCGGGCCGCCTCGCTCTTTCAGCCGAGAGCATCAGCCTGCTCGCACCCGTCACCGCCACGCGTGGCGCGCTGCTCGTGGCGCTCTCGGGTGACGTGGCGCAGGCCGCGTCCGGCGCGGGCCTTCGCGTCGCCGGTGGCCTGGAGGTGTACGCCGCCGGCGCGATCGCCTTCGACGGCGCCGGCAACGCCGTGCCGATCTTGCGTGGCGGGTCCGCCGGGCGGGCCTTCGCACTGGCGACGGAGGGGCCGATGGACCTGCGCGCCGCCGCAGTCTCGGGCGAGACGGTGGCGCTGCGCGCGACGGGCACCATGACGCTCGACGGCGCGACCTTCGCCGCGGGACGCGCGGTGCTGCTTGTCGTGCCGGGCGGGCTCTCCGCCGGCGCTCGCAGCCATGTCGGTCCGCTGGATGCCGGCCGATCCCCGGTGCTGGTGATCGACGCGCGCGGCGCCGGGCTGCAAGCGGTGCCCGACTTCGTCCAGGCCGACCGGGCGGGGCTGGCGCCGGCCGATCAGCCGACGCAGCTCGCCGCCTTTGGCCCCCCGGGCACCGCATCGGCAGGCGGCGTGGCGTTCGACGTCGCGGCCGGCCTTTCCCCGGTGTTCCTGCTGCTCGACGGCGGCGTGGCGGTCGGCACGGTGCAGGCGGGGCGGCTCGGCCTGCTCGGCGATGGCGGGTCCGCCTTCCTGGTCGGCACCGTCGGCGGCCTTGGCGGAGAGGGCGCGGCCGCTCTGACAACCGTTTCGAGCAGCAGCGCCGGCTATCTCTTGAACGGCTGCCGGATGGGTCCGGCCGGCTGCGCGGGTCCGCCACCGGCCCTGCCGCCGGCACCCGCACCTCCAGCTATCCTTCCGCCGTCAGCGCCCCCCGCACACGCGCCGCCTCCGGCCCGGTCTATCCTCGCACCCTTACCGCCCCAGCGCGAGCCAGAGCCCCCGGCGCCCCTGTTCCCTTGGCCCGTTGCCTGGCCGCTGCCATCGCTCGTCGAGCGCGAATAGGGCCTACGATCGCCGCCGCAGCAGCCGCAGCGCCTCGCGCAGGTCGAGCCCACCGAGGAGCTGCGCCGTCCCGAAATACGTTGTCATGCCCGCGACCACCAGCGCCCCCAGCGCCGAAAGCCGCGCCACGCTGTTGCCCATCGGCGGGAAGACCAGCCACTCCATCAGCAGCAGCACGGCCGACATCACCATGGCGGCCGCCAGCAGACGCGGCACTGCACGCCGCACGCGCCGATCGAGGACCAATTGCCGCCGTCGCACCAGCAGCCACCCCAGCACGGCCACGTTCACCCACGCTGCCACCGAGGTGGCGAGCGCAATGCCCACATGCGCAAGGAACGGCGTGAACAGCAGGTTGAGCGCCAGGTTCAACCCCACCACGCCAAGCCCGACCTTGACTGGCGTCGCCGTGTCGCCGCGCGCAAAGAACCCAGGCGTCAACGCCTTTACCAGCACGAAGGCGGGCAACCCCACCGCATAGGCGACGAGCGCGGCCGAGGTCGCCGCCGCCGCCACCGCGTCGAAGGCGCCGCGCTGGAACAGCGCCGAGATCAACGGCACCGCCAACACCGCCATCGCGAAGGCGGAGGGCAGCGCGAAGGCCAGCGAGAATTCGATGGCTCGGTTCTGGCTGCGGTGCGCGGACAGCCGCTTGCCCGTGCGCAGGTGCCGTGCCAGCAGCGGCAGTAGTGCCGTGCCCACGGCCGCCCCGATCACGCCGAGCGGAAGCTGCGCCACGCGATCGGCGTAATACAGGAAGCTCACCGCGCCCGCTGGCAGCAGGCTCGCGATCACGATGTCGATGGCCAGGTTGAGCTGCGTCACTCCAGCCCCGATCAGGCCCGGCACCATCCGCCGCAACACGCCGACCACATCCGGCGTCAGCCGCGGCCGCGACAGCGGGTTGATCGCCATGCCCGCATGCCTGACCGCCAGCATCACTAGCAGCAGCTGCGCGACGCCCGAGACGGTGACGCCCCAGGCCAGCGCATGGCCCGGCGTCGCGACATACGGCGTCAGGCCGACCAGGAACGCCATGGCCAGCAGGTTGAACAGCACCGGCGCCGCGGCGGCCGCGCCGAACCGGTCCATCCCGTTCAGCACGCCGGAAATGAGGGCAGCAAGGCAGATGAACAGCAGGTAGGGGAAGGTGATCCGGGTCAGCTCCACTGCCAGCGGGAACCGGTCCGCCTCGCCCACGAAGCCCGGCGCCAGGACGAACAGCAGCCCAGGCATGAACAGGATGCCGAGCAGCACGAGGATCGACAGCCACAGCGTCATCAGCCCGGCCAGCGAGTTCGCGAGCGCCCGCGCCTTCGCTGGCCCGTCCAGCGCGTAGGTGCCGGCGAAGGCCGGGACGAAGGCGGCGTTGAACGCGCCCTCGCCGAACAGGCGACGGAACAGGTTCGGCAGCTTCAGCGCCACGAAGAACGCGTCCGCCACCGGTCCGGCGCCGAGCTTCGCCGCGATCAGCATGTCTCGGGCGAAGCCCAGAACGCGGCTGGCCATGGTCCAGCCGCCAACGGTCGCGATGCTGCGCAGCATCGCCGGGGGTTAGCAGCCCGGCCCGGAGGCCGGAAGGGGCAGGCGGGTTGTCCTGCGGGAGCCGGGCGACTAGGTGGGGGCAACGCTTCGCGGGTGCGGTCGCGCCCCGATCACAAGATCCGAATGGCAGAGATGAGCGAGAACACCCAGACTCCGACGGAACCCGCGCCGGAGACCGAAACCCTGACCGAAGCGGCGCTCCCGCCCGAGGCGCCGGGCGGCGATGCCGATCGCCTTGCCGCGCTGGAGGCCGAGATCGCCTCCCTGCGCGACAAGTGGTTGCGGGCCGAGGCTGAGATGCAGAATCTCCGCGCCCGCGCAAGACGCGAGGCCGAGGAAGCGCGGCTCTACGCCGTCCAGCGCTTCGCCCGCGACGCCGTGGAGACGGCCGAGAACCTCCGCCGAGGCCTCGACAGCCTGCCCCCGGCCGCTGAGGACGAGCCTGAGCTTCTCACCAAGCTGCGTGGCGGTTTCGAAGGCGTGGAACGCGCCTTCACCGCCATGCTGGAACGGCATGGCGTGCAGAAGGTGGAGGCGGGGGGCGCAAAGTTCGACCCCGAGATGCACCAGGCGATGGCTGAGCAGCCCGCGCCGGAGGGCGTGGAGCCCGGTAGCGTCCTGCAGGCCTGGACACCGGCCTGGACGCTGAACGGCCGCCTGCTGAAGCCCGCGATGGTCGTGGTCGCCGGCAAGGGTTGAGCGGAAGGGCTTTCAGGACCGGTCGGCGCGGCGGCGGCGGCGCATGCGGATCCAGACCAGTGCCGTCACTGCCGGCACCAGCAGCGCCAGCAGCACCTCCCCCGTCACCCGTCCCAGGTCGAAGGGCTTGATCGCGTAGCCTGCGAGCGACAGCAGGTAGTAGCTGATCGCCGCGACCGACAGGCCCTCCACCGTCTCCTGCAGACGGAGCTGCGCCCTTCCCGTTTCCGCCATTGCGGCGAGGAGCCGGCCGCTCTGCGCCTCCTGCGCCACGGCGACGCGGGCGCGCAGCAGATCCACCGCACGCCCGCAGCGCGTCGACAGCGTTGCGATGCGCGCCCCGGTCGCCTCGACCGTCGCGATTGCGGGGTCAAGCCGCCTCTCGAGATACTCGGCCAGCGTCGGCATCCCGCTCAGCCGCGTCTCCCGCAACACCTGCAATCGCTGGCCGACCAGCGCGTGATAGGCGCGCGAGCCGCTGAACCGATCCGCAGTCTGCGCCGCCAGACGTTCGATGGTGGTTGCGAGGTCGGTCAACTCCTCAAGCGCATGCCGCTCCGCCTCCAGCTCGTCGAGCCCGGGCAATCGTGCGGTCAGCGCCGCAAGGCTGGCCGAGGCGCGAGCCAGTTCGGGCGCGCAGGACCGCGCCTGCGGCAGCGCGAGCAGCGCCAGCATGCGGTACGTCTCCACTTCCCAGAGCGCCTGGACGAGCCTGCCCGCCAGCGCGGCGCCCATGCCGTGGTCCTGCAGGAGGATGCGGGTGAAGCCGTCCGGTCCCGGCCGGAAATCCGTCCAGACCGTCGCAACGCCGCCGCTGAGGCTCGATCCTGCCAGGTTGTCTGCGACGAAACATCCGGGTGGCGGCGGCTCGTCCTCTCCCCCGCCTCGCGCCACGGCAATGTGCCCCGCGACGAGGGTGCGGCCCGGCAGGGCGCCGAGCCAGTCGGTCGGCACCGCCTCGATGGCGGTTTCCGCAAAGGGGTCCGCGGGATCGAGCGGCGCGGCCGGACGCAGGAAGGTCCACCCGTCAAACTCGGTGTGCCGCTCGTAGCGCAGGGTGAAGCGGCCGAAATCGGCCAGCACGAAATCCGCTTCCGGCGCCGGCGGCGTCACGCCGTAGCGGCGGCAGAGCGTCTCGAGATGTGCCGTCGCCGCCGCCCGCCCCGACCCGTCCTCGCGCAGCAGCGCAAGCCGGCTGACCCGCGCCGGCGTGCCGAGAGGCAGCGGCGGCCGGGCATGCAGCTCCCCAGCCAGCGCATCGCGGTCCGGGTGGAGGGGAAGGGCGGAGATGGTCACGGGCCCAGGACGATAGCCGGCAGCGCCCCGCTCGCGATAGGCTCATGCCGCACGGTGACCTGCCGCCCTCCGCCGCCTTGGCGACAGACGGATCGTGACCGTGGCCGGCTCCCGCGAGGTGCCGCCGTGCCCCGCGCCCCCTTGCCGCGCCGCACTGCGCTGAATATGTCACGCGCCGTCCAACACACCCAAACCCCATCCGGCAGGGGCCGGGCACGGTGCCTGAAGGGGCCGCGCCCACGCCGCCGAAGAGGAGCACACGGATGAGCAAGGTCATCGGCATCGACCTCGGCACGACCAATTCCTGCGTCGCCATCATGGAAGGCCCGAGCGGGGCGAAGGATTCCGTCAGGGTCATCGAGAACGCCGAGGGCGCCCGCACCACCCCCTCCATGGTCGCCTTCGCCAAGAACGGCGAGTTGCTGGTCGGCCAGTCCGCGAAGCGTCAGGCGGTCACCAACCCCACCAACACGCTCTACGCGGTCAAGCGCCTGATCGGCCGCCGCTACGACGACCCGATGGTCGCGAAGGACAAGGGTCTCGTGCCCTACTCCATCGTGCGTGCCGACAATGGCGACGCCTGGGTTGAGGCCAGCGGCAAGAAATACGCGCCGCAGCAGATCAGCGCCCATATCCTGACCAAGATGAAGGAGACCGCCGAGGCCTATCTCGGCGAGAAGGTGACGCAGGCCGTCATCACCGTCCCGGCCTACTTCAACGACGCGCAGCGGCAGGCCACGAAGGAAGCCGGCGCCATCGCCGGGCTCGAGGTGCTCCGGATCATCAACGAGCCGACGGCGGCTGCGCTCGCCTACGGCATGGACCAGAAGAAGGGCGGCACCATCGCCGTCTATGACCTTGGCGGCGGCACCTTCGACATCTCCGTCCTCGAGATCGGCGACGGCGTCTTCGAGGTGAAGTCCACCAACGGCGACACCTTCCTCGGTGGCGAGGATTTCGACGCCCGCGTCATCGACTACCTTGCCGACGAGTTCCGCAAGGAGCAGGGCATTGACCTGCGCGGCGACAAGCTCGCCCTGCAGCGTCTGAAGGAGGCCGCGGAGAAGGCGAAGATCGAGCTTTCGTCCTCCAAGCAGACTGAGATCAACCTGCCCTTCATCACGGCCGACGCCTCGGGCCCCAAGCACCTGGTGCTCCAGCTGACCCGGGCGAAGCTCGAGGCGCTGGTCGACGACCTGATCCAGAAGACGCTGGAGCCCTGCCGCCAAGCGCTGAAGGACGCCGGTCTCACCGCCGGCGAAATCGATGAGGTCATCCTCGTCGGCGGCATGACTCGCATGCCGAAGGTCATCGACGCCGTGAAGACCTTCTTCGGCAAGGAGCCCGCGCGCAACGTCAACCCCGACGAGGTCGTGGCGATCGGCGCGGCCATCCAGGGCGGCGTTCTGAAGGGCGACGTCAAGGACGTGCTGCTGCTCGATGTCACCCCGCTGTCCCTCGGCATCGAGACGCTCGGCGGCGTCTTCACCCGCCTCATCGACCGCAACACCACGATCCCGACCAAGAAGTCCCAGGTCTTCTCCACCGCGGACGACAACCAGTCGGCGGTCACCATCAAGGTGTTCCAGGGTGAGCGCGAGATGGCGTCCGACAACAAGCTGCTCGGCCAGTTCGACCTGCAGGGTATCCCGCCGGCCCCCCGTGGCGTGCCGCAGATCGAGGTGACCTTCGACATCGACGCCAACGGCATCGTCAGCGTCTCGGCGAAGGACAAGGCCACCGGGAAGGAGCAGCAGATCCGTATCCAGGCCAAGTCCGGGCTGTCCGACGCGGACATCGAGCGCATGGTGCGCGAGGCGGAGGCGAACGCCGAGGCAGACAAGAAGCGGCGCGAGGCGGTGGAGGCCCGCAACGGTCTCGACGCACTCGTCCACTCGACCGAAAAGACGCTGCGCGAGAACGGCGACAAGGTCCCGGCCGCCGAGAAGGCGGATGTCGAGGCCGCGATCGCCGAGGCACGCACCGCCATGGAAGGACAGGACGCCGACGCCATCCGTACCGCGTCCGACAAGCTCTCCCAGGTTGCGATGAAGATGGGCGAGAGCCTCTACAAGGCGCAGCAGGCGGCTGGCGAAGCACCCGGCGCCACTGGGCCTGGTACCGGACCGGAGGGCACAGGCGCTGGCCCCTCGGCCGGCGCCAACCCGAACGAGAAGGTGGTCGACGCCGAGTTCGAGGAGGTCGATCCGAAGAAGCGGAAGCCGTCGTAAACGCCGGGCTTCAGCTTTACGGCGCGGCGCGCCCGGCTTCCGCGAGGGGGTCGGGCGCTGCCATGTTGAACCGACCTTTCGAGGACCAAGGGTCCCATGGCCAAGCGTGACCACTACGAAGTCCTGGGCGTGTCCCGGGACGCGAGCGAGGAGGACCTGAAGAAGGCCTACCGCAAGCTCGCCATGCAATACCACCCCGATCGCAACCAGGGCGACAAGGCGGCCGAGGCGAAGTTCAAGGAGCTGAACGAGGCCTACGACGTCCTGAAGGACGCCGAGAAGCGCGCCGCGTATGACCGCTTCGGCCACGCCGCCTTCGAGGCCGGCGGTGGCACCGGCCCAGGCGGGTTCGGCGGCGGCGCCGGCGGCAATCCCTTCGGCGGAGCCTTCGAGGACATCTTCGAGGAGATGTTCGGCGGTCTGCGCGGTGCCCGCGGGCGCGGCCCCGTCGGCCGCGGCGCCGATATCCGCCAGGCTGTCGAGGTGACCCTGGAAGAAGCCTTTGCAGGGGCGAAGAAGACCATCCGCGTCCCATCCTCCGTCGCCTGTGAGGCGTGCAAGGGCACCGGCGCGGAGGGCGGCGCAGCGCAGGCCGCCGCCACCTGCGGCACCTGCGGCGGCGCCGGCAAGGTGCGTGCCCAGCAGGGCTTCTTCCTCATCGAGCGCACCTGTCCGACCTGCGGCGGCACCGGCCGCGTCATCAAGAATCCCTGCAAGGTCTGCGCCGGCCAAGGCCGCGTGCAGCGTGACCGCACTCTCGCCGTCTCCATCCCGGCCGGCGTCGAGGACGGCACGCGCATCCGCCTCTCGGGCGAGGGCGAGGCAGGGCTCCGCGGCGCCCCGGCTGGCGATCTCTACGTCGACGTCACGGTGAAGCCGCACCCAATCTTCCAGCGCGACGGCGCCAACATCTTCGTCCGCGTGCCGCTGCGCATGACGCAGGCGGCGCTCGGCGGTGCGGTGGAGGTGCCGGTGGTGGATGGCGGTCGCGCTCGGGTCAGCATCCCCGCGGGCACGCAGACCGGCGACCAGTTCCGCCTGCGCGGCAAGGGCTTCTCCGTCCTCCGCAGCGCCGCCCGCGGCGACATGTACGTCCAGGTCGCCGTCGAGACCCCGCAGAACCTGACCCGCCGCCAGCAGGAGCTGCTGCAGGAATTCGAGCGAGAGGCCGAGAAGTCCGGCCGCTCCAGCCCGGAGAGCGAGGGCTTCTTCGCCAAGGTGAAGGAGTTCTGGGACGGGCTGGGCCGGTAGCGCCCGGCAGCCGATCGACAAGGGCTACCGCGCACGCGCATGTGCGGAGCGGAAGCCGGCCGTGCACGTGCAGTCTTTCCTGTCCGGCAGGACAGGGTCCGCAGCCCATGCCAGCGGCATACTGGCCCATGATCGTCTCGGTCGTCCTCGCGGCGGCGGCGCCCGAGAGCCCGGCGGCCCTGCGCGGCCGGGAACAGCCCGCGCAGTATCGCCGGGAGCCCGACCTCCCAAGGGCACCGGCGCCGCAGGACCGCTCGCGCGGCGGGGGCGGCTTCACCTGCGGCACCAGGACCTACTGCACCGAGATGCGGAGCTGCGCCGAGGCCCAGTTCCACTTCCGCCAATGCGGCCTTCGCCGCCTGGATGGCGACCGCGACGGGATCCCCTGCGAAAGGCTCTGTGGCGGGGGCCGGTAGGTGCGGGCCTGCCCGCCGCTGCTCACCCCAGCAACGACCGCCCCGTCATTTCCATCGGCTGCGGGATGTCCATCAGCGCAAGCAGAGTCGGCGCGATGTCCGCCAGCCGCCCCTCGCGCAGCGATACGCCGGCTGGCGCGTTGTGCAGCACCACCGGCACGGAATTCGTGGTGTGCGCCGTGTGCGGCCCGCCCGTCGCCGGGTCGCGCATCAGCTCCGCATTGCCGTGGTCTGCGGTGACGAGCAGGCAACCGCCCACGGCGTCGATCGCGTCGCGGATGCGCGCCAGCCCGGCATCCACCGTCTCGCACGCCTTGATCGCGGCGGCGAGCACGCCGGTGTGCCCCACCATGTCGGGGTTGGCGAAGTTCAGAACCACCAGATCGTAGCGGCCCGACCGGATCGCCGCCTCCGCCTTGGCCGCCAGTTCCGGTGCCGACATCTCGGGCTGCAGGTCATAGGTCGCCACCTTCGGCGAGGGGACGAGGATGCGGTCCTCCCCAGCGAAGGGCGTTTCCTCCCCGCCATTCAGGAAATAGGTGACGTGTGGATACTTCTCCGTCTCCGCCATGCGAAGCTGCGTCCGCCCCGCCGCCGCGACCACCGCGCCAAGGATGTTCGCCATGGATTGCGGTGGGAACAGCGCCCCGAGGAAGGGCCTGAACGCGGCGCTGTATTCCGTCATCCCCAACGCGCCGGCGAAGCGGATGCGCGGCGCTGCGGCGAAGCCGGCGAACCCGGGATCGAGCAGCGCAGCCAGGATCTGCCGCACCCGGTCCGCCCGGAAGTTGAAGCAGAGCAGCCCGTCGCCGCCCCGCATCCCCTCGTATCCGCCGATCGCCGCCGGCGGCAGGAACTCATCGGTCGTCCTCGCCGCATGCCCCACCGCCACCATTTCCGCCGCGGTTCCGAAGCGTGGCCCGGCCGCGGAGACCATGGCGTCATGCGCCCTCGCCACCCGTTCCCATCGGTTGTCGCGATCCATCGCGAAATAGCGCCCGCCCACCGTCGCGATGCGCGCCCCCTCCGGCAGCGCGGCCTCGAAGGCGGCGAGGTACTCCGGCGCGGCGGTGGGCGGCGTGTCGCGCCCGTCCGTCCACGCATGCACCCGGACCGGCACGCCCTCCGTCGTCGCGGCGCGGGCCAGCGCCACCGCGTGGTGCTGGTGGCTGTGCACCCCACCGGGGGACAGCAGCCCCATCAGGTGCAGCACGCCGCCCGAAGCCTTCACCCGCGCCAGCAGCTCCACCAGGGGCGACAGGCGCGCGATCGAGAGGTCCTCGCAGGCCGCGTCGATGCGCACCAGATCCTGCATCACCACCCGGCCGGCGCCGATGTTGAGGTGCCCGACCTCGGAATTGCCCATCTGCCCGTCCGGCAGCCCGACATCCCGGCCCGAGGTGCGTAGAAAGGCGCGCGGCCCGCTGTCCCAGAGCGCGTCGAAGCAGGGCGTCCGCGCCTGCCGCACCGCGTTGTCAGCCGTCTCTTCCCGCCAGCCCCAGCCATCCAGGATCACGAGGGTCACAGGACGGGGGATGGGCATGGGACCTCGACGCGTTCCGAACAGCTTTGCCTATCCCTGTCGCGCCACGCGGGTCAATTCGACTTGTCTCGCAGCGCCTTCACCTCCGCGCGCAAGGCGCGGATCTCGGAGAGCAGCCGCTCGGCGTCCAGGTGCGCCTCGCTCCGCGCGGCGTCGGACGCCGCCTGCGCAACCCGGGCGTCCGCGCTCTCCCGTGCCTCCCGCAAGGTTTGAATGCTCTCGACGATCACGCCGATGAACAGGTTGAGCACGACGAAGGTGGCGATCAGGATGAAGGGCATGAAGAACAGCCAGGCCCAGGGCTTGGCCTCCATCGCAGGCTTCACGATGTTGGCCCAGTCGTCGAGGGTCATGAGCTGGAACAGCGTGAAGAAGGCGCTGCCGAGCGTGCCGAACTGCTCCTCCATCACCCCGCCGAACAGCTTCACCGACATTACCGCGAAGACGTAGAAGATCAACATGAGCAGCAGCACGATGCTGCCCATGCCCGGCAGCGCCGCCAGCATCGCCTCCACCACGTTGCGCAGGCTCGGCACCACGCTCACCAACCGCAGCACGCGCAACACCCGCAGCGCCCGCAGGACAGAGAGTGGCCCGCTGTCCGGCGCCCAGGAGACGCCGACGACGAGGAGGTCGAAAATGCCCCAAGGGTCGCGGAAGAAGCGCCCGCGGAAGGCGTAGATCCGCAGCGCCAGTTCGGCCGTGAAGATCCACAGCAGCGCGCGGTCCACCGCGTGCAGCAGCCCACCCCATTCCGCCATAAGCCGGTCCGACGTCTCCAGCCCCAGCGTGAAGGCGTTGAACAGGATGAGCGAGATTACCGCACGCTGGAAACGCGACGACATTACCAGCCGCGCCACGCGCGCGCGCCGCGTGTCCGCGGCATCCGCCGCAATCAAGGCTTCCTGCATGCCATCGCCCCCTGGTTCCGGCGCCGGCGGTGTGACCCGGGCGCGCCCCGGGTTCAAGGGCTCAGAACGGAAGGATTGCCGGCACGCCGAAGATATGGCGATGGAAGTGCAGCAGCAGCGCCCACAGCACGAACCCGGCCAATGGCGGCATCCAGCCGATCTCGGCAGGCGCCAGATGGTTGCGCCCCGTCGCGATGGCGCCGAAGGGCAGCACCGAGGTGCGCGCCGCGAACGCCTCCCACGCCGCGCCGTGCCGCCGCGCCAGCTTCGCGTCGATCGACGGCATGCCAGCCAGCGCGGTGACGAGGAAGACACCGAAGAAGACAAGACTGGCCGTGTCGCCGTTGCCGACCAGGTGCACCGCCGCCCAGATCGCAAAGGACCAGAGCATCGGGTGGCGGGTCAGGCGCTGGATGCCGCGCGGCTCCTCGCCCAACCCCTTGCCGCCCACTGCCGTCGGGTTCCGTCGGTGCGACGCCATGAACAGGATGAAGGCCGGCAGCATGAGCGCCGCCAGAAGCCACCGCAAAGCCGGCGGCGCAGACCAGAGGAAGACCGTCTCCGCCCGCTGCCACGCCATCACCAGCAGCACGATCGAGACCACCGAGGCGATCGAGAAGCCAATCACGAAGCCGCGCTCGCCCAGCCGCGCCACCACCGCGTCACGCAGCCGCGTGCCGGACACGCCGATGTGGATGAACAGCCAGAGCAGGGCGGCCAGGACCAGGGGGAACAACCCACTCACCTCACACCTCCGATCATCCAAAGCGCATGCGCGGCCATGAGGCAAGACCCGCGGAGAACGGGGCCTACCAGATGATCAGCGGCTGCGCGCCGAGTCGCAGCCGGGAATACCATGGCGGCAGACCGGAAAAACCGGCGACCTGCTGCCCAGCGGTGAGCGCGTTCTGAACGTTGGCCGGGAAGACGCAGACGAAGTAGACAGCCAACAGCCTTCCGGCCGACCGCCGCAGCCGACGCAACATCAGGCCGACGGCACCGGCAATCTCGCAGAGCCCGGTGAAGGCCACGACGAAGTCCGGAAAGGGGATCGCCCGGCAACATGGCGATGTAGCGATCGGGCGTTGCCAAATAATCGATGCCCACCACACGAGGGACACGGCCGGTCACAGCCGCATTCGCGACCGCCAGTTACTCAGGCCACGGGCGCCCAGGCGGGAGGTCAGCGCCGCGGCCAGCGTGATCGATCCGAGAAGCAGGACGAACAGCACGCACACCTCCGCCTCGCGGCGCCGACCCGCGCCTCGAGGCGGGGGCCGAAGCCTGCTTCGCGCTGCTGCGGCAGGCGGTCACGGATGCGACCGGCCCGGACCGGCCGGGCACTCCGCCCCATGCCGCGGTCGGCGCCTGGGCCCTTGCGCACGGCCCGGCCCACCTTCTCGCCGACGGCCAGTTGCACGCGGAGGACCGCTCCGCGCTCATCAGCGATGTACTCGCAGTCTTCGCGGCGGGCCTGTCCGATGCCCCGGCGGTTATGGACGCCAATCGCGATGATAGGGATGCCCCGCCCGGATCGCCCGGGCGCGGTAAAGCTGCTCCGCCAGCAGCCCGCGCACCAGGAAGTGCGGCCAAGTCATCGGGCCCAGCGACAGGCGGTGGTCCGCCCGTGCCGTCACCGCCGGGTCCAGCCCCTCCGCCCCGCCGATCAGGAAGCAGAGCGGGTGGCCGCTCCCCTCCCACCGCTCCAGCAGCGTGGCGAAGGCCTCGCTGCCCGGTTGCGCACCGCCAAGGTCGAGCGCGATGGCGAACGCACCTTCGGGCAGGGCCGCCAGCAGCGCCGCGCCTTCCCGTCGACGCACCTCCACGGGGTTGCCGCGCGCCTCGGCAATTTCCACCACCGCCAGCGGCGGTCGCAGCCGCCCGGCGTAGTGGTCGTATAGGGCCCGCTCCGGCCCTGTCCGTAGCCGCCCGACGGCAAGCAGGGTGACGCGGCTAGGCGTCCTCCTCCTCCTCCTCCTCCGCCGTCGAACCGCCGGCGCCGTCATCCGGCAGCGGCGTCCGGTCCTCCTGTCCTTGGGCGGCAGGGCTGTCGGGGCCCCACATCCGCTCGAGCGCGTAGAGCGCCCGCGCCTCCGGCTTGAACAGGTGGACGACGAGGTCGCCGCAGTCGATCAGCACCCAGTCGGGAGAGGCCTGGATGGCGTCCCGGCGAAGCTTGAGCCCCTCCTTCTCGAACGCCTCCTCGAGATGCGTCGCCATCGCCTGGATCTGGCGATCGGCCAGGCCGGTGGCGATCACCAGCCTGTCCGCATAGTCGGCCCGCCCCGTGACATCGAGGATCGTGACGTTCTCGGCCTTGTCGTCCTCGAGGCTGCTGCGGGCCGCCGCCACCAGGCGGTCCAGCAGTGCGGGCTCCACTTTGCGGCGCGGCGCACGCGGTGCGCGGGCGGGGCGGGGCGGGGCGGGCTTGGCGCCACCGGCCTTCACGGCGCGCATCGGTGCCTTGACCGGCGCCCGTGGCGTCGTCGCCGCCCCCGGCTTCGCTGTGGCCTTCGGGCTGGCGACGGGCTTGGGCTTCGCGGCCGCGCTGCGGGTTTTCGCCGGCGCCTCCTTGGGTTTGGGCGCCCCGGCTCTCGTTGCCGCGCGGCGGGGCTTCGGGGTCTCGTCTGCGGGCTTGCGGATGCGGGCGATGGCCACCTCCTCTCTCGTTTCTGCCGTCGCGGCCTCAACTAGCAGCCACGGCCTCCGGCTGCATCCGGGGCGACAGCATTCCTGGCGGTGGCTTCTCGGCCAGCGCCGCCCGGATCGCGGTGGCCGAGGCCGGGTGCTCAGCCGCGGGAACGAAGCACCAGGGGGCATGGCCGACGGGCACGTCGGCCATCAGCGCGCCCGGTCGGCGCCGGTGCCGTGCCAGGCGCTGCGCCGCCTGCCCCGCCAGGGCTCGCCGTGTCCAGCCCGGCCGCGGCAGCACCGCCAGCGCCGTACCTGCCGCGATGCGCGTCCACCCCTCCCAACGCGGCAACTGCGCCAGGTTGTCGGCGCCGAGCACGAAGACGAAGCGCGCCCGTGGGAAGCGCTGTCGCAGCGCGGCCAGCGTGTCCACCGTGTAGCGCGTGCCGAGCGCCCGCTCGATGTCGGTGCCGAGGATTCGCCGCCCATCGGCCACCGCGCGCGCCGAGGCCAGCCGCGCCGCCAGCGGCGCCATGCCGGCGCGCGGCTTCAGCGGGTTGCCGGGCGAGACCATCAGCCAGATCTCGTCCAGCCGCAGCGCCCGGCGCACCACCTCGGCCACGTGGCGGTGGCCCTCATGCGCCGGGTTGAAGCTGCCACCGAGCAACCCGATGCGGCGCCGGCGGCGATCACCCCGGGGATTGATCGTCAACGGAGCCGGACGATGACGCTGACCGGCCCCGCCGCGAGGCCCTCATACGTCGCGGTGTAGGTTCGCCCGGCCTGCACCGGCAGAGCCGGCGAAAAGCCGCCGAGGGAGACGTAATCGCCCGCGTGCAGACGTCGCCCCTGTTCCTTCAGGTCGCGCACCAACCAGGCCAGCGCGTTCAGCGGATGGCCGAGCAGCGCCGTCCCCGGCGCACGTGACAGCTCCCGCGCGTCGTCCGCCAGCACCACCGTCATCGCCCCCAGCCGCCGGGCGAAGTCGGGCGTGGCCTCGACCGCGATCTCGTCTCCCAACACGCCCAGCCGCGCACCGACATTGATCGAGACCAGCAGTGGCCCGTTCCAGGTGGTGTTCGGGCCATGCACCAGGTCCGGCAGCTCGATGAAAGGGATCACGGCTGCGACGTGCCGCAGCAGCGCCACGTGGTCATCGCCTGCGTCGTTCACCCCTTCGTCGGCGATGCGCACCAACAGGTCGCTTTCCACTGCAGGCACGATGCCGAAGGCGGCCGGCAGTTCGGCACCCGACCTCTCCCGCAAGGTGCCGTGGAAGATCGCGCCGGCCACCGGGTGCGGCACGCCGAAGCGTTGCTGCGCCGCGGGGTTGGTGAGCCCGACTTTCCAGCCGACCTGGTCGCCCCAGGGCTGGGCCAAGACCGCGACGAGCCGGTCGCGGGCGCAGGCGGCGTCGGCCATGCTCATGCCCATAGGCGGCGCGGGCGGAGCCCGCCGCTCCAGCACCGCGGCCGCGAGGCGGGCCACCTCGGGCACATCGGGGCATGCCGCCCCTGCCGGCAGCGGCAGCAGGGCCGCGGCGGCAATGATGAACCGGCGCATCCTCTCCTCCTCCCCAGAACCGCCGCCATCCTACGCCAGGATGGGGGCGACGGGAAAAGGGTTCAGGGCCGCGTCTGACCGGTCCCGATCACCTGGTAGCGGTAGGTGCAGAGCTGCTCGAGCCCGACCGGCCCTCGCGCGTGCATCCGCCCGGTGGCGATGCCGATCTCCGCGCCAAAGCCGAACTCGCCGCCATCGCAGAACTGCGTCGAGGCATTCCACATCCCGACCGCGGAGCCGAGCCGCGCCAGGAAATCCGCGGCCACCATCGCGTCCTCGGTAACGATCGCCTCCGTATGCTCGCTCCCGAAGCGGCGGATGTGCGCCAGCGCCTCCTCCGGGCCGTCGACCACCCGCACGGAGAGCACGGCATCCAGCCACTCCGTTGCGAAATCCGCCTCCGTCGCCGCCGGCAGCTCCGGCAGAATTTCCCGTGCGCGGGGATCGGCTCGGAAGTCGCAGCCGAGCGCGCGGAGATCGGCCACGATCGCCGGCAGCAGCACCGGCGCGACTGCCGCATCGATCAGCAGTGTCTCGGTCGCGCCGCAGATGCCGGTGCGGCGCATCTTCGCATTGGCCACCAGGGCCCGCGCCATGGCGTGGTCGGCTGCTGTGTGGACATAGGTGTGGCAGAGCCCCTCGGCGTGCGCGAGGACGGGCACCCGCGCCTCCTCCTGCACCCGGGTGACCAGTCCCTTGCCGCCGCGCGGCACGATGAGGTCGATCAGCCCGGCGGCCCGCAGCATGCCAGCGACATAGCCGCGGTCCGCCGTGCGCGCGACCTGCACCGCCGCCTCCGGCAGGCCCGCCTCCCGCAGCCCGTCGATCAGGCAGAGGTGGATCGCGGCCGCTGAGCGCAGCGACTCCCGACCGCCCCGCAGGATCACGGCGCTGCCCGCCTTCAGGCAAAGCGCGGCGGCGTCGGCCGTGACGTTTGGCCGACTCTCGTAGATCATGCCGACCACGCCGACGGGCTGCGCCACGCGGCGGATCAGCAGCCCGTTCGGCCGGGTCCATTCGGCCAGGGTGCGCCCAACCGGATCGGGCAGCGCCGCCACCTCCTCCAGGCCGCGAGCCATCGCCTCGATGCGCGCTGGCGTAAGGGTCAGCCGGTCGCGATAGGCATCGGTCAGCCCTTCCGCCGCGGTGACGTCCTCCGCGTTCGCCGCGAGCAGCGCAGCCTGCCGGGCACGGAGCGCCGCGGCGGCGGCGGTGAGCGCCAGGTCCTTCTGCGGTCGCGGCGCTGAGGCCAGCAGGTGCGCGGCGGCGCGGGCCGCGCGCGCGGCGTCCTCCAGCAGGCGGGCGGCTTCGTCGGTCAGGGCAGTCATCGGGCAGCTCTCCGGCACCCTCGGTAGCGCAGGCGGGCGTTGGGCGCCACCATCAGGGCCGGAGATACCCCAGGACGACGTCAGCGATATGCTTCTCACGCGCCGCGATCGCCGCTTCGGTGTCGAGACGCGTGCCGAAAATGGTCGAGAGTGTGTGCCGGTTGGCCACGTAGAAGTGGCCGAGCGCGAGAATGGAGATGTAGAGCTGCATCGCATCCACCCCCTCGCGGAACGCGCCCGTCACGGCGCCGCGCGCCAGCACGATTTGCAGCGCCTCGACGATCGGCGAGTAGAGCGCCGGCACGTCACGGGACCTTCGCAGGTAGGCGGCGCGATGCAGGTTCTCCTGGTTCAGCAGCGCGACGAATTCCGGGTGCCGGCTGGTGTAGCGCAGATTGAAGGTGACCAACCGGCGCATCGCCTCGGCCGGCGGCAGGTCGGCCACCTCCAGCTCCCGCTCCTCGGCGCGCTTGGCGGCGTAGGCGCGCTCCAGCACCGTCAGCCACAGCTCCTCTTTGCTGCCGAAATGCGCGTAGAGCATCCGCTTGTTCGCGCCCGCCCGCGCGGCGATCTCGTCGACCCGGCTGCCCGCCAGGCCGTTCGCCGCGAACTCCGCCAGCGCAGCGTCAAGGATGCGCTGCCGTGTCGCCGCCGCGCGCGGCGACAGGACGGCGGCGCTAGAAGCGCCCATCCCGCACCTCGAACTTCGTCGGCTTGCCGAGCGCGCGGCCGCCCCGCGCCACCCACTCCGCCACCCAGTCCACCATCGTCATCAACGGCACGGTCGGGTAGCCGAAGGTGGCAAAGGCCCGCGCGGCGTTCGACAAGAGGGCGTTCGACGCTTCCTGCCCCGCAAATTCCGGCACCCGGTCCATGCGGTTGCCGAACTGCCCCGCGAGCCAGCGGATGGACACCGTCTCCGGCCCCGTCACGTTCAGCACGGGGCATGAGGCGTCGGCGCGGGCAAGGGCGCGCAGCGTCCAGGCATTCGCGTCGCCCTGCCAGATCACGTTCGCATGCCCCATCGCCAGCGGCACGGGCGTGCCGGCCCAGACCTTCGCCGCAACGTCGTGCAGGACGCCGTAGCGCAGGTCGATCGCGTAGTTCAGCCGGATGCCGAAGCAGCGTGTCCCGCGCGAAGCGGCGGCGTGCTGGAAGGCCCGCTCCCGCCCAAGGCAGCTCGCCGCGTAGTCCCCGACCGGCGCAGGGGCGGCGTCCTCGTCCGGCGCGGGGCCGTTCACCGGCCACATCGGGAGCACGTTGCCCGTGGAGAAGAAGACGATGCGGGAAGCCGCGTATCGCGCCGCGACGCGCGCCGGCAGCAGCACGTTCATGGCCCAGGTCAGCGCCTCGTTGCCCGTGCTGCCGAACTTGCGTGCCGCCATGAACACCACGTTCGGCGCCTCCGGCAGCGCCGCGAGCACACCATCCTCCATCAGGTCGGCCGGAAGGCACTCGATGCCCCAGCCCTCCATCCGCGCGCGGACGCCAGGCTCGCTCCAGCGCGCGACCGCGATGACGCGGCGCGCCGGATCGGCGCGCTTCGCCATGCGGCAGAGCGTCGGCCCCATCTTGCCCGCGGCGCCGAGCACGACGAGGTCGCCCGGGACCGCCGCGAGGTCAGCGACCAGCGCCGGATCGGGCCGTGTCATCACCTCCTCGAGTTCATCCTCGTCGGCGATGCGCCCGGGCCAGCCGGCCATGGTTCCCCTCCCGCTGTCTTCGCGGCAGCATGGGCGGGGCGCCGCGCTTCGCCAAGACCGATTGCCAACGACCCGGGAGAGACGATCCATGACCTGGCAGGAGAGCCTGCGCTACCCTGATCCCGCGATACGCGCGCTCGATCCGGCCTTCCGCCGCTATCACCTTCCACTCACCTCCGTGGAGCGGCTGTGGACAGGCAGTCGCTGGGGGGAGGGGCCAGTCTGGCTCGGCGACCAGCGTTGCCTGCTCTGGTCGGACATCCCGAACGACCGCGTGCTGCGGTGGGAGGAGGAGACGGGAGCCGTCTCGGTGTTCCGGAAGCCGTCGAACAACGCCAACGGCCACACGCGGGACCGGCAGGGCAGGATCGTCGCCTGTGAGCATCGCGGCCGGCGCGTGGTACGCCACGAATACGACGGCGCGATGACGGTGCTGGCGGACAGCTACGCCGGCCGGCGGCTGAACAGCCCGAACGACGTGGTCGTGAAGTCCGATGGCAGCATCTGGTTCACCGATCCGCCCTTCGGCATCGGCGGCTGGTACGAGGGCGAGCGCCACGCGCCGGAGCACCCGCACACGAACGTCTATCGCATCGACGGCGCGACCGGCGAGGTGACGCTGGTGGCCGACGACGTGGACCATCCCAACGGTCTCGCCTTCAGCCCGGACGAATCGCTGCTCTACGTGGTCGAGAGCCGGAGCGAGCCGCGCAACATCCTTGCCTACGACGTGGATGGCGCGCGGCTGCGCAACCGTCGCGTTTTCGTCCGCACCGAGCCGGGCGAGACGCCGGACGGCTTTCGCGTGGACGTGGATGGCAATCTCTGGTGCGGCTGGGGAATGGGCAGGCCGGGGCTCGATGGCGTGAAGGTGTTCAACGCGGCAGGCGCGCCGATCGGCTTTATCGACCTGCCGGAGCGCTGTGCCAATGTCTGCTTCGGTGGCCGTCACCGCAACCGCCTGTTCATGGCGGCAGCGCACTCGCTGTACTCGGTGTACGTCAACACGCAAGGCGTTGCCGGCGGTTAGGGCAGGGCAGCGGTCGCGGCCGGCGCCTCGTCCTTCAGCGCAACGCCGGTGAGCCCCGTGCGGCGCGCCGCAGCCAGCAGCCACGCCGCCTTGCGCGCCGCCTCCGCCACGCCCAGCCCTCCGGGCCGCACGTTGCTGATGCAGTTGCGCTCCGCATCCGTGCGCCCCCGACGCGGCGCCCAGGTCATGTAGAGACCCATGCTGTCGAGCGATCCGAGCCCCGGCCGCTCCCCGATCAGCACCACGACCGCGGCGGCGCGCAGCGCCTCACCGATCTCGTCGCCCAGCGCAACGCGCGCCTGGGTCGCCACCACTGGCGGGGCAACAGCGAAGCCTTCCGCCTCCAGCATCGGGCGCAACCGATCGAGAAGCGGCGCCGCCTGCGCCGCCACGCCCGTCGCGCACAGCCCGTCCGCGACGACGAGCGCGACCGCGCCCGGGTTGGGCGCGGCGGCGAGTGCGGCGCGGTCCTCCTCCCGCAGCGATCGGCCGAGATCTGGCCGCAGGAGATAGGTTCGCCGGTCCGGCGCTTCGCTCGCCGCCATCCGGGCGCCTGGCCCGAGGGCGGTGGTGAGGGCCGCCGCGTCCAGCGCCGACCATACCGCGTCCCGCGCCCTCGCATGCGCCGCCTGGAAGTCGAGATGTGCCTCCGTGGGTAGCGCGTTCCCGGCGCGGCCAAGCGCGACACGCGCCGCGGTGAAGCGCTTCAGGTCACGCCAGAGCGTCGGTGTCGTCACGACAGCGCACCCGCCATCGGTGCCGGCAGACGCTCCGGCGTGCGCTCCGCGATGCCCATGCACTCCAGCCATGCCGCGAATTCCGGCGCTGGCCTTCGGCCTAGCACGGCGCGCGCGTACAGCCCGTCATGGAAGGAGGTGGACTGGTAGGCCAGCATCGTGTCGTCCGCCCCCGGCACCCCCATCACGTAATTCACCCCGGCGACGCCGAGCAGCGTCAGCAGCGCGTCCATGTCGTCCTGATCCGCCTCGGCATGGTTCGTGTAGCAGACATCCACCCCCATCGGCAGGCCGAGCAGCTTGCCGCAGAAGTGGTCCTCCAGCCCGGCCCGGGTGATCTGCTTCCCGTCAAAGAGGTATTCCGGCCCGATGAAGCCCACCACGGAGTTCACCAGCAGCGGCGGAAAGGCGCGCGCCACGGCGTAGGCCCGGGTCTCGACAGTCTGCTGGTCGCAGCCGTGATGCGCGCCGGCGGAAAGGGCACTGCCCTGGCCGGTCTCGAAATACATCACCTGGTCGCCGATCGTCCCGCGCCGCAGTGCAAGGGCGGCCTCCCGCGCCTCCCGCAGCAGGGACAACGAGACGCCGAAGGAGCGGTTGGTCGCCTCGGTGCCGCCGACCGACTGGAACACCAGGTCGACAGGCGCGCCCCGTTCGAGGGCGAGCATCGTTGTCGTGACATGCGCCAGCACGCAGCCCTGGGTCGGGATAGCGAAGCGTTCCCGCAGCCCGTCCAGCATCGCCAGCAGCCGCAGCAGGTTGTCCACGCTGTCGGTCGCCGGGTTGATCCCGATCACCGCATCCCCGGCGCCTAGCAGCAACCCGTCCAGGATCTGCGCCGCCACTGCGCGCGGATCGTCCACCGGGTCGTTCGGCTGCAGCCGGATCGACAGCGTGCCGGGCAGGCCGAGCGTGTTGCGGAAGCGCGTCACCACCCGGCACTTCGCCGCGATCGCGACGAGGTCCTGCAAGCGGCAGATCTTGGACACCGCCGCCGCCATCTCCGGCGTCAGCCCCGGCGCGAGCGCGGCGAGGGCCGCGGTGTTCGCCTCGCCCAGCAGCCAGTCGCGGAACCCGCCCACGGTCAGATGCGCCACGCGCGCGAAGGCGCCGGCGTCATGCGTGTCGAGGATGAGGCGCGTGACCTCGTCCGCCTCGTAGGGCACCACCGCCTCGTCCAGGAAGCGCCGCAGCGGCAGGTCGGCCAGCGCGTGCTGCGCCGCCACGCGCTCCGCCGCACTCGTCGCCGCCACCCCGGCCAGCGCATCGCCGGAGCGGAACGGGCTGGCGCGCGCCAGCAGCGTGCGGAGATCGTCGAAGACGTGGCGCGTGCCGCCAAGGTCCGCCGTGAATCCCATCCCTCACCTCCGCGTCGTGGCAGACATGGCGCAGCCCGGCCGGTCTTGCCAGCCCGCCACTGTCGCCGGAGGATGCGCGCCACGGGAGGAGCCGCGATGGACCGAGACGCGCTTGAGATGCGCCCCGACGCGGCGGCGGACTGGCCCGACCTCCTCTTCTCGGTGCTGAAGAGGCAGCGGGTGAGCCAGATTGCGATGGTGCCCGATGCGGGCCACGCCCGGCTGATCCGACGCTGCGCCGCCGATCCCGGCCTGCGTCTGGTCACCCTGACCACGGAAGAGGAAGGCGTGGCCCTGCTCTGCGGCGCCTGGCTCGGCGGCGCCAAGGGCGTGCTGTTGATGCAGTCCTCCGGCGTCGGAAACTGCATTAACATGCTGTCGCTGCCCGCAAACCATCGCGCGCCGCTGCCGATGATCGTCACGATGCGCGGCGAATGGGGCGAGTTCAATCCGGCGCAGGTGCCGATGGGCGTCGCCACCGCACCCGTGCTCGAGGCAATGGGCGTGCTTGTTCGCCGCGCCGACCGGCCGGAGGAGGTAGCGGACGCTGCGGAGGCCGTGCTTCGCCTCGCCTTCAACGCCGGCCGCGCCACCGCCCTGCTGCTCGGCCAGCGGCTGATCGGCGCCAAGACCTTCGGGAAGGATTGACCGCGATGCTGGACCGGCGGGCCGTGGTCCACGCGCTGCTGCGCGACCGCGGCGCCTTGCTCGTTGTCGCCGGCCTGGGCGCCCCGGCCTGGGACGTAGCATCGCAGGGCGACCACCCGGCGAACATGCCTCTCTGGGGCGGCATGGGCGGTGCCGCGATGATGGGACTCGGCCTCGCCCTGGCGCAGCCCACCCGCTGCGTCCTGGTGGTGACGGGCGATGGCGAGATGCTGATGGGCCTCGGCTCCCTCGCCACGATCGCTGTGCAGCGCCCCACCAACCTTGCTGTCGTCGTGCTGGACAACAGCCAGTATGGGGAGACCGGCGGTCAGGAGACGGCGACGCATTATGGCTGCGACCTCGCCGCCGTTGCGCGCGGCTGCGGCATCGCCGACGCTCGGACCGTGACCGGTGAGGCGGAGCTGCCGCGCCTGCGGGAGGAGGTCCACCTTGCCCGAGGCCCGCTCGTCGCGGTGGCCAAGGTGGCACCGGGCAACCTTCCGCTCGCGCTGCCGCCGCGCGACGCCGCCTTCCTCCAGGCACGGTTCCGCGAAGCCGTGCTCGGCCCCGACGCGCACCATCAGCGGTAGCCCCGGCCATGCCCCACGTCATCTGTCCCATGCCGATCCACGAGGACGCCTTGGCGCTGCTGCGCGCGACGCCGGGCGTGACGGCGGAGGTGCTGCCGGACACCGCGCCGGCAACGCTCGCCGCCCGCCTGCCTCAGGCCGACGGGCTGATCATCCGCACCATCCCCGTCCGGCGCGAGACGATCGCAGCCTGCCCGCGCCTGCGCGTCGTCGCGCGCCACGGCGTCGGCTACGACCTGATCGACGTTCCCGCGCTCACGGCGCGTGGCATCCCGCTGACCATCACGCCCGAGGCAAATGCCGGCTCGGTCGCCGAGCACGCGATGATGCTGATGCTGACGCTCGCGCGCCGGACCATCCCCTACGACGCGAACATGCGAATGCCGGTCTGGGGCGGGCAGGCTGCGCTGCCAACCTTCGACCTCGCCGGCAAGACGGTGCTCGTGGTCGGCTTCGGCCGTATCGGCAGCCGCGTCGCGCGGCTCTGCGCCGCCTTCGGCATGCGCGTGCTCGTACGCGACCCGAAGGTTGCGAAGGGGACGATCCGCGGCCTCGGGTTCGAGGCGGTGGACGACGCCGCCGACGCCGCGGCGGACGCTGACATTGTCACGCTCCACCTGCCCTCCAGCGCGGAAACGCGCGGGCTGGTGGACGCGGCCTTCATGGCGCGCATGAGACCCGGCGCGGTGCTGGTGAACACCGCGCGCGGCAATATCGTTGACCAGGCGGCGCTGGAGCTGGCGCTGCGCGCCGGGCACCTCGCCGGCGCAGGCCTGGACGTGTTCGAGGAGGAGCCGGTCACCACCTCCATCCCGCTGCTGACCGCCCCGAACCTGGTGATGACACCGCATGTCGCGGCCAGCACGGGCGAAGGGCTCCGGCGGATGGCGATGGACAGCGCCGCCGCCGTGCTTGCCGCCTTCGACGGACGGCTCGATCCCGACATTGTCGTCAACCCCGAGGTGCTGCCGAGAAGGAACTGACGATGCCGCGGGATGCCACGCGCGGGCTCTCGGCGATCGGCCGCTCGCTACGCACCTATTACGCCCCTGGCCGGGCCGCGGCGCTCGACGCCTTCCATGCCCGCTTCCTCGGCCGGGGCGGACTGGGCTTCGACATCGGCGCGCATGTCGGCGACCGGGCGGCGAGCTTCCGTCGCCTCGGCGCGCGCGCGGTCGCGGTGGAGCCGCAGCCGCGCCTGTCCCGCCTGCTGCGCCTGCTGGCCCGCGGCGATCCCGGGGTGACGCATGTCGCTGCGCTGATCGGCGCTGCGCCGGGCGAGGGAGTGCTGCGCCTCAATACCGCCAACCCGACCGTCGCCACCGCCTCCTCCGACTTTGTTGCTGCCGCGCGCGACGCGGCTGGGTGGGAGGGCCAAGTCTGGGACGCCGAGCTGCGCCTCCCCGTCACTACGCTCGACGTGCTGGCGGCGGAGCACGGCCGGCCCGACTTCGTGAAGATCGACGTGGAAGGCTATGAGGCGGTGGTGCTCGACGGGCTGAGCCAGGCCGTGCCGGCCCTTTCCTTCGAGTTCACCACTATCCAGCGCGACGTTGCGTTGGCGGGCCTCGGGCGGCTCGAGGCGCTCGGCTACCGGGCCTTCAACGCCTGCCTCGGCGAGGCGATGTGCTTCGCTCACCCCGCGCCCGTCGACGCGGCGGCGATGCGCGCCTGGCTTGCCGCGTTGCCGCACAAGGCCAATTCCGGGGACATCTATGCCAGCCTCGATCCGCGGCGGCTGTATGCATAGCCAGGGATCACGCCTCCTCGCCGTACGGCGCGCCGCCCCAGCGCCACCAGGCGGATGGCAGCGCCGCGGCCGCACGGACCGCTTCCTCCGCGGTCGCGAACAGGCCGAAGCACGTGGCGCCCGATCCACTCATCCGTGCCAGCAGGCAGCCCGGCTGCGCGGTGATCGCGGCGAGCACCGCGGCGACGGGAGGGAGGAGCGCAACGGCGGGCGCCTCCAGGTCGTTGCCGAGCGGGCGCAGCCATTCGGCCAGCGCGCCTGCATCCGCCAGGCGCCCCGGGACCGTCGCCTCGTTCGAGAAGGCGCCCGTGCGCCGGTGGAACACCGATGGCGTCGACAGCGCCTGCCGCGGATTGGCGAGCAGCAGGCCGAAGGGCGGCAGTGCGGGCGCGGCGGACAGCGCCTCTCCCACGCCCCGCATGCGCGCCGGCCGGCTCTCGACGCAGACCGGCACATCCGCGCCGAGGGTCGCCGCCACTGCCCGCAGCCCCGCCACCCCCTGGCGGGTGCCCCATAAGCCGTCCAGCACGCGCAGCGCCGCCGCCGCATCGGCCGAGCCGCCGCCGATGCCGGAGGCGACAGGCAGGGTCTTGGTCAAGGTGAGCGCCGCCCGCACCGGCACTCCTGCAGCCACGCCGAGCGCGCGCGCGGCGCGCAGCACGAGGTTGTCAGGTTCTGCCTCGAGCGCGCCGGCCTCCGGTCCCTCCACGATGAGGCTCAGCGCCTCGGCCGGCGCCGCCGCCACCGCGTCGCCCACCCAGGCGAAGACGACAAGGCTGTCGAGCAGGTGGTAGCCGTCCTCGCGGCGGCCGACCACGCGGAGGAACAGGTTGACCTTCGCCGGGGCGAAGCCGGCGCCACCTCCGTGCGGCACGCGGCGGCGCCCTGCCTCAGTTCGCGCGCTGCACCGTGGCGGTCGGTGGTGCCGGCAGCCCCTCGCGCAGCTTCGCCTCGATCTTTGGAACCTCCGCCGCCTCGGGCTCCAGTCCCAGCGCCCGGCGCCACTGGAACTGCGCCTCGCGCTGCCGTCCCGCCGCCCAGTAGGCATCGCCCAGGTGGTCGTTGATGATGCTGTTGCGCGGCTCCAGCTCCACGGCGCGTTCAAGCCAGCGGATCGCGCCCTGGATGTCACCGAGCTTGAACAGCGCCCAGCCGAGGCTGTCGACGATATTGCCGTCGTTCGGGCGGAGCTCCACGGCGCGCTCGAGCATGCGCCGCGCCTCGGGGATGTTCCGCCCCATTTCCACCCATGTGTACGCAAGATAATTGAGCACGTAGGGCTGTTCGGGCGAAAGCCCCAGAGCTTGCTGGAAATCCGCCTCGGCCTTCGGCCACTCCCCCGCCCGTTCATAGGAAATCCCGCGCGCGTAGAAGAGCGGCCAGTCACCGGACCCTGGGGGGCCGAGGCGCGACACCGCCTCGTCATAGGCGGCCGCCGCGTCGGGGAAGCGGCTGCGGCCGCGCAGCATGTCTCCGAGCCGCGCCGCCGGGAGCGGGCTCTCGGGCGCTTCGGCCGAAAGGCGCCTCAGCGCCGCCTCGGCTTCCTCCACCCGGTCCATTCGATCGAGCAGCCCGGCCCGGCGCAGCGCCGCCACGCGGGCGAGCGGATCGGCCGGCGGCACCACGTCCAGCAGCGCGTGCGCCGCCTCGTATTGCCGCTCCTCGGCATAATGGTCGGAGACGAGCAGCAGGGTCGTCGTGAAGTTCGGCCGCAGTCGGAGCGAGAGGCGCGCCAGCACGAGCGCGGGCTCTCCGGCCCCCTGCTGGCGAAGCGCGGCCGAGAGGGCGAGCTGCGCCTCCGCGATGCCCTCGACCGGCGAGGCGATGCGTGCGTTGAGCAGGGCCCGCCGCCCCGCCTCCGTCCCCGCGGCAAGGCTGACGTCGCCGAGGCCCCGCCCAAGCCCCTCCAGCAGCCGCAGCCCCTCCGCCTCCCTGCCGGAGCGAGCGAGGAGGCCGGCGGCGAGCTGCAGCAGCCGCAACGAGGGCTCGGGACTCTCGGCGAGCGCCGTGCGGATCGCCCGCTCGGCCTCGCGCGGCCGGCCGGCGAGGTCGGCGATCAGGGCGAGGTGCAGCGCGTGGATGCCGCGCAGCCGGCCGCCTTCCACATGCGGGCGGAGCGTGGCGAAGGCGGCGTCGGTCAGGCCGCGGCCCTGCTGCGCCCAGGCCAGCAGCAGCGGGCCGAGCAGCCCGGCCGGTCCGGTCCGGGGCAGGGCGCGTACGCGCGTCTCGGCCCGGTCCCAGCGGCCGGCCACAGCATCGGCGCCGACCAGCAGCAGCGCCGCCGCCTGGTTGTCGGGCAGCCGGCGCGCCAGCCGCAGCGCATCCGGCCTTCCGTCGAGCAGCGCGGCCATGAAGGCGCGGGAGAGCACCTCCGGCTGGTCCGGCTCCCGCCGCAGCGCCTCAAGCAGCCGGTCCGCTGCCACGGCGGTGTCGGTCTCGGACTGGGCGAGGCGACCGGCGAGGTAGTTGCCGAAGGCGCCCGACGACTCGGCTCGCGGGGCCGTCACGGGCGTGACCGCTGGAGCGGCGCCGCTGGCGGCCGCGCAGGCAGTGAGCAGCGCGGCAACCAGCAGCACCGCGCGGCGGGGGGGGGCGAAGCACGGCATCGGTTGCAGCCTAGCAGCGCGCCTTCGCCAGGCGCCACCACACCCGGGCGGCGGCGAGGGATGTGACGTCACGATGATGCAGCCAGGACACGCCCTCGCGCCGCCCCGGTCGGGGGCTCACGCCTTGGGCGTGACCAACCCCTCGGCCCACTCCGCCATGCGCAGCGCCGCCTCGGTGGGCGCCTGGCAGCGGGCGCCGCGTTGCGCGGTGAGCCCGACGGAGGCCGCGTCGGCGAAGCCGAGCATTCGCGCCACGGCCTCCCCCAGGGCGAGCGCGGGCTCGTCCTTCCCCTTCGCCATCTCGGCGATCGCGCCGGCGAGTGCCGCCTGCGTCACCAGCAGCTCAGCCCTCAACTCCGCCACCACGGCACTGAGGCGGCGGATCTCTGCCGCCTGATCCATCCGATCCGACATCCGGGTCCCCCTGACGTCTCAGCCTCCTCACGAAGCCGTGAGGAACGCGTCAGCGTGCCTATCATGGGCGGAATGGACAATATGCAGTTGCGGGATGAAGGGTCTTTCATGCGGTGGACACGCAACCGCTGTCGTTTTCAGGTCACGCTGGCCGCTTGGACCACATGTGTTCGCCAGGATTCAACAGGGAGACCACCGCATGCGTCGCCACCTTCTCGCCGCCCTGGCGCTGGCCGCGGGGCTGGCCGGGCTGTTCGCTGCGCCCGGTGCGGCGCAGGCGCAGAACCGCTTCTGGCTGGTGAACGACACCGGGAGGGTCATCCAGGAAGCGTATGTCTCGTCCTCCCGCGTCTCCAACTGGGGACCGGATATCCTCGGCTCGGGCGTGCTGCCGCCCGGCAACCGGGTCTGGGTGACGCCGAACTTCGGGGACTGCGTGCTCGACGTGCGCGTCACCTATGCGGGCGGCGGCGAGGAGACGCGGATGGGCGTGAACGCCTGCGGCCTGTCCACGATCGTCTTCGGCCGGGGAGGCGCCGGGGCCGGGGCCAGCATCGGCGGTGGCGCGGGCGCGGCGGTCTCGCCCGGCCGCGTGGTGGGCAACCCGTCCTTCAATTTCGTCAACGGCACCGGCGCGACGATCCGCGAGGTCTATGTCTCGCTCTCCACCGACAACAACTGGGGCCCGGACCGGCTGGGCGCCAACGTGCTGCAGCCTGGGCAGCGCCTCTCGGTAGGGCTGCCGGCGACCGGTGTCTGCACGGTGGACATGCGCGTGGTCTACATGGACGGCCGCGCAAACGAACGCCGTCGCGTCGAAACCTGCAGCGTCACCGACTTCGTCTGGCGATAGGCGGTATCGCTACAGCGGGTCGCCGGTCTCGGGCGTGAGGCCGGCGGCCCGGATGCCGGCCACGGCGCAGACCTCGTCCTTGTCCGAGGCATCGCCCGAAACCCCGACAGCGCCGAGGACGACGCCCTCCGCGTCCTTCACCAGCACGCCGCCCGGCACGGGCACGGCGCGGCCGCCGGTGAGGTCCGACAGCGCGTTCATGAAGCCCTGCATCGCTGCCGCGCGCCGCGCCAGTTCCCGCCCGCCAAGGCCCATGGCCATCACGCCGTTCGCCTTGCCCCAGGCAATGTCCACGCGCGCGAGGCTCGCGCCGTCCTCGCGCAGCGCCGCCTTCATCTGCCCCGCGGCGTCGAGCACGACGATGGTGAGCGGCGCCAGGCCCATCTCCCGCCCCCTGGCCAGCGCCGCCTCGCTGATCCTCCGCGCCTGGACAAGGGTCATCCCGTGCTGGAATCCGGCGGGGGCGGCGTGCGGCATCGTTCTCTCCTGGCAGAAGTCCGGTCTGCCCCGATGCACGCCGGACGTAAAGCTACCGAATCGCCAGCTCCGCAAGGGGTGAGCGCGTGCCGTCGGCGTAGACCGCGGTGAGGATCAGCACCCGCGCCGCCTGCGGCACGGCGAAGTCCACCGTCGTGCGCGCCACCTCGCCCGCAAGCACCGCCTCGTCGCTCACGCCAACCTGCGCCATGCGTGGCTGCGGGTCAGCATCGGTCCGCCACTCGATGGCCGAGACGCCGGCGCGGTGATGCGCGGCGATCGGCAGCGCGTTCAGCCGCCCGGGCGCGACGCGGCCGGGTTGGTACAGCGCGAAAGGACCCTGGCGCTGCAAGGCCCGCTGCGCGGCCTCCCGCATCGGTTGCGCCGGATCGAAGCGCCAGGCCACGGGCTCCGACATCACCCCGTCGCGGTCGAGGTAGCGGAAGCGCATCTCCGCCGCGCGCCAGGGGCGCATCAGGCGCAGCGTCGGCACCGGATCGCCGGCGGAGCCGCGCGGGTCGTCGATCCGCTGCGGCACCTCGACCCACAGCTCACCCTGCGCGTCCTCTCGCAGCACCTGGACCGAGCGCGCGGGTTCCGGCGGGGCGACGCGGATCAGCATCGGCGCGTTCGGCATGCCTGGCGGCGGTGCCTGCGCCGCGACGGTGAGGCGCCGGGACGCCACCTCCCGCAGCGGCGCCAGCGCGCGCAGCTCGGCAGCCAGGCGCATCGCCACCGCCCGGTTCAGGAAAGTGGCGGCGAAGGGCTCGGCAAGGTCCGGCTCGTCGAAGGCGTCAAGTGCAGCGGCGATGCGCCGTGCCTGCGCGACCGTCGGCCCCGCGGGCGACGCGGCAGCGAGCGCACGGGCGTGCTCGGCGGTGGCGAGCGGCCAGTCCGGGTGCGCATCCGCGAGAGCGCCGAGCGCGGCTGGGCGGTCAGGAAGCGGCAGCGCCATCGCCGCGAGGTAGGCTCGCGCCTGCGGCGCAAGGCCGGAGGGCGGCGGCACCAGCAATTCCGCCACAGCACGGTTGCCTGAGCCGAGCAGCTCCGCATGCAACAGCAGTGCGTCGGGCCGGGGCTCCGGATCCCGCCGCAGCGCCTCGGCAAGGGCACGGGCGGCGCGCACCGTCTCGCCACGGGCGGCAAGAAGATGGCCGTTGTAGAGGAACTCATCGGCAGAGGCCGGCCTCGCCCGCGGCACGGCCTCGGCAGAGGCGAGCGCGGCGCGCAGCTCCTCGGCCTGCTGCGGCGTGGAGGCGGGAACCGGGAGCAGCGCATCCTGCAGCGCCGCCGGCGCGTCGAAGTGCCGCGCGAGCACGCCGCGCGGGCCGTCAGCCGCGCGCTGCGCCAGAGCGAGGCTGCCGAACCCCGCGGCGAGCAGGCCCAGCACCGGCACCACCGCCGGCCCGACGCTTCCCGGCCGGCGCCACCGCAGCAGCAGCGCCGCACCGAGGCCGGAAACGGCGGCGAAGGCCAGCATCGCCACGGCCGGCAGCAGCGGGTTGGCGATGTCGGCGAGCGCCCCGAAGACCAGCATGCCCGCGAAGGCCACGAGCAGCGCGACGCGATGGCGGCGGAGGGTCGGGAGCGTAGGGTCCATGCCCGCCTCTAGGCGCGGCGGACGGGAGAGATCAACCGGATCGGTCATGCGGATCCGCCGACCGGCTGACGCATGTCCGCGCCCAATAACCGCATCGGCGGCGGCGCGCCTTCGCATGCGCGGCCGCCCGAACCGCGGCGGGCCGCGGATCGGGGCCTGCGCCGGCAGCCGTCCCTACATGCCGCCGATGTAGTTCGGTCCGCCGCCGCCCTCCGGCGTACGCCATTCGATGTTCTGCGTCGGGTCCTTGATGTCGCACGTCTTGCAGTGCACGCAGTTCTGCGCGTTGATCACCAGGCGGGCCGCCGCATCGCCGGCCTCGACGGTGGCGCCCTCACCCTCCGCCTGGGCATCCGGCGTGCCGCGCAGCTCCCGCTCCGCTTCGGGCCCGACGGCCTCGTACACCGCGGCCGGGCAATAGCGGCTCTCGGGGCTGCGGAAGCGGTCCCAATTCACGCCCTTCCATCGCTCCGGCTCCCGCAGCACGAGGTGTGCGGGCTGGTCCTCCTCGTGGTTGGTGTTCGACAGGAACACCGAGGACAGCCGGTCGAACGTCAGCACCCCATCCGGCTTCGGATAGGAGATGCGCTTCGCCTCCACCGCCGGCTTGAGCGTCTCGTGGTCCGCGTGGTGCGTCCATGTCCAGGGCGCGCGCCCGCGCAGCACGTAGGCATCGATCGCAGACCACCCCATCGCACCCCAGAAGCCGAGCTTGGCGAAGGCGGGGCGGATGTTGCGCACCTCTGACAGTTCCTTCCAGACCCAGCTCTCGCGCATGCCGCTCGCATAGCCCTCCAGCAACGGCTGCCGATCGCCGGCGAGCGCCGCGGCCGCGGCCTCAGCCGCCACCATTCCCGACTTCATCGCGGTGTGCGTGCCCTTGATCTTCGGCACGTTGAGGAAGCCCGCACCGTCGCCGATCAGTGCGCCGCCCGGAAACACCAGCTTCGGCGTCGCCTGGATGCCGCCCTCGTTGAGCGCGCGCGCGCCGTAGGCGATGCGCTTGCCACCGTGCAGCATTTCCCGGACCGCGGGGTGGGTCTTGAAGCGCTGGAACTCCTCGAAGGGCGAGAGCCAGGGGTTCGGGTAGTCCAGCCCCACCACGAAGCCGATCGAGACAAGGTTCTCCCCGAGCATGTAGAGCCAGGAGCCGCCATAGGTGTCCGCTGGCAGCGGCCAGCCGACGGAATGCCAGACGAGGCCGGGCCGGTGCCGCTCCTTCGGGATCTCCCACAGCTCCTTCAGCCCGAGCGCGTAGGTCTGCGGCGCCACCCCCTCCCGCAGGCCGAATTCGCGCATCAGCCTTTCGGACAGCGAGCCGCGGCAGCCCTCGGCAAACAGGGTGTAGGCCGCGCGCAGCTCCATCCCCGCCTGGTAGTTGGGCCCCTTCTCCCCGTCCTTGCCGACCCCCATGACGCCGGCGACGACGCCGCGCACCTGGCCATCCTCGATGATCGCCTCGGAGGCGGCGAAACCGGGGTAGATCTCCACGCCCAGCGCCTCGGCCCTGGCGCCGAGCCAGCGGCAGACATTGCCGAGCGAGACGATGTAGTTGCCGTGGTTGTTCATCGTCCGCGGCGTGGGCAGCCGGAGGGCGCGCGTCGCGGTGAGATACATGAAGCGGTCCTCGGCGGCCGGGGTGGCCAGCGCTGGCGGGTCTTCGCGCCAGTCCGGGATCAGCTCGTCGAGGGCGCGGGGCTCCAGCACGGCGCCCGAGAGGATGTGCGCGCCGATCTCGCTGCCCTTCTCGATGAGGCAGACATTCGCCTCGGGCGCCACCTGCTTCAGCCGGATCGCCGCAGCCAGGCCGGCAGGGCCGGCGCCGACGATGAGCACGTCGAACTCCATGGCTTCGCGCTGCTCGGCGTCCGACATGCCTCTGTTCCTCCGGCGTTCCTGGCTCCTCAGCTAGTTAGTCCCGTCGCCCATTGCGCGGAACCCCGCCGGCGAAGGATATGCCGCGGCATGGACCGCGATGCGCTTCTGGCGGCGCTGAGGCTGCAACTGGACTGGGGCGCCGACGAGGCGCTGCTGGAGGCGCCGGTCGATCGGCTGGCGGTGTCCGCGGCCGCCCCCCCGCCGCAGCCGCATGCGTTTTCGGCGAGGATGGCGGCCCTGCCTGTCGCCATGCCCGCGCCGCTTCCCGGCGTCCTCTCGGCCACGGCGCTCGCCGCCGGCGCCGCCGACCTCGCCGGGCTGAAGGCGGCGATGGCTGGCGCGGACAGCCCTCTGCGCGAGACTGCGACAAACCTCGTCTTCGCCGACGGCGTGCCCGACAGCGGCCTGATGATGATCGGCGAGGCGCCGGGGGCCGACGAGGACCGGCTCGGGCGCCCCTTCGTCGGCGTCTCCGGGCGGCTGCTGGACCGGATGGTGGCCAGTATCGGGCTTCGCCGGGAACGCGACTTCTACCTCACCAACATCCTGCCTTGGCGACCGCCCGGGAACCGCACGCCGACCGATGCCGAGATCAACTTTTTCCTGCCGTTCCTGTTGCGCCACGTCGCGCTGGTCCGGCCGCGGCTCGTGGTGCTGCTGGGCGGCGCCTCCGCGAAGGCCACGCTCCGCGCGAAGGAGGGCATCACCCGCCTGCGTGGCCGCTGGCATGAGCTGAGGATCGAGGACGCAACGCTGCCCGCGCTGGCCACGCTCCACCCCGCCTACCTGCTCCGCACGCCGATCGCAAAACGCGAAGCATGGGCCGACCTGATCCTGCTGAGGCGGCGGCTGGATGCTGAGGGCGCACGGTAGGTTTCGTTGGCTCTCGGAGCTGTGAAGAAAAAACATGGTAAGATCGTCGTCCAATCGGCTGTTTTGTTAGGAAGCATCTCAAAAAACTATACATGTTCCGGTTTCGGGGGTTGCCAGCCCTTTAATACGGCCGCTAGGGAAACCGGGCCATGCGAGCGATCTGCCCCATGGTCCGGCGCTCCCGCCCGGTCTGCAGCATCCGCCCCCCGGCGCTGCTGCTCCTCGTGGGGGCGACGATGTGGGCGGGGGCTCAGGTCCCTGCCCACGGGCAACGGGCCGACCAGACCGCCATGAGCGTTCCCCGTCCTGCGCTGCAGGGCGGGGTCGCCGGGTTCCCGCAACCCCTTGCGCCGTCCGACGCGACGCGCCTCCGACGCGTCTTCGACCTGCAGGCCAGGGGCGAGATGGCGCAGGCGGCGCGCGAGGCCGAACGGCTCGATGACCGACGGCTGATGGGCCATGTGCTCGCGGACCGCTGGCTGCGCGGCCATGACGCCCCGTCGCCGGAGCTGGCCGCCTGGCTGAACGACCATGCCGACCACCCGGACGCGCCTGCGATCCACGCGCTGCTCGCCCGCCGCGCTCCGGCAGGCGCCGCCCTGCCGCCCCGCCCGGCGGCGCAGGCGCTGCCGGCGGATGCCGAGGTGGTTCCGGAAGAGCGGGAGCCCACCGCTCGCGCCATCGCCCGCAACCCCTCCCTGGACCGCTCGGTGCGCGAGCGGGCGCGGGAGGGGGATGCGGCCGGCGCCCTGGCGCAGGTCGCCCGCTCGCGCGCCGATGCCTCCTACGCCGCGCTGCTGCGTGCCGAGGTGGCGCAGGCGCTGTTCCAACTTGGCCGCGACGAGGAGGCCTTCCGCATCGCCTCGGAGGCCGCGCGGAACTCCGCCGGCGTCGCGCTGCCGGGCTACATCGCGGGGCTGGCAGCCTGGTCGCTGAACCGACCGGAGATCGCGCTTGCCTATTTCGAGCATGCGGCGCGGTCGGAGATCGCGGCGCCGGCCACCCGTTCCGCGGCCGCGTTCTGGGCGGCGCGCGCCGCCGTGCGGGCGCGCCGACCGCAATCCTACGTGCCCTGGATGATGCAGGCCTCGCAGGAGCCGCGCACCTTCTACGGCCTCGTCGCGCGCCGCGCCCTCGGGCTGCCGATGGGCTTCGCATGGGAGCGGGAGATCGCCGGCGAGGGCGAGGCCGCGGCAGTCGCCGAGACCGCCGCCGGCTGGCGTGCGCTGGCGCTGCTCCAGGTCGGCCAGCGCGGGCGGGCGGAGGCCGAGCTGCGCGGCCTGTGGCCGCGGGTGCAGGGGAATGCGGGCGTGGCGCGGGCAATGCTCGTCGTCGCGTCGCAGGCCGGGATGACCGACCTTGCCTCCCAGATCGCCTCGCTGTCGCAAAGCGCCGACGGCCGGCCGCGCGACTTCGCACGCTTCCCACTGCCGCGGCTTCAGCCGATGCACGGCTTCCGGATGGACCCCTCGCTGCTCTACGCGCTGGCGCGGCAGGAATCGAACTTCGATCCCCGGGCGGTCTCCCCGGCCGGGGCGCGCGGCCTGCTTCAGATCATGCCGGCCACGGCCAGCTACGTGACCGGCGACGCCAGCCTGCGCGGCGAGGGCGCCGCCCGCCTGCACGATCCGGCCTTCTCGCTCGAGGTCGGGCAGCGCTATGTCCACTACCTCGCGCGGGCGGAGCCGGTGGGGGGCGACCTGATCCGGCTGCTCGCCGCCTACAACAACGGGCCGGGCAATCTCTCGCGCTGGCTGCCGGCGGTACGCCACCGGGACGACCCCTTCATCTTCATCGAGAGCATCCCGGTGGGCGAGACGCGGCAGTTCGTTCAGCGGGTGCTGGCCTATTCCTGGATCTACGCGGCGCGCCTCGGCCTGCCATCGCCGAGCCTCGACGCGCTGGCGACGGGGCGCTTCCCGCAATTCCAGGAGACGCAGGCGGTCGCGGCGACGCTGCGGCGGTAGCACGCCCGGCCGGCTTCCGCCGCTACAGGTGGAAGCCGGCCGTGGCGTCGAGGAAGTCGTGCGTGTGCACCACCACGTCGTCGCGTGACGTCCGCACCAGCGCATAGGCCGGCGGCTCGTGGCTGCCGGGCACGACGGTCCGCTCCGCGAAGTCGAGCGCCACCTGGTGCGCGGTTCCGCGGAGGGAGGAGGCGGGGATACCCCGCCAGGAGCCGGAGAGCGGGCGGTGCAGGTGCCCGTGAAAGAGGTGCCGGATGCGCTGGCGATGGGGGGCCACCACCTTCCAAAGCGCGTCCGCATCCAGCAGCGGTATCTCGTCCATCTGGCTGATCCCGACGCGATAGGGCGGGTGGTGCAGGAACAGCAGCACCGGGCTCTCATCCTCCGCGAGCCGGTCGGCCAGCCAGCCGAGTCGCGCGCCGCAGAGCCGCCCCGCATGCGTCCCGGGCTCATTCGTGTCGAGCAGCAGGAAGCGTCCCGCCGGCGTGTCGAGCGCCTGCTGCACGAAGCCGCCGGCATCGGACGGCGCCTCCGGGAAGGCGTGGCGGAAGGCCGCGCGGTCGTCGTGGTTGCCGAGCAGCAGGTGCGCGGGGCAGGGCAGGCCCGCGAGCAGGGCGCGCAGCCGCGCATAGGCGGCAGGCTCTCCATGGTGGGTCAGGTCGCCGGTGACCACCGCAAAGGCGGCCGGCGCCGCGCCCTGCGGCCCGTGCCGGCGCGCGATGTCCTCCACGGCCAGGGCGAGGCGCGCGCCGGGATCGAGGCCGTAGAGCGGGGCCGCGTCTGCCGGCGTCACGTGGAGGTCGGTCAGGTGGAGAAAGGAGAAAGGGACGTCGGGCAAGGCGTCAGCTCCGCCGCGGCAGCAGGTTCTGCACGTCGGCCGCCATGCGGTCGAGGGCCGCATCCGGCTCGGCGCGCCGTGCCACGACCGATTGCAGATGGTCGTTGATCACGTCGGTGATTCGCAGGGCGTTCTGGCCGGGGAAGGCATACCAGCCCGTGATCACGTCCTGCTGGCGGATGGACGTCAGGTGGTTCGGGTTGGCCCGGTAGAAGCCGGCCAGCATGTCCTCCCGCCCGGCCGGGATGGTGGTGGCGGGCATGTAGCCGGTGGCGTTCACCATCATCGTCGCGCCGACCGGGCCGGTGGCGAACTTGATGAACTTCCAGGCCGCTTCCTGCCGCTGCCGGTCCCGCGTGAACATCATCGCGACGTTGCCGCCGGCCGGCAGGCGCGCATCGGGGGCGGAGAGCGGGTAGCGCCCGGTCAGCAGCGGGAAGCGTCCGCCGATCTCCCGGTTGTAGCGGGCGAGCTGCGCGGTGGACTGCATGGAGATGCCCATGCGGCCGGCGAAGAAGTCGCTGAACATCGTGGCGGGGCGGATGTCGCGCATGCGGCCTTCCTCCACGAAGCTGCGCAGCGCGCGCATGGCGCGGCGGCCCGGCTCCTCGGCGAAGGCGATGCGCGTCTCCTCGGGGTTCAGCATCCGCCCGCCGTGGCTGAACACCAGGCCCTGCCAGGACCAGTTGCCGGTGATCGTCCAGTCGAAGAAGAAGCCCTGCACGCCGTCCGCGCTGCCATGGATGGCGCGGGCAAGCTGATTCACCCCGCCCCAGGTGGAGGGCGGACTGGCGGGATCGCCGCCGGCCCGGCGCATCAGATCGACGTTGTAGTAGAGGATCGGCGTGGAGAGCGCGAAGCCGATGCCGGTCTGCGCCGCACCAACCTGGCCCAGCGAGAGCAGGCTGTCGGAGTAGCCGAGGGTCGCAGTCTCCGGATCCTCCTGCATGAAGGGGCGGAGGTCCACGGGGATGTTGCGCTCCAGCAGCGTGCGCTGGCGGTTGAGGCCGTGGAAGGCGATGTCGGGCAGGGATCGGGTGATCGCGTCGCGCAGGTTGCGCTGCAGGATCTCCTCATAGCCTTCCTCCGGCGCGCGGAAGACGAGGCGGATGTCCGGGTTGGCGCGCATGAACGCGGCGCCGACCGCTTCCATCAGCTCGCGGAACAGCACGGGAATGGAGTACTGCACGCTCAGCTCCACGCCGCGCGACTGGGCGCGGGCGAAAAGGGGAGTCGAGAGCGACGCGGCGGTGGCGAAGGCAGCGCGGCGGGTCAGGCGCATGGTGTCTCTCCTTACTTGAGTCCGGTCATGGTGACGGCGCGCACGAAGGCGCGTTGGGCGAGCAGGAAGGCCAGCGCCAGCGGCGCCGTGACCACCGTCGCCGCGGCCATCAGCGGGCCCCAGTTCGTGCCGGCCTCGGCGTTCGAGAAGAACGCGATGCCGAGCGGGGGCGTGGCCAGGTGCTCGCTCTGGATTGCGATGAACGGCCAGAAGAACTCGTTCCAGTTCCAGATGAAGCTGAGACAGCCGAAGGCCGCCAGCGCCGGCAGCGCGGTGGGCAGCATGACGCGCCAGGTGATCGCGAACTCGCCCATGCCGTCGAGGCGCGCGGCCGCGATCAGGTCATCCGGCACGGTGCGGAAGAACTGCCGCATCAGGAACACGCCGAACACGCTGATGGTGGAGGGCAGGATGATCGCGGCGTAGCTGTCCAGTATGCCCGCCTGCCAGAAGGCGATGTAGAGCGGAATCGCCGGCACCTGCGGCGGAATCAGGAGCGCCGCCAGCACCATCGCGAAGGTCGCCTCACGCCCCGCCCAGCGCAGCTTCGCCAGCGCGTAGGCCATCGGCAGCGCGGTGGCCGCCTGCACGGCGAAGATGCAGAAGGTGACGATGAAGCCGTTCAGCAGGAAGCGCGCCAGCGGCACCTTCGTGAAGGCATCGCGGTAGTTTTCCCAGGCGTGCCACTGCTCCGGCAGCAGGGTGAAGATCGGCGCGAAGACCTCGCCCGGCGGCTTGAGGCTGATCGCCACCATGACCACGAAGGGCGACAGCATCGCCGCCGCGCCCGTCAGCAGCACGAGGTGCCGCAGTGCTTCGGGCACGAGGCGCCTAGCCATAGTGTGCCCGCCTCTCCAGCAGCCAGGTCTGCGCCAGTGTCAGCAGCAGCGTGAAGGCGAGGAACACCACCGTGATCGCCGCGCCGTAGGACGAGCGGAGGAAGGTGAAGCCGTTCTGCACCATCGTGTACAGCAGGACCTCGGTGGACTTGCTCGGGCCGCCATCGGTCAGCACCGCCACCGTGTCGAAGACCTGGAAGCTTCGGATCGCCGTGATCGCGACGACGAAGACCAGCGCGGGGCCGAGCAGTGGCCAGGTCACGCGGCGGAACCGCTCCCACGCGCCGTCTGCGCCGTCCATCGCCAGCGCCTCGTAGAGGTCCTTCGGGATGGCGGTCAGCCCTGCCATGAACAGCACCATGGCGAGGCCGAGATTCTGCCATGTGCCGATCGCGGCCAGCGCGAGCAGCGCGAGGTCCGGGTCGTTCAACCAGTCCCGCGCGGGAAGGCCGAGTGACCCGATCGCCTGGTTCACGAAGCCGACCCGCGGGTGGAGCATGAACTCCCAGACCAGCGCCATGCCGAGCAGGGTGGAGGCGACCGGCAGGAAGAAGGCGGCGCGGTAGAAGCCGCGTCCGCGACCTGCCCCCTCGATCAGTAGCGCGGCGAGCAGGCCGAGCACCACGGTCGCCGGCAGCGTCACGCCGACATAGACGAGCGTGTTGCGCAGGCTGATCCAGAACACCCGATCGCCCCAGAGTTCGGCATAGTTGCCGAATCCGTGCCACGGCATCTCCGGCTGGCCCATCGTCCAGTCGGTGAAGGACAGCAGCAGCACCGCAACCGCGGGACCGAGCAGCATGGCCCACATCAGCAGGAACGCCGGCGCCGCCAGCAGCCCGGCGGCGAGCGCCTCCGCCCCGGCGCCGGGGCGCCGGCCGGAGCGGCGTGCCGCTTCAGCCAAGCGCCGCCTCCCGTTCCGCCGCGGCAAGGGCGATTCCCGCGCCGTCCGGCCCGAACAGGGCGACACGCCGGGGCATGAGGGCGATGCGCGACCCGCGGCGGAGCCCGCGCGCGGCTTCGGGTAGAGTGCGCACCAGCGCTGTCTCCGGCCCGACCGAGGCGTGCAGGATTGCCTCGGCGCCCAGTTGCTCGATCCGCATGATCTCGGCGGGCAGCCCGGCGGGGGCGATCTCCAGCGCCTCGGGCCGGACGCCGAGGGTGAGCGGGCCGATGTGGTGGCGCGCGGCGAAGGGCAGCCGGACGCCCTGGACCACCACGCGCCCGTCGGCCCCCACCTCCGCCGGCAGCGCATTCATCGCCGGCTGTCCGATGAAGCGCGCGACATCCAGTGTCGCCGGAGCCTCGTAAAGCTCCTGTGGGGGCGCGACTTGCAGCATCCGGCCGGCCTGCATCACCGCCACCCGGTCCGCCATCGCCATCGCCTCTGCCTGGTCGTGCGTGACGTAGACGACCGTGGCGCCCAGGCGACGCTGCAGTGCCAGGATCTCTCCCCGCGCCTCCGCCCGCAGCCGCGCGTCGAGATTCGACAGCGGCTCGTCCATCAGGAAAGCCGCGGGGCTGCGCACCATCGCGCGTGCCAGCGCCACCCGCTGCCGCTGACCGCCCGAGAGCTGCGCCGGTCGCCGATCGAGCAGCGTGCCGAGGCCGAGCGCCTCGGCCACACCCTCCACCTCCGCCGCGATCCGCCGTCGCGCCGCACGCGTCCCCGGCAACGCGGCGCCGAGCAGCGGCAGGCGCTGCAGCGCCGTCAGTTGCCGCATCTCCAGCGGCACCGCGACGTTGCCGTGCACCGTCATGTGCGGGTAGAGCGCGTAGGATTGGAACACCATGGCAAGGTTGCGCCGCTTCGGCGGCAGCTCCGTCACATCCTGCCCGCCGATCTCCACCGTCCCGGCATCCGGCCCCTCCAACCCCGCCAGGATGCGCAGCAGCGTGGACTTGCCGCATCCGGAGGCGCCGAGGATCGCCAGGAACTCGCCCTCTGCAATCTCCAGCGAGACGTCGCACAGCACCGGCGTCCGCCCGAAGCTCTTGCTGATTCGACGGAGGGCGAGGCTGGCCATGCGGCGTTCCCGTAAGGCGGCGCGCATCTGTCGCAGAAGCCGTGCCGAGACGGCGTGACGGTGTGATGAAATATGCTCAGTCGAGAACGGCAGATTACTGAGTTTTTCATATAGCCGTCGCATGACGGCAGTGCCATCTTCGGCGCATGGACGCCCCCGCACCGCTCGCCGCCCTGGAGCGGCTACGCACCCTGCGGCACGCGCTGCCGCCCGCCGCGGGCCGTATCGCTGACGTCATCCTCGGTCAGCCGGAGGAGGTCGTGCACCTCTCGGTCACTGAGGTCGCGGAGCGCGCGCAGGCCAGCGAGGGAAGCGTCATCAGCCTCTGCCGCCAGCTCGGCGCCCGCGGCTTCCAGCACCTCAAGATCGAGCTGGCCCGCGATCTCGTCCGTCCCGTCCAGGTCATCCAGGAGGATCTGGAGCCCTCCGACGACGCAGCCACGGTGCTGCGCAAGGTGATCGAGGGCGGCCGCCAGGCGCTGGCCGACACGCTCGCGGTGCTCGACCCCGCCGCCCTGGAGCGTGCCTCGGCCCTTCTCCGGCACGCGCGGCGGGTGGAGGTGTACGGCATCGGCAGCGCGGCGCCGGTCGCGGAGGATGCGCATGTGCGTCTGATACGCGTCGGGCTGGACAGCCGGCTGGCAGTCGACAGCCATGGGCAGGCGGTCTCGGCGGCGCTGTCGGGACCGCACGTTGCGGTGCTCACCATCTCGCATTCCGGCAGCACCATCGAGACGGTGACGGCGACGCGTCTGGCCCGCGAGGCCGGGGCCCGCACCATCGTGGTCACCAATTTCGGCCGCAGCCCGATCACCGCGCATGCCGAGGTGCTGCTGCACACCGCGGCGCGGGAGACGCGCTATCGCACCGAAGCGATGACCAGCCGGATTGCGCAGCTTGCCGTGGTGGATGCGCTGGTCAGCCACATCGCCCTGGCACGTGGGGCCGACGCCGCCCTGGCGCTCCGCCGCACCGCCGAGGCGCTGTCACTGAAGCGATTCTGACCCGCCGGGTGATCTCGCCGCCGATCCACCCTATCTTCCGGGCCGAGGAGCCCGAAGCCATGCCGATCGACGAGAGCCGCACCTTCCTGCCCGTCAACATCGCCGTGCTCACCGTTTCCGACACGCGCGACCTCGCCTCGGACCGCAGCGGGGAGACGCTGGCGGCGCGCATCAGCCAGGCCGGCCACCGTGTGGCAGGACGCGATATCTGCCGCGACGAGGCCGACATCATCGAGACGGTCCTGCGCCGCTGGATTGCCGACCCCGCCGTGGACTGCGTCATCACCACCGGCGGCACCGGCATAACCGGCCGCGACGTGACTCCGGAGGCCTTCGGCCGCGTGCTGGAGAAGGAGATCACCGGCTTTGGCGAGCTGTTCCGCATGCTCAGCTACGCAAAGATCGGCACCTCCACCATCCAGTCGCGCGCCATCGGCGGCGTGGCGGGGGGGACCTACCTCTTCGCGCTCCCGGGCTCCACCGGCGCCTGCAAGGATGCCTGGGACGACATCCTCTGCTTCCAACTCGACAGCCGGCACCGGCCCTGCAACCTCGTGGAGCTGATGCCGCGGCTGCAGGAGCACCTGAAGGCCGCCTGACCGGCTCAACCGCGCGCCGCCTCCGCCATCAGCGCCGCACCCCGCTCCGCCAGCATGATCGTCGCCGCATGGATGTTGGTGGAGGGAATCGTCGGCATCGCCGAGGCGTCGATCACCCGCAACCCGCCGACACCCCGCACCCGCAGCGACGGATCGAGCACCGCCAGCGGCCCGTCGCCCATCGCGCAGGTGCCGCAGGGGTGGAAGACCGTGCCGGCCGTGGCGCGGATGTGGCGCAGTAGCGCCTCCTCGGTCGCCGCCTCCCGGCCCGGCCGGTGCTCGGTTTCCACCAGGCTGGCCAGCGGTGGTGTTGCGGCGATGCGGCGGCCGAGGCGGAGACCCTCGACCAGCACCGCCCGGTCGTACGGCTCCGTCAGGTAGTTCGCGGCGATCAGGGGCGGCGCCCGAGGATCCGGCGTGCGGAGCCGCACCGCGCCACGGCTCTCCGGCCGGCATACCGTCGCGCTGACGATGAAGCCCGGGAAGCGGTGCAGCCCGCTCGCGTAGCTGTCCAGGCTGAAATTCGCCACCTGAAACTGGACGTCTGGCCCTGCCCCCGCGGAGGTCGACGGCGGCAGGCCGGGCAGCCGCGCGAACAGGCTCGCCTCCGCCGCCGAGATCGCGAGAGGCCCGCCCTGCCGCAGCAGGTACTCCAGCCCGATCCGCGCCAGCCCCGCCGGGCTGCGCAGGGCGTCGTTCAAGGTGATGCGCTCCCGGCAGCGGAACACCAGCCGCGCCAGCACATGGTCCTGCAGGTTGCACCCGACGCCGGGCAGATCCGCCACGACAGGGATGCCAAGCGCGCCCAGCGAGGCCGCCGGGCCGAGGCCGGAGAGCATAAGCAGCTTCGGGGTGTTCACGGCGCCTGCCGCCAGCACCACCTCGCGCCGCGCCGTGAGGCGTGTCTCGCCCCCATCGGCACTGCGCAGCAGCACGCCGGTCGCGCGCCGCCCGTCGAAAGTGATCCGCTCCGCCTGCTGCCGGAGCAGCAGGGCCACGGCCCCGCGGCGGAGCTGCGGGCGCAGATGTGCCATGGCGGTGGTGACGCGCCGGCCGCCGCGGGTGTTCAGTGTGACAAAGCCCGCGCCCTCCAGCTCCGCCCCGTTGAAGTCCGGGTTGCGCCGGAAGCCGCCGGCGGCCGCCGCCTCGACGAAGGCGGCCGCGACGCGCGACGGCCGCGTGATGGGCGAGACCGGGATCGGCCCGTCCTGGCCGTGCAGCGCCGGATCGAGGCCCGGGACGAGATTGGTCTCCGACCGCCTGAAGAAGGGCAGCACATCCTTCCATCCCCAGCCCGCGGCGCCTAAACGCTCCCAAAGATCGAAGTCGCCCGGTGCGCCGCGCAGGAAGACAAGGCCGTTGATGCTGCCGGAGCCACCGAGCACGCGTCCGCGCGGCCAGGGCACGCGCCGTCCATCCAGCCCGGGCTCCGGCTCCGTCGCGTAGCCCCAGTTCAGCCGCGAGTCGTTCATCAGCCGCGCGAAGCCGATCGGGATGCGGATCCACGGGCTGTGGTCGGGTCCGCCCGCTTCGACCAGCGCGACGGTGCCGGCGCCGGCCTCAGCCAGCCGCGCGGCGACGACGCAGCCTGCCGCGCCGGCGCCGACCACCACGTGGTCGAACGCCTGTTCCCTCATCCCTTCACCGATCCTGCGGTGAGGCCGGAGACGAGCAGGCGCTGCGCCAGGGCAACGAGGAGGACCACGGGCAGGATCTGCACGGTGACACCGGCGAACAGCACACCCCAGTCGGTGCCGTAGATCGCGTCCATCACCTCGCTGATCACGAGCGGCGTGGTCTTGGCGTTCTCGGTGGTGAAGATCAGGGCGAAGAGGAACTCGTTCCACGCGAAGACGAAGACGAAGATGGACCCCGCGAGGACGCCTTGCACCGAGAGCGGCAGGATGACGCGGATGAGCGTCTGCAGCCGCCCCGCCCCGTCCACCTCCGCCGCCTCGTCCAGCTCCCGCGGCACTTCGTCGATTGCCGTCTTCATGATCATGGTGAAGAGCGAAACCCAGAAGGCCGCATAGAGCAGGATCAGCACCGCATGCGTGTCGCTCAGGCCGAGCCAGTCCACGGCGGGGAACAGCGGCAGCGTCACCACGATGGGCGGCAGGAGCCGCACCGCGATCATGTAGAGCGCGCTCAACGCCAGCAGCCGGCCCGCGAAGCGCGAATAGGCGTACCCCGCCAGGAAGCTTGCGCCACCGCAGAGCAGCGTCGCACCGACCGCGATGACGAGGCTGTTGCCCATGGTGTGGAAGAAGGCGGGCCAGTTCCGCCAGAGCGAGACGTAGTTCTCCAGCGTCGGCCGGAACAGGAGCCGCGGCGGGTACTCGAAGATGTCGATCTGCGTCTTGAAGGAGGCGAGCACGACGAACAGCACCGGCCCGACGGACCACAGCAGGAACAGCAGGATCCCCGCCGCCCGCAGCGCCCGGCCCGCCAGGCTACGCATGCCCGCGCGCCATCCGCCGGCGGATCTCCAGCAGGTAGAAGCAGGCCACGAGGAGGGAGCCGAGCACCATCACCCATCCGGTCGCCGCGGCGATGCCGAACTCCGCATTCCGGAAGGCGCCGGTGTAAAGATAGACCGCCAGAACCTCGGTCAGCCGCGCCGGCCCGCCGCGCGTCAGCAGCCACACCTCAGAGAACATGCGGAAGGCAAAGACGAGGCGGAAGATCACCGTCACGAGAATCGCCGGGATCAGCAACGGCAGGGTGATGTGGCGGAATACCTGGAGCTGTCCCGCCCCGTCGATCCGCGCTGCTTCGTAGAGCGAGGCGGGGATGGCGAGCAGGCCAGCGTAAAGCAGCAGGAAGGTGAAGGGCAGATGGTGCCAGACGCTGATCATGCCCGCGATCGCCAACCCCTGCGCGGGGCTCGTGCTCCAGCTCAGGCCGAGGCCGATGTCGGCCAGGCCACGCCCGAGCGGCCCGTAATTCGGGTTGAGCAGGATCTTCCATGCCAGCACGCCCACCACCTCGGACACCGCATAGGGCGTCAGCGCCAACGCGAACAGCACGCCCTTCGCGCGCACCCCGCCGGCAAAGAGCAGCGCGAGCCCGAGGCCGAGCGCGAGTTCCGCGTAGACGACCAGGTTGACGAGGACGAGGGTGTTCACGGTCGCCCGCCAGAACTGCGGGTCGGCGAAGAGGACGCGAAAGTTCTCCAGTCCGACCCACTCCAGCTCCGTGCCGTAGCTCGACTGGTGAAGGCTGAGCCACAGCACGTAGATCGACGGCAGGGTGATCGCCGCCAGCAGCAGCCCGTGCGCCGGCACAAGGAACGGCCACGGGCCGGCCGCGCGACGCCTCATCGGCAGGCCGCGCTCAGCGCCGGACCAGCGCCGCGACACGGCGCTGCATGTCGGCAGCCGCCGCCTCCGGCGTCTTCAGCCCGATCACCGCGGCCTGCGTCTCCTCCATCGCAATGGTGCTGGCCTGTGCGGATGCGTCGAAGCCGGAAGGCAGGGTGACGGCGCGGGCGACCGCCGCCGCTTCCTCCCGCGTGTAGGGCAGGCTCTCCCGCAGCCGTGGGTCCTCGTACGCAGCCGGTCGGACCGGGCCGTTGCCGTTCAGCGCGGCCCGCACCGTGTTCGGCGGCGAAGACAGCTCCCGCACCAGGCTCCAGGAGAGCTCCTTCTGGCGCGCGTTGCGCGGTACCGCGAAGGCCCAGATCTCCGTCATCGCGACGATCTCCGCTCCCGTCCGCGGTGCGGCAGGGATCGGCCGCACCTTGACCCGCCCGGGGAAGCGCGAGCGCCGCGGATCGTTGTGCGAGGCGTAGCGCGCGAAGGGGTCGAGCGACATCGCCGCCCCGCCGAGCTGCATCGAGGTGATCACCTCGTCGATGCTCAGCGTGGGATAGTTGGAGGGCAGCACGCCCTCCCGGAACAACGCGTTCATCGCGCGCAGCCCCTCCACCATCTCCGGCGCGCCCGCCTTGACGGCGAGATCCGCGTCCAGCAACTCCGCCCCGAAGGCCGCGAGGAAGGAGAGCACGGCGAAGGGCCCCGATCCCGCCGGCACCGTCAGCCCGTTCACCCGGCTGCCGTCCTGGCGCGTGAAGGTGAGCTGCCGCGCATGGGCCAGCACCTCCTCCAGCGTCCGCGGCGGCCCTGACAGGCCTCGCTCCTCGAGCAGCGCCTCGTTGTAGTGGAGGCCGGTCGTGGCGTGCCGATACGGGATGGCGAACAGGTTGCCGTCGCCGCGCAACGCGCGGAGGAGGTTCGCCGGTATCCCGTCGAAGGCTTCGATGGGTTCGCGCCGCTGCCACTCATCCAGAGGCTCCAGCAGCCGGCTCATCCGCGGCGTCGCATACTTGTTGATGATGAGGGCAAGGTCGATCGACGTCTGGCGCAGCGCCAGCTCCCGCTGCAGCCGGTCGTGCAGCGGGTCGATGTCGGCGGTGATCCAGTTCAGCCGCACGCCATGGCGCGCCGCCCATTCGCCCGCGATGTCGCCGCCTGTCGTTCCCGCCACCGTGCCGCGCGCCACATTCTCATGCACGCGATGCGACAGGATGGTCAGCGTGCGTTCCTGCGCCAACGCCGGGGCCGCCAGCGCGGCGGTCGTGGCGGCCAGCAGGCCGCGCCGGGGGACGCGCTGTGTCTCGCTCATGGCCTTTCTCCTCCCTTCGTTCCGCCCCGCGCGACTACTCCTTCAGGGCGAGATAGATGACGACCTTCACGTGCGGCGCCGGCCCGCCGAGGCGGACCCGCAGGCGCAGCCAGTTACCGAATTCGCGCTGCGTGAAGCTCAGCAGCTCCGGTGCGGGCGCGGGCGCGTGGCGCGCCCCGTCACCGCACCAGACGAGCCCGTCGGGCGAGATCTGCGGCTCGATCTCGAGTGTCGTATCCTCTGCCCGTTCCAGGAACCGGACGAACCAACGTGCCTCCCTTGCCCAACCCGCCTCGAAGGGCTCCGTCTCGAATCCGGCGGCGAAGGCGTTGCCCTGCTCGACGACAGCGGTGAAGGAGCGTCGCATGCCGATGCTCCTCACCAATCCACCGAGACGACGGCGGAATCCACCCACAGGAAGTTGCGCACATCGCAATGCGTGCGTACGTCCAGGCAGAAGTTCAGCAGCCTCTCGCACCCCCAGTACGCGTGGTCGTAGAGCGGCACCGGCAGGTCGCGCAGGTCCATCGTCAGGTCGTTGACCTGCAGTTCCGTGTTGCGCCGTCGCTCCGTGTCGAACACCCAGCGCAGGTAGTGCCAGTTCGGCTTGGTCGGGATCTCGTTGTAGCAGAGCGGCTGGTGCCCGCCGGGCACCGGCTCCCAGTCGCGGGGGTCGCAGACGTGGTAGTCCTCCGGCGAGGGAGCGAGGCCCTGCCGCTCCATCATCGTCGTCGGCTGCACCGAGGTCTTGTACAGCCAGGACTGCACCAGCCGGCCGTCATGGCCGGCGTTCAGGTAGCGCAGTGCGCAGTGGTAGCGGCTGCCATCCTCGCCCTCCCCCACGTCGTTGGAGAGGGTGAAGGAGCCGAACTGTGCGGCAGATGGATGATAGTTGCCATCCCAGGCGCGCTCCCCCGCCTCGGGCTGGTTGAACACCGTCTCGGCCTTGAAGGTGAAGTACATCTCGAACTGCACGGGGCCGCGGCGGACGTAGGTGAAGCGCTTGATCGCCTGCGCCATGTGGTTCCGCCGCGCCCGCGTCGCGAGTTTCATCGCATAGGTGCCGTCGATGGATCCGTGCGTGCCGGTGTCGAAGAAGGTGAGGGAGCTGAGCTGCGGCGGCCGCAGATCCCTCGCCCGCGCCCGGAGGTTGTCAAGGTTGTTGTCATGATTGCCCGACAGCTCTGTCCAGCCGTTCGTTCCCTCGTCGAAGTCGTTGACGAACAGGATGCGGGGCAACGGGTTGAACCGGCTGAGCAGCGGATGGGAAGCACGCAGCGCGCGCATCAACTCGGCGGCCGCGCCGGACAGGGGCTGTGTCATGCGTGTCCAGGGCTCCTCCAGCACGCTTCGTATGAAAGCGCTTTCATCGACAGGCTAGGCTCGCCGTCGCGAGCCCGTCAAGCACGCCCGGTTGAGCGCGGCCGCCGCTGCGCGCAGAGTGGCGCCATGCCGAAGCAGGAGCGCGGCGCCGGCCGCTTCAGGATGGAAGACGTGGCGCGGGAGGCCGGCGTCTCTCCCGCCACCGTTTCCCGCGTCTTCAACACGCCCGATCTGGTGCTGCCGGAGACGCGGCGCGACGTCCTCGCCGCGGCACGCCGCCTGAACTACGTGCGGGACCTCACCGCCGGCAGCCTCGCCGGCCGCCGGTCCCGCATCGTCGGCGCGATCGTGCCGGTGGTGACCACTGCGATCTTCTCCGACGCGCTGGATGGCCTTGGCAGCGTGCTCGCGGCACGCGGCTACCAGCTCCTGCTCGGGCAGAGCTGGTACGACCCCGCGCGGGAGGCAGCGCTCGCCGAGACCTTCCTCGGCCGCAAGGTCGACGGTCTCGTCGTCACCGGTCGCGTCCCGCCCGGCCGCATGCGCGACCGGCTCCGCCGCGGCGGCATCCCAGTCGTGGAGACCTGGGATCTGGCGGGGCCGGCCATCGACATGGCCGTCGGCTTCTCGAACAAGGAAGCCGCTGCCGCGGCAGCAGCGCACCTGGTCGCGCGCGGCCACCGGCGGCTCGGCTTTGTCGGCGGCACCGATACGCGCTCGGCCATGCGGCTTTCCGGCTTCGCCGCCGCCGCCGCGTGCGCCGGCCTGCCGCCGCCTGCCGTCGTGCGCTTCCGCTCGCCGACGCCGAACTCCATCGCGGCCGGGGCCGGGGCGCTGGCGGCGCTTCTCGAGGCGGGCGTGCAGGCGGCCTTCTGCAGCAACGACATGATCGCGGTCGGTCTGCTCTTCGAATGCCGCCGCCGGGGCATCGACGTGCCGGGCGCGCTCGCGGTGATGGGCTTCTCCGACCTGCCGATCGCTGCTGCCGTCGTCCCGGCGCTCACCAGCGTGCAGGTCCAGGCACGGCGCATCGGCACCGAGGCGGCCGGCATGTTGCTCGACCGCATCGAGGGCGCGGCCGTGCCCCAGCCGCGCCTCGACCTCGGCTTCTCCATCGTGGTGCGCGACAGCGCCTGACGCGAAGGCGTCTGGCAGCGGTCCGCTCGCGCCGGGCATGCACCGGCACGTGGGACGTCACGCGATTCCGTCCACCACGCCGCCGCCGGCGCGGATCGACTCGCGCAGCGCGCCAACCGGCAGGTCGCGCAGGGCACCGCGCGCATTGCCGCGCATCCAGAGCGCGGCGGCCGCACCGATCGCGTGGCCCATCGCCATGCAGCCGCCCATCACCCGCGCCGTGCCCTGCGCCTCCCGGTCGGCGGAGAGGCAGCGGCCCGCCACCGCCACGTTGTGCAGCCCGCGCGGCAGCAGGCAGCCATAGGGGATGTCGTAGGAGCCACCGTCCGGGATCGCGATCCGCAACTGCTCCGTCCCGGCACCGTGGATGTCCACGTGATGGCAGCCCTTGGCGACGCCGTCCTCCCGCTTGCGGCCTGACAGCACATCCTCCCGCGTCAGCCGCGCCTCGCCGAGGATGCGCCGTGTTTCCCGGATGCCGAGGCGCGGCGCCACGCCGTTGAACGCGCCGGCGGCGAAGCCAGGCACCCTCGCACGCAGGAAGCGGAAGCAGGTCTGCACCTGGGCCGCCAGCTCGGCATTCGCACGGCCGAGCGCCCGCGCACCGGTCGCCGCATCGGCCCCCGCGGCGTCGATGCCGGCGACGCGGGTACTGTTCACGGTGACCTCCCGCCGGGCGGCGGAGGTCGGGGTGATCATCACCAGCGCGGTGGGATACATCTCGCCGGTCCGGATCGCCTCGCCGAGCAGCGGCCCGCCAGCCTTCAGGAACACCGCCGGCTGGCCCTGCCTCCGCAGCTCCTCCGCCAGCTCGGTGTCGCCGCGCCCGCCGCGCAGCCAGTCGCTTTCCCCTACCGCCAGGTTCTCGGGATGGGCGACCGCGAAGTCGAGAAGCGCCGCCGCATCCACCCCCGCCACGCGGAACATGAGCGACACGGGCTGCAGCGCCTCCGCCGGTGCGCTCTCCACGCCGCCACCGGCCAGGCGCGTCAGCTCCGCGTCGCCGGAGCAGTCGAGGAAGACCGGCGCCTCCAGCAGCATCCGCCCGCCGCGACCAGCGCAGACCAGCCCGCGCACGCGGCCAGCGGTCACCGCCGCCTCGACAGCGACGGTGTGCAGGAACAGCGTCACGCCCCGCCGCGCCAGCGCGATCGGCGCCGCGAGGCGCATCACCTCCGGATCGAAGCAGAGGTAGCGGATCAGCCGCCAGTCGCAGACCTCGCCGAGGTAGCCGTCGAAGGCGGCGCATTCGTCGAGCAGCTCGCGGGTTGGGCCGCCCACCACCAGGTCGCCGCGCGCCGTCACCGCGCCGTCGATCGGAATGCCGGACAGCAGTTCACCCCCCACCGCCGGGCCTGCCTCGACGAGCGCAACGCGCAGCCCCGCCGCAGCCGCGGCCAGGCTCGCCGCCAGCCCGGCGCTGCCGCCACCCAGCACGACGGCGTCAAAGGTCTCGTGGCGCATCGGCGTCATTCGGCCTGCACCCCCGCCGCCCGGATGATGGCACCCCAGCGCTCCGCCTCGGCGCGCACGAAGGCGCCGAAGCGTTCCGCCGTTCCGCCGCGGGGCAGCCCACCCAATTCGCGGATGCGCGCCTGCACCTCGGGCCGCGCGAGCACCGCCGCGCTGTCCTCGCGCAGCCGTGCCAGCACCGGCGCCGGGCAGCCGGACGGGGCGAACAGCCCGTACCAAGCGGCCGCCGCGTAGCCCGCCACGCCCTGCTCCGCCACGGTCGGCAGCTCCGGCAGCAGCGGGTGACGGTCGGCGGTGGTCACGCCCAGCGCACGGAGCCCACCGCCCCGCACCTGCGGGAGAATGGAGAGCGGGTCGCCGAAGGTGACATCCAGCCGGCCCGCGGCCAGGTCCGGGATCAGCGCGGCGAAGCCACGGTAGGAGACGTTCTCGAAAGAGGCACCGGTCAGTCGCTCGAACAGCAGCGCGGCCAGGTGCTGGGACGCGCCGACCCCTGCCGTTCCCATCGTCAGCCGCCGGGCGCGGGCCAGCGCCACCAGCTCTGCCACCCCCGTCGCGGGGACCGAGGGATGCACGACCAGCAGCATCGGCACGTCCGCCACGTGCAGCACGGGGTCGAAGTCCGCCGCCGCGTCGTATGGCATGCGGGCGAAAAGGGCCGGGTTCACCGCATTGGTGCCGATGGTCCCCATCAGCAGCGTGTGGCCGTCCTTCGGCGCACGCGCCACCGATTCGGCCCCGATATTGCCGGAGGCGCCGGTGCGGTTTTCCACCACCACCGGCTGAGGCCAGAGGCTCGCGAGGCCGTCCGCCATCGTGCGCGCGAGGATATCGGTCGCCGCTCCGGGCGCGAAGGGCACGACGATCCGCACGGGCCGCGTGGGGAAGAGGGCCTGCGCCTGGCCACGGGTGGCGGCGCAGCCGGCCAGCAGGGCGGCGACCGCGCTCCGGCGGGCAAGGAGCATGGCGGATCCTCCGATCTTCCCCATAGCCATCAAGCCATCTGATGGCTTGACAGGTCAAGGGCCGTCCTCATCCTCGCTGACATGAACAGCGTCCATGTCGGCCGTCTCTATGCCCGCATCGCCGACCAGGTCGTCGCCCTGATGCACGAACGCGGCCTTGGACCTGGCGCGCGCCTGCCGCCGGAGGGCGAGCTGGCACGCGAGCTCGGCGTCTCACGCCTTGCGGTGCGGGAGGCGATGGTGGCGATGGAAACGGCAGGGCTGGTGGTCGTTCGCAGCGGCGACGGCACTTTCGTGCTGCGGCGCCCGCGTCGCGGCGCACGCCTGCCCTGGGCGCGGAAGGGGGATCCGGGACCCGGCCCGCTCGAGCAGCTCGCCGCGCGCCGCGTGCTTGAGCCTGCCCTCGCGGAGCGCGCCGCCTTCGCTGCCGCGCCCGAGCAGCTCGACGCGCTGGAGGCGCTGGCGCGGGAGATCTCCGCCACGGTCGATGCCGGGCTGCCCGTCGAGGACCAGCAGGTCGACTTCCATGCCCTACTTGCCGAGGCGTCGGGCGTCACGCTCCTCGCCGCCCTGGTGCCGGAACTGATGGCCGCGCGTGCGGCTGGCGGCAGCCCTATGTGGCACACGCTGCGCCAGCGCAGCGAGGCGAAGGCCTATCTCCGCACCGGCGTCACCTTTCGCGCCGCGCTTGTCGCCGCCCTCCGCCGCCGTGACGGCACGGCCGCACGGCGCCTTGTCGAACGGCACCTCGACGCGATGGAGGCAATTCTGGCCGGAGCTGAGGCCGAACAGACGGCCGATGGGCCGGCGTGACAGGCTGCGAAGCGTTGCCCGGCCTGTGCGCCCAGGCCGGCCTGCCGTGCTGCTGCACGCCGGGGGTGCGCGGAGCCCGGTTCAGAAATGCTCAGAGCAGCAGCAGATACGCGGCGATCCCGAGCGGCAGCGTCAGCAGCGCCAGGGCGGACAGCCGCAGAAGGAGGATGCCGGCCTCCATTACCAGCAAGGCCAAGGCAGAACGAGGCCGCGCCGCGACCTCCGCCCTCCGCACGCCTTCGCCGGGTCGTGACACGGTCCCCTGCTTCCCCCCGGCCGGATCAAACCTCACGGCACGGGTGACGTCCAGCGGGAAAGCCTCCCGTCAGACGCTCCGTTCGAGGGCCGATCGAGGAGCCAGGGCGAGGATTGTGGCCCACAGGCCGCTCAACAGAGCGACCACGCCGAAGGCGGTGGCTGCCAGCAGCCCGGTCAGGCCCGCCCCGAAGATCAGCGCCCCGAAGACGCTCGACATGCCGGCGAGGGCGGCGAGGCCTGAAACCATGCAGAGGGCGATCAACACCGTCCGCGTCCCCTTTGTGACATGATTTAGGTGTATACGCCATAATCCTGCCACCTTCCGCCGTGCTCGGCAAGGACGAAGCGGGGGGCGAGTTGCCCCCTCGGGGTTGAATGCCACTCTGTTGCCACACGCCACAATAGTTTCTGGCGACGATTTGGCTACTGTGCCTTTTCGGTAGGCTCATCACGCCCGCGCGACGATCCGGGGATTGTCGCGGGAACGCAACATCGGAGTGTTCCCGCCCCTTCTGGCGGCACGGTCTTCTGCGCTACGCTCGACCTGCTTTGGAAATCATCCTGCGCGGCGGCGCCTGTCCGCGCATGGGCCAACCGTCCGCACCGGAAACGTCGCATGCTCCAGGCCATCGCCACGCTGACTTACGACATCGCGCAATCCTTCGGCGGATATGCCCCGCACGCGATCTGCCTGCTCTACGACCCGGCCATCATCGCCGTGCAGGTTGTCACCAACCTCGGCATCGCAGCCGCCTACTTCATGATTCCCTTCGCAATCTGGCGCTTTCTCCGGCGCACCGAAATGCTGCCCTTCCGCTCCGTCGCCGTCATGTTCCTCGTCTTCATCCTGGCCTGCGGCGCCTCGCACGTGACCCGGGTGCTGACGCTCTTCGTCGGCGGCTGGGCCTACTGGGTGGATGCGGCGGTCTGCACCGTCACCGTCATCGCCAGCCTCGGCACCGCCCTCGGCCTCGTCCGGCACGGACCGCGCATCGTCGCGCTCACCGGCAGGCTCCTCGCCGAGCAGCGCTGACCGAAGTGACCGGCATGCTCCTGCTCTGGGGCGCGGGCATCGCGGCCCTGGCCGCGTTGGGCACTTGGGCGGCCCTGGCGCTCTGGGCCCGCTCTCTGCGGCGCGAAGTCCGGGAAGCGGAATCGACCGTCGAGGCGCGCGACGACATGCGCCGGCGCCTCCTGCTCGCCGAGCGGCAGGCCGCCGATGCGCTGGCGGGCAGCGAGCGCCGTCACCGGGCGCTGACCGAGGCGGGCGCCATCATCGTCTTCCAGGCGGCCCCGGACGGGCGCGTCACGGCGGTGGAAGGCTGGTCCGCCTTCACCGGGCGCGACCCGGCGGAGCTGATCGGCTCGGCCGAGGCCTGGCTCGACGCCGTGGTGCGCGAGGACCGGGCCCGCCTGGAGGCGGGCTGGAAGGGCGCCGTCGCCGCTCGCCGCGGCTTCGACGCCGAGTTCCGCATGCGCACCGCCGCCGGCGCCGCGCGGTGGTGCCGCGTTCGCGCGGTCACGGTGCCCGGACCACCCGAAGCGCCGGACGCCGTCGAGTGGATCGCGGTGATGGAGGACATTGACGCCCGCCGCCGCGCCGAGGAGGCGCGCCTCCTGCTCGCGCGGGAGGTGAACCACCGCGCCCGCAACATGCTGGCCGTGGTGCAGGCGGTGGTACGCCTGACCCGGGCGAGCGAGCCCGAGACCTACGCCGCCGCTGTCTCTGCGCGCATCGAGGCGCTTGGCCGCGCGCACGACCTGCTGGCGCAGCGCGACTGGGGCGAGGTCCGGCTGGAGGAGTTGGCGCGCGGCGAGCTTGCCGCCTGGCTCTCCCCGCGTGCGGGCGAACCCGCCCGCGTGCGCCTCGACGGCCCCTCGCTGCCGCTGCCGGCGGCTGCCGTGCAGCCGATGGCGATCGCGCTGCACGAACTGGCGACAAATGCGGCGAAGTACGGGGCGCTGTCGAACGACGCCGGCATGGTGGACCTGCGCTGGCGCCTCGTGGGCGAGGAGGGAGCCGCCCTGCACCTCGCCTGGACGGAGACCGGTGGCCCGAAGCTGCAGGCGCCGCCCGTCCGCAACGGCTTCGGCACGAAGGTGATCGACGCGTCGGTCCGGGAGCAGCTGCACGGTACGGTGCAGCGTCACTGGGAGCCCGGCGGGCTGCGCTGCGACATCACCCTGCCCTACCGGCTCTCCGCTGCGGCGGTTCAGCAGACGGCGCTGGCGGGCTGACCCCCTCTTTCGGCTTCTCAAAGGCCGGCGCCGCTCCTCGGCCCGGCCTCACCGCGCTCGCGGCCGGCCGCATCCGGCGACCACAGGTCCGGCCCGTGCCGGCTGGCTTCACGCAGCCGCCCGCTTCGCGCGGCGCACCCCATCGGCCAGGTCGCGCACCTGGGCCAGCACCGCCTCCACCGTGCCCGGCGTGGCGCGGCCCTCGGCGTCGAGGCTCGCGGCGAGCGTGTCGACAAGCTGCGTGCCCACCACCGCGCCATCGGCGATCGCCGCGGCCTCTGCCGCCTGCGCCGGGGTGCGGATGCCGAAGCCGATCGCCACGGGCAACGCGGTGTGACGCTGCAACGCGCGGATCGCCGGCGCCAGAGCGCCGTAGTCGGCGCTGCGCGTGCCGGTGATGCCGGTGATCGCAACGTAGTAGATGAACCCCGTCGTCGCGGCGAGCACGCGCGGCAGCCGCGCCTCGTCCGTCGTCGGCGCGATCAGGCGGATGAGGTCGAGGCCGTGGGTGCGGCAATGCGGCTCGACCTCGTCGGCCTCCTCGGGCGGTACGTCGACGATGATGAGCCCGTCTGCCCCGGCCGCCGCGGCATCCGCGCAGAAGCGTGCCACGCCATGGGCAAGGAGCGGGTTGAGGTAACCCATCAGCACCACCGGCGTTTCGCGTTCCGTCGTGCGCAACTCGCGCACCAGGCCGAGCACGCCGGCGACGGTGGCTCCGGCCTTGAGCGCGCGGAGGCCGGCGCGCTGGATGGCGGGGCCGTCCGCCATCGGGTCGGTGAAGGGCACGCCGATCTCGATGACGTCGGCGCCGGCCAAAGGCAGGCCGCGCAGCAGGGCAAGCGAGGTGGCGCGGTCCGGGTCGAAGCCCTGAAGGTAGGTGACAAGGGCGCCGCGACCCTCGGCCTTCAACGCGGCGAAGCGGGCGGCGATCCGGCTCAAATCCGCTCTCCCAGGTGCCGCGCCACGGTGAAGATGTCCTTGTCGCCGCGGCCGCAGAGGTTCATCAGCACGATGCGGTCCTCCGGCAGCGTCGGCGCCAGCTTCATCACGTGCGCCAGCGCGTGCGCCGGCTCCAGCGCCGGGATGATGCCCTCCTGCCGTGAGCAGAGCTGGAAGGCTTCCAGCGCCTCCTCATCCGTCGCGCCGACGTACTGCACGCGGCCGATCTCGTGCAGCCAGGAATGCTCCGGCCCGACGCCCGGATAGTCCAGGCCGGCGGAGATGCTGTGCGCCTCGGTGATCTGGCCGTCGCCGTCCTGCAGCAGGTAGGTGCGGTTGCCGTGCAGCACGCCGGGCCGCCCGCGGGAGAGCGCGGCGGCGTGCTCCTCCGTGTCGAGCCCGCGGCCCGCGGCCTCCACGCCGTACATCGCGACGTCCGGATCGTCGAGGAAGGGGAAGAACAGGCCCATGGCATTCGACCCGCCGCCGACGGCGGCGACGAGGGCATCCGGCAGGCGGCCCTCGGCCTCCGTCATCTGCTGCCGCGCCTCCTGTCCGATGACGCTCTGGAAGTCGCGCACCATGGCGGGATAGGGGTGCGGGCCGGCGACGGTGCCGATGCAGTAGTAGGTGTCGTGCACATTCGCGACCCAGTCGCGCAGCCCCTCATTCATCGCGTCCTTCAGCGTAGCGGCGCCGGAGGTGACGGGGCGCACCTCGGCGCCGAGGAGCTTCATGCGGAACACGTTGGGCTGCTGCCGCTCCACGTCGGTGGCGCCCATGTAGACGATGCAGGGAAGGTCCATCAGCGCGCAGGCGGTGGCGGTCGCCACGCCGTGCTGGCCCGCGCCGGTCTCGGCGATGATGCGCGTCTTGCCCATCTTCTTCGCCAGCAGGATCTGCCCGAGCACGGCGTTGATCTTGTGGGCCCCCGTGTGGTTCAGCTCGTCGCGCTTGAAGTAGACCTTGGCGCCCATGCCGGGTCCGGCGGACTTCCGCAGATGAGCGGTCAGCCTCTCGGCGAACCAGAGCGGACTGGGGCGGCCGACGTAATGCGTCAGCAGGCGGCGCCACTCGGCCTGGAAGGCGGCATCGGTCTTCGAGGCCTCGTAGGCGCGCTCGACCTCGAGGATCAGGGGCATCAGCGTCTCGGCCACGAAGCGGCCGCCGAAGCCGCCGAAGCGGCCGCGGGCGTCCGGGCCCTGGCGCAGGGAGTTGGGCAGGGGCTTGTTCATCGGCGGCTGTCTAGCCCAGCCGGCCGGCCAGGTCACGGCGGCAGGGCGTGGAGGTCGCGCCAGAGATAGGCCGTCTCCTCGATGGCATGCGGGCCCCGCCAGCCGGTCTGGCGCGCGCCGGGCACCGCTCCGGCCGCAGCATAGAAGGCGATGGCCGACTCGTTCGCATCCAGCACCCATGCCCCGGCCGAGCGGTGCCCGGCCTCGACCAGCCGGGCCAACCCCCGGCGAAGCAGGGCGGTGCCGAGGCCACGACGCTGCGCGCGCCGCAGCAGATAGAGGCCGGCGACCTCGCCCTCCGTGCCGAGCTCCGGGCCGCGCGCGGCGCACACGCTGACAAAGCCGAGGACCACGCCCGCCTCCTCCGCAACGAAGGTGCCGCCGGGCAGGAGTGGCTCCGCGAGGTTGCGCGCCCAGGCGGCGCGGCGGCGGGCGGGATCCGACATCTCCGCCAGCAGCTCTTCGGGCACCAGGCCGGGGTACGTCTCGGTCCAGGACAGGGCGTGCATGTCGCCCACCGCCGGCGCATCCGCCCGCGTCGCCGGCCGGATCATCCCCGCGCGGCCCGCAGGAAGGCGGCGATGCGCGCCGGGTCCTTCACGCCGCCCGCCCGCTCCACGCCGGAGGAGACGTCCACTCCAGGCGCGCCCGAGGCGACGACCGCTTCCGCCACGTTGCCCGGCGTCAGCCCGCCGGCGAGCAGCCAGGGCCGCGGCACGACGCGGCCGGCGGTGAGCGTCCAGTCGAAGGGGGCGGCGTTGCCGCCGGGCCGCGACGCGCCGGGCGGCGCCTTCGCGTCCAGCAGGAAGCGGTCCACCACCGGCGCGTACTCGTCCAGCCGCTCGAGGTCGGCGGCGGAGGCGACGCCCATCGCCTTCATCACCGGCACGCCGAAGCGCGCGCGGAGCGCGGCGCAGCGGGCGGGCGTCTCCTCCCCGTGCAGCTGCAGCATGTCCAGCGGCAGCGCGGCCAGCACCTCCGCCACCGTCTCCTCGGCCGGGTTGACGAAGAGGCCGACGCGCAAGGGCCCGCCGGGATGCGTGGCGGAGATTGCGGCCGCCGCCGCCGGCGTGACGGCACGAGGCGAGGGCGGGAAGAAGACGAAGCCCACCATGTCTGCCCCGCCTTCCGCTGCCGCACGCAGCGCGGCCGGGTCGGCGATGCCGCAGATCTTGACCGCGATGGCAGGAGCCCCGGTCACGCGGCGAGGGCCCGGGCAATGGCCGCCGCTGCGCCGCCCGGGTCGGCCGCCCGGGTGATCGGTCGGCCCACCACGATCCAGTCCGCCCCGGCGGCCGCCATCTCCTCCGGTGTCGCGGTGCGGGCCTGGTCGTCGGCCGCGCTGCCGGCGGGGCGCACGCCCGGCACCACGAGCGCCGGGGCCTCGCCAAGGGCGGCGCGGAGGGGCGCGACCTCCCGCGGGCTGCACACCAACCCGTCGGCGCCGGCTTCGACCGCCAGCCGCCCGAGCCGCAACACCTGCTGCACCGGGCCGCCGGCGACCCCGGTGGCCGCCAGCGCCCCCGCGTCGAGGCTGGTGAGCACCGTAACGGCGAGGAGGCGCGGGCGGTCGGCACCCGCGCGCTCCGCCTGGCGCCGCGCCGCTTCCACCATCGCGGCGCCACCCGAGGCATGGACCGTGATCCAGGCCGGGCCGAGCGGCGCGAGCGCTCGGACCGCGCCGGCCACCGTGTTGGGAATGTCGTGCAGCTTCACGTCGAGGAAGACGGGGCGGTGGCGCGCGATCCGGCGGACGGCCGCGCCGCCCTCGGCCGAGAACAGCTCCAGCCCCACCTTCAGCAGCCCGGCATGCGGCGCGATCGCGGCGGCCCAGCGCTCCGCAGCCCCGAGGTCCGGTGCATCGAGCGCGACGCAGAGGCCGCAGCGTCGGCTCATGCGCGGTGCGCTGGCGCCGGCAGCGCGGCGGCCGAGGGCGCGCGGCCGAGATCGGCATCCCGGCGGGCCTGCTCTTCCCGTGCCTTGTAGGTGGCGAGTTCGCCTTCCAGCAGGCGGGCCGCCTCCTCCACCTTCGCGGCGCGGCGGCGGGCCGCGAGGCCCGCGGCCCAGGCGATGCCGGCGCCGAGCAGGAAGGCGGCGGCGCAGAGGATCAGCACCGCGATGCCCAGCGGCGAGACCCAGGCGAGGTCGAAAGGCCACAGCCGGAGTTCGACATCCTGCGGGTTGGACAGCGCGAAGATCGCGAGCAGGACGAGCAGCGGCAGGAACAGCAGCCAGCGCATGTGGGTCCTCTTCCGGTCGGCCAAATCCCTTACGACCTGCCCGGCGCTTCCGGAAGCCCGGACCCGATCCCGTCCATCGGTCTTCCGGATGAATGCGGCAGCCATCCCCCTGATGTGGCAGCCTGCGTCCCGGCATCATGAAGCGGACTTGGAAGCGTCATCCGACTGACCCCCGCCGCCGGTAAGCCGCCCCCGCACACGGGATCGGAGGCGGCGGAGCGGATGGCCGGGCGCAGGAACGTGCTTCTCATCGTGGTAGACCAGTGGCGCGCCGACTTCGTGCCGCATCTCGGGGCGGGGTTCCTGCGCACCCCGAATCTCGACCGGCTCTGTCGCGAGGGCGTGACGTTCCGAAACCATGTCACCACCGCCGTCCCCTGCGGCCCGGCCAGGGCCAGCCTGCTGACCGGTCTTTACCTGATGAACCACCGGGCGGTGCAGAACACCGTGCCGCTGGATGCGCGGCACACCAATCTCGGCAAGCAGCTTCGGCTGATCGGCTACGACCCGGCGCTGATCGGCTACACGACGACCACGCCGGATCCGCGCACGAGCGGCCCGCGCGACCCGCGCTTCACCACGCTTGGCGACCTGATGGACGGGTTCCGCAGCGTCGGCGCCTTCGAGCCGAACATGGACGGCTATTTCGGCTGGCTGGCGCAGCAGGGCTACAGGCTGCCGAAGCGGCGCGAGGATATCTGGCTGCCGGAGGGCGAGGATGCCGTGCCGGGCGCCACCGATCGGCCCTGCCGCATCCCGAAGGAGCTGTCGGACAGCGCCTTCTTCACCGAACGCGCGCTGACCTACCTCAAGGGGCGCAACGGCAAGCCGTGGTTCCTGCACCTCGGCTACTACCGGCCGCATCCGCCCTTCATCGCACCCGCGCCCTACCACGCGATGTACTCGCCGGCCGACATGCCCGCGCCGGTCCGGCGCGCGCGGTGGGAGGAGGAGGCGGCGCAGCACCCGCTGCTGCGCTTCTACCTGCGCGGCACCAGCCAGGGCAGCTTCTTCCACGGTGCCGGCGGCGCCGCGACGGCGCTGGAGGAGGCGGCGATCCGCCAGATGCGCGCCACCTACGCGGGCCTGATCTCCGAGATCGACGACTGTCTCGGCCGCGTCTTCGACTGGCTCGACGAGAACGGCCAGTGGGAGGAGACGATGATCGTCTTCACCTCGGACCACGGGGAGCAGCTCGGCGACCACTGGCTGCTCGGCAAGGTTGGCTATTTCGACGAGAGCTTCCGCATCCCCCTTGTCGTCAAGGATGCCGGCCGCAGCCCGCACGCCGGCGCGGTGGAGGACGCCTTCACCGAGAGTGTGGACGTGATGCCGACGATCCTGGAGGCGCTCGGCGGCGCCGTGCCGCGCGCCTGCGACGGCCGCTCCGTCCTGCCGCTGCTCGACCGCGGGCGCCCTGCCGAATGGCGCGACGCGCTGTTCTACGAATACGATTTCCGGGACGTCCACTACTCGAAGCCCGAAGCGGAAACCGGGCTGGGGATGGACGAAAGCGCGCTCTGCGTCATCCAGGACGAGCGCTACAAGTACGTCCACTTCGCCGCGCTGCCACCGCTGTTCTTCGACCTGCGCCGCGACCCCGCGCAATTCGTGAACCTGGCGGAGGATCCGGCGCATGCGGCGCTGGTGCGCGACTACGCTCAGAAGACGCTGTCGCACCGCATGCGCCATGCCGAACGCACGCTGACGCATTTCCGCGCGACCCCGCAAGGGCTGGAGGAGCGCGGTGCCCCTGCGGCCGCCGCCCTGCCCCGCGCCGCCGAGTGACCCCGCACCCCCCGCGAGGAGACCGCCCATGACCATCCGCCGCCGCCTGTTGCTGGGTGCCCCGGCCGCTCTCGTCCTGCCGCGGCCCGCGATCGCGCAGGCCGATGGGCGCCCGTCCATCACCATCGCCGTCCAGAAGGTGGTGAACAGCAACACGCTGGACGTGCTGCGCGAGCAGTCGAATGTGGGCGAGCGGGTCTTCTACACCTCGCTCTGGGAAGGGCTGATCGGGCGCGACTGGCTGGGCCAGCTCGGCACCATACCGGGGCTGGCGACCTCGTGGCGGCGGATCTCCGACAGCGTGGTCGAGCTCTCTCTGCGCCGCGGCGTGAAGTTCCACAACGGCGACGAGCTGACGGCGGAGGACGTCGTCTTCTCCTTCGGCCGCGACCGCATGTTCGGCACGACGCTCGCCACCGCGCATGGCCGCACCATCCCGGTGGGTGAGGGCATGCCCGCGCCGCGCGCCGGCAGGGAACTGCCGCCGGAGGTGCCCGCCGTCGCCCGCCGGTCCTGGCCCGCGCTGGAGCGCGTGGAGGCGGTGGACCGGCACACGGTGCGCTTCCACAACGCGACGCCGGACGTGACGATGGAGGGCCGCCTTTCCCGCTACGGGTCCGACATCATGAACCGCCGCGCCTTCGAGGAGGCGTCGAGCTGGCTGGACTGGGCCCGCAGGCCGGTCACCACCGGTCCCTACAAGGTGGTGGAGTTCCGCCCGGACGTCTCACTGACCCTGGCAGCGCATGACGAGTACTGGGGCGGTCGGCCGCCGCTCCGGCAGCTCCGCTTCGTGGAAGTGCCGGAAGTCGCCTCCCGCATCAACGGGCTGCTCTCGGGCGAGTACCAGTTCGCCTGCGATATCCCGCCGGACCAGATCCCGGGCATCGAGCGCAACCGCGCGTTCGAGGTGCAGGGCGGCACCATCCTGAACCACCGCCTGATCTGCTTCGACGAGAACTTTCCGGCGCTGCGCGACCCGCGGGTGCGACGGGCCATGACGCATTCCATCGACCGCAACGCGATCGTTGAGAGCCTCTGGGCCGGGCGCACCGTCGTCCCGCGCGGCCTGCAATGGCCGTACTACGAGGCGATGTTCCATGCCGACTGGGAGGTGCCGCGCTTCGACCTCGCCGAGGCGCGCCGCCTGCTGCGGGAAGCCAGCTACCGCGGTGAGCCGATCCCCTACCGGCTGCTCAACAACTACTACACCAACCAGAACGCCACTGCCCAGATCCTCGTGGAGATGTGGCGCCAGGCCGGGCTCAACGTGCAGATCGAGATGAAGGAGAACTGGGCCCAGATCCTGGAGCGCAGCCCGACGCGCGCGGTGCGCGACTGGTCGAACAGCGCGCCCTTCAACGACCCCGTTTCCTCCATCGTCAACCAGCACGGGCCGAACGGCCAGCAGCAGCAGGTCGGCGAGTGGACGAACGAGGAGATGAACCGCCTGTCCGTGGAGCTGGAGACGAGCACCGACCGCGCACGCCGCCGCGCGATCTTCCGCCGCATGCTCGAGATCACCGAGCGCGAGGACCCGGCCTACACCGTTCTGCACCAGAACGCGACCTTCACGGCCAAGCGGCGCGACATCGCCTGGAAGGCGAGCCCCGCCTTCGCGATGGATTTCCGCCCCGGCAACTGGGGAGCCTGACCCGATGCGCCGCCGTCACCTCTTCGGTTCCATCCTCGTCACCGCAGCCCTGGCCCGGCCGGCCCTTGCCCAGGCCGATCAGCGGCCGGTGCTGACCATCGCCGTCCAGAAGATCGCCAACACCAACACGCTGGAGCCGCTGCGGGAGCAGTCCAACGTCGGCACGCGCACCTGGAACAGCTACGGCGAGACGCTCATCGAGCAGAGCTGGTCGGGCGACCTCTCGTTGCGCCCGGCGCTCGCCGAATCCTGGCGCCGGATCGACGACCGCACGGTCGAGCTCACGCTGCGCGAAGGCGTCCGGCTCCATGATGGGCGCACCCTCTCGGCCGAGGATGTCGCCTTCTCCTTCGGGCCCGAGCGCATGGGCTGGAACCTGACGGTGGAGCAGGCGCGCAACCTGTTCGGCTCGGTGCCGGGCCAAACCCAGGGCCGCACGCCGCCGCCGGAGGTGCTGGCCGTCGCCCGCCGGACCTACCCCGCCTTCGAACGGGTCGAGATCACCGGTCCGCGCACGGTGCGCTTCGTCAACCGCGTTCCGGACGTGACGCTGGAAGGCCGCATCAGCCGCAACGTCGCGATGATCGTCTCGCGCACCGCCTTCGAGGAGGCGGCGAGCTGGCTCGACTGGGCGCGCCGGCCGATCGGCACCGGGCCATACCGCGTCGTCGAGTTCCGGCCGGACCAGATGCTCGTGCTGGAGGCCTTCGACGACCACTGGGCCGGGCGCCCGCCGATCCGTCGGCTTCGCTTCGTCGAGGTGCCGGAGGTGGCGAGCCGCATCAACATGCTGCTCTCGGGCGAGGCCGACTTCGCGTGCGACATGCCGCCCGACCAGATCGCCACGGTGGAGCGCAGCCCGCGGCACGAGGTGGTCGGCGGGACCATCATGAACCACCGCTTGACCGTGTTCGACAAGAACCACCCGCAGCTTCGCGATCCGCGGGTGCGCCGGGCCTTCACCCATGCGATCGACCGGCAGGCGATCGTCGAGGCGCTGTGGGGCGGCCGGACCGCCGTGCCCCGGGGCCTGCAGTTCGACTTCTACGGCGAGATGCTGCACCGGGACTGGGAGGTGCCGCGTTTCGATCTTGCCGAGGCGCGCCGTCTGCTGCGGGAGGCCGGCTACCGCGGTGAGCCGATCCCCTACCGACTGCTCAACAACTACTACGCCAACCAGGTGCCCACGGCGCAGATCCTGGTGGAGGGCTGGCGCGCCGCCGGGCTGAACGTGCAGATCGAGATGCGGGAGAACTTCCCGCAGGTGCTGTCGCGCGAAGGGCAGCGCGGCGTGCGCGACTGGTCCAACAGCGCCAGCTTCAACGACCCCGCATCCTCCATCACCACGCAGCACGGCCCGCAGGGCCAGCAATGGCAGATCGGCGAGTGGCGGAACGAGGAGTTCGGCGAGCTGTCGCGGGAACTGGAAACCTCCGTCGATCATGCGCGCCGCCGCGTCGTGTTCCGCCGCCTGCTGGAGATCGCGGAGCGCGAGGACCCGGCCTACACCGTGCTCCACCAGTCGGTGAACCTGACCGCCAAGCGCCGCGACATGCCTTGGCAGCCGGCGCAGTCCTTCGTCATGGACTTCCGCGGCCGCAACTGGGGGAGCTGAGGCATGGCCGGGATCACCCGCCGCGCTGCGCTGCTGGCAGCCGCGGCCGCTACCCTGCCGCGCATCGCCTTCGCGCAGGGCGACCAGCGGCCGGTGCTGACGGTGGCGGTGCAGCGCCTGTCGAACTCCAACACGCTGGAGCCGCCGCGCGAGCAGTCGAATGTCGGGTTCCGGGTGCACGGGATCTACGCCGAGCAGCTGATCGGCACGGACTGGCTGGGTAGCCTCGGCCTCATCCCGTCGCTCGCCACCGAGTGGCGGCGGCTCGACGACAGGCGCGTCGAGTTCACCCTGCGCCGGGGCGTGCGGTTCCACGACGGGCGGGAGATGACGGCGGAGGATGTCGCCTTCTCCTTCGGTCCCCGGCTGTTCGGCCGCGGCGGCGCACCGGACACGGAGCGCACGGGCATGCTCGCCGGCGCGACCGGGAAGGAGCCGCCGTCGGAGGTGATCGCGGTCGCGCGTCGCACCTATCCCGGCCTCTCACGGATCGAGGTCGTGAACGCGCACACGGTGCGTTATGTCAACGACGTGCCGGACGTCACGCTGGAAGGACGCATCGCGCAGAGCGTCGCGGCCGTGTTCTCCCGCACGGCGTTCGAGGCGACGGAAAGCTGGCTCGCCTGGGCGCGGGCACCGGTCGGCACCGGTCCGTACCGGATTGCCGAGTACCGCCCCGACGTATCGGTGACCTTCGAGGCGCATGACGGGCATTGGGCCGGCCGCCCACCGGCGCGGCGGCTGCGCTTCGTCGAGGTGCCGGAGGTCTCGGGCCGGGTGAACGGCCTGTTCTCCGGCGAGTTCGACTTCGCCTGCGACATCCCGCCCGACCAGGTCGCGGTGGTGGAGCGCAATCCGCGCTTCGAGGTGTTGGGCAGCCCGATCAACAACATCCGCAAGCTTGCCTTCGACAAGACGCACCCCGTGCTGGCCGATCCGCGGATCCGCCGCGCCATGTCCCATGCCGTGGATCGCCGGATGATCGTTGACGCGCTGTGGTCGGGGCGCACGCAGATCCCGCGCGGCATGCAGCTGGAGAGCTACGGCGAGATGTACCTTGCCGATTGGGAGAACCCCGCCTTCGACGGGGCCGAGGCGCGCCGCCTGCTGCGGGAGGCGCGATACCGTGGGGAGCCGATTCCCTACCGCCTGCTGAACAACTACTACACCAACCAGGTGGCGAACGCGCAGATCGTCGTCGAGATGTGGCGGGCGGCCGGGCTGAACGTGCAGATCGAGATGAAGGAGAACTTCAGCCAGGTGACGGAGCGCTCCGCGGGCCGCGGGGTGCGCGACTGGTCCAACACCTCGCTTTTCGGCGACCCCGTGGCGGGCATCCTGCGCGGCTACGGCCCGCGCACCGACGCCACCCGCAACGGCGAATGGACGAACGAGGCGTTCGACGCCGCCGCCGCGGAGCTGGTCGCCTCGACCGACATGTCCCGACGGCGCGCGCTGTTCCGCCGCATGCTGGAAATCGTCGAGCGCGAGGATCCTGGCTACGTCACGCTGCACCAGGCGGCGAGCTTCACGGCCAAGCGGCGGGACATCGGCTGGCGCGCGTCCAATGGCTGGGCGATGGAATTCCGCGCCGGCAACCTGCGGGTCGGCGCATGACCGGCGCGGAAGGGTCGCTGGTCGCGTTGCGCGGGCTCTCCGTCGCGTTCGGCGGGCAGCCGGCGCTGCGCGGCATCGACCTGTCGATCGGGCCTGGCGAAGCGGTCGGCATGGTGGGCGAATCGGGCTGCGGAAAATCCGTCACATGGCTCGCCGCCCTTGGATTGCTGCCGTCGCGCGCCAGGGTCGGCGGCAGCGTCCGGGTTGGCGGGCAGGAGCTGGTCGGCGCGCCCGCCACGGTTCTGGAACGGGTGCGCGGCGGACGGGTCGCCATGATCTTCCAGGACCCGGCCAGCAGCCTCAACCCGGTGCACCGCATCGGCCGGCAGATCACCGAATCTCTCGCGCTGCATCGCGGCATCACCGGTGCCGCGGCGCGGGCGGAGGCGAAGCGCCTGCTCGACCAGGTCGGCATTCCGGATGCGGCGCGGCGGCTGGATGCCTATGCGCATGAGCTCTCCGGCGGACAGAACCAGCGCGTGATGATCGCCATCGCCCTTGCCGGACGGCCGGAGCTGCTCGTCGCCGACGAGCCCACCACCGCGCTCGACGTCACCATCCAGGCGCAGATCCTCGAGCTGCTGCAGGCGCTGCGGCGGGACACCGGCATGGCGCTGGTGCTGATCAGCCACGATCTCGGCGTCGTCGCGGAGGCCTGCGAGCGCGTCGCGGTGATGTACGCCGGAAGGATCGTCGAGGAGGCGCCGGTGGCGCGGCTGTTCGACGGCCCGGCGCATCCCTACACGCGCGGCCTGCTCGGCGCGCTCCCGCCGATGGAGGGACCGCGCCGGTGGCTCGCGGCCATCCCCGGCGGCGTGCCGGAACCCTGGGCGATGCCGCCCGGCTGCGCCTTCGCGCCGCGTTGCCCGCTGCGCATCGGCCCCTGCGACGCAGGCGTGCCCGGCACTGCCAGGATCGCCAGCGGGCACCGCGCCGCCTGCATCCGCGCGGTGCAGCCCGCCATGGCCGAGAGGATGACCGCGTGACGGAGGCCTTGCTGGAGGCCCGGGCCCTCGTCCGCCGCTACGCCATGCGCCGCGGCCTCTTCGGGCGGCCGGTCGAGGTGCGCGCGGTGGACGGCGTCTCGCTTCGTGTCGAGCGCGGGCGCACCCTTGGGCTGGTGGGCGAATCCGGCTGCGGCAAGTCCACCACGGGACGTCTCGTCCTCGGGATGGAGACGCCGGACGAGGGCGACGTGACCTTCGAGGGGCGGGCGATGCCGCCGCCGGGAAGCGCCGCATGGCGGGCGCTGCGCGCGCGGATGCAGATGGTGTTCCAGGACCCGCTCGGCGCGCTCGACCGCCGCCTGCCGATCGGTGCGCAGGTGGCGGAGCCGCTGGAGATTCACCGTCTCGGCGACCGCGCCACCCGCGAAGGACGCGTGGAGGAGCTGCTGGCTGCGGTCGGGCTGCGGCCGGACCATGCCTCGCGCTACCCGCACGAGCTGTCGGGAGGGCAGCGCCAGCGCGCCGTGCTCGCCCGCGCGCTTGCCACCGAGCCGGCGCTGCTGGTGTGCGACGAGCCGATCAGCGCGCTCGACGTCTCCATCCAGGCGCAGGTGATGAACCTGCTGGTGGAACTGCAGGACAGGTTCGGCATGGGCATGCTGTTCGTCAGCCACGACCTTCGCGCGGTGCGCCAGGTCAGCCACCGCGTCGCGGTGATGTACCTCGGCCGCATCGTCGAGGAAGGCGAGCCCGACGCCGTGCTGCACGACCCGGCGCATCCCTATGCCCGCGCGCTCGTCTCGGCGATCCCGCATGCCGGGCGCGGCGGGCACAGGATCGTGTTGCAAGGCGACCCGCCCAATCCGGCCGACCGGCCCTCCGGCTGCGCCTTCCATCCGCGCTGCCCGATCGCAGCGGCGTTCTGCGCAAGAGAGGTGCCGGACCTGAAGCCCCGACCGGATGGCCGCCTGGTCGCATGCCACGTCGCGCATGGCGAGGTTGCGCCCGGGCGGGGCGTGATGGCGGAGGCTGCCTGACATGCTCCGCTTCGCCGCCACCCGCCTGCTTCGCGCCGGCTTCACCATCGCCATGGTCGTGACCTTCGCCTTCGTCGTGCTGCGCCTGTCGGGCGACCCGGCGCAGATCATCATGGGGGCCGACGCGCCGCCGGAAGCGGTCGATGCGTTCCGCGCCGCCTGGGGCCTCGATGAGCCGATCCTGGTCCAGTACTTCAGCTATTTCGGCGCGATCCTGCAGGGCGATCTCGGCCGCTCCATGCGCGACGGCCGTGACGCGATCGTGCTTGTGGCCGAGCGGATTCCGGCCACCCTGGCGCTGACGCTGCCAGCGCTGTTGATCAAGATCTGCCTCGGCATCCCCGCGGGCATCTACGCGGCGCTGCACCGCAACTCCCTCGCCGACCGGGTCGTCATGGTGGTGGCGGTGGCGGGGTTCACCGTGCCGTCTTTCGTGCTGGGGCTGCTGCTGGTGCTGGTCTTCGCCGTGCAGCTGGGATGGCTGCCGTCGGGCGGGCAGGAGAGCTGGCGCCATGCCATCCTGCCCGTCGTCACGCTCGGGCTCGGCGGCGCCGCCGTGCTGGCGCGCTTCACCCGCAGCGCCATGCTGGAGGTGTTGGGCCAGCCCTACATCCGCACCGCCAGTGCCAAGGGCGTGCCCTGGCGCGCCGTGGTGACGCACCACGCCCTGCCCAACGCCGCCATCCCGACGGTGACGATCATCGGCTTCATGGTCGGCACGCTGATCGCCGGCGCGGTGGTGGTGGAGAGCGTCTTCTCCTGGCCCGGCGTCGGCCGGCTTCTGGTGGTGGCGGTGGGCAACCGGGATCTTGCGGTCGTGCAATGCGTGCTGCTGCTGGTCGCGGCGACGATGGTCTGCGCCAACCTGGTCGTGGACCTGCTGTACGGCCTGCTCGATCCGCGCCTGCGCGGCGCCCCCCGGAAGGCGGCCTGAGATGCCCGAGGCGCCGCTTCCTGCCGCCACGCTCGCCCCGCCGCGCCACCGCCAGCCCTGGCCGCCGCCGCTCGTCCTGTTCGGCTTCGGATGGCTGGCGCTGATGCTTCTCGTCGCGCTGCTGGCCGACCTCATCGCACCCTACGCCTACACCGCGCTGGACCTGCGCAACCGGCTCTCGCCACCGGTGCTGATGGGAGGGACCTGGCTGCATCCCCTGGGCACCGACGAGCTGGGCCGGGACGTCCTGTCGCGCCTCGTCTACTCCATCCGGACGAGCCTGCTCATCGCCTTCGGCGCGACGATCATCGGCGCGGTGGTCGGCACGACGCTTGGCTTCCTTGCGGCGCATTTTCGCGGGCTGCTGGAGCAGGTGGTGCTGGCCCTGGTGGATTTCTCGGCCTCGCTGCCCTTCCTCATCCTTGCATTGGCGGTGCTCGCCTTCTTCGGCAACTCGCTGGTCCTGCTCGTCTGCCTTCTCGGGCTGCATGCCTGGGAACGCTACGCCCGCATCGCCCGTGGTCTGGCGCTCGCCGCCGGAACGCAAGGCTACGCCGCCGCCGTGCGCGGTCTCGGCGCCTCGCCCTGGCGAATCTACGGGCGGCATGTGCTGCCGAACATCGCCTCCACCCTGATCGTCTCGATGACCCTTGCCTTTCCGGAGATCATCCTGCTGGAGTCCGGCCTCTCCTTTCTCGGGCTCGGGGTGCAGCCACCGGAAACCTCCCTCGGCTCGATGGTCGGCTACGGGCGGGAGTACCTGACGCGCGCCCCCTGGATCCTGCTGGCGCCTGCGGCGACGATCGTGCTCACCACGCTTTCGGTGTCCCTGATCGGGGACTGGCTGCGTGACCGCCTCGATCCCACGCTGCGCTGATCGTGGGTTGCACGACTGCCGAGAACGAGACTGTCCGCATGACCCGCTTTGTCGTCATCGCCCTGGATGGGCTGCGGCCCGACATGGTCTCGGCCGAGGCCACGCCGAACCTTGCAGCCCTTGCTGCGGCAGGCACGCGCTTCGCCAACGCGCGCAGCGTCTTTCCGTCGGAGACGCGGGTCGCCACACCGTCCTTCACCACCGGCTGCCGTCCGGGCGGGCACGGCATGGTGGCCAACACGGTTTATGATGCGGCCGCGGCGCCCGACCGGCTGCTGCGCACCAAGCTTGCCGCGGATGTCGCGCTGATGGCCCGAGGCGCCGAATCGCCCCTGCTGCGGCCGAGCCTCGGCGAGCGGCTCGGCGCGGCCGGTCGGTCCTTTGCCCTCGTCAGCGCGGGCACGGCGGGCGCGGCGCGCCTGCTTCACCCGGCGGCCGAGCGCCTCGGCATGTTCCGCTGGAACGTCGAGGATCTGGCAGGCGCCACGGCCGAGGCCATGCGCGCCCGCTTCGGCCCGACGCCGCCGCACGCCGTGCCGAACCTGGCGCGCCTGCGCCACGCGGAGCGCATTCTCCTGGAGCACGTGCTGCCCGAGTTGCGGCCTGACGTCACGCTCGTATGGCTGTCCGAGCCCGACATCTCCTTCCACTGGGGCGGGCTTCGGGCACCCCATGCGCGGCAGGCGCTGCAGGCGGCAGACGCGATCATCGGCCGCGTCGCAACCTGGCGCGATGCGCAGCCCGATGCGGCGGAGATTGTCATCGTGGTCATCTCGGACCACGGCCACGTCACGGGACGCGGCAAGCTGTCGCTGGAGGCGGAGCTGCGCCGGGCCGGCTTCCGCGTGGGCACGGGCCTCTCCGCGGAGACGGACATCGTCGTGGCGCCGGCGGCGGCGCCCGGGCTGTGGTTCCGCGAAGCGGCAGCCGCGCCGGGAGTTGCAGAGTGGCTCGCAGCCCAGCCCTGGTGCGGGATCCTGCTCGCCCGCGATCCGGCACTGTTGCCTGACGCGGCAGCGCTGCCTCTCGCGGTGCTGGGCAGCGGCCATGCACGCAGCGCCGACATCGTCGTCACCTTCGCCGGCAGCGAGGGGGAGGATGAGTGGGGTCTGCCCGGGCACGCGCCGTTCGACGCGCCCGACGTACCCGAAGGCGGCGGCATGCATGGCGGGCTGCACCGGGCCGAGCTCGCCACCGTCCTCGTCATGCAGGGCGGGCCGGTGCCCCGTGGCACCGTCGCGAGCGACGCCTGCGACCTGACCGATATCGCGCCGACGATCCTTGCCCTGCTGGGCCTCGACACGGGTGGGATGGAGGGGCGGCCGCTCGAGGAAGCCTGGCGGGCGACGGACGAGCTTCGTCCGGCTGCCGTGACAATCGATCTGCCGCGCGGCTTCGTGCTGGAGACCTTGCGTGCCGCGGGCGACAGCCGGCTCTATCCCACCGCGCTGCGGCGGGCGTGACGCCGCCGGCAGGACTGGACGGCGCCGGAAAGACGCTTGTGCGGCGCGGGCCGGGCAGCCATGTTGACGCCCTGGTTGATGTCCAACACCCAGGGAAACCGCGCCGATGCGCCGCCTGACGATCCTTGCCCTGACGCTGTTCCTCCTCCCCGCGCCGGCCGCAGCGCAGCACTGGAACGACAGCGGGCCGGGACGCGACCTGCTCTCCTCCACCACCTCGGAGTTCGAGAGCTTCCGGCAGCGCACCCCGCAGGCGCCCGCTTTCGGGGCGGCACCGGCAGCGCAGGCCCAGGCGCGGGCGCCAATCCCGATCCTCGACTGGGTGCCGCCACCGCCGCAGGCGACGGCACCCCCGCGCCGCCGCGCCGCACCCCGGCGGATCACCCGGTCGCGGCCGGCCGAACCGGTGATGCGGGACGCGGCGCCGCTGCCCGCCTCCGCGACAGGCAGCGCCGGCGAGGGGTGGGAGAGATCGCTGGCGGAGCGGGAGCGTGAGCTGGACCGCTTGCGGCGGATCCTCGAGGAGGATCGGCTGCGCTACCAGCAGAGCCGGCAGCCGACGCTGCGGTAGCGGGAGCCGGAAGGTCAGGCCGGCACGGCGGCGCGGTATCCGGCCTCGGTCTTCGCCCGAAGCTCGGCCTCGGTGACGCCGGGCGCGAGTTCAAGCAGCGTCATCCCGCCATCGCCCTTCTTGTCGATCGAGAAGACGGCAAGGTCGGTGATCACCATGTCCACGACGCGCCGGCCGGTCAGCGGCAGGCCGCAGGACTTCAGCAGCTTCGGCTTGTCGCCCGGTGCCACGTGCTCCATCAGCACGATGACCTTCTTGACCCCGGCGACGAGGTCCATGGCGCCGCCCATGCCCTTCACCATCTTGCCCGGGATCATCCAGTTGGCGAGGTCGCCATTCTCCGCAACCTGCAGCGCGCCGAGGATGGACAGGTCGATGTGCCCGCCGCGGATCATGCCGAAGCTCTGGGCGCTGTCGAAGAAGGAGGATGTCGGCAGCTGGGTGATGGTCTGCTTGCCGGCATTGATGAGGTCCGCATCCTCCTGCCCCTCCTCGGGGAAGGGACCGAGGCCGAGCATGCCGTTCTCCGACTGGAGCTGCACGGTCATGCCGGCGGGGACGTGGTTGGCGACCAGCGTCGGGATGCCGATCCCGAGGTTGACGTAGAACCCGTCCCGCAGCTCCTGCGCCGCGCGGGCGGCCATCTCGTCGCGTGTCCAGGGCATGGCGTGTTCCTCTCAGGCGGCCTTGGTGGCGGGGCCGGCGGCCGGGGGGGCGGCCTTGCGGACGGTGCGCTGCTCGATGCGCTTCTCGTAGCCCGGCGGGCATTGGAGGATGCGCTTCACGAAGATGCCCGGAGTGTGGATGTCGTCGGCATCGATCTCGCCCGGCCGCACCAGGTGCTCGACCTGCGCGACGGTGACGCGGGCGGCCGTGGCCATGATCGGGTTGAAGTTCCGCGCGGTCTTGCGGTAGCGGAGGTTCCCCTCCATGTCGCCCTGGTAGGCATGGACGATGGCGAGGTCAGCGAAGAGGCCGCGCTCCATCACGTAGTGCTCGCCGTCGAACTCTCGCGTTTCCTTGCCTTCGGCGACGGCGGTGCCATAGCCCGTGCGGGTGAAGAAGGCGGGAATGCCGGCGCCGCCGGCCCGGATGCGCTCGGCGAGGGTGCCCTGCGGGTTGAACTCGATCTCCAGCTCGCCCGCGAGATACTGCTTCGCGAAGGTCGCATTCTCCCCGACGTAGGAGCTGATCATCTTGCGGATCTGCCGTGTGTCGAGCAGGACACCGAGGCCGACGCCGTCGACGCCGGCATTGTTCGACACCACGGTGAGGTCCTTCACGCCACTCGCCTTGATCGCGTCGATGAGCAGGGTGGGCACGCCGCACAGGCCGAAGCCGCCCGACATGATGGTCATGCCGTCCTTCAGCAGGCCGGCGAGGGCGGCGGTCGCGTCGGGATAGGTCTTGGGCATGTCGTGCCCTGCTCCTCGGCTGCGTGATCGGGCGCACCCTAGTCACGCGGGCGGTGGGGCGGAAGGGGGTCGGCCGGGCTTGCGCGTGCCGGGAGCGGCGGCTATACGGCGCGCCTCCCAAGGTGCGGGGCCATAGCTCAGTTGGGAGAGCGCTTGAATGGCATTCAAGAGGTCAGGGGTTCGACTCCCCTTGGCTCCACCACTTTCGAAGGGCGTCCGCGGCAGCGGGCGCCCTTCCTGCGTTCGGTGCCGGCCTGCCTGAGACAGGAGCTGGAGACAGGACCCGGTCCGGCACGATGCGGACGGTGCCTGGCCTTCAGGACACTCCGACCACCCGCCACGCGCTCGCGCCGCCCTCCGGATCCCAGATGCGCAACAGCTCGCCCGGGCGGAGTCCTGCGCCCAGCGTTTCGAAGCGATGCACCGGTACGTCCGGCGCGTTGGGGGCGCCGGCGTAGAAGCGGAGTTGCCAGCCATCCTCGTCATGCGCCACGTCCCCCGGCTCCGGCGGAGCGCCCGGGCGGAAGCGGGTGGCCGGCCAGGGGGCGGGATCGTCGAGCCAGGCCTGGGGATCGGGCATCGCGCCACCATCCAATGCGCAGGCGAATTCGATGCGGTCGTCGGCCGCGTCTTCACCGCCCGGTTCCCAAGCCCGCGTCAGCACCACCCGCCTGAGCTGCGCCCCAGACACCGTCCCATCCCCTTCCGCAACGTCCGAAGCTGTCCAACGCCCCGGGTGCATACGTGGTTCAGATCGCCACCCGCACTCCCAGCTCCACCACCCGATCCGAAGGAATCCGAAAGAACTCGGTGGCGGCAAGGGAATTGCGACTGAGCGCGGTGAAGATCCATTGCCTCCAGCGGGACATCTTCGGCACCGCCGCGGCGACCACCGTCTCCCGTCCCAGGAAGTAGCTGGCCTGCATCGGCTCGAACGGGATGCCGAGCTCTCGCAGTGCCTCCAGCTCGCGCGGGATGTGCGGGCTTTCCTGGAAGCCGTAGCGCAGGATGACGCGGTGGATGTCGGGCGCCAGCTCGGTGACCTCCCGCCGGGCATCCTTCGGCACCCGGGGGATGTCGTCGTTCAGCACCGTCACGAACAGCACGCGCTGGTGCAGCACCTTGTTGTGCTTCAGGTTGTGCAGCAGCGCGCCGGGCACGAAGTCGGCCTGCCCGGTCATGAAGACGGCGATCCCCGGCACCCGCGTGGTGCGCGACTGCGGCAGGCGCGCAAGGAAGGACTTGAGCGGCAGGCTGTCCTGCCGGAAGCGGGCGAACAGCAGCTCCCGCCCCTGCTTCCAGGTGAGCATCAGGACGAAGAGGACGATGCCGAGGATCAGCGGCACGTAGCCGCCCTCCGGAATCTTCAGCGCGGTCGAGCCGAAATAGGCGAGGTCGAGGAGCAGCAGCGGCACGAATACGACCACCACCAGCGGCCAGGACCAGCCGAACTGCCGCCGGAACACCACCAGCGCCAGCAGGGAGGTGCAGAGGAAGGTGCCGGTGACGGCGAGGCCGTAGGCGGCGGCGAGGCTGTCGGAGGTGTGGAACTCCAGCACCAGGATGACGACGCCGATCAGCATCATGGCGTTGACCTGCGGCATGTAGATCTGGCCCTGCTCGGTCTCGCTCGTGTGCTGCACCTCCAGCCTCGGCAGGAAGCCGAGCTGCACGCATTGCCGCGCGATCGAGTAGGCGCCGGAGATCATGGCCTGGCTGGCGATGATGGTGGCGGCCGTGGCCAGCACGACGAGTGGCAGGCGGAACCACTCCGGGGCCAGGAGGAAGAAGGGGTTCTCCAGCGCCTCGGGCCGCGCCAGCAGCAGCGCGCCCTGTCCGAAGTAGTTCAGCGCCAGGGCGGGCAACACGAAGGCGAGCCACGCCAGCCGGATGGGCCTGCGGCCGAAATGACCCATGTCGGCATACAGCGCCTCGGCCCCCGTCACCGCCAGCACCACCGATCCGAAGGCGATGAAGGCGGCAAGGCGATAGTGCAGGCAGAACTCGAGCGCGTAGTGCGGCGACAGGGCGACAAGAACGCCGGGCTCCCTCATCACCTCGATGAGGCCGAGCAGGCCGATGGTCGCGAACCACAGCGCGCAGACCGGCCCGAACACCTTGCCCATGCTCTCGGTGCCCTTCCACTGCACCAGGAAGAGGGCGAGGAGGATGCCGAGCGCGATCGGGATGACCGCCGCCTCGAAGGCGGGGGAGATCACCTTCAGCCCCTCCACCGCCGAAAGCACGGAGATGGCGGGCGTGATGATGCCATCGCCGAAGAACAGGCTGGCGCCCGCGATGCCGATCAGCGCAACGATCCAGCGCCCGCGCTCGGTGCGGGAATGGCGCTGGGCCAGCGCCATGAGCGCGAGGATCCCGCCCTCTCCCCGGTTGTCGGCGCGGAGCACGAAGGTAACGTATTTCACGGTCACGGTGAGTACGAGCGCCCAGAAGATGAGGCTGAGGAGACCGAGGATTTCCCAGCGCTCCACCCCATCCGCGGCGAAGTGCAGAAGCGCGGCGCGCATCGCGTACAGGGGCGAGGTGCCGATGTCGCCGTAGACTACGCCAAGGACGGCGATGAAGGCGGCCGCGGAGGTCGGGCGGTCGGCCGCGGAAGGATGGCTCAAGGAAGCGCTCCGGTTGCGGAACGCGGATACGCATAAGTCCGGCGGCGGTTGCTGCGCAAGCGCGGGGCGTGCATGCCGGCCGCCGGCCGGAGGCGGGTGGAGGTCAGTGGCCGCGGAGGATCTGGCTGAGGAACAGCTTCAGCCGGTCGGTCTGCGGGTTGGCGAAGATCGCCTCCGGCTCGCCGCTCTCCACGATCTCGCCCTGGTCCATGAACACGACGCGGTCGGCCACCTGACGGGCGAAGCCCATCTCGTGCGTCACGCAGATCATCGTCATGCCGGTGGAGGCGAGCATCACCATCGTGTCCAGCACCTCCTTGATCATCTCCGGATCGAGGGCGCTGGTCGGCTCGTCGAACAGCATGATCTTCGGCTTCATGCAGAGCGCGCGGGCGATGGCGACGCGCTGCTGCTGCCCGCCGGAAAGCTGGCCGGGATACTTCTTCGCCTGCTCGGGGATGCGTACCCGGGTCAGGTACTCCATCGCCAGCTCCTCCGCCTCCCGCTTCGGCATGCGACGCACCCAGATGGGCGCCAGGGTGCAGTTCTCCAGGATCGTCAGGTGGGGAAAGAGGTTGAAGCTCTGGAACACCATGCCGACCTCGCGGCGAATGGCATCGAGCGAGCGGATGTCGTCCGACAGCTCGATGCCGTCCACCACGATGCGGCCTTCCTGGTGCATCTCCAACCGGTTGATGCAGCGGATCAGCGTGGACTTGCCGGAGCCGGAGGGACCGCAGACCACCACGCGCTCGCCGGTGGCGACCTGCAAGTCGATGTCGCGGAGCACGTGCAGCGCGCCGAACCACTTGTTCACGTTCTCCAGCACGATGGCCGGCGGCGCATCGGTGCGCATGGCGGAGGCGACCGGCGCCTCCGTGACGGTGTCACCCATCCCAGTTCCCCCTGTGTTTCCCGGCGCCGCGGCGCCTATCTGCGCCTGTGGCGGTTGAGGTCGCGCTCGAGATCCTGGCTGTACTTGCTCATCGCGAAGCAGAACACGAGGTAGATCACGCCGACCGTGACGTAGACCTCGATGCCGAAGCCCTGCCAGGCGGGCTCGACGATGGCTGTCTTGCCGGCGGTCAGCAGGTCGAAGATGCCGATGATCAGCACCAGCGACGTGTCCTTGAAGAAGCCGATGAAGGTATTGACCAGCGGCGGTATCACCAGCCGCAGCGCCTGCGGCAGGATGATGAAGCCGGTCTTCTGCCAGTAGGAGAGGCCGAGCGCCTCGGCCGCCTCGTACTGGCCGCGCGGCAGCGCCTGCAGGCCGCCCCGTACCACCTCGGCCAGGTAGGCGGCGGCGAACAGGATGATGGCGACCTGCGCGCGCAGCAGCTTGTCGATGTTCATCCCCTCCGGCAGGAAAAGGGGGAACATCACGCTGGCCATGAACAGCAGCGAGATGAGCGGCACGCCCCGGATCAGCTCCACGTAGAGCACGCAGAGCACCTTGATCGCCGGCAGCTTCGAGCGCCGGCCGAGCGCCACCAGGATCGCCAGCGGGAACGCGAAGGCCAGGCCGAAGGTCGAGAGGATGAGCGTGATCGGCAGCCCGCCCCAGCGCTCCTGAGGGACGTACGACATGCCGAGAACGCCGCCCCACATCAGCACGCCGATCACGGTCAGCGTGACCAGCCAGATCGGCACGAGCGTCCAGTTCCAGAAGCGGCGCATCGCCGAGACGATGTAGAGCCCGACGAACAGCATGCAGACCAGCGCGGGGCGCCAGTGCTCCTCGTACGGATAGGTGCCGAACAGGATGAAGCGGTGTTTCTCCGTGATCACCGCCCAGCACGCGCCGACCCCCTTGATGTCGCGGCAGGCGCCGGTCTGCGCCTGGCCGTTCACCACCGGCACTTCCCAGATGGCGTTGACGAAGGCCCAGTCGACGAAGCCGATCGTCCAGCGGACGATCAGGTAGGCCAGCGCCAGGGTGACGGCGGTGGAGAGCCAGTTGGAGAAGAGGTTGCGGCGCGCCCAGGCGACCACCCCCGTGGTGCGTACCGGCGCCGCGCGCGGCGCGGCTTCAGGGCTTTGCGCCGCCGCAGTGGAGAGGGCGATGTCGCTCATCGGCTCACCTTTCCACCAGCGCGATGCGCGCATTGTACCAGTTCATGAACAGGCTGATCGAGAGGCTGATGGTCAGGTAGACGAGCATGATGATGGCGATGCCCTCGATGGCCTGGCCGGTCTGGTTCAGCGTCGTGTTGGCGATGCTGACGATGTCCTGGTAGCCGATCGCGACGGCAAGGGAGGAGTTCTTCGTCAGGTTGAGGTACTGTGAGGTCATCGGCGGCACGATGACGCGCAGCGCCTGGGGCAGCACGATCTTGCGCAGGATCTCCCCGCGCTTGAGGCCGAGCGCCTGCGCCGCCTCCCACTGGCCCTGGTTCACCGCCAGGATGCCGGCCCGCACGATCTCGGCGATGAAGCCGGCGGTGTAGGTGACGAGGCCGATCAGCAGCGCGAAGTATTCCGGGCTGACCGTGATGCCGCCCGTGAAGTTGAAGCCGCGCAGCGCGGGCACGTCGGGCGTGAAGGGCGCTCCGTGTGCGGCCCAGACGGCGAGCGGCAGGCCGAGGATCAGCGCCAGCGCGGCCGGCCAGACCTTGCGGGGCTGGCCGTCCTGGTACTGCCGGGCGCGCATCGCCCGCGCATACAGCCAGGTGAGCACGATGCCCGCAACGAAGGCGAGGACGGTCCACCAATGCGCCGACGTCCACTCGATCCAGGGCAGCTTCATGCCGCGGTTGGAGAGGAAGACGCCGGTCGCCGGGTTAAGCGCCTGGCGCGGCGCCGGCAAGCCCTGGAGGATCGTGTACCAGAACAGGAGCTGCAGCAGCAGCGGCAGGTCGCGGATGATCTCGACATAGAGACCGGCGAGCTTGGAGAGCAGCCAGTTGCCGGAGAGCCGGGCGATGCCGATCACGGTGCCGAGGAGGGTGGCGAGCACGACGCCGACCACCGCCACCTTCAGCGTGTTCAGCACGCCTACCGCCAGCGCCCGGAAATAGGTGTCGGTCGGCTCATAGTCGATCAGGCTTTCGCCGATCGGCAGGCCCGCCTCGCGGTCGAGGAATCCGAAGCCTGTCGCGATGCGCCGGACCTCCAGGTTGTGGACGGTGTTGGACCAGAGCCACCAGATCACGGCGCCGATCACGCCCACCACCAGGACCTGCCAGACGACTCCGCGGACCCGCTCATCCGACCAGGAGAGGCGGATCGGTCGTTTCGGCGGCCCTGCCGAGGCGAAGCGCTGGTCGGTGGTGCTCGACATGCAGGATCCCTGTTCTTCTTGGTGTTCCGCCGGGAGGTCGGCTCCCCCCGGCGGCGATTGGGTCCGGCTGGACCGGGTGGCGCGTCAGATCACCGGAAGGGCGGGCCGTACTGCAGGCCACCCTGGGTCCAGAGCGCGTTCGGGCCGCGTTGCAGGCCGATCGGGCCGAGGTTCCGCTGGAAGATCTCGCCGTAGTTGCCGAGGGTGCGGATGATGTTGACCATGAACGCGTTGTCGACGCCGAGCATGCGGCCGAGATCGCCGCTGCGGCCGAGCATGCGCTGCGCCTCCGGCCGGGCGTCGGACTGTACGGCCTGCTGCACGTTTGCGGAGGTGATTTCCATCTCCTCGGCGTTCACGAGGCCGAAGTGGATCCATCGCAGCAGGTCGGCGAAGCGCTGGTCGCCGTGGCGGATCAGCGGGCCGAGCGGCTCCTTCGAGATCACGTCCGGCAGGATGGTGTGCTCGTTCGGGTTCTGCTGGGTTCCGCGCACGGCGGCAAGGCCGGAGACATCCGTCGTGTAGGCGTCGCAGCGGCCCGAGAGATAGGCCTGCACAACCTCCTCCAGCCGCTCGATGACGACGGGGGTGAAGCGGATGCGGGAGGCGCGCGCCCAGTCGGAGAGGTTCTGCTCCGTCGTCGTGCCGGGCTGCACGCAGATCGTCGCGCCCTGCAGGTCGCGCGCCGCGCGCACGCCGGCGGAGGTGCGGACCATGAAGCCCTGGCCGTCGTAGAAGTTGACCCCGGTGAAATCGAAGCCCAGCGAGGTATCGCGCGACAGCGTCCAGGTGGTGTTGCGCGCCAGCATGTCCACCTCGCCCGATTGCAGCGCGGTGAAGCGGTTCTGCGCGGTCGTCGGCACGTAGCGCACGCGGTTCGCGTCGTTGAAGATCGCGATGGCGGTGGCACGGCAGTAGTCCACGTCGAAGCCGCGCCAGACGCCCTGGCTGTCCGGCTGCGCGAAGCCGGCCAGGCCGGTGTTCACGCCGCAGATGAGCGAGCCGCGGGCGCGGATGGCGTCCAGCGTGTTCGCGGTGCCCTGCTGGGCGGGCTGCTGCTGCGCGAAGGCCGGCACACTCAGCGTGGCCGCAAGCGCGGCCGCGCCGACGGCGCGGGTCATGGCAAGGCGCAAGGCCTTCATCCCGTACTTCTCCCTTGATGCGTCCTCCGGCCGGCGGCCGGCGGCACTCCCTGCGTGCTCCGCGGTCATGCTGCGCCAGCAGGGCCCGCGGATCAACGCGTTGTTTACATGTCTAGCCGCCCGTCCTGTCAAACCGGGGGGATCTTCCCGCCCCTGCCGCGCGGTGCGACAGGAGACCCGCCACCGGTGCGGGAGAGGTCCGATGCGGATGATGGGCGCGGCGGAACTGCGCGAGAGCCTTCCCTGGTCGGCCCTGGAAACGGCTCTGGAACGGATGTTCCGGCAGGGTTGCCATGCGCCGCTGCGCCACCGCCACGCCCTGCCTCAGGACGGCGCGGCGGAGGGCACGCTGCTGCTCATGCCGGCCTGGACCGCGGCCCATACCGGCGTGAAGGTGGTGCATGTGCTGCCGGGCAACGGTGCGCGCGGCCTGCCGGCGGTGCAGGCGGCGTATCTCCTCTCGGATGGGCGGACCGGCGTGCCCCTGGCGATGCTCGACGGCGGCGAACTGACCGATCGCCGGACCGCGGCGGCCAGCACGCTCGCCGGCCGCTTCCTGGCGCGGCCGGACAGCGCAAGCCTGCTCATCCTCGGCTCGGGCCGCGTCGCGGCGGCCCTGGCCGAGGCCTGGTGCGCGCGCTTCCCGATCCGCCGCCTCGCCCTCTGGTCGCGCAATCCGGCCAACGCATCCCGGCTCGCCGCGCGGCTGGCGGCGCACGGCCTGCCCGCGGAGGCTGCCGGCAGCGCCGACCCGCGCGGTTTCGACATCGTCTCCTGCGCCACCCTGTCGGAGACGCCGCTGGTGCGCGGCGCGGAGGTCGATCCCGGGACGCATGTCGACCTGGTCGGCGCCTTCCGCCCCGGCATGCGCGAGAGCGACGGCGCACTGCTGGCCCGCGCGACGCTGGCGGTGGACACGCGCGCAGGTGCGCTGGCGGAAGCGGGCGACATCGTGCAAGCCGTGGCGGAAGGCGCCATCAAGGAGACGCATGTGGCGGCGGACCTGGCGGAACTGTGCCGCGGCGCGCATCCCGGCCGGCAGGGCGCAGCAGAGGTGACGGTGTTCAAATCCGTCGGCTGGGCGGGCGAGGACCTTGCAGCGGCCGTCCTGGCCTTCGGCGCCTAGCGCCAGATCCGCGGAGGCGAGATCGCCGGGGCGGCAGATCAGCGGTCAGGCGCGCGGCCAGGCGAGGGCCAGGACGCCCTCGGCGCGCTCCACGCGCCCGCCCGTCGCCTCCGCGGCGCCGGCGAGCAGCCCGGCCGTCTCCGCCTGCGGTTCGGCGCCGGCCGGCAGGGAGAGGATCAGCACCACCTCCGCGCCGCGCTCCTCGACGCGGGCGGCGAGGCGAGCGCCGGCCGCCATGCGGTCCTTGGCCTCGCGCGCCAGGGAAAGCAGCGCCAGGTCGAGCCGGCCGCGATCAATCCGCGCCTCCGGCATGGCCCGCGGCATCTCCGCATCGATCCCGTGACGCGCGCCGAGCGCGACACGGAGCAGCGGCAGCACCTGCTGCAGCGCGGCCGGCACCGCGACCACCGCGACGTCGCTCACCTCGCGCCGTGCGGCGTCGAGGTAGCCGCGCACCGTCTCCTCGATGCGCCTGGCGGCTTCCAGCGCGCGGTCGAGCTGCCGGCGCGGCGCCCCTTCCCCCACCGAACGGCCGAGCAGCTCGAGATTCGAGTGGAGCACCATCATGGCGTTGTTGATCTCGTGCTGCACCGCAGGCGCGGCGCGGCGCAGCCGGTCGTGCCGGGTCACCGTCAGCTCGTCGGCCGCAGGGCTTGGCGTGTCGTGCAACGGTTGCAGGCTCCTAACCTCCGGCTCTCGCGGCGTTCCTCTCGGCGCCCAGACCTTCAACGATATCGCGGAACAGCCGGGCCGGCAGCGTGCCGCCCCGCACCTCCAACATCGGCGCGCCGTCATCGTTGCCGAGCCAGATGCCGATGACCAGGGGTCCGGCCGGACCGGCGGCGCCGCCAGGGGCAAGCCCGACGAACCAGGCGTCCCTGAAATCCTGGGTCGTTCCGGTCTTGCCGGCGACGGCGCGGAAGCCGGGGGGCTGGGCGGCGCGCCCGGTACCACGCGCCACCACCGCCTCCAGCATCCGCCGCATCGCCGCCGCGTTCTCCGCTGTCGTGGCCCGCGTCGCGGCGGGCGGCGCGATCGGCAGGTGCCGCCCGTCGGCACGAGCCGAGCCCAGTCCGCGCGGCCGCGGCAGCAGCCCGCCATTGGCGAAGGGCGCATAGGCCGCGGTGAGGTCGAGCAGCGTCACCTCTCCGGTGCCGAGAGCGAGCGTCGCGTCGCGCGGGAAGGGCCCTTCAAGCCCGAAACGCGCGGCGACGGCGGCGGCTTCCCGCGCGCCACCGCCGCGCATCAGGATGCGGACCGCGCTGGTGTTCACGCTGTATGCCAGTGCGTCCTCCAGGCTAATCTCGCCGCGGCCCCGCCACTCGCCGTTCCCGGGCGACCAGCCCCCGAGGGTGACAGGCGCGTCGGAGACCGTCTCCTCGCGCGTTGCGCCGCGTTCCAGCGCGGCGAGGAAGACGAAGGGCTTGAAGGCGGAGCCGGGCTGCCGCCGCGCCTGCGTGGCACGGTTGAACTGGCTGCCGCGGTAGTCCCGGCCGCCGGCCATGGCACGCACGTTGCCCGTATCGGCCTCCATCACCACCACGGCGCCCTGGCCGGCGCGGGCACGCGCGCCGGGGCCGGCGAGCATCGCCTCCAGCCGCGCCTCCACCACCGCCTGCATGCGCAGGTCGATCGTGGTGCGCAGGACAAGGTCGGCATTGCCCGGGAAGCGGGTGGAGAGGTCGTCCATCACCCAGTCCGCGAACCAGCCGGCATCGCGCGAGGGGCGCTGCGCGAGGCGGATGGCCTCGCCCGCCGCGGCAGCCTGCCGTTCGGTGATCGCGCCGGTCTCGGTCATGGCGTCCAGCACCTCGGCGGCGCGGCGGGCGGCGGCCTCGGGCGACGTGCGGGGATTGAGGCGGGAGGGCGCCTTCGGCAGGCCCGCCAGCATGGCCGCCTGCCAGAGGTTCACGCGCGTCGCGGGGACGCCGAAGTAGAGCCGCGCGGCCGCGTCCACGCCATAGGCGCCGGAGCCCAGATAGACGCGGTTCAGGTAGATCTCGAGCAGCTCGTCCTTGCTGAACGTCCACTCTAGCCAGAGGGCAAGCAGCGCCTCCTGCGCCTTGCGCCGCAGGCTGCGCTCCGGCGTCAGGAACAGGTTCTTGGCGAGCTGCTGGGTAAGCGTGGAGCCGCCCTGCTGGACGCGCCCGCTGGACCAGTTGACCCAGGCGGCGCGCGCGATGCCAACCGGATCGAGGCCCCAATGGTCGCGGAACCGCCGGTCCTCGATGGCGATCAGCGCGGCCGGAAGATGCGCCGGCAGGGCGCGCAGCCGCACCACCTCGCCATGCACGTCGCCGGAGGTGGCGATGATGCGGCCATCCATCGCCTCCAGCGTCACACCCGGGCGGCGGGTGGCGGACAGTGCGATATCGGTGCGGGGCAGGTCCCAGGTGAGCAGCAGCAGCAGCGCGCCGAGCGCGACGCCGCCCCAGACCGACAGCAGGATCGCCCAGCGGAGCCAGCGCAGCCCGGGGCGGCGGGGCAGCGGTGGCGCGGGCGGACGGACGGCAGACCTGCGGCGGGACATCGGGATGACGGGACGATAGCACGCCCGGCTTGTGCCGGGGGACGGCAGCCGCCACCTTCGTTGCGCAGATGGCCCGCAGAAGGCCGGCACGGCAGGGTTTTCGGGCAGAACGGGACGACGACGATGATCGACCTCTCGCGCCGCACGGCGCTCACCCTCGGTCTGGCCGGCGCGCTGCCGGCCGGCGTGCGCGCGCAGGACTGGGCGCCACCCGGCCCGGTGCGGCTGATCAATCCCTTCGCGCCGGGCGGCAGCCCGGACATCCTGGCGCGGGTGATGGCGCCGCACATGGCGGGCGTCCTCGGCCAGCCGATGGTCGTGGAGAACCGGCCGGGCGCGGGCGCCGCGGTGGGCACTCGGTCGGTCGCGCGCGCCGCGCCGGACGGCACGACGGTCCTGCTGGCGCCGATCTCCTCTGTGATCGCACCCTTCATGATGGCGGAGCCGGGCTACCAGCTTTCGGAGTTCCGCCCGATCTCGCACCTGGCGACGACGCCCTTCGTGCTGGTGGCGCGCACCGGCCGCTTCGCCGACGTGGCGGACTGGGACCGCCAGGTGCGCGCCGGCGGGGCGCGGATCACCGGTGCGACCGGCGGGTCGGGCACCCCGCACCAGCTCGCGGCCGAGCTGTACCGTGGAGCCAGCGGCGCCGGCTTCACGCTCGTCGCCTATCGCGGCACCGCGCCGGCGCTGGTCGATGTGCGGGCCGGGACGGTGGATTTCATGTTCGCCGACATGCCGGCGACGCTCGGCCAGGTGCGGGGCGGCGGACTGCAGGCACTGGCCGTGTGCACGACGGAACGCGTGCCCGCCCTGCCCGAGGTGCCGACGATGGCGGAAAGCGTGGCGCCCGGCTTCGAGGCGAACAGTTGGGTGATGTGGTGGGTGCCGGCGGCGACGCCGGAGCCCGCCGTGCGGCGCCTCTCGGCCGCGGCGCTGCACAGGCTGGCACAGCCCGACGTGCGGACGCGGGCGCAGGAGGTGGGGTTCGTCCTCGTCGGCTCCGACCTCGACGGCGCGGCGCGGCACATGCGCGCCGAGACGGAGAAGTGGAGCGCCCTGATCCGCGCGCGCGGGCTGCGGTTCGAGGAGGGGTAGCAGCGCGCGCTCAGCGCCCCATGAGCCCCTCCACCAGACCGCGCAGCAGACCGGCGCCCTCGGTCAGGTTGCCGGTGCGCAGCGGCGCGCCGGCATTCGTGCCGGTCGCGCGGGCGAAGCTTGCGGCGTCCAGCGCGATCTCCTCGGCCGAGAGGCGCCCGTCGGCGTCGTAGTCCATGCTCTCCATCACCACGCGCGCGGCGACCACGCCGACCAGCGCACCGGCGCCGACGGCGCCGAGCAGCACATCCTGCGTCGCGCCTTCCTGCGCCGCCACCACCCAGGCCGCGCCGCGGATCAGCCGGGCGAGTTCGGCCGCCGAGAGCAGGCGGTCGCCGGAAACGTCGCCGTGCTGCACGATGGCGGCGGCGCAGGCGGCGACGCCGGAGCCGGCGCAGGCCGCCTCCATGTGCTCGATGGCGGCGAGTACGGCGATCCCCTCGGCATGGGTACCGGCGAGCAGCGCGGGCGGGGCGGGGCAGCGGCGCCAGACCTGAGGCGAGAGCTCCCCCGGCAGCCGGTCGTCGCGGGTCTTCGCATCGGGCTCCGCGGTTTCCAGCCCCTCGGCCGCGGGGCGGAACAGCAGGCGTGGCGCCTCGGCGCCCACGCCGGTGCCGAGCGTCCAGCCGGCGATGTCGTGCGTGGCGAAGAAGCGCAGCAGCCGGGCCGGCGCCTCGGCATCGATGCGGGCGGCGGCGCGCCCGGTCATCACCAGCATGGCCTGCGGGTCGGCGCAGTCGCCGGCGAACCAGGCGCCGCGCAGGGGTTCGGGCACGCCGCCGATCTGCGCCGCGACGGGTGCGGACAGGCTCGCGGCGAGGCCGCAGGCGAGGAGGATCCGCTTGATCATCGCACCTCGATCTCCTCACCCATGCAGAGGTCCACGCCGGAGCGCGTGATCTCGCGCCCGTCCCGGAACACGACGACCAGGTCCGCGGCGCAGGCGTCGGCGTCGGGCGGGCCGACCTCCAGCGTCTCGCCGATCGGCAGGATGTCGGCGCCGAGCCGGTCCTCGCCGCGCGGCGCTCCGGGCGGCGCGGCATAGACCTCGACGATCGGCAGCGGGCCGGCATTGCGCAGCCGCAGGCCGCCGGAGGCCGCAACCCGCTCCATGGGCGGCACCGGCCCTTCCTCATCCAGGCGCTCGGCGATCACCCAGCCGGGACGGAGCACGATCCGGATGGTCTCGCAGATGTCCACCTCGCGCCGTTCCTCGGCGCCGCCATTCGGGAAGATCACGCGGATGTCCACCTCGCAGCCGCCTTCCAGCTCCGCCGTCGTGTCCGAGCCCACGGCGAGCAGCGCCTGCCCGAGCCGGTCCGGTCCCCAGTCGCTTTCGGTGGAGGGCGAGACATAGACCTCCTGCACGGTCGCGAGGTGCCGATTGAGCAGGACGAGGCTGCGGCGCGGCAGGCGCGGGACGCCGCTGCGGTCGAAGGCGACCGCCCGGTTGGCGCACAGATCCTGGCGCCGGCGCACCTCCTCGCGGTCGTCGGCGTAGACCGCGCGCAGGTCGAACAGGCATTCGCGGCTGCGCAGGCGCAGCCGGAACTCGGCCCCGGGGTCGATGACCGCGGCGCCGAGCCGGTCCGGTCCCCATTCCCCGGTGCTGGGGGCGGCATCGTCCCCCGCGGCGCGGATGGCGTACAGCTCCCGCAAAACCACGGGGCTGCGGTTGGCGACGGCGATCTCCAGGATCGGCGCGGAAGGGTCGCCGAGCACCAGCCGAGGCGTGCGGCAGACATCGACCCGCCGGCGCACCTCCTCCGACCCGTCCTGCCAGACCGCGGTGACGTCGAAGACGCAGTCGCGCGTCCGGCCAAGGCGCACGCGGTACGCGGAGCCGGGCGCGACGGTGTCGGCGCCGAGGCGGTCCGGTCCGCGCTCCGGTGCGTTCGGCGGCGCGACGTAGAGCTCGCGCAGCGTCAGGTCGGTCTCGTTCTGCAGGTTGAATTCGCGGTTCGGCGGCTGGGGCTGCTGCGCCGCGAGGGGAGGCGCGACGAGCGCCGCGAGGGCCAGTGCCAGCGCGGCCAGGAGGGGGGGCCGGGGGGCCTGCATGGGAGTCCGTCTCCGGTGCTCGGCGGGACAATGCTGCGGGCGCGCGGCCTTCGGCAAGCCGCGGCCGGTTTCGCCGGTTTCACTCCGCGGCCGTCGCGTCCTCCGGCACCGCGCGGGGCCGCCGCAGGAGATAGGCGATCAGGATCGCTGCCAGCAGCGCGCCCGCCAGGGCCGGCGCCCGCCAGTCCCCGGCGGCGACGCGGTTGACCAGCAGCGCGCCACAAACGACGGCGCCGGCGGCGGGCACCAAGGCCGGCACCTCGAACCCGCCATGCGGCTCCTCCGCCCTGCGCTGCAGCACCAGCAGCGCGACGTTCACCACGGTGAAGACGCCGAGCAGCAGCAGCACGGTGGCGGAGGCGAGCTGGCCGATGTCGCCCGCCAGGACCAGCGCGACGACGACCGGCAGCAGGACGAGCACCGCGATGTGCGGGGTGCGCCGCGTCGGGTGCACGCGCGCGCAGGCTTCCGGCATCAGCCGCTGCCGCGCCATGCCGAGCAGCAGGCGGGAGGCAGTGACGTAGTTCAGCAGCGCGGTGTTGGCCACGGCGAAGACGGTGATGGCGACGTAGCCCCAGCCGGGAAACCATGGAGCGGCGCGGGCCATCACCTCGGTCAGCGGGCCCGGTGCGGCGGCGAGCTCCCGCCACGGGACGACCGAGACGGCGGTGACCGCCACCGCGATGTAGAGCGCGGTGGCGGCGAGCATGGCGGCGATGATGCCGACCGGCAGGGTGGTGCGGGGCTCCCGCGCCTCCTCCGCGACGTTCAGCGTGTCCTCGAAGCCGATGAAGGCGAAGAAGGTCAGGATCGCGCCCGTCATGAGAAAGGACAGGGTGATGCCGTCGGGCGAGGGGGTGTCGAACAGGTCCGCGGTGCCCCAGTAGGGCACGCCCACGGCGATGACGAGGATCAGCCCCGACGCTTCGACCGCCGTGCAGAGGATGTTCAGCCACATGCTCTCCCGGATGCCGCGGGCGACGATGCCCGCGATCAGCAGCAGGAAGCCCAGCGCGACGAGCAGCGGCGGGGCGAAGCCGGGCATCAGGCGGAGCAGGTTCTCGGCCACCACCCGCGACTGCGTCGCGACGGAGGTCAGGCCGGAGGCCATGACGGCGAGACCGACCGTCCAGGTGAGCAGCGGCCGCCCGTAGGCGCGGGAGGTGACGTAGGCGGCGCCGCCTGCACGGGGATAGCGGCTGCCGAGCGAGGCGTAGGACAGGCCGGTCAGCAGCGCCGCCACCATGGCGACGAGGAAGCCGAGCCAGACGGCGGAGCCGAGCTCCCCGGCGGCGCGCCCGACCAGCCCGTAGATCCCGGCGCCGAGCATGCCGCCGAGCGTGTAGGCGAAGAGCTGGAAGGGCCCGATGCTGCGGGCGAGGGCGGGCTGGGCGTGCGGGCCGGGTTCCGGCATGGCGTGACGTCCTTCTTCTCTCCTCGGAGAGCGCGCCGCCCGCCCATCGGTTTGCGCGGGGTGGCCGCGCCAGCCTATCGTGCTGGGCGACGCTGCCGAACCCCGGGGAGGAAACATGCACATCCGACGCCGCCACGCCCTTGCCGCCGCGCTCGGCGCTGCCGCTGCTTCCGCCGCCGGCCGTGGCGCCTCCGCGCAGCAGCGATTCTCCAGCATCTACATGTTCGTTCCCGCCGGACCTGGCGGGGGCTGGGACGGGCTGGGCCGCGCCATCGAGCAGGCGGCACGCGCCGCCGGCCTGGTCGGGTCCTTCCAGTTCGAGAACGTGGGCGGCGCAGGCGGCACGGTGGGGCTGCCGCGCTTCCTCTCCCAGCGGCGCGGCCGGCCGGACAGCCTCATCGTCGCGGGCAGCGTGATGGTTGGCGCGGCGCTGACCAACCGCACGCCCGTGTCGCTGCGGGACACGGTCCCGATCGCGCGCATGACGGAGGAGGCGGGCGTGGTCATCGTGCCCGCCAGCTCCGAGCACCGCGACATTGCGAGCCTGATGGCGGCGTTGCGCGCCAGTCCCGGCCAGGTCTCCGTGGCGGGCGGGTCCGCCGGCGGCACCGACCACATCATCCTCGGCCTGATGCTGCGGGCGGCGGGACGCCAGGCGCGCGACGCCGCCTTCGTCGCCTTCCCCGGCGGCGGGCCGGCGCAGGCCGCAATCCTCGGCGGGCAGGTGAAGGCCGGCATTTCCGGGTGGTCGGAGTTCTCCGAGCAGATCCGCGCCGGCCGGGTGCGCGCCCTGGCGACGACGGGAGAGCGACGGCTCGATCCCAACGTGCCGACGCTGAAGGAAAGCGGCATCGACGTCGTCGCCACCAACTGGCGCGGCGTCTTCGCCGCGCCGGGCATCAACGCCACGCAGCGTCAGGCGCTGGTGGACCTGATGGCGGCGGTCCACGCCTCGGAGCCGTGGAAGCGCATCCTCGCCGACCGCGGCTGGGAGGACGCGTTCCAGACCGGCGCGGAGCTGGAGCGCTTCCTGGAGCGCGACCGCGCCGATACCGAGGCGGTGCTGCGCGACCTCGGCCTGGTGACGTGAGGCCGGCGGCTGGGGCGGGGCCCGACCTCGCCGCGGCGCTCTTCGTACTGGCGCTCGGCGGCGTCGCGGTGTGGCAGACGGTCGCCATCCCGGCCTCGCCCATCTACGCCCAGGTCGGGCCGAAGCTGGTGCCGGGCGTCATCGCCGCGGCCCTGCTGCTGCTCGGCCTCGGGTTGGTGGCCAGCGCGCTCCGCGGCGGCTGGTCGCACGACATCGCGGAGGTGCGGAATGCGCCGCCGCCGAATCCCCGCGCGCTCGGCCTGCTGCTGGCCGGGCTGCTGGCGAACCTCGTGCTCATCGGGCCCTTCGGCTTCACCGTGGCCGCGACGGCGCAGTTCGTGCTGGCTGCCGCCGCCTTCGGCAGCCGGGCGCATCTCCGCAACCTGGTCATCGCCTTCGCCGTGTCGCTCGGCGCCTACACGCTGTTCGTCAAGGCGCTGGGGGTCAACATCGGCGCGGGGCTGGTCGAAGGCCTGGTCTTCGGGACGGCAGACTAGATGGACACGCTCTCGGGTCTCGCACTCGGCTTCGGCAATGCGCTGACGCTGGCGAATCTCGGCTGGGCTCTCCTCGGCTGCTTCCTCGGCACCGCCATCGGCGTGCTGCCGGGCATCGGGCCGGCGCTGACCATCGCGCTGCTGCTGCCGATCACCTTCTCGGTCTCGGCGACGGGCGCGTTCATCCTGTTCTGCGGCGTGTTCTACGGCGCGATGTACGGCGGCAGCACGACGTCGATCCTGCTGAACACGCCGGGGGAATCGGGCTCGATCATCACCGCGCTCGAAGGCGCGCGGATGGCGCGCAGCGGGCGGGCGGGACCGGCGCTGGCGACCGCGGCGATCGGCAGCTTCATCGCCGGCACGGCCGGCACCCTCGGCATCGCCTTCCTCGGCCCGGTGATCGTGGAATACGCGCTGCTGCTCGGTCCGGCGGAATACTTCGCGCTGATGGTGCTGTGCTTCGTCACCGTCTCCGCCGTGCTCGGCGGCTCGGCGCTGCGCGGGCTGACCAGCCTCTTCTTCGGGCTCGCGCTCGGCCTCGTCGGCATCGACCTCCAGACCGGCCAGCCGCGCATGACCTTCGGCATCCCCGAACTGCTGGACGGCGTGAACGTGGTGCTCGTGGCGGTGGCGCTGTTCGCGGTCGGAGAGGCGCTCTACCTCGCCTGGCGGCATGTCGAAGGCAAGGTCGAGATCCGGCCCGTCGGATCGGTCATGATGTCCCGGAGCGATATCCGGCGGAGCTTCTGGCCCTGGCTGCGCGGCGCCGGCCTCGGCTTCCCCTTCGGCGTCATGCCCACGGGGGGCAGCGAGATGCCGACCATGCTGAGCTACTACGCCGAGCGGAAGCTCGCCTCGCCCGAGGCGCAGCGCGAATTCGGCACCACCGGCGCGATCGAGGGCGTGGCCGGCCCGGAATCCGCCAACAACGCCGCCGCCGCGGGCATCCTGGTGCCGATGCTCACCCTCGGCCTCCCGACCAGCGCGACCGCGGCGATCATGCTCAGCGCCTTCCAGTCCTACGGCATCCAGCCGGGCCCGCTGTTGTTCACCGCGCAGGCGGAGCTGGTCTGGACGCTGATCGCCAGCCTGTTCATCGCCAATGTCATGCTGGTGGTGCTGAACCTGCCGCTGGTCGGACTCTGGGTGCGCATCCTGCGCATCCCGCAACCGCAGCTCTACGCCGGCATCCTCGTCTTCGCGACGATCGGCACCTACGGGATCAGCAACTCGGTCGTGGATCTCGTGCTGCTCTACGGCATCGGCATCATCGCGATGTTCATGCGCCGCTTCGATTTCCCGGTGGCGCCGGTGGTCATCGGCATGATCCTCGGCCCGATGGCGGAACAGGCGATGCGCCAGGCGCTGACCATCAGCGGCGGCGACTGGACGGTGTTCGTCACGCGCCCGGCAAGCCTTGTCATCATGCTGCTCGCACTGGCGGCGCTGGCGGGCCCGCGGCTCTACGGCGCCTGGGCACGACGCGCGGCGGTGGCATAGCGTGAGGTGGCGGGTCGCCTGCCCGCCGGCCGCCGAACGGTCGATCTCCCGTCACGCCGTCTCCGCCAATACCACCCGCCGGCGCACCGCGACGGCGCCGGCCGGCAGGCCGGCGAACAGGTCCTTCTCCGCTTCCAGCAGCACCACCCCCGCCACGCGCGGGCAGAGGAAGCGGCCGGTGCGCTCCAGCGCCGGCGCCACGCGGCCGAAGAACCGCAGGCCGATCGGCGGCAGGAACAGCGCCGCGTCCCGCCGCTCCGCGCGAAAGAGCTGGCGCGCCAGCAGCCTCTCGAGCTGGCCCCGGGAATAGGGCTGGCCGTGTCCGAAGGGGGTGCGCTCCAGATGCGCCCAGAGCCCGGCGCGGTTGGGCGCGACGATGATCATCCGCCCATCGTCACGCAGCACCCGCCAGACCTCGCGCAGCAGGCGGCGGGCATTCTCCGCCCCTTCGAGCCCATGCACCAGCAGCACCCGGTCGAAGCTCCGGTCGGGGAAGGGCAGGTGCTCCTCCTCCGCGGCCAGGGTGGCGGAGGGGGCCGGCGGCGCTGGCCACCGGCCGGCGAGCCCAGGCATATGCGCAGGCAAGAGGGAGATGCAGCGCCGCGCCTCCCCCCTCCACAGATCGAGATAGGGCGCGGCGTGGCCGAGCCCGAGCACCGACTGGCCGCGCAGCGCCGGCCAGAGCGCGCCGAGCCGCGCCGCCACCAGCCGCGCGGCGATGGCGCCGCCCGGGGAGGCATAGAAGGCGGCCAGACCGTGGACCTCGGTCGTCATGCCGGGGATATAGGAGCCAGGTGCCCGCCTTTGGACGGGCGCGCAACGGGAGAGCGCGATGACGGTCAAGGTGGAGGCGGTCCCCTGCCTCGAGGACAACTACCTCTGGCTGCTGCGGGACGGGCCGACCGGCGCGGTCGCGATCTGTGACCCCGGAGAGGCGGGGCCGGCCCTGGCGGCGGTGGAGGCCGCCGGCGGGCGGCTCGACCTCATCCTGCTGACGCACCATCACGGCGACCACGTGAACGGCGTGGCGGAGCTGAAGGCCCGCTTTCCCGGGGCGAAGGTGGTCGGCCATGCGATGGACGCGCACCGCCTGCCGCCGCTCGACCACGCGGTGAAGGAGGGCGAGGGCGTGCCGTTCGGCGCCGCGCGAGCGGCGGTGATGCACCTGCCGGGCCACACCACCGGCCACATCGCCTTCCACTTCGCCGCCGACCACATCCTGTTCTGCGGCGACGTGGTCTTCGCGCTCGGCTGCGGCCGGCCGCTGGAGGAGGGGGGGATGGAGGCGCTGTACCACTCCTTCCGCCGGCTGGCGAAGCTGCCCCCGCAGACCCGACTCTGCTGCGGCCACGAATACACCGAGGCGAATGCCCGCTTCGCGCTCACCGTGGAGCCCGAGAACAAGGCGCTGCGGGCGGAGGCGGAGGCGGCGGGCGCGCTGCGCGCGGCGGGCCGTCCCACGGTGCCCACCACCCTCGCGCAGGAACTGGCGGCCAACCCCTATTTCCGCGCCCGCGACCTTGCCGAGTTCACCGCGCGGCGCGAGGCGAAGAACCATTTTCGCGGCTGAGCCGATGCGCCCCGACCTGCGCGACCCCGCGCTTCCGGCCGCCGCGGTCGCCGCCGCGCTCGGCCTCTCCCCGCATCCGGAGGGCGGCCATTATCGGGAGGTCTGGCGCGACGTCCCGGAAGGCGGCGGACGCGGGGCGGGAACCGCGATCCACTTCCTGCTAGGCCCCGGGGAGCGCAGCCGCTGGCATTGCGTCGACGCGGCGGAGCTTTGGCTCTGGCAGGGTGGCGGACCGCTGGTCCTCTCACTGTCCTCCGATGGGCGGGCGGTGGAGGAGTTGCGCCTCGGTCCCGCCCTCGATGCCGGCGAAACGCTCATGGCCGTGGTGCCGAAGGGTTGGTGGCAGGCGGCCCGGCCGGCAGGGGGCGGGTGGACGCTCGTCGCCTGCACCGTCAGCCCGGCCTTCGAGTTCGCCGGCTTCGAGATGGCGCCCGAGGGCTGGGAGCCCGGCCCGGGCGGGGAGCCCAGCCAGAGCCGGGAGCCCCGCCGGTGAGCACCTCCCTCGCCTGGGACGAGCGCTATGGCAGCGGCGAGTTCCAGTTCGGCGAGGCGCCGAACCGCTACCTGGAAGGGCTCAGGCCCCATCTGGCGCCGGGCATGCGGGCTCTGGCGCTCGGCGACGGCGAAGGGCGGAATGGCGTATGGCTGGCGGCGCAGGGGCTGCTGGTGACCGCGCTCGACTGGTCGCCGGTCGGCATGGCGAAGGCGGCGCGGCTGGCGGAGCGCCGGGGCGTCGCGCTCGAAACGGTGGTCGCCGATGCGGCGGCCTGGGACTATCCGGAACGGCACTACGACCTCGTCGCCTGGATCTACCTGCACCTGCCGCCAGCCGACCGCGCCGCGGCCGCGGCCGGCGCACGGCGCGCCCTCGCGCCGGGCGGCCTGCTCGCGCTGGAATGCTTCACCCCGGCCCAGCAGGGGCGCCCCAGCGGCGGCCCGAAGGACAAGGCGCTGCTGTGGTCCCGCGCCGTGGTGGAGGAGGTCTTCGCCGGGCTCCACCTGGTGGAACTGCTGGAGGGCACGGTGACGCTGGATGAGGGACCCCGGCACCAGGGGCCCGCCGAGGTGGTGCGGGCGCTGCTGCGCAATCCGCTCTGATCAGCGCGCCCGGGCCGCGATCAGCCCGCCGCCGGCCACCATCAGCGTCGCGGCCAGCAGCCTCCAGGACGGTTCGCCCTCGCCCGCCGCCACCAGAAGCAGGGTGGAGGCGACCGGCACGGCGTAGGCGAGCGTGCCGAGCAGCCTTGGGTCGCCGCGCTTCATGCCGATATCCCAAAGGAAGAACGCCGCCCCGACAGGGCCGAGGCCGAGGCCGAGCACCGCCAGCCATTGCCGCGCCTCCGGCGCCACCGTCGCCTCGAAGAGGAGGTGCAGCACGCCGGCGAGGGCGGCGGTGGCGAGGCAGAAGCCGGCCACCGCTTCCGTCGGCACGGCGGCCAGGCGCGGCGTGCCGGCCGTGACGGAATAGACCGACCACACCACCGCGCAGCCGAGTGCCGCGACGAAACCGGGCACCGCCTCTGGCGGGAAGGCCGCGCCCGGTCCCACGATCAGCGCGCATCCCGCCACCCCGAGCGCGACGCCGGCCAGCCGTGCCGGGCCGAGCGGCAGGCCCCTGATCGGCGCGGAGAGCAGTACGATCAGCAGCGGCCAGAGATAGTTGATGAGGTTGACCTCGACCGCCGGCGCCAGCGCGAAGGCGAGGAAATACAGCGCGTGGTAGCCGAACAGCCCGCCCACCCCATGCGCCCAGGCGAGCGGCGGCTGCCGCAGCGCCGCGGCGCGGCCCCTGGCCAGCACCACCCCCAGCCCGACCGCGCCGCCGAGCGCGAACCCCATGGCGGTGAGCTGCAGCGGCGGGATGCCCGCGGCGAGGCGGGAGAGAATGGCCAGGAACGCCCAGAGGAGGAGGGCGCCGATCCCCGCAAGCGTGGCCCGGGACATGTGCTGCCCTTGCCCTTACCGCGTCCCGGTGCCGCCGCGCAGCGCCGCCAGCTCCTCCGCGACCGGGCCCTCGATCGCCGCTTCCAGCCCGGCCAGCGCCGCCGCGCCGTCCGCGCCGTCCATGACGCGGTGGTCGAAGGAAAGATAGGCGTGCAACCCGCCATCGGCCGCGATCGGCCCGTACGAGAGGAAGCAGGGCAGGACCGAGACGCTGTCCACGATGGCGGCGCCGCGCTGCCCGATGGCGGAGATCGCGAAGGTGCCGCCATAGCGCAGCACCGGCGTGCCGATCGCCAGCCCGTAGCGCAGCATCGCCCGGCGCATCGGCCAGGGCAGGCGCGCGAAGCGCAGCAGGCGGCGATGCGTCTTGACCTCGGCGGCCGGCGCCTCCTTCGCACGGCGCAGCGCGGCGGCCATCTCCGGCAGCGGCATCGCATGCGGGTCGGTGAAGCGCGCGATGCCGAGCATCCTCTCTTCCTCCCCGCCGCGCTCGATGACGATGCAGCCGATCGCGTGCGCCACCTCCAGCAGCCGCGGCGAGGGCAGGGTGGCGTGCAGGCGGCGCAGCGCCGGCTGCTTCTCCGCCGCCAGCGCCATGCCTTTCGCGAAGATCACCGTCCAGGGTATGCGCGGCGCCGGTCCCGCGCCGCGTGCGGCAAGCGCGCGGGGCAGCGCCACCCGCGCGGTGATGACGCAGCGCGGCACGCGCAGCGACGCCCAGGACAGGTCCGCGACCACGGTCCGGCCCGGGGGCAGCGCAACGCGCCGCAGGCTCATCCGCCGCGCCATCCCGGCAGGAGGGACAGGCGGTGGGCCGCGTCGGCGTTCAGCGCGCCCTCGGGCAGCCGCCCCTCGGCCAGCGCCGCGACCTGGCGCACCGTGTCCATCGCCTGGTGCTCCGCCGCCTCGGGCGTGAGGCCGCCGACATGCGGCGTCGCCACCACGTCGGGCCGCGCGGCCAGCGCCGGATCGGGCCACTGGTCGGGCGCCGAGCCCACATCCATCGCCGCACCGCCGATCTGCCCCGCATCGAGCGCGTCCGCCAGCGCGGCCTCGTCCACCAGCTCGCCGCGCGAGAGGTTCACGAGCAGCGCGCCGCGATTCATCGCACGGAGCGCGGCGGCATCGATGACGTGGCGCGTGGATGGGTTGGCCACCGCCAGCGGCATGATCACGTCGCTCTCCGCCAGCAGGCGCGCGAGGGACACGGGCTCCGCGATACCGTCGGCCGGCGGGGCGTGCGGGTCATGCGCCAGCACGCGCATGCGCAGCGCGCGCGCGATCTCGGCGACGCGCCGGGCGATGCGGCCATAGCCGATCAGGCCGAGCGTCCGTCCGGAGAGCTGCCGCCCCATTGCCGGCTCCGGCGCGCGCCCCGCCCGGAACGCCTCCGCGTGGCGGGAGACGCCCCGCGCCAGGTCCACCATCATCCCGATCGCCAGCTCCGCCACGCTGTCCGTGAAGCCGGGCGTCGCCTGCGTCACCAGCACGCCGGCGGCGGAGGCGGCAGGGATGTCGATCGTGGAGACGTCCACCGCCACGCGGTGGAAGGCGACCAGGCCCGGCGCCGCGGCGAAGGTCTCGGCGGTCCCAGGGGTGCTGCGGTCGGCGACGATCGCCTGGCAGCCCGCCGCCGCCTCCGCAAGCCCGCGGCCGGAGAGCGGCGCGGCGCCTTCATGCGTCACCACCTCGGCCACCGCGCGCAGCGCGGCGAGAGCGCGGTCGCCGTAGTAGTTCGCGCGCATCTCCGGCGTGTGGCTGAGGAGCACCCGCACTCTCGTCTCCGTCCCCTGGTGCGCCTAGGCTAGCCTCCATGACGGAAGCCGGGAACATCCCCTTCACGCGCGCCGCCGCGCCGCCGCGCCACGCCGTCCCGCCGGGCGCGGTGGACTGCCACCACCATGTCTACGATGCGGTGGTGCCCGCCACGCCCGGCGCGCGCGCGCACCCCGAGGCGCGGCTGGAGGACCATGGCAGGCTGCTCGCGCTGCTCGGCGTGGAGAGGCACGTGCTCGTGCAGCCTTCGACCTACGGCTTCGACAACGCGATCCACCTCGCCGCGCTGCGGCAGGCAGGCATGGCGCGGGCGCGGATGGTGGCGGTCGTGCCGCCGGAGGGTCCGGTGGAGGAGCTGCGCCCGCTGGCCCGGGCCGGCGTCGTGGGTGCCCGCGCGAACCTCGCGCAGCGCGTGCCGCTCCGCCCTGCCGACGTCGCACCGCTGACGCGGCGCATCGCCGGCCAGGGCTGGCACCTGCAGATCTTCGCCCAGGCCGACCTGATCGCCGATCTGGCGGAGGTGCTGCACACGGCGCCCTGCGAGGTGGTGTTCGACCATTTCGCCGGGCTGCCCGCGCGGGACTGGCAGGCGCATCCTGCCTGGCGCGTGGTGGCCGGCATGCTCGAGGCCGGGCGCGCATGGGTGAAGCTCTCCTCGCCCTACGCGCTGGACCCGCGGAACCCGCTCGCGGTGGGCGATCTGGCGCGTGCCCTGGTGCGCCTTGCGCCGGAGCGGCTCGTCTGGGGCACCAACTGGCCGCACCCCAACGCCGAGGCGCCGCCGGACGATGCCGCGCTGCTCGACGCCCTCTCCGACTGGGTCCCGGCCGAGGCGGCGCGCCGGGCGATCCTCGTGGACAATCCCGCGCGGCTGTACGGATTCAGCCGGTAGCCAGCCGCGCCAGCGCCAGCCCGGCGAGGCCGGCGAGCAGCGCCGGCAGGATCGCCCCGCGCGTCGCCGCCCAGCCAGCCAGCGCCGCCGCGAGGCCGGCGAGCCGCGCCGGCAGCGGCACCGTCGCCAGCAGCCCGCCCGGCGCCGTGATCGCCAGCGCCACGAAGGCGGCGAGGGTCGCGACCGAAACGGCGGAGGCCCAGGCGACCACCGGGTGATCCGCCCGCAGCGCCCCGCCGAGCGCCAGCCCCGCCCCGCGCAGCGCGAGACCCGCCAGCACGGTGAGAAGCAATGCGAGGTCGGCGCCGGTCACCGCCGCCTCAGCAGGAAGGCCGCGGTGCCGCCCAGCAGCCCCGCCGTGAGCAGCCCCCAGGCCGGGCCGAGCGGCAGGGCGAGCGGCGCGGCGAGCACGCCGCCGATCACCGCCCCCCGAACCCCGGGCCGGCCGAGATCGGCGGCGAGCAGCAACGCGAAATACAGCGGATTGGCGAAGAGCAGCGCGGCGCGCAGCGCTTCCGGCAGCACCGGCGCCAGCAGGTGACCCGCCGCCGTCGCCGCCAGCGCGCCGGTCCAGGAGGCGAGGGCGAAGCCGAGGAACCAGGGCCTACGCGAAGGCTCCGGCAGCACCGGCAGGCGGCGCATCGCGGCCGCCCAGGGCGTGATGGCGATGAACGGCAGCGCCAGCCAGCGCCGCGCCCCGCGGCCGAGCAGCGGGGCGATGGCGACGGACATCGGCAGGAAGCGGGCATTCGCCGCGGTGGCGGCCACCACCGCCGGCAGCACCGCCGCTCCGGGCGTCGCCGCGAGGCCCAGCAGCACGAGCTGCCCCGCCATGCCGTACACCGTCCCGGAGCAGAGAAGCGCCCATCCCAGCGGCAGCCCCGCCTCCGCCACGGCCGCGCCGAAGGCAAGGAAGGTGGCGCCCATGGCAAGGGCCGGGGCGCCGAGCGCCTCGGTCAGGCCGGTGCGGAAAGGACCGGGGAGCACAGCCGCATCGTGACGCCCCGCGCCGCGCGCGTCAGCCTTCCCCGCTGCTGATCCTCAGCTCTCCTCCTCGCGGTCGCTCTCCACCTCGATCTCGTCGCTGAGGGTCTCGTCCGAATCCTCGAGCTCCTCCGCATCCTCGATCGCCTCGTCGCCTTCGGCCTCCTCGACCTCCAGGCCCTCGTCGGCCTCGGCCTCGGCCGGCACGGCACGCTTCTTCAGGCGCTCGTCGGGCGGTGGGGCGGCACGCTTCAGGCGCGGCTGCTCGGCCGGCTGCTCCGTGCCGCACCGCGGGCACACCGCCGGGGCGCGCATCAGGTCGTAGAACTTCGTGCCGCAACTGACGCAGACGCGCTTCAGTCCGAGCTCGGGCTTCGCCATTCGGTGGGATCTCGTGCCTGGAGGCAGATGGGCCCGCGCGATTGCCACTTCGCGCCCCCCGTGTCAAACGGCCGCGCCATGCAGGATCACCCCGCCGCGAGGCCGATGCGCGCCGCAGCCCCTCGCGCCCCGCTGGCCGGCGAGGTGGCCGTGCCGGGGGACAAGTCGATCTCCCACCGCGCGCTGATGTTCGGCGCGCTCGCCGTCGGCACCACCGCGATCACCGGCCTCCTCGAGGGCGAGGACGTGCTGCGCACCGCCGCGGCCATGCGGGCGCTCGGCGCGGAGGTTGAGCGGCTCGGGCCGGGGCGGTGGCGCGTCGCGGGCCGGGGCATCGGCGGTCTGGTGGAGCCGGACACGGTGCTCGACATGGGCAATTCCGGCACGGCCGCGCGGCTGCTCTGCGGGCTGCTCGCCGGCCACCCCCTGTTCGCCGTGATGACAGGCGACGCCTCCCTCCGCCGGCGGCCGATGCGGCGTGTGACGGACCCGCTGGCCGCCACCGGCGCCCGCTTCGCGACGCGCGCGGGCGGCCGGCTGCCGCTCGCGGTCGAGGGAGCGGCCGAGCCGCTGCCGCTCGACTACCGTGTGCCGGTGCCCTCCGCCCAGGTGAAGTCGGCCTGCCTGCTGGCCGGCCTCTGCGCCCGCGGCGTGACCCGGGTGACGGAGGCCGAGGCGACGCGCGACCACACCGAGAACATGCTGCGCCATTTCGGCGCCGAGGTGACGGTGGCGGAGGACGGCGCCGGCCGGGTGATCGAGCTCCGCGGCCAGCCGGAGCTCGTCGCGGCGCCGGTCGCCGTGCCGGGCGATCCCTCCTCCGCCGCCTTCCCCGTCGTGGCGGCGCTGGCGGTTCCGGGATCGGCCGTGACGGTGCGCGGCGTCGGCGTGAACCCGCTGCGCGCCGGGCTCTTCGCAACCCTGCGCGAGATGGGCGCGGCGATCGAGGAGCGCGACAGGCGGGTGGAGGGCGGCGAGCCCGTGGCCGACCTGGCCGTGCGCGCCTCGGCCCTGCGCGGCGTGGAGGTGCCCGCCGCGCGCGCGCCCTCGATGATCGACGAATACCCGGTCCTCGCCGTCGCGGCGGCGATGGCCTCCGGCACCACCCGCATGCGCGGCCTCGGCGAGCTGCGGGTGAAGGAGAGCGACCGCCTGGCCGCCACCGCCGCGCTGCTCGCCGCCAACGGGGTGCGGGTGGAGGTGGAGGGCGACGACCTCCTCGTCCATGGCGCCGGCGGGGCGCCGCCGGGGGGCGGCACCGTCGCCACCCACATGGACCACCGCATCGCCATGGCCGCGCTGGTGCTTGGCCTGGGCGCACACCAGCCGGTCCGGGTGGATGACGTCGCCTTCATCGAGACCTCCTTCCCCGGCTTCCCCGACCTGATGAACAGCCTCAGCGGCAATGGCGGGCCCGGGGGCCCGCTCAGCCCGGCATGACCGCCCGAAGCCTTGTCATCGCCGTCGACGGCCCGGCCGCGGCGGGCAAGGGCACCCTCGCACGCCGGCTGGCGCGGGAGCTGGGGCTGCCCTACCTCGACACCGGGCTGCTCTACCGCGGCGTCGGCCGGCGCGTGCTCGACCGCGGCGCCGACCCGCACGACGCCGCGGTGGCGGAGGCCGAGGCGCGCGCGCTCCGCCCCGACGACCTGGAGCGCGGCGACCTGCGCGGGCCGGGGCCGGACATGGCAGCCTCCACCGTGGCCGCGATCCCCGCGGTACGCGCCGCGCTGCTGGAATGGCAGCGCGCCTTCGGCCGTCGCCACGGCGCGGTGCTGGACGGGCGCGACATCGGCACGGTGGTCTTCCCCGACGCCGCCGTGAAGCTCTTCGTCACGGCGAGCGCCGAGGCGCGGGCCCGGCGCCGCTTCCTGGAGCTGCGCGGCCGCGGCGTGGCCGCCGATCTCGACCAGGTCGCGGCCGAGCTCCGCGCGCGGGACGCGCAGGATGCCGGCCGCGACACCGCCCCCATGCGCCCCGCCAGCGATGCCGCGGTGCTGGACACCACCGCCCTCGGCATCGAGGAGGCCTTCGCCGCGGCGATGGCGCTGGTCCGGGCGAGGCTGGCCGCTACCACGCCTTGATCGGCGGGCTTTTCACCTCGATCGAGACGGTCGGCTCCAGCGCCTCGATGTGGTGGGTCACGCCGGGCTCGTTGTACCAGGCCTCGCCCGGGCCGGCGATGTGCTCGTGCCCGTCGATCGTCACGCGGACCCGGCCGCTGACCACGTAGACGATGCTGTCATGGTCCGGATGGGCGTGCGGCCTGGAGGCCGGGCCCGCCGCGAAGGTCGTCTCCACCATCGCCATGCGCGGCGTCACCATCAGCGTGCGCAGCGCCACCGGGCTGCCGAGGGGCCTGCCCTCGACTTCCGTGATCAGCGTCGGCTCGGCCGCCGCGCGCGGGGTGAAGACCCGGCCCGAGGGCGGCAGGAGGCGTTCGGGCATCGGCGTGTTCTCCGCGATGGGGGACAAGGATCATGCCCCCGGACCGGCCGCCGGGACAGGTCCGGACCGATTCCGCTTGACTCGCCCGGTGCGCGCCGCATAACGGCCCTCAATGCCGTGCCTCCTGCGGGAGGTGCGGTGCCCCTGCATTCGCGGCGGGGAAGGCGGGGAGAGGTGCGGCGCCATGCGCCGCCGCGATCCGCCGGCCGCAAGGGCAAGGGCCGGCATTGGTGGCCCCGTCACGCCGCCTTCGTGCTTCGGGCCGTGTCCACCCAGGGGAAGGACCCGGCCAGGACGTGCCCGCGGAGACCTTCCGCGGGGGCGCACACCCACGGCCCTCTCACCGGGGCCGCCCACAGGACAACGCATCCCACATGGCAAGCGCCACCACCCTCGCCCGGCCTGACGCAGGCGAGGACTTCGCCGCACTCCTCGACGCCACGCTCGGCGACAACACCGGCTTCGCCGGCTCGGTCATCACTGGCAAGGTCATCCGCATCGACGACGACCACGCGGTGGTCGATGTCGGGCTGAAGAGCGAGGGGCGCGTGCCCCTCAAGGAATTCGCCCCGCAGGGCCAGAAGCCCGAGGTGAAGGCCGGCGACGTCGTCGAGCTGTTCGTCGAGCGCTACGAGGACCGCGACGGATCCATCGTGCTCTCGCGCGAGAAGGCGCGCCGCGAGGAGGCGTGGACCAATCTCGAGAAGTCGTTCCAGGCGCAGCAGCGCGTCAACGGCGTGATCTTCGGCCGCGTCAAGGGCGGCTTCACCGTCGACCTCGGCGGCGCGGTCGCCTTCCTCCCCGGCAGCCAGGTGGACATCCGCCCGGTGCGCGACGTGACGCCGCTGATGGGCAGCCCGCAGCCCTTCCAGATCCTCAAGATGGACCGTGCGCGCGGCAACATCGTCGTCTCCCGCCGCGCCGTGCTGGAGGAGACGCGCGCCGAGCAGCGCAGCGAGCTCATCCAGGGCCTGAAGGAGGGCATGGTCCTCGACGGCGTGGTGAAGAACATCACCGACTACGGCGCCTTCGTGGATCTCGGCGGCGTCGACGGCCTGCTGCACGTCACCGACATCGCCTGGCGCCGCATCAACCACCCGTCCGAGGCGCTGACCATCGGTCAGCAGGTCAAGGTGCAGGTCATCCGCTTCAACCCGGAGACGCAGCGCATCAGCCTCGGCATGAAGCAGCTCATGGCCGATCCGTGGGACGGCGTCGCGGCGAAGTACCCGGTCGGCGCGCGGTTCAGCGGCCGTGTCACCAACATCACCGACTACGGCGCCTTCGTGGAGCTGGAGCCCGGTGTGGAGGGGCTGGTCCACGTCTCCGAGATGTCCTGGACGAAGAAGAACGTCCATCCGGGCAAGATCGTCTCCACCAGCCAGGAGGTCGACGTCGTCATCCTCGACGTCGACGGCCCGAAGCGGCGCATCTCCCTCGGCCTCAAGCAGGCGCAGGGCAACCCCTGGGACGTGTTCGCCGAGGCAAACCCGCCCGGCGCGGTCATCGAGGGCGAGATCCGCAACATCACCGAGTTCGGCCTGTTCATCGGCCTCGGCCCGGATCTCGACGGCATGGTCCACATGTCCGACATCTCCTGGGACGAACCGGGCGAGCAGGCGATGGCGCGCTTCAAGAAGGGCGACGTCGTCAAGGCGAAGGTGCTCGACGTCGACGTCGAGAAGGAGCGCATCTCCCTCGGCATCAAGCAGCTCGAGGCCGATCCGGCTGCCGAGGTGCTCGACCGCATCCGCAAGGGTGACGTGGTGACCTGCGTGGTCACCAAGGTCGAGGCCAACGGCATCGAGGTGAAGGTGGACGAGGTGCTGACCGGCTTCATCCGCCGCGCCGAGCTTGCCCGCGACCGTGCCGACCAGCGCCCCGACCGCTTCGCGATCGGCGAGAAGGTCGATGCGAAGGTCACCGCCGTGGACCGCGCCGGGCGCCGCCTCGCCCTCACCATCAAGGGCAAGGAGGTCGAGGAGGAGCGGCAGGCGATGGCCGAATACGGCTCCTCCGACAGCGGCGCCTCTCTCGGCGACATCCTGGGCGCGGCGATCCGCCGGCGGAACCAGTCCACCGACGAGTGATCCCTCCGCGTCGTGCGTAGGCAGGCGGGGGGGGGGCGCCGCGCGGGGGGGGGGCGGGCGGCGCCCGCCCCGGGGCCGGGGGGCGGCCGCCGGCGTTTCAGGGGTGCCGTCCGGCGACGACGTCGCCCGCCGGCCCGCCGCCCGGCGGGAGCAGGCCCGGCGGCGGCTCGGTGTCCCAGGTGTCGCGCACCTCGTTGTTCCGGAAGAACTCGTCTCGCGGGAACATGTCGGACAGCGGTGCCGGTGCGCGCGGCGTCCCTGGCGTCCAGACGATCGGCGTGCCCGCCGCTTCCCGCGCCACCTCGGCAGCGCGCGACGCGTTGCCGTGCGAGAGGCGGCGCGCGACCTCCGCCTCCGCCAGCCGCGCGAGCAGGCGCGCCTGCACGTCTGGGATCGGGTGCTCGGACCCGATCATGACGTTGGCCGGGCGCAGCATCACGACATGGGGGAAGACCGCGACGAAGGTCTGCACCACGGCCCAGCTCGGCGCCCACTGCACCGCGACCCCGCCGGGCGCCAGGCGTGAGCGCACCAGCTCGAGATACTCGCGCGAGTAGAGCAGCCCGGAATGCGAGGTCTGCGGCAGCACCGCATCCGCCTGGATCACGTCCCAGGAACCGGGCTCGCTGCGTGCCAGCGCTCGGCGTCCGTCGCCGGCCTCCAGGCTGACGCGCGGATCGGCCAGCAGCGCGGCGACCGCCGCGTCCGGCTGCTGCGCCGCGTGCTGCCGCAGCACGGCCAGCGCGGAGCCGACAAGCTCCACCGCGCGCAGCTCCCGCACCTCCGGCACCGCGGCGGCCCCGTACGGCGTGCCGCCGCTGCCGACCCCGACCACGAAGACGCGCGACGGCGCCGGGTGCAGCAGCGGACCCGCCGCGCCGAGCAGCATGTGCCGCGGCTCGAACGGGATGTTCGCCTGGCTGTGGCCCGCGATGAACACCGGGCCGCGCGGCCCGCCCTCGCGCCGGACGTGGTCGTCGCGCCAGAAGGCGACGCCCGCCCGGTCCTCCCCCCAGGCATGCGCGATGCCGGGCGGAAGGCCATGCTGCGCGCGCCACAGGGCGGCGTTGTCCGGCACCAGCAGCAGCGCGCCGGCGCACGCGGCCGCCGCGGCAAGCGCCGGCCCCCGCCCGCCGAGGCCCGGTCCCCCTGCCCAGACGAGCCAGCCGAGCGCGAGGATCAGCGCGACCGCGCCGATCAGCAGCAGCGTTCCCGCCGTACCCAGCAGGTGCAGCGTGATCAGGCCGGTGACGACCGACCCCGCGGCGTTGCCGAGGATGTTGGAGAGCTGCACCCAGCCGACCCGCGCGCCGACGCTTGCCAGATCCCGCTGCACCGCCCGCTGCACGAAGGGGAAGGTCATGCCGATGAGGAAGGAGGGCGGCGCGACCACCACGACGATCAGCAGGATCGTCAGCAGGAAGGACCGCCCGCCAAGCCGCCACTGGTCCGGCCCGAGCAGCCCCGCCAGCGGCTCCTGCGGCAGCGCCCACCAAAGCGCGAACAGCAGCGCCGCGCCGACGACGAAGCCGCCCGACTGCGCCAGGAAGAAGGCCGGCCGCGGATCGCGGATCCGCCGGAGCAGCCGCGCCGCCACCGCCATGCCGAGCCCGTCGGCGAGCAGGAAGACGCCGAGCACGGTCGGGAAGAGATAGGCGTGGAACTGGCCCGCCTGCCCGAGCACGCGCACCCAGAGGATCTCGAGCGCGACGATCACGTAGCCGGACAGGAAGACGAGCAGGCACCACAGCGGCAGGTTGCCGGCGCGGTTGGCGGTGGCCTCGGCCGCGCCGCGCATCTGCGCGGCCGGACGCGTGGCGCGCAGCGCGGGCAGCAGCGTCACCGCCACGGCCGCGGCCGCAAGGTCGAGCGCGGCGGCGAAGGCGAGCGCACCGGTGAAGCCGAAGGTGCCGAGCAGCACCCAGCCCCCCGCCAATGCCCCCAGCCCCGCGCCGAGGGTGTTCAGCCCATACAGCCAGCCGATGCGCTCCGCGACCGTGTCGAGCGAGGTCGCCACCGCGCGGGAGATGAGCGGCAGCGACGCGCCCATCAGCGTCGTCGGCAGCACCAGGCCTGCGAAGCAGATCGCGAAGATCGCGGCCTCGTCGTCGACGCGACCGGCGAGCCCGACGGCCAGGAAGTCGTAGAGGAAAGGCTTCGAGAGCAGCGCGAAGGCGCCGACGAGCGCCTCGCACAGCGCGAAGCCGAGCAGCGCGGCCGCCGGGCTCAGCCGGTCCGCGACCTTCGCGCCGAGCAGGCTGCCGAGCCCGAGGCCGGCGAGGAAGGCACCCACGACCAGTGCGGCCGAGACGGTGTCGGAACCGGCGAAGATGCCGAGCATGCGCTGCCAGGCGATCTGGCACAGCAACGCCGCAAAGCCCGAGCAGAAGAAGGCAACCGACAGCCGGCGCATCGCACACCTCGTCCCGTGGCGCGGCGATGCGGCTCCCCCCACAACGCCACCATTCCGAATCCAATCGCGCCGCTTGGCGGAAGGTTCCGGCGCCATATCCTCACGGCAGCGCCAGCGGCCCTGCCAGAGCCGGCCAAGCGCGCCCCACGGTGCGCGTGCGAAAAAATTACGGTGAGCGCGACAGAAGCGTTGCGCATGCGTATGTGACGGGCAGGGCTGCATGCCATGTAACCCTCATGTCTCTCCCTGCACCTGGGTTGCCCGAGCCGACGGCCACGGAGCCGGCGCGCCGATCCTTCGCGCGCGGCGCCGCCTGGTCCGCGCTTGATTTCTGGGGCCAGCAGCTTGGCGGCCTTCTCGCCCTCCTGCTCGTCGGGCGCATCGTCGGGCCGGAGGCGCTTGGCCTGATGGCGACGGCGCAGATCGCGGTCGCCCTGATGATGGTGACGCTGCTCGACGGCTTCTCCGACGCGCTCGTGCAGCGGCGGCGGATCGCCCGCGCGCATGTGGACACCACCTTCTGGCTGCTGTTCTGCCTGGGCTGCGCGGCAGGCCTCGTGCTGGCTGCCGCGGCGATCCCCGCCTCCTGGCTGTTCGGCGACCCCGACCTCGCGCCCCTGATGTGGCTGCTGGCCCCGGGACTGCCGCTGGTTGGCGTCTCCGCGGCGCTCCAGGGCGTCATGCAACGGCAGATGCGCTTCGGCCTGCTGGCCCTGCGCACCGTGCTGGCGCAGGGCATCGGCCTCGCCGCCGCGCTCCTGGCAGCCGGGCGCGGCGCGGGGGTAGAGGCGCTGGCGGCGCATTTCCTGGTGGCGCGCGGGATGGACGCCGCGATCCTGCTTGCCTTCGGCACGCGCCCCGGCCTGACGCTCTCCGGCGCGGCGCTGCGGCGGGTCGTCGGCTACGGGCGTCACCGGGTCGGCAATCAGCTCGTCGGCTTCGTTGTCATGCAGGCGGACCGCTTCTCCGTCGCGCTGCTGCTCGGGCCCGTGGCGATCGGCATCTACGCCGTGGCGGAGCGGATCGCGGCCGCCTTCGTCAACGGCCTTGCCGGCGCAGCGTCGCGTGCCGCGCTGCCCGTGCTCTCCGCCCGGCAGGCCGACCACGAGGGGTTCGGCCGCTCGCTCGGCGAGCTGATGCTGGTGCTGAACCTTCTTGCCATGCCCGCCTTCGCCGGGATGGCGCTGGTCTCGGCCGAGCTGCTGGCGGTGCTGATGGACGAGCGCTGGGCACGCGCCGCCCGGCCGCTGGCCCTGCTGGCGCTTTGCGGCATCCCCTACACGCTGACATACCTGTTGAGCACCGCGGCGAATGCGCGCGGCCGGCCCGAGCTGCCCTTCGGCGTGAACCTCCAGGTCCTGCCGATCCGCCTGGCGGCCAGCCTGGCGGCCGCGCCGCTCGGGCTCATGGCGGTCGCGCTGGCAAACCTGGCGGTGACCCTGCTCTACGCCGCGATGCTGCTGCGCGCCGTGCGACGCGTGGTGCCGGAGGCCGCGGCCGCGACGCGCCGCGGCCTCGCCCTGCCGGCGACGGCCACCGCCTGGATGGTCCTGGTCACGGTTGCGGCCGGCGCCCTGCTCCCGCCGCTGGACCCGTCTGAGCGGCTGCTGGCGGAGGTCGCGGTGGGTGTGGCGGCGTATGCGGCGGCGCTGCTGGTCCTGGCTCCGGCCTTGCTGCTCGGCGCATTGCGGCGTGCGGCGCCTGTCGCGATGGCGAAGCTCACGCCGACATCCGGCGGCTGAGCAATGTCACGGAGCGGGCGGATCGTGGTGGAGCTGAGGGGAATGGCTCAACCACGCAAGATCAGGTGCTTGGGCCTGCTACCTGCCCGGGTTCCCGCCACGAAGCTTCAACGGCTTACGCGCCGTCTGGCTACCGCGCGCGAGACGCCGGACATGTAGCACCGCCCGCCGCCGAGGACCAGCCGGACCTCATGGAGGTGGCGACCGCTCGCGATGCCGAGTGGTTCGCGCGCCATGCACATCGGCGCCATCGTGTCCGACCGGCGCTTCGGGGCGAGTTCGGGCCGGGCAATGATCCCGACGTGCCGCCCGGCTGCCGCGCCTACGTGGTGGTGCGGCAGGTGTTCCCCGGCATGCGCGTGCGCCTCGCCTTCACCATGCGCGCCGAGCCGAGCGGCCGGGAAGCCGCCGCCCGCACTCTGTTCAACCTGATCATGGACGCCGACCCCGACCCCCACACCGTCGGGATGCGCAACCATGCCTGACGGCGGGTTCACCATGCCCACGCTCGCGGCGTTGGCCGCGGTGCCGCGCTGGGTCGCGTGGCAGGCCGAGACGCGCGGCGGCAAGCCGACGAAGGTTCTGAAGAACCCGGCGACGGCGCGCAATGCCGACTCGAAAGACCCGGCTACGTGGGGCACGCGGGAGGCCGCGGAAGCGTGCTGCCCGCAGCTCCGGCACGATCCCCGCGGGGTTGGGATCGTGCTCGGTAATCACTTCGGCGTTGCGATCGGCGGCATTGACCTGGACAGCTGCCGCGACGCGGCGGGCACGCTCGCGCCGTGGGCCGCGGCAGTGGTGCAGCGGATCAGCTCCTACGCGGAGGTATCGCCTTCGGGCACCGGTGCGAAGCTGTTCTTCACCTTCGACGCCGCGGACTTGCCTACCCTCGCGCCGGACCTGCCAACGAGAGCGGACGGGACGAAGGGCGAGGGCAGGAAGTTCAGCGCCCCCGGTCCTGGCGAGCATCCGCCCTCGATCGAGCTGTATCTGGGCGGGCGCTACTTCACCGTGACCGACGATCACCTGCCCGACGCCCCGCGTGAGCTGCGACGGGTGGACCTGGCGACGCTGCAATGGCTGCTGCGCGACGCCGGGCCGGCGCTGGCGGGGAAGGGCAACGGCCGCACGGCCTCCAGCAACGACGGGAGCCGCAGCGGCGCGGCGTTTCGGATCGCCCAGCGGGTGCTTCGCGAAGGTGGCGACCGGGCCGCGGTGATCCAGGCGCTGGAGGCCGGCCCGGCGACAGCCGAATGGCTGCGCGAGAAAGGGATGGCGAACGGCGGGCGCGAGCTGGACCGGCTGCTCAGGCGGGCCGCGCCCAACGCTGACGCGCCGGGCTGGCTGGCCCGATGCCAGACGACGCGCGAAGGCGAGCCGCGCGGGAACCTCCACAACGCCATGCTCGCGCTGCGGGAGGACCAGCATCTGCGCGATCTCTACCGGCTGGACGAGATGCTCCGTGCGCCCGTGATCCTGGACGGTGCCGAGCTGCGCCCGGTCACTGACGCCGACGTGTCGCGGGTGCAGGTGTATCTCCAGCAGGCGGGGCTGGAGACGCTGGGCAAGGACGTGGCCCATCAGGCGGTGGACCTTCGGGCCGCGGAATGCGCATTCCATCCGGTGCAGGACTTCCTTGCCGGGCTGTCCTGGGATGGGCAGCGCCGCGTGCACGGATGGCTGCACACCTATCTCGGCGCCGAGCACGGACCCTACACGAAGGGGATCGGCACCATGTTCCTCGTCGCCATGGTGGCCCGCGTGTTCGAGCCGGGCTGCAAAGCGGACTACATGATGGTGCTGGAGGGGCCGCAGGGCGCGCGGAAATCGACAGCATGTGCGATCCTCGGCGGCATCTGGTTCTCCGACAGCCTGCCCGACATCAACGGCGGCAAGGACGTGCCGCAGCACCTGAACGGGAAGTGGCTGATCGAGATCGCGGAGCTGGCCGCGCTGAGCAAGGCCGAGAACGCACGGCTGAAATCTTTCATCACCCGGCCCGTGGAACGCTACCGCCCCACCTATGGGCGGAAGGAGGTGATCGAGCCGCGGCAATGCGTGTTCATCGGCACCACCAACCAAGGCGCCTATCTGCGCGACGAGACGGGCGGGCGCCGGTTCTGGCCGGTGAAGGTCGGCGCGATCGACACCGACGCCCTGCTCCGCGATCGCGCCCAGCTCTTCGCCGAGGCGCTGCATCTCTACCGGGTTGGCACGCAGTGGTGGCCCGACAGCACCTTCGAAGCCGAGCACATCCGCCCGCAGCAGGAAGCGCGCTTCGAGGCCGACGCCTGGGAGGAGGCAGTCGCGGCCTGGGTGGTGGAGAAGTCCAAGATCACCGTGCTGGAGGTGGCGCGCGGGGCGCTGGCGATGGAGACGCAGAGGCTGGGGACGGCGGACCAGCGCCGCATCACCGGCATCTTGGAACGGCTGGGGTGGAAGCGCGGCGAGCGCACCATGACCGGGCGCCCGTGGGTGAGGGCATGACGCATGACGCACCATGACGCACACCCTTACCTAATACCTGAGTGTGTTGGTTGGAGTGGGGTAGGAGGCAACAGCGCACGCACCCCCGAGCGCGCACATAGGAACATGCGTCATGGTGCGTCATGTGCGTCATGCGTCATGGCGCCCAGGCCGCTCGCCGCCATCGTCGCGGACATCGCGGAGCGGGTGGCGCGCCTGGCGCCTAGCCATCGCGATCCCGAGGAGTTCCACATCCGGAAGTCCGACCTCGCGGCCGAGCTGCGCCGCGTTGCCCGCCAGATGGAGCGCGCAGCATGAGCAGCCCCTTCTACCGGACGCAGGCGTGGCGCCAGCTGCGCGCCGAGTGCTTGGCACGGCAGCCCCGCTGCGCCACGGCAGGCTGCGGCGCGCGCAGCGTGGTGGCCGATCACGTCATCCCGCGCAGCCGCGGCGGGGCCGACACGCTGGACAACCTGGTCGGGCGCTGCCTTGCCTGCCACAACGCCCGCCGGGGCACCGCCGAGCCGGTGCTGCGGGGCTGCGACGCCACTGGCACGCCGCGCGACCGGGGACACTGGTGGAACGCGCAAGAAAATGTCTCAGGGCTGAGCGCCGGGACCGCACCCCACCATTCGCAGCCGGTTAGTTGCCGAGTTGGCAAGTCGCATATTCGGGGGCGCCGCTGATGGGCAAGAGGGGGCCGGGCGCCAAGCCGGCGCGGGCGGTCGCGAAGCCGCCGCAACCCGCCTGGAAGCCGGCCCCGGAGGGCGCCACGCGGGCGGAGAGGGTGATCGGCTGGATTGAGGGCTTGACCATCACCAGCGGCGCCGGCGCCGGGCAGAGGCTGGCCCTGCGGCCATGGCAGAAGGCGATCATCCGGCGCATCTACGCGACGGACGGTGCCGGCCGCCGGCCGGTGCGCACCGGCGTCATCTCGATGGGCCGGAAGGGCGGCAAGAGCACGCTCTGCGCCGCGCTGGCGCTCTGCCACCTGGTCGGGCCCGAGGCGGTGCCCCGCGGGCAGGTTGTTAGCGCAGCGGCGGATCGCGGGCAGGCGACGATCATCTACAACGAGCTGCGTGCCTTCGCGCTGGCCGAGCCGGAGATCGCCGACCGGGTGGTGTTCCGCGACTTCAACAAGACGGTGGAGGACGTGGTGACCGGCTCCACCTTCGCGGCGCTCTCGGCTGACCACAGGAAGGCGCATGGCTTGTCCCCCACGGTGGCGATCTGCGACGAGGTTGCGCAGTGGCGTGGGCGGGAGCTGCTGGACGCGCTGCGGACGGGCCAGGGCGCTCATGCCGAGCCGCTGCTGCTGGCTATCAGCACGCGCAGCCCGGACCCCGACAACCCGCTGGAGGAGCTGATCCGCTACGCCGGGCAGGTGGCGGACGGGACGATCGCCGACCCCACCTTCGCGAGCGCGATCTACTCGGCGCCAGCCGACGCCGACCCCTGGGAGGAGGAGACGTGGCGGCTGGCGAACCCCGACGCGGACGAGGTGCGGATCGCGGACATCCGGGTGCAGGCGGCGCAAGCGCGACGCCTGCCGAGCCTGGAGGCGTCGTTCAGGGCCTACACGCTGAACATGCCGGTGGCGCCGGACGAGCGGTTCATCGGCCCGGCGGATTGGGACGCCTGCGTGGGCGAGGCGGAGGCGCGCGGGCCGTGCTTCGGCGGGCTGGACCTCGCCAGCGGCGCCGCAGACCTGACAGCCTTCGCGCTCTACTGGCCGGAGACGGGTGCGCTGAAGGTGTGGGCCTTCCTGCCCTCCGCCAAGCTGGACGAGAAGGCGCGGGAGGACCACGCGCCCTACCGCGAGTGGCACGGACGTGGGCTGGTGGAGATGATCCCCGGCCGGGCGATCGACCGGCCATGGCTGCTGACCTGGATTGCGGAGCGGGTGGACGGGCTCGATCTGGCCGGCATCGCCTGCGACCGCTGGGGCATCAACGACGTGAAAGCGGTGATGGAGCGGGAGGGCCTGATGCTGCCCCTGAAGCCGCACGGGGCAGGCTACCGGGACATGTCGCCGGCGCTAACCGCGTTCGAGGCGCTGGTGCTGGACGCGAAGCTGCGTCACGGCGGGAACCCGCTACTGCGATGGGCAGTGGCGAACGCGGCGGTGGATATGGACTCGGCGGGCAACAGGAAGCTGTCGAAGGAGCGCGCGCGCGGCAGGATCGACCCGCTGGTGGCGGCGGTCACCGCGGTGGGGCTGGCCTCGCGCGAGCCGCCTGCCGCGACCTACGACAACGTGGGATGGCTGGCGGCCTAAGCGGAAGGCGCCGGGCGCTCGCACTCTTCGGCGTAGTCGCGGACGGCCCGAATGGCGCCCTGGACATCAGCAAGCGCTCTTATGGCCTCAGGCGTCACCGGCTCAGCGCCAGAAGCTAGGTCGGACGCCAACTCAGATCGTCTGCCGATGAGCTGCTTCAGGAGAAACGCGAGCTGTTGTTTCGCAGACATAACTGCCTCACCGCTTGATGCGTCGATTCGCCGACGCATACACTAGGACGGCCCCCGGCGGCGCGCCAACGCCATCCGGGAGCCTGACCAAAACGCGACCTATCAAGGAGATCGCATCATGGCTGCTCGGCAGCATACCGTCGGTGACCCGCCCGGCGAGCCCATCCGCAATCCGCTGGTCCGACTCGTGGACACGCTTGGCCGCATGGAGGGCGGCGTAGACGCGCTCATGCATTTGAGCGTTAGCGAGCACCTCGACGAGACGGCGCAATCCGCACTCGCCTTCGTGCATGCATCGCTGGCTGACTTAAGGGACGAGGCGTCAGAAATCGCCGAGGGGCTGCTGGAAGGCTCGCAAAGGGAAGGCAAGGTCATCCCCCTCCCGGCGCACGCAAACAACCCGCCGCGCCAGAAGCTCTCCAAGCGAGCGGCGAACCCCTCAGGCTGACCAGCGCACCCCCGCCGCTGACAAGGCGAAAGACGAAAACGTGGGGCTTGCCACGCTCCTAAAACCGTGGTAAGCCCCACGCATGAGCGCGCACCTCACCCTCCGCCACGCGACGTTCACGCCCGCCGAGGCGGCGCGGATCACGGGCGTCTCGACCACCCAGCAGCGGGACTGGCGTCGCCGCGGCTTTCTCCCGCACTTCGCCAATCACGCTCGCTTCGACGCGGCAGACTTGGCAACGCTACTGGCGATGCGGCTGCTCGCCGAACGCGGTATCGGGCCAGCCCGCACGGCGGGCGTCGTCCCCTCCGTCGCCCTGCGAATCGCGCACCACGCCGCGAAGTGGAAGGATGCATACTCGGGGCAGTACGATGACGTGTTCGGTGCGACCTGGGGCGAGAAGGCGGCGACGCTGAACCCATACGTCCCTTCGCAGGGAGCGACCCGCCTTTTCGTTTGGGCGCATGATGACGGGGCGCTGTTCACCGATGGCTTCGATGGCCCCATTCTCGGCCGCAGCACGAGCGATCCCATTCTACACGGCGCTATCATCGTCCTGGACCTGGAGGCGCTGGGGGCAGCGCTACAGGAGCGGATCGGCACGCCTTTTCTCCATGTGATCGAACACACACCCGGACCGAATGCCGACGGGCACGGCATGGAGCGCGGCGACGCGCCCCGTCCCATCGATGGACGCCCACTCTCTCCCCCTCGCGCGTCGCGACGGCGCCCGATCCCCAAGAAGGACCCACTCGCATGACCACCGTTCGCAGCCTGCTGGAGCGCCGCGCGGCGATCGCCGCGGAGATGCGTCAGATCAACGATGCCGCCGGCGACGGCGACCTCACCGCCGAGCAGCGCAGCCGCTTCGACGAGCTGCGCACCGGCCTCGCTAGCCTGGAGGATCGCTTGGCGCGGCAGGCGGCGCTGGAGGACGCCGAGCGGCGCATGGCCGGACAGCCGATCGGCGGCACCGGCGACCGCGACTTCGACCGCGAGATGCGCAGCTTCAGCATCGTCCGCGCCATCGCCGCGCAGGTGCCGGGACTGAACGTCGATGCCGCCCGCGAGCGCGAGCTGTCGCAGGAGATCGCCCGGCGCGCCGGTCGCCCGTTCCAGGGCATCGCCGTGCCGATGACGATCTTCCACGAGCCGGTGGAAAGCCGCGTGCTCACCACCACCACCCCGGCCGGCGGGCCGGGCTCCAATCTGATCCAGACCACTGTGGACGGCGCGCAGTTCATCGATCGACTGCGCGCGGCGCTGGCGGTGCGGCGCCTGGGGGCGCGCATCCTGTCCGGGCTTCAGGGCAACCTCGACATCCCGCGGCTGAAGGCGAGCGCCACCACCGGATGGGTGGCGGAGAACACCCCGCTTACCCCGAGCGACCATCAGTTCGACAAGGTGAGCCTCACGCCGAAGCACGCCGGCGCCCTGACCGAGCTGTCGCGCAACATGCTGATGCAGCCGAGCGTAGACGTGGAGAACCTGGTCCGCGCCGACTTCGCTGCGATCCTCGCCGAGACGGTGGACCGCGCCGCGGTCGCCGGCTCTGGCGTCGGGGCCGAGCCGCGGGGCATCCTGAACACGCCGGGGATCGGCAGCGTGGCTATGGGTGCCAACGGCGCCGCGCTCACCGCCGATGCGGCACGCGACTTGGTGGGCCGGGTGGACGACGCGAACGCAGATGGCGGCGCGATGGCGTTCTTGACAAACACCAAGGTCAAGACGGCGGCGCTGAAGCTGAAGGACGCGGAGAACCGCTATTTCGGACTGGAGACGGTGTTCCCCGGCGCGCCGGCAGCCTTCAGCAACGTCGTTCCCGGCAACCTGACCAAGGGCACCGGCACGAACCTCTCCGCGCTGATCTACGGCAACTGGTCCGACCTGATCCTCGGCTACTGGTCGGAGCTGGACATCCTGGTGAACCCCTTCGAGGCGACCGCCTACGCGAAGGGCAACGTCCAGGTTCGCGCGATGCTCACCATGGACATCGCGGTGCGGCGGCCGGCCTCCTTCGCTGCCGTTCTGGACATCGTGGCGTGACCACCGCCGGCCGCTTCCCCGATGGCGTGGAGCGGCGGGCGGCGTCGGAGGTTCGCGCCTCCGGCCGCCGCCTGGAGGGCTACGCCGCCGTGTTCGACAGCCCGGCGCGGATCGCGGGCTTCACGGAGATCATCCGCCCCGGCGCGTTCCGCGCGAGCCTCGCTGCCGGCGGCGACATCCTCGCGCTGGTGGACCACGATCCGTCGCGGCTGCTGGCCCGCACCGGGTCGGGCACTCTTCGCCTGTCGGAGGACAACCGTGGCCTGGCCTTCCAGTTGGACGTGCCGGACACGCAGCTCGGGCGCGACCTGCTGACGTTGGCCGAGCGGCGCGACCTCGGCGGCATGTCCTTCTCCTTCCGGGTGCCGAAGGGCGCGAGGGACGCGGAGGTGTGGCCCGCGGCCGATCGGCGCGAGCTGCGTGCCGTCGAGCTGCTGGAGGTGAGCGTGGTGCAGGCGTTCCCCGCCTACGCCGCCACCAGCGTGCAGGCGCGGTCGCAGGCGGTGCGCAGCGGGTTGTCGCCAGCGGCCCGCCGGCGCTTGCTGGAGACGCTGTGATGGGGCTGCTCTCCCGCATCCTCGGCCGGGCCGAGACGCGCGGCGCGACAGACGGCTCCGGCTTCGGCAGCGCCTTCTTCCCTGGCCCGACAGCGGCCGGACAGGCGGTGAACGCCCGCGTGGTGGAGAACCTGGCGACGGTCATGGCGTGCGTCGGCGCCGTGGCGGGCACGGTGGGCAGCCTGCCGGCGCGTCTCTACCGGGTTGCCGCGGACGGTCGGGCCGAAGTCGCAGATCACCCCGTCTCTCGCCTGATCCGCGGGCCGAACCCGTGGCAGACCTGGCCCGACCTGATGGAGTGGGCGGTGGCGCAGGCGCTGCTCTACGGCAACGCGCTGCTGGCGATCGACTATGACGGAGCGGGGCGCCCGGTAATGCTGCGGCCAGTGCCGTGGCCGAACGTGCAGCCCATCCTGCTGCCGAACGGCACGCTGGCCTTCGACGTGGTGCAGTTCTCCGGCCGTTGGGGCGGCACCGGCTTGCCGCGTCGGCTGCTGGCGGGCGAGGTGTTTCACCTGCGCGACCGCTCCGACGATGGCCTGATCGGCCGGTCGCGGATCAGCCGGGCCGCGGAGGTGCTGGGCAACGCGCTGGCGCTCCAGGAGTGGACGGGCGGCATGTGGCGCAACGGCGCGACCCCCTCCGGCGCTCTGAAGTTTCCAGGTCCCATTTCAGTCGAGGCGCTGAAGCGCCTGCGCGAGCAGGTGTCGCAGGGCTACACCGGCACGCACAACGCGCGACGGGTGCTGCTCCTGGAGGGTGGTGCCGAGTGGCAGTCCATCAGCGTCAGCCCGGAAGACGCGGAGGTGCTAGCAAGCCGGCGCTTCAGCGTGGAGGAGATGTGCCGGCTCTTCCAGGTGCCGCCTCCGATCGTGCAGGACTACACGCACAACACCTTCACCAACGCCGCGCAGGCCGCTCTCTGGTTCGCGCAGTTCAGCCTCGGGCCGTGGGTGCGGAAGATAGAAGCCGAGTTCTCGCGCAGCGTGCTCACCGATCCGAACCTGCTGCTGGAGATCGACCTCTCCGGCCTGATGCGCGGCGACTATGAGGCGCGGTGGAAGGCGCACGAGATCGCGGTGCGGAATGGCATTCTGGAGGCGGAGGAGGTCCGCGAGGTGGAGGGCTGGAACCCTCGCGCCGCGCGACCGGCGGAGGGGCCGAACGTCGCATGAAGGAGGCGGGTGCCTTTCCCATCACGCCGCGCATCCTGCGTCGCGAGCTGGCGGCGCTCTACGTCGGGCTTGGCGCGACGACCTGGGATGCGGAGGTCTCCGCTGGCCGAGCCCCGCGGCCGGTGAACGTCACGCCGGGCGTGAAGGGTTGGGACCGCCACGACCTCGACTTGTGGATCGAGGAACGGAAGGCGGCACAGGCGCCCGCGCTCAATCCGTGGGATGAGCCATGACCCGAATCAAGCTGAAGCACATCCACCGCTACGTGAAAGGCGGGCGCCTATACCACTATTTCCGCCGCGGCGACGTGAACCTCCGCTTGCCCGGCCTGCCCGGGTCGAAGGCGTTCATGGAGGCGTATGCGGCTGCGCTGGAGCGGCGTCCCTTGCCGATCGGCGCCGCTAAGGCAACGCCGGGCAGCATGTCGGCGCTGGCCGCATCCTGGTATTCGACGAACAGCTTCACGAGCCTCACCGCCGCGTCGCAGCGAACCTACCGGCGGCTTCTCGAAGCCTTCCTGAAGGATCACGGCGACAAGCCGGTGGCGATGCTGGAGCCGCACCACATCCTGCGCATCCTCCAGGCGAAGGCGGCGACGCCGGCGCAGGCGAACGCGCTGCGCAACGTGCTCCGCCAGCTCCTTCAGCACGGCTTCGAGCACGGGTGGCGCAAGGACAACCCCATCCGCGACGTGAAGCGCCTGCGCTACGTGAAGAAGCCCTATGCGACCTGGGCCGAGGAAGACATCGCCGCGTTCGAGGCGCGGTGGCCCAGCGGCACGCGGGCACGGCTGGCGCTCGCGCTGCTGCTGCACACGGGGCAGCGGCGCAGCGACGTGATCCGCATGGGTCCACAGCATGTGCGCGGTGGCGCGATCATGGTCCGGCAGAGGAAGACCGGAGCCGAGTTGCAGATCCCCATGCACGCGGGACTGCGGGCCGAGCTGGCCGAGGCGCCGAAGGGGCACATGGCCTTTCTCGTGACCGAACAGCAGCGCCCCTTCGCGTCGGGGAACGCATTCTACAACTGGTTCATTGACTGCGCCGCGAAGGCGGGGATCGCGAAGGGGTTGTCGCCGCACGGGCTGCGGAAGGCGACTGCCAGGCGTCTCGCGGAGGCCGGCTGCACACCGCACCAGATCGCGGCGATCACCGGGCACCAGAGTCTGAAGGAGGTGGAGCGATACACGCGCGCCGCGGATCAGCGTCGGCTCGCGAAGGCGGCGGTCGTCCGTCTCAGGAAGGCGCCGAAGGACTAGACCAGAAACAGAAGTGGCTACCGCCCTGGCCGGCGGTAGCCACTAAGGAGAAATCACTGTGACGTATCAACGCGATAGTCTAGCAGGTGGTGGAGCTGAGGGGAATCGAACCCCTGACCTCGTCATTGCGAACGACGCGCTCTCCCAACTGAGCTACAGCCCCGTCCACCAGAGGGCGCGGGTTATCGGCGGGCAGGGAGCCCGTGTCAAGGCGCGGGGCGCCTTGTTCGCCGGCGCGCGCCCCATTAGCTTCCCGGCACACCGCCGGGGATCACCGCCACATGCTGCTCGATGCCGTGTTCTTTCTTCTCCGGGCGGCGCTCGATCTGTTCTGGTGGGCGGTGCTGCTGGCGGCGATCGTGCAGACCCTGCTGGCCTTCAACGTGCTCGACGGGCGCAACCGCATCGTCTGGACCATCGCCGATTTCCTCTACCGCGTGACGGAGCCGGCGCTGCGGCCCATCCGCAACCGCCTGCCGAACCTCGGCGGCATCGATCTCTCCCCGCTCGTGCTGCTGCTGGTCATCACCGCCCTGTCCATCGCGGTCACCGCCATACAGGGCTACATGCTGCGCGCCGGGGTGTATTTCTGAGGCGTCCGGCAACAGGACGCCGACGGCATGGCCGCCACCCTCATCGATGGCAAGGCGATCGGCGCGGCGATCCGGCGCGCCGTCGCCGGGCGGGTCGCCGCGCTTCCCTTCCGCCCCGGGCTGCGCGTGGTGCGCGTGGGCGACGATCCCGCCTCCGGGGTCTACGTCCGCAACAAGGACCGCGCGGCGGCCGAGGCCGGCTTCGACAGCACGACGCTGCATCTGCCCGGGACGACGGAGGAAGCCGCGCTGCTCGCCGAGGTCGCGCGACTGAACGCTGATGCGGCGGTGGACGGGATCCTCGTGCAGCTTCCGCTGCCGCGCCACATCGACGCCGCGCGGATCATCGCCGCCGTGGCGCCGGAGAAGGACGTGGACGGGTTCCACCCGTTGAATGCCGGGCGGCTCGCCACCGGCGGGGGCGGGCTGGTGCCCTGCACGCCGAAGGGCGTCATGCATCTGCTGCGCGCGGCCGGCTGCGCGCTGCCGGGCGCGCGCGCCGTGGTCCTCGGCCGCAGCGCCATCGTCGGGCGGCCGATGGCGCAGCTCCTCCTTGCCGCGGACTGCACCGTCACGGTCGCGCATTCCCGCACGCGCGATCTTGCCGCGGAATGCCGCCGCGCCGAGATCCTCGTCGCGGCGGTCGGCCGGGCGGAGATGGTGCGCGGTGACTGGATCGCCGACGGCGCCATCGTGATCGATGTGGGCATCAACCGCACGGCGGATGGGCGGCTGGTCGGCGACGTCGCCTTCGCCGAGGCGTCGCGCCACGCCGCTGCGATCACGCCCGTGCCGGGGGGTGTCGGGCCGATGACGATCGCCTGCCTTCTCGAGAACACGCTGGAGGCCGCGGTGGCGCGCCGGGGGGCCTGAACGGATGGGGCCGGGCGGCCTGCTGCTCGGCGGAGCCTTCGTGGCGCTCTGGGCTTCGGCCTTCACCGTCGCCGGAGTCATCGTCCGGGAATGGCCGCCGCTCTGGGCCTTGGCGATCCGCTTCGGCCTGACCGTCCCCATCCTGCTGACCATCGCGGTCGCAGTGCGCGCGCGCCTGCCCTCCGCCCCGGATGCCGCCCGGGTCGCGGCGCTCGGCCTGTTCGGGATGGGCGCCTACCTTGCGCTCACCTGGCTCGCCATCGAGCGCATCCCGACCGGCCTCGTGGCGCTGATCTGCGCCACGACGCCGCTCCTGGTGGCGGCGGGCGAAAGCCTCCTGCTCCGCCGGCCGCTGCCGCCGCTCGCCTGGGCAGGGCTCGCCCTCGGCTGGTCCGGCGTCGCGCTGCTCGGCGGGCTGCGTGCGCTGGACGGGCTGGCGGCGGCCGAGGCGTCCGGCTTCCTGCTCGCGATCGCGGCCGCCGCCTCGCAGGCGGTGGGGCTGCTCGCCTATGCGCCGGCCAAGGCGCGGGTGGACATGTGGGTGGCGAGCCTCGGCCAGACCGCCGTCTCCGCGGCCCTCTGCCTGCTGCTGGCGCTGGTCCTGGAAGGCGCCATTCCGCGGAGCGCCGGCTGGGCCACCCTCGCGGGGCTCGCCTGGTCGATGCTGGCGGTCGGCATCGGCGCCTATGCCCTCTACTTCGCCCTGCTGAGACGCGTGCCCACCTCCACCGCCTCGGCCCTGCAACTGCTTGCCCCGCCCCTCGCGGCCGTCTTCGGCTGGGCCCTGCTCGGGGAGCGCCTCTACCTCTCCGACATCGTGGGCGGGGTGCTGACCCTCACCGGCCTCGCGCTGCTGGTCCGCGCCCGGGCGCACGGCTGACATGCGCATGACGGGGTTGGCGGCGGCGCCCCCCGGGCCCACGATCCCGGCATGATCCTGCGACGACGAGCACGACGCGGCTGAGTCCGCCGAACCGCCCGCGCCCCTCGGCGCGTCACGCTGCCCGTGTCAGGATGTTTCCCATGTATACCCCCGCCGCGTTCCGGCAGGACGACCCGGACTGGATCCACGGGTTTGTCGAAGCCAACGATTTCGGCCTGCTGGTCAGCGCCGCCCCGCTGACGGCCAGCCACCTGCCTTTCCATCTGCTCCGGCCGCAGGGCGGGGCACCCGCACGGCTGCTCTGCCACATGGCCCGCGCCAACCCGCAATGGCGCGCCTTCGAGGGTGGCGGGGCGGAGGCGCTGGCGATCTTCCGCGGTCCGCACGCCTATGTCTCCTCCTCCTGGTATGGCGTGCAGCCGAGCGTGCCGACCTGGAACTACGACGCCGTCGAGGCCCGCGGCCACGCCACGCTGATCGAGGATCCGGCCGAGATCGCCCGCCAGATGCGCGCCCTCGCCGCGCGCTACGAGCCCGATCCCGGCTTCGACATGGACGCGCAGCCGGCCCGATACATGGAGAAGCGTTTCCGCGAACTGGTCGGCGTCTCCATCGAGGTCCGCGTCTGGACCGGCAAGCGGAAGCAGAGCCAGAACCGCAGCGCCGGCGACCGCGCGGCCGTGGCCTCGGCGCTCGAGGCGCGGGGAGAGCACGCCGCGGCGCTTGCCCTGCGGGAGGCGAACGGCCCTTGACCGCGGACCGACCGGATATCGAGACCACCGGCACCCGCGTCGTCTACGAGAACCGCTGGATGCGCGTGCGGGAGGACACGATCCGCCGCCGCGACGGCTCCCACGGCATCTACGGGGTGGTGGAGAAGGACGATTTCGTCGTGGTGGTGCCGGTCTGGCCCGACGGCTCCGTCCAGCTCGTCCAGCAGTACCGCTACCCGGTCGGCGCGCGGCACTGGGAGTTCTGCCAGGGCATGTGGGGCGGGCCGGACGCCGACCTCCGCGAGGCCGCGGCGCATGAGCTGGCGGAGGAGACGGGGCTCTCCGCCGCCTCGCTCGTCGATGCCGGCCTGCTGCACATGGCCTATGGCACGGTGCGGCAGGCCTTCCGCACTTTCCTCGCGACCGGGCTGACGCAGGGCGAGCCGCGGCCGGAGAGCGAGGAGCAGGATCTGATCACCCGCCGCGTGCCGCGCGCGGAGCTCGACCGCATGCTGCGGGAGGGCGAGTTCGTCGATTCCGTCTCCGTGGCTGCCTGGGGTCTCCTGCTGGTCAAGCGGATGGTCTGAGTTGGTCAAGCCTTGACCAACAGGCGCGGGACGACCAAGGCTTGGTCAACCGCGGAGGCGCGCATGCGCACCGTCGACGTCTACGAGGCCAAGACCCAGCTCTCGAAGATCCTTGCCGAGGTCGAGGCGGGAGGCGAGGTGGTGGTGGCACGCAACGGCGTGCCGGTGGCGCGCATCACCGCGGTGCGGCCGCGCGTGAAGCGTATCCCCGGCGAGCTGCGCGGCTCTCCGGGGTGGGAGAACTTCGTCTACGACCCGTCGATCTTCGCGCCCCTCACCGACGAGCAGATGAAGGAAGAGGGTTGGGACCCGGCTTAGGCCGGTGAGAAGACCCGGCTCGAGGACGAGGGGCTTCGCCGAGGTGCCGGCGCCGTTCGACGATGCCGGCCCGGCCGTCATCGCCGATGCCTGCGCGCTGATCGTGTTCCATCATGAAGCCGGGGCAGGCATGTCCCGCCGCGGGCGCGAGGCGATGGGGGGCAGGGTGCTGATTTCCCCCGTCACCGTGTGGGAGCTGACGCGCAAGACGGCGGACGGCAAGCTGCCTCCGCCGCGCCTGAGCGACGCATCCAACTGGTTGCAGTTCCTTGCTAGCCGTGGCTTCGGCCTTGCCCCGCTCACCTGGGAAGCGGCCTCGCTCGCCAACACGCTGCCGCTGCATCACCGCGACCCGATGGACCGGCTGCTGATCGCCACCGCGCTGACGGCCGGCTTGCCGATCATCACCAACGAGCGCGCCTTCGTCCCCTACGGCGTCGCCACGATCTGGTAGGTCGCGGCGACCTCCGCCGGATCTGCGTTCGAGCCGCACAGAACCACCGCCACGCGCGCACGCGCCGGCGGCACCCAGGCGCCGCAGAGCAGCGCGGCAAGGGCGGTGGCGCCGCCCGGCTCCGCCACCAGCCGCAGCGCGTCCCACAGTCGGCGCTGCGCGTCGCGGATCGCAGCGTCCGGCACCAGCACCGCCCTGGCGACGTGATCCCTCGCGACCTCGAAACTCAGCGCGCCGACCTGCCGGGCGCCGAGGCTGTCCGCGGCGACGCCGCCGACCGGGCAGGGCACCGGCCTTCCCTCCTTCAGCGCCGTGAACAGCGTAGGGCAGCCCTCCGGCTCCACGCTCACCACCTCCGTCGGCGTGCCGGCGTACCAGGCGGCGATGCCGCCGATCAGCCCGCCGCCGCCGGTCGCCACCAGCACATGCGTCGCCTCCGGCGCATCGGCCTCCAGCTCCAGCCCCACCGTGCCCTGGCCGGCCAGCACCGCCGGCTGGTCATAGGCATGGACGAGCATCGCCCCCGTCTCAGCCGCGCGCGCCTCGCTCGCCACTCGCGCCTCGTCATAGGCGGCGCCGACGCGGTGCAGCACGGCGCCGCAGGCTTCGATGAGGCCGGTCTTGGCGGCGGGCGTCGCGACCGGGCAGAACACCTCCGCGCGATGGCCGAGCCGCCGTGCCGCATAGGCCACAGCGGCGCCGTGGTTGCCGCCGGACGCCGTGACCACGCCCGCGGCCGGCACCGGCCCCGACAGCATGCGGTTGAAGGCGCCGCGCGGCTTGAAGGATCCCACCGCCTGCAGCAGTTCGAGCTTCAGGATCAGGGGAACCGGCAGGCCGAGGTCCTCGCCCGCCATCGCCATCACGGGCGTACGCCGCACATGGGGACGGATCCGGCCGGCGGCCTCCTTGATCTCGGCGCGGGAGGGCTGCGTCATGGCGGCGGCAAGCTGGCGGGACACCACCTCCGTGGCAACCCGCCCCTCCCTTCTCGCCCCCCTGCCTTTCTGTCATGGTCCCGCCCGTTCGGAAGGTGCATCGGGATGCCGCTGCATGCGTCTTGCGCCGCGCTGGAAGGGGATGGCGTGCTGATCCTCGGCCCCGCCGGCGCCGGCAAGTCCGATCTCGTCCTGCGGCTGATCGGGCGGGGCTGGGCGCTGGTGGCGGATGACCAGGTGGAGGTGGCGGCCACGCCCGCCGGGCTGATGGCCGCGCCCCCGGAACCCCTGCGCGGCCAGCTGGAGGTGCGGGGGCTCGGGCTGTTGCGCGACCTGCCGGTGACCGCGCCCGCCCGGCTGCGGCTGGTGGTCGATCTGGTCGGTGCCCTGCCGCCCCGCCTGCCGGAGCCGGCGGAATACGAGGCGCTCGGGCACCGCCTGCCCCGCTTCGCCCTGATGGGGCGGGAGGCTTCGGCTCCTGACAAGCTCGCTCTCGCACTTGCGGTCGTGCAGGGACGCGTCCCGATGGCGGCGGGCGCGTTCCAGGCCTGATGGACACCGTCCCCCCGCCGCGTCCCGTGGTGCTGGTCACCGGCCTGTCCGGCGCCGGCAAGGCGTCCATCCTGCGGACGCTGGAGGATCTCGGCTTCGAGACAGTCGATAATCCGCCGCTCTCGATCATGGAGGAGCTGGTGGGCGACGGCGCGACGCCGCTCGCCATCGGCGTCGACGCCCGCTCCCGCGGGTTCGAGGCGGCGGACGTGCTTGCGGTGCTGAAGCGGCTGCGCCGCCGTCCCGACACCGCCGCCACCCTCGTCTTTGCCACCGCGGAGGAGGCGGTGCTGCTGCGCCGCTACTCCGAGACGCGGCGCCGCCACCCGCTGGCGCCGGGCGGTGCCCTGGGCAGCCGCGTGGCCGAGGGCATCGCGCGCGAGGCCGCGCTCCTCGCGCCGCTGCGGGAAGCGGCGGACCTGCTCGTGGACACCTCCGACCTGCCGTTGCCGGAACTCCGCCGGATGGTCGAGCGCCGCTTCCGTCCCGACGGGGCCGAGCGCCTCTCGGTCGCCGTCGTGTCCTTCGCGTATCCGCGCGGCCTGCCGCGAGAGGCCGACCTCGTCTTCGACCTGCGGTTCCTGCGCAACCCGCATTACGACCCGGCGCTGCGGCCGCTCACCGGACGTGACGCCCCGGTTGCGGCGCATGTCGAAGGCGACCCAGATTTCGCTCCCTTCTGGGCGCGCATGACAGGCCTGCTGGACCCGCTGTTGCCCCGCTACGCGGCGGAGGGGAAGAAGTATCTGACGGTCGCGCTGGGTTGCACCGGAGGGCGGCACCGCTCCGTGCTTGTGGCGGAGAGGCTGGCGGCCCATCTGACGACCCAGGGCTGGCGGGTGGACCTGATCCACCGAGAGCTCGCACCGGATGCCGCGGGCGGAGGAGCCACCTCCGCCCCGGTGCCGGGCGCATCCTTTGCGGGGCGGGAGGCCCTGTCGCACCACCCATGATCGGTCTCGTGCTCGTCAGCCACGGGCGTCTCGCCGAGGAGCTGCGCCTTGCCATGGAACACGTGGTCGGGCCGCAGAACGCCGTCGCCACCGTCTGCATCTTCCCTGAAGACAAGCTGGAAGCGCGGCGCGAGGATATCCGCGCCTCGATCAGCCGGGTGGACCAGGGGGACGGGGTGGTGGTGCTCACCGACATCCTCGGCGGCACGCCCTCCAACCTCGCCTCGCAACTCTGCGACCACGAGCACGTCGAGGTCATCGCCGGGGTGAACCTGCCGCTGCTCGTCAAGCTCGCGAAGATCCGGGGGACCGAGAGGCTGACGGAGGCGGTGGCGCATGCGACCGCGGCTGGGCGAAAATACATCGCCTGCGGCGCCGAGGTGCCGGAGGCGCCAAGGCCCAACGGCATCGCCAACGGGACCAAGCCGGGCGGGAGTGAGACATGAACGAGTGGCCGGACGAGGGCGGTGAGGCGAAGGCCCGTGTCACGCCGGGCGACATGGCCCTGGTGGCCGGCCCCGGCCCCTGCGGCTGCGACCCGTCCGGGGGCATGGCAATGAAGCGCGTGCTGAAGATCACCAACAGTCGCGGGCTGCATGCCCGCGCGGCGGCGAAGCTGGTCACGGTGGCCGAGCGCTTCTCGGCCTGCGTCAACGTCAGCCGCGCCGGGCAGACGGTGCCTGCCTGCTCGATCATGGGGCTGATGATGCTTGGGGCGGGTCAGGGCGCCGAGATCACGGTCGAGGCGGAGGGCTGGGACGCCAAGGAAGCCCTGGAGGCGATCGCCGGCCTGATCGAGGCCGGCTTCCATGAAGATTGACCGGCCGTCCGAAACCCGGGGCGTCGAATCCCCGAAGCGCGCTGCGCGCCGCAGCAAGGAAGTCACGATCCGCGGCATCCCGGTCTCCCCGGGGATCGCCATCGGCGCCGTCTTCGACACCACCGAGCCGCCGGCCGAGGCGCCGCGCCGGTCCATCTCGGAATTCGAGATCGAGGGCGAAAAGGCACGGCTGGCCGCGGCCGTCGCGACCTCGCGGAAGCAGGTCTCCAAGCTCAAGACGCGCCTCGGCGTGCTGCCGGAGGAGGCGCAGGAGGAGCTGGAGCCGCTGCTCGACGCCTATTCGATGATGCTCGGCGACAGCCGGCTGATCCGCGGCGCCCGCAAGCGCATCGAGCTGAACCGCGTCGCTGCCGAGACCGCCGTGGCGGATGAGGCCGCGGCGATCGCCGACGTGATCATGGCGGCGAAGGACGACGACAGGGCCGGTCTGCGGCGCCGCGCGGGCGAGGTGCGGGAGATCGCCCGCCGCCTGACCCGCAACCTGACCCAGAACCCCTTCCGCAGCTTCAAGGACGTGCCGGAAGGCGCGGTGCTGGTCGCGGATGAGCTGACGCCGGCCGATGCCGCGCTGCTGGACCCCGCGCGCATCGCCGGCGTGGCGACGGAGGAAGGCGGCGCCGATGGCCACACCGCCATCATGCTGCGCGCCCTCGGCCTTCCCGCGGTGCTCGGCGCGCCGGGGCTGACCGAGGCTGCCCGCCGCGGCGACTCCGTGGTGCTGGACGGCACCGCCGGCCTGATCGCGCTGCACCCCTCCGCCGGCACGCTCGCCGGCGCGAAGGAGCAGCTCGCCGCCCATGCGAAGGAGCGGCAGCGCCTCTCGAAGCTCCGCCGCCTGCCGGCCGTCACCACCGATGGGGAGACGGTGGAGCTGCAGGCGAACATGGAGATCCCGGCAGAGCTGCCGCTGATCGCGCAGGCCGGCGCGCAGGGCATCGGCCTGCTGCGCACCGAGTTCCTCTTCATGAACCGCGAGGACCTGCCGGACGAGGACGCGCAGATCGCCGCCTACCTGCCGATCATCGAGGCGATGGGCGGCGATCCCATCACCATCCGCGTGCTCGACTGGGGCGGCGAGAAGGACATGGAGGCGTTGGCCGAGGGGGTGGAGCCGCACCATGCCGGCCCGAACCCGGCCCTCGGCCTGCGTGGCGTGCGCATGCTCCTCAAGCGCCCGGAGCTGCTGGAGGCGCAGTTCGCCGCCATCCTGCGGGTCGCCGCGCGCGCGCCCGAGGGCGCGGTCCGCGTGCTGCTGCCGATGGTCACCGTGCCGGAGGAGGTGAAGGCCGCACGCGAGATCTGGGAACGCGTCGCCCGCCGCCTGCGCCGCAGGGGCGAGAAGCTGCCGGAGAAGCTGCCCGAGTTCGGTGCGATGATCGAGACGCCTGGCGCCGCGCTGGCCGCCGACGCCATCGCGCTGGAAGCCGATTTCTTCGCCATCGGCACCAACGACCTGGCGATGTACACCCTCGCGGTCGACCGCGGCGACGCGGAGGTCGCGCACCTCTACGATCCGCTGCATCCCGCCGTGCTGCGGCTGGTGCAGTTCTCCACCGAGGCGGCGCTCCGGCTGCGCATGCCCGTCTCGCTCTGCGGCGAGATGGCAGGCAACCCGCGCCTGGTGCCGCTGCTCCTCGGCCTCGGCATCCGCTGCCTGTCGATGAACGCCAGCGCGATCCCCCGCGTGAAGCAGGCGGTGCGCGGCCTCGACATCGGCGACTGCGCCCGCTTCGCCCGCCGCGTCATGGAGCAGAGCGACCCGGCCCGGATCCGGGAACTGGTGGACGGCTTTGCCAGCGGCGTGACCGAGCGCGGCTGAGAGGCCGAACGCCTGCTTTCATCGGACCGGCTGGAAAACTTCTCAATCCTGCCGCGTTCTGCCGCTCGAGTTTGCAACCGCGCCAGTTGGAGCCTGCCCTTGCGCCGTCGAGCCCTGCTGTCCGGCCTTGCCCTGGCCGGCTTCGCGCCTTGCGGCTCCGGCCGCCAGCATGCGGCGGCGCAGCCGGCCGCCGACCCGACCCGCCCCTTCGCGCGCGAGACGGTGCGGGAGATGGCGCGCGACCTGGCCACCCGCCCCTACGCCGCGCCGTCCTCGGAACTGCCGCGCAACCTCGCCGAGGCGAGCTACGACACGTACCGCCGGATCGTCTACGACCGGGAGCGCGCGCTTTGGCGTGCCGAGGGGCTGAACTTCCAGGTCCAGCCCTTCCATCGCGGCTTCCTCTACAAGGACCGCGTCGAGCTGCACGAGGTGGTGGAGGGCCGCGCGCGCCCCATCCCCTATGACCCCGGGGCCTTCGACCTGCGCGCCCTGGACGGCACGCCGCCCGCCAATCTCGGCTTCGCCGGCTTCCGCCTGACGGGCCGCCTGAACCGCCCCGACCATTTCGACGAGGTGATCTCCTTCCTCGGCGCATCGTATTTCCGCGCGCTCGGACGGGGACAGGTCTACGGCCTCTCGGCGCGCGGGCTCGCGATCGGCGTGGCGGACCGCCGCGGCGAGGAGTTCCCGCTGTTCCGCAGCTTCTGGCTGCAGCGGCCCGGGCCCAACGTCGAAGCGGCCGTGCTGCACGCGCTGCTCGACAGCCCCTCGGCCACCGGCGCCTTCCGCTTCACCGTGCGCCCGGGCGAGGCCACCGTGGTGGATGTGGAGGCACGGCTGTTCCCCCGCACCGAGATCGGCGGCGCCGGCATCGCGCCGCTCACCTCCATGTTCTATTTCTCGCCGCTCGACCGTGCGCGCGTGGACGACCACCGGGGCGCGGTGCATGACAGCGACGGGCTGCTGGTCGCGAATGGCCGGGGCGAGGTGCTGTGGCGGCCCCTGGCGAACCCGCGCGACCTGCAGGTGAGCGTCCTGGCCGACACCAACCCGCGCGGCTTCGGCCTGATGCAGCGCCGCCGCGCCTTCAGCGACTACGGCGACCTGGAGGCGCGCTACCACCTGCGGCCGAGCGCATGGGTGGAGCCCGTGGGTGACTGGGGCGAGGGCGCCATCCATCTCGTCGAGATCCCGACGCAGGGCGAGATCCACGACAACATCGTCGCCTTCTGGCGCCCGAAGGATCCGCTGCGCGCGGGGCAGGAGGCCGCCTTCACCTACCGCATCCACTGGGCCGGCGGCTTCGCCGTGGCGGCGCGGGAGGGCGCGCCCCCGCCGGCGCAGTTCGTCGCCTCCGCCTCCGGCACTTCGGTGAACACCCAGGGCGCGCGGACCTTCGTGCTGGACGCGGTCGGCGCGCGTCTGCCTGACGCGAGCGGCGCACCGCCGGAGGCCGAGGTCTCGGCCTCCGCCGGTCGCGTCGTGAACGTCGTGGTGAAGCCGAACCCGGAGATGGGCGGCTGGCGGCTGAGCTTCGAGCTGGCGGCCGGCAATGGGCGCATGGCGGAGCTGCGCGCGCTGCTGAAGGGCCCGGACGGCCCGCTGACCGAGACATGGCTGTTCCGATGGACGGCATGAGGGCGCGGCCGCTCCCGGCGATGCCGCCGGAAGCGCCGCTGGGGATGCCGGCCCAGGACCTTCGGCACGCACCACCCTCGCGGCCGGTCACCACGGGGCCGCGGGGCATCCCCCTGCGCCGCGCGGCGCTGATGCTCGTGACCCTCGCGCTGACCGCCTTCGGCACGCGGGAGATGGCGCTTGCGCTCGACGTGGCGAGGGTGCTCTCGCTCGAGGCGGCGGTGCTGGCGCTGTTCGTGCCGCTCTTTGCCTGGGTGGCGCTGTCCTTCGCCTCCTCGCTCTTCGGTGTTGCCAGCCTGCTTGCCGGCGGCGGCACCGCGCTCGGGATCGTGCCGGATGCGCCGACCGAGGTGCCGCGGACGCGCACCGCGCTGCTCGCGCCGGTCTACAACGAGGATCCCGCCCGCGTGCTGGCTGCGCTGGAGGCGATGCTGCGCGCGTTGCGCGAAGCGGGCGCAGGCGAGCATTTCGACGCCTTCATCCTGTCCGACACGCGCGATCCGGATGCCTGGCTGGCCGAGGAAGCCGCGTGGCTGGAGCTGCGCCGGCGACTGGGCCCGGGCGCGCGCGTCTTCTACCGGCGCCGTCCGCGGAACACCGACCGCAAGTCGGGCAACGTGGCGGACTGGGTGACGCGCCACGGCGCCGCCTACCCGCAATTCGTCGTGCTCGACGCCGACAGCGTGATGTCGGCCGAGGCGTTGATGAAGCTCACCGTCGCGATGGAGCGGCACGACGATGCCGGGCTGATCCAGACGTTGCCGGTGATCGTCAGCGGCCGTTCGCTCTTCGCCCGCGTGCAGGCCTTTGCGGGGCGGATGTACGGCCCCGTGATCGCGCACGGCATCGCCGCCTGGCACGGGGCCGAGGGCAACTACTGGGGCCACAACGCGATCATCCGCACCCGCGCCTTCGCCGAGGCCGCCGGCCTGCCGCACCTGCGCGGCCCGAAGCCGTTCGGCGGCCACATCCTGAGCCACGACTTCGTGGAGGCCGCGCTGCTGCGGCGCCAGGGCTGGGCGGTGCATTTCGTCCCGGCGCTGGAAGGCAGCTACGAGGAAGGTCCGCCTTCGCTGCATACGCTGGCGATCCGCGACCGGCGCTGGTGCCAGGGCAACCTGCAACACATGGCGGTGCTGCCGGCGCGCGGGCTGCACGCGGTCTCCCGCATGCATCTCCTCGTCGGCATCGGATCCTACATCACCGCCCCGATGTGGCTCGGCTTCCTGTTGCTGGGCGTCGCGCTGGCCGTGCAGGCGCAGCTCGTGCGGCCCGTGTACTTCCCGGCGGGACCCTCGCTCTTCCCGGACTGGCCGGTGGTGGATCCGATCCGCGCGCTCTGGGTCTTCGCCGGCACGATGGCGCTGCTGCTGGTGCCGAAGCTGCTCGCCTGGGCCGTCGCGATGGTGCGGGAGAGGCGGCGCTTCGGCGGCGCCCTGCGCGCCTTCCTGGGCGTGCTGGTCGAGAGCGTCATCTCCGGCCTGCTGGCGCCGGTGACGATGCTGACGCAATCCTTCGACGTCGTCTCCGTCCTGCGCGGCCGCGACGGCGGATGGATGCCCCAGGCGCGGGACGACGGAAGGCTGCCGTGGAGGGAGGCGCTGCGTCTCTACGGGCGCCACCTTGCGGTCGGGCTCGGCCTCGGCGCGCTCGCGCTGATGGTCTCCTCCTACCTCGCGCTCTGGATGTCGCCGGTGGTGCTCGGCCTGGTGCTGGCGGCGCCGCTGGCAAGCTGGACGGCGGGTGTCGGCGCAGGGCAGGCGCTGCGCCGCCTGGGCCTGCTGTCGACGCCTGAGGAGCGCGAGCCGCCGTCGATCCTGCGCGAGGTCGCGCGGCTGCGCGCCGAATGGGCGGCTCTCGGGCTCTCCGAGGACGGCGCCGTCGAGAGGCTCGCCGCGGATGCTGACCTGCTCGCAGCGCATCGTGCGGCCCTGCCGCCGCCGCGGCGCGCGGGCATCGATCCCGTGGACGGCGCGCTGCTGGTCGCGCGGGTGAAGGCGGAGGAGGCGCCGACGCTCGACGCGGCGCTGGGCGCGCTCGGTCCGGCCGAGAAGGCGGCGCTCCTCGGTGACGCGCAAGGCCTTGATCGGCTGCTGGCCCTGCACGCGGCGGCGCGGCGCCCGGCGATCGCGACGCTGCCCTGATCCACCATCCTCATGCCCCGTCGCCGCCCCATTCGGCGGCTTGGCTGGCGCTGAAGATGTTGGAGGTGCCGATGCGACGTCCCGCCCTTCTCCTCGCCGGGCTGCTGGTTCTGCCGCCGGCGGCGCTGGCGGACAGCCAGTCGTCCAACTCGTCGACCAGCTGCTCCAACGGCCGTTGCACGCGCGTCGAGAGCCTCGTGATCCAGGATCGCTGGGGGCAGCGCGGCTGGGTGCGGGAGGATCGCTGGCGCGAGCGCGGCGGCCGTCCCGTCCGCGACCGCGAGTGGCGCGGCTGGCATCCTTATCCGCCCTACGCCCGGCCGCGGCGAGGCCGTGACGACGACGATGACGGCGACGATGATTGAGGCGCGCGGCGCGAGGTGATGCGCCTGTCCCGAAAAGCCGAAGGCCCGCCGGATCGCTCCGGCGGGCCTTCGCATTGCGGGCGGCGGGCCTTGCCCGCCGGGCCTCAGTGACTCGACGCCGCGATGGCGGCAGCGATGATCCAGGCCACGGGCTGGGCGCCCGCCGATCGACAATGAGACACTGGATCACCTCCTTTCGGTTGTTGACGGATGTTTCCGAGATGGTCGCGCGCGGCGCCGGTGCAAGGGGACATCACGGCCCGCCTTCCTTCGCACGGCCTCGCAGCACGTGCTTCTGGATCTTGCCGGTGCTCGTCTTCGGCAGCTCCTCGAACACGACGTGCCGCGGCACCTTGTAGCCGGCCAGGTGCCGGCGGCACCACGCGATCAGCTCCTCCGCCGTCGCCGAGGTGCCGGGCTTCAGCTCGATGAAGGCAAGCGGCGTCTCGCCCCATTTCTCGTCCGGCCGCGCCACCACGCCGGCGACCGCGACGGAAGGATGCTTGTAGAGCACGTCCTCGACCTCGATGGAGGAGATGTTCTCGCCCCCCGAGATGATGATGTCCTTGGAACGGTCCTTGAGCTGGATGTAGCCGTCCGGATACGTCACGGCGAGGTCACCGGTGTGGAACCAGCCGCCGGCGAAGGCCTTCTCGGTGGCGTCGGCGTCCTTCAGGTATCCCTTCATCACGACGTTGCCGCGCATCATCACCTCGCCCATCGTGGCGCCGTCGGCGGGCGTGGGTTCCATCGTCTCGGGGTCCATCACCGTCAGCCCTTCCAGCGCCAGGTAGCGCACGCCCTGGCGCGCCATCAGCGCGGCCTGCTCCGGCGCGGGCTTCGCGTCCCACTCGCGGTTCCACTCGTTCACCACGGCGGGTCCGTAGCACTCGGTCAGCCCATACACGTGGCAGACCGCGAAGCCTGCCGCCCGCATCGCGCCGAGCACCGCCTCGGGCGGCGGCGCGCCGGCCACCACGAACTGAACCTGATGCGGCAATGGCCGCTTCTCGGCCTCCGGCGTGCCGAGCAGCGTCGCCATCACGATCGGCGCGCCGCACATGTGCGTCACGCCTTCCCGCGCCATCGCCTCCCACATCGCCGGGCCGCGCACCGCGCGCAGGCAGACATGCGTGCCCGCCTGCGCCGTCACCGTCCAGGGGAAGCACCAGCCGTTGCAGTGGAACATCGGCAGCGTCCAGAGATACACGGGATGCCTGCCCATCCCCGCGCTGAGCACGTTGCCGATGGCCAGAAGCTGCGCGCCGCGGTGGTGGTAGACCACGCCCTTCGGCCGCCCCGTGGTGCCGGAGGTGTAGTTGAGCGAGATGGCGTCCCATTCGTCGCGCGGCATCGGCCAGGCGAAACCGGCGTCGCCGTCCTCCAGCAGCGCCTCGTACGGCGTCGCACCCTCCAGCCGGTTGGCGCGGATCGCCTCCGGCGCCTCCGTGTCGTCCACCTCGACGACCATCGGTTTCGCGGCGCATTGCGTCAGGGCCACGCGGAGCAGCGGGACGAATTCGCGGTCCACCACCACCACCTTCGCCTCCCCGTGGTCGAGGCAATAGGCGATGGTGCCGGCGTCCAGCCGCGTGTTCAGGGTGTTCAGCACGGCGCCCGCCATCGGCACGCCGTAGTGGCATTCCAGCATCGCCGGGATGTTCGGCAGCAGCGCCGCCACCGTGTCGCCGCGGCCGATCCCGCGCCGCGCCAGCGCATCGGCCAGCCGCACGCAGCGCTCCCGCAGCGCCCTGTAGTCCCGGCGGATCGCGCCATGCACGACGGCGGTGTGCGACGGGAAGACCGTGGCCGCCCGCTCCAGGAACAGCAGCGGGGTCAGCGGCTGGTGGTTCGCGGGCCCCTGCGGCAGGGCATCATAGGCGACGGGCATGCTCTCTCCCCGGGATCTTGTTCGTTCTGGCCCTGAGGGTTGCGCCGGCGCGCCTCGGCCCGCAAGGGTGCCGCGCCTGCCTATTCCACGACGATGTTGCTGACGGTGATCGGCTGCTGGATGTTGACCGGCTGCGTGACCGAGATGGTCGCCCGCGCCGGCCGCACCACGCCGTTCGGCCGGATCACGAAGACCGGCTGGTTCGGCCCGACCATCACCGACGGCACGACGAGGTCGCCATTCGGCAGCCGAACCGTCCCGCCGATGCGCCCGAAGGCGACGCGGGAGGCCTCGCCCGTCGCCACCGCCGCGTCCGCCTGGGGCAGCCGGGCCGCGGTGACCTGCTCGGCGATCGCGCGGATCCGCCCGCCGGCCACCCGCCGCACCGCCTCGCCGATCCGCCGGCCCAGCCCGGCCGCCGCCTCCGAAGCTGGCGTCGCGGCGCCCGCCGGCGGCGTGGTGGCGGCGCCGGGCGGCGGCGCGGCAGGCGGCTGCGGCGGACGGGGCGGCGCTGTTCCCGTGCCGGGTTGCGTGCCGGCGCCCGTGCCGGGCGGCCGCGCCGGCGGTGGCTCGATCTGCGGCGGACGCACCGGCGCCCCGCCCCAGCGGTTCAGCGCGCGCACCAGCCGCGTGTAGGCGCCGCCGATCAGCCGCGCCCCGAGCAGGCTGAGCGCGGTCGCGACCAGCTCCTCCGACACGGTGCGGCCGAGCGTCGCCATCGCCTCGCGCGCCGTGCCGATGGTGCGCGGCGCGCTGACGTCGGAAAGGGTGGTGGGCAGGATCAGCCCGCCATAGGCCCGGAAATAGGCGTAGCGCACGGTGCCGGCCGGCGCGTCGGCGCGCAGCGGTGCAGCCCGGCGCACGGCAGCCGTCGCCGCATCCCGGTCCGGGTAGATCTCTGGTCCGATGGCCAGCGCCGGACGTCCGCTGAGGTCGATCATCGCCTGCGGCACCAGCAGCGGCAGGCCGACATCGGTGACGTAGAGGTGGATGCCGCCGATGTAGACCCCGTAGCCGACGGCGATCAGCCGGTTGTCGACGAAGTCGGAATGCGTGCGTGGGTCGGCCGCGGCCTCCGACACGCCCGGCAGGGTGACGCCGAGGGCGCGCTGCCGCGCGGCCTCCTCCGGTGTCGGAACCTCCAGGTCGAAGGTGACGGTGTCGCCCGGCATGGCTGCCTCCCGCCCGCATCCCCGGGACAACCATCCCGATCTGGCAAGGATTCGGCGGAAGCCGTCCCGGTTGCAAGGAAAACCGACGGGCGTCCTACCGGTCGCGCCAGACCGCGCTCCGCTTGCCGAGGAACGCGCCGATGCCCTCCACCGCGTCCTCCGCCAGCAGGTTCTCCGTCATCACCGCCGCGCAATGCGCATACGCCTCGTCAAGCGGCAGGCCGCGCTGGCGGTGGAAGGCGGCCTTGCCGACCCGCACCGTGTGCGCGCTGCGCGTCGCGATGCCGGCGGCCAGCGTCTCGGTCGCCGCCGCGAGCTCGGCCGCCGGTACCACGCGGTTCACCAGGTGGATGCGCCGCGCCTCCTCGGCGCCGATCATCCCACCGGTCAGCAGCATCTCCATGGCCGGCTTCGCCGCCACGGCGCGGGAGAGCGCGACCGCCGGCGTCGAGCAGAACAGGCCGATATCGACGCCCGGCGTGCAGAACCGCGCCGTCTCCGACGCCACGGCGAGGTCGCAGGTGGCAACGAGCTGGCATCCGGCCGCGGTCGCCACGCCGCCCACTTCCGCGATCACCGGCTGCGGCAGCGCGACGATCGCCTGCATCACCGCGGCGCAGCGGCGCATCGCCGCCTCGAAGAAGGCGCGGCCACCATCCGGATCGGCGCGCCGGGCCGTGATCTCCCGCAGGTCGTGCCCGGACGAGAACACCGGTCCCGCCGCGCCAAGGATCACCACGCGCACGCGGTGATCCGCGGCGATGCCGGCCAGCGCCTCCTGCAGCGCGCCGAGCGCGGCGAAGGACAGCGCGTTGCGCGCCTCCGGCCGGTTCAGCGTCAGCCGCGTCACGCCGTGCGCCGTGTCGGCGCGCAGCAGCAGGGGGGTGGTTCCGTCGGGCATGGCTACCTCTCCGCGGTCTTCAGCACCGCACCGATCTCGTCGAGGATGGCGGGGTCGTCGATGGTGGGCGGCACGGCGTAGCCTTCGCCATCCGCGATCTTCCGGATCGTGCCGCGCAGGATCTTGCCGGAGCGCGTCTTCGGCAGCCGTGCGACGACCCGCGCCTCCTTGAAGGCGGCGACGGGGCCGATGCGCTCGCGCACCAGGGCCACCAGCTCCCGCGCGATCTCGGGCTCGGGCCTGGCGGTGCCGGCCTTCAGCACGACGAGGCCGATCGGCGCCTGGCCCTTCAGGCTGTCCTTCACGCCGACCACCGCGCATTCGGCGACATCGGGATGCGCCGCCAGCACTTCCTCCATCGCGCCGGTGCTCAGCCGGTGGCCGGCGACGTTGATGATGTCGTCCGTCCGGCTCATCACCGAGACATAGCCATCCTCGTCGATCATCCCGGCGTCGCTCGTGTTGTAGTGGCCGGGGAAGGTCTCGAGATAGGCGCTCCGGAATCGCGCCTCGGCGTTCCACAGCGTCGGCAGGTTTCCGGGCGGCAGCGGCAGGCGCAGGACGAGGGTGCCGATGCGGCCGCGCGGCACCTCGGCTCCCGCCTCGTCCAGCACGCGCAGGTCGTAGCCCGGCGCCGGCTTGCCGCCGGAGCCGAAGCGCGCCGGGAAGGTGCCGAGGCCGCGGAAATTGCCGGTGATGCACCACCCCGTCTCGGTCTGCCACCAATGGTCGATCACCGGCTTGCCGAGCAGCGCGGAGGCCCATTCCGCCGTCGGCGGGTCGCAGCGCTCGCCGGCCAGGAACAGCGCCTCGAGGCGGGAGAGGTCGTGCCCGGCCAGCAGCGCGCCGCGCGGATCCTCCTTCTTGATCGCGCGCATCGCGGTGGGCGCGGTGAACAGCGCCTTCACGCCGTGATCGGCGCAGACGCGCCAGAAGGCGCCCGCATCCGGCGTACCGACCGGCTTGCCCTCGTACATGATGATGGTGCAGCCGGCCAGCAGCGGCGCGTAGACGATGTAGGAATGCCCCACCACCCAGCCGACGTCGGACGCTGTCCACATCACGTCGCCGCCGCGCAGGCCGTAGAGCATCGACATGGAGTTCAGCAGCGCCACCGCGTGCCCGCCATTGTCGCGCACGATCCCCTTCGGCGCGCCGGTCGTGCCGGAGGTGTAGAGGATGTAGAGCGGATCGGTCGCGGCCACCGGCACGGGGGGATGCGGCGCCGCGGCGGCCTCGGCCTCGCGCAGGTCCTCGTCCCGGCCCGGGGTCAGGGTGCAGGGCTCCTCCGGCCGCTGCAGGATGAGGCAGAACTCCGGCTTGTGCGGCGAGAGCGCGATCGCCGCGTCGAGCAGCGGCTTGTACTGCACCACCCGCCCCGGCTCGATCCCGCAGGAGGCGGAGAGGATCGCCTTCGGCCGCGCATCCGCTATCCGCGAGGCGAGCTCCGCCGCCGCGAAGCCGCCGAACACCACGGAGTGCACGGCGCCCAGCCGCGCGCAGGCGAGCATCGCGACCGCGGCTTCCGGCACCATCGGCATGTAGATGATGACGCGGTCGCCCCGCGCCACGCCCCGCGCCGCCAGCGCGCCGGCGGTGCGCGCCACGCGATCGGTCAGCTCGGCATAGGTGAAGCGGGCCTGGCCGCCGGTGACCGGGCTGTCCCACATCAGCGCAGCCTGCGACGCCCGCGCCGGCAGGTGCCGGTCGAGCGCGTTGTGGCACGTGTTCAGCGTCGCGTCCGGGAACCAGCGGCCGTAGACCCCTGCCTCCGCATCGAAGATCCGCCGCGGCGCGCGTTCCCACGCCACCGCCCCCGCAGCCCGGCGCCAGTAGCCCTCGGGGTCCGCGCGCCAGGCGGCGTAGACCTCGTCGTAGCGGCTCGTCGCGCCCCCGCTGTCCATGCCCGTACGTCTCCCGTGCCCCTGGGCCGGCACTGTGCCATCCTCCGCGCCATGGCGGGAGGGATCGGCGGAAGGCTGCGCCGGATGCTCGGCGCGCTGGCCGCGCCGCGGCCGGCCGATCTGCTGCGCGCCCGGCTGGAGGAGACCCCCCTGCCCCCGGGCCCGGCGATCGGCCTGCCCACGGTCGTCTTCGACCTGGAGACGACCGGCCTCTGCCCCTCCCGCGGCGACGCGATCGTACAGATCGGCGCGGTGCGGCTGGCGGAGGGAGGGGAGGTCGCCGCCTTCTCGACGCTCGCCGACCCCGGCCGCCCGGTGCCCGCGACGGCCACGCGCTACCATGGCCTCGACGACGCGGCGCTGCGCGGCGCACCGCCGGTACCGCAGGCGGTGGCCGCCTTCCGGGACTTCGCCGACGGCGCCGTGCTGGTCGCGCACAACGCCGCCTTCGACCTGCTCTGCCTGATGATGGCCGAGCGCGCCGGCGCGCCGGCGATCCGGGCTCCGGTCCTCTGCTCCATGACCGTGGCGCGCTGGCTCGATCCGGCGGAGCCGGACCTGTCCCTCGACGGGCTGTGCGGGCGGATGGGCGTGGTGATCGCCGGCCGTCACCAGGCGCTCGGCGATGCGCGGGCGACGGCGGCGCTCTGGACGCACCTGCTCGCCCGGGCCGCCGCGCGCGGCGCCGAGGACCTGGCGGCGCTCCGCCACCGCAGCCGCATGGTGGCGCGCATGGCGGAGAGCGCCGCGCAGTTCTAGCGCCCTACCAGATTCGCCCGCTCGCATCCGCGAAGGTGTCGCGCGCGAAGCCGCGCACCGCCCGCAAGCCGTCCCGCAGCGCGGCGCGAACCGGCGCGGGCAGCGCGTGCGTGTCGACGAGGTTGCCGGGCGGCCGCCCCGCCGCGTGATCGGAGAGCTGCTGGCGCAGCACCAGATCGAGCAGCAGCGCGAACGCCTCGTCCAGCCGCGCCGCCGCCTCCCGCCCCAGCACGCCGCGCGCCGCCAGCGCACCGATCCGCGCCGCCGTGCCCGTCTCCGCCACGCCGGCGCGCGCCGCGGCCAGCCGCGCCGCGGCGGCCAGCGGCATCAGCCCGTGCAGCTTCAGGTCGGTGCGCGTGCCCGGTCCCGGTTCATCGTCGGCGAAGCCGCCGAACAGCGTCAGCCCGACGCCGAGCCGCGAATCCTGCGCCGCCAGCGCCGCGGGCAGCGCCGGCTGGGCCTCCAGCACGGCGGAGACGTGGCGCCGCAGCACCTCGGCCGGCGCCGCGTCGCCCCACCCGGCGCGGAAGTCGAGGAAGATGTCGGCGAACAGCGTCGCCGCGCCGGACCGCCGGCGCGCCCAGAGAGAGAACTGCTCCCGCCACTGCGACGCCGTCTTCCGCCAGAGCGGGTTCATCGCCATCACCCCGCCCCTGCAGAGCGGGAAGCCCGCCGCGTCCAGCGCCAGGCACCACGCCTCCGCCACGCGCCGGAACGGCGGATCGACCGTGCCGTGCGCCGCATCCGGATAGTCGGCGAGGAGGAAGCCGTTGTCCTGGTCCGGCCGCAGCAGCGATTCGCCGCGGCCGAGGCTGCCCATCAGCAGCACCGTGAAGGGCACCGGCAGCGGCGGCGCCTCGGCCAGCACCCGCTCCAGCAGCCGCGCATGCAGCTCGAGGTTGATGCCGTTGACCAGTGCCACGACCTCGGTCGCCGCCAGGCCCTCGGCGAGCAGCGCCGAGGCGACGCCGGCCTGGGCACTCTTCACCTCCGCCGGCCCGCCCGCCAGCGCGTCGAGATGCGCGAGCAGCCGGCCCGAGGCCGCGGCCAGCGCCTCCGCACGGTGCAGCAGCCCGACGGCGCGCCCCGCCGCGTCCAGCACGGGCAGGTGGCGCAGGCCATGCGCACGCAGCGTCGCGACCGCGCGCCAAAGCCCCTCCACCGCGCCGCAGGCGATCACCGGCGCGGTCATCGCGGCGGAGAGCGGCGCTTCGGGCGGCAGGCGGAAGGCGACGCGCCGCGCCACGTCGCGCTCCGTCAGGATGCCGACCGGCCGCCCCTCTCCATCCACGGCGAGCACGCAGGAGGCTCCGGCCTCCGCCATGGCGGCGAGGGCTTCGCGGAGGCTGGCCTCCGGCGGCAGGGCGGGCGGCGGCGGGCCCATGACGCCGGCGGCCGGGCCGACGAGGGCGGCGGCGGGCGCGTGCATGGCCGCCAGTCTAGACCTAGTACCCCCGCGCGGGATCCACCCGGTTCGGCATGTCGCGCCCCTCCGCCAGCGCGCGGAGGTTGGCCAGCAGGATGTCGAGCGTCCGGTCGTTGTAGGTGTTCGGATCGTCCGAGGAGACGTGCGGCACCACCACCAGCCGCTTCGTGCGCCACAGCCGCGACTCCGGCGGCAGCGGCTCCGGCACCGCCACGTCGGTGACCGCGCCGTCGAGCCGCCGGTCCTCCAGCGCGTCGCACACCGCGTCCTGATCCCACACCGCGCCGCGCGCCATGTTCACCAGCTTCGCGCCCGGCGGCAGCAGGGCGATCCGCCGTGCGTCCACCAGCCCGCGCGTCGCCGGCGTCAGCGGGCAGGCAAGGAGCAGGAACTCCGCGCGCGGCAGCAGCGCATCGAGCGCCGCGACCGGGTGCGTCTCCGCGCAATCCGGGTGCGGCCCCGCGCCGTTCCGGACGCCGATCACGCGCATGCCGAAGGCGCGCGCATGCCGCGCCGCGGCGCCGCCGATCGTGCCGAGGCCGACGACGAGCAGCGTGCGCCCGGCGAGCACGGAGCCGAAGCGGGGCGCCCAGCGCGCCTCGCGCTGCGCATCGGCGAAATCCGGCATGTGCGCCGCCAGCATCAGCAGCGCCATCAGCGCGAACTCGCCCGCCTTCGCCCCATGCGTGCCGCGGTTGTTCAGCAGCGCGATCCCGGGCGGCAGCCAGTCGAACGGCGCGAGCCTGTCGAGCCCCGCCGAGGTGCAGGCGATGACGCGCAGCCGCGGCGCCGCTTCCGGCAGCGCGCCGGGCGGGAAGCGCGCCTTCACCACCTTCGTCCAGGTCAGCAGCACCTCCGCCTTCTGCATCGCGGCGGCGAAGCCCGCATCATCCGCGGCGAAGGATGCGTCGAGCGGCGGCAGGCCCGGGTTGCGCGCCAGCGCCCCCGCCCATTGCTCCCGTGTGACCGGGAAGGTCTCTTCGCCAGGCGGGTTCTGGATGTGGATGCGCATGGGGCGGAGCGTCGCAGCAAGCGGCGCGGCGTCAAGCCGTTGACACCCCGCGGAGCGCGCGCGCCAATGCTCGCCGCACAAGGGGACCTGCGCCATGCGCCTCGCCGCCGCCCTGCTCGCCTGCGCCCTCGCCGCGCCGGCCGCCGCGCAGACCCTCACGGTCGGCATGCAGACCGAGCCGGGCACGATGGACCCGCAGTTCAACCTGCTCGGCTCCAACACCTCGGCGCTGCGCAACATCTACGACACGCTGCTGTCGCGCGATCCGACCCTGCAGCTCCGCCCCTCGCTCGCCGAGAGCTTCCGCGCGGTGGACGAGACGACGTGGGAGTTCCGCCTGCGCGAAGGCGTGCGCTTCCACGACGGCAGCCCGCTGACCGCCGAGGATGTCCGCTTCACGGTCGACCGCGTCACCCGCGTGCCGGGCAATCCCAACTCCTACGCCACCTACATCCAGGGCATCCGCGAGGTGCAGGTGGTGGACGACCGCACGGTGCGCTTCCTGACCGACGGGCCGGTGCCGCTGCTGCCGACCAACCTCTCGAACGTCTTCATCCTCTCCTCGGCGCGCGGGATGCGGAGCACGGCGGAGTTCAACGGCGGCGCGGCGGCGATCGGCACCGGGCCGTTCCGCCTCGTCTCCTGGCAGCCCGGGCAGCCGCTGGTGCTGGAGCGGAACGCCGCGCACCACGCCGGCGCGCCGCACTGGGCCCGCGTCACCTTCCGCCCCGTGCCGAACGACGGCGCGCGGGTCGCCGGGCTGCTCGCCGGCGACGTCGACTTCATCAACGGCGTGCCGCTCCAGGACGTGGCGCGGCTGGCGCGGGAGGGTGGGCGCACCCGCGTCTTCGGCGGCGCCTCCGCCTATGTCTACATGCTGTTCCCGGAGCTGGGACGGGAGACCTTGCCGACGGTGCGCGACGCCGCCGGCCAGCCGCTCGGCCGCAACCCCTGGGCCGACCCCCGCGTGCGGGAGGCCGTGTCGCTCGCCATCAACCGTGAGGCCATCGTCGAGCGCCTGATGGAAGGCCGCGCCCGCGTCGCCAACCAGGCGGTGCCGGAGGGCTTCTTCGGCCACTCCTCCCGCATCCCGCCCGCCCGCTTCGACCCGGAGCGCGCCCGCGCCCTGCTGCGCGAGGCGGGGCTGCCGAGCGGCTTCCAGACGACGATGGCCTGCCCGAACGACCGCTTCGTCAACGACAGCAAGATCTGCGAGGCGGCGGCCCAGCAGTTGCAGCGCATCGGCATCCGCGTCGACCTCACCGCCATGCCGCGCGCCACCTTCTTCCCCATGCGCGCGCGGCGCGAATGGCCGCTGCACGCCGCCGGCTGGGGCAGCCTCACCGGCGAGAGCAGCTACTTCCTGACGAGCGTGATCCACACGCCGAACCGCGACCTCGGCCTCGGCGCGATCAACTACTCCGGCATCTCGGTGCCGGAGGTGGACGCGCTGATCGGGGAGGGACGCCGCATCCTCGATGACGGCCGCCGCCGCGCCGTGCTGGAGGCGGCGATGGAGCGGGTGATCGGCGGGAACCTCGTCATCCCGATCCTCACCTTCGAGGCGATCTGGGCCGGCCGCGCCGACCGCGTGCGCTTCACCCCGCGCGCCGATGAGGAGACGCTCGCGGTGGAGGTGCTGCCGGCGCCCTAGGGGTGGCCGTCGCGCTCGATCTCGCCGGGCGGCGCGCCCTCGTCACGGGGGCCGGGACGGCCGGGATCGGCCGCGCCGCGGTGCGGCTCCTCGCCGCCGCCGGTGCGCTCGTCGCGGTGCACCACCTGGCCGAGCCGGAGGACGCGGCCGCGCTGGCCGCGGAGGCGGGGGGCGTGGCGCTCGCCGCCGACCTCGCCGACGCCGCGTCCGCCGCCGCGCTGCCCCACCGCGCGGCCGCCGCCCTCGGCGGCCTCGACATCCTCTGCGGCAATGCCGGCGCGCTGCTGCGCCTTCCGCTCGCCGAGACCGGGGACGCCGACTTTGCCCGCATCCTCGCGATCGACCTCGCCGCCAACTTCGCCCTGGCGCGGGAGGCGGCGTCGCTGATGGGGCGCGGCGGGCGGATCGTCTTCACCTCCTCGGTCAACCAGTGGATGCCGAATCCCGGCCTCGTCGCCTATGGCAGCGCCAAGGCCGGGCTCGGCGGGCTGACGCGGCAGCTCGCGCTCGAGCTCGCGCCGCGCGGCATCACGGTGAACGCGGTCGCCCCCGGCACGGTGGAGACCGAGCTGAACCGCGTCGCCCGCGCCGATCCCGGCTGGCACGCCGACAAGCTCCGCCGCATTCCCGCCGGCCGCACCGGCCGGCCCGAGGACGTGGCCGGGGCGATCCTCTTCCTCTGCTCCGAGCTTGCCGGCTACGTCACCGGCACCACCCTCGCCGTCGATGGAGGCCTGTCGCTGATGGGACACGCGCCATGACCTGGGAGGTCTACGCCCTGCGCTGGGCGACCGATCCCGGCCGGCGCGCCTTCCAGTGGTTCCTCGGCGGCGCGGGCGGCGAGGCGCCGATGCCGGTCGCCTACCACGCCTTCCTCCTGCGCGGCCCCGGCGGCCTTGTGGTGATGGACACGGCGGCGGATGCCGCGCGCGCCGCGCGCTACGGCAAGGCGGCGTTCCGCGGCCTCGACGCCGCGCTCGCGCGGCTCGGCGCGCGGCCGGCCGAGGTGCGGACGGTGATCCAGACCCATCTGCACTGGGACCATGCCGGCGGCTTCGCCCTGTTCCCCGCCGCGACCTTCCACCTCCAGGCGCGCGAGCTGGCCTATGCGGCCGGGCCGGCGATGCGCCACGCCGCGCTGCGCGCCGGCTACGAGGCGGCGGACATCGCCGAGGCGACGGCCCTGCTGCATGCCGGCCGCCTCCGCCTCCATGAGGGATCCGTGCCGCTGGCGCCCGGCCTCGCGCTGCACCGCGTCGGCGGCCACACGGACGGGCTGCAGATCGCCGAGCTGCGGACGCGCCGCGGGCGGATGTGCCTGGCGACCGATGCCGTAGCGCACCGGCTGAACCTCGAGCGCCGCACGCCCTTCCCGGTGCTGTTCCATGTCGGCGAGGCGCTCGACGCCTTCGACACCGCGCTCTCCCTCGCCGACGCGCCGGACCTCGTCATTCCCGGCCACGACCCCTGGGTGGTGGACGCGCACCCGGCCGTGCCGGGCGGCGAGGGGTGGTTGGCGAGGATCGATTGAGGCCGGCGAGCCCTTGCCGTGCTCCGATGGCGGCCCGCGCGCTTCGCGTGGGCCGAGCGCGCGAAGGCGCGCCGCCGCCCATGCGGCGAAGCCAAGCCGCACGGATGTGCGGCGCCGGCGTCTGAGGGCGCAGAGGCGGTCAGCCTCTGCGCAGACCAATTGATGCCCTACCGCGGCAGGAAGGGATTGGTGCGCCGTTCCTCGCCGAAGGTGCCGCCCGGGCCGTGGCCGCAGAGGAAGCGCATGCCGTCGCCGAGCGGCAGCAGCTTCGTCACGATCGCGTCGATCAGCGCCGCGTGGTCGCCATAGGGGAAGTCGGTCCGCCCCACCGAGCCGCGGAAGATCACATCGCCGACAAGGGCGAAGCCGAGCGCCGGCGCGGCGAAGACGAGGTGGCCGGGCGTGTGGCCGGGGCAGTGCAGCACGTCGAAGTCCTGCCCCGCCACGCGCGCCGTCTCGCCCTCCGCCAGCCAGCGGTCGGGCGCGGCGTCCGCCATCCCCTCGATGCCGTATTCCGCCGCCTGCCGCGCGATGCCGGACAGCAGGAAGGCGTCGCGCCGGTCCGGCCCCTCGATCGGCACGGGGCCGCCGCCCCCCGCCTCCAGCGCCGCCTTCAGCGCTGCGGCGCCGCCGGCATGGTCGAGATGCCCGTGGGTGAGGAGGATGTTCTCCACCGTGCAGCCGGCCCGACCGATCGTGGCGAGGATGCGCGGCACGTCGCCCCCCGGATCGACGACGGTTCCCCGCCCGCTCTCCGCGTCCCAGAGCAGGGCGCAGTTCTGCTGGAAGGGCGTGACGGCGATCTGGGCGGCCTGCAGCTTCGGCATGGCGCCTGGGTGCCGCCCCGCACCGGGCGCGTCAATGGCGGCCCGCGGCGCGGCCGCGCCCCGCTGGACAAGCCTGGCCCGCAGGGCGCATTCGTGCCGCATGACATACCAGTTGCAGGACGCCTTGGCGGCCATGGCGCGCTCGCGGGACGCCGAGACCGCGAGCGACATCCTCCGCCTGAACGGCGCGAGGTTCCCCAAAGCGGCCGCGGCGCTGCGCCTGGCCTATCTGCGCCGCCGTTCGGAGCTGCGGAACGCCGGCAACAGCCTCGAGCAGGATGTCTGGAGCAGCACGGAGCTGTCCTGCCAGGTGCTCGGCACCACGTTCAACCCGCAGAGCCGCAACCCCCGGCAGATGCCCGAGATGGTGCGCAAGCACGGCGCGCCCGAGGCGTTGCGGCGGCTCATCGCCGGCCAGGGCCGCGACGGCACGAGCTTCTTCCAGAAATGCGTCGAGGCCGGCGACCTGACCTTCACCGCCGAGGCCATCTGCCTGCGCCACGCCGACCATTTCGACGCCGCAACCCGGGAGATCGCGCGGGAACGGCTCGACCGCCATCCCGGGCTGCCGCGGTAGCGGCGGTCGGGACGGCCGGGCCGGCACCGGGCGGTCCCGGTCAGCGCCGGCCGAACAGCCTCTCCAGCTCCGCCTTGCCGAGGCGCAGCACGGTCGGGCGGCCGTGGCTGCATGTCGCGGCGCGCGGCGTCGCCTCCATGCTCCGCAGCAGCGCCGCCATCTCGGCCGGCGCCAACCGCCGCCCGGCGCGCACCGAGCCGTGGCAGGCGAGGCGCGCCAGCGCCGCCTCCAGCCGCGCCTCCAGCGCCACCGCCTCGCCGGTCTCGGCGAGCTCGGCGGCGAGGTCGCGGAGCATCGGGCCGGGCTCGGCCGTGCCGAGCAGCGCGGGCATCGCCCGCACCAGCACCGCGCCGGGGCCGAACCCCTCGATCTCCAGCCCGAGCCGCGCCAGCTCCGCCGCGCGGTCGAGCAGCCGTGCCGCCTCGGCGGCCGGCAGCTCGACCACCGCCGGCAGCAGCAGGGGCTGCGCGCGCACCCCGCCGGCGAGGTGCTGCGCGCGCAGCGCCTCATGCGTCAGCCGCTCATGCGCGGCGTGCTGGTCCACCAGCACGAGGGCGCCGTCCGGCGCCTCGGCAAGGATGTAGGTCTCCATCACCTGGGCGAGCGGCCGGCCGAGCGGGCCCTCCGCGGGCAGCTCGGGCAGGGGCGGCGGCGGGGCGGCGGGCGGGCCGAGCGGCAGGAAGGGCGGCGCGGCCGCTGGCACCGGCTGCGGTCGCCAGGACGGCGCGGGCCGCCAGCCCGGCGCGGGCCGCCAGCCGGGGACGGCCGGCGGGGCCTGCGCCTCGGCGAGGCCGGGCGGCGCGGCGGGCAGGTCCGGCGCCGCGCCCCCCGCCCCGACCGCCAGTGTGCCGCGGATCGCCGAGATCAGCAGGCCGCGTACCGCCTCCGCCTCGCGGAAGCGCAGCTCGGTCTTCATCGGGTGGACGTTCACGTCCACCGCCTCGGGCGGCAGGTCGAGGAACAGCGCCGCGGCCGGGTGGCGGCCCCGCGGCACAGCGTCGCCATAGGCGACGCGCAGCGCGGCGCGCAGCATCGGGTCGCGCACCGGGCGGCGGTTGACGACGAGGTGCTGCGCCGCGGCGGTCGCGCGGTGATGCGTCGGCGCCGCGACGAGCCCGGCGAGCGTCATGCCGCCCCGCGCCGCGGCGACCGGCAGGGCGGCGGCGCCGAACGCAGCCCCGAGCAGCGCGGCGACGCGCGCGGCGCGATCCTGCGCCGGCAGGTCGAGCGCGACGCGCCCCTCCGCCTCGACGCGGAAGGCGACCTCCGGCCAGGCCATGGCGAGGCGTTCCACCGCGCCGAGCGCGGCCTCCGCCTCGGCGCGGGCGGTCCTGAGAAAGGCGCGCCGCGCCGGCGTGGCGAAGAACAGGTCCCGCACCTCGACCCGCGTGCCCGGCGCGCCGGAGGCCGGCGCGACGGCGGAGACGCGCCCGCCCTCCACCCGGACCGCATGCGCGCCGCCGGCGCCGTTGCGCGAGACGAGAGTCAGCCGCGCCACCGCGCCGATCGAGGGCAGCGCCTCGCCCCGGAAGCCGAGGGTGGCGATGCGGAACAGCATCCCCTCCTCGGCGAGCTTCGAGGTGGCGTGGCGCTGCACGGCGAGCGCCAGATCCTCCGGCCCCATGCCGGCGCCGTCATCCTCGACGAGGATCCGGGCAATGCCGCCCTCCTCCAGCGCCACGGCGATGCGGCCCGCCCCGGCGTCGAGCGCGTTCTCGACGAGCTCCTTCACCGCCGCCGCCGGCCGCTCCACCACCTCGCCGGCGGCGATGCGGTTGGCGGTGGTCTCCGGCAGGACCCGAATCCGCGGCGCAGCCATGCCCGAGAGATGCCCCCGGCCGCCCCGCCCCCGCAAGCCCGAACCGGTTAACGCCAGACCTCCGAGGTGGGAACAGGGGTGGCGCGCGCAGCGCGCCGGGGCCGCGCATGCGGCCCGCGCCCAGACTGCCCGTGCCGCCCGGCTTGCCCGCGGCCGGCGCGAAGGCAAGCCGCCGGAGGCGGCGCCCGCCGTTTGAGGGCAACAAGCACTCCGCTTCCCTCCTCCTGCCTTACGGCAGGAGGAGGGAAGCAAGCCCGTGGCGCTGCGCGGCGCGGCCGAGCGTGCCGTCCAGCCGCGCCCGCTCGAGGAAGCCGTTCACCTCGTTCAGCCAGGCGGGGTCGCCGCGCGCCACCGCATAGGCATAGAGCGTCTCGCCGAAGCGGCCGGGCGGTTCGATCACGCGCGCCCAGTCATGCATCAGCAGCATCCGCCGCGTATAGGCGAAGTCCGAGATGAAGACGTCGGCGCGCCCGGCCAGCACCTCGCCCTCGCGCGTGCGGGGCGGGCGCACCACCATCAGCTCGGCGTGGCGCAGGCTCTCGCGCATCACCGCCTCCATCACCGTTCCCGCCGCCACAGCCACCACCGTCCCCGGCGTGTCGATGTCCCGCCAGGCACCGACCCGCGCGCTCGTCCGCGTGGCTACCGCATGGAAGGCGCTCGCCATGTAGGGCTTGGAGAAGGCCACCCGCTCGGCCCGCGCCGCGGTGATCCCCACCCCCATCATGGCGATGTCGCAGCCGCCCTCGTCCAGGCGGTCGAACACCTCGGTGAAGCCGGTCTCGACAAACACCGGCGGCACGCCGAGCCGGGCGGCGAAGGCGCGTGCCATGTCGATGTCGATCCCCTCCAGCTCGCCGTTGCGGGGGTTGCGGTACGACACGGCGAAATACTCCGGCCAGATGCAGACCAGCAGCTCGCCCCGCGCGCGGATCGCGGCGAGCCGGTCCGGCGGAGGGGGCGGAGGCGGCACCACCATTCGTTGCAAAGATGAGGGTTGCGCTACAACCGTGCGAGAAGGCTCGCAAATCGAGACAAGACCTGCGATAAGCCACGTCGCAAAGATGATACTGCGCATCGCCCAGCTCCGTCGGACCTTTCGGCGCTCGCTCGGCCTCGGGGCCCCGAGGCCGGCGGAGCCGCGGCCCTGGCTTCTGTTTGCCGCCGCGGTCGGGCTGGTCGCCCTCAGCCTGCTCGGCATCTACTCCATCCTCATGCATCGCGGCCAGCAGGATGCCCTGGTCGAGGCCGAGCGCCTGACCCAGGGCGTCGCCGCCGGCCTCGCCGACCAGCTCACCCGCGCCACCCAGACCGTCGACCTCGTGGTGATGGATGCCGCCGACCGGCTGGCCGAGGGCGACCCCGGCGCCGTCACCCGCGCCGTCGCCGCCCGCATCCGGGACCTGCCGCAGCTCCGCGCCCTCCTCGTCACCGACGCGCAGGGCTTCATCGTCGCCAGCTCGGTGGAGGGGCTGCGCGAGGCCTCCCTCGCCGACCGGGAGTGGTTCCGCCAGCTCCGCTTCGGCGGCCAGGTCTCCCGCCTCGGCGCGCCGGAGGCGGGGCGCTTCCTCGCGCCGCCCGGCCGGCCGGTCGCCTCGGGCGGCGGGCTCTACGCGATCCCGCTGGCGCGCGCGCTCCGCGGGCCGCGCGGCGAGTTCGGCGGCGTGATCGTCGCCGTGCTCAACCCCGACTATCTCGTCGGCATCGCCCGCCGCCACGCCGAGGCCTTCGGCGTGGTGGTCCGCATCCACTCCTTCGGCGGCCTGCTGCTGGCGCGCTCCGACGGGCGGATCGAGGGCATCGGCGAGCTGAACGCCTCCGCCTGGATGTTCCGCGACGTGCTGCCGCGGCGGGAAAGCGGCACCTGGTCCGGCCTCGACCAGGATGGGCGCGAGGTGGTCGCCTCCTTCGCCGTGACCCGCCAGGGCACCTTCGTGGTCGAGGCGGCGCGCTCGCGCGCCGACGCGCTCGACACGGCGCAGCGCCTCGGCGCGCTGCTCGCCGCCGGCGTCGCCGCGGCCGCCATCGTCACCCTCGTCGCGCTCTGGCTGCTGGTGCGCCAGGCCCAGGCCCTCAAGCTGCAGGGCCAGCGCCTCGCCGTCAGCGAGCGCGAGGCGGTCGCCGCCTCCCGCGCGAAGGAGGAGTTCCTCGCCGCGATGAGCCACGAGATCCGCACCCCGATGAACGGCGTGATCGGCATGGCCGGGCTGCTGATGGACACGCGGCTCGACCCGCTGCAGCGCCGCTACGCCGAGACCATCCAGGGCTCCGCCGAGCACCTGATGCTCGTGCTGAACGACATCCTCGACTTCTCGAAGCTGGAGGCCGGCGCGCTCTCGCTCGAAAGCGTGCCCTTCAACGTCGAGGCGGAGATCGCGACGATCGTCGAGCTCTTCGCCCCGCGCGCCGCGGCGAAGGGGGTGGAGCTGGTCGCCGCCCTCCCGCCCGACCTGCCGGACCGCGTGCTCGGCGACCCCGGCCGCCTCCGCCAGATGCTGTTCAACCTCGTCGGCAACGCGGTGAAGTTCACCGAGACGGGCTGGATCCAGGTGGCGATCTCGATCGCCCCGGAGCTGGAGGGCTGGCGCCTCGGCGTCGCCGTCTCCGACACCGGCATCGGGCTGGAGCGCGACAAGATCCCGATGCTGTTCGAGCGCTTCACCCAGGCCGACGCCTCGATCACCCGCCGCTACGGCGGCACCGGCCTCGGCCTCGCCATCTGCCGGCGCCTTGCCGAGGGGATGGGCGGCGGCATCGAGGCGCTGCCCCGGCTCGCCGGCGTGCGCGGCGGCGGCGGCTCGGTCTTCCGCTTCACCGTCCGGCTCGGCCGCGTGCCGGGCGCCTCGCCCGCCGCCCCGGTGCTGGCCGGCCGCCGCGTCCTCGTCGCCGACGACCTGCCGCTGAACCGCGAGATCCAGCTCCGCCAGCTCGCCGGCCTCGGCGCCGAGGCCGCGGCGGCGGCGGACGGCGCCGCCGCGCTCGCCGCGCTGCGCGAGGCCGCCGCCGCCGGCCGGCCCTTCGACGCCGCGCTGCTGGACGGGCAGTTGCCGGACGGCGATGGGCTGGCCCTGGCGCGACACATCCGCGCCCACCCGGAGGCCTTCGGCCGCCCGCGGCTGATCCTGCTGGCCGCCGGCAGCCCCGACCCGCGCGAGACGACGGCGGAGGGCGCCGCCGATGCCCTGCTGCTGAAGCCGGCGCTGCCCGCGCGGCTGCGCGACGCGCTGCTCGCCGCGCCCGGCGCGCCGGCGCCCGCCGCGGCGCCCCCCTCGCCCGTGCCGCCCCTGCCCGAGGCGACGGAGCCGCGCCTGCGCGTGCTGCTGGTGGAGGACAACGCGACCAACCAGCTCGTCATGAAGACCATCCTCGCCCGCGCCGGGATCGCGGTGCGGGTGGCGGCCGACGGCGCCCAGGCCGTGGCGGCGGCGCGGGAGGCGCCCTTCGACGCCATCCTGATGGACCTGCAGATGCCGGTGATGGACGGGCTGGAGGCGACGCGCGGCATCCGCGGCCATCCCGGCCCGAACCGCCGCACCCGCATCATCGGCCTGACCGCCGCCGTCGGCCCGGAGTTCGAGCGGCAGTGCCGCGAGGCCGGGATGGACGACTACCTCGGCAAGCCGGTGCAGCGGGACACCCTGCTGCGGCGCCTGGGGCTGGCCGCGCCCGCGCGCAGCGACGCCGCCTGAGCTATCCCAGCCCGAGCAGCAGCAGCCCCGCCGCGCCGCCGAGCCACACCCACATCGCCGCCTGGAGCGACGCCCCCAGCCGCTCCGTCACCGCCGCCGGCAGCGCCGAGAGCAGCAGCGTCGCCGTCGAGACCATCAGGCTCGCGCCGTAGAACACGGTCTCCGGCGTGGTCGGCAGCATCTCCGGCATCCAGACCGGGTGCAGGTGCGCCACCACGGCCAGCGCCGGGCTGACCAGCCCGTTCAGCAGGCAGAGCGCGACGGTCGCGACGAAGAGGGTCTGCGGCGTCATGCCAGCGGCCGCTTGCAGCGACCCGTTGGCATGCTCTCCATGCCCTCAAGCGCCGGGCGCCGCCTCCGGCGGCTTGGCTCGCCGCGGCGGGCGCCATCCGGCGCCTCGGCCCGCTGCGCGGACCGGAGGTCGGCAGGTCGGGCCGTTGGCGTCATGCGCCCCCCGGCGGCACGAGGCGCGGCGCCATGCCCGCCGCGACCATCGCGATGCCGAGGACGAGCCGCAGCCCGAACAGCCAGCAGGCCGCGACCAGCGGCAGGAAGGGCGCCGCGACGTAGGAGGGCACGGCGCGGCGTGCCAGCCAGACCGCCCAGTCGGTCAGGAAGCGGAAGCCGCGCCAGATGTAGTTCGGGCTGTCCGGCGGCACCATCACCTGCATGAGAAACCGCCCGAGGCAGGCCCAGGCGGTCAGCGCCAGGAGGTAGGTGACGATCCAGAAGGGCAGGTGCCCGAAGATGAAGTCCCGACCCATCGTCCCGCCCCATCGTCCCGCCCGGCATGCCGCCCCGTTCCGCCGCGCTTCTACGCCCAAGGGCGCCGGCGCGGGAGGGGGCCAAGAAGAAGGGGCGGCCCCGCGGGACCGCCCCCTTCCAGCCCATGCCGTGGCGCGGCGGCTACTCCACCGCCTCGCGGTTGTCGGCCAGCCGCACCCCGCCCTTCGGGATGCGGATGTCGTCGATGAAGTCCTGCATCGCCTGGGACGGCGCCGCGGTGAACTTCGACACCGCCCAGATCGTCAGGAAGGAGAGCGGCACGCCGATGATGCCGCCCGAGATGTTGTTCAGCGTCCAGAGCCGCGCCACCACGCGCCCGCGCACCACGGTGCTGTCGGTGGTGAGGATGAGCTGGCCGAACCAGGCCAGCGCGCCGTCCGTCACCGCGGCCGCGTTGCCCGCGATGTGCTGCACCGAGGCCGTGAGCTGCGCCGCCTGCGCCCGGAGCGAGGCCGCCAGCCCGGGGTCTTCCGCGGCGATGGCGGTGGCCCGGCTCGTCAGGTTCGTGGCGAGCCCGGTGGTCTGCTGCGCGGCCGCCAGGATCGCGTCCCGCGTGCCGAACAGCTCCACGAAGGACAGGCCGTAGAACTCGGTCCAGATCAGGTAGCCGAAGGTGAAGACGTAGCCGACGGCCATGCCCCAGCAGGCGGCGGCATTGGTCGTCTTCTTCCACCACACCCCCATCACCAGCGCGGCGAACAGGCCCGCGGCGGCGATGGAGAAGGCCCAGGCGACGAGGAACAGGATGTCGGCGCCCATGTTGCCGGCCGTCCAGGCCGCCAGAAGCGCCACGATCACCAGCAGCACGCGGGAGATGACCAGCCGCCGCTTGGTCGGCGCGTGACGGTCGATCATCTTGTAGTAGACGTCGTGGCTGAGCGCGTTGGCCAGCGCCAGCAGCAGCCCGTCCGCGGTGGACAGCGCCGCGGCGAGGCCGCCCGCCGCCACCAGCCCGGCGATCACGTAGGGCAGGCCGGCGATCTCCGGCGTCGCCAGCACGACCACGTCGGGGTGGATGCGGAAGTCGCCCCACTGGACGATGCCGTCGCGGTTGACGTCGACGATGTTGATCCAGGGCACGCCGTAGGGCGAGATGATCTGCCAGTTCCTGATCCACTCCGGCAGGCTCGCGATCGGCTGGCCGATCACGGTCTGGTAGATCTCGAGCTTGCCGAACGCCGCATAGGCCGGCGCGGTGAAGTAGAGCAGGAAGATGAAGAACAGCGACCACGCCACGCTCTGCCGCGCCTCGCGCACCGAAGGCGTGGTGAAGTAGCGCATCAGGATGTGCGGCAGCGCCGCGGTGCCCACCATCAGGCAGAACACCAGCGCGAAGAAGTTCACCGCCGCGGACCAGGAGAAGGCGCCGTTCGGCCCGGTGAAGGGCGCGGTGTGCCAGCCGGTCACCCCGGGCGGCGGCGTCATGCCGGCCGCGCGGAAGCCCTGCTCCAGCCCCTCGATCCGCTCCAGCGCGAAGCCGTACATCAGCTGCGGCACCGGCACGCCGGTCACCTTCACCGACATCAGGATCGCCGGGATCAGGTAGGCGATGATCAGGATGATGTACTGCGCCACCTGCGTCCAGGTGACCGCCCGCATCCCGCCCAGCATCGAGCAGACGAGGATGCCGGCGAGGCCGAGGAACACCGCGACGGCGAAGGACACGTCGAGGAAGCGCTGCGTGATGATGCCGACGCCGACGATCTGCGCGACGACGTAGACGAAGCTCGCCGTCAGCAGCACGATGACGCCGATCGACCGGGCGACGTTGCCGCCGAACCGGGCACCGAGGAAGTCGGGCACCGTGTACTGGCCGAACTTGCGCAGGTAGGGAGCGAGGAGGATGGCCACCAGCATGTAGCCGCCGGTCCAGCCGAGGATGAAGGCCAGCCCGCCATAGCCGAGCGCGTAGAGGCTGCCCGCCATGCCGATGAAGCTCGCCGCCGACATCCAGTCGGACCCGGTGGCCATGCCGTTGTAGAGTGCCGGCACCCTTCGTCCGGCCACGTAGTATTCGGCGACCGCGGCGGTGCGGCTGATGATGCCGATATAGGCGTAGACGCCGATCGTCAGGAAGACGAAGAGGTAGCCGATGATCCGGTCCGGCACGCCCATCTGCTCGAGGATGGCGAGCAGGACGACGAAGACCGCGAAGCCGCCCGTGTAGCCGGCATAGATCTTGCCGAGGCTGGCGATGAAGGGGTCCTTCGCCTTGGTGGTCGTCGACATGCGGTCAGTCCTCCTGCACGCCGAATTCCTCGTCGATCGCGTTCTGCCGCTTGGCGAACCAGAACAGGCCGACGACGAAGATGATCAGGCTCCCCTGCGCCGCCATGTAGAAGCCGAGCGGGAAGCCGAGGACGTGGATCGGGTTGATCCAGGTGGCGAAGAAATGCACGAAGAAGCCGGCGAAGGCCCAGATCGCCAGGACGGTCCACATGAGGCTGGACGTCTTGCGCCAGTAGGCTTCCCCCGTCGCCCGGTCCACGGCGGCGCTCGTCGCGCTCCGCGGCTGGTCGGAACTGTCCACCAAAGGCATGAACCATCTCCCCCTTCACGGCAGGGAACCGCCCCGCCGATGGCCCCGCGCGGCGCCGTGCCGCACTGAATTTTTCTTGTCCGCCGCCGCTATCACGTAACCCGGAGGCCACGCAACATCGTTGCTGCACCTCGGAAGGCTAGCCAATGCTTGCACGCCTCGCCAGCCTGTTTCGCAACCGGTCGGAGGACGATCCGGCCGCCCTCGCCGCCTTCCTCGCCCGGCAGGCGGCGTTCGTGACGCAGAAGACGGTCATCGACTATTGCCGGGTGAAGGCCGGCCGGCGCGAGATCGAGACCTTCTCCGACCCCGACTTCATCGCCGCGCTGCGCCATTGCCGGTGGCAGACCTACGCCGGCGCCGCCTCCGACATGGTGGCGCTGGCCGAGGCGTGGCTCCGCCCCCACGCCCGGGGGCACGAGGCCGCGCTCGCCTCCTCGCTCGCCGCGCTCTGCGCCCCGGTCCTGCTGCCGCCCGAGGCGCCGGAGGAGGCGCGCCCCTCCCTCGAATCGGCGCGCGAGGCGCTGCCCCGCCACCTCGCCCTGCTGCAGGAGGCGCCGCCCCTTCCCGCCGACCGCCTGCCCCTGCTTGCCGAGGCGCCGCTGCTCGCCACCCTGCCGGTGCATCCCGACCAGCGGCGCGGCGAGACGCCGGCGATCCGCGGCGCGCTGCGCTTCCACACCGTCTCCACGCAGCAGGAGATGGAGCGCGCCTTCGACCCCGCCGGCCTGGCGCGCCGGCTGCTCGGCGGATGAGGGGCGGCGTTCAGGCCGCCGCCGGCTTCGCCCCCGCCGCGATCTTCATCGCCTGCCACTCCCCCGCCACCACCGGTGCGTGGCGCGGCGGGTTGCCGGGGCCGGTGCAGCTCGGCAGGCAGGCGATCACCGCATCATGGTTGGTGCCGCAGAACATGGGGAAGGAGAGGCGCCGGCGGCCGGAGGTGTTGCGCGCCCGGTGCAGCGTCGAGGCGAAGCGGTCGTTCGACCACAGCGCCATCATGTCCCCGATGTTCACCACGAAGGTGCCCGGCACCGGCGGCACCGGGACCCACTGGCCCGCCGCGTTGCGGGCCTCCAGCCCGCCATTCTCGTCCTGCCAGAGGATCGTGAAGCACTCGTAGTCGGTGTGCGCGCCGACGCCGGATTGCTGCCGCGCATCGGGCGGCAGCGCCGGGTAGTGCACGAGGTTGAGCTGCGCGATCGGCTTCGTCACGAAGGGCGCGAAATGCTCCTCCGGCAGGTCGAGCGCCATGGCGAAGAGGCGGAACAGGTCCGCGCGCAGCCGGTCCGCCGCGGCGAAGTAGGCCCACACCGCCTCCCTGAAGGCCGGCAGGCCGGCGGGCCACGCATTCGGGCCGTACATGCGCTGCCCGGCCAGGTAGTCCGGGTCGTCCGCCGGCAGCTCGGGCCCGACCTTGTAGCTCTCCTTGATGTCCTTCGGCCCCGCGGGGTCGAGGTTCACCTCGCCGAAGCCGCGCCAGCCGCGGTGGTTCGCCTGGCGCGAGATGTGGACCTCCCGCTTCCGCTCCTCCGGCAGGTCGAAGAAGTCGAGCGCGGCGCGGCGCGCGCGCTCGATCGTCGCGTCGGGGATGCCGTGGCCGGCGACGTAGAGGAAGCCGATCCGCTCGCAGATCTCCGCCGTCCGCCGCGCCACGCCGGCCCTGTCGCGCCCGTCGAGGAACGGGGCGAGGTCCACCACCGGCACGGCGTCGAAGGAGGAGGTTGCCATGTCGCGGGCTCCGTCTTGGCGAGGCGTCGGATGTAACCTTACGATGACGCTTCACGCTGTCCAATGAGGTGCCCGCCTGCGACGCCTTCTCGTGATGCAGTCGCTCTGGGGCATGTCGCGGCTCGGTCCCGGCGACGAGCCGCCGGTGGAGGCGCAGGTCGCGCGGCTGCACGAGGCCGGGTTCGACGGCGCGGGCGTGCGCTGCATGGATCGGGGCTTCGTGGCGCGCGCCGCCGCGGCGCTCGCCGCGCGCGGGCTTGCGTGGCAGGCGCAATGCCTGCCGCGGGCGGCGGAGGAGCTGGCGCCGATGCTCGACCTCGCCGGGGAGTTCGGCGCCGCCGAGGTCAACCTGCTTGCCTACCTGCCGCCCGCGCCGGCCGCGGCGCATGCCGGCGTGATCGCGCGCTGGCTGGAGGAGGCGGCCGCGCGCGGCCTGCGCCTGCTGCTCGAGACGCATCGCGGCACCGCCACCAATGGCGTCGCCGAGACGCTGGCGCTGCTCGACCTGCTGCCCGGCCTGCGGCTGACGGCCGACCTGTCGCACCTCCTCGTCGGCGGCGGCATCAAGCTGCCCCTGTCGGCCGAGGCCGCGCCGCGGCTGCGCCGCATCCTCGCCCATGCCGATGCGCTGCACCTGCGCGTCGGCACCTCGGAGCAGGTGCAGGTGCCGCCCCTCTGGCCGTCCAGCGCCCCCTGGCGCGACGCATTCGGCGGCTGGTGGCGGGAGGTGCTGGAGCGGCGCGCGGCCGGGGGCGGCACGACGGTCGCGCTCGTCGAGCTCGGGCCGCCGCCCTTCGCGCCCACCGGCCCCGACGGGGCGGAGCTGTCGGACCGATGGGCCGACGCGCTGGCGCTGCGCGACCTTGCGCGCGGGATCTGGAACGACATCCGGGAGACAGGGACATGACCGACACCACCTTCCATGCCGATTGCGTGGCGCTGGCGCACCGCGCGCTGCGCCGTCCGGCGACGCGCCGCGCCGCGCTGGCCGCGCTCGCCGCGCTCGGCGCCGCCCCCGCCTTCGCGCAGGCCCGGCGCGAGGTGGTGCTGGCGAACTGGGGCGGCATCGGCAACGACGCCCAGCGTCGCCACTACGGCGGCCCGTTCGAGGCGCGGCACGCCGGCTGGCGCTTCGGCACCGACACCTCCGGCCCCTCGGCGGGGCGCATCCGCTCGATGGTGGAGAGCGGGCGCGTGGTGTGGGACGTCGCCGAGAGCAACGCGGCGACCGCGATGGAGCTGGGGCCGATGCGCCTCCTCAGCCCGATCGACTACGCGATCGTCGACCGCGCCAAGGCGCCCGTCGCGGGCTTCGCGCTGGAATACGGGGTGGCGAGCTACTCCTTCTCCTCCGTGCTGGCATGGGATTCGGGGCGCTTCCCGGATGGCCCGCAATCCTGGGCGGATTTCTGGGACCTGCGGCGATTCCCCGGTACCCGCATGCTGCGCCGCGCGCCGCACGCCACGCTGGAGGCCGCGGCGATGGCCGCCGGCGCGCGCCCCGACGCGGTCTTCCCGATCGACACGCGCGCCGCGCTGGCCAAGGTGCGGGAGATCCGGCGCAACACGGTCTACTGGAGCTCGGGCAGCGAGAGCGAGAACCTGCTGCGCACGGGGGAGGCCGTGATGGGCCAGCTCTGGCACACCCGCGCCCGCGTGCTGGAGCAGGAGACGCGCGGCCGCATCAGGTGGACCTTCGCCCAGGCGGTGCTGCAGCCCGGCACCTATGTCGTGCTGCGCGGCGCGCCGGCGGGCGAGATGGCGCAGCGCCTGCTCGCCTCGATGCAGGACCCGGACGGCCAGCTCGGCCTGTTCGAGGCGCTCGGCAACGGGCCGGTCAACCCCGAGGCGATCGCCCGCGTCCCCGCCGACCAGCGCCGCTTCGACCCGATGGCGCCCGAGAACCTCTCGCAGCAATGCGTCTATGACGGCACCTGGTGGGCGGCGAACCAGGCGCGGGTGACGCAGGACTACCTCGACACCGTCACGGGGTAGCCGCTTCCTGCGGGAGCAGGGCGCCGAGCGCGCGGGCCAGCAGGTTGCGGGGCAGCGGCTTGCGCAGCACCTCGAACGGCCCGCCCGCGCGTGCCGCCGCCAGCCGCCCGGCATCGGCCGCGCCGGCGCGGCCGGTGACCAGCAGCGACGGCAGGCCCGGAAGGCGCGCCCGGGCCGCCGCCACCAGCTCCAGCCCGTCCAGCCCGCCCGGCATGGCCAGGTCGCTGACGAGCAGGTCGGGGCGGAAGCCGCGGTCGAGCAGGAACAGCGCCGCCGCGCCGTCATCCACCGCGGTGACGCGGTAGCCCGCATCCTCCAGCTCGGCGGCGAGCACGGTACGCACCGTCGGCTCGTCCTCGACCAGCAGGACCGAGGCCGCGCCCCCGGGCAGGGCGGCCAGCCGCTCCGCGTCCAGCCGCGGCGGCGAGGGCGCCTCGGCCTCCGCCGGCGCGCGCGGCAGCCAGAGCGAGACGGTCGTGCCCTGGCCCGGTGCGCTCTCGATGGAGAGGCCGCCGCCCGACTGCTCCGCGAAGCCCCGCGCCATGGCGAGCCCGAGGCCGGTGCCGCGCCCCGGCGGCTTGGTGGTGAAGAAGGGCTCCGAGACGCGGGCCAGCACCTCCGGCGTCATTCCCTCGCCGCGGTCGACCACCGACAGGCGCAGATACGGGCCCGCCCCCAGGCGGGGCGGGGCGGCAGGGTCGCCCGCCGGCTCCGCCAGCGCGGCGCGGAACACGAGCAGGCCGCCGCGCGGCATCGCATCGCGGGCGTTGTTCGCCAGGTTTACCAGCACCGCCTCGAGCTGGCCGCGGTCGGCGAGCAGCCGCGGCAGGTCGTCCGCCGCCTCGGCATGCAGCGTGATCTCCGGGCCGATCGTGTGCCGCAGCATCTCGACGAGGCCGGCGAGCAGGGGGGGCACCCCGATCGGCTCGGCGCGCAGCGCGTCCCGCCGTGCGAAGGAGAGCAGCCGGCCGGTGACGGCGGAGCCTCGGCCGACCGCCTCGATGGAGAGGTCGATGAACCGCTGCGCCGCCTCCGGCTCCGCGGGCAGGCGCCGCGCGGCGAGCGCGAGGCCGCTGCCGACCGCCTGGAGGACGTTGTTGAAGTCGTGCGCGATGCCGCCCGCCAGCCGGCCGAGCGCCTCCATCCGCGCCGCCTCGGCGAGCCGCGCCTCGGTGGCGGCGAGCGCGCGGGCGCGCTGCTCCGCCAGCTGCTCGAGCTTCTCGGCCTCGCGCGCCAGCAGCTCCTCCGCGGTGCGGCGGGCGGAGACGTCGATGTTCAGCCCGACCATCCGCGCCGCGCGCCCGTCCGGCCCCGGCACGGCGCGGCCATGTCCCGCGATCCAGCGCTGCCGGCCATCGGGCAGCAGCAGGCGGAACTCGTGCTCGAACACGCCCTCGCCTTGCGCGATGGCCTCGGCGATCGCGGCCTGCAGCCCCGGCCTGTCCTCCGGATGGACCTGCGCGAGCACGGCCTCGCCGGCCGGCGGGCCGCTCGCCGGATCGAGGCCGAACAGCTCGAACTGCCGCCCGTTCCAGAACATCCGGTCGGCCGCGAGGTCCCAGTCCCAGGTCCCCATGCGCCCCGCCTCGAGCGCCAGGCGGTAGCGCGCCTCGCCCTCCGACAGCTCGGCGGCCAGGCTCCGCTGCGCCGCGGAGAGATCGTCGGCGCGCGCCCTCTCCTGCCGCGCGCGCCGCAGGTTCGCGGTCATGAAGTGGATGACCACGCAGTCGAACAGCAGCAGCACGGCGAAGAAGCCGAGCGCGATGACGTCCGCCGGGGTGGCGAAGGCGAAGCCCCCCGTCGCCGGCACGAAGAAGTACTTGGCCGCCGCGATGCTGAGCACCGACGCCAGCAGCCCCGGCCCGAGCCCGCCGAGCAGCGCCGCCAGCACCACGGCGGGAAAGAAGGTCAGGAACGGGAAGCCGGTCGGCGGCAGCGCGCCGACAAGGGCGAAGCGCCCGAGCAGCGCGGCCAGCACGAGCACGACGGCGAGCGGATAGCCCCAGCGGGCCATCCTGCCCCTGCTGCGGCCCGAAGGACGGATCATGCGGACTTCAAACCAGAACGCGAGCCGCCCGACTGCCCGGGACCGCACATTTGACGCCCATCCCCTTCGGCCGGCCGCTGCACACCCCGAAAAAAACCCCCGGTGCCCTGGGGCACCGGGGATCAAGTCTGGGTCCGTACCGAACCGTACGGAACCGCCGGGAGAAAACGTCGAGGCATCGCCTTGACGGAATACAATCTGACCGATCGATCATCACGAGATCGTGAGTGAAAGATGAATACTCCGCAATGTCAGGACGAGCCGACCGTGCCCCCGGCCATCACCGTCTCCCGCAGATGCACGCCGCCGGCGCGAAGACCGGCCTGGAGCTCCCCCAGCGGCACGGCCCGCGGCGCGATGCCACGGTCCGCCGCGATCGCCGCCGCCACCCCCGCCGCCTGGCCGGTGAGCCAGCATTGCGGGATCTCCCGCAGGAAGGAGTGGCTGGTCGCGTCGCAGGCGAGGTGCCGTCCCGGTGCCAGCAGCCCGTCCAGCGCCGCCGGCAGGATCGCGCCATAGGGCACCGAGACGGGCGGGAATTTCGGGCTGAGGCTGGGCGAGACGCCGATCTCGGCCGGGCTGACCCGCCCGTCCCACCAGGCCCGCGTCACCGGCTCCACGCCCGAGAGCTTCCGCGCATGCCGCACGCCGAGCTGCGGCGCCGACAGCATGGGGAACGCGCCCTCGAAGCCCGGGCACTCGGCGCGGTAGCGCGCCAGGTGGCGGAACATCAGGCGGTGCGAGAGCGTCTCCACCTCGCTGAGATCGTCGACGTCTAGGGCGGAATACCCGGCCAGGCGCGGGCCCATGAACAGCGCCACGTCGTCGCGCCAGCTCGCGAAGGCCTTGTCGAAGAACCCCACCGCTTCCTTTCCGCGGCGCATGAACTCGGCGAACTCCTCCGGCTTCCCGGCCCGCCAGTTGAGGTAGCGCGGCATGTCCACGCCGCCGAACACCCAGGACGTGTTCATGCAGTGGTGGATGTCGCGGGCGTCGATCTCCTCGTTGAAGGCGGCGCCGGCGCGGGCGTAGAGGTCGCCGTCGCCCGTCCCGTCCACCGTCACCTTCGCCAGCACGGCGCGCCGCCCACCCTTGCTCTCGAACACCGCGCCGGCCACCGCGCCGCCCTGCATCACCGGCTCGGCGCCCCAGGCGTGGAAGACGAGGTCGACGCCCGCCTCCGCCGCCATCTCCAGGCTCGTCGCCTTCAGCCATTCGGGGCAGACGGTGGGGGAATGGGTGACGATGCCGTGGAAGGCCGCGGTCCGCAGCGCCCACCAGGCGGCGGTCGCGGCATCGCGCGAACCCCATTGCTCCCGCGGCGGGCCGGCCACCGCCTCGCGCGGCAGCCGCTCCATCAGCTCCTCCGCCAGGCCGCGGATCAGCAGCGCGCCGTCCCACCCCGTCATCCGGTCGATCCAGACGACGAGCCCGCCGGTCGACAGGCCGCCCAGGTGGTTGTGCCGCTCCAGCAGCACGGTCCGGGCGCCGCGCCGCGCCGCGGCGACCGCGGCGGCCCAGCCGGCCGGCCCGCCGCCCACCACCAGCACGTCGCACACGGCATGCACGGGCACCTCGCGCGCCGGCTCCGCCACCGCCAGCCCGGTCGGCGCACGCCGCCGCGACGGGTCGCGGCCGGAGAACACCTCGGTGCGGAAGAACAGGCGGCCGCCTTCGTTCGTGCCCATGCCCCGAGCATAGCAGGCCGGGCGCGCGCCTTCACGCCCCGGCCGCGGACGGCGTAGGATCACCGGCGATGCGCCTCCTCCCGCGCCGCCTCGCCCGCCAGCGGACGCGCCGCAGACCTCTTCCCGTCGTCGCCGCGCTGCTCGCGCTCTCCGCCTGCGCCGCGCCGGCGCCGCGGCGCGAGCCGCCGCTCTCCTACCCGCCCGCAGCCGCCGAGCGCGTGCTGCGCATCGCGCTCGCGGAGTGGCACGACTGGGGCGGGGGACGCCGCGACGCCTTCGCCCCCGCCCCTGCCGCGAACCCGGAGACCGACCCGGCCAACTTCCCGCGCGTCCTCGCCTACTGGCGGTCGGTGCCGAACGACCACGGCGCGGTGCCCGACAACCGCCGCCGCTACGCCGCGGCCCTGGCCGGTGTCCGCGCGGACCGCGCCACCTGGTCCGACCCGGCCTGGTCGGCCGCCTTCATCTCCTGGGTGTTCGCCGCCGCCGGGGTCGATGCGCGGGAGTTCCCGCCGAGCGCGACCCACGCCCTCTACCTCGACGGGCTGATCGCCGATGCGCGCGACTTTCCCGCCAGCGCGCCCTTCGTGCCGCGCGCCCCGGAGGAGCACCCGCCGCGCCCCGGCGACCTGGTGTGCATCGACCGCGGCCGCCCGCCGCTGCGCCGCTGGACGGACCGGCTGGCCGAGACCGGGGCGATCCGGCCGATGCATTGCGACATCGTCACCGCGACCGCGCCCGGCCTCGTCGAGGCCGTCGGCGGGAACGTGCTGGATGCGGTGACCCTCACCGGCTTCCCCGCCGCCGCGGATGGCAGGCTCCTGCCGGCCCCGCCGGGCGCCTCGCCCATCCTTCTCGTCATGGAAAGCCGGCTCGGCCGGCTGCCGCCCTGGAGAACCGAGTGATGCCATTCGAAGCAATGCACGAAGGGCGGCCGGCGCAGCCGGCCGAGGCCGCGCATGCGGCGAAGCCAGGCCGGCGGATGCCGGCGCCCGGCGTCTGAGGGGACAACATGATGCCCCATCTCTTCGACCCGCTGACGCTGCGCGGCGTGACGCTGGCCAACCGCATCGGCATCTCGCCGATGTGCATGTACTGCTGCGACGACGACGGGAAGCCGACCGACTGGCACCTCGCCCACCTGCTGCAGCGCGCGATCGGCGGCGCCGCGCTGGTGATGGCGGAAGCCACGGCGGTGACGCGGGAGGGCCGCATCACCCCCGGCGACCTCGGCCTGTGGGAGGAGGCGCAGCTTCCGGGCCATGCGCGCCTCGCCGCCGCCATTGCGGCGGCCGGCGCGGTGCCGGCGGTCCAGATCGGCCATGCCGGCCGCAAGGGCAGCCGGCTGGCGGGCTGGCTGGACGGGCCGGCCGAGCCCTCCTGGCAGACCCGCTCGGCCTCCGACCTGCCGATGGGCCGCTTCGCCCCGCCGCGGGCCATGGAGGCGGAGGAGGTGGCGGCGATCCCCGCCCTGTTCGCCGACTGCGCCCGCCGCGCGGTCGGCGCCGGCTACCGCCTGATCGAGATCCACGGCGCGCATGGCTACCTGCTCCACCAGTTCCTCTCGCCGCTGTCGAACCGCCGCAACGACCGCTGGGGCGGCGATTTCGAGGGGCGCACCCGCCTGACGCTGGAGGTGGTGCGCGCCGTGCGCGCGGCGGTGCCGGACGCCATGCCCCTGTCCTTGCGCATCTCCCACACCGACTGGGTGGAGGGCGGCTGGACGACGGAGGAGAGCGTGGAGCTGGCGCGGCGGGCCGGCGCGGCGGGGATCGACCTCATCGACGTCTCCTCCGGCGGGATCGATCCGGACCGGCAGCGCATCCCGCTCGGCCCCGGCTACCAGGTGCCGGGCGCGGAGGCGGTGCGGCGCGGCGCCGGCCTGGCCGTGGCGGCGGTCGGGCTGATCACCGAGCCCGCCCAGGCCCAGGCGGTCATCGCCGAGGGGTGCGCCGACCTCGTGCTGCTGGCGCGCGCCGTGCTGCAGGACCCGTACTGGCCGGTGCGCGCCGCCGCCGCGCTCGGCCGGGCCGAGGCGGTGCGCACCCCGCCGCAATACGAGCGCGGCTGGAACCGGATCGCGAAACTCGACATGCGGATGGAGACGGCGGAGCCGATGAGGGTGCTGTAGCCGCCCGGGACCGCGCCCTGGGGCACCTTCAACTCGTGATTCCGGCCTGTTAGGATGCCCGACCCGCCGCCGGCGGGAGCGGATGGGGGCGAGCGCCGGCCCGGCCCCGGGTCGCGCCAGTGACGTCGGGAAAACGCGAGCCATGAAGTTCACGGTGGACAGGGCGGTGCTGCTCAAGGCGCTCGCGCATGTGCAGAGCGTCGTCGAGCGCCGCAACACCATCCCCATCCTCGCCAACGTGCTGCTGGAGGCGCGGGAGGGCGGGCTGAAGCTCACCGCCACCGACATGGAGATCGCGGTGGTGGAGGAGGTGGCGGGCGTCACCGTGACCCGCCAGGGCCGCACCACCGCCCCGGCCGCCACCCTCTTCGAGATCGTCCGCAAGCTTCCCGAGAGCGCGAAGGTCGAGCTGGACCACCCGGGCGGCGACGCGCAGCTCACGCTCCGCGCCGGCCGCTTCGACACGAAGCTCGCCGTGCTGCCGGTGGACGACTTCCCCTCGATGACCGAGGGCAAGCTGCCGCACCGCTTCGCCCTGCCCGCCGGGCAGCTTCGCGAGCTGATCGACCGCACCCGCTTCGCGATCAGCACGGAGGAGACGCGCTACTACCTGAACGGCATCTACATGCACGCGACCGAGGCCGGCGGCGCGAAGGTGCTGCGCGCGGTCGCCACCGACGGCCACCGCCTCGCCCGCGTCGAGGAGCCGCTGCCCGAGGGCGCGTCCGGCATGCCCGGCGTGATCGTGCCGCGCAAGACGGTGAACGAGCTGCGCAAGCTGGCCGAGGAGATGCAGGACGAGATCGCCGTCGCGCTCTCCGACACCAAGATCCGCTTCACGCTCGGCTCGGTCCAGCTCACCTCGAAGCTGATCGACGGCACCTTCCCGGAATACGAGCGCGTGATCCCGCGCGGCAACGACAAGGTGCTGAAGGTGCAGAAGAGCGCCTTCGCCGAGGCGGTGGCGCGCGTCGCCGCCATCAGCTCGGAGCGGTCGCGGCCGGTGAAGCTCTCGATCGACCGCAACCACCTGCTGCTCTCCGCGGCGAGCCCGGAGCAGGGCCAGGCGCAGGAGGAGCTGGACGGCGAGGTGGTGACCTACGAATCCGGCCCGCTCGAGATCGGCTTCCAGGCGCGCTACCTCAACGACATCACCGACCAGATCGCCGATCAGGTGGAATTCCGCTTCGCCGACGGCTCGGCACCCACCATCGTGACCGACAGCGCGAAGCCCGAGGCGCTGTACGTGCTGATGCCCATGCGGGTCTAGATGCGGATCGCGTTCAGATGGAATCATCCGAACGCGTGAAGATGCCCCGGAAGCCACGGCTGGAGCACCCTGCGTGAACGCATGTGAACGCAGGGTGCCCTAGAGCCGCGCCGCCAGACCCGACAGCAGCGCGGCGAGCGTCGCCAGGCCGAGCCGGACGGAGAAGCGCGGCGGTCCGGCCAGCATCCCCGCCGCCGCGCGGACCCCCGCATTCGCCGCCATCGCCAGCAGCACCGCATCCGCCGCATCGGCGGGCGGCAGGGCGGAGCGCGCGGCGCTCAGCGCCGCCACGTCCACGTCGAGCGCGCCGAACACCGCGGACGTCCCGAGCACCGCGCCCGGGCCGAGCCACGCCAGCAGCCAGCCGCCGAGCAGCGCGACGATGGCGAATCCGACCGCGAACAGCAGCAGCGCGCCGAGGTCGAGCGGATTGCCGAGCTGCGGCTGCAGCGGCTCGATCCCCGATCCGCCGCGCCGCAGCAGCAGCACTCCGGCTGCGCCGAGCACCGCCGCCGCGGCGAGGACCGGCACGCCGAGCGGCGCGAGCAGCGCGGGCCGGACGACGCCGACGATGGCCGCCACCCGCAACAGCGAGACCACGCCCGCCAGCGCGGCGCCGCCGGCGAGCAGCCCGGCCCCTTCGCCGGCCGCGGCCCGCCGCGCGAAGGCGAGCGTGACCGCGGTGGACGATGCCAGCGCGCCGGCCAGGCCACCGATCAGCACGCCGCGCCGCGGACCGGCCAGCCTGATCGCGAGATAGCCGGCGAAGGACACGCCGGCGGTCAGCACGGTGAACAGCCAGATCTCGCGCGGATTGGCGGCCCCCCAGGGATCGACCGGCCGGTCCGGCAGCAGCGGCAGCACCACCACCGTCATGGCGAGCAGCAGCAGCGCCGACCGCAGCTCCTCCCACCGCATCCGCTGGAGCAGGCCGTGCAGCCGCTGGCGGGCCGCGAGCAGCCCGGCGAGCGCGATCCCGCCGGCCGCCGCGGCCGCGGCGTCGCCCGCCACGGCAAGCGCGCCAAGCGCGAGCACCGCGAGGGCGGCGATCACCGCGGTGACGGAGAAGCTCCCCTCGGCCGCCGCCTCGCGCGCCTTGAACCAGGTGAAGGCCGCGCCGGCGGAGACCAGCGCCGCCGCCGTGGGCAGCGCGCTGTCGAAGGCCAGACCGAGCGCCGCCGCGACGGCGCCGAGGAGGCCGAGCAGCCCGTAGGTCCGGATGCCCGCGGTGCGGCTGCCCGGCGGCTCCGCACGCTCGCGCCAGCCGCGCTCCACGCCGACGACGAGGCCGATGGCCAGCGCCACGCCGAACCGCAGGGTGAGTTCTCCGTCCGCCATGCGCAACGAAGCTAGACCATCGCCCGCGCGGCACGAAGCGTGCTTCGCAGGCGCCGCCGCTGGCGCTGCACGGACCGAAAGCCTTCTTCAACATCTCTTGGCGAGGATGGCGCGGGTTGAACCCGCGCCGGTTCCGGTTGTTGAGCGCCTGACGGGCCACAACCCGCTGGGAGAATTCCAAGCAATGCGTCGTAGGACCCTGCTCGGCGCAGGCGCCGGACTGCTGCTTGCGCGCCCCGCCATCGCAACCGCCGCGGCGAATGCCGCCGAGGTCGACCTCCTCCTCGTGCTGGCGGCCGACATCTCGCATTCCATGCAGGAGGCGGAGCTGCGCATGCAGCGCGAGGGCTACGCCGCCGCGCTGCGCGATCCGGAGGTGCTGCAGGCCATGTGCTCCGGCCCCTGCGAGGCCGTCGCGGTCGCCTACCTCGAATGGTCGGGGGCGGAGGACCAGCGCGTGCTGCTGCCCTGGACGCGCATCGGCGCCGCCGCGGAGGCGGAGGCGGCCGCCGACACCATCGCACGCGCGCCGCAGCGTTCGGGAAGCTGGACCTCCATCTCGGGCGCCATCGCCGCGTCGCGCCGCCTGATCGCCGCGGCGCCGTTCGCGGCGGAGCGCTCCGTCATCGACATCTCGGGCGACGGCGAGAACAACAGCGGCCCGCCGGCGGAGGGGGAGCGCGACGCGGCGGTGGAGGCCGGGATCGTGATCAACGGCCTGCCGATCCTGCGGGGCACCACCCGCACGATGAACGCCGGCGGCGACGTGAATCCCCTGGAGGAGCACTATCGCCGCGTGGTCACCGGCGGCGCCGGCGCCTTCGTGCTTCCCGCCGAGAATTTCGGGGTCTTCCCCGGCGCGATCCGCCGGAAGCTCGTGCTGGAGGTCGCCGGGGGCGCGCCGGACCCTGCCTCCGCTCCCGGTTGACGTTGCGCCACTGTTCGCCCAGCTGTGCTATCAGTGATAGCAGGCGGGAGAGGCGGCATGGCGCAGCTTCTGGTCAGGGGCGTGGAACAGGTGCTGATCGTGCAGCTCAAGGCGCGCGCGGCCGCCAACGGACGCTCGGTCGAGGCGGAGCACCGCGAGATCCTGCGTGCGGCACTGACGGGCCCGGCGGCAGCCGACCCCTGGGACGAGTTCGAGCGCCTGTCGTCCATCTCGCTGGCGATGACGGCAGACCGGGCCGCCAGTGCGACGCCATCAGAGGTGCTGCAACGCGAGACGCGCGAGGAGCGGTGACCCGCGCAGACTACGTCATCGACGCATCGGTCGCCGTGAAGATGGTGATCGCCGAGCCGGGCAGCGCGGCGGCGAGGCGCCTCGCCCGACGTCGACTGGCCGCGCCGGACCTGCTGCTGCCGGAATGCGCCAACATCCTCTGGAAGGCGGCGCGGCGGGGAGAGCTCAGCCCGCCGCAGGCGCAGCTTGCCTGCGCCGCGTTGCTTGCGCTTCCGTTGGAAATCGTGCCGGCGCGTGCGCTGCTGCCCGCTGCGCTGCTGCGGGCGATGACGCTGGCGCACCCGGCCTATGACTGCCTCTACCTGGAACTCGCGGGCACGGAACGCCTTCCGCTCGTCACCGCCGACCTTCGGCTGCAGCGTCTGTCGCAACCCGGTGTCCGGGTGATCGGGCTGGACGACCTGCCCTGACCCTCGCCCCGCCCCCGCCGCTGCGCCTCACCCGCCTGCGGCTCACCGATTTCCGCTCCTACCCCGCCTTCGACGGGCGCTTCGCCGGGCGCGTGGTCGCCATCGCCGGGGAGAACGGCGTCGGCAAGACCAACCTGCTGGAGGCGATCAGCCTGCTCGGCCCCGGGCGCGGCCTCCGTGCCGCCCGCGCGGCGGAGATCGGCCGGCGCGACGCGTCCGGCGGGCGCCCCTGGGCGGTCTGGGGCCGCTTCGAGGGCCCGCGCGGCCCCGCCGAGATCGCCACCGGCACGGCGGGGGAGGAGGCACCGGACGCCCGCCGCAAGTGGCGCCTGGATGGCGAGGCGCTGCGCGGCAGCGCCGAGCTCGCCGACCGCGCGGCGGCGGTCTGGCTGACCCCGCAGATGGACCGCCTGTTCCAGGAAGGCGCCGGCGGCCGGCGCCGCTTCCTCGACCGGCTGGTCTGGGCGCTCGAGCCCGGCCATGCGCGGGAGGTGGCGGCGCATGACACGGCCACCGCCGGCCGCAACCGCCTGCTCGCCGAGGGCCGGCGCGACGCGCGCTGGCTGGCGGCGCTGGAGGATGCGATGGCGCGGCACTCCGTCGCCGTCGCCGCCGCCCGCCGGGCGCTGCTCGGCCGGCTGAACGCGGTGCTGGAGGCCGGCACCGCCACCGGCGCCTTCCCGGCCGCGCGCCTTGACCTGCTCGACCCGATCGCGGCGGCGCTGGCCGAACAGCCGGCGCTGGCCGTCGAGGACCGCCTGCGGGAGGAGCTGGCCGCCGCCCGGGCGCGGGACGCGGCGGCGGGTGGCGCCTCGGCCGGGGCGCACCGGGCCGACCTCGCCCTGACCCACCTGCCGAAATCGCTGCCGGCCGAGCTGTGCTCGACGGGGGAGCAGAAGGCCCTGCTGGTCTCCGTGGTCCTGGCGCATGCGGCGCTGATCGGCGGCGCGCGGGGCTTCGCGCCGCTGCTGCTGCTGGACGAGGTCGCCGCCCACCTGGACGCCGCGCGCCGGGCCGCCCTCTATGCCGCCCTCGCCGCCCTGCCGGCCCAGGTGTTCCTCACCGGCACCGAACCGGATATCTTCGCCCCCCTGCGCGGGCTCGCGGAGGGGTTCGGGGCGACGCCCGGGGGACTCGTTCCGCTGCCCGATTTTCCCGTGCCGAAACCCGCCTGAATCCCCATCTCTGCAGGGCTTCAGCCAGCACCTTCAGGAGTTCCCGCCGGCATGTCCGACGCCGCCGCGCGCGCCACGCCCCCGCCCCTTCCGACGCCGGAGGCGCCGGCCGCGTATGACAGCGCCTCGATCACCGTCCTGCGGGGCCTGGAAGCCGTGCGCAAGCGGCCGGGCATGTACATCGGCGACACCGATGACGGCTCCGGCCTGCACCACATGGCGTTCGAGATCATCGACAACGCGGTGGACGAGGCGCAGGCCGGCTACGCCACGCGCTGCGACGTGGTGCTGAACGGCGACGGCTCCGTCACCGTCACCGACGACGGCCGCGGCATCCCGGTGGACCTGCACCCGGAGGAGGGCGTCTCCGCCGCCGAGGTGGTGCTGACGCGGCTGCACGCGGGCGGCAAGTTCAACCAGAACTCCTACAAGGTCTCGGGCGGGCTGCACGGCGTCGGCGCCGCGGTGGTGAACGCCCTGTCGGAGTGGATGGAGGTCCGCATCTGGCGCGACGGCAAGGAGCACCGCCTGCGCTTCGAGCATGGCGAGACGGTGCGGCCGCTGGAGGTGGTGGGCCCGTCCGATCACGCGACCGGCACCGAGGTGATCTTCAAACCGTCGCCCCGCACCTTCACCCGCACCGAATACGACTTCGCCGTGCTGGAGCGGCGGCTGCGCGAGCTCGCCTTCCTCAACAGCGGCCTCGCCATCACGCTGCGCGACGACCGGCACGTGCCGGCCGCGGAGGCGAGCTTCCTGTTCAAGGGCGGCCTCGTCGCCTTCGTCGAATGGCTCGACCGCAGCAAGCAGCCGGTGTTCCGCCCGCCCATCTCTGCGGTCAGCAAGGAAGTCGACGGCATCCGCGTCGAGCTGGCGATGTGGTGGAACGACAGCCCGCACGAGATGGCGCTGTGCTTCACCAACAACATCCCCCAGCGCGACGGCGGCACCCACCAGGCCGGCTTCCGCCAGGCGCTGACGCGCGTCGTCGCGAAATACGCCGACGACGCGGCGAAGAAGGAGAAGGTGGAGCTGACCGGCGAGGACATGCGCGAGGGGCTGACCGCCGTCCTCTCCGTGAAGGTGCCGGACCCGAAATTCTCCTCCCAGACGAAGGACAAGCTCGTCTCGAGCGAGGTGCAGCCCGTGGTGCAGGCCGCCGTCGCCGACGCCCTCGGCCACTGGTTCGAGACGCATCCGAAGGAGGCGAAGCAGGTCATCGACGGCGTCGTGCTCGCCGCCGCCGCCCGCAAGGCGGCGCAGCTCGCGCGCGAGAAGGTGGGGCGGAAGAACGCGCTCGACATCTCGACGCTGCCCGGCAAGCTCGCCGACTGCCAGGAGAAGGACCCCGCGAAGAGCGAGATCTTCATCGTCGAGGGCGACAGCGCCGGCGGCTCGGCCAAGCAGGGGCGCGACCGGCGCTTCCAGGCGATCCTGCCCCTCAAGGGCAAGATCCTGAACGTCGAGCGCGCGCGCATGGACAAGATGCTGTCCAGCGCCGAGATCGGCACGCTCATCACCGCGCTCGGCACCGGCATCGGGCCGGGGCCGGAGGACAAGGGCGGCTTCTCCGCCGACAAGCTGCGCTACCACCGCATCGTCATCATGACCGACGCGGACGTGGACGGCAGCCACATCCGCACCCTGCTGCTGACCTTCTTCTTCCGCCAGATGGCCCCGCTGATCGAGCGCGGGCACCTCTTCATCGCCCAGCCGCCGCTCTACCGCGCCAAGCGCGGCAACGACGAGCGCTACCTGAAGGACGACCGCGCGCTCGAGGACTTCCTGCTGGAGAAGGCTCTCGGCGGCGCGCGGCTGCGCTTCGCCGACGGGCGGGAGATCCGCGGCGACGAGCTGCGCGAGGAGGCGGAGCGGCTGCGCCAGGTCGCCGCCCGCATCCGCCGGCTCGCGACGCAGGTGCCGGCCGGCATCGTCGAGCAGGCCGCCGTCGCCGGCGCGCTGACGATGGACCCGGAGCGCGCGCTGAACGCCGCCGCCCTGCTGGCGCAGCGCCTCGATGCCCTCGCGCCGGAGAACGAGCGCGGCTGGAAGGCCGCCGCCGACGCCTCCGGCCTTCTCGTCGCGCGCACCGTGCGCGGCGTGACGGAACGCCACCTGCTGGATCCCGTCGCGCTGAAGAGCGCGGAGGCGCGCTGGCTCGACGAGCGGCGGGAGGGATTCGCGCGCGACTACGCGGCGGGGCCCGCGATGCTCGGCTTCGACGCCGGCGCCGAGGCCGCGCAGGCCGGCCCGCTGCTGGTGTTCGACAGGGTGATCGCGCAGGGCCGCAAGGGCCTGACCATCCAGCGCTTCAAGGGCCTGGGCGAGATGAACCCCGACCAGCTCTGGAAGACCACCCTCGATCCCGCGGCGCGCACGCTGCTGCGCGTGCGGGTGGAGGATGTGGAGGAGGCGGAGCAGGTCTTCTCGACGCTGATGGGCGACGTGGTGGAGCCGCGGCGCGACTTCATCGTGGGCAACGCGCTGAAGGTGGCGAACCTCGACGTGTGAGCGTCGCCGCATGACGGTCTGGGAGTGGCAGACCGGCCTGACGCCCTTCGCGGCCGCCCGCCGCCGGTCCGCCGCGTCGCGGCAGGACACGCGGGCGTGACCGGACGCGCCCGGCCGTGCCGCCGGCGATCACGTCTGGCTGCGCGTGCGGACGGGCGCGCGTTTTCCGTCCCGCAGGGTCGCAGAATGTCGCAACTCTCGCGCGCCGCGCCGCTTGCTGCGGAGGACCGCGACGGGGACCACCCGCGGGACGCAGGCGGGGAGATCGACATGGCGATGGCTGAAGGGTCGGCACCGGCACGTTCCATGCTGGAGGCGATCGTCCGCGAAGCAGGCCTGGCGCAGGGCGCGGGGGACTGCCTGCCCGTGGACCGCCTGGCGGAGCTGGCCGCCTCCATCGACTCGGCCAACTACTATGCCGAGCACATGGTCCGGGCGAACGCCTGCAGCGACAAGTACGAGCTGCTGGCCGAGGCGCTGGCCGCGCGGAGCTGCAACGGACTCGTCGCCGAGTTCGGCGTCTACGAGGGAAGGACGATCAACTTCATCGCCGACCAGACGACGGAGCCGGTCTTCGGCTTCGACTGCTTCGAAGGCCTGCCGGAGGATTGGCGCCCCGGCTTTCCCCGCGGCACCTTCAGCCGCGACGTTCCGGAGGTCCGCGCGAACGTGTCGCTCGTCGTCGGCCTGTTCGAGGACACGCTGCCCGCCTTCCTCGCGCTGACCCGCGGGGACATGTCGCTCATCCACATCGACTGCGACCTCTACTCCTCGACGCGGACGGTGCTGAGGGCCTGTGCCCCGCGGATCCGCAGGGGAACGGTCCTCGTGTTCGACGAATACTTCAACTATCCGGGCTGGCGCGGGCACGAGTACAAGGCGTTCCAGCAATTCGTCGCCGAGAGCGGCCGCACCTACGAGTACCTGTCGGTCGTGCCCTCCCACCAGCAGGTCGCGGTCGTCATCACGGGCTGACCGCCGGCCGCGGGCCGTGCGCAGCCTTCCCTGCGCAGGCCGAGGCTCGGACACGACGAGGCCGGGCGCGCGGCGGCGCGCCCGGCCCCATGCCGGCCGGGCTCAGCCCCGCGTCCGGATCGTGTCGCCGCCCTTCACGTCATGCCTGCGGCCAAGCTGCGTCCGGAGCAGCCGGGCAAGCTTGCCCGCCGCGCCGCGCACCGCCTCCTCGGCGGTTGCCGCCGCGTGGTCGGCGCCCACCGGCTTCGCGTTCACCGGCCGCGCCTCCAGCGCGCAGCGCAGGTCGGCCGGACCCCTGCCGCCGCGGTTCGCGTCCGTCAGGTAGGCCTCCACGCGGGTAAGGTGCGGCGCCAGATGCCGGAGCCGGGCGCGGACGATGGCCTCCACGAGCGCGCCGAGGCGTTCGGTGCCCTGGACCGAGGAATCGGTGTTGAGCAGGACGACGAGGTCAACGCCCGCACCCGTCTCGTCCCCGCCATCCTCCTCCGCGTCTCCGTCCTCCGCCGCTCCGTCCTCCGCCTCTCCGTCCCGCGCCTCGCCAGCCTCCGCGCCTGCGTCCTCCGCGTCATCGGCGGCGCGCCCATCGGCCGCGCGGTCCCGCCGCGACCGGTTCTCCCGGTAGGCGCGGTCGGTCTCGCTCGGACTCGCCCCGTCGGTGGCGTGCGACTTCGAGGAGCGCATCGGCTCCACGTGGCTGTGCTTCTCGTCGCGCTCGCCCCCGCCGCCCGACCGCATGCTGACGCGCGGATTCGTGCTGACCGCGTCCTCGGGATGCGCCGGGTCGGGCTCGGGGATCGGCTTGGTGGCGTCCTCGTGGCTCGCGCCGGGTCCGCCCCAGCGGATCGTGTTCGGATGCTTCTGAGGCATGCTGTCGCGCCGGCCGCCTACAGCACGCCGAACAGGAACAGCAGGATGATGATCGGGATCGGGATCCCGAGAAGCCAAAGCAGCCCGCCCTTGAACATCGCCTGTCTCCTCCTCTGCGCGTTGCGGATGCCGAGGTCCAACGGCGCGCCGCCCGCCGGGTTCGTTCAGCGCCGCTGACGTGACGCCGCCCGCCCCCGGTCGTCCGGAAGCGCCGAGAACCGATGCGCCGGCCCCGTGTTGCTGTCCGGCATCTCGGACGAGGCGGGGTAGGGCGTGTTGCACTTCGCGATCACCGCCGGCGCGGTGGCCCGGCGATGAGGCGGGCCACCGTCTCGCTGGCGGTTCTCCTGCTGGTGCCCGTCGTCGCCCTCCTGCTGGCGCCGCGGGCCGCGCTGCTGATCTTCGCCGGGGCGCTGCTCGCCGTCGCCATACGCGGGCCGGCCTCGGCCCTCGTCCGGCGGACCGGCCTGCCCGGCTGGGCCGCGGTTGTCCTCGTCGTGCTCGGCGTCGCCGGCGCGCTCGGGCTTGCCGCCTGGACCGCGGCGCCCGTCCTTGCCGCGCAGTTCGAGGAGCTCGTGCGCCAGATGCCGGCCGCCTGGGCGGGCCTGCAGGACTGGCTCGGCGACCGGGCCTGGGGCCGCGCCCTCCTCGAGGAGGTCGCGCCCGGCGACCTCGTCAGCCAGGTCGCGCCCGGGGCGGCCGGCGTCGCCACCGCCGCGGTCGCGGGCACCGCGGTGCGGCTCACCGATGCGGTGTTCCTCCTCTTCCTCGGCGCCTTCTTCGCCGCGACGCCGCGCGCCTACCTCGAGGGCATCGCCGCCCTGCTGACGCCCGAGCTCCGGTCGCGCTGCCGGCTGGTGCAGGTCGAGCTCGGCCGGGTGCTCACCGCCTGGGTCTCGGCCCAGGCCGTCGCCATGGCGATCGTCGGCGGGCTCACCTATGCCGGCCTCACCGCGATCGGCATGAACCTCGCCGGCATCCTTGCCGTGCTCGCCGCGCTGCTCGGCTTCATCCCGATCCTCGGGCCGATCATCGCCGCCGTGCCGGCGCTCCTGCTCGCCTTCGCCGATGGCTGGTCCACCGTGCTCCTCGTCGCCGGCCTCTACGTCGCCATCCAGATCCTGGAGGGCGACGTCGTCACCCCCCTTCTCCAGAGCCGCGCGATCCACCTGCCGCCGGGAGTCATCCTCCTGGCGCAACTCGTCATGGTGTCGATGTACGGCCTGCTCGGCCTGGCCCTGGCCGCGCCGCTCGCCGCCGTGCTGCTCGTCCTCGTCCGCCGGCTGTACGTCGAGGGCTACGTCGAGGCGCGGGAACCGCCGGCGCGGTGAACGCCGCGCCCGTCCGCTGCCCGGCAGCGGGCGGGCGGTCGCGTCACGCCCGGCCGGCCGCCTTGTCGGCCTCGTAGCGCGCCTTCGTCTCGGCATTGGCGGGATAGAGGCCCGGCAGCGCGTGGCCCTTCGCCACCTCGCCCATGATCCACCCCTCCAGCCGCTCCTGCTCCACCGCCGCCTCGGCCACCGCCTCCGCCATCGCCGCGGGAATCACCACCGCGCCGTCGCCATCCGCCACCACCACGTCGCCCGGCACCACCGTCACGCCGCCGCAGCCGATCGTCTCGTTCCAGCCGACGAAGTTCAGCGCCGCCACCGAGGCCGGCGCCACGTAGCCCCGGCAGAACACCGGCAGGCCGGTGCCGATCACGCCCTGCCCGTCGCGCACCATCCCGTCCGTCACCAGCCCCGCCACGCCGCGCTTCGCCATCCGCGCGCAGAGGATGTCGCCGAAGATGCCCGCCGCCGTGCTGCCCATCGCATCCGCGATCGCGACGCAGCCCTCCGGCATCTCCTCGATGGCGGCGCGGGTGGAGCGCGGCGAGGACCAGCTCTCGACGGTCGCCAGATCCTCCCGCGTCGGGGTGAAGCGCAGCGTGAAGGCAGGCCCCGCGATCCGCGCGAAGCTGCCGGGCACGACCGGCCGCGCCCCGGCGACGTGGCAGAAGCGCACGCCCTTCTTCAGCAGCACCGTCGTCAGCGTCGCCGTGGTGACGCCCATCAGGGCCTGTCGCAGCGCCGGGGTCATTGCCGTCCCGCTCCCTTCGAGAGATGCCGGCTTGAAGCGCCGCGCGCCACGCGCCGTCAACCGGGGGAGGCGATCCCGCATCCGTTTGCGGAAATGCCGACACGCTTCCGCCCTCCGGCCGCCGGCGCGCGCATCCGCACGCTCGGCTTCGCGCCACCTGGCGCGGCGCGCATTCTCGGCCTGCTGCGCGGGCCGCAGGTCAGGACTCCGGCGGCGCGATCTCGTGCCCCCAGGCCGGCAGCCCCTCGGCCGGGGCGTCCGACAGGTTGAAGCGGCACCGCACGCGCTCCCCCTCCGCTTCCCGGTCGAAGCCCACCAGCGGCGCCGGCAGCTCGAGCTTCCGCATCGTGCCGGTGCGCAGCGCGGCGGAGTCCCGGCGCCGCGCCAGCATCGCGCGGGTGAAGTGCAGCACGCTGTCCGCCTCCGCCTCCTGCCGGTCCGCCGCCAGCGCGCGGTGCGTCTCCGGCACCGGCAGCCAGGGCGTGCCCGCGCCGAAGCCGGCATTCGGCGCCGCCGCGCGCCACGGCATCGGCGTGCGGGAGCCGTCGCGGCCGCGGAACTCCGGCCAGAAGGCGATGCCGAACGGGTCGCGCAGCGCCTCGAAGGGCAGCTCCGCCTCGGGCAGGCCGAGCTCCTCGCCCTGGTAGAGGCAGGCGGTGCCGCGGAGCGTCAGCAGCAGCGCGATCAGCGTCTTCGTCGCGCGCGGGTCGGGCACGCCGCCCGGGCCCCAGCGCGTCGCGGCGCGCACCACGTCGTGGTTGCTGAAGGACCAGCAGGGCCAGCCCTCGGGATGCGCCGCGGCGGCGATCAGCGCCTCCGCCCCGGCACGGTCGAAGCCGGAGCGCAGAGGGGCAAGCGTGTAGCCCATCTGCAGCTTGCCCTCGGCCGTGGCGCGCGCCACCCGCTCATGCGCCCCGGGCTGGGAGGAGAACTCGCCGAGCAGCACCGCGCCGAGCGCATCCGCCTCCGCGCGCAGGCGCCGCAGGATGCCGTCCGTCGCCTCGCCCATCATGTCGTGATGGTGGAGCTGCATGCCGAACAGCTTGGCCGGGATCTCGGCCTTCGGCGGCGCCGGCGGGTTCGGGCGCAGCTGCGGGTCGCGGTCCAGGAAGTCCATCGCGTCCAGCCGGAAGCCGTCGACGCCGCGCGCCGCCCAGAAGCGCATGACGTCGAGGATCGCCTCCATCGTCGCCGGGTCGCGCAGGTTCAGCGCCGGCTGCGCCGGCAGGAAGTGGTGCAGCGCGTATTGCCGCCGCCGCGGCTCCCATCGCCAGGCCGGGCCGCCGAAGACGGAGAGCCAGTTGTTCGGCGGCGAGCCGTCCGGCTGCGGATCGGCCCAGACGTAGCGCGCGGCGAGCGGGCCATGGCGGCTCGCCCGGCTCTCCAGGAACCAGGGATGCGCCTCGCTCGTGTGCCCCATGACGAGATCGAGCAGCACCTTCAGCCCGCGCGCATGCGCGCCCGCGATCACCGCATCCAGATCGGCGGGCGTGCCGAACACCGGGTCGACCGCGCAGTGGTCGGTGATGTCGTAGCCGAAATCGGCGCCCGGCGAGGGGTAGACGGGCGACAGCCACAGCGCGTCCACGCCGAGCGCGGCAATGTGGTCGAGCCCGGCGAGCAGCCCCTTCAGGTCGCCCACCCCGTCGCCGTCGGCATCCCGGAACGAGCGTGGATAGACCTGGTAGATCACCGCGCCGCGCCACCACTCCGCCATGTCCGCTCCCCGGTCCGGTTGCCGGCGGAAGGCGTGGCCCTTCCCGCCGGTTCCGGCAACCCCGTCGATCGGCCGGGCGTTTGGCGCGGCAGGAGGATCCGCCATGGACGACAAGGACGAGATCGACGAGGCGCGCGGCGCCGAGGACGCGCTGCGGCCGGAGCGGCCGGGCGGCGAGCGCAAGGGCGAGGGCGAGACCGGCCCGCGGGGCGCGACCTCGAACCGCCACGCGATCGGCAACCCGGTGGCCGACATGTCGGAGGATGACGGCAACGACCAGACCGGCGACCGCAGCGAGGCGGCGTCGCGCCTCGGCGGGCCGGTCAGGCCGCGCGGGGGCTGATCACTCGGCCGGAGCCGCCCGCGCCTGCGCGGGCGCGCGCCGGATCAGCCAGCGCCAGACGCCGATCAGGTTGAGCAGGAGCAGCACGAGGTTGGTGATGCCGATCTGGCTCTCCTGCTCGAGCTGCGCCGCGCCGAGCCAACAGGCGGAGGCGGCGGCGAGCGAGGCGAATCCCCACCCGGTGACGCGGCGGCCGAGATCGGCCGCCGTCATGCCGGCGCCGAGGATCGTCAGCGCCATGGCGACCCACTTCAGCAACTCGGGCAGGGTGACGTCGAAGGGCATGCGCACGGGTCCCGCGCGCGGCCGGGGGATGCCGGCCGCGGATCGCGGGGCGAACGCGGCGGGCCGGGGCCCGTTGCGTCGGCGTCAGCCGCGCGGCTTCTCCAGCTCGTCGAGGATCGGGCAGTCGGGCCGGTCGTCGCCGTGGCAGTTCTGCGCCAGGTGGCGGAGGCTCTGCGCCATGGCCGCGAGGGCGGCGGCCTTGGCCTCGAGCGCCTCGACATGCGAGAGGGCGAGGCGCTTCACCTCGCCGGCGTTCCGCGCACGGTCGCGCCAGAGGGCGAGCAGCTTGCGGATGTCCTCGAGCGGGAAGGCGAGGTCGCGCGCGTGACGGATGAAGCGCAGCACCGCCACGTCCTCCGGGCCGTAGCTGCGATAGCCGTTGGCCCGGCGCTCGGCGGAGATCAGGCCGATCGCCTCGTAGTGGCGGATCATCTTGGCGGAGACGCCGGAGCGGGCGGCAGCCTGTCCGATGTTCAGGCCGCGCGGGCGGGGCAGGGGCGCCGCCGTCCCGCTTCCGGCCCGCGACCCCGCGGCGAGGCCGAGGAGCGCGGTGTGCCCCCCGCCGCCCGCCGCGACTGCGGAGGCGCTGCCGCCAGCACCGATCCCGCCAGGTTGCATGCGAATGCCCATTCCCAAGCTTCCTCTTGCCTTGCCACTCGTTCTTGCCGGGCGCCTTGCGTCGGCGACCTCTCTCCCGCATGCGGGGCGCCTGGGCGACGTGCCGCGGCGGCCGACACGCCAACGCCCATGCCAGGCGCACAGCTGCCCACCCCCTCGTCCCAGAGGAGGAGATGGCGCGCTGCGGCGTGGACGGCGCCGAGCATGCGAGGGATCTCCTTTTTCAATCCTGGATCGCACCTTCCCGCGTGGGCAGGTCAAGAGCCGCCCATCATGATTCCCGCGTTTCTAGCGCCATCGGTGCGGGCGTGCCTTGATCTGGCGCAACTTCGTGGCGCGGGCGTTGACGGCGGTCGGCCCGGGGGCGACATGGCTGCGATGCGCCGCGCACTCCTTATCTTCCTGTTGGCTTCCGCCCCCGCCGCCGCCCAGACCCCGGCGCCGGACCCGGTGCGGGTGGTGAACCGGACGGGGGTGGAGGCCACCGCGCTGCACGCCGTCCGCAGCGGCCGGCCGGATTGGGGCAGCAACCTGCTCAACCGCGGCCCGCTGCCCAGCGGCTCGGGATTCAATCTGCGGGTCAATCCGGAGGCGGGGTGCCGCTTCGACATACGTCTCGTGCTCGCCGACGGGCGGGAGAGCGTGGCGCGGGAGCGCGACATCTGCGCCGACCGGAGCGTCGAACTCGCCACCGCGGCGGCGCCGCAGCCGCCGGCCGCGCAGGCGCGCCCCAACCCGAACGCCCGGCGGGTCTCCTCGGGGACGGGGTTTGTGGTGGGGCCGGACCGGGTGCTGACAAACCAGCACGTGGTGGATGGGTGCGACCGGATCATCGCGCGCGGGGCCGATGGCCGCTGGCTGGCGGCGGTGCCGCCGGCGGCGGTGGACCAGCGCCTCGATCTCGCGCTGCTGCGGATTCCGGGCAATCCGGGGCCGGCACTGCCGTTCCGGTCCGCCCCGCCGGTGCGGCGGGGGGAGGGAGTGGTCGCCTATGGCTTCCCGCTCGCCGGGCTGCTCTCGGCCGATCCGAAGCTGACGCGCGGCGAGGTCAACGCGCTGGCGGGGCTGGGCAACGATCCCAACACCTTCCAGATCAGCGCCGAGGTCCAGCCGGGCAATTCGGGCGGGCCGCTGCTCGACATGCAGGGGCGGGTGGTGGGCGTGGTGGTGGCCAAGCTCGACAGCCGGCGGGTGCAGAATGTGGACAATGTGAACTTCGCGGTGCGGGGCGAGGCGGCGCAGGCCTTCCTGCGGCGCGCCGGGCAGGAGTTCCGGGCGGAGGAAAGCCGGGGGCCGGAGCGGAGCGCCGCCGATGTCGGCGAGGTGGCGCACCGGAGCACGCTGCTGATCCGCTGCGAGCGATAGGTCCTGAGACTTGTCCCGCGAGGCGTGGCGGCCGATCCGCCCCGTTTCGACAAATTCCCCCGGCCGCGGTGGCTGACCGGGCGGTCGGGTCATTTTCCGGCCGATCCCGTTCACTGGACGGCTGGTCGGGGAATTCACGGGGTTCGGGGCGGGTCATCGGCGTTCTCCGGCGGGGCCGCGGAGGGGCGGCATCCGGGCGACCATGACAGGAAAGAAGGCGTGCATCTATTCTTATCTTCCTGATCACGGGGGAGGAGAATGCGCTGGCGTTTCGCCGGCCGGCGTGCCAGAAGGCGGCGCGGCCGGGCTCCGGGAGGGGCGCCGGCCAAGCTGCGATGGCAGCGGGTCTTCCCAAGGGACCGCGTCGCGCCCGGTGATCCAGGGGCGGTGGCGGCGCCTCCGGCCACATGGGCCAACCCTGGGGCGTGGTCCCGGTCCGACCGGGCTCCCCCTTCCCCCATGCCGCCCGAGACGCCGAGCATTCCGCCCCGGGCCCAATCCGGGAGCAGGCGCAGCCGGGATCCCACCTGTCGTCGCATCCCGCCCGCCCGCCGCGGAGGCTCCGCCCGGGCGGGGCCACGCATGGGCGCGCCCGGCCCCCGGCCCGCGCCGAGAAGGACGACGCATGTTCGACAAGTATTTCCGCAAGGACATCTCCTGGGGCGGCCAGCTCCTCACGCTGGAGACGGGCAAGATCGCCCGGCAGGCCGATGGCGCGGTGTTGGCGCGGCTCGGCGACACGATCGTGCTCTGCACGGCGGTGGGGAATCGCGGCGTGAAGCCGGGGCAGGACTTCTTCCCGCTGACGGTGAACTACCAGGAGAAGGCCTTCGCGGCGGGCAAGATCCCGGGCGGCTTCTTCAAGCGCGAGGGGCGGCCGAGCGAGATGGAGACGCTCGTCTCCCGCCTCATCGACCGGCCGATCCGGCCGCTCTTCCCCGAGGGGTTCCGCAACGAGGTGCAGGTGATCGCGACGGTGCTGTCGCATGACCTGGAGAACGACCCCGACATCGTCGCGCTGGTCGGCTGCTCGGCGGCGCTGACGCTGTCGGGCATCCCGTTCTTCGGCCCGGTGGGCGCGGCGCGCGTCGGCTTCGTCAACGGCGAATACGTGCTGAACCCGACGGCGGCGCAGCGCCAGCAGTCGGGGCTCGACCTCGTCGTCGCCGGCACGGCCGAGGGCGTGCTGATGGTGGAGAGCGAGGCGCAGGAGCTGACCGAGGAGGTGATGCTCGGCGCCGTCGAGTTCGGCCATCGCGGCTTCCAGCCGGTGATCCAGGGGATCATCGAGCTGGCCGAGGTGGCGGCGAAGGAGCCCTGGGCGCTGCCGGAGGAGAGCGAGGCGGCGAAGGCGCTGAAGGCGCGCATCGGCGAGCTCGGCCGGAGCGGGATGGCCGAGGCGTACCGCGAGACGGGCAAGCTGGCGCGGCAGGAGAAGGTGTCGGCGGCGAAGAAGGCGGTGGTCGCGGCGCTGGAGGCGGAGGGCGCGGACGTCGCCGCCGCGAAGGGGCTGCTGAAGGAGCTGGAGGCGGACGTGGTCCGCAACGCCATCCTCGACACCGGGACGCGGATCGACGGGCGCGACACGCGCACGGTGCGGCCGATCGTCGCCGAGGTGGGCGTGCTGCCGCGGGCGCACGGCTCGGCGCTGTTCACGCGCGGCGAGACGCAGGCCTTCTGCGTCGCCACGCTCGGCACCGGGCAGGACGAGCAGATCATCGACGCGCTGGCGGGCGAGTACCGCGAGCACTTCATGCTGCACTACAACTTCCCGCCCTATTCGGTGAACGAGACCGGGCGCATGGGCTCCCCCGGGCGGCGCGAGGTGGGGCACGGCAAGCTGGCGTGGCGGGCGATCCGGCCGCTGCTGCCGGAGAAGGACAAGTTCCCCTACACGATGCGGGTGGTGAGCGAGATCACCGAGAGCAACGGCTCCTCCTCCATGGCGACGGTGTGCGGCACGTCGCTGGCGCTGATGGATGCGGGGGCGCCGCTGAAGCGGCCCTGCGCCGGGATCGCGATGGGGCTGATCAAGGAGGATCGCGGCTTCGCGGTGCTGTCCGACATCCTCGGCGACGAGGACCACCTGGGCGACATGGACTTCAAGGTGGCGGGGACGGAGGTCGGCGTGACCTCGCTCCAGATGGACATCAAGATCACCTCGATCACCTTCGACATCATGCGCCAGGCGCTGGCGCAGGCGCGGGACGGGCGGATCCACATCCTCGGCGAGATGGCGAAGGGGATCAGCGGGGCGCGCGGCGACGTGGCGGCGACGGCGCCGCGGATCACCGTGATCAACATCAACAAGGACAAGATCCGCGACGTGATCGGCTCGGGCGGCAAGGTGATCCGCGAGATCACCGAGCAGACGGGCACGAAGATCGACATCGAGGATGACGGCACGATCAAGGTGGCGGCGACCTCGACGGAGGCGGCGCAGCGGGCGATCGACTGGATCCAGGGGATCGTGGCGGAGCCGGAGGTCGGTCGCATCTACACCGGCAAGGTGGTGAAGACGGCGGAGTTCGGCGCCTTCGTGAACTTCCTCGGCGCCAAGGACGGGCTGGTGCACATCAGCGAGCTGGCGAACGAGCGGGTGCAGCGGACGACGGACGTCGTGAAGGACGGCGACCAGGTGAAGGTGAAGGTCATCGGCTTCGACGACCGGGGCAAGGTGAAGCTCTCGATGCGGGTGGTGGACCAGGCGACGGGGGCGGACATCACCGAGCAGGTGGGCGCGCGGCGCCCGCGGCCGGAGGGCGAGGAGCGCGGCGACCGCGGCGACCGGGGCGACCGGCGCGACCGCGACCGGCGTCCGCGGCGGGACCGCGAGGGCGGCGACCGCGACGCGGCAGAGTAATTCGCGGTAACCAGGCGTGACCGGGGCTCCCGCGGGGGCCCCGGCCGCGCCATATGGCTGTCACGACAAGCGCGACGCGGCGCGACCGGAGCAAGAGCGAATTGAAGGCGATCAACGCGATCCGCATGGGCGGCGCCGAGGTCCTGCCCCTGGTGGAAGGGGGCAAGGGCGTCGCGGTGTCGAACGGCGCCACCTGCGGCGGCTGGGCCTCGGGCGGCGGCGTCGGCACCTTCTCGGCGGTGAATGCCGACAGCTACGATGCGGACGGCACGCTGATCCGGCAGGTCTATCACGGCCGGACGCGGCGGGACCGGCACGAGGAATTGGTGGCCTACGGCATCGCCGGCGGCATCGCGCAGGCGCGGGAGGCGCATGAGCGCTCCGGCGGCAGGGGGCGCATCCACGCCAACATCCTGTGGGAGATGGGCGGCGCCGAGAGGGTGGCCCGCGGCATGCTGGAGGGCGCGAAGGGCCTGATCCACGGCATCACCTGCGGCGCCGGCATGCCCTACCGGCTGGCCGACATCGCGCGCGACTTCGGCGTGCACTACTACCCGATCATCTCCTCGGCCCGCGCCTTCAGCGCGCTGTGGAAGCGCGCCTACCACAAGACGCGGGACTGGCTCGGCGGCGTGGTCTACGAGGATCCCTGGCTGGCCGGCGGGCACAACGGTCTGTCGAACAGCGAGGATCCGCGGAAGCCCGAGGATCCCTTCCCCCGCGTGCTGAAGCTGCGCCAGCAGATGCGCGAGTTCGGGCTGGGCGAGGTGCCGATCATCATGGCCGGCGGCGTCTGGTGGCTGGAGGAGTGGGAGGACTGGATCGACAACCCGGAGCTCGGGCCGGTGGCGTTCCAGTTCGGCACGCGGCCGCTGCTGACGGTGGAGAGCCCGATCTCGGAGGCTTGGAAGCAGCGGCTGCTGACGCTGAGGAAGGGCGAGGTGCTGCTGCAGCCCTTCTCGCCGACCGGCTTCTACAGCTCCGCCGTGCGCAACGACTTCCTGCGGGAGCTGGAGGAGCGGAACGAGCGGCAGGTGGCCTACACGGCCGAGCCGATCGGCGACCACGTCGCGGAATACGGGGTCGGGCCGCGCAAGCGGAAGGTGTACCTGACGCCGCACGACCACGCCCGCGTCCGCCACTGGGAGGTCGAGGGCTTCGTCGAGGCGATGCGCACCCCCGACAACACGCTGATCTTCGTGACGCCGGAGAAGTCGCGCGAGATCGTGCAGGACCAGATCGACTGCATGGGCTGCCTCAGCACGTGCCGCTTCTCCAACTGGTCGCAGCACGAGCCGGAGTACAGCACCGGCAAGAAGGCCGACCCGCGGAGCTTCTGCATCCAGAAGACGCTGCAGGACATCGCCCATGACGGCGCGCTGGAGCGGAACCTGATGTTCGCCGGGCACAACGCCTACCGCTTCGCGGACGACCCGTTCTACTCCAACGGCTTCATCCCGACGGCGAAGCAGCTTGTCGAGCGCATCCTGACCGGGCGGTGACGGCGGCGGCGGCGGCCGGGCGGAAGGGCGCGCGGCCGCCGCCCTGGGTCTTCGCCGCCTGCGCCCTCTGGGTCGTGGCGTTCGGGCTGCTCGGCTTTCCCGGCCAGATGGACTGGGACAGCCGCGAGGTGGCGGAGCAGGCGGCCGGCGCCGGGGTGATGAACTGGCACCCGGTGTTCTACGCCTGGCTGTGGAAGCAGACCGGGCGCGTGGCCGCGAACCCGGCGGGGATGTTCCTGCTGCAATGGGCGATGGTGCTGGCGGCGGCGCTGCTGACGGCGCGCGCGCTGTGCGGCGCCTTCCGCGGGGCGGCGGCGCTGGCCCTGACGCTCATCGCCTTCTCGCCGCTGCACCTGTTCCTGTACCGCGAGGTGCTGAAGGACACGGTGATGACGGCGGCGCTGGTGCTGGCGGCGTCGGTGCTGCTGCATGCGCTGCTGCGGCCGGCGGCGACGCGCGCGGGCCGGGCCGCCGAGGTTGCGGCGCTGCTGGCGGCGGCGGCGGTGGCGGTGGGCAGCCGGCACAACGGGCTGTTCTTCGCCCTGCCGATCGCCTTCGCCTATGGCGCGGCGCGCCACGGGGCGGGGTGGCGGCGGCGGGCGGCGGCGGGGGCCGCGGCGGCCGTGCTGACGGTGCTGGCGACCGCGGCGGCGACGCGCCTGTCGCATCTCGGCTTCGAATGGGTGGCGGAGCGGCGGCCGGTCTTCTCGCTGCTCGTCTTCGACCTGGCCGGCACCTTCGCCAACGGGCCGCGGCGCACCGGGCCGGAGGGGGAGTGGGTGGCGACCGGGCTCTCGGCCGAGGAGGCGGCGGCGCTGCTGCGCTGCTACGACCCGGTGAACTGGGACCCGCTGGCGCGCGGCGATTGCGGGCCGGTGCTGCACCCGCGCTACCTGGCGGCGATGCGATCCCCGGTGCCGATGCTCGGCGCCTGGGCGGCGGCGGTGGCGGAGGCGCCGGGCGCCTATCTGCGGCACCGGCTGGCGCACAACGCGGTGTCGCTGCGGCTGGACTGCCGGGCGTGCGGGGAGCTGGGATCGCCCTTCGGCGACGCGACGTTCAACCCGCCCGGCGCGCCGCTGCCGGGGGGCGCGGCGGCGCGGGCGTGGCACGGCGCGATGGCGGGCCTGCTCGCCGCGGTGCGGCCGTGGATGGCGCTGGTGGCGGCTGCGCTGTCGGCGGCGCTGGCGGGCGCCTGGCTGGCCGCGGCGTGGCGGCGCGGGCGGCACGGCGCGGCGGAGGCGCTGGTGCTGGCGGCGGCGGCGGTCTGCGCGGCGTGCCTGTTCGCCTATGCGGGGCTGTTCTTCGTCAGCGTGGCGAGCGTGCTGCGCTACCACTACCCGCTCTATGCGCTGCTGTCGGTGGCGGCGCCGCTGCTGGCGGCGGGGGTGGCGAGGGGGATGCGGGCGCGGGCGCGGGCGTGAAGCCGGGGCGCTGGCCCGGACCCCCGCCCCGACCAGCCTTCGCATGGGGCAGCTTCGCTGCCCCGGCTCCGGCGTCCGACGCCGCGGGCGTCGAACCCCCGGCACCAGCGGGGAGGGAGGAGAAGGGGCGTCAGGTCTCGAGCATGCGGCGCAGAAGCTCGACGTCCTCGGCGAAGGCGCTGTCCTGCTGCATCAGCTCGGCGATGCGGGAGACGGCGTGCATGACCGTGGTGTGGTCGCGGCCGCCGAAGCGGCGGCCGATCTCGGGCAGGGAGCGGCTGGTGAGCTGCTTGGCGAGGTACATCGCGACCTGGCGCGGGCGCGCGACGTTGCGGGCGCGGCGGGGCGAGGACATGTCGGTGAGGCGGATGTTGTAGTGCTCCGCGACGCGGCGCTGGATCTCCTCGATGGTGACGCGCCGGTCATGGGCGCGGAGGACGTCGTGCAGCACCTCCTGCGCGCTCTCGAGCGTCACCGGCCGGCCGAACAGGTTGGCATGGGCGATGAGGCGGTTCAGCGCGCCCTCCAGCTCCCGCACGTTGGAGGTGATCTTGTGGGCGAGGAACTCCATCACCTTCGGCGGCACGGGGACGTTCTGCGCGCGCGCCTTGGCCTGGAGGATGGAGATGCGCAGCTCGAAGGTGGTGGCGTGCAGGTCGGCGACCATGCCGCAGCCGAGGCGGGTGCGCAGCCGGTCCTCGATGCCGGCGAGGTCGGAAGGCGGCTTGTCGGAGGAGACGACGATCTGCTTGCCGGCATCGACCAGCGCGTTGAAGGTGTGGAAGAACTCCTCCTGCGTGTTGTCCTTGCCGATGAGGAACTGCAGGTCGTCGATCATCAGCACGTCGACGCTGCGCAGGCTCTCCTTGAACTCCATCGTGCTCTGGCTGCGCAGCGCGGCGATGAAGCGGTACATGAACTTCTCGGCGCTCATGTAGGCGACCTGCATCGGCGGGCGGCCCTGGCCGGCGCCGAATTCGCGCGCGGCCCAGGCGACGGCGTGCATCAGGTGCGTCTTGCCGAGGCCGACGCCGCCGTAGAGGAAGAGCGGGTTGAATCCCGGGCTGGCCGGCTTCTCGGCGACGCGGCGGGCGCAGGCATGGGCGAATTCGTTCGGCTTGCCGACGACGAAGGTGTCGAAGGTGAAGCGCGGATCGAGCGGCGCGGTCCAGTCGCCCCTCGGGTCGGCGGCGCGCGGCTCGGCCGGGCGGGGCGGGGCGGGGCGGGCGAGCGGCTCGGCCAGGCCTCCGTCATCGGCGGCGGGCGCGGGGGCGGGACGTGCGGCGCTCTCCTCGACGCCGGGCGCGGCCGGGCGCGGCTCGGCGGTCCGGGCCTCGGGCTGGACGCGGAACTCGATGCGGCGCAGGGCGGGGATCTCGGCCTGCCAGAGGGCACGGAGCCGGTCGCCGTAATGGCCGCGGACCCAGTCGCGCAGGAAGCGGGTGGGGAGGAGGATGACGACCTCATCGCCCTGCAGGCCCGAGAGGGTCATCTGGCGGAGCCAGGAGCGGTATTCGACCTCGCCGACCTCGTCCCGGAGACGGCCGCGGATCCGCGCCCACACCTCGGCGAGTTGGGCCGGAGGCGAGAGAGGAGACGGAGCCACCGCATTCTCCATGAGCCGCACCTGCCCCCCCACCTCGATCAGCCCGCCGGGTCCGATGGATCGGCCGTGCGGGGAACCCCCTGGTCCAGGGCTGCAACGAACGGGGCACCTGGACCAGCCTCAAGCAACCTATCGCAACACAAGCCGCGGCACAAATGCTAACTTCCGGATTGGAAGCAACGCGCAAGTCAAGCGAAAGTCACGGCCACATGACCGTGACGCCACACCTGTGCTGGATGGAGAAGGCCCGGCGACGGGTCCTCGCGAGACTTAAGCAGACCAGTCCTTTTATTTAGAACTGGCGACCGCCGAGGCGTGAATGACACGCCCCGGCGAGCGGCGCGTCAAGCCTGGGGTGCGGCGCCGATGCCCTTGATGCGGGCGGAGAGGCGGGAGAGCTTGCGGGAGACGGTGTTGGCGTGGAGCACGCCCTTGCCGGCGGCGCGCTGCAGCTCGGGCTGCGCGGCGCGGAACGCCTCCTGCGCGGCGGCCTTGTCGCCGCCGGAGATCGCCGCCTCGACCTTGCGGAGGAAGGTGCGCACGCGGGACTTGCGGGCGCGGTTGCGCTCGGTGCGCTTCGCGGTCTGGCGGATGCGCTTGCGCGCGGAGGCCGTGTTCGCCATGGGTGCCGTGCTTGACCAGTCGTGATGTTCCGGGAGCCGGAGGGCGGCGCCCGCCGGCGAAGGCGCGGGTTCTAGCCGCCGGGCGGCGCGCGAGTCAATGCGCGATGCCGCCCGGCCCCGGTGCGTGCGGCGGCGTCAGCGGTGGCCGAAGGCGGGCTTCCGCTTCTCGGCGAAGGCGGCCATGCCTTCCTTCTGGTCCTCGGTGGAGAAGAGGGAGAGGAAGAGGCGGCGCTCGAAGCGGACGCCCTCGCGCAGGGTGAGCTCGTAGGCGGCGTTGACGGCTTCCTTCGCCATGGCGACGGAGGGGGCGGAGAGGGTCGCGATCTTTTCGGCCATCTTCACCGCCTCCTCGATCAGCGCGTCGGCGGGGACGACGCGGCAGACGAGGTTGGCGCGCTCGGCCTCGGCGGCGTCCATCATGCGGCCGGTGAGGATCATCTCCATGGCCTTGGACTTGCCGACGGCGCGGGTGAGGCGCTGGGTGCCGCCGGCGCCGGGAATGACGCCGAGGTTGATCTCGGGCTGGCCGAACTTCGCGGTGTCGGCGGCGAGGATGAGGTCGCACATCATCGCCAGCTCGCAGCCGCCGCCGAGGGCGAAGCCGGCGACGGCGGCGATGACGGGCTTCTGGACGGTGAGCACCGTCTCCCACCGCTTGCCGATGAAGTCGTCGAAGTAGACGGCGGGGTAGGAGCGGTCGCGCATCTCCTTGATGTCGGCGCCGGCGGCGAAGGCCTTGGGCGAGCCGGTGAGGATGATGGCGCCGATGGCGGGATCGGCGTCGAAGGCCTTCAGGGCGTGGCCGAGCTCCTCCATGAGCCGGTCGCAGAGGGCGTTGAGGGCCTGCGGGCGGTTCAGCGTGACGAGGCCGACGCGGCCCCGCGTCTCGACCAGGATCATCTCGTAGGACATGCGGCGGCCTCTGCTCCCCTCGGGTGGGCGGAAGCGGTAGCGCAGGATGCGGGGCGCCGTCGATTCAGCGCTGGGTGCGGGGGCACCAGAAGGTGGAGCGGGCGGACTGGACGAGGCGGGCGACGCCAGGACAGGGCGGGCCGGGGCAGAGGGGGCAGGGCGCGCCTTCGCGGTCGTAGACGGAGAAGCGGTCCTGGAAGCGGCCGAGCTCGCCATCGGCGCGGACGTAGTCGCGGAGGGAGGAGCCGCCGGCGCCGATCGCCTCCTCCAGCACGGCGCGGATGGCGGGGACGAGGCGCGCGGCGCGGCGGCCGGGGACGGTGTGGGCGGAGCGGCGGGGGGAGAGGCCGGCACGGAACAGCGCCTCGGCCACGTAGATGTTGCCGAGGCCGGCGACGACGCGCTGGTCGAGCAGCGCGGCCTTGATCGGGGTGCGCTTGCCGGCGAGGGCGGCGGAGAGGATCGCGGGGGTGAAGGCGTCGTCCAGCGGCTCGGGGCCGAGGCCGGCGAGCAGGCGGTGGCCGTCCTCCCCGGCGGTGGGGAGGAGGTCGACGGAGCCGAAGCGGCGCGGGTCGACGAAGCCGATGCGGGTGCCGTCATCGGTCTCGAGGATCAGGTGCTCGTGCGCGTCGGGGGGGGCGTTGTGGCCGCGGGCGTCGGAGAAGGCGCCGTGGGGGCCGAGGCGGGGCACCGGCGGGGTGCCGGCGGGGCGCGCCACCATGCGGCCGGACATGCCGAGATGGATCAGCAGGCTTTCGTCCGTGTCGAGGCGGGCGAGCATGTACTTGCCACGGCGCCGGAAGCCCAGGACGCGGGCGCCGGCGAGGCGGCTTGCGAGGTTGTCCGGGAAGGGCCAGCGCAGGCCGGCGCGGGTGGTGGCGGCGCGGGCGATGCGGCGGCCTTCGAGCACGGCGCGCAGGCCGCGCATCACCGTCTCGACCTCGGGCAGCTCGGGCATGATGGCTTGCTTGCCCGAAGCGGCGGCGCGCGCCAAGTTGGGCGGATGGGCGAGACGACGGATTTCGGGTTCCGCGAGGTGCCGCGGGACGAGAAGGCGGGGCTGGTGCGGCGCGTGTTCGAGAGCGTGGCGCCGCGCTACGACCTGATGAACGACCTCATGTCGCTCGGCATCCACCGGGTCTGGAAGCGCATCTTCGTCAACGCGATCGGCGCGTCGCGGCGGGAGACGCTGCTCGACCTCGCGGGGGGGACGGGGGACATCGCCTTCGGCGCGCTGGCCGGCGGCGCGGGGCGCGTGATCCTGACCGACGTGAACCCGGCGATGCTGGAGGTGGCGCAGCGCCGCGCGCTCGATCGCGGCATCCTGCGCGGCCTTGACTACGCGGTGGTGGATGCGGAGCGCATCCCGCTGCCGGACCGCAGCGTGGAGAAGGTGTCGATCGCCTTCGGGCTGCGCAACTGCACGGACAAGGCGGCGGTGCTGCGGGAGGCGCGGCGCGTGCTGCGCCCGGGCGGGCGGTTCCACTGCCTCGAATTTTCGCGCGTGGAGCTGGCGCCGCTGGCGCCCGTGTATGACCTGTGGTCGTTCAGGGTGCTGCCCGAGATCGGCGCGCGCGTGGCGAAGGACCGGGCGAGCTACGAATACCTCGCCGAGAGCATCCGCCGCTTCCCGGACCAGGAGACGCTCGGCGGCATGATGCGCGAGGCCGGGATGGAGCGCGTGGCGTGGCGCAACCTCTCGGGCGGCATCGTCGCGATCCACACGGGCTGGAGGCTTTGATTCCGGCGGCAGGCTGGGAGGCGCGGGTCCGCGAGGCCTTCGCACGGCAGGGGCTGATGCGCAGCTTCGCGGCGCGCATCGCCGAGCTGGCGCCCGGGCGCTGCGCGGTCGAGGTGCCGTTCCGCGACGGGCTGACGCAGCACCACGGGATGTTCCATGCCGGCGTCATCACCACGCTGGCCGACAATGCCTGCGGCTTCGCGGCGATGACGCTGGTGCCCGACGTGATGACGGTGGAGTTCAAGGTGAACTTCCTGCGCCCCGGCGCCGGGGCGCTGGCGGTCGCGCGGGCCGAGGTGATCAAGCCCGGCCGCACCATCACCTGGTCGCACGAAGGTTTCACCTTCGTGCCCCTCAGACGCCGGGCGGGCCGCATCCGCGGCCCTTGGCTTCGCCGCACTTGCGGCGACGCCCGTTCGGGCGCTCGGCCCTTCGGGCCGCAGGTCGGGGCGTCGTGCACCAGACATCGCCAGGCTGCCGCGGCGACGTGTTCATGCGCGACGCGGCGGGGCGGGAGGTGCTGGCGGCGACGATGCTCGCCACCATGATGGCGGCCTCTCCCCGCCCGCTTGCATCCGCGCCACACGATACGCTCCAGAGTTGTTAAGGTCGCGTCCGGACCATGGCGCGGAGGGCGACGGCGTGACTCGACCGGCGACGAATGAGGTCTTCTGGAAGCTGGGCGCGACGAAGGCGGAGGCGGAGGGCTGCCGGTTGCAGGCGGACGGCACGCCGATCATGGTACCGGACGACAACCCGGATCCGGCGCGGCGCAACCCGGCGGGCGTGCTGGACCGCGATGGCGGCCTGGTCGCGATGCGGCGGGTGATCCTTGCCGAGGACAACATGCTGTACCGCTTCGCCGACAGCAGACGGATGGGCACCGGCCCGGATGCGATCGTGCCGGTGCTGAACTCCCCCTGGTGGATGGAGGAGGACCGGATGGTGCTGCTGCTGTCCCGCGCGCGCACCGCCGGGGTGGGGCTGGTGGAGATGGCGCGGCGGCAGCTTGCCCTGCCGCGGGACTGGACGAGCTGCGACCGGATCGTGCGGGTGCGGCCGAAGCCGGGCGTGACGCTGGCGGCGCATGCCGGGCCGGGGCGCACCGCGGCGGGCGGCGCCGGCGACCGGCGGATCATCGCGCGGGAGGTGCCGCACCTCTTCATGGACCAGCTCTACATCCCCGGCCTCGGCTGGCTGAAGGCGCTGAACGGCGCCGGCCCGGCGAATGCCCGGGCCTGGTTCGACCTCGGCACCGCGGAGGCCTTCGATCCGGGCGTGCGGGGCCTCAACCCGTGACGCTGGCGGGGCGGCGGGTCCTGCTGGTGGTCGCGGGCAGCGTCGCCGCCTACAAGGCGCTGGAGCTGGTGCGGCTGTTGCGCAAGGCGGGCGCCGAGGTGGCGCCGATCCTCACCCAGGGCGGCGCGCGCTTCGTGACGAAGGAGGCGCTGGCCGGAATCGCCGGGGGCCGCGTGCATGACGACCTCTGGGCCGCCGAGGCGGAGATCGGCCACATCCGGCTGGCGCGCTGGCCCGACCTCGTCATCCTCGCGCCGGCGAGCGCGAACCTGCTGGCCAAGCTCGCGCACGGGATCGCCGACGACCTGGCGACGACGGTGCTGCTGGCGACGCACGCGAAGCTGCTGGCGGCGCCGGCGATGAACCCGGCGATGTGGGCGCATCCGGCAACGGTGGCGAATGTCGCGGTGCTGCGCGCGCGCGGCGTCGTCCTCATCGGGCCGGAGGAGGGGCCGATGGCCGAGCCGGAGAGCGGCGTCGGCCGGCTGGCGGAGCCGGCGGCGATCCTGGCGGCGGTGGAGGCGGCGCTGGCGGGCGGGGCGCTGGCCGGGCGGCATGTCGTCGTCACCAGCGGGCCGACGCAGGAGGCGATCGACCCGGTGCGCTACATCGCCAACCGCAGCAGCGGGCGGCAGGGCCATGCGATCGCCGCGGCGCTCGCCGCGCTCGGCGCGCGCGTCACGCTGGTGAGCGGGCCGGTGGCGCTGGCCGATCCGCCGGGCGTGACGGTGCGGCGGGTGGAGAGCGCGCGGGAGATGATGGCGGCGGTGGAGGCGGCGCTGCCGGCCGAGGCCGCGGTCTTCGCCGCCGCGGTGGCGGATTTTCGGCCCGAGGCCGCGCCCGCGCAGAAGATCAAGAAGGAGCCGGGCGCGCCGCCGCCGGAGATCCGGCTGGCGCTCAACCCCGATATCCTGGCGTCGGTGGCGCGGCACGCGGCGCTGCGGCCGCGCCTCGTCATCGGCTTCGCGGCGGAGACGGATCGGGTGGTGGAGCATGCGCGGGCGAAGCGGGAGCGGAAGGGCTGCGACTGGATCGTCGCCAACGACGTCTCGGGCGACGTGATGGGGGGGGCGGAGAATGCGGTGCACCTGGTGACGGCGGAGGGCGTCGAGGACTGGCCGCGCCAGCCGAAGGAGGAGGTGGCACGGCGCCTGGCGGCGCGGATCGCGGAGGCGCTGGCGTGAGCACGGGCGCGGGCGCGGGCGTGGCGGTGGATGTGGTGCGGCTGCCGCATGCCGAGGGGCTGCCGCTGCCGTCCTACGCGACGGAGGGCGCGGCGGGGATGGACCTGCTGGCCGCGGTGACGGCGCCGCTGGTGATCCCGCCGGGCGGGCGGGCGCTGGTGCCGACCGGGCTGCGCATCGCGCTGCCGGCGGGGTGGGAGCTGCAGGTGCGACCGCGGTCGGGCCTTGCGCTGCGCCATGGCGTCACGCTGCCGAACACGCCGGGCACGATCGACGAGGATTACCGCGGCGAGGTCGGGGTGATCCTGCTGAATGCCGGGACGGAGCCCTTCACCGTGGAGCGCGGCGCGCGCATCGCGCAGGCGGTGCTGGCGCCGGTGCATCGCGCCGCGTGGCGCGAGGTGGCCGAGCTGCCGGAGAGCGCGCGGGGCGCGGGCGGCTTCGGCAGCACCGGGACGCGCTGAGATGGAGCCGCGCCCGGCCTTCGTGGCGGAGCTGGATGCGGAGGTCGGGCGGCCGCTGGTGGTCGGCGCGATCGCGACGGGAGAGCGGCGCGTGGTGCCGATCCTCGGCGGACGGATCGCCGGCCCGCGCATCCGGGGCGAGGTGATCGCGGGCGGGACGGACACGCAGCTCATCCGCGCCGACGGCGTCGCGGAGATCGAGGCCCGCTACCTGCTGCGGCTCGAGGATGGCGCGCTGGTGCATGTGGTGAACCGCGGGCTGCGCCACGCCGCGCCGGAGGACATGGCGCGGCTGCTGCGCGGCGAGGCAGTGCCGCCGGAGCGCGTCTACTTCCGGACCGCGCCGGCGTTCGAGACGGCGTCGCCGGCGCATGGCTGGCTGATGCGGAGCCTGTTCGTCGGGCTCGGGGACCGCCGGCCGGAGAGCGTGCGGGTGCGGATCTTCGCGGTGTAGGTCCGGGGGTCGGGCGGCCATCCTGGAGTGAGGACGCCCGCACCGGCGGGACAGGGCGAGTGGGCGCGTCACTCGATGGCGCGGAAGCCCGTGGCGCGGACCACCTCGGCCCAGCGCGCCGTTTCCTCGCGGATGTGGCCGGCGAAGGCGGCGCGGCCGCGGGCGGAGGGGCGGAACCCGGCCTCCTCGACCCGGGCGCGGGTGGCGGGGGCGGCGAGGGCGCGGGTGGTCGCGGCCTCGATCGAGGCGAGGATCGGGGCGGGTGTCGCGGCGGGGGCGACGAGGCCGAACCAGGCCTGGAAGACGAGGCCGGGGTGGCCGAGCTCGGCCATCGTCGGCACCTCCGGCAGTTGCGGCGTGCGGGTGGCGCCGGTGGCGCCGAGCGCCCTGACGCGGCCGGCGCGGACATGCGGCGCGACGAGGGCGGTGGTGCCGAACAGGCCTGCCACCTCGCCGTTCAGCACCGCCGTCATCGCCTCTCCGGTCGAGCGGAAATGCACCGGTTCGACGGTGAGCCCGGCGGCGGCGCCGAGCATGGCGGCGCCGAAATGCCCCGGCGTGCCGGCGCCGAAGGTGGCGAGGAAGAGCGGCTGCCGGCCGCGCGCCCAGGCGATCCAGCTGGCGAGGTCGGTGGCCGGCGCGGCGGCGGGGACGACGAGGAGGAAGTCGATCGAGGCGACCTCGGCCGCCGCCGCGAAGTCCCGCCCCGGGTCGTAGGGCAGGCGCGCATGGGTGGAGGGCGCCATGGCGAGCTGCCCGACCTCGCCGAGCAGGAGGGTGTGGCCGTCCGGCGCGGCGCGGGCCACCTCGGCCGCGGCGATGTGGCCGGAGGCGCCCGGGCGGTTGTCCACGGCGACGCCGGCGGGCCAGGCCTCGCGCAGCGCCTCGGCGAGCAGGCGGGCGATGACGTCGGGGCCGCTGCCGGGCGGGAAGCCGAGGACGAGGCGCACCGGCCGGTCGGGGAAGGCGGGGGCCTGGGCGAGCAGGAGAGGCGAGAGCGCGGCGGCGAGCGCGGCGCGGCGGCGGATCGCGGGCATGGACGTGGCTCCCTGGTTTTCGTTATGGAGCATAACGGTTGGCGGCGGGTCAACGACCTTGCGCGCCCGCGCGCCCGCGCCGCCGCGGCGCGCGCTTGCGGCGCGGCGCGGCGGGCGCCCATATGCGGGCGATGGATCTCGACTTCACCGAGGACGAGCTGCGGCGCTACTCGCGCCACATCCTGCTGGAGGAGGTGGGCGCGGTCGGGCAGGCGCGGCTGCGCGCGGCGCGGGTGCTGGTGGTGGGGGCGGGCGGGCTCGGCTCGCCGCTCGCGCTGTATCTCGCGGCGGCGGGGGTGGGGACGATCGGGATCATCGACGGCGACACCCTGGAGCTGTCGAACCTGCAGCGGCAGGTGGCGCACGTCACGGCGCGGCTCGGCCGCAACAAGGCGGAGAGCGCGGCGGAGGCGGTGGCCGCGCTGAACCCGGAGGTGCGGGTGGAGGCGCATCCGCGGCGCCTCGATGCGGCCTGGGCGTGGGAGAACCTGCGGCGCTACGACGTGGTGTGCGACGGGACGGACAATTTCGCCACGCGCTTCCTGCTGGGCGATGCGTGCCACCTGCTCGGGCGGCCGCTCGTCTCGGCGGCGGTGCTGCGCTTCGAGGGGCAGCTCTCGACATTCCGGTCGCATGAGGGGCCGCCGCATCCCTGCCACCGCTGCCTGCATCCGGAGCCGCCGCCGCCGGGGCTGGTGCCGAGCTGCTCGGAGGCCGGGGTGCTCGGCGCGGTGACCGGGGTGATGGGCACGCTGCTGGCGGCGGAGGCGGTGAAGCTGCTGCTCGGCATCGGGGCGGGCATGTCGGGGCGGCTGCTGCTGTGGGACGCGCTCGACATGCGGTTCCGCGAGGTGCGGCTGCGGCGCGACCCCGGCTGCGCGCTGTGCGGCGAGGGGGCGACGATCCGCGACCTGTCGGCGCATCGGGCGTGAGCGGGCCGCTCGGGATCCTGCTGCTGTCGGGGGGGCATGAGCGCGCGCATTACGCGCTGGTGCTGGCGACCGGGGCGGCGGCGGTGGGGCGGGAGGTGGTGGTGTTCGCGACCAATGCCGGGTGCCGGCTGTTCGACGCGGCGCGGCCGCTGGAGCGCGCGGCGCGGGAGGCGCTGCTGGCGGAGCGCGGCGTGGCGGGCATCGGCGCGCTGCTGCCGGCCGCGCGCGACCTCGGCGTGCGGTGCCTCGCCTGCGAGGCGGGGCTGCGGGCGGAGGGGATGGCGGCGGCGGAGCTGGCGCCGGGGGTGGAGGTGGCGGGCGTGGTGACCTTCCTCGGCGCGGTCGGGGCGGGGCAGGTGGTGGCACTCTGATCGACGACGAAAGCCGGCTTGACCGGATGCGGGGGATTGCGGAGCTATCGGGCATGCACCGATTCCGCCCGGCGGCCTTCGTCCTGTCGCTGACCCTGCTCGTCGGCGGGGCGGCGCTGGCGCAGGCGGTGGGGCAGCCCGGCAGCCTGCCGCCGCCGCGGCCGCCGGGACAGGCGCAGGCGCCTTCGGCCGCTCCTCCGCCCACGCGCACGGCCCCGCCGCAGGCGCAGCGCCCGGCGCCGGCGCAGACGCAGCGGCCGGCACAGGGGCAGCGGCCGGCGGGGCAGGGGGGGCAGGCGCGGCAGGGGCAGACGCCGACGGTGCAGCGCCCGGCGCAGCCGAACCGGCGCCCGGCAGCCGCGGCGGGAGCGGCGGCCGGTGCGGCCGCGGCAGGCGCCGCCGCCGCGACGAGCCGCCCGCCGGAGCCGGCGCAGCCGCCACCGCCGCCGCAGCCCTCGATCGGCTCGGTGACCGGGCTGGCGCTGCCGCGCTTCGCGGCGCTGCGCTCGGACGAGGTGAACATGCGGGTGGGGCCGAACACGACCTTCCCGATCGAATGGACCTTCCAGCGGCGCGACCTGCCGGTGCAGATCATCGGCGAGTTCCAGCTCTGGCGGCGCATCCGCGACGTGGACGGGGCGGAGGGCTGGGTGCATTCCTCGACCCTGATGGGCCGGCGGACGGTGCTGGTGCGGCCGCCGGAGGGCGTGCGCGAGGTGGTGCTGCGGCGGCGGGCGGAGGAGGGCGGCGCGGCGGTGGCGCGGCTGCGGCCCGGCGTGATCGCGCGGATCCGCGAATGCGAGGCGGGCTCCGCCTGGTGCGAGGTGCAGGTGGCGGGGCATCGGGGCTATCTTCGCCGCGCCGAGGTCTGGGGCGTGGGCCCCGAGGAGGAGGTGAAGTGAGCGAGGCTGCATCGGCTTCCCCGCCGCCGGCGGTGCACGACCTGGGCGGCGCGGCGCGCTTCCGCTGCGCGAAGGTGGAGCCCGGCGATGCGGGGCCGCCGGACGCCTTCGGCAAGCGGGTGGACGCGCTGCGGCAGATCCTCGCGCGGAAGGGTCTGATGACGGTGGACGAGCTGCGCCGCGGGGTGGAGGCGATCCCGGAGGCGGAGTACCACGCGCTCGGCTACTACGAGCGGTGGCTGCGGGCGATCTCCGGGCTGATGGTGGAGAAGGGCGTGGTCGCGGAAGGCGACCTGCGATGACGCGCTACGCGGCCGGCGAGGCGGTGCGCGTCAGGCGCGACTTCCCCGAGACGCGCGGGCCCTGCCACATCCGCACGCCGCACTACCTGCGGGGGCGCGAGGGCGTGGTGGAACGGCCGCTCGGCGCCTTCCCGAACCCGGAGGACCTCGCCTTCGGGCGGCCGGCGGCGGCGGTGCCGCTGTACCACGTGCGCTTCGACCAGCCGGCGCTGTTCGGCGAGGGCGCGAAGGGCGACACGGTGCTGGTGGAGGTCTTCGAGCACTGGCTGGAGGGGCGCGGCGATGGCCGGTGAACCGCGGGCGGAGAGCGTCGCGCTGCTCGAGCGCTTCGTCGCGGCGCTGGCGGCGAAGGGGCTGGTGACGGAGGAGGAGATCGGCCGGCAGGTCGCGGCGACCGACCGCGCGAGCCCGGAGATCGGCGCGCGGATGGTGGCGCGGGCCTGGACGGATGCGGAGTACCGGGCGCTGCTGCTGCGCGACGGGACGGCGGCGGCGGAGGCGATGGGCGCCTCGATGGCGGGGGCGCCGCCGCTCGGCGTGCTGGAGGACCGGGCGGGGCTGCATCACCTCGTCGTCTGCACGCTGTGCTCCTGCTATCCGCGGGCGGTGCTGGGGTACCCGCCGCCCTGGTACAAGTCCGCGGCGTATCGCGCGCGGGCGGTGCGGGACCCGCGGGCCGTGCTGGCGGAATGGGGCACGGCGCTGCCGGAGAGTGTCGCGGTGCGCGTGGTGGACAGCACGGCGGATTACCGCTGGATGGTGCTGCCGGAGCGGCCGGCGGGGACCGAGGGCTGGGAGGCGGCGCGGCTGGCGGGGCTGGTGACCGCCGACGTGCTGGTGGGCGCCGCGCTGCCGCGGGCGGCGTAGGCAGCTCGCGGCCGCCCCGCCGCCGGGCGCCGCGTCAGGAGCCGGGGATCGAGAGGGGCGTGACCTCGACGGGGGCGGTGCCCTCTCGCCGCATGCCGAGGCGGTCGGCGACGCCCTCGCTCACGTCGATCAGGCGGCCGCGGGTGAAGGGGCCGCGGTCGTTGATCGTGACCGTCTCGGACTCGCCGGTGTCGAGGTTCGTGACGCGCGCGACGGTGCCGAGGGGCAGGGTGCGGTGCGCGGCGGTGGGGGCGTTGCGGTCGAAGCGCTCGCCGCTCGCGGTGCGGCGGCCGTGGAAGCCGCGGCCGTAGTAGGAGGCGGTGCCGCGCTCGCCGGCATTCGCCTCCTCGCGGAAGGCGGGCTGGCGCGGCGCCGGCTCCCGGGCGAGGGGGGCGCGCGCGACGGGCTCGGCCGGCGGGGCGGCGCAGGCGGCGAGGCCGGTGGCGGCGAGAAGTGCGACGGCAAGGCGCGGGCGCAGGGGGCGATGGGGCAAGGCCAGTCTCCTTTCCACTGGCCTTGTAGGTGCTGGGCGCGGCGGAGGCGAGGGGCCGCGGCGCAGAACGTCTCATTCCTGAGACAGCGCTGCGCCCGCCGGGGCCGGTTGGGGGCCGGGCGGGGCGGCTCAATGCGGCAGCCAGATCTCCATGCGGCCGGGCGCTGCCTCGGCGGAGGCCTGCACCGTCCAGCGATGCGGCCAGCGGGCGTTGAGGCGGGCGGCGGTGGCCTGGCCGAGCGGCGCCTCGGTGGCGTCGGCGTAGCGGAGGGTGCGGGCGCGCGGGGGCGTGCGCGTCTCCCGCAGCTCGACGGCGGTGAAGCCCGCACGGCGCAGCTCGCCGGCGACCTGGCCGGCGGCGCGCCGGGCCGGGGCGGAGCCGGCGCGGTGGAGGATGCGGATCTCCGGCATGGGGGCGGCGCTGCCCTGGGCCACGGGCCCCCGCGCCGCCGCGAGGGCGACGGGTGCCGCCGGCGCGGCAGCGGGCGCGTCGGGCGCGGCGGGCGGGCCTGCGTCGTGGGCGACGCGGCGCGGGGCGGTGACGGCGTCCTCGATCTCGCGGCGGAGCCCGTCGCGGCGGAGCTCGAGGGCGGCGACCTCGGTGCGCAGCTCCTCGAGGCTGGCGGCGACGGCCCGCTGGGCGGCACGGAAGGCGGCGAGGCGCGCACCCTCCTCCTCCAGCACGGCGCGGAGAGCGGCGCGGTCGGGGTCGGCGCCGCCGGCGCCGAAGGCGGCCTCCCGCGCGGCGAGGGGGAGCGCATCGCCGGTGGCGATCACGGCGGAGGGCGGGTTCGCCGGCCCCGGCGCCTCGCCGCCGCGGAGCAGCACGATCAGGCCGGGCGCGAGCAGCGCCAGCGGCAGGAGCCAGAGAAAGGACGGCCGTCCGGAGTCGTCCCGATCGTCGCGCATGACACCCCCCAGTGCTGCGAACATCCCCAGGGGATCGTATACGTCGTCGGCCGCCCGACCATGGCGAAGCGGCCCGGCGGCGGCGGAACGCCCCCGGGCTGTGGCCGAAAGGCCGCAAATGTCCTGACCGATGTCAGGAATGGCCGGCCGGCGCGGCGTCAGGCGCGCGCCGCGGCGGGCGCCGCGCCGAGGCGCAGCGCGTGGGCGCCGGCGCCGAGCCCGGCCTGGACGAGCAGCAGCACCGTCCACATCGCCGGGAACTCCCACCCGCCGCCCGGGGCGGTGAACAGCCAGCCATTCGGCAGGTGCTGGAGCGTCGCGCCGAGCAGGATCGGCACGGAGAGCAGGCTGACGGCGCGCACCCAGACGCCCGCGATCAGCGCAAGCCCGGCGGCGATCTCGGCGATGGCGACGACGGCGCCGAGCACCGGCGGGTAGCCGATCGAGCCGAAGAACCCCATCGTGCCGGAGAGGCCGAAGGTCATCACCTTGAGCAACAGGCCATGGGCGAGGAAGCCGAGGCCGAGCGCCACGCGCAGCAGCAGCGCGGCATAGGGGGCGGTCGCGCGTTCGTCGAAGGACATCGTCGTTCTCCTGTCTCCGGCGCCGCCGGGCGCGGCGCGTCGGCGCGCATCTGGCCCGAGCCCCGCGCGGCCTTCCAACGCCGCGTCGGAACGACCATCATCACCGGACCGAATGAGACGGGTGCGCTTCGCTTGGCGGATCTCCAGACGCTCGATCTGAACCTGCTGCGGGTGTTCGACGCGGTGGCGCGGGAGCGGCACGTGACCCGCGCGGCGGAGCGGCTGCACCTGTCGCAGCCCGCCGTGTCCAACGCGCTGGCGCGGCTGCGGACGGCGCTGAACGACGAGCTGTTCCTGCGCCGCCCCGGCGGCGTGGAGCCGACCGCCCTCGCCGCGTCGCTCGCCGGGCCGGTGGCGGAGGTGCTGGACCGGCTGCGGCAGACGCTGGCGACGCATGCGCCCTTCGACCCGGCCACCACCGACCGCGTCTTCACCGTGGCGCTGAGCGAGTATGCGGAGGGCGTGCTCGTGCCCTGCGTCCTCGCGCAGATGGAGAAGGAGGCGCCGCGCGCGCTGCTGGCGGTGCGCCACGCCGACCGCACCAACGCGATCGACCTGCTGGAGGCGGGCGAGGCGGAGATGGCGGCGGCGGTGCTGCCGGAACCGCCGGCGCTCTACACCCGGGTGCGGCTGCTGCCGGAGGTGTTCCTGACGCTGATGCGCCGCGGCCATCCGCTGGCGGAGGGGCCGATGACGGTGGCGAAGCTGGCCGCCTTCCCCCACCTGCTGCACTCGCCCAACGGCTCACGCGATGGCGCGCTGGACGGGCCGATGGCCGCGGCGGGGCATCCGCGGCGGCTCGGCGCGGTGGTTGCGCATCTCGGCGTGGTGCCCGAGATCCTGGCGCGCACCGACATGGTGATGACGCTCTCCGCCCGGCTGGCGCAGCGGCTGGCGGAGGCGCACGGGCTGGCGCTGCGCCCCTCGCCGGTCGAGATCCGGCACACGCGGCTGTCGCTGGTGTTCCATCGCCGCTTCGAGGCGGATGCCGGCCACGCCTGGCTGCGGCGGCTGCTGCTGGCGGTGGCGCGCGAGGTCGGGCCGGTGCCGGGGCTGGTGGCTTGAGCGAAGCCTGGGACTACGTGGTGGTGGGCGCAGGCAGCGCGGGGTGCCTGCTGGCGGAGCGGCTTTCGGCGGCCGGCGCCAGCGTCGCGGTGATCGAGGCCGGCGGGCGGGACCGGCACCCTTACCTCCACATCCCGGCCGGCTATGCGCGGCTGCTGACCCATCCGGCGCTCACCTGGGGCTACCGCACGGCGGCGGACCCGGCGACCGGGATGCGCGCGCTCGACTATCCGCGCGGGCGGGTGCTCGGCGGGTCCTCGGCGATCAACGGGCTCGGCCATGTCTGGGGCGATCCGTCGGACTACGACCTCTGGGCGCAGAAGGGCTGCACCGGATGGTCCTGGGCCGACCTCGCGCCGCATTTCGCGGCATACGAGGATGCGGAGGAGGAAGGGGCGCATCGCGGCCGCGGCGGGGCGCTGCGCGTCGAGCACCTGGCCGAGGTGCCGCCGCTGGTCGAGCGGCTGCGCGAGGCGGCGGCCGCCATCGGGCTGCCGGTGCCGCGCGACATGAACACGCCAGTCGGGGACAGCGTCCCAGGCGGGGACGGCATCCCGGGCGGGCACGGCGCGCGGGAGGGGTTTTCCACCTTCCAGCAGACGCGGCGCGGGCGCGTGCGGCAGTCGGCGGCGCGCGCCTTCCTGCGCCCGGCGCTGGCGCGCGGCGTGGCGCTGTTCGACCAGGCGCTGGCGACCCGGATCGTGGTGGAGGAGGGGCGCGCGGCGGGCGTCGCGATCCGCCGCGGGGGAGAGGATCGCGTGGTGCGGGCGCGGCGCGAGGTGATCCTCTCCGCCGGCGCGATCGGCTCGCCGCAGCTCCTCCTGCTGTCGGGCATCGGGCCGGGCGCGGCGCTCGCGGCGCTCGGCATCCCGGTGCTGGCCGATGCGCCGGGCGTCGGGGCGAATCTGCAGGACCACTACATCGCGCGGATGACGTACCGCCTCGCCTCGCACCGGTGGTCGGCGAACCGGCGGATCACCTGGCCGCGCCTCGGCCTCGAGGTGGCGCGCTGGGCGCTGCGCGGCGACGGCGTGCTGACCTGGTCGCCGGGGATGGTCGGCGTCTTCGCGCGGACCGCGCCGGGGCTGACGGCGCCGGACGTGCAGCTCAATGGCGGGCCGCTGTCCTGGCAGGACGGCAGGATCGGCGTGCCGGAGCGCGAGCCGGGGCTGACGCTCGGCGTCTGGGGGACGCGGCCGGCCTCGCGCGGGACGGTAACGCTCGCCACGCCGAGGGCAGAGGACGCGCCGGTGATCGCGCCGCGCTTCCTGACCGCGCCGGAGGACTGCGCGACGCTCGTGCGCGGCATGCGGCTGGCGCGGCGCTGGATGGCGGCGGCGCCGCTGCGCGGGATCGTGGTGGGGGAGGTGCGGCCCGGCCCTGCGGCGGAGGGCGAGGAGGCGCTGGCGGCCTTCGCGGCGGCGACGGGCGGCACGGTGTACCATCCCTGCGGCACGGTGCGGATGGGGCCGGAGGGCAGCGGCGCGCCGCTCGATCCGGCGTTGCGGCTGCGCGGGGTGGCGGGGCTGCGGGTGGTGGATGCCTCGGTGTTCCCGGACATCCCGGTGTGCAACATCAACGCGACGGTGCTGGCGGTGGCGCACCGGGCGGCGGGGCTGGTGTTGCGGGGCGCGCGGTAGGGCCGTCGTCGGGCGACGTTGCTGAGGTTGGCGTGCTCGGCGCCGCGGTCGGCCTGGCGCGCGCCAGAGGTGGTGCCGGCGTCGGAGTGAACGTCCTGGCCGGCACCCACGCCAAGGATGGGTGGCGGCGTTGGGCACAGAGGACGCCGAGCCGCTTTTCACCCCGCGCAGATGGCGGCGGGAGTCGGCCGAGGGTGCGGGACAAATGCGAGCGCGACCGTGATCGGCAGCTTTGGCGTATTATCCCCACTTTTGGTATCATAGCGTGAAGGAGGTGGTTGGAAGGCAACGGTTACGTCGGCCGAGCTGCAGAAGCATTTCGGCCCGGTCCGGGAAAGGCGCTCAAGGAACCGGTCACGGTCACGCATCACGGGCGGGCCAGTCTCGTCGTCCTGTCGATAGAGGAGTTCAATCGCCTGAAGTCGCTCGACACCCGGAAACACTACTATGCCTGGGAATTGCCCGACGACCTCGCCGAGGCATTGAAGGACGCCAAGCCCGCTCCTGAATCCATGCGGTTTGCCCACGAAGAGCCTTAGCCAAAGCCTGGCCTGGTCATCCACTACGCCTTCCTGTGGGGCAGGGAAGCCGCATACGGCCAGGAGGAAGGATCGAAGGAGCGGCCATGCGCGGTCGTCCTCGCTGCCAGGACGGACGGCGAGCGAACGAGGGTCGTCGTCGCGCCTGGCCGGCAGGACCGCCAGCCGCGCGGCAGGACGCCGCTCAGCGCGCCGGGATCGCCCCCGCCAGCCCGTCGCGCTGCGGATCGGCGCCGCCCTCCAGCACGCCGTCGAAGCGCGTGATGCCGTGCACGCCGGCGAAGGCGTAGGAGAGGGGCGAGCGGCGGACCTCGTAGCCCATCGCCGCGACGCCGCGCTCCACCGCGCGGGGGATGCGGTTCGACAGGTCGATCGCGTCGCTCGTCGCCGAGAAGCGCGGGGCGGAGATCGCCTCCTGCACGCCCATGCCCCAGTCGAGCAGGTTCAGCAGCACCTGGGTGATGGCGACGCCGATCCAGGCGCCGCCCGGCGCGCCGAGGGTGGCGACCGGCGTGCCGTCGCGCAGCACCACCGTCGGCGACATGGTGGAGAAGCGGCGCTTGCCGGGCGCGAGGGAGCCGGCGCGACCCGGGCGCGGATCGTAGCTGTTCATGCCGCCGTTCAGCATGAAGCCGGTGCCGGGCGGGATGACGCCGGAGGGCAGGCCGAGCGTGTGGGTGAGGGAGACGACCATGCCCGCCGCGTCGATGCAGGAGACGGTGGTGGTGCCCTTCGCCTCGGCGCCGAGGCGCGGCAGCGCCGCCTTCTCGCCCCGGCGGATCGCGGCGGCGCAATCCGCCGCGTAGGCGCCGGAGAGCAGCCGATCGAGCGGCGGCGGGACGAAGCGCGGATCGCCGATGTGGCGGTCCTTGTCGCGGCCGGCGATCTTCATCGCCTCGGCCACGGTGCGGATGTACTCGGGCGTGTTGTGGCCGAGGGCCACGAGGTCGAAGCCTTCGAGGATGCGGAGCATCTGCGCGATCAGGATGCCGCCCGCCGGCGGCGGCGGCAGCGCGACCTCGTGGCCGCGATAGGCGATGCGCAGCGGCTCCCGCACCTCCGGCACGAAGCCGGCGAGATCCTCGGCGGAGAGCAGGCCGCCGCCGCGGCGCATGTCGTCGAGGATGCGGGCGGCGATGGCGCCGGTGTAGAGCGCCTCGGCGCCCTCGCGCGCGACGAGGCGGAGCGTGTCGGCGAGGTCGGGGTTCACCACGCGGTCGCCGAGGCGCTTCGGCGTGCCGTCGGGGCGGAGGTAGAGGCGGCGCCCGTCCTCGGCGAAGCCGAGCTTGGCGGCGTAGGGCAGGCGGCCGTACGCGGCCTCGTTCATGTGGAACATGGCGGCGACGTGCGGGCGCACGGACCAGCCCTCCTCCGCGAGCGCGATGGCGGGGGCGAAGAGGTCGGCCCAGGCGGCGCGTCCGTGGCGGCGATGCGCCTCGGCCAGCACGCGGAGGATGCCGGGGGTGGTGACGGCGGCGTGGCCAATCTCGTTCACATGGCCGCGGACGACGTGGCCGAAGCCGTCGGGGCATTCGCGCTCGAACAGGTCGGCCCAGAGATCCTCGCGCGCGGCGAGCGGGGCGGTGGAGAGGCCATCGAGGACGAGATGCGCGCCGGTCGCGGGATCGAGCAGGTGGAGCACGCCGAGGCCGCCGATGCCGCACATCATCGGATCCACCACGCCCTGGGCAAGGGCGCAGGCGACCACGGCATCGAGCGCGTTGCCGCCGGCGCCGAGGATGGCGAGGCCGGCTTCCACCGCCTCGGGCTGCGGGGCGGTGAGCATCGCGCGCGGCGGGGGCAGGCGGCGGGGCGGGCGTGGGATGGTGCGGGCCATGCGGCGCAGGCTGGCATGGCGCGCGGGGCGACGCATCGGGGGGAGCGCGGCTTGACCCGCTGCGCCGGCGCGGCTTAGGTAACCACCCAGTTACCAGGGAGGAGCGGCGTGGGGTTGCGCTGGGGGGATCTGCCCGGGGAGGTGCTCGCGCGGCTGCGCGCGGGCTGCGCCATCCCGGCGCATCCGCTGGCGCTGGACCCGTGGCGGGAGCTGGACCGGGCGCGCCAGCGCGCGCTTTCGCGCTACTACCTGGCGGCCGGGGCGGGCGGGCTGGCGGTGGGGGTCCACACCACGCAATTCGCGATCCGCGAGGCGGGGCTGTACGAGCCCGTGCTGCGCCTGGCGGCGGAGGCGGCCGCGGCGGCGCCGGGGACGGTGCTCGTCGCCGGGGCGATCGGGCGGACGGAGGCGGCGCTGCGGGAGGCGCGGGTGGCGCGCGGCCTCGGCTACCACGCGGTGCTGCTGGGGCTGGCGGCGTGGCGCGGCGCGTCGGAGGACGAGATCATCGCGCATTGCGCGGCGGTGGCGGAGGAGATGCCGCTGTTCGGCTTCTACCTGCAGACCGCGGTGGGCGGGATGCGGCTGCCGGTCACCTTCTGGCGGCGCTTCGCGGCGATCCCGAACGTCGTCGCGATCAAGGTCGCGCCCTTCGACCGCTATGCGACGCTCGACGTGGTGCGGGGCGTGCTGGAGGCGGGGGCGCGGGAGCGCGTGACGCTCTACACCGGCAATGACGACCACATCGTGGGCGACCTGCTGACGCCCTTCGCGCTGGAGGACGGGCCGCCGCTGCGCATCGCCGGCGGGCTGCTCGGCCACTGGAGCGTCTGGACGAAGGCGGCGGTGGAGCTGCATGCGCGGTGCCGCAACGCGGCGGCGACGCCCGGATTGCTGGCACTCGACGCGCAGGTGACGGAGATGAACGCGGCGGTGTTCGACGCCGCGAACGGCTTCCACGGCGTCATCGCCGGCTGCCACGAGGTGCTGCGGCGGCAGGGGCTGCTGGAGGGGATCTGGTGCCTCGATCCGGCGGAGGGGCTCTCGGCCGGGCAGGCGGCGCTGATCGACGCGGTGGCGCGGCGCTACCCGCATCTGACGGATGACGGCTTCGTCGCCGCGAACCTGAACACCTGGCTCAACTGAAGGACACGCAGATGGCGGAACGCCGCATCGGCCTCATCATGAACGGCGTCACCGGCCGGATGGGGATGAACCAGCACCTGATCCGTTCGATCGCGGCGATCCGGAAGGATGGCGGCGTGACGCTCGCGAATGGCGACCGGCTGATGCCGGATCCGGTGCTGGTGGGCCGGAACCGCGAGAGGCTGGAGGCGCTGGCGAAGGCGCACGGGATCGCGCGCGTCTCCACCGATCTGGAGGCGTGCCTGGCGGATCCGAAGGACGAGCTGTTCTTCGACGCGGCGACGACGCAGCTCCGCGCCGGGCTGGTGACGAAGGCCATCGAGGCGGGCAAGCACGTCTATTGCGAGAAGCCGACGGCGGACACGCTGGAGGATGCGATGGCGCTGGCGCGGCTGGCGAAGCGCAAGGGCGTGAAGGCGGGCGTGGTGCAGGACAAGCTGTTCCTGCCGGGGCTGCGCAAGCTGAAGATGACGATCGACAGCGGCTTCCTCGGCCGCCTCCTCTCGGTGAAGGGGGAGTTCGGCTACTGGGTGTTCGAGGGCGACCTGCAGCCGGCGCAGCGGCCGAGCTGGAACTACAAGAAGGCCGAGGGCGGGGGCATCATCCTCGACATGCTGTGCCACTGGCGGTACGTGCTGGACAACCTGTTCGGCGAGGTGGAGGCGGTGAGCTGCCTCGGCGCCACGCACATCCCGACGCGGTGGAACGAGAACGGGACGCCGTACCAGGCGGACACGGACGATGCGGCGTATGCGACGTTCCAGCTCTCCGGCGGGGTCGTGGCGCATATCAACTCCTCCTGGACGACGCGGGTGCGGCGGGACGACCTCGTCACCTTCCAGGTGGACGGCACGCATGGCAGCGCGGTGGCGGGGCTGCAGAAATGCTGGACGCAGAGCCGGGTGAACACGCCGAAGCCGGTGTGGAACCCGGACATCCCGCAGCCGATCGACTTCTACGCGGGCTGGCAGGAGGTGCCGGACACGCAGCCCTATCCCAACGGCTTCCGCGTGCAGTGGGAGCTGTTCCTGCGCCACCTGGCGGGCGAGGTGGCGGAGTATCCGTGGGACCTGCTGGCGGGCGCCAAGGGCGTGCAGCTTGCCGAGGCGGGCCTGCGCTCCTGGGCGGAGCGGCGCTGGATCGACCTGCCGAAGCTGGAGGCGTGACGATGCCGACCATCCGACTGCCCGAGGGCGAGTACCGGCTGGGCGAGCCGCGGGACTTCCCGAAGGCGACGCCGCCCTTCCCGCGCGTGGCGCTGGCGGCGGCGCATGTCGTCGCCGATCCGATGGCGGATCAGGATCCGTGGGTGGACGCGAAGGTCGACTGGGACCGGACCATCGCGTTCCGGAAGTACCTCTGGTCGCTCGGCCTCGGCGTGGCGGAGGCGATGGACACGGCGCAGCGTGGCATGGGGCTGGACTGGACGGCGGCGCAGGAGCTGATCCGCCGGTCGCTCGATGCGATGCGGGACGTGCCGGGGGCGGTGATGGCGAGCGGGGCGGGGACGGACCACCTCGCGCCCTCGCCGGACGTGACGGTGGACGACGTGATCCGCGCGTACGAGGAGCAGTGCGAGGCGGTGGAGGCGATGGGCGGGCGCATCATCCTGATGGCGTCGCGCGCGCTGGCCAAGGCCGCGCGGTCGCCGGCGGATTACGAGCGCGTCTATGCGCGCATCCTGTCGGGCGTGCGGCAGCCGGTGGTCATCCACTGGCTCGGCGAGATGTTCGACCCGGCGCTGGAGGGCTACTGGGGCGACCACGACCACATGAAGGCGATGGAGACGGCGCTGGCGGTGATCCACGCGCATGCCGCCAAGGTGGACGGGGTGAAGATCAGCCTGCTGGACGACCGGAAGGAGGTGGCGATGCGCCGCCGCCTGCCGAAGGGCGTGCGGATGTACACGGGCGACGACTTCAACTACGCGGAGCTGATCGCCGGCGACGAGCACGGGCATTCGGACGCGCTGCTCGGCATCTTCGACCCGATCGCGCCGGCGGTGGGCGGGGCGCTGGCGAGCCTGTCGCGCAACGACCTGTCGACGTTCCACGACATCCTGGCGCCGACGGTGCCGCTGAGCCGGCACATCTTCCGCGCGCCGACGCGCTTCTACAAGACGGGCGTGGTGTTCATGGCCTGGCTGAACGGGCACCAGGACCACTTCGTCATGGTGGGCGGGCAGCAGAGCGCGCGCAGCCTGCGGCACTTCTCCGAGCTGTTCCGCCTGGCGGACCGGGCGGGGCTGCTGCGCGACCCGGAGATGGCGGTGGGGCGGATGCGCCAGCTCCTCGCGCTGCACGGCGCGGCGTGATGCGGATCAGCCTCAACACCGTCACCGTCAAGGAACGCTGGTCGCTGGCCGAGTGCATCGAGGGCTGCGCGCGGCACGGCATCCCCGGCATCTCGCCCTGGCGGGACGTGCTGCAGGCGATGGGGGTGGAGGCGGCGGCGCGGCGCATCCGGGAGGCGGGGCTGACGGTCACCGGGCTCTGCCGCGGCGGCATGTTCCCGGCGGCGGATGCCGCGGGGCGCGCCGCGGCCGTCGAGGACAACCGCCGCGCGATCGCCGAGGCGCAGGCGATCGGCGCGCGGTGCCTGGTGATGGTGTGCGGCGGGCTGCCGCCGGGCAGCAGGGACCTGCCGGGGGCGCGGGCGCAGGTGCGGGACGGGCTGGCGGCGATCCTGCCGGAGGCGCGGGCGGCGGGCGTGACGCTGGCGCTGGAGCCGCTGCACCCGATGACCTGCGCGGACCGGTCGGTGCTGTCGACGCTCGGCCAGGCGCTCGATCTCTGCGACGAGCTGGGCGAGGGCACGGGGGTTGCGCTCGACGTCTACCACGTGTGGTGGGACCCCGATCTGGCGCGGCAGGTGGGGCGGGCGGGGCGGCGGATCGCCGCCTTCCATGTCTGCGACTGGAAGGTGCCGACGGTCGACACGGTGTTCGACCGCGGCATCCCCGGCGAGGGCGTGATCGACATCCCCGCCATCCGCCGGATGGTGGAGGCGGCCGGCCACGACGGCGGCTTCGCGGAGGTGGAAATCCTGTCGCGGCGCTGGTGGTCGCACGACCCGGATGAGATGCTGACGATCCTGAAGCAGCGGCACGAGACCGCTGTCCTCTGACCACGGGAGAACGACCATGCGACGCCGCCCCTTCCTCGCCGCCCTTCTCGCCGCGCCGGCCGCGGCGCGGGCGCAGCCCGCCTGGTCGCCGAGCCGGCCGGTGCGCTTCGTCGTGCCCTTCCCGCCGGGCGGCGCGACCGACGTGGTGGCGCGCGTGCTGGGCGAGCGCATGTCGGAGAAGCTCGGCCAGCCGGTGACGGTGGAGAACCGCACCGGCGCCGGCGGCAATGTCGGCGTGGAGAACGTGGTGCGCAGCGCGCCGGACGGCCACGCCATCCTGATGGGCACGACCGGCACGCTGACGATCAACCCGCACCTCTACACCAACACCGGCTTCAACCCGGCGACGGACCTCGCCGGCGTGTCGATGGCCTTCGCGACGGACCACGTGCTGATCGTCCATCCCTCGGTCGCGGCGCAGACGGCGCAGGAGTTCCTGGCGCTGGTGCGCGCGCAGCCCGGGCGGCTGACCTATGGCTCGGGCGGCAACGGCACCTCCACGCACCTGGTGCCGGAGCTGTTCAAGCTGGTGGCGGGCGTCGACATCCAGCACGTGCCGTACCGCGGCAGCGCGCCGGCGCTGAACGACACGGTGGCGGGCAACGTGCAGGTCATGCTGGACCAGCTTCCCTCCGCCCTGTCGATGATCCAGGCCGGGCGGGTGCGGGCGCTGGCGGTGACCGGGCCGCGGCGTTCCTCGCTGCTGCCGAACCTGCCGACCATGGCGGAGATCGGCCTTCCGGCGGCGGAGGCGACCTCCTGGGGGGCGGTGATGGCGCCGGCGGCAACGCCCGCGCCGGTCATCGCGCGGCTCAACGCCGCGATCCGCGAGGCGCTGGCCGAGCCCGCGGTCGCGCAGCGGCTGGCGGCGGCGGGGGCCGATGCCGTCTCCTCCACGCCGGCCGAGCTGGCCGAGACGATGCGGCGCGAGACGGAGAAGTGGGGCCGCGTGGTGCGCGAGGCGCGCATCACGGTGAACTGACGCCGCGCATGGCGGCGCTGCGCCGCTGGGGCCCTGCGGTGGCGGCGCATCTCGCGCTCCTCGCGCTGTGGGCCTGGGCGACCGGGCCGGGCGGCGTGCCGCGGTTCATCCTGCCCGGGCCGGTGGAGACGCTGCGCACGCTGGCGGCGCCGCAGATCGACTGGCCGCGGCACCTGCTGGTGACGGCGGCGCAGGCCTTCGGCGGCTTCGCCCTGGCGGTCGGCATCGGGGTGGCGCTGGCGGTGGCCTTCACCTGGTGGGGCACGCTGCGCCGCGCGCTGATGCCGCTGCTGGTGACGCTGAACCTGGTGCCGAAGGTGGCGCTGGCGCCGCTGTTCATCGTCTGGCTCGGCTACGGCATCGTGCCGAACATCGCCATCACCTTCGTCATCGCCTTCTTCCCGATCGTCATCACCACCGCGCGCGGGCTGGCCGAGGTGGAGCCGGAGCTGCTGGACCTGGTGCGGGTGGTGCGCGCGACGCGCTGGCAGGTGTTCCGCAAGATCCAGCTTCCCTCCGCCCTGCCCTACCTGTTCAGCGGCATGCGCGTGGCGGCGGTGCTGGCCATCGCGGGCACGGTGGTGGGCGAGTTCATCGGGTCCGAAGCCGGGCTCGGCTTCGTCATGATGGCGGCGCAGGGCACGCTGGACACGCCGGCGATGGTGATGGCGCTGATCCTGATCACGCTGGTCGGCGTGGCGATGTACCTCTCGGTCGTGGCGCTGGAGCGCGCGGCGGTGACGGAAGATGCGCGCCTGCGCTGAGCCCTTCCTGCGCCTGCGCGGCGTCGCCAAGACCTACCGCACCGGAGGGGCGGAGACGCTCGCCGTCTCCGATGCGAGCTTCGACCTGGCGGAGGGCGAGCTGCTGGCCCTCGTCGGGCCATCGGGCTGCGGCAAGTCGACGCTGCTGAAGATCCTCGCGGGCCTGCACGGGCACGATGCGGGAGAGCTGCGGATCGGGCACGCCGGCTTCGATCCGGGGCGCGACATCGGCGTGGCCTTCCAGCAGCCGCTGCTGCTGAAGTGGCGGAACGTGCTCGGCAACGTGACGCTGCCGGCCGAGATCCTCGGCCTGCCCCGCGCCGCGGCGCGGGAGCGCGCGCGGGACCTGCTGGCGCTGGTCGGGCTGTCCGGGACGGAGGAGAAGTATCCCTACGAGCTGTCGGGCGGCATGCAGCAGCGCGTCTCCCTGGCGCGGGCGCTGGTGCACGACCCGAAGCTGGTGCTGCTGGACGAGCCCTTCGGCGCGCTGGACGCGCTGACGCGGGAGCGGATGAACCTGGAGCTGCGGCGGCTGTGGGCCGCCAGCGGCAAGACGATCGTGCTGGTGACGCACGGCGTGCAGGAGGCGGTGTTCTGCGCGACGCAGGTGGCGGTGCTGACGGCGGGGCCGGCGCGGATGGCCGACCTGTTCCCGGTGACGCTGCCGGAGCCGCGCGACCTTTCGGTGCGCAGCACGCCCGAGTTCGGCATGCTGGCGCGGCGCGTGTACGAGAAGCTGGGCATGACGTGAGGGAGGAGGGAAGGATGATCGGAAGGACGCTGCTTGCCGCCGCGGCGGCACTCGGGCTGGCGGCCCCGGCCGCCGCGCAGGACCGGGTGACGCTCGTGCTGAACTGGCTGCCGGGGGCGGACCACGCGCCGATCTACTGGGCGCAGTCGCGGAACCTGTACCGCGAGGCGGGGATCGCCCTGACCGTCGAGAACGGCCGCGGCTCCGGCTTCTCGGCCCAGCGCACCGGGTCGGGGCAGGTGCAGGCGGGCATCGTGGACACGCCGAACGCGCTGCAGGCGCGCGGCCAGGGGGCCGACCTCGTCGCGGCGATGATGATCTATGCCCAGTCGCCCTACGGCATCTACTGGCGCCGGTCCTCCGGCATCGCCGGGCCGCAGGATTTCCGTGGGCGCCGGCTCGGCGCGCCGCCGGCGGATGCGGCGCGCGTCATGTGGCCGATGATCGCACGCGCCATCGGGATCAACCCGGGCGAGGTGACCTGGGTGAACATCGCGCCGGAAGCCAAGGTCGCGTCCCTGCAGTCCGGCGCCATCGACGCGACGACGCATTTCTACAACGTCCACTACATCTACGAGCGGACCTTCGGCAGCGACCTCGGCTTCGCGCTGACCCGCGACCTCGGCTTCAATCCCTACGGCAACGCGATCTGGCTGCACGGCCCCTGGATGCGCGCCAACCCGGACGCGGCACGGCGCTTCGTCCGGGTGACGCAGCGCGCCTATCGCGACTGCCTGGCCGAGCCGGCGCCCTGCATCGCCGCGGTCGCCGGGCCGGCGGCGACGGGCGTGGAGGATCTTTCCGTCTCCTGGCGGCTGGTGGGCGAGCTGATGGCCGACGACCCGGCGGGCGGGCGGCCGCTCGGCGGCATGGATCCGGCGCGGATGGCGACCACCATCGAGGCGGTGCGCACCGCGTTCAACGCACCGGCGATGGAGCCCGCGGCGGTGATGACGAACGAGCTGCTGGATCCCGCCATCCCGTCGCACAGGGGACCCGCGCGATGAGCCACGCCATCCTGACCACCGTCGTCGGCAGCTACCCGGTGCCGGACTGGCTCGTCGCATTGCCGAGCGAGACGGCGCTGGCGGATGCCACGCGTGTCGTCCTCGGCACGCAGGAGGAAGCGGGCATCGACCTCGTCTGCGACGGGGAGCTGTACCGCTTCGACGTCAACCATCCCGAGACCAACGGGATGATCGAGTATTTCACGCGGCCGATGTCGGGCATCCGCAACGACGCCACCTTCGAGGAGGTGCTCGCGTACCGCGCGCAGCGGGGCATGGGCTTCCGGCTGCGGCCGCCCGGCGTGGTGGACGGGCCGATCGGGCACGGCACGCTCGACCTGCCGGCGGCCTGCGCGAGGGCGGCGCGCCTGGCGCGGCGGCCGCTGAAGTTCACGCTCACCGGGCCGCACATGCTGGCCAAGACGCTCATCGACCGCCACTACGGCGGGGGCGCGGAGCGCGTGGCGCTGGCGATCGCGGACGTGCTGGCGGAACAGGTGGCACATCTGGACGCGGCGGTGGTGCAGGTGGACGAGGCGAACCTGCCCGGCAGCCCGGAGGAGGCGCCCTGGGCGGCCGAGGCGATCAACCGCGTGCTGCGCGCGGTGAAGGGCAAGGCGGCCGTGCATCTCTGCTTCGGCAACTACGGCGGCCAGTCGATCCAGAGGGGCGGCTGGGATCGGCTGATGGGCTACCTGAACAGCCTGCACGCGGACCACATCGTGATGGAGAACGCGCACCGTCCGGCGGAGGAGCTGGCGGTGTTCCGGGAGCTGCGGCCGGAGATCGGCATGGGCCTCGGCGTGGTCGACATCAAGCGGACGGATGTCGAGAGCGCGGACGACGTCGCCCGCGCCATCGAGCGGGCGGACCGCGTGATCGGGCCCGGACGGGTGAAGTACATCCATCCGGATTGCGGCTTCTGGATGCTGAAGCGGAGCATCGCGGATGCGAAGATCCGCGCGCTGGTGGCGGGCCGCGACCTGTACGAAGGCCGGGCGCGGCGCCGGGCGGCGTGACACGCGCGCTGCCCTGGCTGCTGATCCTGGCGGGCCTCGTCGCGGCGACCGCGGCGACCCTGCTGGCGATGGGACGCCTGCCGATCTGCGCCTGCGGCGAGGTGAAGCTGTGGCACGGCGCGGTGCACAGCGCCGAGAACTCGCAGCACCTGACGGATTGGTACACGCCGTCGCACATCGTGCACGGCTTCCTGTTCTATGCGCTGCTGCACTGGCTGACGCCCGGCCTCGGCCTCTGGCCGCGTGCCGCGATCGCGACGGTGATCGAGGCCGCGTGGGAGATCGCCGAGAACACCGAGGCGGTGATCGGGCGCTACCGGGATGCGACCATCGCGCTCGGCTACGAGGGCGACAGCATCGTGAACTCGGTGGCGGACATCGCGGCGATGTGGCTGGGCTTCGCCCTGGCCGCGGTGCTGCCGGTGCCGGTGACGGTCGCGCTGGGGGTGGCGATGGAGCTCGGCGTGGGCTGGGCGATCCGCGACAACCTGACGTTGAACGTGCTGATGCTGCTCTGGCCGCTGGAGAGCGTGCGGGCGTGGCAGGCGGGTGGCTGAGTGACGGCCGACTTGCTTCTGGCCAGCGGGTTTTCCGAGGTGATCCGGGTGATCTCGGCGCGGAGGGCACGACGGAATGAAAGACAGGAACTCCAGGCGCGTTTCGAGTGAGGAGCTTCGCCGCATGGCGGCGCGCGGCGGGAGCCGGACCGATCTCGCTCGCGTGCGGGCCATGACGGACGAGGATGTCGAGCGTGCGGTCGCGAACGATCCTGGCGAGGCCGCGGCGTGGCGGGACCGCGTGGAGGTGGTGATGCCGCGCCGCAAGGTACCCGTCAGCATTCGGCTCGATGCCGTCGTGGTAGAGCGCCTGCGCGCCTTCGGCAGCGGATGGCAGACGCGGGTGAATGCGATCCTGCGAGCCTATCTCGACACGGAGCCGCGGCGCGAGGACGGGCCCCGGCAGAAGCGGACCGGCACGGCGGGCTGACGGATGCGCCCGCGCGACGCCGCCTAGCGACGCGCCTGCACCTCCCGCACGAAGTCCAGCAGCAGCTCGCCCGGCTCGATGTCGGGGGTGGACCGGCCGAGCAGGCCGAGCAGCGTCCAGTCGCCGCCGGTGGTGAGGCGGTGGCCGCCGCCGCGCACCTCGTAGAGGCGCGTCGGCACGCCGCGGGCGCAGCCCGCCGCCTCGTGCAGCAGCACGTCGGGCTGTCCCGGCGTGCCGCGGCGCGGCAACTGACGCGGCGGCGCGACGCCGGCACAGCGGTTCGCCCGCTGCCACGCGGCGAAGGTTCCAGGCACCGACATGCGGCGTTGCAGGACCGACAGGCCGGCCATCGTCACCGTGCCATCCCAGCGCACCACCGGATCGGCCGTGCCGGCCACCAGCATGACGGGCAGCGGGCGCGCCGGGCGGCAGGGCTGCTCGGCCTCCTCGGCCAGCGTCGCCATGAACGCCGCGACCGAGGCGATCCGCCCGGCGCGCGTGCAGGCGTAGCGCATCGCCATCATCCCGCCGCTCGACACGCCGGCGAGGTGTATCGAGGCGGGGTCGGCCGTGCCCTCGGCCACGAGCTGGCCGATCAGGGCATCGAGGAAGGCGATGTCGTCGTACGCCGCCATGCCGCCGGGCACGGCGTGGACGAGCGAGCCCTCGTTCCAGACGAAGCCGGCGGCGTCCGGGAAGGCGAGGGCGATGCCGGCCTCGCGCGCCGGGGCCGCCAGGCGCAGCTCGCCGCGCACCTCGTTGCCGCCGAGGAGTGCGGCGTGCAGCACGATCAGCAGCGGCCGGCGGCCGGCCTCCGGCGCCGGCCGGTCCACCCAGGCCACGCGCTCCGCGCCGCCGGCCGGCACGGACAGGCGCGTCCCGCCCGCGCAGCCGGCCAGCAACAGCGCGAGCAGGACGGCCGCGGCGCAGGCGGGCCGCGTGCGGAGCGCGCCGGCGCAGCGTTCCAGCGACTGCCCCACCGCTCCGGCGTGCCCGCCTTCGCGGATCAGGCGTTACACGCCGGACTTCGCTCCGGCCGACTCCAGCTGCATGTAGCGGCGGGTGGTCGGCTCCAGGTGCTGCTCGATGAAGCGGGCCATGCGCATCTCCTCGTCCAGGCTCTGCTGGAGGAGCTGCGGGCCGCGGGCATCGCCGGCTTCCGCCGCCATCAGCAGGAGGGAGCGGTAGCTGGCGATCTCGAAATGCTCGAAGGCGAAGTTGGCGAAGGTGTTCTTCAGGATCTCGTCCTGCATCACGGCGTGCCCCATGGCGGCGAGGTTGCCCATGATGGAGGTGCCGATGTCCTTCAGCGTGGAGGCGGAGGAGCCCATGGACTGGAGGATGTGATCGATCCGCTCCTGCTGGCGGCGGCTCTCCTCGGCGTGGAGGCGGAGCTGCTCGCGCATCTCGGGGTAGTTCTCCAGGCGCTCGACCTGACGGTTGCAGAGCTGGATGGCCTGGGCTTCGAGGGCGTGGGCGTTCTGCAGGCCGGTGATGTAGATGTCGCGGATGCTGCTGGCCATGGCGGCGTCTCCCTGCGTTGAAGCTCGCCGAACGGCGGGCGGGGGGCGCGGGTTCCGCGGGCGGCGCCGGTCGTGGTAGGGTCCGGGGTGGGCTGTTCCCGTAGCTCAGCCGGATAGAGCACCAGATTCCTAATCTGGGGGCCGTGGGTTCGAATCCCGCCGGGAACGCCATTTCCCCGGTCACGGCCGCCTGCCGTTACGCGGCAAGGGTGGGTTGCGTTCCGTCGGGCGGCGTGAGGTCGATCGCGGCGCGGAAGGAGCCGTCCATGTGGAACGGCACGGAGGAGTGGTCGTGCACGATGCGCCATTCCCCGCCGGTCCGGCGGAAGCACATCGTCGTCCGGAACCAGAGGTCGACAGCCGTGCCGTCCGTCTTGGTGCCGCGCATGCGGTTGAGGGCGAAGAGCCAGGCGAGGTCGCCATCGACCGCAAGGTCGATGTCGGCGGCGTCCATGACGACGGGACCGCTCCAGGTGTCGAGCCAGGCGGCCGTCTCGTCGCGGTTCATGCCGCGCTCCTGCAGCGGCGGGGCAAGCCCGCAGATCCTGGCGCCCGGCGCGTAGCAGGCCACGATCGCGTCGGCATCCTTCGCGCGATGGGCCTCGCCGAGCCGGGCGCACAGGGCGTCGATGGCGCTCCGGTCCAAGGCGTGGTCGGTCATGGGTCGGGTTCTCCTCGGGGTGGGGCCTGGAGCAGCAGCGCGACGTAGCGGCGGAGGTGATCGACGTTCTCGATCGCGACGCGATGGTCGCCCGTCGCCTTGGCGAGGATGAAGGCGCCCTGCAGGACGGCCTGGATGTGGCGGGCGAGGCTCTCGGCGGTCCAGTCGGCCGGCGTGCCGCGCGCCGCCATCGCCGCCTCGATGTCCGGCACGAGCGTGGCGGCATGACCAAGGATGCTGGCGGCGCAGGCCTCGCGGATCGGCGGGTGGGAGTTGTACGCCTCCTGCGTCATCGTCCCGACGAGGCAGGTCCACTCGGCGGGTTCGCCGCGCATGATCGACCTGCGGAGGTCAAGGTAGCCGAGCAGCCGGCCAAGCGGGTCGGGGTGGCGGTGATAGGCCGCGTCCGCGAAGAAGGCGGCCGTCGTCTCGGTCCAGTGCTCCGCGGCCGCCACGCCGAGTGCCTCCTTGGAGGGGAAGTGGTGGAAGAAGGCGCCCTTGGTGACGCCGGCGGCGCGGCAGAGGTCGTCGATGCTGGTCGCGGCGAAGCCCCGGGATCGGATCACGTCCCGTGCGGCGTCGAGAAGCCGCTGCCGCGCCTCGCCGCGCTCGGGTTGTTGCCGGGTGGGTCTCGGCATCAGTAAGCAATACCGGTCGGTCGGTATGTATGTCAATCCGGCTTGTTGAGCGCCAGGGGCCTCCGGGAAGATGCCGGCTCAGGTGAGGGTGGGCTGCAGCCGGGCCGGGAGGCGGAAGGTCACGTCCTCGACGATGCCGGGCAGGGCGGCGACCTCGGTGGCGCCGAGGGCGCGCAGCGCGGCGACCACCTCCTCCACCAGCCGCTCGGGCGCCGAGGCGCCGGCGGTGAGGCCGACGGCACGGGCGCCCGAGACCATGCCCGCGGTCAGCGCGCCGGCATCGGCGATCAGGTGGGCGCGGGCGCCGCATTCCGCCGCGATCTCCCGCAGGCGGTTGGAGTTGCTGCTGTTGGCGGCGCCGACGACGAGGACGACGTCGCATTCCGCGGCGAGCGCGCGGACCGCCGTCTGGCGGTTCTGGGTGGCGTAGCAGATGTCGCGCGTGCCGGGGCCGACGGCGTCGGTGAAGCGGGCGCGGATCGCCTCGATGACCTCGCGCGTGTCGTCGACCGAAAGGGTGGTCTGGGTGACGTAGGCGACGCGCCGGTCGGGGGCGAGGGGCAGGGCGGCGACCTCTTCCGCGGTGGCGACGAGGTGCAGCTCGCCGTCGATCTGGCCGAGCGTGCCCTCCACCTCCGGGTGGCCGGCATGGCCGATGAGGATGACGGCGCGGCCGTCCCTGGCGTAGCGCCGGCCCTCGACATGGACCTTGGTGACGAGGGGGCAGGTGGCGTCGAGCACGTCGAGCCCGCGCTCCGCCGCGTCGTGCTCCACCACGCGGGCGACGCCGTGGGCGGAGAAGACGGTGACGGCGCCGCTCGGCACCTCGGCCAGCTCGTCGACGAAGACCGCGCCCTTGGCGCGCAGCTCATCCACAACGTGGCGGTTGTGGACGATCTCGTGCCGGACGTAGACGGGCGCGCCGTGCAGTTCGAGGGCGCGCTCCACGATCTCGATGGCGCGGACGACGCCGGCGCAGAAGCCGCGCGGCTCGGCCAGCAGGATGCGCATGCCCGGTCCCGTCCCCCGTCCCTCAGTCCGTGACATGGGGAGGATGCGCCGAAGCGGTAGGGATGCGGCAGGCGGCGGCGAGGCCGTCCACGTCGTCGTGGAAGGTTCGGTGGGCCAGCGGCGGGCGGGGCTGCGTGGCGATCGCGGAGCCGCTGCCGATCATGACGAAGCGGTCATGCCGGGAGATGGTGGCTGCCGCACGGCGATCTCGGCCAGCCCCGGTCATGGAAGCGCATGCCCGGAATGTGGCGCGCCGGGCGGCCTGGATTCAAGCGCGGCGCGATCCCCGCCTTCGCGGGGGGAGGGGGTGGCGGCGCGTCAGGCCGCGTCCTCGCGCCGGTCGCGGGCCTTCACATAGGCCAGGGCGGCGTGCTCGGCGCAGTAGGGCTTCGGCGACATCGCCTCGGCCGTGCAGAAGCGGAAGCCAGGCTGTCCGGGCTCGCCGATCGGCCAGCAGCAGGTGCGGGCGGCGAGCAGGCGCGGGAAGGGGCGCACGACCGAGGGCGCGGGAGCCGGCGCCGGGGCGGCGGCCGGGCGGGGCGCCGGCACCGGCGCCACCGCGAGGGTCTGGCGCGGCGCCACCGCGAGGGTCTGGCGCGGCGCCACCGCGACGGGGCGCACCGGCTTCGGCGCCGCCACCCGCACCTCGCCGATCAGCTCGCGCCGGATCGGGCTGGGCCGCGCGGGCAGGTTCAGGCGGTGCGCCTTGCCCACGACGGCGTTCTTGGTGATGCCCATGCGCCGGCCGATCTCGGCCGTCGAATGGCCCTCGGCCCAGAGCGCGCGCAGCCTCTCGATGGTCTCCGCCGTCCAATCCATGGCCAGGCTCCCCAACCCCCCGAAGACACCACATACGGTAGGACAACGCGGAGCCCACGCACAAGTTGTAGTTGCTGATCCGGAATCGAAAAGCTGTGGACAGCTTGGCTCGGGTGAGTCGTCTCAACGGCTTGCGCGGCAAGGCGGACAAATTGATTCAGAACAGCAGGCCCTTCCTGAGCATGCCGTGAACGCCCTTCTCGCCGTTCACCGTCTGGGTCACCCGGAAATCCACCGCGAGCGAGCAGAGCTGGTAGGCATCGGCGGCGGAGACGTTCATCCGCGCGACGATGAAGGCGATCATCTCCCGCAGCGCGCCCTTCATGGCGAGGTCCAGGTCCTCGTGCAGGCCCATCGAGATGTAGTGGGTCGGCGTCTCGGCGCGCGGGAAGCGCAGCACCGGGTCGGCGGCGCCGCCGCCCCGCTCGACGCTGAGCCGGAAATGGCCGGTCAGGCACATCTCCAGCGCGTTGATGCACACCTCGCCGTCGCCCTGCACGCCGTGGCCGTCGCCGGCGGAGAACAGCGCGCCGGGGACGTGGACGGGCAGCCAGAGCGTCGCGCCCTCGCCGATCTCCTTGTTGTCGAGGTTGCCGCCATGCGCCCGCGGCTCCTTCGTCGAGAGGCGGCCCCATTCGCGCGGCGGCGCCACGCCCATCACGCCGAAGAAGGGCGCCAGCGGCAGCGTGACGCCGGGGCCGACGGGGACGGTGCAGCTGCGCGCCGCGCGGTCCACCGGGATGTGCAGCATGCGCGCATAGGGGAAGTCCTCCGGCAGCGTGCCGAAAAGGGGGCGGAAGCCGCAGAAGCCCCAATCGGCGCCGAGCTCGATGCGCTCCACCTCCACGCGCAGCGCGTCGCCGGGCTCGGCGCCCTTCACCGCGACCGGGCCGGTGATGATGTGCGGGCCGAGGCGCGGCGGGTCGGCGGCGTGGATCGCGGCGAGGGCGGGCGGCACGCGCAGCCCGCTCTCCGGCTTCGGCATCACCTCCGGCGCGCCGGAGACGCATTCGAGGACCACGAGGTCGCCGCTGGCGACGGTGAGGACGGGCGCGAAGGCGGCGTCGAAGGCGCCGAAGCGCACGGTCTCGGGCGTGGCGGCGATGCGGTGCGTGGCGGGCATGGGGAGCGGCCTCGTTGCGGGTGCGGGCGAGCCAAGCGCGCGATGCGCGGGCGGTCAATCGGCGTGGTCGTGCCGCGGCAGGGCGGCGCGCAGGCGGCGCTGGTCGGCACGGCAGACGCGGCCGAGACGCGCGTACTCCTCCTCCGTGTCGATCGCCGCGTGGCCGGCCTCGCGCGCCGCGCGCAGCCGCGCCAGCACCGGCTCCACCGCCGCGGCGAGGCCATCCTGCAGCGCGGCGGCGGCCGCCCGGGGGTCGGCGGCGCGCGCCTCGGCCGTCGCGGCCCAGTCCCGCGCCACGCCGCGCATCGCCTCGGCGGCCTCGCGCAGGGTGCGGCGGTTCACCTCGGCGTGGCGGCGCTCATGCGCCAGCACCTCGCGCTCCAGGCAGCCGCCGCGCGGGATCTCCCGCGCGAGGCGGATGCTGTGCTCGGCGTGGACGAGGGAGAGGCGCAGCTCGGCCGGCACGGCGCAGACCGGGCCGCCCGGCGCGCCCCCGCTGCGCGCGGTGATCTCGCTCCGCCACTCGACGCGCGAGAGGGTGAGGCCGAGATGGTGCAGGTGGGCCAGCGCCTCGGCTCCGGCCTGGTTGCGCAGCGCGGCGGCAGGGATGCGGGACAGGATCCGCGGCTCGGGATCCTGGATGGTGACGCGCAGCGCCGGGGTTCCGCGCGGCGGGCAGGACGGCTCCGCGGGTTGCGCGGCGGCCGCGAAGGGCAGCAGGAGAAGGGCGCAGGCCAGGCTCCTCACAGCCATCCCTTGCGCTTGAAGTAGAAGATCGGGAAGGCCGCGGAGCCGATCATCAGCAGCAGCGCCACGGGATAGCCCCAGGTGGCGCGCAGCTCGGGCATGAACTCGAAGTTCATGCCGTAGATGCTGGCGATCAGGGTGGGCGGCATCAGCGCGACCGAGGCGACGGTGAAGGTCTTGATGATGTTCGTCTGCTCGACGTTGATGATGCCGAGCACCGCGTCCAGCAGGAAGTTGGCCTTGCCGTTCAGCACGCCGGCGTGATCGACGAGGCTGCGCACGTCGCGCACCAGGGTCTTGATCAGCGCCTGGTTCTCCTTCCGGACGGCGGTCGCCTTCTCGGCGCCGACGAAGGTGAGGATCCGGGACAGGCCGAGCAGCGTCTCGGAGGCGCGGGTCGTCACCTCGCCCACCTGGCCGAGGGTGATCAGCGTCTCCCGCAGGTCGGCGTCGCGGGCGTTGGCCTTGATCTTCGCGCGGGCGGAGCGGAAGGCGCTGGAGGAGGCGCGGTCCATGTCGGCGCCGATCCGCTCCAGGATGTCGGCCAGGCGGTCCACGATCTGCTCGAAGATGTGCAGCATCACGCCGTCCGGCGAGGCGACGAGGGTGGGGTTGCGCTGGCAGCGGGCGGTGAAGACGGTGAAGGCCTTCGGCGTCTGGTAGCGCACGGTGACGAGCGTGCTGCCGCCGAGCACGAAGGTGATGGGGGTGGAGCCGTATTCGCCGCCCTCCACCCCGTGGAGGAAGTTCGCCGTCAGGAACAGCGCCTCCTCCTCGCGGTACAGGCGGGAGGAGCTCTCGATCTCCTCCATCTCCTCGCGCGTCGGGATTTCGAGGCGGAGCGCGGCCTGTACGGCGCGCTCCTCCTCCGGCGTCGGGTTGAGCAGGTCGATCCAGACGGCGCGGGCCAGCTCCGCTTCCGGAAGCAGGCCGTCGCGGATGGCGACGCGGCCCTCGGCGGCGGCGTAGGATGTCAGCATGGCTCGGTCTCCCGCCGGGGATCGGGCGCCGTGTAACGCGGTGCGCGGCGCGATGTCACGCGGCCGGCAGGCCGAAGAGGCGCGCGACGGCCGGAAAGTCGGGCGCCTCGGGGTGGCGGCCGGCAGGGCGCGTGCCGTCCGCAGGCCGGACGAGCTGGCAGGTGCCGAGGCCGGCGGCGCGCGCCGCATCCAGCTCCTCCGCCACGTCGGAGAGGAAGAGCACCGCGCCGGGCTCGGCGCCGAGCGCCGCGGCGATGCGGGCGTAGGAGGCGGCGTCCCGCTTCGCGCCCACCCGCGTGTCGAAGAAGCCGCGGAACAGCGGCGAGAGGTCGCCCGCCGCGGAGTGGCCGAACAGCAGGCGCTGCGCCTCCTCGGATCCCGAGGAGTAGACGGCCAGGCCGATGCCGGCCGCATGCCAGGCGCGCAGGAGGGGCGCGACGTCGGGCCAGAGATGGCCGCGGAGGCGCCCATCCTCGAACCCCGCGCGCCAGATCATGCCCTGCAGCGCCTTCAGCGGCGTCGCCTTCGCATCCTCGGCCATCCAGCGGCGCAGCGTGGCGCGGGGGTCGGGGCCCGGCACCTCGGCGAGCAGGGCCGCGACCTCCGGCCGGTGGCCCTGCGCGTCGAGGAAGCCGTCCAGCGCGGCCTCGGCGAAGGGGAACAGCGTGTCCTTGACGAAGGCGATGGCGCTCGTCGTGCCCTCGATGTCGGTGAGGACGAGGGCGGGGCGGGCCCCGCTCACGCGGTCTTCGCCGGGAACCGCTCCGCCATGTCGGTGCCGGTGTAGTGCGGCGTCCAGCCCGAGGTGTCGGTGAAGACGCGCACCACGGCGAAGGACGGGTTCGGCCCCGCGTCGAACCAGTGCTTCGCGTTGGCGGGCACGCTGATCAGGTCGCCGGGGCCGCACTGCGCGTCGAACACCTTTCCGTCGAGGTGCAGCACGAAGTTGCCCGTGCCCTCGTGGAAGAAGCGCACCTCGTCCTCGGTGTGCGTGTGCTCGGAGAGGAACTTCGCCCGCATCGCGTCCTTCTGCGGGTGGTCCGGCGTCAGCTTGATGACGTCGGCGGTGCCGGCGCCGGTCTCGCCGAGGAAGGCGTCGAGATGCGGACGGTAGGCGGCGAGGATCGCCTCCGCCCCGGCATCGGCCGGCAGGTCGGCGCGCGGCCAGCGCTCGAAGCGCACGCCGGCGGCCTTCAGCTCCGCGGCGATGCGCTCCGGCTCCTCGGTGGCCAGCACCTGCCGGCCCGTGGCGGCGTCCCAGACGGTCAGGCGGCTCATCTCCCCGGCCTCCCCTTTTCCAGCTCGCAGGCGAGCATGAATTCCAGCGCCTCCAGCCGCGCCAGCGCGGCGGGCATGTCGCGCGCCCAGACATAGCACCCGTGGCCGCGGATCAAGTACCCCGGCGGGATCCCGGCGGCGGCGTCCCAGAGCGCATCGAGGCCGCGCTGCAGCCGGGCGATGTCCTGGTCGTTGTCGACCACCGGCACCGTCACCTCGGCGTCATGGGTGGGCAGGCCGGGGAAGGCCTTCAGCAGCTCGTAGCCGGCGAGCGTCAGCCGGTTGCCCGCGCGCATCGACAGCACCGTGTTCGGAACGGAATGCGCGTGCAGCACCGCGCCGGCGTCCGGGAAGCGGCGGTAGATGCCGCAATGGAGGAGCGTCTCGGCCGAGGCGCGCCTCGCCGTGTCCTCGGCCACGCCGTCGAGGTCCACGGCGATGACGTCCTCCGGGTGGAGCAAGCCCTTGTGACGGCCGGAGACGGTGACGGCGAGGCGCCGGCCGCCGAGCCGGACGGAGAGGTTGCCGGCCGTCGCGGGCACCCAGCCGAGGCGATCGAGGCGGCGGCCGGCCTCGACGATGGCCTGCGCCGCGTGCTCCGGGATCATGCGGCGGGCGCGTGGCGATGGGTGCGCCACTGCCAGGCGAGCAGCGCCGCGGCGATGGCGAGGCCGGCGAGGTCGGTCCGTGCCTCCGGCACCATGAGCATCAGCCCGGCGGCGCCGGCCACGAGGCGCAGCGGGGCGGGCAGCCTGCCGTTCAGCATCCAGCCCTCCGTCGCGCAGGCCAGCATCCAGACGCCGAGCGCGGCGGTGGCGACGGCCTGGAGGATGGCCGGCAGCTCGCCCTGGGCCAGCAGCGCGGGGGAGAGCCAGAACATGAAGGGGACGATGAAGGTGGCGAGGCCGAGCTTCAGGGCGAAGAGGCTGGTGCGCCACATGTCCGCCCCGGCCATCGAGGCCGCGGCGAAGGAGGCGAGCGCGACCGGCGGCGTGATGGCGGAGAGGATGGCGAAGTAGAAGATGAACATGTGCGCGACCAGCGGCTCCACCCCCATGCGGATCAGGCCGGGGGCGACCACCGCGGCGGCGATGGCGTAGGCCGCGGTGGTCGGCACGCCCATCCCGAGGACGATCGCGACGAACATGGCGAAGACCATCGCGAGGAAGGCGGAGGTGCCGGCGATGTCGAGCAGCATGGTGGCGAAGCGGCCGCCGACGCCGGTGAGGCCGATGACGCCGGCGACGATGCCGGCGGCGGCGCAGACGGCGATGAGCTGCATCACCTCCCGCGCCGAGCCGGACAGCGCCCTTTCGATGGCGCGCAGCGTCTCCATGACGGTGCCGCCGATGGCGGCAGCGGCGCCCTGGCGGCCGATCACCAGCCGGTGCGCCAGCGCGGTGCCGAGCATGATGACGAGGGTCGCGGCGATCCCGATGGCGGCGGCGCGGAAGGGCGAGTAGCCCATCAGCAGCACGGTGATGAGCAGGACGAGAGGCGCGGCCATGTAGGCGCGTCGGCCGATGTCGACCCAGCGCGGCAGCTCGTGCCGGGCGAGGCCGCGGATGCCGGCCTTGCGGGCGTTCAGGTCGCAATGGATGTAGTTGGCGAGGTAGAAGAGCAGCGCCGGGATGAGGCCGGCGAGCGCGATCTCGGTGTACGGGCGGCCGAGCACCTCGGCCATGATGAAGGCGCCGGCGCCCATCACCGGGGGCGTGATCTGGCCGCCGGTGGAACTCGTGGCCTCGACGGCGGCGGCCGTCTCCCGGTCGTAGCCGACGCGGCGCATCATCGGGATGGTGAAGGCGCCGGAGGCGACGACGTTGGCCACCGCGCTGCCGGAGATGGTGCCGAACAGGATGCCGGAGACGACGGTGACCTTGGCCGGCCCGCCGCGCGCCCAGCCGACGAGGGCGAGGGCGAAGTCGTTGAAATACTCGCCGGCGCGCGACGCCTGGAGGAAGGCGGCGAAGGTGACGAAGAGGATGATGAAGGTGGCCGAGACCTGGACGATGGTGCCGAGCACGCCGTTGTTGCCGAACAGCTCGACGGCCGCCTGCTCCCACTCCACGCCGCGGTGGTAGAGGATGCCGGGCATCCAGGGGCCGACGAAGCAGTAGGCGATGAAGGCGGCCGCGATCAGCGGCATGACGATGCCCGCGGTGCGGCGGGCGAATTCAAGGACGACCAGGATGCCGACCGTGCTGGCGGCGAGGTCCTGCCAGTTCGGGCCCATGAAGGACCGCATCTCGATGCCGTCGGCGTCCAGGATGTAGTGCGCCGGGACGAGCAGGCAGGGCACCATCAGCGCCCAGTCGTACCAGGGCACCCGGCGGCCCGGGGCATGGCCGGCGCGCGGGGCGAAGAGCGCGAAGCCGAGGGCCGCGCCGAGGAAGACGTGGACCGCGCGGGAGATGGTGGGATCGAGCGGTGCGACCAGCAGGATCCACATGTGCCAGAGCACGAAGGCGGATGCCGCGGCGCGCCAGGCGAGGCCCTGCCAGCCGGCGAGGTCGCGCCGGGCGGAGGCGAACTCGATGTCGTCCACCGCCGCCACCGGCGCCGCTGCGGCGGCCGGCATGGCGGCGCGCTGCGGCGCGTCGCTCATCACGTCTCCCCTGAACGCGTTGCGCCGGCCCTGGCGGCCAGGGCCGGCGCGAAACCCCTTCCCGGCCGGAGCCTAGGGCCCGGCCGGACGGCGTTCAATGGAGGGCGGATCGCCTCAGGCGGCCGGGCGGGTGGGGTTGGCGGATTGCGCGCCCGTGCCGGCGGCCGTGGTGGTGGCGGAGCCCGGCGGCGGGATGGAGCCGGCCGGCTGCACCGCGGCGGGCGGCGCGGTCTCGGCCATCGAGGCGTCCTTCACCTCGTCCTCCTTCATGTTCGCCTTGAACGACTTGATGCCCTTGGCCAGGTCGCCCATCAGGCCGCTGATCTTGCCGCTGCCGAACAGCAGCAGGATGACCAGCAGCACCACGAGCCAGTGCCAGATGCTGAACGAACCCATCGTGACGCCTCGATCCCATACGCGGCCTGCCATCCTCGGCAGGTCGGGTTGCCTCGGGGCCGGACACTAGGCTGACGCCGTGCCCGGCGCAAACCGGGACATGGTCCGCGTGGGGGCGCCGCACAACGGGGCGGGGCCCGGAATCCGGCCGCGAGGGCTGCAGGTGGGACGGTCGGGGCGGTGATCCCAGCAGCCTGTCACATTACGTAACTTTAACCCGTGGCCGGTATGGGTGCGGCATTGAAGTCTCATTGCGGCGGGTTCACCTCCCGCGGGCTGATCCGGGCCCCTCTGGCGGGACGGGTCGGGAGGAGGCGCGTGCCTCCTGCCCGGCCCGCCGCGATGTCGGATCGCGCCAGAGACGACCACTGGCCCGGCCCGGATACCCCTGGGCGGGGCATGTCCTGAACGCCCGGAGGTTCCCGCATGGAGTTCCTGCTGCTCGAATGGATCGGCAAACCGGTCTGGATGTGGCTTGGCTTCCTCAGCATCGTTTTCGCGCTGCTCGCCTTCGACCTCGGCGTCCTCAACAAGGAGGACAAGGAGATGGGCATCCGGGAGAGCCTGTGGCTCTCCGCCTTCTACATCGGCTTCGCGATCCTCTATGGCGGGGCGATCTGGTGGGCCTACGAGGCGGGCCACATCTCGACGAGCGACGGCACCCATGCCGGCGTGACCTTCTTCACCGGCTTCTTCATCGAGAAGGCGCTGTCGATCGACAACGTCTTCGTCATCAGCCTGATCTTCACCTTCTTCGCCATCCCGCGGAAGTACCAGTACCGCGCCCTTGTCTGGGGCATCATCGCGGTGATCGTGCTGCGGGGCATGATGATCGGCATCGGCGCGGCGCTGGTGCAGGAGTACGACTGGATCCTCTACATCTTCGGCGCCTTCCTCATCGCCACCGGCATCAAGATGCTGGTGGTGCCGGAGAGCGATCCGGACGTGTCGAAGAACCCGATCGTGCGCTTCATGCGGAAGCGCATGCGGGTGACGGACCAGCTGCATGACCAGAAGTTCTTCGTCCGCCAGCCGGACCCCGTGACGGGCAAGCTGGTGACCTGGGCGACGCCGCTGTTCCTGGCGCTGGTGGTGATCAACATCGCCGACCTGATCTTCGCGGTGGACAGCGTCCCGGCGATCTTCGCGATCACCACGGACACCTTCATCGTCTACACGGCGAACATCATGGCGATCCTCGGCCTGCGCGCGCTGTACTTCGCGCTCGCCGCCATGGTGCACCGCTTCCACTACCTGAAGTATGCGCTTGCGCTGGTGCTGGTGTTCATCGGCGGCAAGATCTTCTGGAACCAGATCTTCGGGAAGGTGGATCCGGCCATCTCGCTCGGCGTGACGCTGGCGATGATCGCGGGCGGCATCGTCTACTCGCTCTGGAAGACCCGCGACGACGGGACGGAGGAGAAGATCGCCTGAGCCGGCGCGCCGGGACGGCAGGACGAAGGGGGCGGTCCCGCGCGGGGCCGCCCCTTTTCCGTTGCGGCGGCGGACGGCCCACGCCTTCTGCTTGCATTCGGGACGCCAAGGGCGCATGTCGGCAGGGTCAGCCTCGTTTGGTTCGGCCGCTCTCCCAGCTCGTGAAGGTGCCCATCGGCCGATGGGTCGCGGATCGAGCGCCGAGCCCGCAGCCCGTCCGCTCCGAAGCGATGATCCGCCGCGCATCCGCGCGCCGGCACGACCAGCAGAAGGGAACCCTCCCATGTCACAGGGCACCGTGAAGTGGTTCAACGCCACCAAGGGCTACGGCTTCATCCAGCCCTCCGACGGCACCGCCGACGTCTTCGTCCACATCACCGATGTCCAGCGCTCCGGCCTGCAGGGCCTGCGCGAGGGCGAGCAGGTGGAGTTCGAGGTGCAGCGCGGCAACAACGGCAAGCTGTCGGCGACCAACCTGCGCTCCGCCGGCTGAGCCGCCGCGGCACCGGGTGACGCAAAGGGGGGCGGCTCCGCGAGGAGCCGCCCCTTTTCCGTTGGACCCGTGCCTCAGCTTTCCGGCCGGATGTCGAGGCGCCGGATCAGCGGACCCCAGCGGCCGATCTCCTCCGCCACGAAGCTCCGCAGCGCCTCCGGCCGGCTGCCCACCACCTCGAACCCCGCCGCGGTCAGGGCGCGCTGCGCCTCGGGCTGCGCGAGGCCGGCGGCGGCCTCCTCCGCCAGACGCGCGATCCGCTCGGGCGGCGTGTTCGCCGGGGCGAAGAGGCCGATCCAGGTCCAGATCGCGGCGCCCTGCCCCTGCTCCGTGAAGGTCGGGATGTCGGGGGCGGCGGCGAAGCGGCCCTCGCTGGTGATGCCGAGGGCGCGCACCGTCCCCTCCCGCACCTGCGGCAGAACGGCGCCGGAGACCGCGCCCATCGCCTGGATGCGGCCCGCCACCAGCTCGGTCACGCCCTGCGGGACGGAGCGGAAGGGCACATGCGTCATGTCGAGCCCGTGGCGGGTGGCGAACTCCGCCGTGACGAGATGCCCGAGCGTGCCGGCGCCGACCGAGCCGTAGTTCAACCGCCCGGCATTGGCGCGGGCATGGGCGATGAACTCCTCCAGGTTGCGGGCGGGGATGGAGGGGTGGACGGCGAAGACGATCGGCAGCCGCACGAGCAGCGAGACGGGGGCGAGGTCGGTCGCCGGGTCGTACGGGAGCTGCGGGTTCAGCACGCGTCCCGTGCTCGCCGGGCCGCCGATCGAGACACCGATGGTGTGGCCGTCCGTCGCCTTGGCGATCGCGTCGGTGCCGATGGCGCCGCCGGCGCCGGCGCGGTTCTCCACCACGAAGGGCTGGCCGAAGGCGCGCTGGAAGTGCGCGGCCACGGCGCGCGCCGCGATGTCGGGCGTGGAGCCGCCCGGGAAGGGCACGATCATCCGCACCGGCCGGTCCGGCCAGGCGGGCTGGGCGCGGGCAGGGGCGGCGAGGGTGCCGGCGCCGAGCGCCGCGCCGGCGAGGAGGCGGCGTCGCGTGGGGATCATGATCGGTGGTCCTCCCTGGGATTTCGGACCCGCACCATGCCGCGTCGGCGGCGCGGGGCAAGCCCGCTCAACGGGCCGCGAGACGCGTGTCGGCGTGGATGAATCCGCGCGCCGGGAAGGCGGTGGTGCCGAGATCGCCGATGCTCGGGTAGAAGACCCGGACGAGGGACCAGTCATTGGCGGGCGAGACATCCACCACGCGCTGGCCGGTGGCGATGCGCCCCCGCGCCGCGCCGCTGGCCCAGTTGGCGTGATCCACCAGCACCTCCCGCCCGCCCACCACGCGGGAGACGACGGCGAGGTGGCCGCTCGGCAGGCGCGACGTGCCGGCGATGACGAGCACGCTGCCGAGCCGGGGCGTCCGCCCGCGCTCGTAGCGGCCGGCGGCTGCATCCCACCACTGCCAGGCGTCGCCCTGGAGCGCGATGCCGGAGCGCGCCCGCACATAGGGCACGCAGGAGACGGGCTCCGCGATGTCCGGCCGGGCGACGCCCGCCGACGGCCCGGCCATGCGCGACGCGCCGCAGCCGGCGAGCGCCAGCGCGCAGAACAGGACAAGGATGTGCCGCATGCCCCCGGCCCCCAACTCAATCCCCCGGAAGCGAGACTACAGCATTGGGCGGCGGGGGCGGGGCGGGAAGATGCGGCCCGGCCAGGCGGGCCTGTCACTCCGCCTCGAAGGTGATCTGCACCGGGTCGCCGACGGTCACCGTGCCGCCGCCGCCGCCGCCGCCGCCGAAGCCGATGTCGAAGCCGCCCCAGAAGCCGGAGGACATGCCCTGGCCGGCCTCGCCGCCGCTGCCCTCTCCGTGGATCTCCTCGAGCGCCTCGGGCGAGAGCGGCACGGGCTGCTGCGGCCCGTCCTGGTGGAGCTCGACCTGCTGGATCTCACCCACTTCGACCTCGGCCCGGTAGACCGCGTCCGGGTCGCCGACGAAGAAGCCGTAGCCCATCGGGTGCTCCAGGATGAGCGGCCCGCCGAGAAAGGCCTCGCCGAAGGCGTTGATGTCCTCCCACTCGGCCAGCCTGCCGATGACGTGGCTCTCCCGCTGGATGGCGTAGCTCTGCTCGCCGCCCTCATTCCAGTTGAGCACGACGTTCCTGTGTTCGGTGATGTAGTAGCCGGCTGCCTCACCAAAGTTGTGGCGATGGATCTCATAGTACCGGTCAACCGCCGGCGTGACGGGCGTGACGAAGCTATGAGGCACCGGATCATATTCGATGGGCATGTCTGTCTCCCTGGCTGACCTCCTGCCTGGATGACCTTCCAGGCCGTATGGTTTCATCGGTGAAGTGTGGCGAGAGTGTGTTGGAACCGCCTGCGACACAGCGGCGACAGGCGGTGCCGCGGCGCTGCGTCCCGAACCCTATCCGGCCGCCGGCGTTGCAGCCGGGCAACGGAGGGCGGCCATGCGCTTCCTGGCGATCGGGCCGCGGGCCTATCTCGGCGACATCTACCTCTCCCTCATGCGGGAGGGGCACGAGGTGCGGGTGCATGCCGAGGATCCGCCGGAGGAGCGCGCCTTTGCGGGCCTGCTCGACACCGTGCCGGACTGGCGGGCCGAGCTGCCCTGGGTGGGCCGCGACGGCATCATCCTGTTCGAGCGTGCCACCCGCGGCCCCGTGCAGGACGCGCTGCGCCGCGAGGGTTTCCGGGTGGTCGGCGGCAGCGCCTTCGGCGACCGGCTGGAGAACGACCGGGAGTTCGGCCAGGCGGTGCTCGAGCGCCTTGGGTTGCCGGTCGCGCGCAGCCGCGCCTTCGACGGGCCGGAGGAGGCGCTGGCCTGGCTGGCCGCCAACCCCTCGCGCCAGGTGCTGAAGTTCGACGACAGCCGGTCCAACACCTTCGTCGGCGAGCATCCGCGCGGCCTCGACGTGGCCTTCATGCTGCGGCGGGCGACGCCGGGCCGGGTGCTGCTGCAGGAGGCGCTGACGGGCGTCGAGGTCGGCATCGGCGCGTATTTCGACGGGCGGCGTTTCCTGCGCCCCGCCTGCATCGACTTCGAGCACAAGCGCTTCTTCCCCGGCGAGATGGGCGAGATGACCGGCGAGATGGGCACGCTGGCGAGCTACGAGGGGGCGGAGCGGCTATTCGGGGCGACGCTCGGCCGCGTCGCGCCGCTGCTCGCCGAGGCCGGGCACGTCGGCTACGTCAACCTGAACCTGATGGTCGATGAGCGCGGGCCGCTGCCGCTGGAGTTCACCTGCCGCTTCGGCAACCCGGGCTTCGCCGTGCTGGCGGCGATGCAGGAGGATGGCTGGGGCGACCTGTTCCGCCGCATGGCCGAGGGCGGGCGCGAGGGCTTCCGCACGACGCCGGGCTGGGCGGTGGCGATCGTGCTGACCGTGCCGCCCTTCCCCGCGGTGGACGCCGCGGCGACGCCGGAGGATGACGTGCCGCTGTTCTTCCTGCAGGAGCCGCGGGGCGCGGAGCTGCGGTTCCACCATCCGGTGGACATGCGGCGGGACGCGGAGGGGCAGCTCCTCATCCGCCGCCGCTCCGGCCACGCCATGATCGTCACCGGCACCGGGCCGACCGTCGAGGCCGCGCGCGCGACCGCCGCGGCGCGCGCGGAGAATGTCGTGGCGCCGGAGCTGCGCTGGCGCGGCGACATCGGCACCCGGTTCCTGGCGGGCGAGCGCGAGAGGCTGGCGGCGCTCGGCTGGCTGGACGGGGCGGCGAACGACCCCGCGCAGCCCCGCCGGGCTGCCCTCGCCTGAGCGCGGCCGCCTCCGCCCGCGCGACGCCGAGCTTCGCCTCGGCGGGCCCGCGCGGCGCGGTGATCCTCCTTGTCTACGGCTATCAGGGGCTGGTGGCGGGCTTCGCGGGGACGGCGCTGCCGAACTGGGCGGCGGGCTCCGGCGTGCCGCTCGCCGCGATCGGCGGGTTCCTGGCGCTGGCCGGCATCCCCTGGACGCTGCAGCCGCTCTGGGGGCCGGTGGTGGACCGCTTCGGCGGCTTCCGCGCCGGGCGGCGGCGCTTCTGGGTGCTGGGCGGGATGGCCGGCGCGCTGGCCTCGCTCGCGCTGCTCGCCGCGCTGGCGGCGACGGGCGAGGCCTCGCTGCCCCGGCTCGGGCTGCTGCTGCTGGCGCACAACGCCTTCGCGGCGCTGGTCGACACGGCGATGGACGGGCAGATCATCGACCACGTGCCGCGCGACCGGCTGGGGCAGGCGACGGCGCTGACCCGCACGGGCTTCGCCACCGGCACGGCGGCGGGGGCGGCGACCTTCGCCTGGGCGATCCCGGCGCTGGGGCTGGACGGGGCGGCGCTGCTCCTCCTCGGCCTCGCGGCGCTTGCCGCGCTGGCGCCGCTGGCGGTGCGGGAGGCGCCGGATGACGCGCTCCTCTCGCTCGCGCTCCGCCCGGGCGCCGCGGTTGCGGAGGCGACGCTCGGCCGGATGCTGGCGGGGCTCTGGGCCGAGCTGCGGCGGCCCGCCTCCCTTGCGCTGATCGCACTGTGCCTGGCGGTGGAGTCCTCCGTGGCGGCGTTCGGGCTGCGGCTCTCGGTCGGGCTGGTGCAGGAGACGGGGTGGACGGCGGAGGAGGTTTCGCGCCTGCAGGCCGTGCTCGTGCTGCTCGGCGGCACGGTGGGCGCGCTGGCGGTGGCGGCCTGGGTGGACCGGGCGGGACCGTTGCGCGCCGTGACGGCGCTGCTGCTGCTGACCGCCGGCTGCCACGCCGCGGCGTCGGGGCTGCTGCTCTTGCCCGGCGGCGGCGGGTGGGAGGGCGGGGCGGCGCTCGCGCTCTCGGCGCTGTCGCCGGCGCTGTTCTTCGTCGCGCTGGCGCCGGCGGTGATGCTGGCGAGCCGCGGCGCGGCGGCGGCGACGCGCTTCACCCTGTTCATGGCGGCGCTGAACCTCGGCGGCATCGCCGGCGCCGCGGCCTCCGGTCCGTTGGGCGGGGTGCTGGAGACCTGGGAGCTGGGACTGGCCGCGGCGGCGGTGCTGGCGGGCTGCGCCTGGGCGACGGGGCGGACGGGGGTGGTGGGGGGGAGCGAAGCATTGTCCAAGCCAAGCTGACTCGCCTGGCGACCGGAAAAATGCGGCGCCACCCGGCCGACACTATGCCGCCCGCGCCGCCGGGACCGCGCGCATCCGGCCGCCGGGCAGGCCGCCCGGGACGCCGGCGGCGAGGTCGGCGGCGGCGAGGAGCTTCGTCCAGTCGATCCCGGTCTCCACCCCCATCCGGCGGAACAGCCAGGCGACGTCCTCGGTCGCGACATTGCCGGTGGCGCCCGGCGCGAAGGGACAGCCGCCGAGGCCGCCCGCCGCGCTGTCGAACACCCGGCACCCCGCGCCCCAGGCCGCGGCGACGTTCGCCACGCCCATCCCGTAGGTGTCGTGCCCGTGATAGGCCATGCGGGACGACCCGTCCGGCGCCGGCCAGGTGCGCACCGCATGCCCCACCACCCGCGCCACCTGGTCCGGCGCCGCATTCCCCGTGGTGTCGGCGATGCCGATCTCCATCCAGGGATCGAGCGCCACCGCGCGCTCGATCCAGTCGAGCGCATCGCCCTCCGGCACCACCCCTTCGAAGGGGCAGTGGAAGCAGCAGGAGAGGTTGAAGCGCACTTTCGCGCCCCTGGCCGACGCCTCCCGCACGATCGGGGCAAGGTCGGCGAAGCTCTCCTCCCGCGTGCGGTTCACGTTCGCCTTGTTGTGGCTCTCGGTCACCGACATGAAGAGGCCGATGCGGTGCGCGCCGGCGGCGACCGCCAGCTCGAACCCCTTGCGATTGGGCGCCAGCACCGTGGCCTCCAGCCCCGGCAGGGCAAGGGCGGCGCGCAGCACCTCGCCCGTATCGGCCATCTGCGGCACGGCGCGGGGCGAGACGAAGGAGCCGACCTCCATCCGCCGCAGCCCGGCCGCGTGCAGCGCCCGCACCAGCGCCACCTTCGTCTCCGTCGCGACGAACGGGCCGATGGACTGCAGACCGTCGCGCGGCGCGACCTCGCTGATCTCCGCCCTCATGCCACCGGTCATTCGCAATGACCGTTGGCATTGCGTCCTGGCGCCCTCATGCGCCGGGCGCGCGCTCCGCGCGCTTGGCTCGCCGCGCTGGCGGCGGCGCCCGTTCGGGCGCTCGGCCGGCTGCGCCGGCCGCATGGGTCGTTGCATGATGCCGCGTGCATCATTCCGCCGCCTCCTTCAGCAGGTCCCCGAAGACATGGTCGTTGTGCGCGCCGACCGCGGGCGCCGTCCAGCGCACCATCTCGCGCGGGGCGACGCCATCGAAGCGGAAGGGCGCGGCGGGGTGGAGGAGTTTCGTGCCCAGCAGCGGGTCATCGACCTCCATCACCGTGCCGCGGGCGCGGAAATGCGGGTCCTCGGCGCAATCCTTCATGTCGTAGAGGCGGGAGACCGGCACCTCCGCCGCCTCCAGCAGGCGTTCCGCCTCGGCGGCCGGCAGCGTGCGCGTCCAGGCAGAGATCGCCGCGTCGATCTCGTCGCGGTGTTCGCAGCGGCCGATGTTGGTGGCGAGCCGCGGATCCTCCGCAAGCTCCGGCCGGCCGATCACGCCGCAGAGCCGGCGGTAGATCAGGTCCGAGTTGCCGGCGACGCAGAGCCACTTGCCGTCGCCGCAGAGATAGGTGTTGGTGGGCGAGGCGGTGGGCAGCGCCGCGCCTTGCGGCTGCCGCACCCAGCCGAACAGCCCGTATTCCGGCAGCATCCCCTCCATCAGCGAGAAGACGCTGCCGACCAGGTCCACGTCGATGACGCGGCCGCGGCCGGCCGGGTCGCCCTTGATCGCCCAGGCGGCGGAGACGACGGACAGCGCGGCATAGATCCCGGCGATGTCGTCGCTGATCGAGACGCCGCAGCGCGGCGGCGGATGCTCCGTCACGCCGGGCGTCGCGGTCAGGTGGCGGAGGCCGCCCATCGCCTCGCCGATCGCGCCGAAGGCGGGCTTGTCCCGGTACGGCCCGTCCTGCCCGAAGCCGGAGACGCGGGCGATGGTGAGCCGCGGGTTGATCCCTTGCAGCACCTCCGGCCCGAGGCCGATCCGTTCCAGGTAGCCGGGGCGGTAGTTCTCGATCAGCACGTCGGCGCGGGCGGCGAGGCGCTTCACCTTTCGCTTGCCCTCCGGCGATTTCAGGTCGAGCGAGACGCAGAGCTTGTTGCGGCCGTGGATGGAGAACCAGACGGCGTGGCCGTTCACCTGGCTGCCCCAGCCGCGATGCGGGTCGCCCTCCGGCGGTTCCACCTTGATCACCTCGGCGCCGAGATCGGCGAGCAGCCGCGCCGCGAAGGGACCGGCGATGTAATGGCCGAGTTCCACCACCTTCAGCCCGGCAAGAGGGAGGTTCATCGGTTTGGTCCTCGACAGGCCTGACGATTATCGTGGCGAAAGAAGCGCCGAAAGACTCGCGGCGGAAAGGATCGCGCAAGCCTCTCGCGCGATAACCGAGGCGTGGGTGCCAGCATTCCGCACCCCGTCTCTCCCTCCCCGGGTGTCGGCCGCTTTTCCACGATCTTTGCCGGCATCCCGCACTTGGGCCTCCCCCGTCGGGGGAGGCCCCTCCTTTCTTCTCACCGCGATACGCCGGAGAGATCCGCGACCAGCGCGCCGAGCGCGGCGCTGTCCAGCCCGCCGCGGCCGGTGGCGACCAGCGCCTCCAGCATCTGCGCCGCAAGGGAGGTCGCAGGGGCGAAGACGCCATGGTCGCGCATCGCGCCGGCCGAGAGGCGCAGGTCCTTGCGCATCAGCTCCGCGCGGAAGCCCGGGGCGAAGTTCCCCTCCAGCATGCGCGCCGCATGGTTCTGCATGACGAAGGACTGTGCGCTGCCGCCGAGCAGGGCGCGGCGCATCGCCTGCCCGTCCAGCCCCGCCTTGGCGCCGAGCGCCAGCGCCTCCGCCACCGCCAGCATCGTCGCGGCGACGACGAGCTGGTTCGCCGACTTGCAGACCTGTCCGGCGCCGGCGGGGCCGAGATGGGTGATCGTCCTGCCCACCGCCTCGAAGACCGGGCGGGCGCGGCCGAGCGCCTCGGCCTCGCCGCCGACCATGCAGGTGAGGGTGCCGTCCCGCGCCCCGCCCGGTCCGCCGGAGACGGGGCTGTCCAGCAGCGGGGCGCCCTGCTCCGCCGCGAGGCGCGCGGCGAATCCCGCGGTGGCGGCCGCCGAGATCGTGGAGAAGTCGATCACCACCGCGCCGCGCCCGATGCCGGCCGCGATGCCGGCGGGGCCGAACAGCACCGCCTCCACATCCGGCGTGTCGGGCAGGCAGAGGCAGACGCAGGCCGCGTCGCGCGCCGCCTCCTCCGCCGTTCCGGCCCAGGCGGCGCCGGCCGCCTCCAGCGCGGCGGCCCTGCCGCGGCTGCGGCTGTGCACGGTCAGCGCGAAACCCGCCTTCGCCAGGTTCGCGGCCATCGCCGCGCCCATGACGCCGAGGCCGATGAAGGAGACACGGGCGGGCGGGGCGATCGTGCTCATGCGCGGCGCACCGCGGCGCGGATGGCGTCGAGCAGCGCATCCATGTCGCGCTGGAAGCCGGGCCCGTCGGCGTAGCCATCCGGGTCGCCGGCACGTTCCATGAAGCGCTGCCAGGCCGGCGAGGCCATGGCCTGGCGGAAGCGGCCATGCAGCGCGCCGACGATCTCCGGCGGCATCCCGGCGGGACCGACCCAGCCCTTCATGTTCTCCGCCACCAGCGGCAGGCCGAGTTCCCGCATCGTCGGCACGGCGGGGTGGGCAGGGTGCCGTTCGGCCGTGGTGACGGCGAGCGGCAGCATGTCGCCCGAGGCGACCAGCCCGCCCAGCTCGTCGGAGGCCTGCACGGCGAGGTCGATCTGGCCGGCGAGCAGCGCCTGCTGCTGCGGCCCGCCGCCGGTATAGGGCACGTGCAGCAGCTCCACTCCCGCCGCGCGCTCAAGCAGGATGAAGATGGAGTGCGAGAGCGTGCCGACGCCGGAGGAGCCGTGCGTCACTGCCCCGCGCGCGGCGCGCGCCGCCTCGATCACCTGGGGCAGGCTGGTGAAGCGGCCGCCGCGGCCGCGGGCGCAGATGAAGTGGGCGTTGCGGGTCAGGCGGATCACCGCGGTGAAACTCCGCTTCGGGTCGTAGGGCAGGTCCCGGTGCGCGGGGAGGGAGGTGCTCTCCGATCCGCCGGCGAGCAGCAGCGTCTGCCCGTCGGGCGCGGCGCGGGACACGGCTTCGGCCGCCAGCGCGCCGCCGGCGCCGGGGCGGTTCACCACGACCAGGGGCACGGGAAACAGCGGCGCCGCGGCCTCGGCGATCGTGCGGGCGATGATGTCGCTGCCGCCGCCGGGCGCGAAGCCGACGACGAGCTGCACCGGACGGGCCGGCTGCCAGCCCGGCTGCGCCCATGCGAGGGCGGGCATGGCGAGGGGCGCTGCGAGCAGCGCGCGGCGTGTCGGCATCATCCGGCATCCTCCCGTGGTTCCGGGGAGCATGGCCGTGCCGCGGCCCGCCATCAATCGTCGTCGTCGGGGATGTTCAGCAGCGTGCCGCAGGCCTTGCAGTGCACCGCGTCCGGATCGTGCCGGCCAAGGCCGCAGGCGGTGCAGCGGAAGCTGACCTTGGTCGGGCGGAACAGCGCCTGGGCGAGGCGGAGGAACAGCGTCACGCCGCACAGCATGATGATGACGGCCAGCATCCGGCCGCCCGTCGTGTCCATGGTGATGTCGCCGAAGCCCGTGGTGGTGAGCGCGGTGACGGTGAAGTAGAGCGCGTCGGCCCAGTTGCGGATGCCCTCGTTGGTCTGGTGCTGCGTGGCGTAGACCAGCCCGGTCATGATGACGAGGAAGACGGTGAGGTCCGCGGCGGCGATCGGCACGTCGGGGTTGCGGCGGAACACCGGCAGGTCGCGCCGCAGATGCGCCAGCAGCCGGGCGGAGCGCAGCAGCCGGATGGTACGGAGGCTGCGCAGGAAGCCCCAGCCCGGGAAGAAGGGCGCGACGAGGAAGGCGCCGACCGCGACCAGGTCGACGACGCCGCCGGGGGTCAGCAGCTCCCGCCAGCCGCGGGGCGAGGCGCGAAGGCGGAGCACGAGCTCGACGGCCATCACCACGCCCAACAGCACGTCGATTGCGAGGACCAGCGGGCCGCGCGGCAGGAAGCTCTCCGCGACCACCCAGGCGAGCGCGACGATGTCGAGCGCCAGCAGGCCGTATGCGCCCACCGCCCCGGGACGACCGGCGAGGCGGTGGAAGCTTGGGCTCGACTGTTCCATCGGCGGCGTAACGTCTCCTGCCGCCCGGCGGTTCAGCGCGTCGGCTTCGGCGGGTTCGCGCCGTAGTCGTAGAAGCCCTTGCCCGCCTTGCGGCCGAGCCAGCCGGCCTCGACGTACTTCCGCAGCAGCGGGCTCGGGCGGTACTTCGGGTCGCCCATCCCTTCCTGCAGCACCTCCAGCACGGCGAGGCAGGTGTCGAGGCCGATGAAATCCGCCAGCTCCAGCGGCCCCATCGGATGGTTGCAGCCGAGCTTCATGCCGGCGTCGATGGAGGCGACGTCGCCTACGCCTTCATGCAGGGCGAAGCAGGCCTCGTTGATCATCGGCAGCAGGATGCGGTTGACGATGAAGGCCGGGTAGTCGGCGGCATGCGCGACCGTCTTGCCCATCCGCTCCGCCAGCGCGGCGACGGCGGCGACCGTCGCGTCCTCCGTCGCCAGTCCGCGGATCACCTCGACGAGCTTCATCATCGGCACGGGGTTGAAGAAGTGCATGCCGACGAAGCGCGCCGGCCGGTCCGTGGCGGCGGCGAGGCGGGTGATCGGGATGGAGGAGGTGTTGGTCGCCAGCAGCGCGCCGGCCCGCAGCACGGGGCAGAGCGCGGCGAAGATCCGCTTCTTGAGCTCCTCGTTCTCGGTCGCGGCCTCGATGACGAGGTCGCACTCGGCGAAGGCCTTGTTGTCGGTGGTGCGCGCGATGCGGGCGAGCGCGGCGTCGCGGTCCGCTTCGGTCAGCGCGCCCTTCTGGACCTGGCGGTCCATGTTCTTCCCGATCGTCGCGACCGCCTTGTCGAGCTGGGACTGCGCGACGTCGAGCATCGTCACGGCGATGCCGGAGGTGGCGGCGACATGCGCGATGCCGGCGCCCATCTGCCCGGCGCCGATCACGCCGAGCCGGTCAATTGTGGTCATCGCAAGCTCTCCGGGTCAGGAGCGACCCGGCGGCGTGCGGAGCACGCCGAGGCCGCGAAGGCGGCCCGCCGCAACTGCGGCGAAGCCAAGCGGCGCGGTTGCGCCGCGCCGGCGTTTGAGGGCGCGGCGCAGCCGCCCACGCCTATTTTCTGTCCAGTTCCTGTTCCAACTCGGGGATCGCCTTGAACACGTCGGCGACGAGGCCGTAGTCGGCGACCTGGAAGATCGGCGCCTCCTCGTCCTTGTTCACCGCGACGATCACCTTGCTGTCCTTCATGCCGGCCAGGTGCTGGATGGCGCCGGAGATGCCGAAGGCGATGTAGAGCTCGGGCGCGACGATCTTGCCGGTCTGGCCGACCTGCATGTCGTTCGGCGCGTAGCCCGCATCGACCGCGGCGCGGGAGGCGCCGATGGCGGCGCCGAGCCGGTCCGCCACGCCTTCGAGGATCTTGAACTTGTCGGAGGAGCCCATGGCGCGGCCGCCGGAGACGACGACGCGGGCCGCCGTCAGCTCCGGCCGCTCGAGCTTCGCGATCTCGGCGCCGACGAAGGAGGAGAGTCCGGGATCGTCGGCCGCCGGCGCGTCCTCGATCGGGGCGCTCCCGCCCTCGGCAGGCGCCGGATCGAAGGAGGCGGCGCGCACCGTCATCACCTTCTTCCCGTCGGCGGACTTCACCGTGGCGAGCGCGTTGCCGGCGTAGAAGAAGCGGCGGAAGGTGTCGGGCCCCTCGATCCCGGCGACGTCGCTGATCACCTGCACGTCGAGCAGCGCGGCCACGCGGGGCATGATGTTCTTGCCCATGGCCGAGCCGGGCGCGAGCAGGTGCGTGTAGCCCGGCGCCAGCGCGACGAGCAGCGCGGCCGCCGGCTCGGCAAGCCCATGCTCGTAGGCCGGGCCGCGCGCCACCAGCACCTTGGACACGCCGTCCAGCTTCGCGGCGGCCTCCGCACCCTCGGCGCCGAGCACGAGGAGGTGGATTTCGCCGCCGAGCCTACCGGCGGCGGCCACGGCGCTGCGGGTGGGCTGCGAGACGGCCGAGCCGGAACGGTCGGCGAGAACCAGCACGCTCATCGTCAGATCACCTTCGCCTCGTTGCGGAGCTTGTCGACCAGCTCCGCGACCGATCCCACCTTCACGCCGGCCTGGCGCTTCGGCGGCTCCTCCACCTTCAGCACGGTGAGCCGCGGCGCGATGTCGACGCCGAGCGCGTCGGGCTTCATCGTCTCGATGGGCTTCTTGCGCGCCTTCATGATGTTGGGCAGCGAGGCGTAGCGCGGCTCGTTCAGCCGGAGGTCGGCGGTGACGATGGCCGGCAGCTTCAGCGCCACGGTCTCGAGCCCGCCATCGACCTCGCGCGTGACCTTCACGCCGCCCTCGGCGGGCTCGACCTTGCTGGCGAAGGTGCCCTGGGGCCAGCCGAGCAGGGCGGCGAGCATCTGGCCGGTGGCGTTCATGTCGTCGTCGATCGCCTGCTTGCCCATCATGACGAGTTGCGGCGCTTCCTTGGCGACGATCGCCTTGAGCAGCTTGGCGACGGCGAGCGGCTCGACCGTCGCCTCGGTCTCGACGAGGATGCCGCGGTCGGCGCCCATGGCGAGGGCGGTGCGGATCTGCTCGGCCGCGGCGGCGGGGCCGATGGAGACGGCGACGATCTCGGTGGCGGTGCCCTTCTCCTTCAGCCGCACGGCTTCCTCGACCGCGATCTCGTCGAAGGGGTTCATGGACATCTTGACGTTCGCGGTCTCGACGCCCGTGCCGTCCGCCTTGACGCGGACCTTGACGTTGTAGTCCACCACCCGCTTCACGGGGACGAGGATCTTCATGTTTTCCCTTGTCCTTCAGGGCCGCCCGGCGGCGAAACGCGGCGGACCATAGGGCGGGCCCCCGTACGCGGCAAGGTTGCCCGCCGCGCCGCGAGGGCGGCCACACGCGTCCGTGCGGTGCGTCGGCTGCGGCCTACAGCTTCATCACGGCCAGCAGCAGCAGGAACAGCGCCAGCGTCACGCCCTGCAGGATGACGCGCCAGCGCATCAGCGTGTTGGACCGCGCGCCGCCGCCGCTCTCGCTGCGCACGAGCCCGAGCATGCCGGCGAACATCACGCCGAGCGTCGCCAGCATCGACAGGATGACGAGGATCGTGAGGAAGGTCACCATGGCTCACGATGTGGCGCCGGGCGGCGGCCCGGCAAGCGGTCATTTCGCGCGGCGCCCTGCGATGGCCGCGACGCCGCCGAGCGCCGCCACGGCGCACATCGCGAAGCCTGCGGCGTAGCCGCCGGTCAGCGCGACCAGGGCGGAGAAGGCCGGCGGCGCGGCCAGCATCGTCACGCCGAAGCAGAAGGAGAGGGCGGAGGTGGCGGCGCCGACCTGCCCGCCCGGCGCGATGCGCGCCGCCTCGGCGAGCATCACGCCGTTCCAGCCGACGGCGGTGGCGCCCATGACCACGCCGGCCAGCACCACCGGCAGCACCGGCCAGCCCGGCCCGGCGAGGGCGAGCACCGCCGCCCCCGCGGCAGCGCCGAGGCCGCAGAGCACGAGCGCCGGCCGGCCGCCCCAGCGGTCCGCCAGCAGGGCCCAGGCGATGCGGCCGAGGATGCCGAAGACCTGCGCCAGCGCCATGCGCAGCCCCGCCTCGGCCAGCCCCGCGCCGAGCGTCGCCACCTGGAAGGCGACGAAGAAGGTGAGGAAGCAGAACTGCGCGATGCCGTAGCCGCAGGACATCAGCGTCAGCCGCGCCAGGGCGGGATCGGCGCGAAGCAGGCCGAGCGCGCCGGCCGCCTCGCGCAGGATGGCGCCGGGACCGGTGCGGGCGGTGCGGTCGCGCTCGGCATCCAGCGGCCGGCGCAGCGGCTGGATGGCGACGGCGACGAGGAGCGAGGCCGCGGCGATGGCGAGCACGCCGACCCGCCAGCCGGCGAGGGCGGCGACGGCCGGCGCGGCGGCCGCCACCAGCATGGCGCCGGCGGGCACCCCGGTCTGCTTCAGGCTGAACACCAGCGCGCGCCGCCGCGGCGGCGTGCGGGAGGCGATGAGGTGGCTGCCGCCCGGCGTCACCGGCCCGTGCCCCATGCCGGCCAGCAGGGCGGAGGCGAGCAGGGCGGCCGGGGTGCCGAGCGCGGCCAGCGCGATCCCGGCGGCGACGACGAGGAGCGAGCCCTGCAGCACGCGCACGCCGCCGAAGCGCCGCACCAGCCCCGCCGTCATCGGCCCGGTGACGAGCGCGCCGGCATAGACGAGCGCGGTGTGCAGGCCGACGAGCGAGAGCGGCAGGCCGGTTTCCGCCGCGATGGCCGGGGACAGCACCGGCACGGTGAGGAAGGCCCCCATCCCCGCCAGATGCGCCGCGAGCAGCGCGGCCATGGTGGGCCAGAGATGGGTGGGCGAGGCGGTCACGAGGCCGATCCTGTCGCCCGCCACGCTGCGCCGCAACATGCGGTTGCGCAGCCCAGGGTTGACCGCGCGGGTTCCGCCGGGCTTCACCGCGCCCGATGGGACCGCTTCTCCGCCTGCTCGTCTTCGGCCTGTGCCTCGCGGCGCCGGCCCTTGCCCAGACACCGGCGCCCGCGCCCTCCGCGGCCGAGCTGAACCGCGTGGTGGAGACGCTGCGCGACGATGCGCGGCGGGCGGAGCTGCTGCGCGCGCTGGAGGCGCTGGCCGCGGCGCAGCGCGCCGTCCCGGCCGCCCCCGCCGCGCCGCCCGCCGCCGCGCCCGCCGCCCCGCCCGCCGAGGCGGCGCCGAGTCCCGCGCCCGATATCCTGGCGCCCAACACGCTCGGCGCCCAGCTCCTGATGGGCGCGTCGCAGCGGCTCCAGGCGCTGTCGGACAGCCTCGTCTCGGCGGCGCAGGCGGCGACGGACCTGCCCGGCCTTGCCGTCTGGGTGTCCGGCATCGTGCGGGACCCGGTGACGCAGGCGCGGGTGCTGGACGCGGCGAAATGGCTGGCGCTGCTGTTCGGCGCCGGCCTGCTGGCGGAATGGCTGACGCGCCGCGCGCTGCGCCCGGTGCTCGACCGGCTGGATGCGATGGCGCCGCCGGACGGCAGCCCCTGGACCTGGATGCGCCGCGTGCCGCTCGTGCTGGCGCGGCTGCTGCTCGACCTGGTGCCGATCGGCGCCTTCGCCGTGATCTCCTACGGGCTGATCGGCGTGGTGCGGCCGATGCCGACGACGGAGCTGGCGCTGCTGGTCGCGAACAACGCCTACATGGCGCTGCGCGCGGTGATGGCGCTCTCCCGGGTGCTGTTCTCCCCCGCTTCGCCCCACCTGCGGCTGGTGCCGGTGGTGGACGAGACGGCGGCCTACATCACCATCTGGGTCCGGCGCATCGCGGTGGTGGGCATCGCCGGCATCGCGGTGGCGGAGGCGGGGCTGCTCTTCGGCCTGCCCTGGACCGTCTACGACGCGGTGCTGCGGATCGCGCTGCTCGTCGTCTCGCTCTTCCTCGTCATCGTCATCCTGCAGAACCGCCACGCGGTGGCCGACGCGCTGCGTGCGCCGGAGCTGAAGCCCGGCGAGCAGCCGGACCGCGCCCGCCGCGCCTTCCGCGCGCTCCGCGACCGGCTGGCCGAGGTCTGGCACCTGGTGGCCATCCTCTGGCTGCTGGCGCTGTGGGGCGTCTGGGCGCTGGAGGTGCGGGACGGGTTCGAGAGGCTGCTGCGCGTCACCGTCGCGACCGTCGTGATCCTGGGCCTGGCGAAGCTGGTGGACGAGGTGGCGCGCCGGCTGATCGCGCGCGGGTTCCGCGTCGGGCCGGAATTCGCCCGCAAGTACCCGGGGCTGGAGGCGCGGGCCAACCGCTACGTGCCGGTGCTGAAGGGCATCGCGTCGGGCGTCATCGGCGTGCTGGCGCTGCTCTTCCTGCTGGAGACCTATGGCCTCGACGCCTTCGCCTGGTTCGGACGCGGCCAGCTCGGCTCGCGGCTGCTCGGCTCGCTCGTCTCGATCGGGCTGACCGTCCTGGTGGCGGTCGCGGTGTGGGAACTGGCGAACGCCGCCATTGCGCGGCACCTGGCGAAGCTGTCGCGCGATGCGCAGGCGGCGCGCAGCGCGCGGGTGCGCACGCTGCTGCCGATGCTGCGCACCATCCTCTCGGCCACCATCCTGGTGTTCGTCGCCCTGAACGTGCTGACCGAGATCGGCGTGAACGTCGCGCCGCTGATCGCGGGCGCCGGCGTGGTCGGCCTCGCGGTCGGCTTCGGCTCGCAGACGCTGGTGCGGGACGTGATCACCGGCATCTTCCTGCTGTTCGAGGACGCGGTCGCGGTGGGCGACGTGGTGCAGGTGAGCAACCTGTCCGGCGTGGTGGAGCAGCTCTCGATCCGGTCGATCAAGCTGCGGGCGCAGGACGGCAGCGTGCACATCATCCCGTTCAGCGCGGTGACCACGGTCACCAACATGACGCGCGACTTCTCCTTCGCCGTGCTCGACGTGAGCGTCGCCTACGGCGAGGATGTCGACCGCGTGATGGGCGTGATGCGGGACGTGGCGGCGGAGATCCGCGCCGACCCCAAATTCGCGCCGATCGTGCGGGACGAGCTGGAGATGCTGGGCGTCGAGCGGCTGGCCGATTCCGGCGTGCTGATCCGCGCGCGCATCAAGGGCGACCCGACCGCGCGCTGGGCGCTGGGGCGGGAGTTCAACCGCCGCATCAAGCAGCGCTTCGACCAGCTCGGCATCGAGATCCCCTACCCGCACCAGAAGCTGGTGATCGACCGCGAGACGAAGCACCCGGCGGAAGAGGACTTCCCCGCCGGACCGAGGGACGGTAAGGTTCCGGCATGACCGCCTTCCGGAGCTTCCGGGGCCGAATTACCGGCCCGGCCGCCTGACCCGCTCCCCCTGATCGGGGCGCGGCCGTCCGCGGCCGGGTTCAGCCCACGGCACCCCGATCCGGAGCGTTCCCATGTCAGAGACCCAGGAAGAGCCGCTCGTCGCGGCGCGGTTCACCGTCACGGCGGAGGCCTCGCCCGGCCTGCTTTCCCGCATCCTCGAACCCTTTGCGAAGCGCGACCTGGTGCCCGACGCCGTGCGCGCCTCCCGCTTCGGGGAGGCGATGCGCGCGGAGGTGGCGCTTTCCGCCATGCCGCTCGGCATGGTCCACCTCGTGGCCGGCAACCTCGGCCAGATCGTCGGGGTGCGCGGGGTGGAGGCAATGGAGGGGCGCTTCGTCCGGCTGGCGGCGTAGCGGCCGCGCGGGGCGATTGAAGCGCGGGCCACGCGGGACCAGATTCCCGGACATGAGCTATCTCCTCGCGGTGATCGTCCCGCCCCTGGCGATCCTTCTCCAGGGCCGCCCCGTGCAGGCCGTGATCAACGGCATGCTGTGGATCGGCGGGCTGCTGTTCATCCTGCTGCCCTTCGTCGCCGGGCAGGCGGCGTGGCTGCTGGCGGTGATCTGGGCGGTGGCGGTGGTCTACAACCGCCGGCAGGAATCGCGCGACCGCCGGCTGGTGGACGACGCGCTGCGCCGCCAGCAGCGGCTGTAGCGCGGCCCGCCGCCGCGCCGGCTACAGGAACCCCACCGGGTCCACATCCACCTGCACGCGCACGCCGGACGGCAGCGGCACGCGGTCCAGCCAGTCGCGCAGCACCGGCTGCACGCTCACGTCCCGCCGCGCCTTCAGCAGCAGGCGCCGCCGGTGGCGGCCACGCAGCAGCGCGAGCGGCGCCGGCGCCGGGCCGAGCACCTCCACACCCGAGCCGCGTGGCGCCGCAAGGCCGAGATCCCGCGCCGCACGGTCGGCCTCACGCTCATCCTCGGAACTCACGATCAGCGCGGCGAGGCGGCCGAAGGGCGGCCAGTGGCCGGGGCGGCGGCCGGCCGCCTCCTCCTCCATGAAGGAGGCGACGTCGCCGGAGACGAGCGCGCGCATCACCGGATGGTCGGGCGAGAAGGTCTGCAGCAGGACGCGGCCCGGCGCCTCGGCACGGCCGGCGCGGCCGCTCACCTGGTGCAGCAGCTGCAGCGTGCGCTCGGCCGCGCGCAGGTCGCCCCCCGCCAGGCCGAGATCGGCATCCACCACGCCGACGAGCGTCAGGTGCGGGAAGTGCCAGCCCTTGGCGACGATCTGCGTGCCGACGATCAGGTCCACCTGCCGCGTGGCGATCGCCTCGGCCGCCGCCGCCGCCGCCGCGGGGCCGGGGATGGTGTCGGAAGCCATGACGATCCGCCGTGCATCGGGGAACAGCGCCGTCGCCTCCTCCACCACACGTTCCACGCCGGGGCCGACCGGCGTCAGCGTGCCGGGGGCGTTGCATTCCGGGCAGGTGGGCGGGATGGGCTCGGCATGGCCGCAATGGTGGCACTGGATGCGGCGCTGGGCCCGGTGCTCCACCAGCCAGGCCGTGCAGTTGGGGCAGCGCATGCGGTGGCCGCAGGCGCGGCAGAGCGTCAGCGGCGCATAGCCGCGACGGTTGAGGAACAGCATCGCCTGCTCGCCCCGGGCCAGCGTGCCGCGCACCGCCTCGATGAGCGGGGGGGAGAGGAAGCGGCCGCGCTCCGGCGGGTCGCGCCGAAGGTCGATGGCCTGCACCGCTGGCAGCCCGGCGCTGCCGTGCCGCTCCGAGAGGTGCAGATGCGCGTAGCGCCCCGTCTCGGCGTTGGTCAGCGTCTCGAGCGACGGCGTGGCCGAGACGAGCACGCAGGCCGCTTCGGCAAGCCGTGCGCGGACCACGGCCATGTCGCGCGCGTGGTAGACCACGCCCTCCTCCTGCTTGAAGGCGGTCTCGTGCTCCTCGTCCACGATGACGAGGCCGAGGTCGGGGAAGGGAAGGAACAGGGCCGAGCGTGCGCCGACCAGGACCGGCGCCGTGCCTTCCGCCACCGCCCGCCAGGTGTCGCGCCGCGTGCGGGAGGTCAGCTCGGAGTGCCACAGCGCGGGACACCGTTCGCCCGCCTCCGGCGGGACCCCGAAGCGCCGCCGGAACCGCTCCAGCCACTGCGCCGAGAGCGCGATCTCCGGCAGCAGCACCAGCGCCTGCCGCCCCTGCCGCACGCATTCCGCGACGGCGTCGAGATAGACCTCCGTCTTGCCGGAGCCGGTGACGCCGGTCAGCAGCGTGACGCCGAAGCCGCGTTCCGCGACCCGCGCGCGCAGCGCCGCCGCCGCCGCCGCCTGTCCGGCGCCGAGCGCCGGCCCGGGATGGTCCGGATCGGGCGCGGCGAAGCCGTGCGCGCCGGGCGGCAGCAGCGCCGGCACGAGCATCCCGGCATCCGCAAGCCCGCGCACCACGCCGGGCGAGACGCCGGCGGCCGTCGCGAGGTCGCTCCCCGACCGCACCTCGCCCGGCGAGAGCAGGGCGAGGACGCGTGCCCGCGCCGGCGTCAGCCGTGCCTCCTCCCGGATCATTCCCGGCGCGAGCTGCCAGCCGGCACGCCGGGCCGGCGGCTCCAGCGCGGCCGGCGCGCTCATCGCCATGCGCAGCACGGCGCCGGGCGGGCTGAGCGTGTAGTTCGCCACCCATTCGACGAAGCGCCGCAGCGGCGCGCGCATCGGCGGCGCGTCGAGCACGGCCAGAACGTCCTTCAGCCGCGACGCGGAGAGCGCCGCGTCCGGCGCGCCGTCCCAGGCGACGCCGACCGTCTCCCGCCCGCCGAGGGGCACCGCCACGAAATCGCCGGGTTGCACCTGCACGCCGTGCGGCACCCGGTAGTCGTACGTGCCGGCGTCCAGTGGAAGGGGCAGCATGACCCGTATCCGTGGCGCGGAAGCCACGCCTTGCGGTTGGTTCGGGGCCGATGACTTCCGCCTGTGCTCACGCATCCTGTATGCTCGACTTGTCACCGCCACCGTAACAACTCCCCTGCTCCCGGGGGCGGTGCTGCCCAGGGACCCGACGCGATGAAGTTCTTCGTGGACACCGCCGAGGTGTCCGAGATCCGCAGCCTTGCCGAGGCAGGGCTGGTGGACGGCGTGACGACCAACCCGAGCCTCATCGCCAAGTCCGGACGCAGGATGTCCGAGGTGATCGCCGACATCTGCGCCATCACGCCCGGCCCGGTGAGCGCCGAGGTGACGGCGACCGACCTGGCGGGGATGCTGGCGGAGGGGCGGTACCTGCGCGGCATCGCGCCGAACGTCGCCGTGAAGGTGCCGCTGACCGAGGCCGGCCTGCGCTGCTGCCGCGCGCTCGCGGATGAGGGCACGCAGGTCAACGTGACGCTGTGCTTCACGCCGGCGCAGGCGCTGCTCGCCGCGAAGGCGGGCGCCGCCTTCATCTCGCCTTTCGTGGGCCGGCTGGACGACATCTCGACCGACGGCATGGCGCTGATCGCCGACATCATCCAGATCTACCGCAACTATCCGAAGCTGGGGACGGAGGTGCTGGTCGCCTCCGTCCGGCATCCGCTGCACCTGGTGCAGGCGGCCAAGCTCGGTGCGGATGTGGCGACGCTGCCGCCCAATGTCATCAGGCAGTTGCTGAAGCATCCGCTGACCGAGGCGGGCCTTTCCGCCTTCCTCGCCGACTGGGCCAAGACGGGGCAGAGCATCCTCTCATGACCGCGACCGCGAAGCTGCCGACGACGCCGGACGACCCGCTGGCCGAGGAGGTCGCGGCCTTCCTGACCGAGAACCCGGACTTCCTGGCCCGCCGGCCGGAGCTCTACCGGGTGCTGACGCCACCGCGCCGCGTGCATGGCGAGAACCTCGTCGACCACATGATGGCGATGGTCGCGGCGGAACGTTCGCGCCTGCGGACCATCGAGGCCGAGGTGGCGGAGGCGATCGCGGATGGCCGCGCCGGCGCCGGGCTGGCGCTGCGCGTGCGGCTGGCGGTGCTGGCGCTGATGCGCGCGCGGGACGTGCCGGAGACGGTGGCGCAGGAGCTGCCGCCGCTGCTGCGGGTGGAGAGCTGCACGCTGCTGGCCGAGCGGCGCGACGCGCGGGACCTGATCAGCGGCAAGCACGCCAACTCGCTCCCGCGGCACGGCGTGCGCGCGCTCCCGGAAGGGGCCGTTTCGCGGCTGATCGGCCGCGGGCGCGATGCGCGCATCCGCACCGAGCCGGATGAGCTGGAACTGCTGCACCACGAGGCGGCGGGACTGGTGACGCGGGACGCGCTGGTGAAGGTGCCGCTGTGGTGCGGCACGCCCTGCATGCTGGCGATCGGCGCGCGCGAGGCGGTGGCGCTGCCGGCCCGCCAGAGCGCGCAGACCCTGGCGTTCCTCGGCCGCGCCGTGGCGGCCGCGCTGGCGCGGTGAACGCCGCCGGCGGGCGGAACGGCGGCGAGGGCCCGGCCTTCCCGCCGTCCGGCCCGCTCGCCGACTACCTTGCGCATCTCGCCGCGCAGCGGCGGGCGAGCGCGAACACAGTGGAGGCCTATCGTGGGGACCTCCTGCTGTTCCTCGGCTTCCTCGCGCGGCATGCCGGGGAAGCGCCGGGACCCGAGGAACTGGCCGCCCTGCGGCCCGCGGATCTCCGCGCCTTCCTGGCGGAGCGCGCGGCGCAGGGCGATGGCAATGCAACGCGGGCACGGCGGCTTGCCGCGGTGCGGGGCTTCCTCCGCCATCTCGCGCGCCATCATGGCGGCAGCACCGCGGCGCTGGCCGGGTTGCGCGCGCCGCGCGCCGGCGCGCCGGTGCCCCGCGCCCTGACGCCGGAGGAGGCGCGGGAAGCCGCGTCCGGCATCGGCGCGGTGCACGATCCGGGGCGTGCGCTGAAGCCGGCAATGCAGGCCGCCCGCGACGTGGCGCTGTTCACGCTGCTCTATGGCTGCGGGCTGCGCATCGCCGAGGCGCTGGCGCTGGACCGGCGCGACGCGCCGCTTCCGGGTGCCGAGACGGCGCTGCGCGTCACCGGCAAGGGCGGGCGCACGCGCCTCGTCCCCGTGCTGGGGGCGGTGCGGGTCGCGATGGCGGAGTGGCTGCGGCACCACCCCGATCCGCGGCCCGAGGCGCCGCTGTTCGTCGGCGCGCGCGGCGCGCGCCTCGACCCCGCGGTCGCGCAGCGCAGCCTGCGGCACTGGCGGCGGCTGGCGGGGTTGCCGGAGCACGCCACGCCGCATGCGCTGCGCCATTCCTTCGCCACGCACCTGCTGGGTGGCGGCGCCGATCTGCGCGCCATCCAGGAGCTGCTGGGCCATGCCAGCCTCTCCACGACGCAGCGCTACACGAAGGTGGATGCGGAGGCGCTGCTGGCCACCTGGCGGAAGGCGCATCCGCGGGCGGGCTGAACGACCGCCCGCGTTTCGGAGCGCCCGCGCGGTCCCGGACCGGACCGCAGCAAGTTGCGTGGCACTGCAGCATTACGGCAATTTCAGCGAAGCCCCATCCCGCCGAGAGCAACGGTTGCGCAGAGTTGTTCCGTTCGACGGCGTTTCCCCCGGACGCCAGGGACGACGACCACCGCCTCTGCTTCCGGATGAGGGACCCAGCCCATGCGTCATCTGCTTCGCCTTTCGGTTCTCGCCGCGGTGCTCGCCGCGCCGTTCGCGCTCGGCTCGCCGGCCGCCGCCGCCGGGCCGGCCAGCCCGTACGAGGAGGTCGCGGCGGCGCGCGACGGCACCACCGCGCGCGCGGCGCGCCGCACCAGCCGGCCGCAGGCGACAGCGCAGCGCCGCCATCGCCAGGCGGCGACGCGTACCCGCCGCGCCCGCGCCACGCAGGGCTGAGGCGCGCACCCGCCCGCGGGCGGGGACGAGATCGGCTTCGGCCATTATCCCGGCAGGCCGAAGCCGAGGAGGCCGGTTCCGCGGAGAACCCGCGTGGGCCGGCCCTTCGGGCCGGTCGCAGCAATGCGGCCGGCCCTTTCTTTCGCCCGCCGCGTCTCTCCGGTACAAGCCGGGCATGTCAAAACCCGACACATCTGATCTGGCCGCCCGCCGCGGCTATCATCATGGCAATCTGCGCGAAGCCCTGATCGAGGCTGCCCGGCGGCTGACGGCGGAACGCGGCCCGCACGGCTTCACGGTGGCGGATGCGGCACGCCTCGCCGGCGTGTCGCCCTCGGCGCCCTACCGCCACTTCAGGGATCGCGACGCGCTGATGGCGGAACTGGCGCGGCGGGGCTTCGCGCTCTTCGCCGCCCGGCTGGGCGCCGCCGCGAGGGGCGGCGGCCTCGGCGCCATGGGCCCCGCCTATCTCGGCTTCGCACGCGAGGAGCCGGGCTACTACGGCGCCATGTTCTCCTGGCGGGCGCCGTCGCGCGCGCAGGCGGCGGCCGGCGACGGGGAGGGCGGCTTCGGCACGCTCGTGGCCGCCCTCGCGCCCTTGCTGCCGGGGGGCGGCGACCAGGACGCCGCCCGGCTGCTGGCCCTCCAGGTCTGGGCGATCAGCCACGGCGTGGCGGAGTTCGAGCGGGTGGGCGTGCCGCCGCCCGGCAGCGGCGCGCCGCCGCCCGAGGCCGTGCTCGGCGATGCGGTGGACCGGCTGGTGAAGGGCAGCGGGCGGTGATGTGAATGGTCTTGACATCCGGCCTCGCGTCGCGTATGTGAATGTCATCTACATAAACATGGAGCCGCGTCATGACCGCCGCCATCCCCGCGACGCAAGTCGAGCCCGCCACCGGCTGCGGCCGCAAATGGCGCCGGGAGATGCGGCGCGCGCGCCGCGACAGGGGCCTGCGCCTCCGGCCCGACCACCCGCTGAGGGGCTGGCGCCTGCCGCTGATGATCCTCGGCTTCATCGCCTGGTGGCCGATCGGCCTTGCCCTGCTCACCACCTTCCTGACCTGGAGACCCGCCATGTCCCTCATGCCCCTTGCCTGGCCGGACCGCCTGCGCGAGGGCCTGCCGCGCCGCGGCTCCGGCAACCTGGCCTTCGACGAGCATCGTGCCGCCGTGCTGCGCCGGCTGGAGGAGGAGCGCCGCGCGCTCGATGCGCAGCAGCGCGAGTTCGGCGACTTCCTCGCGCAGCTCCGCCGCGCCAAGGACCAGGAGGAGTTCGACCGCTTCATGGCCGGTCGCGGCGCCGGCCGCGCGTAACCGCACTTCCCCAATGGGCGCGGCGCCGCCACATTCGGCGGATGGCCGCGCCCGCCCCGCTCCGCGAAACCGACGCCGACCCGTCCTTCCAGGACCTGCTCGCCGCCCGCCCGCACCTCACGATGCACGCCCATGACGGGCTGCTGATGGAGGAGGTGCCGCTCGCCCGCGTCGCGCGTGCCCATGGCACGCCGTGCTGGGTCTATTCCGCCGGCACGCTCCGCCGCCGCTACGCCGCGCTCGACGCCGCGCTGCGCGACGCCGGCGTGCCCGCCGAAATCCACTTCGCGGTGAAGGCCAACCCCAACCTCGCCGTGCTCCGCACGCTGCGCGACGCCGGCGCGGGCGCCGATGTCGTCAGCGGCGGCGAGATGCGCATCGCCCGGGCCGCCGGCATCGACCCGGCGCACATGGTCTTCTCCGGCGTCGGCAAGTCGCCGGCCGAGATCCGCGCCGCGCTTTCCGCCGGCATCGGCCAGCTCAACGCCGAGAGCGCGGAGGAGATCGAGATGATCGCCGCCGCGGCGGCCGAGACCGGCGCGACGGCCCGCGTCGCGCTCCGCGTCAACCCGGACGTGGACGCCCGCACCCACGCCAAGATCACCACCGGACGGTCGGACAACAAGTTCGGCATCGCGATCGCCGATGCGCCCGCGCTCTATGCACGCATCGCCGGGACGCCGGGCCTGCGCCCCGTCGGCGTCGCGGTGCATATCGGCAGCCAGATCACCGCCGGCGTCGGCGCCTACCGCACCGCCTATGCGCACCTCGCCGACCTCGTGCGGAGCCTGCGGGCCGCGGGGCTGCCGGTCGAGAGCGTCGATTGCGGCGGCGGCCTCGGCATTCCCTACCGCGACGAGCCCGCGCCCTCGCCGGCCGCGCTCGCCGGCGCCATCGCGGCGACGCTGGGCGGCCTCGGCCTCCGGCTGATGGTCGAGCCGGGGCGCTGGATCTGCGGCCCGGCCGGCGTGCTGCTCGCCTCCGTCATCCTCCGGAAGGAGGGGGCGCGGCGCTTCCTCGTGCTCGACGCGGCGATGAACGACCTCGTGCGGCCGGCGATGTACGAAGCGTGGCACGGCATCGTGCCCGTCTCGCCGACCGATCATGTCGCGCCGCTCTCGCCCGCCGACGTTGTCGGTCCGGTCTGCGAGACCGGGGACACCTTCGCGCGAAACCGTGGCCTGCCGCGCCTGGAACCGGGTAGCCTCGTCGCGTTCCTCGATGCGGGAGCGTACGGGGCGGCGATGAGCAGCACCTACAATGCGCGGCCGCTGGCCGCCGAGGTCCTGGTGGACGGCACCCGCTTCGCGCTCGTCCGCGCGCGGCAGGCGGAGGCGGCACTGCTCGCCGATCAGCGCCTGCCCGATTGGCTCCCGGCGTGAACGGGCGGGGCGACGGGCTGGACGGGCTGGCGCGCCGCCGGGTGCTGGCGCGGCTCGCGCTCCTCTGGGAACGGCTCTGGCCGGCGCTCTGGCCGCCGCTCGGTGTCGTCGCGGCCTTCGCCACCATCGCGCTGCTCGGCCTGCCGCTGCTGCTGCCCGGGCCGGCGCGGGTCGGCTTCGGCGCGCTGTTCATGCTCTGCCTGGCCGCCGCGACCTGGCACGGCTTCCGGCGGATCCGCCTGCCGGACGAGGCGGCGGCCGACCGGCGGCTGGAACAGGCGTCCGGCCTCGCCCACCGGCCGCTTGCGGCGCTGGCGGACCGGCCGGCCGGCGCGGATCCGGTGGCGCAGGCGGTCTGGCAGGCGCACCGCGCGCGGGTCGCCTCCTCCGTCCGGCGGCTGCGCGTCGGGCTTCCGCGCCCCGGCCTCGCGCGGCGGGATCCGCGCGCCTTCCGCGCCGCGCTCGGCCTCGGGCTGCTCGCCGCGCTGGTGATCGCGGGGCCCGAGGCGGCGGAGCGGCTGCGCCGAGGCGTCACGCCGGTCCTCGCCGCGCCGGTGCCGCCGCCGGCGCTGCGCATCGAGGCCTGGGTGACGCCGCCCGCCTACACCGGCGCGCCGCCGGTCTTCCTCGATCCCGCGGGGGGCGCCGTCTCGGTGCCGGCGGGCAGCCGCCTCCAGGTCTCGCTCTCCGGCGGCACGGGCGGCGCGCCCGAGCTGCAGCTCGGCAGCGCCGCCACGCCGTTCCGCGCGCTCGATGCGCGGTCCTACGGCGCCGAGGCGGTGCTGGAGGGGGGCACGCGCCTCGTCATCCGCCGCGACGCGATGGAGGTGGCGGCCTGGACCGTGACGGTGCAGGCGGACCAGCCGCCGATCGCCGCCTTCACCGATCCGCCGGGCCGTGCGGCCCGCGGCCTCGCGATCCGGCTGCCCTGGCGGGCCGAGGATGACTGGGGCGTCGCCTCCCTCGTCGCGGAGATCCGGCTGAAGGCGCGCCCCGACGCGCCGCCGCATGTGGTGGAGATCGGCCTGCCCTCCGGCGCGGCGCGGCAGGCGCGGGGGGTGGTGGCGCCCGACCTTTCGGCACATCCCTGGGCCGGCCTCGACGTCGAGGTGACGCTGCTGGCCCGCGACGGTGCCGGACAGGAAGGCCGGTCCGAGGCCGCGGCGCTCACCCTGCCGGAGCGCAGCTTCACCCACCCGGTGGCGCAGGCGCTGATTGCGCTGCGCAAGGCGCTCTCCCTCGATCCCACGGCGCGGGCCGAGGCACGGCGGGAGCTGGACCGCCTTTCCGCCGCGCCGGAAGCCTTCGAGCACGACGTCGCCACCTACCTCGCGCTGCGCGCCGCGCGCCACCGGCTGACGCGCGACCGGCGGGCGGAGGCGGTGCCGGAGACGCAGGAGATCCTGTGGGAGACGGCGCTGGCGCTGGAGGAGGGACGCGCCGACCGCACGGCCCGCGCGCTGCAGCAGGCGCGTGAGGCCCTGCGCGAGGCGCTGGACCAGGCCGCCCGCGAGCAGGCGGAGGGCAGGGAGCAGACCGCGGAGGAGCGCGCCGAGACCGATCGCCGCATCCAGGAGCTGCGGGACGCGATCCGTCGCCACCTGGAGGCGCTGGCCGAGCGCCTCCAGCGTGAGAACGCCGAGGCGATGCCGTACGACCCGCAGAACCGGCTGATGGACCGGCGCGAGATGGAGCGTCGCACCAACCGCATGCGCGACGCCAACCGCGAGAACCGGCCGCAGGACGCGCAGCGGGAGCTGGCCGAGCTGGAGGAGATGCTCCGCGCTCTCGAGGAAGGCCGCACGGCGCGGAGCGAGGAGGGCGAGCGCCAGAGGCAGCGGCGGGAGCGCGGCCAGCAGCAGATGGGCGTGGTGCAGGACATGGTCCGCCGCCAGACCGAGATGCTGGACAGCGGACATCGCCGCGCCGAGGCCGAGCAGGGCCGCCGCGACGTGGAGCGGCGGGCGCAGCAGCAGCAGAACCGCTTCCCGTGGCAGCCGCCCGGCACCGGCCAGGGCCAGCAGCAGCAGCAGCAGATGCAGCAGCAGCGCGCCGACGCCGAGGCGGAGGCGCGCGCCGAGGCGGGGCGCGAGGCGCGGACGCAGCGTGCCCTGCGCCGCGCGCTCGGCGAGGTGATGCAGCAGTTCAGCGACCTCACCGGTGAGCTGCCGCCCCAGCTCGGCCGCGCCGACCAGGCGATGCGCGAGGCGCAGGAGGCGCTGGGGGAGAACCGCGACGCGCGGGACGCGCAGGGCCGCGCGATCCGGGAGCTGCAGGAAGGCAGCCGCCAGATGGCGCAGCAGATGCAGCGCCAGTTCGGCCAGCAGCCGGGCGAGGGCGAGGAGGAGGGCGACGAGTCCGGCGAGATGATGGGCGAGGGCGGCGAGGGCGAGGGCAGCCAGGACCAGGCGCAGGAGCAGGGTCCCGGCCGGGATCCCCTCGGCCGCCGCACGCGCGAGAGCCCGGGCGCGCAGGACAATGGCAGCGACACGCGCGTGCCGGACGAAGCCGAGCTGCTGCGCACGCGCCGCCTGCAGGAGGAGCTGCGACGCCGCGGCGCCGAGCGCGGCCGCCCGCAGGACGAGCTGGACTACATCGACCGGCTGCTGCGGCGGTTCTGACGGCGGTCGGGTTCAAGAGACCGTTTGAGAATACCGGACGGGTCGGCTCCGCGGGTCTTTTCCGCCCCGGCGTCGTTGCCGGACTTGCCGATGCAACGGGCATCGGCGGCGTCCGGCGCCTGACCGGGACGAAAAATCCCCTGCGGATCCTCAGCCGCCGGCATTCTCACACGGTCTCTAAGGCGCCCTACCGCCAGCCGATCCCGGCCGCCCGCATCCGCCGCGTCACGAACCACAGCCAGCCGAGCTGCACGGCCAATGCCGGCAGGACGACCAGCGGCTTGAAGCGGCCATGCATTTCGAGGAAGGCGAGCGCCAGCAGCGCGTGGAAGGCGGCGAAGCCCCAATGCACCGCCGCCACCCGCCGCACGCCGAGGCCGCTGCGCTGCGCGAGCTGGTAGAGATGCGTGCGGTGCCCCTGCGTCAGGCGCTCGCCCATCAGCGCGCGGCGCGCCAGCGTGAAGGCGGCGTCGAACAGCAGCCCCAGCAGCAGCAGCGGCACGATCAGGAAGGAGAGCTGCACGGTGTCGAAGCGCGCCGCCGCCACCGCCAGCACCGCAAAGGTGAAGCCGGCGAACTGGCTGCCGACATCCCCCATGAAGATGCGCGCGGGGTGCAGGTTGAAGGGCAGGAAGCCGGCGAAGCCGGCGGCGAGGAACAGCGCCGCGGCGTAGACGAACCAGCCCTCCTCCAGCGCCGCCACCAGCGCCAGCGCCGCCGCGGCGACGAGCAGCGTGCCGCCCACCAGCCCGTCCAGCCCGTCCATGAAGTTCACCGCGTTGGTGCAGCCGACGATCCAGAGCAGCGTCAGCGCCACGCCGAACGGTCCCAGATCCATCACCCCCACCCAGGGGATGGCGAGCCGCGTCACCACGAGGCCCGTTCCCACCGCCACCAGCGCCGCGCCGCACTGCGCCGCCAGCCGCAGCCCGGCGGAGAGGTCGCGCAGGTCGTCCGCCAGCCCGACCGCCGCGATCGCCACGGCGGCGGCGATCACGCCGAGGAACTGCGGCTCCGCGATGCGCGCGTAGCGCGCCGCGAGGAACAGCGCCAGCATCCCCGCGACGAAGGCCACCACCACGCCGATGCCGCCGCCCCGCGGCACCGGCCGGGCATGCGCGCTGCGCGCGTTCGGGTGATCGAGGATCGGCCAGGCGATCATCAGCCGCACCGCGCCCGCCGAGAGCAGCGCGAGCAGGAGTGCGAATCCGAGGTGCTGGAACAGGGCGGCGGGCTGCATGCGCCCGCCTCATGCACGCTCCCGCGCCGCCCGGCAACGAAGCTTCATACCAAGTCCCATGGACCGCGACCTGCGCCCGCCGAAGGCGGGCGAGCGGCCGAATGGCCGCCGCCGCTTGTGCGGCGTAGCCAAGCGCGCGGCGGCGCGCGCCGGCGACTGAGGGCGGATCGGTCACGATCCGCGAGATCTGGTATCAGCGCCGGCGGCGCGCCGCCATCGCGCCGAACGCGGCCGCCGCCATGCCCGCCGCCGCCGCAAGGGTGGCCAGCGGGTGGAGCTGTGCCTCCAGCAGCAGGCTCGTCCGCCGGTGCGGCTGGCCGCGTAGGCTGGAATCGACCCTGCCGCCCGGCCGGCCCTGATGCAGGTTGTCGCGCATCTCCGGCAGGCCCGGCTGGTCGCTCACCTGCAGCCGCCGCGCCACCATCTCCATGCCAAGGTCGGTCAGCCGCGGGAACAGCGTGCCCATCACCGAGATCGCCGCGCCGCCCGCGCCGATCACCAGGTCGCGCCGAGGATGCTCGCAGGCGTGCAGGATGGCGCGCGCGGCCAGGCGCGGGTCGTACACCGGCGGCGGCACGCGCACGCCGGGCGTGTCCATGCGGATGCGCGCATGGTCCTGGAAGGGCGTATCCATCGCCGCCGGCTTGATGAGGGTGACGGAGATCGGCGCACCCTCGATCTCCAGCTCCATGCGGAAGGCGTCCGTGAAGGCCTTCACCGCGTGCTTCGTGGCGCAGTAGGTGCCCTGGTAGGGCACGGCGCGGTCGGACAGCACGGAGCCGAGATTGATGATCGCGCCGCCGCGTGCCGCCAGCCGTTCCGCCGCGACGAGGCTGCCGTTCACCACGCCCCAGTAGTTCGTCTCGAACAGGCGCCTCTGGTCCTCCAGCGGCACGTTGACGAAGCGGCCGTAGATCGAGGCGCCGGCATCGTTCACCCAGGAATCGAGCCCGCCGAACCGTTCCTCCGCCAGCGCCGCCGCAGCGTCCAGCGCCGGCCGGTCCGCCACATCCGCGACGTGGTACTCGGCCCGGCCGCCGGCGGCGCGGATGCCGTCCACGGCCCCCTGCAGGCTCGGCTCGTCGCGGGCGACCAGCACCACCGCCGCGCCGCGCGCCGCCGCCATCCGCGCCGTCGCCAGCCCGATGCCGGAGGACGCGCCGGTGACGAGGATGGTCTGCCGCGCGAGCGGCTTCAGGCGGACGGGCATCGGGGGGATCCTGTGGTTCCCCCCGCAAACAGCCCGCCCGTCCGGCGGTTCCTACACCGTCAGGGTGCCGGCTTTCGCCGCCGCGTAGCGCTCGGCGATCTTCGCCCAGTCGAGCACGTTCCACCAATTCGCGGTGTACTCGGCACGGCGGTTCTGGTAGCGCAGGTAGTAGGCGTGCTCCCACACGTCGTTGCCGATCAGCACGCGGTTGCCGTCCATCAGCGGGTTGTCCTGGTTCGGCTTGGTGACGAGCGCGAGCCGGCCCTGCTGGTTGACCGTGACAAAGGCCCAGCCGCTGCCGAACAGGCCGTTCGCCGCGGCGTTGAAGCGGTTGCGCATCGTCGCGAAGTCGCCGAAATCCTGCGTGATCGCGGCCGCCAGCTCGCCCGAAGGCTCGCCGCCGCGGCCGCCCATGATCGCCCAGAACATGGTGTGGTTGGCGTGCCCGCCGCCGTTGTTGCGCACCGCGGTTCGCACCGCTTCCGGCACCTGGTTCAGGTTCATCAGCAGCCGGTCCAGCGGCATCCCGTGCAGCGCCGTGTGCTCGCGCAGCGCGGTGTTCAGGTTGTTCACCTGCGCCCCGTGGTGGAAGCGCCAGTGCAGCTCCATCGTCCGCGCGTCGATCGCCGCCTCGTTCGCGTCGAAGCCATAGGGCAGCGCCGGCAGGCTGTGCGGACCCGAGGGCGGCTGCGTCCCCTGCGCCTGCGCGAAGACGCGCGGCGCCGCGGACATCGCCGTTGCGAAGGCCGCGGCGCCGAACAGCGCGCGGCGGTGGAGGATGGTCATGCGGGCGTCCTTCCCTGATCTCCCGGGCCGGGGTCAGATGGCCCGCCGGGTCATCATGGGAAGGGCGCTAGCGCCTCGTCCACTCCTCGAACCGTGCGGCCAGGCGTTCACGGTGTCGCGCCCAGAAGGCGTCATCCACCCGCAGCCCGGCCCCTGCGTTGCGGGGCGCGGTGGGCAGCCGCGCCAGCACCTCGCGCGGGATCAGCGCCTCCGCCCCGCGGGCGGTCACGCCGTAGGGGATCAGCGGCGGCAGCGCCGCCTGCACTTCCGCCCGGCCGGCGAAGCGGAGGAAGTCCAGCGCCGCGGCCAGGTTCGGGCTGCCGCGCAGCACCGCCCAGCTGTCCATCCCCCGGATGCTGCCCTCCCAGCGCATCCCCAGCTCCGCACCGCCCTCCGCATTCGCCGCGGCGATCCGGCCGTTCCAGGCGGCCGCCATCGCCACCTCGCCGGCTGCCAGCCAGCGTGGCGGGTCCGACCCGCGCTCCCACCAGGCCACCGCGCCGCGCAGCGTCTCCAGCCGGGCGAAGGCGCGATCCTGCCCCGCCTCCGTGCCGAGCAGGCGGTAGAGCTCGGCCGGCGCCACGCCGTCGCCCAGCAGGGCGATCTCCAGCGTGCCCTTCGGCCCGCGCCGCAGCGCCCGGCGCCCGGGCCAGCGCTCCAGGTCGAAGAAATCCGCCCAGCTCCGCGGCGCCCCGCGCAGCCGCGCCTGATCCCAGGCCAGCACCAGCGCCCAGGTGACGTTCCCTACCCCGCATTCGGTGAGCGTGCCGGGCAGGTAGTTGGCCTCGCCGCCCACCGCCTCGGGGTCGAGCCGCTCGAACATGCCCTCGGCGCAGCCGGTCAGCAGCTCGTCGCCGCCGACCTGCACCAGGTCCCAGGCGCCGGCCCGCGCGCGCAGCGCCGCCAGGCCGCCATCCCAGGTCTCCTCCAGCAGGCGCCGGCCGCGGGTGGCCATCCAGGGGCGGAAGAGCGCCTCGCGCTGCGCCTCCTGGTAGGCACCGCCCCATGAGACGATGACGAGGTCGCGCCGCTGCGCGGCCGCGCCCCGCGCGCCGGCCAGCGCGGAGGCGGTGAGCAGGCCAAGCAGGCGGCGGCGGCGCATCGGGCCTTTCCCTGTCCTTGCGGGATCGGCAGGAATACGCCGGCCGGGGCCGGGTTGAAAGGCGGAACCACCCCTACCCACCTGCGTTCGAGTGCGGAACTCGTTTCCGGAACGAAGGGGCCCTTGCCATGTCTGCAGCCAACGACGCCCGCCGCCTGAAGGAAGAGGCCGAAGCCGCCGGGGAGCGCCTGGCCGACGACGCGCGCGCGGAACTCGCGCGCCTGCGCGCCCAGGTGGAGCGCCTGATGGAGGAGCGGGTGACCCCCGTCCTCGGCTCCGCCGCCGACACGGTCGAGGACTACGCCGACCGCGCCCGCCGGACCATCGAGGAGAATGCCGACTACGTCTCCGACACGGTGCGGGAGAGGCCGCTCATCGCCATCGGCCTCGCCGCGCTTGGCGGCTACCTCATCGGCCGGCTGATGGGCGGCACCACCTACGTCTATCCCGACCGCCAACGGCGCTGACCGGGGCGCGGGGGGATGCGCCTGCTGGAACTGGCCCGCACGGCCTGGGACGCGGAGGCGCTGCGCCTCCGCCGGCTGACGCGGGCGCAGGGGATGCGCGCCGCGTACGCGGCCGGGGCGGCCGTGTTCGGGCTGATCGCGCTGCTCATGCTGCATCTCGCGCTCTTCGCCGCGCTCGCGCCGGGCTGGGGGCCGGTCTGGGCCGCGCTGGCCGTGGCGGGCCTCGATCTCGTCGTGCTCGCGATCCTCGGGCTGCTCGCCCGCCGCGCGGCGGATGACCCGATCGCACGGGAGGCGCTGATGGTGCGGAAGGAGGCGATGCGCCAGCTCGGCGACGGCGCTGCGCGGGCCGCGGTGCTGGCGCCGCTCCTGAAGAGCCAGACGGCGAAGAAGGGCCTGATCGGCGCCGCGGTCACCGCGGCCGTCGTCGGGTTGATGTCGCGGCGATGAGGGGCTAGCCCGCGGGACCACCGTTCCGGGGATCCCTCCATGTCCGACGCCGCCGAGCCGACCATCATCGCCCGCAGGGAGGGCGCGGCCGGGTCGATCCTGATGAACCGCCCGCGCGCGCTGAACGCGCTCGACCTCGGCATGATCGAGGGGATGCGCGACGCCATCGCGGCGTTCCGCGGCGACGCGGCCGTGCGCCTCGTGGTGCTGGAGGGCGCCGGCGGCCGTGCCTTCTGCGCCGGCGGCGACGTGCGCCGGATCCGCGACCTCGCCCTGGCCGGCGACGCGGCGGGGATCGAGCGCTTCTTCGCCGGCGAATACGCCGTCAACCGGGCCATCGCGGAGTTCGGCAAGCCCTGGGTCAGCCTGATCGACGGCGTCTGCATGGGCGGCGGCATCGGCGTCTCGGTGCATGGCAGCCACCGCGTGGTGACCGAGCACGCCCTGCTGGCCATGCCGGAGACGGCGATCGCGCTGTTCCCCGATGTCGGCACGTCCCACGTGCTCCCGCGGCTGCCGGGCGCGCTCGGCAACTGGCTGGCGCTGACCGGCGCGCGGCTGCGCGGGGCGGAGGCGGTGGAGGCAGGTCTCGCCACGCATTTCGTCCCGCGCGATCGCCTGGCCGCGCTGCGCGCCGCGCTGCTGGACGGCGACGCCGCCGCGGTGGACCGCCATGCCGAGGCGGTGCCGCCCGGCGCCATCGCGGCCCAGCGCCCGATGATCGACCGACTGTTCGCCGGCCATGACCTGGACGCGATCCTTGCGGGGCTGGAGGCGGACGGGTCCGGCTGGGCGCGGGAGCAGCTCGGCATCCTGCGCCGCATGTCGCCGACGAGCATGGCGGTGACGCTGGAGCTGCTGCGCCGCGGCGCGGGGATGAGCCTTGCCGACTGCCTGGCGACGGAGCTGGCCCTGACCCGGCAGGTGACGCGCCACCCCGACTTCGCCGAGGGCGTGCGGGCGCTGCTGGTGGACAAGGACAACGCCCCGCGCTGGGCGCCGCGCGCCGATGCGCGGGCGATGCTCGACGCGCGGTGAGGGGCAGGGGCGGCTGCGCCCCCGCCCGCCCCGGTCACCCGAAGGCGAAGTCGTCGCTCGTCAGGCTGGCGGCGGACACGCCTGTCAACGTGACCTGCGCGACCGTCGCGCCGTCCTGCCAGCGCACCACGGCATTGCCCGCGCTGTTGTCGAAAATGCGCAGGTCGTCGAAATCGTCCACCCCGGCGACGTTCAGGATCTCGATCTTGTCGTTGGTGGTGGAGAAGTCCGTGATGACGTCGCGGCCCGAGCCGGGGCCGAAGAAGAAGCTGTCGTCACCTTCGCCGCCGGTCATCGTGTCGTTGCCGGCGCTGCCCGTCAGGTCGTCGGCGCTCAGCCCGCCATCCAACCTGTCGGCACCGGCGCCGCCGTCGAGCGTGTCGTCGCCGTCGCCGCCGAAGGCGCGATCATTGCCCGCATCGCCGAGGATCAGGTCGCCGCCGCCTTCGCCGTGCAGCACGTCGTTGCCGTTGCCACCCTCGAGCGTGTCGTTGTCCGCGCCGGCCAAAGCCGTGTCCTCGCCATCGCCGCCCAGCAGCGAGTCGTTCGCCTGGCCGCTTCGCAGGACGTCGTTGCCCGCCCCGCCGGAGAGCGTATCGTTGCCGACATCGTCGCGCAGCGTGTCGTCCCCCGCCTCGCCGAACAGCCCGTCATTGCCGAGGTTGCCGACCATGCTGTCGGCGCCCTCGCCGCCGAAGGCGGTGTCGTCGCCGTCGCCGGCATCGACCGTGTCGGCCCCGAGGCCGCCGCGCAGCGTGTCGTTGCCCGTCTCGCCCAGCAGCCGGTCGTCGCCGTCGCGCCCGTCGATGGTGTCGTTGCCTGACCTTCCGCGGATCAGGTCCGCGAAGAGGGTGCCGTTAAGCGTGTCATTGTCTTCGGTGCCTGTGATGGTCGCCATGGGCCGTTCTCCCTCCTGGCCGCTCCCGCTGCGGCCCGGGGCTTGTCGGTGTTGAAGATGGCGCAACCGTGGCATGCGCCAAATGTTCACGCGCAACCTGGAGTTGCGTGCGCGGCGCGCAGCCCGGCTTTACCAGCTGCCTGGATGCGGCAACCCTGGCCGCGGAAACCGAGAGCGGAAACAGCATGCAGGACGCCGATGTGATCGTGGTCGGCGGCGGCTCCGCCGGCTGCATCGTCGCGGCGCGGCTGTCGGAGGACCCCGGCACCCGCGTCCTGCTGCTGGAAGCGGGGCCCGATGCGCATCGCGACCCGTGGGTGCGGCTGCCCCTCGGCTACGGGAAGCTGTACGGCTCCGGCCGCTACGACCCGCGCTTCGAGACGGAACCGGAGGCCGAGCTGAACGGCCGCCGGATCCACTGGCCGCGCGGCCGCGTGCTCGGCGGTTCCGGCTCGGTCAACGGTCTCGTTTTCCTGCGCGGCTCGCCGCACGATTACGACCGCTGGGCGCAGGCCGGCGCGCGGGGCTGGTCGTACGCCGATGTCGCACCCGCCTTCCGCCGGATGGAGACCTGGCTCGGCCCGCCCTCCGAGGCTCGCGGCACGGACGGCCCGATCCGGGTCGCCGAGCCCCGGCGCCTCGCCCCCGCGCCGCGTGCCTTCATCGAGGCCGCTGCCGCCGCCGGCCTGCCCCGCTTCCGCGACGTGAACGATGGCGGCCCGATCGAGGGCGTCGGGCCCGTGCAGCTCAACGTGGATGGGCGCCAGCGCTCCTCCTCCGCGCGGATGTATCTCCGGCCGGCGATGCGGCGGCCGAACCTTGCCGTGCGCACCGGCATCCACGCGCAACGCGTGATCTTCGAAGGCCGGCGTGCGGTCGGCGTCGCGACGGCGGAGGGCGTGTTCCGCGCGCGCCGCGCCGTCGTGCTCTCGGCCGGCGCCATCGAGACGCCGAAGCTGCTGATGCTGTCGGGCATCGGCGACGGCGCCGCGCTGCAGGCGCTCGGCATCCCGGCCGTGGCGCACAGCCCGGAGGTGGGGCGCAACCTGCAGGACCACCTGATCGCCAAGTTCATCTTCCGCACGAAGCCCTGCGGCACGCTGAACGAGATCCTGGGAAGCCTGCCGCGCAAGGCGGGGATGGGCCTCGACTGGCTGCTGCGCGGTGCCGGCCCGCTCGCGATCGGCGCGGGCGAGGCGACGGCCTTCGCCCGCATCACGCCGGGCGCGGAGGAGGCGGAGGCGCAGCTCCTCTTCGTCAACTTCTCCACCTTCGACTACGCGAAGGGCCTGCACGCCCATCCGGGGGTGATGCTGAATTACGGTCCCTGCCGCCCCGACAGCCGCGGCGAGCTGACGCTGCGCAGCCCCGACCCGGCGGAGAAGCCGGTGATCCGCGCCAACTACCTCGACCACCCGAACGATTGGCGGGTGATGCTCGGCGCCGCGGCGCTCTGCCGCCGCATCGCCGCGCAGCCGCCGCTGCGCGACCTCATCGAGGAGGAGCTGCGACCCGGCGCCGCCGCGCAAGGCGACGAAGCCTATGTCGAGAGCATCCGCGCCACCGCCGCGACCGTCTTCCACCCCTGCGGCACCGCGCGCATGGGCGGCGATGACCGCGCCGTGCTCGATCCTGAGCTGCGCGTGCGCGGCGTGGAGGGGCTGCGCGTCGCGGACGCCAGCGCCTTCCCGCTCATCCCCTCCCCGAACATCCAGCCGGCGGCGCTGATGGTGGGGGAGCGATGCGCGGAGTTCCTCCGGCGGGGCGCGTGAAGCGCTACCGCGCCGCCCGCTCGATCACCCGCGCCGCCACCCGCTCTCCGATGCCGCGTCCGGCGGCGACGTCGCTCGGGTAGTGGATGCCGGCCCAGATGCGCGACTCGCCGATCTCGCGCGCCTCCGCCGTCAGCGCCGCGGCATCGCGCGGGAACAGGTGCGCCAGCACCGCGGCCGAGACCGTCGAGTAGCAGGCATGCGCGGCCGGATAGCTCGGGTGGTTCGGCGTCGGGAACACCGTGCGGAACGCGGGATCGAGCTGGAAGGGACGGATCGTCCAGTACGCATATTTCGCGTCCCAGCAGGCCACGCCCGCGTCGTACACCGCCACGTTGAGCAGCGCGAAGGCGCGCGCCGCGCCCGGCGCATCCGCGGCTTGTCCATGCTCCATCAGCAGGCGCGCCGCATGCGCGTTCCAGTGCTGGTAGTTGCGCAGGCCACCCGCCGCCACCTCCCAGAAGGTGGCGCGGGCGTCGGTCAGCGGGGTGCGCGCGAAGGCGCGGAGCGCCGTCATCTCCGCCGCCCGCTCCGCCGAATCATGCGCGGGCGGCGCCGGCGGCCGGAACTCGCCGGGCGCGGCGAGCGTCCAGGGCAGCCAGCCTGCCGCCTGCGGCAGCACGGGGTTGGTGCCGTTCCACAGCCCGGCCCCGGCCGGGACTGCGCCCGTCCAGGGCCGGTCCGATCCATCCTGCCGCCCGCGGGCCAGTGCCGCCGCCGCCACCTGCCGCCCGAGCGCCACGCCCGCCACGACGTCGCTCGGGAAGGCGACGCCGGCCAGCAGCCTCATCCGCCCCGCCTCCTCCGCCAGCCGGTCCATCTCTGCCGCGCGGCGCGGGAAGAACGCGCCGAGCATCGCCGCCGCCACGGCCCCCGCCACCGCATGCTCGTCGGGGTAGGAGGGGCTCGTCGGCGTGGCGATCGCCGTCGCCAGGGAGGGATCGGTCGCGTCGGGGCGCGGCCGCTCATGCGCCGCCTTGCTGTCCCAGGCCGCCACCATGGCGTCGGCCATCGCCGCGTGCAGCAGCGCCAGCCGCCGCGACGCGACGTTGATGTTGTTGCCTTCGCGCAGCGCCTCCTCGATGGCGATCCGGTTCCAGCGATAGGCCGGCGCGGCGGCATTCCACCAGGCGATGCGCTCCAGCGCCGCGGCGTCGCGGCCCCCCGCCATCTCGCGGAGCTGCGCCAGCTCGGCGCGCGTCGCCGCGGCATCCGGCGGCGGCGGCAGCCGGAACTGGCTGCCAGAGGCGAGCACCCAGGTCCGCCACCCCGCGACATCCGCGGGCTGCGCCTGGGCCGGTGCGACGCTGGACAGGGCGGCACAGGCCGCCGCCGCGATGCGAGCTTTCCAGGCCATTCGGTCCTCCTGCATGCCTGCCGTGCGCGAGGATCCACGCGCCGGGTTTCAGGGCGATGGCGCTGCGCCGGGATTCGCGTTCCGCGTGTGACGAGGTGCCGTCACACGCGGAACACGCCGGCTCACCGTCGTGTCACCACCGCTTCCAGGTAGCCGGAGGGCACGACCAGCGTGTTCCCCCCGCCCCGGTCGAAGCGCGCGAGCAGGTCGAGCATGTCCGCCTCCAGCGCCGCCTGCCCGGCCGGCCCAAGCGCGGCGAAGGCCTTCAGCACCGGCCCGTACCAGGTGCGGAACACCTCCAGCCAGTGATGCGGGGAGCGGTAGCGGAAGACGAAGTCGCGCGGCACGGCCGCGACCGACGCCGCCCCGCTGCCGAACAACGCCTGCAGCCCTTCGCGCGTGCCCCAGAAGGCGGGGGAGGGCGCGCCCGCAGGCGGCGGCAGGTGCCGGCCGATCACGCGGAAGAGCTGGCCGATGAAGCCTTCCGGCGTCCAGTTCGCCAGGCCGATGCGCCCGCCCGGGCGGCAGACGCGGAGCATCTCCGCCGCCGCCCGCGGCTGGTCGGGCGTGAACATCACCCCGAAGGTCGAGAGCACGACGTCGAACGCCGCATCGCCGAAGGGCAGCGCCTCCGCATCCGCCTCGCGGAAGGTGACGGGCAGCCGCTCCGCCGCGGCGCGGGCACGCCCGTTCTCCAGCAGCGCCGGCACGTAGTCCGTCGAGGTGACCTCGGCGAAGCGGCGCGCCGCGGCGAGCGTCGCGTTGCCGTTGCCGGCCGCGACATCCAGCACCCGCTCGCCGGCGCGCAGATCCACGGCCTCGCAGAGCGACTCGCCAACGATTTGCAGGGTGGTGCCGATTACGGCAAAGTCGCCCGAGGACCAGGCCGCCTGCTGCCGCGCCTTCAGCGCGGCAAGATCGACGCGGTCGGCCGGAGCCCTCGCGGCGGACATGGTCGGAGATGCGGCACTGGTGCTCATGCGCTGACTTTCCTCATTCATCGCGCCCTGTCCGGCGCATGATGGAGGCTAGGCGCTGCGCAGCCGCGCCGCTTGATCGCGATGCCGCCGCGCTTCGCCGGGAATCCGTGCGGCTTTGCCGCCCATCCGCGCCTCTTGCCCGCGCATCCGGCGGCGCGCGGACATGACCGCGGACGTGCTCTCCGACGTGCTGGCCGCGGTGCGGCTGCAAGGCGCGGTGTTCTACTGGGTGGAGGCCGCGGCGCCCTGGGCTGCCGCCTCTCCGCCCGCGCGGGAGATCGCGGCGGCGGTCATGCCCGGCGCCGACCATGTGATGGAGTTCCACCTGCTGGTGGAGGGCGAGTGCTGGGCCGGGCTGGTCGGGGAGCCGCCCGAGCGTGCCGAGGCCGGCGACGTCATCCTCTTTCCGCAGGGCGACGCGCATGTCTTCCGCAGCGCACGCGACCTGCCGCCCCCGCCACCGGGCTTCCCGGACGGCGAACGCCCGAGCCTGCCCATCGTCCTGCGCCACGGCACCGGGCAGCAGGCGACCGGGCGCTTCGTCTGCGGCTATCTCGGCTGCGACGCACGCCCCTTCAACCCGTTGCTCGAGGCGTTGCCGCGCATGCTGCGCATCCCCTCGGCCGGCGGACCGCTCGGCGAGCTCATCCGCCTTGCGGTGAACGAGACCGCCTCGCCCCGCCCGGGCGGCGAGGCGCTGCGCGCGCGGCTGGCCGAGATGATGTTCGTCGAAGCCGTGCGCCGCCATCTCGCGCGCCTGCCGGATGGGACGATGGGCTGGCTCGGCGGGCTGCGCGACCCGCATGTCGGTCGCGCGCTCGCGCTGATGCACGCCCAGCCCGCGCGGCACTGGACGCTGGAGGATCTGGCGCGGGAGGCCGGGCTGTCGCGCACCGTGCTGCATGAGCGGTTCACGACGCTCGTCGGCCAGCCGCCGATGCACTATCTGGCGCGCTGGCGCATGCAGGCGGCGGCGGCGCTGCTCGCGCGCGGCGGGAACAAGGTGGCCGCCATCGCGCTGGAGGTCGGCTACGATTCGGAATCCGCCTTCAATCGCGCCTTCAAGCGGCTGGTCGGCGTGCCGCCGGCCGCGTGGCGCCGGGGGCGCGCTTCCTGACGGAGAACGGGATGACGAGGATGAGACGGGCGGCGCTGGTCACCGGCGCCGGGCGCAACATCGGCCGCGCGGTGGCGCTGGCCCTGGCCGAGGACGGGTTCGACATCGCGGTCAACGGCTCCTCCGACCGCGCCGCGGCGGAAGCCGTGGCCGAAGCCGCGCGCGGCTTCGGCGTCCGCGCCCTCGTCGCGATGGGTGACGTCGGCCGGGCCGAGGATTGCGCGCGCGTCGCCGCCGAAGCCGCCGACGCCCTCGGCGGCGTGGACGTGCTGGTGAACAACGCCGCGCTCCGCCCGGCGACCCCCTTCCTCGACACGACGGAGGAGGAGTGGCGCCGGATCATTGCCGTGGACCTGGAGGCGGCGATCCGCCTCTCCCGTGCGCTGCTGCCCGGCATGCTCGGCAAGGGATGGGGCCGCATCGTGAACTTCACCGGCATGAACGCCATCCACGGCTATGCCGGCCGCGCGCCGGTCTCGGTCGCCAAGCACGGGCTCTGGGGCCTGACGAAATCGCTCGCCAAGGAGTTCGGGCCACGCGGCGTCACGGTGAACGCGATCTCGCCCGGCCCCGTCGAGGCCGACGACGAGGCGGCCAACCCCACCCCGTACCGCCAGGCGATGGTCGCCCGCGTGCCGGTGGGCCGCATGGGGCGCCCGGCGGAGATCGCCGCCGTGGTGCGCCTGCTCGCCTCCGAGGGCGGCGGCTTCGTCAATGGCCAGATGATCGGGGTGAATGGCGGGGCGGAGACATGATCGTCAGCCCGTCCCGCGGCTTCGTCTTCGTTCACCTCCACAAGGCCGGCGGCACGAGCATGGAGGTGGCGCTCGAGCCGCACCTCGCCTGGAACGACCTGCTGCTCGGCAGCACGCCCTTCGGCGAGGCGGCCAGCCGCCACTACGGCCCGCGCTTCGGCCTGCACAAGCACAGCTCGCTGGCCGAGATCGAGAAGGTCTGCGGCACCGCGTCGGTGGACGAGCTCTACGCCTTCGCCCTCGTGCGTCATCCGGTGGACCGTGTGCGATCGGTCTACAACTTCGTCGCCGGCATCCTCGCCGCGTGGTCGCGCCGCACCGGCATCGCGCCCGACCGCGCGCGGGCGGAGTGGGAGGCGCTGGCACCGGACCACCCGGAGCTGCGCTGGCCTGCCTCCCGCGCGTATCTGACGACAGAGGGATTCGGCACCTTCATCCGCAGCCCGCATCTCGGCCGCGACCTCGCCTTCCGCACCCAGCTCTCGCGCCTGACGGGAACCGACCGGCGCGCCGAGGCCTTCCGGCTCGAGGCGGCGTCGGCCGCCGTGCCGGTGCTGTGCCGCCGCCTCGGCGTGGCCTTCGACCTGCCCCACCTGAACCGCAGCCGGGGCGAGCTGGTCGCCCGGGACGCCGTGCCGGCCGAGGATTCTGCATGGCTCAAGGAGCGGTTCCGGGAGGACATGGACGCCTTCGGTTACGATTAGACGCGCACCGCTCGCTCATTCCGCGCTACCCCGCACCCAGATGTCCCGCGTGACTCCCACTCCTCGCCGCGCTCCGTCCGCGCGCCCGGCCCCCCGTTTCGGCCGCCGCGTCCGCAAGGCGCGGCGTGAGCCGCGGGCGGCACTGCCCTCCTCCCCCGGCCCGGCCGCGCCGCGTCCGGCACCGCTGGCGGCGCGGCGGCGCTTCGCGCCGTGGCTCATCCCCTCCCTCCTGCTGCACCTGGCGCTCGGCGCGCTCTACGTCTTCTTTCCCGACCCGCGTCCGCGGCCGCCCGCCGAGCTGCCCGGCCCGGCCTTCGACGTGGTGTTCGAGGGCGGCCAGCCGGAACGCGCCGCGGAGCCGCCGCCCGGGCCCGCGGTGCCACCGCCGCCGCCGGCGGCCGAGGCGCCGCCCCCCGCTCCTCCCGCACCCGTGCCGCTGCCGCCGGCGCCGCCTGCGCCACCCGCGCCCGAACTGGCGCAGCCCGTCCCGCCCGTGCCGGCACCGGCGCCGCCGGAGCCGCCGCCGCTGCCGCCGGTGGCCGAGCTGCCGCCCGTGCCGCCCCTGACGGAGCCTCGCCTCCCGGATCAGGCGGAGGCGCTCCCGCCCCCGCCGCCGCCCGCGCCGCCGCGGCCGCGCGTCGCGCAGCCCCCGGCGCAGCCGGCGGCGCCGGCACGCCCCCAGCAGGCGGCGCCCGCCCTGCCGCCCGGGGCGGTGTTCCTGCCGAACGGGCTCGCGCTCGGCCGGCCGGCCGAGCCGGTGCCCGTGCCGCCCGGCCGGCGGGAGGGCAGGGGCCTCGACCTCACCGTCGATCCGCGCCTGGCCGAGGGGCGGCTCTCGACGGACCCGAACCTCAACGTCGCCGGCGCGCAGGTCGGCGCCGACTGGCGGGCGGCGTTCCGCCGCTGGCTGGACCAGAACATGCGCTATCCGCGCCGCGCGGCGGAGCTCGGCGAATCCGGCACGGTGCGGGTGGTGATCGTCGCCGAGCCGGACGGGCGGGTGCGCAGCGTGCGCCTGGCGGGGCCCTCGACCTCGCCCTCGCTCAACATGGGCACGACCGGACCCTTCGCCGGCGCCCGCCTGCCGCCCTTTCCGCCGCCGGCCGACCCGAACGGCGTGACCGTCGAGCTGACGGTGAACTACGTGCTGATCCGGCGGTGACGGGTCACGCCCCGCCGACGAACTCCCCGCGGCGCATCAGCGGCTCCACCGCGCCGTCCTGCGTCACGCCGTCCACGTCGACCTCGCCCGAGCCGATCATCCAGTCGATATGGATCAGCGACGCGTTGGCGCCGCGCGCCGCCAGCGCCTCCGTCGGCACGCCGGCGCTGTCGCGCAGGCAGGTCGTGTAGGCCTGGCCGAGCGCGATGTGGCTCGCCGCATTCTCGTCGAACAGGGTGTTGCGGAACAGCAGGCCGGATTTCGAGATGGGGGAGGAGTGCGGCACCAGCGCCACCTCGCCCAGCCGCGCCGCGCCCTCATCCGTCTCCAGCACCTTCCCGAGCACATCCGCGCCGCGGGACGCCCTCGCCTCCACGATCCGCCCCGCCTCGAAGCGAACCTCGATGTCCTCGATCAGCGTGCCCTGGTAGGCGAGCGGCTTGGTGGAGCGCACCACGCCCTCCACCCGGTCCCTGTGCGGCGTGGTGAACACCTCCTCCGTCGGGATGTTCGGGTTGCAGGTGATGCCGTTCTTCGCCGGCTCCGCCCCGCCGCACCAGAGATGGCCGTCGGCGAGTCCGACCGTCAGCCCGGTCCCCGGCCCGCGGTAGCGCAGCTCGCGGTAGTTCCTGGCGTTCAGGTGCCCGGTGCGCGCGGCGAGCGTGGCGTTGTGCCGCCGCCACTCCTCCACCGGATCGGCCACGTCCACGCGGCAGGCGGCGAAGATCGCGTCCCACAGCCGCGCCACCGCCTCGGCCTCCGGCAGGCCGGGGAAGACCTGCCGCGCCCAGCCGGGCGTCGCGGCGGGGACGAGGTTCCAGTTGATCGCGAAGCCGGTGATCAGCTCCAGCGCGGGTCGGTACGCCTTGCTGCGTGCGCGGTTGGCGCGTGCCACCCTCTCGGGGTCCTCCGCCGAGAGAAGGGTCGGGTCCTCCCCCACCACGGCCAGCCGCGCGGCGCCGCCGCGGAAGGCGGCGGCCATGCCCTCGAACAGCCAGGCCGGCGCCACGTCGAAGGCGTCCGCGCTCGTCGCATGGCGGTAGCGCGCCAGGGCGACGCCGTCATCCCCGATCAGCGGCGTCACGAGCGTCGCGCCGGCCCTGTAGGCATGCTCGGCGACGCGGCGCACGAGCGGCAGCGCCTCCACCGGCGCGGTCATCACCACCTCCTGCCCCGCGCGGAGGTTCAGCCCGACCCGCACGGCGAGCGCCGCGAGCTTGTCGAGCCGCGCCTCGAAGGCGGTGTGCAGATGGGGGCTGTCGTCGGGCATGTCGGTTTCCTTCAGGTGCTGCTGCCGGGCGGCGTGCGCGTCAGCCGGCGGATCGCGGCGACGATGTCGCGATGATCCCACTCCGCCTCGCCCTCCAGCCGCGCCACCTCCAGCCCGCGGCGGTCGAGGATGAGCGTCGTCGGCAGCCCGCGCAGGCCGAAGGCCCGCCCGGCCGCGCCGCGCGGGTCGAGCCAGATGCCGAGGTGGCGGATGCCGGTGCGCGCGTAGAAGGGCTCCACCTGCGCCCGCCCGCCGCGGTCCGAGGAGAGGGCCAGCACCTCGATCCCCTCGCCCGCCACCAGGGCGTGCAGCCGGTCGAGCGAGGGCATCTCGGCGACGCAGGGCGGGCACCAGGTGGCCCAGAAATTGACGACGAGGGCGCGGCCGCGGAACGCCTCGAACCGCGTCTCCCGCCCCTCCGCGTCGGCGAAGACGGCGCCGTCCGGCAGCGCCCGGCCTTCCGGCCATTCGCGCAGCTTGGAGAGGCCGCCATCGGCCGGTGCCGCCGCCGCCTTCCGCGCGGGCGCCGCCATCTGTAGGGTCGCGCCCGCCGTGGCGGCCGCCAGCAGCCGCCGGCGCGTGGGCTTCAGCACAGGACCTCCTCCCTCGTGAGCGACGACACCACACAGCACTCCCTCTGGGGCGGCCGCTACGCCGCCGGCCCCGGCGCCATCATGCGGGAGATCAATGCCAGCATCGGCTTCGACCGCAAGATGTGGCGCCAGGACATCCGGGGCAGCCTCGCCCACGCCGCGATGCTCGCCCATGTCGGCATCATCTCCGCTGAGGACGAGGCCGCGATCCGCCGCGGCCTGGAGGAGATAGGGCGGGAGATCGAGGCGGGCAACTTCGCCTTCTCCGAAGCCCTCGAGGACATCCACATGAACATCGAGGCGCGGCTGACCGAGCGCATCGGCGAGGCCGGCAAGCGCCTGCACACGGCGCGCAGCCGCAACGACCAGGTGGCGCTGGATGTCCGCCTCTGGGTGCGGGACGCGATCGACGGGCTGGACGCGCAGATCGCCGACGTGATGCGCGCCCTGGCCGACCGCGCGGCGGAGCATCCGGGCACGGTCATGCCGGGCTTCACCCATCTGCAGCCGGCGCAGCCCACCACCTTCGGCCACCACCTCCTCGCCTATGTCGAGATGCTGTCCCGCGACCGCGGGCGCCTGGCCGATTGCCGCCGGCGGCTGAACGAGAGCCCGCTCGGCGCCGCCGCGCTCTGCGGCACGGGCTTCCCGGTCGACCGGCACATGACGGCCGCCGCCCTCGGCTTCGACGCGCCGATGCGCAACAGCCTGGACGCGGTGGCCAGCCGCGACTTCGCGGCGGAGTTCCTGTTCGCCTGCGCGATGTGCGCCACGCACCTGTCGCGCCTGGCGGAGGAGATCGTGATCTGGACGAACCCCTATTTCGGCTTCGTCAAGCTCTCGGACGCCTTCACCACTGGCTCCTCCATCATGCCGCAGAAGCGCAACCCGGACGCGGCGGAGCTGGTGCGCGGCAAGACCGGCCGCATCGTCGGCTCGCTCGTCGGGCTGCTCACCGTGCTGAAGGGGCTGGCGCTGACCTATTTCAAGGACATGCAGGAGGACAAGGAGGGGCTGTTCGACGCGGCCGAGAGCCTCGCCCTCGGCCTCGCCGCGATCGGCGGGATGGTGCGCGACCTGCAGCCGCAGGTCGGCCGCCTGGCGGAGGCTGCCGGCGCCGGCTTCTCCACCGCCACCGACCTCGCCGATTGGCTGGTGCGGGAGCTGAAGCTGCCCTTCCGCGACGCGCACCACATCACGGGCCGGCTGGTCGCGAAGGCCGAGGAGATGGGCGTGGATCTCGCCGGGCTGACGATCGATGAGATGCGGGCGGCGGAGCCGCGCATCCACGAGGGGGTGTTCAACGTGCTGTCCGTCGCCGCCTCGGTGCGTTCGCGCACCTCGTACGGCGGCACGGCGCCGGCGAACGTCGCGCGCATGGCGGCGGAATGGAAGGAGAGGCTGGCATGAGGACCGCATCGCTCGCGCTCGTGCTTCTGATGGCCGCTGCGACGCTCGCCGCCTGCGGCCGCGCCGGCAGCATCCGCCCCCCCGGCCCGCCGGAGCAGGTGACCTTCCCGAGGGTCTACCCGAGCCGCTGACGGGCGGCCGGGCGCGCACGATATCTCTCCGCGCGCGGGGCCGGCGCGGGTCAGGACTTCAGGCGTCGAGGGTCGGAAGGACGAACTCCGATCCGCGCATGGCGCCGCAGCCAACGGGGGTAGGCCCTGGCACTCGTCAAGTACCAGCGCCGCGAGTGCCGCATCGGGCGATGACGGTCCATAGGGGCTGCGTCCACCGTTGCTCCCGTCAGCACGATCGGGTGCGTGCGGGTGACCAGGTTGACCACCTTGTCGCCGGGTATGGTCAAACGCGACTCCCGCTCGGCATTCGCGTCGATCGGCTTGAACAGATGCCGCGGCGTGGTGCTGCTGCCCTTTGCTGTGACGGTCATGTAGAAGCGGCTGGCGCCGGCCAGCACGACATAGTTGATGCCGCGCGATCCGTTGACCGACAGCTCAACCAGCTGGCCTTCGTACATCAGCACCCGGGCCTCGTGCACGACATTGGTCATGACGTTGGCGATGACCAGGCCCTGCTTGTTCGCGAAGACTTCGTAGTGCCGGCCGTGTAGCGCCTCGATGACCCAGGGTCTGCTCGCGGCAAGCCGTCCGACGGTTCGACCGGCGAAGAAAGCCGCGCTGGAAAGGGCCAGCGAGTAGAGAACCCCGACGATGAGGATCGTGCGTGTCGAGCATCGCGAGGTGCCGGGCGGCTGCTGCAAGCCTGAAAGCTCACCGACCGTCTCGATGATGCTGCATCTGGTGAACTGGTCGATGGCGAGCAGAAGGACGACGCCGGCGGTCATGTGCAGCCCAGCCGACGTCACTGCGAAAAGCGCGGCGTCGGTGAGGTTGCCGCGCTGGCCATCCTGCTTCGATGGATATTGAGCTGGAGCGGTGTTGAAGCCGACGAGGAACAGGAAGCCCGGACTTAGGATAATCAGCAGCGCAAGCGCCTGCGCTGATATGGAGCCCATGGCGTCAGCTTAACCGGAGTACAGCAATCGTCGCTGTCAGGCCGCGTCAGAAACCTCGCGGACCGTGGACTTACGTACGTCAGGTGCACGGTATTTGCGGATCTTCTCAAGCACCTGTTGGTAGGTCGGGGCGTCACCATTCTGGTCTCGCTGCGCTTCGACCAGCGCACGCTCAACCAGGGCGAGCCTGCCACTAGCCTCACGAAGCAGCGCGCTGAAAGCGGTGACGACGGCTGCAAAGCCCAAGCCCCTGTCACTTTGCCGCCCCGCCCTCCACCTCCAGCAGCGCCAGCAACCCCTCCAGCAGTGCGGCGGGCGTCGGCGGGCAGCCGGGGATCACCAGGTCCACCGGCAGCACCGGCGCGACGCCGCCCTCCACCGCGTAGCTGCCCTTGAACACCCCGCCATCCAGCGCGCAGTCGCCGGCCGCCACCACCCAGACCGGCTCCGGCGCGCAGGCGCGCGTGCGCTCCAGCGCCTCCCGCATGTTGCGCGTCACCGGGCCGGTCACCAGCAGCACGTCCGCATGGCGCGGACTGGCGACGATGCGCAGCCCGAACCGCTCCAGGTCATACAGCACGCCGGTCAGCGCGCTCACCTCCAGCTCGCAGCCGTTGCAGCCGCCGCAGGCGACCTCGCGGATCGACAGGCTGCGGCCGAGCCGCGCCCGCCCCGCCGCCGCGAGCCGCGCGGCGAGCGCGGCCACCACCTCCTCCGGCGCGGCTGGCGCGCTGTCGGTCAGTGGCTTCGAGACGAGGCGCTTCGCGAGCCTGGGCCAGAGCATGGCGGCGCCTCCTTCAGGCCAGTTTCGCGATGCGCAGCAGGTCGGTTCCCTCCGGGTCGCGCAGCACCATCTCCGTGCCCGAAGGCACGCGCTCGGCGATCAGCCCGAGCTCCGCCAGCGCCTGCCCGTGCTCGTCATAGGCCCAGTGCTCCTGCACCAGGTGCCCCGGGCCGGGGCGGAGCAGGGTGATGGTGAACATCCCGCTTGCCCCGCCGGCCTCGCCGCGCTTCGGACCGCTCTCAGCCATCGCGTTGCTCACTGAAGACGAGCCGGTTGCCGAAGGGATCGACGATCGTCATGTCGCGCCATCCCCAGGGCTGGTCCTCGACGCCGGGCCGGGCATGGCGGTACGACCGGGCGAGCAGTTCGGTGCGGAAGGCGTCGAGGCCGCGCATCCGCAGGATCAGCTTCGTGCCAGGCGTGCCATCGCCGAAATGCTCGGACAGGAAGAGGACGAGGCCGCCACGGGACACCTGCGCGAAGACCGGCAGCGCAGGCTCGAACCGATGCTCCCAGTCCCAGGACATGCCGAGGAATTCGCCGTAGAACTCGCGCGCCTTCGCCAGGTCGAAGATGCGCAGCACCGGAATGGCGCGCTCGAACTCCGGCATCACAGATCCACCCCGCTGTACGAGCAGTTGAACGACTTGTTGCACAGCGGGAAGTCGGCGACGATGTTGCCCTCCACCGCCGCCTCCAGAAGCGGCCATTGCAGCCAGGACGGGTCGCGCGGGAAGGCGGCGCGGATCAGCCCGCCATCGTCCAGCGCCATCCAGGTCAGCACCTCGCCGCGGAAGCTCTCCACCGCGGCGATCCCCTCGCCGCCGCGCACCGGCAGCGGGGCGTGCACCTCGCCCGGTTCCGGTGCCGCAAGCAGCCGGCGCAGCAGCACGGTCGATTCGCCCAGCTCCCCCGCGCGGATGCGCAGCCGCGCATCGACATCGCCCGCCTGCAGCACCGGCGGCGTCACCGGGATGCCGTCATAGGGCGCGTGCGGCAGGGCGCGCCGCGCGTCGAAGCCGCGGCCGGAGGCACGGCCGACCGGCCCGCCCGCGGCGAAGCGCGCCGCCAGCTCCGGCCGCACCACGCCGGTGCCCACCACCCGGTCCTGCAGGCTCGCATGGCCGTCATAGACCGACAGCAGGGATGGCAGCTCCGCCTCCACCGCATCCAGCGCGCGCAGCACCGCCTCCGCCCCGCCCTCCGCGATGTCGAGGGCGAGGCCTCCGGGGATCACCCGGTCCATCATCAGCCGGTGGCCCCAGGCGGCGGCGTTGGCGCGCAGCAGCCCCTCACGCAGGGCGCCGCAGCGCGCATGCGGCCAGGCGAAGGCCGCGTCGTTGCACACCGCGCCCCAGTCGTTCAGGTGGTTGGCGATCCGCTCCGCCTCCAGCATCGCGGCGCGCAGCGCCACGGCGCGCGGCGGCACGGCGTGGCCCGAGGCCGCCTCCGCCGCCAGCGCGAAGGCCAGCGAATGCGCCACCGTCGCATCGCCCGACAGCCGCGCCGCGAAGCGCGCCGCGCCGCGCGGCGAGCGCCCGGCCATCAGCCCCGGCGTGCCCTTGTGCGCGTAGCCCAGCCGCGCCTCCAGCCGCACGATCGTCTCGCCCTGAACGGCGAAGCGGAAATGCCCGGGCTCGATGACGCCCGCATGCACCGGGCCGACCGGGATGCGGTGCACGCCTTCGCCCTCCACCGGCAGGAAGGGGAAGGGCTCCGGCGGCGCGCCGTTGCGCACCGGCCGCGCGGAGAGCGGATGTTCCACCGGCCATCGCCCGTGATCGAGCCAGCGGCGGAGATCGACGGCGCCCTCCGCCTCCAGCCCGAACAGGTCGCGGATCGCGCGCTCGAACCGCGCGGCGGCGGGCCGCATCGGCGACAGCGCAGGGTAGCGCCCCTCCGTCGGGCAGCTCCCCAGCAGCAGCCCGCCCGCCGCCTCGTCGTGGAAGGCGGCGTGGACCGTGCCGGGCTCCGCCCACAGCGAGAGCAGCGCCAGCGACGGCTCCTCCGCCAGCGCGTCGCGCATCGCGGCGAAATGCGCCGGCGCCAGCAGGAAGCGCTCGAAGGGCCGGCAGCCCTGCGGCGCGCCGCGGCGGAGGATGGCGGAAGCCGGACCGCTCATCCCAGCATCTCCGCCGCCGCGGCCAGGATGTTGGCGAGGCCCGCCGGCAGCAGCAGGCCGAGCACGGCGGCCAGCGCCAGCGCCGCCCAGACCGGCCCGGCCGCCCACAGCAGCCCGCCCGGCAGCGCGAAGGCGCCCGCCACCGGCCGGTCCGGCGTCGGCGCGCCGAGGCAGAGCCGCCCCATCGCCCGCACCAGCGCCGCCGCCGAGACCAGCAGGCCGAGGCCGAGGGCCGGCACCAGCCAGGGAGTGCGGGCCGCGGTCTCCGCCACCAGGCGGAATTCCGAGAAGAACAGCGCCGCCGGCGGCATGCCCGCCAGCGCGGCGATGCCGAGCGCGAGCCCCCAGCCCAGCGCCGGATGGCTGGTCGCCAGCCCGCCGATGTCCTCGACCTTCTGGCTTCCCTTCAGCAGCGCCGCGGCGCCGACGGCGAAGAACACCGCGCTCTTCACCAGCGAATGGCCGAGCAGGTGCAGCAGCCCGGCGAGGTTCGCCGCCGCGCCGCCCAGGCCGAAGGCGAAGGCCGCCAGCCCCACATGCTCGATGGAGCTCCAGGCGAAGAGCCGCCGCGCATCCCGCCGCCGCCACAGCGAGAAGGCGGCGAGCAGCACCGAGGCGAGGCCGAGCGCCAGCAGGAACGGCCCGGTCGGGATCGCCTCGGGATGCGCGGCGACGATCGCCTCCGCCCGCAGCACGGCGAGCAGCGCGGCGTTGAGCAGCAGGCCGGAGAGCACGGCGCAGATCGGCAGCGGGCCCTCGGCCTCGGCGTCCGGCAGCCAGGCGTGCAGCGGCACCAGCCCCGCCTTCGTGCCGTAGCCGATCAGCAGGAAGACGAAGGCGAGGGACAGCACGCCGGGCTCGCACTGCGCCGCCACCGCGCGCAGCGCCGCCCAGGAGAGGCCGGGATCGCCGCCGCCCACCACGGGCTGCGCCGCGAGGTAGAGCAGGATCGTGCCGAACAGCGCGAGCGCGATGCCGAGGCCGCAGAGGATGAACAGCTTCCACGCCGCCTCCACCGCCGCCGGGCTGCCATGCACGCCGACCATCAGCACGGAGGCGAGGGTCGCGACCTCGATCGCCACCCAGAGCACGCCGAGATTGTCGGCCAGCAGCGCGAGGAAGATCGCGCCCATGAAGGCCTGGAAGGCGGCGTGGTAGGCGCGGAAGCGCCGTGCATCGAAGCGTTCCGCCGGCACCGTCGCGGCGGAGAAGGCCGCGGTCGCCAGCCCCACCACGGCCGAGAGCAGCAGGAAGGGCTGGGCCAGCGCATCCGCGCGCAGCCAGCCCGCGCCCGCCGGCTCCGCGCCCAGCAGCAGCAGCGCCGGCGGCAGCGCCAGCGCCGAGACGGCGATGTTGGCCATCGCCGTCAGCCGCACCGGCAGCAGCGCCAGCACCGCCGCACCTGCCCAGGGCAGCAGAACCAGGAGCCAGGGCAGGCCCATCAGCTCTCGCCCCGCTGCCGGTCGAGGATGGAGGTATCGAGCGTGTCGATCCCCTCGCGGATCTGGAAGGCGACGACGCCGGCGACGACCGCGGCCACCAGCACCAGCGCCGCGGTCGACAGTTCCACCACCAGCGGCATGCCGGCGACGCCCACCGCGGCCAGGATCAGCCCGTTCTCCAGGCTCAGCAGCCCGATCACCTGCCCCACCGCGTTGCGCCGCGTGATCATCGCCAGCATGCCGAGGAGCACGACGGACAGCGCGACGGTGAGGTCGCCGCGCGCCAGCGGCGACACGCCCCCCGCCGTCACCGGCAGCACCACCGCGACCGAGAGGCCGACGAGCCCGATCGCCGCGAGCAGCGACCCGCCGATGCCGAGCGAAGCCTCCACCACCCGCGCCTGGCCGAGCCGGCCGAGCAGGTGGCGCAGCGCCAGCGGGATCAGCACCGCCTTGGCCGCGAAGGCGAGGGCCGCGGTGACGTAGAGGCCCGGCACGCCCTGCGCGAAGCCCTGCCACGCGGCGGCCAGGGCCAGCAGCCCGCCCTGCGCCGCGAAGGCGTTCACCACCGCGCCCAGCCGCCGCTGGTAGAGCATGACGAAGGACAGCAGCAGCACGCCGCCGCCGAGCAGGTGCGACACGTCGTAGGCAGGGCTGCCAAAAGACATCATCTCGATGCCCTCAAACGCGTCGTGCCGAAGGCACGCCTGCGGCGTGACGCGGCCGCATCCGCGGCCTTGGCTTCGCGGCACAAGCCGCGGCGCGCGTTCGCGCGCTCGGCCCGCCTGAAGTGCGGCGAGCCGCAGGGCGCACGTCGCGGCGTGCGCCTCACGCCAGCCTCGTCGAGACGAAGAGCAGGATGGCGCCGAGGATGCCGACCAGCAGCGCCGCGCCGAGGAATTCCGGCACGCGGAACACCCGCATCTTGGCGATCGCGCTCTCGAAGGCCGCCAGCGCCAGGCACAGCACCGCCAGCTTCGCCGCCCAGGCGAGCAGCCCGAGCGCCCAGCCGAGCGGCGCGAAGCCCGCCGGCGCGCTGCCGAAGGGCAGGAACACCGCCGCCACCAGCGCCAGCCAGGTCGTCAGCCGCAGCGCCGCCGCCGCCTCCCACAGCGCGAGGTGCCGGCCCGACGCCTCCAGCACCATCGCCTCGTGCACCATCGTCAGCTCCAGATGGGTGGCCGGGTTGTCGGCGGGCATGCGCGCATTCTCCACGAGCGCCACCGCCAGCACCGCGACGAGCGCGAGGAGGAGCGAGACCCGCAGCCCCACCGCGCCCTCCTGGAACGGGGCGGCGATGCCCTCCGGCGCCGTGGTGCCGGCGAGCAGCGCGAGGATCAGCACCGCCACCAGCAGCGCCGGCTCCGCCAGCGCGGCGAAGCTCATCTCCCGCGACGCGCCCATCCCGCCGAAGGCGGTCCCCGCATCCATCCCGGCGAGCGCCAGCGCCACGCGTCCCACCGCCAGCAGCCCCGCGATCAGCACGAGGTCGGCGAGCGGCGCGAGGACCATGCCCCGCGCGAAGCCCGGCACCAGCGCCGCCGCGGCCAGCGCCGCCGCCGCGGCGACGTACGGCGCGGCGCGGCTGGCCGCGCCCGCGCCCTCGGCCAGCAGCGGCCGCTTGCGCAGCAGCTTCAGCACGTCGCGCAGCGGCTGCAGCGGGTGCGGCCCGGCGCGGCCCATCAGCCGCGCCTTCAGCCAGCGCACCCCGCCCACCACCAGGGGCGCCGCGGCCAGCATCAGCGCGATGTGCAGGATCTGCGTCAGCACGCCGGCGGCCGCATTCATCCGCCCGCCTCCAGCCAGGCGATGAGCGCGAGGCCGAGCACCAGCGCGCCGAAGGGCAGCATCAGGCTCTGCCGGATCGTCAGGCCGCGCAGCCGCTCCGCCCTTGCGCTCAGCGCATCGCGCGCGGCAGCCAGCGGCGCCAGCAGCCGGCGCAGCGTCGGGTCGGCGAAGCCGGCCTCGAGGCGGGCGGGGGAGGGGTCGCCGGGCGGCGGCATCGTCACGCGCTCCCGCGCGCCCACCAGGCGGCCGAGGATCCGGCGCAGCGGCTGGCCGAAGCCGGCGGCGGAGGGCTGCGTCTCCGGCTCGCCGAAGGGCAGGTGGTCCGGCGGCGCGGCGTAGCCGCCGTCCCAGGCCGGGCCGCGGGCCACGCCGGCCGGCGCGTGGCGCCGCACCCCCCACCACCATGCCGCGCCCGCCGCGCCGAGCAGCAGCGCGACGCCGAGCGGAGCATAGGCCGCGGCGCCGTCGCCGACGCCGAGGCTGAGCGGCCCTGCGCGCCCCGCCATGCCGCTCCCGGTCAGCCGCGCCAGCGCGTCCTCGGCGAGGCGAAGCGCCGGGCCGGGCAGCAGGCCGAGCAGCACCGTCAGCCCCGCCGGCAGCAGCAGCGCCGCACGTGCCGTCCCGCCCAGCTCCTCCGCCCCTGCCGCACGCGGCGTCCGGGGCCGGCCGAGGAAGGCGAGGCCGAACAGCCGCACCATCGCCGCCGCGCCGAGCGCCACCGAGAGCGCCACGCAGGCCGCCGCCGCGACGCCGAGCACCTGCACCGACAGCTCGCCCACGCGCGGCGCCGCCAGCAGCGCCTGCACCAGCAGCCATTCCCCCGCGAAGCCCGACAACGGCGGCAGCCCCGCCGCGGCGAGCGCGGCCACCAGCACGGCGCCCGCCGTCCAGGGCATCGGCCGCGCCAGCCCGCCCAGCCGGTCCAGCGCGCGCGACGCCGCGCCCCGCGCCACCTCGCCGAAGCCGAGGAAGAGCGCGGTCTTGAACAGCGCATGCGCCATCGCGTGCAGCAGCGCCGCGCCCGCGGCCAGCGCCGCCAGCGCGCCGAGATCGGCCGCCCGGAACACGGCCGCGAGGCCGAGGCCCACCGCGATCAGCCCGACATGCTCGACCGTGGAACAGGCGAGGACCGCCTTGCCGTCCTCCTCGAGGTTGGCGCGCAGCGCGCCGAGCACGGCGGAAGCGGCGCCGAGCAGCACCAGCGGCATGCCCCACCAGAGCGGCTGCGCCGGTCCCGTCACGTCGAGCAGCAGCCGCGCCGCGACGTAGAGCGCCACCTTCACCATCGCCGCCGACATCAGCGCCGAGACGTGCGGCGGCGCCGCCGGATGCGCGAGCGGCAGCCAGGCATGCAGCGGCGCCAGCCCCGCCTTCGCCCCGGCGCCCGCCACCACCAGCACCAGCACCGCGGCCGCCCGCCACCCCTCCGGCGGCGCCTCGCGCATCGCGGCGAAGCCGAGCTCGCCGCCCGTCCCCGCCAGCAGGCCGACGGCCGGGACCAGGCACACCGCGGAGAAGGCGGCGAACACCAGGTACAGCCGCGCGGCGCGCCGGTTCTCCGCCCGCCCATGGTCGGCGGCGACGAGCGCCCAGCTCGCCAGCGACATCGCCTCGAAGCCGAGCAGCAGCGTCAGCCCATCGGCGGCCAGCAGCGTCAGCGCCATGCCGGCGAGGAAGACGGGGTAGCCCGCCAGCACCCGCGCCGGCGCCGCCGCCGCATGCGCCAGGGCCGAGAGGGCGGAGGGGATGGCGGCGAGGCCGAGCAGCAGCAGGAACCAGGCCGAAAGGCCGTCGAGGGCGAGGGTGAGCGGCGCCCAGGGCGGCCCCACCGGCAGCGCGACCGGGCCGGTGCCGCCGCCGGCGAGCGCGAGGAGGCCGGACAGCGCGAACACCGCACCCGCCGCCAGCACGCCGCCATGCACCAGCGTGGCCGTGCGCCCGCCCGGCCGCAGGGCCGCGACCGGCGCCAGCACGAGGAGGAGGAGAAGGGTCAGGGCCAGCGCGGTCAGCACGGGCGGCAGGATAGCCCGCGCCCGTCGCGGCGCGAAACCGGCGCCGCCGCTTCCCAAGCCGCCGACCCGGCGCTAGATGGCGCGATCCCGCGGCATGCCGCGTCCTTCCCCGTCCCCGTTCCGGGAGTGCATCACCGGCCCATGGGCCCGCTGCTCGCCTTCAGCCGTGGCGTCGACGCGCTGAACACCGCCTTCGGCCGCGTGGCCGACTGGGCGGTGCTGCTGGCCTGCGCCGTCTCCGCCGGCAACGCCTTCCTGCGCTACGGCTTCTCCCTCGGCTCCAATGCCTGGCTGGAGCTGCAATGGTACCTGTTCGCCGCGGTGGTCATGCTCGGCGCCTCCTACACGCTGTTCCGCAACGAGCATGTGCGCGTCGATCTCGTCTACGGCTCGCTGCGGGAGCGTGGGCGGATCTGGGTGGACGTGGTCGGCATCGCGCTGTTCCTGCTGCCGGCGATGGCGCTGCTGGCCTGGATGACCTGGCCCTTCTTCCTCGACAGCTTCCAGCGCGGCGAGACCTCCTCCTCCCCCGGCGGGCTGATCCGCTGGCCGGTGAAGCTCCTGCTGCCGCTCGGCTTCACGCTGATGGTGGCGCAGGGGCTGTCGGAGCTGATCAAGCGCGTCGCGCTGCTGCGCGGCCATCACGTGCCCGAAGGCCGGCTCCACGCTTCCTACGCGCGGCCTGATCAATAATGCTCTTCGGGCTTCCCCATGAGGACGTGATGCCGCCGCTGATGTTCGGCGGCCTGATCCTGTTCCTGCTGATCGGCTTCCCCGCCGCCTTCTCCCTCGCCGCCGTCGGGCTGTTCTTCGGCTTCCTCTCCATCGAGCTCGGCTTCTTCCCGGAAGCCTGGATGTTCAACCTGCCGCTCCGCGTCTTCAACATCCTGTCGAACGACCTGCTGCTGGCCATCCCCTTCTTCACCCTGATGGGCGCCATCCTGGAGCGCTGCGGCCTCGCGGAGGATCTGCTGGAGGGCACCGGCCAGCTCTTCGGCAAGGTGCCCGGCGGCCTCGCCTATGCGGTGATCATCGTCGGCGCGATCCTCGGCGCCATCACCGGCACCGTCGCGGCCAGCGTCATCGCGATGGGCATGATCAGCCTGCCGATCATGATGCGCTACGGCTACGACATGCGCATCGCCACCGGCGTCATCGCCGCCTCCGGCACCATCACGCAGGTGATCCCGCCCTCCCTCGTGCTGATCGTGCTCGCCGATCAGCTCGGCCAGAGCGTGGGGGAGATGTACGCGGGGGCGATCGGCCCCTCCTTCCTGCAGATCCTGCTCTTCCTCGCCTTCATCGCGGTGGTCAGCGTGGTCGCCCCCCACAAGGTGCCGCCCCTGCCGCCCGAGGCGCTGGCCCCGCGCGACTGGCGCCTCTGGTGGCGCGTGCTGAAGGGCATGGTGCCCTCGGTCGTGCTGATCTTCATGGTGCTCGGCACGATCTTCATGGGCCTCGCCACGCCGACCGAGGCGGGCGCGATGGGCGTGGTCGGCGCCGTCGTCCTCGCCGCCCTCAACCGCCGCCTCACCTGGCCGCTGGTGCGCCAGGCGATGGGCAACACCATGCGCATCACCGCCATGGTGATCTTCATCCTCATCGGCGCCACCGTGTTCAGCCTCGTCTTCCAGGGCGTGGACGGCGGCATCTGGATCGAGCACCTGCTGGGCTACCTGCCCGGCGGCGCCACCGGCTTCCTCATCTTCGTCAACATCTTCATCTTCTTCCTCGCCTTCTTCCTCGACTTCTTCGAGATCGCCTTCATCGTCGTTCCGCTGCTCGCGCCGGTGGCGAAGAACCTCGGCATCGACCTCGTCTGGTTCGGGGTGCTGATCTGCATCAACATGCAGACTGCCTTCATGCACCCGCCCTTCGGCTTCGCGCTGTTCTACCTGCGCGGCATCGCGCCGAAGGAGGTGCTGACGAAGGACATCTACTGGGGCGCCATCCCCTGGCTCGGCCTGCAGCTTCTCCTCGTCGCCGTGGTGATCTTCTGGCCCGAGAGCGTGACCTACTGGCTGGACCGCGGCCCCCGCGTCGATCCCAGCACCGTCATCATCGACTTGCCTCCGCCCGCGGTCCCCGACACCCAGTCGGTGCCGATCTTCCAGTAGCAGGCGGTCACGCCAGCCCCATCGCCGCCAGCCGGTCCAGCGCCCGTCCCGCCGCCGCACGCAGTTCCGCCGCATCCAGGTTCTCCGCGCGGCGCAGCGCCGGGTCGGCGACGAAGGCGTCGACATCGGCGAACAGCCCGTCCAGCACCACGAAGACCGGGTGGTCCCAGATCGTCGGGTCGGTCTTGTACGCCTCCAGGTAGGCGCGCTCGAACGCCTCCGCCTCCATGCGGCCCGAGACGAAGTCCCGCATCATCGCGGCATAGCGGCCGACATCCCCTTCCGCCATCTCATCCTCCCCCAAGGCGCCCGGTGGTCAGCAGGTATCTCTCCTGCGCCGGCGAGAGCTTCCAGCCGCTCAGGAAGTTGCCGGCGCGGTCGGTCATCACGTTCAGCTTCGTCGCCGGGTCGTAGTAGTGGATCACGTCTGTCGGCTGCGCGCCCCGCCCGTAGCTGCCGAGGATCTGCTGCGTGTTCGGCGACTGCACGTGGTTCTGCATCGCCTGTTCGAAGGCGCGGCCATTGGCCGGCGTATAGTTCGGCGGCAAGCCGAAATCCTGCGCGTGCTTGTACTTCGCCTGCACCTGGCGCGGATCCGCCGTCATGCGCCGCGGCGGCGGGGGCGGCGGCCGCGGCGGCGGGGTGCCGCCGTCCGGTCCGCCGCCCCGGTTGCCCCCGCCGGAGCCGCCCCCCTGGTCGCCGCGCGTCGGCCCCCGCCGCCGGCGCGGCGCCGCCCGCGCCACCAGCCGCAGGAACAGCCCGACGCCGAGCGCCACGATCGCCGCGGCCAGGATCGCCGCCGCCGCGTCGAGATCCGCCTCGCTCCGCGCGTTCCGCGTCCGCTCGAAGGCCTCGGCGGCCTGCGCGCAGCCCTCCATCACCGCCTGTCCCGCCAGCAGCAGCGACACGCCGAGCAGCAGCCCGCCCAGCAGCAGCGCCAGCATCCCGGCCGGGTTCAGCATCATCACGCCGAGCGCCGCCGCGGTCAGCGCCAGCGTCTCGGGCGTGAAGGCGGCGGCGAACTCCTCGCGCACCCGCTCCTCGCTGATGTGCCGCGGCACGGCCTGCAGCACGAACAGGCAGCGCTCCCCGAAATCCATCGAGGCGACGTTCGCCCCGGTCCGCTGCACCGCCCGCCCCGTGCCGGTATCCGCCTCCCGCAGCGCCGTCAGCGGATCGGGGCTCGCGTCGCGCGCGCCCGGCAGCGCCGCGAAGCGCATCGCCAGCACGCGTCGCCGCTCCACCCCGCGCATGATGATGTCCGCCGCGTCCGATGCGCCGCGCCACTGGCCCGGCACGGCGAGGCACACCCCCTCCAGCTCGCCGGCAAGGCTGACGAGGGCAGAGGCCGCGGCGCCGCCCTCGCGCAGCGCCTGGGAGACGAGGTGGTGCAGCCGGCTCGGGACGACGCCGGACACGACGCCGGGCTGGCGCACCGGAATCCCCGGGCGCCATTCGGTCGCGCGAACCAGCACGTAGCCGCCGGCGACGTCGCGCAGCTCGATCGGGCCGCCGGACATCGCGCGGGACCATGCACGCGCGACGTGTGCCTGTCCACCACGGCACACGCATCCGGTGTGGCGGTCCGGTCACAGCATCTGCAAGGACCGTTTCCGCTTCGGCGGCGGGAAGGCGGCGTCGAGCGTGGCGGTGTCCTCGGCCGTCAGCCGCAGCGCCGCCGCGGCCGCGTTCTGCCGCACATGCGCCGGATCCGCCGCCTTCGGGATGGCGATCACCCCCGGCCGCGACAGCACGAAGGCCAGCGCCGCCGCCGCCGGCGTCGTCCCGTGCCGCGCCGCCACCTCGGCCAGCGCGCGGTGGCGCAGCAGCGCGCCGCCCTGGCCGACCGGCGAATAGGCCATCACCGGCATGCCGCGCGCCGCGCAGAAGGGCAGCAGGTCGTGCTCCACCCCGCGCGCCTCCAGGTTCCACAGGACCTGGTCGGTGGCGCAGCGCGCCAGCGCAGGGCCCAGCTCCTCCAGATCCTCCACGTCGAGGTTGGAAACCCCCCACCGCGCGATGCGCCCGGCCTCCACCTCCCGCTCCATCGCCTCCGCGGTCTCGGCCAGCGGCACCGATCCGCGCCAGTGCAGCAGGTAGAGGTCGATCCGCTCCACCCGCAGCCGCTTCAGGCTCGCCGCCAGGGCGCGCGGCAGCTTCGCCCGCGACGCGTTGTGCGGATACACCTTGGAGACGAGGAACGCCTCCTCCCGCCGCCAGGCGACGGCCTCCGCCACCACCTCCTCCGCGCCGCCCTCGCCGTACATCTCGGCCGTGTCGATGATCGTCATCCCGAGATCGAGGCCGAGGCGCAGCGCCGCCGCCTCCGCCCGCCGGTCGGACCCGCGCTCCCCCATCCGCCACGTGCCCTGGCCGAGCGCCGGCACCTGCGCCCCATCCGCGAAACCCACCATCCGCATGGAACCGCCTCCCGAAATCCTTGCCCTCAAACGCCGGGCGCCCGCTCCGCGGGCTTGGCTCCGCCGCACCGGCGGCGGGCCGCATTCGCGGCCTCGGCCCGCCATGCGGGCCGCAGGTCAGGACTTTGGCCCGGCAGCATCATCCCCTATGTGATGGACGCCATGATCCGCGCCGCAACCCTCCTGCTCGCCCTCGCCGCGCCTGCCGCCGTCGCCCAGACGGTGACGCCGAGCGCCGTTCCGCCGGAGGAGATCGGCACCTGGCGCCTCTCCTGCGTCGCCGACCGGATGACCGACCGCAACGAATGCCTGCTCCGCCATCGCGAGCCGGTGGAACGTGCCCAGGGCGCCGGCGGCTCCTCCCTCCTGCTCGAGGTGCAGGATCGCGGCGGAAGGCTGGTGCCCGTCGTGACCGCCCGCGACCTCACGGTGGAAGCCGCCGGCCGCGGCCTCCTGGCGCTGACCGGCACCGCCCAGCTCCGCTTCCCGCCGAACCGCCATTTCGAGATGCCCTGCGGGCTGGAGGGCCGCGCCCTCGTCTGCGCCCCGCGGCCCGAGGACGCCGCGCGTGCGGCGGAGGAGCTGGCGAACGCGCAGACCGCCCTCGTCCGCGTCGTCGGCTACGGCACCGGCAGCACCTCCGCCGAGCCGGTGGAGCTGCGGCTCGAGCGCACGCGGGACGCGCTGGCCCGCTATCGCGCCCGCGTGCCCGAGGGCAGCCTGCCCGCACAGCCCCCGGCGGCCGGGCTCTCGCTGCCCGAGCTGATGGGGCGCTTCCAGCGCCTGTTCGGGAACTGATCCTTCGGTTGCATGACCGCGTGGCGGCCATGCCGGGCGCCGCGCATCCGCGCGCTCGGCCCGCCTGAAATCCGGCGGACCGTCGTCGGATCACCCCGCCGCGCGCAGCGCCGCCAGCGCGACCGTCGCGTTGAGGTGCAGCAGCGCGGGGAAGAAGGCGTCCAGCGCCGCGCCCAGGGCGGGCGCCATCACCGGCCCGCCATCCGGCCGCCGCCGCACCAGCCCCGCCGCCTCCGCGTCCCGCAGCATCGCCAGCACATGCGCGCGCGAGACGTGGAAGCGCCGCGCCAGCGCCGCGACCGAGGGCACCGCCTCCGCCGCTCCTGACGCGGCCAGGTAGAGGCAGAACAGCACCAGCAGCCCGGCGTTGCGGTCGCCGAAGGGCGCCAGCGCCGGCGCATGCTCGCCGAGCCGCGTGCCCGCGAGGAAGCTGCCCGCCTGCGCCGCGCAGAACGCCACGACATACGCGTCGCCCGCCACCGCCGCCGGCGCGGCCGCGACCTCGGGCCGCAGCGTCGCGACGATCGGCAGCAGCGCGGCCAGCCTTTCGCGGTGCAGCCCGATCAGCGCCGCGGTCGGCCGCAGCCGCGCGCCCTCCGCGCGCAGGTGGCCGCTCCACTGCATCAGGCGCAGCAGCGCGCGGGCGCGGCCCGGGCTGCACAGCCCCGTCGCCGCGCAGGTCGCCGCCAGCCGTGCCGCGGTCAGCCCCTCCGGCTCCGCATCCATCCGCAGGGCGAGGATCGCCACGAAGAACCGCCCGCGATCGTTGGCGACCACGTTGAGGAAGCGGTTGCCGCGGTACAGCGCCACCGCCGCGCGCGCGAAGGCCACCGTCGCCTCCCGATAGAGCGGATGGGCGCGGATTGCGGCCATCGCCGCCGCATCCGCGGCCGAGGGCGGGACGCTCACCGCGCCCACCTCGCCCTGAAGCACCGCATCGCCGCCTGATCCGCCCCCCAAGCCCCGCTCCGGCAAAAAGCGCCACTCCCCGGTCCCGACGGCCTGCCGCCACATGCGCCGCGACCGCTCAACGCAACCATAACGCGACCGGACCCCATCGCCATGTCGGGAATGACGCCCTGGAGCAGTCCTTCGGGCACCTTCACCTTCACCTTGTCGGAGGTGAACACCGACACCCAGGTCATGCCCAACGGCCGTGCCTGGGTGGTGAACGCGGTCGGCCAGGCCATCTTCGCCCTCTCGGTCCAGGCCGATGGCTGGATGCCGACCGGCCGGAACATCTTCACCGAGGCCGCGCCCTACCGCCCGGTGGCCGTGTCGGTGGCGACGCTGCCGGATGGCCGCATGGCGGTGACCTGGATGTCGGTGGATGACGGCGCCGGCACCGCCGTCGTGCGCGCCCGCATCCTCGATGCCGGCGCCAATGCGCTGACCCCGGTGATCGACCTCGGCGCCGCCTCCTGGGCGGGCTTCCCGGCGCGGATCGGCGCCATCTCCGTGCAGCCGAAGGGCGCCGACGGCTTCGTCGTGGTGGCCGGCGGCCAGGCCGTGACGGGCTGGGAGCTTTCGGTCACCGGCACCGTCACCGCCGGGCCGACCGCCCTCCTCACCGGCGGTCGCGGCGACCCCGCACTCGCCGCCTTCGGCGACGGCCGCCACGTGCTGGCCTGGGAGACGGGAGGCTTCGGCAGCACCGACATCACCATCCGCTTCGCCGACGAGTCGCTCGCCGCCACCGTGGCGGACCGCACCGCCACCACCACCACCGCCGGCGCGCAGACCGACCCCGCGCTGGCCATCCTCGCCGACGGGCGCGTCCTCCTCGCCTGGACGGACGGCTCCGCCACCGGCGGCGACATCGCCGGCACCGCCATCCGCGCGCGGCTCTTCTCCGCCGCCGGCACGCCGCTCGGCGGCGAGTTCCTCGTCAACACCACCACTGCCGGCGACCAGCGCAACCCGACGGTCACGGCGCTGCGCGACGGCGGCTTCATCATCGCCTGGAACGACGCGCCCGGCGTCGCCCGCGCCCAGGTGTACGACGCCGCCGGCGCGCGCCGCGGCACCGAGATCGCGTTCGGCAGCCCCGCCAACCCCAACGCGCCGCAGAACGTCACGATCGACGAGATGCCGGACGGCCGCGTGCTCGTCTCCTGGTGGGAGGCCTTCGGCATCAATATCCGCCCCTTCGCCCAGATCTGGGACCCCCGCACCGCGGCGGTGGAGGTCGAGGGTTCGGTCCTGAACGACACCTTCTACGGCACCGCCTGGGACGACAGCCTGGGGGGCGGCACGGGCCACGACGTGCTGCACGGCCGCGACGGCGACGACCTGCTGGAAGGCGGCAGCGGCGATGACGGATTCGACGGCGGCGCCGGCGACGACATCCTGATCGGCGGCGCCGGGAATGACGCGCTCGACGGCGGCACCGGCGCCGACATCATGCGCGGCGGCAGCGGCAATGACGGCTACATGGTGGACGACCTCGGCGATCTCGTCTTCGAAGCCGCGGGCGGCGGCACCGACACGGTGTGGACCGCGCTCGCCGCCTTCAGCCTCGCCGCGCTGCCGGCGGTGGAGGTGCTGCGCGGCACCGCCGCCACCGGCCAGTCGCTGACCGGCAACGGGCTGGCCAACACGATCGCCGGCGCGGATGGGCCCGACACGCTCGATGGCGGGGCAGGGGCCGACAGCCTCTCGGGCGGCCTCGGCGACGACGCCTACCGCGTGGACGATGCCGCCGACGCGCTGCTCGACGCCGGCGGGTGGGACCGTGTCATCGCCTCCCTCGACTGGACGCTGGCGACGGGCTTCGAGTGGCTGAGCCTGTCGGGCACCGCCGACCTCTCGGGCACCGGCAACGCGGCGGCCAACCGGATCGACGGCAATGCCGGATGCAACCTGCTGTCCGGCGGCGGCGGCAACGACCTGCTGCGCGGCGGGGCGGGCGACGACACGCTGGATGGCGACGCCGAGGCCGACCGGCTCGACGGCGGCACCGGCGCCGACCTGCTGCGCGGCGGCGAGGGCGACGACACCTACTACGTGGACGATCCCGGCGATGCCGTGCTCGACGCCGGCGGTGCCGACCGCGTCGTCGCCTCCGTCGACTGGACGCTGGCGGCGGGCATCGAGCGGCTGAGCCTCTCGGGCACCGCGGGGCTGGCGGGCACCGGCAATGCCGAGGCCAACCGCATCGACGGCAATGCCGGCGCCAACCTGCTGCGCGGCCTGGCGGGCGGCGACCGCATCCTTGGCAATGCCGGCGCGGACACGTTGTGGGGCGGCGAGGGCAGCGACGTGCTGGCCGGCGGCGATGGTGCCGACGTCTTCCTCTGGGACTCGCCGGCGGAGGGCGCCGACCGCGTCGCCGATTTCGCCCCCGGCGCCGACCGCATCGCGCTCTCCGCCGCCGGGTTCGGGGGCGGGCTGTCGGCCGGCATGGATCTGCTGGCCGAGGGCCGCTTCGCCGCCAACGCGACCGGTATCGCGGACGCCGCCATCGGGCAGCTCGTGTACCACACCGGCACCGGCACGCTGCGTTGGGACGCGGACGGGACGGGCGCGGGCGCGGCGGTCACCATCGCCGTCCTCTCCGGACTGCCCGTGCTCGCCGCGTCGGACATCCTCCTCGTCGCCTGAGAGATCGTTTGAGAATGCCGGCGGCTGAGGGTCCGCAGGGGATTTTTCGTCCCGGCCAGGCGCGGAGCGCCGCCGATGCTGACTGCATCGGCAAGCTCCGCAACGACGCCGGGGCGGAAAAGACCCGCGGAGCCGACCCGTCCGGTGTTCTCAAACGGTCTCTGAGCGCATCCCGGGCTGCATCCGGCGGCGCGTGCCGGACGTAACGCGGTCATGTCTGCCGCCGCCGCAACCTTGCGGGTCGCGGTCCTGCCCTTCATGGTGCGCCGCATGGACGCCTCGTCCGACCTCGCCTCGCTCCTCTCCGCCGTCGCCGGCGGGGATCGCGCGGCGTTGCGCGCCGTCTACCAGCGGCAATCCACGCGGCTCTTCGGCGTCGCCATGGCGATCCTGCGCGACCGCGACGCCGCGGCCGACGCGGTGCAGGAGGCGTTCCTCCGCGTCGCCCGCCGCGCCCGCCAGTTCGACCCGGCGCGCGGCGCGGCCGAGGTCTGGCTGGCGGCGATCGTCCGCCACGCCGCGCTCGACACCCTGCGCGCCCGGGGGCGCGAGGTGCCGACCGACGATCCCGCCCTCGGCGACCGCGCCGTCGCGCCCGAGGCGTTCGACCGCGTGGTCGCCTCGGCCGAGGGGCGCCGGCTGCGCGACTGCCTCGCCGCATTGGAGGAGAAGAACCGCGCCGGCATCGTGCTCGCCTTCGTGCATGGGCTGAGCCACGCGCAGGTCGCCGCCCGGCTCGACCTGCCGCTCGGCACGGCGAAGGCCTGGATCCGCCGCGGCCTGCTGCGGCTCAGGGAGTGCCTCTCGTGATCCCCGCCGCGCCGGAGGAGCGCGACGCGCTGGCCGCCGAATACGTCCTCGGCACGCTCGAGGCGCGCGAGGCCGCCGAGGTGTCGCGCGCGCTCGACACCGATCCGGCGCTCGCCGAGGCGGTGGCGAGGTGGGAGGCGCGGCTCGCCCCGCTGGCCACCCTGGCAGAGCCCGAGGCGCCGCCCCCCGACCTCTGGCCGCGCATCGCCGCCGCGCTCGATCCCGCGCCGGATCCCGCGCCGCGCGCCGCCCCGGCGCGCCCGGGCTGGTTCGACCGGTGGCGCCTCGGCGCCCTCGGCGCCACGGCGGTCGCCGCCGGCCTCGCCGCCTTCATCCTGCTCCGTCCCGCGCCGCAGCCGATGATGATGACCGTGCTGCTGAGCGAGCGGGAGCAGCCGGCCTGGCTCGTCCAGGCGGACCGCGAGGCGATCCGCCTCTCCGCCCTCAACACCCGTCCGGCCCCGCCGGACCGCGTGCTGGAGCTCTGGGCCCTGCCGCAGGGCGCGACGGCGCCGACCTCGCTCGGCCTCATTCCCCATGACGGGCGGCTGGTGGTGCGCCCCGCCACGATCACCCCGCATCCCGGCATGCTCATCGAGATCACGCTCGAGCCGCCCGGCGGCTCGCCGATCGGCCGCCCGACGGGACCCATCCAGTTCATCGGCCGCCTGGCCCCCGCGCTCGGCAGTTGATTTTTCCGCCCGGCGCTGCGTCCGCCGCGCCCGCCTCTCCGTAGCGCGTGCAGCGGGGCCCATCCCGGCCCGCTGGATCACGGAGAGGATGACCATGACGCAGACCACCCGGATCGCCCTCGCCGCCGCGGCGCTGCTTGCCGCCGCCGGCACCGCGCACTCGGCCACCCTGATCGGCCTGACCGCCGACAACCAGCTCGTCCGCATCGACAGCGACACGCGCCGCGCCGCGCCGCCGGTGCGCGTCACCGGCACCGATGGCAGGCTGCTCGGCATCGACCAGCGGCCGCAGGATGGCCGGCTCTACGGCGTGACGGAGCGCGGCCAGATCGTCACCGTCGATCCGGCGAGCGGCCGGGCGACGCAGGTCTCGCGCCTCAACACCCCGTTCGACAGCGGCGGCCGCGCGGTGGTGGACTTCAACCCGGTGGCCAACCGCCTGCGCCTGATGGGCATGAACGGCACCAATTTCCGCGTCAACGTCGACACGGGAGAGGTCGCGCGCGACGGCGAGCTGAAGTACCAGCAGGGCAGCCCGATGGCCGAGAACCGCCCGCGGATCACCGCCGGCGCCTACACCAACTCCGTCGCGCCGCCCGCGGGCGCGCCCGCCGCGGGCCAGCCCGGCGCACCGACCACCGCGCTCTACACGATCGACACGCTGAGCGGCAGCTACAACCTGCAGGCGCCGCCGAATGACGGCGTGCAGCAGAGCCGCGGGATGGTCGGCACGTCGCTGCCGCCCGGCACCGCCTTCGACATCCTGTCCGACGGCATGGGCGGCAACACCGGCTTCGTCCTCGCCGGCGCCACGCTGCACCGGATCAACCTCGAGAACGGCATGCTGAGCGCGCTCGGCGCCGTGACGGGCCTGCCCTCGGCCGAGGTGATCGACGTCGCGGCGATGCGCTGACCGTTCCCGATCCCTCTTCCCCGCCGCCTTCCCCGCCGCGCGAGGGGGTCCGACGCCTTCGGCGTCGGACCGGGCCCGGGGCCTCCTGCGCCGCCCGCCGCGGCTACTTCAGCGTGTTCAGATACGCGATCACGTTGTTGAGCTGCTCCGGGTTGCGCAGCCCGGCGAAGGCCATGCTGCCCTGCGGCACCACGTCCTTCGGGTTGGTCAGGTAGCGCCGCAGGGTCGCCTCGTCCCAGGTCAGCCCACCTTCGGCAAGCTGGCGCATGTTCGCCGAGTAGCGGAAATTCTCGACCGAGGCGGCACGCCGCCCGACCACGCCCCAGAGGTTCGGCCCGACGCCGTTGCGCCCGCCCTGGTCCGGCGTGTGGCAGGCGCGGCACTGGTTGAACACGCGCTGGCCCGCCGCCGGATCGCCCTCCTGCGCCCCCGCAGCAAGCGGTGACAGCATCAGCGCGGCAGCAGTGAAGGCCAGGGGAAGACGACGCATCGGGACGCTCCTTGTCGTTGGCACCGATTCCGGCCTCGCCAAGATGGCAGCAGGGCCCCCTGGCGCAAGCCTGGACGGTTGCAACGCCGGGCGAGCCGGATCGTTGACCCGCCCCCTGCTGCGCCCTCCCGACCCTGTGATACGCCTGCACGCATGGACCACGCGACCGAACTCTCGAAGGTGAAGGCCCGCATCCGCGCCCTCGCGGCACGTACCGTCGAGCGCGGCTGCTCCGAGGCGGAGGCGATGGCCGCCGCCGCGAAGGTCGGAGAATTGCTCGAGGTCTATGGCCTTTCGATGTCGGAAGTGGAGCTGCGCGAGGAAGCCTGCCTGCAGCGCAGCCTGACCTTCGACGATCCGCGCCGCGTCGCGCTGAACTGGCTGTTCCCCGCGCTGCTGCGCTTCACCGGCTGCCGCGGCTGGACGGTCGGGCGCAGCGAATACGTGATCTTCGGGCTCGAGCCGGATGTGCAGATGGCCGAGTACCTCCTGCACGTCGTCGCCAACGCCCTCGCCTGGGAGGAGGAGCGCTACCGCGCCGGCCCCGACTACGCCCGCCGCCGCGCGGCGCCGCAGGCCGCCCTGCGCAGCTTCCGGCTCGGCTTCGCCGACCGCGTCGCGTCCCGGCTCGACGAGCTGGGCGCCGCCCGCCGCGCCGCGGAGGCCGCGGCGCGCGCCGCGGCGCCCGCGACCGGCACCGCCCTCGTCCTGTTGAAGGAGCGCAAGCTGGAGGAGGGGTTCCGGACGCTGGGCGTCCGTCTGCGCACCGTGACGCGCAGCGCGGTGGTGCGCGACCGCGGCGCCTGGGGCCGCGGCCGCGCCGCCGGCGACCGCGTCGGCCTCGACCGGCCGGTCGGCGCCACGCCCGGCGGGCGGCTGCCCGGGCGCCGCTGAGACGGGGCGGGCGGCGGTCGATGTAACTCCATCGCTGCCCACCCCTTGACCAACCGTCCAGCCGGTATAGTTAACCGGCCATGACCGATGGCCCCGCCCTCCCGGACGCGCGCACCCGCATCCTCGACGCCGCCGAGGCGATCGTGCAGGCCCGCGGCGTCCCCGCCCTCACCCTCGATGCCGCGGCCCGCGACGCCGGCGTCTCCAAGGGCGGCCTGCTCTACCACTTCGCCTCGAAGGAGGCGCTGCTCGCCGCCATGCTCGGCCGCCTCGCCGGCGCCATCTCCGCCGAGTTCGACGAGACCGTCGCCGCGGCGGCGGAGGGGCCGGGCCGCGTCGCGCGCGCCATGCTCGCCTGGGCCTTCCAGGACGAGGCCTGCGAGCATCATGACCGCGCCGCCGCCGTCTTCCTTGCCGCCTTCCATCACGACCCCGCGCTGCTCGATCCGGTGCGGGCCGTCTTCGCCCGCATGCGCGCGGCCCTCGCGGCGGACGGCCTGCGGCCCGGCTTCGGCCAGGCCGTGATGTGCGCCACCGACGGCCTGTTCATGTCCCGCATCTTCGGCCTCTACACGCTCGACGGGGAGGAGCTGGCGGCGCTGCGCGACGCGCTCGCCACCCTCGTGGAGCCCCGGCCATGACGCGCCGCGCCACCCTCGCCGCCGCGGCGCTGCTGGCCGCCGCCATCGGCGGCGCCGTCCTCTACCTGCGGCCGGGTGCGGCGCCGCCCGCCCCAGTCGCGCCCGCCGCCGCCGCGGCCCCGGTCGGCGTCGGCGCGCTCGGCCGCGTCGAGCCCGCCTCCCGCATCCTCCGCCTCTCGCCCGGCGGCATGCAGGGCGAGACGCGCCTCGCCCGACTGCTCGTCGCCGAGGGCGACACGGTCGCGGCCGGCGGGGTGCTGGCCGAGTTCCACGACGCCGCGCTGAAGGACGCCGCGCTGGCGCAGGCCGAGGCGCAGCTTCTCCAGGCCCAGGCGCGCCTCGCTCGCACCCGCGCCGCCGGCCGCCCCTCCGAGATCGCCGCCCAGCGCGCCCGCATCGAGGCGCTGACCGCCGCCGAGGCCTCCGCCCGGCGCGAGGCCGAGCGCGCCGAGCGGCTGGAGCGCAGCGGCGCCGGCGCCGAGGCGGTCGCCGAGCGCGCCCGCTTCGCCGCGACGCGCGCGCGGGCGGAGCGCGAGGAGGCGCAGGCGACGCTCGACACCCTCCTCTCCGCGCGCCCGGAGGACCTGGCGCTCGCCGAGGCCGAGCTGGCCGCCGCCGAGGCCGCGCTCGCCCGCGCCCGCGCCGAGGCCGAGCTCGCGCGCCTGCGCAGCCCGATCGCCGGCACCGTCATCCGCGTCATCGCCCGCGCCGGCGAGCGCGTCGGCACCGAGGGCGTGGTGGAGGTCGCCGACCTCTCCCGCCTCGACGTCGTCGCCGACGTGTTCGAGACCGACATCCCCCGCCTGCGCGAGGGCGCGCCGGCCGAGGTCGTGGTGCCCGGCGAATCCCGCCGCTACGCCGCCACCCTGCGGGAGATCGGCTGGCAGGTGCGCCGCACCACGCAGGCCGGCACCGATCCGGTCGCCGCCGTCGATGCGCGCACGGTGGAGGTGCGGCTGACGCTGGACGAGGCGGGCGCCGCCGCGCTCGCCCGCCGCTCCAACATGCAGGTGCAGGTGGCGATCCGGCCATGAACGACCAGCCGAACCAGGCCGCCCTTCTCCCCTGGGCCCCCGAGCTGAACCGCTCCGCTTCCCCCTCCCCCGCAGCTGCGGGGGGTTCGACGCCAGAGGCGTTGAACGCCGGAGTGGCGGCGGCAAAGCCGACGGCTACGCAGACTGGTTGGGGTGGGGGCGGGAGCCGCGTCGCCGATCGCAACGATCCCGGCACGCCGCAGCGCCGCCCGCCCTCCTACCCCCGCTCGACGCTCCTCGCGATCCGCCTCGCCTGGCGCCAGCTCCTGTCGGAGAAGGCGCGCCTCGCCTCCGCCATCGCCGGCGTGATGTTCGCCTGCGTCCTCGTCTTCATGCAGCTCGGCTTCCGCGGCGCGCTGTTCGACAGCGCGACCGCCCTCATCGGCGCGATGCGCGGCGACCTGTTCCTCATGCACCCGCTCACCACCGCGAGCTTCCGGCCCGAGCCGCTGCCCCGCGTCCGCGCGCAGCAGGCCCTCGCCCTGCCGGAGGTGGAGCGCGCCGTGCCCGTCTACCTCGCCCAGGCGACCTGGCGGAACCCGGAGGACGGGTCGCGCCGCGCCGTCCAGCTCATCGGCGTCGACACCGAGGCCGGCGTGCTCGACTTTCCCGGCCTCTCGCCGCTGGTGGACGCGCTGAAGCGCCCCGACACGGTGGTCTTCGACACCCGCTCCCGCCCCGAATTCGGCCCGATCGGCCGGCTGCTGGAGGAACGCGGGCCCTTCGAGGTGCAGATCGGCAACCGCCAGATGACGGTGGTCGGCACCGTCGAGATCGGCCCCTCCTTCGGCGCCGACGGCAATGTCGTGCTGTCCGAGGTGAACTTCCGGCGCGTGGTGAAGGAACGTCAGGTCGCCGCGGTGGACCTCGTCGCCATCCGCCTCCGCCCCGGCACCGACGTCGCGGCCGCGAAGGAGAGGCTGCGCGCCGTGCTGCCCGCCGACGTGGTCGTGCTGACCCAGCCCGAGCTGCTGGCGCATGAGCGGGCGTACTGGGAGGAGGCGACGCCGATCGGCTTCATCTTCTCCTTCGGCAGCCTGATGGGGCTGATCGTCGGGATGGTGATCGTCTACCAGATCCTGTTCAGCGACATCGCCGGCCACCTGAAGGAATACGCCACGCTGAAGGCGATGGGCTATTCGAACGGCTACCTCTCGCGCGTCGTGCTCGGCGCGGCGCTGATCCTCGCCTTCGCCGGCTTCCTGCCCGGCTTCGCCGCCTCGGCCTTCCTCTACGACGTGGTCGGCGCCGCCACCTTCCTGCCGCTGACGATGACGCCGTCGCTCGGCCTCAGCGTCTTCGCGATGATCTTCACCATGTGCGCCGTCGCCGGCCTGCTCGCCATGCGCAAGCTCCGCGACGCCAACCCGGCGGACATGTTCTAGCATGCCCTCAGACGCCGGGCGCGGCCTCCGGCCGCTTGGCTTCGCGCAGGCCACTGTCCCGCCCGGCCGCACGGTCGGCCTGTGCGCGGGCCGCATTCCGGGACCCCATCCGCGTTGCATGGCAACGCGGATGGGAACCCGTCGCGGCCTCGGCGTGCTGCGCACGCCGCCCGTCCAGGGTCCCATCACGCCATGACCCCGCCCATCCAGCTCCGCGACGTCACCTACGCCTACGGCGAGGGCGAGCTCCGCCGCCCCGTGCTGCGCGACGTCGACCTCACCGTCGGGGAAGGCGAGATCGTCCTCCTCACCGGCCCCTCCGGCAGCGGCAAGACCACGCTGCTGACCCTCATCGGCGCGCTGCGCGCGATGCAGGAGGGGTCCTGCCGCGTCCTCGGCCAGGAATTGCAGGGCGCGTCGGAGCGCGACCGCGTGCGCCTGCGCCGCCGCATCGGCTTCATCTTCCAGCACCACAACCTGCTCGGCTTCCTCACCGCCCGGCAGAACGTCGCCATGGCGCTGGAGCAGGACGGCACCACGACCGAGCGCGCGCGCCTCGCCCGCGCCGGAGAGCTGCTCTCCGCCGTCGGCCTCGCCGAGCACGCCGACAAGGTGCCGGGCCGGCTCTCCGGCGGGCAGCGCCAGCGCGTCTCGGTCGCCCGCGCGCTCGCCGCCGATCCCGGCCTGCTGCTGGCCGACGAGCCGACCGCGGCGCTCGACCGCGCCAGCGGGCAGGAGGTGGTGAAGCTGCTGCGCGACCTCGCCCGCTCCCGCGGCGTGCCGATCCTGCTGGTCACCCACGATCCCCGCATCCTCGACATCGCCGACCGCATCGTCGCGATGGAGGATGGCCGCATCGTGCAGGAGGACGCGAAGGCCGGCGCCGCGGGCTGAAAGCCCGCCTGTTCCGCCGATCGGCTATTCCTATTGGTCCAGCAACGACAGGCCGCGCACGCTCCCGCCGTCACCTGGAGGACCGCCGATGTTGCGCCCCGTCCACGCCGTGCTCCTCGCGGCGTCGCTTTTCGCCCTGACCCCTCTGGCAGCACCCGCCGAGGCGCAGACCGTGATCCGCGCCTGCGTCGTGAACAACTCGGGCGTGGTGATCCGCTCCCGCTTCGCGTACAACGACTGGCAGGGGACACGTCGCACCAGCGATTGGGTGACCAGCGCGCTCGGCTCGCGCAACTGCGTCACCCTGCAGGACGTCTCCGCGCTGAACATGCTCGTCGAGGTGAACGACATCGGTCGCTGGGTCTCTGGCTGCAGCCAGAACCTCGATGGCCGCCGCACGGCGACGCTGTTCGTGACCGGCTCCATCTTCGGCACGAGCTGCTCGGTCGAGCAGTGACCGCCCCGCCCGATTGATCCCCCCGTCCGCCCCTGCGACACTCGCCGCAACAGGCACCTCGGGCGGAAGCGTTGCTCAAGACCGGCGTCCTCGCCGTCCCCGATTTCCGGCGCCTCTGGCTCGTCGGCCTCGCCGTCTCCATCGCCCGCTGGCTCGAGATGCTGGTGATCGGCGTCGTCACCTGGGAGGCCACCGGCTCCGCCTTCCTCGTCGCCTTCATGACGCTGCTCCGCCTCGCCCCCATGGGCCTGTTCGGCGCCGTCTTCGGCGTGCTGGCCGACCGGGTGGAGCGCCGCACCGCCCTCCTCCTCATCCTCGGCCTGCAATGCGCCGCGATCGGCGCCCTCGCCCTGCTCTCGCTCGGCGGCGCCCCGGCGCCGTGGCAGGTGGCGGTCGTCTGCTTCCTCAACGGCTTCGGCTGGGCCACCGACAACCCGGTGCGCCGCATGATGCTCGGCGACATCCTCGGCCCCGCGCGCATGGGCACCGGCATGTCGCTCGACGTGATGGCCAACAACGCCTCGCGCATCGCCGGCCCGGCGCTCGGCGGCACCATCCTCGCCGCCCTCGGCCCGGCGCCGGCCTTCGCCCTCTCCTGCGCGCTCTACCTCGCCGCCCTGCTCGTCGCGCTCCGCGTCGCCCACCGCACCAATCCCTCCGGCGCGCGCCGCGGCGGGCTCTGGCACGACACGGCCGAGAGCTTCCGCCTCGCCCTCCGCATCCCCGCGCTGCGCGGCGTGCTCGCGGTCACCGTCGTGTTCAACGTCTTCGCCTGGCCCTTCACCTCGATGGTCCCGGTGATCGCCGCCGACGGGCTCGGCCTCGGCCCGTCCGGCGTCGGCTGGCTCGCCGGCATGGACGGCGTCGGCGCGCTGCTCGGCGCCGCGCTCGTCGGCCTGTTCGCGCCCGGCCCGGCGCGCTATCCGCGCGTCTATCTCGGCGGCACGGCGCTCTACCTCGCCATGATCGTCCTCTTCGCCCTCTCGCCCTCGGTGGTCCTCGCCGGCGCCGCGCTCGTGCTCGTCGGCCTCGGCAACGCCGCCTTCGGCACGATGCAGGCGACGCTCGTCTACCTCGCCGCCCCGCCCGAGCTGCGCGGCCGCGCCCTCGGCGTGCTCTCCGCCGCCATCGGCACCGGCCTCCTCGGCTTCCTGCATCTCGGCCTGATGGCCGCCTGGCTCGGCGCCGCCCCCGCCACCGTGCTGATCGGCGCCGAGGGCCTCCTCGCCCTCGCCCTCACGCGCCCGCTCTGGCGCAGGATGGCGGTGTGACGGCGGGCTCTTGTACTTCCCGCGCCGCGTGGCACGCTGTGCCGATGGACGATGCCGCCCCCACCCTCGAAGACCGCATCGAGAGCTACACGCGCCTCACCGGCTTCCCCCGCTCCCTCTTCGTCAGCGAGGACGGGCGCCTCGTCGGCACCTGGATCATGGGCAACGACTACCGCGTGCGCAGCGGCTACTACGGCGGCTATCCCGCCGGCTACCTCCGCCGGGTCAAGGCCCTGTTCCCCGACAAGCGCCGCGTGCTCCACCTGTTCAGCGGCAAGGTGGACCTCGCCGCCCTGCCCGGCGACACGGTGGACATCAACCCCGCCCTCGCCCCCACCTACCTCGACGACGCGCAGGCGCTGCGATCGGTCCCGCTCGAGCAGTACGACCTGGTCCTCGCCGATCCGCCCTACAGCATCGAGGATGCCGAGCGGTACCAGACCACGATGGTCAAGCGGAACCTCGTGCTCCGCGCGCTCGGCCGCACGCGTCCCGGCACGCATGTCGTCTGGCTCGACCAGGTGCTGCCGATGTACCGCAAGGACCGCTTCGCCATCGAGGGCGTGATCGGCATGGTGAAGTCCACGAACCACCGCTTCCGCGTCGTCACCGTCTTCCGCCGCCTCTGAGGCCTCAAACCTGCCCTGCCTGGAAAGTTTGCGCTGGCCACGCCTGGGTTCGGCATGCAAAACGTCGCGCAGGAACCGGGAGTGTTGCAGCGCGCTCACCGCGCCTGCCGCCCTGGCTCGCCTGCCGGGGAGAAGCCACCGAGATGCACCAGGCGCCGCGCCGCACGCCCCTTGTCGCCGTGCTGCCCGCGCTCCTCGCCATGCTCGCCGGGCCGGCCGCCGCGCAGGGCACCGCCCCGTCCGGCTGGCGCGTGCAGGTCACGCCCTATCTCTGGGCCGCCGGCCTCGACGGCCGCATCCGCGCCGACCGCCGCCTGCCCACCTTCCGCGTCGGCCAGTCCTTCGGCGAGATCCTGGAGGACCTGGACCTCGGCGCCTTCGTCAACGCCGTCGCCCTCCGCGACCGCACCGTGCTGATGGCCGACCTCGCCTATGTCGACGTCTCCCGCAAGGGCGGCTTCGACACGGCGCCCCCGGTCTCCGGCCGCGGCGCGGTGAGCGAGGTGTTCGCCACCCTCGCCGCCGGCTACCGGGCGGTCTCCGCCCCCGGCTTCGACCTCGACATCCTCGGCGGCGTGCGCGCCTGGCAGATCGACGCCGAGGCCTCGGTCCGCGTCGCCGGCACGCCCCTCGCCGGCGCCTCCGGATCCCTCGCCTGGGTCGATCCGATCCTCGGCTTCCGCGCGCGCTTCGACCTCGCGCCGCGCCTCTCCGGGCTGGTGATGGCCGATGTCGGCGGCTTCGGCCTCGCCTCCCGCGGGACCTTCCAGGCGACCGCGGTGGTCAACTACGCGGTCACCGACCGGCTCTTCGCCTCGGCGGGCTACCGCCACCTCGCGGTGGATTACCGCGCCGACGGCCGGATCCTCGACATCGCGCTCACCGGCCCGGTCCTCGGCCTGACCTGGCGATTCTGAGCGCAGCACCGGAGGCAGTCGCCATGCGCCATCGCGGACACCCCCCCGTCAGCCGCCGCGGCGTGCTGCTCGGCTCCGGCTCGGCGGCGCTCGGCGCCGGCGCGCCCGGCACCGTGCTGGCCCAGGGCCCCGCCGCGCCCGCCGCCGCCCCGCCGCCCGTCCCCGCCTCCTCCGCCGAGGCCGCGCGCGCCGTCGAGGCGCTGCGCGACCCGATCCTGCGCCTCTCGCGCGAGGTCTGGGCCACGCCCGAACTTTCGCTCGCCGAGGTGAGGTCGTCCGGCATCCACCTGCGCGAGCTGGAGGCCGCGGGCTTCCGCACCGTCAGCCGCGGCACCGCCGGCGTGCCCACCGCCTTCGTCTCCGAATGGCGGCAGGGGAGCGGCGGGCCCGTCCTCGGCTACCTGCCGGAATACGATGCACTCCCCGGCCTCGGCAACGCGGCGGAGCCGCGCCGCACCCCCGGCCCCACGGGCGCCGAGGCCGGCCATGGCTGCGGCCACAACATGATCGGCGCCGGCTGCACCGGCGCGGCCTTCGCCCTGAAGCGCATGATGGAGCGCGCCGGCACCCCCGGCACGATCCGCGTCTACGGCTGCGCCGCCGAGGAGATGGAGGGCGCCAAGGTCTACATGGCCCGCGCCGGCCTGTTCGACGACCTCGACGCCGCGCTCGCCTGGCACCCCGCGCCCTTCGGCGGCACCGGCCTCGTCCGGCTGAACGCGACCAACAAGGCGAAGGTCGCCTTCCGCGGCCGCACCGCCCATGCCGGCAACAGCCCGTGGGAGGGCCGCAGCGCCCTCAAGGCCGCCGAGCTCTTCGGCATGGGCATCCAGATGATGCGCGAGCACATCCTGCCCACCGCGCGGGTCCACTACATCTACGAGAGTGCCGGCGTCGCCCCCAACGTCGTGCCGGACTTCGCCCAGCTCTGGATCGTGCTCCGCGACATCGACCGCCCGAAGGTCGAGGCGATGACCGCCTGGATGCGCGGGATCGCCGAAGGCGCCGCGCGGATGACGCAGACCGAGGCCGAGGTCGACGTCTTCTTCGGCACCTACGACCTGCTGCCGAACGAGCCGCTGGCCCGCCACGTCTTCCGCCACCTCGCCGCCGTGCCGCTGGACTGGACGGAGGAGGAGCAGTCCTTCGCCCGCGCCTGCCAGCGCGAGATGGGCGTGCCCGAACGCGGCATGTCCGCCCGCCTGCTGCCCTTCGTCGAGAGCGCCACCGCCGGCGCCGCCACCGATGTCGGCGACGTCAGCCAGATCACGCCCTGCGGCCTCTTCGCCTGGCCGACCTTGCCGCTCGGCATCGGGCTGCACACCTGGCCGGTCACCGCCTGCGCCGGCATGTCGATCGGCGACAAGGCCTCGCTCGCCACCGCGCGCATCCTTGCCGCCGTCGGCTTCGACCTGATGACCGACGCGGCGCTGCGCGAGGCCGCGAAGGCCGACCTCCGCCGCCGCCGCGGCGACCGTCCCTACGCCTCGCCGATCCCGCCGGGCCGCACCCGGCCGCTCGGCCTGCCGCCCCACCTGGCGAAGACCGGCGAGGACGATTTCGTCGCCGCCCTGCAGCCGCCCGGATGAGCGTCGCCGCCGCCGGGGAAGCCGGGCAGGAGGCGCCCGCCCCCGGCATCCCCGCCTGGACGGTCGCCGCGCCGCCGCTCGGCCTGGCGGCCGAGCTGCTGCTGCACGGGCTCGTCTCGCCCCTCGCCGGACTCGGCCTCGCCGTCGCGCTCGTCGCCGCGGTGCTCGCCGCCGTCCACCACGCCGAACTCGTCGCCGCCCGCGTCGGCGAGCCCTTCGGCGCCGTCATCCTCGCCCTCGCCGTCACCGTCATCGAGGCAGGGCTGATCGTCTCCGTCCTGCTCGGCGACAAGCCGGAGCCCGCCCTGGCGCGGGACACGATCCACGCCGTCGTCGTCCTCGTGCTGCACGGCGTCGCCGGCCTCTGCATCGTCGTCGGCGCGCGGCGCTACCGCACCCAGAGCTTCCGCACCGAGGGCGCGCACGCCTACCTCGTCGTGCTGCTGCCGATGGTCGCCGTCACCCTCGTGCTGCCGAACTTCACGACCAGCGTGCCGGGCCCGTACTACACCCCGCTCCAGCTCGCCTTCGTCAGCCTCACCTGCCTGATCCTCTACGGCGCCTTCACCTTCGCCCAGACCGTCCGGCACCGGGACTACTTCATCTCCCTGGGCGCCGACGGCGCGCCGCTGCCGACGGCCCATGCCAGGCCCGGGCCGCGCACCGCCTGGGCCGCGCTCCTGCTGCTGCTCGTCGCGCTCGTCGCCGTCGTGCTGCTGGCGAAGTCCTTCACGCCCTTCATCCAGGCCGGCGCCGCCGCCGTCGGCGCGCCCGCCGCGGCGGTCGGCGTCGTCGTCGCCGCGATCGTGCTGCTGCCGGAGGCGACGGCCGCGGTGCGCGCGGCGAAGGCCGACCGTCTGCAGACCTCGATCAACCTCGCCCTCGGCTCCGGCGTCGCGAGCATCGGCCTCACCATCCCCGCCGTCGCCGCCGTCGCCTGGTGGACCGGCTCGCCGCTCGAGCTCGGCGTCACCCCGGGCGGCGCGGTGCTGCTGGCGCTCTCCTTCATGATGGCCCTGATCACCTACGGCACCGGCCGCACCAGCTTCTTGTCCGGCGTCGTCCACCTCGTGCTGTTCGGCGTGTGGCTGTTCCTGCTCTTCGTGCCGTAGGTCATGCCCCCGCGCGCGGCGCCTTGCCCCGCGCCGCCATCCGCGCTCCCATCCCCGGAAAGGCCCCGCCACCGGGCCGGAGGAAGCGCCAACCCATGCCGAACGCGGCCACGAACCTGCTCGTCATCATGTCGGACGAGCACAACCCGAAGGTCATGGGCCACGCCGGCAGCCCGGTCGCCGACACCCCCCACCTCGATGCGCTCGCCGCGCGCGGCACCGCCTTCTCCGCCGCCTACACGCCCTCGCCCATCTGCGTGCCCGCCCGCGCCGCCTTCGCCACCGGCCTGCCGGTCCACCGCACCCGCTTCTGGGACAACGCCATCGCCTATGACGGCTCCGTCCCCTCCTGGCACCACGCGCTGCGCGCCCGCGGCCACCACGTCGCCTCCATCGGCAAGCTGCACTTCCGGGGCGCGGCGGAGGAGGATTACGGCTTCACCGAGAGCCTGCTGCCGATGCACATCACCGGCGGCACCGGCGACGTCACCATGCTCATCCGCGACCCCGACGACATCAGGGAGACCGCGGCCCGCAAGCTGATCGCCGAGGCCGGCCCCGGCGAGAGCAGCTACACCCTCTACGACCGCCAGGTCGCCGCCGCCGCCCAGATCTGGCTGCGCGAGACCGCGACGAAGCCCCACCCGAAACCCTGGGTGCTCTTCGTCTCGATGGTCGCGCCGCACTTCCCGCTCACCGCGCCGCCCGAGCACTACTACCGCTACGCCGGCCGCGCGCTGCCGCGCCCGAAGCTCGCCACGGCCGAGGAGCGGCCGGACCATCCGTACGTGCGGCTCTACGCCCGCCGCTCCGACCACTACCGCCATTTCAGCGGTCCCGACGACCTGCAGCGCGCGCTGGCCGGCTACCACGGCCTCGTCTCCTTCCTCGACGAGAATGTCGGCAAGATCCTCCGCGCGCTGGAGGAGGCCGGCCTCGCCGGCACCACGCGCGTCGTCTACACCTCCGACCACGGCGACAACCTCGGCACGCGCGGCCTCTGGGGCAAGGCGACGATGTACGAGGAGAGCGCGCGCATCCCGCTCCTCCTCGCCGGGCCCGGCGTGCCGGCGGGCGCCGCCTGCGCCACGCCCGTCACGCTCTGCGACCTCTCGGCGACGATCCTGCACGCCGTCGGCGCCGCCGACGCGGCGGAGGAGCTGGGCCTGCCCGGCGCCTCGCTGCTCGACCTCGCCGGCGCGCCGGCCGAGGACCGCGCCGCGCTGTCGGAGTTCCACACCTACGGCCCCGACGCGATCTACATGCTGCGCACGCCGCGGTGGAAATACGTCCACTACCTCGGCGGCCACCCGCCCCAGCTCTTCGACCTCGACGCCGACCCCGAGGAGCTGCGCGACCTCGGCCGCGACCCCGCGCATGGGGCGACGCGCGCGGCGCTGGAGGCACGGCTGCGCGCGATGCTCGACCCCGACGCGACGGACCGCCGCGCGAAGGCCGACCAGGCCGCGATGATGGAGCGCCACGGCGGCGAAGCCGCGATCCGCACGCGCGAGCGCATGGCCTACACCCCGCCGCCCGCGATGCGGTGACGGGTGGCGCGCCGATGCCCGCCGTCCGTGCAGGAGAGGAAAGCAGGGAGGTAGCCCGCATGCCCATCAGCCGCCGCAGCCTCGCCGCGCTGCCCGCGCTGGCGCTGTCCGCGCCGCTCGCGGCGCAGGAGGCCTGGCCCACCCGCCCGATCCGCCTCGTCGTCCCCTTCATCCCCGGCAGCGCGCCCGACATCAACGCCCGCCAGATCGCCGAGGCGCTCGGCGCGCGGCTCGGCCAGCCGGTGGTGGCGGAGAACCGCCCCGGCGCGGCGGGCAACATCGGCTTCGCCTACGTCGCCCGCCAGGCGCAGCCGGACGGCCACACGCTGCTCTGGGGCACCGGCTCGCTCAGCGTCAACGCCGCGCTCTACGCCCGCGTGGAGTACGACCCGCTCGCCGATTTCACGCCGATCGCGCTGCCCTTCACCATGACGAACGTCGTGATCCTCCGCCCCGACGCGCCGGTGCGCGACGTCGCCGGCCTGATCGCCCGCCTGCGCGGGGATCCGCGCACGCCCTACGCCTCCGGCGGCTTCGGCAGCGCCGCGCACCTCACCGTGGCGCTCTTCCTCGCCCGCACCGGGACCGAGGCGGAGCACATCCCCTTCCGCGGCGCGCCCGACATCGTCAACGCCGTGCGCGGCGGCACGGTGCTGTTCGGCATGCCGCAGCTCCAGGTCGCGCTGCCGCTGATCCGCGCCGGCCAGCTCCGCGCCCTCGCCGTCACCTCGAAGGACCGCGCCGCGACGCTGCCCGAGGTGCCCGCCCTGAGCGAGACGGTGCCCGGCTTCGACTATTTCAGCTGGATGGGCCTGCTCGGCCCCGCCCGCCTGCCGGCGCCGATCGTCGCGCGCGTCGAGGCGGCGGTGCGCGACGCGCTCGCCGACGAGGGATTCCGCACCCGCGTCACCGCCGACGGCACGCAGCTCCTCGGCCTCGACGCCGCCGCCTTCCGCGACTTCCTGCCCGGCGACCTGGAGCGGGGCAGGGAGGTCGTCCGCCTCTCGGGCGCGCGCATCGAGTAGGGGGCGAGGGGATGCGCTGCGGAGAGCGGGACTACTTTCTCAATGGTGCTCTAGGCTTGGCACAGGGAGATTGCCATGACGAACGACGCTGAAGTTGAGGGCCCGGTGCAGCTGGTTTGGAACGACGAGCGGTTGGGCGGAAGCGCGATTGGGGAGCGAGATGCCATGCCGGGCAGTAGCCCGCGTAAGGACCGCTACGAGAGCGTCGCGGAGGCGCTCGCCGCGTACTCGGCGCTTCAGGCGCATCAGCAGATTCTGGTGCGCGGCATCACGGACCAGTCCGGCCGCCTCTTCCTGGATCGCCAGGGCATCAGCAAGCGCCTCGCGCGTCGTGCTGGCCCGCAGCAGGAAAACGCCACCATGACCAAGCCGCCGTCCTCACCGCCCCGCACTTCCTGAAAGAGAGGCGGCGCGGAAGGTAATCGAGGCGGTGCGCTGGCCGGACGGGCCGGTGTGCCACCACCACGGCGAGCGCGAGCGCCGCTACACCACCAAGTGCGAGGGGCGCCGTCGCTTGGCATCCCGCAATAGACGCACCTGTTTCCCGTGACTGCCTCATAGACGCGTGCAAGACGCCTCTCGGCAAGCTCGCGGCTGTATTTCTGTCTGATGCAGGACATCGCGCAAGCCGGCGCTTCCCAGGGCGCCTAGCGTAGGTTCAGATACGCAACAATCGCCCTTGTCGCCCTCACTGCAGCAACGGAAACCCGTACCCGGGGTGTAGCGGCTTGTTGGGGCAATGCTCGTCTGCCCCAGTGCCCGAGTGCCGAGCACGGGCAAGCACCGATAAGCCCGCCGAGCACGCTAGCACCAGTAAGCATCGCAAAACTGGCTTAAGTCTCTGTTTTAACCGCAACTTCTGAAGTGTTTCCCGCCGCCACAACAAGCGAGTTGCCAAAATTCATGTCAATTTGAACACTGAGTTGCGCCTGTCGCGCTTCCTGAGTTTCCAGTAGATCTATCTAAGTCATTGAAATGTCGTGCTGTTTGGGTAATCTGTTCTCGTCAAGCCGATCCCTGGCCGGTCTCCACCCCGGCTTAGGCCGAAGGCGGCCCAAAAGCGATTGACGCCAACCGGGGTCCAAACCCGGCCATCACCATGCGGAGCAGAACATGGCCGACATCTCGGCACCCTTCGCGGCCAAGAAGCCGCGCAAGAAGATCGCGCAGCGGCAGATGGAGCTGCGGACCCGCCTGTGGCCGGATCATGGGGACGGTCACGTCTGGCGTCGCCAGCACCACCACGGGTTCACCACCATCCCGCGCACCATGCCACTGATGCTGTCTATTATGGACGACCTCGCCGGCGCGCCCGTCTCGATGGCGTACCTGGAACTGTGGGGGCGCGCCTTCGACGAGAGCTTTGTGACGCTCTCGAAGCCGCGCGAGGTTGCCTTCCACGCCGGTTTCGACGGTCAGCGCGGCGAGCGCACCTGGCGAGCCAAGATGAAGCTCCTGGCGGACCTCGGCTTCATCGCGGTGCAGAGTGGCCCGTCCGGCACGATGAGCTACGCGCTCATCCTCAATCCGTACTTGGTCATCCGGCGCCTGCACGCCGAGAAGCGGCCCGGCCTACGCGAGGATAAGTACAATGCCCTGATTGAGCGGGCTGGCGAGATCGGCGCGGACGACTTTGATCTGCCTGACCCCTGGGCGGCCTCGCCTGCTGCAACGGCCGAGACAGTGGCTGCGTGAGATGAGGTTCTTCGTTCCCCACGCGTCCGGTCGCGAAGAGGCCGAAAGCGTCCTCGCCAGCGTCGCAGCCTTCGTCGGTGCCGCACCGCCACCGCCCGACCGTCGGGTTTACAGGCTGACCTACACGCACAACGGCAGGCGGTTCGTCGTCGAAGTCGGCAAGCCGATCCCGGCATACTACCAAGAGGGCGACCAGGAGGTGATCTGCATTTTTGGCGGCGATCCCTTCAAGATTTGCCTGCCGACGCGCGGCGTGGTGCGCGGGGACCCCATCCTCGTCGGCTCGTCGAGCGTCCATGCCGTTGAACACTTCGACCCTGGCCGCTTCCCTGGTGCGAAGTAGGGATTGGGGCTGCACCCTAGTGTGGGCGGCGGCAGGGCGCGCCGCTGACGATCCGCGGCCCTAGCCTTCTCCGCCGCCACCCCGGCCCGCCGCCCGCGTTCCCACGCCAGCGCCACTCGTGCGTCTCGCGGCGACTCCGCCGCGTCCCAGCCTTCGCCGGGCAGCGCCCGCCGGTCGGCCTCGGCGCGGGCGCGCGATCTTGCAGATGGCGGGCCTTTACGGGCAATCAAATCGCTCTTGCAGCGGCGTCGACATCCGGCGTGGAACTCCGCGCGCACGCCGTTCGGCCGTAGCCGTCAGGCGGGGAGGGGTTTCGCCAGCATTCAAGGATAATTATCTTGTAAGTAGGCAGATGGTCGGATAATTGTGGCGTGCTCAGGAGATCCCCCCCATGCCCACCCCCCGCTTCCCCCGCTCCCGCCTCCTCCCCCGCCGCCTTCCCCCGCCCAACGTCACACCCCTCGAACCCTGGGCCCCCATGACCGACGCCGAATGGGAAGCCCTCCAGCCCCTCGTCTCCCCCCAGGAGACCCGCCGCGGCCGACCCGCTGCCGACCGGCGCCGCAGCTGGGACGCCGTCTTCCACGTCGCCCTCTCCCGCGACCCCTGGCGCGCCCTCCCCCCGCATCTCGGCAAGCCCGGCACCGCCCACCGCACCCTGCTCCGCGCCCACCGCGCCGGGCTGATGCAGAACATGCTCTTCTACCTGTCCTCGAAAGCCCGCTCCCACCGGCCGGAGCTCCGCTCCCTCGCGCTGCGCCTGCTCCGCGCCATCCGCCGCATCGCCGGCTGCATGACCCTGCAGGCCATCCTGCTCGCGAAACGCCTCGGCCTGTGCCCCGCGCTGCCCGTCCACCCCCTCAACCTGCCCCGCCCGGACCTCCTCCCCGCCCTCGCCGAGGCCGCCCGCCGGCTCTTCGCCGCCCCGCGCTGGACCCGCGCCGACCGCACCCTCTTCGAATCCCTCCACAACCTCGCCGCCGGCGACCTCCGCGCCTGGAGCACGCGGTGAGGGAGGGGAATTTGTCGAAACCGGGCGGACGGATCGTCTCAAACGCCGCGACGCCCCCGACGCCGAACCGCCGCATGGCTTGCCACGGCCGCCCAACGCCCGGACAAGACAGCCCCGCATCACCCAGGACCCCCGCCCTTGCTCACCCCCCGCATCGGCATCGACGGCCACAACCTCTCCCTTGAGCAGGGCACCGGCATCGCCACCTATGCGCGCGTGCTCTCCGGGCGCCTCGGCGCCATGGGGGCGGAGGTCGGCGTGCTCTACGGCCAGCGCGGCGCCTCCGGCCGCGACGAGCTGCTGCGCGAGATCATGCTCCTCGACGCGCGCGGCACCGACGCCTCGCGCCTCCGCCGCCTGGTCGGCGACCTGCGCGGCCGCCTGCGCCTGCGCCTCGGCGCCACCGCCACGCCCGTCCCGCTCACCGAGCGGATCATCCGCCGCGGGCTGGAGGCACGCACGCCCCACGCGACGCTCGCCTGGAACATCCCGGATCTCTACCGCGCCGCCATCACCTCCTACGGCATCGGCGACCGCTTCGCCGAGGTGACGCTGCCCGGCGCGCCGGCCGTGATGCACTGGACATTTCCCGTGCCGCTGCGCGTCCGCGGCGCGCGCAACATCTACACGATCCACGACCTAGTGCCGCTGCGGCTGCCCTACACCACCCTCGACGTGAAACGCCGCATGCTCGGCACGCTGCGCGGCATCGCCGCGCGCGCCGACCACATCGTCACGGTCAGCGAGGCCTCGAAGCGCGACATCGTCTCCCTCCTCGGCGTGCCCGAGGACCGCGTCACCAACACCTACCAATCCGTGGAAATCCCGGCCGCGCTCGCCACCATGCCGGAGCCGATGGCCCGCGCCGCCATCCAGGGCACCTTCGGCCTGAACTGGGGCGGCTACTGGCTGTACTACGGCGCCATCGAGCCGAAGAAGAACGTCGGCCGCCTGATCGAGGCCTATCTCGCCTCGGGCTCGCCCCACCCGCTCGTCGTGCTCGGCAAGCAGGCCTGGAAGGTGAAGCAGGAACTCGGCCTGATCTACGAGGACGACACCCGCATCGCGCCCGAGCTGGAGACCGCCGACGGCACCCAGATCCTCGCCCGCCGCCTGCGCGACCGCGTGCTGCTGTTCGACTACGCGCCCTTCCGCCTGCTCGTCAGCCTCATCCGCGGCGCGCGCGGCGTGCTCTTCCCCTCGCTCTACGAGGGCTTCGGCCTGCCGGTGCTGGAGGCGATGTCCCTCGGCGCCCCGGTGATGACCTCGAACGTCGCCTCCCTGCCCGAGGTGGTCGGCGACGCCGCGGTGACCGTCGACCCGTACGACGTCCGCGCCATGGCCGAGGCGATCGCCGCGATGGATGCCCATGACCACCTGCGCGCCGAGCTCGCCGCCCGCGGCCCCCGCCGCGCCGCCGGCTTCAGCGTCGAGGCCTATGACCGCCGCCTTGCCGATCTCTACACCCGCCTCGGCCTCCCCCTCACCCCCCCGTCCTGAGACACTCTCCCTCCCGACTTCTCCCTCCCCCGCCTTTTCTCCCTCCCCCGCTGTTGCGGGGGAGGGTCGGGGTGGGGGCCATACCCCGGCCCTACGCCCCCCGCACCACCACCAGCCGCGCCGCCCCGTGCGCGCGCTCGTCCAGCGTCTCCAGGCCCGGCAGGTCGGGCGCCTCGCCCCGCGCGACCTCCGCGACCACGATCGCCCCCGGCGCGATCCACCCCGCCGCGCCGAGCGCCGCCACCGCCCGCTCCACCAGCCCCATCCCATAGGGCGGATCGAGGAACACCAGCCCGCACGGCGCATCGGCACGCGGCGGCCGCGTCGCGTCGCCGGCGATCACGCGGCACCGCGCCGCCTCGTCCAGCATCGCCACGTTCCGCCGCAGCGCCGCCAGCGCCGCCCGGTCGCTCTCGATGAACACCGCCCCCGCCGCGCCGCGCGACAGCGCCTCCAGCCCGAGCGCCCCGGTGCCGGCGAAGGCGTCCAGCACCCGCGCCCCCTCCACCGCGCCGCGCCCGCCCCAGGGCGCGTGCCACAGCGCGTCGAACAGCGCCTGCCGCACGCGGTCCGCCGTCGGCCGCGTCACCGCGCCCTCCGGCGCGACGAGCCTACGCCCGCGGTGCCGGCCGGCGACGAGACGCGGCATGCTTCGGCCGGCGCGGCGCGGCGTTGCGGGCCTTCGGCACCGCGCGCGGCCGCGCCGGTTCCGGCTTCGCCGCCTCGGGCTTCGGGGCGGCGGCGGCGGCGCGCGCCGCATCCTTCGGCCGCACCGGCTTCTCGCCGATGCCCAGCCTCTCCCGCAGCACGTGCGGCGCCACCTCCTCCACCGCGCCCTTCGGGAGGCCGCCGAGGACGAAGGGCCCGTACGCCGTGCGGATCAGCCGCGTCACCTGCAGGCCGAGATGCGCCATCACGCGCCGCACCTCGCGGTTCTTCCCCTCCCGCAGCACGACGGTCAGCCAGGCATTCGCGCCCTTCCGGCTGTCGAGTCCCGCCTCGATCGGCCCGTACTCCACCCCGTCCACCGTCACGCCGCGCGCCAGCCCCGCCAGCGCGCGCTCATCCACCGTGCCGAACACCCGCACGCGGTAGCGCCGCGTCCAGCCATTCGCCGGCAGCTCCAGCCGCCGCGCCAGCGTCCCGTCATTGGTCAGCAGCAGCAGCCCCTCGCTGTTCAGGTCGAGCCGTCCGACCGAGACGACGCGCCCCATCTCCGGCGGCAGCCGCCCGAACACAGTCGGCCGCCCCTGCGGGTCGCGGTGCGTCGTCACCAGCCCCTCGGGCTTGTGGTGGCGGAACAGCCGCGTCCGCGCCGCTGCCGCGACCGGCTTGCCCTCCACGCTGATCCGGTCCCCGGCCTCGACGAAGGTGGCCGGCGTCGTCACCGCCGCGCCGTTCCGCCGCACCTTGCCCTCGGCGATCAGCCGCTCGGCATCCCGGCGCGAGGCGACGCCCGCCCGCGCCAGCCACTTCGCGATGCGCTCGCCGCGCTCGCCCGCCGCCTCCCCGTCGTCGCTCATCGCCCGGCCTCCGCCACGAAGGCGGCGAGGATGGCTGGGTCGCGCGGGTCCACCGCGTATTCCGGGTGCCACTGCACGCCGAGAGCGAAGCGGTGCCCCGGATGCTCGACGCCTTCCACCACGCCGTCCGGCGCCACCGCGTTCACCACCGCGCCGCGCCCGGCCTCCGCCACCGCCTGGTGGTGCGCCGAGTTCACCCGCATCCGCTCCACGCCGACGATGCGCGCCAGCAGCGTGCCCGGCCGCACCTCCACCTCGTGCCCCGGCTCGGTGCGCGGGTTCGGCTGCTCATGCGCCAGCGCCCCCGGCACCTCGTCCGGGATGTGCTGCAGGAGCGTCCCGCCGAACGCCACCGCGAGCAGTTGCTGCCCGCCGCAGATGCCGAGCACCGGCATGTCCCGCGCCAGCGCCGCCCGCGTCGCCGCGATCTCGAAATCCGTGCGCCCGGGCTTCAGCACGACCTTCGGATGCGGCGCCCCGCCGCCCCACAGCGCGGGATCGACGTCGAAGGCCCCGCCCGTCACCAGCAGCCCGTCGATCGCATCGAGGTACTCGGCCGCCAGCTCGGGGTGGTGGGGCAGCGCCACCGGCAGCCCGCCCGCCGCCGCCACGGCGGCGAAGTAGTTCTGCCGCAGCGCGTACCAGGGCAGCCTGGACCAGCCCCCCGCCGGCTCGGAGTCGAGTGTCAGTCCGATGACAGGGCGGCGCTTCATGGGCTGTCCCTAGAGCAGATCGCGTTCAGGTGGAATCATCTGAACGCGTGAAGATGCTCTGAAAACAACGGCTGGAGCATGCTGCGTGAACGCATGTGAACGCAGCATGCTCTAGCGTCACGCACGCGGTTGCGGCAAGCATCCCCCATGTCCCTCTCCCCGATGGACGAGGCCTTCGCCCAGGCCCGCGCCGCCGCCGCGCGCGGCGAGGTGCCGGTCGGCGCCGCCGTGACCGCCGCCGATGGCCGCCTCCTTGCCGCCGCCGGCAACGAGGTGGAGGCGCGCCGCGATCCCTCCGCCCATGCCGAGATGCTCGCCCTGCGCGCCGCCGCGGCGGCCACCGGCGACAAGCTGCTGACGGGCGCCACGCTCTGGGTGACGCTCGAGCCCTGCCCGATGTGCGCCGCCGCCGCGTCGTTCTTCCGCCTCCGCCGCCTGGTGTTCGGCGCCTACGACCCGAAGGGCGGCGGCGTGGAGCACGGCGCGCGGATCTTCTCCCACCCCACCTGCCACCACATGCCCGAGGTGATCGGCGGCCTGCGCGAGGGCGAGGCCGGCGAACTGCTCCGCGCCTTCTTCGCCGCACGGCGCTGACCTTTATCTTCACAAGGGCTTGCGTCGGGGTAGCCGAGCACCCGCCCGGTCGTTAGGCCCGCGCCATGTCCTCCGCCGCCGCCACGTTCCGGGAGATGCTCCGTCGCAGCCGCGGCCTGCCCCGCTGGCAGCGCTACGCCATCACGCTCGGCATCGTCGGCGCGACCGCGCTGCTGCGCGAGGTCGCGAAGCCGCTGCTGCCGCCGGACGATGCCTTCAGCCTCTTCTACCTCGCCATCCTGTTGTGCTCGGCGCTGTTCGACCGCGGCAGCGGCTTCCTCGCCACCCTCCTGGCGGCCACCATCACCGGCTGGTCCTGGCTGTCGCCCGCCGGCCTGCTGTCCATCACCGATCCGCGGCACGCCTCGCCGATGATCCTCTTCATCCTCTTCGGCTGCGCCACCGCCGCGATCGTCGAGATGATGCACAAGGCGCTGGAGGAGGCGCGTACCGCCCACGCCTCGCTCACCGAATCGCATGACGTGACCAGCCGGGCAGAGCGCGCGCGCACCCTCATGCTGCGCGAGTTCCGCCACCGTACCCGCAACGACCTCGGCGCCCTCGTCGCGCTGCTGATGCTCCGCGCCCGCACCGCCCCCTCCGAGGCGGCGGGCGAGGCGCTGCGCGAGGCCGCCGACCACGCCCTCGCCCTCGCCCGCGTCCACACGCGGCTCGCCACCGACGAGGGGCTCTCCGCCGGCACCGAGGCCGCGGTGGTGGACACGCGCGACTTCATCGCGGGCCTCTGCGCCGATCTCCGCACCGCGCAGGTCGGCGCCGGGCTGCGCCCGGTCGCGCTGGAATGCGACGTGGAATCCCACTCCGTCTCCACCGAGCGCGCCGTGCCGCTCGGACTGGTGCTGAACGAGGCGGTGACCAACGCGCTGAAATACGCCTTCCCCGAGGACCGGCCCGGCGTCGTCCGCGTCACCTTCCGGCGCGACGGGGAGGAGTATGTGCTGACCGTCGAGGATGACGGCATCGGCCTGCCGCCGGAGGGCGAGGTGCCGGAGGAGCGCGGGCTCGGCCGCGGCGGCCTCGGCATGCGCCTGCTCGCCGGCCTCGCCGCGCAGCTCCGCGGCAGCTTCACCCGCCGGCCCGGCCCCTGCAGCGCCGGCACGGTCGCGGTGCTCCGCTTCCCGGTCTCCGGGCCGTCATCGAACGGCTGACGCGACCCCCGCCGCGCGCGGCTCCCAGACCCAGCGCGGCTCCGGCCCTACCGCGACGCCGGCATGGAAGCGCGGCGCCGGACGGTGCCGCGCCTCCCCCGCCAGCACCGCGCGCCCCTGATCCGTGATCCGCCAGGGCGGGCCAGGTGTCAGCAGCCGGCGCGGCCCCTCCGCCAGCCGCGCCGCCACCTCCTTCAGGATGAGGTCGTTGACCGGGAAGACCGGGTCCGCCGCGTGCTGCGCCGTCATCAGCGCCGGCAGGGCCTCGGCGCCCTCGGCCGCCGCGCGCAGCACCTGCCGCTCGGTCAGCGCCAGCCCGTCCGTCCGCCAGGGCAGGTCCTGCAGGTGGCGCCGCATGGCGGCCGCCAGGTGGGGCAGCGGCAGCGCGCGGCGCGACATCGCGTCCAGCGCCGTCGGGTCCTCCGCCGCGAAGGCCTCCCACGCCGCCGCGCCGGCCTCGACGCCGGCGGCCGTCAGGGGAACCGGCGAGAGGCCGGCGATCTCCGCATCCGGCAGCGCCACGAAGGGCCGCCGCCCGTCGGCCGGCATCAGGAACAGCCCGCCTTCCGGCGCCGCGCGGCCGCCGAGAAGCGACAGCACCCGGATCAGCGCCGCCTGGTCCCACAGGTCGTGCTCGAACCACAGCAGCGCCCGCGCGAAGCGGCCGAGGCCCGACACGGCGGCGTATTCGCCGCCGAGCCGCGCCCGCACCGCCGCCGGGTCGGCGCCCGCGTGGCGCGCGACGAAGCGCGCCCGCTGGCCGAGATAGGCCATCAGCCCGGGTTCCCCGACCGGCCCGACGCAGACCGGGTCGGAGAAGGCGAGGTATTCCCCCGCCCATCCCGCCGCCTCCAGCCGGCCTCGCAGGTCGTCCCCGGGGCGGAGATGCGCGTCGGCCAAGCCCGCGCCCGGCTACAGCCGCAGCCCGAGGCGGCGGATCATCTCCCCCTCCTCGGCATACTGCTTGCGCGCGAAGGCCGTGTATTCCGCCGGCGGCATGTGCCAGGGCGCCATGTCGAACCGGTCGAGGATCGCGACATGCGAGGGGTCGAAGATCGCCTCGCGGAAGGCGTCGTGCAGCACGCGCACATGCTCCGGGTTCATCCCCTTCGGCCCGCCGAGGCCGTAGGGCGAGGCGGAGACGAGGTCGATGCCGCTCTCGCGCAGCGTCGGCACGTCGGGGAAGCGCTTGGCGCGCTCCGCGCTCCAGACCACCAGCAGCCGCAGCCGCCCGGCCTGCACCAGCTCCGCCCAGCCGGAGCTGTCGGCCGTCGCCTCGATCTGGCCGCCGAGCAGCGCCTGCATGTTCTCCGCCACGCCGCGGAACGGCACGTGCACCCATTCCACGCCGCGCATCTGCGCGATCTGCTCCATGGTGATGTGCAGCGAGGTGCCGACGCCCGGCGTGCCGTAGTTCAGCCGCCCCGGATTGGCTTTCGCGTGGTCGAGGAACTCCGCGAAGGTCCGCCACGGCGCATCCGCCCGCACCACCACGCCGAACAGGTAGCCGCTGACGTGGATGACGTAGGTGAAATCCTCCAGCGGGTTGAACAGCGCCCGCTGCGCCATCTGCGGGTGGCGGAACACGCTGATCGGAAGCTGCGCCAGCACGTGGCCGTCGGGCCGCTCGTTCAGCAATTGCTGCGCCGCCAGCACCCCGCCGGCGCCGGCCCGGTTCTCCACCACCACCGGCTGGCCGAGCCGGCGCGACGCCGCCTCGGCCAGTGCGCGCATCTGGATGTCCGTCGTGCCGCCGGCCGCCCAGGGCACCAGCAGCCGGATGGGGCGGTCCGGGAAGCGGCCCTGGGCGCGGAGCGAGGGCGCGGCGAGGAGGGCGGCGCCCGACCCGAGGATCGCGGCGCGGCGTGGCAGGCGGAATGGATGCATGGTGCTGGCGGGCTCCCTGGCTCGCGGCGGGCCTTGCCTGGCCCGTCCGCCTTCGTTCCCCGCCACTAAAGCACGCCCCCCCGCACCGCGTGAACCGCGGGGGCCGGCGTTCCGCAGGCAATCCCCGGTGACCTGCTGCGTGATCCCCGACCGTGGCAGCGGGAGGTTGCCCTGCCTTCCTTTTTCCCCATCCCTGCGACATACCGCGCGCGGTTCCGAAACGCCTGCCTCCCCGGGGTCCCCCTGCCCATGACGCCTGCGCCCGCCGAGCCGATCGTTCCCGTCATCCTGTCCGGCGGCACCGGCACGCGGCTCTGGCCGCTCTCGCGGGAGGGGTACCCGAAGCAGTTCTGGCCGCTGGTGACCGAGCGGACGATGCTGCAGGACACCGCGTCCCGCGCGGGCGGCCCCGGCTTCGCCCCGCCCGTCGTCGTCGCCGCGGAGCCGCACCGCTTCCTGATCGCCGAGCAGCTGCGCGAGGCCGGCGCCGAGGAGGCGCGCATCGTGCTGGAGCCGGCGGCGCGCAACAGCGCCGCCGCGATCGCCGCCGCCGCCGTGCTGGTGGGCGAGGCGTCGCCCGACGCGGTGCTGTGGATCCTCGCCGCCGATCACGTCGTGCGCGACGTGCCCGCCCTGCTCGCCGCGCTCGATCCCGCTTCCGCCGCCGCCCGCGCCGGGCGCATCGCCACCTTCGGCATCCGGCCGACCAGCCCCGAGACCGGCTACGGCTACATCGAGGTCGGCGAGGCGCTGCCCGGCATCTCCGGCGCCCACCAGGTGGCGCGCTTCGTGGAGAAGCCGGACGCCGCGACCGCCGGGCGCTTCCTCGCGGGTGGCCGGCATCTCTGGAACAGCGGCATGTTCGTCGCCACCGCGCGCACCCTCCTCGCCGAGCTCGCCGCTCATGCGCCGGAGGTGCTGGCCGCCGCCCGCGCCGCGGTGGCCGAGGGCACGCGGGACCTCGGCTTCGTCCGCCTCGGCGCCGGCTTCGCGGCCGCGCCCTCGATCTCGATCGACCACGCGGTGATGGAGCGCACGCGCCTCGCCGCCGTGGTGCCCTGCGACCCCACCTGGTCCGATGTCGGCTCCTGGGCCTCCCTCTGGGAGGTGGCGGAGAAGGATGCCGAGGGCAATGCCACGCACGGCCCGGTCGCCACCCTCGGCGCGCGCCGCTGCCACATCCGGTCGGAGGGCATCCTGACCGCGGTCGTGGGGCTGGAGGATGTCGTGCTGGTGGTCACCGACGATGCCGTGCTCGCCTGCCACCGCGAGCGCGCGCAGGAGGTGAAGGCGATGGTGGAGCGGCTGAAGGCCGCCGGCCACAGGGAGGCGACGGAGCACCGCAAGGTCTACCGCCCCTGGGGCAGCTACGAGGGCGTGGCCCACGGCACGCGCTTCCAGGTGAAGCGCATCTCCGTCCGCCCCGGCCGCAAGCTGTCGCTCCAGAAGCACTACCACCGCGCCGAGCACTGGGTCGTGGTGGCCGGCACCGCGATCGTCGAGCGCGACGGCGAGCGGATCCTGCTGCGCGAGAACGAGAGCGTCTACCTGCCGCTCGGCTGCGTCCACCGGCTGGAGAACCCGGGCATGATCCCGCTCACCCTCATCGAGGTGCAGGTCGGCCCCTATCTCGGCGAGGACGACATCGTGCGGCTGGAGGACACCTACGGGCGGGCCTGACGGCATGGCGCAGGCGTCCTCCCTCCGCCGCGCCGACGCGCTGCGCGACGCCGGCGCCTGGGCCGAGGCGGCGGCGGCGTACGCCGCCTGGCTCGCCGCGCACCCCGAGGACTGGCCCATCTGGGTGCAGCACGGCCATTGCGTGAAGGAGGCCGGCGACCCGCGCGCCGCCCTCGCCAGCTATCGCCGGGCGGAGCGCGGCCTGCCCGGCGACGCGGACCTGCAGGTCCAGATCGGCCACGCGCTGAAGCTCTCGGGCGATCTTCCGGCCGCGCGCGCCGCCTACGCCGCGGCGCTCGAGCGCGATGCCGGATCGGACGCCGCCTGGGCGGAGATCCGCGTCCTGCCGGCGCCCACCACCGGGAAGGAGACGGGCGGCGCGGGGCCGCACCTCGTCTTCGACCTCTCCGACCTGCTCGCCTGGTTCGACGGCGCGCGGGCGCCGACCGGCATCCAGCGCGTGCAGATGGAGATCGTCGGCCCCGCCCTGCGCCGCGGCGGGCCCGCCGCCTCGGTCGCCCTCGCCGTGTTCCGCCCGGAGGCCGCGGCCTGGCGGGCGCTGCCCGTCGAGATCTTCCGCCGCCTCGCCCACCTGTCGCGCCGCGGCGCCGACCCGGCCGAGCCCGCCTGGCAGGACGCGGTGGCGGCCGCGCGCGCGGCGCTGGACGCGGCGCCCGACCTCGGCTTCCCGCCCGGAGGCTGGCTGGTGAACCTCGGCTCCTCCTGGACGCTGCCGGACTACCACCGCGCCGTGCGCGCGGCCCGCGCGCGGAGCGGGCTGCGCTACGCCGCGCTGCTGCACGATTGCGGCCCCGTCGTGGTGCCGGAGCATTCGCCGCGCGAGACCACCGCGCGCTTCGCCCGCTGGCTCTCGATCCTCAGCGCCGAGGCCGACCTGCTGCTCTGCGCCTCGGAGGCGACGGCCGCGGACCTCGCCCGGCTGCGCGCGGCGCATCTTCCGGGCCTGCCGCAGGCGCCGGTCGCGCTGCTGCGGCCGGGCGCGGCGCCGACGCCGGCGCCCGCCGCGCCGGCGCATCCCGGCGCGGCGGCGCTCGCCGGCCGGCCCTACGTGCTGCTCGTCTCCACGGTCGAGAGCCGCAAGGACCACCTCTTCGTGCTGCATGCCTGGCTCGCGCTGCTGCGGCGCCGGCGCGACGTGCCGCCGCTCGTGCTGGTGGGGCGCGAGGGGTTCGGCGCCGCGCCCGCGCTCGCGCTGCTGGCGCGCGCGCCGGAGTTCGAGGGGCGCGTGCTGCGGCTGGACGACGTGCCGGACGCCGCGCTGCCCGCGCTGTACCGCGGCGCGCTCTTCACCCTCTACAACTCGGCGCATGAGGGCTGGGGCCTGCCGGTGACCGAGGCGCTGGCCGCCGGCAAGGCGGTGGTGGCGCCCGGCCATTCGGCGCTGCTCGAATCCGGCGCCGGACTCGCGCTGCACTTTCGGCCGGGCAGCGAGCCCGCCTTCCTGGCGCTCGTCGAACGCCTGTTGGATGACAAGGCGTTCCGGGCCGCGACCGAGGCGCGGATCGCCGCGGAGTTCCGGCCGCCGAGCTGGCAGGAGCTTGCGGACACGCTCGTCGCGCGCCTCGCCGCGGCGCCACCCGCCGCGCCGGCGGCGGCCGTGCCGCCGCCCGGCACCATCCTCCGCCTCGGCGCGGGCGATGCGGCGCGCCCCGCGGCGGCGATGTTCTGGGCGGACCGGCTGCGCGAGGGCCCGGGCTGGCACGCGCCCGAGGCGTGGGGCTGCTGGACGCGGCCCGGCCGCGCGGTGCTGCGCCTGCCCGTCGCGGCGCCCGCCGGCACGCGGCTGCGCCTGCATCTCGGCCTGCGCGGCGCGGCGGAGGCGAAGCGCGTGGCGGTGACCGCGGCCGGCGGCCGTCAGGTGCTCGAGGTGCCGGCCGAAGGCGCGCCCGTCCTCGCGATGGAGGTCGTCGCGGACGGCGCCGCGCTGGAAGTTGCGGTCGACGCGCCGGGCCCGGAGGCCGGCATCGGCGTCGTCGCCGCGATGTGCTGCGCCGCCGACGACCTCGCCGCCCGGATCGAGTTCCTGGAACGCCTGCGCTTCGTCTGGGTGGGCGGGGGATAGCGCTCTCCTTCCCCTCCCTCGCGGGGAGGGGAAGGGCAGGGGCCTCAGTTCATGAACACCCGGGCGCTCAGTGCGCTCTGGAAGATCAGGTTCAGCAGGTCGCGGGCGATCTGGAAGTTCTTCGGGTCGAGGCGCGGCAGCGCGATCAGCTCGTCGCCGGGCGCGGGGCCCTCGGTCGGCTCCAGCACCAGCTCGCCGCTGGCGCGGCGGATCATCACCTGGTTGTCGGCGCCGCGCTCGGCGAAGCCGCCGGCCGCGGCGATGTACTCCGGGATGGTCATGGTCGGCCGCCACACCACGCCCTGCGGCGCCCGCACCTCGCCCGAGACGAGCACGGTCTGCACCCGCTCCGGGATGACGATCGTGTCGCCGTCCTGCAGCCGCACATCGGCGCAGCGGCCGGTGCGGTCGGTCACCACCAGCCGCCCCTCCGGCTGGGTGCGCCGCGCGCGCTGGATGTAGGCGGCGACGAGGTTGGCCTCCGAGGCGCGGATTTCCGCCACGCCGGTCGTCGGCGAGATGGCGAGGAAGAGCTGCCTCTCCAGCCGGTCCAGCGCCTCGTTGATCGTGCGCGTCTGCTGCGCGGCGAGCGAGGGGCGCAGCAGGAACACGCCGCGCGGGTTCGCCAGCACCGGATCCACCGCCACGTAGTCCAGCAGCGTGCAGAGCGAGGTGTCGCGGTCGGCGATCAGCACCGAGGGGCCGATGCGGCTGCCCTCGATCGAGACGCGGACGGTGGGGGCCGGCGCGTCGGTGATGAAGCTCACCACGTCCTGGTCCAGGAGCTGTATCGAGCCCAGCTCCCGCACCGTGGCGTAGCGCGAATAGGGCTGGCCGCCGCGCGTGCCGCGGATCACCGCGTTGGTGGCGGAGGGCAGGGGCGCAGCGAGGCGGATCAGCTCCGACCCCGGCATGGCGCGGCCCGCGACCTCGAACAGGAAGTTGTTGCGCACCGCGCCGTCCACGCCGACCAGCGCGCCCTGCGCCGCGACCACCACCGTGTCGCCCTGCTGCAGCGGCAGTTCGGGAAGCTGGCCGGTCAGCAGGAAGCGGTAGAGGTCGACGCGCGCCACGGTCCGGCCGCCCCGGTTGATCGAGATGTCGCGGAACGAGCCGCGCCCCGGATCGATGCCGCCGGCGCGGGAGAGGAAATCGAGCACGCTGTCCGAGGCGGCGCCGAGGTGCCGGCCCGGCGCGCGCACGAAGCCGGTGACGAAGACGCCGAGCTGCCCGGTGGTGATGACGGTCGCGTAGACCTGCACCTGCTGCGAGTAGACGCGGCGCACCTCCGCCTCCACCACCCGCTGCAGGTCCCCGGCACGCGTGCCGGCCAGCCGGATCGGCCCGACCTGGGGAATGAAGACGTTGCCGTCATTGTCGATGATGCTGACCGCCGAGGTCTCGACGAAGCCCCAGGTGGTGATCGAGACGCGGTCGCCCGGCGACAGCCGGTAGTTCGGGTTCGGCGTGTCGGTCGGCGGCGGCGCGCCGCGGGTGAACAGGCTGGCGCCGAACACCGCGGTCGCCGGCCCGGCCGGCCGGGTCGGGTCGCCGATCGGGCCGAAGGCGACGGGTCCGCCCTCGGCCGCCGTGGCCTGCCCCGCCCGGCGCTCCACGATCGGGTCGCCCTGCCCGAGGAGCTGCGGCAGCGTGCCCGGGCCGACCGGGGCGGCCGCGGGCGGCACCCCGGGCGGGATGCCCGGCTGCATCGGCGGCACCTGGGCGCCAGGGCCGGCCAGCCCCGGCGGGCGGATCTGCGCAGGGACGGGCGCGGCGATGCACAGCGCGGCAAGCAGCAGCAGCGCCTTGCGGATCACGCTCATCGTCAATCCCCCACCCCCGACAGGCGGGCACCCCCCGGTGCCCGGCATGGATCATGGCGCAGAACCGCCGGGCCGCGAAGCCGATCAGCGGTTGAGCGGGGCTCCGCCCGCGCTTTCCGGCGCGGCGTGGCGCGCGTGCAAGATCAGCGCGGGCGGCCCGTCAGCTCGCATGCTCCCGCGCGCCGGCCACCAGCAGCCAGCCGATGCCGAACACCACGGTCAGCGCCACGAAGACGGTCGCGATGTTGAACGTCGCGGTCGGGTACAGCGCGCGCTCCGGCAGGTTCGGCTCGGCCACGCGCATCAGGAAGACCTGCTGGCGCAGCGCGTCCGACCGCGCCTGCTCGAGCGACGCGGTGGCCGAGGCGAGCTGCCGGTCCGCGAACTCCCGTTCGAGCTGCAGCCTCTCGTAGCCCGCGACCTGCTGGGTCAGCGCCTCGTCGCCGCGGGTGACGCGGCCCCGCTCGGTCGCGATCTGCTGGCTGAGCGCGGCGATGCGGTTGTTCAGCACCTGGATCTGCGGGTTGTCCGGCCGCATGAAGGACCGCCGCTCCTGCAATTCCGCCCGCGCCTGCGCGAGCGCACCTTCCAGCCGGGCGATGACCTCGAGCGCGGAGCCCGCCGTGCGCGTGGGATCGAGCGCCTGCTCCCGCTCGCGGAAGGCGGTCAGCGCCTCGCGCGCCGCCATCACGCGCGCCTCGGCCTGCGCCACGTCGTTCCGCGCGACGCGGAGCTGGTCCTCGATGGTGCGCAGCGTGAAGCGGTTCACCAGCTCCTCCGACATGCGCAGCAGCTCGAGCGCGATGGCGTGGCTGTCGGCCGGGCGGTAGGTGCGCACGCTCAGCGTGCTGACGCCCGTCTCCAGGTCGTAGACCAGCGTGACGCGCCGGCGGTAGTAGCGCAGCAGCCGCTCCGCCTCCGGATCCTCCCACCACAGCATCGAGATCAGGTCGGCCTCCGGCCGCCGCCAGATGCCGACGAGGTCGAGCCGGCGGCGCAGCCCGGCCACCGCGTCGTGGCTGGCGACGAACTCCTTCACCGCCTGGCTCTCCTCGCCGCCCGGGCGGAGCGACGCGGGCGCGCCCCCGCCGGCGAGCGCGGCCAGCGCGCCGGCACTTCCCCCGCCCGAGGCGCCGCGCCCCCGGACCTGGTAGCGCGCCTCGGACTCGTACATGTCCGCCGCGTAGAAGGCGTAGTACCCGGCGACGACCGCGGTCGGCAGCATCACGACCAGCAGGAACCAGCCGAGCACCCCGAACCGCCGGCGCCGCGGCGTGCGCAGGTCCATCGGCTGCCGCGCGCGCGCGTCGGGCGGCGCGGCGGGGCCCGGCAGCGAGACCGGGCTGGCCGTCAGGGCCTCAGAGGGCCTCGTAGGTGGCGATAGCTTCATCGAGGTCCTCGTAGAAGGTCAGCATGCCTTCGTGCAGCACCGCGGCCGTCCGGCAGAAGGTGCGGATATGCGCCGCGCTGTGGCTGACCATGACGATCGTCCGGCTGCGCAGCCGGTCGGACAGCGCCTGCTTCGCGCGGGCGACGAAGCGCTGGTCGCCGGCCGAGGCGCCTTCGTCGATCAGGTAGCAGTCGAAGTCGATCGCGAGCGACATGGCGAACAGCAGCCGGCTCATCATGCCCGAGGAGTAGGTCTTTGCCGGCATGTGCAGATAGGGCCCAAGTTCCGCGAACCCCTCCACGAAGTCCAGCACCTGGCGCACCGGCTGGGCGTAGATGCGGGCGACGAACCGCGCATTGTCCGCGCCGCTCAGCGCGCCGTGCACGCCGATGCCGCTGGCGAGCGGCCATGAGACCGACATGGTGCGCTCGATGCGCCCGCTGTTCGGATACTCCACGCCGCCCAGCATGCGCATCAGCGTGGACTTGCCCGCGCCGTTCCGGCCGAGGATGCCGACCGCGTCGCCCTGCCGGATCACGCCGGAAGCGCCGCGCAGCACGGTCTTCCGGCTGCCGCCGCGCATCGGGTAGTGCTTCCAGACCCGGTCGAGGACGATCATGCCGCGCTCAGAACTCGAGCCGCGGGCGCACCACCCGCATCGCGCACATGCCGATCAGGTTCGCCGCCAGCACCGCGCCCACCATGTAGGGCACGCTGTAGTAGGAGACGATGACGTCGCCGAACATGCCTTCCCGCAGCATCTCGTGGAAATGCACCTGCGGGTTCCACAGCAGCGCCTCCCGCACGCTCGTCGGCAGGCTGTGCATGGTGAAGAAGGCGCCCGACAGCGGCAGCGACAGGTAGACCAGCGGGCGGATGAAGTGGTCCGCCACCTCGAACCGCGCCGCGACCGAGGCGGCGATCAGCCCGAGGCCGTTGGCATAGCCCAGCAGCAGCACCACGCTTATCGCCAGCGCGGGCACGGAATACGGCAGCCTGTCGAGCACCGCCGCCGTGCCCACCACCGTCAGCAGCATCACCGCGAGGACCGCGCCGATCTCCAGCAGGTGCCGCGCCACGACGATGTCGAGCAGCCGCACCTGCCGGTGGTACATCAGCGTCATGTTGCTCTGGAACGCGCCGACCGACCGGCTGATGATGGCGCGGAAGGTGAAGTAGGGCACGTAGCCGATGAGGTAGAAGACGAAGATCGGCACCCCCGGCACGGTGCGGTGGCTGGCCATCCAGTGGATGAAGCCGATCGCGGAGGCGAGGATCAGCGGCTCCAGGATCAGCCACAGGAAGCCGAGGTTGTCCCGCCCGAAGCGCGTCTGCATCTCCCGCAGGATCAGCGCGTGGATGACGCGGCCCTGGACGGCGAAGCCGTGCGCCAGCCTGCCCTCGGGGCGGCGGCCGGGCAGCGGCCCGGCGGTCGCGCTCACGGCCGGGCGGCGCCGCCGCCGCGCAGCAGCGGCCGCACCTCGGCCCAGCCATTCTCGGTCGCGCAGACCAGGCGCTGCCGCTCCGCGATGCCGCCGCCGACCAGCACCTCGCGGCATTCGCGCCCGTTGGCCGAGTGGTAGGAGCGCACCAGCCGCACCGTCGCCGCCTGGCCGTTGGGCAGCGTCACGCGGTTGCCCGCGCCGGGCTGGGCCGAGGCGGCGAAGACCACCACCGGGTCGCTGCTCGCCACCACGTTCGGGTTGGACACCGCCGGCGCCGTCGCCGCGCCGCGGCCGAACCAGGAGGGACCGCCCCCCGCGCAGGCGCCGAGGCCCGCGGCCAGCCCCAGGGCGCAGGCGGCGCGGAGGATCCGGGCGGGGGCGGCGGTGCCGCCGGTGCGGGTGCCGTTCGGCTTGCTCATGGGGCAAGGCGTAGCGGAATCCGGCGCCCCTGGCAAAACGCAAAGCAGCCCCGCAACGAAACCGCCGCACTTCGGGGCGCGCCGTGGCGCTGGTAGGATGCCGCGTGCCGGACGCCCTGACCGACCCCATCGCCGAGGACGGCGCCGCGCCCCTCCTCCTGCCGCGCGGCGCGCTGCGCGCCTGGCCGCACCTTCCCGCCTTCTGGCCCGGGCGTCGCCTCGCCGAGGGCGGCACGGGCGAGGCGCCGTGCTTCGCGCCCGGCCCCTTCCGCTCCGCCCGGCTCGGCGCGCGGGAAGTGCCGGTCGCCCTCGTCCTCGGCACCGGGCCGGATCCGGTGGAGGAGGCGCTGCAGGCGGGCCGCGCCTTCGATCCCGCCCTTGCCCGCCAGGCGATGGCGCGGATCGCGGCGGGCCGCATCGGCGCGCCGCCCGGCCTGCCCGATCCCGGCGCCCTCGCGCTCGGCGTGCCGCCGCGGGGCGCGACGGTGGTGATCGACCCCTGCGACCCCGGCCGCGCCGCCGCCGCCGCCGCGGCCCTCGCCGCGGCGCGGGCCGGCGGGCGGCCGGTGGCCGTGGCGCGCGATCCCTTCGCGAAGGGCGTGCCGGTGCTCCCCGGCAGCCTCGGCCCGTTCGATCCCTGGACGATCCTCGACGCCGCGGCGGAGTTGCGCGGCGCCTCGCGCGATCTCGCGCTGCTCGCCCTTGCCGCCGGCGTCCCGGTGGCGGAGGGGCCGCTCGCCGGCCTCGCGCCGGAGGCGGCGTGGCAGGCGATCCTCGCCGCGACGCGCTGCGCCGACCCGTTCCGCGCCGCGCCCCTCGACCTGCTCGCCGCGCTCGACATCCTGGCGCTGTGGAAGGCGCGGGAGGCGGAGGGCAGGCGCGTCGCCGCGCTTCTCGACATCCACCCCTACAAGCGCGCCCGGCTGAAGGAGGCGCTGGCCTCCGCCGCGCCGCCGCCTTCGGTGCATCGCCGCCCGGCGGGGGCGATCGCGGCGGCGCGGGCGCGCGGCGGCGCCGTGCTGGCCTGGAGCGCCTCGGTCCCCGCCTCGCTGCGCGAGGACTGCGCCCGCGCCGGGGTGGAGCTGCTGTGGCTCGAGGATGGCTTCATCCGCTCCGCCGGGCTGGGCGCGGCCTTCCGCGCCGGGGCGTCCTTCGCGATCGACGGGCGCGGGCCGTACTACGACCCGTCGCGCGAGAGCGACCTCGAGCATCTGCTCGCGACCGCCGACTTCCCGCCGGCCCTGCTGGCGCGCGCCGCGGCGCTGCGCGCGGCGGTCGTCGCCCGCGGCGTGACGAAATACAACCTTCCCGGCGCCGCGCCCGCCATCCCCGCAGCCCCCGGCCGCCGGCGGATCCTCGTCCCCGGCCAGGTGGAGGACGACGCCTCGGTCCGCGCCGGCGGCGGGGCGATCCGCACCAACCTCGCCCTGCTCCGCGCCGTGCGCGCGGCGGAGCCGGACGCCTTCCTGCTCTACAAGCCGCACCCCGACATCGAGGCCGGCTTCCGCCGCGGCCGCCTCTCCCGCGACGCGCTCGACGGCCTCGCCGACGCGGTGATCGAGCGCGCGCCGATGGCCGCCCTGCTGCGCGAGGTGGACGCGGTGCACACCCTCACCTCCCTCACGGGGTTCGAGGCGCTGCTGCGCGGCCTTCCCGTCACCTGCTGGGGCGTGCCCTTCTACGCCGGCTGGGGGCTGACCGAGGACCGCGCGCCGGTGCCGCGCCGCGGCCGGCGCCTCTCCCTCGACGCGCTCGTGGCCGGGGCGCTGATCCTCTACCCGCGCTGCATCGACCCGCTGACGCGGCTGCCCTGCCCGCCGGAGGTGCTGCTGGACCGGATGGCGCGGCCGGAGCTGTTCCCGCCCGGCCGGCGCGCCCGGCTGCGGGCCGCGCAGGGCTTCCTCACCCGGATGGTGGCGCGCCTCAGCGGATGGCGGTGAGCGGCGGCTCCGCCGCCAGCTCCGGCACGCCCACCCGCCCCTCGTCCAGCCGCGCCACCGCCGCCTCCACGGCGGCCGCCCGCCCTTCCGGCGCATAGAACACGCCGCGAAGCTGCGTCGTGCCCTGCAGCGCGCCGAGGAAGGCGTCGCGCAGCGACGGCTCCGGCGGCTCCGCCTCGCTCCAGAACCGGTCGAGCGGACCCTGGTAGGTCAGCCCCGGCACGTCCCATACCGCCCGGCCGAGCGCGACGGCGGGACAGCCGAGGGTCAGCGCGCGCACGCCGACCGTGCTGTTCACCGTCACCAGCCCGCGCGCGCCGCGCAGCATGTCGTCCAGCGGGCCGTGATGCGCGAGGTGGACGCGCAGCGCCACGCCCGCCGCATCCGCGATGGCGTGGACCCGCCGCCCCCAGCGCTTCAGGCAGGGATCCAGCGGATGCACCTTCACGATCAGCCGCCCATCCGCCGGCGCGTGCCGCGCGAAGGACCGCACGGTCTCCGCCACCGGCGTGTCCATGTCGCGGTAGGAGGAGTAGGCGCGGACCGAGAAGTCCGTCTCCATCTGCATCGCGAACACCCAGTAGGGGTGCGGCGCCGCCATCGCCAGGGCGCGCGCGCCCTCCGCATGTTCCGCCCCGCGCCGCAGCAGCCGCAGCCCGATGCCGGCATAGGTGGCGACCGGGTGGTGGAGCTGGTGCGACCGGTAGTGCGGGAAGGGCAGCGGCAGCAGGCTGGCGAGGTGGTAGGCGACGTCCCAGCGCGCCTGGCGGGCGAAATCGTCCGACAGGCGTTCCTGCAGGTCGGCCGGCGGCAGCGCCCGCGCCAGGGCGCGGATCGCCTCGGGGTCGCGCGGGAAGCGGCTGTCCCCGCCCATCCCGTCGCGCTCCAGCGTGATCCAGTCCGGGCGGAAATAGCCGAAATCGGTCACCGTCACGGCGATGCCGCGGGGCCCCGCCGCGGCGATGGCGGCGCGGTGATACGCCCGCTGCTCGCCGAGCAGCACGATGTCGGTGACCCGGTGCCTGTCGAGATATGTCGAGACGAAGACAGGCCAGTCCTCGGGGTGGCCCCGGTAGTCGGTCACCCGGCCGGGGCCGCGCCGCCAGCACAGCCGGTCGCCGAGGCAGAGGTTGATCCGGTGGATCTCATGCCCGCGCGCCGCCAGCCCGGCCGCGACCTCGGCGAAGAACGGGCTGATCGGACCCTGGAGGAACAGGAAGCACCGTCTCAGGGCGGGGGGCGGCGTCATCTTCATCGACCTTCCCCGGCATCGCATCCGACCCCGGGAAGGTCAACCAACGCTTGCGTCGTTCCGGTGTCCTACAACGGAACGAATCATCGTGAGGTCCTGGAGACGCACCAGCCGGACGCCGCGCCGCGCCGCCGCGCGGAGCGTCGCGGCGTCCGGGAAGGGGCAATAGGGCAGGAGGGGCACCGCCCGCCCGCGGGGGGGCATCCCCGCCTCGCAGCCCGCGATCGCCTCGTCCAGCAGCGGCAGCCCCGCCAGGTGCAGCAGGCGCGAGGCCCCGAGCGCCGAGACGCCGGGCGGCAGCGCGACCGCGCGCTGCCCGATGATCTCGCCCGCGTCGATCCGCGGCGCCAGGCGGTGGAGCGTGACGCCGGTGCCGCCCTCCAGCAGCCCCCAGAAGGCCGGCACCGGCCCGCGGTGCCGCGGCAGCAGCGACGGGTGCAGGTTGACCCCGCCGAGACGCGCCCGCGCGATCGTCGCGGAGGAGAGGATCTGGTCGAAATGGAGCGTGACGATCAGGTCCGGCCGCGCCGCGTCGAGGGCGGCCGCGGTCTCCGCCCCGTTCACGTCCCGCACGGCGACCCCGCCCGGGAAGCGCCGGCTGGTCGGCAGGCCGAAGCCAAGGGCGAGATAGGGCAGCACGCGCGGCCCGGACCGGGCCAGGCGCTTCCGGAGCTGCCCCCCCAACCCGCCCGCCGCCGGCCGCCCCACCTCCGACAGGCCGAGGAACACCACGCGGTGCCGGTGCGCGCCGAGGAAGGCGGACACCGCCTCGTCGCTCATCGCCGAGGGCATCGTGAGCAGCGCGATGCGGAGCGGGGCCGGGGAGGGGCAGCCTCCCTCCCGGTCTCGCCCGGCCGTCACGGCGCCGCGGCCAGAAGCGGGCGCAGGAAGGCCAGCACCTCCTCCGCCGCGTCCTCCGGCGTGCGGCCGACCGTGGCGAGGCGGAGCTCCGGGTTCTCCGGCGGCTCGTACGGGCTGCTGATGCCGGTGAAGTTGGTGATCGCGCCGCGCATCGCCTTCGCGTACAGCCCCTTCGGGTCGCGCCGCACGCATTCCTCGATCGGCGTGTCCACGAAGACCTCGATGAACTCCGCCTCGCCCATCATCTCCCGCACCATCCGCCGCTCCGCCCGGAAGGGCGAGATGAAGGAGCAGAGCACCACCAGCCCGGCATCGAGGAAGAGCTTCGCCACCTCGCCCACGCGGCGGATGTTCTCCACCCGGTCGGCGTCGGTGAAGCCGAGGTCGCGGTTCAGCCCGTGCCGCAGGTTGTCGCCGTCCAGCGTGTAGGTGTGGCGCCCCTCCCGGTGCAGCGCCTGCTCCACCAGCTTCGCCACGGTGGACTTGCCCGAGCCCGACAGTCCGGTGAACCACAGCACCACCGGCCGCTGGTGATCGAGCGCGGCGCGCGCCCGCTTGTCCACCAGCAGCTCCTCGGCGTGGATGTTGGTGGCGCGGCGCAGCGCGAAGGCGATCATGCCCGCCCCGGCGGTGCGGTTGGTGAAGCGGTCCACCAGGATGAAGGCGCCGGTCGCGCGGTTCGCGGCATAGGCGTCGAAGGGCAGGCGCGAGGCCAGCGCCAGGTTGCAGAAGCCGATCTCGTTCAGCTCCAGCCGCCGCGCCGCCGCGTGTTCCAGCGTGTTCACCTCCACCCGGTGCTTGATCGCGGTGACCGAGGCGCCGGTCCAGGAATGCCCGAGGCGCATCAGGTACTGCCGTCCCGGCAGCATCGGCTCCTCGTCCATCCAGAGCAGGTGGGCGGCGAACTGGTCCGCCACCTCCGGCCGGTCGGAGGGCGGGGCGAGCACGTCGCCGCGCGCCACGTCCACCTCCTCCGCCAGGCAGATCGTCACTGCCTCCCCGGCCGAGGCGGCTGCCTGCTCCGCGTCGGGGCCGAGGATGCGGGCGACCCGCCCCTGCCGCCCCGACGCGGCGACCACCACCGGATCGCCCACCGCGATCCGCCCGCCCGCCACCGTGCCGGAGAAGCCGCGGAACTCCGCGTTCGGCCGGTTCACCCACTGCACCGGGAAGCGGAAGGGAAGGCCGGCCGCCGCGCCCTCCACCTCCGCCTCCTCCAGCTGCTCGAGCAGCGTCGGGCCGCGGTACCAGGGCGTGTTGCCGGACCGGGTGGTGACGTTGTCGCCGAAGCGCGCCGAGACCGGGATCGGCACGAGGGAGGCGAAGCCGAGCGTCGCGGCGAAGGCCGCCCAATCGCCCACCACCCGCCCGAAGGTCGCCTCCTCGTAGCCGACGAGGTCGATCTTGTTCACCGCCAGCACGGCGTGCCGGATGCCGAGCAGCGAGCAGATGTACGTGTGCCGCCGCGTCTGCGTCAGCACGCCCTTCCGCGCGTCGCAGAGGATGACGGCGAGGTCGGAGTTCGACGCGCCGGTCGCCATGTTGCGCGTGTACTGCTCGTGCCCCGGCGTGTCGGCGACGATGAAGCTCCGCCGCGGCGTGGCGAAGAAGCGGTAGGCGACGTCGATGGTGATGCCCTGCTGCCGCTCCGCCTCCAGCCCGTCCACCAGCAGCGCGAGGTCGATCTCCTCCCCCAGCGTGCCGTGCTTCCGGCTGTCCCTGGCGACGGTGGCGAGCGTGTCGTCCATGATCAGCCGGCTGTCGTGCAGCAGCCGCCCGATGAGCGAGGACTTGCCGTCGTCCACCGACCCGCAGGTGAGGAAGCGCAGCAGCCCGCGCGCGGGGGCGGAGACGGGCCCGTCCATCAGAAGTAGCCCTCCCGCTTCTTCCGCTCCATGCTCGCCTCCTGGTCGTGGTCGATCAGGCGGCCGGCGCGCTCGCTGACCCGGCTGGTGCGCAGCTCCTCGATCACCGCCGCGACGGTGTCGGCGCGGCTTTCATGCGCCGCGGTCAGCGGCCAGTCGCCCATGGTGCGGAAGCGCACCCAGAGCGTCTCCGGCGCCTCGCCCGGCGCCAGCGCCATCCGGTCGTCGTCGCGCATGATGAGCATCCCGCCGCGGCGCACCACCGGCCGCGGCGCGGCGAGGTAGAGCGGCACGATCGGGATGCCCTCCGACGCGATGTAGTCCCACACGTCGAACTCGGTCCAGTTGGACAGCGGGAAGACGCGCATCCCCTCGCCCGGGGTGAGCCGCGTGTTGTAGAGGCCCCACAGCTCCGGCCGCTGGCCGCGCGGCTCCCAGACGTGTCCGGGCGCGCGGAAGCTGAACACGCGCTCCTTCGCGCGCGCCTTCTCCTCGTCCCGCCTCGCGCCGCCGATCGCCGCGTCGAAGCCGTGCGCGTCCAGCGCCTGCTTCAGCGCCTCCGTCCCCATGACGCTCATGTGCAGCTGCGAGCCGTGGGTGAGCGGCCCGATCCCGCGCGCCACGCCGTCCGGGTTGGTGTGGACGATCAGCCGCAGCCCGAGCTCCGCCACGCGCCGGTCGCGGAACGCCAGCATCGCCGCGAAATCCCAGCCGGTCGCGATGTGCAGCAGCGGGAAGGGCGGCCGGCCGGGCGCGAAGGCCTTCATCGCCATGTGCAGCACCACCGAGCTGTCCTTGCCGATGGAATAGAGCAGCACCGGGTTGCGGAAGGCGGCCGCGGTCTCCCGCAGGATGCCGATCGCCTCGGCCTCCAGCCGGCGGAGATGGGGCGTCAGTCGCGGATGTATCGCCAATTCTGTGGCCCAGTGTGACGGAAGACGGCTCGTTGCCTACATGGCACGGCGCGCCCCGCGCGGGAACCCGGGCGGGGGTGCTGGCCCGGGCGGGGCGAAGGGGATAGTGAGGCGGCATGACCGCCACCCCGCCGCCCGGCCGCACCGTCGCGATCGGCCCCGTCGCCTTCGCCAACCACCTGCCCGTCGCGCTGATCGCCGGCCCCTGCCAGATGGAGAGCCGCGCCCATGCGCTGGAGACCGCGGCCGCGCTGAAGGAGATCGCGGCCCGCCGCGGGATCGGCCTGATCTACAAGACGAGCTTCGACAAGGCGAACCGCACCTCCGGCCAGGCGGCGCGCGGCGTCGGGCTGCAGGCGGCGCTGCCGGTCTTCGCCGAGATCCGCGAGAGCCTCGGCCTGCCCGTGCTGACCGACGTGCACGAGGCGGCGCAATGCGCCGAGGTGGCGGGGGCGGTGGACGTGCTCCAGATCCCCGCCTTCCTCTGCCGCCAGACCGACCTGCTGCTGGCGGCCGCCGCCACCGGACGCGCGGTGAACGTCAAGAAGGGCCAGTTCCTCGCCCCGTGGGACATGAAGAACGTGGCCGCCAAGGTCACCGGCGCCGGCAACCCGAACGTGCTGCTGACCGAGCGCGGCGCCTCCTTCGGCTACAACACCCTCGTCTCCGACATGCGCGCCCTGCCGATCATGGCGCGCGACACCGGCCTGCCGGTGGTGTTCGACGCGACGCATTCCGTGCAGCAGCCGGGCGGGCAGGGGGCATCCTCCGGCGGCCAGCGCGAATTCGTCGAGACGCTGGCCCGCGCCGCCGTCGCCGCCGGCGTCGCCGGCCTGTTCATCGAGACGCACCCCGACCCCGACCGCGCGCCCTCCGACGGCCCCAACATGGTGCCGATGCGCGACTTCGAGGCGCTGGTCGCCCGCCTCCAGGCGATCGACGGGGTGGTGAAGGGCTTCGGCGCCGCCGCGCCATGAACCCGGTCGTCCTGATCCCCGCCCGCATGGCCGCCACGCGCCTGCCGGACAAGCCGCTGGCCGACATCGGCGGCGAGCCGATGATCGTCCATGTCTGGCGCCGCGCCACCGAAGCCGCGATCGGCGAGGTCGTGGTGGCGACCGACAGCCCGGCGATCGCCGAGGCCGTGGCGCGCGTCGGCGGCCGCGTGCAGATGACGCGCGCCGACCATCCCTCCGGCTCCGACCGCATCCACGAGGCGGTCTCCACCCTCGATCCCACGGGGCTGCACGATGCGGTGGTGAACGTGCAGGGCGACCTGCCGACCGTGGCGCCCGCCGCCATCCGCGCCGCCCTCGTGCCCCTGATGGATCCGGCGGTGGACATCGCCACCCTCGTCGCCGAGATCCGGCGGGAGGAGGAGCGCGCGGCCCCTTCCGTCGTGAAGATGGTGGGCAGCGAGCACGCGCCCGGCCGCTTCCGCTGCCTCTACTTCACCCGCCTTCCCGCGCCCTGGGGCGAGGGGAAGCTCTGGCATCACATCGGCCTCTATGCGTGGCGCCGCGCCGCGCTGGCCCGCTTCGTGGCGCTGCCGCCCTCCGGCCTCGAGCGGCGGGAGAGGCTGGAGCAGCTCCGCGCGCTGGAAGCCGGCATGCGCATCGACGCCATCGCGGTGGACGACGTGCCCCTCGGCGTCGACACGCCGGAGGATCTGGAGCGCGCGCGGGAGATGCTGCGATGAGCGAGGCGCAGCGCCACGCCACGCTGCGCCGCACGGTGGAGCTGGAGGCCGCCGGCCTCGGCGCGCTGCACGAGGCGCTGGACGGCGAGCTGGGCGCGGCGACGCTCCGCGCGGCGGAGACGATCCTCGCCCGGTCGGGCCGCGTGCTCGTCACCGGCATGGGCAAGTCCGGCCATGTCGCGCGGAAGATCGCGGCGACCCTCGCCTCCACCGGCACGCCGGCGCATTTCGTCCACCCGGCGGAGGCGAGCCACGGCGACCTCGGCATGATCACGCGCGACGACGCGGTGCTCGCCCTGTCGTGGTCGGGAGAGGCGCCGGAACTCGCCGACATCATCGCCTACACTCGGCGCTTCGACGTCCCCCTCGTCGCCATCACCTCCCGCGCGGAGAGCGCGCTCGGCGCCGCCGCCGACATCCGCCTGATCCTGCCGCGCATGCCGGAGGCCTGCCCGAACGGCCTGGCGCCGACCACCAGCACGACGATGCAGCTCGCCCTCGGCGATGCGCTGGCGATGTGCCTGCTGGAGGCGCGCGGCTTCTCGCCGATGGACTTCCGGAACGTCCACCCGGGCGGGCGCCTCGGCGCGCGGCTCAAGCGCGCGCGGGACCTGATGCACGGGACGGAGGAACTGCCGGTGGTCGGGCCCGCCGCGACGCTCGGCGAGACGATCGTGGTCATGACATCGCGCCGCTTCGGCATCGCCGGCGTGGTCGGGCCGGATGGCAGGCTGGCCGGCGTGCTGACCGACGGCGACCTGCGCCGCGCCTTCAACGCCGGCCTCGCGCTCGATGCGCCGGTGGCGCGCGCGATGACGCCGACGCCGCGCACCACCACGCCCGACGCGCTGGCCGCCGACCTGCTCGGGCTGATGAACGAGATGCGGATCACCAGCCTCTTCGTCGTGCAGGACGACCGGCCCGTCGGCATCCTCCACATGCACGACCTGCTGCGCGTCGGCGTGATGTAGGGCGGCGGCGCCTACCAGGCCGCCCGCGGCATCGGCTCCATGCTCGCGCAGTCCGGCTCCGCCGCCGCGCCGAAGCCCGGCACGTCGAGGCTGCCGAGGTCGATCGCGCCGTCGCGGATCGCCAGCCGCGGGCCGCGCGGCGTGTCGCCGTAGAGCGTCGGATGCGCCTCGAGGAAGCGGTACGCCTCCGCCTTCGGCCGTCCGGAGAAGCCGTCCACGAAATGGTGGCCGTTGCGTTCCACATGCGGCAGGCCGAGCAGCGCCACAAGTGCCAGGTCGCCCTGCACGCAGATCCCCGCCAGCGTCGTCAGATCCTCGGCGGACATGAAGTACCGCTCCCGCCCCTCCGCCGCGTTCCAGGCGCGGCAGCGCGCCAGGTTGACGAGGCTGCGCCACACGCCCTTGCATGCCTTCGACGACACGCCGGCGTAGCCGAGGCCGCGCGCCGTGACGAAGGCGTCCAGCGCGCCGTCGCTCTCGTCGATGATCACGGGCCGCGCCGCGGCCAGCGCCGCCATCCCCGTCTCCAGCGCCCGCGCCCGCTTCACCGGCTGCTCGACGTAGATAACGGAGGCGCAGAGCCGCGCGAGCCGCGGCTCCGCCTCCATCGCGCGCCACAGCGCCAGCGCGCCCTCCGCATCCTCGTACTGCTCGTTGCCGTCCAGGCTGGCGTGGTAGCCGCCACCCAGCCTGTCGAGCACCGCGGCGATGCGCGCCAGCCGCTCCACGTCGACCGCCACGTCCCCGCCCACCTTCAGCTTCCAGTAGCGGTGGCGGTATGTCGCGGCCACCTCCTCCAGCGTCTCCGGCAGCCCGTCCGCCACGCGCTCCGCCTGGTCCGCGGCGGTGATCGGATCGACCAGCCCGACCGTGTGCCGCGCATGGATCCGGCGCAGCGGTTCGAGCCCCGCGAGCATCGCGCCGAAATCGAAGCCGGCGAGGTCGGGCGCCACGGCGTGCGGCGCCATGCCGCCGATGTTCGCCCGCATGCCGTCCCAGAAGGACACGCCCGCGATCCGCAGCAGCGCATCCAGCATCGCGCGGTCGATCAGCGCGCGGCCGAAGCTCGCCACCAGCGGGTTCAGCCGCTCCGCCCCGGCCGCCGCCGTCACCGCGGCGTAGCTGTTGGCGAAGTGGCCGAAGGCCGTGTCCTCGCCCGCCGCCAGCGTCGCGGCCTCGGCGATCTCCAGCGCGCGGCGGAGCTGGTGCTCGTTCTGCGCGTCGGTCAGCGCCGGGTCCTTGTCGAACCACTTCGCGGCGAGCGTCTCCGCCGCCACGCCCCACCCCTCGCGCCCGTCCTCGGCGCGGATGCGCGCGCGCACCACCGCCTGGCGGCCATGCGTCACCGTGATGACGCCGAAGCGGAAGGGCAGGCGCAGCCGGAACGGCCATTCCAGCCGCTGCGCCTCGACCAGCCGGAACCTCATGCCTCCATCACCCCCTTCAGGTAGCCGATCGCCCGCGCCGCGCAGGTCGCGCCGTCCGGGTGGTAGTCGAAGGGCTCGACCGCGCAGAACCCGCCGTATGCCGTCTCGCGCAGTGCCCGGAACACCGGGCCGAAGCGGTCCGCGCCCTGGCCCGGCCCGCGCCGGTTGCGGTCGTTCAGGTGGACATGCGCCACCGCGCCGCCCGGCACGAAGCGGCGCAGCAGAACCTCCGCCGGCTCCGCCTCGCCGTTCCCTGCCGCGCTCACGTCGAGCATCGTGCGCAGCCCCGGCGAGCCCACCCGCGCGACGATCGCCGCCGCTTCCGCGACATTCGTCGCCCAGTTCGTCTGTCCGGCATCCAGCGGCTCCAGGCAATAGGTCAGGCCGTGCGCCGCCGCCCATCCGCCGGCAAGCGCCATCGCCTCCTCCGCCCGCGGCGCGTCGCCCTCCGCCGCCACCCGCCGCTGCCCGGGCGACCCGTGGACGAGCAGCGACGCGCCGAGATCGGCCGCCAGCCCGACCAGCCGCTGCATGGCGTCCAGCGTCCGCGCCCGCACCGCCGCATCGGCCGTGGTGATGGAAAGCCCCGCCGGCGCCACCAGCAGCCAGTGCAGCGAGGTGACCGGCGCGCCTTCGTCCCGCGCAATCCGGCGCAGCTCCGCCCGCCGTGCCGCCGGCAGCAGATGCGGCGCCTCCGCGTCGAGCGTGAAGGGCGCCACCTCCAGCCCGTCATAGCCGAGCGCCGCCGCCAGCCGCGCCTGCTCCGCGAAGGGCAGCGCGGCGACCACCTCGTTGCACAGCGAGATCCGCATCACGACTCCAGTCCGACGACCCGCCCTTCCTGCGCCGACCGCCGCGCCGCGTCCAGGATGCGCAGCGGCCGCACGCCGCCTTCGTGCAGGTCCGGGCCGCCGGGCACGCGCGTCTCCACGGCGCGCAGGAAGGCGCGGAGTTGCGCCGCCACCACCTCCTCCGGCCCCGCCGCCGTGCCGACCGGCTCCGCCGCGCCGTGGCCCGGCATCCAGTCGCCGCCCGCCGCCCGCCGATGCGCGCCGCGGCGAAGGCGCGACGTGCCGGCGGCGAAATCCACCTCCGCCACGGCCCCGGTTCCCGCGACGGCCAGCAGCTTGCGTGTCTCGGCCCCGGGCACCACCGCGTCCGGGTGTTCGCCGGCGGTCACGCAGCCGGCCTCGATCAGCGCCGTCAGGCCGGAGGGGAAGGCCAGGTGCAGGATCGCCAGGTCCTCCCGCCCGCGGCACAGCGGGTCCGACAGCGCGGCGAAGACGCGGCACGGCGCCTCGCCCGCGATCCAGGGCAGCAGGTCGGCGAAGTGCACCGCATCGTTCAGCAGCGCGCCCGAATCCGCCCGCGCGCGCTTCAGCCCCGACATGCGCGCCGAAAGGTGGTGCGGCCGCCCGAACGTTCCCGCCCGCACCGCGTCCCGCACGGCAATCGCGGCCGGATGGAAGCGGAAATACAGCCCCACCTGCGCGACGCGCCCGCACCGCCGCGCGAGATCGTGCAGCGCCGCGCTCTCCGCCGCCTGCTCGGTCGCCGGCTTCTCGAGGAACAGGTCCCGCCCGGCGCGCAGCACCGCCCCCGCGATCGCCGCATGCGTCGCCGGCGGCGTCGCCACCACGGCGGCCTCGCACGCGGCCAGCCCTTCCTCGAACGTCGGCACGAAGCGCGTGCCGGGCGGCGCCGCGGCGCGCATCGCCGGATCGGGCTCGTACGCCGCCGCCGCCACGCCGAGCCGCGCCAGCGCCGCCAGGTGCACCCGCCCGAACGCCCCGCAGCCGATCACCAGTACCCGCGCCATCGCCGCAGCAGGCGGCGAGCGGCGCGCGCCGTCAACCGGCCACCAGCTCCGCCAGCCCGGCCGGGCCGAACAGCGCCGTCCAGGCGATCGCCTGCATCTCCCGCAACTCCGGCACGGCGGCCAGCATCAGGTAGCCGGGCCTGTCGCCCGGCGCGTGGAAATGCGGCCCGACCGCGCGCGAGACATCGCCGCCCTCCCGCGGGTTCTCGATCTGATCACCGCCGCGCCGGGATCGGCAGGGAGCATGGAGCCGAAGGGCCCGCGCCATACGGCTCCGCCACGAGGATGGTGACGCCGTCGAGCGGCGATGGCGCGCGTGCGTCGGCAGGCGGCGTGTCCTCCGGAGCCCGTTGCCCCGATCCGCAGCATGGGCGCCCGATGTTGTCCGGACGAATTCAGGCGGGCAGGACCGCCACAGCCTCGGTCGCCGCCGCGCGCGCCAGCGCCGCGTCGCGCGTCGCCAGCGGCAGCCCGAGCCGCTTCGCCAGTTCGAGATACGCCGCGTCGTACGCCGTCAGCCCATGCCGCCGCGCAAGCTCCAGCACGGGGCCGGCCGACCGCGCCGTGGATGCCGGCTCGATCCGCACCGGCAGGCGGCGCAGCAGGGAGACCGCGGCGGATGCCTCATCAGCCGTCAGCCGGCCGCGGCGCTCGCCCTGCCGCAGGATGTTGACGCACTCCAGCGGCCAGATTGCCGGCGCAACGGCCCCATCCAGCTCCACCCGCGACAGCAGCGCGAGCGCGCCGGCGCCGCCCTCATCCGCAAAGAAGAACCCCGCCGTCGCCGAAGCGTCGAGGACGAGAGCCGCCACCCGTCAGTACCTGCGTCCAGCGTCACGCAGCTCCTTCCAGGAGAGACCGCCGAGCGTGTGGCGTTCCCGGAAGCGGCGCAGTTCCTCCGCCGCGCGCCGCGCGTCCTCGCTGCCAGGCGGTGGAGGCTCGTCCGGCTGCGGCACCAGCCGCGCCACCGGCGCGCCGCCCTCCGTGATGGTCAGCGTCTCGCCCCGCCGCACCCTCTCCAGCAACTCCTTCAGCCCGGGCCCCGCCTCGACCGTGCCGTCCATCGCCAGCCTCCTCGCCTGCCGAGACTAGACCGGTTGCCCTGCGGGAAGAAGAAGATCAGCTCGCCATCCGCGCCGCGCCGAGCACGAAGCGGTTGAGGATGACGAGCGGCAGCCAGGACTGCATCGCATCGTCGTAGTGCCCCGCGGTGACCACCGCCGCGAGATCGAGCCCCGGCACGACGAAGAGCCGCTGCCCGCCCAGCCCGATCCCCGCCGCCCAGGCAACCTCGCGCCCCGCAACGAGCGACCGGCCCAGCCACCAGTGATGGCCGTAGAAGAACAGCCGGTCCGCCGCCCCGATCCGCGGCAACAGGCTCTCCGCGATCCACGCCTGCGGCACGAGCTGCGCCTCGCCCCGCCTCCCGCCATCGAGCACGAGCTGCCCGATGCTCAGCAGGTCCCGCGCGCGCAGGCGCAGGCCGCCGGAGGCCGAGGGCGCGCCATCCGCGAAGCGCGCCCATTCGGCGCCGCGAATGCCGAGCGGCGCGAACAGCGCCCTCTCCGCGAACAGGTCGAGCGCCATGCCCGCGCCGCGCGCCAGCACCGCGCCGAGCAGCTCGGTCGATCCGCCAGCATAGTTCCACACCTCGCCCGGCTCCTCGACGAGGGCGGGCTGCAACGCGGTGCGCAGCCGGTCGGGCGAGCGCCACATCCGCATCTCGCCATGCGCCGGGTCGCCCATCGGGCGGTTCTCGTCCCAGTCCAGCCCGCTCGTCATCGTCAGCAGGTGGCGCAGCCGGATGCGGTCGCGCCCGCCCGTGCGGAGGTCCGCGTACTCCGGCAGCAGGTCGAGCACCGGCGTGTCGAGCCCCGGCACAAGCCCACGCTCCAGCGCCACGCCGAACAGCAGGCCGACGATGCTCTTCGTGACGGAACGGAGGTCGTGCGCGGTGTCGAGACCGTGCGCCGCCTCCGGCAGGGCCTCGGCCCAGCGGCGGTCGGGGCCGCGGCGATACTGCTCGAAGACGAGGCGGCCATGCCGCGCGACGAGGACGGCGTGGATGTTCGCCCCCGCGACCCCGTCGAGATACGGCCCGAGCGCCTCGAGCCGTTCGGCGCGCAGGCCCGCCGCCTCGGGCGCCGCGGCCTCCCAGCCCTCCTCGCCTGCCCGCCGCATCCCGGACCCTCCCCGAGGATGGCGGCGCCGCTCAGGCGCCCGCCAGCGTCAGCCCGTCGATGCGGAGCGTCGGCGCGTCCGTCCCGCGGCGGAAGCGCAGATCGTTCGCCGGCGTCATGTGAAGGAACATGTCCTTCAGGTTGCCGGCGATCGTGATCTCGCTCACCGGTTCCGCGGGGGCGCCGCCGCGGATCATGAAGCCGGCGGCGCCGCGGCTGTAGTCGCCCGTCACGCCGTTCACTCCCATGCCGATCAGGTCGGTCACGTACAGCCCCTCGGCGATGTCGGCCATCAGCGCCGCCGGCGTCGCCGGCCCCGGCTCCAGCCACAGATTCGTCGGCGCCGGCCCCGGCGGCCCGCCCGTGCCGCGGCTGGCATGGCCGGTGGAGCGCAGGCCGAGCTGCCGCGCGCTGCGCCAGTCCATCACCCAGGTCGTCAGCACCCCATCCTCCACCACCGCGCGCGCCGCGCCGGCCATCCCCTCCCCGTCGAAGGGGCGGGAGCGGAGGCCCCGCGGGCGCGTCGGGTCGTCGCGCACCGTCAGCCCGCGCGCCAGCACCGGCTGGCCCAGGTGCTCCCGCAGGAAGGAGGTGCCGCGCGCCACCGCCGCGCCGTTGATCGCCCCCGCCAGGTGGCCGAGGATCGAGCCCGCGACGCGCGGGTCGTACACCACCGGCAGCCGTGCCGTGCGCGGGCGCCGCGGGTTCAGCCGCGCCACCGCACGCTCCCCCGCGCGCCGCCCGATCCCCTCCGCCTCCTCCAGCTCGGCCAGGTGCACGACGGAGGACCAGTCGTAGTCCCGCTCCATTCCCGTGCCCTCGCCCGCCAGCGCCGTGCAGGACAGCGTGTGGGAGGAGCGCGTGTAGCCCCCCGCGAATCCGTTGCTCGCCACCAGCGCCACGCGCACGCGGCCCCAGGAGGCATCGGCCCCCTCGCTGTTGGTCACGCCCGGCACGGCCAGCGCCGCCTCCTCCGCCGCCGCGGCGCGGGCCAGCAGCTCCTCCGCCGTCGGCTCCACCCCGTCATCGAGGTCGAGCGGCGCGACCTCCCGCGCCGGATCGGGCCGCTCGGCCAGCCCGCCGAACGGATCCTCGGGCACCACCTTCGCCATCGCCACCGCGCGCTCCGCCAGCGCGGCGAAGCCCTTCGGATCGGGATCGGTGGTGGAGACCACCGCCTGCCGCAGCCCGACGAAGACGCGCAGCCCGATATCGACCGATTCCGACCGTTCGAGCTGCTCGATGCGCCCGAGCCGCCGCGTGACGGAAAGCGACGCGCTGCCCAGGTGCAGCGCATCCGCCGCATCCGCCCCCGCGCGCCGCGCCGCCGCCACCAGCTCCTGCAGGATGTCGAGGCTCATGCCGCGAGCCTCTCCGCGATCGCGGGCAGCGCCGGCACCTTTCCGGCCGGGCCGAGCGCGGTCAGCGTCGGCTTCGCGCGGAACGCCCGCGCCGCGGCGGCCTGCACCTGCTCCACCGTCACGGCGGCGATGCGCGCCTTCGTCTCCTCCACCGGGATCACCCGGCCATGCACCTGGAGCTGCCGCGCCAGGCCCTCGCACCGGCTGCCGGTGGATTCGAGCGACATGAGCAGCGAGGCGCGGAGCTGCGCCTTCGCCCGCGCCAGCTCCTCCTCCGTCACGTCGGACTGCACGCGGCGCAGCTCCTCCAGCGTCACCGGCACCAGCTCCTCCGCCTGGTCCTCGCCGGTGCCGGCATAGATCGCGAGCAGCCCGGTATCCTGGAACGGCGAGGCGAAGGAGTAGATCGAATAGACCAGCCCCCGCTTCTCGCGGATCTCCTGGAACAGGCGCGACGACATGCCGCCGCCGAGCAGGGTGGAGAGCACCTGCGTCGACGTGTGCAGCGGATCCGTCGCGCAGACCGACGGGAAGCCGAGGACGAGATGCACCTGATCGAGGTCCCGCTCCTCGCGGTATTCGCCGCCGGTGTAGCGCGCCGGCTCGGCCGCCGCGTCCGCGGCCGGCGGCAGCGTGGCGAAATGCTCCTCCGCCAGGCGCAGCAGCGCCTCGTGCTCCACCGCGCCGGCCGCCGCCAGCACCATCCGGCGCGGGCCGTAATGGCGGCGCATGTAGCCGGTCAGCGCCTCGCGCCCCATCGCCGTGATCGTCGCCTCGGTGCCGAGCACGGGGCGTCCCATCGCCTGCGCCGCGAAGGCGGTGGACTGGAAATGGTCGAAGACGATGTCGTCCGGCGTGTCGTTCGCCTGCCCGATCTCCTGCAGGATCACGCCGCGCTCGCGCTCCAGCTCCTCCGGCACGAAGGCGGAGTGGCAGAGGATGTCGCCGATGATGTCGGCCGCCAGCGGCAGGTCCTCCTTCAGCACCTTCGCGTAGAAGGCCGTGTTCTCGCGGCTGGTGTAGGCGTTGAGGTGCCCGCCGACATTCTCGATCTCGCGCGCGATCGCGGCGGCGTCGCGGCGCGCCGTGCCCTTGAACGCCATGTGCTCGAGGAAGTGGGAGACGCCGTTCTCCACCGTCGCCTCGTGCCGCGTCCCGGCATCGACATAGGCGCCGATCGACACCGTCTCGACACGCGGCATCCGCTCGGACACCACGGTGAGGCCGGAGGGCAGGCGGGTGAGGTTGACGTGCTCTGACATCGTGTTCCTGGGATCAGGCCGCGTTCCGGCGGGCGTGGCGGCGGACGAAATCCTGCACCGCCCGCAGCTCCGCCGGCAGCCGGGTGAAGCGTTCGGGCCGGTCATATAGGTCGGCGAGCCGCGGAGGGAGAGGGGGCGTCCGCCCCGTCGCCCGCCGCACCGCCTCGGGGAACTTCGCAGGGTGCGCGGTGGCCGCGACCACCACCGGGATGGCGCGGTCCGACGGCGGCACCGCGATCGCCGCCGCCGTGCCGACCGCGGTGTGCGGATCGGCGGGGTAGCCGCCCGCATCCAGCCGCGCGATCTCGGCCAGCGTGCCCGCATCGTCCAGCGCGAAGCCGCGGAACACCGCCGCCGCGGTCGACCAGGCGGCGTCCGGCACCGGCATCCGCCCATCGGCCCGGAAGCGCCGCATCGTCTCCGCCGTCGTCGCCGCGTCGCGGCCCAGCAGCTCGAACAGCAGCCTCTCGAAGTTCGAGCTGACCTGGATGTCCATCGAAGGCGAGAGCGAGGGCTCCACCCCCCGCACCGTCATGTCGTTCGCCGCCAGGAAGCGCGTCAGGATGTCGTTGCGGTTGGACCCGACGATGAGCTGCGCGATCGGCAGCCCCATCCGCCGCGCCGCCCAGGCGGCCAGCACGTTGCCGAAATTGCCGGTCGGCACGCTGAACGCCACCTCCCGGTCCGGCGCGCCGAGCGCGAGCGCGGCCGCGACGTAGTACGGCACCTGCAGCGCCACCCTGGCCCAGTTGATCGAGTTCACCGCCGCCAGCCGCATCTCCTCGCGGAACGCCGCGTCGCCGAACATCGCCTTCACCAGGTCCTGGCAGTCGTCGAAGGATCCGTCGATCGCGATGTTGGCGACGTTGGCCGAGGGCACCGTCGTCATCTGCCGCCGCTGCACCTCGGTCGTCCGCCCGTGCGGATGCAGGATGACGATGTCGATCGCGTCGCGGTCGCGGCACGCCTCGATCGCGGCCGAGCCGGTGTCGCCCGAGGTCGCGCCGACGATCGTCACCCGCTCCCCCCGGCGGGCCAGCGTCGCGTCGAACAGGCGGCCGAGCGCCTGCATCGCCATGTCCTTGAACGCCAGCGTCGGGCCGTGGAACAGCTCCAGCGCGAAGACCCGGTGGTCGAGCTGCACCAGCGGCGCCACCGCCGGATGCCCGAAGCCGGCATAGGCCTCATGCAGCAGCGGCGCGAGCTCCGCCTCGTCCGGCGCGCCGCCGGTGAACAGCGAGAGGACGCGCGCGGCAAGCGCCGGATAGGGCAGGCCGCGCAGCCCGCGCCACTCGGCCGCCGTCAGCACCGGCCAGCTCTCGGGCAGGAACAGCCCGCCATCCTCTGCGAGCCCGGCCAGGAGCACGCCTTCGAAGTCACGCGGCGGGGCCTCGCCGCGGGTGGAGATGTAACGCATGGCGGCAGGGTAGCCCGCGGGCGGGCGGCGGGACACCCTCAGGGAAGGGGATGCCGCAGCAGCAGCGCCGGAAGGCCCTCGCCGGCCCATTGCTCGCTCGCCACGACGCGGCCCGTGCTGGCCTCCGCCCGGAAGCGGCCCGCGAAGGAAACGCCGTCGCCGCGGCACGCCTCCTCCACCAGCAGCCACGCCCCTTCCGCGCGCGGGACGAGCGTGCAGGAGAGCAGCACGCCGAAGCGCATCGCCGCCGGGTCCCGCCGGTCGTCGCCGAGATCGACCACCCGCCGCGCGACGAGGCCGGACGGCGGGATGGCGCGCGGATCGGCCATCGGATCGGCGCCGTCCAGGCCCGTGCCCATCAGCGCGGGCCCGAGCCCGGCGGTGGCGACCACCCGCGGCCCCTCGGTCTCGAGCGCGAGGCCCTCGCCGTCGCGCCAGAGGCGGCGCGGCGCGGTGCCGCCCGCCGGCCGCAGCACCGCCCGGCGCGGCGCCTCCATCACCAGCGCATCGGCGGGCGCCGGCGCCTCCGCACGCGGCGCCTCCGGCTCGGCGGCGCAGGCCGCAAGCAGCAGCAGCAGGACCGCCGTCAGACGCGCCGGGTGCGCCACTGCACCGCCACCAGCAGCGCCGCCAGGCCCAGCCCGACCAGATGCGGATGCGGCACCACCCCCGGCACCAGCGCATCCAGCACCGCCGGGAACACCATCAGCACCCCCGCCACCGCCAGCCCCGCCCGCTCCAGCGCCGACAGCCCGCGCAGCAGCCAGCCCTGGCACGCTGCCGCCAGCGCCGCGAGGCCGAGCGTCGCCAGCACGACCTGCCACGCCACGTCGAGCCAGGTCATCCCGTCCCGCAGGTTCAGCAGCAGCCCCACCCCCTCGGGGTCGGTGACGAAGACGAAGGGCAGCACGAAGGCCGGCAGCGTGTATTTCCACGCCATCAGCGTGGTGCGGTACGGCCCCGCGCCGGTGATCGCGCTCGCCGCGAAGGGGCTGAGCGCGGTGGGCGGCGAGACCTCGCTCAGCACCGCGTAGTAGAAGACGAACATGTGCGCCGCGTAGTCGGGCACGCCGAGCTTGATCAGCGCCGGCGCCGCCACCACCGCGCAGATGATGTAGCTGGCCGTCACCGGCACGGCGAGGCCGACGACCCAGACGATCAGCGCCGTGTACACCGCGGTGATCACCAGGCTGCCCCCCGCCGCCTGGATGGCGATGTCGGAGAACTTCAGCCCGAGCCCCGTCAGCGTGATCACGCCGACGATGATCCCCGCGCAGGCGCAGGTGGCGGCGATGCCCACCGCCTGCACCGCGCCCGCCGCCAGCGCCCCCACCAGCCGCCGCGGCGTCAGCGCCGTCTCCCGCCGGATGAAGGACAGCACCACCGCGACGATCATCGCGTACAGCACCGACAGCGTCGCCGAGTAGCCCACCGCCATGAAGACGACGATCGCGACGAGCGTGGAGAAGTGGAAGCCGTACAGCCGCAGCAGCTTCCCCACCGGATCGACCTTGATCGCCTCGGCCGCCGCCGCATCCCCCGCCGCGGCCTGCGCCGCGATGCGCCGCTGGTCCAGCTCCACCATGAACAGCAGCGACGCGTAGTAGAGGCAGGTCGGCACGATCGCCATGAGCAGCACGTCGAGGTAGCCGATCTTCAGGTACTCGGCGATGAGGAACGCCGCCGCCCCCATCACCGGCGGCGAGATGATGGCGCCGAGCCCGCCCGCCGCCAGCAGCCCGCCCGCATCATCCGGCCGGTAGCCCACCTTCCGCATCATCGGCCACGCCACGGTCCCCAGCGTCACCGTCGTCGCGACGCCCGACCCCGACGGCCCGCCGAGCAGGAAGGAGGAGAGCACCACCGTCCGCCCCGCGCTCGTCGCCCGCCCGCCGGTGACCGCGAAGGAGAAGTCGACGAAGAACTTGCCCGCGCCGCTCGCCTGCAGGATCGCGCCATAGATGGTGAACAGCACGATCAGGCTCGCCGAGACATCCACCGCCGTGCCGAAGATCCCCTCCAGCGTGATCGTCAGGTGCGGGATCAGCCGCTCCGCATCGTAGCCCTGGTGCCGCCACGGCGGCTCCAGCAGGTTGCCGAAGAAGCCGTAGAGCAGGAACACCAGCGCCACCACGGGCATGATCCAGCCCGTGGCGCGCCGCGTCACCTCCAGCACCAGCGCGATCAGCAGCCACCCGACCACGAGGTCCATGCGCTCGGGGAAGATGATCCGGTCCTGCAGGTCATCCCCGCCATCGATCAGGTACCAGATGACATAGAGCGCCACGGCGATCAGCGCGGCATCCCACGGCATCAGCCGATGCCGGAACCGCCGCGCCACCGGGAACAGCGCGAACCCCAGCACCATCGCGAACCCGACATGCACGAACCGCAAGGTCGTGGTCGGCACCACGTCCCACGCCGCCCAGAGATGGAACAGCGACATCGCCAGGGCCACGGCCACCGCCGCATGCCCCAACACGCCCGGCAACCGGTTCTGCGCCCCCTCCTCCTGCTCGATCAACGCCTCGACACGACGCGCCACCGCGTCATCAAGCGCCCCCCTCGGCACCTCGGGCGGCAGAACCGTGCTGGACATGCGGCGGGAGTCCTACGCTGGCGCGGGCAGGGTGGTCGCCGGGAGGGGCGCCGCCCCTCCCGGACCCTCCCTGCCAAGGGCCGCAAGGCCCTTGGAACCCATGATGGGTTGGAGAGGAAGGGGGCATGACCCGCCCTTCGTGAAGGGCGCATCCGCGATGCCCCCTTCCTCTCCAACCCAATACGACGGTCCAGGGGCGTCACGCCCCTGGTGGGTGGGGTCTGGGGAGGGCAACGCCCTCCCCAGCGTCACCCCGCTCACGCCAGCGCGGCTCCCGCCGCGCGCCAGAACGCTTCGGCCGCCGGGTGCCAGGGGATGCCGGCGGCCGCGGTCTTCTGTTGCTGCAGGGTGAAGTTGCGGGCTTCGGCGTGGACGCGCGCCCAGTCTTCCCGGCTCTCCCAGGTGATGCGGAGGATGCTGGTGACGAGGTCGGCGGGCATGTCTTCGCGCACGGCGAGGATGTTGGCGACCGAGAGCTGGCGGTTGTCGGTGCGCTGGCCCGGGTAGGTGTTGGCCGGGATGGTTTCCGGGAAGTAGACCGGCCCGTGTTCGCGCACGATCGCGTCCAGGTGTTCGGCGTGGTCCACCAGCACGAGTTGCGTGCCGGGCGTGGCGGCGAGGTCGGTGACCGCGCTCGTCGGCACGCCCGAGACGAAGAAGTAGGCGTCGAGCTTGCCGTCGCGGATGGCGTTGGTGGATTCCGCCGGGGAGAGGCGTTCGCGCGCCCGGAAGTCCCGGCTGGCGTCCAGCCCGGCGGCGGCGATCAGGCGCAGCGCGAAGAGTTCGGTCGCCGATTGCGGCGCCCCGGTGGAGATCCGCTTGCCGCGCAGGTCGGCCATGGTGCGGACGCCCGCCGCCGCCGTCGTCACCACCTGCATGCGGTTGGTGTAGAGCACGGCGATGGCGCGCGCCGGCACGGTGCGGCCGCGGAAGGGGCCGGCGCCGCGGATCGCATCCACCGCCGCGTCGACCTGGCAGAACACCAGGCCGGCGCGGTTCACGCCGAGCAGTTGCAGGTTGGCGACCGATCCGGCGGTGACTTCCGCCGTCGCGCTCATCCCCGGGATCCCGCGCGAGAGGTAGTTCGCCAGCGCGCCGCCCAGCGGGTAGTAGACGCCGCCGGTCGTGCCCGTGGCGATCGCCATCTGCTGCGCCGACTGCGCCCGCGCCAGGGTGGGCGCGGCGAGGGCCGCGGTGCCGAGCGCGAGCGCCCGGCGGCCGAGCTTCGGGGTCATTCCGGATGTCCTCCCAATTGATCTTGTCTCCAGCCATACAGGGCCGGCGGCGAAGGCGAAAGGCCGGTTGACCTGGGTCAAGGCGTCACGCTGCCGTGGCGCGCAGCATGGCGGCCGTTTCGGGAAGGAGTTGCGCCATGACGAATCTCCGCGCGCGTGACCTGATGACGGCCGAGGTCGTCACCGTGCCGCCGGCCACGCCGGTCACCGCCGTGGCCCGCCTGCTCGCCGACCGCGGCATCTCCGCCGTGCCGGTGGTGGAGGCCGATGGCCGCGTGAAGGGCATCGTGACCGAGGCGGACCTGATCCGCCGCCTCGCGGGGGAGGAGGATCGCCCCGCCTCCTGGCTCGCCGGCCTCTTCGCCGACCAGGCCCGCGATGCCGAACGCTATGCGCGCACGCATGGCGTGACCGCCGCCGACGTGATGACGGAGGCGGTGGTCTCGGTCGATCCCGACACGCTCGCCTCCGCGGTCGCGACCCTGATGGAGGAGCGCGGCGTCCGCCGCGTGCTCGTGCTGCAGGACGGCCGGCTGCTCGGCCTCGTCTCGCGCGCCGACCTGCTGCGCGCGCTCTCCGTGCCGCGGCCGGAGGAGGGCGACCTGCCGGATGAGCGCATCCGCCGCGCCGTGATGGCCGCGATGCGCCGCCAGCCCTGGGCCGACACCTTCTACACCCTCGTCGAGGTGAAGGACGGCGTGGTGGAGTTCCACGGCTTCAGCCGCGGCGCCGCCGTGCAGCGCGGCCTGCGCGTGCTGGCGGAGAACGTGCCGGGCGTGAAGCGCGTGGTCGACAACACCCGTCCCATGCCCGCCTATCTCTACGCCTCGGCGTAGCCCCCGCATCCCCTCTCCCCCCGACGGGGGGAGAGGATGGTTGAAGGGGGTGCGCGCAGCGCCGATTCGCAGCACCCCTCACCGCACCCGCCGCCGCAGGAAGGCCGCCGCCGCCTCCACCGCGCCGGCCGCGCCCAGCTCGTTGTGCCCCGCCTCCGGCGCTTCCCACAGCTCCACGGGCGCCGTCGCCGCGGCCGCCAGCGCCCGTCCCATCGCAGGCGGCACCAGCCCGTCCCGCCCGCCGACCAGCACCAGCAGCGGCGCCCGCACCGCGCCGATGCGCGACAGGCTGTCGTAGCGGTCGCGCAGCAGCAGCCCCGCGGGCAGCACCGGGTAGTGCAGCCGCGCGAGATCGAGCAGGCTCGTGTACGGCGATTCCAGCACCACCGCCGCCACCTCCTCCGGCCGCTCCGCCGCAAGCCGCACCGCCGGCCCGGTGCCGAGCGATTCCCCCCACAGGGCGGTGCGCGCGGCCGGCACGCCGAGCCCCCGCAGCGCCGCCAGCCCCGCCCGGGCATCCTCGGCCAGCCCGTCCTCCGACGGCGCGCCGGGATTGCCGCCATAGCCGCGCCACTGCACCAGCAGCGCGCCGATCCCCTCCGCCCGGAACCGCGCGAGGCGGGGCGCGCGATGCGCCAGGCTGCCGCCATTGCCGTGCAGGTAGAGGATCACCGGCCCGTCCGCCCGCGCCGGCGGCAGGTGCCAGGCCAGCAGATCGAGCCCGTCCGCCGTGCGCAGCGTCAGCGCCCGCGCCTCCGGCAGCCCGAGCGCGGCGGGGGAGGGGGGCGGCGCGGGGTCCGGGAAGTAGATCAGCCGGTCCTGCCCCGCCCAGATCCCCGCCCCCAGCACCCCGACGAACAGCGCCGCGGCGCCCAGCGTGGCGAGAAGGGTCATGCGCCGGAGTGTAGCCCGCGCCATGCTGCGGCGCATGCCCGCCGACCCCATCGCCCGCCTCCGCCGCCTCTGCCTCGCCCTCCCCGGCGCGACCGAGGTGGAGACATGGGACAGGCCGACCTTCCGGATCGGCGCGAAGATCTTCGCCCTCGTCTCGCAGCACGAGGGCGCGCCCGCCGTCTGGCTGAAGGTCCCGCCCGGTTCGGCCGAATTGCTGCGCGAAGCCGCGCCGGACCGGTTCTTCCGCCCGCCCTATCTCGGCCACAAGGGCTGGGTCGGCCTGCGCCTCTCCGGCCGCGTGGACTGGGCGGAGGCCGAGGCCCTCGTCGCGCGCAGCTTCGCGCTCGTCGCGCCGCGTGCCCGACGCCCCGGTTTCCCCCGCGCCCGGAACCCGCTCTAGACTGCCCCCATGACAGCCCCCCACGCCCCCGCCCCGACGCGGCGCCGCCTGCTGCGCCTTGCGCCGCTGCTGCCCCTCGCGGCCTGCGCCGGCAGGGCCGAGCCGCCGCCGCCGCTTCCGCCCCTCGTCACCGGATACCGCCACCTCACGCCGCTCCGCCTCAACGTCGCCACGGTGGACATACCCCCGCCCGCCCCCGGCGCCGTCCGCGTCGCCGAACCCGCGCCCCTCCGCCCGGAGGCCGAGATGCGCCGCATGGCCGAGGAGCGCCTCGTGCCGATGGGCACCGAGGGCCTCGCCCGCTTCACGGTCCTCGTCGCCGAGTTCCTCCGCGACCGTCCGCCGGGCGGCGGCGGCCTGTTCTCCGGCGAGCCGGGCGAGCGCCTCGCCTGCCGCCTGCTCTGCCGCCTCGAGATCCTCTCGCCCGCCGGCGCCCAGCTTGCCTTCATCGAGGCCGAGGCCCGCCGCAACCGCACCCTGCCGGACGGCAGCAGCCCCGCCTTCCGCCTCCGCGCCGCCGAGGAGCTGGTCCGCCAGGCGATGGAGGAGCTGAACGTCGAGTTCGAGTTCCAGACCCGCCGCACGCTGCGCGCCTGGCTCGTCGAAGGCGCCGTGCCGCCGCCGGCCCGCGTCGCCCCCGACCCCGAGGCCGGCATCCAGCGCCAGGACCTGCCAAGGGAGTGACCGAATGACGCCCGCCCTAAGAGACCGTTTGAGAATGCCGGCGGAAAAGACCCGCGGAGCCGACCCGTCCGGTGTTCTCAAACGGTCTCTAAGACCCCTGTGCCTGCGGCCCGAAGGGCCGAGCGCCCGAACGGGCGCCGCCGCCGGTGCGGCGAAGCCAAGCCGCACGGATGTGCGGCGCCCGGCGTTTGAGGGGCATGAAGGCGAAGCCTTCATGCAATCGACATGACCGTCACCCTCTCGAACCCCGCCGGCGTGCACGACACCGGCGGCCGCTACAGCCACGCCGCCCTGATCGAGGGCGGGCGCAGGCTGGTGATCTCCGGCCAGGTCGGCCTCCGCCCCGACGGCTCCTGCGCCGAGGGCGGCGAGGCGCAGGTGGCGCAGGCGCTCCAGAACCTCGGCGCCATCCTCGCGGCGCACGGCATGGGTCCGGCGAACATCGTCAAGATGGGCGTCTTCCTCACCGACCGCGCGCTGATCCCCGCCTGGCGCAGCCAGCGCGCCGCCTTCATCGGCAGCCACAGCCCCGCCAGCACCCTGCTGCTGGTCGCCGGCCTCGCCGACCCGCGCTTCGTCTTCGAGGTGGAGGCCGAGGCCGTCGCCTGACGGCGCGCCGGAAGGCGGGCTTCCGCGCCGCCCGCCTGCGCGAACCGGACGCCAACGGCATCGCCTTCACCTCCTGCGGTCGCGGGGCGTCATCGCCCTTGCCGTTACGGGTCCGATCGCGTCTCCTCCCCCGCATGGACGTCACCCCGCAGGGCGCGGCCGATCCCTGCGCGCGGCCGCCCGCGCCGCGCGCCGGAGGGCATGCGGTTGCCGGGCGCGCGGCCGTCCTTCTCCTTCTCGCCGCGCTGGCCGCGCTCGCGGCCCTCCTGGCGCAGGGGGCCGCGCGCCCTGCCGTCATCCTCGCCCCGCTCGCCGTCCCCGACACCCTTCGCGCCGCCGGCATGACCGAGGCGGTCGCCGCCCGCCGCCTCGCCGATGCGCTGGCCGCCGAGGCGCACGAAGCGCTTGCCGCCGCCGATCGCCTCGGCGCCGCCGCGCTCCTCGCCGTGCCGATCCTCCGCGCGCCCGACGACGGCGCGCCCGTTCCCGCGCCGCTCCGCCACCCCTTCGCACGCCGCGTGGTGGGCGAGGTGACCGCGGATGCCGAGACGCTCCGCCTCCGCCTCCGCGTCGCCGGCCACGTCGCCGCCGACCTCGCAGGCCCGGCCCGCGACGGCGCCGACCCGCTGCTGCGCGCCGCCGCCCCGGCCCTCTGGCACCGCCTCGCCCCTGCGCTCCACGCCGTCCGGATCGCCGGCGCCGGCCTCGCGCCGGAGGAGACGCGGGAGCGCCTCGCCGCCCTCCGCCGGGAGGCCGCGGACCCCGATGCCCGCGCCCTCGCCACCCTCCTCATCGCCCGTTCCCTCATCGCCTCGGGCGCCGCCGCCGAGGCGCTGGCCAGCCTCGGCGCGCTCGCCGCCGCACGCCCGGCCGACGCCGCGGTGGCGTTCGCCCGCGCCGAGGCGTTGCGCGCGCTGGACCGCCTGCCGGAGGCGGCCGCCGCGCAGCGCCGCGCCCTCGATCTCGCGCCCCGGAGCGTGCCGGGCTGGCTCGCCGCCGCCGCGCTGCTGCGCGCCGCCGGCCAGCCGGAGGAGGCGCTGGCCGCCGCCGGCCGCGCCGCCGCCCTCGCCCCCGACAGCCCGGCCGCGCCGGTGGAGGAGGCGCGCGCGCTCCGCGCCCTCGGCCGGCCGGAGGAGGCGATGCTCGCCGCGCGCCGTGCGCTCGGCCTCGATCCCGGGTATGCGCCGGCGATGGCGGAACTCGGCACCCTCCGCCTGCGCCGCGCCGACCCGACCGGGGCGCTCGCGCTGTTCGAGGCGGTGCTGCGCCGCGCGCCGCGCGCCGGCGCACCGCCCGCGCCCGACCCCGCCCTGCGGGAGGGCGTGGCCCTCATCCTCGCCGCGCTGGCGGAGATGGCCGCCGACCTCGCCGGCGACGAGGCCGAGCATCGCCCGCGCGGCGAGCGCCGGCAGGCGCTGCGCGGCCTCCACCAATGGAGCGAGACGCTCGAAGCCTACGAGGCCGCGCTCGCCGTCGCGCCCGACCGTGCGCCGCTGCATCTCGGCCGCGGCGTCGCCGCGCTGCGCCTCGGCCGCCCGACCATCGCGCTGGAGTCGCTGCACCGCGCGGCCGGGCTCGGCCTCGACGACCCCGCCCTGCCGCACCTCGTCGCGGAGGCCGAGGAGCAGGCGAAGGCGTTCGGGCCGTGAGGCCGCGCCCAGCGCGTCACGCGCTCACCCGCGCCTTCAGCGGCAGCATCACCGCCGTCAGCCACTCCGCCGGCGGCAGCGCCTTCGGGTCGTTCAGGTATTCCTCGCGGCACGGCATGTCCGCCGGCTCCTCGCCGCTCGCCGGCAGCCAGTCGCGGTAGAGCCAGGTGTAGACCGGCTCCAGCTCCGCGAAGGGGCCCTTGAACACCAGCACCGCCGCCCGCGTCGCTGGCAGCTCCAGGATGCGCACGCCGTCGCCGCCCTCCGTCCCCGCCGGCACGGTGAGGCACGCGTCGGATCGCAGCGAGGCCGGCGCCACCGTCTTCGGATCGTCGTGATACAGGCCGAAGTAGCGCGTCTCCGGCCCGACCAGCCCGCGCGCGCCGGCCCAGGCCGCGAGCCGGTCGAAGACATGGCCGATCGCCTCGTAGGCGCCGCGATGCGGCATCGCCGCGAGGCGGAGCGCGGGCTCCTGCCGGATCTGCACGTCGAACATCGCGGTGTCTCCCCTCTCGCTCGTCGTGGGTGGGGCAAGCGGCGCGCCGATGCCGCCGGCGCGGCGATAGGCCGCAGGCGGCGTGCCGTAGGCCGCGCGGAAGGCGCGGGTGAAGGCGGCGGCCGAGCCGTAGCCGCAGCGCCGCGCCACGGCGGCGACCGGCGCCGTCTCCCGCATCAGGATCGCGGCGGCGCGCGACAGCCGCTCCCGCGCGAGCGTCTCGGCCGGCGTCTCGCCGGTCAGCTCCCGGTAGAGGCGGTGGAAGTGGAACGGGCTGAACGCCGCCGCCTCCGCCAGCTCGTCCAGCGTCGGCATCCGCGCCGGATCCGCGGCGATGCGGGCCATCGCCCGCGCGATGCGGCGCCCGTAGTCGAGCCGGGTGGAGGTCTTGATCGCCATGCCTCCACCATGCCGCACCGCGGCTTGATCGCGCTTGCGGATGTTCCGCGCGGAGCGGCCGCAGGCCCCGGACGGAGGGGGAATGACCTGGCACGCCGGTTGCTCATCATCGAGGATCAGCCCCGCAGGACGGGGCCGGCCGAAGCCGCCGCGCCCGGCCGCTGCCCACCGCCTGACCACGCCTGCCCACGGAGCACGCCGCATGCATCGCCGCCCCCTGCTGCTCGCCGCCTCCCTCCTCGCCACGCCGGCGATCGCGCGCGCGCAGGCGGCGTGGCCGAGCCGGCCTGTGCGCCTGGTCAATCCCTACGCGCCCGGCGGCACCACCGACGTCATCCTGCGCCTGCTTTCGCCGACGCTCGAACGGGGCTTCGGGCAGCCCTTCGTCGTCGAATCCCGGCCCGGCGCCGGCGGCGCGGTGGGCAGCGCGGCGGTGGCGGCCGAGCGGCCGGACGGGCACGTGCTGCTGATCACCAACACCGGCCCGCTGGCCGTCGCGCCGAGCCTGATGCCGAACCTCGGCTACGATCCCGCGCGCAGCTTCGCCTGGATCACGATGTTCGGCGGCGCGCCGCTGCTCTGCGCGGTGGCGGCCAACGGCCCGCACCGGACGCTCGCGGACTATGCCGCGGCGGCAAGGCGGGGGCGCGAGGCGGTGAGCTTCGCCTCCTCCGGCGTCGGCTCGGTCGGGCACCTGGCAGGCGTGCTGTGGGGCGAGGAGGCGGCGGCGAAGCTGCTGCACGTGCCCTTCCGCGGCGCGCCGGAAGCCGAGAGCGCGGTGCTCGGCGGCGCGGTGGACAGCCTGTGGAACACGATGGGCGCGCATGCCGGCGCGGTGCGCGGCGGCACGCTGCGCGGCCTGGCGGTGACGGCGGAGCGCCGCGTGCCCGCGCTGCCCGACGTGCCGACGGTGATCGAGGCCGGCTTCCCGCGCAGCGTCGCGAGCAACTGGTTCCTGCTCGCCGGGCCCGCCGGGCTGCCGGCGGAGATCGTGGCGCGGCTGCGGACGGCGATCGGCGCCGCGGTGGCCGAGGCGGCGGTGCGGGAGCGCTTCGACGCCCTCGGCCTCGTCTCCCTCGGCGATCCGGCGCCGGAGGAGATCGGCCGCTTCGTCGCGGCCGAGGCGGCGCGCTGGGCGCCGGTGGTCCGGCTCAGCGGCGCGACGCCCTAGACCGGTTTCACCGCTTCAGGCGGCGGCGGAACCGGTCTAGCTGATTGTTTTGACGCATTTTCCGAGTCGCCAAGCGATTCCGCTTGGCTTGAAAATGCTCTAGGCATCCCGGCAGATGAAGGTGGTGTGCGCGCGCAACATGTCCGGCGGCAGCGGCCGGGTCGTCCGCGCGATGACGTGTCCCGTCACCGTGCCGTTCACCCGGAGATCCTCCGCCGGCATGAGCAGCCCGCCCCTCTCGTTGTAGCGGGCCGTCACCCGCAGCACCTGTCCCGTCGGGTTGGAATTGCCGACGGTGCTGATCCACTGCGCCGGATTGCCCGGCGACGGCAGGCTCCCGACGCCGCGCACCTCGATGGCGTCGCGGCAATGGCGGAGGACCGGGCGGCGCATCGGGCTCTCCCTCCATCTGATGGCCGCCTCATTGCGCGGCCGTGGTGCCGCGCGCCAGCAGGTCCCGCCGATCGCCGCCATCGGCGGTGGCTTGCGCGGCCCGGCCCCAGGCGGCAGTTTGCCGCCCCTCATCGGCTCCAGGAACAGATCGTGTCCGACAGCTTCGACGTCATCGTCATCGGCGCCGGCCCGGGCGGCTATGTCTGCGCCATCCGCGCCGCGCAGCTCGGCATGAAGGTCGCCTGCGTCGAGAAGCGCGAGACGCTCGGCGGCACCTGCCTCAACGTCGGCTGCATCCCCTCCAAGGCCCTGCTGCAATCCTCCGAGCACTTCGAGGAGGCGCGCCACAAGCTCGCCGAGCACGGCGTGAACGTCGGCGCGGTCTCCCTCGACCTCGGCCGCATGCAGGCCCGCAAGGCGGAGGTCGTCTCCGCCAACGTCAAGGGCGTGGAGTTCCTGTTCAGGAAGAACAAGGTCACCTGGCTCAAGGGCACCGGCCGCATCGTCGCGCCCGGCCAGGTCGAGGTCGCCGGGACGACCCACCGCGCGAAGCACATCGTCATCGCCTCTGGCAGCGAGAGCATCCCGCTGCCTGGCGTCGAGGTGGACGAGAAGGCCGTCGTCACCTCGACCGGCGGGCTCGAGCTCGACAAGGTGCCGGGCCACCTCGTCGTCATCGGCGGCGGCTACATCGGGCTCGAGCTCGGCTCCGTCTGGCGCCGCCTCGGCGCCGATGTCACCGTCGTCGAGTTCCTCGACCGCCTCGTCCCCGGCATGGACACCGAGATCGGCAAGACGTTCGAGCGCGTGCTCGGCAAGCAGGGCATGAAGTTCCGCCTCAAGACGAAGGTCACCGCCGCGCGCAAGGACGCCGACGGCGTGACGCTCACCCTCGAGCCCGCCGCCGGCGGCAAGCCGGAGGAGCTGAAGGCCGACATCGTCCTCCTCTCCATCGGCCGCCGCGCCCATACCGAGGGCCTCGGCCTGAAGGAGGCCGGCGTCGAGACGGATGAGCGCGGGCGCGTGCGCGTGGACGGCCGCTTCGCCACCAACGTCCCCGGCATCTTCGCGATCGGCGACGCGATCGCAGGCCCGATGCTCGCCCACAAGGCCGAGGAGGAAGGCGTCGCGGTGGCCGAGATCATCGCCGGCCAGCACGGCCACGTCGACTACGGCATCATCCCGGGCGTCGTGTACACCTGGCCCGAGGTCGCCGCGATCGGCAGGACCGAGGAGGAGCTGAAGAAGGACGGCGTCGCCTACAACGTCGGCAAGTTCCCCTTCACCGCGAACGGCCGCGCGCGTGCCATGGGCGACACGGACGGCTTCGTCAAGATCCTCGCCGACAAGGCGACGGACCGCGTGCTCGGCGCGCACATCATCGGCCCCGACGCCGGCACGCTGATCGCCGAGATCGCGATCGCGATGGAGTTCGGCGCGAGCGCCGAGGACATCGCCCGCACCTGCCACGCCCACCCCTCGCTGAACGAGGCCGTGAAGGAAGCCGCCCTCGCCGTGGCGGGACGCCCGCTGCACATCTGACGTCCCGCCCTCCCGGGTCGGGCGCGCCGTTCGGCGCCAGCATTGCACCACGCCCCGCGCCGGCCCATCTGGCCGGCATGATGGAGTTCCGCCCCTCTCTCCCGCGCAAGGTCGCCGGCTGGTCGCTGCTCTTCCTCGGCGCGATCGGCACCGTGCTGCCCTTCCTGCAGGGCTTCCTGTTCCTCGCCCTCGGCCTCTTTGTCCTGCGCCACCAGTACATCTGGGCGCATCGCGGCATGGGCTGGATGGAAGGCCGCTGGCCCGGCGCCGTCTCCCGCGTCGAGGCGATGGAAGGCCGCCTCATCGCGCGCAGCCGCACGGCCTCGCAACGGTTCCGCGAACGCACCACGCGCATCCTCAACCGGCGCTGAGCGGCACGCGGTCTGCAACCGCCACGCGCGCCACCCGTTCATCCCGCCACGCGAAACCCATCGCACGGGAGAACCAGATGAACCGCCGCGCCCTCCTCGCCGCCTTCGGCACGATCCTCGCCGCGCCCGCCCTCGGCCAGTCGCTTCTCGAACGCTTCGCCGGCACCGGCACCGGCGCCACCACCTTCGTGCAGATGGCGACCGTCAGCGACAACTTCGAGATCGAGTCCAGCCGCATCCTCCTCGCGCGCAGCCAGCACCCGCAGATCCGCGAATTCGCGCAGCGCATGATCGAACACCACACGATGATGTCCACCGAGCTGCGCGCGCTGCCGGAAGCCACCACGCGCCAGGTCACCAACCTCGACGAGCGGCACAGCAACAAGCTCTACGAGCTGAACCAGACCCAGGACGTGGACATGCTGAACCGCCTCTATGTCCAGCAGCAGGTCGAGGCCCACGAGCAGGCCGTGCTGGTGTTCGAGACCTACGCCAACGGCGGCGAGGTGCCCGCCCTGCGCAGCTTCGCGCAGAAGCACCTGCCGATGATCCGCCAGCACCTCGAGATGGCCCGCGCGCTGCAGGCCCCGCGCGCAGGCTGAGCCGGGCGAGCCGGGGAGGGGATCGCCCCTCCCCGCATGCCGGCCGTCAACCCGTCCGCAGGCTCTGCACGAGGCGCCTGGCCGACAGGCGGCCGAGCGCCGTGGGGAAGGGGTGGAGCTGATCGAGGCGTCCGGCCTCCCCGTCGCCCGCGATCGCCAGCAGCCGCACGCCCGGCGCGCGGGGCGGCAGGCATTCGTCGGCGTGACGCCGGATGATCACCACGTCCGGCCGAAGCCTCTCCAGCGCGGCGTGGGTCTCCTCCGGGCCTTCCGTCTGCCCGATCACCTCGAGCCCCGGCTCGTCGGCCACGATGCCGGCGATCAGGTCGGCGAGCGTCGCCGGGACCTCGGCCAGCAGGATGCGGATCGTCCTCGGTTCCGTGCCATGCATCCCCGCGACGGTAGCCATCGCTCCCGGAACGGACATGAGCCATGCGGTTCAGCCGAGGTCCATCCGGCGGGCCATCGCCGCCGCCTCCGTCCGGCTGCGCGCGCCGAGCTTCCCGAGCACGCTGTGCACATGGTTCTTCACCGTCGCGAGCCCGATGCCGAGCTCGCGCGCGATCTCCTTGTTCGCCAGGCCGCGCTCGACCAGCGCCAGCACCTCGCGCTCGCGCCGCGTCAGCGGCTCGGCCGCCGCGGGCGGCACGGCTGCAGCGGGCGGCCCGGCCGGCGCCGCGGCCGCACCGTCCGGCAGCGCCCCGCGCAGCAGCCGGGCCGCCGCCGAATCCTCCGGCAGCGCCGAGAGCAGCGCCCCCGCCGGCACCGTCAGATCCAGCACCAGCACCTCGGCCCCCGCGGCATCCAACAGCGGACGCAAGGGCGCCGCCTCGGACGACGCACCGTCGCCGACCACCAGCACCCGAAGCGGACGCTCCCCATCCGCACCCCGCGCAGGACCGCCCGACATCGCCACCGCCCCGCATAGCCGATGCGCCACAACCTCGCGCAAGCCGGCCAACGCAGCCGCCACCGCCCCGCCCCGCGGCCGCCCCCTCAACTGGCGGTGATCCGCGGCAGGGTGCGCGGGTTGGCCGGGAGGGGCGCCGCCCCTCCCGGACCCTCCCTGCCAAGGGCCGGAGGGCCCTTGGAACCCATGATGGGATGAGAGGGAGGGGGCGTGGCACGCCCGTCATGACGGGAACACCCGTGATGCCCCCTCCCGCTCATCCCAATACGACGGTCCAGGGGCGTCACGCCCCTGGTGGGTGGGGTCTGGGGAGGGCAACGCCCTCCCCAGCCTGCCGGCGCACCCGGCCGCCGGATCGCCCGCTCAGTCGAGGGCGGCGCCGGCGAGGCGGATGACCGGCGGCCAGCGGGTGGCTTCGGAGCGGATCAGCGTGGCGAAGTTGTCCGGGCTGGTGCCGGTCGGGCTGAAGCCCTGGTTCGTCAGGTTGTCCGTCACCTCGGGTCGGCGCAGGGCTTCGGTCAGCGCGGCGTGCAGGCGGGTGATCGCGAGGCGGGGCGTGCCGGCGGTCGTCAGGATGCCTTGCCAGGTCACCACGTCGAATCCCTCGAACCCGCTTTCGGCGATCGTCGGCACGTCCGGCAGCGCGACCGCGCGGCTGGCGGAGGAGACGGCGAGTGCCTTCAGCCGTCCGCCGCGGATGTGTTCGATCGCCGCCGGCAGGGTGACGAGCAGGGATTCGACGTGGCCGGCCGTCACGTCGATCACCGCGGGTCCGCCGCCGCGGTAGGGCACGTGGGTGAAGCGCACCTCGGCGCGGCGCGACAGCAGCGCCCCGCACAGGTGTCCGATCGAGCCGTTGCCCTGGGACGCCATCGTCATCGCGCCTTTGGCCCCGCGCGCCAGCCGGAGGAAGGCGGCCAGGTCGCCCGCCGGGTGCGTCGGGTGCACCACCAGCACCTGCGGCGCGCGCACCAGCTCGGCGATCGGCGCGAAGTCGCGCACCGGGTCGAAGCCGACGCGGCGGTAGAGCGACGGGTTGATCGTCAGCGGGTCGGAGCCGACGAGCAGCGTGTGCCCGTCCGGCCGCGCGCGGGCGACGAGTTCGAAGGCGAGGTTGCTGCCCGCGCCCGGATGGTTCTCCGCCACCACCGGCTGGCCGAGGGCGGGGGTGATCAGCCGGGCGAAGGTGCGCCCGAGGATGTCGAGGCTGCCGCCCGGCGCCACCGGCACGATCATCCGCACCGTCCGTTCGGGGAAGGTCGCGGCGGCGTCGGCGGCCTGGGCCGGCCGTGCCGCGGCCGGCCGCGCGAGGGCGAGGAGCGGGAAGGCGCCGAGCAGCCGGCGGCGGCTGGCGAAGGATGGCGTGTCCATGAAAATCTTTTCTTCCCACAGGCCACTCATCTGCAATCGAAAGATTTTCATGCTAAGGATCGGCCCGTTTGCGCAGGGAGAGTTGCACGATGGCCGCCGCCGCGGAGCTTGACCGCATCGACCGCGAGATCCTCCGCCTGCTGATGGTGGATGCCTCCCGCTCGCTCGCCGAGATCGCCGCCGAGGTCGGGCTGACGCCGACGCCCTGCTGGAAGCGCATCCGCCGGATGGAGGAGGCGGGCGTCATCACCGGCCGTGTCGCGCTGGTGGATCCCGCGCGCGTCGGCCTGCCCATCTCCGTCTTCGTCGCCGTCGAGACCGGCGACCACTCCGCCGAGTGGATCGCCCGCTTCGCCGCCGCGGTGGAGGAGATGCGCGAGATCGCCGAGTGCTGGCGCCTCGGCGGCGACGTGGACTACCTGCTGCGCGTGGTGGTGCCCGACATGGCCGGCTACGACGCCTTCTACCGCCGCTTCGTCGCCGCGGTGCCGAGCCTGCGCAAGGTGACGGGCCGCTTCGCGATGGAGCGCGTGAAGGGCACCACGGCGCTGCCGATCTGAGCGGACGGCCGGGCGCGCGTCGGATTGCGGACTACGCCGGCGCGGGCTGCGCCAGGATGGACGCCTGGCGCGGCAGGAACACCACGCTGGCGCGCAGCCCGTCCCGGGCGAAGTCCAGCGTCACGCTGGCCTTCGGCCCCAGATCGTACGACAGCGCGCGGCCCAGCAGGCGCATGCCGAACCCCTGGCGCGCCGGCGGGCCCGCCAGGGGCGGCCCGCCCTCCTCCCGCCACTCCAGCACCGCCGCGCCGTCCGGCGCCGCGCGGCAGCCGACCTCGACGCGTCCCCCCGGCACCGATAGGGCGCCATGCTTCGTCGCGTTGGTCGCCAGCTCGTGCAGCGCCATGACCAGCGCCTGCGCCTGTCCCGGCGACAGCAGCGGCAGGTCGTTCGCGCAGGCGACGCGGATGCGCGCCGTCTCGCCCTCCTTCGCCAGCCACGGCGCCAGGCCGGCCCGCGCCACCTCCCCCACCGCCGCCCCTTCCCAGGAGAAGGCGGTCAGCAGGTCATGCGCCCGCGCCAGCGTCCGCAGCCGGTCGAGGAAGGCCCCGGTGAAGAGGTCTGGGTCCGCGCCGGCGGGGCCGCGCGCGGTCTGCAGCGCGAGAGACTGGACGGTGGCGAGGGCATTCTTCGCGCGGTGGTTCAGCTCCGCCACGACGAGCCGGAGGCGCCGGTCGCTCTCCTGCAGGGCCGAATTGGCGTCCTGCGCGGCGGAGGCCCGCTCGGCGAGCGTCCGCTGCGCCGCCTCGACGGAGCTCCGCAGCGCCTCGATCTCCTGGATGCCGGAGCGCGGCACCCGCGCGGCGCTGCCATCCTCCGCCTCGTTCGCCGCCGTCCTTTCCGCGCGCTGCGCCAGGGCGGCGAGCGGCCGCGTGACCCGCCGCGCCAGGAGGAGGGCGAGCACGATGCCGATCAGCAGCGCCGCCCCGCCGCCGAGCGCGAGGCGCCGGAGCGGCGTCTGCCAGCTCGCGCGATACGCGCCGGCCGGCGCGGCGACGACCACGACCCAGTTCGGCGCCGCGCGGAGCCTGCGGAAGCCGAACACCGTGTCCTCGCCGCTGATCGAGGGGCCGCTGACGAGGCCGCCCTCCCGCCCTGCCGTGTCCGCCCCGAACCAGGGCGGCGCCCGCCGCCCGACATAGGCCGCGTGGTCGGGCGATCGGGCGATGACCGCGCCGGCGCTGTCGACGAGGGTGACGAACTCCCCGGGGCCGAGCCCCTGGGCGCGCAGCAGGCCGGCGAGCCGCGCGGGCTCGACCCGCGCGGCGAGCACGAAGCGGACCTCCTCGTCGCGCTCGACCGGGACCGCGACGCCCACCACCGCCCGGCGCGCGACGGCGCCCGTCACCACGTCGCTGACGAAGGGCCGGCGCGTGACCGCGGCCGCGCGGAAATCCGCCGCGCTGACCGCGGCCGATGGCGTGCCCGGCGGCAGGGCGGTGTTGACGGCCTGCCGCAGGCTGACGGGATCGAGCAGGAGGACGTTGGTCTCGGACTGCGCCGCGACGCGGCGCGCGAGGGCTTCGAAGGCGGCGAGGTCGGGGACCGGCCCGTCGAGGCTGGCGGAGGCGGCGAGCGTCTCGACGGTGGCGATGTAGGCGCCGATCTCCGCATCCAGCGCGAGGGCGAGGGCGCGCGCGGTGTCCTCCAGCCGCTCCTCGAAGACCGATCGGTAGCCCTGCACCACCTGCAGCGCGACGGCCGCCGCGAGGCCGAGGGTGGGCAGGAGGAGGAGAAGGGCGAGGGTGACGAGGTAGGCGGGAAGCCGGAAGGGCCGCCGGGCAGCCGCAGTGAACCCTCGGACCATTCGCCTCGCCGTCCCGATCTGTCCAGACAGGGGACGAGGGACGGCCCATGTCACGTCATCGACAGTGCGTGCCTGTCGTTAAGCGTCATAAGGGGCCGAAAAGGAGAAATCAAACGCCGAATGTCACGCAATGATTGTAACCAAAGCCAATGCGACAGTCGAGCCTCTTTCGCGTCCCGCTGTCGGAGCCCGCGACGGGCCGTGTCGCGATGCGGCGGGTGAAGGGCAAGACGGGGCTCCCGCGGCGCCTTCCCATCCGATATGCTTTGACGGATCAAGTGGTGCCCCTGATCTGCCATGACAGATCTCTTCTTGGCGCCCACTCGCGCCTGTGATATGCAGTCGCGCATCGAAAAACCCATTGAATATGCCAAGACATATCAGGCGCTACGCAACCGAAGACCTCGTGCAGGCACTCCGAACCGCCCGCGAGGCTGCCGGGTACAGCCAGCGCGACCTCAGCGCACGGATCGGCGTCCCCCAGAGCCACATCTCCAGGATCGAGGGCGGCGGCACCGACCTGCGGCTCTCCAGCCTCGTCCAGCTCGCGCGCGCGCTCGATCACGAGGTGGTCCTCGTGCCCCGCAGGCTCCTGCCGGCCATCGAGGCCATCGTCCGGAACGCCTCGTCCGCCCCGTCCAGCGACTCTCGCCTGCGTTCAGCCGTGCTGAGCCGCGCGCAGGCCACTGTCGCAAGCCTCGACCGCTCGCATCCCGGTGCGCCGGAACTGGCCCGCCTCGGCCGGACGCTGCGCGCGCTTGCAGACCTGCGGCTCGGACGCTCCGACCTGGACGCGATCCGCCGCCTCACCGACCGCCTCGCCGAGCTGCCGGAAGGCCCAACGGCGCTGAGGGCCATCCAGGGCGCATCGAAGCGGCTGAGCGATCTGCGCCACCGGATCGCTCATGCGCCACCCGAAGCGCCGCGTCCGGCCCACGTGCTGGACGAGGAGGACGAGGATGGCTGACGTCTCCGTCCTCGACGTGCTGCTGCACGGGGAGCGGGTCGGCACCCTGACCCTTGTCCAGGGCAGCCGGACATTCTTCGCCTTCGACAGCGCCTACGTCGGCAACGTCGACCGCCCGACGCTGAGCCTGTCCTTCAAGGATCAGTTCGGGGGGCTTCTGACGGACATCCCGCCCACGAACACGAGGGTGCCGCCCTTCTTCGCCAACCTGCTGCCGGAAGGCCCGCTTCGCGAATACCTCGCCAGGCAGGCCGGCGTGAACGGACAGCGCGAGTTCTTCCTGCTCTGGGTCCTGGGGCAGGATCTTCCCGGCGCGCTGGCCATCCGTCCGGCAGACGGGAACGCCCTCCCGCCCGGCGCGGCGGGGGAGGCTGGCGAAGCCCGCGGCAGGCCGCGGCGCAACGTGTTCAGGTTCTCCCTCGCAGGCGTCCAACTGAAGTTCTCGGCGGTCGGCAATGCCGGAAGGAACGGCGGACTGACCATCCCCGTCGAGGGCGTCGGCGGATCATGGATCGTCAAGCTCCCGTCCGAGCGCTACGCCGCCGTGCCGGAGAACGAGTTCTCCATGATGACGCTCGCACGAAGGCTCGGCATGGACGTGCCGGACGTGCAGCTCGTCGCGCTGGAGGCCATCGAAGGACTTCCGGAGGGGATCGCGCGTCTGGAGGGCCGCGCCCTGGCCGTCCGCCGCTTCGACCGGACGGAAGCCGGGCCGGTCCACGTCGAGGATTTCGCGCAGGTCTTCGGCGCCTGGCCCGAGGACAAGTACAGGCGCGCAAGCGCCCGGAGCGTCGCCACCGTGCTCGGCGTGGAAGCGGGCGACGAGGCGGTGGCGGAGTTCGTTCGCAGGCTGGTCTTCAACACGCTCATCGGCAATGCCGACATGCATCTGAAGAACTGGTCGCTGATCTATCCGGACCGCCGGACGGCAACGCTTGCGCCGGCCTACGACGTCGTCTCGACGATCGCGTACATCCCGGACGAATCCGCCGCCATCAGATACGCCCGCACCAGGCGGATGGCGGAGTTTTCGTTCGACGAGCTGCGCTACCTCGCCGCGAAGGCGCACCTTCCGGAGAAGCTCGTGATCAACGCGGCCGCCGAGACCCTGACGCGATTCCGCGATGAATGGCCGGCGGCGACGAAGGACCTGCCTGTGCCCCGCGCGGTCACCCACGCCGTCGAGACGCACATGAAGGGCTTGGCGCTTCTTGCGGAGAAGCCCTGATACCCGCCTCGGCGCCCGGCCCACCCCACCCCGGTAGAACTCCCCACCCCCTCCCACACCCCCAGGTTCCCCGCCGCCGCACAGGTTTGCGTAGCCCCCCGCTACCGCTAGAACCGCCGCGCAATGCCCGCCCCCCGACGCCCCGCGAAGATCGCCCCCTCGCTCCTCGCGGCCGATTTCGCGCGCCTCGGCGAGGAGGTCCGCGCCGTCGCGGAGGCCGGCGCCGACTGGCTCCACCTCGACATCATGGACGGCCACTTCGTCCCCAACATCTCCTTCGGCCCTGGCCTGGTGAAGGCGCTGCGCCGCCACGCCCGCATCCCCTTCGACGTCCACCTGATGACCGCCCCCGCCGATCCCTGGATCGCCCCCTTCGCCGAGGCCGGCGCCGACCTCATCAGCCTCCACCCCGAAGCCGGCCCGCACCTCCACCGCTCGCTCCAGGCGATCCGCGCCCTCGGCAAGAGGACCGGCCTCGTGCTCAACCCCGCCACGCCGCTCGCGGCGGTGGAGCCGGTGCTCGACATGCTGGACCTCGTGCTGGTCATGTCGGTGAACCCGGGCTTCGGCGGCCAGTCCTTCCTCCGCCCGCAGCTCGCGCGCATCGCCGCGCTCCGCACGATGATCGACGCCGCGGGCCGCGACGTCGCGCTGCAGGTCGATGGCGGCGTCACGGCGGAGACGGCGCGGGACTGCATCGCCGCCGGCGCCGACGTGCTCGTCGCCGGCACCGCCGTGTTCGGCGCGCCGGACTACCGCGCGGCCATCGCCGCGCTGCGCGGCGAATAGAGGAGGCGACCATGGAAGGCATCCTGCGCGGCGCGCGGCGCATCCTCGCCAACCTCAAGCCGGTGAAGGTGCCGGACGGGCCCGCGCGCTCGTTCCGCGACCTCTGGCCGGGCGATGCCGCGCGCGGCGCCCGCCTGCTGCGCGGCGAATACGAGGTGGCCGGCACCGTCCGCCCGCTCCGCCCCTCCGAGGCCGACGGCGCCGGCGACTGGGCGCCGGGCAACGGCTCCCCCGCCTGGCGCGCCGCCGCCCACGGCTTCGCCTGGATGCGCGACCTGCGCGCCCTCGGCACCGACGGCGCGCGCCTGCGCGGCCGCGCGCTGGCGGCCGACTGGCTCGCCGCCACGCATGACGCGCTGGCCGAGGCGCCGGAAGTCGCCGGCGCGCGCATCTCCGCCTGGCTCGGCCACTGGGATTTCCTCGCCGCCACCGCGGAGGACCCGTTCCGCCGCGCGCTGATGATGCGCATGGCCGCCGACGCCCGCGGCGTCGTCGCCGGCCTGCCGGCCGAGGCCGCGCATCGCGGCGCCCTCGTCGCGCTGAAGGGCGGCATGGCCGCCGCCGTCGCGCTGGAGGAGGAGACCTGGCTCGCCCGCTGCATCCGCTTCCTCCCCCCCGAGATCGAGCGCCAGTTCCTCGCCGATGGCGGCCATGTCGAGCGCTCCCCCGCCATGCAGCTCGCCGCCCTCCAGGACCTCGTCGAGATCCGCAACCTGCTGCACGGCGCGGGCGTCGAGGCGCCGCCCATCCTCGCCACCGCGCTCGACCGCGCGGCGCCCGCGCTGCGCCTGCTCCGCCACGCCGATGGCGGCCTCGCCCTCTTCAACGGCACGCGGGAGGAGCCGCCCGCGATGGTCGACCTCGCGCTGACGCAGGGCCAGTCGCGCGGCCGCCCGCCCACCCACCTGCCCGACACCGGCTTCCACCGCATGGTCGCCAGCCGCACGCTGCTGATCTGCGATTGCGGCGCCCCGCCCCCCGGCCGGCGGGAGGCCGCGCCCGGCGGCCTCCCCCGCGGCGCCGACCGCTTCGCCCATGCCGGCACGCTCTCCTTCGAGATGTCGGTCGGGCGCGACCGGCTGATCGTCAATTGCGGCGCCGCCCCGGCCGCCGAGGGCGAGTGGCGCGACGCGCTGCGCGCCACCGCCGCGCATTCCACCCTCGTCCTCGCCGACACGCATTCGAGCGAGCTGCGCCCCGAGGGCCTCGGCCGCCGCGTCGAGGCGGTGGAGGTCGACCGGCAGGAAGCGAACGGCGCGCAATGGCTGGAAGCGTCGCATGATGGCTGGGTGCGCGCCTTCGGCCTGCGCCACCGCCGCCGCCTCTACCTCTCCGAATCCGGCGACGACCTGCGCGGCGAGGACGTGCTGGAGCCGGAGCGCGAGACGACCTTCCCCGCCTTCGTCGTGCGCTTCCACCTGCACCCCGCGGTGCTGGCCAGCCTGCAGCAGGACGAGGCCGCCGTGCTGCTCCGCCTGCCCGGCGGCGCCGGCTGGCGCCTGGACGGCAAGGGCGCGCGCGTCGCGCTCGAGGAGAGCATCTACCTCGCCGGCGAACCCCGCCGCGGCCAGCAGGTCGCGCTGCATGTCGAGGCCGGGGTCGGCACCGTGCAATGGGCCATCAGCCGCGTCAGCCTCCCCGCGCCCCAGGGCCCCGAGCCGCAGCCCGAGTGAGCGGGACTTCGGCGCCCGCCCGCGCCATGCGCCGCCGCAGCGACGGCCTGTCCGATCTCTGCCGCCGCGCGGGGCGACCTTGAGGCCCTTCGACGCGCAGGTCTCTCCGCGGCGGCACCTGCGAAGGCGTCTGGCCCGGCAACGACGAGATCAGCCGCGAACAGTCCCGCCAGGCACGCCGTGACCGTCGCGGCGCAGGCGGCTGACCGCCTGTGCCGCGACGGTCACGGGCCGCTCACGCGGCCCGCACCCGCGCAACCCCCCGCCCCAGCGCCGCCGCCAGGGCCAGCGCCGGCACCGCCGCGGCCATCGCCGCCAGTCCCAGCCCCGCCGTGCCGAAGGCCGCATTCGCCGCCCCGCCGAGAGCGGCGCCGAGCGCGATGCCGAGGCTGCAGACCGAGACGTTGAGCGACGCCGCGAAGGCCCGCGCCGCCTCCAGCGCCGCCGCCATCACCCGCACCTGGTTCACCAGGAAGCCCGCCGCATGCGCCACGCCCCACAGGCCGAGCAGCAGCACCGCCGGCACGCCGCCCGCCGTCAGCGCCGGCGCCAGGGCGAGCGAGGCCGCGCCGATCGCCGCCGCCGCGCCGGCCGTCGCCACCAGCGGCGCGCGGTCCACCACGCGGCCCGCCGCCCAGTTGCCGAGCAGCCCGGCCGCGCCGAACAGCACCAGCACCTGCCCCGTCGCTGCGCCCGACCAGCCCGCGCCGGCCAGCGCCTCCGCCAGGTAGGTGTAGCCCGCGAACATCGCCGTGAAGGCCAGCGCCGAGAGCAGGAGATGCGCGCGGAAGCGCCCGTCCCGCAGCACGCCGGCCTGTTCCCGCAGCGCCGCCCATGCGCCGCCCGCCGGCGCATCGCCCGGCGTCTCCGGCACGCCGCGCCACAGCGCCGCCATCGCCAGCGCCGAGACGACGGCCATCGCCGCGAAGGCCGCGCGCCAGCCGAGGAACTCCGCCACGAAGGTCCCGGCGGGGATGCCGAGCACGGTGGCCGCCGAGATGCCGGCGAACACCGCCGCGACCGCGCGCCCTTCCTGCCCCGGCGCCGCCAGCCGCGCCGCGGTCGCCGCCGCCATCGACCAGAACACCGGCAGCGCCAGCGCCGCGGCGACCCGCGCCGTGGCCATCGCCCCGTAGCCTGGCGCCGCCGCAGCCGCGACGTTGGCAAGGACGAACACCCCGAGCAGCGCGACGAACAGCCGCCGCCGCTCGAACCGCGCGGCCAGCGCCGTCAGCGGCGGCCCCGCCACCGCCACCACCGCCGCGAACAGCGTGACGAGCAGCCCCGCCTCCGCCGGCGAGACGCCGAGGTCCCGGGCGAGCGCGGGCAGCAGCCCGACGATGACGAATTCCGTGGACACCACGGCGAAGCCCGCGAAGGCGAGCGCGAGGGTCGAAGGGGACATGGCGCGGCCCTCCCTCACGCATCCGCCAGCGCGCGCGCATTCTCTTCGAGATGCGCAAGGCTGGTGGTGCCGGGAATGACGATCACGTTCGGCCCGCGGCCAAGCAGCCAGCGCAGCGCCGCCGCGGGATCGAGCCGCGCGCCCCGCGCCATCGGATGCGCGCCGAGCGGCCCGTAGGGGATGAAGGCGATGCCCTTCGACGCCGCGTATCCCACCAGCGCCTCCCCCTCCCGCTCCGCGCTGTTCAGCCGGTTCTGCACCGACGCGATCGGCGCCACCGCCAGCGCGCGGTCCAGCTCCCCGCGCGTCACGTTGCTCAGGCCGATGTGCCGGATCTTCCCGGCCCGCCGCGCCGCCTCCAGCGCGCCGACGCTCTCCTCGAGGGGCACCGCCGGATCCACCCAGTGGAGCTGGAACAGGTCGATCCGCTCCACCCGCAGCCGCGCCAGCGCCTCCTCCACCTGCCGCGCGAGCGTGGCGGGGGAGGCGTCGCGCACGAGCTGCGTCGGCGAGAGCTTGTCGATGCCCCCCTTGGTCGCGACGACGATCCCGTCCGCATAGGGATGCAGCGCCTCCGCGAGGATCGCCTCGTTGTGGCCGGGCCCGTAGGCGCGCGCCGTGTCGAAGAAGCGGATGCCGAGTTCGGCGGCGCGGCGCAGCAGCGCCACCCCGCCCGCCCAGTCCGCGTAGCGCCCGAAATTGCCGGGCTGCCCCGTCAGCCGCATCGCGCCGAAGCCGAGCCGGGGAAGGACGAGATCGCCGCCGAGGGCGAAGGTGCTGGTCATGGGCCTCACTCCGTTCGTGGTGCCCGCAAGCTGCGCCGCTTGCCTCCGCAAAAGAATGCCGGGCCAATCGACGGCACCTGTTGATCGTGCTAAACAATCGCGCCGTGACCGCCGACCTCCGCCTCGTCGCCACCTTCGTCGAGGTCGCAAGGCGCCTCTCCTTCTCCGGCGCCGCGCGGGCGCTCGGCCTCACTCCGGGCTCCGTCAGCCTCAACATCCGCCACCTGGAGGAACGGCTCGGCGTCCGCCTGCTCGCCCGCACCACCCGCCAGGTGCGCCTCACGCCCGAAGGCGCCCGCTACCTGGCCCGCTGCGCCCCCGCGCTGGAAGCGCTCGCCGAGGCCGAGGGCGCGGTGCGGGAGGAGCGCGCCGCCCTCACCGGCCGGCTGCGCGTCACCAGCACCACCGCCTTCGGCCGCACCCACCTGCTGCCGGTGATCGCCGGCTTCACCGCCGCGCATCCCGGCGTCGAGGTCGAGCTCTCCCTCTCCGACCGCTTCGTCGACCTGGTGGCGGAGGGGTTCGATCTTGCGATCCGCGGCGGCGTGCTGCCGGTCAACGAGTACGTCTCCCGCCTCATCCTGCCCGTCGCCATGCTCGTCTGCGCCGCGCCCGCCTACGCCGCGCGGCACGGCCTGCCGCGCACGCCGGAGGAGATCGGCGCCCACCGCCTGATCGGCCTGCGCTCGAACCCCTCGCAGGAGGTCTTCGCCTGGGAGTTCGCCGACGCCGCAGCCGGCGTCACGCGCCGCCCGATCGCCCCCGCCTTCGTGGTGAACGACCCCGAGGGCGCCGCGCTCGCCGCCGCGGCGGGCATGGGCCTCGCCCAGGTCGGCTCGAACATCGTGCTGCCGAAGGTCGCCGCCGGCGGCCTGGTGCTGGCGCTGGAGGACCACGCCGTCCGCGCCCGCGGCCTCTACGCCGTCTGGCCCTCCCGCCGCTTCGTCCCCCGCCGCCTGACCGCCTTCGTCGCCGCCGTCGCCGACGCCTTCGCCGCGCGGCCGGACCTGGCATGGGGGCGATGAGCCCCGCCCCGCTACGCCACCACCACCCGCGCCGTCGCGCGCGCCGTCCGCCCGCGCTCGTCCGTCCAGGCGAAGTCCAGCTCGCTCGTCCGCTCCAGCCGCAGGAAGAAGACGTGGAAGGGGTTGGCCGCCGTGCCGTTGCGCAGCTCCGCCTGCAGCGCCACCTCGCCGTCCACCCGCACCGTCATGCGGTGCAGCAGGTCGCGCGGCACCGTCCGGCCGCCCTCCTGCCGCAGCCCCGTCTCCATCGGGTGCTCGATGAGGGTGCGCACCTCGAACACCTCCCCGGCGCGCACCTGCCGCGGCACGCGGAGGCGCGGCGCGCCCAGGCTTCCGCTCACGACAGGCACCCCCCGACCGCGACGCGCACCTCCGCCGCCGCGCGGCGCACCCGCCCGTCGCTGAACTGCGCGACGGCGACGATCCGTTGGTCCTCCGCCAGGCGGATGCGCGTCTGCACCTCGGCCCGCGCGACGAGGGGCGTCAGCCGGAAGCTCGCGATGCCCGGCGTCGGGTTCCGCGTGGCGAAGAGGTGGATCGCCGTCACATGCGCCGACCCGGCCTGCGGACCCTCGACGGCGACCGTCACCGGCACCTGCCCGCCATTCTCCGCCACCGCCGGCGCGCGGATCGTCACGCCGCCTTCCTCGATCGCCGCGTCGCCGACCTGCTCGCGGATCGCCGCCGACAGCGCCGCCTCCTCGGCCGACGCGGCCGGCGGCAGCGCGACGAGGACGAGCGCGATGCCGAGCACCTCCCGACGTGTGGTCATGCGAACATGTCCCGCGTGATGCTCTCGTACCAGGCGTCGGCGTAGGCCGCCTCCAGCCGCCGCTGCTCCGGCAGGTCGCCGCGCGGCGACACGCCGCCCGAATCCGGCACCTCGACGATCGCCGTGCCCTCCGCATTCGGCCGGAACACGCCGACGATCGAGATCCCGTATTCCTCCCCGACATGGGAGTAGCAGGTGTTGAAATACACCGCCGCGGGCGGCGCCTCGCCGCGCAGCGCCGCCGCGGCGGCCGCCACCGCCTGCTTCGCCGTCGAATTGGCGACGTAGCCGGATTTCGGCATCGGCCCCGGGATGTTCGCGTCGCCCACCACATGGATGCCCGGCGCCGCGCGGCTCTCGAACGTCACGGGATGCACCGGCACCCAGCCGGAGGCATCCGCCAGCCCGGCATCGACCGCGATGCGCGCCGCCGATTGCGGCGGGATCACGTTCGCCACATCCACCCCGTGGCGCGTGCCGAACTCCGTCTCCAGCACCCTCTCCCGCACGTCCACCCGCGTCACGCGCCCGTCGCGGCTGGCCGGCACCCATTCGATCATCCCGGGGTACAGCGCGGCCCAGGCATCCTGGAACAGGCCCTGCTTGCTGAACGCGTCCTTCGCGTCCAGCGCGAGGATCTTCGAGCGCGGCTTGTGCCGCTTCAGATAGGCCGCGACGGTGCTGATCCGCTCGTACGGCCCGGGCGGGCAGCGGAAGGGATTGGCGGGGATCGCCAGCCCCACCACGCCGCCATCCGGCATCTCCTCCAGCTGCCGGCGCAGCAGCACCGTCTGCGCGCCGTCGGCCGGCACCCAGGCATGCGGCATCCGCTCCGCCGCCGCCTCGTCGTAGCCCTCCAGCGCGCCCCAGCGGATCGCGATGCCCGGCGCGAGGATCAGCCGGTCGTAGGACAGCGTCTCGCCGCCGCGCAGCCGCACCGTACGCGCCGCCGCGTCCACCCCCGCCGCCCAGTCCTGCACCACGCGCACGCCGCGCGCGCGCAGCCCGTCATAGCCGTGCGTGATGTCGGCGATCCGGCGCATCCCGCCGATCACCAGGTTGCCGTACGGGCAGGTGACGAAGCGCGGCTGCGGCTCCACCAGCGTCACCTCCAGCCAGGGGAAGCGCCGCCGCGCGAAGGACGCGGCCGAGGCGCCGCCGAACCCGCCGCCGATGACGAGCAGCCGCGCCGTCCCCTGCGCCCGGAGGCGGCGCGGCGCGGCGAGCGGGACGAGGAGGCTGGCGCCGAGGATCGCGCGGCGGGTCTGCGTCATCGCGGCGTCCTCAGCGCGGCAGGCGCGAGAAATGCTCGGCCATCGCGGCGATCTCCGCCTCGGTGTAGCCGCGCGCCACGCGCCCCATGATCGTCGCCGGACGCTCGTTGCCGCGGAACGCCGCCATCAGCGCGCGCAACTCCGCCGCCTCGCGCCCGGCCAGCGCCGGCACGCCCCCGGCGCCGCCCCCGCCCGGCCCGTGGCAGCCCACGCACCCCTCCGCCGCCAGCGGCGCCTGCGAGGCGAGCGGCGGGGCCTGCGCAGCCAGCGGGACCGGCGCGGCGAGCGCGATCAGCGCGAGGACGGGAAGGGGGCGAGCCATCATGCGGGGTTCCGGGCGCAACGTCGCAAAGGCTACGCGGCCGGATCCGATTTTCAAACAAGAACAGCGGGCTGAGACGAATCGCGCCCGTTCGGGCCGGGCCGCGCGGCACGTCTTCTCCCGCCGCCGCCGCGGACGGAAAGCTTTGTCCGCGCCCTCAGGCAGGCCGCCCCAGTCCGAAGGCCGGCCGCAGCCGCAGCCCCACCAGGTTGCCCGCCAGCGCCGGCACGATCCACGCCCAGCCATGCAGGCTGCCGCTGGCGATCCCGCCGAAGAAGGCGCTGATGTTGCAGCCCGAGCCGAGCACCGCCCCGATGCCGAGCAGCAGCCCCCCGGCCACCGACGCCGCCGCCGGCCCGCGCCGCGGCAGCCGCCAGTCGCCCGCCCGCCCCGCCAGCGCCGCGGCGAGGAAGGCGCCGCCCATCAGGCCGAGATCCATCACCGTGGTGCGGTCCGCCAGCGCCGGGCGCAGCAGCGCCTCGGTGCGCGTCGGGTTCTCCCAGTACGGCCAGAAGGCCGGATCGTCCCAGCCCGCCCATTCCACGATCTGCGAGCCCCAGAGCGGGAAGGCCGCGGTGATCGCCCAGGGCCGCCCGGCGAGGAGGAGCGTCGCGAAGTTCAGCGCCGCCAGCCCCGCCGCGCCCCACAGCAGCGGCCACGGCCCGCGCAGGAGGCGGCCGCCCCGCCAGCCGAGCGGCTCCGCCCCTCCGTGCCGCGCCCGCTCCAGCGCGAGGGAGGCCGCCCAGAGCGCCCCGAGGGTCGCCAGCCCCAGCCCGAGCGCCGGCCCGTGCCCGAGCGCGGCGTTGAGCGAGACCGCCCCGAACCCCGGCCAGCCCTCCCACCACGCCGCGCCCCAGGCCGCGAGGGTCGCGCCCGCGACGAAGGCCGCGAGCGTGACCCACATCCGCGCGCCGAGCCCGCCGCCCGCCGCGTAGAGCGTGCCGGAGCCGCAGCCCCCGCCGAGCTGCATGCCGATCCCGAACAGGAAGGCGCCGGCCAGCAGTTCCAGCCCCAGGGGGAAGACGAAGCCCCGCACCGGCTGCCCCAGCACCGCGCCGCTTGCCAGCGCGGGCGTGAACGCCAGCAGCGCCAGGCCGAGCATGACGAGCTGCGCCCGGAACCCCGCCCCGCGGCGCTCCGCGACCAGCCGGCGGAACGCGCCCGCGAAGCTGAAGGCGGCGTGGAACAGCACGAGGCCGAGCGCCGCGCCGAGGATCAGCAGCGCCCCCTGCCGCCACCCATGCGCCGCCCCGAGCCAGACCGCCGCCGCGCAGAGCCCGAGCCCCGCCACCCCCACCCGCATCCCGATCCCCCGCCGCCCGTCCAGGTCACGCTCCGCCAGCGCCGATCTCCAGCCGCATCACCGGCCGCGTCGGCTTGCGGCGCGCCACCTCGGCGAAACCCGCCCCCGCGAACAGCCCTTTCGTGCCGTGCCACAGCCACCCATCCGGGGACCGGCCGGGCTTGTCGACCGGGAAGCCCTCGACGATCCGTGCCCCCTGCGCGCGGGCATGGCGCACCGCATGCCCCAGCAGCGCCCTCGCCACGCCGCGGCCGCGCAGCGGACCGGGCACGACGAAGCACACCACCGCCCAGGCCGGCCGGTCATCCACCGGCCCCATCACCGGCGACCGGCGGAGCCGCGCGAAATCCTCGCGCGGGCCGACCGCAACCCAGCCCGCCGGCGCCCCCGCCGCATCGTAGCCGATCAGCCCCGGCGGCGGCCCGCTCGCCGCCAGCGCGCGCAGCCCCTCGCGCTGGAACGCCGCCGCCGTCATCCCTTCCGGCGGCCGCGGGCGTCCGCTGATGCGGTAGGCCATGCACCAGCATCCGCGCGCGAAGGAGCAGCCCTTCGCGCCGAACACCGCCTCGAGATCCGCGAAGTTCGCCAGCGTCAGGGGCCGCGCGAGCGGCACGGGTCCGGGGTCTTCCGCGCGTCGCGCCGCCATTGCACCCCTCCGTCCTGCCGGGCGGCGGAGGATAGGCGCAGACCCGCCCGCCGCGCATCCCGCGGATGCTGACGCGCTACGCCGCCGCCCCCCGCCCGAACAGCCCGCGCACGCGCCCGGTCAGCCCGGGCACCGCCCACAGCGCCGCCACCACCGTCAGCGCGCACAGCGCCGCGCTGATCGGCCGCGTGAAGAACGGCGTCACATCGCCGCCCGTCAGCGTCAGCCCGCGCAGCAGGTTCTTGTCCAGCAGGTCGCCGAGCACGATCCCCAGCACCAGCGGCGCCATCGGGAAGCGCAGCTCCCGCAGCACGAACCCCACCAGCCCGGCGCCGAGCATCACCCAGACGTCGAACAGCCGCGACGTGATGGCGAAGGCCCCCACCGTGCACAGCACGAACACCACCGGCATCAGCCGCGCGCGCGGGATCAGCAGCACCCACAGCAGCGGCTTCACCAGCACCAGCCCGTAGAACAGCTTCACCATGTCGGCGATCACCAGCATCGCCACGATCTGGTAGATGAACTCCGGCGCGGTGATCGCCAGCATCGGCCCGGGATTCAGCCCGTGGATCATCATCGCCGCCATCAGCACCGCCGCCGGCGCGCTGCCCGGCACGGCGAGCGTCAGCACCGGGATGATCGCGCCGGGCACGCAGGCGCTCTCGCCCGTCTCGGCCGCCATCAGCCCCTCGACGCTGCCCTTGCCGAACCGCTCCCGCTCCGCGCTCGCGCGCTTCGCCGCCGCGTAGCTCGTCCAGGCCGCGATGTCCTCGCCCAGCCCCGGCATCGCGCCGATGAAGGTGCCGAGCGCGCCGCTGCGCAGGATGGTGCGCCAGTACTGCGCCACGTCGCGCAGCCGCGGCACGATGCTGTCGATCTTCGACGACACGGCCTTCACCGCCGGCCCGCGCATCGCGTTCAGCACCTCCGCCACGCCGAACACGCCGACCAGCACCGGCAGCAGCCCGAGCCCGCCGGCCAGGTCCCCGCTGCCGAAGGCGAAGCGCGGATAGGCGTGGTTCGTCTCCTGCCCCACCGTCGCCACCAGCAGCCCGAGGAAGCCGGCGATGTAGCCCTTCAGCGGATCGCCGCCCGAGAGGCTGCCGGCGACGACGATGCCGAACAGCGCCACCCAGAACATCTCGTAGCTGCCGAACTCCAGCGCGAATTCCCCGAAGCTCGGCGCGAAGAGCGCGAGGATGAGCGTGCCGAACAGCGTGCCGAGCCAGGAGCCGAGGGTGGAGATGCCCATCGCCCGCCCCGCCAGCCCCTGCCGCGCCAGCGGGAACCCGTCGAGCGTCGAGGCCGCGGAGGCCGGCGTGCCCGGGATGTTCAGCAGGATCGCCGAGCGGCTGCCGCCGTAGATCGCGCCGACATAGACGCAGACCAGCACGAGCATCGCCACGTTCGGGCCCATGCTGAAGGTGAGCGTGGTCAGCAGCGCGACGCCCATCGTCGCCGTCAGCCCCGGCAGCGCGCCGATGACGATGCCGATCAGCACCGCCCAGAGCGCGTGGAACACCGCGCCGCCCGCGAAGACATGCGCGAAGCCGCCCGCCAGCAGGCCGAGCGCGTCGGTCACGGCAGCCGGACCAGGAAGATCCGCTCGAACACCAGCGTCACGGCGATCCCCGTGCCGAGGCCGAGCGCCGCGGCCTCGATCAGCCGCCGGACGCGGCCGGCCGGTCCCTTCTCCCACTCGAAGGCGGCGCAGAAGGCGAAGACGAACAGGGCGCTCGCCAGCCAGAAGGGCAGCCGCCCCACCATCGCGCCGGCATAGAGCACGCCGAGCGCCGCCGCCGTCAGCAGCCGCCGCCCATCCCCCTTCGCCGCCGCCGTCCCGCCTTCCGCCGCCGGCCGCAGCGCCCCCCGCCGCACCGCCCGCGCGCCGAGCAGGATCGCCAGCAGCGCGATCACCGTCGCGTGGAATCCCGGCACGATGCCCGGCGCGGTCAGCCCGGTGTGCGACTGCTCGACGAAGCTCGGCATCCGCAGCGCCAGCGCCAGCACGCCGATCCCGAAGACGAACAGCACCGCCGCCGTGTAGAGATCGACCCGCGGCGGCAGCGGCGCCCGGTCACCGGCAAAGGGCGACGAGGCCTCCTCACTCATGCCGTGCCCTCTCTCCCTCCCCCGCAGTTGCGGGGGAGGGTCGGGGTGGGGGCCTGTTCGCCCTACTCAAAGCCAGACACCCCCACCCCCCTCAAAGCCGCTGGATCCCCAGCGTGTCCGGGCTCACCCGCGCCGTGCCGCCGTCGAAATACAGCCACGCCGTCTGCCGCACCATCTTCCACGCCTCGTCATGCGCCTGCTGGCCATGGAGCGGCGCGAACACCGCGGCGCGCTGCGCGGCATAGTCCTTCAGCCGCTGGCTGTTGGCGATGCGGTCGCGCCAGACGCCCGTCACCGTCTCCACCACGTTCTGCGGCACGCCCTTCGGGCACCAGATGCCGAAGTAGTTCAGCGGCGCCGGCACGTCCGGCAGCCACCGCGTGATGGACGGGATCTCGCCATGGCCCTGCAGCGTCACCGGCTGCTCCGCCTGCACCGCCAGCGGCACCAGCCGCCGCGCGCGGATCATCTCCGCCGCCTCGACCAGCAGCACCGCGCCCAGCGGCGTCTCGCCGCCCACCGTCGCGATCATCGCCGGGTTGCCGCCATCATAGGTCGCGTGGCGGTAGCTGATCCCGGTCGCCGCGCGGATCGCCGACATCATGTTGTGCCCGGCCGAGCTGACCCCCGCCGTCGCCACCGCCATCCCCGCGCCGCGCGTCCGGAACGCCTCCATCGCCGCGCCGAAGTCGCGGATGCCGGCATTCGGGTTGGCCACGAGGATGTTCACGTTGGCCACCGCGAAGAACAGGTTCCAGTCGGCCAGCTGCGTGTCCAGCAGCCCGAGCACCTTGTAGCAGCCCACATCCACCGCCGCGCCGGCCGCCCAGGTCATGCCGTCGCGCGCCGCCTCCAGCGCGTTGCGCGTGCCGATGGAGCCCGAGGCGCCGGGCTGGTTCACCACGACGAAGCGCGACCCGAGCGCGGCTTCCAGCTCCGCCGCCACGATGCGCGCCATCTGGTCGGTCGAGCCGCCCGCCGCCCAGGGCACGATGAGCGTCACCGGCCGCTCCGGCCGCCACGCGCCCTGCGCCCCCGCGGCGCGCGGCGCGGCGAGCGCGGCGGCCCCGGCCGCCCCGGCCGCGAGGATCGTCCTGCGTGTCGTCATGGATCGTGCCCTCCCCTGGGTAACCCGCTGGTTACCCGGATGGTGCGGCCGGCCCGAGGGGGCGTCAACCGAACTCCGGCCCCGCCATCGCGACGAGATGCGCGGGCAGGCCGGGCAGGGGGCCAAGGCTCATCCGCGTGAAGCGCCGCAGCGGCGCGCCGCCCGCCCCCCGCAGCGCCGCCGCCACCTCCTCCTGCGCCTCCGCCAGGTCGATCACCACCGGCCCGCCCACCGCGCGCGACGCGGCGCCGATCAGCGCCAGCGCCGTGCCCGCCTCGCGCGCCACCACCGGCCCGATCCCCGGCGCCCGCTTCCCGTCGCGGCCGAGTGCGTAGCCGCTCCCATCCGCCGCGATCCACGACGCCGCCGGCAGCCGCGCACCGAAGCCGCGCAGCAGCGCCTCCCGCGGCGCACCGAACGCGGCGGCGTCCATCTCCAGCAGGGCGGGCCAGTCGGAGTCGCGCAGCCGCCGCACGGCAACCTCCGGGACCTTCGGCGGCGTCGCCACGCGCCAGCGCGCGAAGCCGAACGCATCCGCGAAGCCGAGCCGCCGGTACACCTCCCGCCCCTCCGGCGTCGCATCCAGCGCCAAGCAGCGCGTGCCGGCGAGCCGCCCCATCGCCCAGCGCATCAGCGCCGTCGCCAGCCCCTCCCGCCGGCGGTCGGCCCGCACCAGCACCATGGAGATCCACGCGAGATCCGGGCCGAACGGCAGCACCGCGGCGGTGGCCGCGGGGCACGCCGCATCGCCATCCTCCATCGCCACCGCCTCGCCCAGCCGGAGAAACGCCGCCCAATCCGCCGCCACCTGGTTCCACCCCGCCGCGGAGGAGAGCGCGACGGCGCGCGGCAGGTCCGCCACGCCGAGCGGCGTCAGCGCAGGCATGAGAGGCGGGCGGTGCCGGCGGCGACATGCACCACCGGCCTGCCCGCGCCCCGCCAGGCGTACCGGCAACTCTGGTCGGTGTTGATCACGGTCGCCGAGACCTCGATGCCGACAGAGGCGGCACCGTCGCCGAACGCGATGGCCGCGATGGCGAGGTGCCTCGGGTGCATGCGCCCCTCCCTACTGTGCGATGCAGGTCGGCGAAGCCGCCGAGCCGCGCAGCGTCACGGTCCAGGAGACCTGGCGCACGGGCAGGTACTGTGCGCAATGCCCCTTCGCAGCGCCGTCCTCCCACGCCGCGACCTTGATCCAGATGTCGAAATCGGGCGCGACGCTCACGCAGAACCGGCCGCCGGCCTGAACCGAGTGGACGTCGTGCGGCAGCTGCGTTCCGCTGTGTGTCCTGCCGTCGACCGACACCTGCGCGACGTAGCCGGCGTGGTTCTCCACGCAGATCACGTGCATCAGGACGGGGCGCTGCGCGACCGCCGCCCCGGGCAGCGCGGCGGCTCCGCCCAGCGCGAGGGCGGCGGCAAGGATCGGAACGCGCATCGGGCTCTCCATCGGGTTGTTCGGTCCCGCAACAATGCCGCGCGGGCGCGGCTTCCGCCAATCCGCCGACCCGATCGCGCCGATAGGTCCCGCCTGTCCGGGCCGGGGCATCTTCGGGTCCCGCTGCCTGTGCTGTTCGGGTGCTCCCGCTACCGCGTCAGGCAGCTTGGCGTGCGTGCGGTGCCGCGCAGCTCCACGGTGCCGCCCTGGCCCGGCTCCAGCACCTGCCCGCAGCCCGGTCCCCAGGATCCGTCCGCCTGCATCGCCTGCATGACGATCTCGACGCGATGCGTCGGCGCGGCCGTGACGCAGAACCGCTCCGACACGCTCACATGACGCGTCCCGAAATCCCGCTGCCCGCCCATGCTGGTCCGCGCGGTGATCTGCACGAGGGCGCGGTACTGGCCCAGGTTGACGACGCAGACCGGGATCGGCTCGCCGACGCGCTGCGCCGCGGCTCGCGGCGCGGCCGCCGCGGCGACGCCGAGCATCAGCGCGGCGGCAGACAGGTGCAGAATGCGCATGCATCCTCCTTCGGATCGTCGGCGGCGGCGCGCTACTGCCCGTTGCACCGCGTGGCATCGACGGTGCCGAACAGCGTCACCCGCCAGTTCCTGTTCTGCTCCAGGCTGCTGCTGCAGCGCTCCACCCAACGTCCGTTCAGCTGCACATGGACCCAGATCCGCGTGTTCCAGTTCCGCGTCGTCTGCACGCAGAACTCGCCGCCTTTGGCCACCTGCCGCGTGCCATGGTTTTGGTGCAGACCGCCGCCCTCCACCCAGCCCTGCAGGCGAACCTGCGCCAGGAAATCGCCCTGGTTCTGGACGCAGATGTTGTAGGTTTGCGCCTTGGCCGGCGCTGCCGGCAACGTGGCGGCGCCGAGCGCGAGCGCGGCGGCAAGGAGTGAGCGACGCACGACACTCTCCTCAAGGTTGTGTTCCTGACCGGAACGATACCGCAGGTTGGTCCGCCCCGCCCATCCATTCTCGCGATCGCCGCGACAGCCTCTGCCTCTCGCCGCCGCGCTACCGGGCCCAGCAGCTGAACGAGAGCGCGCTGCCGCGCAGCTCGACGGTCGCGTCCCGCCCGGGTGGCAGGTCCAGCACGCAGCCCTGGCGCCAGGACCCGTCCGGCTGCTGCGCCTCCACCGTGACGCGCGGCTGGTCGCGGGCCGGGCTCTGGATGCAGAACCGGCCCCCGGCCTCAAGCTCCCGCCGCCCGTGGTCGCGCCGCGGCGCATTGCCCCGGAAGCTCGTGATGTGGACGGCGCCACGGAAGCTGCCGCCATTGGCGACGCAGATGGTGACCCGGTCCCGGTCGCGGGGCTGCGCCCCGGCCGGCGTCGGGCCGATCGTGGCGGCGGCAAGCAGGACCACGCCAAGGAGATGCGGAGGACGCATCGGACTCTCCTGCAGGTTGTTTCTGTCAGGGAAACAATATCCGGCGCGGTCGCATCCCGCCAATCCGCCTGTCCGATCGCTGCGACAGGCTCTGCCTTGCACCGCCGCCCTGTCAGGCGGTGTTCGCGCTGATCCGATGGTGGCCGGCGTGGCTCATCCCGGCCCAGGCCGCGTGTGCGACGGCAACGGCGACGCGCCGCATGAGCAGATCCCGGCCGGCCTCCCGTCGCGAGAGCATCCTATCCTGCCAATCCGCTCGCCCGATCGCGCCGACAGCTCCTGTCTGCGCCGGCCCGGCCGCCGCTGCCCGCGCGCGTCCTCGTGCCGGAAGCGGACCCGCGCATCGCAGGGCGCGGCGCGCATCCCGCCGCTACCCGCGCCGCAGGCAGGTCGGCGACGTCACCGTGCCGCCGAGCATCACGTTCCAGCCCTGGCCCTTCGGCATGTAGATGGTGCAGCCGTCCCGCCAGCCGGAGAGCGGGTTGTACACCTGCATCACCATCTCGCTCTGGAAGCCCGCCGTCTGCCGGATGCAGTAGTCCTGCCCGATGGCGAGGTCCTGCGGCGGGTGGTGGCGCGTCGTCCCGTCGTCGAGCCAGCTCCGGAAGCGCACCCGCGCCATGTAGCCGGCCTGGTGGATGGCGCAGACCCGGAACTCGTAGATCGGCGTGGACTGCGCCGCGGCCGGCGCCGCGGGCAGGGCGGCGGCAGCGCCGAGGGCGAGCGCGGCGGCGAGGGCGGGAAGGCGCATCGGGCATCTCCTGTCGGGTTGGTGGCCGGGCGGAACGATGCCCGAAGCCGCCATCCCGCGCCAATGCGCCCGCCCGATCGCGCCGAGAGGCGCCGCCTATTCCACCCGGATCTCCCGCACCTGGAACTGGTTGTCCGCCCGGTGCTGCACCGTCACGCCGGTGCGGTGCGCCCAGGGGATCATCATGTGGTACAGCGGCACGTGCCCCAGCTCGGCATTGTGCAGCGCATGCGCCTCCCGGATCAGCGCGCGCCGGCGCTCCGGGTCGCCCTCCGCGTCGATGCGCGGCAGCAGCGCGTCGAACTGCGGATTGCTCCACCCGCCCGCATTCCACGTCGCCGCCCCGCCGACGGCGCGGGATGCCATCACCGCGCGCAGCGTGTAGCTCGCATCGAAGGTCGGCACGCCCCAGCTCAGGATGTACATCATCGGCTCCTGCCGCCGCACCCGCTGGCTGAACACCGCGTTCGGGTGGATCGTCAGCGCCGCGCGGATCCCCGCCCGCGCCAGCATCGCCGCCACCGCCTGGCACGCCTCGTCATAGGTGCCGACCGGGCAGTCCAGCGGCACGCTGAACCCGTTCGGATACCCCGCCTCCGCCAGCAGCGCCCGCGCCCGCGCCGGGTCGTGCGGCACGCGCCGGTCCGTCTCGCGCGACCAGCCATTGACGAACTCGGTCCACATGCTGCCGGTCGGCACGCCCTGCCCGCGCAGCGTGCTCCGCCGCAGCGCCTCGAGATCGAGGGCATGCGCCACCGCCTGCCGCACGCGGAGGTCGCGGAACGGGTTGCGCCCGCGCACGTCGGACCCCGCCAGCTCCTCCGTGTCCTGCCGCATGCCGATCATCACGGTGCGGTTCTCCTGCCCCTCCAGCACGCGCAGCCGCCCGTCGCGGGAGAGCCGCGCCACGTCCTGCGCCGGCACGACATGCACGAAATCCACCTCGCCCGAGAGCAGCGCCGCCATCCGCGTCGCGTCGGAGGTGAGCGTGATGTGGTGGTACTCCGTCACGTTGCCGCGCGTCTCCGTCCCGCCGTTCAGCCCCCACCAGTGCGGGTTGCGCACCATCACCGTGCGGCTCTCCGCCTCGCGCGAGCGGATGACGTAGGGCCCCGTGCCGTTCGCGTGGCGGACCGTGTGCGTCTCCTCCCGCTGCGCGAAGTTCTGCGGCTGCTGCGCGCGGTTCGCCTCCGACCAGCCGCGGTCCATCATCATCACCCGCGTCATCTTGTCGGGGATCACCGGGTCCGGCACCCGCGTCACGATGTCCACCGTCAGCCGGTCCCGCGCCTCCACCGATGCGACGGTGTCCACGAAGATCCCGTAGTTCGAGGTCGGCGCCAGCGCGCGGGTGATGCTGAACACGGCGTCGTCCGCATCGAACGCCTCGCCGCCCGCGAAGCGCACGCCCTCGCGCAGGTGGAAGCGCCACCGCGTCGGCTCCACCTGCTCCCACCGCACCGCCAGGCCGGGATGCACCTTCAGGTCGTCGCCCCGCCAGGTCAGCCCCTCGTACACCTGGTGGATCACCAGGAAGGTGAACAGCGCATTCGTCGCATGCGGATCGAGCGTCGCGGCATCGACGCTCGTCGCCATGCGCAGCACCCGGTTCGGCTGCGCCCCTTCCGGCTGCTGCTGCGCCTGCGCGCCGCCGGCCAGGAGCGCCGCCGCGGCAACCCCCAGGAACCAACCCCTCCGTCGCGGCATTCCCCGCTCTCCCGCCCCCGTGAAGGCGCCAGCCTGGAACAGGCGAGGCCCCATTCGCAATGGGCCCGCCGCATGCCTATATTGCGGCCAAGAGAGACGCCGGAGACCTCACGTCCATGCGCCGACCCGCTTCCGCCCTGTTCGCCGCCTTCGCCGTGGTGGCCCTCGCCCTCGCGCCGGCCCTGTCCGAGGCGCGGCCCGGCGGCGGCGCCTCCTCCGGCAGCCGCGGCAGCCGCACCTACACCGCCCCGCCCTCCACCCAGACGGCGCCGGGCACGGTGCGCCAGTTCGACCGCACCGAGACCGCGCCCGCCCGCCCGGGCCAGCCGGGCACCTTCGGCGCGCCCGCCCAGCCGCGCCCGGCCGCCGGCGGCGGCTTCCTCGGCCGCAACCCGCTGATGGCCGGCATCATGGGCGGCCTGCTCGGCGCCGGCCTGTTCGGCCTGCTCACCGGCGCCGGCCTGTTCGGCGGCCTGTCAGGCCTCGCCGGCCTGTTCGGCCTGCTGCTGCAGGTCGCGCTCATCGCCGGCATCGTCTGGCTCGTGCTGCGCCTCGTCCGCGGCCGCCGCCCGGCCATGGCCGGCGGCCCGAACGGCTACGCGCGCGACACCGGCGGCAACACCGGCGCCTCGCCGCTCCGCCCCGTCGGCGGCGCGGTGGCCGGCGCCGCCGCCGCATCGGGCGCGCCCGCCGCGGCCCGCCCCGTGCAGATCTCCGAGGCCGATTTCCAGGCCTTCGAGCGGAGCCTCGTCGCGGTGAACGCCGCCTGGTCGCGGCAGGACGTGGACGCGCTCGCGAACCTCTCCACCCCGGAGATGACGCGCTACTTCGCCAACGACCTCGCCGACCTGCGCGCCCGCGGCTGGACGAACGTGACGCGCGACGTGCGGCTCGAGGCCGGGGACCTGTCGGAGGCCTGGCACGAGAACGGCCAGGACTACGCCACGGTGGCGATGCGCTTCTCGCTGATCGACGTCACCACCGACGCCGCCGGCCGCGTGGTGGAGGGCGACCCCACCACCCGCCAGACCGCCACCGAGATGTGGACCTTCGTCCGCAGCCCCGGCGCCGAGTGGCACCTCTCCGCCATCCAGCAGGCCGGCTGAGCACGACCCGCCCCGCTCTCCCTCCCCCGCAGTTGCGGGGGGAGGGTCGGGGTGGGGGTTCGTCCAAATCCGAACCGGACCGGTTCAGGCGAGTCTGTCACCCCCGCACCCTTTCCCGCGCCACCCGCGCAATCTCCTCCACCACGCCCTCGCCGTGGGTCAGCACGTCGTTGTTCCAATATCGCAGTACCCGCCACCCCGCCGCCTGCAGCGCCGAGTCGCGGATAGCGTCCCGCGCCCCGCCATGCTGCCCACCATCCACCTCCACGATCAGGCGCGCCTCAAGGCAGGCGAAGTCCGCGACGTAGGGCGGCACGGGATGCTGCCGGCGAAAAGTGACGCCGAGCGCATCGCCGCGCAGATGCCGCCACAGCACCCTTTCCGCCCGCGTCGCGTCCCGCCGCAGCCGACGTGCGATGTCGCGCGGCCCCGGATCGCGCATACTACGAATCACCCCCACCCCGACCCTCCCCCGCTGTTGCGGGGGAGGGAGAAGAGGGAGCCAGACCGCGCCTCTACCCCCTCCCCCGCTGTTGCGGGGGAGGGTCGGGGTGGGGGTGCTTTCCCCCCAAAAACCCCACCACCTCCGCCACCGGCACCACATCCGCGAATTGCCGGTCCATGTCGAACAGCGCCACCGCGTGGCTCACCGGGATGCGGTCGAACACCGCCTCCTCCGCCACCACCGCGCGCAGGTTGAAGGACGCCGCGTCGAACACCGTCGCCTGCACGCAGTTGCTCGTCGCGCCGCCGCAGACGATCACCGTGTCCACCCCGCGCTCGATCAGCAGCCCGAGCAGCGGCGTGCCGTGGAAGGCCGAGGGCTTCTTCTTCACCAGCACCAGGTCCGACGGCCCAGGCCGCATCTCCGGCGCCAGCTCCGCGCCGGCGGTGCCCTCCAGGCACCAGCGCTCGCTCCGCAGCGGCTCGCGCTTCCGCCCGTAGACGCCGATGTCCCGCCCCTCCGGGTCCAGCGCGAAGCGCGTGAAGAAGCATGGCACGCAGGCCGCCTGCGCGGCCGCCACCACACGCGCCGCCTGCGCCAGCGCCGCCCGCCCGGCGGCGCCGCAGGAGGACGGCCACGCCTCGTCCTCGCCCTCCTCCCCCACCATGTAGCGCTGCGCGTCGATCACCAGCACCGCCGGCCGCGTGCCGAACCCCATGCGCCGCGCGAAGCGGCCGCGCGCCAGCACGGCGCGGTCGGCCTCGGTCAGGAACCGGTCCCAGGGCCGTTCCGTCATGCCGCTTTCCTCCGCATTGCGCCTGGGCGCCGCATTCCCTAGCGTGGTGGCAACGACGTCAAGGGAGGCGATGCGATGCGCACGCGACGCGGCGTGCTCCGCGCGGCGGCCCTGCTGCTGCCCGCCCCGGCCCTCGCCCAGCCCGCCGGCGAATGGCCCGCCCGCCAGATCCGCCTGATCTCCCCCTTCGCGCCGGGCGGCGCCGCCGACCTCACCGCCCGCATCATGGCGGAGGAGCTGTCCGGCGCGCTGCGCCAGACCGTGTTCGTCGAGAACCGCACCGGCGCCGGCGGCGCCATCGGCACCGAGGCCGCCGCCCGCAGCGCGCCGGATGGCTACACATTCGTCCTCGCCTCCACCGGTCCCTTCGCGATCAACCCGGGCCTGTTCCGCCTCAGCTTCGACCCCGCGCGCGACCTCGTCGCGGTCGCGATGGTCGCGATCGTGCCCTCGATCTTCGTCGTGCATCCGGAGGTGCCGGCGCGCAGCATGGCGGAGCTGGTGGCGCTGGCCCGCGCGCGGCCCGGCGCGCTCTCCTACGCCTCCGGCGGCAACGGCACCGCACAGCACCTGTTCGGCGAGCTGCTGAAGCGGATGGCGGGGGTCGACCTCCAGCACGTGCCCTACCGCGGCGGCGGCCCGGCGATGACCGACACCATCGCCGGCCGCGTGCAGATCCTCTGCGACACGCTGCCCCTCGCCCTGCCCCACATCCGCGAGGGCCGGGTCCGCGCGCTTGCCGTCACCACCGCCGGGCGCCATCCGGCGCTGCCCGACGTGCCGGCGGTGGCCGAGGCCGTGCCGGGCTACGAGGCGGTGGGCTGGTACGGCATCGCCGCCCCCGCGGGCCTGCCCGCGCCGATCCTCGAGCGGATGAACCGCGAGGTGAACGCCCTGATCGACCGCCCGGCGTTGAAGGAACGCCTCTCCGCCCAGGGCGCCGACCCGCTGCCGATGACGCCGGAGGATTTCGCCGCCCGCATCGCCCGCGACCGCGAGCGCTGGACGACCCTGATCCGCGACGCCGGCATCCGGCCGGATTGAGCGAAGCGCCACCCGCCTCTCCGCTCCCTCCCCCGCTGTCGCGGGGGGTTCGACGCCGAAGGGGTCGAACGCCGGAGTGGCGGCGGCATCGCCGCCGCCTACGCAGGCTGGTCGGGGTGGGGTTTTTCCCCCTACCCACGCCCCCCATGCGGATGCTCCGCCACCCAGTGCCGCGCGATCTCCGACCGCCGCGCGAACCACACCCCGCCCCGCGCCCGCATGTGGTCGATCAGCCGGATCAGTCCCATCGCGCGCGCCGGCTGCCCCGTGATGCGCGGGTGCAGGCCCACCGACATCATGCGCGGCCGCCCCGCGCCGCCTTCCTCCCACAGCAGGTCGAAATGGTCCCGGCAGAAGGCGAACCACGCATCGCCATTCGCGAGTCCCGAGAAATACTTCGAGTCGTTCACCGTCATCGTGTACGGCACGACCAGATGCGGCGTCCCCTCCACCTCCGTCCAGAAGGGCAGCTCGTCGGCGTAGCTGTCGCTGTCATACAGGAAGCCCCCGTGCGCCACGACCAGCCGCCGCGTGTTCACGCCCGGCCCGTAGCGGCAATACCAGCCCTCCGGCGCGCGGCCGGTGGTGCGCGTGAGCGACTCCACCGCGCGCGCAATCTGCGCCCGCTCCTCCGCCTCCTCCAGCTCGTAGTGCTTCACCCAGCGCCACCCGTGGGAGCAGATGTCGTGCCCGCCCGCGCGGATCGCGGCCGCCAGCGGCGGGTTGCGCTCCAGCGCCAGCGCGCAGGCGAACATCGTCACCGGCACCTCGCGCTCCGCGAAGATGCGCAGCACGCGCCAGGCGCCGACGCGGCTGCCGAACTCGAACAGGCTCTCGGCCGCCAGGTCGCGCCCGTGCGGGATCTGGTTGCGGCCATGCGCCTCGCTGAGGTTCGTCTCGCTGAAGCCGTCGCCATCCTGCACCGAGGGCTCGGACCCCTCCTCGACGTTCAGCACGAAGTTCACTGCCACGCGCGCGCCGCCCGGCCAGCGCGGATCGGGCGGGTTCTCGCCATAGCCGACGAAGTCGCGCTCAACCTGCCAGACCATCCGCCTCTCCCCCTCGATTGACCCGCCACCGGGCGCTCCGTACCTTGTCCGGACAAGACGGCACGGCACAAGGCACGCATGGCGGCACGGTTCAGGCGGCGCGGCTTCGATCCCGCTTCGCGCGGCGCGCTCGACGGAATGCGCGTCGTCGACCTCTCCCGCCTCGTCGCCGGCAACATGCTGACCAAGGTCCTCGCCGATCACGGCGCCGAGGTGGTGAAGGTCGAACCCCCCGCCGGCGACAGCCTCCGCGCCTGGAAGGTCAAGGGCGTCGAGACGAGCTGGAAGACCTGGTGCCGCAACAAGCGCAGCACCTGCCTCGATCTGCGCACGCCGGAAGGCGTGGAGGTGGTGCGCCGCCTCGCCGGCGGCGCCGCCATCCTCGTCGAGAGCTTTCGGGCCGGCGTGCTGGAGGAGATGGGCCTCGCGCCCGAAACCCTGCTCGCCCTCAACCCGCGCCTCGTCGTCGTGCGCATCTCCGGCTGGGGCCAGACCGGCCCGTTCCGCCACAAGCCCGGCTTCGGCACGCTGGTCGAGGGCTACACCGGCTTCGCCGCGCTGAACGGGTACGAGGACCGCCCGCCCGTGCTGCCGCCGATGTTCATGGCCGACGCCTATGCCGGCCTCTACGGCGCCGCCGCCGCGATGGTCGCGCTGCGCCACGCGGAGGCGACGGGAGAGGGCCAGGTGATCGACCTCTCGCTGTTCGAGCCGCTCTTCGCGGTGCTCGAGCCGCAGATGGCGAATTGGCGGCTCACCGGCCAGGTGAAGAAGCGCACCGGCAGCCGCAGCACCAACACGGCGCCGCGCAACGCGTACCGCACCGCGGATGGCGGCTGGCTCGGCCTCTCCACCTCCACCCAGGCCATGTTCGAGCGCCTGATGCGCAGCATCGGCCGCGAGGAGCTGATCGCCGACCCGCGCTTCCGCGCGAATCCCGACCGCCTGGCGAACATCGAGGCGATCGACGCCGTGGTGCGCGACGCCGTGGCGGCGATGACGATGCGGCAGGCGCTCGCGCAGTTCGACCGCGACGGCGTGACGATCGGCCCCATCATGGATGTGCGCGGCCTCGACGAGGACGAGTATCTCGCGGGGCGCGAGGCGCTGATCGAGGTGCCGGACGAGGAGATGCCCGGCGGCTGGCTGCCGATGCACGGCGAGGTCCCGCGCCTGTCGGCCACCCCCGGCATCCTCCGCAACCCCGCCCCCCGCCTCGGCGAGCACAGCCGCACGGTGCTCGCCCCCCTGCTCGGCGAGGCGGAGTACGCGCGCCTGGTCGCGGCGGGCGTGATCCTGGAGGAACGGAGCAGGAAGGTATCCACCTCGCGTCACTCGTGAGTCACATATGGTAGTGACCAGCGCAACACAGGTGAGGCGTTACGAATGGAACTGAAGGAATTTGTCTCGGAAACGCTGGTTCAGATTCTGGCAGGCGTTCAGGACGCTATCAGCCGGAGATTGGCAGCGCCGGGCTCTTTGGGTGCCATCAACCCGGTGTTCGGGCTCGACGCGGGCGCTGCCGGCCCTGACCACATCCAGAAGGTGGAGTTCGATGTCGCGGTCACCGTGACCGACAAGGCGGGTGGTGGCGGTAAGGCGGGGATCAAGGTGTTCAGCATTGAGCTGGGCGGCGAGGCCGGCAAGAGCACGGAGCAGAGCATCGTCAGCCGAATCAAGTTCGCGGTCCCGGTTATCCCTCCGGTCTCGGTTGTAAAGCCCGCCGGTGCAGGAGAGGTGTGATGGAGATCATCTGGAATCCGCAGCCCGTTCCTGACGACGAGGATGCCGTCGTGCTCACGGCGCACCATCATTCGCAAATGCCAAACACGATCCTTGGCTACTTCCATGCCACCCGGCAGGACAGCTCGCGATCTGTGGTTTTCACCGCCTCCGACTTCAATCTTCCGTTCCGCGACGCGTATGCCAAGGCAAAGAAATATGCCGAGCACCATCGCATCCCACGACTCTACATCGTGGATCCGCATGGCCTCGGCGCGATGGAAATTCGCGATCGATGACCACGACAATCGTACCGTGACCGCTAGTTCCCCAGACTAACGCGCTGCCGGCGCCCGTCGCCATCGCCCGCGAGCGCGCCAGCCTGTGCTTTGTGGAGTTCTGTACGACCAGGATCTGCAACCCGCACACCCGACGTGCCCACGCTTGTGCCACACGACCTACTTGAGGATGGCCGCACGCTGGAGACCGCCGCAGCGATGGCGACCACGTCAGCACCTGGACAACGCAGCTCTATCGCTGCCGTCGGGACAACATCAGTCTCGGCCAAGTGGAGCGACTCCGAGTCTAGCCAGAGCAGATGAAGGCGGATACGCCTGACGCACCCTCTCAACACGAGGCAGGCAAGATGAAGCGGCTTTGGCGCTCCATGCTCTACGTCCCCGCCAACGTCCCCCGCTTCGTCGCCAAGGCGCCGACCGCCGGCGCCGATGCCGTGGTGCTGGACGTCGAGGATTCCGTCCCGCACGACCGCAAGGCCGAGGCCCGCGCGGCGCTCGCCGACGCGGTCCCCACCGCCCGCTCCGGCGGCGCCGACGTGCTGGTGCGCGTCAACCGCCCGCTCCGCCTCGCCGTGCCGGACATCGAGGCCGCGGCCGAAGCCGGCGCCGACGGCATCCTGCTCACCAAGACGCTCGGCCCCGACCACGTCGCCCTCGCCGCCGAACTCCTTGCCGCCGCGCCGCGCCCCATGCGCCTCATCCCCATGATCGAGACCCCCGCCGCGCTGCCCCTGATGCCGGCCATCGCCCGCGCCTCGCCCCTCGTCATCGGCCTGCTGATCGGCGCCGAGGATCTCGCCATGGAATGCCACGCCGCCTCCGACGACGAGCTGATCGTCATGGCGAAGCGCCAGATGGTGCTCGCCGCGCATGCCGCCGGCGTCGCGCCCTTCGGCACGCTCGGCACCGTCGCCGACTACCGCGACGCCGACCGCGTGCGGGACCTCGTCGCGCGTTCCCGCCGCTCCGGCCTGGTGGGCGCCACCTGCATCCACCCCGCGCTCGTGCCCGTGCTGAACGAGGGCTTCTCGCCCTCCGCCGCCGAGATCGACCTCGCCCGCCGCCAGCTCGCCGCGGCCGAGGCGGCTTCGCGCGAGGGCCGCGGCAGCTTCACCGTCGACGGGAAGATGGTGGACGAGCCGATCCTGATCCGCGCGCGCCGGATCCTCGCGACGGCGGGGCAGGGGTAGCGGTCAGGCGCGCGGATCATCCGCCTCCGACAGGCGCGCGCGCACCCGCTCGAGCGTCGCCCCGAACGCCGACACGGCGGCGTCGGGCAGGCCGTCGAAGATCTGCGCGGCGAAGGCCGCCGCCTCCGCCTGCATCCGCGCCGCCGCCGCACGGCCCTTCCGCGTCAGGGCCAGGGTGATCGCGCGCCGGTCCGAGGGGTGCGAGGTCCGCCGGACGAAGCCCGTCCGCTCCAGCCCGTCCACCAGCCCGGTGACGTTCCGCGGCGTCACCTGCAGCCGCTCCGCGAGGTCCCGCTGCGTCAGCGGCGGGCTGCGCGCGATCTCCCACAGCGCGGTCGCGCGGGCGCGGGTCAGGCCGCGCTTCGCCAGCCCGGCCTCGATGTCGTCCGCCATCAGCACCGACACCCGCATCAGGGCCGACAGGGTGGCCATGCGCAGCGACGCGGGATCGGCCCTCATCGGGGTCCCCGGTCCCGCCCCGCTTGAATTAATGAATAGGCTACACAATGTCGGCGCATCACGGAATCCGGGAGGAGCCGATGCAGCCCGCATCCGCCGACGCCAACATCGCCCTGCTTCGCCGCGCCCTCTCCTCGTTCAACGACCACGATCCCGCCTCCTGCCTCCCGCACATCCGGCCCGACTTCATCATGAACATCGCCGGCGCGCCGCACCAGCTTCGCGGCAGGGATGTCTGGGAGGCGGGCACGCGCATGATGATGGCCGCCTTCCCCGACCTCCATGCGACGATCGAGGACATCTTCGGCGCCGGCGACCGTGTCGCCGTGCGCCTCGCCTTCCGCGGCACGCATCGCGGCGCGTTCCAGGGCATCCCCGCGACGGGCCGTCCCGTCGAATACGCCAGCTTCGAGATCTACCGTGTCGAGGACGGTCTCCTTGCCGAGGAATGGATCCTCTCGGACCTCGCCACCCTCATGCGCCAGATCGCCGGGTAGCGGGCGGCCCGCACCCTCCCACCGCGGGCAGCCATAATTGTTGCGGACAGGGAAGGGACATGCTCCAGTCCGGGCGTCCGACTTCGTAACGAGCTGCGACATGCTTCGGCCGAAGAAGTACCTTGTGGTCCTGGAAAGCTCCCACCGGCTCCAGTCCGGTCAGGCGGCTTCCGTGCTGGCCGGCCTGCGGCGCGTCAGCCTCGGCCCGGTGGAACTCGCCCTCCGCACGCCCGACAACCGGATGCTCGGCGTGGTGGCGTGCTCGCCGAAGAGCGCGTCGACCCTGACGCAGGCCGCCCGCGAGGCGATGCCGGATGGCGGCGGCGACGTGCTGGTGCTGGAGCTGGGGCGCAGCGCCGCCGCCGCCGGCGGATCCACCCTCCACCGCGCCGCCGCCCGCCTGCTCGCCGAATAGGGCATCCTCGGGCCGGGCCCCGCCGCCGGAAGCGGTGGCGCCGGTCCGGCTGATTGTCCTGGCGCATTTTCCGGGTCGCCAAGCGATTTCGCTTGGCTTGGAAATGCTCTGGCCGCCGACCGCACCCTCACGGCGCCAGCGCCGCGCGCGCCAAGGCCAGCGCCGTCGCGCGCGCCGTCGCCTCGTCGCAGGGCTGCGGCAGCGGGTCCGCCGGCCGCCGCATCGCCGTCCAGGCCAGCATCTCCAGCACCGCGCGCGACGCCGCCTCGGCCGGCAGGTCGCGCCGCACCGCCCCGGCCTCCGCCAGCCGCGCAACCGCCGCGGCGAAGCGGCCGAAGGCGGCGCCGCGCACCGCCCGGCCATACGCCTCCGCCACCACGGGCAGCTCGGGCGAGAGGCGATCGAGCAGCAGGATCAGCCGCCGCTGCGCCGCCAGCAGGTCGTGCAGCTCCGCCAGCAGCGCGTCGAGCGTCACCGGCGCGCCCTCCGCCGCCGCGGCCAGGATCGGCGCCCGGAACGTCGCCAGCGCGGCGCCGAGCGTCCCCGGCACGTCGGCCACCAGCGGCGGCGCGCCCTCCGGCGGCAGCGTCAGGCCCGCCGCCGCGCGCAGCGCGAGGTCGAGCAGCGCCTCCTTCTCCGCCGCGTAGAGATAGACCGTGCCGGCGGCGATCCCGGCCTCCCGCGCCACCTCCGCCACGCCCGCCAGCCGCCAGCCCTGCCGCGTCAGCACCCGCAGCGCCGCCTCGGCGATGGCGCCGGCGCGGCCGGGGGCGCGGCGCGGGCCCCTTGCCGGACGGGCGCTTGCATTCCCCGCCAAATTAGTGAATGACTCGTTCATTCATGGAGTCTAGAAGCGCCATGGCCCACCTGTCCAGCGCCCCCGCCGCCTCCGGCAGCGCCGCCGCCGTCCCGCCCCGGCGCGAGGACATCGACAATCTCCGCTCCCTCGCCGTGCTCCTCCTCATTCCCTTCCACACCGCCCGCCTGTTCGATGCCGATCCCTGGCACATGAAGGATGCCGGCGCGCCCTTCGCGCTGGCCGAGCCGGTGCTGCGGCTGATCGGGCTGTGGCAGATGCCGCTGCTCTTCCTCCTCGCCGGCCTCTCGGCCGCCTGGGCGCTGTCGCGCCGCGGCCCCGGCGCCTTCCTGCGGGAACGCGCGGCGCGGCTGCTGCTGCCGCTGCTGTTCGGCATGGCCGTGCTGGTGCCGCCGCAGGTCTGGGTGGAGCGCGCGACGCCCGGGGCGCCGCTGCGCCAGAGCCCGCCGGTGTTCGAGGGCGACTACCTCTCCTTCCTCCCCCACGCCTTCGGCTGCTGCTACCCGGAGGCGAACCTGTCCTGGCACCACCTCTGGTTCCTGCCCTACCTGTTCCTCTACTGCGCCGTGCTGGCGCTGATGGCGCGGCGCGGCGCGGCGCCCGCCCTCGCGCGCTGGGTTGCGTCGCGGCCGATCCGCCTGGTCCTGCCGGGCCTCGCCCTCGCCGCCGTCGAGATCGTGCTGCGGCCCCGCTTCCCGAGCACGCACAACCTGGTCTGGGACTGGGCCGACCACGCGCATTACCTGCTGGTCGTGCTCCTCGGCTGGTGGATGGCGCACAACCCCGCGCTGGAGGACGCGGCCTTCCGCGCGCGCCGTGCCCTCGCCGCCGGCGCGGCGCTGCTGACGGCGCTCTGGCTCGCCCTGCTGCCGGAGGCGCGCGGCGGCCTCGGCCTCGATGCGCCGGTCGCGCTCCGCCTTCTCGTCCGCGCGCTGGCCGAGTGGTGCGTGCTGCTCGTCCTGCTGGCGCTGGCGCGGCGTTTCCTCGCGCGCCGCATCGCCCCGCTCGCCGCCTTCGCGCCGCTGTCGATGGCCTTCTACATGCTGCACCAGACGATCATCGTCCTGCTCGGCTGGGCCTGGTTCGGCTGGACCGGCGCGCCGCTGGCGAAGGCGCTGGCGATCGCCCTGCTGGCGCTGGCCGCGAGCATCGCCCTCGCCGCGCTGGCCGCGCGCGTGCCGGGGCTGCGCGCGCTGCTGGGCGTGGTGCGGCGGCAGCGCGCGCGGCCGTGACCGCCGCCGCCTTGGCAGCCGCGCCGCGACGCGGGAAGCTGGCGCGATGCGGCACGCGATCGCAGGGGCAGCGCGGCGGCCGGGGGCCGCCCGCGCGGGGCGGACCGGCTGACGGTGGCGGCGCTCGCGGCGCTGCTGCCGATCCTGCTCATCCTCGTTCTCATGGTGGGGCTGCGCCTGGCGGCGGCGCCGGCCGGCCTGCTCGGCCTGCTCGCGGCGCTGCCGGTCGCCCTCCTCGTCTTCGGCTGGACCGGGATGGACGGCGTCGGGCTCGCCCCCTCGCTCGCCGGCGTCGCGGCGGAGGCCGGCTTCACCGCGCTCACCATCCTCTGGATCGTCTTTCCCGCGCTCTGGCTGCATGAGCTGCAGGTCGCCTCCGGCGCGACGGCGACGCTGCGCGCCGCGCTGACGCGCCTCTCCTCCGACCCGCGCATCCTGGCCCTGCTGATCGCCTGGTTCTTCGCGCTCTTCGCCGAGGGCGCGGCCGGCTTCGGCACGCCGGTGGCGCTCGCCGCTCCCATCCTCGTGGCACTCGGCTTCCCGCCCGTGAAGGCGGTGGCGCTCGCGCTGGTGGGGCATGCGGTCGGCGTCTCCTTCGGCGCGGTCGGCACGCCGCTGCTGCCGCAGATCGCCGCGACAGGCCTCGATCCCGTGGCGCTTGCCGGCACGACCGCGATGCTCCACCTCGCGCTCGGCTGGACCATGGCGCTGTTCCTCCACCGCCTTGCCGGCGAGGCGGGCGGCGGCGGGGCGGGGATGGGCTGGGCGCTGCTCGCGGGCGTCGCCTTCCTGCTGCCGTCCGCCGCCATCGCAGCCTTCGTCGGGCCGGAGCTGCCGACGCTCGGCGGCGCGCTGCTCGGCGGCGGCGCCTTCGCGCTCGCGGTGCGGACGCTCGCGCCGCCCGCCGCGGCCGCGCCGTCCGCCGCGGCCGGGCCGCTCGACGCGGGCGCGCTGCGCGGCGCCGTGCTGCCCTACCTCATCCTGCTCGGCCTCGTCCTGGCGACGCGGCTGGTGCCGCCGCTGCGCGAGGCGCTGTCGGCGCCCGCCCTGTCCTGGTCGCTGCCCGGCGGGTTCGAGGGGCGGATGCAGCCGCTCTACCACCCCGGCACGCTGCTGCTGCTCGGCGTGCTGCTCGGCGGCCTGCTGCGCGGCACGTCGGCGCGCCTGTTCCGCGATTCGGCCGCGACGGCCGCCGCCAGGCTCCCGGCGGTGCTGCTGGCGCTCGTCGCGATGCTCGCCCTCGCGCGGCTGATGGTGCATGCCGGCATGGTGGAGGCGCTGGCCGAAGGCGCGGCCGCGTCGCTCGGCCCCGCCTGGCCGCTGCTGGCGCCGGCGGTGGGCGTCCTCGGCACCTTCGTCACCGGATCCGCCACCGCGTCGAACATCCTGCTGACGGATTTCGCGCGCGCCACCGCCGAGGCGCTCGGCCTGCCCGTGCTGCTGCTGGTGGCGGCGCAGGGCTTCGGCGCGGCGGTCGGCAACATCGTCTGCCCGCACAACATCGTCGCCGGCGCCGCGACGGTCGGCCTTGCCGGGCGCCAGGCCGGCGAGGTCATGCGCCGCACCGTGCCGGCCTGCGCGCTCTATGCCGCGCTCGGCGGCGCGCTCGTGCTGGCGGCCACGACGCTCTGGCGCTGAGGCGCGCCGCCGCGCCGACATCGATCCTTCACGCTTCAGGCGGCAGGCGCGCAGCGAAAGCGCGTGCGCGCGGCGGCCCGCGGCCCTAGGCTGCGCCCGATCCTGCCGGGGATTCCGACGATGCACGGTGCCGCGTTCCAGCGGCCGGCGAAGGCCGGCGGTGTCGTTCGCCGGCCGCGGGACTACGCGACCTTCAGCGAGTTCTATGCCGAGGCGTACGGCGCCCACCTGACGATGCGCCGCAGCTTCGGCAGCCTTGGCACCACGCTTCTCGAGGCGCGGCAGACGCGCGGCGACTGGTCGGACGCGCCGACGCCGGAGCTCATCATCGGCTACATGTCGAGCCCGGAGCCGGCCGCCTTCGCCCTGGACCTCGGCGCCGGCCGCTTCACGGGCCGCATGCGGCGGGGAGAGGCGATCCTCGTCGCACCCCATGCGGGGTCGTCGGTCCTGATGGAGGCGAACCATCTCTGCCGCGTCGTCGCCGTGCCGTACCGGCCGCTGCTCTCGCTCGGCGTGGCCTCCGCACGCTCGCTGCCGGCGGATGGGGATTTCGGCACCTTGCATGCCGGGCCGATCCGCGACCATGCCGTGACGCGGCTGCTCGACGGCATGTTCCGGGACGTCGATGCGGAGCCCCTCCTCGCCGACGGCCTGGTGCTGAGCCTCGTCGGGCACATGCTGCGCCTGCGCGGCGGCGCGCCGCCGCGCCATCGCCGCGGCGGCCTCGCGCCCTGGCAGGAGCGGCGCGCGACCGAGTACCTCGCCGCACATCTCGGCGGTTCCGTGCGGCTGGACGCGCTGTCCGCCGCGGCGGGCCTGTCGGCCTTCCACTTCGCCCGCGCCTTCCGCCGCTCCGTCGGCGTGCCGCCGCACGCCTATCTGCGGCGGCTGCGATGCGAACGGGCGAAGGAGCTGCTGCTCGCGACCGACACGTCGATCGGCGACGTCGCCGCCGCCGTCGGCTACGAGACGCCGCAGGCCTTCGCGCGGATGTTCCGGGCGGAGACTGGGGCCAATCCAACCGCCTTTCGCCGGAGTCGAGCGATATGACGGTGTCCGCGCTCGACATCCCGTTCCATCAGCACGTCAGGCGGGGCATTGCTGGCGGGTGTGCGCTGTTCGGGGCCGAGGGCGGCTGGCTTGCGCCGGTCGCGGTCTTCGACGCGCCGAGCGGCTTCGGCGAGGGCGTCTGGGTGCCGGACGTACAGACCGCCACGGTCGCGGTCCGCCTGTCGGGAGCACCCGTCGTCTGCCACGTGCCTGGCCTGGAAGGTCGCCGCTCCGCGGCCGGTCGCACCGTGGCAGTGCAGCCAAAGGGCGCGCCAAACTTCAGCACCTGCGATGGACGCATCCGATTCGCGCAGGTTTATCTGTCGGACGTGCTGATCAGGCGGGTGGTCGATGCCGTCGCCCCGTCTTCGTTCGCCGGGTTGCGTGACGACCTCTGGTTCGTCGCCGACGATGAGCTGGAGACCCTGGCGTCCCAGTATGTCGCGCGCGCGGCCGCCGAGCGCCGGCCGGTTTCGCGCCTGGAGATGGAGGCGCGGGCGATCCTGCTCATGTCGCATATCGTCGCGTATGGGCAGGATCGGCACCGGGCGACCGTCGCGCAGGGCGGCCTCGCGCCGTGGCGGGAGCGTCGCGCGACCGAGTATCTGCGGGCCAACCTGGCGCGTGACGTGGCCCTCGACGAACTCGCCGAGACTGTCGGCCTCTCGCCATTCCACCTTTCCCGGATGTTCAAGCGTTCGACGGGACTGCCACCACACGCCTATCTGCGGCGGCTGCGATGCGAACGGGCGAAGGAGCTGCTGCTCGCCACCGACACGTCGATCGGCGACGTCGCCGCCGCCGTCGGCTACGAGACGCCGCAGGCCTTCGCGCGGATGTTCCGGGCGGAGACGGGCACCAGCCCGGCCGCGTTCCGGCGGGAGCGGCGCGCCTGAAGGCTGCGCGCCGCCCCGCCCGCCGTCACGCCGCCTTGCGCGCCATGCCCGACGCATCCTCGGCGTGGTAGCCGAACAGGTGCTCGTTGAAGACGCTCTGGATCGGCTCCTTGTTGGGGCCGTTGTGGTCCAGCAGCAGCTCGGCCGCGACCGACACCCAGGTCGTCATCACGCAGCCGGCGTTGTTCATCCGCAGGATGCAGGCATCCTCCGCCCGCTTCGACCAGGCGCCCGAGGCATCGAGCACGCAGTACACCTCGAAGCCCTCCTTCGCCGCCTGGACGGCGGGGAAGACGAGGCACACATCGGTGGTCAGCGCCGACATGATGAGCTTCTTCCGCCCCGTGGCGCGGACGGCCGCGACGTAGGTCGGGTCCTCCCAGCAATTGACGAGATGCCGGTTGATGATCGGCAGGCCCGGGAATTCCGCCACGATCTCCGGCAGGATGGCGCCGTTGATGCCCTGCGCGAAGGACGAGGTCAGCACGGTCGGCATCTTCGTGCGCGAGGCGAGCTTCGCGGTGGCGACGATGTTGTTGCGCAGCTCCTTCGTGTCGATGGACTTGATGCCGGGGAAGAAGCCCTCCTGGTGGTCGATCAGCAGCATCGCCGCGTTCTCGACGCGGAGGGGGTCGTGGAAGGGGTTCAGGCGGGTGTCGGTCATGGCGGGACCTCCGGGGGTGGCGGGCGCCGGGCGTCCATGAGGTCGCGCCGGCGATGCGGAGGATGGCCAGTTCAGCGGCGAGGCCGCGCGCCGGGCCTTGCTGGTCCGGTCCCGGGCTTGCGGGAATGGGCGATCCGATCGCCGTTGCCCCGCTGACGCCGCCTTCGTGCTCGACCCGGACGGGCACAATGTGGAGGCGGTGTGCCGGGCGGCGGGGGAGCAGGTGGCAGCCCGCCTCACTTGCGCCGGTTCGGCGGCAGCCAGCCGGGCGGTGGGTCGTACTCCCGCGGGCGCATCACCACCCCGCCGCGGCCGTCGGGCACGGCGCGGGGGAACAGGGAGGATTCGACGGCCCTGGTGGTGATGGACGCGTTGCGATGGCAGGACCGCATGATGTTGAAGTTGTGCTGCCGGCCCGGAGGCGCGACGGTCACGATCGCCTTGTCGCGAAAGCCCGTGCGGATCATGCGCGCTGTCGGCGCCTGATCGCCGTCGGCGGTGACGAGGTAGGCGATGTCGTAGCGGTCGCGGTGGGCGTCGTCGAGCACGGCCAGCGCAAGGCTGGTGTCTCCCTCCTTCTCGGTCGGGTGCTGCCAGCGGTGCCCGCAGTTGCGGCAGTTCCGAGGTTCCTTCGAGAAGTAGCCCTGCAGGAGGGTGACCCCGACAGAGTCGAGCGCCTTCAAGTAGGCCCTGTGGCGGAGCATCCGACCGGGATCATCTGTGCGTGTCGCAGTGCAGAAGACCACCCGCACCACCTCCTCGGGTCGTCCGGCGACGAGCAGGCGCGCCAACGTCGCGAGGTTCAGCCACTTCAGATGCGGCTGCTTCATGTCGTCGAGGCTGTGGTAGAGATTGAACCCGTCCACATAGAACGCCGCCCGCCGGCGGATCGGCGTGTGGGCTGTCGAGGCTTTCCCCTCGCGGGGCCGGGCCGCCTCGGCGCCAGGCGGCGAATCATCCGTATTCATTACGGATGACATACTCGTAACATAATGTACCGGAAAGAAAAAACCCCGGAGGCCGTGGCCCCCGGGGGTGCTGCCGGTAAACCGGCAGCGCGGATGCGTCCATGTCTAGTGGGGAGCGCGGCGCGACTCAACAGCAATCTGGTATTCGACAGGCGCAGGCGCATGGCGTCGCCCCCTACCACCGCAGCCCTGTCAGCGCCGCCACCGGGCGCACGCCCTCGCGCGCCGCTTCCTCGGCCAGGCGCGCGGGGTCGGGCGCAGGGCCGTGCGCGTGCGCCGCAAGCCCGGTCAGCGCCCAGACCGCGTCGATGCCGGCGGCCCCCGCCCCCGCCAGATCCGTGTGCGGGCTGTCGCCGATCGCGACCACGCGCGACGGATCGGAGAGGCCCAGCAGCTCCAGCACCGGCGGGTACACCGCCGGGTCGGGCTTGCCGATCTCGGTCGCGCGCGGGCCGCCGAGCGCGAGGTACAGGTCGGCCAGCGCGCCGGCGCAGATCACCCGCGCCTCGCCCACCATCACGTGGCGGTCGGGGTTGACGCAGAGCATCGGCAGGCCGCGCGCGGCAAGGCGTTCCAGCATCGCGCGGTAGGGCGCGACGTCGCCGTTGCCGCGCTCGGGGTCGGGGCCGGTGTTCAGCACGAACTCCGCCTCCTCCGCCGCGGCAACGAGGGCGATGTCGAGCCCCTCGACCACCGAGAGGTCGCGCTCCGGCCCGATGTGCAGCGCGCGGCGGCCGAAGCCGTGCGGGCCGCGCAGGGTGCGCCAGGCCAGCTCGCCGCTCGTCATCGTGCCGTCGTACAGCGCGCGGTCGAGGCCCATGGAGGCGAGCAGCGCCTCCACCACACGGCCGCGCCGCGGCGCGTTGGAGAGGAAGGCGACGCGCCGGCCGCGCGCCTTCAGCGCGGCCAGCGCCCCGGCCACGCCGGGATAGAGCCGCCGCCCGTCATGCACCACGCCCCAGAGATCGAGGATGAAGCCGTCGTAGCGGTCGGCCAGCGGCGCGATGCCGTCCAGCACCTTCATCGCGCATCCACCCCGACCGCTTCCTCCACGTCCCGGAATCCCTCGCGCCGCAGCAGCGCCGCCAGCTCCCGCCTGATGCGCGGCACGATCGCCGGCCCTTCGTACGCGAAGGCGGCGTAGAGCTGGACGAGCGCGGCGCCGGCACGGATCTTCGCCAGCGCCTCGGCGCCCGATCCGACGCCGCCGCAGCCCACCAGCGTCAGCCCGCGCCCGCGCGACAGGCGCGCGACGCGCTTCAGCAGCTCGGTCGAGGGGCCGAACAGCGGCGGGCCCGAAAGGCCGCCGGCCTGGCCGCGATGCGCGGAGCGCAGGCCCGGGCGCGCCACCGTGGTGTTGGAGACGATCAGCCCCTCGACGCCGTGCGCGACGGCCGCCTCGACGATCGGCTCCACCGCGTTCGGCGAGAGGTCGGGCGCGATCTTGACGAGGATCGGCGGGCGGGGACCTGCGAGCGCGGCGCGGGCCTCGCCCAGCGCGGCGAGGATGTTGCCGAGTTGCGCCTCGCCCTGCAGGTCGCGCAGGCCGGGGGTGTTGGGGGAGGAGAGGTTGATCGTCACGTAGTCGGCGTGCGGCGCGACGGCGGCGTAGAGGGCGGGGTAGTCGCGCAGCGGCGCCGCGCCGTCCTTGTTGATGGCGATGTTGGCGCCGAGCACGGCGGGACGCGGCCGCGGCAGCGCGGCGAGGCGCGCGGCGAAGGCGGCGATCCCCGCATTGTTCATGCCCATGCGGTTGATCACCGCCCGGTCCTCCGGCAGGCGGAACAGCCGCGGGCGCGGGTTGCCGATCTGCGGCCGCGGCGTGACGGAGCCGGCCTCGACGAAGCCGAAGCCGAGGCGCATCAGCGGCCCGACCGCGACCGCCGACTTGTCGAAGCCGGCGGCGAGGCCGATCGGGTTGCGGAAGCGCAGCCCGAGCGCGGCGGTCGCGAGGATCGGGTCATCCGCCGAACGGTCGGCGCCGGCGAGGCCGAAGCGCAGCGCGCGGAGCGCGAGGTCATGCGCGCGCTCGGGGTCCATGCCGCGGACCAGCGGCATGAGGGTGGAGGCGAGGCGGGGGGTCATCAGGGCCGGGCTTGTGCCCCGGCCGGCGCGCGGCGACAAGGCGCCTGGGGGGAGGAGGCCTGGTTGCTCGGTCCCGCATTGATGCTGGCCGGCATCGGCCTGTTCGGCCTGCTCGACGCCAATTCCAAGCTGCTCTCGGGCAGCCATGGGGTGTGGCAGGTGCTGACGATGCGCTTCGCCACCATCCTGGCGGGCGTCACCCTGCTGCGCGCGCTGTTCCCGGGATGGGGCGGCACGCTGGCGACGCGCTTCCCCCGGCTGCACGCGGCGCGGGCGATCGTGATGCTCGGCAGCGCGGCGTTCTTCTTCCTCGCCTTCAGCCGGCTGCCGCTGGCGGAGGGCTACCTGGTGTTCTTCACCTCGCCCTTCCTCGTCCTCGCGCTGTCGGCGTGGATGCTGCGGGAGGCGCCGCCGCGCGCGGCCTGGGCGTGGTGCGGGGTGGGGTTTCTGGGCGTCGCGGTGGGGCTCGCGCCCTCGATCCTGGCGGGCGGCGGCGGGGCGCCGCTGTCGGGCTACGCCTACGCGCTGGCGGGCACGGTCTGCTATTCGACCGTGTTCGTGCTGAACCGGCAGCTGCGGGCGGAGAAGGGGGTGGCGCGGGTGCTGCTGTGGCCCTCGCTGCTCGGGCTGCTGGCGGTGGCGCCTCTCGGCATCGCGGAGTGGCGGGCGCCGACGGCCCTCGCCTTCGGGCAGATGGCCGCGAACGGGCTGATCGTGGCGCTGGCGACGGTGGCGCTGGCCGAGGCGTTCCGGCACGCCAGCGCCGCGCGGCTGGCGCCGTATGGCTATTCGGGGCTGGTGTGGAGCGTGGCGCTCGACCTCGGCATCTGGGGCGATGCGCCAGGGGCGGCGATGCTGGCGGGCGCGGTGCTGGTGGTGCTGGCCTGCGTGATGAGCGAGCGCGCGGCGGCGCGTTCCGCTGCGCCGGAACGCTGAGGCCGTCCCGTCAGAATCCCTCCGGGAAGCCGTGCGTGCCGTCCGCCTCGAGCGTCAGGCGGGTGAAGGAGAGCACGGCGGACAGCGGCAGCGGCCCGTAGAGGTGGGGGAAGAGGCCGGGCCGGGAGCCGCCGGCGGCCGGTTCCCACCGCAGCGCCGCGCCCAGGCGGGCGGCGTCGGCCTCGACGAGCACCAGGTCGGGCTCGCCGCGGCGGTGCTTCGCGGCGGTGGCGCGCAGCTGCGCGGCGGTGGAGAAGTGGAGGAAGCCGTCGCGAAGGTCGTCCGCGCTGCCGCGGTATTCGCCGAGACGCTCGGCCTGGTGCCAGTCGGCGGCGCGGATGAGGGTGTAGACGAGGGGGGTCATGGCGGCCTTCTCTCACGGGCGCGGGTGGTGGAACCAGCGGAGGTCGAGCCTTCCACTCGCGCCGCAGGCGTTCCAGCGCGGCATCGCGGCCGCGTTCGGGCTAGAGATCGGGCAGGGCGCTGAGGACACCGCGGGATGCCCTCCTCAGACGCAGTTTGGATTGGCCGCGGAGCGACCGATCATGAGCTGGAGCGGACGCCCGTCGCGCCGGCGTCGGCAACCGGCCCGCTGCTCGCAAGGCGGTCAGACCGAGCGGCGGGCTTTTCCGCGACCTTCCCCGCACGGCGGTCGAGCCGGGCAGGTCCCCCGATCCTTGAGCACGCTCCCCGTGCCGCCTACGCTGCGGCCGCATGCCGAACGACGCGCTAGCCACCCTTCGCGGCCTTCCCCGCCTCCGTCTGGCGCAACTCCCGACACCCCTCGACCCGATGCCGCGCCTCGCCGCGCATCTCGGGCTGCGTGACCTGCGCGCCAAGCGCGACGACTGCACGGGTCTCGGCCTTGGCGGAAACAAGGTCCGCAAGCTTGAATTCGACCTTGCCGCCGCGCGCGAGGCCGGCGCCGATGCGGTGGTTTGCGGCGGCGTCGTGCAATCCAACACCGCCCGTCAGGTCGCCGCCGCCTGCGCCAAGCTCGGCCTCGAGTGCCACCTCGGCATCATGCACGGCCGCCTCGCCGCGACCGAGCCGGGCTACGAGAGAACCGGCAACATCCTCCTCGACCGCCTGTACGGCGCGGTCGTCCACGACATTCCCTGGGACGAGGACCGCAACCGCCGCCTCCGCGCCATCGCGGAGAGCCTGTCGGCTGCGGACCGGCGCGTGTACTTCGTGCCCTACGGTGCCTCCGACGCCCTCGGCGCCATGGGCTACGCCCTCGCTGCGGAGGAGATCGTCCGCGACCTGCCGGACGTCGCCTGGATCGTCCACGCCAGCGGCAGTGCCGGCACGCAGGCGGGGCTTCTCGCCGGGCTGCTCGCGATGGGCCACCCGGCGCGGGTGATCGGCGTGGACGTGGACGCGCAGGCGCCGCGCGTCGCGGCCGACGTGCGGCGTGTGGGGCGGGAGGCGGCCGCCCTCCTCGGCTGCGGCGACCGCTGGGACGACGGCTCAGTCGAGGTCGCGGGCGACTGGAGCGGTCCCGCCTACGGCGTGCCTGACGCGGCGACGGAGGAGGCGATCCGCCTGGCGGCGCGCCTGGAAGGGTTAGCGCTCGACCCCGTGTATTCGGGCAAGGGCATGGCCGGCCTGGTCGGTCTCTCGCGCGCCGGTCGCTTTGCCTCGGGCGGGCCGGTGGTCTGGATCCACACCGGCGGCGGCCCGGGCATCTTCGCCTACCCAGAGACGATGGCCCGCGCAGCCGCCGGGTGACTCCCGCCATCTCGACAGCACCACGACCGGCTGGCACCGCGCCGCCCGGCGGCGGCTCGGGGGAGTCCGCTTCCGCCCTATCTGCGAGGTTCAGCGGGACTTCCAGGACAGCCGTCACCCGCGCGGGCGGTGGAACCAGCAGAGGTCGAGGAAGGTGGGCTCGTGGTCGAGCGCGTCCCATTCGCGCCGCAGGCGTTCCAGCACGGCGTCGCGGCCGCGCTCGGGCCAGGGGGTGCCCGGCGGCGTGTCGTAGGGGCTGGTGACGGGGACGAAGCCGCGGTCGAGCATGAGGCCGACGAAGTGGAGCAGGCGTTCGGTGTCGTCGGCGCCGGGCGGGGGATGGTCGAGATCACGCAGGGCGTTGAGGACGATGGGGAAGCTGACATCGTCGGTCGCCGCGGCGACGGCGAGCTGCGCGATCTTCTCGTCGATGGAGGGCATTGCTTGCTCCTAGAAGTGCAGTTTAGAGACGCTGCGGAATCCGGGGATGTTGATGTCAATCGCTGGACTTCCGCTCGATGGAGCCGGCCGATAGCCAATGATCGTACCGTCATCCAAGCGATACATCCGGCCTGCATACCCCTGGGGCGTGACATCGGCAGCGACTCTGCCCTCTGTCAGGCGCCTGAACATTGCCTCGGCAGCCGGCTCGCCACCGGGAAGTGTTCTGATATCGGCAGTGGAGCCGGCACTTCGCGAACCCACCGGAGCGCCGTTGGGTGCAACCATGTCCACCAGTTCCTGACTGCGCGGCGATGCGCTTTGGCCGGATGGTCGCGGGGGCGTTCCTCCCGTAGCCGGTGGGCGCGGAACGCCGCCACCGCCCCCTTCCGGAGTGACGCCCTTGCGACCGCCCAGAACGTCATTTTCGGGGCGCCGGGCCATGACCGGCACAACGGACGCGTCGTCGAGCAGGCTGAGTCGCCTGAGTGCCAGGCCGTGGAACCTGGGCAGCAAAGCGCCTGCGGTGCTCGCCGCAACAGCGGAACCCGGCTCCGCGGTCCCGGTACGTGTCGAAGTCGGCGCGCTGCGCGTGTGTGCGGCAACCGTCCGACCGTCCCGCTCATAGGCGCGCACGAAGACCACGCCGTCGCTCGCTTGCGTGTCGCCGCCGTACAGAGCCTTGAAGCCCTGCCCGACCCAGGCACGCCAGGCGTCGCGCTCAGGATCGGCTGCGTTCCAATACCGGTCGTCTGCTACTGCGGCGCGCAGGCGTGCGGCATCGATGGGAACATGGCTGCCCATCGGATAGGGCCTTCGTGTGCTGGCGTGTGCCGCATCTTGTCCAGGTCGGCGTTGCGCGTCGGCACAGGCATTACGCGCCCTCCCTCGCCCGTGCGCGGCGGGACAGCGCGGTGCCGGTGAGAGCCTCGGTGGCGGCGGCGACGCGGCTCACCTCGTCGAGCTTCTCCTCGATGCGCAGCAATTGCAGCGACAGGCGCGTGTCGAGGTCGCGGATCAGCGACAAGGGCACGTAGGTGCGCGCCACCTCGAGCTTGAACTCGGCCAGCTCGTCCCGCCGGGACGGCGGCGGCGGAGCCTGCGACGGGTCGGCGCGCGAAAGCCCCTCCCGCCGCAGCATGTGGATCACCCAGAGCAACAGCAGCACCAGCGGCGCATCGGCGAAGGCCGCGAGCAACTGCGGGGGGATGTCGGGAAGCATCCGTGACACTCCTTGAAGACGACCGGCCCGCGCGCCACCCTCGACAGGGAAACGCGAAGCGCCGGAACGATGTGGAACGAGCCCTACCTGGAAACCTGCTGCCGCTCGGCCCTGCACCGGCTGACCCTGGTGGGCGACACCGGACGACCCGGCGGCCTGAAGGACGGCCCCTGCCTCGAACGACTGAAGGGCATGGGACTGGCCCACCAACGCGAAGACGGCCGCTTCACCGCCACCCCCGCCGGCCTCTCCCGCCACACCACCGAGGTGCTGCGGCGCAGCGCGTGAGGGTGCGCAGGTTTCGGCCTGGACGCGGGGAGGGCTTTGCCCTCCCCGCACCCCACCCACCAGGGGCGTGACGCCCCTGGACCGTCGTATTGGGTTGAGAGGGAGGGGGCATGGCGCGCCAACGCCACGAGAGCGCCCGTGACGCCCCCTCCCTCTCAACCCATCATGGGTTCCAAGGGCCTTCCGGCCCTTGGCAGGGAGGGTCCGGGAGGGGCAGCGCCCCTCCCGGCGGCCTGCCGAAGCCTCCGCGCACCCTCACGCCCCGCGCCACGGCAGCACCGTGGGCGTGGGTGGGGGCAGGGTGGGGAAGCGGGTGGGTTCGGCGAGGAGGAGGCCGGCGACGGCGTCGAGGGCGTCGTCGTCGAGGCCGGGCGTGTCGGGGCGCCAGGCGCGCATTTCGGCGGGGAAGCGGGTGCGGAAGACCTCGTCATGCGCCGAGAGGCGGCGGGCGGCGAGGATCGGGTCGAGGGCGCCGAGGATGCGGCGCGCTTTCGGGATGTGGCTGACCTGTTCCGTGACGGTGCATTGGAAGCGCGTGCGGCGGAGTTCGGTGCGCAGCAGGCCGGGCAGGAAGCGGCCGATGCCGTTGGTCTCGACGTGCAGCACGGGCAGCAGCAATTCGTGCGCGAGGGCGGAGACCTGGCGGCATTGCTGGGTCGCGGGGTCGTCCTCGGCCGCCGGGTCGTGGGTGATGTAGGCGACGCGGTGCAGGTAGTGGTGGCCGTCGAGGTCGGTGTAGGCGGCGGCGAGCACGCTGGCGTCGCCCGATCCGGGGCGGCCGAAGGCGGGGTCCCACCAGCCGCCGCCGGAGACGAGGCGGCGGCCCATGAGGGTGAGCACGCCGCGGCCGTTCGCCTCGCGGTAGTCGATCGCCGCGGCGTAGCGCGGCATCAGCGCGGGGTCGAGGCGCGCGGCGTCCTCGGTGACGTGTTCGAGGAGCATCTGGCGGCGGAAGGCGAGCGGGCCGACGCGGGCGCGGAGCTTCGCGACCGCCTCGGGCGGGAAGCGTTCGGGCCAGGCGCTGCTGCCCGCGGCGTCGAGGACGGGGAGGGAGAGGCGGGCGTAGCCGGCGAGCGGGGCTTCGGGCGCGTCGGCGTAGAGGCTCTCGGCGCAGTGGGGCGTGCCGGCGAAGAGGAGGGTGCCGCCGGGGACGAGGACGAACTCGGTCTCGGTCAGGCGTTCGCGCAGCTCGGCGCGCTTTGCCGGCGTGTCGCAATTGCCGGCGACCTCGACGTCGTCGCAGATGATGAGGTCGGCGCGGGCGCCGGTGATGTTGCCGCCGATGCCGGCGGCGAGCATGGAGGCGTCGCGCAGCACGGCGGGGCGGGCGACGGTGAAGCGGTCGGCGGCCCATTCGCCCTCGCCGTGGTCGGGCAGCAGCGCGCCGCAGAGCGGGTGGCGGGCGAGGATGCGGCGGACCTGCGCGACCATGCGGGTGGCGAGCGCGTGGTCGGCGGCGAGGACGAGGATGCGGGTGGAGGGTTCGCGGTAGAGCCGCCAGGCGCAGTGCAGGCCGACGAGGGTGGATTTGCCGCAGCCGCGGAAGGCCATCAGCAGCAGGCGGCGGTCGCCGGCGTCGATGCGCGCTTCCAGCCAGCGGAGGATGCGGCGGTGGATCGTGGGGGTGGCCTGGTTGCTCAGACGGTTCCAGATCCAGGCGAATTCGAGGAGGTCGGCGGGGGCGGTCATGGGTCTTCCTCCGCGGCGAGGCCGGCGCGGGCTTCGATGAGGGTTTCGGCGGGGCCGGGTGCCGCCTGCTCCAGCTCGCCGGCATCGGTGCGGATGAGGCTGAGGTGCTCGTACGCGGCGCGTGCGGCGGCGTCGCGCTGGACGTAGCTCTTCGGGTCCTCGCCGTGGGTGTTGGAGATGAAGCCGAGATAATCCTCGGCCAGCTTCTCCTTCGCGAGGTCGTGGACCTCCTTCGGCAGGACCATGACGCGCGTGGGCGCGGGGCGCGGGCGCTTCATGACTTCAGCACCCTCACGCGCACCGTGCCCGGGTTCAGGTCCACCGCCGCACCGCTGCGGTTCCAGGCGGTGACCGTCACCGTGTCCCCCGCGCCGATCTGCGCCAGGAACACGACGCCCGAGGTGGAGAGCGAGTAGGCGGCCTGCACGAAATCGCCCGGCCGCGCGCCGGTGACGGTGATGTTGGCCTGCGCGCTGCCGCCGGCGGGGATGGAGGGCGGATCCCAGGCGGCGTCCACCACCATCTCCCGCGAGCCGTGCGGCAGGTCGGGCAGGCCGTACAGCACCGCGGGCGCGTGGCGCGGGTCGCAGTGCAGGCGGATCGCGCGCAGCTCGTAATCCTGCTGGAGGCGCGCGACGCCGATGATCGCATAGGCGACGGCGGGCGCCAGGCGCACGGCCTGCAGGCGCGACAGGCCGGGGTCGTCCATGTCCGCGGCGCCCTGCCACCAGCGCGCGGTCGGGTTCCATACCACCGACTGGCCGGAGGCGAGGACGAGCGGGCCGCCCGCATCGGTCAGCAGGTTCATCGACGCGTCGAAGGTCATCACCATCAGCCGCGGGCTGTCGGCATCGGCCGAGAGGGCGAAGTCGCGGCAGCGCCGCGCATCGACGACGAAGCCGAGCGCGCGGCCGCCGGTCACGGTCACGCCGCGGTCCGTCAGCACGAACTGGTCGAGCGCCGGGAAGGCGAAGTCGGCGAGCGTCGCCGGGCTGCCGGAGACGTTGGAGGAGAGGCAGGCGAGCTTCTCGAACCCCGTCTCGGCCGCGTTCCAGCGGATCGCGGCGGCGCGGAGGTTGTCGACCGCGGCGATCTCGCGGAACGCCTCGCGGTGCGGGGTGGCCTGGTGCAGCGCGCGCACCGCGCCGCCGAGGCGCGTGGCGGTGGCGGTGTGCTGGATGTCCACCTCGTAGCCCTGGCTCGCCCAGGCGACCTCGTAGAGGTGGTCCTGCGCGCCGGCGGTGTGGCGCGCGACGGGGCCGGTGCAGCCCTCCATCCGCATCGCGCGGGCGTGGACGGCGCGGCTGTTCACCTCGCAGAGGAAGGGGATGCCGACGATCGCGGGCTTGTCGGCGCTGTTCAGCTCGAAGTTCGGGCCGTCGAACAGGTGGCGGTTGTGCGCGACATAGGCGCCGGGGGCGGCGGAGAGGCGCACCCCGAAGCGGTCCTTGTCCGGGTGCACCGTGCTGCCGACGGCGAAGTGGCCGCCATAGTAGCGGACCGAGGTGTTCCACGCCGCCGCGGTGGCGGCGCGCAGGTCGAGGCCGATGCGGTTGTTGACGATGCGGTTGAGGATCAGCGTCGTGTCCTCGAACCCCCGCGCGTCGCCGAGGGTGCGCAGGCCGATGGTGAAGCCCGACACCTCCCGCAGCTCGACGACCGAGGCGTCGAGGTTGCGCAGCACGACCCCGATATCGGCCTCGTCCAGCCAGTCGGACTGCGTCGCGCGGACGACCGAAAGGCCGGTGAGGAGCTTGTTGGCGTTGCGCGCGGCGCCACCGTCGCCGATGGTCAGCGCGGCGGTGCCGGGCGGGCCGGCGTAGCGGATCCCGCCGCGCATCGACAGGCCGGCGGCGGCGCCCGGCAGGGTCAGCGGCTGGAGGGTGCGGAAGGTGCCCTCGCCGATCGCGAGCGCCTTGCCGCTGGCGGCGGCGGCGTTCATCGCGGCCTGCAGGGCGGGGCCGTCATCGGTCACGCCGTTGCCGGTGGCGCCGAAGTCGCGGGCCGACAGGCGCTCGGCCATCTTGTCCTCCACCGTGCGCGGCACGGCGGCGGGGAAGGGCGCGGTGAGCAGGCCGGAATCGCGCGGGAAGACGACCGCGTCGCCGGCGGCGTCGAAGCCGAGCAGCCGGTTGGCGCGCGCCGCGCGGAGCGGGAGGGTGAGGCGGCCGCCGACCTCGGCGGGATCCTGGCGGAGCGTGCCGGCGAGATCCTCGGTGCGCTCCTGGAGCGCGGCGGTGAGGCGGTCCAGCTCGTCGTTCAGGGTGCGGGCGCGGAGCACGCCGTTGTCCTGGAAGTCGCTCGTGCGCTCGACGCGGAGGCGGCGGCGGAGCGTGACGGTGGTGCCGGCGGGCGGCGGCGTGGCGAGGGTGACGGTGCCGCCCTCGCTGCGCCCGGCGCCGCTGACGGCGAAGCCGCCGGCGAGCGGCACGCTGCCCACGCGGATGTCGAGGTCGGCGGGCTGGAAGACGGGGAAGGGGAAGGGGAAGGCGGTGCGGGCGCCGTCGGCGACGTACTGCACGCGCGGCGCGACGTCGCCGATGCGGATGTGGTCTTGCATCGCGTGTACTCCGGGGGTGTGTGGGTGTGGCGGCGAGGAGGTTGGTGGGGCGCGCTTGGGCGCTGCGCGCCGCCCCCCTCATCCCGACCCTCTCCCCCCGTCGGGGGGAGAGGGAGAAAAAGGCGGGGGAGGGAGCAGAAGGCGGGGGTGGTTCTGGCTTCTGAACCCTGGCCCCTGGCTCCTAATCCAAGAGGCTGCGGACGGAGTTGCCGAGGGTGCTGCCGAAGCGCAGCCAGGCGGTCAGCGAGCCGTCGGGGTTGAGCAGGCTGCGGCGGCCGGCGGCGAGGCGGGCGTCGAGCAGCGCGTCATCCTCGGCCGCGGCGGCGGCGGCGTCGCGGCGCAGGCCGGCGGTGAGCGCGGCGGCCGAGCCCTCGTCGGGCGAGACGCCGCCGGCGGCCAGCCGCGCGCGGGCGGAGGCGACGGTGCCGGCGAGGCGCGCTTCGCGGGCGCGGGCCTGCGCGGCGCGCTGCTGGGCGGCCGCCTCCTCGCGCGCGCGCTGCTGGGCGCGCTCGTTCTCGGCGGCGGCCTTGGCCTGCGCGGATTGCTGGCCCGCCGAGCGGGCCCCGGCGGCGAGGCTGAGGCCGGTGCTGGCGAGCGAGGCGATGGAGGCGATGGTGGCGAGCTGGGCCATCGGTCGTGTCCGGAGGTCAGGGTTCAGGTTTCGGAGGGGGGCGAAGGACGTGGAAGCGGCCGTCGGTGTCAGTCCGTCAGGCGCAGGTCGGTGGTGGCGGAGAGGAGGGTGAGGGGCAGCGGCGCGCTCCCCTCGATGCGCCAGAGGGGGGCGAGGGCGTCGCGGCGCCAGCCGAGGCCGCGCAGCGCGACATCGCCGGTGAAGGGGGCGGGCGGCGCGTCGAGGCGCGCGGAATCGAGCCGGCGGAACGGCACGGGCTGCGCGCCGCGGCCGAGATCGACCTCCAGCGCCGGCGTCTCCAGCAGGCGGAAGGTGACGGAGACGAGGCGGAGCGGCGCGCCGGCGGCCCCGGCCGCCGTGGCGAGCGCAACGGGCAGGGGCTCGATCACGTGGCGGAAGGGCAGGCCGGCCTGCACCGTGCTGGCCGGCGGATCGAGGGTGATCGCGCCGCCGCGCACCGTCGCGTCGCCGCGCGCCGCGCCGTCGGCGAGCACGCCGACCTGCCGTCCCTCGAGGTGGGAGAGGCCGGACCAGGTGGCGCGGGGCGTCGCGGCGGCGCCGGCGAGCGCGGCGTCGAAGCCGAGCGTCGCGTCGAAGCGTTCCAGGCGCAGCAGCCCGGCGCGCTCGACGGTGGCGTAGAGGCGTCCATCGGCCTCGGCGACCGCGCGGAACAGGCCGTCCGTCTCGCCGCGCGTCCAGGCGGTGACGGATTCGGCGCGGTAGAGGGTGAGGGTGGCGAGCGAGCCGTCGGCCATGGCGAGGTGCAGCAGGCGGCCCGTGGCGTCGTAGGCCATCGAGACCGGCGTCGCGACGAGGTGGCGCGCGGCGAGCGCGAGGTCGTTCGCCTGGTACGCCGCCGAGACGTCGGTGTAGGCGAATTCGTGCACGGCGCGGCCGGAGCGGGCGACGAAGACGGTCGATCCGTCCACGTCGACCGGCGGCACCATGCGGTCGACCGGGCTGCCGATGCGCGTCTGGCGGTGGAGCTGGATGGAGGAAGGCGTCAGCGGGTCGCCGGTGACCATCCACTCGGCGCCGGAGGTGAAGATCTGCAGGTGGCGGCCGGAGAAGACGGCGCGGATCGCGTTCACCTGGTCGGACATCAGCGCGAATTCGATGCCCTCGTCGTCGAGGCCGGTGCCGGGGTCGAAATCGGTGAAGTCGCCGGTGCGGGAGAGCCAGAGGCGGTTCGGCAGGTCGCGCGAGCCGCCGAGGACGAGGCGGTCCTGGTGGAAGCAGGCCGAGACCGGCCAGCCGCGCGCGTTGCCGAAGGCGGCCTCGGCCCAGTCGGTGCTCGGCGCTGTGTCGGGGACCGGGCCGGCGAGGGTGAGGTTCACCGCCCGCGGGCCGTGCACGGCGGAGACGAAGGCGCGCGCGTTGCGCAGGCGGAACTGCGCGAAGAGGTGCTCGGGGCGGAAGATGTCGGCATCCGCGGTGACGGTGACGACGCCCTCGGTGCCGTCGGGGGCGAGGGAGACGCCGGGGTGGAAGGCGTGCAGCGGCCAGCGGAAGGGGATGAAGTCGGCCACCGTCCAGTCGGTGTGGCTGGAGCGCGTGATGCGCACCGGCGGCATGGCGGGGTGGAAGAGGAGGAGCGTGTCGGCGCTCTGCGTCCAGGCGAGCTGCGGGATCATCGCGGCGGACCAGGGGCCGGCGCGCCAGGCGACCTCGGCGTCGTCCTTGATGATGCTGACGAAGCCGGGGGTGAAGAGGAGGAGGTAGGCCTGCTCGGTGTTGAACTCGAAGGGGACGAGGCGGGCGGGGGCGCCGATGTCCATGACGTGGCGGAGGCCGGGGCGGCGGGTGACGCCGCCGGTCGGCTGGATGGTGACGTTGCGCAGGCGGCGGGCGCCGTTGTCGTAGGCGCGGAGGTCGCCGCGGCCGAGCAGCTCGGGCGCCAGCTCGCCGGCGGCGAAGCTGGTTTTCGTACGGCGGGAGGCGGGCATGGGGCTAACCTCTCACCGTGACGAGTGGAAAACTCTCGATCGCGCGCGGGGTGTCCTGCTGGCTGTCGACCCCGCGGGCGGTGCGGAACTCGGCCTCGGCGAGGCGGGCGAGCATCTCGGCGCGCGAGGCGCTCTCGGTCAGCGGCAGGCAGAATTCGGCGGCGAGGCGGGCGACGAGGGCGGCGGCGAAGAAGGGGGGGAAGGCGCTCTCGTCCGGGCGGAAGACATAGGTGAGCGTCACCGACCCGGCGTCGGCGTGCAGCCGGTCCTCGTGGATGCGGTAGGGGAGGCCGCGGCCGCGGCCGGCGGTGCCGGCCGACAGCGCGCGGAGGAAGCCGGGCGGCAGGCCGAAGGCGTGCGCGAAATCGGCATGCGGCGCGGCGGCGAGGCGCGCGAGGTCGGACTGGCCGGTGGCGAAGCTCCAGGGATGGGCGGAGAGCAGCGCGTCGCGCGCGGCGGGATAGAGGTTGGCGGCGACCTCGGCCTCGGCGGTGCCGTCCTCGAGCGAGGCGAGGGGCTGGGCGCCGAGGCGCAGCAGGGCGCGGGAGATGAGGGCGAGGGGGGTGGGGGGCATGGGCGGGGGTCCGGGGGGTTCGGGAGCAAAAAGACCCCCACCCCGGTCCGACGCCGTCGGCGGCGGCCCCCCCGCAGAAGCGGGGGAGGGGGAAGCAAGCGGGGGAGGGAGTTGGGGGGCAGCTATTCGGCGGCGCGCATGCGCAGCTATTCGGCGGCGCGCATGCGCACGACGCCGAAATCGTCGATGAGGACGGCGCCCTGGCTCATCATGTTGGAGACGAAGTGCGCGGCGCGGTCGCCGTGCCAGGTGACGTCGGTCGAGATCTCGGCGGCGGCGGCGTGGCCGACCGCGGTGCGGTGGTAGAAGTAGCAGTGCCGCAGCGCGCCGGAGCGGATCAGCCCGGAATGCGGCATCCAGGTCGCGCCGAGCCAGCGCTTGGCCTGCGTGCCCTTCCAGGGCAGCGCATCCTCGCCGACGTATTCCGAGGAGGCGAACTCCTCGATCTGGAGCAGCTCGCTCCACTGCTTCCAGCCGACGACGGCGTAGCGCCCGCCATCGTCCGGCACGTCGGCGGCGCCCATCATCTCGAAGGCGAGGAGGACCTTCGCCTTCGTCAGGCCGTCGGCGTCGGTGGTGCCGGGGGCGGTGCCGATCGCCTCGCGCGTCGCGGTGCCGAGGGCGGCGATGATCAGCTCGTCGGTCTTGCGGCCGAGCGCGTGGGCGCCGGCGGCGGCGACGACGTTGCGTTCCTCGACATTCGTCTTGATCTCGTCGAGGCGGTCGATCCAGTCGCCGGCGTAGTAGTCCTGCAGCACGCATTCGACCTGCGCGTGCTCGAGGTTCATGACCGGGACGGCGCCGTGGCGCGTCTTGGCGGCCGCGGTGCCCTTGCCGACCTTCGGGAAGAAGGTGGAGGAGCCGGTGACGCCGGTCTTGCTGCGCACGGTGGTGCGGAGCTTGGAGCCCTGGCGCTGGTAGGCCTCGTGGACCTCGGCCTGGAACTGCTTGGTGAAGAGGGCATCGAGCTGGGTGGAGCCGGACATTGTCGGGTGTCTTTCGTGTGGGGTGTTGTCGGTGGGGTGCGCGCGGGGCCGGTTGGGCCGGGTGGCGCCGGGCGCGCGCGGGGTGGACCGCAGGCCCGGGCCGGAGGGGCGCCGGGTTGGGCTGCGGGGGAGGAAGAAGGGAGCAAGAAGGGGCGGGGCGGGCAGGAGCGGTGCTCGACCGCCCGCCCCGCGGGCCGTCGCGCGAAGGAGGGGCGCGCGACGGCCGCCGGCCGGGGCTCAGGCGCTGACGGGAGAGGGGGCGTCAGGCGGCTCGCCGGCCGGGACTCGTTGGGGGGTGCTGGTCTTCGAACCCCCACCCCGGCCCTCCCCCGCAACAGCGGGGGAGGGAGAAAAGGAGCGGGGGAGGGAGGGGTTGTCTGGGTCCTGGACCCCGGCCCCTGACTACTGCCCGACGAGCCGCCGGAAACCGTCGGTGACGCGGGCGACGTAGTCGGGGTCGCGGGTGCGCCAGTAGCGGGGGTCGCGCATCATGCGGCGCAGCTCGGCCTCGTCGGGCGCGGCGTCGGCGGAGGGGGCGCGGGTCAGCGGGGGTTCCTTGCGCTCCATCATGCGGTGCAGGGCGATCACGCCCTCGGCGGTGCTGGCGAGGGCGGCGAAGACGGGTTCGGAGAGGTTGGCGCGGCCCCAGGCGGAGAGCTGGGCGGCGAGGCGGCGGAACCGCTCCTCGCCGCCGAACTCGGCGTGCAGGCGTTCGCGCTGGCGGCCGGCCTCGAACTCGGCGGCGGCCTCGGCGATCAGCGGCAGCAGGCGCTGGGCGGCGAGGTCGTAGACGAGCTGCGCCTGGCGCGGGGTGAAGCCGGCCTCGTGCAGGCGCCTGTTGACGTCCGGATCGGGGCCGCAGAGCTCGTGGCAGGGGGTGATCTCGTAGCCCTCCGGCGTGTCGGGGATGCCGAGGGTGCGGCGCCAGCGCTGGCGCTCCTCCTCCGGCGCGTCGTCGGCGGGGGGCGCGGCGCGGGTGGAGAGGCGGCGTTCCAACTCGAGGTAGGATTTCAGCAGGGCATCGACGCGGACCGCGTTGGCGGCGGGGTCCCAGAACTTGTCGGGGATTCCGGAGGGACGGGCGCCGGGCGTGCCGGCCGGGGAGAGCAGGTCGTCGGGCATGGGTGGGGACTCCTGGGGGGTTGGAGGGGTGGTGGGGTCAGCGCGGGGTGAGACCCCCACCCCGACCCTCCCCCGCAACAGCGGGGGAGGGGGAAGTGGGGGGGCGCAGGAGGGTCGAAGGGGTCTGGAGGGTGCGGGCGAGCCAGCGGGTGGCGGCGTCGGCGTCGATGACGGCGGCGGCCTCGCCGCCGAGGGCGGCGGCGGATTGCAGGAAGAGGAGGGTGTCGGCGGCGTCGGCGCGGGCCTGCACCTTGGCGAGCGGCGAGGCGTAGGTGAGGCGGACCGCGTCGCCCTCGGTCAGCGCGGCCGGGATCTCGCCGCGGCGGCGGAGGAGGGCGAGGCAGCGGGCGACGAGGGGCGAGAGCAGCTCGGCCTGCAGGCGGCCGAAGGTGGCGCCGAGCAGGCGGGCGGAGGCGGCGGCGCGTTCCAGCACCTCGGTCGCGGTCATGTTGGCCTTGGCCGCGGCCTCGATGCGGTCGGCGAGGAGGGCCGAGCGGATGCGGGCGCGCAGGCCTTCGAGCACGAGCTGCGACACGTCGAAATTGCCCGGCGCGGCGAGCGGGGTGAGGCCGGCGGAGCCGGGCGCCTTCGGGATGATGGCGCCGGGGACGAGGCGGATTGTGGCGGGGTTGAGCACGCCGTCATCCTCGGCCTGCCAGATGCCGGTGGCGGCGATGGAGGCGTTCTTCAGGACCAGCTCCACCACCTTGTTGGCGGTGCGGATGTCGGGCAGCGCCTTGGCGACGGGGCCGCGGCCGTAGGTCTCGCCGGGCACCTTCAGCCAGCGGAAGGCGACGAAGGGATTCTCGGGGAAGCGCCCCTCGGCGAGCGTGGCGGGGAGGCCGTCGGCGCCGATCAGGACGGCGGCGAAGCGGTGGCCGCCGAGGGGATCGGGCCAGGCGGCCTCGACCACGTGCAGGGCGGGCGGATCCTCCTCCGGCTTCGGGGGCGGCAGGGCGGCGCCGGGCCAGCGGGCGCGGATCTCGGGGGCGGTCATGCGCAGGGCGCGGAAGACGGTGTCGAGCCGGCCGGAGGGGCCTTCCTCCAGCACCGCGTCCCGCAGGGGCACGGCGCGGAAGGTCAGCGCCGAGGGCTCGCCGGGCGGCGCCTCCTCGACCAGCAGGAGGCCGGTGCCGGCGACGACGAGGTCGAGGAAGGCCTGGTGCAGCTCGAGCGCGAAGTTGGAGCGGTCGAGATGCGCCTGGAGGGTGGCGGCGGCGTCCTCCAGCGCCGTGGCGAGGGTGCGGGCGGCCTCCTCCCCCTCGGCGGGGCGGGCGGGGGCGAGGCCGAACCAGCGGGACCAGGGGGGCGCGAGCTCGGCGAGGAGGGCGGCGGCCAGCGATTCGGCGGCGTCGGCGGCGGTGGCGTCGAACAGCATGGCGCTGTTCGGGGCGGGGAGGGCGTGGTCGTAGCAGGCCTGCCAGGTGGCCTCGAGCGGGCGGCGCCGTTCGGCGGCGCGGGCGTGGCGGGCGAGGATCTCTTCGGGGGTCATCGTGGACATGGCACGGGCTACTCGCCGAGGAGGTTCTTGCGGGCGGCGAAGGCCGGCAGGGGGTCGAGCACGCCGCGGGCGGAGGTGACGACGGTGCCGGCCAGGCCGCGGCGGGCGCGGGCGACGGCGCGGAGGCGGGCCTCGCGCTCGGCGTCGGCGGCGGCTGCTTCGGTGCGGGCGGTGGCCTCGGCGGCGGTCTCGGCCGGTTCGGGGCGCTTGGCGGAGGGCGGGTCGAGGACGACCGGCCGCGGCGCGGAGAGGAGGCCACCCATGGGTGGGAGTCCTTTCGGGTGCTGGGGTGGGGTGGGCGCGCTGCGTTCGAGCCCCTTCCCTGACCCTCCCCCGCTTGCGGGGGAGGGGAAACAGGGGCGGAGAAAGGGGCGGGGAAGGCGCAGTTCGGGCCTTGATGGGGGGATTATGGGAGGGGCCCGGGGCGGCGTCAAGACTTATTTCCTAGACTGGCGAGATTCTTTCGGCGCCGTGCGAAAGGGCGCGGAACAGGCCGTGGGGCGTGAGGGCGAAGGGCGCGCCGGGACCGAGCAGGGCGCGGCAGAGCGCGACGCAGGTGAGCGGGGCGAGGCGGGGCAGAAGGCCGCCGCGCGGCGGGGCGGGGGCGAAGGGGCCGAGCACGGCAAGGCCGGCGCGGCGGTAGAAGGCCGGCAGGTCGAAGCCCGGCGCGACGGCGAGTCGGGCGACGACGAGGCGGCCGGAGAGCGGCTCCACCACCGTCCAGCCGGCCTCGTCGGCGAGGGCGGCGAAGCAGTGGCGGAAGCCGGGGCGGAGCGGGCGGAGCCAGGGCTGGTCCGCCACGCCGCCGAAGGCGAGCCAGAGGCGCTGGCCCGCCGCGGCGGCGCGGTGGCGGGGGGGAATCGGCTGGCGTGCAGGAAGGCCGAAGCCTTCCTGCCCGGCCGCACCGGCGGCGGGCGCGCCGGCGGCGGGCGCACCGGCGGTCACGACCGGCCTCCCGGGAAGGGGATGATCTCGGCGGTGCGGATCCCCTCGAAGCCGCGGGGCGGGCCGGCGACGATGCGCTTGAGGCGCAGCGGGTGGTCGAGGCGGTCCATCGCCTGCTTCCAGAGGGCGTGGTCGGCCCGCTCGGCCGGGATGCGGGGGTTGGGGGCGGTGGACCGCTCGCCCCAGACCCGCAGGATGCGGGCGTGGGAGAGGTCGATCCGGCGCTGGCGGTAGAGCCGGTCGAGGCATTTCACCACGTCGTCGGGATCGCAGGGGCGGAGCGCGGTGCCGCGGGCGGCGGCGGTGCGGGCGCCGTCGCGGCGGGCGGTGAGGGCGGCCATGGTCCAGAACCAGGCTTCCTCGGCGGAGGCGAAGGGGACGGCCTTGTCGAGGGAGGCGTGGAAGGCGGCGCGGGAGGGGGCGGGCATGGGAGGGGCTGGGTCCGAAGGGTTGCGGGGGCGTTCCTGAACGAAACAGGAACAACCCAGGGATAGCCAAATCCACCAGTGGTTGCAAGGACAAATCACCTATTGCATCGCGATCCAAAACCTAGGATGTGATGCCCAGTGAGAGACTGTGCCCGGATGGGCGTGCGAATCGGTGGAGGAGTGAGGGAAATGCGACACGAGGATGTCTGGCGCGCGATCGACGCGCTGGCGGCGGAGAAGGGGCTTTCGGCGTCGGGCCTGGCGCGGCGGTCGGGGCTGGATCCGACGGCGTTCAACCCCTCGAAGCGGACGGGGGCGGATGGGCGGCCGCGCTGGCCCTCGACGGAGAGCGTGGCGAAGGTGCTGGGGGCGACGGGGGCGAGCGTGGAGGCCTTCGCGGCGCTGGTGAGCGGCGCGCCGACGCTGCCGCGGAGCAACCGGCCTTCGGGGGCGCGGCGGATCCCGCTGATCGGCCTCGCCCAGGCGGGGGCGGAGGGCTACTTCGACGATGGCGGCTACCCGGTGGGCGGCGGCTGGGACGAGATCGCGGTGCCGGACATCGCCGATCCGAACGCCTATGCGCTGGAGATCAGCGGCGAGAGCATGGAGCCGGTGTTCCGCGACGGGGACGTGGTGATCGTCTCGCCCGGGGCGCCGGTGCGGCGCGGCGACCGGGTGGTGGTGCGGACGAAGAAGGGGGAGGTGATGGCGAAGGAGCTGCTGCGGCAATCGGCGCGGCGGGTGGAGCTGGCGAGCCTGAATCCGGCGCACCCGAACTTCGCCTTCGACCTGCCGGAGCTGGCGTGGATGCACCGGATCGTCTGGGCGAGCCAGTGAGACGGCGGGCCGCGTGAGGCGCGACGACGCATTTGTGCCCTCAATCGCCGGCGCGCGCATCCGCGCTTGGCTCTTGGCCGGGTGGACGCGGCAGCACAGCCGGTTTCCGGACGTCTACCCGAGAGAGCCGGTCGTGCTCGTGAAGAGTGACGCGTAAAGCACCCTACCGCCGCGCCCCCACCGCGCCCTCGGCCGGCAGCAGGCCGATCAGGCGGTCCAGGTCCTTCTCGGCGCGGCAGGCGAGGTAGCGCTGGGGGTCGCCGGGGGCGGGGGCGGAAAGGGGGAACGGGGTCAGGCCGATGTCGCCATAGACCCGCAGCAGCGCCGGGCCGACCCGCCAGAAGGCGGGGTCCACGCCGGCGGCGTCGCAGGCGTCGCGGAAGCGCCAGATCGCCGAGACGCGGTCGCGCTCCTCGCCGGCCGGGTCGCCGAGGGCGAGCCAGACGCCGTCGCGCCGGAGGAAGGCGACGCCGGCCATCCCGGCCTCGCCGAACACCGCGCCGTCCGCCTCCGGCGGCGCGGAGGCGCCGAGGGCCTGCAGGCGCGCGCGGGTCGCCGGGCCCCAGGGATCGGGGCGCAGGCGGGCGGGGCGCAGCAGGCGGAGCATGCCGACCAGCAGCAGCACCGCGGCGAGGCCGACAGTGAAGCGGAGGCTGTCAGGCGCCAGCGGCGAGAGCACGACGCCGAGCCAGCTCTCGCCGCCGACCTTGCCGCCGTACGAGACCATGGCGAGGAGGATGGCGCAGGTCCCGACGACGGCGAGGGGCACGACCGTCTCCGGCCCCATCGGCTCCCGCATCAGCCGGGCCTCGCGGTAGAAGGCGCTGCGCATCGCGGCGACGATGAGGGCGACGAGGAGGAAGGGGCCCCAGAGCCACCAGGCCTCGCCGCGCAGCAGGCAGATGATGACGCCGTTGAGCAGCAGCAGGATGCTCATCCCCCAGGCGAGCTTCAGGCGGCGGATCAGGCCGTAGCCCATGACGAGCAGCAGCGAGCCGACGACGGAGGCGGCGAAGTGGGAGGCGACGGCGGCCTCGTAGCCGGCCCACTGGTCGAGCGGCGTGCCGCGCGTCGGCAGGGCGCCGAGGAACAGCAGGACGGTGCCGCCGAGGCCGACGAGGCCGGCGGTGGCCGGGACCTCCAGCGCGTCGGCGACGCGCTGCTCGGCGCCGAAGCGGGCGGCCAGCAGGTGGCGGCGCTGCGCGACCTCGAAGCCGGCGAAGAGCATGCCGGCGAGGAACAGCGGCACGATGTAGTAGTAGAGGCGGAAGACGAGCAGCGCGCCGATCACCTCGGGCGCGGAGAGCCAGGGCTGCAGGCCGAGCAGGATCGCCGTGTCGAACACGCCGATGCCGCCGGGCAGGCTGGCGGCGATGCCGGCGAGGTAGGCGGCGATGTAGATGCCGAGGAAGCGGAGGAAGGTGAGGCCCTCGGCCGTCGGCAGCAGGGCGTAGAAGATCATCGCGGTGACCGCGACGTCGACGCTCGCGAGCGCGGTCTGGGCGAGCGCCATGCGGAAGCCCGGCAGGTCGACGCGGTGGCCGAAGACCGTGACGTGGCTGCGGATGCGCGACATGGTGATGTAGGCGAGGACGAGCGCCCAGCAGAGCACGCCGACGGCGCGCATCGCCCAGTGCGGCACCCAGTCGCCGAGGCCGGGGATGACGTCGGGCTCCACCAGCAGGACGAGGCCGCCGAGGGCAAAGCCGCCGAGGCCGAAGGTGAGGCTGGTGAAGGCGACGACCTTCGCGATGGCGAGCGGCGGCAGGCCCCAGGCGGCGTAGAAGCGGTAGCGCACCGCCGCGCCCGACACCGCGGCGAAGCCGAGGTTGTGCGCCAGCGTGTAGGCGCAGAAGGAGGCGAGCGAGGATCGCGCATAGCCGACCGGGTAGCCGGCATAGACGCTGCCGAGCCGGTCGTAGACGGTGAGCACGGCGTAGGCGAGCACCGTCCAGCCCGCGGCGATCCAGAGCGCGCTCGTCGGGATGGCGGCCAGCGCGTTGCGGATGTCCGCGACCGAGAGGGTGCGGAACTCCTTCTGCACGACGAAGACCGCGGCGGCGAGGAGGAGGAGGCCGAAGACGGTCATGCCGTGCTTGCGCAGGGCGGGCAGCCAGGCGCGCCGCGCCTTCCCTGCCTCCTCCGCAGCGCTCATGCGGCGGGGTTTTCCCGCGCGAGGTCGCCGGCGAGGGCGGTTTCGATCAGCGAGATCGTGGCGGGGATGCCGTAGAGGGCGACGAAGCCGCCGAAGCGCGGCCCCTCGGGCTGGCCGAGCAGCACCTGGTAGAGGGCGTTGAACCAGGCGCGGGAGACGCCGGGGCGGCCGCCCTCCTTCGCGGGTTCGAGGAAGGGCTCGCGGCGGCCGGCATCGTAGACGAGGTCCTGGATGGCCTTGGCCTGGACGTCGGGGGGCATCGCCTCGAGGTCCGTCACGCGGTCGCGCAGCGCGGCGGCCAGCGCTTCCAGCGCGACGCGCTCGGCCGCGCTGGGCGGGCGGTGGCGCTTCGCCGGCAGCACGCGGTCGCGGTAGTAGGCGACGGCGTGGCCGACGAGGCGGTCCAGCATCGGGTGCGTGCCGGCATCGGCCTCGGGCGCGTAGCGGCGGAGGAAGCCCCAGAGCATCTCCGGCCGGTCGGCGTTGATGACGCTGGCGAGGTTCAGCAGCATCGAGAAGGGCACCGGGGAGCCGGGATCGTTCGTCGCGCCGCGGTGGATGTGCCAGGCGGGGTTGTCGGGCGAGGGCGCGGCGCGCAGCCGGTCGAGGTTGCCGAGATACTCGTCCACCGCGCGCGGGATGACATCGAAATGCAGGCGCTTGGCGCGGGAGGGCTGGTTGTACATGAACTGCGACAGGCTCTCGGGCGGGCCGTAGCGCAGCCATTCCTCGATGGTCAGGCCGTTGCCCTTCGACTTGCTGATCTTGCCGCCCTCCTCGTCGAGGAAGTGCTCGTAGGTGAAGCCGACCGGCGGCGCGCCGCCGAGCACGCGGCAGACGGCGGAGGAGAGGCGGACGCTGTCGATCAGGTCCTTGCCCGACATCTCGTAGTCGACGCCGAGCGCGAACCAGCGCAGCGCCCAGTCGGCCTTCCACTGCGCCTTGCAATGGCCGCCGGTGATGCGGGTGCCGAAGCGCTCGCCGGTCGCGGGATCGCGCCAGACGAGCAGGTCCTCGGCCGGGCGGACCTCCTCCATCGGCACCTGCATGACGACGCCGGTCCGCGGGTGGATCGGCAGGAAGGGGGAGTAGGTGGCGCGGCGTTCCGGCCCGAGGGTGGGGAGGATGACGGCGCGCACCTCCTCGTGCCGCTCGGCCATGCGGAGGAGGGCGGCATCGAAGGCGCCCGAGCGGTAGTGCTCGGAGGCGGAGGCGAATTCGTAGTCGAAGCCGAAGCCGTCGAGGAAGGCGCGGAGCCGCGCGTTGTTGTGGTGGCCGAAGCTCTCGTGCGTGCCGAAGGGGTCGGGGATGGCGGTGACCGGCCTGCCGAGATGCGCGGCCAGCATCTCGCGGTTCGGGACGTTGTCGGGGACCTTGCGGAGGCCGTCCATGTCGTCGCTGAAGGCGATGAGGCGGGTCGGGATGCCGGGGGCGAGGCGTTCGAAGGCGTGGCGGACCCAGGAGGTGCGGGCGACCTCGCCGAAGGTGCCGATGTGGGGGAGGCCGGAGGGGCCGTAGCCGGTCTCGAACAGCGCCGAGGTCTTGCCGGAGGCCGCGAGGCGGGCGGCGACCTTGCGGGCCTCCTCGAAGGGCCAGGCCTTGGCGGCGGCGAAGTCTTCGGCGGACATGGCGGGGCGTGCGGGTCCGTGCGGTGGCGGGGTGCGCGGGTTATAGGCGCGGGTGCCGGGCGGCGCGACCCTGCCCGGCGCGTTGCGCGATTGGCCGCGCGGCCGGTTTTGCGCTATCCCCGCCCTCCCGCCGGCGAGGGTGCGCGGCGGAACCTTCGAAGGAGGGACCCGATGCGGGTCGGAGTGGTCGGCGCCACCGGGGCGGTGGGGCGGGAGCTGGTGGAGGTCCTGGGGCGGCGGCGCTTCCCGGCGACGAAACTCCGCCTGTTCGCCTCGGGCCGTTCGGCGGGGACGCGGGTCGCGACGCCGTTCGGGGAGGCGGTGATCGAGGCGTTCACGCCGGAGGCGGCGCGCGACCTCGATCTCGCGCTGCTGGCGGTGTCGGGCGAGTTCGCGAAGCGGCACGCGCCGGGGCTGGTGGAGGCGGGCGTGGCGGTGGTGGACAATTCCTCCGCCTTCCGGCTGGAGCGCGACGTGCCGCTGGTGGTGCCGGAGGTGAACGCGGCGGCGCTGGGCGAGGCGCGGCTGGTCGCCAACCCGAACTGCACGACGGCGATCCTGGTGGTGGCGCTGGCGCCGCTGCACGCCGCCTTCGGGCTGCGGCGCGTGATCGTCTCCACCTACCAGGCGGCCTCGGGCGCGGGGGCGGAGGGGATGGCGGAGCTGGAGCGCGAGACGCGGCGCGTGCTGGTGGAGGGTGCCAGGCCCGGGGCCGAGGTGTTCGCCCATCCGCTGGCGTTCAACGTCATCCCGCACATCGATGCCTTCCAGCCGAACGGCTACACGCGGGAGGAGATGAAGGTGGTCTGGGAGACACGGAAGATCATGGGCCTGCCGGACCTTCCCATCTCCTGCACCGCGGTACGGGTGCCGACGCTGCGGGTGCACGCCGAGAGCGTGACGGTGGAGACCGAGCGGCCGGTGACGCCGGAGCTTGCCCGGGACGTGCTGCGCGCTGCGGCGGGGCTGCGCGTGGTGGATGACCCGTCGGCGAATCTCTATCCGATGCCGATCACGGCGACGGGGCGGGACGAGTGCGAGGTGGGGCGGATCCGGCGGAACGAGGTGTTCGGGGAGCGTGGCCTCGACCTCTTCGTCTGCGGCGACCAGCTTCTGAAGGGCGCGGCGCTGAACGCGGTGCAGATCGCGGAGCGGATGCCGGCGCTGCGGGTGGCAGCGTAGGCCGCGCGGGACAGGCGGATTCTGGCGCGACCATGCCACTGTGGCAGCACGACGTCGGGCCCCCGTTCGCCTAACGTCTTGGCATGGGCCGCGATCCCGAGAGCGCGTTGGACATCATTCCGCACGTGCCGGTCGCCTCGTCGCGTGCCCGGGGTTGGCACGGCGTGGCACTTCACGTGTTTCGCGAACAGGACGGCGCTCTCATACATGCGGACGGCTTCAGCCACCACTTCCTGATCCTCCGGACCGAGCACGCCGTGCGGGTGCGGCAGCGCCGGGATGGGCGCGAGGTGAACGGGCTGTCGGTGCCGGGGCAACTGGAGCTGACGCCGGCAGGAATGCCGGGCGAGTGGGAGTGGCATCAGCCGCTCGGCGCGATCCACCTCCACATTGATCCGGCCCTGCTGCTCCGCTTCGCCGCCGAATCCGGCCGGGACCCGGCCGCGCTCTGCCTGCGTGCCGCCTTCTCCTTCACCGATCCCCTGCTGAAGACCCTCGTCGAGTCGCTGCAATCCGAGGTGGAGACGGGGCTTGGCGGCCCGATCTATGCCGAGACGCTGGCGACGGCGATCGCAGCCCATCTTGCGACCCGGCATGCGGAACGGCGTCTCGGCCGCCGCACAGCGCCAGGCGGGCTTTCGGCACGCCAGCTGCGTCTCGTGCAGGATTTCGTCGAAGAGCGGCTCGGCACCGCCCTGACGCTCGATGCCCTCGCGCAGGTTGCCGGCGTCAGCCGCTTCCACTTCGCGCGGCTGTTCAAGGCGACCACGGGTGAGAGTCCCCACAAGGCGGTCACGAGGCGACGCGCCGAGCGGGCGCGGCGGCTGATCGTCGCGGGCCACCCCGTGGCCGAGACGGCCATCGCGGTCGGGTTCAGCGACCAGAGCCACCTCTGCCGGCACTACAAGCGCCTGTTCGGCGAAACACCGGCCCGGACGCGCAAGAACCTCCTCTGATCGCGCAAGATCGTCCAAGCGGCCCAAGCGGAGCTTCGGCCACATTCGCGCCGTCGAGCGACGGAGCGGACCGTGACTCAGACCATTCTGATCACCGGCGGGACCTCCGGCATCGGCCGGTCGGCGGCGCTGGCCTTCGCGGCGCGGGGTGCCAGCGTCGCCGTCGCCGGGCGGCGCGAGGCCGAGGGGCGGCGCGTCGTCGAGGAGGTCGAGCGGGCCGGAGGGCGCGGCCTCTACGTTGCGATGGATGTCTCCCGACCAGGGGAGATCGCGGCGGGCGTGGCGCAGGCCGCTGCCGCGCTGGGCGGCTTTGACGCAGTAATCGCCAATGCGGGGCGGGAACAACCGCACACGCTGCCATTAGCGGAACTGGAGGACGATGAGATCGGGATGATTCTCGATACCAATGTGCGGGGCGTCCTGCTCACCGCCCGGCATGCGATTCCCCGCCTGAAAACGCCCGGAGGCACTCTCATCCTCGTCTCCTCGTTGTGGGCGCATCAGGGCGGCGCGGGACTGTCCGCCTACACGGCGAGCAAAGGCGCGGTTGAGGCGCTGACGCGGGCGCTCGCCGTGGAGCTTGGGCCGCAAGGTCTCCGGGCGAACTGCATCAGTCCCGGCGTGATCGATACGGCGATGTCGCGGCGCTTCATGGGCAAGGCCGACTTCACCGGCTTCTTTCGGGCGAACATCCCTCTGCAGAGGATCGGGCAGCCGGAGGAGATCGCCCAGGCCATGCTCTGGCTGGCCTCGCCCGCTGCCTCCTACGTCACCGGCCAGGTGATCGGCGTCGATGGCGGCATGCCCATCAAGATGTCGGTCGCGCAAGGCTGACCGACTGCATTCCGGAACGATTCAGGAGGCCGACCATGTCCGTCAGCATGTCCAGCATCATGTCCGGCCTGTTCCAGCTCGGCCATGTGACCAACGATTTCGATCGAGGGCTGGATCACCTCCAGCGCGCCTTCGAGCTGCCGCGGTGGGAGATCTTCCGCGACGTCGCGCTCACCGAAACCAGAGTGGCGGGCCGGCCCGCATCGTGGTCGGCGCATGTCGGCCTGGCCATGTGCGGTGATCTCTGCATCGAGCTGATCTTCCCGACCGGCGGCGAATTCGGCTTCTACAGGACCGAATGGCGGGGTGACGCCTTCGCATGCTACCTGCATCACTACGGCGTACATGTCGGTCGGAGCAAAGCCGAGCTTGAGGCGGCGACGGCGCATGCCGCGGGTCGCGGCGCCCCGGAAGACGCAGCCGGCAATTTCGCGGGGTTGGGCGATTTCGCCTATGTCGATGCGCGGGCCAGCATCGGCCGGCATCTCGAGCTGGTCGCCCTCAATGAGGCAGGCCGAGCCTTCTTCGCCGAACTGAAGCGCAAGTTCTGACCGCGCCGCACGCCGGATCGTCTGCGCCGGAACGCAGCTGACGCCAGCGGCACAGGTCACCGGGGTTGCGGAGATGTGCGGCCTCCGGCTCCTGCTCGGCGTGCCGACGGGCCTGCGCGCGGATGAGGGCGCGATCAGCCTCGCGGCCGAGCACCTCGAAGCGGGCGAGGCCGCGGGCGCTCAGCCGGTTGCGACAGGCGGCGACGGCGCGTCTCTGCGAACTGGCCATGCCGGGTCCTTCGAAGATGTCTGGACATATGACCAGCGTCCAGTGAGGCCCGGGCTCAGCCCAGGCCGAAGGCCGGGCCGCTCAGGCGCATGACGTCGCGGACAAGGCGGTCCCGGTCGCCGGCCGGGACATCCTCGGCAAGCGGGCCGTCGACCAGCAGCGCGGCGAGGCCGTGGGCGAGGGACCAGGCGAGCGTCGCCTGCTGCGCGCGCCGCTCCGGCGCCGCGGGCGGCAGGGCGGCGTCCATCGCCTCGTGCTGGAGGGCGGCGACGCGCGCCTCGGCGGCCCGCAGCGCGGGGTCGGCGCGGTCCTGCACGGCGTGGCGGAACATGGCGCGGAAGCGCTCGGGATGCGCGATGGCGAAGGCGACGTAGGCGCGGCCGACCGCGCCGAAGCGCCGCGCCGCGTCCGGCTCGGCGGCCACGGCCTGCGCGATGGCGTCGGCGAGGCTCGTCCAGCCCTCCGCCGCATAGGCGGTGAGCAGCGTGCGGGCATCGGGGAAGTGGCGGAAGACGGCGGAGGGGGCGACGCCGGCGAGGCGCGCGCAGGCGCGCAGGGAGAGGTTCTCGAGCCCGCCCTCGGCGATGAGGCGTCCGGCCGCGGCGAGCAGGGCGGAGCGCAGGGCGCCGTGGTGGTAGCGGCCCTGGCGCTTGGCGCCCTGCAATGCCGCCGTCATGTGATCGTCGCTCACTTTTCGCTCGCCTTCGGCTGATCCCGGGCGTAGAAGCGTGCCCGGAAGTGATCGCTGCTCACACTGAGGGGCGTGGGCTTCGCGGTCAAGCAGCCGCTCGACCGGACCGAGAGAGAAAGGACAGAGCCATGCTCCGTGCGATCGCCACCGCCCTCCCGCTGCTGCTGGCGGGCGCCGCGCTCGGCCAGCCCGCGCCGGGGGCCGCCTCCGGCCCGCGGATGATCGAGATCAGCTTCGCCTACACGGTCCCGACGCCGGAGTTCCGGGCGCGGATGGACGAGGCGGCGCCGCTGCTGGCGACGGTGCCCGGGCTGGTCTGGAAGGTGTGGGGCATCGACGAGGGCGCGCGCCGGGCCAGCGGCGTGTACCTGTTCCGCGATGCGGCGGCGGCGGAGAGCTACCTGGCGGACATCTTCGCGCCGCACATGGGCAACAGCCCGGCGCTCGCCGAGGTGGTGATCCGGCGCTACGGCGTGATGGAGGCGGCGACGCGGAGGACGCGCGGCGCCCTGGAGTGACGCGGGCGGAAGGCGGCGCGCGCCGATCCGCCCTCCCCTCTTTGTTCCTGCCGCCATCCCCGCCACATTCGGCGCGTGACCTCTCCCCGTGCCGCGGCGCTCGCCGCGCAACCCCGTCTGCTGCTGCCCGATGCGCCTGCCCTCGTCGCCGGGTTCGGGCGGGGGGTGATGGTGACGGGCGACGGGGAGGTGCTGGAGCTGCCGGCGGAGGAGATCGGGCGGCGGCTGCGCGACCTGCCGCCGCCTCTCGTCGTGCATGCGCCGGCGACTGCGAAGCGGCTCGGGCTGCGGCCCTTCGCCTGCTGCGACCTGCTGGAGCTGTTTGCCTTCTGCCGGCCGGCGCATCCGGCGGCGCCGACGCCGCGGGGGCTCGCCATCGCGCTCGACCGGGAGCCGCCGGGCGCCGACGCCGCGGCGGCGGCGCTGCTGCCGGAGATGGCGGCGGCGCTGCTGCGGCACCTGGCGGCCGGGCGCAACGCGCCGCTGAACCGGGACGCGGCGGCGCTGGCGGCGAAGCTCGGCGCGGAGGCGGACTGGCCCTGGGCGGCCTCGGTGCTCGCGGCGCTCGGGCAGGGGGATGCGCGGGCCTCGGGCGATCCGCTGAAGGTCTGGCGGCGGCTGCCGGAATGGGAGGAGGTGGCGCCCGCGCCGCCGCCCTCGCACCAGCCCGTGGCGCCCGGCGAGGCGCGCCGGCGGCTGGCGGACATCCTCGGCGAGGCGGCGGAGCAGCGGCAGGGACAGTCGGACTACGCCTCGGCCGCGGCAGGTGCCTTCGGGGCGCGGCAGGCGCGGGGCGTGCCGAACCTCGTGCTGGCGGAGGCCGGGACGGGCACGGGCAAGACGCTCGGCTACGTCGCGCCGGCGAGCCTGTGGGCGGAGCGGAACGGAGCGCCGGTGTGGATTTCGACATACACCCGCAACCTGCAGCGGCAGATCGACCAGGAGACGGCGCGGCTCTACCCGGAGCCGGCGGAGCGGCGGCGGCGGGTCGTCGTGCGCAAGGGGCGGGAGAACTACCTCTGCCTGCTGAACATGGAGGAGGCGGTGGGGGCGGCCTCCATGGCGGGGATGACGCTGCCGCTGGCGCTCGTCGCGCGGTGGGCGCTGGCGACGCGGGACGGCGACCTGATGGGCGGCGACTTCCCCGGCTGGCTGGCGGAGCTGTTCGGCCACCATGCGGTGTGGCCGCTGGCCGACCGGCGGGGCGAGTGCATCCACTCCGCCTGCCCGCACTACAAGCGCTGCTTCGTCGAGCATTCGATCCGCCGGGCGCGCGGGGCGACGCTGGTGGTGGCGAACCATGCGCTGGTGATGGTGCAGGCGGCGCTGGGCGGGGGCGAGGACGGGCGGCCGCTGCGGGTGGTGTTCGACGAGGGGCACCACCTGTTCGACGCGGCGGATGCGGCGTTCAGCGCCGAGCTGACGGGCGGCGAGACGGCGGAGCTGCGGCGCTGGCTGCTGGGGGCGGAGGGCGGGCGGTCCCGCGCGCGGGGGCTGGCGCGGCGGCTGGAGGAGCTGGTGGGCGACCGCGCCGACCTGCTGCTGCCGCTGGAGGAGGCGACCCGGGCGGCGCGGGCGCTGCCGGGGCCGGGCTGGCCCTCGCGGCTGGTGGAGGGCGATCCGCGCGGCGCGGCGGAGGCGTTCCTTGCGGTGGTGCGGCGCCAGGTCCTCGCGCGGGCGAAGGAGGATGATGGCGGCTACGGGCTGGAATGCGACCTGCAGCCGCTGAACGAGGGGGTGGCGGAGGCGGCGGGGGCGTTGGAGGCGGCGCTGGTGGGGCTGCACGCGCCGCTGAAGACCCTGCGGGACCGGCTGGCGGCGCGCCTCGACGAGGAGGCGGAGGAGCTGGAGCTGGGCGAGCGCATCCGCATCGAGGCGGCGTGCCGGGGGCTGGAGCGGCGGGCGCTGATGCCGCTGGCGGCCTGGGGCGCGATGCTGCGGGCGCTGGCCGAGAAGCCGCGGCCGCCGGGGGTGCGGCCGGAGCATGTCGACTGGTTCGCGCTGGAGCGGCGCGAGGGGCGGGAGGTGGATGCGGGGATGCACCGCCATCACCTCGATCCGACGCAGCCCTTCGCGATGGCGGTGGCGGCGCCGGCGCATGGCGTGCTGATCACCTCCGCCACGCTGCGCGACGCGGGGGAGGAGGGGCAGGACGAGGAGGCGGCGTGGCACGCGGCGGAGGCGCGGACCGGCGCGGTGCACCTGCCGGCGCCGGCGGTGCGGGCTTCCGTCGCCTCGCCCTTCGACTATGCGCGGCGCACGCGGGCGATCGTGGTGACCGATGTGGACAAGGGCGATCCGGCGCAGGTGGCGGCGGCGTACCGGGCGCTGTTCGCCGCGTCGGGCGGCGGCGCGCTCGGCCTGTTCACCGCGGTGCGGCGGCTGCGGGAGGTGGCGGGGCGGATCGCGCAGCCGCTGGCGTCGCGCGGCATCCCGCTCTACGCGCAGCACGTGGACGCGATGGACAATGCCACGCTGGTGGACGTGTTCCGCGCCGAGGAGAATGCCTGCCTGCTGGGCACGGATGCGATGCGGGACGGGGTGGACGTGCCCGGGCGGTCGCTGAGGCTGCTGGTGTTCGACCGGGTGCCCTGGCCGCGTCCCTCCATCCTGCACCGGGAGAGGCGGACGCATCTGAGCGAAGGGCGGCCGAAGGCGCATGACGATGCGGTGGCGCGGCACCGGCTGCGGCAGGCCTTCGGGCGGCTGATCCGCCGGGCGGATGACAAGGGCGTGTTCGTGCTGCTGGACCGGAGCTGCCCGTCGCGGCTGCTGGCGGGGATGCCGGAGGGGGTGGTGGCGCAGCGGCTGGGGCTGCGCGATGCGGTGGCGGAGGTGCGGGGGTTCCTGGCAGAAGAGGGGCCGGGTTGACCCGACGCGGCCGCCGCGCGAACAGGCGGTGAACGACGGAGAGTTCCGATGACCGCCGCCCCTGCCCGCCAGGCCCAGCTTGCCCCGTTCAACCCGCAGGAGGCGCTGGTCTGCGCCATGGTGCTGATGTCGGTGGCCGACGGCCCGATGTCGGATGCCGAGCTGGCGGCGATGTCGCGGCTGGTGCAGGAGCTGCCGGCCTTCTCCGACTTCAACACCGGCGAGATCGAGACGGTGACGGACAGCGTGGCCGGGCTGCTGGGGCGGGAGGACGGGATCGACCGGGCGCTGACGCTGATCCGGGAGGCGCTGCCGATGCGACTGCGGGAGACGGCGTATCTGCTGGCCTGCGAGGTCTGCGCGGCGGATGGCGACGCGACGCAGGAGGAGCTGCGCTTCCTGCAGGATCTGCGCATCGGGCTCGACATCGACCGGCTGGTGGCGGGCGCCATCGAGCGGGCGGCGAAGGCGCGCTACCAGGTGATCTGAGAGCCTGCCCCGGAAGGGCATGCGGCTCGATCCGGCGGTGCTTTTCCGCGCCCGCGGCGTCAGGCGGCTTGCCGATGCCCTCGGCATCGGCGGCGGCGCCTTCCTGGCGGACACGAAAAATCCCTCGCCGGCTCTTCGCCGATCCCTTCCGGGGCAGGCTCTGAAGCCGCGGGGGCCGCAAGGTCCCCCGACATGGACTCGCTGATCGCCGCGGCGGCCCGGGCGCTGGCGGTGGGCGATGCGCTCGGGGCGCTCAAGCGCGTTGCGCTGCGCAGCGACCCGCCGGGGCTGGCGCTGCGCGGCATCGCGCTGGCGCAGCTCGGGGAGCTGGCACGCGCGCGTCAGCTGCTCCGGCAGGCGGCGCGCGGCTTCGGCCGCCACGAGGCGCTGGCGAGGGCGCGGTGCGTCGTGGCAGAGGCCGAGGTGGCGCTGGCGATGCGTGACCTCGGCGGCGCGCCGCGCGCGCTGGCGGCCGCGGCGGCGACGCTCGACGCGCGGGCCGACCTCGTCAACGCCACGCATGCCCGGCTGATCGCGGTGCGCCGGCTGCTGCTTCTCGGCCGGCTCGGCGAGGCCGCGGCCGCGCTGGCCGCGCTCGACAAGGGGCGGCTCGCCTCGCCGTCGCTCGTCGCGGTCGCCGAGCTGGCGGCGGCCGAGATCGCGTTGCGCAGGATCCGCACGGCGCCGGCGGGCGAGGCGCTGGCGCGCGCAAGGCGCGCGGCCGAGCGTGCCTGCGTGCCCGCGCTCGCGGTCGAGGTGACGAAGGCGCATGAGGCGCTCGAGCGTCCGGCGGCGCGGCGCTGGCGCGCGGCCGATGACGTGCAGCCGTTGCGCCTGGCCGAGGTGGAGGCGCTGCTCGCGTCGGGGGCGCTGGTGGTCGATGCCTGCCGGCGCGGCCTGCGCGGCGGCGATGCCTGGTGGTCGCTTGCGCGGCGGCCGGTGCTGTTCGCGCTGGCGCGCGCGCTGGCCGAGGGCTGGCCCGGCGACGTCGATCGCAACGCGCTGATCGGGCGCGCCTTCCGCGCCCGCCGGCCCGACGAGACGGATCGCGCGCGGCTGCGCGTGGAGATCGGACGGCTGCGCGCGCTCGTCGCGCCGATGGCGCTGATCGAGGCCACCGGACGCGGCTATGCGCTGGTGCCGCGCGGCGACAGGGCGGTCGTGCTGCTGCTGCCGCCGATCGAGGGGGAGGAGGCGTCGCTGCAGGCGCTGCTCGGCGACGGGGAGGCGTGGTCGACCTCGGCGCTCGCGCTCGCGACGGGGGAGAGCCAGCGCACGGTGCAGCGCGCGCTCGCGGGGTTGGCGGCCGCGGGCCGCGTGCGGTCGATCGGGCGGGCGCGGGCGAGGCGCTGGGTGGCGCCGCCGCCCGGCGGCGGAATCACGACAATCTTGTTGCTCCCCGCCGCGCTGCCGGGTGCCTAGGAAGGAGCGATCGCGCCACGAGGCAAAGGGAGATCGCGAGATGGACATCCTGCACCGGGTCGGCATCAGGGCGCCCGCGTCGGAGGTGTATGCGGCGCTCGCCACCATCGACGGGCTGGCGGGCTGGTGGACGCACGACACGGAGGGAAGCGCCGAACCGGGCGGCCATATCGCCTTCCGCTTCCGCGACGCGGCCGGCGCCGAGATCGGCGGCTTCGGCATGGACGTGCTCGAGCTCGCCTCGGGCCGCAAGGTGCATTGGCGCGTCAAGGACGGGCCGGCCGAATGGCTGGGCACCGAGATCGCGTTCGACCTGTCCGAGGAGGACGGCTTCACCATCGTGATGTTCGGTCACCGCCGCTGGCGCGACGAGAGCGCGTTCATGGCCCATTGCAGCACCAAGTGGGCGACCTTCCTGCTCAGCCTGCGCGACATGGTCGAGACCGGCCGCGGCAGGCCCGCGCCGGGCGACCTCAAGATCAGCAACTGGCACTAGGCCCTGACGATGAGCAACGGCAGGACCGCCGAGATCGTGCGCGAGTACGGGCCCTTCCCCGGCGCCGCGCAGGTCCACGGCATCACGCATGACGGCCGGCAGGTGTGGGCCGCCACCGGCACGCGGCTGCTCGCGATCGATCCGGGGAGCGGCGCCGTCGCGCGCACGCTCGAGGTCGCGTGCGATGCGGGCACCGCCTTCGACGGCACGCATCTGTGGCAGGTCGCGGAAGCCCGCATCGACAGGATCGACCCCGCGACGGGAGAGGTCGTCGCTTCGATCCCCGCGCCCGGGCACGGCCGCGATTCAGGTCTTGCCTGGGCGGAGGGGAGCCTCTGGGTCGGGCAGTACCGCGACCGCAGGATCCACCGCATCGATCCCGGGACCGGCGCCATCCTGCGCACCATCGAGTCCGACCGCTTCGTCACCGGCGTGACATGGGCCGATGGCGAGCTGTGGCACGGCACCTGGGAAGGCGAGGCGGGCGAGCTGCGCCGCGTAGACCCCGGAAGCGGCGCGGTGCTGGAGCGCGTGGACATGCCGCCCGGCGCCGTCGTGAGCGGCCTGGAGCATGACGGCGCCGGCCTGTTCTACTGCGGCGGCGGGCCGAGCGGCACGGTGCGCGCGGTGAAGCGGCCGCGGCCCCCGCGCCAGGCGCGATAGCGACGGGCGGAGGCGACGGGCGGGGGCGCCGGCCCGCGGCGTCCGGCCGGTCAGCGCCCGGGCGCGGCGGCGGCGATGCCGTCGAGCAGGGCGTCGCGGGTGCGGCGCCAGAGGAGGTCGGGGTCGCGGCGGGCAAAGGCCGCGGCGAGGCGGCGGAAGGTGGGGTGCGTCGCCTCCGGCAGGGCGGCGGCCTCCGCGAGGAGCTCGGGCGGCGGCTCGGGCGCGAGGAGGCCGCGCACCTCTCCGGTGCAGAGGCCGAGCACGGCGGCGTAGAAGCCGCAGCCGTAATCGGCGGCCTCCTCCGGGCCGAAGCCGGCCTCGCCGAGCGCGGCGTAGACCGCTTCGGCCAGGGCGTAGTCCGACGGCCCCGTCGCCCAGAAGCGCAGCAGCAGCGGGAAGGCGCGGGGATGCCGGCGCGCCAGCGCGCGATAGGCGTCGGCGAGCGCGGCGAGGCGCGCGCGCCAGGGCAGCGCGGCGTCGGGCATCGGCACCTCGGCGTTCAGCGCCTCGGCCACCGCGCGCTCGAGGTTCTCGCGCGAGCCGAGGTGGTAGAGCACGGCCATGGGGTCGCGGCCGAGGCGGGCGGCGACGCGGCGGAGCGAAAATCCGGCCTCGCCATGCTCGTCCATCTCGGCGGTCGCGGCAGCGACGATGGCGGCGCGGTCGAGGCCGCGGGCGGCGGATGAAGACTTCGTGACGGATTTCGACACCGTAGAGGAGACCTCTTGCGCGGTTCTACAGCGTAGAATACCTGTCATTCTACGATGTAGAAAACAAGGAGTGCCCCGATGTCGTCCCACGTCTGCGCTGCCGGCGCCATCACCGCGCCGCGCGACCGGGCGCTGAGCCTTGCCGCGGTAATCTCGGCCAATGCCGGGCTCGGGCTGGCCTATGGCATCGGCTATCCGCTCGCGGCGCTGACCTTCGAGGGCTGGGGCGCCGCGGCCTGGCTCACCGGGATCGCCGGCGCGGCGCCGGCGCTGGCGGTCCTGGCAATGCTGCCGCTGGTGCCGGCGATCGCGCGGCGGATGGGCACCGTGCCGGCGATGGTGCTGGGCTGCGCGGTCGCGGCGCTCGGCTTCGCGCTGATGCCGCTGCTCGACAGCCCGGAGGCGTGGATCGCGCTGCGGCTGATGCAGGGGGCGGGGATCACGCTGCCCTGGCTGATCGGCGAGACGTGGCTGAACCTCGTCGCCGAGGACCGGACGCGCGGACGGGTCATGTCGCTCTTCGTGGTGTCGCTGTTTGCCGGCTTCGCGGCGGGGCCGCTCGCGGTGGAGTGGCTCGGCGTGGCGGGGCCGGCGCCGTTCCTCGTCGGCATCGGCGCGCTGGTGCTGACGGCGGCGCCGCTGGTGCTGGCGCGGCGCCTGGCGCCGGCGGTGGAGGGGCATGGCGGCACCGGCCTCCTCGCCGCGGCGCGGCTGGCGCCGCTGGCCATGGCGGGCGCGCTGGCGGCGGGGCTGCTGGAGATGGGCAACCTGGCGCTGCTGCCGGTCTACGCGATCGGCGCGGGCCTTTCGGAGAGCGCGGGGCTGCGGCTGCTGACGGTGCTGATCCTCGGCGGGCTGGTGCTGCAATTCGCGGTGGGGTGGCTGTCGGACCGCATGTCGCGGCGCGTGCTGCTGGCGGCGCTCGGCCTGCTCTGCACGGCGCTGACGGCGGTGCTGGCCTGGACCGTCGCGGCGGGGGGCTTCGCGGCCGGCGTGGCCTTCGCGCTCGGCGGCGCGGTGCTCGGCGTCTATTCGCTGTCGCTGACCATCCTCGGCGAGCGGGTGCAGGGCGGCGCGCTGGCGGTGGCGAATGCGGCGTATCTGATGGCCTACCAGATCGGCGCGATGGCGGGGCCTGCGCTCGGCGGCGCGGCGATGGCAGCGTGGCCGCCGCACGGCTTCGCCGTGCTCCTCGCGCTGGCGGGGCTCGGCCTCGTGCTCGCCGCGGCGCGGCTGCGGTGAGGGGCGGTGCGATGCGCGGCTTCGCGATCCTCGAGGCGCCGTCGGTCCTCGGGCTGTTTCCGGGGGGCGTGGAGGCGCTGCCGGAGGCGCTGCTGGAGGCGGGGCTGGACGGTGCGCTCGGCGCGCGGCGGGCCGGGTGCGTGGTCCCGCCGCCCTGGCGGGCGGAGCGCGAGCCGGCGACGGCGCTGCGCAACGGCGCGGCGATCGCGGGCTATGCCGCCGCGCTGGCGGATGCGGTGGGCGGGGTGATGCGGGCGGGCGAGGTGCCGGTGGTGCTCGGCGGCGACTGCTCGATCCTGCTCGGGCCGCTGCTCGCGCTGCGGCGGCGCGGATCGCGGTGCGGGCTGCTGTTCCTCGACGGGCACGCGGATTCCTGGCCGCCGGCGGAGGAACCGCGCGGCGAGGCGGCGAGCTGCGACCTCCTGTTGGCGACCGGCGGCGGACCGTCGGCGGTGAGCGATCTCGAAGGCTTCGCTCCGCTGGTGCGGGCGGCGGACGTGGCGCTGCTCGGGCGGCGCGACGTGGATGGCGACGGCGACGGGCCGGTGCCGCCTCCGCCCGCTTGCGTGCTCGACATTCCGCTGGACGCGGTGCGGGCGCGCGGTGTCCACGCCGCGGCGACGGAGGCGTTGGCGCGGGTGGCGCGGCCGGATCTCGACGGGTTCTGGCTGCACCTCGACGCCGACGTACTGGATGATGCGGCGGTGCCGGCGGTTGATTACCGCATGCCGGGCGGGCTGGCGTCGGAGGAACTGGCGGCGGTGCTGCGCTTCGTCGCGGCCACGGGGCGGCTGCGCGGCCTCGACATCACCATCCTGAACCCGCGCCGCGATCCGGAAGGGATCGCGGCGCGGCTGCTGGTGAGGGTGCTGCGCGACGGGCTGCGCGGATGAGCGCGGGTCAGCGCCAGCCGCGCGCCGCGGCGGCGCCGTCGCGTCGGCCGTATTCGTAGGCCTGGCGCTCGGCCTCGTAGCTGCCGCCGCGATAGGCGTAGGCGGGCGGCGGCGCGGCGTAGCCGTAGGTGGCGGCGGGAGCGGGCGCGTAGGCGGTGGGCGCGTAGCCCGGCCGCTCATCCACGTAGGTGCAGGCCGCCAGGGGAGCGATGGCCGCGGCGGCGAGCAGGATGCGCTTCATCGGAGCCTCCTTCTCTCGGGCACCGGGAACGCGAGCCGGAGCGGTGCGGTTGCAGGGCCGGATCAGGCCTCCTTGTAGCGGTAGCCGAGGCCGTAGAGGGTCTCGATCTGCGCGAAGTCGGGATCGACGGTGCGGAACTTCTTGCGCACGCGCTTGACGTGGCTGTCGATGGTGCGGTCGTCGACGTAGATGTTCTCGCCGTAGGCGCCGTCGATGAGCTGGTCGCGGTTCTTCACCATGCCGGGGCGCACGGCGAGCGCCTTGACGAGGAGGAACTCGGTGACGGTGAGCTGCACCGGCTGTCCCTTCCAGGTGCAGGTGTGCTTCGTCTCGTCCAGCACGAGGTCGCCGCGGGAGAGGATGCCGCCCGAGGGCGTGCCGCTGCCCTCGGCGCGCCCGGCCTCGTTGCGGCGGAGCAGGGCGCGGATGCGCTCGAGCAGCAGGCGCTGGCTGAAGGGCTTCGTGATGTAGTCGTCGGCGCCGAGGCGCAGGCCCATCAGCTCGTCCAGCTCGTCATCCTTGCTGGTGAGGAAGATGACGGGCAGGGCACTGCGCTGGCGGAGGCGCTGCAGCAGCTCCATCCCATCCATGCGCGGCATCTTGATGTCGAGCACGGCGAGGTCGGCGGGACGGGCGAGCAGGCCCTGCAGCGCGCTCTCTCCATCCGTGTAGGTGCGGACCTGGAATCCCTCCTGCTCCAGGGTCATGGAGACGGAGGTCAGGATGTTGCGGTCGTCGTCCACCAGGGCGATGGTGTGCGGCACGAGAGGGCTCCTCGGGGGCGGATCGGCCCGCCCGTTCCCGGCAGGGTCGCCGGCAATTGTGGCAAGGGAAGGTCGGACCGTCACATGGCGTCTGAAGAGGCCGGGTTCGAGGCGCGGCGGCTGATCCGCGCCGCGGCGGCGGCGACGCTGGCGACGGCGGCGGAGGGGCAGCCCTTCGCGAGCCTCGTCACCCCGGCGGCGGCGCCGGACCTCTCGGTGCTGATGCTGCTCTCCTCGCTGTCGGAGCATACGCGGCAGCTCCGCGCGGAGCCGCGCTGCGCGCTGCTGTTCGCGGGTGCGCCGGAGGGCGCGAACCCGCAGACCGCGCCGCGGGTGACGGTGACGGGGCTGGCGGAGGAGGTGGGGGCGGAGGAGGTGGCGGCGCTGAAGGCGCGCTGGCTGGCGCGGCACCCCTATGCGGCGCTCTACGCCGATTTCGGCGACTTCGCGCTCTGGCGGGTGCGGCCGGGCGGGGCGCTGCTGGTCGGCGGCTTCGCGCGCGCCGTGCGGCTGCGGCTGGCGGAGCTGCGGCCCGACCCCGCGGCGGTCGCGGCGCTGGCGGCGGCGGAGGCCGGCATCCTCGATCACGTGAACGAGGATCATCCCGACGCGGTGGCGGCGATCGCGGAGGGGGTGCTGGGCGGCGGGGCGGGGGCGTGGCGGCTGGCGGCGGTGGACGTCGATGGCTGCGACCTGGCGCTGGGCGAGACGGTGCTTCGGCACGCCTGGGCCGCGCCGGTGCGGGAGGCGGAGGGCGTTCGCATGGGTTTGATTGCTGCGGCGCGAGAGGGTCGCGCGCATCTCCACAAGCGGTTGTCACCGGAGTAACCGGCTGGTTCGGATTGTTGCGACAGCTTACGCGCCCTAATTTCGCCGCCGTGCGCGCCCAGATGGCGCGGCGACGCACCGGCCTGCCTTCCCCGGCCGGAGTCGCGCGAGCGGAGGTAGTTATGACGTCCAAGAGCAGCGCCCTGGCGGGCACCGGCGTGGCCGGCCCGGCGGCGATCCATGCCAACCTGACGGCGGCGGGGCTCTATGCCCATGCGCTGCGCCGCGGGGAGGGGCGGCTCTCGGCGGACGGGGCGTTCATGGCGGTGACGGGGCAGCACACCGGGCGGTCGGTGCAGGACAAGTTCGTGGTGGACGACCCCGAGGTGCACGACGACATCTGGTGGGGGAAGGTGAACCGGCCGATGCCGCCGGCGAATTTCGCGCGGCTGACGGAGAAGGTGCGCAGCTTCCTCGGGCAGAAGCCGGAGCTGTTCACGCAGGATCTCTACGCCGGCGCCGATCCGGCGCACCGCATCCGCGTGCGGCTGGTGACGACGAATGCGTGGCACGCGCTGTTCGCGCGCAACATGTTCATCCGCCCGCGGCGGGAGGAGCTGGAGGGCTTCCGCCCCGACTTCACCATCCTGCACGCGCCGGAATACGACGCGGACCCGGCGGAGATCGGGTGCCGCACCTCCACCGTGATCGCGCTGAGCTTCGCCGCGCGGACGATCTGCATCGCCGGCACGAGCTATGCGGGGGAGATCAAGAAGTCGATCTTCACGGTGATGAACTGGCTGCTGCCGGAGCGTGGCGTGCTGCCGATGCACTGCTCGGCGAACCTGGGGCCGAAGGGGGATACGGCGCTGTTCTTCGGCCTGTCGGGGACGGGGAAGACGACGCTGTCCTCGGACCCCGAGCGGCGGCTGATCGGCGACGACGAGCATGGCTGGTCGGACACCGGCGTCTTCAACTTCGAGGGCGGATGCTACGCGAAGGTCATCAAGCTCTCGCGCGAGGCGGAGCCGCAGATCTGGGACGCGAGCCACCGCTTCGGCGCGGTCCTGGAGAACGTGGTCGCGGACGATGACGGCAACCTCGACCTGGACGACAACCGGCTGACCGAGAACACGCGGTCCTGCTACCCGATCGACTTCATCCCGAACACGGTCGCGGGCGGGACCGGCGGCAAGCCGCGCAACGTGGTGATGCTGACGGCGGACGCGTTCGGCGTGCTGCCGCCGATCGCGAAGCTGACGCCGGCGCAGGCGATGTACCACTTCCTGTCGGGCTACACGGCGCGGGTGGCGGGGACCGAGAAGGGGCTGGGAAAGGAGCCACAGGCGACCTTCAGCACCTGCTTCGGCGCGCCCTTCCTGCCGCGGCACCCGGAGGTGTACGGCCGCATGCTGGAGGAGCGGATCGCGCGCGACGGGGCGCAGGTGTGGCTGGTGAACACCGGCTGGACGGGCGGCGCCTACGGCACGGGGCGGCGGATGAGCATCGCGCACACGCGGGCGCTGCTGCGGGCCGCGCTGGACGGCAGCCTGGCGAAGGCGGAGTTCGTGCGCGACCCGTTCTTCGGGCTGATGATGCCGAAGGCGGTGCCGGGCATCCCCGCGGGCGTGCTGAACCCGCGGGAGAGCTGGGCGGACAAGGAGGCGTACGACCGGCAGGCGCGGCAGCTCGTCTCGCTGTTCGAGAAGAACTTCGAGAGTTTTGCCGGGGCGGTGGGCGACGACGTGCGCGCGGCGGCGATCCGGGCGGCGGCGTGAAGACTGGCACGACGCGGGTCCGGCGCCTATGATCGGCGCATGAGCGACCAGCCCCGCAACCTCGTGCTCGACATGCTGCGGGCCATCCGGGCGGACCTGACGGAGGTCCGTGCCGACCTCGTCGAGGTGAAGGAACGGCTCGGCATCCTCAAGGCGCAGTCTGCCAGCCTGTCCCGCCGCGTCGATCGGATCGGCGGTGACATGGAGCAGGTGAAGCGGCGTCTCGGCCTCATCGAGGCCTGATGCCGCTCGACGACACGGCGCGGCCGGGGCGGCCTTCGCGGCCTGAGCCGGCGCGGAACGTGCTCGGCACGGCGCTGCTGCCCTGCTCGGTCGCGCCGCTCACCGGCTTCTTCCGCGACGGGTGCTGCAACACCGGGCCGATGGATCACGGGCTGCACGCCGTCTGCGCCGAGATGACGGCGGAGTTCCTCGCCTTCTCGCGCCAGCGGGGCAACGACCTGTCGACGCCGCGGCCGGAGTACGGCTTCGCGGGGCTTTCGCCCGGCGACCGCTGGTGCCTCTGCGCGGCGCGGTGGGAGGAGGCACGCCAGGCGGGCGTGCCGCCGCCGGTGCTGCTGGAGGCGACGCACGAGGCCGCGCTGGCGGTGGTGCGGCTGGAGGATCTCCGCGCGCACGCGATCGGCTGAACCGGCGTTTCGGCGGCCGCGTTCCGCCGGCGACCTTGGTGGTCGGGAGGCGTGGCCATGCCGCTGAAGAAGGGCGGGTCCCCGAACGTCGTGTCGGAGAACATCCGCGAGATCGTCGGGGATTGGGAGCGCGACGGGACGATCGGCAACAGCCGGCCCGCGACGCGCGAGAAGGCGGTGAAGCAGGCGGTCGCCATCGCGCTCGGCACGGCGCGGCAGACCGCGCGCGGGAAGACGAAGCCGAAGCCGCCGCCGAAGGGCACGCCGAGCGCGGCGAAGGAGAAGGCGCGCAGGCGGCGCTGAGCGCGGGCGCTACTCCACGCGGGCGCCGCTGATCTCCACCAGGCGGCGCCAGCGCGGCGTCTCGGCGGCGATCATGGCGGCGGTGGCGGCGGGGCTCTCGCTGGTGACGGCGTCGTAGCCGAGGGGGCGGAGGGCGTCGCGGAAGCCGGGGCTGGCGCCGACCTGGCGGATGGCGGCGTGCAGGCGCGCGATCTCGGCCTCGGGCGTCGCGGCGGGCGCCATCACGGCGTTCCAGGAACGCACATCGAAGCCCTCGAGGCCCGGCGTCTCGGCGAAGGCGGGCACGTCGGGCAGCAGGGCGAGGCGGCGGCCCGAGGAGGTGCCGAGGATGCGCACGCGCCCGGCCTCGGCGAGCGGGGCGAGGGCGGAGGGCAGGTCGGCCGAGCCCTCGATGTTGCCGGCGACGAGGTCGGTGGCGGCCTGGGCGCCGCCGCGATAGGGCACGAGGGTGAGGTCGGCGCGCGACCCGGTGACGAGCGCGGACATGACGAGGTGGCTGACGGTCGCGGCGCCGGCATGGGCGACGCGGAAGGCGCCGGGATTGGCGCGGGCCCAGGCGAGCAGCGCGGGCAGGTCCGTCCAGCCGCGCTCCCGCGCGACGGCGGCGTTGACGGCGAGCAGCACGGCGCTGTCGGTGATCTGCGTCACCGCGCGCAGGTCGCGCGCGGGGTCGAAGGGCATGGCCTGCTGCAGGAAGGGCGCGGCGCAGAGCGTGGCGGCACCGATCAGGCCGATCGTGGTGCCGTCGGGCGGCGCCTTGGCCACGGCGTCGGCGCCGATCAGCCCGCCGGCGCCGCTGCGATTGTCCACCACCACGGATTGTTCGAGCACCGGCGGCAGGCGGTCGGCGAGGACGCGGCCGAGGCTGTCCACCGCGCCGCCGGGCGGGAAGGGCACGATGATCCGCAGCGGCCGGCGCGCCTGGGCGCGCGCGACGGCGGGCGCGGCGAGCGCGCCGAGCAGCAGGGTGCGGCGATGGGTCATCGTGACCTCCTGGCTTGTCCGGACAAGCCTAGGATGGAGTGGCGCCGAGCGGGAAGGCGGCGCGGGCGGCGATGCCGGGCGGGATGGCGCCGCGGCGCGCGGCCTCCCGCCAGACGCGGGCGATGGCGGCGCGGCCGCGGCGCGTCACCGCGGCCTCGTCCGCCACGGCGACGCGGCCGTCGCGCAGCAGCACGCGGCCTTCGACCATGGAGAGCGTCAGGTCCGCGGCGGCGCCGTTGGTGACCAGCGCGCGCAGCGGGTCCCACACCGGCTGGTAGCGGGAGGAGGAGAGGTCGAACATCACGAGGTCGGCGCGCATGCCCGGCGCGACCAGGCCGAGGTCGTCGCGGCCGAGCGCGAGGGCGGCATCGCGCGTCGCCGCGCGGAGGAGGCGCGGGGCGGAGAGGCCATCCGGCCGGCCGGACTGCACCTTGGCGAAGACCGAGGCGGTGCGCAGCTCGTGCAGCATGTCGAGCGTCACGCCATCGGTGCCGATGCCGAGGCGGAGCCCCGCGGCCTCCATGCGCGCGAGCGGGACGAAGCGGCCGGAGCGCGCGAAGGCGAGGGGGCAGGAGGCGAGCGCCGCGCCCTCGGCCGCGATCGTCGCCATCTCCTCGTCGGTGGCGAACATGCCGTGGGCGAGCACGACGCCGGGACGGAGCAGGCCGAGGTCGCGCAGGTGGTCGATGGAGCCCTTGCCGTGCTGCGCCTTCACGCGCGCGATCTCGATGAGGTTCTGGGCGGCGTGGATGGAGACGATCGTTTGCCGTTCGCGGGCGGCGGCATCGACGCGGCGGAGCAGCTCGGGGGCGTTGGAATCGGGGCCGTGCGGGCCGAAGCCGATGCGGGTCAGGCCGCGCGGGCCCTCGTCGAAGCGGTCGAAGAGGCGGAGCGTCGCCTCGAACCCCGTGTCGTTCGCGGGCGTGTAGGTGGCCTCCCCGCCCGGCGTCATGCCGACCGTCTCGGAGAAGAGGTAGGGGCAGGACCAGCTCCGCAGGCCGAGGCGGCGCGCGCGTTCCACGAAGGGCCACTGGGCGAGGCGGTAGACGTCGAGCACCGAGGTCATGCCGGTGCGCAGGCCTTCCAGCAGCGCCATCTCGGCGGCGTCGCCGATCTCCTCCTTCGTCATGATCTCGGCGGCGACGTCGCCGAGCGGCATGAGCAGGGCGAAGACGATGTGGCCGGGGATGTCGCCGGGCGCGATCTCGTCCGCCAGGCCGCGGAAGAGCGGGGCGGAGAGCGCGTGGTTGTGCAGGTTGACGAAGCCCGGCAGCAGCAGCGCGTCTGGCACCGCGATGCGTTCGGCGTCGAGGGTCGGGGGGTCGCGCACGACGTCGGCGATCCGGCCCTCCTGCACCACGACGTGGACGCCGCCGCGCAGGCCGGACTCCGCGTCCCAGACCCAGCCGGGGGAGAGGATGGTGGTCATGGCAGCGTCTCCCGGAAATGGGCGATGAGGGCGGAGAGGGTGAGGACCGAGACGGCGGTGGTGAAGACGACGGCGGTGCCGGAGCGGTCCGCGCCGGTGGCGTAGCGGCGGGCGAGGATGAAGGCGTTGGCGCCGGTGGGCAGCGCGGCCATGGTGACGGCGACCGCCATCTCCACCGGCGAGAGGCGGAGCAGGAGGGCGAGCGCCCAGACCGTCGCCGGCAGGGCGAGCAGCTTCACCACCGCGATCGCCAGCGTCTCGCGCCAGGCCGCGGCGGCGGCGATGCCGGCCAGCGAGCCGCCGAGGCAGAACAGCGCGAGCGGCGGGGAGGCGGCGCCGAGCAGGTCGAGCAGACGGCGCAGCACGGGCGGCACCGGCAGGCCGAGCGCCGTCCAGAGCATCGCGGCGAGAACGGCGAGGACGACCGGGTTGCGCAGCACGCCCTTGACCGTGGCGACGAGGACCCTGCGCCAGGGCGCATGGGCGTTGAGCCCGAGCTCGGTCAGCACGGTGGCGAGGCCGAGCAGCGTCATCGTCTGGAAGGCGAGGATGGCGAGCAGCGGCGGCACGCCGGGCTGGCCGTAGGCGGCGACGATGATCGGGATGCCCATCATCACCGAGTTGCCGAAGACGCAGGCAAGGCCGAACAGCGCGGCCCCCGCGAGCGTCATGCGGCCGAGCCGCAGCGCGCCGAGCACGGCGAGGAGGTAGACGGCGACGGAGCCGGAGAGCAAGGCGAGCGCCGCGCCGCCGCCGCCCTCATGCGGGCGGGTGCCGCCGGAGAAGAGCAGCGCCGGGGAGGCGAGGGCGAAGACGAAAAGGGTCATGCCCTTCAGCGCCTCGTCGGTGATCAGGCGGCGGCGGGCGGCGGCGTAGCCGAGGACGACGAGGGCGAAGACGGGAAGGACGACTTCGAGGATGGAGGTCATCTGTCAGCCGGCCCTGCCCCGAAGACCCGCACCCCGTCCCCCCACCCCAACCCTCCCCCGCAACAGCGGGGGAGGGAGATAGGGCGGGGGCGGCAGCGCGGGCTGCTCACCCGGCGAGGAGCCCGGCGACGAAGCCGGGGAGCCAGGGCTGGCGGGCGCGGGTGCTGCGGGCGGCGTGCAGGATGGCGCGGACCTCGGCCACGGTGCGGTCGAAGTCGCGGTTCACGACCACATGGTCGAAATCGGTCCAGTGCGCGATCTCGACGCGCGCGATGTCGAGGCGGCGGGCGATCTCGGCCTCGGCTTCCTGGGCGCGGCCGCGCAGGCGGCGCTCCAGCTCCGCCATCGAGGGCGGCAGGAGGTGGATGCCGACCACGTCGCCCGGCAGCTTCGCGCGGAGCTGGAGGTGGCCCTGCCACTCGATGTCGAACAGCACGTCGCGGCCCTCGGCCAGCGCGGCCTCCACCGGCGCGCGCGGCGTGCCGTAGGAGCGGTCGAGGAAGCGGGCGTATTCCAGCAGCTCGCCGCGCGCCACCATCGCGTCGAACTCGGCCTCGCTGCGGAAGAAGTAGTGCACGCCTTCCAGCTCGCCGGGTCGGCGGGCGCGGGTGGTGGCGCTGATCGAGAGCGACAATTCGGGCTCCATCTCGAGCAGCGCGCGGGAGACGCTCGTCTTGCCGACGCCGGGGGCGGAGGCGAGGACGATGCACACGCCCCTGCGGAGATGGGCATCCGCCCTCATTCGACGTTCGCCGCCTGCTCGCGCAGGCGCTCGATGGCGGCCTTCAGGTCGAGGCCGAGGCGCGTCAGGCCGACGCTCGCGCTCTTGCTGCACAGCGTGTTCGCCTCGCGCACGAATTCCTGCGTCAGGAACTCGAGCTTGCGGCCCACCGCCTCGCCGGAGGAGAGCAGGGCGCGCGCCTCGGCGACATGGGCGCCGAGCCTGTCCAGCTCCTCCCGCACGTCGCTGCGGGCGGCAAGCAGCGCGACCTCCTGCGCCAGGCGCTCCTCCGGCACGCGGGCGCGGCCTTCGCCCTCGCCGAGCAGCGCGGCGAGGCTCTCCGTCAGGCGGGCGCGCTGGGCGGCGGGTTGGCCCGCCGCCTCCTCCGACGCCGCCTCGCGCAGCGCCGCTATTTCGTCGAGCAGCGCGCCGAGGATGCGGGCGAGGTGCGCGCCTTCCCGCGCACGGGAATCGGCGAGGCTCTCGACCGCGCGGGCGAAGGCGGCGGCGAGCGCGGCGCGGCGCGCCTCCTCCGCCGCCTCGTCCGGCTCCGCCACCTCGGCGCGCAGCACGCCGGGAAGGGAGAGCACCGATTCGGCGCGCGGCGCCGGCGCGCCGGGGATGCGGCGCGCAACCTCCACGGCGAGCGCGATCGCCTGGTCGAGCGCGGCGGGATCGGGGGTGAGGCGCGGCGCGCGGTCCTCCCGCTTCAGGACGAGGGTGGCGGAGACGTTGCCGCGGCGCAGGCGGCGGGACGCGGCCTCGCGCAGCGCAGGCTCCAGCGCGTCGAGCCCGTTCGGCACGCGCAGCCGGATGTCGAGGCCGCGGCCGTTGACGCTGCGCAATTCCCAGACGAAGGAGGCACCATCCGGCAGCGTGCCGCCCTCTCGGGCGAAGCCGGTCATCGAGGCGAGCTTGCTCATGGGGGGCGGTTGTCCCCCGGGGCGGAGAGGAGGGCAAGCATGGCCGCCTGGCCCTGGACATCCGTGCTGGTCACCGGCGCGTCCTCCGGCCTCGGCCGCGCGCTGGCCGAGGCCTGCGCGGCGCCGGGCGTGGCGCTGCACCTGTCGGGTCGCGACCCGGCGCGGCTGGAGGCGGCGGCGGAGGTTTGCCGCGCGCGCGGCGCCTCCGTCCGCGCGGATGTGCTGGACGTGACCGATCCGGCGGCGATGGCGGCCTGGGTGGCGGGGGCGGGGCGCCTCGATCTCGTGGTCTGCAATGCGGGCGTGTCGGGCGGCACGGGGGATGGGGTGGAGCCGGCGGCGCAGGCGGCGCGGATCTTCGCGACCAACGTCACCGGCGTGCTGAACACCGCGCTGCCGGCGGTCGAGGCGATGGCGGCGCAGGCGCCGGGGGCGGATGGGGTGCGCGGGCGCGTCGCGGTGGTCGCCTCGCTCGCCGCCTTCGTCGCGGCGCCGGGGGCGCCGGCCTATTGCGCGAGCAAGGCGGCGGTGCAGCGCTGGGCGGAGGCGCTGGATGCGAGCGAGCGGCGGCGCGGCGTGCGGCTGCACGCGGTCTGCCCCGGCTATGTCCGCACGCCGATGACGGCGCGCAACACCTTCCCCATGCCGCTGCTGATGAGCGCGGAGGAGGCGGCGCGGCGCACGCTGTCGGGCATCGCGGCGGGGCGGCTGCGCGTGGCCTATCCGCTGCCGCTCTACCTCGGCGCGCGGCTGGCGGGCGCGCTGCCGCCCCGGCTGCGCAACGCGATCATGAGCACGCTGCCGGCGAAGGGCGTGGGCGGGTAGCTACCGCCGCGTCGTGGCCAGCCAGACCCCGGCGAGGACGACGAGGCCGCCGAGCAGGACGAGGGGCGAGGGGACCTCGCCGAGGAGCAGGGCGCCGAGCAGCGCGGCGGAGGGCGGCTGGAGGTAGCCGACGGTGGCGACATCGGTGACGCGCGCGCGGGCGAGCAGGGAGAAGAACAGCGTCATCGGCAGGGCTGCGGTGAGGGTGCCGAGCAGCGCGATGACCAGCCAGACCCAGGCCGGCTGGTCGTAGGCGCCAGGGGATTCGGCGGGCAGGGAGAGCAGCCCCGCCACCGCGCCGGCGACGCATTGCTGCCCGAGGGCGAGGCGCACCGGAGAGGCCGGGCGCAGCCGCCGGCCGTAGATCGTGCCGAGCGCGTAGGAGAGGCCGGCGAGCAGGATCAGCAGGCCGCCGAACGGGCTGGCACCGCCCGCCAGCGCGGCGGGGCCGAGGATCACGGCGATGCCGGCGAAGCCGAGGGCGAGGCCGGCCAGCGCGCGCGGACCGGGCCGCTCCTCCCGCAGCAGGAGCGCGGCGAGGAGGGCGACGAGCAGCGGCGTCGCGGCATGGATCAGCGCGGCGGGCGCGGCCTCGATGCGCGTCAGCGCCAGCGTGGTGAGCAGGTTGGGCACCCAGCCATTGGTGGTGCCGAGGACGAGGGCGTGCCGCCAGCCGATCGGGCCGAGGTCCCGGATCGCGGCGAGGTAGGCGACGACGGCTAGGGCGGCGAAGCCGCCGCGCAGCGCGTTGAGCGCCAGGGGCGGCATCTCCGGCGCGACGAGCCGGAGCAGCGGGAAGGAGGCGCCCCAGAGGGTGCCGACGGCGAGCAGCCGCCACCAGAGCGGCCAGCCCGTGAGCGTCAACGGCCGTTGGACGGGGCGGGCGGGGGCGCGGCGCGGCTGCGCTCGATCTCGCGCCAGCGGGCGACGTTGCGGTTGTGCTCCTCGAGCGTGCGGGCGAAGGCGTGGCCGCCGGTGCCGTCGGCGACGAAGAAGATGAACTCCGTGGCCTCGGGCCGCGTCACGGCGCGGATCGCGTCCCGCCCCGGGCTGGCGATCGGGCCGGGGGGCAGGCCGCGGATGCGGTAGGTGTTGAAGGGGTGCTCGCGCTCCAGGTCGGCGCGGCTCAGCGGCCGGTCCAGCACGCCGCCATCGGCGGCGGCGTAGGCGGCGGTAGGGTCGGACTGCAGCGGCATGCCGCGGCGCAGCCGGTTGATGAAGACGCCGGCGACGAGGGCGCGCTCCTCCGGCTGGCCGGTCTCGCGCTCCACGATCGAGGCGAGGATCAGCGCCTCGCGCGCGGATTGCAGGGGCAGGTTCGGCGCGCGCGCGGCCCAGGCCTCGTTCAGCGCCGTGTCCATCGCCTGGGTGGCGCGGCGGATGACGGCGGCGCGGGTGTCGCCGAACTGGTAGGAGTAGGTTTCCGGCAGGATCGCGCCCTCGGTCACCTCCGGCATCTCGCCGGTCAGCCCCTCGGCGCGTTCGAGGACGGTGGCGATCTGGCGGACGGTCAGCCCCTCCGGGATCGTGACGCGGCGCTGGACCGGGCGGCCATCGCGGAGGATGCCGAGCACGTCGCGCAGCGAGGCGCCCGGGGGGAAGACGAATTCGGCCGCGCGGATCGGCCCTTCGCCGCGGGTGAGCCAGGTGGCGGCGAGGAAGGCGCGGGGGTCGCGGATGACGCCGCGCTCGGCCAGCGCGTCGGCGATGACCGCGGAGCCGCCGCGGGGGACAACCATCTGCAGGGGCTGGGCGAGCGGACCGGGGGCCAGCCAGGCCTGGCGGGCGTACCACCAGGCGCCGCCGCCGAGGGCGGCGAGCAGCAGGAGGACGAGGAGGAAGGCGGTCAGGCGGCGGGACATGGGCGCCAAAGCTCTGCCGCGCGCGGCGGGTTGCCGCAAGACGGGAAGGGCGCGGTCATGTCATCACAACGGGTACAGACAGGTGACCGGACCTTCAACCCGCGGGCTGGCCGAGGAAGGCGCGGGCCATGGCGCGCCACATCTGCTTGCGGTTCAGTTCCCAGTCGTAGGGCAGGCCGCGGTGCACGTCGCCGGGCGCCAACGCCACGGCACTGTCGCGGTGCAGCCAGGACCAGCGGTCGCTGATGCCCCAGGTGAGCACCCCCCGCACCCCGCCCTCGATGCCGGCGCTGAGGAAGGCGTGGACGCGCAGCGCGACCGCGCCGTCGCGGGCGACGAAATCGCCCTGGGGGGGCCGTTCCTCGCGCACGTCGAGCTCGGTGATCACCACCTGAAGGTCGAGGGCGCGGATCTGGCGCACGAAGTCGCGGAACTGGGCGCCGCGGAAGGGTTCGCGGAGCTGGAGGTGGCCCTGGATGCCGACGGCGTCGAGCGGCACGCCCCGTCCGCGCAGGTCGCGCAGCAGGCGCAACAGGCGGCGCCGCTTCTCCTCGGCGTGCGGCGTGTCGGCCTCCACGCCATAGTCGTTCAGCACGAGGCGGAGCGTCGGGTCCCGCTCCCGCGCCTCGCGCAGGGCGATCGCCACGTAGTCGGGGCCGAGGGCGCGCAGCCAGGGCGTGTCGCGCAGGTCGCCAGGATTGCCCGGCGGCTCCGGCACGTCGGAGCCGGGCGGGTTGGCGACCGGCTCGTTCACCACGTCCCAGTCGCGGATGCGGGTGCGGGTGGCGGAGAGGACGCGGCCGAAATGCGCATCGAGCACGGCGCGGGCGCGGGCGGGACCTTCGGCGAGCGCGGCGCGGGCCCAGGGCGGCAGGTCCTGGTGCCAGACGAGCGCGTGGCCGCGCACCGCCTTGCGGAAATGCGCGGCCCAGTCCAGCACGGTGTCGAGCTTCGCGAAGTCGAACCGCCCCTCCTCCGGCTGGAGCGTGCCGAACTTCGCCTCGTATTCCGGGACGAGGAGCGCGGCGTCGCCCGCGACGAGGGCAGCGAATTCCGGCTCGCGCGCGATGAGGTCGCCCGTGACGGCGCAGCCATAGGCGATGCCGCGGGAGGCCGCGATCTCGTGCAGCGGGCGGTCGGGTGCGCTGCCGGGGGTGAACATCTGCGCCGCCGCCGGGGCGGCAAGGAAGGGCAGCGCCAGCGCGCCGCGTCGGCCGATGCTCAAGCCGCCGCCGTTGCCGGGGCGCCGGCGCGGTTCTCGTTGGCGGTCTTGTGCAGTGCGGCACGGTAGCGGTCCCGCCGCCATGCGAGCAGCCGCCACGCGGCGCGCGCCGCAAGATCCGCCAGGCGGCCTCGGGGCTCCAGCCCGACCGCCTTGAAGATCATGCCCATGCCGCGGTCGATGTGGCGGGGCCGGTAGAAGGCCATGGCGCGGCCCATGTACTGGGCGATGCAGCGGTCATGCTCGTAGCGGACGGCATCGTCCTCGTTGCTGCAGTGGAAGGCGAAGGCGAGCTCGTCATCCTCGCTCTCGCCGATGCGGCCGGCGGCGACGCGCAGGCGCTGGAGGAAGGAGAGGTTCTCGCGCGCGAGGTAGCGCTTCATGTGGTCGTAGAACAGCTTGAAGTGGCGGTACTCGTCCGCGGCGATGAGGCGGCAGATCTCCTTCAGCACCGGCTCCTCCGTACCCTCGCCGAGCGCGGTGTAGTAGCTGCTGGTGCCGGTCTCCACCATGCAGCGGGCGATCAGCTCCCCGGTGCGGGAGCCGCGGATGGAGGCATCGGCCTTCGTGTCGATGGCGAAGCCGGCGCGGTAGCGCGCGAAGCAGGCCCCGTAGTCCCAGCCGGGATCGGCGAGCATGCCCCAGCGGCCGAGCGCGTCGCCGTGCTGCACCTCCTCCACCGCCCAGTTCTCGGCGGCGCGCTGGAAGTCCGGGTCGTCGTGGAAGACGGATTTCAGGTACAGCGCGTAGTCGTCGCCGTTCCGCTCCACCATCGCGGCGGCCTTGACGAGGGGCACGACCTCGGGGTCGAGGCGCTTGGGGTCGAAGCGGTCCCAGGCCACCTGATCGATGTGCCAATGCTTCATCAGCAGTCCCTGACTGTCCCCTGGACGCGAAGACGCCGTCCGCAGCGTATGTTCTGCGGACGGCGCCGTGTTTCAAGCGTTTCGGGCAGGGTGCCCGAAGGTCGGAAGGTTCGGGCGTCAGGCGGCTTCCGCGGCCTGCACCATGGCGCGGGCGGAGAGCAGGCGGGCCATGGCGGCGTCGCGCCGCTCCGGCGCCTCGCCGGCAGCGGCGGCGTAGGCTTCCTCCGCCTCGCGCAGGCGCGCCTCGGCGGCGGCGCGGGAGAGCTGCGCGACCGGCGTCGCCTCGTTCGCGAGCACGGTGCAGCGCTCCGGCGTCACCTCGGCGAAGCCGCCGGCGACGAAGAGGCGCTCGGTCACCTGCCCGCCCTCGGTCACGCGGATGACGCCGCCGCCGAGGGTGACGATCATCGGCGCGTGGCCGGGCAGCACGCCCATCTCGCCCTCGCTCGCCGGCAGCACGGCCATCTCCACGGCGCGGCTGAGCAGCAGCTTCTCGGGGGAGACCAGTTCGAGTTGGAAGGTCGCCATCACCAGTTCCTCGGCCCTCTGGAAACCCGGCCGCAACGCGGCCGGCGCCGCCCACTCCCCCTCGACACCGTCGCTTCAGCCGTGCGGCGAAGCCAAGGCCGCGGATGCGGCCGCCCGGCGTCCGAGGGCAAAGACAACAACGATCGAAGAGGCCGTCACGCAGCCTGCTTCAAGGTTTCTGCCTTCTTCACGGCCTCTTCGATCGTGCCGACCATGTAGAAGGCGGCTTCCGGGAGGTGGTCGTACTCGCCGGCGACGATGCCGGCGAAGCTGCGGATCGTGTCCTCCAGCTTCACGAAGACGCCGGGCGTGCCGGTGAACACCTCGGCGACGTGGAAGGGCTGGCTGAGGAAGCGCTGGATCTTCCGGGCGCGGGCGACGACGAGCTTGTCCTCCTCCGACAGCTCGTCCATGCCGAGGATGGCGATGATGTCCTGCAGCGACTTGTAGGTCTGCAGGATGCGCTGCGTCTCGCGCGCGACGCGGTAGTGCTCCTCTCCCACCACGCGCGGGTCGAGCGCGCGGCTGGTGCTGTCGAGCGGGTCGACCGCGGGGAAGATCGCCATCTCGGCGATCGAGCGGCTGAGCACCGTCGTCGCGTCGAGGTGGGCGAAGGAGGTGGCGGGCGCCGGGTCGGTCAGGTCGTCGGCGGGCACGTAGATGGCCTGCACCGAGGTGATGGAGCCCTTCTTCGTGCTGGTGATCCGCTCCTGCAGCGCGCCCATGTCGGTGGCGAGGGTCGGCTGGTAGCCGACCGCGGAGGGGATGCGGCCGAGCAGGGCCGACACCTCGGCCCCCGCCTGGGTGAAGCGGAAGATGTTGTCGATGAAGAAGAGCACGTCCTGACCCTGCTCGTCGCGGAAGTACTCCGCGAGGCTGAGGCCCGACAGCGCGACGCGCGCGCGGGCGCCCGGCGGCTCGTTCATCTGGCCGTAGACGAGCGCGACCTTCGATCCGTCGGTGTTGCCCTCGTTCAGCCGGATGACGCCGGCGTCCACCATCTCGTGGTAGAGGTCGTTACCCTCGCGCGTGCGCTCGCCCACGCCGGCGAAGACGGAGACGCCGCCATGCGCCTTGGCGACGTTGTTGATGAGCTCCTGGATGGTGACGGTCTTGCCGACGCCGGCGCCGCCGAACAGGCCGATCTTGCCGCCCTTGAGGTAGGGGGCGAGGAGGTCGATGACCTTGATGCCGGTGACGAGGATCTCGGCCGCGGTGGCCTGCTCCTCGAAGGCGGGGGCATCGCGGTGGATGGTGTAGGTCTTCTCGGCGGTGACCGGGCCGCGCTCGTCGATCGGCTCGCCGATCACGTTGAGGATGCGGCCGAGGGTGCCGTTGCCGACCGGCACGGCGATGCCCGCGCCGGTGTCCACCACCTCGGTGCCGCGGACGAGGCCGTCGGTGGTGTCCATGGCGATGGTGCGGACGGTGCGCTCGCCGAGGTGCTGCGCGACCTCGAGCACGAGGGTGCGGTCCTCGACCTTGACGTGCAGCGCGTTGAGGATGGCGGGCAGGTCCTGCGGGAACTGCACGTCCACCACGGCGCCGAGCACCTGCGTGACCTTGCCGACGTTGTTCTTCATGGCTGGGTTCTGCTCCTCAGACCGCCTCTGCACCGGAGATGATCTCGATCAGCTCCTTGGTGATGTTGGCCTGTCGCGTGCGGTTGTAGTTGAGCGTGAGCTTGTTGATCATCTCGCCCGCATTGCGCGTGGCGTTGTCCATCGCGGTCATCTGGCTGCCGAAGAAGCCTGCCGTGTTCTCGAGCAGGGCGCGGTAGACCTGGATGGCGAGGTTCTGCGGCAGGATGGTGGCGAGGATCTCCTCCTCGCCCGGCTCGTACTCGTAGAGCGCGGCGGTGCCTGCCGCGGCGGGCTGCGCGGCGCCGGCTTCCGGCAGCATGGCCGGGATGAGCTGCTGCGCCGTGGGGGTCTGGCTGATGACGCTGCGGAATCGGTTGTAGAGGAGGGTGCAGACGTCGAACTCGCCGGCTTCCAGCATCTCGGTGATGCGGGTGGCGATCTTCTGCGCGTCGTCGAAGCCGACGCGCTTCTGGCCCTGGAAGGTGACCTCGCCCACGAAGCGGCTGCCGAAGTCGCGGCGGAGGAAGGTGGCACCCTTGCGGCCGACCAGCAGCAGCTTCACGGTCTTGCCGGCGGCCTCCAGCTCCCGCACGCGCTGGCGGGCGAAGCGGCCGACATTGGTGTTGAAGGGGCCGGCCAGGCCGCGGTCGCCGGTGACGACGACGAGGAGGTGGACCTTGTCCGCGCCGCTGCCGACGAGCAGCCGGGGGGCGTCCGGGGAGCCCGCGACGGAGGCGCCGAGCGAGGCGAGCATGCGCTCCATCCGCTCGGCGTAGGGGCGCGCCGCCTCGGCCTGCGCCTGGGCGCGGCGCAGCTTGGCGGCGGCGACCATCTTCATCGCCTGGGTGATCTTCCGGGTGCTCTTCACCGAGGTGATGCGCGCCCGGAGGCTCTTGAGGCTAGGCATGGACCCTGTTCCCCGGCCCCGCGATCAGGCGAAGGACTTGGCGAAGTCGTCGAGGAAGGCGACGAGCTTCGTCTCGGTCTCCTTCTTGATCTCGCGGTCGTCGCGGATGGCGGCGAGGATCTCGGGCGCGCGGGTCTTCAGCTCGGAGAGCATGCGGCGCTCGAACTCGCCCACCTGGCTGACCGGGATCTTGTCGAGGTAGCCGCGGGTGCCGGCGAAGATCGCGGCCACCTGCTCCTCGACCGGCACGGGCTTGTACTGGGGCTGCTTCAGCAGCTCCGTCAGGCGCGCGCCGCGGGCGAGCAGGGACTGCGTCGTCGCGTCGAGGTCGGAGGCGAACTGGGCGAAGGCCGCCATCTCGCGGTACTGGGCGAGCTCCAGCTTGATCTTGCCGGCGACCTGCTTCATCGCCTTGACCTGCGCGGCGGAGCCGACGCGGGAGACGCTGAGGCCGACATTCACCGCGGGGCGGATGCCCTTGAAGAACAGCTCCGTCTCGAGGAAGATCTGGCCGTCGGTGATCGAGATGACGTTGGTCGGGATGTAGGCGGAGACGTCGCCCGCCTGCGTCTCGATCACCGGGAGCGCGGTGAGGGAGCCCTTGCCGAAATCGTCGTTCATCTTCGCCGCCCGCTCCAGCAGGCGGGAGTGCAGGTAGAAGACGTCGCCCGGATAGGCCTCGCGCCCCGGCGGGCGGCGCAGCAGCAGCGACATCTGGCGGTAGGCCACGGCCTGCTTCGAGAGGTCATCGTAGAAGATGACCGCGTGCATGCCGTTGTCGCGGAAGAACTCGCCCATGGTGCAGCCGGTGTAGGGGGCGAGGAACTGCATCGGCGCGGGGTCGGAGGCCGTGGCGGCGACGATGATCGAGTACTCGAGCGCGCCGTTCTCCTCCAGCGTCTTCACCAGCTGGGCGACGGTGGAGCGCTTCTGGCCCACGGCGACGTAGATGCAGTAGAGCTTCTTGTGCTCGTCGTCGCCGGCGGCGGCGTTGGCGATCTTCTGGTTGATGATCGTGTCGAGGATGACGGCGGTCTTGCCGGTCTGGCGGTCACCGATGATCAGCTCGCGCTGGCCGCGGCCGATCGGGATCAGCGCGTCGATCGCCTTGATGCCGGTCTGCATCGGCTCGTGCACGGACTTGCGCGGGATGATGCCGGGGGCCTTCACCTCGACGCGGCGGCGGTCGGCGAACTGGATGGGGCCCTTGCCGTCGATCGGGTTGCCGAGCGCGTCGACCACGCGGCCGAGCAGGCCCTTGCCGACGCCGACATCGACGATCTCGCCGGTGCGGGAGACGGTGTCGCCTTCCTTGACGCCCTTGTCGTCACCGAAGATCACGATGCCGACATTGTCGGTCTCGAGGTTCAGCGCCATGCCCTTGATGCCGGCGGAGGGGAACTCCACCAGCTCGCCGGCCATGACGTTCTGCAGGCCGAAGACGCGGGCGATGCCGTCGCCGACCGTCAGCACGGTGCCGACCTCGGCCACGTTGGCGTCGGCGTCGAAGCCGGAGATCTGCTGCTTCAGGATCTCCGAGATCTCGGCGGGACGGATCTCCATATCAGGCGGCCCCCTTCATGGCGTACTGCAGGCGCTGCAGCTTTGATTTGAGCGAGTTGTCGTAGAGGCGCGAGCCGATGCGGACGACGAGCCCCCCGAGGAGGGAGGGATCGACCGTCTCGCGCAGCGTCACGCCGGAGAAGCCGGCCTCCGTGAGCCGCGCGGTGATCTGGGCGCGCTGGGTGTCGGAGAGCGGATGGGCAGTGGTGACCTGGGCGACCTGCTGGCCGCGGCGGGCGGAGAGAAGGGCGCCGAAGGCCTGCGCCACCTCGGGCAGGCGGGAGAGGCGGCGGTTGACGATCAGCACGCCGACGAGGTTGCGGACCTCGGTGCCGATGCCGGCGCGCTCGATCACGGCGAAGGCGCCGCGCCGCTGCTCGCCGCCGTCGAGGCGGGGGTCGGCGATGAAGGCACGGAAGCCCGGGTCGTCGCGCCAGAGGCCGAAGAGGCGGTCGAGGTCGGCGGCGATGCGGTCCGCGGCCCCGGGCTCACGCGCGCGCAGGTCGTCGGCGATGCCGAGGAGGGCCAGCGCGTAGCGCTCGGCAAGGCCGGTCGGGTTCGTGGCCTGCGGCGAGGCCGAGTTGGCGTTGGCGGTCGCGGAGGCCACGTTCTTCCCGGTCCTGTTGGCTTTGGGCGGATGCGCGTGAGGACGGGGCGAGCAGAGCTGCCCCCCTCCGCGGCGGCGGGGCCTTAACATGCGTGTTGCGGCGCGGCAACCCGGGCGCAAGCGCCCAGCCTATCCTGCTCCGGCCAGCACAAGCACCACCCCGGCGACCACGACGAGGGAGCCGAGGATATCGGCCGGCGAGGCCTTCTCGCGCAGGTAGAAGCGGCTGAAGGCGAGGGTGAAGAGGATCTCCACCTGGCCGACGGCGCGGACGAGGGCGACCGGGGCGAGGGCGAAGGCGCTGAACCAGCAGGCGGAGCCGAGGGCGGAGAGCGCGCCCACCTGGGCGGAGTCCCGCCAGGTGGCGAAGACGGCGCGGAGCTGGTCCGGCTCCTTCCAGGCGAGGTAGGCGCCCTGCATGAGGGTCTGGAGCGTGTTGGTGACCACCAGGATGACCAGCGCCTTGTGGACCGGGTTGCCGTCCGGCATGTCGCCGTTGGCGGCGCGGATCAGCACACCGGTGAAGCCGAAGCAGAAGCCGGCGCCGATGCCGCAGAGCGCGGCGGGCTGGGTGATGCCGCGCAGCAGCCCGGCCGGCGTGGTGCCGCGGCCGGCGAGCGAGAGGTACAGCACGCCGCCCACGCCGACCGCGATGCCGAGCCAGGAGAGCGGGGACAGGTGCTCGCCAAGGAGGAGGGTGGCGACGAAGGCGGCCTGCATCGCCTCGGTCTTCGCGTAGGCGGTGCCGACGGCAAAGTTGCGGTGGCCGAAGGCCATGATGAGCAGGTTGGTGCCGAGGATCTGGCCGAAACCGGCCAGCGCCGAGAGAAGGAGGGCGAAGAGGGTCATCGCCGGGACCGGCGCGCCGAAGGCGAGGCCGTAGCCGAGCAGCAGGGCAAGGCCGACCGGCACGCCGTAGAGATAGCGGACGACCCCGGCCGCGTTGACGGAAAGCTGCCCGCGCAGCCGCTGCTGCTGTGCGGTGCGCCAGCACTGGAACAGGGCGGCGGTGACGGTGAAGCCGATCCAGGCGGGGATCATGGGGGGTCTCGTGGCGAGAGAACCCCCGCCGCGATCCTCCCCCGCGGGGCGCGGGCTGGAGGCTTCGGCCGCAGCGTGGATCGGGGCGGGCTCACCCCAGCCGCGGGTCCAGCCAGGGGCGGTCCATCCGGAGCCAGGGGGGCGGGAGGGGGCGGCGGAGGCGAAGGCCGAGGCCGGGGCCGGTGGGCAGGGGCGCGGCGCCGTTCGCGAAGCGCAGCGTCTCGCCCTCGACCATGTCGAAGAAGGCCGCGGTCTCGCCGAACTGGACTTCCAGCAGCAGGCAGTTCGGAATCGTCGCGCAGAGATGCACGGAATGCGCGTGGCAGACCGGGCCGGTCGGGTTGTGGGGCGCGACCTCGACGCCGGCGGTCAGCGCCAGGGCGGCGATGCGGCGGATCTCCTCCAGCCCGCCCGCGTGCTTCGCATCGGGCATGATCACGTCATAGAGTCCGCCCTCGATCAGCGGGCGGTAGGCGGCGAGGCCGGAGAGCGTCTCGGCGCCGGCGAGGCGCATGCCGCGGTCATTCGCCATGCCGCGCAGGCGGCGGATTTCCGCGTGGTTCGCCTCGGCGATCGGGCATTCCAGCCAGAAGAGGCCGAACGGCGCGAGGTCGCGGATCAGCGCCGCGGCGCCGCCGGGGGAGAAGCGCCAATGCGCGTCGACCATCAGGTCGAGGCCGGGCCCGATCGCCTCGCGCACGGCGGCGACCCGGGCGAGTCCCTCGGCATAGGCGGCGCGGCTGGCTTCGGTCGCGCCTTCCTCCCAGATCAGCGGCTCGAAGGGTGCGAGCTTCACGGCCCGGAACCCCTCGGCGACGGCGCGGCCCGCGGCGGCGGCGAAGCCCGCCGGCGTGCGGGGGGAGGCGCCGCGGTTGACGTTGGCGTAGAGCGGCACGGGATCGCGGAGCGCGCCGCCGAGCACGCGGTGCAGCGGCTCCCCCGCGCGCAGGCCGGCGATGTCGAGGAGCGCGGCCTCGAAGGCGGAGAGGACCGTGGCGGCGACCAGGCCGCCCGGCGCGTGCGGCAGGAAGCGGGCGAGGCGGTTGCGGTCGCGCGGGTCCTCGCCGGTGACGCGCGCGGCAAGGCGCGCGGCCTCGGCCTCCAGCAGGGGTTCGTGGTTGGCGAGGGTGCATTCGCCGAGGCCGGTCAGACCATCCTCGGTGCGCACCTCCAGGAAGCACCAGTTGGTCTTGGGCGTGACGTTCAGGCCGTGGAAGCCGACGCCGGAGATCCTCACTGGTCGACCCTGATGCCGGCACGGGCCGAGAGGTCGCGCCACCTGGCGACATCGTCGCGCACGCGCGCGGCGAGCACCTCGGGCGGGCTGGTCACCACCTGGCCGCCGATCAGCTTCACCCGGTCGGCCACCTCCGGCAGGCGGCCGATGCGCTGCAGCTCGGGGACCAGCCGGTCGACGACCGCCCGCGGCAGGCCGGCCGGGCCGAAGAGGCCGTTCCAGGCGATCGTCTCGAAGCCGGGCAGGCCGCTCTCGTGCAGCGTCGGAACCTCGGGGAGGTCGGGCCAGCGGGCGAGGCTGGTCACCGCCAGCAGCCGCACCTCGCCGCGCGCGACGAAGGGCATGATGTTGACGAGGTTGGCGATGAGGAAGGGCGCGTCGCCGGTGATCACGGCCTGGCCCATCTGCGCCGCGCCGCGATAGGGGATGTGCTCCATCTGGACGCCGGCCATCTGCTTGAACAGCTCGGCCGAGAGATGCGCCGAGGATCCGACGCCGCCGCTGCCGTAATTGTAGTGGTTTGCCGGCTTCGCCCTTACGGCCGCGATCAGCTCCGCGACGGTGCCCACCGGGAAGACGCGCGGATTCACCACCAGCGCGTTCGGCCCCGTGACCAGCAGCGAGACCGGCGTGAAGTCGCGTTCCAGGTCGTAGGGCAGGTCGCGGTAGATGGCGGCGTTGATGCCGTTGGAGCCGGCATTGCCGATCAGCAGGCTGTAGCCGTCCGGCGCGGCGCGGAACACCGCCTCGACGCCGAGGCGCCCGCCCGCGCCCGGGCGGTTCTCCACCACGAAGGGCTGGCCGAGGGCGCGTTCCAGGTGCGGCGCGAAGAGGCGGATCGTGGTGTCGTTGCCGCCGCCGGGCGCGCCCGGTTCCACCACCCGCACCGGCCGCGCCGGCCAGGCCTGCCCGAGCGCGAGGCGCGGCGCGGCCAGCGCGGCCGCGCCGGCGAAGAGCGTGCGGCGGAACATGGCCTTCTTCCTCCCAACCCCCGTCTATCGGCGCACCTTGCCCCAGCCCGGGTCTTCCCGCACCAGGTGGCGCAGCTTCGCGCGGTCCAGCATCGCGTTCGTCTCGCGCCAGGCGGCGGTGGCGATCGCGGTCGCGTCGAGGTGCGGGGCGGCGCCGTCGCGCAGCAGCACGCGGCCGCCGACCAGCACGTCCTTCACGTCGCCGCCCGAGGCGAAGTACACCACGCGCGCCACGGGCATGTTGGCCGGCACCATGTGCGGCGCGGAGAGATCGACGGTGATGACGTCGGCGAGTTTCCCGGCCTCGAGGCTGCCGACCTCGTCGGCCAGGCCGAGGCCGCGTGCGGCGTCCACGGTCACCATCTCCAGCGCCTTGCCGGGGGGGATCATCGTCTCGTCCCGGTAGGCGCGCTGGTGGTAGCGGATGCACTGGAACATGTGGCGGAACATGTCGCCGGAGCGGTCCGGCGCGGTGGCGTCGGAGCCGATCATCACGGTCACGCCGGCATCCAGCATCTTCGGCACGGGGCAGTAGCCGCGCACGGCGGCGATGGCGGAGGGGTTGTGGACGACGCTCGCACCCGTCGTCACCAGCGTGTCGATGTCGGCATCCGTCAGGTCGGTGCAGTGGGAGAGGAAGGCGTCGGGACCGAGCAGGCCGAACATGCGCGCCGCCATCTCGATGGAGCCGGCGCGGTGGCCGTCCTGGTGGAACAGCGTGCCGGCCTTACGGCCGAGCTCCCGCACCGCGGCGCCCTGACGCTCGATCTCGCGCACCTTCGCGGGATCGTGCCGCGCCTCGCGGTAGACAGGCATGAGGGTGGAGATGCGGATGCCGTCCACGCCGTGCCAGCGCGCGATGCAGGCGCCCATGGTGTCGAGCTGCTGTTCGAAGGAGACGGGGCGTTCGGCACCGTCGGGGCCGGCATAGGGGCGCGGGAATGGCGGGCGCGTCGGGCCGAGGGCGACGATCGCGCGGATGCCGACCTCGCGCACCGCCTCGCAATGCGCGTCGCAGAAGGCGGGGTGGTCGACGCGCATGATCGAATCGCCGCCGCCGAGGAGGGAGACGCCGGTGGTGACGCCGAAGCGCAGCCTCTCGAAGGCGGCGAGCGCGGCCTCGGCGCGCCAGAACTCGGGTGGCGAGGCGAGGGTGTAGATGACGCGGCAGGCCTCGGACCAGGCGTCGCTGTCGTTGTTGCCCATCGTCTTGACCAGCCCGTGGCCGGCATGGGCGTGGCCGTCGATGAGGCCGGGAAGGATCGCGCGGCCGCGCGCGTCGATGACCTGCGCGGCGCCGCCGTGCTCCGCCTCCAGCTCGCGCGTCGGGCCGACGGCGGCGATGCGGCCATCGGTGATGGCGACGCCGCCGTCGGGGATGACGCGGCGCTCGGCATCCATGGTGATGACCACGCCGCCGCGTAGGAAGAGATCTGTCATGTGGTGGGACTGCCGTGTGATGGGTTGTGGCGGGCGCGAGGCGTGCGAGGGGCCTCACCCCGGTCCGACGCCTTCGGAGTCGAGCCCCCCGCAACGGCGGGGGAGGGGGAAAGGAGGCTCAATCCACCCTGACCAGCCACAGCCGCAGCCGATTGTCCGGCGCCTGGCGCAGGTCGATGCCGCGGCGCGCCGCCCAGGCGATGGGCTGCTGGAACAGCGGCACATGCGCGATCTCCCGCCGCTCGATCTCCAGCGCCTGCCGGATCAGGCCGCGGCGCGTCTCCTCGTCCGGCGCCTCGGCGACGCGGTCCACCAGCGCGTCGAACTCGGCATTGCTCCAGCGGCCGTAGTTCAGTCCGCCGGCGGTGCGCGTGGCGGTGCGCAGCACCTCGTTCAGCGTGGAGTAGCTGTCGGCCAGCGGCAGCCCGGCATGGCCGAGCATGAACATCGAGACGTCGCGGTTCGCCGTGCGGCGCGACCAGACCGCCGTCGGCTCCGACTGCACCTGGAGGCGGACGCCGACGCGCGCCAGCATCGCCGCCACCGCCTGGCAGGTGCGCTCGTCGTTCACGTAGCGGTCGTTCGGGCAGACGATGCCGACCGAGAAGCCGTTGGGGTAGCCCGCCTCGGCCAGCAGTCGGCGCGATGCCTCGGGGTCGAAGGGCAGGCGGGTGTTCAGGTCGCGCGGCGCGCCGGTGAGGTAGGGGCTCACCATCATCCCGGCCGGCCAGGCCTTGCCGCGCATCACGCTGCGGACGAGGGAGTCGACGTCGATGGCGCGGTAGATCGCCTCCCTCACCCGCCGGTCCTTCAGCGGGTTGCGGCCCTGCACGTCGGAGTAGAGGAGCTGGTCGCGCTCATGGTCGAATCCGAGATAGATGGTGCGCAGCTCCGGCCCCTCGATCACCTGGACGCGGCTGTCCTGCATCAGGCGCGGGATGTCCTGCAGCGGCACCTCCACGCTCGCGTCGATGCCGCCGGAGAGGAGGGTGGCGGTGCGTGTCGCCGCGCTGCGGATCGGCTGGAAGGTGACGCGCGTCAGGTTGTGGACCGGGCGGTCCCACCAGCGCGGGTGCGGCTCCAGCACCGTGCGCTCATCCGGGCGGCGCTCCACCATGCGGAAGGGGCCGGTGCCGTTGGTCGCGCGCGTCGCGCCGCTTTCCTGCTGCTGCGCGAGGTTGGCCGCGCCCTCGGCGTTGTTGGCGCGGCTCCAGCCCTCATCCATCACGTAGAACTGGGTGATGGCGGCGAGCAGGATGGGGAAGGGGCGGTGCGTCTCGAACTCGACCGTGTGGCTGTCGACCTTCCGTACCTCGCGGATCTGGCCGAGGAGGTTGCCGGCCATGGAGCCGGGGGAGCGGACGCGGTTCCAGGTGAAGACCACGTCGTCCGCGTCGAAGCTCTCGCCGTTGTGGAAGGTGACGCCGCGGCGGAGGCTGAAGCGCCAGACGGTGGGGGAGACGCGCTGCCAGCTCTCCGCGAGGGCGGGCTCGATCTCGATGCGGTCGTTGTGCCGCACCAGGCTCTCATAGACGTTGCCTAGGAAGGCGTTGGTGAAGGTGTTGTTGGAGGAGTGCGGATCGAGGGTCAGGACGTCGGCGTTGAAAGCCCAGGTGAAGTTGCGCGCCTCCGCCGGCGCGGCGAGTCCGAGGGCGAGGGCTCCGGCCAGGGCGAGGTGGCGCATCGCTTAGTCTCCCGGTTCCCGATCCTGTGAAGCGCAGCGCAGCACCCGCCCGGAGCTTCGTCAACCGGCAGCGGCTGCGCTACGGTGCGGCGAACAGCCGGGAGACCGCCATGCGCCGCACCCTTGTTCTCGCCGCCCTGATGATGCCGCTCGCGCCCCTGGCGGCGCAGGCACAGGACGGCACCGGCCTCGCCGAGACGGTGCTGCACATCGCCGAGAGCGCGGAGGTGACGCGGGCGCCGGACGAGGTGGTGGCGCATCTGCGGGCGGAGGCGCGGGCCGGCACGGCCGCAGGGGCGCAGGAGGCGGTGAACCGCGCGATCAACGCGGCGGTGGAGCGGGCGCGCGGCGTGCCCTCGGTGCGGGTGACGACCGGACGCTACTGGACGAACCGGGTGGATGAGGGGCGGAGCTGGCAGGCGACCCAGACGGTGACGCTGCGCGGCGGCGACGGCGCGGCGCTGCTGGAACTGACGGGCGCCTTGCAGGGCAGCGGCCTTGCGCTGAACGGCCTGCAATGGATGCTGACGCGCGACGCCGCGCGCGCGGCGCGGGAGGAGGCGTCGCGGCTGGCGCTGGATGCGCTGCGGCGGCGGGCGGAGGCGGTGGCCGGACAACTCGGGCTGCAGCTCGTCGGGCTGCGGGAGGTGCGGATCGAGGTGCCTGACCATGGTCCGCGCCCGATGCCGATGGCGATGGCGCGCGCGGCCGGGACGTCGGCGCCGGCCAGCCCACCGGTCGCGGTGGCGGAGGAGGTGGTGGTGGCGGCAAGCGTCTCGGCGGTCGCGGTGCTGCGATCGCGCTAGTCTGGCGCGAGCGACGCGCGAGGATATTCCCGCACAGGTTGAGAGCGGCGATGTGCCGTCGGTGGTTGCCACGGGCGGGACGTGCTACTCACCTCAAGACTTTCCAGGAGGTTGGCCAAAAACGCATCGCGGCCTTGTCGATTGAATGGCTGCGCCGAATGCCCTTATGCGCTAGACCACCTTTCAGGTGGCAACTCCGTGACGGAACAGACTGGAACATGGGTGTGGTAATCGGGGAGGTGGCACACAAGCTCGGCTACCGCCCGGGAATGGCTTGTGCGGTGCTCGGGGCGCCCCAGGGCAAGACCTTCGGGCTGCCGAATGGCGCGACGGCGGCGGCGGATCTGATCCTGGCCTTCGCGGCGGACAAGGCGGCATTGCGGGCGATCGCCCCGCGGGCGCTGAACCTCTACGGCATCGGCGCGCGGCTCTGGTTCGCCTATCCGAAGAAGTCCGGCCCCGTCCGATCCGACCTGGACCGGGACCACGGCTGGGATCCGGTGACGACGGAAGGCCTGCTGCCGGTCACCCAGGTTGCGCTGGACGAGACCTGGTCGGCGCTGCGCTTCCGCTTCCGGGAGGAGATCCCGAAGATCATGCGGGCCGGCGCGGGCTGAGGCAGCCGTTTTCGGCACAGGGCGGAGCTTGAAGGCCCGGCAAGTGCCGCGACATTCCCCTTTCGTGCCATGATGGCGTGACGCCGCCCGACTCCGGGCGGCCGGAGGGGTGTGGCGGATGGCGGAACGGGTGGTGGTGGTCGGCGGCGGCCTGGGCGGGCTGGCGGCGGCGGCGGTGGCCGCGGCGCGCGGCCACAAGGTGACGCTGCTGGACAAGAACCCCTGGCTCGGCGGCAAGGCGGCGGTGCTGGGGGTGGAGGCGCCCGACGGATCGGGCCGGCGCTGGCGCTTCGACATGGGCCCGACCATCCTGACCGTGCCGCGCGTGCTGCGCCGGATCTACGCGGAGGCCGGGCGCGACCAGTCGGCGGAGCTGCCGCTGATCCGGCTGGATCCGCAGTGGCGCTGCTTCTTCGACGACGAGACGCGCATCGACCTGCTGGCCGAGGTGCCGGCGATGATGGCGGAGATCGAGCGCTTCGCTCCGGGGCGCGGGCTGGCCGAGGGCTACAGGGCCTTCCAGGCCGAGGCGCGGCACCTGCACGGCGTGTCGGAGCGCTTCTTCTTCTGGCGCCCGGTCGAGGGCGTGTCGGACACGATCGACGTCCGCGCCAACTTCAACCCGACGACGCTGCGCGACGTGCTGAGCCTGAAGATGGGGCAGACGGTGGCGCGGATCATCCGCGGCCACGTGCCGGATGCGCGGCTGGCGCAGATGCTCGACCACTACTGCCAGTATGTCGGCTCGTCGCCCTACCTGGCGCCGGCGGTGCTGTGCTCGATCGGCGACATGCAGGCGAGCGAGGGGGTGTGGTACCCGGTCGGCGGCACCCGTGCGGTGGCGGAGGGGCTGGCGAAGCTGGCGGCGGAACTGGGCGCCGAGCTGCGGCCGGGCGTCGAGGTGACGGGCTTCGACATCGAGGACGGCGCCGTGCGTGGCGTGGTCTGCGGGGCGGAGCGGATCGCCTGCGATGCGGTGATCTCCAACATGGACGCGATCCGCACGTACCGCGAGCTGGTCGGCGGCATGGCGGGGCGGAAATACGAGCGGCGCAAGTTCGAGCCGGCCTGTTCGGGCGTGGTGCTCTATCTCGGACTCGACCGGCGCTACGACCACCTGGCGCACCACTGCTTCGTCTTCTCCCGCGACGCGGAGGAGGAGTTCGACGCAATCTACAAGCGCGGCGAGCCGGCGCCGGATCCCACCGCCTACCTCGCCGCGCCGTCCGGCACCGACCCGACGGTGGCGCCGGAAGGCGGCGAGGCGCTGTACGTGCTGGTGCACACGCCGCACCTCCGGCCGCACCACGACTGGTCGAAACTGCTGCCGGAATACCGGCGCACCATCCTCGACAAGCTGAAGCGCACCGCGGGGATGGAGGACATCGAGAGCCGGATCGTGGTGGAGCGGCACCTGACGCCCCACGACATCCACGAGCGCTACAAGGTGCTGGACGGCGCGATCTACGGGCTGGCGAGCCATGGCAGCTTCACCGGTGCCTTCAAGCCGGGCAACCGGTCGAAGGCGGTGAAGGGGCTGTATCTCTGCGGCGGCGCGGCGCATCCGGGACCGGGCATGCCGATGGTGATGATGTCCGGCTGGATCGCGGCGGATGCGCTGGACCGAGACCGCGGCGGACGCGGGATGAGCGAGGCGGCGCGCCAGGCCGGACGCCGCGAGGCGGAGCTGGCCGCCGCGGCGGAATAGGATGGCGGCGGGGGGGAAGGGGCCGGCGGAGGATCCCGTCACGCGGTTCGATCCGCGGCGGATGGAGTTCTTCCACTTCATGTTCGGCCGCTTCTTCGCCCGCCACATGCGCGCGCTGCGGGTGGCGCGGTGGGGCATGCCGCGCGAGTACGGCGCGCGGCCGCTGGTGGTCTTCGCCAACCATCCCGGCTGGTGGGACGGCGTCGCCTTCATGCTGCTCTCCCGTGCGCTGTTCGCGGGCCGGCGCATGTTCATCCCGATGGAAGCGGCGGCGCTGGCGCGCTACCGCTTCATGACCCGGCTCGGCGTCTTCGGCATCGAGACGGGCTCGCCGCGGGGCGCGGTGGCCTTCCTGCGCACCGCGCGGCTGGTGCTCGGCGCGCCGGACCGCATGCTGTGGATGAATGCGCCGGGGCGCTTCTCCGACGTGCGGGAGAGGCCGGTGCCGATCGCGCCGGGGATGACGCGGCTGCCCGAGATCGCGCCGGACGCGCTGTTCGTGCCGCTGGCCCTCGACTACCCGTTCTGGACGGAGCGCAAGCCGGAGATGCTGGCCGCCTTCGGCGAGCCGGTGGAGGGAACGGTCCTGTCCGGGATGGAGCGCGAGGCGCGGGCGGGCGCGCTTTCGGCCGCGCTCGGCACGACGATGGACCGGCTGGCGGGTGACGCGATCACGCGCGACCCCGCGCGGTTCGAGACGATCCAGCGCGGGCGCGAGGGGATGGGCGGGCTGTTCGACCTTTGGCGGCGCCTGCGCGCCGCGACGCGGGGCGAGCGCTTCGATCCGCGGCATGATCCGCGTCGGGAGGCGGGCTGAACGATGGACGACTTCACCTGGGCATGGCTTGCCCTGGCCCTTGCGACCTTCCCGGCCTGCATGGGCGTGGCGAACCTGCTGCTGGTGCGGGCGCCGCAGGGCGCCCCGGCGCCGGGGGCGCGCGTGTCGATCCTCATCCCCGCCCGGAACGAGGAGACGAACATCGCCTCCTGCCTCGATGCCGCACTGGCCAGCACGGGCGTCGACATCGAGGTGGTCGTGATGGATGACGGCTCGGCCGACCGCACGGCGGAGATCGTGCGCGCCTACGAGCGGCTCGATGCCCGCGTGCGGCTGGAGACGGCGCCGCCCCTGCCGCCGGGCTGGACGGGCAAGGTGCATGCCTGCGCGCGCCTGGCCGAGGCGGCACGCGGCACGCACCTGCTGTTCATCGACGCCGATGTGCGCCTCGCCCCCTGCGCGGCGGCGGCCATGGCCGGGCACGCGGCACGCACCGGCAGCGCGATGGTGACGGGCGTGCCGCGCCAGCTCATCTGCTCGGCCGGCGAGGCGCTGACGGTGCCGATGATCAACTTCCTGCTGTTCTGCTACCTGCCGGGCGGCGGGCGGGCTTTCACGCGCAGGCCGAGCATGGCGGCGGCGTGCGGGCAGCTTCTTCTGGTGGATCGCGCGGCATACGAGGCAGCGGGCGGGCACGCGGCGATCCGCGGCGTGCTGCACGACGCGCTGGCCCTGGCGCGGCGGATGCGCGCGGCGGGCCACCCGACCGAGATCGTGGAGGGGGCGAACCTCGCCACCTGCCGCATGTACCCGGGCTTCGCCGAGGCCTGGTCCGGCTTCCTGAAGAACGCGCGGGAGGGCATGGCGACGCCGGTCGGCCTGCCGATCTGGACGGCGATGCTGGCGGGCGCGCATCTCTGGCCCTTCGTCTTCCTGCCCTCCGGCATCGCGCTGCTGGCGCTGGCGCTCGGCCTCGCGCTGCGCACGGCGGTGACGGTGCGGGTGCGGGAGCCGCTGTGGACGGTGCCGCTGCATCCGGCGACCGTGGCCGTGGCGCTGGCGATCCAGTGGACGGCGCTGGTGCGCTCCGCACTCGGCCGCAAGGCGGGCTGGAAGGGCCGGGCCTACGCTGCCGCCGAGACGGCGCGCCGTGCGGACGAGGCGGCCTGAGCCGATGGATCTGGGCGCGGTCGCCGCCGGTCCGCCCACGCGCGACCACGACGCGGAGAACTTCCCGGTCGCCTCCTTCCTGCTGCCGCGCGAGATCCGGCCGCAGGTCCTCGCCTTCTACCGCTTCGTGCGCACCGCCGACGACATCGCCGACGACCCGTCGCTGCCCGCAGAGGCGAAGCTGCGCCGGCTGGCGGCGCTGGAGGCGCTGCTCGACGATCCTGCCGGGCCGCTCGCCGCGGTCGGCACGGTGGAGGCGCGGGCGATGCTCTCGGCCTTCCGGCAGGATGCGACGCAGCGGCGCTACGCCGACTGGGCGGAACTGGAGGCGTATTGCGCGCGCTCGGCCGAGCCGGTCGGGCGGATGCTGCTGCGCCTGCACGGGGAGGACGCGGTGGCGGCCGGCCGGGCCTCCGATGCGCTCTGCACCGCGCTCCAGGTGCTGAACCACCTGCAGGATCTGGTGCCGGACCGCCAGAGGCTGGACCGGATCTACGTGCCGCTGCCCTGGCTGTCGGCGGCCGGCGGGACCGAGGCGTTCTTTGCGCCCGCCAACCCGCGCCGGCGCGCGGTGCTGGACGCGGCGCTCGACCGGGTGGAGGCGGCGCTCGAGGCGGCGGCGCCGCTGCCGCGGCTGCTGCGCTCCCGCCTGCGGCGGCAGGCGGCGGTGACGCTCGACCTCGCCTGGCGGCTGCTGGCGCGGCTGCGCGCGTGCGATCCGGTGGCGGAGCGCGTCGCGCTGGGGCGTGGGGACTTCGCCGCGGCCCTGGCCGGCGCGGCGCTGCCGCCGCCGTCGGATGCGGCCGTGGTGCGGGCGCGGGTGGCGCGGGCGCGTTCCTCCTTCGCGCGCGGCATGGCGGTGCTGCGGGGCGAGCGGCGGCGGGCGCTGTTCGCCGTCTATGCCTTCTGCCGGGCGGTGGACGACATCGCCGACGCGGCGATGCCGAAGGAGGAGAAGGCGCGGTTCCTCGGCGCCTGGCGGGCGAAGCTGGCGCGGCCCGACTGCGCGCTGTCGGCCGAGCTGGCGGTGGCGCGCGCCGCCTTCGCCCTGCCGGGGGCCGAGTTCGAGGCGATGGTCGAGGGCATGGAGACCGACGCCGCGGGCCGCGTGCGGCTGGCGGATGAGGCGGCGCTGGACCTGTATTGCCGCCGGGTGGCGGGCAGCGTGGGCGCCCTGTCGGTGCGGATCTTCGGCGCGCCGGGGGCGGAGGCGTTCGGCCTGGCCCTCGGCCGGACGTTCCAGCTGGTTAACATCCTGCGCGACGTGGAGGAGGATGCGGCGCTGGACCGCGTCTACCTGCCGACGACGCTGCTGGCCCGGCACGGCGTCCCCTCTGCGGAGGCGCGGGCGATGCTGGCGCATCCCGGCCTGCCCGTGGCGCTGGCGGAACTCGCCGGCCGCGCGGCGGAGGGCTTCGCCCGCGCGGAGGCGGAGCTGCGGCGCCACGATGCGCGGGCGCTGAAGCCGGCGCGGGTGATGATGTGGGGCTACCGGCGGCTGCTGGGGCGCATGGTGGCCGCCGGCTTCGCGCCGCCGCGGGCGCGGGCGCGGCTTTCGCGCGGCGAACGCATCCGCATGGCGTTTCTGGCGCTATCGCCGCCATGACCGTGCATGTGATCGGCGCCGGCGTGGCCGGGCTGGCGGCGTCCCTCGCCCTGCTGCGCGCCGGCCGCCGGGTGACGCTGCACGAGGCCGCGCCGATCGCCGGCGGCCGCGCCCGGCCGCTGCCGGATGGCACGGACAACGGCACGCATGCGCTGCTCGGCGCCAATCGCGCGGCGTTGCGCTTCCTCTCCGCGATCGGCGCGCGGGACGGGTGGATCGAGCCGGAATCGGCCGGGCTGCCGGTGCTCGATCTCGCCGATGGATCGGCGCGCCGCGTGGCGCTTTCGCCCCTCGCCTGGGCGGATCCGGCGCGGCGGCCGGCGGGGTTGACGCTGCGCGGACTGCTCGCGCTGCTGCGGCTGTCGCTGCCCGGGGCGGAGCGGAGCGTCGCCGGCGCCTTCGCCGCGCACCCCGACCTGCTCCGCGGGCTGGTGGAGCCGCTGACCGTGGCGGCGCTGAACACGCCGGTGGAGGAGGCCTCGGCCCGGCTGCTCGGCGCGGTGCTGCGGCGGCTCGGCGCGCCGGGGGCGGCGCGGCTGCTCGTCGCGGCGCGGGGGCTGGGGCCGGACCTCATCGCGCCGGCGCTGGCCACGCTGGCCTGCCACGGCATGGCCTTCCGGCCGGGGTCGCGCCTGCGCGCGGTGGCGCAGGCCGGCGGACGGGCCGCGGCGCTCGAGTTCGGCGACGATGCCGTTGCGCTGGCGGCCGGCGACTCCGTGCTGCTGGCCGTGCCGCCCTGGGAGGCGGCGCGCCTGCTGCCGGGCCTGCCGGTGCCGATGGCACATGCGCCGATCCTGAACCTGCACTTCGCCCATGCGGGCGAGGCGCCGGTGCGGTTCATCGGCCTGCTCGGCGGTTTGTCGCAATGGATGCTGACGCGACCCGGCGGCGTCTCCGTCACCGTCAGCGCGGCGGACACTGCGGTGGGGCTGACGGAAGAGGCGGCGGTGCTGCGCATCTGGCCGGAGGTGCGGCAGGCCGCCCTGCGCTTCCGGCTGCCCGGCGCCTGGCCGGAGGCGCCGCCGCCCGCGCGCGCGGTGCGGGAGAGGCGGGCGACGCCGCGGCACGGCACCGGCTTGCGCCCGCGCCCGCCGCGCCGGCCGCTGGCGAACCTCGCGCTGGCCGGCGACTGGACGCTGCCCGCCCTGCCCGCGACGCTCGAGGCCGCGGTGCTGTCGGGCGAGGCCGCCGCGGCGGCGCTGCTGCGCCTGCCGGAGGCGGTGCGCGCGTGACGCCGGCGCAAGCCCTGGCGGCGCTGCGTGCGGCGGAGGCGCGCGACGGCGTGCCGGGGCTGGAGGCGCGGCGCGCGATGCTGGCACGGCTGGCGCGGGAGGTGCTGGCGCGCGCCGAAGCCTTCGCGACGGCGCTGGATGCGGACTACGGCGGCCGCTCCCGCTACGACACGATCCTTGCCGATGTGCGGCTGACCGCCGATGCGGCGCTGTTCTCCCGCCGTCACCTCCGGCGCTGGGCGCGGCCGCGGCGGGTCGGCGTGCCCTTTCCCTTCCTGCCCGCGGGGGCCTGGGAGGAAAGGGTGCCGAAGGGCGTGGTCGGCATCATGGCGCCGTGGAACTACCCGGTGCAGCTCGCCCTGTGGCCGGCGGTGGACGCGCTCGCGGCCGGCAACCGGGTCGTCGTGAAACCGTCGGAGGCCGTGCCGCGCACCGCGGCGCTGATCGCGGAGGTGCTGGGCCGCGCGATCGGCCCCGACATGGCGCGCACGGTGACCGGCGGGCCGGAAGTGGCCGCGGACTTCGCGGCGCAGCCCTGGGACCACCTGGTCTTCACGGGGGGTACGGAGACCGGACGCAAGGTCGCCGAGGCGGCGGCGCGCAACCTCGTCCCCGTCACGCTGGAGCTCGGCGGCAAGTGCCCCGCCCTCGTGCTGCCGGGCGCCGAGCTGGGGGAGGCAGCACGCACGATCCTGGCCGGCAAGGCGGTGAATGCCGGGCAGACCTGCGTGGCGCCCGACACGGTGCTGCTGGTAGGCCACCGCTTCGAAGACTTCCTGGCGGCCTGCCGCGCCAGCGGCATCGCGCGGCCGGAGAGCGCCGTCGCCTCCGACGCCGCGCTGGCGCGGCTGGACGCGCTGACCGCGGGCGTGACGCTTCACCCGCTGGCGCCGGACGGGCCGGGCCGCCACCGCGCGCTGTCGGTCGCCGAGGTGCCGGAGCGGGCGTGCCTTGAGGAGATCTTCGGGCCTGTCCTTGCCGTCACGGCGTTCGGCAGCCTGGAAGCGGCCGTGCGGTGGATCGGCGCGCATCCGCCGCCGCTCGCCATCTACCTGTTCGGCGCGACGCGGGAGGAGGAGCGGCGGGTGGCGGAGCGCACGCGATCAGGCGCGGTGGTCAGCGGCAGGACCGTGGAATACGCGGCGATCCCCGGGCTCGGCTTCGGCGGGGTCGGTGCCTCCGGGCAGGGACGCTACCACGGCCAGAGCGGTTTCGAAACGTTCAGTTCGTTGCGCGCACGGGTTCGTCATGGACCCTGGAGCATTTCCCGTATCTTTGACCTCCCCCGAAAAAAACTCGCCAATAGGTTGCTGAGGAGGCTGGCGGGGACAGGCTGAGGCTGCCATGATGCGCTGGTTAACGCGGGTGGCGAGTCATGGATGCGATCTGCACGTCGAGGCTGCGGCTGCGCACGCCCAGCGTTGCGGACGCGATGGATCTTTCCCGCATGATGTCGGCGTCGATCAGCGCGCGCCTCGCCTCCTGGCCGTGCGCCATGCCGCCCGGTTCGGCGCAGCTCCGCATCCAGCAGGCCATTGCGGCGCGGGAGGCGGGGCTGGCCATTCCGCTGGCGATGACGCGCCTGTCCGATGGGCAGGTGGTGGGCTGGATCTCCGCCTCGCGCATGGAGGCCGAGCCGCGGCGCGCGGTGCTCACCTACTGGGTCGGCGAGCCGTATCACGGCCAAGGCTTCATGCGGGAGGCCGGCATTCCCGCACTGGAGGCGGTCTTCCGCCTGCTCGGCGTGACAGAGGTGCGGGCGGCGGTGCAGGCGGACAACCTCGCCTCACGCTCCGTGCTGCGCGGGATGGGCATGCGCCTGCTCGGCCCCGGGCGAATCTGGTGCAGCGCGCGCGGGCGCGAGGAGCCTTGCGAATGGTGGTCGGTGGAGCAGGGCGAGGTGGCGGCGCAGCCTGCCGCGGCGCTCTCCTTCCAGCGGCCCACGATGCCTGATCCGGTGGCCGCCGCGGCGCCGTGAGGAGCGGGTGATCCGCTGCGGTTGCGGGCAAGCGGGCGGAGCTGCGGGCGGGCCGCGATGATCTCCGGAGGCCGGGACAAGCCTGGCGCCGCAAAATTCAACGGATGACGCCCCTTCGCCGGGCTGCCGCGATCGCCTCGGCCCGCGTCACCGCATCGAGCTTGTCGAAGGCATTCTTCAAATGGGCCTTCACCGTGTCCTCGCTGCGGCCCATCCGGTCGGCGATCTCGCGGTTCCGCAACCCCTCCGCCGCAAGCCGCAGCACCTCCGCCTCGCGCGGGGTGATGGTCGGGGCAGCGACGTGGCTCGCGATCCGGCTCGCCGCGGTGGCGGAGAGGAAGCACTCTCCTGCATGAACGCGCTCGACCGCCTTGACGATCTGCTCGTAGGGCGCGTCCTTCAGGATGTAGCCCTTGGCGCCGGCGCGCAGCGCGCGGAACACGTCCTCCTCCCCGTCATAGGTTGTGACGATCAGCACCCGCGCCGTCGGGTGGTCGGCCAGCAGCCGCTCCAGTGCCGGCAGGCCCTCCAGCCGCGGCATGCGAAGGTCGAGGACGACGACGTCCGGACCGAGGTCGAGATACGCCCGCAGCATCGCCTCGCCGTCCTCGGCCTCCCCGACGACGCGCATGTGCGGCTGCGCGTTCAGCACAGCGCAGAGTCCGCCGCGCACGATGGGATGATCATCGGCGACGAGGATCCGGATCGCGTCGCCGGCATCGGATGCCGACCCAGGCTCGTCCTTCATGGCCGCACCGGCATGTGGACGACGATGCGGACGCCGCGGCCGGGCGACGTCTCCACGTCGAGCTGCCCGCCGAGCGCGGCGATCCGTGCGGCCGCGTTCTCCAACCCGTGACCGGTCGCGGCCGATTGCACAAGGGCGGGATCAAAGCCGGAGCCGTCATCACGCACTGTCATCTCCACCCCTCCGCCATGCCGGACGAGCCGCACCGTGACCCGTCTGGCGGACCCGTGGCGCAGTGCGTTGGTCAGCGCCTCCTGCACCACGCGGAACAGCGCATCCTCGTCCGCTGCAGCCAGGCGCCCGAAGGCAACGGGCACCTCCACGGCACAATCGAAGGCTTCGGGGATGGCGACGCGGGCCGCGAGGTCCTGGAGCGCGGGAACGAGGCCTCGCTGCTCCAGCACCAGGGGACGCAACGCGAGGACCGAGCGCCGCGCCTCCGACAGGCCGAACTTCGCGAGCTTGGTACTCTGCTCCAGGTGCTCCCAGGCAACGGCTTCCTCGCCATGCGCGCGGCGGGCCCGGGCTGCTTCGCCCTGCAGGACGATGCCGGTGAAGCTCTGCGCGAGCGTGTCGTGGATCTCGCGCGCCATGCGGGCGCGTTCCTGGAGCAGCGCCTGCGCCCGCGCCGCCTCCGCGCGCTCGCGCTCGGTCGCTGCCTGACGTTCCGCGGCCAGGGCCGCATCGACGAGGCGTTCGCGCCGCACGAGGCTGCCAAGCGCCGAGGCGACGAGGCGCAGGGTGGCGATCTCGGCCTCGTCCCAAACCCGCGGCGTGCGGCAGTCGTCGGCGCCGATCGTGCCCCACAGGACGCCGTCCACCATGATCGGATACTGGAACTGGGACCGCGCGCCGGTGGCCTCCTGCTCGGACCGCGCCGCAGCACCGGCGATGTCGTCCGTGAGCATATGCACCGCCTCGCCCCGGTGCAGTGGAAGGTTGAACTCCGGATACTTCGCCATATCGAAAGTCGTCAGGGTGGGGTCGGCCAGCTGGCGCGGAATACCCGGCGCAGTCCACTCCGCAAAGAACTCCAAATACCCTGCTGCTGAGGTCGCGTCGGGCGGCAGGCAGCGGCCGATGGCTGCCCTATCCGCGGCGAGCGCCGTACCGAGGCGCACAACGATAAGCGGGGCGGCATCAACGACCCGATCCGCCGCCAGCAATTCGTCGGATGCGGCGACCACCGCCTCGAGCAGATCGCGGCGGCGGGCGAGCTGCGCGGCAGCCTCGCGCGCCTCGTCGGCACGCGCCCGTTCGGTCACCAGGCGCGCAGCCTCCGCCTCGCGGCGCTTGAGCACGGCGGCAAGTGCATCCGCCGCCGTTCGCAGGATCACCTCGTTCCGCGGATCGAGCTCGCGCCGCTGCCAGTAGTCGAAGGAGATCGCGCCGACCATCGCTGGCCCGTCCAGCATCGGCGCGACGATCGTAGTGGCGTGCCCCTGCGACTCCATCTGCAACCGCAAGGGGCCGCGCAGATCGTTGGTGTGGAATGCCGCAACTTCGCCACGGGCATTCGCGGCGAGCAGCGCTTCCGCGCCACGCGGGTCTATGAGCAGGGGCTGCGCGAACGAGATGCGCTTACGCCCCATCTCGCCCGGCGGGTACGGGGAGTACTCAGCCAGGCAACGATGCGTCTGCACGCCAGCGTCTGGGTGAATCACCACGTCGTAGTAGGAGGCGCTGACGGCACCTTGCGCGTCGCACATCAGGCGCAGCCAATCGCGCAACGCCGGCTCGAAGTCGGGGGCGTCCAGCAGCACACGGGTGCCGGCGACCACCGTGGCGAGCAGCCGGGCCGTGCGCGCCTCGTCGTCCGCCCGCGCCCGCTCGGCCGCCAGCGCCCCCTGCGCAAGCCGTTCGCGCTCCAGCGCCGAACGGAGGGCGGCCGCGTCCTGGTCCTTCGTCACCTTGCGACGCCGATCCGTGCCAAGCCTGGCCGCGTCCAGCCCGTGCCGAGGCATGGGCGCCGCTGCACGCCGGTGCCTTTCCGCGCCCTGCATCCTCCAACCGTCGCTCGCACTGACGACCATCCTGCGAAGCTATGTCCCGCTGCGGCGGGCGGAATCACCCTTTCGGGTAGGTCAGGATCACACCGTTCCGGCTGCGGGTCACCCTCCCCGAACGGGCGATACCTGCGGGACGCCTTGAACAGCAAGCTTCATCCCATGAGGCGGCCACTTCCGGCCGCGAAGCAGGAGACGCGGGCCATGCCCCTCGATGCGAGCCAGGTGCCGACCCGTAAGGCTATCCCGACCGGCCGCCTGCTGATCGGCGGAACCTGGGTCGATGCGCTGGACGGCGCGACCATGACGACCACCGATCCGACGACGGAGCAGGCGATCACTACCGTCGCCAAGGCCTCGGCCGCCGATGCCGCCGCCGCGGTCGAGGCCGCCTCCCGCGCCTTCGAGGAGGGGCCATGGGGCCGCATGCACCACGAGGAGCGGGCGAAGATCCTGCTGCGCATGGCCGACCTGATGGATGAGCGCGCCGAGGACTTCGCGATCCGCGAGGCGATGGACATGGGCATGCCCTATCGCGACTTCCGCGAGATCATCATGCCCCACTGCTCCGGCCTGTTCCGCTTCTTTGCAGGCCAAGCCATGGCGCACATGGATGGCGGCTACCGACGCTCCTACGAGCCGGATCTGAAGATCATCACGCGCCGCGAGCCTCTGGGCGTTGTCGCGGCGATCACGCCCTTCAACTTCCCGCTTGCGCTGTCCGTCTCCAAGATCGCGCCGGCGCTGGCGGCCGGCAACACGGTGATCCACAAGCCCGCCTCCGACACGCCGCTGACGGCGCTTGCACTCGCGCAGGTCGCGCTCGACGCCGGGATCCCGGAGGGCGTCTACAACCTGGTCACCGGCCCCGGCGGGGCGATCGGGGATGCACTCGTCCGCGACGCGCGTGTGGACAAGATCGCCTTCACCGGTTCGACCGGCATCGGCCAGGGCATCGCGCGCACGGGCGCCGAGACGATGAAGCACCTGACGATGGAGCTCGGCGGAAAGTCGCCGAACATCGTCTTCGCCGACGCGAGGCTGGAGGCCGCGCTGCAGGCGGCATTCTGGGGCATCTTCTGGAACAAGGGCGAGGTCTGCGTCGCCGGCTCCCGCATCCTCGTCGAGCGGCCGATCTACGACGAGTTCGTGACCCGCCTCTCGGCGATGGCGCGTGACGCGGTGCTCGGCGACCCGTTCGATCCCGCGACGCAGATCGGCCCGATCGCGTCGCGCGCCGAATACGACAAGGTCCTCCGCTACGTCGAGGAGGGAAGGAAAACCGCGCGGCTCACCGCAGGCGGCTCCGCCCGGCGGATCGGCGGACGGGGGCTGTTCGTCGAAGCGACGGTCTTCGCCGACGCCACGAACGACATGACCATCTCGCGCGAGGAGATCTTCGGCCCTGTCGTTCCCGTCATCCCCTTCAAGGACGAGGAGGAGGCGATCAGGCTGGCCAACGACACGCCCTACGGCCTCGCCTCCGGCATCCAGACCGGCGACCTGCGCCGCGCGCTGCGGCTTGCCGAGCGGATCAAGGCCGGCACCGTCTGGCTGAACACCTGGCACAAGTATCACCCGAACGCTCCCTTCGGCGGATTCAAGATGAGCGGCTACGGCCGCGAGCAGGGCGCCGAGGCGCTCGAGAGCTACACGCAGCACAAGACGATCTGGGCGAACCTCGGCTGAAGGAGGCGTGCTATGCGGCTTCTCATCCTCGGCGGCGCCGGCAATGTCGGCGCGCCGATCGCCCGCCGCCTCGCGGCGCGCGGCCATGAGGTCTCCGTCGGGTTCGGCCGCGACGCCGCGCGGCTCGCGGCCGCGGCGCGCCAGGCGCGCGGGAGGGTCGCAGCCGACCTCCCCGGTGCGGCGCGATCGGCAGACGTGGTGGTGCTCGCCGTGCCCTGGGCTGCGGTGGGAGCGGCAATCGCCGCCTGCGGAGACCTCTCCGGGGCGGTCATATGGGATTGCACCAACCCGTTGCTGCCGGACCTGTCGGGCCTCGCCCTGGGCACCACGACCAGCGGCGGCGAAGAGGTGGCGCGGCAGGCTCCTGGTGCGCGGGTGGTCAAGGGCGTGCCGCCCTTTGCGGAGCTGATGGCCGCGGCCGCGCCGGACGCGCCGCTGACGCCGTCGGACCTGCCGCCGCCCGCAGTGTTCGTCTGCGGCGACGATGCAGCAGCGCGGGCGGCGGTGCTGAGCCTCGTCGGTGATCTCGGCGCCGAGCCGGTCGAGGCCGGGCCGCTCGCCGTGGCGCGCTGGACCGAGCCCGTGGGCATGCTGCTCATCCGGCTGGGCTACGCGCAGGGCCTCGGCCCGATGATCGGGGCGCCGCTGATCCGCTATGCGACCCCCGCGATCGCGCGGAGGTCGTCATGAGCACCGCGCGCCGCGACTTGCTGGTGCAGGCCGGCGCGGCCGGCGGCGGCTTCCTCCTCGGCCTTAGCCTGCCGGGACGCGCGGCATCGGGCGCAGGCGCGCGCTTCGTGCCGAATGCCTGGATCCGGATCGGCGCCGACGACAGCGTCACGCTGATGCTGTCCCAGGTCGAGATCGGCCAGGGCATCGCCACCACCCTGCCGGCGGTGCTGGCGGACGAGCTCGGCGCCGACTGGAACCGCGTGGCTGTCGAGAATGCGCCCGTTGACGAGGCCTACAGGAATCCTGCCTTCCGCTGGATGTTCACTGGCAACAGCGAGAGCACGGCGACCTTCGCGCCGATCATGCGCCGCGCCGGCGCCGCCGCGCGCGCAATGCTGGTCGGCGCCGCGGCCGAGGGCTGGTCCGTTCCGGACGCGGAGTGCCGGTCGGAGGGTGGCGCGGTGCTCCACGTGCCGAGCGGGCGGCGCGTGAGCTTCGGCTCCCTCGCCGCGGCGGCCGCGCGTCGGCCTGTCCCGACGGACCCGCCGCTGCGGCCGGATGCGGAGCTGCGGCTCGTCGGTCGCCCCCTCGCGCGGCGCGACATCCCGGCGAAGGTGGATGGCAGCGCGGTGTTCGGCCTGGATGTCGTGCTGCCCGGCCTGGCGGTCGCGGCGGTGCGCCACGCCCCGATGCTCGGCGGCGGGCTGGCGCGCTTCGACCCGGCCTCGATCGCAGGGCGCCCCGGCGTGATCGGCGCCTTCCCGATCCCGAACGGCGTTGCCGTCGTTGCCGAGCGGTTCTGGCAGGCGGTGGCGGCGCTCGGAGCGCTGGACGTGACCTGGACGGACGGCGACGCCGCCATCGCGACGCCGGCGCTGGAGGCGCTGCACGCCGCGGCGCTCGAGGCCGGACCGTGGGTGACGGTGGAGGAGCGGGGGACACCTGCCGGGCCAGCCGTGCCGCGGGTCATCCGCGACTATCGCTCCCCGTTCCAGGCGCACGCGCCGATGGAGCCGATGAACTGCACCGCCCGCGTGACCGCGGAAGGCTGCGAGGTCTGGGCGCCGACGCAGGGGCAGGATGCCGTCCGCGCTGCTGTCGCGGGGGCGCTCGACCTGCCGGCCGAGACGGTGACGGTGAAGTGGACCTATGCCGGTGGCGGCTTCGGGCGGCGGCTGCTCGCCGACTATGCGGTGCAGGCCGCGCTGCTTTCGCGCGCGGTCGGCCGGCCGGTGAAGGCAGTGTGGACGCGCGAGGAGGATTTCGCGCGCGACCTGTACCGGCCGATGACGCTGACGCGGCTCGTCGCCGCGCTCGGGCCGGACGGGCTGCCGGCGGAAATCTCCGCGCGGCTGGTCTCCGCAACCCAGCTCGGCGGTGTCTTCCCCGCCGCCGTGCAGGGCGGGCGCGATCCGCGCGTGGTCGAGGGGCTGGAGACGACGCGCTACGCGGTCGCGCGCTGGCGACTGGACTACCGCATGGTCGATCTCGGCGCGCTGCCGACCTCCGTGCTGCGCACCACCGGCTTCGGGCCGAACGTCTTCGCGCTGGAATGCTTCGTCGACGAGCTGGCGGCGACGAGCGGCCGCGATCCGTATGACTATCGCCGCGCGCTCCTCGCGCATGACGCGCGCGCGCTCGCCGTGCTGGATGCGGCGGCGCGCCGGGCGGGCTGGGGTACGCCGCTGCCGGAAGGCGTCGGCCGCGGGATCGCCTTCGCGGAGGCCTTCGGCACCCTGCTTGCGCAGGTGGTGGAACTCGCCGTCGAACCGGGGCGGCAGATCCGGCTGAGGCGCGTCGTGACCGCTGCCGATCCGGGGCGCGTGTATGACCCGGGCATCGCCGCATCCAACATCGAGGGTGGCGTGGTCTGGGGCCTGTCCACGGCGCTCAAGGGCGAGATCACCTTCGCCGACGGCAGGGCCGAGCAATCCAACTTCGACGGCTACGACCTCATGCACCTGTGGGAGATGCCGCCGCGCATCGAGACGGTGCTGATCGAGGGCGACCGGGACGGTGCGATCGGCGGCCTGGGCGAAAGCGGCCCGGTCTGCATCCCGCCGGCGCTGGCGGGCGCGATCTTCGCCGTCACGGGGGAACGGCTGCGGGACCTGCCGGTGACGCGTGCCGGCTACGCCATCGCGGCGTGAGAGGAGTTGAGCCATGGCGAGCTTCAGCTTCACGGTGAACGGCGCCCTGCGGACCGTCGAGGCCGAGCCCGACACCCCGCTGCTCTGGGTGGTACGGGAAGAACTCGGCCTGACCGGCACCAAGTACGGCTGCGGCGCGGCGCTGTGCGGCGCCTGCACCCTGCACCTCGACGGCCAGGCGGCCCGATCGTGCTCGGTGCCTGTCGCGGAGGTCGCGGGCCGGACCGTGACGACGATCGAGGGGCTGGGCGGCAAGCATCCGGTGCAGCGCGCCTGGATCGAACACCAGGTGCCGCAATGCGGCTACTGCCAGACCGGGATGGTCATGACAGCCGTCGCGCTGCTCGCTGCCAGCCCGCGTCCGACGGAAGCCGAGATCGAGGCGGCGATGACGAACATCTGCCGGTGCGGCACCTACGCCAGGGTGCGCGGCGCGCTGCTCGCCCTCGCCGGCGCGCCGGCGCCGGGTTGAGAGGAGGACCGGAACATGGTGCCTGCTTCCTCCTTCGGGCGGCGCGGCGCGCTGGCCTGCGGCGCGGCGGCCTTCGCCGAGGCCTGCGGCTGCGGGGCGCGCTTCGCAGCCATGGCCGCGGAGGCGCGGGCGGGCGGCGGCCCGGCCGTGGATCCGCGCAAGGGCTACATCGTGATGCCGATCCGCGACGGGCTGTTCTACCTTGGCGATGGTGGCTACAACGCGATGTTCCTCGTCACGCCGGCCGGCGTGATCGCGGTGGACGCGCCGCCGACGCTCGGCGCCAACTACCTTCGTGCGATCGCCGAGGTGACGGACCGACCGGTGACCCACCTCGTCTACACGCATGAACATGTGGACCACATCGCAGGATCGGGCGCCTTCCCGGGCGATGTCACGATCGTCGCGCACCGCAGCACGGCCGAGCTGCTGGCCACGCGGCGCGACGTGCGGCGGCGACCGCCGAGCCTTGTCTGGGATGGACCGCGGCACCGGCTGGAGGTGGGCGGCGAGGTGCTCGACCTGGCGTGGCACGGCGTCAGCCACAGTCTCGACACCACCTTCGTGCATGCGCCGCGGCAGCGGACGCTGATGGTCGTCGATGTCGTGTATCCGGGCTGGATGCCGTACAAGAACCTGGGCGTGGCGGTGGACGTGCCGGGCTTCTGCGCGGCGCATGAGGCGATTCTCGGCTACGAGTTCGAAACGCTCGTCGCCGGCCATGTCGACCGGCCCGGCACGCGCGCCGACGTCGAGACGCAGCTCGAGCTTCTCCGCGACCTCGCGCGTGCGGCGGAGCGCGCCTATGCGGCGCTGAGCTTCCCCGCCTTCCTGCGCGACCATCCGCCTGATCCCCGCATTCCCGGCCGCTCCTCCTGGGAGCTGCACGATGCGTACGAGCACGCGCTGGTCGACCGCATGGCGGCCGAGATCGGCCCGCGATGGCACGGTCGGCTTGCTGGCATCGAGCCGTACCTGCGGGACAATTGCTGGGCGATGCTCGAAACCTACGTCGTGCAGGGGGCGCCGGCGCTATGACCTTCCGACGCCTCCTCGCCTCATTGGTCGCGGCGATCGGTCTTGGCACGGCTGCCCTGGCGCAGCCTGCCGAGGCGCCGGTCAGCGCCGCCGGCCTCGATGCATTCGCCACCGTGTTTTCTGTGCTGGTGCATCCGCGTTGCCAGAACTGCCACACGCGGACCGGCTGGCCGCGCCAGGGCGACGACCGGCACCGGCACGTCGTTAACGTGCACCGCGGGCCCGATGGGCGGGGCGTCGCCGGCATGACCTGCGCGGCGTGCCATGGCCGGGCGAACAACGAGTGGAGCGGCGTCCCGGGCGCGGACGAGGACTGGCATCTTGCGCCGCTGTCGATGGGGTGGGAGGGCCTGCCCGCCGCGGAGGTGTGCCGCAACCTCCTCGATCCTTCCCGCAACGGGGGCCGCAGCGGCGCGGAAGTGGTGAACCATCTGCGCACGCATCTGGTGCAGTGGGCCTGGGAGCCTGGCCGCACGGGGCGCGGCGCCGACCGAAGCCGCCCGCCGGTTCCCTACGACGAGTTCGTGCGTGCGGCCGAGGCCTGGGTGGCCGCGGGCGCGCCCTGCCCTGCCTGAGGCGGAAAGGGCTGGAATGAGCGATGCGCGCCGGCCATCGCGGATCCGAAGATCAGGAGCTGCCGGTGGGCAGGCCATGGCCTCCGTCGGCGAGCCAGGACCGCAACACCGCGGCATCCTCCGCGAGGCAGTCCGGGTCGTCGTCGCGCGTGAACTCGAGGAAGGCGACACGCGGCTCCGGCAGGCGCGAGCGGGGCAGTGTGCGCAGCACATTGCGCCATAGCCCCGCGCCCAGGTCGAGCGGAAGGCGCTGCTTCGCCGACGTCCAGTGGAAGACGTGCAGGTGGGAAAGAACGTCGCCGAGGAGGGCGATCTCTGCCAGCGCCGCGTCGGCTTGCGACAGGCCGTGCAGCGGCTGCCACAGGCTGAACAGGTTCGGCTCCGCCGCGGCGTCCAGCAGCGCCCGCGCCTGTTCCGCGCCGTCGCACAGCGTGCCGGCGTGGTACTCGACAGACACGGGACAGCCCGCACGCCGTGCCACGGAGGAGAGGTCCGCGGCGGCCGCGGCCGCGACACCAGGCGCCGCATCGGCCGAGGCGGTGCCGCGCGCACCGGCCCAGACCCGCAGGTGTCGGGCCCCCATGGCGCGCGCACTCTCCAGGACCGCGGCAGGGTCTGCGCCCGTGCCGGCGCCAAAATAGGACCCGTAGGAGAGCCAAGCGATGCCGTGCCGTGCCGCGGCTGCGGCGCAACGCCGCGCCGCAGCAATATCGCCCGGCGGGGCATGCGCATCGCCGGCCCATTCGATCGCCCGCAAGCCGTTCGCGGCAGCGATGGTAGCAACCTCCTCCGGCGGCAGCGCCCGGAAGGTGACGGAGCAGAGGCCTGGCAGCGGCCGGGTCATGCAAGGCTATCCAGCGCCGCTTCCGCCACCCCGTGCAGCAGCTTCTCGCCACGCAGGAAGCGCGCGACCTCCTCCGCAATCAGCGCGGTCATGCGCGGGATCTCGTTCCCGAGTGAGCCGGCGATGTGCGGTGTCAGGAAGACGCCGGGCAGGGTGTACAGCGGATGACCGGCCGGCAGGGGCTCCGGCTCGACCGTATCGAGCACCGCCTCGATGCGCCCCAGGCGCACCGCATCGACGAGCGCATCCTGGTCCACCAGCGCGCCTCGCGACGTGTTCACGAGCACCGCGCCGGCGCGCATGGCGAAGATGCGGCGCCGGTCCATGAGGTGCCGGGTGGAGGGAAGGGAAGGAGCATGCAAGCTGACCACGTCAGCCTCGGCGACCAGTGCGTCGAGCGGTTGCGGCTCGGCCCCGAGGGCCCTGATCCCGCTCTCCGGCAGTGTAGGGTCGTGCAGCAGGACCCGGAACTCGAACAGCCGCAGCAATTCCAGCAGGTGCCGCCCGGTGCGGCTAGCGCCGACCAGGCCGATCACCCGCCCGCTGTTGCCGATAGGCCCTGCATGCATCCAGGGCGGGGTGCGCCTCGGCTCGCCCCGCAGCGCATCGGCGCGATAAGCCTCAGCCAGCGTGAAGGCGCGCTTGCCGGCGAGGAGGATCGCGGCCAGCGCGAATTCCGCCACCGGCCGCGCATTGGCCGCTGCTGCGGCCGTGACCTGCACGCCGCGCCGCCAGGCCTCGCGCGGGATCGCCGCCTTCACCGTGCCTGCGATGTGGCCGATGAGCCGGAGCTTCGGCAGGAGTTCGAGCGCCTGCCTGTCCAGTGGCGGCGTGGCCCAGCCGGTCAGCAGCACCTGCGTGTCGGCAAGCCGTTCATCCGGCGCATCCTCCAGCCGGTCAAAAGGACCGGCCAGGTCGAGCATCGTGCCGAAGCGTACCCGCATCCCTTCCGGCATGACGCTGTCCCATACGGCCTGCGGCATGAGCGCAAGTGCGGCGGTTCGGGATTGACTCATGAGGGGCATGGTAACTAGGTAGTTACCTGCGCATGCGCCCGGCCGCAAGGACGAGCGATACGCCAAATGCAACGCACAGGGGAGAACGTCATGTTGCGGCTTGCGGTCCTGCTTGCCCTGGCCCTTCTCGCCACGCCTGCACGCGCGCAGGAGGGGCCATTGCGCCTGGTTGTCTGCGCGCCGCCGGGATCCACCACCGACATCATCGCGCGCATCTGGCAGGAGCCGCTCAGCGAGCGGCTTGGTCGCACCATCATCGTGGAGAACCGCCCCGGCGCCGGCGGTCTGATCGGCGCCGAGGCGGTGGCCAGGGCGCCGGCGGACGGGCGCACCGTCGGCCTCTGCTTCGTGGGGCCCGTCGCGATCCAGCCGCACCTTCAGCGCATGCCCTACGACCCGCGACGCGACCTGCGGCCGGTGTCGGTGATGGCGACGACGCCGTTCGTGCTGGCCGTCGCCGCCGATCTCGGCGCCACCTTCGAGGCGTTCCTCGCCGCTGCGCGGCGGCCCAACGCAGACCTCTCCTACGGCACGATCGGCGCTGGCTCCGTGGCGACGCTCGCCATGATACAGCTGCAGGAGCGGGCAGGTTTCCGGGCCGAGCCGGTGATCTACCGGGGTACGCCGCAGGCGCTGACCGACATCGTGGCCGGACGCATCGCGGCCATGATCCTCCATCCCTCGGTCGCCCTGCCCTTCGTCCAGCAGGGCCGCGTGGCGATGGTGCTGACCACGGGACGCGAGAGGCATCCGCTGGCGCCGGAGACGCCGACCGTGGTGGAGCGCGGCATGCCGGAACTGGTCGTGGATGGCTGGAACGGCATGTTCGCTCCCGGTGGCACGAGCGATGCGGCGGTGGAAGGGCTGGCCGCTGCCCTCGCCGCGGCCGGGCGCGATCGCCGCGTGGTGGAGGGGCTGGCGCGCGAGGGCTACGTGCCCGGCACCAACACGCCGGCGGAGTTCGCCCGGATGATCGAAGCCGACGACGAGCGTTGGGGCGGGGTGATCCGGCGGCACAACATCATGCAGTAGAACGAGGCAGCGGGAACCATGAAGCGCAGGGACGTCATTCTCGGCTCCGTCGCCCTGGGCGCCGTCGGCCCCGCCCTGGCGCAGGCATGGCCAAGCAGGCCGATCCGCTTGCTGTCGGGGTTCGCCGCGGGCAGCACTGCCGACCTGCTCGCCCGGGTCTACGCCGAGGAAGTCGGGCGGATCCTGCCGGCGACGATCGTCGTCGAGAACCGGACCGGCGCCGGCGGCGCGATCGCCACCGATGCCGTCGCGAAGGCGCCCGGCGACGGCTACACCTTCCTGGCCGGCACGAACGGTCCGATTGTCATCGTCCAGCAGCTCGGCGGCAGGCTGCCCTTCGATCCCGCGCGTGATCTGCGCCCCGTCGCGCATATGGGCAGTGCGCCGCTGATCCTCGTCGCCAGCCCTACGCTTCGCCTGACGACCTATGATGCGCTGGTGGCAGCTGCGCGCCGCGCCCGCCCGCGCATGAGCTTCGCCAGCACCGGCATCGCCAGCGCCGGCCACCTGTTCGGCGAGATGTTCGTCCGCAAGGGCGGCATCGAGGCGGAGCACGTGCCGTACCGTAGCGGCGTGCAGGCCTTTCCGGATGTGATCGAGGGGCGTGTCGAATTCATGTTCACCGCGGCAGGGCAGGCCCTGCCGCTGATCCGGGAGGGCAAGCTGGTGCCGATCGCTGTCTCCGGCGCGCGCCGCCTGCCGTCCCTGCCGGATGTGCCGACGGTCCGCGAGGTCGAGCTGGCCGAGATCGAGAGCGAGCCATGGAACATGCTCTTCGCGCCTGCTGCCACGCCGGACGCCCTGGTGCGCAGGATGCATGCCGCGGTTGTCCAGGCGCAGGCCGCGGCGAGTGTGCAGGGCGTCCTGTCGCGCGACATGTTCACGAGTAAGCCCACGTCGCCTGACGAGCTGGTCGGCGTGCTGGCCGAGGAGCGCCGCCGCTGGCTGGAGATCGCGCGCGTGACCGGTGTGACGATGCCACAGTGAACCGAAGGGAGGCCGTTCGCCTTGCCGTCACCGATCCACCCCGATCCGCTTTCGGGCCACCCGCTCCGCTGCCGCGCCGATGTGGAGGCGCTGGTCGGCCGGATCGTGGGCAACGTGCTTCCCTTTCTCAGCGCCGGCGGGGCTCGGCTGCGGCTCGGCGGTCTCGCGCATCGGTATGGCGAAGCCGGTGCGCAGATGGAGGGCATGGCGCGGCAGCTCTGGGGCCTGGCCCCGCTCGTCGCCGGAGGCGGCGCCTTCGACGGGTTCGACCGGTTTGTCCAGGGCATCGCGAACGGGACCGACCCCTCGCATCCCGAGTACTGGGGCGATATCACCGACCGCGACCAGCGTATGGTCGAGATGGCGGCGATCGGCCTCACCCTCGCGCTGAGCGGGGATCGCGTCTGGTCGGCGCTGGAGGCGCCGCAGCGTGCCCGCGCCGCCGCCTGGCTCGGCTCGATCAACCGGCGCGAGCCGGTCAACAACAACTGGCACTTCTTCCGCGTCCTCGTGAATCTCGGCCTGCAGCGTGTCGGCGCGCCGAGCCACGAGGCGGCGAGTGCCCGGTCGCTCGACGCCATCGAAAGCTTCTACCTCGGCAATGGCTGGTACCGGGACGGCATGTTGGGCGGACGCGACCACTACGTCGCCTTTGCCTTCCATTTCTACGGGCTCATCTATGCGCGGCTGGCGGACGATCTGGACCCGGGGCGTGCCGCCCGGTTCCGCGAGCGCGCGGGCGCCTTCGCGCCAGCCTACCGCACCTGGTTCGCCCCGGATGGGGCGAGCCTGCCCTTCGGGCGGAGCCTCACCTACCGGTTCGCGCAGGGGGCCTTCTGGGGTGCTCTGGCCTTCGCCGATGTCGAGGCCCTGCCGTGGGCCGAGGTGAAGGGGCTATTCATGCGCCACCTGCGCTGGTGGCAGGGCCGGCCGATCTTCGAACGCGATGGCGTGCTGTCCATCGGCTACGGCTATCCGAACTACCTGATGAGCGAGCAGTACAACGCCGCCGGATCGCCCTACTGGGCGCTGAAGGCGGCGCTTCCGCTCACGCTGCCCGAGGGCCATCCCTTCTGGGCGGCCGACGAGGCCTCGCCCCGCGAGGCGGCGGAAACCCGTCCGATCCCCGAGGCCGGCATGATCGTGCAGACAGGGGGCGGACATGTCGTCGCCCTGGGCGTGGCGCAGCAGAACGCGATCCATCGCGGCGCCGCCGAGAAATACGCAAAGCTCGCCTACTCGTCGCACTTTGGCTTTTCGGTCGAGAGCATGTTCCGCTTGGCCGAGGCCGTCGGCGACAACGCGCTGCTGCTGTCCGACGATGGCCTGCATGTGCGGACACGGGAGGCGCACGATGCTTGGCTCGTCGCGATGGACCACGTCCGCAGCCGTTGGCGCCCATGGCCCGACGTGGTGGTGGAATCGTGGGTGTTCCCCGCCCACCCCTGGCACGTGCGCGTCCATCGCATCGTCAGCCGGCGGCCGCTTACCTCATCGGAGGGCGGCTTCGCGCTGCCGATCGGGGAGGACGAGGCGCCGCCCGACATCTTCGAGCGCACGGTCGACGCGCCGCCGTACCTGTCCGGGCGCTTCGGCTTCTCTGGCCTGTTCGCTGCCGAGGCGGGCCGGGCGAGTCGGATGACGGTGACGCTGCCCTCCACCAACGTCATCCATCGCCGCACGATCGTCCCGAAGCTCGAAGCCCGGCATCCACCCGGCGAGACCGTGCTGGCGACGGCGGTGCTGGGCACGCCGCGGGCCGAGGACGGCCGCACCGCCTGGGCGACGCCGCCGGACCTGGCCCGCTTCGTCGCGCGCACCGCCGAGCCACCCCGCGACGAGGAGGTGCTGGCCCGGTCAGACGCGTCTTGACGCCGGGCGGGCCTGCTGGTGCGGGCGGTCGGGCTCGAACCGACACTCTGTTGCCAGAAGCGGATTTTAAGTCCGCTGCGTCTGCCAATTTCGCCACGCCCGCGCCGACCAGGAAATCCTCGACGGGATTGTGGTTCGCCTCACCGCTTCATGCGGTCCTCGCGACATGCGGTGCCACGTCTAGGCACACCGGTCTAGGGGCGAGGGGGTCGAGCATCGCCGACACCGTGCGTTCCGCCGCGGGAGGGGCATCCGACTTTCACCCCACCCCCGATGGAGCTCATGTCGCACTGGGGGCCGAATGCGGCCGGACAGCTCATGAAACTTGCCGGCGAGAAAGCAGACGAGCGCGGCGCGCGTCTCGCCTTTGGCGACGCGGCCCGCAACCTGCACTTCCACGGCGCCAACACCCGGTACGAGCTGGGCCACATGGACCCGTCTGAAACGACGGCCCACTTTGGCGTGCGGTTTCGAGCCGATCGGGCCGTGCCCATGGGGCCGGGGCTGGGTCATTCGTTGGCGCAGCGTGACCACATAACGTTGATCTGATCCTCAATCGGTGCGTGTTGGCGACCTTGCCGGCAAGAAGTATGCCCAGCCCACCCTGAGTTGGGAGATCTCCGATAGGCGAGGATGTACGTCTCCGAGGCGTTCACGCGCCGCCCCGTCTCGCCGTCGCCTCCAGCACCCCCGATGAGAAGGAGGTCATCCGCGCGACGTGCGCGGTGGCAGCCACGATCGCCTGCATGCTCACTGGGCGAGGGCTGACCTTGCGCGCCGCCGCGGTCGAGCTGCGCATCGACGCCGCAGACGTGCAGCCCATCCGCAACGGCGAGGTCGGCCGCTTCACCCTTGACCACCCCGTCCGGGTCGCGGCGTGGCTCGGCCACCGGGTCGAGCTGCGCCTCGTGCCGCGGCGTGCGAGATGCGGCCCGGGCTGCCGGTGCTGTTCATCATCGGCTAGGCCGGCGGTGGGCTCGGCGACGCGTTGCCGGAGGGCATGTCGGTGATCGGCGAGCCGTTCACGCTCGACGCCCTCGTCCTCGGGGTCCGCAGGGTGCTGGCGCATCGGAGTGTCCTGGCCATAGAGGGCGAGACTACGGACGGCGTCGGGGTGCCGCCGGCACAGGAGCCACGCGATGGGTAGCGCTCCGGAGGACACCGCCCCCCGTGACCGCGTCACGGAGCTGGAGACGGAGAACGCCAAGCTGCGCGCGGCGCTCGCCGCGGCGGGGCTCGACGTCAGCAAATCGCAAACTGCGACTGCTGCAGCGGAGGATGCCACCCGTCTTGCCCGGACCGCCGCGGCGACCGCGGCCGCGGGGCACGCCCGCGACATGGCGGCAGGACGCGCCGAGTTGGCGGACGCCAGCGCACTGAATGCGCGGCTGCAGGCCCTGAACGACGCGCTGCGCGCCAGTGAGGAGCGCCTCGACGCCGTCATTGAAAGCGCGACCGACCACGCCATCATCGAGATGGACTTTGATGGCCGGATCACCGGCTGGAGCGCCGGGGCGCAGCGCTTGCTTGGCTGGACGGCGGCAGAAGCGATCGGCCAGGACGGGGCAACCGTATGGACGCTGGAGGACCGCGCGGCAGGGCTGCCCGCACGTGAGAGGCAGATCGCCGACGCGACTGGCAGCGCGGCGGGCGACCGCTGGCACCTCCGGCGCGACGGTACGCGCTTCTGGGGCTCAGGCCACCTCACCCCGCTCCGCAATGGCCGCCCGCGCGGCTACCTGAAGGTGCTGCGCGACCGCACGGCCGAGCGGCACGCCGAGGAGACACTGCGCGGCAGTGCGGCGCGCCAGACGTTGCTGCTCGCGCTAGGCGACGCCATGCGCGACCAGCATGCCGCGAACGCCACGCTCGAGGTCGCCGCCCGCCTGCTGGGCGAACACCTCCATGCCTCGCGTATCATGTTCGCTGAGTTCAACGAGGCACGGGGGATCGCCGACGTCTTCCATGGCTGGTTCGCAGACGGCGCCAAGCCCTTTCCTTCGACGATGTCGTTGGCCGACTACGACGGTCCTATTCTGCAGGACCTCAGGGCTGGCCGGACCGTGCGGATCGACTCTGCCGGCGAGGTTCCGTTCGACAGGCCGGACCTGGAAGCCATCGCGCAGCTCGGCGTGAAGGCGCTGCTCAGCGTGCCGCTGATCGTCGGCGGCAGGCTGGTGGCGAATCTGAGCGTCCACCAGCATGCGGCGCGCCGCTGGACCGACGACGAGGTTCAGCTTGTGGAGGGCGTCGCGGAACGGCTGTGGGCGGACATCGTGCGCGCCCGGGCCGAGGAGAGGCTGCGAAACAGCGAGGAGCGGTACCGCAGCCTGTTCGAGACGATGGGCCAGGGCTATTGCGAGCTGGAGCTTGTGCGCGACGTGGACGGGCGCGCGATAGACCAACTGTACCTCGAGTTGAACCCGGCTTTCGAGCGGCTGTTCGGCATCCCCGTCGCCGAGGCCAAGGGACGCAGGGCGAGCGAGGTCTTTCCCGAGCTGGAGCCGAGCTGGCACGAGGCGTTCGACAGGGTCGCCAGAACAGGGATGCCGGAGCGCATCGAGCAGCAGGTCGGCTTGCTGGGCCGGTGGTTCGAGGTGTTCGCATATTCGCGCGGGGGCGACCGCGTGACCGTGCTCTACGAGGACGTGACCACGCGGAAGCGCGCCGAGATCGCGGCACAGGAGGACCAGGAGCGGCAAGCGTTCCTGCTCCGCTTCTCCGATGCGCTGCGCTCCGAGTCGGAAGCCGACGCAGTTGCGAACAGCGCAATCCGGATGCTCGTCGAGGAGATGCGGCTCGACCTCTGCTATGTCGGTGTCTATCGGATGACGGACAACAGGGCCGACCTCACGCATCAGGTGGGCACCGGCCGGATACCGCCGATGCCCGACAGCATTCGCCTATCCGACTTTCCCGATGCCCTTCGGCTGGCGGCCGAGGGTACGCTGGTGATCGACGATGTCGCGGAGGCGGAGGATCTTTCCGAAGCCGACAGGCGGAACATCAGTGGCCTCGGCCTGCGTGCGCTTGTCGCCGCGACTCTCCGCGGGGGCGAGAGCAATCCCCTCTGGGCCATCGTGGCGGTCTCGGCGCGCGCGCGGCGCTGGACGCGAAGCGAAATTGCGCTGCTCGAAGAGGCCACGGAAAGGACCTGGACGGCGATAGAGCGCGCCCGGGCCGAGGTCACGCTGCGCGAGAGCGAGGCGCGCTTTCGCACGCTCGCCGGGGCGATCGAGGACGTCTTCTACATCACCGATCTCGACCGCAGCGCGCTGCTCTACGTCAGCCCGGCTTACGAGCGCGTCTGGGGCCGCTCGACGAACGAGCTGATGACCGGCGCGTCCCGCTTCTCGGAGGCGCTGCACCCGGACGACATGCCGGCGCGGCAGGAGTTCCGGGCGGCCCGTGCCCGGGGCGAGCCGGCCAGCGTCGAGTACCGCATTCTGCGCCCCGACGGCGAGGTGCGCTGGATCCTCGACCGCAGCTTCCCCGTGCGGGGCGTGGAGGGGCGCCTCGTCGCCGGCATCGCCACCGACGTCACCGAGCGCCGCCGCGCCGAAGCCGCGCTGCGCGAGAGCGAAGCGCGGTTCCGCGGCTTCGCCGACAACTCGGCCGACGTGCTCTGGATCATCTCGGGCGACGGCACCCGGGTGGAATACCTCTCGCCTTCCTTCGAGACGGTGTTCGGCGAGCCGCGCGAGCGGATCACCGCCGACCTCGGCCGCTTCCTCGAACTCGTGCACCCAGAAGATCGGGAGAAGGTGGTTGGCTTT